>Ga0256404_1000001_pt1 | contig 764657 bp, 635 predicted proteins | sample RumenRJG_01DNA_FD_185990 | JGI IMG/M metagenome (GOLD analysis project Ga0256404, IMG submission 185990) | Bovine rumen microbial communities from Lethbridge, Alberta, Canada - RJG_01 | ecosystem: Host-associated > Mammals > Digestive system > Stomach > Rumen | place: Canada: Alberta... | reverse complement strand
TAAAATAAGACAATAAAAGCAATAACGCTAAAGAATATATTTAATTTAAGGAAAATATTTGAAACTTTTATTTTATTCATTTTTCTTTCCTAAAGAAAGCGCCCCAGTGCGGGCGTCCACATAACAAATATTCTCCGTATCCTCAATAAACCTCTTATGCTGCAATAAATGCCGCATAAGATTCACAGCAGGATATCCTATTCCCCATATTACCACGAATTAAGAATTTTGTATAGCGTATTATGCCGTTCCGTCTAACACGCTAAGACCTCTCGCCGCCTAATATTCCGTCAAGTGGGCTGACCACGTCTTTCGCGCCGCGGTTTAGGACGTGCGTGTAAATCATTGTCGTGCGGACGTCGCTGTGGCCCAAAAGTTCCTGGACTGTGCGGATGTCATATCCGTTCTCCAGCATGTGCGTCGCAAAGGAATGCCTAAAGGTGTGGCAGCTGGCGTTTTTGTTGACATGGGCTTCGGCCATGGCTTTTTTCACCGCCTTTTGCAAAAGGCTTTCGTCCATGTGGTGGCGGCCTTGCTGTCCTGTCATCGGATTCTTCCATCTGTTCGCTTGGGGGAACAGCCATTGCCACTTTAACTCTTTTCCAGCGTTTGGGGAGCGGCTTTCGACATTCGCGGGAACTTGCGCCTTTCCCCAGCCTTCGGCAAGGTCCTTTTCGTGCAAGGCTTTGACGCAATCGATTTGTTTTTTTAGTTGCAAGCTTAGGCTTTGCGGAAGCATAACCCGCCTGTCCTTTCCGCCCTTTCCAGAGCGAACCGTGATTTCGCCCCTGCCAAAATCAATGTCCATGACCCGCAAGCAAAGCGCCTCGTTCAGCCTGATGCCCGTTCCGTACATAAGAAGGGCCGCAAGCCGCTTGCTTCCGTCCATGCGGTTCAAAACCAAAACAACTTCTTCCTTGCTCAACACAGCCGGAACGCGCCTCTTGCTCTTTGCGCGGATCAAGCCCGAAAGGCTTTCCACATCCTCGTTCAACACAAACCTAAAGTAGAACAAAAGCGCGGCAAGCGCCTGGTTTTGCGTCGAGGCGCTGACGTTTTTCTTTACCGCAAGATGCGACAGAAAGCCGTTGATATGCTTTAGGCCAAGCCGCTCGCCGCAATTGCCGTACAAGCGCAAAAAGTCTTTTGTCCAGCGCTCGTAGCATTCCTGCGTGCGCGGACTGTAGCGCTTTGCGTGCAAGATGGTCCTTAGCTTTTGCAAATCGTCTTTTGCGGGCCGCGCTTCTTCCGCCTCTTTGGGAATGCTCGCGGTAAAAAGCCCCGTTCCGTACAAGCTGTTCAAAAGCGCGTCAAACGACTCCCGCGTGTCGGGAATCAGCCAAACTTTTTCGTCCTCGTTCCACCTTCTTCCTTTTACGGAGCGAACGGCGTCAAGGACCGGGCGCGTAAAGCCCTGAGGAAAAGAAACGGCCGCGCAACGCGGTCCGCCAGAAGTCACTTTTACTATCACGCTTATAAATATAGTGAAAAATCCGCTAGACGGCAAATTTTATCTTCTGTATCCCTTCCAAGACGGCGGCTTTTTTTTGCGGAGTGTAAAAGCGGACTTTTGGCTCAAGCTCTTTTAATAGCGGAACTAGCGCCTTTAGCTTTTCGATGTCCAGCGCGTCGGGGTCAAAGGTGGCCAATATGCCGCTGGTACTTTCGTTCCATTCGATTTTGGCGGAAGGGCAAAGGGCGGCCGCGGCTTCGATGGCGGCGCGGCGGATGTCCTCGTCGCGCAAGACCTTGTCGCGGAAGCGAAACTTTCCGGGAAAATAGCGCCACTCCATTTTACGCCCGCCCTGCTTTTGGCAAGCCCATGCCGTCCGTGCGGTTGGCGTTTTGCGGCTGGCCTTCCAATCGGCGCGCGGCTGCTGGCGCTTTCAAAAAGGGCTTCATCGCCCGCGCACCGAACATCACAGTGGAGGCGTTGTGCAAAAGGGCGGCCAAAGAAGGCGTTATCGCGCCGAACAAGCTTAGAAACATCAGCGCGGTGTTCACGCCGATTATGTCGCGGTTGTTCAAGTCGATTCGTTCCATCAGAGCGCTTCCCAAGTCGCGGACTTTTAAAAGGCCTTCCAAGCCGCCGCCTTCAGGAAGCGATATGTCAGCCGTTTCGCCCGCGATGTCGGCGGCGTTTCCCATCGCGATTCCAACGTCGGCCGCGCTAAGGGCGGGCGCGTCGTTGATTCCGTCGCCGACCATCACGACTTTGCGGCCGGCCTTCTTTTCCTTTTCGATGAACGAAACCTTGTCTTCGGGGAGCGCCCTCGAAAGGTATTGGTCAACGCCGGCGGCGGCCGCCGCGTTCTTGGCCGCGCCCTCGTCGTCGCCGGTAATCATCGCGCATTTTGTTATGCCCGACTTTCGCAGCGCTTGGATAACGCGGGCGGCGTTTTGGCGCAAGGGATCGTTTATGGCAAAGGCGGCTATCAAGCGCTTTTCTTCGGCAAGGTACAAAAGCGACTCGCCGTTTTCAAGCGCGGACTTTTGAATTTTTTCTAGGCCGGCGTCAGCCTGGCATTTTTCGTCGTCAAAAATAAAATGCCGGCTTCCTATCAAAAGGCGCTTTCCCTTTAGGCTTGTGGCGATTCCGTGGGCCACGATGTATTCAACTTTCGCGTGCTCTTCCGGGTGAAGAAGGCCGCGCTCTTTTGCGGCTTGGACGATTGCCGCCGCGATTGGATGGGCAAAGTGCTCCTCAAGGCAGGCTGCAAGCGCTAAAAGCTCGTCGTCCGATTTTTTGCAAAAGGAATGGATTTTAGAAAGTCGCGGCGAGGCGCAGGTCAGCGTTCCTGTTTTGTCAAAGACAAGCGTGTCGGCCTTTGACGCTTCCTCCAAAAATTTTCCGCCCTTTACGATGATGCCGTTTTCCGCGGCCTCTTTCATCGCGCTCAAGACGGCGATTGGAGCGGAAAGCTTCATCGCGCATGAATAGTCAACCATAAGGGTCGCCATCACTTTGCGGACGCTTCCGGTAAAAAGGAATGTCGCGGCCGAAAGAAGAAAGTTGCACTTTACAAGCTGGTTTGCCAAGTTTTCTGAGCGAACTTGAGAGGACACTTTAAGCCGCTCCGAAGAATCTATCATCGAAAGAATTCCCTGGACTTTTGTTTGGCTTCCGACCGCACGCGTCTCGACAAAAATCTCGCCTTCCTGCACAAGCGTTCCGGCAAAGACAGAAGAGCCTTGCCGCTTTTCCACCGCGAGCGGCTCTCCGGTTATCGCCGCTTGGTTCACAAGGGCCTCGCCGCTTGCGACAGTTCCGTCAACAGGAATCACGCCGCCGCTTCTAACAGCGACCAAGTCGCCTTTTTTCACAAGGCTTATCGGAACGGTTTTTTCGACGCGCTTTTTGTCCGCTCCGATTTCCACAAGCTGGACTTTGTCGTTCTTTGAAAGCAAGCGGTCGGCCAAGTCGCCGTATGATTTTTTCTTGGTGAACTCTTCTATCGCGTCGCCAACGTTCAGCAAAAAATTTATGTTGGAAGCGGTCCTGGCGTCGCCCGCCAAAAGGGAGGCGAGAATCGCGGCTGAATCCAAGACTTCGGAATGAAAGAGCTGCCCCGCCGCCACGCGCAAAAGGCCGCGCGCGATTCTAGGGCAAAGCGAAACGACGCGCAAAAGCAAGCGGACGTAAAAAGGCAAAAGCGCCTTGGCGTAATGGCTTACAGTCATCGCGGCCAAGTTGAACAAAAGGCTTTCCTTTTCTTGCGGCTCGCCGACTTCGTCAAGCAGCTCTTTGTTTTGCAAGTATTTTTCGGAGAGCGCCATAAAAAGCGCCTTGATGTGTTTTTCTGAAAGAATGGAAGCGTCGTAATAAATCAAAAATGAGCCGACGCAGTAATTGGCGCTGGCGCTCTTGATTCCTTCCTGCGTGGAAAGAAGCTCGGCGGCCAGCGCCGCCTGCCGCGCGGACACTTGGCTTTTGTCGTAGCCAATCCTAACGCGGCCCGGCAAAGAATGTTTGACCCAAAATTTCATGGCGAATTTTTGGCTGGCCCGTCCGGCTTACGCCTTGGCGGAATTTTCGGCCTTTAGGTCCTCAACGTCTTCTTTAAGCGTCTCAAAATATTCTTTTGCGTCTTCCTTTAATTGGGCGCCGCAAGCCAAGGCCTTGGCCGCTCCTTTTTTAAAGGTGTCAGTCTGAACAAAAGCCGCCGCGACCGCTCCAGCCGCGACTCCCCACAAAAATTTTTTCCATCCGTCTGTCATTTTCATGCCTCCATGACAAGCAGATATTAGCATAGACTAATTTAAATGTCAATTAGACAACGGAAATTTTACAGGGATAACACAGACGGCAAAAAAAAAAGCGGCCTTTTTGGTTAACCAGCGATTGCCGCCGCGGCCCAGGTTTTGCACTTTTGAACGTCGTCGGCTTCGGGCGTAAGGTGGACCATAAGGGGCTCTCCCAAAAGGACGGCGCCCTGGCTTTTGATTCTGTCCGCCCAGTCGCGGAGCCACTTGCCGTCGCCCCAATCGTAGGAGCCGAAGATTCCGATTTTCTTTCCAGAAATCGAGCCTTCAATCGCGGCAAAGAATTCCTCAACGCTGTCCTCCAAAACCTCGTCGCCCATCGCGGGGCTTCCCAAAAGCAAAACGTCGCAAGACAAGGCGGCGGCCTGGTCCGCTCCGTCGGCGGTCGAGCAAAGGACTTCCGCTCCCTTTTCCTTAAGCGAATCGCAAATGGCGTTGGCCATCGCTTCCGTGTTTCCTGTCGTGCTCGCGTAAATCACAGCAACTTTCATATATGCCTCCAAATATTTTTAAGCCGCCTTGACGGCCTTTTTGCCATAACAAATTATTTCTTTAATCGAAAAGCCCCGCTCAAAAAGGCGCAGGCAGCGCTCCGAACATTCCTTGTAAAGAAGCGAAAGCTTTTTGGCGCTCTCAACGTCGCGGTAGGCTTTCCAAGAGCCGCAGTGGGCGAAGCCCCTTCCGCCGCGCCTTTCAAAGTCAATCACGTCCAAAAGCGGGTAGCCCAAAAGAAGCCCCACCTCGTGCGGAAAGCTTGAGCCGCTTTTTATTTTGGAGCAAATTTTTTTTACAAAGTCTTGAACGGATATCGCGCCGCAAGGGCCGCAGTTTGAGTAGCCTTTTTGTAAAAGATATTTTTTTGCGCTTGGGTTTGACAAGATTTTTTGAACCCAATCCGCGTCGTAAAAAATCGCGACAATCCTTTGCCGCCTGCCTTGGACAAAGGCGCTTTGGATTCCAAATGATTCCAGCGCCGCCGCGCAGTCGCAAAAGTCGCTCTCGCAAAAATCGCTTTGCCTTACGGAAAACAAATTTCCCGCCTTGATTCCGCACAAAGCCGGCGCCGCGCACCTTATCAAAGTTTTTGCAAAAACATAGCCCTCGGCGCCCTCTTGGTTAGCATTAACTAACTTTTTCATGCAGTAAAATTAGCATATGCTAACAATTTTGTCAAGCGCTCACTCTCCGTCCTCAGGGCGGACGCAACTGGGAGCATTTTTTGTTATTGTATTCGTATTGCGCTTAGCCCAGCGCCACGTCAAGGACCATCATCAGCGCGAAGCCCGCGGCGAATGTTATCGCGCAAATGTCGGTCTTTTCGTCGCGGACGGCTTGGGGAACAAGTTCCTCGATGACAACGTAAACCATCGCGCCGGCGGCAAAAGAAAGCATGTAGGGCAACAAGGGCAGCAAGAGCGCCGTAAGCAAAATCGTAAGGGCGGCGGCGATTGGCTCAACCGCGCCCGAAAGGGTTCCGAACAAAAAGGCTTTTCCCTTGCCCTTCCCTTCGCTTAAAAGCGGCATCGAAACAATCGCGCCTTCGGGAAAATTTTGGATTGCGATTCCAAGCGCCAAGGCAAAAGAGTCCGCCGCGCTTATCGCCGCTCCTCCGCTCAAAAAGCTTGCCAATGCCACGCCGACGGCCATGCCCTCAGGAATGTTGTGCAGGGTGACGGCAAAGAAAAGCATCGTCGTGCGGCTTATCGACGCGGCGGGGCCTTCGGGCTTTTGCGCCATCGCGTGCAAGTGCGGAGTGATTTTGTCAAGCAAAAACAAAAAGGCGATTCCCGCCGCGAATCCCGCCAAGGCGGGCGCGAAGGCAAAGCGGCCCAAAGAAGCCGACATGTCCATCGCCGGAATCAAAAGCGACCAAACGCTTGCCGCCACCATGACGCCCGCGGCGAAGCCCAAAAGGCCCCGCTCAAGGCTGTCGTTCATCTTGCCTTTTAAAAAGAAAACCGTCGCGGCCCCTAGCGTCGTTCCCAAAAACGGCAGGGCCAGGCCAAAGAAAAGCGCGCTCATAAGCGCATTATAGCGCTGTTTTTTGGCTTTTGCTAGCGTTTTTCATTGAATGCAAAAAAGCAGTTGCGCTAATTTTAAAAATTTGCTATAAATATTAACATGTAAATACCGAAAATAAAGGTGGAGAGGAAAAAATGGAGAGAAAAAAAATGGAAACAAAAAACGTTCTTGTCTCTATGGACAACGATTATTTTGCCGGCTGCATGGACGAGCTTGAAGACTCGCTTGACCAAGGCTGGTCTGTTGTCGACCGCGAGTACGACGAATGCACAAACACTTCGTTTTTGACGCTTGAGCGCGAATTGGTTTGCGCCTAGACCGCGCGCAATTGCTTAGGTCAAAAAAGGCTGTCCGGTTTGGACAGCCCTTTTTTATTGTTTAATTCAAAACCTCATTATACTTTTCCGCGATTTTCACCGCGCCGGCCATTGTCGGGTGCGGGTCAAACCAAATCGGAATCTTTTTTCCCATGCCGGCTATAAGCTTGGTAAAGTCCATTTTTTCAGGAACGGGATGAAGGTTCTTTTTATGGTCATCGTTCCCCATGTTGTCAAACATAGGAGCCACGTCAATAAAAGTCACATTGGGGTTGCTGGTGGCCACAGACTTGATGTATTCGTTTATCTGCGTGATGACAGGCTCGGCGTAATTGTTTATCTTTACAATTTTTTTTACCCAAGACTTATAGAAACCGCTAAATTTGTCGTCCGAAATGAATCCGCCGTCGGCCCGGCTTTTGAAATACTTGTAGGGGCTGAAAATCGACATTACGTAAACTTGCTGGCCGTTCGCCGTCAACGTTGCGATGATTTGGTCAAACCTCTTCTTAAAGCCGGGAACTTCGTCTTCAAACATTGTTTTAAACTGCTCCGGAGTTTTGGTGATAAGGTCCGTTCCAAAGACTTTAAGCAAAATGTCGTTGGCTCCGATGCAAAGGGTTATGAAGTCGGCTTGCTTCACAGCCTCCATGATTTCGCCCTGCTTTGTCGCGATTGTTCCGTCGCGATAATTATCCTTGAGCTTGTCCAACAACATTGTCGTGTTGTCGCCTGACATCGCGTAGCTGTGGAGAGTGACGTTGGAAGACGTCGTGAGCTTTGTTTTGAGGACAGCGGGATAAGCGAACTCGTTGACGTAATTAGGGTCAACGCTCTTGTCCTTGCGCCGGTTCATATACTTGTTGTAGGCTTCGAGCATGTCTGGCTCCTCCAAGTCCTTGTCATCAGCGCCTTCGCCTATCTTCTTGGGAGCGTAGCCCGCCGCAATGCTGTCGCCAAGAGCCAGCATATAGAACTTATGAACGTAAACATCAGCAGTCGCTTCATAGGTTTTTCCGGCAACGGTCACCGTGGCAGTCAATTTTCCTTGGCCGTCGGCGCCATCCTTATAATTCAACTTAGCCTTTTTGTTGTCGCTTGGATCAACCGTCACAGTGAACACGCCCGATGCGTCAGGCGTCCATGTCACAGTTCCGTCACCTATTCCGACAAGCTTTGCCTCAACCTCGTCATCGGTGTCCTTTTGGCAAAGGAAGAAAGACGTGTCGCTCAAGTAAAAGCCCTTTACGGTGACGTCAAAATAGCCGGAGACAATATCGGCGCCATTATAAGTGTCTGTTTCCGTGTCGGTGGAAGTGGCGGTAATGGTCGCCACGCCCGCGGCTTTTGCCGTGACAAGGCCGTTTTGGTCAACGGTGGCGACTTTTTCATCGGAAGACGCCCAAGTGACTGTCGCGGGCGAGTCTGACGGATTTTTATTCGCCTTAAGCTGAACAGTCTTTCCAACGTCAATCGGATCCGCGCTTCCAGCCACTGTAATCGAAGAAAGCTTTGAGGTGACCTTTATCGTCACCGTCTTTTTTACGCTTCCTGATTCGGCGTTGACTGTAAACTCTCCTTGCCTGTTTGGCTTGAACTTTACAATCCAAGACTCGGCAATTTCCTCTGGGTTTTCTATAAAGGAAACAACATCGGTGTCGGCCCAAACTCTGACCTTTGCGCCGGAAGGGATTACGGTCACGTTGACGGCGGAAAACGCCTCCGCCTTGCTTACGCTAAAGTCGGCGAAAAGCTCCAAAGATTCCGCAGTCAAGCCAGAAGACGCATTTATCGTCCTTTCCTGATAATGCGAATCCGTTCCTCCGCTAGAGTCGCATCCAGCCACCACAATTCCGCCTAAAACAAAAGCGGAAACAAACAAAACGGCAAATAGTTTTCTCATATTTTCTCCGATGTAAAATTATTCTTAAGAATTGTAATGGCATTTTTGCTAAAAGTCAAATTTTTTCGCGCTATTGAAAGGGCGGCGGCTTTTCGCTATACTTTCTTCCATTATGAGTAAAATTCAAATGAAAAATCCCATCGCCGAACTTGACGGCGACGAAATGACCCGCGTTCTTTGGGCTGTCATTAAAGACAAGCTTCTTCTTCCCTTTGTTGACTTAAAGACTGAATACTACGACTTGGGCCTAAAAGCCCGCGACGATTCCGACGACAAAATCACTTACGAAGCCGCCGCCGCCATCAAGCGCCTGGGAGTGGGCGTAAAGTGCGCCACAATCACAAGCAACGCCGCGCGCGTAAAAGAATACAACTTAAAGCAGCTTACCCCTTCCCCCAACGGCATCATCCGCGGCGAGTTGGACGGAACGGTTTTCCGCGCCCCGATTTTCGTCAAGAACGTCCACTGCAACGTGAAAAGCTGGACAAAGCCGATAATCCTTGGCCGCCACGCTTACGGCGACGTTTACAAAAACTGCGAGATAAAGACCCCCTGCGCCGGCAAGGCGGAATTGGTCTTCACAGGTTCCGACGGAAAGGAAATCCGAAAGCTAATCAAGGAAATGCCCGGGCCCGGAATCATCCAGGGAATCCACAACCTTGACTCCTCAATAGAAAACTTCGCGCGCTGCTGCTTTATGTACGCGCTTGACCAAAAAATCAGCGTGTGGTTCGCCACAAAGGACACAATCAGCAAAACCTACGACGGAAACTTTAAAGAAATTTTCCAGCGGATTTTTGACGCGGAATTCAAGGCCAAGTTTGAAGAAGCCGGAATCGAATACTTTTACACGCTGATTGACGACGCGGTGGCCCGCATAATGAAGTGCGAGGGCGGAATCTTGTGGGCTTGCAAAAACTACGACGGCGACGTGATGAGCGACATGATCGCATCAGCCTGCGGAAGCCTTGCGATGATGACAAGCGTTTTGGTAAGCCCCACAGGCGAGTTTGAGTACGAGGCCAGCCACGGAACGGTTCAAAAGCACTACTACCGCTGGCAAAAGGGCGAAAAGACTTCGACCAACCCGGTCGCCTTGATTTTCGCCTGGACCGGAGCGCTCGCAAAAAGAGCCGAAAAGGACAACACGCCCGACCTTGCCGCCTTTGCCAAAAAACTGGAAGAAGCCACCCTTGGCGTAATCGAGGACGGCGTCATGACCGGCGACCTTGCCCGCCTAGCCTCCCCCGCCGCCAAGCGCATTGTCGATTCGTGGGAGTTCATCGACGAGATTGCGGAACGGTTGAATTAGTTTGCGAGTTGCGCAAGACTAAAAAGCCGCCGCGCCAAAAACGGTCGCAAGACCAAAAGGCGGGCGGCTCTTTTGCGCGTAAATTAAAAAGAACGATGAGCGGAAAATTCTTATGAAATACTTTTCTACATCTGCGCAATTGGGCAACCATTCATTCTTGCCCAGCGAATGACTCCGTTAAGTCTTGTTTGATATCCTTTGCCAGCGGACTTAAGCCATTCAAGATTATCTTTATCAATATTTGTCGATATTTTCTCTTTTTTGATTTTTAAAGCATTTGCATAATAAAACTGGCCGTTTGAAAGAGTATTTTCCGGTATATCAGATGTATCAATTTCTGACTCTTTCATCTTTGCCAATTTTGAAACTTCTTTTTTCTGTTCTTCGGTAAGCGGCGGAAAATCAATAAATTTATAAGTTCTTGGCATTTTGTTCATATTTTGAAACCTCCTTTACAGTCGCTTTTCGCGCGGAAATTATTCTTGTTTTTTCTCCATTTTCTGTTGCGACAACATAAAGCACTGGCATCCCGCCTACGTCGATCATTCCTGTATAATCATATCTTGATTCATTCAAAGTTGAATTTTCCTCGTCAAATTCAACATATTTCTTGCCACAACCACGCCAAAAACAACCGGAACGATCCACACAAAAACCAAAATCAACAACGAGGCGATTCCGCCGCTCGCTTTTCTCACCATATTTTGCCCTACTTCAAAAAATCAAACATCTATTTTAATAATTTACATAAGCCGGCAAGAACAAGCAAAACGCCAAAGAATGAAAGCAAGCATCCTTTTGTCTCAACCATTCTTGACCCTTCGTCGGATCTAAAATCGTCCAAACTTTTTGGAAAGGTCATTAAACATCCCACGCCTGCGATGATGGCGAATATTCCAGCAGTCTTATCGCTTATGGAATTTAAATCTTGAAAAAATGAATATACAATCCCAGTGACAATTACTGAAACGACAATAATCAATCCAATGATGTAAAGCAATAATTTTTTAGACATTTTCTTACAACCTAGCAGCTTTCTTGCTTGCAAGATTTGCTTTTGAATAATCGAGCATAGCTTTCATGTAATCTTTTAACTTCTGAACACAATTCCTTTATGTCGTAGCTTGAGCTCTTGGGAACGATAACTCCCCTTGCAGGGCTTATCCAAATCAGCAGAGCGGATTTTAAAAGTTTAATTTTGTAAATATCTTTGTATTTGACTTTTAATGAACTAAACGGCGTTATTTCCTCAAAATCTTGCTCATGAAAATTTATTGTCGTTTCCGCTTTTAATATTGGATCGCGATTGAAAATAAAAGCGCTGTAAAACGTCATAAAGAAATAATAGAAAATAAATAATCCGACTGTTATCGCAAAAACAATCAGAAGAATCGCGACAATGTATGACCAAACAGGATTTTTTATTAATAGGGAAATTTGCGGAATCATTAACGCCGCATAACAAATAACAAAAATTTTCCTATTGAATATTTTTGAAAGCAAACATTTTTTGTAATCGCTTTTTGCCAATTTAAAGTTTATTGTTTTTTCCATATCTATTTCTACTAGTCTGCCGCGTCTTTGAGAACGCCGCCAAAAGACTTTAGATAGTCGATGAAGCTTGCGTAGGAAAGCAAAACGCAAACAGCAAAGACGCAGTTCCCAGCGACTTTAAAGGCGGCCATGTCGGTTCCCCAAGAGGCGGCAAGGCCCGACAAGGCCAAAAAGTTTTGGACAAGAACGACAAAGCAGCCGGCCACGTAGAAAACGGTTTTTATCTTGCCGCCTTTTTTGGCCGCGATTGCCGTTCCGCTTTTGGCCGCGACCATGCGCAAAAAGTTTTGGCTGAACTCGCGGTACAAAATCAAGACGAACAAGGCCGGATGCATGTAGCCTGTAAAGACAAAGCAAGTGAACATCGAAAGGTGCAAGAAAACGTCGGCGAAGGGATCGAACATTTTTCCAAAGTCGCTGACCTCGCCGTGAGCGCGCGCGAAGCTTCCGTCAAAGTAGTCGGTGATTTCCGCCGCCGCCAAAAGGGGAATCATAGCCGCGGACAAAAGAAGGCTCGCGGCCGCGCCTTCAGCAAGGCCCAGCCAGCGCGGCAAAAAGTAAAGTACAAAAAGAATGGGAGCGGCGATTATTCGCGCCAGAGTGAACTTGTTCGACGTTTTCATAATAGTAGCATAGCGCTAACAAAGAATTTTCGCAAGACCAAAAAGCGCCGAGGGCTTTAATGGCGGGTCCAGGACAAACGCATTATGATTACAAGAACAAAAAATGCTTCCAGTCGCGGCCGCGTCAGATCGGCGCCGCTTGATAACCGCGCTACACGCGCATTGCGCCTTGAAACTTTCTACGTATGCCGCTATCGCGGCATGCGCAAAGCGATTGCCCGCGCTCGCGAGAGCGCAAGTAAATAACTTCCTTGCGCAAAACGGAGTGTATCGACGTAGTGTCGCCGCCTGCGGCCAAGCCGCGTCGCTGACGGGGCCCCCACCAAGTTTTTTTCTGCGTCCCGCCTTTTTGCCCTCGGCTCATTCTACAATTTAACGTAGGTCTTGCCTTCGCCGCCGTCTTCGGCGGGCGCGAACGAAAATTCTTGGACGGCGGGCGCGGCCTTGAGGTACTTTTGGACGGCTTCCTTTAGAGCGCCGGTTCCTTTTCCGTGAATGACGCTAAAGTGGTCCAAGCCGTTAAGGACGCACAAATCGATTTGGCGCTCAAGCGCCTTTACAGCCTCGTCGGCGCGAAGCCCAAGCAAGCGAAGCTCGTAGGCGGGCCTTTCCATTTGGCCGGCCGCGCCCGTTTTTGGACTTGAACCTGTTTCCGCTCCAGCCACGATGTATTGCCAAGAGGGAATCGCTTTGGCGGCGGTATTTTGGTCAAGACGCAAGTCTTTTTCTTTAGCCTTGATTTTTAGCGAGCCAAACTGGACAAGCCATTCGCCGCCCTTTTCCTTTCTAAGCAGCACGCCTTCGGCTCCGGTGGCCAAAGAGTGAACCTTGGCGCCTTCCTCAAATTTTTTGGCCGTCTCCTCAACGATTTCGCGCCGGGCAAGCGTGGGGGTCGCGGACTTTAGGGCGTCGGAATTTTTAGTCCGCCCTTTTTTTATTTTGTTGCTCTTGTGGGAATTCTTTTTCTTTTCAAATTTTTCTTCGTCGCGCAAGAGGTTCTCTTCCTCCGCCTGCAAAATTTCGGAGTGAACTTTTTCCGCCGCGGCAAGGTCTTCTTTAAATTGCTTTGCGGCCAAAGTTTTTTCGCGCGTGACCTCGCCTTCCTTTAGCTCGCGGATAAGATTTTCAAGCTTGCGGCGTGACTCGCGCAAAAAGGCGGCCTCTTCCTTTGACTGCGCGGCCTTAAAGTCGTGCTCGCGGCGGCGAAGCTTAATTTCCTTTTCCTCGTTTTTAAGCGCCCGCTCTTCCAACTTTTCCTCGCGCTCCAACTGTTCCTGCATAAGGCGGTCAAGCTCCAAGTGCTTTTGGTTAAGGCCTTTGATAAGGGCGCTCACGTCCGCCGCCTGGCTTTGGATGTAGCCGCGCGCTTTTTGCACAAGCTCCGCCGCCATTCCTGAACGCTCGGCGATTTCAAGCGCGTGGCTCTCTCCGGGGATTCCCATGACCAAGCGGTAAGTGGGCTTTAGCGCGTCCATGTCAAACTCTACGCTCGCGTTTGAACAAACAGGATTTGTCCAGCCGTAATTTTTTAAAACGCCGTGGTGGGTCGTGACAAGCACAAAGGAGCCGCGGTCGATCAAGCTGTCAAGCGCGGCCATCGCTATCGCGCTTCCTTCAAGCGGATCGGTTCCACTTCCAAGCTCGTCAAGAAGTACAAGGCTTTTTCTCGTCGCCTGGCTCAAGGCCAGCGCTATGTTTTTCATATGAGCGCTAAAGGTTGAAAGCGAGGCGTCGATTGACTGCTCGTCGCCGATGTCCGCGTAAACCGCGTCAAAGCAAGGAAGGCGGCTTCCCTCCGCGGCGGGAATCGGAAAGCCCGCCTGGTTCAGCATGCAAAAAAGCGCGAAGGTTTTTATGGCGACCGTTTTTCCGCCAGTGTTGGCGCCTGTGATTATAAGGACGCGCTTTCCGTCCATAAAGCGAATGTCAATCGGAACGGTCTTGTCCTTTAGCAAGGGATGGCGGGCTTGCAAGAGCAAGGGCGGCTCGCCATCGGTCGCGCCCAGCGCGTATGTGGAATTATTTTCGGCCCCCCAACGCGCGGCCGCCTGCGTCGCGTCCAAGCGGACCATTACCGGAAGCGCTTCCTCAAAAGCGGCGGCGCTTTCCATAAGGCGGGCGGTCGTTTCCTCCAAGATTTTTCGGACGGCGCTTTCAAGCTCGTATTCTTTTTGAACCAAGTCGTTGTTAAGGCGCACCGCCTCTTCCGGCTCGATGAAAACCGTCTGGCCGCTGTTGGAAAGCTCGTGGATGATTCCCTTTACCTTTGAGCGCTCGCCTGTCTTTACCGCAAGCACTTGCCTGTCGTTCCTTACGACCGGGAGCGCTGACTCCAAGCTGCGCGCGAGGGCCGGGTCGGAAAGCAGTTTTTTAAAGGCGCCCTCAATCTCGCGGCGAATGGCCTGCATCGCGGCCTTTATTTCCCTAAGCTCGCGCAAGTCCTTTAATGAGCCGTCCTTGTCAACGACCTTGAAAATCTCTTCTTCCGCGGCGGAAAGGTCCGGGATTTTTTGCGCGTTCTCGTCTAGGTTTTTAAGGCCCAGCTCTTCTTTTGAGCCAGCGATTTTTTCCTTAACCTCGCGCGCGTGTTGGCAAAAAAGGCCTAGCGCGTAAAGCTCTTGGACTTCCAAGCGCGCTCCGGCGGTTTTTAGGATTGAAAAAAGCGGCGCGACGGGCGGCCACGCCTTTAAGGATATGTCGCGCGGGCTTGAAAAGCAAACGCTCCACTCGCGGCTAAGATTTTTTAGGCTTTCGTATTCGCTTGGATTTGAAAGAGGCTCGCGCTCCAAAAGGCTTTCCTTGCCCTCTTCGCTTTTGCAAAGGCCGGCTATTTGGCCGCGTATTCTATAGTAGTCAAGTTCGGTTAAAGTTTTTTTGTCCATAATTTTTTTTGTTTGCGGCAAGGCCGCGCTTTTTGGTCTTACAAACAATCGCCGCGCTTTTTGGCTTTGCGAAAAGTTTTAGTCGCGCCAGTCGCCGGTCTTTATTTCTTCGGTGATGTTCTTAAAGCTTTCGTAGCGGTCTTCGCTTATCGCGCCGCTGTAGACCGCCTCCAAAATCTTGCAGCCGGGCTCGGAAGTGTGGCTGCAAGACGCGCCGAATTTGCACTTTCCCAAAAGCGGCTTGAATTCCCTAAAGTAAAGGCCAACGTTTTCCGCGGGGATTTCGTTCAGCATAAAGCGGCGGATACCGGGAGTGTCGATGATTTGCGCCTTGCGTCCTTGAAGGCCTCCTGTAAAGGCTTCGTTTAGGTTTATGTTGAGCAGCGTTCCCTTTGTAGTCGTGTGGGCGCCGCGGCCGTATTTTTTTGAAAGGCTTCCGGTCTTTAGAATGACGTCGTTGTTAAGGCGGTTGATCAAGCTGGACTTTCCGACGCCCGACTGGCCCACAAAGGCGCTTCTCTTGTCGGCCAAAAGCTCGACCAAGTCCATAAGGCCCTCGCCTGTCTTTGCCGAAACTTTTTGGACCGTGTAGCCCAAGTCCTCCCAGTTTTGGACGCGCGAAACAAAGTCAGGGTCGCCGGCCCCGGGAAGGTCGAATTTGTTCATCAAGATTATCGGCTGGATTTTCTGTTCCTCCGCCTGAATCAAGCAGCGGTCGATGAAGCGGGGGCGGAAGGGCGGCTCTTCGGGCGTGGTCACCAAAACAAGGTAGTCCAAGTTGGCGGCCAGGATTTGCGGCTTTTGCCCCTTTACGTTCCAGCGCAAAAAAAGGTTCTTACGTTCCAGCAAAGAAATTATTTGCCCCTTGTCCTCGGAAAGTGAGTCCGCCTCGATTTCGACAGAATCGCCAGGAGCGAGCGGGTTGTAAAAGTCCTTGTCGGTTTTGATTTTTTTTCCTTTGATTGAGCAGGAACGAAGGACGCCGTCTTGACATTCAACAGAAAAGAAATTGTTTGTTCCCGCTATGACAGTTCCAATCATAAAATGAGTTTTATAGTCGGTACGGGAGTCGAACCCGTCTTTAGAGATTGAGAATCTCTCGTCCTAAACCGATAGACGAACCAACCAAAAAATGAGCCGGTCATTGGCCGGCTCTCGTTCCCCAAGGAGGACTCGAACCCCCACAGGCAGAACCAGAATCTGCAGTGCTACCATTACACAATCGGGGAATGTGTAAGAGTGAATTTAGCGCAAAAGAAAATTTTTGTCAATAGTTTTGCAGCGCCCTTTTGGACGCGGCTGGACCGTTCGAACAAACGCTTTTTGCCTTGCGCGCGACAAAACGGGCAGAGCCCTTGAAAAGCGCCCCAAAATGCTTTATAATTGTAAAAAATATTTTTAAAAATTTGGAGAGAATTGTGCGTAGCGTTTTGCTGGCGGTTCAATACGCAAGCATATTTGGACTGTTGCTGGAAATATGGGTTATTTTTCGCCGCTTAAAGAACACGCTTTTGCTTTATCTTTTTTTAAGCTGCTTCGCGATTTTAATCAACAACGTCGGATATTTGTTCCAGCTTTTGTCCACAACGGAAGAATCATACATCACGGCGCTTAAGTTTTCATATTGCGGCCGCACTTGGATCACTTTGTCCCTCTTTCTTTTTACCGTCGAATTTTGCAAGATAAAACTGCCGCAAGCGATAAAGACCCTTATGGTCGCGGCCAACATAGGAATCTTTGTTTCAGTCCTGACTTTGCAGCAGAACAATTTGTACTACACATGGCGGGAATTTTCCGCCGATGGGCTTTTTCCAAAGCTCTTGCACGGAACCGGAATCGTCTACAATTTTTACATGGCTCTCCAAGTCATTTACATCGTCGTTGGCTTTAGCATGCTCTTTAGGGCTTGGGGAAAAGAAAAAAACGCCGCGACAAAAAAACGCCTTATGGCCGTAATCGTCGCCTTTTTGATTGAATGCGTTTTCTTCGCGATAAAGATGCTCAATCTTGTTCCGCTTGTGGACGACTACGACGTGACGGTCTTTGGCTACGTCATCAGCATTGTCTTTATGTTCATCGCCTTTTTTAGGTACGACCTTCTTGGAGCCAAGGAAATCGCCAAAGACTACATGCTGGACCGACTGCCGGAAGCGATTATCGCCGTGGACGCGGACGGAAACCTTCAATACTGCAACAGAACGGCCTTGGAAATTTGCCCCGATTTGGAAAGCGGCTGCCAAGCGTTTTTGCGGCAGCTGCAGGACGCGATTTCAAAAGGCGACAACATCACCATCAACAAGAGGATTTACGCGCCCGAAGAAAACAATTTGCTAAAAGGCCGCGAAAACCTTGGAAAGCTTTACTCGCTGATCGACGCGACCGAGCGTTACGAAAGCTTTAACGAAGAAAAAAAGATTTTGCAAAAAGAGCTTAGGCTAGATCCGATGACAGGCCTTTACAACAGGGCTGGAATGGAATACTTTTCCGAAAAGCTTTTGACTGAAGCCAAGCAAAAAAACCTGTCGCTATTTCTTTGCATTTGCGACATGAACGGACTAAAATACATCAACGACAATTTCGGCCACGAAGAAGGCGACCGCGCGCTAAAGATTTTGTCGCAAATCATAAAGGACACTCTCGAAGAAGGAGACATGGCCTTTAGAATCGGCGGCGACGAATTCCTTATTCTTGGCCTTAGAAGCAGCCCCTTCCGCGTCTTGGACATTTTCTGCGCCAAAATCGAAAGCGCGAAAAAAGCGCGAAACCAAGCGACGGGCCTTCCCTACAAAATCGACCTTAGCTACGGACCCTTGCTAAAAAAAATCCAAGGAACGGCAAACGAGCTTTCGGACATGATGAGGCAGTCGGACACTCTAATGTACGAAATGAAAAAAACACGCGACAAGCACATAAGATAAAAAATGGCACTACTAGAAGGCGCGCCCCTTTGGGCGGGAATCGACATCGGAAGCACCACGACAAAACTGGTCGTCTACGACCCAACTTCAAAAGGAATTCTTCACTCGCAATACAAGCGCCACCACGCCGCGCAAAAAAAGAGCGTCCTTGAGGCGCTTAAGCTTTTGGACGGGCGCTTTCCAAACAAAAGCTTTAAGCTTGCGATGACAGGAAGCGGCTCAAAGCCCATAGCTAAAATTTTGGGCCTCCCCTTTGTCCAGGAAGTCGTCGCCAACTCCATCGCGCTCAAAAAAAATTATCCAAACGTAAACACGGCCATCGAGCTTGGCGGCCAAGACGCAAAAATGATTTTCTTTAGCCGCGAGGACGGCCAGCTAAAGACCCGCGACATGAGAATGAACGGAAGCTGCGCGGGAGGAACAGGAGCCTTCATCGACGAGGTCGCTTCAATCCTAAAAGTTCCGATAGAAGACTTTGACAACGTCGCCTCGCGCGGAAAGTGCGTCTATGACATTTCGGGCCGCTGCGGCGTTTACGCAAAGACCGACATTCAGCCGCTTTTAAATTCCGGCATAGCGAAGGAAGACTTGGCCCTAAGCGCCTTTCACGCGATAGCCAAGCAGACAATCGGCGGCCTAAGCCAAGGCCTTGACATTTTGGCGCCGGTGGCCTTTGAGGGCGGCCCTCTTACATTCAACAAAACCCTGGTAAAGGTTTTTGTGGAGCGCTTGAACCTTGCGCCCGAACAAGTCATAATCCCCGAGCATCCAGAAACGATAATAGCCTTGGGCGCGGCCCTTTCCATAGAGGAACTTTTTTCGCGGCCGGGCTTTGAGCAAAAAAAGTCTTTGGCGGACCTTATAAGCCTTTTGGAGGAAGACCTTTCCAAAAAGCAAGAAGCCGCCGCCGGAGCAAAGCCCTTCTTTGACAGCGAGGAAGAAAAGGAAAAGTTCTTCAGGCGCCACGAAAAAAAGCGCCCCAAGGTTTACACTTTCGCGCCCGGCGAGTCCGTGCGCGCCTACCTTGGAATAGATTCCGGCTCAACGACGACAAAATTTGTCCTCCTTGACGAAGACAAAAAAATCATCGACTGGTTCTACGCCGGAAACGAAGGCGACCCGCTTGTCGTCGCCAAAAAGGCTTTGATTGAAATGCGCGAGAGATACAAGGCGCAGGGCGTTGACCTAAAGATTTTGGGCGCGGGCTCAACCGGCTACGGCGAGCTTTTGTTCAACAAGGCCTTCAACACCGACTATCATGTGGTGGAAACGGTGGCGCACGCAAAGGCGGCAAGCCACTACATCGGCGACGCGGACTTTATCCTTGACATCGGCGGCCAGGACATGAAGGCCATTTGGCTGTCTGGCGGAATCATAACGAACATTCTTGTAAACGAAGCCTGCTCTTCAGGCTGCGGAAGTTTTTTGCAAAATTTCGCCGACACGCTTGGCATAAAAGTGCAGGACATCGCCGCGGCCGCCTTTGAGTCAAAGAGCCCCGCGATTTTGGGAAGCCGCTGCACGGTCTTTATGACCAGTTCCATCGTGACCGAGCAGAGGAACGGAAAGCTTCCCCAAGACATAATGGCAGGTCTTTGCCGCTCGATAATCCAAAACGTGTTCACAAAAGTAATCCGCGTTTCCAACATCGACTCGCTGGGAAAGAAAATCGTAGTCCAGGGCGGAACCTTCCAAAACGACGCGGTCTTGCGCGCGATGGAAGAGTACACAGGAAAGGAAGTCTACCGCGCGCCCTACCCCGGCATCATGGGAGCGATAGGAGCGGCGCTTTTGACAAAGGAAAAAATGGAAAAGTCCGGGGAAGCCACGTCCTTTATAGGACTTGACGCGCTGGACGGTTTTTCATACGAGCAGGAGACAAACGTAATTTGCCCCTTCTGCGCCAACCACTGCAAGCGCACTCTTGTAAAATTTTCCAACGGCGCGCGGCTAATAACCAACAACCGCTGCGAGCGCGGAGAGATTTTGGGCGACCCCAAGGACGCGCAAGTGGTGGAGCAAATCAAAAGCCAAAAAATTCAAAAGGCGCCAAACCTTTTTAAATTGCGCCAGGAGCTTTTGTTCAAGGATTACAGGATCAGCCGCCACGCCAAAAAACGCGGAATCACTTTTGGCCTTCCGCGCGTCCTTAGCTTTTGGGAAACCGCGCCCTTTTGGACAACGCTCTTGCGCTCGATGGGCTTTGACGTAAAGCTTTCGGACCTTTCAAACCGCGCGATGTACGAGAACGGCCTAAACGCCGTGGCAAGCGACACGGTTTGCTTTCCGGCAAAACTGGTTCACGGCCACCTTCGCAACTTGGTCAAAAAAGGCGTGGACAGAATTTTCATGCCGATCGTGGCCACTTACGAATCGCAGAACACCGAGTCCACAAGCCGTTACATGTGCGCGATAGTCAAAGGCTATTCTTGGGTAATACAAAATTCCGACAATCCTCTAAAGAGATGGAACATTCCATTTGACGATCCGATTTTCTTTTGGGAAAGCGACAAGGACAAAAAGCTCCAGCTGGAAGAATACTTCATAAAAAATTTCGGCCTTTCAAAATTCCGCGTGGACCGCGCGATTCACTACGCGGACTTGGCGATGAAGGAATTCAAGCGGACTCTTGTGGAGGAAGCGCAAAAAATAATCAACGACGTGACCGCGCAAAACAAGTACGCGGTAGTCCTCGCCTCGCGCCCCTACCAAAACGACCCGCTTGTAAACCACAGCCTGCCCGACTTGTTCACGCAATTGGGAATACCTGTTTTGACCGTGGACTCGGTTCCGGGCCTTGAGCAAGTGGACTTAAGCAAGAGCAGGCTTGAAATCGTAAACAACTTCCACGCGCGAATGATAGGCTCGGCGATAATCGCGGCCGAGCACCCGGCGCTTGAATACGTTCAGTTTGTAAGCTTTGGCTGCGGCCACGACGCCTACCTTAGCGACGAAATCGTCCGCTTGATGAAAGAAATTTCCGGAAAGAGCCCGCTTGTCCTAAAGATGGACGAAAGCGACGTGCAGGGGCCGCTTAGAATCCGCGTCCGCTCGTTCGCGCAAACGATTCAAATGAAGCGCGACTCTGGCGTCGAGCAAAAGCCGCGAGACCTTCCAGAGCCCTACAAAGTAAAGTTCACAAAGCGCGACGCAAAGGAAAAAATCGTCTTGATACCAAACACGTCGCACGCCTTTAGCCAAATAATGGCGGCCGCGCTCGCCACGCAAGGCCTAAAAACCGTTCCGCTTGAAGTGGGCCGGGAGAACGCTATCGCGCTCGGAAAAAAATACGTCCACAACGACATATGCTTCCCCGCGCAAATCGTAATCGGCGAAGTTTTGGACGCGCTCCAAAGCGGAAAGTACGACAACGCGCAAGTTGCCGTGGCCACAGGAAAATACGTAGGCGACTGCCGCCTTACCCATTACGCAGCCCTCCTCCGAAAAGCCTTGGACGACGCGGGATACAAGGACATAGCGATTGTCACAAACGACGACGTCGACTACCACAAGCTGCATCCGGGCTTTAAGATGAACCTTTCGGCCTCGCTAAAAATGGCCACGGCCCTTCCGATGATTGACGTCATGGAAGAGCTTTTGCGGAAAATCCGCCCCTACGAAAAAGCCAAGGGAAGCGCGGACGCGGCCTTTGAAAAGGGAATGGACTATATCGTCGAGGGAATAGGAAAAGGAATCGGCGGAATAAAAAAAGGATTCGCGAAGGCGATTGAAGGAATGAAGGCGGTTGAATACGACAGGAGCGTTTTGCGTCCGCGCGTTTTAATCGTTGGCGAATACCTATTGAATTTCCATCCTGGCGCGAACCACGACATCGAGCTTTATTTGGAAAGAAACGGTTTTGAGATTATCGAGGCGCGCATGGCCGACGTAATCCAAAAAAATTACTTTGCCCAAAAAGCGCAAATAAAGGAAAACGAGCTTTCGCGGCCGCTTGGCGAAAAAATAATGATGAGCGTTGTGAACCAGTTCTTTGAGATTGCCCACAAGTGGACGGACAAAATCGCGCTCTCCCATCCCCTTTACAAAAGAGCCGCGCGCCTCAGCGAAATCGCAAAGGGAAGCGACGGCATCATTTACCATACATTTGACTCGGGCGAAGGAATCTTGATTCCAGGCGAAATCATTCACTACGCGGAGGAAGGCTGCAAAAACTTCATCATTTTGCAACCCTTCGGCTGCCTTCCAAACCACATCATCGGCCGCGGCGTGACAAAAAAGCTAAAGGAGCTCTACCCCGACGCGCAGATTTTGCCGCTGGACTACGACCCCGACGTAAGCTTTGCCAACATCGAGAACCGCCTGCAAATGCTTATTATGAACGCGCAAAAATAATTGGACAAATCGGCAAAACCGCGCTAAAATGGAAGAATGACAATAAGTGAAGCGATACAAAAATTGATTCCCAAGCCCGACGAGGTATTGGAGCGTTTTTCGGGCAACCAAGAGTTTTTGGAAATGTTCTTGAAGAAATTTCCAGAGGATGAAACGATTCAGGCCGTAAAGGATTCTTGCCAAACGGAAGATTGGGACAGAATTCTTGCCGCCGTTCACACATTAAAGGGAACAAGCGGAAACTTTGGCTTTGAGGTCCTGTTCAACGCTTGTTCCGCCGTCGTGAGCGCGATAAGGGCCAAGGATTATGAAGGAGCCAAAAACGCGATTCCCAGCGTTTTGACTGAAATGGAAACAGTATGCGGCGTCTTGTCGCAAGCGGAGTGAGACATGGCAAAGAAAAAAGTAATCGTCATTGACGACGTTGAGTTGAACAGAGTCATTTTGGGCGAGGCCTTTAAAAACGACTTTGAGGTGCTTGAAGCGGAAAACGGCTCTGTGGGACTAAAAAAAATCAAGGAAAACCAAAACGACATCGCGGCGGTATTCCTTGACATCATAATGCCCGAAATGGACGGCTTTGGCGTTTTGCAGGAACTGAACATCAATTCCTTGATACAAAAAATTCCGGTTTTCCTTATAACGACAGACGCCACAAGCGGAGTCATCGAGCGCGCCTACGACTATGGCGCCGTCGACGTGATTCCCAAGCCCTTCAACACGATGATAATAAAGCGCCGCGTACAGAACATGATTGAATTCTTTGAGGCAAAAAGGCAAAGCGATTCTGACATCGTTCAAATCGACCAAATGCTTCAAATGCAGCGCGAGGACTTGAACAACGCGGTCGGATCGCTCATCGGCCACATTTGCGAAGTGATAGAAAGCCGCAGCAAGGAAGAAAGCCGCCACGCCTACAGGACGCGCGAAATCACAAGGGAGCTCTGCGCGGAATTTGCCTTGGAGCATCCGGAATACGGCCTAAAGGACCACATCATAGAATCAATCGCGAACGCAAGCGTCATCCACGACATAGGAAAGATTTTCGTTTCAGACAAGATTCTCACAAAGCCGCAAAAGCTTGACTCGGAAGAAATGGAAATAATCCGCGCGGCGCCTTCCTACGGAGCGAAGCTATTGAACTCCGTCCAAGGAATTCCAGAACCCTTCGCCACATTCTCAAAAGAAATCGCGCGAAGCCACATGGAGCGCTTTGACGGAAAGGGATACCCAGACGGCCTTAAGGAAAACCAAATTCCCCTTAGCGCCCAAATCGTGGGCCTTGCCGAAGCCTACGACGTTCTTGTCTCAAAGCGCGTCTACAAAAAAGCCTACAGCCACGACGAAGCGGTGAAAATGATTTTAAACGGTGACTGCGGCGCCTTTAACCCCGACTTGGTCCGCGCCTTTGAAAAGGCCGCGCCAAAGCTTGAAAAAATCGCAAGCGAAAAACAGCAGTAATGAAAGACTCATTTAAAAGCGTCGCGACAAAAGAAGGAAGCCCAAAATGGGAGGCCGCCGTTCAAAGGCAGTCCGCCCTTTACGGCCGCGGAAACGACATCAGAAGCGAATTTGAGAGGGACTACACCCGCATACTTCACTGCCAGGCCTACAGCCGCCTAAAGCACAAGACGCAGGTTTTTTTCGCGCCGCAAAACGACCACATTTGCACGCGCATGGAGCACGTCCAGCACGTGGCCAGCGTCGCGACAACCATTTCAAAATACCTTGGCCTTAACGCGGAGCTTACAAAAGCGATCGCGCTTGGCCATGACATCGGCCACGCTCCATTCGGCCACTTTGGAGAGGAATGCCTCAATTCCCTCCTAAAGCAAAAGGAAGGCGCCAACGCTCCCAAAAAATTTTGGCACGAGCGCAACAGCCTCTTTTTCGCCGACTACATCGAAACGCTTTCCGACCCCGAAGGCGTCCACAGAAACCTTGACCTTACATACGCTGTCCGCGACGGCCTGATAAGCCATTGCGGCGAGATCCACCAGCAGGGAATAATTCCCCGCGACGACGCGATTGACCTTTACACGATAAAGCGGCCGGGCCTTTTGCAGCCCTTCACTTGGGAAGGCTGCGTCGTGAAAGTTTCCGACAAAATTTCCTTCCTTGGCCGCGACTTGGAGGACGCGCGAACCTACCACATTTTGGACATGGGCTCTTACAGAATGCTCCGCGACATTGTCGGAAGCAGCTTGGGCTTTGAAGGAAAGGGAGCCAAGGCCTTTAGGTCAGGCAAGGCCGTCAACACGACCGTCTTGATAAACGACATGATTGTCGACCTTTGCGAGCAAAGTTCCCCCGATCGCGGAATCACTTTCAGCGACGAATACTTTAAGTTCATCGTGGAGCTGCACAAGTTCAGCTATTCAAAAATCTACACGCACTGGAGATTGAAGGAATTCCAAAACTACGCTAAGAACGTAATCGAAACGATTTACACAGTCTTGATGAGAACGCAAGTCTACGCGCAAAGGGGCCGCCTTTCAAGCGCCCTGCGCTACTTTCCCCGCCTTTTGGAAAACTTTGAGGATTGGCTTATCAAGTACACAAACTACGCTCCGATAAAGCAGCCCGACAGAAAGCGAATCTTGCGCTACGCCACGAGCCAAGTCTTTGACATAACAAGCGACGAGTCCTGGCAAAAATGCTTGATTGAATACATCAGCGGAATGACAGACCAATTCGCGATCGGCCTGTATGAAGAAATAATTTCGTTTTAATTCAATGCGTACGGCTGAACGCGCGCGGATTCCAAGCGCGTTTGTTGCCGCTTATGCGCCTAACAAACGATTTTTTGTCTTTATCCAGTTAATCTTGGCGCTATTACACCCGATGCATCGCGGAAAAGACAGCCTCGTTCATAACGTTGATTTCAACGCCAATCTGCTTTCCCAATTCCAGCATCTTGTCCCTAAAGCAGTCGATTGTAAGGTCGGCCTTGTCAAGGTTGACCATAAGCATCATGACAAAATTTCCAGACAAAATTGACTGGGTGATGTCGATGATGTTGGCGGAATGTTCCGACAAAAAGCTTGTGACTTTGGCTACGATGCCGACTTTGTCCGAGCCGACTACGGTAATAATCGCGTTCATATTTGCCATTATAGTAAAAATGCGCTAAAATGGCAACATGAAAAAAAATTTAGTCAGCTCTGGAATCAAGCTTTCTTTTTTGACGCTAATTTCCCGCGTTTTGGGCCTTGTTCGCGAAATGACAAAGGCGCGCTTTTTGGGAACGTCGTCCTTGGCCGACGCCTTTGGAATAGCCTTTTTAATCCCCAACCTTTTGCGCCGCCTTTTCGCCGAAAACTCAATCTCGGTGGCCTTCATTCCGACTTTCCGAGGCTACTTGGAAAACAAAAAATCCAAGGAAGAAACCCTTGAATTTGTCCGCTCAACGTTCACCTTGATTTCATTCTTGACCGCCTGCGTCGTTAGCCTTGGAATCTTGGTCGCGCCCTTTATAGTCCACATTTTCCTTAAGGCGGACGAGGCGGCGCTGATCGCCGAAACCGCCCTGCTTACCCGCATAATGTTCCCCTACTTGTTCGTGATTTCCGTGGCGGCCTGCTTCCAGGGAATTTTAAACGGCGAAAAAATATTTTTGCCCTCGGGCTTCACGCCGATTCTTTTTAACCTTTGCGTCATTTTTGGAACCTACATTCTTTCGCGAAAAATGGAAAACCCCGCGCGCGCGATGTCGGTTGGCGTTTTGGCCGGAGGAATCTTGCAGGCCGCATTCCAGCTTCCCTTTGTGGCAAAGGCCGGCTGGCCGATTCGCTTTGTGGGCTTGAAGAAGGCCTTTACCAATCCAGGAACTCGGCAAGTCGTAGCGCTGATTGTTCCGACGATTATCGGAATGGCAAGCTACCAAATAAACGACATGGTTAGCACCGCGCTCGCGGGCCGCGCCGGAACGGGCGTCGTTTCAAGCCTCCAATATTCTTTGCGCTTGCAGGAATTGATTTTGGGAGTCTTCGCCGTTTCAATCGGAACCGTTATCCTGCCCGACCTTTCGGCCTACGCAAAGAGCGAGCGCTGGGAGGAATACAATTCGACGCTGACGTGGGCGGTAAAAATAATCGCGCTGATAACAATTCCGATAACATTTTACTCGCTTGTCACAGGCCGCGAAATAATCCAGCTTGTTTACAAAAGCCGCCGCTTTGACGAAAACTCGGTCATCCTAACCTTGCGGGCCTTTAGCTTTCACATAGCCGGCCTCTTTTTCATCGCGGCAAACAGAATAATCTCGCCTGCCTTTTACGCGCAAGGAAACACAAAGCTTCCGACCGTGGCCGGCATCATAGGCTTTGCGGTCAACATAACGCTTGCCTTTGCCCTTTCGTTTAAGTGGAGCGGCGGCGGAATCGCCTTTGCCCTTAGCGCGGCAAGCCTTGTAAACACAATCGCGCTCTTCGCTTTTTTGAAAAAGCTAAAAGCGATAGACGTAAAGGCCGCCGTCCACCAAACGATTTTTTACTCGCTAAAGATTATCGCCTTCTCAATCATCGCAAGCGTTCCGGCCTGCTTTGCCCACAAATTTTTTGTCCGCCAGTTTGGAGGCATGGGCCGCTTTTTAGGAAACGGAATCCCGCTCGCTTTGACGGCGGCCGTTTTTGGTCTTGCGGGGATTCTTCTTCTTGCCATAAGCCGCGACAAAATCGCCATGCAAATATTGCGCCGCAAGCGCGGTTTGCGCTAGAATGAGCGGCATGAAAGAAAAAACAAAAGACCAACTTGCAAAAATATACTCGGACCGCCGCGCGCTCTTCATTCAAAAAATGAAAGAGGAAAACATCGACGCGGTGATCTTTGAAGACAGCGAAGACCATCGCGATCCCAACGTCCGCTACTTTTCGGGCCAGCCAAGCGACGCGGCCTTGATCATAAGCCAATCGGGCGCTTGCGTCTTGATTCCCTGGGACGAAAACTTGGCGCGCCAAAACGCCTTTGTTGACAAAATCGTTCCTTCCACCAGATACGAGCGGAACACCTTGCGCGCGATAAAGGCCGTTTTGGGAACGATGAAATTCAAAAGCCAAAAAATCGAAATCAGCCCCGCCACGCCCTACCCCAAATTTTTGGAATGCGTCGACGAGCTTAGCGTTTACGACGTTCTTTGCAAGGAAAAAGGCGTTCACGCCTACGCGACAAAAATGCGCGCGACAAAAGACGAATACGAAATCGAGCTTGTAAAAGAGGCCGCCCGCGTCGGAGACCTTATCATCGCGCAAATCGAAAAGCAAATAAAGAGCGGAAAGATAAAGACCGAAAGCGACGTCGCGCTTTTAATCGAAAAGGAATGCCGCGCGCATGGCTGCGAAAAAACAGGCTTTGACACGCTGGCGGCCGGCCCCGCGCGAAGCTTTGCGATTCACGCCTTTCCAGGATACACGGCGGGCGAATGGCCTGGAAAAGGCCTTAGCATTTTGGACTTTGGCGTTGTCTACAAGGGCTACACAAGCGACACGACGCTCACCGTGGCCAAGGGAAAATTAAGCCCGGAGCAAAAAAAGCTTTTGGACTTGGTTCAAAAGGCCTACAACGAATGCCTTGAGCTTTACAAAAAGGACGTTCCGGTAAAGGCCGCCGCCGCCAAGGCCGACGAGATTTTCGCCAGGGCGCGCCGCTCGATGCCGCACGGACTTGGCCACGGAATAGGCCTGGAAATCCACGAAGCCCCCTTTGTGCGACAGAGAGCCGATCCCGAATGCGTCTTTAAGCCGGGAATGATCGTCACTTTGGAGCCCGGCCTTTACGACCCGGAGCTCGGCGGCGTCCGCTTGGAAAACGACGTTTTGATTACAGAAGACGGAAACGAAGTTTTGACAAAATCAAAGATTTTGGTCATTGAATAAAAAAAAATGACTAAAAAGGCGGGTCCCAGCGACGGCAAAAAAAAGATTTGGCGCCTCCCGCCTTTCGCTCTGCGCTTGTTGCCTGCGGCCAAGCGTTCGCTGGCGGGTCCCTCCAAACTTTTTTTGCCTGCGTCCCGCCCCGTTTCTTCTTGGAATTTTTTATCCAATTCCCGCAAGCGCTACTTGACCAAAAATCGCTTTTCTGTCAAAATAATAAAACTTGACGGAACTCCGCAAAAAGGAGGTGAAAACAATGGCAACAATTTTAGTTGAAGATTCTGAGAATCTTGAAAAAGCGATCAAACGCTTTAAGAGAATGGTAGAAAAAGAAGGCATCATCCGCGAATGGAAAAAGCGCGAGTACTACGAAAAGCCTTCTACAATCTTGAACCGCAAGAACAAGACCTTGGCTCGCAAGCTTATGAAAAAGAACCGCAAGCCGCACGACAGCCGAGCGTCTTACTAATTAAAAATACTGACAATCCTTGATTGCAGTTTTTTCCCAGCGATTATATGCCGACGCCTTTGCCGCGCCATATAATCGCCCAAAAAAAGCCGATTCGCCATGCGCGAACGGCTTTTTTTTGCCCGCGCAGGCTTCCGCATAACCGTCCGTCCCCCCCCCAAAAAACGCCAAGCGCCTAATGGCCGTTTTTACTAACAAAGCGCCGATAAAATTCCGAAAATAAAGTATGGCTTTCCCCAAGCGCGCCGCGCGTTATTTTTCCGCGATTCTATTTTTATTTTTTCTCTTTGCAAGCCAATCGTCTGCTTTGCCCAACGGCCGGCCGCGCTTTTTCCCTTCCGTCGATTTGGAATGGAAAGCGCTGGAAAAGGGCGCGGCGATTCAAACCGCGCAATACAGGGAAAGCCAGCTTACAATCCATTGCGCGAAAATCGACTTGACGGCGCCAGGCCTAAAAATAAAAATGCTTCCTCAAAAAACCGCCTCGCGCGACATTTATTACGCCGAAGAATTCGCAAGGCAAAGCGGCGCCCTTTTGGCCTTTAACACGACGCCCTTTTACGTCCACGACACAGGCGGCGACAAAAAGCATTCCACAGCAGGCCTTTGCGTAAACGACGGAGCCGTCCATTCTCGGGCCTTGGCAGGCTATTGCGCGCTGGCCTTTTTCGGTTTTGAAGAGGGAGCGCCTTTAGAGGAACGCCGGGCGAAAATTTTCGCCTCGCAAAAGGACAAGGGCTTGGACGGAGCGCGCTACGCGGCTGGCGGCTTTTGGCAAATTCTAAAGGACAAAAAAATCACTCAATTCAAGGCCTTGCGCGACTCCAGAACCGCCGTCGGCCTTGACAAAAGCGGAAAAACGCTTTACGCAATCGCCGTTGAAGGCGAAAATCCCACAAGAAGCGCGGGGCTAAGCTACATGGAATGCGCCGAATTCTTTTTGGCGCTAGGATGCGACAACGCGATGGAATTTGACGGCGGATCCTCGACTCAATTTTGCGTAAACGGAAAGTCCGTCTTGGGCTACAGGAACTACGTCAAAGTCCCCGCGCTCTTGGGCTTTGCGCTTGACTGACAGGCGGCGATAAAACTATCGTTCCTCGATAGCCGCGCCAACGGCAGGCGCGCCATCAATTTCCAATTCAATGTAATAAAAATCCGAGATTCCGTCTTTCACTTGAATCGTAACGTTCACTGTTTTATAGCCCTCTCTTTTAATTTGAACGGCGTAACGGCCTGGAACCAAGCCAGTCGCCTTTAAGGGCGTCAAGCCGTGGTATTCTCCGTTAATGTAAAGCGCGGATTTTGGAACGCTGGTCTTAAACGTGGCGGAAGTCTGGCCGCTTGGAATTTCCTCAAAGCGTTCCGGCATGAAAAAATCGCCCGCAAAAGCCGCGTCCCTTAATTCGGCCTCAACGGAAATATCCAATCGCTCGTTTGCCCCAGAAGACGCGCACGAAAAAAACGCGGCCGTCGACAGGATCGCGGCGGACGCAAGAACGGCAACCAATGGCTTATTCATTCCAATCATGCCTTTTATTTTACAAAATCACGCGGCTTCTTTCAACAGATTGTGCTCCTTAAAGCTAAAATAGCCTGTCTTTGTGATTATTATATGGTCCAAAACGCTTATTCCCAAAATGTCCGCCGCTTCGCAAAGGCGCTTGGTCGTCTTAATGTCATCTTGGCTTGGAGACTCGACGCCCGAAGGATGGTTGTGCACCAAAATGACGGCGCTGGCCCTAGCCTGCACAGCGTCAAAAAACACTTCGCGCGGATTGATTATCGCGCTGTTGGAAGCGCCCAGCGCCACAACCTTTTGGCTAATAATTTCCCTCGCTCCCGAAAGCGAGACGGCTATAAAATGCTCGCTGGACTTATAAGCGTACTGCTTTACGAAAGGCAGCAAGTCTTGCGGTTGGTTGACCACGGCGTTATAATGCGCGGCCCGGCGACGGCCAAACTCCAAGGCCGCGGACACCGCCAAAGCCTTTCCCAAACCTACGCCAGGAATCTTTAGAAAATTGTCCACCAGATTTTTTTCCCCGCTAAGGTCAATGGCGTCCATCATTTTGTAGGCGATTTCCTCAACGGGCAATGCCGCGGTTCCGCTTCCCAAAATAAGCATCAAAAGCTCCGCGTCGCTGGGGTACGACAAGCCCCGCGCGAAAACGCGCTCGCGCAAATCCAATTTTGTTTTTCCCATACTTATAAGATAGACTTTTTTTTAAAGAATTTTGCGCAAATTTCAAAAAAAACAAAAAAAACGCTCTGAACTTGTCAGAGCGCTTCGCTCAATGCCTAGCAAAGCCTTTTTAGGCTTGCAAGCTTTCGCAGGCCAGCTTATTTGATTGTCGTTCCGACGTAGGGAGCGCCGTCCAAAATGTTCTTTGTGTTGGCGTTGCTCTTGCCGGCGGAACAAATCACGGTAAGGCCAAGTTCGGCGGCCTTTTTGCTTGCAACAGGGTCAAAGGGAACGTTCTTACCCGGAACCCATTCGTCGCCGACCATTTTTCTAAAGTCGGCCCAAGAAATTTCGTCAAGCGGCTTGGCGTCGGGATTCTTTCGCGGATCGTCCGTGTATACTTTTTCGATGTTGCTAAGGTTCACAACCGTATCGGCGCCAAATTTTTCGGCCAGCAAAACAGCGTCGTTGTCGCTTGAAAAGCCCGGCTTCCAGCCGCTTGCAACAAGGACTTGGCCCTTAAAATCTATGTCGGCGGTGGGATTTGTGACAACGTCGTTTTGGCAAAGGGAGCCAAAAGCGGCCTTTAAGGCTTGAGCGTTAATGCGGGTAGCCATGACGCCAATCCAGTCGGCGGCGGAATTGTCAAAATCCGCGCCAAGTTTTTGGCAAACTTCCCTGTAGGCGTTTTGGTAAACGCGGGCGGGAGCACCGCCTCCGGCAACCAAAATCAAACGGCGGCTGGAATCTTGGGCCAACCAATCCGAGGCCATCCTTACAAAGGCCGCCAAAAAATCAACGTCCGGCTTGTCAGGCGCTATCATAGAGCCTCCGACAGACAAAACTTTTGTAGTCATAAATTACCTCCAATTATCTCGCCGCTAGTATATTCCCAACACAGCGGGAACAGTCCAATACGAGCTGTAGCTTTCCACGTCGGCGCTGGACTCTTCCCAAATCGACTGCAAGGCGAAAGAGCGCGGCATATTCACAGTCTTGTCGCTCAGCAACGACTGCTTAAGGACCTTATAGTCCAATGAAAAGGCGACGCGCTGCGCGTCAATGTTGGCGAACCATTTTTTTCCGGCGACAGACTCGCCTTGGAATGACTTGAATTCCATTCCCGCTCCAAGAGCCGCGTCTACAGGAACCCAACCAAAATCCTCGATGTAAAATTCGTTCCACCAATGGTTCCTGGAATGCTTGTCCGCGTCAATCAAAATTCCGCTAATCAGCCTGCACGGAACTCCGGCCGCCCTAAGAAGCGCGGCGTACAAGACGGCAAAGTCATACGCGTCGCCCTTCTTTCTTTTTATCAAGTCAAGCGCCTTTGCGTCGCTAGGCCGCGCCTTTGGAAGAACGCTGTAGTTGGCCGCAAAATAGTCGAATATCAATTCCGCCTGGCGGTACGGGTTTTTCACTTGGAAAATTATTTGAGGAAGCAGTTCCGCCACGGCTTTGTCGTTTGACGGAATAATACCGTCGGCCCTTGTGTAGCTTTTGTAAAGAAGCCGCGTCTTTTCCTTAAAGGGCGCCGCGTAATCCTTGTTTATCTCGCATTCAATGCCATTGCTTGTCACCACAAAATTTTGGCGCGCGCCCGCGGAATTTTTCGCTGAAGTTTTGTCCGCTGGAGTGATTTGAAAAATCGAGGCGCCCATGTATTCCAAGAGCGCGGGCTCTGGAACGCTTTCTGTCAGCGCGGCTTGAGGCTGCCAGGCGTAAGTGACAGGGCGCGGCAAGTGGATTGTGACGGCCGCGTCGCCCGATCCCTTTATGTCGTAAAAGTCCGCTCCGACTTGAATCAAGTAAGTGTGCTGGCTCGTCAAATTCTTTTGGCCCGCGCGGCTTTTCACGGAAAAAGGCTGCAAGATCGACCGGCCCTCGTTTGTGGCCACAAAGACCGAGCCGCTTACGGCGCCTTCTGGAACGCGGACTCGGATTTCGTTGTCGCTCCAATACTCGTAGTCAAAGTCGGCCTCGCTGGGATTGACAAAGCCGGGATAGTTCTTCCGCTCAGATTCGACTCCAGCTTCCTTGATGTCGGGAATTTTCTCATCCATCTCGCTTCCCTTGTAGGTCGTGAAATAGACGTTCGAGTCTCCCCTGCTGGATCCGAAATTCCTGCCGGATATGGAAACCACTTGCCCGATGGAAGCTTCCGCAACGGACAACTCGCTTATTATCGGAACGACATACATCGGGTTTTCCGGCATCTCGACGGGAATGGCCAGTTCGTTTGCGAAAAATTCTGGGTTGGACTTTCCGGCCCTGGTGACGACGTAAACCAAGCCGTCCTCCGTGTTTCCCGGAACGATCACTTTTATCAAGTCGTCGTCCCAAGAGACATAGCCGCTTTCAGTAAGGCGGTTTCCGCAAAGCTCCACGTAGCTAAAGCCCCTTGAATCGCCAAAGTTCTGGCCCCGCAAAATAAGGACGTCGCCTGGCGCGCCAACGCTTGGAGCGATTTCGGCCAAGACCGGCTTTCTTAACACTGAACGGGTCAAAAACAAAAGAGCGGCGACCGCCGCCGCAACAGAAAGGGCAAAGGCAAACAGGCGCGCCGCCGGAGACTTTCGCAAAATGTAGGAAAAACGGTTCACTTTAAAAAATCCAAAGCGTCAAGCCGGGCGTTTGAAACGTTTGACGCCGAAATCGAATTTAAGTTGGTGAGCTTTGTGACGCTGATCGTAAGTCCGTCTGACTGCTCCAAATTGTCACTCTTTAAGCTTTCAAAATCGCTGGCCTTGATTGTAAGAGGCGCCTCGGCGTTTTTGCTGAGCGCGACGTTTGAAAGCGATCCGTCTACGATTATGTCGTTTTCCGCAATGGCCTTGTTGGGCTTTACCGCCGAAACGGCCAAAACGCTTTCGTCAAAATTTTTCTGGCTCTGCGCCGCCTTCATTCTTAACGGAAGAAGCAGCGCGAAAACCGCGGCGGCGGCGGCCGCCAACGGAACAAAGGAAGTCAGGCGGACAATGTTCTTGCTTGGCTCCGAGGCCTTGACAGACTTGGAGAAGCGCATGCGGCTTTGCAAGCGCTCAAAGCTGGCCGCCTTGAAATCGTCCGACACTTCAATCGAACGCGCGTCCGCCTTGAAGGCCTCGTGAACGGCCTTAAGCTTTTCAAGCTTGGCGGCGCATTTTGGGCAAGAAGCCAAGTGAGCCTCGTAGTCCTTGACAAAATTTTGGGGCAATTCGCCGTCGAGATAAATTGAATGAATGTCGTTCTCAGGACAATGAAACATCATCTTCTCCTATAAGCTTTGAAAGCGCCTCGCGGGCCCTAAAGACGCGCACCTTCACGTTGCCTTCAGTAATGCCGAGGGTCTTTCCTATTTCCTTATAATTCATGTCGGCGTACTCGCGCAAAACCAAAACTTCCCGCAAGTTGTCGGGCAAAGCCTTCAAGGCCTCTTTCGCCTTCTCCACCGTTTCGGCGCGCAGGGCGTCCGTCTCGCCGCTGGCCATCTGCCTGCGGTCTTCGTAGAACTCCCGTTGCAAGGCCTTTTTTTCGCGGCCTTTGCGCTTTATGTAGTTTAGCGAGGCGTTTTTCACCACGCGAATCAGCCAAAAAGTGGCGTCGTTCATCGTGGGAAAGGCCATGGCCTTTTCGTTGGCCTTGATATACGAATCGTGGACCAAATCCTCCGCCGCCTCCTCGTCGTTCACAATGCGAAACGATACCTTGAACAGCAGGTTGAAAGTCGCGTCGTATATCTTTTTAAAGTCAGTCTCGTTGGCGGCGTTTAGCGCGCCTTCGCAGCTCTGTCTTTCGCTTATATCTTTAACCATCTAAAAGCCTATTTGTTACAAAAAATTATTGCCTTTTCCACACGACGCCGTTTGGCGTGTCCACAATAACGATTCCGCGGGCGGCCAGCTCGTCGCGGATTTTGTCGGCCTTGGCAAAGTCCTTGGCCTTTTTGGCGGAGGTCCGCTCGGCCACCAAGGCGTCGATTTCGGCCGCCTCGGGGTCGCCTTCATGGCCCGCGCCTGTCGAAATTTCGGCGGAAGAGGCGTTTTTTAAGCTCTCCTTGGCCGATTCAACGAGTTTTAAGCCCAAAACGCTGTCCATCTTGGCCATAAGCGCCAAAGTTTCTTCCGCCGGAACGTCCGCGGCCTTTAGGGCGGTTTGCAAAACGCCGAGCGCGGCCGGGGTTCCCAAGTCGTTTTCCATCGCCGCCGTGAACTTTTTCAAGGTCTCGGACGCCTTCTCTCCCAAAGCGCCGGCCTCTTTTCCTCCTGCGGCCTCATAGACCTTGGCCGCTCTCTTGACCAAAGACGCGCGGGAATTTTTGGCCGAATCCATCGAATTCCAGCTAAAGTTGGCCGGGCTTCTGTAGTGCGCGCCAAGCAAGAAGTAGCGGTAGTCAAGCGGGTCGTAGCCCTTGTCCACCAGCGACTGCAAGGTCAAGAAGTTTCCGCTTGACTTGCTCATCTTTGTCGCGCCTTCAATCACCAAAAAGGCGTTGTGTAGCCAGTAGTTGACCCAAGGGCCGGCCGCGCGGTCTTCGGCGCTAAAGGAGCCTTCCGACTGCGCGATTTCGTTTGTATGGTGGACCGGAACGTGGTCTATTCCGCCCGTGTGAATGTCAAAATGCTTTCCAAGATACTTCATGCTCATCGCCGAGCATTCGATGTGCCAGCCCGGGTAGCCCTTGCCCCAGGGGGAATCCCAAACAAGCGCCTGCTCCTCAAATTTGCTCTTGGTGAACCATAGGACAAAGTCCTGCGGGTTCCGTTTGTTTTGGTCCACGACGACGACCTTGCGCTTTCCGGCGCCGGCCTGCAAGTCGTCAAGGTTGAGGTTGGCAAGCTTTCCGTAGTCGGGGTATGTCGAAACGTCGTAGTAAAGGTTTCCGCCGGCCATGTAAGTGTGTCCGTTTTCCTCGATCTTTTTGATAAGCTCTATCATTTCGGGAACGTGGTCGGTGGCCTTGCAAACCACGTCGGGCCTAAGTATGTTCAAGCGGTCGATGTCGCTGAAAAATGCGTCCGTGTAGAATTTGGCGATGTCCAAAACCGACTGCTGCCTCTCCTTGGCGGTCTTGAGCATTTTGTCCTCGCCGTCGTCAGCGTCGCCGGTCAAGTGGCCGATGTCGGTGATGTTCATCACGTGCTTTTTTTTGTAGCCTAGGAAAGTCAGCGTCCTGTCGAGCGTGTCCAAAAAGACGTAGGCGCGCAAGTTTCCGATGTGGGCGTAGTTGTAAACCGTGGGGCCGCAACCGTAAAAGCCGCAAAAGCCTTGCTGAATCGGAACGAATTCCTGCAATTTTTTTCCCATCGTGTTGAAGAGTTTTAGCGCCATAAAAACCTGCCTTGCAAAACGCTGTCGTTTTGGTTATACTGAATTGAATGAATAGTATAGAACAAATCGCCGAAAAATTCAAGTCAAAAAAAATCGGCCTTTTTTTTGAGGAAGAGCTTTCCGCCCGCTCGTCGTTTAAAATCGGCGGAAAAGCCGCGCTCCTGGCCGAGCCAAGCGACGAGGAATCGCTGGCCTTCGCCCTTACGGAAATCAGGAACGCAAAAATTCCGTATTTTGTCCTTGGAGGCGGAACAAACGTCCTTTTTAGCGACGCAGGTTTTGACGGAATAATCGTCTCAACAAAAAAATTGTCGGACATTTCGATTGTCGAAAGTCACTCGGGGAACGAAAGAATCGCGCAAGACCAAGACTGCGCCGCCGCAGACCAAGACGGCGGCAAGACCATAATCCGAGCGGGAGCGGGAACAAGCATGGCCGCCCTCGTGTCTTTCGCGCAGGAAAAGGCCTTGAGCGGCTTGGAGGAATTCGCGGGCCTTCCGGGAACCGTGGGCGGAGCGGCCTTTATGAACGCGCGCTGTTTTGACCGCGAAATGTCGGAGGTCGCCGCCAAAATCACTTGGCTTGAATGGACGGACAACGCGCAAGCCCAAGACGCCCCGCAAAACCAAGACGGCGCGGGAGCTTTCCGCGTAAAAAGCGCCGTCTTTGCCCCTTCCGACTGGGCCTACAAAAAATCCCCCTTTACAGGAACTGGCCGCGTCGTTCTTAGCGCGGAATTTATAGTCCAAAAAGGCGACAAGGCCTCGATAGCCCAAAAAGCCGCCGCCTTCATTCAAGAGCGCAAGGACAAGGGCCACTACAAGGCCCCCTGCGCCGGAAGCGTCTTTAAGAACAACCGGGCCTTTGGCCGCCCCACCGGAAAAATAATCGACGAGCTGGGCCTAAAGGGCGAGAAGCGCGGGGGCGCCCAAATCGCGCCCTTCCACGGAAACATAATCATCAACGCAGGCGGCGCCTCCTCGGCCGACGTCCGCGCGCTTATTGACCTGTGCAAAAGCGCGGCGCTGGAAAAGTTCGGCTTTAAGCTGGAGGAAGAGATAGTGGTCGTTTAAAGGAATTCCCGAAGCGTGGAAAGAGGCTTTCCGATTTTCCAGCAAAGCTTTTTTATCTCCTCGCTGGGCTCTATTCTGTCAGGAACCATTATGGCCTTAAAGCCCGCGGCAAAAACGCTTTTTATTCCGTTGGGGCTGTCCTCAACGCCGGCGCAAAGGCCAGGCTCAACGCCAAGGGCGCGCGCGGCCTTTAGGTAAATGTCTGGCGCGGGCTTGGAACGCTCCACCTCGTCGCCAAAGGCTTGGGCCTCAAAAAAATCCCAAACGCCGGCCGCCTTTAGCTGCCGCGTGGCCACGCTCCGCCTTGTGCTTGTGGCCAGGGCCAGCCTGTAGCCCCTGCCCTTAAGGTAGTCCAAGGTTTCGCGGACTTGCGGCAAAAGCGGAATTCCGCGCGAGCGTTCCGCTTCGGTAAAATACACCATAAAATCGCTAAAGAATTTCGGGCAGTCAAAGCCAGGCCCGTAGCGCCCAATCAAATTCCTTGCCATCATGGCCTCGTTGCAGCCGCGGTTTTCGGCTATGGCCGCTTGTATGTCGGGCAAGCCCATTTGCCGGGCCAAAAGCTCCCAAATCTCGTCGCAAATCGATTCGGAGTCAAGCAAGACGCCGTCCATGTCAAAGACAAGCGCCTTAAGATTGTTTTCCATAAAGCATATTTTATCGATTGCGGCATTCCAAGGCAAGCGGTGGAATTGCATGAGCGGTTTTTTTTCAAAAAAAACGCTTTTTTATTGAATTTTTTTCCTTCTTGCGCTATAATTCATTGATATTATTTAAAGGAAGATTCGGTGTTACAACTTTCATTTGTTAATTATAAAAAAGGCGCCGCGATTGTCGTGGAAGGAAAGGCGCAAACCGACAGATTTTTCATCATACAGGTTGGCCAAGTTCAGTGCGTAAGCGAAGTGAAAATTCCAGGTCAGGAACAAACAATCCTTGGCCCCGGCGACTTCGTGGGCGTAATTCCTTGCATGTCCAACCACTTGCAGATTGAAACCGTAATCGCCATGACCGACGTTACCGTAATCGCGGTAATGCGCGACCAATATCCAGAACTCATCGCGAAGAACACGCCGGTCGCCATGAAAATCATCCGAACTTTCGCAAACAAAATGCGCGTGTTGAACGGCGTTCTTACAAAGCTTACATTGAACAACGTGGCCTCCGAGTCGCCCGAGCAGCTTTTTAACGTTGCCAGCTTCTACGACAAGGCCAACCGCCCCGATGTGGCGATTTACGCCTACTACCAATACCTAAAGAATTGCCCCAACGGAAGCAACGCCGAGACCGCAAAGCAGCGCTTCGTGGCGCTTAAGCCCCGCTCCCGCGCGGTTTACTTTGAGCCGACCGAAGAAATGACCCGCAAGTATCCCAAGGGAACGATGATTTTCTGCGAGAACCAATCTGGCGCCGACATGTTCATCATCCAGTCGGGCGAAGTTTCAATCAGCAAGGTTGTTGACGGAAACGAGGTTACCCTCGCCGTTCTTAGAAAAGGCGACATGTTCGGAGAGATGGCCTTGCTGGAAAACAAGCCTAGAAGCGCTTCGGCCATCGCCCACGAGGAATGCGTCTTGATGGTAGTCAACCGCAAAAACTTTGACATGATGGTAGCCACCCAGGCGCAGCTTATCGCCCGCTTGACAACAACCTTGGCCGAACGCCTTTGGGCCCAGCACAGGCAATTGACAAACTCACAGATAAAGGAATACTCGCACAAATTGGTGGACATGCTCGCCTTGCAGCTTGAAAAGGCCAAGCTCAACATCACAAGCACCCAGGGCTTCCAAACAAACCTTTCTGTCCAGGACTTGGTAACGATGTGCGGAATTCCGACCAGCCACCAGGCGCAGGCCATAAACGACTTCACCAACTTGGCGCAGCCAAAGATTGTCGGCGGAAAGATTTACGTCGCAAAGCCCAACGAAATCATCAAGTCGGCGGCCTTCTACCGCTCAAAAGCCTAAACTACAACAAGCCTTTTTCCGATAATGGAGTCATGAAAAAGGCTTTTTTTCTTTTTACAGCGCTTGTCTCTTTTGCGGCTTTTTGCGCGGCCGCCGAGCCATTGCCCAAGGGGTACGGCGGAGTCGAGTTGGGAATGTCATTGGACAGCGCCAAGCAGGCTTTAAAAAGCAAAAGCGATTTTGGCTACGCAGGCGACCGCGACGTTTCCCTTTTGCCGGGCGACGCGCGCGTCTTGATAGAAACCGACTCGCGCAACATGCAAAAGCACGGCTTTTTGACCCAGTGCTGGTTCCAGTTTTACCAAGAAAACCTTTATTCGATAACGCTCAACCTAAACCCGGAGCGCGTGGACCACTACTCCGTCTACACCGCGCTCGTAAAAAAATACGGCGAGCCCAAAGACTTTTCGCCAGAGCGCTGCGTTTGGAAAAACGACAGCGTCACCATGAGCCTTGAGCGGCCTTTGACATTAAAGTACACCGACAACAAAACGATGGAAGACTTGTCGCAAAAGTCGCTCGTGCAAAAAAACGGTTGGGAAGTTACCCGCCAAATGTTTTTGGAAGAACTATGAAAGACCTTAAACGAAAGGCCGCCGCGCTTTTTACAGCGGCCCTTCTCTGCCTGGCTTCCGCTTCCTGCCAAAAAGGAAACCCAAAGCTAAAGACAAAAACTCTTAGCATAACCACGGCTTCGGGCCAAACCGTAACGCTTGCCGCCGAAATCGCCGACACGCCGCAAACGCGCGAAAAAGGCTACATGTTCCGCAAAAACATTCCCGACGGAACAGGCATGCTCTTTGTCTTTGAGGAAGACAGGGTCTTGCGCTTTTGGATGAAAAACACGCCGACCCCGCTAAGCATAGCCTACATCGACTACAAGGGCGTGATAAAAGACATATTGGACATGAAGCCCTTTGACTTAAGCGACGTAAGCGCGACCGGCTACGTCCGCTACGCGCTTGAAGTTCCGCAGGGTTGGTTTGGCCGCGCGGGAATCAAGGCCGGCGACAAACTAAGCCTGGATTTTTAACTGTTCTTTTCAAGCCGCTCCAATTCCATAGCGGCGATTTTGTCGTTGGGATCGAATTCAAGGACAGTTTGAAAGTATTTTCTTGCGGCGGCGTCGTCGCCCCGCTTTAGGGAAACATAGCCAAGGTTTGAGATTATCTTCGTGTTTTCGGGAGCGATTTCCAAGGCCTTGAGCAAATACGCCTGGGCTTGGTCAAATTGGCCGCTTTCCATGCAGCAAATGCTTAGCTCATTGTAGCAGTCAGCGTTGGAGTCGCCGCCGCATTCCAGGGCTTTCTTAAAGGCCGCTTCCGCGTCTTCAAAACGGTCAAGGCGGCGGAGGGCCCAGCCCAGCATGAACCAAGCGTTCCAAACATCGGGGTTATGCTGCAAGAAGACGCGGAGCTCTTCCATGCCTTTTTCTTCCTGTCCGCTTTGAATCAAATTGTAGGCGTTCTTAAAGCGCTTGTCGTCCATGTTGCCGTTCTTGATTTCGTCAAGGATTTGCTGGGCGCGCTCCTTTTTGTAGATTCCGTTCTCGCCTAGGTCTTCGTCCTTGGCGTCGCATGTCAAGGCAAGGAAAGACTCAAAGCATCCGCGCGCGTTGAAAAAATCGTTTTTCTTCAAGTAAAAAAAGCCCGCGTTAAAGAATGCGTCCGCCGGCGGCTCGTCGTTGTCCATCGCCATTTTGTAGTATTCCTCCGCCGAGGAATCGTAGGCGTCCGCGTCCTCGACAAGGCCGCTTCTTCTGTAGCTGTCCGCGCGCTGGTCAAAGAAAAGCGCCGTGTTCAGGATTATGGCAACGTCATCGGGATCAAAGCCCCGCAAGGCCATGTATATCTCTTCGGCCAAGTCATAGTCTTGGTTCTTTGTCTTTAAAATGGCGGCCGCGCTAAGTTCCTGCTTAAGGTTGGGGCGCGCGTCCTTGATTATGTTCCGGTAATAATCCAAGTGTTCGTTGGCCTTGTCATAAGCCAACACCGTCAAGATGCCGGAAAGAATTTGCTCGGAGGTCAGCTCCTCCATGTTGAAGTTGTCGGCGGAATCCTTGTCCTTTTTTTGAACCGGCAGCGGAATGGTCTTGTCGATATGCATCGCGTTCTTTGAAAGCTCAAAGTTTTCAGGAAGAGAGATGTAATAAATTGAATTTAATTGTTCCGAACCGGTCATTTTGTCTCCGCGGCGGAGTCATCTTGCGCGGGAGCTTCACCGGCGGGAGCGGCCTCTTCAACAGGCGCCGCCTCTTCAACAGGCTCGACGCTCGCCGCGCCTTCATCGGCTGGAGAAGCCTGGTCGCTTAGGGCCGCTTCCTGACTGGCGGGCGCGGCCTCGGCGGCAGCGTCTTGCGCGGGCGCAGCGTCTTGCGCGCTGGCGGCCTCCCCTCCCTCTTTGGCAGCGGCCTCAGCCTTGGCTTTTTCTTCCGCTTCCATCTTAGCCTTTTCCTCGGCGACCGCTTTCTCTTGGGCGGCCTTGGCGGCGGCCAATTTTTGCTCCGTCGTCTCGGTCGGCGCAAAGACATGCTTTCGCAAATTGACAAGATAATTGTTGATTCTGATTCTATACGCGATGGGAACGGTCTTGTCGCCGAACTTGATGGACACCATCAAAATGTCCTTGCGGCCTTCAACCGGGCTTGAGGCGACGACAACGCCGCCGACTTGAATCACCTCGGCCGGCTCCTCAAAGCGCATCTGCAAAAGCGCCTGCTGGTTTTCGACATACTTTTTGATGCCGACCATGATAATCTTGACTCCGCCAAAAGACAAGTCGCGGATTATGCAGTGGCGGGGGACGCCTTGAATTTGAACGATGGACTCTTCCTTTGCAAGGCCTAGCTTTCGCTTTACTTCAGGATTTAAAATGATGCGCTCGTCCTTTCTGCGCATCGCGTTGGCGTTGGCGTCCAGCAAGCTGCCCAGGCGCTCAATCAAATCATCCGGCGGCCTCTGCGTGAACGAAATCGTTATAATGGAAAGCTCCGCCGAATTCATGTAAGGCTTTATTTCGCTCACCCTTCCGTTGACAAAGAAGCTTATCATTTGTCCGTCGGAGTCGGTGAAGCAAAAGCGCACTTGGACAGGGCCTGTCTCTTTTTGCGAAAGCATCGCGTAAGCGCCGCCCTTGACTCCGACGATAATGCGGCAAGCCATCAGCGAAGTTGAGTTTACGATGCATGGCCATTGGTTTCCGTTGCATTTGACATAGATTTGGCGAGGATCAACTTTTAAAATGCCAATTATCTCTTTTGTGAATGTAAGTTCGGAGTCACGATAATGGTCGTAATAATCCTGAAGTTGCTGAGCCGTCACCAATGCCATAATAGAATATTATAAACCTATTTTTTCAATAAGTCAACCAAGCGGCAAAAATTATTGCGCGCTTTTGCCATCGGCTTGTAAAAAAAAACTGTTCTAGACTACACACACGTTTTGTTATTTTTTTTACGATTTTTCAAAAATTTCGCGCGAAAGTTTTAAACAGATTGTTATATCTGCCCCAGAATTCGCGAAATTCGCCCTTTTTTTAAAAACGACTCTCTAAAAAATAAGGAGGTTTTTTCTATATGAAAAAATTGATTGGAGCTTTGGCTCTTGCTGCTATGGTAGCTGCTTCAGCTTTCGCTGAGGTTTCTTTTGGAGCTTGGGTTTGCAACCTTCCCACCCTCATCGCTTCTGACGGCGACGGAATCAAGGGTGGAGCTGTTTCTAACCCATGGGGATGGGGCGCTCGCCCGGCTCGCGTTGACATCAACTTTACATCTGACGATGGAAAAGCTGGTATGATTTTGGGAGCTTATGCCAATTTCACTGGTGGAATTGCTAGCAGCTCAGACAACACTCTTATGTGGATTAAGCCGATCGACCAGATCAAGCTTTCTCTTGGACAGCACGACAACTTCTTCGGAACACGCGGCGACCTTTGCTACGGTTCTTGGAACTGGCTCCGCCCGAGCTCATCAACATCACAGGTTCGCTGGGGTGAGGGAATCACTTTCACTTCTTCAAACAGCGGCCCTGGCGCCAAGTCTGGACTTGGACTTCAGATCTTGCCTGTAGAAGCTTTGAAGATTTTCGCTTTCGTTCCTCTCGAAGTTAACGATAAGGGTGATTCAAATGTTGTAAAGACATTGGACAAGGTATTCGGAGCAAGCACAGTTGGAGCCACATACGCCATCGACGGAATCGGTACAATCAAGGCCCAGTTCCTCGGACAGTATGATGTTAACGACGCTGACAAGAAAAAGCTCGGCACAATCGAGGCCGCTTTCGACTTGACAGCTGTTGACAAGCTCTTCGCCACTGTTGGAATCGAGTTCGTTGTTCAGGACAGCGACCGCTTCGGCAAGGGTGACAAGATGTTCGGAGTTGCTCTCGGAGCTTCTTACGGAATCACAGAAGCCTTCAAGGTTGCCGCCGACTTCTCTCTCTCTATCCCCAAGGACGGAGACATGGGATTGGCTTTCGGCGCTGGTCTTGACTACGCTGTATCTGACGCCCTCGGATTGGTTGCCGACGTTCGCATGATTATGCCCAACAACGACTTTGACCCCAGCATGAGCTTCCTTGTTGGAGCCACATACGCTGTTGGATCTAACGCTTCTTTGGGACTTGGCTTCCAGGCTGCTGTAGCCATGGGTGACAAAATCGCTAATGTTAAAGACGGTTTGAACACAATTCCTGCGCTCAAGGTTGTTACAGCCGCTGCCGACGGAACCTCATACAAGAAGTTCATCTTCGCTGTACCGCTCCGCTTCAGCACATGGTTCTAAGTTGACTTTTTGCAGGGCTTGCCCTGCAATCGGTTGGCTTAAACTAGGCTAAAAGCCGTCCGCCCCGCGGCGGGCGGTTTTTTTTTGGATTTTACTTGACAAAAGTCAGGAGTCATGGTAGGCTTTAAAAAAGGTGAACGCCACAGCAATGCGGCTGTCTCCTTTTCTGCTTATAGAAAAGCTTGCCGGAGTTAGTCGCTAGGGCAGGCTTTTTTTTTCGCTATTTCTTCGTTTGTTTGAAGAGAGCGACCGCGTTTACAATTAAAGAAAGAATTGCAATGGCGTTCTTGTCTAATGTATTGTAAAAACATCATTTTGTCAAGGTAAAACTTTTCTGATTTTTAGAAACCATTTTTATAGTAAAATTGTTCAAATTTAAAAATACAATTCAACAGGAGCTTTTTATGAAAAAACTTTTGATTTTTGCCGCGATTCTTGTGGCGGCGCTGGCCTGGGCTTCGGCAAAAAAAGCCAAAAAAGTTGACCCATACGACGACAAAAAAATGCGCCCCACCGACCGCAGCGGTTTGGAAAAGTTTTTGGGCACCAACCGCTATGAGGTCATGGATGAAGTTGGAATGTATATTAGGCCGATTGTAGGAAAAATCAAGGCTAAAAAGGGCAACTTCATCTACCGTCGCGGAACCGACGTGGCCGGCTTCCGCATTTACTACGACACCACCGCATATACAGTTGAAATGGCGCAAGAAACAAGGCAGCTTTGCTGCGACGCGATTGACAACTATTGCGCGGATTTTGAAAACAAGCGTCTTGACAAAAGGGCAAAACTTGACAAAACCCGCCGCGTCTATGGCTCCGCTCCAGGCTACGAGGAATTTGGAGTTGCAATCAAATTGATGAATTACAAAGCCAAGCCCACCTTTTATTTTGGCTACGCCTTTGTGAACGGAAATCCATATTTTGTTATCCATGTGGCAAAAGCCAAAAACATTTCTTTGGAAGGAAAGCATTCCGCCGACACTCCTAACATGGAAACAATTCCGCAAAACTACTTTTTCACCCGCGCCCAAGCGCAAAAACTTAAAGATTTTATTTGTGAGGAAAACATAGGCCTTTACCATTCTCAGGAACAGGAAAAGCTGGACGAGTTAAAGTCCGACGCCGAAAACGATGACTACGTGGAGGCCGACGGCGTCATTCCCGAAAAGAAAAAGAAGGACAAAAAGGCAAAAAAGGCCGACCCCGAAGGCGACGCTTATGACGACGCGCCCGCCGACGAGGACATAACGCCAATACAAAAAAACAAGGAGCGATAGGCCTAAAAAAATGCCGATTCAAAGTCCGGCAACGGCCCATCGCAATTAAAGAGCATTTTTTTTGGACATATAAAGGAGGTTCCAAAATGAAAAAATTATTCACGGCTTTCGCCGTTGCCGCCGCATTGACAGCCGGCGCCTTCGCCCAGGATGTTACTGGCGGAGTTGACGCAGTCACAGGCGCCGCTTCGGCTATTGGCGAGGTTGCCAATGTAAGCGAAACTTTGCAGGGAACATGGTTTGACCAAAAGTTCAACTGCAACTGGGTTTTCCAGGTGAACACTGGAAGCGACGCCTTCTGCGCTCTTAAGGACGCCTCAAGCGGCGCGACGATTTATTCGTTCACCCGCGCCAAGGTAAAGAACTTCAAGGGCGAGATGGAAGCCAACAAGTTCGTTCTTTCTTGGGAATGCCCGGCCAAGAACCGCATTTACAAGTTCTCAAAGGAATTCGCCGGAAACTCCGACTTGCTCCTTGACATCTACAACGATTACTACAAGGAGCGCCACTCAGCTAGAATCACCTATGTTTCCGGCGAGGCCAGCGTAAAATAACAGCTTTCGCCGCAAGATTTAGTTGGCGACTAGGCCCGCCAAAGATGGCGGGCCGTTTTTCTATAGAAAAAAATTATTAAAAGCGCTAATATAGCTTTATGAAATTGATTTTGCGGCGCTTGCATTTTCTTTTTGCAGCCATTTTGATTTTTTTGCCGAACGGTGTCCTTGCGGAAAATCATGTGAAAGTCACTGTAGACGCAAAGACAAGACAAGCGCTTGTGTCCCAAAACAAAATTGACGGACAAGAAGACCGCGCGCTTTTGGTTTTCGCGCAAAACATTTGGCACAACGTTCACTTTGATAAAAACGCTTTGCAAAGCGTCCAGCAAGCGTCAGAAAAATATTTTTATGAATTTGACTCGATGAAGCTAAAAAAAGGAAAAAAAGAGACTTCAAAAAAATACGGAACTATCGATTCTTTTGTTGAATGGGGAAGCGATAAAACGGCCTTAGACAGATTTTCCCAAACAAAGGCCGACGTCGGCTATGTTTTTGTAAAAGCCGCGCCCTATTTTTCAATCACAATCCATTCCGCCCAAAACAAAAACAACGCAGTAAAAGGCTCCGCCTACAAAAAAATGGACGAGCTTAGGCTTCTTTTCACCAAGGCCCAACTTTCAGACTTTATAAAGCAAACTCAATAAGAGCGGGCAAACTTTTCCTTTTTCATTCCCGCAAAAAAAAAGCCGCCCTTGCTTGCGCTTGGACGGCCTTTATTGTTCGCTTTTACACGAACCGCATTTTAAATTCCAACAACTTACTGTATGTTGGCCTCGCCGGAAACGTAAGTGATTCTGGCGTTGTGGCGCTCTTTGTAGTAATCGTTGTAGATGTCAAGGAGCAAGTCGGAGTTTCCGGCGAATTCCTTTGAGAACTTGTAAATGCGGTTCTTGGCCGGGCATTCCCAAGAAAGAACGAACTTGTTGGCTTCCATCTCGCCCTTGAAGTTCTTTACATTGCCGCGGGTGAACTTGTAGACCACCGCTCCGCTTGAGGCGTCCTTAAGAACGCAGAAGGCGTCGCTTCCGCTGTTTACCTGGAAAATCCAGTTGCAGTTGTACTTTGAGTCAAGCCATGTTCCCTGCAATGTCTCGGAAACGTTGGCAACCTCTCCTACGGCCGCGGCGGCGCCTGTTACGGCGTCAACTCCGCCAGTAACGTCCTGGGCGAAGGCGCCGGCTGTCAATACGGCGGCAACGGCGAAAGCTGTAAATAATTTTTTCATTTTGGAACCTCCTTTATATGTCCAAAAAAAATCGCTGATTTATTATGACGCGACGGTCTAGCGCTCGTCGGTCTTCTTAATCTCCGTGTAGTCGTCGCGCTCGGAATAGTCCTCCGCTTCCTTTGCCGCGGCCTCGTCGGTTTTCTTTGCCTTTTTGTCCTTCTTGGACTTCTTTTCGGGAACCACGCCGTCGGCCTCAACGTAGTCGTCGGTCACAGCGTCGTCCTTTAATTTGTCAAGAACTTGCTCCTCGGCCGCGTGGTAGCCGCTTATGTTTTCCTCGCAGATGAATTCCTTAAGCTTTTGAGCCTGCGCCCTTGTAAAGTAGTAGTTTTGGACTATTGTTTCCAAGTTGGGAAGGTCGGTTGACCGGCCTTCTAGCGTCAAGTTCTTTGCCTTCATCACATGAATCACAAAATACGGGCTTCCGTCCATAAAAGCGTAGCCAAAATAAATATTTGGCTTTGCCTTGTAGTTCATCATGCCGATTGCGATGCCAAATTCCTGATAGGCGGGCGCTGAGCCGTAAGCGCGCTTTGTCTTGTCGGCCTTGGCCTTGCGGTCCAATCGCTTGGCCTCAAAGTCTTCCATGTATTGGTCAATGGCGGCGACGCAAGCGGCGCGGGGTTCCTGGGCCAACTCAAGCGTGTAGGCGCTTGTGTCGTAGTAAATTCTATAGCCCGCCACGTCCGTTCCGCGGCGGTAGATGAAATTTCCTCTTTTTGCCTTTATTTTTCCAATAAGCGGCTTAATGTACATTGAGCATTCGTCCAAGACATCGTAGCGGTTGGTGCCCAAAAATTTCTCAAGGCCGCTGCGGTCCGTGGGGTGCATTTTCTTTTCGTCGTAGGGGTCCACCGTCTTCTTTTTTGCATAGACTGAAGTTACGGCGAGCGAGACAGCTAAAAGTGTTAAAATGATTTTTTTCATAATGTAATCCTTGCAATTTGGTATTTTTAAATTAAACAATTGTTTTTAAATAAAGTTACTAAATGTTTGTCAAGAAAACTCTTGACAAGAAAAAGGCCGCCCGCTGCCGCAAGGCGAGCGAGGCGGCCATTCTCACACCGCTTTAGGCGGCGCGAATGGTTAGCTTAGAACCATGTGCTGAAGCGGAGAGGAACAGCGAAGATGAACTTCTTGAAGTTTGTTCCGTCGGCAGCAGCCTTGACATACTTAATCTGAGTCTGTCCGGCCTTGTCACCCATGGCTACAGCAGCCTGGAATCCGAGTCCCAAAGAACCGTTAGATCCGCAAGCATAGTTGGCTCCAACCAAGAATGAAAGTGTGGGGTCGATGTCGTTGTTGGGCATTCTCATGCGAACGTCGGCAACCAATCCGAGGGCGTCAGATACAGCGTAGTCAAGACCAGCGCCGAAGGCCATTCCCATGTCTCCGTCCTTGGGGATAGAGATAGAGAAGTCAGCGGCAACCTTGAAGGCTTCTGTGATTCCGTAAGAAGCTCCGAGAGCAACTCCGAACTGCTTGTCGCCCTTGGCGAATGTGTCGCTGTCCTGAACCTTGAACTCGATGCCAACAGTGGCGAAGAGCTTGTCAACAGCTGTCAAGTCGAAAGCGGCCTCGATTGTGCCGAGCTTTTTCTTGTCGTTGGCATCAACATCGTATCCACCGATGAACTGAGCCTTGATTTTTCCGATGCCGTCGATTGTGTACATAGCTCCAATCCAGCCCTTTCCGAATACCTTGTCCAATGTCTTGATGTTTCCATCAAGCGGAACAAAGCCGAAAATCTTCAAGGCTTCTACAGGAGTGATTTCCAATCCAAGTCCGTGATCTCTCCAGCCAGCGTTGGCGCTGAATGTGATCTCTTCGCCCCAGCGAACGCCGTTTGTTGTGGCTTCCGGGCGGAGCCAGTTCCAAGAACCGTAGCAAAGGTCGCCGCGAGTTCCGAAGAAGTTGTCGTGAGATCCGAGAGAAAGCTTGATCTGGTCAATAGGCTTAACCCACATAAGTGTGTTGTCTGAGTGTGACCAACCCTTAGCGATTGTTCCCTCTTTTCCGGCTTCAGTTGAGAGGAAGTCTGTGTAGACGCCCAAAATCATTCCGGCTTTTCCGTCGTCAGAGTTGAATCTGATGTCGGCGCGAGCAGGACGCCAGCCGCCCCACGGGTTGTTTACAGCGCCACCCTGGATTCCGTCGCCGTCAGAAGCGATGAGTGAGGGAAGGTTGCAAACCCAAGCTCCAAAAGAAACCTCAGCGAAAGCTGAAGCAGCTACCATAGCAGCAAGAGCCAAAGCTCCAATCAATTTTTTCATAATGAAAAAACCTCCTTATTTTTTAAAAAACAGAACTAAGTCTGCCTTTTGTCCTTTATGATAGCGCATATATTTTGCTTTGTCAAGAAAAAAAAATTATTTTTTTTGTTCCGGAAAAAGGGGTGAAAAACGCTCCGCGCGGCCCGCTTTTAGCCTCATCGATAAAACGGCGCGCCGCGAGATTTTATCGAGCGGCTCGCTTTTTTCCGCGCTCACTCCGCTATTCGGTTCAAAAACGCTCGGCATAAAAAAAACGCTTTCCCAGCGGAAAGCGTTTGCATTAAATACAGCCAACTTCCGGACTTGAACCGAATACCTGCGCGTTACGAGTGCGCTGCTCTACCAGGTGAGCTAAGTTGGCGTGTTTCTTATAATAGCAAATTGGAAGGAATTGTTCAAGAGCAAAGAGGGAAATTCCGATAATAAAGGCATGAAAAAGCCAGGCAAAAAGACACTTTTGATTTTGGCCGCAAGCCTTTTGTTCGCGGCTTTGGCGGCGGCAGAAAAGACCGTGGAGTCGCCCTACTCTTTTGAATACCGCGAAATCGCCCAAAAATTGCAGGGCCCTTCCGCCCCCTTTGAAAAAGACGGATGCGTAGTCTTTAGCGCGGAGCTTGGCCCCCGCTACGTGGGAATCGCATTTGACTTTGAGAACTACCAAATCATCCATCCCTTCATGCGGAAGAGCTCCTACGACGAAAACGGCGACTTGGTCAAGACATGGTATTTTTACATTTTGGAAGACGTTCCGCAAGTCTCAAAGATTTACTACAGAATGATAATCGACGGCCTTTGGACCACGGACAGCCTTAACCCGCAAAAGCATTACGACACGCAGACGGGCATCCACCTATCGGAGCTGGCAATCCACAAGCGCGGCGGAACGGAAACAAGAACCGTAAGCGCTGGCGTGAGCGCAGCGACTCGCTTTGTTTACCGCGGAAAGAGCGGGCAAAAAGTCCGCCTTGCCGGAACCTTCACAAAATGGGACAGCTGGATTTACGAGCTAAAGGAAACGGCGGCCGGCCTTTACGAGCTGGACTTGCCGCTTCCGAGCGGAACCTACTATTACGTTTATTACATTGGAGCCGAGCGCTTTCCCGACCGCACCAACCACGACATGGCCTGGACAGACGACGGCCGGCAGGTCTCAAAGCTGGTGGTGGAGTAGAAAAATTTTTTGTTGACAATAAGAAAAAAGTGGTATAATATGAAAGCCAAGGGATGGAACGCCACGACGGCGGCCGTCTCTTGGCTTTTGTAAGAAGCCTGCCCAAGACTAACACGCGCAAGGGCAGGCTTTTTTTTTCGCTATTTCTTCATGTTTTGGAAGAGAGCGACCGCATTTACAATCAAAGAAAGAATTGCGATTACAAGCATCGCGACATCGTAACTTGTCATGTTCCGCGGGCCTCCTAATTTTTTAAGAATCAAGAGGCGGCCAACCCATTTGTCATGGCGTTCCATACATTAAGATACGCTTTTTTTTAAAGATTTTCGTCTATTTTCTAAAAAAAAGCGCTTTTTTTGAAAAAAACTAAAATTTGAATCCGCCGGGGAGGCCGCCGCCGAACTTTTTGGCCAAAGCGTTTAGGTCCATGCCGCCCATTCCGCCCATGCCGGGCATTCCGCCAGCGCCGCCGCCCATCATTTGGCCCATAAGCTGCGCCTGCAAGCCCTTGTTGCGGCTGACTTTTTTCATCGTAAGCTTTGTCTTTTCAAACTGCTTTATAAGCTTGTTGACTTCGGCCACGCTTGTGCCGGAGCCTTTGGCGATGCGCTTGCGGCGGCTGGGGCCGATTATCAAGTGGTTGGCGCGCTCTTTTTTTGTCATCGACTGGATGATGGCCTCTTGGCGCTTCATTCCGCTGGTGTCAAGGTCGCGGCCTTGAAGGGCGGCCGCCGCTCCCGGAATCATTTCCAAAAGCGACTGCATGTTTCCCATCTTTTTAACTTGCTGGAATTGCGCCAGCATGTCGTCAAGCGTGAACTCGTTTTTGGCCATCTTTTTTTGCATGGCGGCGGCCGCTTCCATGTCGACCTTTTCCTGCGCCTTTTCGACAAGGCTCACGACGTCGCCCATGCCAAGAATGCGGCTTGCGATTCGTTCAGGATGGAAGACTTCAAAGTCCTCGGTCTTTTCGCCGGTTCCGATAAAAAGAATGGGCTTTTGCGTGATTGACTTTAACGAAAGGGCCGCGCCGCCTCGCGCGTCGGAATCGAATTTTGTAAGGACGACGCCCGTAAGGCCAAGCTGCTCGTCAAAGCTTTTTGCGATGTCGACGGCGTTTTGGCCGGTCATCGCGTCGGCGACCAAAATCGTTTCCACTGGATCGGCCGCCTTTTTTATTTGAACAAGTTCCGCCATCATCGCTTGGTCGATTTGAAGGCGGCCGGCGGTGTCCAAAATGATTGTGTCGCGTCCGTTCTTTTTGGCGTAGTCAATCGCGTTTTGGGCCACCCGGACCGCGTCCTTGGCGCCGTCCTCTTTGTAAACCGGAACGTCGATTTTTTGTCCAAGCACGCAAAGCTGCTCTACGGCGGCGGGACGAATCAAGTCGCAGGCGGCCAAAAGCGGGCGGCGGCCGTCTTTTTTTAGGCGGGCGGCAAGCTTGTGGCTGGCGGTTGTCTTACCGGCGCCCTGCAAGCCCAGCATAAGGATTACGCTCTGGGTGTCGGGGCCCTTTAGCTTAAGGTCTTGCTTGGTGTCGCCAAGCATGGCCACGATTCTGTCGTAGATTATTTTTACGAATTGCTGGCCGGGGTCCACCGCGCGCAGAACTTTTTCGCCCTTGGCTTCTTCTATCGCGCCGTTGACAAAGCGGCGGACGACGCGAAGGTTTACGTCGGCCTCAAGCAAGGCCATCTTTATCTGTTCTACCGCGTCCTCAATGTTTTTTTCTGTAATCGAAGATTTTCCGCTGATCGTTTTAAAAACGTCGGTAAAGGCGTTGGTCAGTTTTTCTAGCATGAGTTTCCCCTAAAAAAATATGGGCCGCCCAAAACGGCGGCGCCTTTTATTTGTTTCCCATCAAGAGTTCAAGCATAAAGTCTTCCGGCTCAATCTCGCGGTTAAGGATGCGGTAAAGGCCGTCGCAAATCAAGAGCTTTATGTTTTTGCTTTGGGCTATTTGGTGAACGTATTTGCAGGCGATGGCGCCTTCCGGAAGGTATCCGATTTTTGAGACGTTGGCGATAAGGTCGTCAAGGTCCTTAAAGTTTGACAGCAAATCGGTCTTGATCATTTCTTGGCCAAAGCGGCGGTTGCGGCCGTACTTGCTTTTGCAGGTAACGTCAAGGTCGCCCACGCCCGCGATTGATGTGAAAGTCTCGGCGTGCGTCGCTCCCATGGCGAAGCCCAAAGTTTGAATCTCGTTTAGGCCGGCGGCCATCAAAAGGCTTTCGGCGTTGTCGCCAAAAATGTCGCTGGTTTCGCTAATCGCGTCAAGGGCCCCGTAAACGACGGCGATTATGTTCTTTGCCGCCGCGCAGATTTGCACGCCGACAACGTCAAAGCTGGAATAAGCCATAAGGCCCGGAACCCGCATAAGCTCGCGGAACCTAATCGAAACTTTTGGGTTTTCGCTGGCCGCGACAAGGCCGGTTATTTTTCCGATGGCCACTTCTTCGGCGTGGCTGGGGCCTGAAATGTAGCAAACGCTTCCCTTGTAAAAGTCAGGCAAAACGCTTTCCATTGTCTCTACGATAAGTTTGGGGCCGTCGGCGGAGGGAACAAAGCCCTTTGTCAAAACGCCTATGTTGGCGCTGCCTTCGGCAATGTTTGGAAGGCTTGTGATTTTTTTGAGCGTTGGAGCCAAGTAAAGGGATGGCGAGGCCAGGACAAGGAATTCCTTGCCGGCGGCCACTTCCTGAATGTCGGTCGAAGCCTTGAGGTTTGCGTCCAATTTTAGGCCGGGCAGGAATTTTTTGTTTTCATGCTCGTTGTTAATTGAAGAGACAACCTCGTCTTCCATGGCCCAAAGGGTCACGTCATGTCCGCCGCGCGCCAAAGCCTGGGCAAAGCCCGTTCCCCACGCGCCCGCGCCTATAACTCCAACAGTCTTTTTAGCAGCCATCGCAAAGCCTTCTGTAAAAAATTAGAACCAAATGGAAGCGTTGTCTTCCCAGTCGATCAACTCTTCCGGCTTAAAGAACAAATTGATTTCGCGCTCGGCGCTTGTGTCTGAGTCCGAAGCGTGAATTACGTTGTACTGAGTGTGCGAGCAGAAGTCGCCGCGAATCGTTCCCGGATGGGCTTCGGCGGGGCTTGTAGAGCCGACCAACTTTCGAACCAAAGTGACGCAGTCGTCGCCCTGCCAGCACATGGCCACAACCGGGCCGCTGGTGATGTATCCTACGAGAGAATCGTAAAAAGCCTTTCCCTTGTGCTCGGCGTAATGCTTGGACGCCAATTCGGGCGAAATATTCATCATTTTAAGGCCAACCAATTTAAGGCCTTTGTTTTCAAGCCGGCTGATAACCTCGCCGACCAACCTGCGGTTCAACACGCCAGGTTTAAGCATTGCAAAACATCTTGTTCCCATAATCCTTGCATTATAACAAGAAACCGCGGGGCAAGTCAATATAGGCTAGAATGCGGAACCGAGTCCGCCGACCTTTACTTGGAAGTGGCTGAACTCCATTTGGAAGCTGGCTCGGCCTTGGGTCACGCTGCGCAAGTTGGTGCTAAAGCCGAACATTTTGGCCATCGGCGCCTCGCAGTGAATCAATTCCGCGCTGGGCTTGGAATCCTGGCCCATAATCATTCCGCCGCGCTGGGTCACTTGGCTCATCGCCTCGCCTACAAATTCCTTAGGGCAAGAGATTTCAACGTCCATTACAGGCTCCAAAAGTTCGGGCGCGGCGTTCTTGCAAGCCTTGTCAAATGCGGCCACGGCGCAAGCCTCAAAGGCAAATGTCGTCGAGGTAAGCTCGTTGTAGTCAAGCGCGGTGACGCGGACCGCGGTGTCGGCGCAAGGATAGCCATAGCTGATTCCGGCGGACAAGGCGCTTTCAAAGCCGCTTTTGACGGCCTCGTAAATTTCTTCAGGGATTGCGGAATTGTGGACGGCGCATTCGTAGCTGTTGCCCGAACCGGTTTCGCGCGGAGAGACGGTGACGGTGATTCCGGCCGTGTTTTCCTTTCCGCCAAGGACGCGGCTGTAGTTTTCGGTCGCGGTGGACTCGGCGGTGACGGCCTCGCGGTAAGTGACCTGCGGCGAGCCTACGCGCGCCTTTACGCCAAAGTCGTCCTTCATGCGGGTGACCAAAACGTCAAGGTGCAGCTCGCCCATTCCGCTAATGATCATCTGGCCGGTTTCGGCGTCTTCTTTATGGGTAAACGTGGGGTCTTCGCGCGAAAGTATTTCCAAAGTTTCGTTAAGCTTGTCGCGCTCGCTGATTGAGTCTGGCTCTATGGCGACGCTGATTACAGGCTCGGGGAAGTTGACGCTTTCCAAGAGAACCGGGAAGCCTTCGCTTCCAAGGCTGTCTCCGGTCTGCGCCAATTTTAGTCCGATGAAGACCGCGATGTCGCCCGCTGAAACGCTCTCTAGCGGCTCGGACTTGTCGGCGTGCATGCGCAAAATGCGGTTCACGCGCTCCCTCTTTTTCTTTCCTACGTTAAAGACTTGCGTTCCGGCCGCGATTTTTCCTGAATACATGCGGACGTAGCAAAGGGGGCCCATCTCGCGGTCGTACTGGATTTTAAAGACAAGTCCAAGGGCCTGGCCGTTTTCCTTGCAGGGAACTTCGACGTCCTCTGTCTTGTCGCGCTTTACGTGGACGCCCTTGGCCGGCGGAATCTCGTCCGGGGCCGGAAGGTAGTCGACGACCGCGTCGATAAGCGGCTGCACGCCCTGGTTGTGGCGCGAGCTTCCCATGACGAATGGAACAAAGGCGCGGCTTATCGTTCCCTTTCGGAGCGCGGCCTTTAATTGCTCCACCGTGATTTCCTTTCCTTCCAAGTAAAGCTCGGCAAGAGCGTCGTCGCTTGAGGCAACCGCGTCGACCAATTTTTCGCGCCAGGCTTTGGCTTCGTCCAAGCGGCTTGGGTCGACGTCAGTCTCGGTGAATTTTTCGCCCTCGGATTCCGCGTCCCAGCGAATTTCCTTCATATTTAAAAGGTCAATCACGCCCTCAAAGTCGGGGCCTTGGCCGATCGGGATTTGGAGAGCGACGCATTCCACGCCAAACTTGTTGCGCACGTCTTCCATCGAGCCAAAAAAGTCGGCTCCGATTCTGTCCATCTTGTTCATAAAGCACAAGCGGGGAACGTTGAACTCGTCGGCCTGTTTCCATACGGTTTCGGTCTGGGGCTGAACGCCGTCAACCGCGCACAAAACGCACACGGCGCCGTCAAGGACGCGGAGGCTGCGCTCGACTTCCGCCGTAAAGTCAACGTGGCCGGGCGTGTCGATTATGTTGATTTGATAGTCTTTCCAATAGGTTGTCGTTGCGGCGGAACAAATCGTGATTCCGCGCTCCTGTTCCTGCGCCATCCAGTCCATCGTGGCCTGGCCGTCGTCAATCTCACCTATTTTGTGAATCTTTTTTGTATAGTAAAGAATTCGTTCGGTGGTCGTGGTTTTTCCCGCGTCGATGTGGGCCATGATTCCGATGTTGCGCATTTTTTCCAATGACATAATAACTCCAACAATGCGGCTGTCCAAAATTTTAAGCTTGCCGCCGTTTTTTTGCCGCTATATTATAATGAAGATTTAAATTGCTTTCAAGACTATAAGCGCTGCGCTCTAAATCTCTATGTCTGCCGGAGCGGAGCCTTTTGGAATAATAAGGACGCTGTTTGCGGCTTTTTGCCGTTCCCTTAAAAGACGGCGGGCGGCCATCTGCAAGTCCTTGGGCGTTATTGACAAAAGGGTTTTTGTGTTGGCCAAAACTTCCTTCGCGTCAATGAGGAAAAGCTCGCGCAAAAAGGCGGACGCGCCCCTGTCCTTTGGGGCCCTTGGCAAAATCGAGTCGGAATAAGTTCCGGCGATCGCTTTTTCTACCGTGTCGCGGTCAAAGGGAGTTGCCGCCGCTTGGCGCAAGCATTCGTCAAAGGCCGCGAGGCTGGCCTGGGGATTTGGGTCGCGGTAAGTGTACAAATTCCAGCGGCGCGAAACAGCGTCGATTTGCGCTCCCGCTCCGTAGGCTCCGCCGACAGTCCTGATTTTTTCCCACAAGGCGCCGCTAAACAAAAGGTGCGCCAAAACTTTTTCGGCGACCGCCTCGCGGCTTGCGTACTTGGCCGACTTGAACGAAAGCGCGGCAAAGCCCACCATTCCGTGAACCGCGACAAGCTCGTCGCTTTTGTCCGAGCCGCTTAAATTGGTCAAGTCAAAAAAGGCTTGGTCGGAAACGGCCTTTCTTTTTACCGGTGAGCGCAAGTTCATGTCAAGCGCGAATTTTTTGACGGCCTTTAAGGCGGCGGGCATCGAGGCCTTGTCGGCGGTGACGTGCAAAACCGCGCCCGCGTCGAAAATTTTTGACGCTATCAATTTCATTTTTTGGATCGTTCCGTCAAGGTCGGCCAAAAGCTTTCTCATCGTAAAGATTTGGCAAAAGCCGTCCCAAATTTCGTCAATCGCGCAAGAGCGGTCGGCCAAACGCTCGGCGCGCCCTACGGCAAAAGAGTGGCCGTTTGGAAGGGCCGAACTTTCCAAGTCGCTCAAAAATTCTTCGGCCAAAGTTTGGACGCGCTTTTTGTCGTCAAAGCGGGCGCCTTGCAGGCAATCGCGCATCATGTCGACGGAAGCGGCGATTTTATTGTCAACCGCTCGCACTTTGCAAAAAAGCCATTGGCGGCCGGCGAAGGCGCGGTTTTCTTTTGCCATCGCGCGAGCGCCCGGGCTGTTTGGGCAGGAATGGACAAAGGGCGTCGTTCCAAAGCCGCCGCAAGTCTTTGCGATTAAAAGCGAGCTTTTGTCCCAGCGCAAGTTGCCCCAGCCAAGCTCGTTAAGAATGTAGGCAAAGAACGGAAGGCAGGGATAAAGCTCCGGTTCAAAAATGTCAAAGGGAAAGGCGGCGGTCACATAGGCGATTCCGTTTGTGTTTTCCAAGCTTTTAAAAAGCGGAACAAAGCCGCGGCCGCCCTTTATTTGCGTTCGCGCGATTTTCAACTTGTCGTCAATTGCCTTTAAGTCGCGGGGACGGATGTGCGGAATCAGGGCTTTGTTTTTTTCAGAGTCGGGAGTTTGCTGCCAAAGGCGCAAGGCCGCGGTCTCTTCTTTTATTTTGGCCTTGGTCGTTTGCGCGGCAAGCGCCGCCGTGATTTTCTTTTCCTTGGCCTCGCGGCCGGCCAAATATTTTTTGTCTGGAACGATGACGGTCCACGCGCATGACTTGTTGTCAATCAAATATTTTTTTACCAAGGCCTTGACGTAATTTGGGTCGGCGAAAACTTTTTCTTTTAGGCGGTCAAAGGCGTCGCGGGACAAAACGCTGTTTCCCGGCTCGCCGCCGTAATTCCACGAGCGAAGCGCGCGGCGCATCAAGACCAAAGAAAAAGGCCCGTTCGAGCGCCTTACCTCCCTGTGCATAAAATCGATTTTGTTAAAGGTGGACTCGATGTCGTCTTGCGAAATTCCTTTTTTGTAAATTTCTTGAATCGCGCGCAAGATAAAGTCTTTTACCTTGGCTTCGTTTTGCTTTTTGACGCCGCGCAAGCCCACGCTAAAAGTGATTTGCCGTTCCGAAACGTCGACGCCGCACGCAGAGCTTAAATCCTTTCCCAAGCCGCTTTTTAGCAAGGCGGCCGAAAGCGGCGAGCCGTCCTGGGCGCAGAGCAAGTTTCCCAAAAACAGGCATTCGGTGTAGTCGGCGGCGTTGTCGGAATTTCCCCAAAGCCAAGAGACAAGCGAGCTAGGCTCCTTTTCGCCAGGGCTAAGAGGAGCGATTTCACGCAAATAAGCCATTCGCTTGAAAGGCTTTTGGGTTTCGGCCTTTAGCGTCCGCTCCAAAAATTTCTTTTGCTCAAGCGAGTCGAATTTCGTTCCGCTTTTTTCAAAATAATCCAAGACGTTTTCTTGCAAAAAGTCCAGCTGCTTTTCGGTCGGAATGTTTCCGTACAAAAATACAAGGCAATTTTGCGGCGAGTAATATTTTTTATGGAAGTCCTTGAATTCCTTGTAAGTGAGCTGGGCCACCTCTAGCGGGTCGCCGCCGGAATCCTTTGCGTAAATCGTGTCTGGAAGAAGCGCCCTGCCGATTATGTCTCCTGCCGCCCTGTCAAAGGACGAATAGGCGCCCTTCATTTCGTTAAAGACGACGCCGACGATTTTTGGATTTCCCTTTGAGTCCAGCTCAAGGCGGCGGCCTTCCTGCAAAAAAGTCTCGCGGCTCAAGGTCGGAAAAAAGACTGCGTCGGCGTAAACGCTCATAAGGTTAAAGTAATCGGCCGGCAGCAAGGAGCTTGCGGGGTAGACAGTCTTGTCGGGAAAAGTCATCGCGTTCATAAAAGTCTGGACGCTTTGGTTTTCCAAAACAGCGAAGGGATCTTTTAATGGATATTTTTTTGAGCCGCAAAAAACGGAATGCTCCACGATGTGCGCCGCGCCGTTGGACTTGTCGTTTGGAGTCCTAAAGGCAAAGGCAAAAAGATTTTCTTCGTCGTCGTTAAGCAAATGGTAAACTTCAAGGCCTGTCTTTCTGTGGCGCAAGTAAACGCCCTTGCTTGAAGCTTCGGAAACATCCTGAACGCTTATCAAGTCAAAGCCCTTGTAGGATTTGGAAATCATTCTACGTAAACCTCATCGTCGTCTTTTCTGAACACGCGCAAGTCGCCTTTTTCCCAAGCGGCGCGAAGGGAGGCCATAAAGGATTTTGTAATGGCCTCGACGTCTTTTTTAAGCATGGGCTTTGCGGCTTCTTGCTCTTCCATAATTACCGAAGCGCGCGCGACAGAAACGTTGTCCAAAATTTTCTTTTCAAAATCTTTTTCTTTCGCTGTTATCAAGTAGGCGATGTTCTTGTCGGACATTGAAGCCAATTTTTTTTGCAGCCACTTGTCGTCGGCGTTGACAACGTCTTCCATCGTAAAAAGATGCTGCTGCAAGTCGCGGCTAAGCTCAGGGTCAGTCCGCTCAAGGCTGTTCAAGATTTCCTGCTCGGCGCCGGAATCCATTCGCTTTAGGATTTGCGCCAAGGCTCCGCGGCCGTCTATGCGCAAGGAGTCGTCGCGGACTTGCTTGGAAGCCTTTTCGTGAATCGTCTTGTCAATCGCCTGTATTACGTCCGGCGAAACTTTTTGCATTTTGGCAAGGCGAAGGACAACTTCTTTTTTTTGAGAGGCTTCCATCGAGTTGATAAGGCCGGCCGCGACTTTAGGCTCAAGGTAGCTTAAAACAATCGCAGTGACTTGCGCGCTTTCGCCCTTGATTAGGGCCATGATTTCTTCGTTTGTCTTTTCCTTTAGATAGGTGAACGGATGGGCCGCGTCCAGCTGGGCCTCGACTTTTTTCATCAAGTTTCCGGCCTTGCCTGCGCCAAAGGCTTTTTCCAAAATGTTAAAGGCAGTGGCCTCGCCGCCGTTTTCCTTTTTTACTTCCACCAGGGAACGGAACTCTTCAAAAATCGCCGCGGCCTCGTCTTCGCCGACGGAGCGGATTGTCGTGATTTCTGGAATTATTTTTTCAACGTCGGATTGCGGCAAATGCTTAAAGACTTCGGCCGCTTGGTCGCTTCCGATTAAAAGCAAAAACTTGGCCACGCGGCGGTAAACCGAGTCTCCTTGCGCGGACGAAGGCTTTTTATCCGCGTTTTCTTGGCGCGGAATTTTTAGAAGGCCGCCGCGTTTTATTGCGTTTGTCGCAGCGTCAAGCTCTGTGGAATATTTGTCCTCGCCGGCGCGCTTTGTAAAATTCGTATTGGCCTGCGTCTGGTAAGCGCGCAAGCGGTAGTCATTTTTGTTCATAATGAAGATCTAAATTATAGCAAAAGAAAGCGAACTATGCTATACTTTTTTGCGATAAACATGAAAAAGATTGTTTTTGCCGCCGCGCTGTCGCTGGCGTTGGCATTGCCGATAAACATGGCCGCGCAAAACGGGCAAAGCGCCGCGAGCGCGATTGTGGACAGACGCGCGAAGGCCGCCATAAAAGACTGCGTGGACTCGATGACAACGCGCCAAAAAATCGGCTCGCTTTGCGTGATGAACTTTCGCTTTTGGACGGACTCGGCGGAAAGGCGGCCGGCCTACAACCCCGCGCTGTCGGTTGAAAACCCAAAGATTTTTGCCGCGCAAAACACAATCAACCCAACGATTTACAAGACAGTCCGCGACTACCACATAGGCTCTGTAATCCTTTTTGGAGAGAACATGACAAACGCCGCCGAAGCCAAGCGCTTCATACGCGACTTGAACAAGGCCGCGCTCGACGGAAACAATTTGCCGCTCTTGTTTTTTGCCGACCAAGAGGGCGGAAACGTGGCGCGCGTCTACGACTTTGCGACGCCAAGCGCGATGGCCATAGGAAAGAGCGGCGACGCGCAAAACGCCTTTTTATGCGGAAAAGCCAACGGCGAGCTTTTGCTTGACTACGGAATAAACGTGGACTTGGCGCCGGTTTGCGACGTGGCCTCAAATCCGCAAAACCCGGTCATCGGCATAAGAAGCTTTTCAAGCGACCCGCAAGAGGCGGCGGAATTTTCGGCAGCCTTTAGCCAGGGCCTTGCAAGCGCGGGCGTTTTGGCTTGCGCAAAGCACTTTCCCGGCCACGGCGACACTTCCGAAGACTCGCACTTGGACTTGCCGGCAATCCACTCCGCGCCCGCCAAATGGAAAAGAGTCGAGGCCCTTCCGTTCAAGAAAAACATCCAAGACGACATTCCCCTGATAATGACCGCGCACATCCAGTGCCCGCGGCTTGACAAGACAAGGCTAAAAAGCTCCAAAAGCGCGAAGAGCCTTGTCGCGCCCGCAACGCTTTCAAAAAAAATCCTGACCAAAATTTTACGCGGCTCGCTTGGCTACAAGGGCGCGGTCATAAGCGACGCGATGGACATGGCCGCGATATACCAAAACTGGACGGCCGACCAAAGCTTTGTCCTTGCCGTAAACGCGGGCTGCGACTTGATAATAAATCCGATAAACGTCTACTCAAAGCAGGACGCGGAATTTTTGGAAGACTTTTTTGAAAAAGTGGAAGCGGCGCTTCAAAGCGGAGCCTTGGACAGCAAGGCGCTTGACGCGGCGGTCGTACGCGTTTTGGAGCTAAAGCGAAAGGCTGGCCTTATAAAAATCGCCTCCGACAAAGAGTCCGGAGCGCGAATTGTTCCGCTGCCGCAAAAAATCGTTCCGATGGACAAGGAGCGAAAGCAAAACGCCGCCCAAACTTGCGCGCAAATCCAAATCGACGCGGCCCGCGCCTCATTTAGCAACATAAACTCCGATAGCCTCAAAAAAACGCTCCGCTCCGGCCGAAGAAAAATCGCAGTCTTTGTCCCCTTCCAAGACAAGGCTGAAATCCTGCAAAAACATTTTGCGGCGCGCGGAGCCGAAAACGCGGACTTTGTTTGCTACGAAGAAAGAAAAAGCGTCTCCGCTGCCGACAAGGCAAAGATAAAGGGCGCGGACTTAATCTTGGTTTTCACTCACCTTACAGGGAACGCGGTGAAGGACAAAAAGCTTTGGCAGGCCGCCTATCCCGCAAGCCTCGTGCGCGAAATAAAAAAATCGGGCGCCGCAAGCCGGACAATCGGAATCAGCATGAACCTTCCCTACGACAAAAAGATTTTCCAAAAGGAAGACGGCTTTGGCTGGGCCGCGCTTTACAACTACACTCAAATCGGTTACGCCCGCGCCATACAAGCATTATTCGACTAGGAACGCGGCTGCGAGTTTTGCGAAGCGTCAAATATGCGAGTTTCGCACAGCGAAACTCGTTAGAAACGGTCAAGGCGCGCTTCGCTCAAGGCCTTGACTCGTTCCTTTTGCGGCGCGAATAAAATTATCGCGCCGCAATAAAAAAAAGCTGCCCATCGGGACAGCTTTTTTTTGTTTGGCCCATATGTGAATCGAACACACAACCTGCCGCTTAGGAGGCGGCCGCTCTATCCAGTTGAGCTAATGGACCTAATAATTACAAATCAAAATTGTAGTAACAGCCGCGCTTGGCAAAGCCCGCAAAGCCGTCCTGCTTTGGCTTTTTTTTCATCAAGCCTTCGTCGTAATGGCACAAGTAAATCCTTTTCTTAATCTCGGCGGGAAGCGTGTTAAGCTCCTCGTAACTTGTGTGCACTTCGTTCTTAAAATTGCAAACGTCGTGGAAAATCCATTCGATGTCAAAGTCAGCCAAAATCTGTTCTATTTGCTTTCTATTAAAACGAGTGTCGCTTGTGAACAAAATCTTGTCGTCTACAATCACACCCTTTGAAATGAAAGCCTTTCCGGCGACGCTCTTGGCGGTTGAATGGTTTGTCCTAAAAAATTTTAGGTCAATGCCGCCCTTTCCGCCGACAAGCGCATGCTCGTAAACATGCTTTCCGCATTTCACTTTTTTGGGCTTTTGCTGAACAAAAAAATCCTCAAAGCCGGCGGTCTTGCCCGAAAAAGTTTTGCTGTAGCCCAAGCCGCCGCGCAAAGATTCGTTCCACAAAACCCTCTTGTATTGGTCGTCGATGATAAGCGTGGGCCGGGATTTTTTTACGTAATAATCTGTGAACGCAACTTCTTCCATTCCGCCGATGTGGTCAGCGTGGGAATGGGTGAGGAAAAAATTCTCGATGTCTGAAATTTTCACGCCGTAATGACTAATCGCAAAAGAGCACATGGTTCCGCAGTCAATGAGGACATGGTTTTTGCCCTTTATGAAAAGAACATTGTTTTGAAAATTTATTTTAGAAAAGGCGCTTCCAATTCCTACAAAAAATAAGGAAAGGCCGCCCGCATTCGTAAGCTCAAGCTTTCCTTGAATTTTTGTGACTTTCATAAATTCCTCGAATTTGCATTATAGCAACTAGTAAAATTTTTGTCTATAAGGCGCGACGGGATTTTTTCGGGAATCATAAAAGCCCTGGCAGCTTGTAAACGTCTTCCACGCCGCGAACCAAAACGCCGCCCATTCCAAGCTCCAAGGCCGGCGCCAAGTCCAAGTCGTAGCGGTCGCCCACGCTTATTATTTTGCCAAAGGGAACGCCGGCCTCATTGGCCGCGCGCTCAAAGGGCTCCTTGGCCGGCTTTGAAAGGTTGCAAGTGTCAAGGCCGACCAAAACTTCCATCAAGTTCGAAACGCCCAGCGCGTCCAAAGTTTTTTGGGCGGGCAAAATCGGGTTGTTGGTCACGCAAAGCAATTTGTAACGGCGGCCAAGCGCGGCCAGGGCCTCTTGCAATTTTTTGTCAGGCCCCAAAAAGTCGGCGGGTTCTATAAGCTCGCGCCGCCACTGGACGCTTTGCTCTATGCTCACGCCAAAAGAGCGCAAGGCGTTTGAAAGCGAAACTTTTTTTCCGCCGTTTTCCGCCGCGTATTTTTTTCGGTAGTCGGCCACCATTTTGCGCGCTTGGTCGTTTGTGATACCGCGAAGGGAAGCGAAGCGGCGCACCTGGCAGTCAACCTGCTCAAAGGCGTAAGCCGCGTTTGTGTAGAGCGTGGAATCTATGTCAAAGAGTATCGCCTTTATGTCGGACGGAACGTTGTAAAAGCGCGGATAGTTTGCCGGGTCGCGCGCGACAATGACAGGCCCGCCAGACACGGAACTGTCGCAAGCCTGAGAAGCGCCGCCCGGCCGCGACTGTTCACAAACATCGCATTCCAGCCTCACAAGGGCGCAGGCGGCTTCCTCAAGGCTGGAATAGGTTCCAAGCCTAAAAAAGGCGGCCGCCGCGTCGCCCAAAAGTTCCGCGTCGGGAATTTGGGCCGTCGTTATTGTCGCGCCGACAGCGGCTTCCTTGGCCAAAAGCAAGTCTTTGTCGCGAGCTTGGCCTCCTGTCACGACCACCCTGCCCCCAAACGGAATTCCGTTTGCGGCGGCCGCCTCTTTAAGGGCGTTGAAAGCCTTCTTAAAATTGTCCAACTTTTCCTGCCGGCTTGAACCGGGGTCTGAAATCAAGCAAGAAACGTTCCAAAAGCCCTTTGCCGGCGAGGGCATGACTCTAAGGCCAGGCGCCTCAAAAAATTTTGGGGAACAAAGGTTCAAGCCTTCGCTGGAACCCGCGCGGTCGCAAAGGCGGCCCGGAAAAAGCGTCGCCGTTCCGACAAGCGCGGCGATAAAATCAGGGCCTGAGTCAAAGACCGGAACGCCGCTTGGAAGGCCCAAAAGAGAGGCGTTGTTTTTTATCCAGCCGCAAAGCCATTGGGTTGATGTGTAAAGGCGGGGACTACTTTCCCACGCGCCTGAAAAAAGCTTTTTAAATGCGGCAAGGCGCGGCTGGTAGATTTTTTTTTGCGCGTCAGGAATGTCGATTTTTGCAAAGAGGCCGCCGGCCCCTTCTTGGGCTTTCGGACAATTCTCGTCGGCGGCAGTTTTTGGCTTGCAAGCAGTTTGAGGCGCGGCGTTGTCCGACCACAAAAGGGTCGTTCCGTCGGCGGCGACGATTGTGGGGCCGTTCCCAGAGACGGAGACGGCGGCGCAGGCAGCGAGCGAGCGGCTTGGAAAAAATTCGCGCAAGGCGGCGACCCAAGCGGCCGCCCCGTTTTGGTCTTGAAACGCTTTTTGGTTGGCCGCCCCGCTTGTAGGAGCCACGTCATTTTGGGCCGCGCGGTTAAGGTCTTGCAAAGATTGCCGGGGCAAGTCAGGCAATACGCCGCTACGCGTCGTTTTGTTAAGGAAATTATCCACATGTCCGCTCTCGCGGACTGTCAATGACACATATTCCACCCGCTTAAAAGAAAAAACTTCCCCCGCCGCGCTTACAAAGGCGGCCTTGAGGGAAGTCGTTCCTATGTCGATGCAAAGAACAAGAGAGTTGTCGGACAAACTATTGTTCGTCATCGTCGCTTACGCTCGCGTCCTGCTTGACGAGCTTTTCGATGATGTTGCGGTTGTCAAGCAAATCGCTTAGCGACTGGTTGTGGTGAACGCGAGTGATTACGTTTGCGAACAAGCCGCTTACGTTTGTGTTGATGTACCATTCCTTGTCTTTGAGAGCCTCGTGGTAAACGGCGTTGGTTCCGATCACGCGGTAAAAAAGCCCCTTGTGGTAGGCTTCGTCAAAGAGCTCGATCGCGTTTCCTGTAAAGAACGGAAGCGAAATCGCCGCGATGACTTTTGTGGCGCCCTGCTCCTTTAGGAACTGCATGGCCTTTAAAAGCGTTCCTCCCGTTCCCAACATGTCGTCGGCAAGGAAGGCCACCTTTCCGCTTACGTCGCCCAAAAGCTTTATCGCCTTGATGTTGGTCGAGTGCGCGTCCTGAGTCACGATTGAATAGTCGCGCTCCTTGTAAATCATCGCAAGCGGAAGCTTAAGGCCCGAAGCGTAGAATTTGTTGCGGTCAATCGCTCCTGTGTCTGGAGAGACGACGACAAGGTCCTCGGTCTTTCCTGTAAGGTCCACGATTTTTGCAAGCTCGCGGATGATTTGGTATGAGGCGTGCAAGTTTTCCAAAGAGATTGTGCTGAAGGCGTTGATGATTTCGCGCGAGTGGATGTCAAGCGTGATGATTCTTTTTACGCCCAAAAGCTCGTAGATGTGGCCAAGCATGCTGGCCGTAAGGCCTTCGCGGCCCTTCTTTTTGTGCTGGCGGCTGTAAGGATAGGCGGGAACGACCAAGGAAATGCTTGCCGCTCCGGCCTGGCGCACGCAGTCAATCGTGACCAAAAGCGACATGACGTGGTCGTTGACCGAAAGCGAAAGCTTGTTCTTTCCGTCGTTGAGCGAAAGGACTTCGTGGTTCTCAACGTCCTGGAAAATGTAAACGTCCTTTCCGCGAACGCATTCCAAAAGCTCTGTCTTGAATTCGCCGTTCATAAAATAGGTGAAGCGAGCCTTGACCTTGAAAATCGGCGGCCTATACTTGTCGGTGGCTCCCTTCATGCAAATGTCGGAAGTGTTTATGTCGCTTCCAAAATTGATTTGCTTGATGAGCTCGTTTTTGTCAAGCTGGTAGCGCTTGGAAATGACATCGTTCTTAAGGGTAAAACGATGCTTGTACATGTGGCGAAGATGAGTTATAACTTCATCGGCAAATACTTCTCCACCCGGGCAGGCTACAATCGCAAGGTTTGTAGGTTCGGAATATGGCATATTAACCTCTGTTTGTCCGCAAAGCCATGCTCCTGGCATCTGGTCATCGCGGCGAATTCTGTCGGAATTGATACTAGCGCAAAGGGCGTCTTTGGTCAATGCCGCCCGAGCTTTCCTCCATCAAAAACCGCAAGGCTCCGCTCCAAAAGGCCCGAGCAAAGGGCCAAGGCCATGCCGTAGTTTGTCATCGGGAGTCCGCTCTCTTTGGCCAAAGCCAGGCGGCCTTGCATTTCGTGCGCGTTGAGCATGCAGGCCCCGCAATGGATTGCAAGCGCGTATGGCGAAAGGTCGCGCGGAAAGCCTTGGCCGCTTGTCCACTCAAAGCGCAAGTCTTTTCCAGTAAACTTTTTCAGCGCGGCCGGAAGCTTTACCGTTCCGATGTCGGTGCACTGGCGGCGGTGGCTGCAGCCTTCGCTTATAAGGACAAGGTCATTGTCCTTTAGCTCCTTTATTTTTTGAACGGCTTCCACTTCCGCCCGCAAAGTTCCCTTATAGTCGGCCATCAATATGGAAAAGCTTGTCAGCGGAGTTTCTTTTGGAAGGATTTTCGCCACCGCCAAAAAGGCTTGCGAGTCGGTTATGACAAGGTCCGGCGTTTTTTTCATCGACAGGAGCGCGGCCTTTAAAGTTTGCGGATTGCAGGAAAGCGCCAAGGCGCCCTTGTCTATTACGCTTCGCACCGCCATTTGCTGCGGAAGGATTATTCTGTCCTTGGGGGCGGACTCGTCGGTGGGAATCACAAGAATCACCGTGTCGCCGGGCTTTACAAGGCCGCCGATAAATTCTTTTTTGCTGTCGGAACTTTTTGCGACGAGCGCGATTTTTTCTTTTAATTCTTCTATATTCAAGCCAGTCTTAGCGCTGACAAAGACGGCCGGCGCTTCAAGGCCGGGAACGGCGGCGGCCTTTTCGGGCGCACTGGAATCGCCGGAATCACCTGGCGCGCCAATGTCAGCCTTGTTCCAAGCGACGACAAAGGGAATGGCCTTTTCCTTTAAAAGCGCGGCGGCCTTTTTGTCACATTCCCTAACGCCGACCGTCGCGTCCAAGACCAAGACAGCCGCGTCGCTTTGCCTTATCGCGTCCATCGTTTTTTGAACGCGCAAAGAGCCAAGCTCGCCTGTGTCGTCGTAGCCGGGCGTGTCTATAAACAAGACCGGGCCAAGCGGCAAAAGCTCCATCGATTTTTTCACAGGATCGGTCGTCGTTCCCGGAGCGGAAGAAACAACGCTCATGTCTTGCGAAGTCACGGCGTTCACAAGGCTTGACTTTCCGGCGTTCATCGCTCCCAAAAAAGAAATGTGAATTTTGTTGGCGCCAACGCTCGCTCCGTTTCGCGCGTCCACTTGTTCCTCCAAAAGCCGCTCCATAAAGGCTAAAACCTAAAGTCGCGAGCGTCGGAATTTTTTATCGCCTCGATGTGGCCGCGGGCGATTTCCTTGACCTTGCCGTTTGGAATTTTATTCAGCTCGTCTTCTATCATTTTATAGCCAAGAGCCTTGCACGAAGGGCTTGCGTAGTCCACAAGGTATTCGGCCAAGGTCATCAGCGCGTTGGGGTGGCAGCAGTTCAATATCTGCCCGCTCTTGCAAAGGCTCATAAAGCGGTCGCCCGTGCGCCCCGCCCGGTAGCAGGCCGTGCAAAAGGACGGAATGTGGTCCTTTTCCATAAGCCACTGGACAACCTCGTCAAGGCTCCTCTGGTCGCTAACGTCAAACTGCTCGGTGTCGTGGGGCCGCTCCTTTTGCGTGTAGCCGCCGACGCTTGTGCGCGAGCCTCCGCTTATTTGGCTTATGCCAAGCCGCAGGGCCGCGGCTCGGACTTTTTCGCTTTCGCGCGTCGAGATTATCATTCCGGTGTAGGGAACGGCGATGCGGATGCAGGCGATTATTTTTTCAAAAATTTCGTCGGGGATTGAATTGTCAAAAACGTCGGGGTCGATATCGTCGGCCTTCTTCACTCGGGGAACGCTTATCGTGTGCGGGCCCACTCCCTTGGCGGCCTCCAAGTGTTCGGCGTGCATCAAAAGGCCCGCGAATTCATAGCGATAGCTTTCAAGGCCGAACAAAACGCCTAGTCCAACGTCATCGATTCCGCCTTCCATCGCGCGGTCCATAGCCTCGGTGTGCCAGGCGTAGTCATGCTTGGGGCCTGTCGGGTGAAGGGTCTCGTAGCCCTGGCGGTTGTAGGTTTCTTGGAACAAAATATAGGTTCCAATTTCCGCCGCCTTTAGTTTGGCGTAGTTTTCCACTGTGGTGGCGGCGATGTTGACGTTGACGCGGCGAATCGCTCCGTTCTTGTGCTTGATTGAATAAATTGTCTTTACGCTTTCAAGTATGTATTCTATCGGGTTGTTGACTGGGTCTTCGCCGGCCTCTATCGCAAGGCGCTTGTGGCCCATGTCCTGCAGGGCCGTCACCTCGGCGCGGATTTCGTCTTGCGTAAGTTTTTTTCGCGGAATGCTCTTGTTCTTGGCGTGGTAGGGGCAGTAAAGGCAGCCGTTCACGCAATAGTTTGAAAGGTAAAGCGGCGCGAAAAGCACGATGCGGTTTCCGTAAAAGGCTTGCTTTATTTCTTCGGCAAGAGCGAACATTTCCTTTGTCTTTTGCAGAATGTCGCAGGCCAAAAGCACGGACGCTTCCCTGTGGCTGAGGCCCGCGCAATGAAAGCCATTTTGGTCGCGGAAGGGCTTGGCTTTTTTTAGGATTGAATCGATCAAAGCCTCGTCGCTTTTATGCGCGTCGGCGTAGGCCAATGTCTCTAGAATCTCTTGGTGGTTGATGAACTCGTCCGCGCGGGACGATTTTGGGTCATACAAAGGCATGCGAAAATTATAGCCCCTCCCGCCGCTTTGTTCAAGCGCAATATTAATTCAATAACAAAAAATGCTCCCAGTTGCGGCTGCGTCAGATCGGCGCCGCTTGATAACTGCGCTACACGCGCATTGCGCCTTGAAACTTTCTACGTATGCCGCTGTCGCGGCATGCGCAATGCGAGTGTCGCCGCCAGCCGCCCCGCTCCCTCGCGCATTTTTTTACTGTTTCCATTACGTTTGCCCAAGCAGCGTCCCTTGTACGCGGCGGTTGACATAAAACAACGAAATCGGCAATATTTTTCGCATGACCGGCGGCGTTCGTTCCATCATAGAAAAGCTTTCCAAAAACCGTTCCCTGCAAAAAGAGGAATACGCGCTCTTAATCACGGAGCGCGACCAGGAGGCGGCCGCCCTTTTGCGCGAGCTGGCCATAACGGAACGGAAGAAAATTTACGGAAACGACGTTTACATCCGCGGCCTTATAGAGTTCACCAACAACTGCAAGAACAATTGCCTATACTGCGGCATACGGCGCGAAAACAAAAAGGCCGACCGCTATAGGCTGACCGCCGAAGAAATTCTATCCTGCGCGCGCGAAGGCTACGAGCTTGGCTTTAGAACCTTTGTGCTGCAAGGCGGCGAAGACCCTTACTGGACCGACGAGCGGCTATGCGCTCTTGTCCAGCAAATAAAAGCCGAGCGGCCTGACTGCGCAGTTACGCTTTCTGTCGGCGAGCGGTCTTTTGAAAGCTACAAGCGCCTTCGCGAAGCCGGAGCCGACCGCTACCTTTTGCGCCACGAGAGCGCGAGCGAAGGGCATTACAAAAAGCTCCACCCCAGCTCAATGAGCTACAAAAACAGAATCGAATGCCTAAAAAATTTGCGCTCGCTCGGCTACCAAGTCGGCGCGGGCTTTATGGTCGGCTCTCCCTTCCAGACAGCAAGCGACTTGGCCTGTGACTTAAAATTTATAGAAGAGTTTTCGCCCCAGATGTGCGGAATCGGCCCCTTCATTCCCCACAAGGACACGCCCTTTGCAAACGAGAGCGCGGGAAGCGTCGAGCTAACCTGTTTTTTGCTTTCTGTCATAAGGCTAATTAAGCCAAACATTCTGCTTCCCGCGACGACCGCGCTCGGCACGCTTGACCCAAAAGGCCGCGAAAAGGGAATTCTTAGCGGCGCCAACGTTATCATGCCAAACCTTACGCCCGTCGCGGACAGAAAAAAATACGCGCTCTACGACAATAAAATTTGCATGGGCGAAGAAAGCGCGCAATGCATGTCCTGCGTCCAAAAGCGGCTTGGCGCGATCGGCTATAGGACAGTCGTTTCGCGCGGAGACATAATCGGCTAGTCGGAAACTTTTTTTCCGATGTCGCTTATCGAACTAATCACCTGCTCTGTGTTCTGGCTCAAGTCGGCGGCGGCGTCCTCGACCGCTTTTGTGGCGTCCTTCATTTGCGAAAGGCGGTCCAAAAGCTTGGCGTTGCTTTCGTTTTGCTCGGCCATTGAGGTCTTGACTTCCATTTCCTTTGACTTGACCTTGTTGGCCAAGCCGACGACGTTGTCAAATTCTTTTTGGGCGAGGCCGGAGCTTGAGTAGGCGTTGTCTATCATCTCCTTGACTTTCTTTAGAGTGGCGTCGATGCGCTTGGCCTCGTTGCCGGAATTTTCGGCCAGCTTTCTGATTTCGTCGGCGACAACGCTAAAGCCGGCGCCGACTTCTCCGGCGTGGGCGGCCTCGATGGCGGCGTTCATGGCAAGCAAGTTTGTCTGGCTTGAAATTTGGGCGACCATGCGGCTCATTTCCAAAAGCTGCTTGGACTCGTTTTCAATTTCGTTGACCATCGACACAACCTGCGCGACGCTTTCGCGGCCAGTCTGCGTGGCGCCTTCAAGCTGGCTTACAATGTCAAAGTTTCCTTCGATGATTCCGTTTATGGCCTTGACTTTGGAAATCATTTCCTCGATGGCGGCGGAAGAAGACTGGACGTTTCCCGCCATCGTTCCCGTAACGTTGACAAGGGAAGAAACCTCGTCCTTGGTTTGGTTCAAGAGCGAAACGCTTTCGGAAGTGATTCCGTCCACCGCTTCCATCAACTTTCTTGCGTGCTCCTTTTGCGCGATGTGCAAGACATAGTGGTGGCAGTTTTCGGGCTTGTTGAGGCCGTTGAAAATCGCGACGGCCATTTGCTCGCAGGAACGGTATCCGCAAGCGCCGCAGTCGTACATGTCGGCCTTTGAATGCTTTCCCATTTTGTCAAAAATTTCAGAAAGCTCTTTTTGGCTGGGATTTTTTATCATAGAAGAAAGCGCGTCGCTTCTGTCGACATAGCTTCGCTCGTAAATCTTTGGCTTCCAATAGGCGTTGACCGCCTTGTCCAATTTTTTAAGCGCGGATTTTTTGGCGGGGCTTTTTAGCGTGTTCCACTTTTCGCGCCTTTCTTGGGCGCGAGCCTCAACAAAATCCTCTATCTCATCAACAGAAAGATTTTGCAGCGTCGTTCCGGCGCCTTGGTTGCAGCCGCGCTCGCAGTTCAGGCAGTCCACCAAGCGGTAGTAAGTGGGGGCCGCGCCTTTTTTTATCGCCTCGTCAAGGCGGGCCAAATACTCGGTGACGCCAGGGTTTCCCTCTATCTTTCGCGTAACTTGCGTGATTCCGGGAGCGTAGCGCTCGGCGGTTCTCATAAGGCCGCCCGGCGTTGAATACAAGACGGCGCGCTCGGCAAGAACGTTCTCGTAGTCGGCCTCTGGGAAGGCGGCCAAGTCGATTCCCCTTTTCTTAAAGTAGATGTCCAAATTTTTCATCGTGACGTTATAGTCGCCGCGGCCGTTCTCGTCAAACTCGCGCTTTTTGGCAAAGCAGGGCGAAATGACGGCCACCTTATAATCCTTGTATTGCGGATAAAAATTGCGAATCAACTCAACAGTGTGCGCCATCGGGCTGTCGCCTTTTGCAAGATACTTTATGAGGTTTGGACGGTAAGTTTCTATGAACGTGACAAGCGCGGGGCACGGCTGCGAAATGATTAGCTTTGGGTCTTCGTTCTTGATTTGCTCAACGTAAGTCTTGGTCGTAAGCTCCGCGCCAAAGCTTACGTCAAAAACAGCCTTTACGCCGATGGATTTTAGCCAGCCGTTAAGGCGCAAGGTTTGGCCGTGAAAGTTTACGGCTACGGCGGGCGCGACGATGGCGACCATTTTAACGCCCTTCTTTAGGTCGGCGAAAAATTCCTCCATGTCGTCAATTCCTGTTCTGGCTCCGTGGGTGCATGCGGCGATGCAGGCTCCGCAGCCGATGCAAAGGTCGTGGTTCACAAAAACGTAGTCGCCGGAGCCGTTGTTGCAGAGTTTTACCGGGCAAACCGCGATGCAGCGATGGCAGTTGCAGCACTTTTCTTTATCAACGTTGATTACAGGCTTAAGATGTGTCATAAAGCACCCCAAAATGTAAGTTGAACTTCAATTTTAGCCCCTAAAACGCTTTCAAGTCAAGTTTTTTTCCGCCTCTTTTGTCTGGGGAATTATTTTTGGAATCGAGGCCTCTTTGACAAAGTTGTCGTATTCTTCAACCGAAATCATCACGCATTCGGGAACGTTGTTCTTTACGATGACCCTGATTCCGTCGCGCTTGACTTCCTCTATCACCCTGCCCGCTCCGCCCTTGTTGAGCGCGCTGATGGGAACAAAAGCGCGCAGCATTTTTGCCGCCGTCGCAGCGTCATAATTCGGCAACATATCCGACCCCTTATTTTATCGACCAATTTATCGACATATACAATGGTAACGTGCGGGGTTCTTTTTGTCAAAAAAAAAATTCACTTTTTTTTCAAAAAAAGTAAAATTTTTTGCCCTATCGTGTGTATCTATATAGCATACGGAGGTTTTTATGAAAAGGAAATCATTTGACGAGCTCACCTTCGCCGACGACGGAATGTTCCAAGCGGTAATGAAAAACCCTGAGCTTTCGGCGGAACTGGTGGAACGGCTTTTGGGAGTCCGCGTCAAGCAAGTTGAGTATCCAGAATTGGAAAAGGCTATCGAGCCCTACTACACCAGCAAGGGCGTGCGTCTTGACGTTTACCTTAAGGACGAGGACAGGTCGATTGACGTGGAATTGCAGTCCTATCCGCAAAAAGCCTTGGGCAAGCGCATGCGCTACTACCAAAGCATGGTTGATTGCGACTGCCTTATGAAAGGCCAGCCATACACCAAGCTTAAGGAAAGCTACATCTTGTTCATCTGCAAGTTCGATCCCTTCCATGGCGAAACAAAAAACGGCGGCGGCTTGCCCCGCTACACTTTCCGCAACATTTGCGCGGAAAATAATTCGGTGAATTTGGATGACAAATGCGTCAAAGTCGTGTATAATTCAAGCGCCTACGAAAATGTGAAAGACGAAAAAGTCCGCGCGCTCTTGCGATTCATTCAGACCAACGAGCCGGGCGAGGACGACTTTTCAAAGCGCCTTTCCGAGTTCGTGGCAAAAGTCAAGGAAAACGAAAAATTCAGAAAGGAGTTCGCCGAAATGAATTTGCACGATTTTGACATTATGACCGAAGCAAAGGAGGAAGGCATCGAGGAAGGCGCTCGGCGAAAAGCCGTGGAGAACGCGCGAAGCTTTTACGCAAACGGCGCTTCATTGGAGCTTATCGCAAAATCCTTGAACATGACCATTGAGCAAGTCAAGGAAATTGTTTGCGAAAGCGTGCAAGCCGCAAACTAAGTCCGCGCCCACCCTAGCCCGCCCCAAGCCACGCGACGGCCGCTATTCTTCAACAATCATATCAGCGAAATTATCAAGATTTGCCCAAGGATTGTTAGAGCCAGCAAAACCACTTGAGCCAGTGGCGTCTAAATACGCGCTCTTTGATCCAGCCGGCACATAAAACGTTATTGAAGATGGACAGTTTTTAAAGTTATCATAATCAAGGTAAGGTGGCGTTGAACGCGCAAAATGGATTTCCTCTAACGCAGAACAACCATAGAAACAGTTCTGTCCGAATGTTGAAATATTTGAAGACAGATATACAGTTTTAAGGGATGTACAGCCTCTAAAAATATTTTGTGTCAATGTGGAACTTGTGACGCCTCTCAAATCAGCTGTTGTTAGACTTGTGCAATAAAAGAATTCATTCAACACATTGGACAATGTCGTTATTTGAGAAAGATTTGTAACTTGCGTAATATTGGGACAGCCAAAGAAAGCGGCTTCACCAAGAGCCGTAACTGTATTCGGCAACGTAAAAGTTGCATCAGCCTTAGCCGGTGGATATCTGAGAAGCTTTGTCTTGTTTTTATCATACAAAATTCCATTCTCTGAACAAAAATAATTGTTGCCTTCAGGAATAATGATTTCTTTTAGTTTCATAGATGTGTAATCACTTTCACTTCCTACATAAAAGCATCTAGGTGAATACACCGTTGCATTTTCCGGCATAACTACTACTGATATATTTTTTGACAGATACTTTGAGTACGTTATGCCCTTAAATATATCGTTTGTTTTAGACAAATCAAGAACAATTTCCCCAGGATTAGTGATTGTGTCCAATTTATTCATTAAGCTTTCATAATTACTGTCAATGCTCAAAGAACTGTCTGCGCGCAAAACATAATCAGTTAAATTTGAGAATGACAGTGAACTAATATTAGTAGAAGTAACTGGCGTAGCTTTTAAAAGCTTTCCGTCGCTGTCTACCGCCCAGTCTTGCGCGGGGCTTGTTTGCGGGGTCACGGCAAACTTGTAATATTCACTTGTAGAGCCGTCCAACACTGCATGTTCTTCAGTATAAGACAACGGCGTAATTGTACCTATAATTCCAGCCGCAGTAAGTTTACCATTGACGGTCAGGATAGCGGAGTTGCTTTCCGTAGCTCCAAGCTGGATGTCGTTTTCGTATTTTCCTGTACATGGAATAGAGGCAGCTCCCTTTAAGGTTACAGAGCAATTAACCTTAGTGCTGCTATTTCCAACAACAAGAGCCCCGCCTCCCTCTTTGGTTATATCAGTTGGATAAGCCTTGTTTTTTAATATTGAACAGCCGTCCAAATAGACATAAGTATTGCAATTCGAGCTTGAGACAGTATAGACGCCGCCACCACATACCGCGCCGTTGCATTTAACGGTGTTTTTTATTGTCACCGATCTGCAAAGAGCTGCGTAAACGCCGCCCCCATTTACAGTCGCGTAATTGTATGCGATTGTTCCTCCTAATAAATCAGCTTTTGTTTGCGACTCAGAACCAGAGACTCCGTAAATATATACGCCCGCGCCTTTAGACGCTTTATTTGAACACTTGCCAGAGTTGCTGTTTGCGGGAGTGTCTTTTGTGTCGTCTCCGATAACGCCGCCAGTCATTGTGAATGTGCCCTTGGTCATATATACGCCGCCGCCGTTACCGGTAGCCTCATTACCTTTTATAACGCCACCGTTCATCGTAAATCTTTTTCCGGCGCACAGGTAAACGCCGCCGCCATGGCCGGCAGCTTTGTTTCCTTCTATAACGACGCCGTCAAGCATTATCAATTCAGTTCCGTTAAAATAAATACCACCACCGCCATAAGAATCTAAAGTCGATTCATTGCCTGATATATAAGCGCCCTCTGCAAGAGTTAGAGTAAAATCGGCGCTGCCTGTACCAATTCCTCCGCCCAAGGGGGCTAATCCGTTCATTATTTTTAGATTTCTTATAGTAATTGGAACTGCAGCCGCTATATAAAGTACACTCTTTGCCCCACCACCTGAAAGCGCGTCCTGTGGAACTCCGTCGACAGGTTCGCTCTCGCCGCAGAGAGTAAGGCTTTTTGCGCTTATCGTGTTAGGTATGTAATGCGCCATTTGGCTGTTAATGCTGGAAGTCTCCGCCAGCGTTCCCGTAATGTGAATCGTGTAGTCGGCGTCTGCGTTAACTAGCATGTCGACGGCTTTGGCAAAAGTTTTCTTGGGATGCATAAAGGAGCCGCTTCCGCTGTCGTCGGCCGCGCTTGTGTCCACGTAGATATCCGTAAGGCCAAAGCCTGTGACCATCGCGGCCGTGATTTTGCAAGCGATGTTTCCTGACGAGTCGGGCGTAAGCCAGGGCTCGCCGCCGTTTTTGACCCACCTGCTGGTTGTCATGTTGTCAAAGACATTCACGGCCTCGGTAAAGGAATACAAGAGATTTCCGGCGCAATGCGCTTCTGAATAAAATTCAAAGGTCATAAGATAGGCGCCGGACGCAAGGCCGTTGTCTGGGTCTGCCTCGCCTTCGCCGTCTATTCCTACGCTAAACGTCGGCGTGTTTTCGTGTTCGCCAAGGTAGAACTCGCCGTCGATCGTTTTTTGGCTTCCGTCGCTTGGATCAGTGTAAACCGCCCTTGCGCTGGAAATGTCCGCGTCCTGAACATTCACAGTAAGCTGAACGCAGCCCTTTTTGCCGCTAGTTTGGGTGGCGGCAAGGGTTATGTTGGCGTCCGTCACAAAAGAACTTTCACCGCTTGGAGCCTCAATGACTTTAGCGCTTTTTCCGGAAAGAACCGTAATTCCGTCGTTCTTGACTTCGGCAAAAACATTATACTTTTTTCCAGTCAAGACGGGGATTCCAACCGTGTAGCTTTTATTGTCCACCGCGACAGTTCCCTCGTAGCGCAAGGGCGTGTCAGTGGAGCCGGCGGGCAAGTCTTCCAAGGCGTAAACAGAGTATGTCAAACCGCTTGAGGCCGCGTCAGGAAAGGCCGAGCGCGCGATTCCGTCAAGACCGTCCGCGCCGGAATTTTCGACAAGCGCGGCTATTTGCTCTGGGTAGGCGCCGCCAAAGGCAAGCGAGCCGTTTACTGTAACCATGACAGGCGCTTGCGCGCCGCCCTGGCCGCCCGCCGCGTTGGGGCCGCCCGCCGCGTTGGACACAGAGCCGCCTCCCAAATTGGAGCAAGCCAAAAACAGCGCGGCCGCCGCAAAGCTAAGGATTGTCTTTATTGTAAAAGTCTTGTTCTTTTTCATGTTCTTCTCCTCCTTAGCGCGCGTTTCGCACAACGCGGAAGCCGGCGTAATATATTCTAGCGTCTTTTGTGCACGAAACTCTGTTGCTGATTTTTAATTGCTCTATATAGCTGCTTTGCACAATAAAATGGCCGCCCTTGACTCTTCTGTCAGACATAGGGCTTTCGGGCGTATCTCCTGCTATTGGCGTATTGGTGGTTATATAGGTAATGGGCCAGTCCCAAACCCATTCGCTTACATTTCCGCTCATGTCGTAAAGGCCAAGAGCGTTGGGCTTTTTTTGCCTTGCTTCATGCGTCTTTTCGCCGGAGTTTTCTTTCCACCAAGCGACTTCGTCCACGTCGTCGCTTCCGCTAAACTCAAACTGGCCTGTAGAAGTCAAGTTTCCGCCTCGGGCCAGGTATTCCCATTCAACTTCGGTTGGAAGGCGCCAGCCGTTTGCCGTGGTGATTACCGTGGCGGTGTTTCCAACCATAGTGGCGGCGTCCCACTGGGCATAGTAGGTATTGCTAGTCGGGCCGTAATGCTTTCCTGAACTTGCAGTATTCTTTCCGGGCCATTGGGCGGGATCTGTCTTTCCGTCTATAACGTAAACAGGATCCAAGCCTTCGGCCATGCTTCGCGCGTTGCAGTAAACAAGCGCGTCGTACCAGTTTACATAGTAGGCCGGATAATTGTCGCCCTTTCCGTAACTGTCGCTTGGAGAAATTCCAAAGCCGGCGTATTTGCTGTATTCCGCTTGAGTAACCTCGTGGTCGCTTACAATCAAGTTTGGAATGTTAAGAGTTCTTCCAATAAAGACTGTGTTGGAGCTGGAACCTAAATTGGCGCTGGTCACGGTTCCCGAAACTTCTTTTAGGCCGCTCGCAATCTTTATTTCATAGCTCGCGCTGTAGCTCTTGCCCTTGTAAAGCCCTGTGAGAGCAACAAAATAAATTCCTTCGGGCAGGCTTGGCTCAAAGGTCAAGACGGCGGAAGTTCCCGACGCGCTCAGGTTCCAATAAGTTGTCTCTGGAACAGTCTCGCCATGATAGCTTACGCTGGCTGAAAGCCGCATTTGGCCCTCGCCCGTTCCAAATGATATGTCCGTTGAATCTTCTTTTGCGGCAAAGGTCACTTTGCTGTCGCCCGAGCCTCTATTGACCCAAGTCTTGTCGATTGAAAGCGCCACATTCTTGTAAATGTCTTCCACGCTGATCGCGCCGCCGTGAACGCCCAACTCGGCCTCGTCATCACCGTTCCAAGAAGCAAATCCGTAATTTTGGTCGCTTGTAAAGAATTTGCTTGGATGGTCGCTGTTTGCGTAGCTGTAGTTATGCGTTATGATCACCGTGTTGACGGTCGAGCCGCTTATCGAAGGCTTTTCCGCTGTGGACACCCATATTTCGGACGAATTGTCGTGGCCATCGTTAAGGCTTCCAATGACATATATGAGTTGTCCGACCGGAAGGAACAAGTTGTTGTCGCCGATTATGGTTCCCGTACTGTCATCAATCATTTTATTGTCCTTGATTGTGACGCAGCCGTTGACTTTTAGTATCGCGTCGGCTTCCGCCAAAACTCCGCCGCCGCTCCATACGCAGTAGTTATCCGTCACGCTGGTATAATTATCCAAGGTCAAATTGGCGCCGCTGCCCGCAAAGATTCCTCCGCCGGCGCCGTCCTTCTCTTTTCCGCCTTTTATCGCAATTCCCTTAATAGTCACAGGAACGTTGCCCGTTATGCCAAGCGTTCTGCCGATGTTGGACGAACTTAAAGGCGTGTCCGCGTCGCAGCCGCCGTCCAAAATGCCGGTCGCATGTTTTGCAGGTTCGCAGCCGTAGCCCATAAGGAGCAGGCTCTTTGCGTGATTCGTTGTGTTTTGGCTTATAGTCACATGCTCGGCAATCGTTCCCGATATGTAAATCTTGTAGTCCACTTCGGGGTCGTTCAAATCAGACAGGGCTTTTGTCACAGTCGCGTAGGGCTTTGAGTATGTTCCTATTTTGGAATCGGAGCCCGGCGAGGCGGGGTAAGAGGCGGCGGCCACGCAAATCGGAGCCATTATTTTTGCCAGCTTGCCGTCGCTCGAACCATATATCTCCCAGCCGTCGCCGTCATCGCCCGCAAGCGCAAGCCTTTTTTGGATTGCGCCGCTTGTTGTCGCCTCGTACGGAATCTGGCCGCCGTTCTTGCCCTGCGCGATTACAGTTCCGCGCTTCCATTGGTACGGCGTGATTGTGGCGTTGGCGCCGCTTGTTACGCCTGCGGGCAAAGAAAGAGCGCTGGCTATCGTGATTGTTTTGCCATCCGCAAGGAAAACGTCGTTTTTCTTGTCCGCGCCGTAGGGAATCCAGGCCGTTCCGCCGAGCGCGAAGCTTCCGTAATTGCAGACCGCGCCGCCGGCGACAGTGGAGGCGTTGCCGCTGATTTTTCCGCCAGTCATTGTGAACGTCGCGCCGCTTTTTACAAAAACGCCAGCGCCTTGGTGAATGTCGCGCGTAAGAGTGTGGCCGGAAACTTCTCCGCCTGCAAGAACAAATTCCGCAGAGCCGTCAACATAAACGCCCGCTCCGCCGTCAAATCCAGACCCGCTGCTAGAATCCTGCGTCAGGCTGTTTTCGCAAACTTTGGAACCGGCCAGCATCGTAAGCTTTGCGCCGGAGCCATAAACGTAAACGCCGCCTCCCTTGTTGCCCGCTCTGTTGCCGGAGACAAGAGCGCCCGAAGAAAGCGTTAGATTGGCGCCGGGGCAGTTCATATAGATTGCGCCGCCGCATCCTTCTTCGGGATAAACGACGCTCGCTCCGGTTAAATGCAAGTCCTCTATCTTGATTGGCGTCGTTATCCCTACATTCAAAATGTGGGATTCGGAAGGGCAAGTAAGCTTATTGTAAGGCTTTCCGTCAACAATCGCAGGATGCTCGCTGTCGCTCCAGCCCTTTATTATAAGCTCGGAGCAATCGACAGTCCCGACTAGCGTATTTTGGCTGTTAACCGTTCCGTCTACATAAATCGTTTGCTTTCCGCCGCCCGAGACTATGCCAAGCGCTGTCGGAATGTTGCTACATGGGTCGCTCTTTGTTCCCAAACGACCGGAACCACCAGCCGGAGCCGCGCATATTCGGCGGCCGGTAGAGCCCGCAACAAAAATCGGCGCGGTCAAAGTTCCGCTCATTTTGTCGCTTGAAGGCGCTATGTTAAAGTCGCCGTCGCTTATGGCAAAATAATTCACGCATGTATCGGTTATAAGCGGCGCGCTTGCCGTTAAAACTTGACCGTTTCTTTCCCAGCTTTTGGGAGTGATTGTGGCCGCCTTTTTCTCCGAGGCTGAATATGAAAAGCCGCCCGCGACTTCCACCAGCGCCCTGCCGCTGTCTGACGAATCCAAATACACGTCGTTCTTTTTGGCGTCTCCGTAAGGAATGCTGGCGCTTCCGCTTATTTTAAATGACGCCGACGGCGTGACATAGACCGCTCCGCCTTCTTTGGCGACATTGTCTTTTATTACGCCGCCTTTCATGCAAAGCGTTCCTTGACAAACATAAACGCCGCCGCCATAAGCTTCAGTTCCGCAATTGTGCCCAGAGATTTCAGTTCCTTCAAGCAGGGTTACGCTGGAACCAGCGGCGTTTAGAACGATTCCGCGCGACAAGGCGGCGCCGCTTTCCTTTGTTATCTTTACGCCTTTTATTTTGATTGGAACGGTCGTCTGGACATTAAGAACGTTCATGTTTTCTGTGTCTGAGGCGTCGCTTGCTCCGCCTTCGATTACCGAGGAATCCGCGGCGTCAACGTTTCGCAGCGTGACTGAACTGGCCTTGCCGTCCATGCCGCCATACGCGGTCGCGCCGCCGCTTACAGTTCCGCTTATGAATATCGTGTAGTCCGTGTCGCCTTTTCCTATCAAAGCGATTGTATCAAAGGCTTTTTGCAAGTTTTCAAATGGAGAGGCGGCGTTTCCCTCGTTTGTGTCGCGGGGGGCGCTGGCTCCCGCAATGTTTGTGGCGCCCACATAAAAGACGCTGCTCAAAAAAGTGTTTACGGCGGCCGCGCCCAAGATTAAGCCGTCGTCCGAAATAATTTCGCTGTCAATTCCGCCGCTAGAAACCCAGTGGTTGGTTTCCATTCCGCTAAAGACGTTTATAGTTTGAACGGTTTGAAAGAGAATCGCCCCGCCCGCGTTGTAAAAGTTTATCGCCATTTCATAGGAGCCGGGCGCGATGGCGGAAATGCCGAGGGTAAAAACGCCATCTGACAAAGGCAAGACTACGCTTTGTTCCGTTCCCTCGGAATCTTTATAGAAGGCTTTGGCGCTTACGATTTCGGAAACGCCGTCAACATAAATTGTCAAAGACACGCTTCCGGGGCCGGCGTCATTCACGGGAGTCGCGACAAAGCTTTGGCTTACGACGCTGTTTTGGGCGGTAAGGGTTATCAGGCCGCTAACGGCCTTAAGGACCGCCTTGTCGGAAACGAGCGGGTCTGCGGAGACCCTTTTTATTCCGCACTCGATTATCCAGCTTCCTTCTCTAAGGGGAAGCTCGTAGGCGACTCCGCTTGAGGCGCCTACAAATTTGTCTTGGTCGTCCTTTCCGTATTCCACGGGAGTGTTTCCCACGCTGTCTTGCGGGCTTGCCAAAACATAGTAGTAGTATTCCGATTCCGGGCCAACCATAAGCTCAGGCTGGGCCTGCTTGGAAACGCCTTGCAGGGTGCGGACTTTGGCGGAAACCTCGTCCGGAAGGGCGCCGCCGACGCCGACAGTTCCGCGCACAATGATTGTAGCCCTTTGGCCGCTTGCAGGCCCTGTCGTTTGAACATCGGCCAAAGATTGGAAGGAGGTTCCGTTGTCGGACATGTTGTCGCAAGAGAAAAAAAGCAGCGCGGCGAAAAGAGCCAAAATCGCCGTGATTTTACAATGTTCAAACTTTTTCATATACGCCTCCTTCCGATAAGAAAAGACTTGCAATTATACCACAAAAATTGATTTTTTTCAATATATACGCTATAATTTGCATATGGTCATTACAATTTTGGGAAGCGGAACAAGCCACGGAGTTCCGGTAATCGCCTGCAACTGCGCGGTCTGCAAATCCTCCGACCCCCGCGACAAGCGCTACAGGGCCAGCGCTCTCATAGAAAACGACTTTGAAGGAAAGACTTGGCGCGTTTTGATAGACGTGGGCCCGGACTTTAGGAGCCAGGCGCTGGCGGCAAAGCTTTCTTCCTTGGACGCCATCTTGATCACGCACGGCCACGCGGACCACTTGCACGGCCTTGACGACATCCGCATTTTCAGCCACACAAAAGTTCCAAACGCGGTTTCAAAATACACCGACGCGGACGGAAGGGTTCACGGCTCCAACGAATTCACAAAGCCGATGCCTATTTACGCCGACAAAGCCGCGACAAAAATCATAAGAGCGCACTTTGACTACATTTTCCACCGCACGCAAATCGGAGGCGGAAAGCCGCTTGTAACCCTTAACGCCGCCGAAAAATTAGTTCCAAGCGCTCCCCTAAAAATCGGCGGCATGGAGATAATTTCGATTCCGATGAAGCACGGAAAAATCCCCACGACCGGCTACTTGATTTCCGCAATCGGAGCGGACGGAAAAAAGAAAAGCGCGGCATACCTTACCGACTGCAACTACATCAGCGAAAAATCGATAAAATTGATTAACGACAACGCGGGCCTCCTTGTCCACGCGGTCATTGACGGCCTGCGGAAGGATGTCCACACGACCCACTTTAGCTTTGAGGAAGCGCTGGCCACGGCCAACCTTATCCAGCCCCGCCACACATGGACAACCCACATGACGCACGACTTTGGCTATCAGGAAATAGCGGAATATTTTAAGGAAATTTTGCCCGATTATCCGGAGCTGGAAAAAATCGTCGCGAACGGCGGCAGCGTTTTGCCGGCCCACGACGGCCTAAGGCTGGAAGCGTAAAAAAAATCGCCGCGGCTAGCGCGGCGATGACACAATGTCATGTTCGGGCTTGCCCCGAACATCCTTTTAGTTGGCGGCTTGAGCCGCTTGGTTTTCCTTGGGCACGTGGACTTTCTTTGTCACAAAGCCGCTTCTCAAGCACTGTGTGCAAATCTTGATTGTGCGAGCGCCGCCGTCGCCAAAGTCAGCCTTTACGCTTACAAGGTTGGGCTTCCAAACGTGGCGTGTGTGATGGTAAGTCTTGCTTACTCTGTTTCCGTGCATCGGAGATTTTCCGCAAATCGCGCATGTTCTTGACATAATATTTCACCTGCCTTTAATAATCAATCGTGAGTTTTAGCATTTTATAGAAAATCGCGATTTGTGTCAAGAGCGCGAGGAAAAATTAGCGCGGACACAAATGGCGGGCCCCAGCGCTATTTTCCGTAAGTCTTTTCAATGTCCAAAATCTGGTCGCGGATGGCTGCGGCTTGTTCATACTCTAACCTTTCGGCGCAGTCGGACATTTCTTTTTTGAGCGCCTCGACAAGCTTGCGCCGCTCTTTGGCCACCATAAGGTTGGCGGACTTTTTGAGCGTCTCTAGCTGAATCGCCGCCGTTTCCTTGGCGTCCTGCTCCTGACGCTCCAAAATGTCTGAGACGGCCTTTTTAATCGTTTTGGGCGTGATTCCATGCTCGGCGTTCCAGGCCTCTTGGATGGACCTGCGGCGGCGGGTCTCGTCGATGGCCTCCTTCATCGCGTCGCTCATGCGGTCGGCGTACATGACGACCTTTCCTTCGGCGTTGCGGGCGGCGCGGCCTATGATCTGGATTAGCGAAGTCGTCGAGCGCAAAAAGCCGATTTTGTCCGCGTCCAAGAGCGCGATGAAGCTCACTTCGGGAAGGTCGATTCCTTCGCGCAAAAGGTTGATTCCGATAAGAACGTCAATCTCGCCGACGCGCAGCGCCTTTAGGATTTCCACGCGCTCAAAGGTGTCGATTTCGGAATGGATGTACTTTACCTTTAAGTTGAGGCCCAGCAAATAGTCGGTAAGGTCTTCGGCCATTTTTTTTGTCAGCGTAAGGATAAGGCTTCGCTCGCCCTTCTCTATGCGCTCGCGGACTTCCTTGTAAATGTCTTCCATCTGGCCTTCGCTGGGCCGCACTTCGACAATCGGGTCAAGCAAGCCAGTCGGGCGGATGATTTGCTCCACCACTTGCGTTGAAAGCTTTACTTCCTCGGGCCGCGGCGTGGCGGTGACAAAAATCGCCTGGTTGATTTTTTTCCAAAACTCGTCGGCCTTAAGCGGGCGGTTGTCCAGAGCGCTCGGCAGGCGAAAGCCAAAGTCAACCAAATTTTGCTTTCGGCTCCTGTCGCCCTCGTACATCGCTCCGATTTGCGGAACGGTAACGTGCGCCTCGTCAATCAAGCACAAAAAGTCGTCGGGAAAATAATGCAGCAAGGTCGCCGGAGGAACGCCGGGCGCGCGACCCGCGATGGGCGCCGAATAGTTTTCGATTCCCGAACAGTAGCCCATTTCCTTCATCATCTCTATGTCGTAGGTGACGCGCGTCTTTAGTCGTTCGGCCTCAAGCATTTTCTTTTGAGAGCGCAAGACTTCTACGCGCTCCTCCATTTCCTTTTGGATTCGCTCGGTCGCGCTTTCCAACTCCGACTGGGGGACGACAAAGTTCTTGGCAGGATAAACGGTCGTCTCGTCAAGCTCCTCGGTGACTTTTCCGGACACAACGTTAAAGCGGCGTATGCGGACAACTTCCTCCCAGTCAAGCTCTATGCGGTAGGCTTCGTCAAATTCCATGTAAGGCGGATAGATTTCTATCACGTCGCCCTTTATGCGGAAAGTTCCGCGCTCCAAGACCATGTCGTTTCTGTGATACTGAATCTGGGCCAGCTCCAAGGCGAGCGCGCGGGGGTCAAGAGTCGTTCCCTTTTCTATGTGAACGCGCATGGCCTTGTAAAGTTCCGGCATGCCCAAGCCGTAGATGCAGGAAACAGTCGCGATGACAATAACGTCGCGCCGCTCCATCAAGCTGTAGGTCGCGGCCATTTTCATTTGGTCGATTTCCTTGTTTATCGCCGCGTCCTTTTCTATGTACAAGTCGCGGGCGGGAACATAGGCTTCAGGCTGGTAGTAATCGTAGTAGGAAACAAAGTATTCGACGGCGTTTTCGGGAAAAAAGGTCTTGAACTCGCGGTAAAGCTGGGCGCTCAAAGTTTTGTTGTGGCTAATGACAAGCGTAGGCCTCTGGACGGCCTCGATGATTTTGGCCATCGTGAATGTCTTTCCGCTGCCTGTAACGCCCTTTAAAGTCTGGAAGCGGTCGCCGCGCAAAAAGCCTTCGCTAAGCTTTTGAACCGCCGGCCCTTGGTCTCCCGAAAGCTCGTAGGGCGAATGGACAACAAATTTTCTCATAGACAATAATCCCTAAATTCATCGCAAGCCCAAAAACGGCCCGCCGTCACTGGACCGAACTTTCCTCGGCCAAGACGACCTTGCAATCGTAGTTTTTCTTGTTGCGGTGAATCGTCACCGTCACCGTGTCGCCGGGCCGCTTGTTTTCCAGCATCGAATAGTAGTCAGAGTAAGTGGAAACTTGAACGCCGTCAATGCCCACGATGATGTCTCCGCCGATGTAGAAAGTGCGGGCGTTGCGGGAGTTTCCGTAGCGGACGGCTTGCGTTCCGCCCTTGATTCCAGCCTTGTCGGCGTTTCCGCCGCGCGCTGTCTCGCTGACCAAAATTCCGTAGCTTATGTCAAGGCGCGCGTAGTCGGCGATGGCCCGGCTCATCTGCACAAGGCTTGCCTGTATCGCGCCGCGGCGCACTTTTCCGTACTGCAAAAGGTCGGACACGACGCGGCGGGCGGTTGAGGCGGGAACGGCGAAACCGATTCCGGCGTTGGAACCGCTTGACGAATAAATCATCGTGTTGATGCCAATCATGTTGCCCGCCGTGTCCAGGAGCGGGCCGCCCGAATTTCCGGGATTGATGGAGGCGTCGGTCTGAATCATTCCGCGAATGATGATGTTGTTTGAGTTTTTTATAGGGCGGCCCAGCGCGCTTACGATTCCGGTCGTGAGGGTGCGCTCAAAGCCAAAGGGGTTTCCTATGGCGATGACCTTTTGGCCAACCTTTAATTTTTCGCTGTCGCCAAACTGAATCGTCTTTAAAACAGTTCCGGCGGGCGGGTCAAATTTAAGAACGGCTATGTCGCTTTCAACGTCGCTTCCGATGACGCGGCCTTCGTACTGGCTTCCGTCGTAGAGCGAAATGTAAATCTTCGCGGCCTTTTCTATCACGTGAACGTTGGTTATCACGTAGCCCCGGCTGTCTATGATGGAACCGGAGCCAGAGCCGCCGTCTTCGGCAATAGGCTCAAAGAACCAGTTCATGCCCATGACTTGCGTCGTGATGTTGACGACGGCCTCGTTGAACTGCTGGTAGACCGAAATGTTTTGCTGCTCGTCCGCGGTGTATGAAACGGCGGGCGCGGCCACCAAAGTTTGGCTTTGCAAAAACTGCGAGCCGTCGCCTTGCGCGCTTGGGGCGGGAACAGAAGCGGCGCCTTGCAAGGAGCCGTCGTTTTTAGAAGCGCCGTTTTGCGAGGCGGCGTCCGTTCCCCCAGCCTTTTGAGAAGGGCTTTGGACAAAAGAGAATATTTTTTGCGCGCCCAAAATCACTGCGGCGGTTATCATCACTGTTGTTATTGTAGAAAAAAACAAGTGGCGGCGTGTGTAAAGCTTCATATAATTCTATTGTAATGAATTTTCGCCGCGCGCGCAACCAGGTTCATCCAAAACAAATGTATCGTGTCACATAAAAAATCGCGCGAAAAATTTTCGTTTTTTTAAAAATTTGCGCCAAATTCTTGAAAAAAATTCCTACCTTATAGTTGCGGCGGAAAAAATCAGGCCGCGCTTTAAGGAGGTTCGCATGAACATGAAGAAAACTTTAAGGCCGTCGCCAACGGCAATCTTAAACCCTCGCATTGACGTCAACTTCAAAGCGATGTTTACCCAAGAGACGGAAGGCTCTCAAATAGCGCTAAAGTCGTTTCTGTCCAGCGTTTTGGGAAAAACCATAAAGGAAGTCAATCTTACGGCCAACGAGCCGCCAGTTGAAGCGCCCAGCCAAATGCAAATGACATTTGACGTTGCGGTAAAGTTTGATGACGGAGAAAGAGCTTCCATAGAAATGCAAGGGCGCGACCGCAAATACGACTACGCGGCAAGAAGCGAGGTTCAAGCAGCGCGGCTTTTAAACAACAGCGCGAAAAAAGGCGGCGGATGGAGTTCAGAAAAAGTCTATCAAATCTCCGTGCTGAATTTTCACAAAAATAATGACAAAAGCGAAATGTCATGGTATACTATGCGCGACGAAAAGGGAGCCCAGTTGGCTGGCCGGCTTAATGTGATTTTCATCGACCTGCTTGAAATAAAAAAACTTGTAGGAACTCCCATTGAAAAATTGACCGCACTGCAAAAATGGGGTCTGTATTTATCTTATGCGGACGACGAAAGCAAAACAGAATATGTCAATAAACTCGCGGCCAGCGAAGGAGGAATTATGGAAGCAAAGACAATCATAAAAAGAATGAGCGAAGAGGAATCCAACTGGTTTAGAGAGTTTAGCCGGGACACCGCCATGCGAGACTACAACGAAAGCATGTCCATCGCGAAAAAAGAAGGCCTGGCCGAAGGCGAACGAAAAAAAGCCGTTGAAGCCGCGCGGAATCTTCTAAAAATGAATGTCTTGTCGCCAGAGCAAATCGCGCAGGCGGAAGGTCTTTCTCTGGAACAAGTTATGGAAATACAAAAAGACTTGGCTCCTGCATAATCGCAAAATCACTGAACATGACCATCAAAGAAGCGACAGAAATCGTTTGCGACGCCGCGAAGGCATAAACAAAAAAGCCCGGCCGCGCGAAAGCGTTTTTCCGCTCGCCTACGCGCGGAAAGCGACTTCAAATTCCACGTAGACAAGCTTTATGTCGGAAGAAAATTCAAAGCCGACGACGGCGCCCTCGTCCTCCAAGTTTTCGCGCTCGCGCTCTCGCCATTCCTCCAACGAGGAATCTTCGCCTTCGCGCGCGGCCATCTCCCAGGTGACTTGGTTAAACGGAACAATTTGAACGCTGGTGATTTTTATCACGCAAAGGGCCTCGCGGCCTGAGCCGCAAACGATGTAGCGCTCGTCAGAAACAGGAAGTTCCTCGTTGTCCACGGCGAAAGTCGCGTATGAAAAAAAGGCCGCAGTTTTTTTTCCGGCCAAAAGCGAGGCCAAGCGTTCCGCGCCCGCAAAGCCTTTGGCCTCAAAGCCAAAGTTGCCCGAATATTTTGCCTCGTCGCCAAGGCCCGTTGTCTTTACGTATTTTTCCCAAAGCTCAAGTTCCGTCATAAATTCCGCCTAAAAATCAGCGCTTTTTTGAAAGCATGAATATTATCGCCAAAAACAAAAAGAGCGGAGGAAGCGCGTCAAAGGCCAAGTCCAGCGCGGGGATTCCAAAAAGCTCGGCCCGCAACTCCAAGGCGATTCCCAGCGAGCGGAGTATTTTATAAACTTCGCTTGCGTAAAAAATGAGCACAAAGGCAAGAAGGCAAATTGAAGGCGCGCTGCGTTTTTTTGAGCAAAGCAAAATCGCGGCGAAGGCGCAAAGGCCGCCAAGAATCAGGCGGACGCAATGCAAAAAAATTTCAGGCTCAAACATTTATCTCCCCCATTTTTTTAAGGACGCCCTTGTCCGCGCCGTATGGAACGATGGAGTCCGCATTGTAGTCGGGGTTTATCGCGACGCCCGCGTCAAGGCAGGCCAAGACAAAGCCGTCGTATTTTTCTTGCGGAACTTTGGGTCTAAGCCAGCATGAACGGCGCTCAAAAAATTTTGCCAAAACCTTGTCGTAGATGAAAAAATCTTTTTCCTGCCTTTCCTTTAGCGCGGCAATCAAGTCGTAAACAGAACGCGCCGCCGCGGCAAGCAAGGCCGGCGGAAATTTTTCGGAAACAAGCGCGGCCGCAAGGCTGGAATCGTTGGCGGCCGCGCCGCTGTCGCTGAGCTGGCCAAGACTGCCGTCCGCGCCGCGATTTTCGTCCTTGCTCAAGCCGCTCGCCGCCAAAATCCAAAAATTGTTTGTCCACGGAAGCGGCGGCGCGACAATCACGTTCCTTACCGCCGAATAGTCAACGCCGATAAAGGGCTTGTAAACGCTCGCGCTATTCGCGTCCAACAAAAGCGCGGCTTCCATCGCGGCCCTTTTGCTGGAAAACAAGAATATTTTCCGCTCGCTTTTTAAAAGTTCCGAAAGCGCTTTTTGAAGGCGCGCGAAATGGGCGGTCTCAAAGGAGCCGGCCAAGCCCTTGCTCAAAATGTTTTTAAAGACAGTGTATGCCGAAGAGTCCCAGCCCAAAATCGCCCGGCCGCCTTCTTGGTTCAAGTCCGTAAGGCGGACGTTTTTTTGCGTGTACAAAAAGGGGCCTCTCGCCCTAGTGATTATTCCGTAGCGTTTTTTTATTTCTAAATAAAAGCGTTCAATTTTCATCGGCTTTAACTATCTCTTTCTTCCATTATAACGAAGGCAGCCTGGGTTGTAAACAAGCGCGACTTGTCAAGCCCGGGCCGGTCGGCCAGCGCGGCGGCCTCGCGCCTAAAGGAGCCGAAGCGCTCTTCGCAAGCGGTGCAGTTTTTCGCCGCCACGATGTTTTCTTCCAAAACGCCCGCTCCAAGCAAGACGTTTAGATTGGCGCGCAAAAGCGAAAGCCTGTAGAGGCCGCCCGCGTTTTGGGCTTGAACAAGATTTTGTTCATGGCCAAAAAGTCCCGGGCCGCGCGAGTTTTGGGCTTGCGAGAACTTTTGGTTTTTGCCAAAAGCGTCTTCGTGGCCAAAAAGTCCCGGGCCGCCCGCCTCTTGAACGCCGCCGTCTTGAGCTTGCGACAGCTTTTGGACGCAGTCGCTTCCAAAATTGTCGGAAAAGTATTTGGCGCGCTCCTTGTCGACCAAGTAGCAGCAGTCGTGGATGTGCGGTCCAATCGCGGCGAGAATGTCGCGCGGGTCCGAGCCGTAGTTTTTTTTCATCAACGCAACGACCTCGGCCGCGATTCCGGTTCCCTTCCAGCCGGAATGCGCGACTCCAAAAGCGCCAGTCTTTGAATCGTAAAAATAAAGGGGAACGCAGTCGGCCGCCGTCACGACAGGAACGAGCGACGGGTTTTGCGTGACGATTCCGTCGCCCTGCCTTTGAAAAATGTCGCCGGCCTCTTTTACGTCAAAAACGATTTTTGAATGGATCAACTCAAGCGGAACAACTTGCTTTTGGCCGCCCTTCCCCGCTCCGCCAAATCGGGCGCAAAGCTCGGCAAGGAATTGGTCGCGGTTGGGATTTGTTTCGTTCCACCTAAAGCGCATGGAGCCTGCGGCCTTTAAGGTCATGCCCCACATGGGCCGCGCGATTTTTGGGCTTTCAAAGCGCTTTTGGCCTTCGGCGGTTTCTTGGCGCGCCGGATTTTTTTGAAGGCGTCCTTCAAAGGGGACGCCGTTTTTGTAAAAGGGAAAAATCCGATAGCGCGGCCCTTCTTGGGCTTTCTGGCAATTTTCAGAGCGCTCATCTTGGCCTTGCAAAAAATCAACTAACTTCATTTCGCGCCGTTGTTGGGCATGTCGATTTGCTCAAGCTCTTTAAGAACGTCGAGCGCCGAAGCGAAAACCTTTTGGCTTTGCATTAGCGACGCCCTAAAGCTGGCGTTTTGTCCGCCCTGAATCGAAGCGAGGTTGTGGATGCCGTCATAGCGGGTGTCTTTTTTTTCGGCAAAGACTCCGTTCAGAATGTTAAGGACTGAGCGGGCTTGGTTGCAAAAAGAATTTTTCGTCGACTTTATGCTCGCCTCTTTTTCTATTATCAGCGTGTCGATTTTTGACTGCGCGGCCAAAGTGCGCAAGTGGTCGCTGGCCAGCTTTTCAAAGACCAAGCCGGTCTGCCCCTTGTCCGAAAGGTCTTCCTCAAAGTCGTACATCCTGGACGAAATTTGCGACAGCTCGTTAAGCGCGTTGGCGAACTCCGCGCGGTTTTCCTTGTTGACAAACTGGCCTTCAAGCAAAAGAATCTTAAGAGGCTCAACAACTTCGTTTTGCTTTTTGGAAACGAACCACCACAAAAAGCCCGCGGTGTTTTCAAAGTGAAAGTCGACGCCCGTTCCCCACATGTTGGCCCAAGGCCTGACAGGCAGCAAGGGAATGGAGTCTATGCCAAAATTGTCCTTCAACTGCTTGTTAAGGCCCGCGCGCTTTTTTTCCTTAAGCCAAGAAGACCATTGGTCGTCAAAAAGCTTTTTCCACTGATCCTTGTACTTGGCGAACCAATCCTCCGCGCCGGAAAACTGGTCGGGCTGCCATTGGATGTTGTTAAAGACAACCTTGTTCACGTAGCGGAGCGGAACGCTGTTTATGAACATGTGGATAACCGCAAAATAGGAATTGGCCTTGTCCATGAATTCCTTCGCGCGCGAATCGTCGTCCTTGGCCTCGCTGGAATTGGGAACCATTTTTTTCGCCGAGAACAAGAATATTGACTCAAAGGCCTCGGTCGGCATGCTCTTTCCGTTGCAAAGAATTTTTGAAAAAGAGTTTAGCTCGCTTGTGACTGTCTCAAAGCGCGCGACTTGCGAATCGCTAAGGCCGCTGGCAAAGGCGGAAACAAAGCGCTCAAAAGGAAGCTTGGTGAACTGCCAAAGCCAATCGACGGAAACGGCGCACTGGTACAAGTAAGACCTTCTGTGCGACGGAAGCTCCTTTATGATTTCTTCCATTTTTCTTAAGAACGAAGCGCGCAGCTCTCCGGTGACTTCCCTGTCAAGCGGAAGGCGCATCGGGTCGACTTCGGAATTCATTCTCTGCGTGACTTCGGGAACGACAATCGAGCCAAGGAAAACGTAAAAGCCGCCGATGTTTTCATATATCGCGGCCAAGTAGGGCCTGAAAAAATCGGCCGCCTTTTTCAATTCCAAAAGCTTTTCGTAAAAAATTCCCAAAAGCAAGGCGCCCTTGTAGTCAACCAAGCCCGGGTACTCTTTGTTCAGCTTCCTAAAAAGCGCCATGATTTTGTCGTCGTTGTAAAGCTGCTCTTTTGAGGTTGAGGTTAGGATTGAACGCAGCCACAAAATCAAGCGGTAAAAGATGGACTCTTGCTTTATGTTTTCTTCCAAGACGATTTCGTCCGCGTTCATCGTAGGGTCCTTGCCAGACTCCAAAACGCGGGCGTCCGGATCGCCTTCCAAGGGCCGCATTTTTTCAAGCAAGGCCTTGCGCTCGTCTTCGCTTATAAGAGAAACAAGTCTTTCAAATGTCGTGGGGTCTTTTTCCGCCATACAAAATTCCAATTCTTTTTAGTTTAACCGAAAGAAAAGATTTCCTTAAAGCCGGTCATTTCAAAAACTTCCATAATGGAAGGCGAAACATTTAAAATTTTCAAACCGCCTTTTTTTGTCATATTTTTTTGCAAGACAAGAAGAACACGAAATCCAGCGGACGAAACATATCCAACCTTTGCAAAATCCAAAACAACAAAATTATGGCTCAAGGCCTTTTCGACAATCGCATTCTCAAAATCTGGGGCGGTAGTGGAGTCAATTTTTCCTTCGACAAAGAATGTGATGGAATCGCCGTTTTCGTTTGAAGTCACTGTCATAGGCTCATTATCGCGCTTTTTTCTATTTTTTTCTAGACCTTCTCATAACTATCCGGCCATGCGCGAAAAAAAAGTTTTAGGCCATGCTCTTTCGCAAACTGAACGCTCTGAGAGGTTGGAACGGATTTTGTAATCAAAACGCCCACTCCGGCGCGAACAACCTTTTCAACCATATCCAACGGAACGCGTCCTGACGTAAAAATTGAGGCTTGACTTGCGGGAATGTCGTTCAAAAGCATCCAGCCAAGAACCTTGTCCATAGCGGTGTGACGGCCGATGTCTTCCGCCTCAAAAACCGCCTCGCCGTTTCGAGCTAAAATACAACGGTGGGTTCCGGAAGTTTTCCTGTGCAAATCACCGTCTTCCGCAAATTTTTTTGCCAACGCAAAAATCCATTTCTCCTCAAAGCCGCTTTTAGGTATTTTTTTTAACGGAATTCTTTCATCGTCCATTTCTAAAAATTTATTCTTTGGACAGCATGACTCTTGCTTTTGCAGGCTAGAAAAACAGTCCACTTCTTTTGAAAGAACGACAGAGGCGGCAATTTTTTGCGGACAAATCTCAATCGAAACGATTTGGTCTTTTTTTTCGATTACGCCAAAAGAAAGTAGACATCCTGCGACCAAGTCAACCAAATTTCCGTCAGAACAAACAATGGAAGCCCAAGGATTTCCATTCACTTTTATCAAGAGCCTTCGCTCGTTTAAAAAAAACGCAGTCCTTTCCTCAACCCTTCCGTCTAAAAAAACTCTGCTGATTTTTTTTGGCAAAAAGCTCATTCAACAATCTCCCCGCGCAAAAGACAAATCGCATGCTCCAAAACAGGAAGCAAGTATTGGACGCATTCTCTTGCCGCTTTAGGGCTTCCCGGCAAATTCACTATCAATGTATTTCCTCGAATAACGCTCGCGCCTCGCGAAAGCATGGCATTTTTTGTAATCGTCATGCTGTAAGCCCTTAAGGCCTCCGCGATTCCAGGAGCGTTTTTTGTTGAGGCGCGAAGAGTCGCTTCTGGAGTCACATCGCGAGGAGAAAATCCAGTTCCTCCTGACGTAAATATTACATCCGGCCTTTGAATGTCCGCCAAACTGCAAAGCGCCTTATACAAAGCCTCTTGATCGTCTGGAAGAAGAGAGCGTTGGCAAACAAGAAAGCCGGAGTCGGACAAAATTTCTTTTAAAATAGGCCCGCTTTTATCCTCGCGCTCGCCTTTAAAAGAACGGTCGCTAGAAACGATTATCGCCGCGGAAAAACGTCTTTCGCGCAAAAGCTCAAGCCGATCGCCGGAAGCGACTACCCCACCGTGAACAACTCTGGCAAAAACACCTTCCGTGGGCATAAGACATTTTCCGCTTATTTTTGAAATATCGCAAGCGGAATGACATTTTTTTCCAATTTGCGTTATTTCCAGCTCAACATCGTTGCATTTAAAACGAGAGCCGACTGGGAACGCCTTAAAGTCAAAGCCTTGCGCAAGGAGGTTTTCGCCAAACGCGCCAGGAAAAATTTTGTCTTTCAATCCTGACGTTTTTTTAAACTTTTCAACTTCATCCCATGACAAAAGGCTCACCTGCCTCTCGCTTCCGGCATGAGCGTCGTTTTCCAAACCAAAATCCTCCAACAATCTGCAAGAGACTATATCTTTTTTTACAGTTCCTTTTTTTTCGCTTATGCAAACGGCGCGAATCGTTCCTGTCATTTCAGCCCCCAATTTGTGACATGTTTCCCAAAAGGCCGTTTGATTGACAAGCAAACGAGCGCGCTTTAGGTTTTCTTTTTAGAGCCGCGAAAATTTTTTCACTCAAGCAATTTTCGATTGTATCAGCGTTTTGATTGGAGCGCAATATATTTTTTGTGTCAATAAAATCGTTAGAGCAAAGACAGAGTTTTATACGGCCGTCAGAAAGCAGTCTAAGCCTGTCGCATTCATCGCAAAACGGCTTGCTAACCGGAGAAATAAAGCCCACCCTGCCTTTAAAACCGTCAAAATAAAAAAGACGGGCAGTTTCGCCCAAATTTTTTCTTGACGCGTTCGCCTTTCCAAAACGTTCCTCCAAAGACCTTAGGACACAATCAGAAGAAAGCCCCTTCATTCCAAAGGCGCCGCCAATCGGCATGAGTTCGATAAAACGAATGTCGACAGCGTTGTCCTTTGCCAAGAAAGCCAAATCAAAAATCTCGTCCTCATTCCAACTGCCAAGAACGCAATTTATCTTTGTCTTAAAGCCCAACGAAAGCGACGTTTCCACGCTTTTTAAAACAGCGGCCAGTCCGTCAAATCCTGTAAGCGACAAAAACTTTTCTTCGCTCAATGTGTCAAGACTTATGTTCACCCTAGAAAGACCGGCTTTTTTTAGGCCTGCCGCCATGTCGGCAAAAAGGATTCCGTTTGTCGTAAGGCAAAGTTCATCCACGCCAGGCACAGAACGCAAGTTTCTGACTAAAGATTGAAGGTCACGGCGCAAAAGCGGCTCTCCGCCGGTAAGCCGAATTTTTTTAACGCCCATTTTTGCCATAACGCGGACAAGGAATTCAATTTCCTCAAAGCTAAGAATTTCATCGCGAGGCAAAGCCAGGGGGCATTGTTTGGAAACGCAGTATTTGCAACGCAAGTTGCATTTGTCAGTCACCGAAACACGAAGGTATCTTATTGAACGTCCAAAAGCGTCGCGCAAGAATTGATTCAATTTTTCAACTTCCTTCCTTATTTAAAAACATAAGCCGCCTTGCGTCGATTTTAACAAAAAGCTTCTTTTGTTCAAGAGAGGGCTCTATTTTTTTCCAAACTTCTTTTTGGACTTCCCAACAAAGAAGCGACTTAGAGTCGCCCAAAAAGCCGTCATGCCTAAAATAAATGACATAAGAAAAAGCGTCCTCTATCACACGTTCAATCTTGCACAGAAAGACATTTTGCCCTCCTTTTTCGCCCGTCTCAAAAAAATGAGCCCTAAAGCCGGCAAAACCCTTTCGCTCGTTTTTTGGAACAACACTCGAAAAACTCAACTCCATACCCCAATCAAGCGCCGTCGCGCTTTGGCCGCCGTTCCATTCAAGTCTGGTAATGTTCTTGCAACCGCCAAGAATCGCGCGAGACAAAGTTCGTGGACGCTCAAAAAAATCGAGTTTGTCCATGGGCTCATAAAGAGTTCCGCTTTCCATCACCGAAATTTTTTTTGAAAGCCTAAAGGCTTCGTTTCTGTCGTGGGTCACTAGAATAGAAGGCCTTTTTTTTTCTTCAAGCAAATCTAAAATCATTCGTTCAAGCTCCGACTTTCTATTTGAGTCAAGAGCGGAAAAAGGCTCGTCAAACAACAAGGCGTCAGGTTCAGAAGCCAACAGCCTAGCCAAAGCCACCCGCTGCTTTTCTCCGCCAGAAAGCATGTGGGGATATAAATTTTCTTTTCCCGCAAGCCCAAAGTTTTTTAAACAATGCGCGGCAAAGTCTTTGTCGCGCGCCGCGCAAACAGCATTTTGAAAGACAGTCATATTAGGAAAAAGGGCGCAGCTTTGAAACAAATATCCAACGCTCCTCTTTTGCGGCGCGAGGTCTATACGCGTTTCCGAATCAAAAAGAACTCGTCCGTTTAAGATTATTTTTCCATTGTCAGGCTTTTCTATTCCAGCCAAGCATTTCAACAGAAGGCTTTTTCCAGCGCCAGACGCGCCCAAAACAGAAAGGGTTTCATCGCCTGTTTCAAATTTTGCGTTGAGGAAAAAATTTCCAACACGCTTTTGAACTTGCGCAAAAAGGCTCATAAATTTTCGCTCCTTTTTGAGGCTCGTTCTGTCACAATGTTTATAAAAAACAATGTAACGATTGAAAAAGCGAATATTATCAAGACCCACCTAAACGCAAGCGCCTTGTCTCCTCCCTGTATCGCCGTATAGACGGCCACAGACATAGTTTGGGTCTTTTTTGGAATGTTTCCAGCGACCATTATAGTCGCGCCAAATTCTCCCAACGAGCGCGCGAACGAAAGAACAGTGGCGGCCGCAATTCCATGGCGAGAAAGGGGAATCATTATTTTGAAAAATATATAAAATTCGCGCAAGCCCAAAGTTCTAGCCGCGTCGATTATTTCAGAATCGATTTGCGAGAACGCGCCTCTTGTAGTCCGATACATCACTGGAAAAGAAACCGCGGCAGCCGCCAAAGCTCCGCCTTGCCATGTGAACAAAATATTTTTTCCAAAACGAGCAAGGACAGAACCGGCAATTCCGTTCCGTCCAAAAAAAGCCAACAAAAAAAATCCAACGACTGTCGGAGGAAGTACAAGCGGAAGAGAAAGAAATGCGTCAACAAAAAACTTTGCCCGGCCAGCGCGCCCCACCAACCATGCGGCAAAAAGGCCTAAAAAAAATGTTATGGCCGTTGACATAAGAGCCACCTTGCACGAAATGAACAGAGGCGAAAAATCCATCAATTATATTCCTTTTCTAATGGAACAAAACAAGCGTCTCTAAAAATGGCGGCCGACTCGTCCGAATAAAGAAAATCAACAAAAGATTTAGCAACGCCTTTGTTTTTGCATGATTTGACAATTCCAACAGGATAAATCACAGGAGGACAGGAGCCCTCTGGAGAACTTGCGGCGACAGAAACTTTTTCGCTAAAAGCCGCGTCGCTTGCGTAAACAATTCCAGCGTCACAAACGCCTTCTTCAACCCAAACTAGAGCGGTCCTAACATCACTTGCATAATTTGCCTTAGCCTGAACCGTCTCCCAAATTCCTAACGACTCGCAAACAGTCTTTGCGTATTGCCCCGCAGGAACGCTTTTTATTTCGCCAACCGCAACCAACTTCACTTCCGGCAAGGCAAGATCGTAAAATGACGACACGTCGGCGCCTCCTTTGTCGGAAACGGCTTTATCCTTATCGTTTTTTGGAACAATCAATACAAGACGGTTTTTGAGCAAATCATAGACAGAGTCTTTATCAACAAAATCTTTTTCTAAAAGCGCGTTCATTTGTTTTTTTGCGGCGGAAATAAAAACATCGCACGGAGCGCCCTCCTCAATTTGCGCTTGAAGAGCGCCAGACCCGCCAAAAGAAAAAAGAACATTCACATTAGGATTTCGCTTCTCATAAGCGGTTTTTATGCGGCCACAAACATCCGTCAAAGATGCGGCCGCCAAAACCGTTATTTCCGTCTTATCTGGATTCTTTTTGCTGCAAGACGACAAAAAAAATTCAGATAAAAAACATGCGACAAAAATCAAGCTAAAAACAAATGCCGTTTTTTTCATTTTCCACTCCTTTTATACAAACCTGACTTTCCGCCAAATTTTTCCTCCAGACGGATTTCGCCTATTTCCATTTCTTTATCTAACGCCTTGCACATGTCATAAATAGTTAGAAGAGCGACGCTTGTTCCTGTCAACGCCTCCATTTCGGCTCCAGTGTTTCCAACAAGCTTGACAGAACACTCGCACAAAATCTTTTTTTTGTCTGAAAGCGTCTTAAAATCAATCGTGACATTTGAAAGCGAAAGAGGATGGCATAAAGGAATCAAATCCGAAGTTCGTTTCGCGGCCATTATGCCGGCTATTCTGGCCGCGGCAAAAACATCCCCCTTAGGAACCTTGTCCTCCCTGAGCGCGTCCAAAACTTTTTGGCTTACCTTAATGCTTCCGCTTGCGCAAGCGCCTCTTGCGCTTTGAGGCTTTTCGCTTACATCAACCATGCAAGCCCTTCCTTTTTCATCTATGTGAGTGAACTTATTCATATCCGCCTCCTTATCGCAAGCCGCGCGCGACCGAGCCAAATCCACAATTAGGATAACGACACTCCTTGCAACCATGGCAAAGGCCGCCTTCGCCAAACGAGCTCAAATCCTTTGCGGAAAGGCGCTCTCCGCAAAGAAGACGCGGCAAACACAAATCAAAAATTGTTCTTGCCGCATACATGACGCACCCAGGAAGACCTAAAACTGGAATCATTTTTTTTCCGCGCCTCAAGTACGAAAGCAAAAACATGGCGCCTGGCAAAACTGGAGCGCCGTACGAAACAATCTTTGCGCCGCACGCTTTTATGGCGGTGGGAGTTCTGTCGTCAGGATCAACGCTCATTCCGCCCGTACATAAAATCAAGTCGGCGCCAGCGTCAGCGAACGATAGAATTTCTTTTTTAACCTCTTCCAAATCGTCGCCAGGAAAAACCTGTCCGATGACATTCACTTCATATTCCATAAGTTTTGATTTTAATGTCGCCCCAAAAGCGTCTTTTATCAAACCTTTTTTTATTTCACTCCCCGTCGTCACAATGGCGGCATTTTTATGGACAAATGGAATTATTTTCAAAAGCGGCTCTCTTCCAACAATTCGAACGGCGCGGCGCATTTTTTTTTCCTCTATCACAAGAGGAATTATTCGCGTTCCTGCAATTTTGTCGCCAACATTTACCGGAAGGTTTCCATGAATCGTCGCGACCATCATCTGTCCAATATTGTTTAACTTGAAGAGGGCCTTTGAATTTATTTTTAAGAGCCCTTTTTTTTTCGCAAAAATTTCTATTTTTCCTTCGCTAGGCTCCGAAGCCCTCATGTCGCTTGAATCTTTCATGCATATGTCGCAAAGAATTTTGGCCGCGTCATTTTCGTGCAGAAAGCCTTTTTTATTTTCCCAAACATAAAGATTCTCTTTTCCTATGGAAAGCAAGACAGGAATGTCTTTTTCTTGAACAATATGGCCTTTTTTAAAAACCGGCCCTTTTTTTTGCCCAGGAATGATTTGGGTCATGTCATGGCAAAGAACGCAACCAACAGCGTCTTTTGTCTTTACAAGCTTCAAAACGCCCCTCCTTTAAAAAAATCTTCAACGCAGGAAAAAATCCGTTCAAAGTCGTCCGTGTTAAAACTTGGAATGCCGTCTTCCGAAAAAAAATTGAAATCAGAAGCCCTGCAAATTAGATTTTTTTTACAAAAAGATTTTTCGCAAATTCCCTTTCGCAAGAGCTCTACTTTAGGAAAATCCGAATTCTTCAATCCTTCTATCACAACATAATCAAGACTAGAATTAAGGGTCAGCGCATTTTTTATCAAATCGTCAGGACAAACCTTGCGGGCCTTTGAACAAAACATAAAGCGCCCTTCAGAAAAGACGGCGGAACTTTCAGAGCCCGCTTTAGAAAACAAAAATGTGTCTGTTCCTTCCGCGTCAGAAAAACAATCATGGCCGTCATGTTTTATAGCGGCGCATTTATAACCGCGTTTTTTAGCCTCTAGCAACAAAGCCAAAACCATTCGCGTTTTTCCGCTATTCTTTAGCCCGCTGACGCAAAAAACAAAAGGCTTTTTTGCCGCCTCCAAGTCCTTTGGACAATTTATATTAAAAAAAATCTTTTTGTCAAAAAAACATTTTTCAATTGGAATAAATTTCGTAGGCGCAAGCTCAAAAAGCCTTGTGATTTTCCGCTCGCCGTTTTTCAGCAGCCCCTCAACCGCTGGAAGAGCGTTTTTGTTATAAATCGCGCAAAGGGGCTCCGGCCTGTCGTCCATAGTCGGAACATAGCAATCATAATCTGAGCAAAGAAAGAGAGCTAAAAAATCAACGAAGGATTTTTTGACAAAAGGCATGTCGCAGGCGCAAACAAAAAGCGTCTCGTTTTTACTTTTTAAAAGCGCTCTCCGCAGCCCTTCCAAAGGGCCTCTTCCATGAGTCTCGTCAAATATAAATCTTGTTTTATCGGACAAATTCAACTCTTCGCAAAGAGGAAAAAGCGTTTCACTGTATAGTTCGCTCCGCCCTTTATCTTTTGCGCAAAACAATATTTCGTCAAAAGTTGAGAATTCCACAAGAAAGCGCTCTAAAAAAGTTTTTCCGCCTAAAAGAAGAAGCGCTTTGTCTTTTTTCATTCGAGAACTTTCGCCGCCGCAAAGAATGGCGACAGAAATTTTTTTAGCGGCGTCGTTTTTCACCATAATTACGCCCCCGCCATGACAACTTGAACCTTGTCGCCAGGAACAATCGCTTTTTTTGCCGGAATGTCGATGTAGCAATTGCAGTCAACCAAATTTCCTATAATTGAAGAGGCATGATTTTTAGAAGGCAGAAAAACTTTTCCATTCTCCATGCGAGCGCGCAAAAGCCGCCGTCGGACGCTTGTTTTATCATAATCGCTTTGCAAAATTGCGCAAGTCTTTTTTAACTCAAAAGAATCCGAGCGCATAAGGCTCGCAGCCGCATGATAAAAATAAAGGTCAAAATTTACAAAGGCCGCAAAAGGATTTCCTGAAAGGCTTAAAACAAATTTGTTGTCCAACAAAGTTCCGCGCGTCGGCGTTCCTGGCTGAACGTTCACATTGCAAAAAAGCGTTTTGGCCCCAAGAGACTCCAAGACCTGCGGAAGAAAGTCTTTTTTTCCGACAGAAACTCCCCCCGTAGTGATTACAATGTCCGAATCGCGGACGGCGCCTTTTATTTCCTCAGCTATTCGCATCTTGTCATCGACTATGATTTTTTCACGAACAACAAGAAAGCCCATTTGCGTCACGGAACAAGAAAAAGCGCTTCCGAGGCTTGAGTAGACTTTTCCTTTTTCTAACGAACGCCCTGGCTCTTGCAACTCGCTTCCAACGCATAGAATGGAAACTCTAGCGGGCCTTTTAACCTTCACAGACGCAAAGCCGGCGCCAGAAAGCAAGGCCAGTTCCGCGCGGCCAAGGCGCTTTCCAGCAGGCAAAAGCCGTTCGTTTTTTTTAACATCCTCTCCAAGAACGCAACAATTTTTAAAAGGCTCGCCGCCTTTATAAATCAAAACTTTTTTTTCGCCGTAGTCAGAGTCCTCTTGCATTACAACGGTGTCATAGCCTGACGGAAGCGGCGAGCCTGTCATAACGCGGACGGCAGATTTTTTTGCATAAGGAATTTCTTTCCACTCGCCGGCATAAAGTTCTTCCAGCACATCAAGTTCAACGGGATTTTCCTTGCTCGCGCCATCGACATCAAAAGAACTAACAGCGTATCCATCCATCGCGGACTTAGAAAAAGGCGGAATATTTATTGGCGAAAAAACATCCTCAAAAAGAATCTTTCCGTATGAATCCTTCAAAGCCGTCTCTTCAAATTCCAAAATTGGAGAGAGGCTTTGTTTGACAAGAGCCTGCGCCTCTTCAATTTCCATTGCAAATTTTCTCCAAGCGAACAGCGCAAACCTTGTACTCAGGAATCCTTGCAAAATCGTCAAGGGCGGCGTTTGTCAAAACATTTACAGGCGAGTCTGGAAAATGAAACGGCATCCATGTTTCGCCTTCCGAAACTTTTTTTCCAACTCGCGCCGTAGCCGTAATGGAGCCGCGCCTGCTTTTTACGCTGATTCGTTCGCCGTCTTTAAATCCAAGTTTTTGAGCGTCTTTATAGTTCACCTCGATAAAGCCTTCGTCCAAAATTTCGTTCAATCCAGACGAGCGGCTTGTCATAGCCGCGGCGTTATATTGGTAAAGGACTCTTCCTGTAGTAAGAAACAAAGGATACTCTTCGTCAGGAAGCTCGGCGCTCGCCTTGTAAGAAGCGGGATACAAAAGAGCCTTTCCGCGCGCAGGCTTTCCGACATGCATAATTGGAGTTCCTAGACTTTCCTTGTCTTTGCAAGGCCACTGCAAGCTTTGACCTGAATCAAGGCGCTCGTAAGAAATGCCAGCCATGCTAGGCGTGAGCGACGCGATCTCGTCCATAATTTGAGAAGCCGTCAAACGCGGCTGCTGGTAGCCCATGGCGTTCATCAAATCAATAATAATGTCAATGTCGGATCGCATTTGACCTTCCACGGCAACAGCCTTTCTAATGCGCTGGACGCGCCGTTCGGTGTTTGTAAAAGTTCCTTCCTTTTCCGCGTAGCTTAACGCAGGAAGAATCACATCGGCGTAGCGCGCGGTTTTTGTCATAAATAAATCTTGGACGACAAAAAAATCAAGGCTTTCCAAGGCTTTTATTACATGAGCCCTGTCAGGATCGGAAACCACAGGATCTTCTCCACAAATGTAAAGGCCCTTTATTTTTCCGTCTATCGCGGCAGGAAAAACATCGGTAGCCATCAAACCTGGCTTGGGATTGAGCGGAACGCCCCAAGCCTTCTCAAATTTTTTTCGAACATTCTCGTCGGAAACCTTTTGATATCCGGGATAGTCGGTTGGCAAGGCTCCCATGTCGCAGGCGCCTTGCACATTGTTTTGTCCGCGAAGGGGATTTACGCCGCAGCCTTCCTTTCCAAGCTTTCCGCAAAGGAGCGCCATATTTGACATGCACATAACCCCTTCCGTTCCGCTTGAATGTTCCGTAACGCCAAGGCAATAAATGATGGGCGCCTTCTTGGCCGTGGCATACATTCTAGCCGCCTCGCGCAACTTGTCAGGATCAACATGGCAAATCTCCGCGACTTTTTGAGGAGCATAATCCGCCACAAGTTTTTTTAAATCCTCGTAGCCTTCGGTAAATTCGTCGATGAATTTTTTGTCAACAAGGTTTTCTTCTATCATCACATTCATCATTCCGTTGGCAAAAGCGACATTAGTTCCCGGGCGCAACTTTAGATGAATGTCAGCCTTTTTTGCAAGCCCTATGTCGCGGGGATCTACAACAATAAGGCGCGTTCCTTTTTCAACCGCCTGCCGTATTTGCATTCCGACCACAGGATGCGCCTCTTCAGGATTGGAGCCCACAAGCATTATGCAATCAACGTCGTGAGTGATGTCGTAAATGGGATTTGTCATGGCGCCGCTTCCCAGAGTCTTTGCGAGCCCCGCGACAGTCGCGGAATGGCATACGCGAGCGCAGTTGTCAGTGTTGTTTGTTCCAAAACAAACACGCGCCATTTTTTGAACCATATAAATGTCTTCATTGGCGCTGCGAGAGCACGCAAAGGCCGCAAGCGAGTCAGGACCGTATTTTTCTTTGAGTTCCATAAATTTTTTTGCCGTGTATGAAATGGCCGTTTCCCAAGAGACTTCCTCAAACTCGCCGGTTTTCTTATTCTTTATGAGAGGCTTTTTTATTCTATCCTCCGAAAAAATAAAGTCAAAGCTTCCAGACCGTCCCTTTACGCATAAAAGCCCATGGTTTGAAGGGCCGTCAGCGGCCTCAACATTTACAATGCGATTCTCTTTTACCACAAGATAGAACTGACAGCCTGTGGCGCAGTGAGGACATGTGGTCAAAACTTTTTTGACTTCCCACTCGCGGTAATTTTTTTTCCGCTTTAAAGAAAGCGCCCCTGTCGGACAGGAAGCCGCGCAATTGCCGCACGACTCGCAAGCAGAATTTTTCCAGTCCTTTCCAAACGGAGCCTCCACCAAATGAAACACGCCGTTACGCCCGCTTTTCAGCGTGTGGTTTCCCGCGGAGGACGCGCAGGCGCTTATGCAACGTTGACAATGAACGCACTTTGAAGGGTCATAAAAAATGTATGGATGCGAGTCCAAAACAGGAAACTTGTCAAAAAGTTTTGTCCGTGAGCCGTGATATTCGGAATTTTGAACGCCAAACTTATTGCACAAAAATTGCAGGCGGCAGGCTCCGTTTTCCGCGCAGTTCATGCAGTCCACTACATGGTTTGAAAGGATAAGCTTTAGCGTTTCCCTTCTGTAAGAATCAAGCTTTTCGGATTCAGTCACAACGACATCGCCCTGCTTAACTTGCGTTTTGCAGGCGGCGACAAAATGATCAAGGCCCTGAATTTCAACAACACACAGGCGGCAGGAACCTATTTGACTCACACCTTTCAAATAACAAAGAGTGGGAATGTCGATTCCGTTTTGCCGCGCCGCCTCAAGAATAGTAGTTCCTTCCGAAACTGAAATTTCCTTTTCGTTTATCTTTAAAGAAATCATTCTCCCCATCCTCCAGGCATGGAACCGCAGCCAAAATGGTCGCACCTTAAACAGCGCGACGATTCCCTAAAGCCCTCTTCTTCTGTCATAGGAACTTCGACATGCTCAAAGTCTTGGACCCGATCAAAAGGATCGCGCTCTTCTATCACGGCGCGGCCTGTAGGAACGCAAACATTAGGAAGCGCCCCAGGAACTTTTATCGAGCATTCAACCTTATGGCTGTAACCCAAGTATTCGTCAATGTTATAAGCTGCCACTTGTCCGGCCGCTATCGCGTTGATGGCGGTAGAAGGGCCGGTGACGCAATCTCCGCCAGAAAAAATTCCTTCCGCGCCGTTCACTTGGCAAGCCTCGTCAGCGACAATCCTTCCGCGTTCCACAGGAATGCCGTCCGCCTCAAAAACCTCAGTGTCGCTTCTTTGACCAACGCCTAAAATCAAAAGGTCGCACTTAAAACGATAAGGATAAGAGCTGGAATGTTCTGTGGTCATAAGGCCGTTCTTGTCGTAAGGGCCCAAAATTTGCGGTTGAAGCCACACCGCGACGGCAAGGCCCGTTTCTTTGTCAGCCTCGATGTTTAAAAAGCTGAGCAGCGTCCTAAAACGCACACCCTCTTGCATCGCGCTTCTAATCTCGCTGGAAAGCGCCGTCATGTCGTCTCTCTTTCTTGTAAAAACATGAATCGTTTGGGCGTTCAATCTGGCGGCCGTTCTAGCCGCGTCCATCGCCACATTTCCTCCGCCAATCAAGACAACCCGCTTTCCCGTCAAATCGATTTTTTCGCCCTTGGCAACTCTTTGCAAAAAATCCGCGGCCGGAACAACATTGCTGCAATCCGCGTTTTCAATTGGCATCCTGTTTCCGATTTGCGCTCCGATTCCTAAATAAAGCGCGTCGTAATTTTTCTTTAAATCTTCAAGTTGAACGTCACGGCCCACTTTTGTTCCAACTTTTACCTCGATGTCGCCCGCCTTCAGCAAGCTTTGAATGTCGTCGTCCAATTTTTCCTTTGGAAGGCGGTATGCCGGAATTCCGTATCGAAGCATGCCGCCCAACTTTTCGCGCTCGTCAAACACAACGGCCTTGTGCCCCATCAGCGCCAAAAAATAAGCGCATGTCAAGCCAGAAGGGCCGCCGCCCACAATCGCAATCTTTTTTCCTGTCTTTACGTTCGCTTTAGGAAGGGCCACGTCGCGAGCGCTCATCTGATCAACCGCGAATTTTTTTAACCCTCGAATATTTATCGCCTCGTCGATTATCGAACGGCGGCATCTGCTCTCGCAAGGATGCTCGCAAACCATCGCGCACGAAGTTGGAAAAGGATTTTTGTCGCGAATCAAATTTATCGCGTCAGCCCAACGCCTTTCTTTTACAAGCGCTATATAGCCGGGAACATTTACATGGGCGGGACACATCGTCACGCAAGGAATGGTTTGAATTTTATTTTCCACGCAACGCCGGTTTTGAACATGGCTTTGATACTCGTCGGGAAATTCAACCAGGCTGTCCAAAACAGTATTCGCCGCGACGACGCCCACAGCGCAATCCGAAGTTTGAGCGATCATCTTGCACAAGGACTCCATCTTGTCCAAAATTTCTTGAGTGCCTTCGCCACGCAAAATCGCTCCGAACAACCTGTCAACCTCATAAAGTCCGTCACGGCAAGGAACGCATTTTCCGCAACTTTGGTTCATCGACATTTGCAAAAGCGAGCGGTAAAGGACAAGCGGACACATTCCAGGCGGATAGGAAGTCAATCGAGACTTAAATTTGTTAAGCGCGACGCTCATTCTGGCATTCATGTTTCCTTTTTTTGCAAGACGTTTCATGAGAATCATTATACACCTTTTTTTTTAATTTTCTAGTGGAACATGGGCGGACGGCGCTTGAAAAAAGTCTTAAATTTCACTAAACTTTTTTAAAATATATAAAACGCGGCCAGCCCGCCGCATAAGGAGAATCTATGTCCACGCCTTTGGAAAACTACCTTGCCAAGTCAAACGGAAAGCCCAACGCCGCCATGTGCGCCTATGTGGCCAACTTGCAGCAAGTCGCCGCCGTGGGGCCAGAAATCGCAGCCTCTATCGTCAACGAACTTGAAAACCAGCGCAGCCACCTTAAATTGGTCGCGAGCGAAAACTACTGCTCGCTCAACGTTCAGGCCGCGATGGGAAACTTGCTGACCGACAAGTACGCCGAGGGCTATCCAGAGCACCGCTACTATGGCGGCTGCGTGAACATCGACGCGGTTGAGAACGCCGCCGCCCGCGAGGCCGAAAAGCTTTTTGGCGCGGACTACGCCTACGTCCAGCCCCACTCAGGCGCGGACGCGAACCTCGTGGCCTACTGGGCGATTCTTTCAAAAAAAATCGAGACTCCCACATTGGAGGAGCTTGGCGTAAAAAGCTTGGCCGACCTTACCGACGCCCAGTTTGACGAATTGCGCAAAAAGTTTGGAAACCAAAAATTGATGGGCTTGGACTACTCTTGCGGCGGCCACTTGACCCACGGCTACAGAATGAACGTCAGCGCCCGCATGTTTGAAAGCCATCCCTACGGCGTTGACAAAGAGACGGGCCTTTTGGACTACGACGCGATTGAAAAGCAGGCGATGGAAGTCAAGCCCTTGATTTTGCTCACAGGCTTTTCCGCCTACCCAAGAAAGATTGACTTTAAAAGATTCCGCGCGATCGCCGACAAGTGCGGCGCCACGCTGATGGTCGACATGGCGCACTTCGCGGGCCTCGTCGCCGGAAAGGTTTGGACAGGCGACAACGACCCGGTTAAATGGGCCGACGTCGTCACGACTACAACCCACAAAACTTTGCGCGGCCCTCGCGGCTCAATCATTCTTTGCAAAAAGGAATACGCCGACTACGTCAACAAGGGATGCCCGATGGTTTTGGGCGGCCCGCTCGGACACGTCATGGCGGCCAAGGCAATCGCGCTCAAGGAAGCCAACACACAGGCCTACCGCGACTGGGCCTCTCAGGTCGTCAAGAACGCGCAGGCTCTTGCCAAGTCTTGCATGAATTTGGGAATGGTCTTGCAGACAGGCGGAACCGAAGACCACCTTATGCTGGTTGACGTGACAACTTACGGCCTTACAGGAAAGCAGGCGGAAGCCGCGCTCTTCCAGTGCGGAGTGACTGCCAACGCCAACGCGCTTCCCTACGATAAAAACGGCGCCTGGTGGACCAGCGGAATCCGCATCGGAACTCCGGGCCTTACGACTCTTGGCATGAACGAAAAGGACATGGCCGAAGTCGCCTCTATCATCGACTTTGTACTTAAAGGAACCAAGCCCGGCCTTACAAAGGACGGAAAGCCCGCCAAGGGAAAAATCGACCTTGACGCCTCTGTCCAGGCCAAAGCCAAGGAACGCGTCAACGCCTTGCTAAGCGCCCACGTTCTTTACCCAGAACTGGACTTGGACTTCCTTAAGGCTGAGTTCTGCAAGTAAAATGACAATCGGTCGCTGACCATAAAGCGGCAAAAAAAAACGCGTCGGCAAGCGACGCGTTTTTTTTGCCTTAAAGCGATTGGACTAGTCCAAAGCGTGTCCGGCTGAGCCGAGGACGTCCACGCACTTGTGCATGTACATCTTCTTGAGCTCTTCGCGGGCCGGTGTAAGGTACTGGCGGGGGTCAAAGTCGCCCGGGTGCTCGGCAAGGTGGCGGCGGATGGCGGCTGTCATGGCCAAGCGTCCGTCAGAGTCGATGTTGATTTTGCAAACGGCTGACTTGGCGGCCTTGCGCAGCTGGTCTTCGGGGATTCCGACTGAATCCGGAATCTTTCCGCCGTACTGCTCGATAATCTTTACGTATTCAACAGGGACTGAAGAAGAGCCGTGCAAAACGATCGGGAAGCCGGGGAGCTTTTGCTCGATGGCGGCCAAAACGTTAAAGGCCAACGGCGGAGGAATCAAGACTCCGTCGGCTGTTCTTGTGCACTGGGCCGGAGTGAACTTGCAGCGGCCGTGGCTTGTTCCGATAGAGATGGCCAATGAGTCGCAGCCAGTCTTAGAAGTGAAGTCGATTACTTCCTCAGGCTTTGTGTACTTTGACTCTTCGGCTGAAACTTCGTCCTCAACGCCGCCAAGAACGCCAAGCTCGGCTTCTACGGTAACGTCGTACTTGTGGGCGTAGTCAACGACCTTTTTTGTCACCTCCACGTTCTCGTCGTAGGGAAGGGCGGAACCGTCGATCATTACTGAAGAGAATCCGTTGTCGATGCAGTCCTTGGCAACCTCAAAGTTGGGGCCGTGGTCCAAGTGAAGGACGATCGGGATGTCGCAGCCAAGCTCGTGGGCGTACTCAACGGCGCCGCGGGCCATGTTGCGAAGGATGTTGGCGTTGGCGTAGGCGCGGGCTCCCTTTGAAACCTGCAAGATGACGGGAGACTTGACCTCAACGCAAGCCATGATGATGGCCTGCATCTGCTCCATGTTGTTGAAGTTGAACGCGGGAATGGCGTATCCGCCTTTAATCGCCTTGGCGAACATGTCGCGTGTGTTCACAAGGCCCAAATCTTTGTAGTTAACCATAAAAAAGCTCCTTAAGGATTTTATGCCGAATATTATAGATAAAAAGCCGCTTTTGTTCAATAGCGCGGGCGGCGCGGCAAAAGGCCAAAAAACGGCGGCCCTCAAATCTCCTAAACTTGCTTCCATATATTCCGATAATACAAAAGAATATCTATCTTTAAAAAAAAGCGGGGTGGATTTTTATGAAAAACCAACTTTTAACTTTTGTCATCGCGATTTGTTCAATCGCCTTGGCCTTTTTTGTCAACGGCTGCGCCACAACAACGGAAAAAAAGCCGACGACCGCGCAAGAATACATTTTGGCGGGCGAAATCGACAAGGCCAAGGGGCTTTTCACAAACCAAGCGGACATAAACACCGTAGACGAGGACGGCAACACGGCCCTGCACATGGCAGCCAGAATAAACGACTCCGACTTGGTGACCTTCCTTGTGATAAAGGGAGCGGACATGGAGCTTAAGAACAATTCCGGCGACACAGCCCTTCACGCGGCCATCAAGTCAGATTGCTACGAGTCTTCCAGAGCCTTGACAAACCTTGGCGCTGACATTTTTTCATTGGACGCGGAAGGAATAAGCGCCCTGGAAACTTCTCTTGCCCGCGACGACGTTTACTACGACATAATGATAAACGACAAGACCGCCCAGCTTAAGGACGAAAACAACGGAAACGGCATCGTCCACTACTTTGTGAACACGCAAAACAAAAAAGCCGTTGAGTATTGCATCAACAGAAAAATCAACATCGACAAAAGGAACGCGCAAGGAAAGACTCCGCTGGCCTTGGCGCTTGAAAACCCAAAGAACATTGTCACCGCGCAAATCGCCGCCGAATTAATCTACGCGGGCGCGGCCACTGTCAGCGGGCCGGCAAAATATTTTGAGGACGCGGTTGAACAAAGAAACATGTCGCTTAGAATGAGCGACGGCCAGACTCCCCTTCACATGGCGGCGATTCACGGCCACACCGGCATCGCCCAGTATTTGCTTGACAACGGCGCCGACACAAAGGCCCAGGACATCTCTGGCGCCACGCCCTTGCACGAAGCGGTCCGCTACGGCCGCTCGGAAATCGTTTCCCAGCTTTTGGCGGCTGGAGCGGACGTAAACGGAAAGGACAGCCTTGGAAAGACGCCCCTTCTTCTTTTGATTCCGCAAGAAAAGCAAAGCGAAATCTATTCAATGCTTTTGGCCAACGGCGCCAACGTAAACCAAAAGGACATGTACGGCGACACGGTTTTGCACGTCGCTTCAATGATAAAAATCAGCCCAGAGGTTTTGGGAATGTTCACGGGAGCCGGAGCGGACATCAACATCCGCAACAAAAAGGGCTTGACTCCGCTTGCCACTGCGATTGAGCACGGAGAGGCCGAGCAAGTCAAATTCTTTGTGACCAACGGCGCCGACATCCATGCCGAAGACGCAAAGAAGGCCACCCCGCTTATCAGCGTCCTGCGCCGAAGCGACGACTTGTACAAGTCGCTTGTCATAAAGGAAAACGCTTCCAGCACGGACTCTGAAGGAAACACGCCGCTCTTGGTCGCCTTAAAGCAGGACGCGGCCTACGAAAGAATCGAATACATCGCGGGGCTTGACTCAAACGTAAACGCCAGGAACCGCGACGGCGAAAGCGCGCTTTTCATCGCAGTAGAAAAAAACAACCGCAAGGCCGGCGAGCTTTTGCTTTCCCGCAACGCGGACATCTTCGCCGCCAACACACAGAACATCTCTCCGCTAAGAAAGTCTCTTGAAAGCCTTAACGGAAGCGAGCAATGGCTTTTAAACTCAAGGACAATCACCGCCATTGACGGAAGCGGCAATTCCGTCTTGCATTACGCCGCCGAATGGCAGCTTCCAAACGAAACACTGTCCTTATTGATTCAAAAGGGCGCGGACGTCAACGCGGTCAACGGAAACGGAGAGACTCCCCTATTCAGCGCGGCGAAGGGCGACAACACATCCGCCATCGACTTGCTTGTAAAAAGCGGCGCTTCTTTGGCCGCCCGCGACCATTTGGGAAGCAGCCCCTTGCACGCGGCCGTGCGCTGGGACGCCTTGACCGCGGCCGAAAAATTGATAAGCCTTGGCTTTAACATCGACAGCCAGAATGTCGGCGGAAAGACGCCGCTTGCCGAGGCCGCCGTCGAAGGAAACACGACAATGGCCCGCCTCTTGCTTAGCCACGGAGCCAATCCCAACACTTACGACCAAAACGGCCGCACAGCCTTAAGCGACGCCATAAGAGGCGGCCAATATGAAATGACAAAGCTTTTGCTTTCGGCCAAGGCGAACCCGCAGATTCAGGACATGAGCGGAAGAACGCCCTTCCACGAGGCCGCGAGTTTGGGCGACAAAGACATAATCGCGCTTCTAAAAGACGCGGGCGCGAATCCCTTGTCGCGCGACAAAAGCGGCGCCACTCCCCTTTCAATCGCCTTCGCCAAAGATTCCGAAACAATGTACGCGGTCTTAGGCGGCGACAAAATGATAGCCGACTCCGACGGAAACACGCCGATTCATATCGCGCTCAAGGCAAAGACCGACGTCGCCACCTTGCAGTCTTTGATAAGCAAGGGCTATCCCTTTGACACAAGAAACTCCTTGGGATACACGCCGCTTTCAATCGCGGCCGACACAAACCAAAAGGACGCCGCCGCGCTTCTTCTTGAAAAAGGCGCCGATCCATTCGCGCAAACTTCAACAAAGGGCGGAAGCGTTCTTTCAATGGCCTTTAACGAAAAGAGCGGCTACTTGCTTGGCTACATCGTTAAGAATTCATCAACAAAGACAGACATTCGCGGAAACACAATCCTGCACTACGCCGCGCGAATGGCCGATGAAGACACAGTGGCCCGTCTCTTAAAGTGTGGGCTTGACAAAAAGGCAAAGAACGTAAGCGGCGAGACTCCCTACGACGTCGCGGTCAGCTGGAAAAAAGAAGCGAACGCCGCTCTTCTCCAATAGGAACGAGCAGCCCCTCGCAAAAAAAAATGGCCGCAAGCGCGGCCATTTTTTTTACAGCGCGAGCGGACTAGACCCTAAACTGCCCCAGCTCGTTTCCGATGCTGTCAATGGAATTCTGCATCTCGCCGGCAAGGTTTTGCAACTGCTCGCTGACATTGGATATCATCGAGGCTCCGACGCGCATCTCTTCCATTCCGCTCTTCATTCCGCCAGTCGCGTTTTCAAGCAACTCAACCTCGCGCAAAATCGCTTGGTTGCCCTGGGTCATTTCCTCAGAGCTTTGCTTGACTTGGCTTGAATTGTTGTTCAAAACGCTTAGGGCTTCGTTGATTTGCGCGGAGCCTTCCAACTGTTCGCTCATCGCCGAGCTTATTTCCTGCACCAAAGCGTCGGTTTGCGCTATGCTGTCAGCGACAGACTTAAGGACTTCCTGCGAGCCGCGGCTGGCCGAAACGATTTGGTCAACCGATTCTTGAATTGTCTTAAGCTGCGCGCCGATTGTCTTTGTCTGCGCGGACGAGTTTTCGCTAAGCTTTCTGATTTCGTCGGCTACAACGCTAAAGCCTTTTCCAGCCTCGCCGGCGTGCGCGGCTTCGATGGCCGCGTTCATGGCAAGCAAGTTGGTTTGGCGCGCGATTCCGCTGATAACGCTGTTGGCGGTCTTTAGCATTTCGCTTTGCTGCTGAACGTCCAAAACCATTTTGTTGACTTCTTCCTGCTTGGCGACGCCGTCAGTCGCGCCCCTTTGAAGGACATTAAAGGAGCCGGTAAGCTTTTCAACGGAAACGTTGACGGAATTGATGTTGCCAATCATTTGCTCGACGGCGGCGCTGGCTTGGCTTACGCTCTGGGCTTGGTTCTCAATCATCTTTCCCATCGAATCGATGTTGCTTGAAATTTCGGTGACAGCGCCGGCGGTTTGGTCCACCGAATGCGATTGCTCGTCAAGGCCCTTGCCCATGCTTTCGATGTTGGAAATGATTTGGCTGATAGAGGCGACGGTGTTCTGCGTGCAGTCGCGCAAGGCGGTTCCCGTGTTGACCAAAGTTTCGTTGGAATTTTTTACGCTTCCAACAATTCCCTGGAGCTTTTCGATAAAGCGGTTCAAGCTGTCGACAAGGTCATTTATGACTTTGAGGGCGCTGGCGCTCTTTAGCTGAACGCGCTGGGTAAGGTCCGCGTTTCCGCTTGAAAGGTCGTCAACGGCTTTTTTCAATGTTGTGGCGCTTATGACAATATTTGATGTATAGAAGAAAACAAACAAAAGCGCTATGGCCACAAGACAAACCGCAAAGGGAGTCACCGCCGCCTGCAAGAAGGCCGAGGCGGTGTAATTTACTTTCATGACCATGTGCCAGCCGATCAAGTCCAAGGGGCCCAAGACCAACTCCGACTTTGGAGACGCGACGCACACAATCTCTTTTGGAAGGGGCTGAGCCTTTGAAAGCTCCGGCATTTTCACAGTGACCAAAATGTGGTCCTTAAGCATGGACTGGTCAGCGGCGCCGGTTATTTCCAAATTGTCGTTGTAAAGGAACATCTCGATGTCCTTTGGAATTCCTTCATACATGCTGTTGATGAAGTCTGTCAAAGGAATGCCGGTTCCCGCTATTCCGATTGGATTTCCGCGCTCGTCGCGAATGACGGCGTTGACCCAAAGCATCGTCATGTTAAGGTCGGGGTTGTAGTTTATGTTGAAGTTGTACTCGTCCGTCTCATACATGGTCATCTTGTACCAATAGGTGTCAGGATCTTCGGGGTTCAGCTCGTAGGCGTATTTCATGTCGCTCCAGAATTTGTGGTCTTGGTCGCTGACCCAAAAGATCGACTTGCTCAAAAAGGCGTCCTTATATGACGCGAATTCCTTTTGTCCCATGGCGGAAGCGGTGGGATCCGCGGGGTTCATCAAATACTCTCGAACCAGGGGCGAACGAGCCATTTGCCGAACAAGAGTCAGCTGCTCGTTAAGGCTGGACTGAAATTCCAATGTTTTGATTTCAGCGGCGTGCGACAGCTTTAGGTCAGCCTGGCTTCTAAAAGAGCGCTCGGCTCCAAAAATAGTTACGACGACAGTAACGGCGGTGGCGATTAAGGCGGCCACAACAATCTTCAGCTTGAAGTTCTTCATAATTCCCTCGTAATATTTCGCGTTAACATATATTTTACATCGTTTTGCCAAAATTTCAAGCGCTTTTTTATCTAGAAACAACAAGTGAAATGCGCTATTATTTTGGCATGAAAAAAGCTTCAATATATATCCATATGGCAAGCCTTTGCTTGGCTCTCTCGTTGCCTTTTTTTTGCGCGCCGGCGTTCCCCCAGTCTAGCGGAGCGGAAAAGCCCTGGCCCAACACGACTGTCGTCGGGGCGGCGCAAGGCTACAATCCTAAAATGACCGACGACTTTTACGCGGCCGTAAACCGCGAATGGCTCTCTTCGGCCAAGATTCCCCAGGGATACCCAAGGACCGGCTCCTTCACCGAGCGCGCCATTCAAGTTGACAAAGAGCTTTTGTCCCTTATGACAAGGAAGGACATCAAAGGCCGCGACGCGCAAAACGTCCAAAACCTTTACGAGCTTTTCCTTGACTGGGAAGGAAGAAAGGCCGGAATAGACGAACTAAAAAAAATCGTAGGCCGCGTTAATGAAATGAAAACGATTGAAGAATTCCGCGCCTACATCGCAAGCGACGCCTTCATTTACACCTGCGAGCCTTTTTGCGGCTTTTACGCGGGAAACGACATGAGCGAGCCGATGAAAAGCGCTCTGACGATTTACCCGACAAGCCTTTCCTTGAACGACGCGGCGGAATACAAGGCGCTCACCCAAAACGGAAAGAACCAAAAGGCCTTTGTTGACGCGGCCACGCTTTTTGTCCTAAAAAAAACCGGCTTTGGCGAACAAGAGGCAAGCGCGCTCTTGGAAAACAAATACCAATTTGAAAAAGAGCTCGCTTCCGGCATGATGGCAACGGAAGAAATAAACTCTCCTGACTACTACTCAAAATCCTTGAACAAAAAGAGCCTTGCGGAGCTTGCGGAACTTTCGCCGAATTTTCCGCTTGTCCAAATAATGAAAGCGCGCGGCATGGACAAAGCGAAAAGGATTTACCTGACCGAGCCGGACTGGCTGAAAAAGATAAACGCGCTTTTTGTCCAGGAAAATTTGGAAAAGGCCAAAGCCTACGCCATCGCCTCAACCGCGCTTGCCGCCGCCGCCTTTTTGGACAAGGAAAGCTACGACTTTCACAAGGCCGCTTCAAACAAACGCATGGGAATAGCGCAAGCGCAAGGCTACCAAGACGACGCGAGGGATTTTGTTTCCGGCGCGATTTCTGTCCCGCTTTCAAAGCTTTACGCAAAGCATTGCGTTGACAAAAGCGCCAAGAGCCGCGTCACAAAGCTCATCAAGGAAACGATAGCAGAATACAAGAAAATCGTCATGGCGCAAGACTGGCTTTGCGAAGCCACAAAGAAAAAGGCCGTCCAAAAGCTTTCGGCGACAAAAATCCACGTGGCCTACCCCGCCCTTTGGGACAACTACAGCGCGCTTGACATCCGCTCCAAGGACGAAGGCGAAAACATTTTTAGCGCCGTAAAAAAAATCGAAGCCTTTTACATAAAGAAAACCAACAAGCAGGTCAACAATCCGTTTGGAAGCGGAATGTGGAACGGCAAGGTTTACGAAGTGAACGCCTTCAACGGCTTTACGAACAATTCAATCAACATCATCGCGGGCATTTTGGGCGGCGCTTTTTTTGGCCACGACATGAAGGACGAGGAGCTTTACGGAACTCTTGGCATGGTAATCGGACACGAAATAAGCCATTCCTTTGACGCGACAGGAAGCCAGTTTGACAAACGGGGCGCGATGAGAAATTGGTGGACAGAAAAAGACTGGGCCGCCTTTGAGGAACGGACAAAGAAAATCGCCGGCTACTTTGACAGCATGAACACGCTTGGAGACCGCCATCAAAGCGGAAAGACAGTCCAAGGCGAGGCGGCCGCGGACATTGGCGGAATCAAGGTGATGCTGGCGCTTTCAAAAAAGAAGAGCGGCTTTGACTACGACCTTTTCTTTAAAAGCTACGCCCGCCTTTGGGCCAGCCTCTGCCAAAAGGAATTCGCCGACATTCGCCTTAACAAAGACACGCACCCCTTTGACTACCTGCGCGTCAACGTGACCTTGCAGCAATTTGAAGAATTCCATCAATTCTACGGCATTAAGCCCGGCGACGGAATGTACCTGGCGCCGGAAAAGCGCGTGGGAATTTGGTAAGCCAAAAGGCGGCGGCAGGATTGGCCGCGGACAGAACTTTTTGCAAGACCATGAGCGAAGCGGCGCGTCCCCAACTTTTTGCAAGACAAAAATGCGGCGGCCGCAAGCCCGCCTAGGCTTCCACAAATGTCACGAGCAAGTTTGGAATGTCCACGCTCTTGGCCTTGACCATGATTTTGTCGTTAAGCTCAAGCTTCTTTGACGGCGCGAAGACCGTTTGCTGCGCCAATGACGGAATCATAAAGACGGCCTCGTTTCCCTTAAAGTCAACGCAAACGGCCTCGCCGGTCCAGTCGGGATTTTGCAAAAGATAAACGAGCGTCCAATGCAAGTCGCTTTTTCGCTCGGCCTTTTTGCAGGCGTAGGCGGCTTGGTCTCCGGCCGAAAGGCGCTCAAGCATCGCGTCCTTGTCAATCAATTCCCGGCCGTCCAAAAAGGCGCGCAATTGCTCGTGGCACAAAAGGTCTCCGTAGCGGCGAAGGGGGCTGGTGACCTGACTGTAGATTCCCAAGCCAAGCCCCGCGTGCAGCCCTGGAACCAAGCCCACTTCGCGCCTGTGCATGCATTTAACTGTCCTAAACTCTCCCGCCAAGCCTTCCGGCAAGTCCTTGGGAATGTCTGGAGCTTCCTGGCGAACGTAGACAAAAGGAATTTTGTTGGCAAAAGCAAAGCGCGCCGCGCCTTCGCCGGCCAAAAGCATCATCTCGCGCACCACGCCCGAGCTTTGCGGATGCTCTTCCGCCTCTATAAAAACCTTTTTGTTTTCGTCAAGCGTGATGTGGACTTCTGGCAAATTGATTTCCACGCTGCCGTTTTTCTTTCGCCGCTCCAAATTGCGCGCGGCGATGGCGAACAAGTCCTTTAGCTCGCCGTCCTTTAGCGCGTCCGCCGCCTGGTAGGTCAAGCGCTTAACGTTGACAAGCGTTTTAAGGACTTGGCACTCTTCTATCGTTCCGTCGTCGTTCAACAAAATGCGGAAGGAAAGCGCGCGGCTTTTTTGAGTCAAGCCCAGCGCGTAGTCTTCCAAGGAATCCTCGGCCAACATTCTCGCCGCGCCGTCAGGAATGTAAAGTGTGGCGCCACGGGCCATCGCGGCCTTGTCTATCGGGCTTTGCGGAAGAATCGCGCTGGCGGGATCCGCGATGTGAACCCAGACGTATTTTCCGTCAAAGGCCACGGCGTCGTCAGGGTCGGCCGACCATTCGTTGTCTATCGCGTAGGAAATTCCCGGAACCTCAAAGCGCTCCTCCTCCGGCGGCGAGGAAAGCGAAAGAGAGGCCGACTGCATGGAAAGGCCCCAGCGCGTTGGGTGCGGATTTTTTGTGATTTGCCAAACGCCTGTGTCAAGCAAAAGCTTGTGGGCGGCCTCAGGAGTCGCGGCCTTTTTGATTTCTTGCATGACCTTTGACTTGTCGCTTTTTCCAAGCGCCACAGCCTCGACTTCGTTCATGAATTTTTGGTCGGAAGGAAGGTCCAGCGCGTTTTTCTTTAGGCGGTCGATGAAGGCCGCGTAGTATTCGGCCTCATGCGCCTTTAGGTCGGCCTTGCTTTTTAGCGCCTCGATTTCTTCTGCGGAACGGGGGGCAAAAACAAGCGCGCCGTTTTTTAGCTCGTCTTCCAAAAAGGAAAATTCAAACGAGGCGCGAATCTTTTCAAAATAAAAAAACGCGGCTTCATTTGGCGCGGCGGAATCCACGAGCGACAAAAGTTCCTCAAAAGAAATTTTTTGTCCGGCCGTCGTTTCGTCGCTTTGCAAAAGTTCGTGGGCTTCGGCGATTTTCGCTCCGGCGGAATCGTCGTCAAAGGCCAAGACTTTTTCTATCGTCACGCCTTTTGACGGAAGCGCTGCGATGTCCTTTTCGCGGACTTTGACCGTCTCGTATTTTGCGGCCTTTCCTGTTTCAGTGGCGGCCTCTTTTTGGTATTTTATGGCGAACTTGTCGCCTTCGATTTCCGTGATTACGGCGGCGTTTTTTTTGTACAAAACCGCTTGATTTTTTTCCAACATATCTTCATTATAATAAATAGAAGAATAAAATGGAAGACAGTGTTTTTTACATCGGGAACTTTTCTCAAAGCGGCCGCGAGGACTTGGAAGACCTTGAATTCAACGAGCAAGTCCACGCGGTGGGAATCGGCGCCTTTTACGCCTGCCCCAATCTAAACCGCGTCGTCTTGAACAAAAACCTAAATTACATCGCGCCCCTGGCCTTCGCCGCCTGCCCTTCCCTAAAGGAAGTCGCCGCAGACTCAAACATAATCGCGCTGGCCCCATCCGCCTTCGCCGCCGAAAATCGTCCGCAAGACCAAAAGGCGGTGGCGTTTGGCGCAAGCGGCAATTCTTCGCAAGACCAAAAGGCGCGCGACTTTGCCAAAAGCTTTTTGCTAAAAACCCCCTCCTACAAATGCGAAGGCGCGATAGTCCACAACGCAAAGTGGCGCTCGCTTCTTTTTGCCGAAACAAAAGACTTGCGCTCGCTTTCTTTCCCGCACGGAACAAAGTCAATCGGCTGGTTCGCCTTTGACGGCTGCGAACTTCTTGAAGAAATCGACATTCCGCCGACAGTCGAATGGATCGGCGAGCGCGCCTTTTCTAACTGTTCCGGCCTAAAAAAAGTCACGCTAACAAAAAGCGTCCGTCAAATCGAGCAGGCGGCCTTCATGAACTGCCGCGCTCTTGAAGAGTTTAAAATCCCAAAAGGCTTGGAAGAAATCGCGCCGCTGGCTTTTAGCGGCTGCGAAAAATTGAGAGCCGTTGAAATACCTTTAAGCGTCCGCTCGATTGGCGAGGCCGCCTTTGAATTTTGTTCCAGCTTGGAAAAAGTGATGGTCTCCAAATGGTGCCAGATTGAAGACGGCGCCTTTGACAAGGGCGTGGAAATACACAGGCTTTAAACGCGCAGCACGTCAACCAAGTGGCTTCCGGCGCCCAAGAGTTCCGGCCTTTCTGAAATTTCAAGCGCGTAGTTCTTAAAAAGCTCAAAGGTTTCTTGGTCCATCGCGTTAAGCTCGCGCCGCATGTAGTCGGCCGGGCCGTCGGGACTAAAAATTTTAACGCGCTCAAGGCCGCTTTTTTCCTTTAGCGCGTTTATGTCTTCCAGGCGGACGTAGGAATACAAGTCGCCGTCGCGCGAAACGGTCTTAAAGGATTTGTCGATTTGTCCGGAGGCAAAGTTTTCCTTTATTTTGTTTTGGCCAAAGCAGTATTGCGTGACGGCGTATTCGTTCATCGTGTAGGCGCAAAAAATCAGGCCGCCCTTTTTGGCCACGCGCGCCGCCTCTGCCAACGCCTTTAGCTTGTCTTCCTCCGCGTGAAGGTGGTAGAGCGGCCCCAAAAGCAAAACTATGTCAAAGGCCGCGTCGTCCAAAAAATGAAGGTCGCGCGCGTCGCCTTTCCAGCACTTTACTTTTTCGTGCTTGGCGCGAAGTTTTTGAAGATTGCTTGGGACCAGTTCGACGGCGGTTACGTCAAAGCCTTGCCTGCTTAGGGGAACGGAGTAAGCGCCGGTGGCCGCGCCAACGTCAAGGACTTTTTTGGCTTGCGACAGTTCCGCCAGCGACAAAATGTTTTTCATCGTAACAAAAAATTCGACTTGGCCGTGCCGCGTTTTAAGGCGGTGGTCCTCGTCGAATTTTTCGTAGTATTTTTCTAATTCTGTTTTTTGCATCGGTTCAAGGCCGCGAGTTTTTGCGGAACGCAAAAACTCGTCAACCTCAAAAGGCCTTTAGGCCTTTTGAGCGTTATTACTCCGTAGGGCGCTTTTTGAAAGACTTGCTTTCCAAGATGGCCTGGCCTTCGCCGACCTTTTGCTCCATCATGGCGCGGACTTTGAGCGGGAGGCCAAACAAGGTGATGAAGCCTTGCGCGTCCTTGTGGTCGTAAAGGTCGCCTGTTGTGAAGCTCGCGATGCTTTCGTTGTACAAGCTGTACTTGCTTCCAGAACCGGCTCCGCGAATCGAGCCTTTGTAAAGGTAAACTTTTGCCCAGCCTGTGACGGTCTCTTCGGTCTTGTTTACAAAGGCCATCAAAGAGTCGAACAAAGTCGTGAACCATTTTCCGTCGTAGATAAGCTCGGCGACCTTGATGGAAACCTGCTGCTTGTAGTGGTATGTGTCGCGGTCAAGGCAAATGTGGTCCATCATGCGGTGGGCAAAGTACAAAATCGCTCCGCCGGGAGTTTCGTAAACGCCGCGGCTTTTCATTCCCACGCAACGGTTTTCGCAAATGTCAACCAGGCCCACGCCGTGCTTTCCGCCAATCTTGTTCAGTTTTGTAAGAAGGGTGAGAGCGTCCATCTTTTTTCCGTTCAAGGCGACGGGGATTCCCTTTTCAAAGTCGATCTTTACGAACTCGCCTTTTTCGGGAGCCTCTTCGGGAACGGTCGTGTTCTTGAGCATGTGAGGATAGTTGGGAGCGTTCTCAGTCTTCTCAAGCTCCAAGCCTTCGTGGCTAAGGTGCCAAATGTTTTCGTCGCGGCTGTAGGACTGGTCATGCTTCATCGGAACTTCAAGCTTTCTGTCCTGAAGGTACTTGATCTCGGCCTCGCGGCTGTCCATGTTCCATTTAGGGTCGCGCCAAGCGGCGATGACCTTAAGGTCGGGAGCGAAGGCTTTGATGGCAAGCTCAAAGCGAACTTGGTCGTTGCCCTTTCCTGTGGCTCCGTGGCAAATCGCGACGGCCTTTTCCTGGCGCGCGTACTCAACCAAAATTTTTCCGATAAGGGGACGGGCCGTCGACGTTCCCAAGAGGTATTCGTCTTCGTAAACGGCGTTGGCCTTGAGGGCCGGCCAGCAGTATTCTTCGATGTATTCCTTTCGCGCGTCGACGACATAGCAGGCCGAGGCGCCGGTCTTGAGGGCGCGGCTCTTGATTTGCTTCCAATTGTCGCCCTGTCCCAAGTCAATGCAAACCGCGATTACGTCGTAGTCGTAGTTTTCCTTTAGCCACGGAATGATGACGGTTGTGTCAAGTCCGCCTGAATAAGCCAAAACAACTTTGTCTTTCGCTTTTGCCATAATTTTCTCCTATCCGCGCAAAAAACGGAACTGTATATTTATGCAAAAAATTGTATATTTTTTCATTCAGAATGTCAAGAGAAAAAAGCGATTTTTTGACAATACAATAAATAAATGGTATAATATAAACTGAAACAAGCGGGAGCAAGTAATTGGAAATTAGCATTGAAATTGATTCATTAACAGATTGCCTCATTGAACGCGCCTCTGGCGAAAAATTTGACACTGAATTCCGGCTTGTCGCTAAAACCATAACAAAAGAAGATTCTGTCAAGTTAAAAGCGGAAGGTTGGCTTTTTGATTGGAGCGTTCCTCATCAAGACGGTTGCGAAATATACGCTCTTACATTAAAAGATTCAACCGAAATAGAGGGCTTGATTGCGTTAAAGCATTTTAGAAGTCAGTTTTTTACATTTGTTGAATTGGTTGAGGCTGCCCCGCGCAATTATGGACACAACGGAAAATTTATGGGCGTCGGAGCGCATCTATTTGCCATTGCCTGCAAGTTAAGCTGGGACGTTGGAAACGAAGGATATGTTCAATTTGTGGCAAAAACCGCGCTAATTGAACATTATCAAAAAACGCTCAATGCAAAACTTATTGATTCGCAAAAGATGTATATCGATTCCGAGGGCGCGATTGAGTTGATAAAGAAGTATTTTCCACAGGAGAATTGAAATGATTTTATGTCAAGCAAAGCCAATTGTAGCCGCATTTATAACTACAACTTCTACAGACAATTTTGATCATTTTGGCGAAGCCATGCCAGACGGAAGGCTTGTCGAGCCGTCATCTCCAAAGCCTTTCAGACTCCGAGAAGCGATTCTCCTATCAAAAAAATTAGGACGCCCTCTTACAAGGGCCGAAATGGAACAATTCTCTATTTAATAAAAAACGCCGGACCCGCCCCATGCATTGGGCAAAATCCGGCGATTATCCGCGCGTCCATGCGCGCAAAAAACTATTAGCGAATTTTCTTTAGCGCATAGATTGACGGAGCGCGGAATCCACCATGGCCAGTAATACCAAAACCTGTGGCTTCTGGAACATCAAAAGTAAAGAAGCATTGCGCGTAAAGTGTGTCTTTTTCTCTGGTGGCAAGCGCGGTTTCTATTCCGCCTTCGCTGTCAAACGAATCCACCTCGCATTCATATACAGCTCCTTCAAAACTTTTTGTTGCAAGATACACCACGGCGTATGAAGTGTTCCAATCAACGTGGCCATCAATCAACTCACTTTGGTTGGTCGCAAAGTATTCTACAACAGTCCTAAGATTTTTTACATTCTCAGGGGCTTTGTAATTCTTTAACTTTAGAATTAACTTTGTTCCGTCATAAGACATATCAAGGCATCCATCTTTTTTAAGACTTGTAAACTCACCGATTCCGTTCTCTGCAATAACCGAAAGTTTTTCAAATTTGTGGAATTCCTTAAGATTGACATTCTTCGGTTGAAAGTTTACGGTAAAATCATAGCGTTTGCCTGGCTCGCAAAGAGGATAAATACATTCAATAGAATCCTTGTCACAAGGATAAAAATCCGCCCACATTCCATCGTTGCTTTCTATGTAAGACCAATTCCAGCCGCCATATATTTTGTTCAGCTCTTTTTTGTACGAGCCGCTTCCATCACCAACATATTCTAAATCTTTATTATAGTCGCCGTTATTGTCGCCGACATACTTATATATGTATGTTGGGTTTCCGTTTTCGTCTTTCACTTCGCCAAGAACAGCATTTGGATCGTAGCAGCTCTCCGAAGGCCTCGTGATTGTGAACTTTAATCCGCCCTTGACTTTCTCGACCTTTACATGCTCTGTCTGCAAGATTTCGGGCTCTACGCCGATGCCAACGGTCTTGACGTTTTCCTTTTTCACTTCTTTTCCGCTCGCCGTGACTGTGGCGGGAATCGTTATTGACAAGGTGACGGAGCACTTTTTTGTTCCGGCCTTACCAGTCACTTTTATCACAAGCGAAGTTTCCGTGGCAGAAACTATTTCCGCCTTAAAGCCAACAAAGCCGTCCGACACAGAGGCCGAAACCGCCTTGCTCGCAAACCATTCGCTCACGTCCTTTCCGGCCGTCAAAGCCGCGGCGCCGGCGGCGCTCAACTTTTCCGATTCCGACAAGCTTATAGTCAGCTTTTCTTCATACGCGCTTCCCGGCGCTATTCCACCGTTTGGCGTCTCGCCCCCATTCCCGTCTCCTCCGGCGGAGTTGGAACAACCTGCAAAGACAAGCGCAAATGCAAACGCCGCAAGAACTGCGGCCAAGCCAAAAAACTTTCTCACATAAGCCTCCACAACTCAATATGAAATTTTACATACTAAAACAAATTATATATGTATTTATTCATACTGTCAACAATTTGATTATGTAAATTTTAGTATCATCTAAATCATGGGATTCAAAGAGAATTTAAGGGCGGAACTTGACTACAAGGGGATGCTCGTAAAAGAGCTGGCAAAAAAAAGCGGAATAAAAAAACAGACAATCGACAACTATCTTAGCGCCCACAACTCAATGCCAAACGCGGAGACTGCCGTAAAGCTCGCTCGGGCGCTAGAGACAAGCGTTGAATTCCTAGTGAGCGGAAAAGCCCCCTCATCCCCTAAAAAGGCAAAAAGAGAGCAAGAAATTCTATTGGAAAACTACCAGCGGCTTTCGCCCCAAAAAAGAAAAATCATTTTTGACTTGATTCAAGCGCTGTAGGGCTGCAAAGTTCGCGCGGACAGTGACAGTTTTAGCACTATTCCCTCACCGCGATGAACATCAAATGGTCGCTGTTGGGAAGGACGACGTTCCACAAGGCCTCAAAGTCTTTCCAGGACTCCTTGCGGTTGCACACCCCGCCGCTGGAATTGCGGAAGGACGGAACGGAATCCTGGATGTAGACAAAGCGCTGGTCGTAGCCCACGACGGGAACGTAATGCCAGCCGCCGGGACAGTTTATCAAAACGATTACAGGAATGTTATGGCCCACGGCGCTTTTTAGAGCGGCGGCGTCGCCCTTAAAAACATTCATTTTATAGCCGAGCATTTTGTCCCAAAAATTTTTTAGCGGCTTGGGATTGATTGTTCCGTCGGGATTTTTTTCTTCAATTTGCCCGTAGATGTCCAAGCCCTTTGCGTCCTCGCCGTAAAAGCGCAAGACAAAGGCGGAGGACATCGCGCCGCACTCGTTATGCTCTTGGCTTTCGGCGGCGGGCATGGGACTAATCGTAAAGCTTTCAGCTTCCGAACGGGAACCGGGAAGCGCGCTTTCGTCGTAGGCCGGGGCAACTATCATTCCGCGCTCGTAAAAGGCCTGGACAACTTCTTTGGGATAGCGCTTCAATACTTTTGAAAGGGAATCCTTTTCTTTGCAGGATGAAAAGAGCGCGAATGAGGCGGCGCATGCAAGCGCGGCAATGATTGCAAGCGCCGCGCCGCGTTTATGGCCTTGCATACAAATCCCCGCGCGCCTCATTTTACTTTACCAATTCCTTAAAGCTTGCGGCAAGGCCGGCCATGTTCTGGATGTCGGCGGGAATGATAAGCTTTGTGGCCTGTCCTTGCGCGACTTTTTCAAGCGCCTCAAGGCTGCGGAGCTTTATGACGGCTTCGTCGATTTTGGCTTCTTTTATTACGCGCAAGCCTTCGGCGGTGGCGGACTGGACTTCGCGAATCGCGGCGGCCTCGCCTTCGGCCTTTCTAATCTTGGCTTCCTTTTCGGCCTCGGCCTGCAAAATCATAGCCTGCTTTTGTCCTTCGGCTACAAGGATTTCGCTTTGCTTTTGTCCTTCTGCGATAAGGATTTTTTCGCGGCGCTCTCGTTCGGCTCGCATTTGCTTTTCCATCGCTTCCCTAATCGCCTCTGGCGGCATGATGTTCTTGACTTCGACGCGGTTCACCTTGATGCCCCAAGGGTCTGTGGCTTCATCGATGATCGCGCGCATCTTTGTGTTTATGATGTCGCGGCTTGTGAGCGTGGTGTCCAAGTCCAGCTCGCCGATGATGTTTCGCAGCGTCGTCGCGCTAAGGTTTTCTATGGCCATCATCGGGGCCTCAACGCCGTAAGTGTAAAGCTTGGGCTCGGTGATTTGCATGTAGACGACGCTGTCGATTTTCATCGTGACGTTGTCCTTTGTGATTACAGGCTGGGGCGGAAAGTCCAGCACTTGCTCTTTAAGAGTGACTGTGTTGGCGATTCTGTCGATAAAGGGAATCTTTACATGAAGGCCAGCCTGCCAAGTCGCGCAGTAAGTTCCAAGCCGCTCGATGATAAAGGCGCGGGACTGGGGAACGATCCTGATGTTCACGACAACCAACAAAAAAACGATCACGCACAAGGCGATTAAAAAATATGAGCTCATAACTCTAATTATCCATTAATAATTCAAATCCGTCAAGATTTCGGTGTGGTCGCGGAAAACGGCCACCGTGTGCTCCTCGTGCGCGCTGGGCTTTCCGTCGGCGGTCACGACCGTCCAGCCGTCGTCCAAAACGTTTACGTCGGCCGTTCCAAGGTTAATCATCGGCTCAATCGCCAAAACCATTCCTGCCTGGATGCGGGGGTTGGAGTCCAGCGCGTCAAGCGTGTTTGGAATGCTGGGGTCTTCGTGAACGTCCAATCCTACGCCGTGGCCGCAGTATTCGTAGACGATTCCGTAGCCGCGCTTTTCGGCGATGTCCTGGACGGCGCGCGCGATGTCGCCGATTCTGTTTCCGGGCTTGCAAGCGGCGATTCCGGCCTGCAGGCATTGCAAGGTCACGTCGTCAAGCTTTTTAAGCTCCGGCTTTACGTTCCCAACTAAAATCGTGTGGCTTGAGTCGCTTATGTAGCCGCCAAGGTCAATTCCAACGTCAAGGCTGACCAAGTCGCCGTCCTGGATTATTTTCTTTTTTGAAGGAATTCCGTGAATGACCTCTTCGTTAACCGAGATGCAAGCCGCTCCTGGAAAGTCTTCCTTGTACCAAGCGGGCTTTCCGCCGTGGCTCACGATAAAATGCTTGCACAAATCGTCAACGTCTTTCGTTGACATTCCCGCCTTGACTTTAGGAATCACAAAGTTGAACATGTCCGCAAGCAAGTGACAAGATTTTCTGATGCCTTCAATTTGTTTGTCGTTCTTTAATCGTATCATATATTTCTCCTAACAATTACCGTTGTTTTTGCGAGCCGCCCGCCATCCCGATTCTGTCCGCCTCGTCAAAGCAAATCCGCGCCGTTTTCTCGTCTCCCAAACGCTTGTAAATGACTCCCATTTTTCGCAAAACAAAGGCGTCTTCGGCGTCGCCAAGCTCAAGCTCCAGCGCCCTCTCATAAGTGTCCAGCGCCAACTCGTCGCTAACCGTTCCTTCTATATGGTTATGCAAAATGTTTTTCGAAAAGGCCAGCACTTCGGGAAAAAAAAGACGGAAGTAGTCAAAAGAATATTCCATCTTGATTATTTCCTCAAGCAGGCAAAAGGCGTCGTAATATTCGCCGCGCAAATGCAGTTCCTCGCTAAGGATAAAGCCGTAGTCCATGAAGTTTTCGCGCGTGAACCAATGTTTTAGCGAAAATTTTGACCGTTCCGTCCGCATGCGCTTAAATTCCTTCACGGCGTCGTCCTCGCGGCCGTGCATAAGGTCAAAGAAAATAAGCTTTGCGCGGCTTTCGTCGTCATCGCGCGCCAAAAGCCATTCGCGGTAATCCCAAGACTTGACTTTGCGCCTTCTAAAATGCGCGGCAAAGGAAGAGTCAAAAATCGAGCGCGCTTTTTGGTCGGTAAGAATTTCGTATGCGCGGACGATTTTCTTAAAATGCTCGGCGGTCGCTTCGTCGCCCGAAACGTCAGGATGATATTTTTTTACTTTTTCCCTGTACGCGCGCCTTATTTCAGAAATCGTAGCGCCGGGCCTTACGCCAAGTATTTTATAGCAATCTTCCATAAAACAATTAAAGCATTCTATACAATTCCTCAATCTTGGGCTCGTACACAACCAAAGTCGAGCAATTGGAATTCAATATTATATCCTTGTTCATTCTTGAAAAAACGGTGGACTCGTCATGGACCTTTCCTGTGACGGAATACCTGGACGGATGGCCGCCAAGCAAAATCAACTTCGCGCCAAAAGTGTCGGCGGCTTTGACAACCTCAACCCATACGCTTCCTTCGCGAAGCTCCGCCTCTGCCTTGACGCCCTTCTTTTTCGCCAGCTCAGTGACGTAGTTCAAATACTTCTCGCCGTCGGAATGAAGGTTCATCTCAAAATCCGCGGACTCTTCCTGAACCAAAAATTTTCCAATCGTAAGGCGCTTTAGCGTGGCGGTGTCAACGACATAAACAAACTTCAAGTTAAAATGATATTGCTTTGCCAAAATAATCCCATACATCGCCGCATGAATCGACGATTGGGAACCGTTCACAGCAACCAAAACATTTCTTACAAGCGGTTTAATCATCCGTCCTCCACTTATCCTTTTACCTTGTTTTTAAGAGCCTTAAGGACAAACGTATTGTCGCGCTCGCGCTCTTCCAACTGGCTTTCTATATATTTTTTTGTTTCCGCCGCCTGCGGAATGACCATCTTGTCCAAGGCGTTAACGCGGCGCTGGGTTTTCTTTACCTCCAGCGCAAGGCGCCAAACGATTGTGCGGATGCTGGCCATGTCTGTCAAAAGGCGCAAAAGGTTGAAGAAGTCCACCATCACTTCGTCGCAGCTTGAAAAAGTTCCCAAGAAGGAATAAAAAAGCTCGCGCTTTGGAAGCTCCACGTCGATTGACGAAAAATTCATTCCGCCGATAGTGACGGGCTTTTCCTTAATCTTAAAGTCATACTGAACAGCGCGCGACATTTGCTCAACTCGGTCGCCGCCGACATGCATCAACATTCGCTTTAGGGCGGGATAAGCGCGGCTGGTCAATTTGTCTATGTCGCGCTCAAGCGCCTTTACCTTGTCAACCATGCGCATCAATTCCATTACAAGAATTTCGCGCTTTTGCTCAAGCAGCTCGTATCCGTTTTGGGCGGACGCAAGCTGCTCTTTCATCGCGAGAAGGTTTGACTTTGTCGGAGCGACGTTAAGCTTTGCCATTGTTCCGTTCAATCCTTGGGCAAATATTTTTCGATGAATTCGGCGCTTACGCGGAGCAATTCCTCTCGCGGCAAATACTTTAAAGTCCGCCAGCCGATGTCCAAAGTTTCCTCGATGGAACGGTCTTCGTATTCGCCCTGGCACAAAAAGTCGCGCTCAAAGCGCTTGCCAAAGTTCAAATACATTTTATCCAGCTCGCCCAATTCCTCTTCGCCGATAATCGCGGCCAAATTTCTGATGGACTTTACCTTTGAGTAGGAAGCGAAAAGCTGGCTGGAAACTCCGGCGTGGTCTTCGCGCGTCATAACCTTGCCGTCGTCGGTAACGCCGATTCCGTCCTTCATCAAGCGCGAAAGGCTTGGAAGGCCGGCCACAGGCGGATACATGTCCTTTTGGTAAAGCTCGCGGTCAAGCACTATTTGGCCTTCGGTGATGTAGCCTGTAAGGTCTGGAATCGGGTTAGAGATGTCGTCGTTGGGCATCGTCAAAATCGGAATTTGCGTGATGCTTCCCTCGCTTCCCTTTATGCGGCCGGCCCTTTCGTACAATTCGGCAAGGTCGGAATAAAGGTAGCCCGGATAGCCTTTTCGGCCGGGAACCTCGCCGCGCGTCGTGGAAATTTCGCGCAGGGCTTCGCAATAGTTTGTCATGTCGGTCATTACGACCAAGACGTGCATGCCTTTTTTGTAAGCCAAATACTCCGCGGCGGTAAGAGCGCAGCGCGGAGTGATTATGCGCTCGATGCTTGGAGCGTCGGCAAGCGACTGGAACATGACGACTTTTGAAAGAACGCCGCTTTCCTCAAATGTTTTGACAAAGAAACGCGCCACGTCGTACTTGATTCCCATTCCAGCAAAGACCATGACAAACTGGTCGTCGGAATTTTTCAATTTCGCTTGGCGAATGATTTGCGCGGCGAGCTTGTTGTGAGGAAGTCCGTTTCCGCTGAAAATCGGAAGCTTTTGGCCGCGAATCAAAGTGTTCATTCCGTCAATCGAAGAAATGCCTGTTTGAATGAAGTCGCGGGGATAAACGCGGGCAAAGGGATTTATCGGGCTTCCGTTGACGTCAAGCTTTTCGGACGAGACGATTTGTCCGTAGCCGTCAATCGGCTCGCCAAGGCCGTTAAAGATGCGGCCCAAAAGCCCCTCGCCAACTCGCAACTCAAGCGGCTCTCCCAAAAATTCAACCGAAGATTCCTTTAAGTCAATGCCGGTCGTGCTTCCGAAAATTTGAACGACGCACGCGTCTTCGTTCAAGTCGATGACGCGGCCGGTTTTCTTTTCGCCGTTTTTGTCGCGGACATAAACCACTTCGTTGTAAGAAACGTTTTCGCTTCGGCGGACTGCCACAATCGGGCCTTCGACAGAATTAATTCCTCTGTATTCAATTCCTTTCATTACAATTCCACCTTGCGGTAAGTCCGCTCCAAATCGCCTATTTCATTTTCCATTCGGCTGTCAAGCTCTCTGATTTGATCCAACTGGTCGTTTGGAACCACGCTCTTAACGCGGACAATTTCCTCGCGGCACTTTAACGCTGAAATTTGTCCAAGAGGAGCGCCGGCCTTTATCAAGGCCAAAGTCCTTTCGTAAAATTTCATTATCAAAGACAAAATCATTATTTGCTTTTCGGCCGCGCAGTAAGAGTCAATCTTGTCGTAGGAGTTTTGCTGCAAAAAGCCGTTCTTTATCATGTCTGAAACTATCAAGACCAGGCGCTCCGAATCCGGAAGCGCGTCAGGGCCGATCAAGCGGACGATTTGCTGCAAGCGCTGTTCCGTCTTTAAAAGGTCAAGCGCCTTTTGCCGTATAGAAACCCATTCCGGATTTTGCCTTTCCCACCAATCCTTGACTTCGTCGGCGTACTCGCTGTAGGAATCTATCCAGCCGATGGCCGGGTAGTGGCGCGCGTTGGCCAAGTCGCGGTCAAGCGCCCAAAAGCATCTGATAAAGCGCTTTGTGTGCTGGGTTACCGGCTCCGAAAAATCGCCGCCGGGCGGGCTTACCGCTCCGATTACGCTTACGCTTCCCTCTTTGTTGTCCAAAGAAATGACGCGGCCGGCCCTTTCGTAAAACTCCGCCAATCGCGTCGGAAGATAAGCCGGGAATCCTTCTTCCGCCGGCATCTCTTCCATGCGGCCGCTTAGCTCGCGCAAGGCTTCCGCCCAGCGGCTGGTTGAGTCTGCCATAATCGCCACCGCCAAGCCCATGTCGCGGTAGTACTCGGCGAGCGTAATGCCTGAATAAAGGCTCACTTCGCGCGCGGCTACCGGCATGTTGGAAGTGTTGGCTATAAGAATCGTTCGCTCCATAAGCGAGCGGCCAGTGCGCGGGTCTATGATTTCGGGGAACTCAGTAAGAACTTCGGTCATTTCGTTTCCGCGCTCGCCGCAGCCGATGTAAATGATAAGGTCGGCGTCGCACCATTTGGCGACCGAGTGCTGGGTCATCGTCTTTCCGGTTCCAAAGCCGCCGGGAATCGCCGCCGTTCCGCCCTTAGAAAGCGGAAAGAAAACGTCGATCACGCGCAAGCCTGTAATCAAGGGCTCGGTGACGCCAAGCTTTTGAGCGTAGGGGCGCGGCTTTCTAACCGGCCAGTACTGGCTAAGCTTAAGCTCTTCGCCAAGCTCGGTCACGCCGATAACTTCGTCAACAGTGTAGGAGCCGCTCCCCTTAAACTCCTTGAGGACGCGGCCGCGGATTTGCGGCGGAACCATTATCGTGTGCAAAATCGATGACGTTTCCTGAACCGTTCCCAAAGCCAAGCCTGGAGCGATTGGGTCGCCCTCTTTTAAGGACGCGGCGAAGTCCCACTTCTTTTGAAGGTCCAAGGCTTCAGCCCTCTGTCCCGCGAGCAAAAAGGCGCCCTTTTCTTCGTACATTGTTTTTAGCGGCCGCTGGATTCCGTCGTAAATAGTTCCTACCAAGCCCGGCCCAAGGCGCAGGGACAGCGGCCTTTCGGAACACTCGACTTCCTCGCCAACCTTAAGGCCGGTCACGTCCTCGTAAACCTGAATCGTAGCCATGCCTTGGTTTTGGCGAATGATTTCGCCCATCAGCTTTTTTTTGCCGACATTAACGACATCGTAAAGGCCGCTTCCTTCAAGGCCCTTGGCAAAAACAATCGGGCCAGAAACTCTTTCTATCGTTCCGCTCGCCATTTAGAGCCTCCCGCCAAAAAGCGCGGCGCACATTTCCTGGTAATGCTTGTCCTTCGCCGCGCCGATAATTTCGTCTATTGTCAACCTGATTTTGACGCTTCTGTCTTCGGAATCCAAAACTATTCCGTCAGGCATTTGTTCATTTTGAATCGTTTCGCAAGAAAGCAGCTTGCTTCCCAATTTTTTTTCAACGGCTTCTTGAGCCTCTTTCTTTTCAAAGCCATAAATTTTCGCCGCGAATTTTTTGCCGGCGCAAAGGCTTTCCTTTCCGTCCAAAAGCTTTGCCACAAGCTGGATGCGCTGGCTGGAAGACAAACTTTTTAAATACGCGCCAATCGCTTGATCGATTGAGCTTCCAATAAAAGAAACCAAAAAGCGTTCCTTCTCAAGCGGAAGAGATGCGTCTGAATCCTTTTGAATCTTCGCGAATTTTTCGCCGTAGAATTTTTCTTTTTGAATTTTCGCGGCGTCCAAACGTTCCTGGACATTGCCTAAAATCTCGCCGGCTTTTTTCTTTCCTTGTTCAAGAACGGCCTGGGCCTTTTTTCGCGCGTCGTTTTGTATTTCTTTGTCAAGGATATCGGTTGAGCGTAATTCTTCCATAAAAAAACTTCCTAATGCCTTTCGCTACACTTGAATGCCTACCGCCTCGCGTATCGAGTCAGTAAGCGTTTTGCGTCCGCTCAAATGCCCGTTAATTCCGGGAATTTCAACAATCAGCGGATACTTCGCGCCCCTCTGCCAGTCAACGACTTCGTTTTCCAGCATCATGGAAACTTCCTCCGTAAGGATGAGAACTTTTGGGCGCTCTCCGATTGCAGGCGCGTTCATCGTTCCGCCTTTGCCGGTAACGCGGTTAAAAGCGTCAAGGGCTTCGGTACGGTTTGCGACAACCGAGCCCGAAACTCCAACCAGGCCAAAGGCAAGAACGATTTCGCGTTCGCCAATCACAAAATAATTCACAAAAATCAGCCTAAAGGATTATGATAAGCAGGGCCACCAAGAAGCCCCAAAGGCAAATGCCTTCCGCCAATCCTACAAAGGGCAAGGCCTTGCCCGAAAGCTCGGCGTTCTCGCTCATCGCGCCCATGGCGGCGCTTCCGATTTTGCCAACGGCGATTCCGCCGGCAATGCAAGAAAGTCCTACAGCCAAGCCCGCGGCGACATACTTAAGGGCCTGAGAATTGTCGGCCTTTTGCTCAACAGCCTGGCCTTCATTTTTTGCGGAAGAAGTTTCCTCGGCAAAAATTCCAGCGGCCATCGAGCAAAAAAGCAAAGCCGCCAAAGCGATGATTTTTTTGTTCATAACGAACCTCCTAAAGATTTGTTTTCAAAATTTATACGGCTTGAACTCCCGGCCAGTCTCGTTAAAGAACTTGCTGAAGAATTCATAGTACTGCAAACGAATCGCCTGAATCGCGACAATCATTCCTTCAAGAACGACTACAATCGCGTTTCCCAAAAGCGTCACGGCCAGGCCGCCCGCGCCGCCAACCATCTCGCTCATCGTAAGAATGATAAAGCCCAAAACCGCGTGCGCCAAGGCAAAGGCGCCGACGCGCAAAAAGCTGATTGAGTTTGAAAGATAAGTGATGATTGTTTCCAGCAACTCAACAACCGCTTCAATCACCAACGAAAAAAGCCCGTTCTCAATCACTGGCCGCTCGCCGTCAACCAAGCGGATAAAGGGCTCGCCAAAGGCGCTAAAGAAAAGCGAGGCGCCGATTATAATCCAATCAAGCAGCGCCGGGCTGTGATGGAAGGCCGCGACTCTTACCGCCAAAACGACGACATGCCAAAAGAAGACGGCGCCAGCCAAACCGCTCTTTCCAAAAAGCGCCTTGCCGTATTGCCTTTGCAAAAATTTGTTGACGATGTTGATTATGATTCCGGTGGAATTGATTACAAAGCCCACCGCGATTGAAAATCCAAAGAACATGAACATTCGCTTTATCGAATCCGGATCGGACTGGGGCATCATCGGCAAAATCTGGTTTCTCGGGCTTCCAAAAAGGCCGGTCACAAAGCGCTCAAAGGGCTCCAGTATTTTTTCGTTGGCAAAGAACTCGCCGGTCAAAAGGCCCATCACCATGCTGGCGGAACCGATTCCGATAAAAATCGGAGCGAACTTGTTCCAGCCGCCAAGCTTTATGACTTTCTTGGCCATCAAAATTCCCAAGAGCAAGAAGACCAAGCCCTGGCCCGCGTCGCCGAACATTATTCCGAACAAAAGCGTGAAGAAAAATGCGACAAAAGGAGTCGGGTCTATCGTTCCGTACAAGGGAGAGCCGTAGCTGAAAATCATTCGCTGGAAGGCGCTGACGAATTTTCCGTGCGACAACTTTACGGGAACCTTTTCATGGCCGGCCAAAACGCCCGGCACTTCCTCCGGCTTGTATTGTCGTATGCTGATGCGGTCTTCGGTAATCGCGTCAAGGTCTTTCATCATTTCCATGCAGGCCGAGCTTGGAATCCAACCAGTCAAACGGTAAACCAACTGCGTGGACTCCAAGAGGCTTTCTGTTTCGCGGATTTTCGACGCAAGGCAGAACGAAGCCAAATACCTTAAAAACTTGTCGGAATGGCTTTCGGCAAAGCCGGCTTTTTCGTGGGCCGCCTCGTCCAAGGCTTTTTTGGCCTCGTCCTTTTGCTTCTTCAATGACTCAAGGACATCGTCCGGGATTCCCTTAAAGTCCTTGGGTATTTCCATCGGAACAAAGCCAAAGCGCTGCAATTCCGTGTCCAGCGCAAAGCGGCCCTTTTTGCTAGAGGCGGCCAAGATGCGGGTCTTGTCGTCTCCAAGCGGAACGATTATCGCGCGCGCTCCGACGGCGAATTTCAACTCGTCTAAAACGTCGGGATTGATTTTTCCGACGCGAAGGTTCAAGAACGAAAGATGGTCCAATTCGCTAAAGGACTGCTTTAAGTTGCTAAAGGAAGACGCCTCCGCGTAAGCCTCTTCCGCGCGCTTGCAGTTGTCGCGGGCCTCAACGTCGCGCTTGCTCAATTCAGAAAGGCTTTGCAGCAATTTTTCCGCGCCGGAAAAATCCTCTTCTTTTGGAAGCTCCGCGCCATCCAACGAAAGATTGGAATCGCCCACCCCCAAAAAAGAGCGCGCTTGGTCCAAGCGCTTGAACATTTCGCTTTCGGCGCTTTCAGAAGCGGCGCCGTCGTGCTTTTCGCCAAACGAAGACTGAAACTGAAAATTTCCGCTTTTCCCCAAATACAAGAGAACTTTGGATATGTCTTGCTTCAAGACCATAAGGTCAACCAAGCGCATTTCTGTTGTCTTTGCCATTCTATATCTCCTGGACCTTGACGTTTAAACGCAACGCTTCCGTCGCCATGCGGATGTAATCCAATTCTTTCGCCTTGATAAAATACCAACAAAGCAAGGCGGACGCGGAGCAAGGGTTAGCGTGAAACTTTTTTGTCGCCTTATTTATGAATTCCTTTTCGGAGCTTTCCTCAACCCAGCGGGGGTCGACGCTCCAAAGCGAGCCTTCCTCGCGCGGGTTCAAGAATTTCGCGTATTTCCAATTTTTCCAATCGTCCCAATTTTGAACGTCCTTGTCGATGATGGACAAAGCCTCGCCGCCAAGAGGGTCGCTCTTTCCGTTTCGCGGATTTATGGAAGCCAAGCGCTGGACGATTTGATTTTTGTCCATGCCGTAATAAAGCTTAAGGCGCAAAACCCAAACAACGTTTCGCATGGAATAGCGCTCGGCGATCAAGGCTTGGGCGATCGCCTTGTCTTCGCCAAAAAGCTCTTGGCTTGAGGCCCAAATTCTTTTTATGAACTGCAAGTCAAGGCTGTTGTCCAAGGCCTGCTGCTCTGAAATTCCAGGCGCGTGGTCATACCAGCCAAGCGCGGAGCCTTGCGTGATTTTTTGGATTGAAGGCCAAGCCCCGTAATTCAAAAGGTTGTAAGGCTTAATGTCGTTCAAGGGCGGAAGATCCTTTTGTCCCATCGCGGCCGCCGCGCCCAAAGCCTTTAAGTTTTCGTAGTCAAAGTATTGAAGCAAGTCAATCAACACGCGGGCAGGCTTGTCGTAGGCGGACAATAGTTTTTTGTATTCCAAAATGAATTGTTCGGCGGCCTTCCGCTCGATTGCTTTGGCCAAAAGAATTTCCGGAACGGCGGGAACATCTTCCTCAAAAACCAACGGCCACAAGTCCGCCAATTTTTGAACGCCAAAAAGCTTTGAGGCCCTCGCCCCCGTATAGGAACGGGCCAGGATTCCGCTGGCTTTAGCGTAAACATAAGAAGAAGCGCTTGAAGTGTCCATGTCCGCCTTCTTTTAAAATATTTTTTCCAAAAGCTTGTTGAACGCGTCAACGTCTTTTGGCGTTCGCTCTATCCGCGCCTTGTATTCTTCCAGTTGTTTTTTGTGGTTTTCTTGCGTGGCCGCGACATTGTCATTGTAATCGCTTTCCATTCGCGCCGCCATGCTTTCGTATTTTTGATTGTAGTCAGAGTCGGCCTTGGCCCTGGCCGCGGCAATTTCCTTGTCGCTGTCTTCTTGCGCTTGGACGATAAGCTCCGCCGCCTCTTCTTCCACTTTTAGAAGATGGGCGATTGTGTCCTGCTCTTCGTTCGCCATTACGCCAACGCCTCCTCTAACCTGCAAAGCTCGTCATAAAGCTCCTGCGCGGTTTTCTTTTCAGCAAGAAGGGACGCCGCTTCAGGATTCTTTAGAATCAAGGCCAACTGCTGCATGACCTTAAGGTGCAAGGCCGTTCCGTCGCTTCCGAACAAAAGCATAAAAACAACATGAACCGGCTTTGCGTCAAGCGAGTCGTAGTCAATTCCCGCGCGGCTGATTCCAATCGCGCCAAAGCCGTTTTTCACTGACGGACAAGAAGCGTGCGGTATCGCCACGGACGGAATTATTCCAGTGGTCATCTTTTCTTCGCGGGCAATCAAAGCGTCCAAGGCTTCCTTGCGGTCGATGCCGCAGCCGCCGCGCTCAAAAAGCTCGACCATTTCTTCAAACAATTCGTCTTTGTCGGAACTTTCGAGATTAACGCTTATAAGCTCAGGCTTAAAAAAAGTTTCCAACATAGGCTTTTGGATTACTCCTCGGCGGGCGCGTCAACGCTCTGCTTGGGGGCTTCCTTTGAAGATGAATCGTCAAGATACTTGTACCATTCGAAGTCTTCGGCGGCCTCGCCTGTAGTCGTGTCAACGGCTTCCTGAACTTCCGTTGAAAGAGTCTGCTTTACCGCCGGCTTTTTGTTCAAGCGCGCAATGAAAAAGGCGTCCAAGATGAAGAGGACGACAAGGACAAAAGTTGTTTTGCTTATCACGCTGGCAGAGCGAGAGCCAAAAGCCGCGCTTCCGGAACCGCTCAAAAGGCCGCCAAGTCCGCCGCCCTCGTCGTTCTGAATCATAACCAAAAGAACCAAGAGAATGCAGATAATCACAAAGGCGACCATCAAAATTGCTTTTACAACACCCATATTTACTCCAAAAATAGTTTTCTATTGTGGATAGTTATTATAATGAAAAAAAGAAATATATTCAAGAGAAAAAATAAAAAAACACGCTCCCAGTTGCGGATGCGACAGTTCGGCACCGCTAGCTAGCGTCGCTACTCGCTGTTTGCGCTTGTAACTATTTAACTCCGCCGCTTTTGCGGCGGCGCAAACAGAGAGTTGCCGTCTGTCGCCCCGCGCCTTCGCGCGTGTTTTTTCTTCAATTCCCGCGAATGGATTCTTCTAAAAAATCCACTCGGCGGGAATTATTTGACAAATACGAGCGGACTACTCGTTGCAAATGGGCTCGAAGGTTTCGGCTTTGAGCGAGGCGCCGCCGATCAAGCCGCCGTCGATGTCTGGCTGGGCAAGCAAGTCTTTGGCGTTGGAGGCTTTCATTGAGCCGCCGTACTGGATGATTGTCTCGTCGGCGACCTTCTGGTTGTAAAGCTTGGCGATGTAGGCGCGGCAGAACTTGTGGATGGCCTCGGCGTCTTCGGGCGTGGCGGTCTTTCCGGTTCCGATGGCCCAAACAGGCTCGTAGGCAATCGTCACTTTCTTCATCTGCTCTTCGGTGACTCCGGCCAAGTCGGCTGAAAGCTGGAAGGCGCAAACCTGCTCGGCGTTTCCGGCCTCGCGGTCAGAAAGCAACTCGCCGATGCAAAGAACGACCTCAAGGCCTTCGTTGAGCGCGCGGCGAACCTTTTTGTTGATGAGCTCGTCGGACTCGCCGATTTCGTGGCGGCGCTCCGAGTGGCCGAGGATTACCGACTGAACGCCCAAATCCTTAAGCATTTCTGTAGAAACTTCGCCTGTGTGGGCGCCGTTGGCCGTTGCGGCCACGTCCTGGGCTCCCAAAAGGATGTTGGATCCCTTGAGAACCTGTCCGACGGCGTCAAGGTAAACGAAAGGAACGCCGACCATGAATTTGTTGGCCTTTCCCTTAAGCGCGGCGACCAAGTCCTGGGCCAACTTCACGGCCTCGGCCTTGGATGTGTTCATCTTCCAGTTTCCTGCGATATAATGTGTTCTTGCCATTTTATGTTCCTCCTATTAATTATGGTTATAAAAAACCCGCGAGTTTTGGCGTTTTTCGCGAAGCGAAAATGCGAGCCTTGCGAGCAAGCCAAAACTCGAATCTTGGCGCGAAAGTCTACTTTTGCGCCAAGATTGCGATGCCAGGAAGTGTCTTTCCTTCCAAGAATTCCAAGCTGGCTCCGCCGCCTGTAGAGACATGGGTCATCTTGTCGGCAAGGTGGAACTTGTTGACGGCGGCTACGCTGTCTCCGCCTCCGACCACTGTCATGGCTCCGCGGCCTGTGGCTTCGGCTACCAAGCGGGCAACCTGCTCGGTTCCCTTGGCAAAAGCGTCAAACTCAAAGACTCCTACCGGTCCGTTCCAAACGATTGACTTTGCTGTAGAAAGAACTTCCTTGTAAGCCTCGACAGTCTTGGGGCCAACGTCCATGGCCATCAAGTTTTCGGGAATATCGATGTTGTCAACGGCAACGGCCTTTGCGTCGGGAGAGAACTCTTCGGCGCCGACGTGGTCAACCGGAAGGATGATCTTCACGTTCTTGGCGGCCGCGTCGCTCAAAAGCTTTTTGGCTGTGTCGATGAAGTCGTCCTCAACCAAAGACTTTCCCACCTTGTGGCCCTGGGCCTTGAGGAATGTGTAAGCCATTCCGCCGCCGATGACGAGCGCGCTGGCGTTCTTCATCAATGATTCCAAAACCGCGATTTTTGAAGAAACCTTGGCGCCGCCGATGATGGCGACCTGCGGCTTGGGCGGGTTTGTGACCATAGGCTCGATGTTGGCGACTTCCTTTTCCATCAAGAAGCCTCCGACCGGCTTTTCTGACATGAACTTGGCGATTGTGGCCGTTGAAGCCTGGTCGCGGTGGGCGGTTCCAAAGGCGTCGTTAACGAAAATGTCGCCGTATGTTGAAAGCTCTTTGGCCATTGTCTCGCGCTCGGCGTCAACCTTGCTGGTCTCTTCCGGGTGGAAGCGGACGTTTTCAAGCATGGCCACGGCTCCTTCCGGCAAAGCGTCGATGGCGGCCTTTTGACCGAGGGCGTCGGGCAAGAAAGTCACGGGCTTTCCAAGCTTTGAGGCAAAGTATTCGACGACCGGCTTCATGCGGTTCTTGCCGTTGATGAACTTTTCCTTGTCGGCGTCTGTCCAAGTCTTTCCGGCTTTTTCGGCCTTTTCCTGGGCCTTCTTGACGTCCTTTTTGGGGTCGCCCAAGTGGCTCATCAAAACGAGCGAGCGGGGGCTTTGCTCAAGAATGTATTTAATTGTAGGAAGGGCGGCCATAATGCGGGTGTCGTCCTGCACGACTCCGTCCTTCATCGGAACGTTAAAATCAACGCGCATAATCACGCGCTTGCCTTTGAGGTCAACGTCTTTGACTGTCTTAATCATATCATTTCTCCTTAAAAAGTATGAAAATTTATGCCTAATATTCTATACCATCTTGCGGAAACTTTCAACTGAATTTACGCTCGCGGGGCCGGATTTTTTTCTTGACATCGCGCCCATATGTGATAAAATTATACTATATTTAACAAAGTGGAACAAAGACATGCTAATTTACTTTTTGGGAGGGGAAAGTGAATTTCTACATGGAATGAACTTTCATCTTTTTAAAAAAATAGGCTCCTTCGCGCAGGCTGTAAAAAGGCAGCGGCCGGAGCTGATTGTGGCGGACTTAGGTTTTTTGGGAGCCGCCTTTGACCTAAAGCGCTTTTTGAGCGAGCAAAGGATAGAGGCGCCCGTCCTCTACCTTAACAAAAGCGACGCCTCAAAAAGCTTCCTGTACAAGCTTAAGTCCAGCAAAAAAATTCCTGACAAGCTTTTTGAGCTTTTAAAGATTCTCTACAATTCGCCAAAAAGCCAGAGCCTAAGCGAAATCAGGGAAAGCCTTGTGAGCGCCGGGATAGACTGGAGCGCAAACTGCGCCCGCGTGTCCCTTTGCAGGCTAAAAAGAATTTTGCAAACAAAAAGCGCTTGCGGAGTGGGCTTGATAAAGGAGCGCGACGGCTACAAGCTGATGCTTTCACCGGATCAATTTGTCAAGGTCGGAATTTAACTTTAAGTACTGGCTCTTGTTCGGATTCAAGGCGATGACTTGGCGCAAGTAATACTGGGCCTTGCGGTAGTCCTGCTTGGAAAAATAAATCTTGTACATTCTAAAAAGCGCGTCGGAGTTCCTTGGGTTGGCGATTACCGCCGAGCGCAAGTCCGAAAGCTGCGACGCCTCGTCGGAAGCCAAGAAGGAGCGCTGGTAAAGCAAAAAGCTTTTCATTGAAGACGAGGCGCCGCCCAACGCCGAATTGATGTAGCGCGAGGCCTGCGCGGACTTTCCCGTGGCGACCATGCTTTCAACGTAAAGCTGCGCCGCCTTCTCGTTGTTCGGCGACTTGTTGTAAAGCCCGGCCGCTTTTTCCCACGCCTCGGCGTAGTAGCCCAAGGCAAGGCAAATTCGGGTATGGGCGCAAATCGCGTCGATGGAAGGCGAAGATGCGGCCATTATCTTTTTGCTGGAAGCGTAGGCCTCGCTCCACTTTCCTTCCTGCGCCAAAGTCTGTATCAAAAACGAAAGCGCCTGCTGGTTGTCAGGCTCCACCGCGAGCACTTGGTTCGCAAGCTCCGCGCCGCTTCTTTTTCCGATTGTAACTCCGCTCTCCCCCGCAAGCTCGGCCGCGGCCAAGAGCGCCTCAAGGTCGTTGGGATACAAGGAAAGCGCCTTTTCTATCGTGGAAACGGCAAGCGTCGCGTTTTTGTTCCACTCCTTTTGAACGCGGGCGCGCAAAAGAAGATAGTCCTTGGCGCTTGTGTTCGACTTTGCGTAAACGTCAAGCAACGAAGTGGCCTTAAGATACTCACCGGTCGCGACAAAAATTTTGGCGCGGAACAAAACCATTTCCAAGTCGGCAGGATTTTGCTGCAAGGCCATCAAGGCGTAGCGCTCCGCGGTGTTGTAGTCTCCGCTGGCGTAGGCGTTGCGCGAAAGGAGCTTTAGGAGGTCTATGCTTGACGGGTAAAGGACAATCAAATTGTCGGTGACGGCCTTGCTTTCCTCGTAGCGGCCAAGCGCGTTAAGGCAGGTGGCCAAAAGGTAATGGACTTCAAAGGCCTTGCTTTCTTGCGCGGCGACTTTCAGCAAGTCTACGGCCTCAGCGGCTCTGTTTGACTTTGAGCAAAGCAAGGCCAAGAGGTAGTTGGCCAAAACGCTCTTTGGGCTAATGGCAAGCGCGGCCCTCAATCGCTCTTCGGACTCAGGGTAATAGTCGCGGTTTGTGACAGGGCTTTTCAACACAAGCGACGGAAGCGCGTTGGCCAAAAAATCTCCGTTGCCGGTGCTGGTGTCGTAGATTCCGTTTTTTGCCGCCTCGATGGCGCCTGTGTATACATTGCGGGCGGGAACGCTGGGCGCTTCCAGGTTAAGGCCCTGCGCCTGGCTGGGCCAAACAATCTTCAATGTCTCTACGATTATGTAGACCAAGACGCGCTCGTTTTCCTTGTAGTCGACCGAGAGTTTTTTCAGGCTTTCGTAAGCGGACAGCAAGGATTCGGGAGAGCCATTTTGCGCTTGCTCCAAAACGCTCTTTGATATGCCGGAAAAATATCCCGCGCCTTCGTTTTTGCTTCTGTCCACGTTTATCGCGGTGACTTCGCCAAGCTCCTCTTCGTCAACGGCCTGTTCCTGGCCTTTCTTGGACTTGCTCTTGCTGTCAGCCTTTTTTTTGCCGCTTTTCTTTGAGGCCTTCGCCAAAAGCGCGGTCGGCTGAAAATCCTCCCCAGGATAATAGTCCGCGCAAAAGGCCATGCCTAAAAGAGAGAAAAGCGCTGTCAAAAGGCAAAGCAGCTTTTTGGGCATCTAGCAGTCTTCCTCCGAAAACAGGGAAGGCTCGTCGTCATCTTCCTGCATCGCGGGAAAGATATCCTTTGCCTTAAGGCGCGCGTAGTAAGCGGCTATGAGGGCGATTCCTCCAGCGATAAGAATGAAGGGCATGAAATACGAAAAGAAAACCCGCATCGGCATTTTTATTATTTTGAATGTGAACAAAAAGAAAAACGCGCCTAGAAAAGTAAGCGCCGCGGACGGAATGACATAGAAAGTCCTGAACTTTTTGTAGTGGAAACGCCCAACGGGAAGAAGCGTCACTCCAAAAGCAACAACCACGATTGGCCAAAATTGCCTAAAATGCACTTCGCCAAGGCGAGCGTTCAAAAACAAGACGGCCAAAGAAAGCAGGCACAAGTTGACGGATATATAAAAAACCACGGAGCTTTGCGTCAAGAGCGAAACATAGACCAACGCCGCCGTCACCAAGACCAAAGCGCAGTTAAGGACAAAATGATAGGTCTCCATCTTCGCGACCGGCGGCAAAAAAGCCATAACAATTCCCGCCAAAAAAAGAATAAGGCCCAGAGCCAACAGGATATTCTGAAATTTTCGATTGTCTTTAGCCATAAAGTCCATTATAGCGCTTTTTGCGCAAGCCTTTCAAGCGTAGGGCGCTTCCAGAGAACAGGCCCGCCAAGCGCTTTCAACCGGCTTTATTGATAAAAAAGCCAAAATGCGCTACAGTTTCAATTTATAATGAAGAAAAACGCTATTTTTAGAACGGCGGCTTCTCTTTGCCTTGCCTGCGCGCTTTTTTCTTGCGGAGGCGCGGGCGGCGACAAGGCAAGGCAAGACAGGCAAATTCAAAGGGAACTTGAGGCTCTTTTGCAGGAATCCACGGCTTCCAGCGAAAACCGCCGCTACGCAATAATAAACAAAATTTCCACAAAATGGCTGGCCGACCAAAAGTACAACGACTTGATCCTTTACCTTACCGACCATGTCGAGCGCAATCCCGACGACAAGTACAACGCCTACTGGCTTTTGATGACCGCCTACGCCTACGTCCAAATGAGGCAAGACCGGGTGGCAGAATACTACTTTGAGCGCATCATAAAGAACTACCCCGACCTTAAGGTAAAGGACCAGTCGGTTCACTTTTTGTGCCTTGAGCGCTTGATTCAAATTTCCACCAACCACGAAAACCGAATCCAATACTTTAACACTTTGATAAACCGCTTTCCATCAAACGTAAGCATAACCGAAATGTACGTCCGCCTTGCCCGCGAGTACGAGCAAATAGGCGAATGGACAAAGGCGCTAAAGACCTACACGCTGTTCTTGGAGCAGCCTGACGCAAGCTCTATCCAAATCACCGACATGCACGACATCTACAACTACGCGCGAAACTTGATAGACTTCAACAACTCGCCGAAAAACTGGACTTTCAAAACCCTGGACGCCTTGGCAAACGCCGTAAAGGAAGCGATTGTCCGCTACCAGCCAAGAAAGCTTGACGAATACCGCTCAAAAGTCAATTTCTTCACCGTTTCGTGGAGGCAAGACGACAGCATTCCGACAGGCTCTGTGGACTTCTCGATGCGCAACTACATGCACGGAAACAGGATCACCGTCACGGAGGAATTGATTCCCGGCCCCACAATCAACGAGGCCTACTTAAAAAGCAAGGGCTGGACTCTTGCGGTTCCGACCTGGTATTTTTATTTTAGGAAAGTAAACTATCCGGCCAATCCGGACATTCACGGTACTTGGGAATGGGCAGGCATTTATATCGGCGAAATGATGTAATCCTCGCGCTTTTTGTCCTCGCCGCGAGCGCGTTCGCAATCCCCTCGGAGCAAGGCCTTGTTCAAGGCAAAAAAGCCGCGCCCCAAGAATTCGCGCCCGAGGAATTTGTTTCCGAGCGCGGAGGAACGGGCTTTTACTTTGCAATCGACTTGCCCGGAGCCGACCGCGAGGAAGTCCTTCCATTCAAGGAACGCTGGCTTTCCTCTTGGGGACGGGCGGAACTGAACTCCATCCTGGAAAACGGAAGCCAATACCGGCACTACGTCCGCCGCCGCTTGCAGGAGGAAGGGCTTCCCGCCTGCATAGAATACATTCCGGTCATCGAATCCAGCTACAAGCCTTTGGCCAAGCCCGCCAGCGGGAAGTCCGTCGGCCTGTGGCAATTTATGGAAAACAGCGTTGAAAACTATCTTAGGCTTGACAAGTGGCTTGACGAGCGGCGCGACCCTTGGAAATCGACTGACGCCGCCATCAAAAAGCTTAAGGCCAACCACAAGCAGTTCGGCGACTGGCTTTTGGCCATCGCGGCCTACAATTGCGGAGCGGGCGCGGTCAGGCGGGCGCTGGCGAAAAGCCCGCAAAAAACTTTTTGGGCTTTGGCAAAGGCGAAGTTGATTCCCGGCCACGCCATCGCCTACGTTCCAAACCTTTTGGCGGTAAGCGACATAGCGCAAAACGCCGCTTGGTACAAGCTGGATTTGCCGGCGGCTTTTTACGACGCGGAAATCTACTCCCCCTACGACGACTTTGACTACATAGAAACGAGGAGCGCCATAAGCCTAAAGGCCTTGGCTTGCGAGCTTAGGATTGACGAAAAGGCCTTGCTGGCCCTAAACCCGGCGCTCCTTTACGAGGCCACGCCGGCGGGCGAAAGCTACGAATTGCGGCTTCCGCGCGGAATGAAGGCCAGCGCCGAGGACGCGATTTTTAATATTATGTTGAAGAAAAAAGATGCCGATAACAATTAAGATGAAAAAGAATTTTTGTTTTAGCGTAAAAAAAGCGGCGATCCTGGCCGCCGCGGCATTTTCCCTTTGCGCCATCCACGCACAAAAAAGGCCTAACGACCCCAACTCGCCCCTAGCCTCAAAGAGCAAGATAAATTGGGTCGAAAAAACCTTCACTTCCAACGTCACGCTTGACGTTGACAAGGCCCTCATTCCGATGCCCAGCGGAAAAAACTCCGCGGTTAACATGGTCACAAGCCGTCTCCCCAACTTGATAAAAGACCCCCTTTTGACCCTTTACGTCGATTCAAGCAGAACTTTGGGCGACTACATTTTGGAACGAAAAATCTCCCTCCAGCAAATCACCGACATAATTGAATCCGGCAACAAGACCTTGGGATATTTTGAGAACAAAAGCTTTTTGTTCAAGATGGACCACAAGCTTTTGTTGAATCAAGTCGGAAGCCTTTTCATCCGCCACCAGTCGCCCTACTCGCGCAGAAAGTCAATCGACACAATATCCTCAAGAATCTACACGGGAATAATCATCGACGCGCGCGGAAAGCTTCCAGTTCACGGAGAATTTGTCGACGGCCAAGCCGCCCCTTGCCTCTTTCCCCGCGTGTGGAACGAAAAAATGGAAGTCGTTTACGAGCGCAACATGATGGAAAGCGCGGCCGCAAAGGAACAAAGCGTTTGCGGCTACGATTGGAGCGACGACGAAAGCCGCTACCGTTCGCGCGTCGGCGCCGACCCAATCCACATCACGGCCAAGCAAATCTTTGGCCACAACAGAACCGACCTTGTGATAAGCGACGACGACGCGCTGCGCATTTTCTCCGTTCCGCAAAACGCCGAGCTTCTAAAGTCCGGAAAAATCGTTCTTCTCTTGGACAAGGACGTACTGATTCAAGACGTGGCCGCTCCGCTTAAGGACGACTCCTACTACACCGCTTACAGGAATGTCAAGCAATACCAGCTTAAAAAGCCTGGAGCCGACGCGATTGACGACGGCCCGGACGGAATCCGCTTTACTTACAACTTAAAGTTCATCGCCGACAGCCCGGAGCTCTTGCCGGAGGAACTTCCGCGCATCACGGAATTGGCGGACCTTCTTAAGGAGGCGCTAAGCGACAACTCGTTCACGATTTTTGTCGCCGGCCACACAGCCGACATCGGCCAGCCCGAAAACCAAATGCGCCTTTCAATCGACAGAACGCAAACAATCATCGCGCTTTTGATCGAGCAAGGAATCGACAAAAACCTCTTTAGCTACCGCGGCTATGGCGAAACCGATCCAATAGGCGACAACAGCACCAAAGAAGGCCGCGCCCTAAACCGCCGCGTAGTCATTACCTTGCGCCCGCGCCAGACTTACATTCAAAGAAGTTGGTAAGAAAAAATGTTCGCAAGCCTAAGACTGCGGCGCGAAAACCACTTCAAAGACTAAGACTGCGCGGCCGCAAACTCAGGCGGTAGCGGAGCCTCAAAGCGAAGAGGCTTTCCAGTAAGCGGGTGCGGCAGTTCAAGGCTAAGCGCGTGCAAAAAAATCCGCTCCGCCTGGGCGCCGCCGTACAATTGGTCCCCCAAAATCGGAAGTCCCTTTTGGCTAAAGTGTACGCGGATTTGGTGGGTGCGGCCGGTAAAAAGCTCCGCTTGGACAAAGAGGCGGCCGTCCTTTTCATCTAAAACCTTAAAATCCGTCCGAGCGAATTTTCCGCCCTTATCTTTTGGAACAAAGCCCCACTTGGCCGCCTGGCTCTTTAGCGACACGCGGCCCAAATAGTTTTGGACGGAAAACGAACTGCCAATGCGGAGACTGCTTTCAAGCCCGGAAGGCGCGGCCCCGTTTTTGCCTTGAACAAAATCTTTTGAAAGGCCAAAACTGGCGGAGGCGTTTTTTGGCTTGCAATCCTTTGCGGCGCGAAGATTGTTCGCAAGACCATAACTTCCGGCCCGCTCGCAAACCGCAACGTAAACCTTCTTTGCCGCGCGGAGATTGTTGGCAAGCCCAAAAAGCGCGGCGCCGTTTTGGTCTTTAATATAATCTCTTCCAAGACCAAGACTTCCGGCGGCCTTTTCGACCTTGCCAGCAATATTCGCGCCGCCTTCCTCAAGCCGCGACGAATCAAAGGCGGCGAAAAGCGCGGCGTTGGCGGCCCTTTGCTTTGAGAACAAAATCACGCCGCTAGTGTCTCGGTCAAGCCGGTGAACGACGCCGCAGTATGGCGGATTTTTGTCAAGGCCGATTTTTTTATGCAAGTAGCGGATCACCGCCGCGCGCAAATTGTCGCGGTCCTTGGCAAATGTCGCCTCGGTCGGAAAGCGCGGCGGCTTGTTGACTACGATTATCGCTTCGTCCTCGTATAAAACGCGCGATTCGTCCAGCTCAAATTTTATGTCGTCGTTGGGCTTTTCGTAAAAGAATTTTTCTTGGTCGTAAAGGACTTTTACCCGCGCGTTTTTTTTAAGGATAAAGGCCGGGTTCTTGCAAACAAAAAAGCCGCCGCGCGCGTTTTGGGCTTGCGAGGCCTTTTTTTCGCCGCCGTTTTGGGTTTGCGAGGCATTGCGCTCCGGCGAAGCGGCGACCATGACGTTCCCGCTAAAGAGCAAGCGGCGGATCTTGGAATTGCTAAGCGCGGCTTTTTCGCTGGCCGCGTTTTGGTCTTGAACGCAGTCCGCGCAGGCGGCGTTTTGGCCTTGCAAAGCCTTGGGCAATTCCAGGCGCAAAAAATCGTTTAGGGTCGCCGCGCTTTGAACGGTCAAAAGGATTTCTTGGCTCATACAAACTTATAGTCGGGCTCGCCGTTGGCCACGCAGATTTTTACGCGGCAGTCTTCCATGCAGACGTTTTCCTCAAAGGCAGCTATGTCAAAGGCCGCGGGGCTCATCAAATCGTCTGGATTAAAGCTCAGCTTTAGCTCCGTTTCCTCGCTCTCGCCTTCCAAGCGCGAAAAGGCTCCGTTTATCCTTACCAAGTCGACGACGACAGGAAGCAAGCGCTCCAAGCGCTTTTCGGAATACTTTTCCTCCAAAAAAACGACTTGCATTTTTTCGATTTCTTTGTGGCTTGCGTCCAAAATCTTTTTGCGCGACTCATAGCCGCAATTGTTGCATCTCTGCCATTCGGCAAAGTCCGAAAAGAATTTTGACGGAGCGATTTTAAGCGGCTTTAAAACCGAGTTGAACCAAGGAACCGCGCGGCCTTCCGAATAAAAAACATTTATCGCAAACGCGACGTCGCGCGCCCACGTTATGTCCTGGCTTGAAAAAACCGCGGTGCTCTTGGCCTCCTTTTTGTCGGAGAACAGTTGCTCAAAGTCAATGTGGTTTGGATAAAGCGGAAGCGCAAAGTCAATGCGGTCGCGGAAACCTTTTATCGAATCTCCTTCGGAGAGCGCGTAGTCCATTAAAAAGCCAAAGACGATTCCAGCGTTGTTCAAGAGCGCGGCTTTTTTTGAAAAAAGCTTTTTGTCCAAAAAGAATTTTTTCCCGGCCTCGCCGCGCATAATCACGTCAAGCGAGCAAAAAAGGTTTTGCAAAAGGCCGACTATTTCAGCGTCGATGATTTCGGCCTTTGCGGGAATTGAATAGTAAACGTCGGGAGCCAGCCGCGCGGCCTTTTTTAAAAAGCCGGCCAGCTCTTTTTTGTCGGAAGAAAAGCGCCTGTCATGCAAAGCGAATTCCGTTATGCCCCTTTTAGCGAAAGACGCCAATTCAGAGTCTATGTTTGAAAGGTCAAAATTGTATTCGCTTTGCACGATTTTTCTCGCGCCGCCTAGTTAAGCTGCAAAAGCTTTATGCCGCGCTTTTTGCAGTCGGCAAGAATTTCATCGGACCAAATGCTAACCTGCGTTTCGCCGATGTGCGCCTTCTTAAGAAGGAACATGCACAAGCGCGACTGGCCGATTCCGCCGCCCAAGGTTTGGGTAAGCTGGCCTTTTAGCAATTTGGAATGGAACATCAATTTTTCGCGGTCCTCGCAGCCGCGCTCCTTTAGCTGGGCCTTAAGGGATTCGGGCGAAACGCGGATTCCCATCGAGCTAAGCTCAAAGGGCTGCTGCAAAAGTTCGTTCCAAACGATGATGTCGCCGTTCAAGCCCTTGTGGCCGTCGCCGGTCTCGGTAATCCAGTCGTCGTAGTCGGGCGCGCGGCCGTCGTGCGGCTTTCCGTCGTCAAGCGCGGCTCCGATTCCGGTGATGAAAATCGCGCCGTATTTTTTTGCGGCCTCGCGCTCGCGCTCTTTTGGCGCAAGGTTGGGGAACTCGCGCTGCAAGTCGTCGCTGAACAAAAATTTAATGTTCTCGGGCAGCGTGGGCTTTAGCTTTGGATAAAAGTCGTACACGTAAAATTCCGCGCGCTTGATGCAGCGGTAAACTTTCTTTACGATTTCGTGCAAGTAGAAAACCGTTCGGTCAACGTCCTTTATCGCCATTTCCCAGTCCCACTGGTCAACGTACAAAGAATGCAGCGCGTCCATCTCGTCGTCGGGACGGATAGCGTTCATGTCGGTGTAGATTCCAAAGCCGGGCTCAAGCCCCAGTTCGGTCACCTTAAGGCGCTTCCACTTTGCCAAAGACTGGACAATCTCCAGCTTTTGGTCGCCAAGCGTCTTTACCGGAAAGCGGACGGGCCGCTCCACTCCGTTAAGGTCGTCGTTTACGCCGGTTCCGCTTCGCACAAAAAGAGGAGCGGTCACTCGCGTCAAATTCAATTCTGTTGAAAGGGCTGTTTGAAAAAAGTTCTTCAAAAGAACGATCGCATGTTCAGTTTCTTTTTCGCCAATGATCGGCTTGTAGTTTTTTGGGTAGATTTCCTTTGCCATATTAGGTTTCCTAGTGGGAACATTCTAGCGCTAATCAAGCAAAACCGCAAGAGCAACGCGCTTTTGCTAATGGAAATATCGACTGTCCGCTCGCGCGGACGACTGGCAATAGCGCTAATCAAGCAAAACCGCAAGAGCAACGCGCTTTTGCTAATGGAAATATCGACTGTCCGCTCGCGCGGACGACTGGCAATAGCGCTAATCAAGCAAAACCGCAAGAGCAACGCGCTTTTGACGTTTTACGCAAGCCTAAAAAAGCGGCGGGCGTTTTGTTCAACGGCGTCGCAAAGCGCGGACTCTTCCATTCCGCGGGCCTGGGCGATGAACTTGTAGGTCCACTCGATGTAGGTAGGGTTGTTGGCCTTTCCCCTCATCGGAACGGGAGCCAAATACGGCGCGTCGGTTTCGACAAAAAGCATGTCTTGCGGAACGTAAGACAAAAGCGTTTTTTTTTCTTCCATCTGGGACTTTTTGGCGTAAGTGGCCGAGCCGCTAAAGCTTATGACGCATCCCAAATCCAAAAAGGCCTTGGCCTCTTCCAAGCCGTAGGAATAGCAGTGAATGACGCATCTCTCGCCCCAGCCGCTTTCCTTTACGCAATCCAAAGTTTCCGCAAAAGCGTCGCGCGAGTGGACGATTACAGGAAGGTCCAGCTCTTTTGCCAAGGCCAGCTGCATCATAAAAAGCTCGCGTTCCGCCAAAACCATCGCCGCGTCAAAGTCGTCTTGGCTGCGGCTGTCAACGCCGCTTGGATTCCAATGATGGTCAAGGCCGCACTCGCCAAGAGCGCAAAGCTTTTTTCTAAAAGGGTCTAAAGACGAGCGCGCGGCCAAAATGTTTTTCTTTAGCGTTTCCACGCAGGCGGCGCGGTTTTTAATCGAGTCGGGGTCGGGCCAAATGCCCGCGCTAAGCCAAACAAAATCGCGGCAAGCGGCGGCGGCGTTTTTTGAGGCCGCGCCAAAAGAAGAGCCGCTTTCCATAAGCGCGAAAGTTTTTTCAAAAAGCTCTTGGCGGCCGCGCAAATCGTCGCAGTCGGTTCCAATGTCAAGCGCGAATTCAACGCCGCTTTCCGCCATTTTTTTTAGAACGCCGACGCGAGTCCATTCCTCGTCCTCGCGCAATGACTTAAAATGAAAGTGAGTGTCGGAATACATAGAGTCCGTTCCGCCTAAAGCTTAAAGCCCAAAATAACCTTTGCGTAAAAGTCCGCGCGCCTTAAGCTCAAGGCGGCTGAAGAGGCGTCAGAAAAATGCAGAGTGTCCGTCGCTCCCCTGCAGCCGACTTCAAAGCCCGGCCTAAAAAAAGAGCTTCCAAAATCGAATGTCGCCAGCAAGCCCAAATCGGCGAAAAACTGAAAGTCGCGGACCTTTCCAAAAGCGATTTTTAAGCCGGCGTCCGCCTTTGGACTGATTGTAAAAAGGCCAAAACACAGGGGCAATCGCGCGACGGCTCCAACGCCAAAAATGTTCAAAGACTCGCCTCCGATTTTTCTATGCTCAAACTCAAAAAAACCGCCAATATTTCTTTCAAAGGGCAAAAACTCCAAGCCGGCGATAAAACCCGCGCTTAATTCGACATTCGATTTGTCCTTTACAACAGGAATCAAGGCTCCGCCCGTGACGGCGACGGTGTAAGGGCTTACAAATCCTTGCCAAGAAACTTTCGACTTTTTATCCCCGGATTTTTTTTCAGCCTCGCCGTCGTCCTTGCCGGATTTTTTAGCCTTAGGCTTTGACTTTTTTTCGCCGTCCGTTCCTTGGACAGAAGCGATTCTGTAAACGCCGCTTTCTTTTTCCCAAACAAGATTTGAAAGCTTTTCGTCAAGGCCCTCGCCAGACATTTTCCCGTAAAGGTCATGGGCAACGGCGTATCGCAAGCCTTCGATTGGATTCATCGCAAACTCGGCGGCGACGCGGTTCTTTACCTTTGTGGCGCCGTGCTTGAAAATTTCCTCAAAGCAGTCCATGCCTTTTTGGGCCGCCATGTCGTAAGAAATAAATTTTACAAGCGCAGTGTAGTCGGAATTAGGCTCGGACAAAACGGCCTTGAATTTTTCCTGCCGTTCCGCCTTAAAAGCCTTGTCGTCCAGCGGCTTTTTTGACCTTTCAATCAACTTTAAGGCAAGCGCGGCCGGAATTGAAAAGTTTGTCGCGTCTCGGCCCACCGCCTTCCAAGTGTTGACGCCAATGACATCGTAGCCAGTCGCCGCGCTCTTTGACGCGACCAAAAGCGGCCCGCCGGAGTTTCCCGCGTCGATTTGAGCCGAATGCTGGATTACCGTCGAAATGGCAGGGTCAATCAAGTCCTTTATGCGGGCCGCGGAATTGGTGACGCTGCCCTTGCCGAATTGCCAGACAGGTTCGTCTCCAAGCCCCGGAAAGCCGGCGGAAACCACGTCCTGACCGTCATAGACTTTTCCAGCGTAGAACGAAAGGCCGCGTTTAAAATAATTGGCGTTGTTCTCAAAGCGCAAAATCGCCAAGTCAATGTCGTCGTCCGTAACCAAGACATAAAGGTTATCGTACTTGGCCAAGCTTCCGTCGTCCTTTTCAAATTCCAAGCTGACGCTGGCGGCCTGGCTTACGACATGCCTGTTTGTGACAATGTAGTTTTGTCCGTCTTTGTCAACATAGACAAAGGCCGAGCCAAAGCCTCCCTTTAAATATGAGTCAACGTATTCAGCGTAGGAATTGTAGCCGCGATTTTGCAGCTTGTCGCGAAAGTCTTCCAAAAACTTTATCTGCGCGTCGGAATATTTTTGCCGAGCGATTCCAACATAGTTTTTTACTTGAGCGAATGCCAAAGAAGAAAACAAAAACGCCGCGGAGGCAATAATAAACTTCTTCATATATTAGGCATTATAAACCATCGGACGCTTTCTTTCAAGCCGCTCTGACTTGCTCAAGTCTTATTAATAATATTCAACGACCGTCAATTTTTCTATGTATCCGGCGTCACTTGTGTCTACAGGCAACAGGGGAGCTCGCGTAAGGACGGCCTTGTCCCCAAAAAGGCGGACAACTTCGTCTTTGGCGGCGTCGTAATTATCATTGCATTTTACATCCACAACTTTAAAATCTTTGCCTTCGACAAAAAATTCAAAGTCGCCGATATACACATATTTTTCGCCCTTCGGAACCTTTACCATAAATCCAGACGGAAGGTAAATCAAAAGATTTGTGTCGCCGTGAAAATAATATTGGAACGGATAGGTAAAGCAAAAATTATTTGTCTTTGTCTTTTCGTAATTGGCAAGAAAAATTTCTCCGTTCTTAAAGTGAGCCTGGCTTTCAAAAACTCCTACATCCCAAGCGTCAACCTTGCTTTGCGCAGGAACATATGGAAGATAGTAAACATCCTGTTTTTCAAGAACGTCTTCAGAAACGCCTCGCGTCTTGACAAAAAAATCCAAGTCTTGCTTGTTGTGAACAGTCACGCGTCCGACAAACATAACCTCATTGCTTTTGGGAGCGTCAATCTTAGCGCCTTCTTTCTTTGGCTTTCTCTTGCCGGCGCTTAAAAAAGAGCTTGCGAACACAAGCAAAAGCGCAAAAACTATAAAAGACTTATTGATTTGCATTCTCATATTCCTTAACAACATATTCCATTTCTTCGTTGATTAACGGCTCCCACTCCGTTCCTTTAAATTTAGACAAAGTAAACTCAAGGGCCTTTTTTCTTTCTTCCCAAATCCACCTGCAATATTTCTTCGCCTTTTTTTCATCGCCGCATTCTTTTAGCATCCTTTCATACAATTCATCAGGATCTGTTTCCCAATACTGCCAACAGACTATTTTCTTGTCATTCGGAATGTCAAGAACATCATTTTTGGATTTGAGCCATTGCTCACCGAAAAAATTCTTTGCAAAAGGATTTGCGACTGTCTCAAGAGTCTCTTGCGTTCCCATAAAACGGCATCGAACCGTCTTTCCCATAGCTTCCGACAAACTAACTGATTTGTCGTCAAAATGCTCATACCTTGCCCAACGGGTGCCTTTTTCAACAGGAGCGAAACAAAAAAAATCGCTTCCGCCCATTTTTGCCTGACGGCATTGCGAAGTGATATACGCAGGCTTTTTGTCAAAGTTAATTTGCGACGCTCCCTTTATATTGCCAACGCCATATATTAGAACGCCGTCATTCACACTCAAGAAATCCAAAGGATTCCAATTTTTTACTTGCGAAAAGGCAAGCGACGAAATAAAAAACGCGGTCAACGCAATCAAAAACTTTTTCATAGTTTGATTATAAGTCAAGCGCTCTTTTTTTTCAAGTTGTCAAAAGTTAAAAAAAGGCGCCCGCAGGCGCCCTTTTCAATCTTTATTCTTGAATGTTTTTGGCCGTCTCGTTGTACGCGTCCATCCAAGGAGTGCCGGCGTAATAGCTTTGGAATTTTTTTGCGGCCAATTTATAGAATTGCTTTGTGCAAGGCTTACCCTTGAACACAAGTTTGTTGGGCTTTTGAATGTCCGTAAATTTCTCGCCGGCTGAGGCCGCCACTGCGACAGACTCGGCGAAAATCATTCCATAAGTGTAAACGCCAGGCTCGTTAGGAACGTCGATGACCAAGACCTGCTGGTTGGGCTTAAAGTCCATGTCCCATACATTGTCAGAGCCAAAAAGCTTGTTTCCCTTTTGAACAACGCCGCCGGTAATTCTTCCCTTCATCTTTGTAATCATATAGCGGCTTCCGGGTTTGCAGGGCTTGAAAATCGTCCAGCTTTGCATGTCGCCAAAAGGATACTCAAACGACTGCTCGTCAACGCCAAGTTTGGGATTGATTTGCTTGAACGTCGCCGCGTCGTTCCCCGGCATCGTAAAAAAGATTACGCAAGAATTTTCAGGCGTCATCGTCTCGTCATACTGGCCGGCGTAGCTTCCATTTTTAGCCGCTTTTTTTTGGGCGAAGGCGTTGCTCGCCAAAAGAAGCGCCGCAAAGAGCGCGGCCGCGAAAACAGTTTTTTTCATAAGATAGTCTCCTAAAAAAGTTTTCTCTTATAATATAATCCCCTCCCCGATTTTTTGTCAAGCAAAAGGCGGCGAGCGCATGTCGCCAAGACCGTGAGCGAGATCGCCTTCTTGCGCAAAATAAAAAAAACTGTTACTATGCTTTTGTCGCCGAAATGGTGGAATTGGTAGACACAAGGGACTTAAAATCCCTCGGCCGTAAAAGGCCGTGCCGGTTCAATCCCGGTTTTCGGCAGATATGGTAAAAAAAAAAATCCGCCCGATTGGGCGGTTTTTTTTGCGGCGCGTCTTGGGCTTGCTAACCGCTATTGCGCCGCGATTTTTTTTACTTTACTTTTGAGAAGAGCTCGGCCATTGCGGCGCGATAATCTTATTCGCGCCGCAAAAGGAACGAGTCAAGGCCTTGAGCGAAGCGTGCCTTGACCGTTCCTATTTTACTTTAGAGAAAAGCTCCGCCATTTCCGTTCGCCAAGCGCCTGGATTGTTGCGGTCTTCCCACTCGATTATTTTTTCAATCTTAAAATGCTTTGCGTCCGAAGGGTTTTCTCTTGTAATCACCGCAAAGCGGCCCTGGCCAATGTAAGCGATGTTTTGGTTTGAAGCCAAAGATTCCGCCGCGTTAAGCTTTTCCAAAACGCAGTCAAAATGCATCGGCAGGCCTGTCGCCTTGTCGGCAATCGCGCTGGACAAATCCTCAATCGGCTTTCCGCAAGCGGGGCAAATCGTCTCGCGAGCCTTAAACTCTCGGATCGCGCTTTCACGCGCGGCAATGTCGGCGGGAGTCTCAGGATTAAAATGGCTCCTGGGCTGCTGCCTGCTTTCCGGCCTGTTGTTGGACCACGAACTTTTTTGCCTGTTGTTTCTTCTGTTGTTTCTGTCTCTTCTTCCCATTACGAATACAATCCTTCCTTAGCATTTAAATGCAATTCGTCAGGATTGTCAACCATGTTGCGGCTAATTACATACGCGATTCTATTAATCGCATTGTCAAGGTATGAAGAGTCGTGAATTTTTTCCCGCAAAGCCAATAATCTTGGAGGCAAATCTTCATATTCGTATTCCGCCTCGGCAACATCATAAGCGGCAAAGTCTAACGCAGCGCTCATTTCTTAGGATCTTCCTCCCGACACCCAAAATAGTTACGACAAGCGGCAAAAGGCCGCCAATTGTTCAGTTTTCTGAAAATGCATTTTCTATCAGATGAACGCGTTCAAAGCCGGGAAGCCCAACAGCGACAACGTCAAATCTGATTATCTTGTTACTATATTGTCGATGGTTTTTCAAAAAATATTTAGCGGTTTCTACAATCTTGCGTCTTTTTCTTGGCCCTAGTTCCGCGGCCAAAACCTCGGCGTTGCCGTTTGGAAGCGCCTTGACTTCCACAAAAACCAACAAATCGTCTTTTTGGACAATTATGTCTATCTCGCCAAAGCGAGTCCTAAAATTGCGCTCCAACACTAAAAAGCCTTGGCTCTCGTAAAGATTCGCGGCCTCGGCCTCGCCGGCGGCCCCTAAAAGCTTTGTGTTTGAGGAATTCTTCATCAGGCCTAAATTTCTTCCAGCTCTTCAACGTCGTCAGCGTCTTCAACCGGGGACGCTTTTTCAAAGCGCTTTTTGTCAAAGCCGGCCATGCGGCTGATGTTGGCGCCTTCCTCCAGCTCAAGAACATGGCCGCTTGTCAAGAGATACTTGATGTTCCATCTTTTGATGGCTGCCAAATGGTAAGGCTTTACGGTCTTTCCTTCGGCCAAAAACATGTTCTTTCCGTCGTCAAAAAAAACAGGGGCGGAAAACATCATGTTCAGCTTCGCGTCCGCGGCGCTAAATTTACTCATCATGCCCATTTTTTTTTCCCTCTCTACGCAAGTCAGGACAGACTCAACTCTTTTTTAAATCAACAAAAAAGGCGAAAATCTTCGCCACGATTTCCCATGTTTCTTGCGGAATTACGGAACCAAGCTCCTGCAGGGTCAAAAAGTCGGCCAACTCCGCGTTTTTGACCATGGGAATTTTTTCCCGCTCCGCGATTTCCAACATTTTTTCAGCCAAACGGCCTTTTCCGCTTGCAACCAGCAAGGGAGCGGCCGCGCCTTCCGGATACTTTAGCGCGACGGCTTTTTTTTCGTTTTTCATGCAAAGCCCTCTACGCCAAAAAAAGGCAAGTCTTCCGTGCCGAATGTTGAAAATTTCTCAAAGTCCAAAAGCTCAAGCTTAACGCCCTGCCCAATGGAATCGGCCAACGACCTTAAACTTTCCAGCTTCATTTCTTGCAAAGCGCTTTTGTCTTGACTGGAAACGACAAGCTTTTCAACTTTTTTATTCTTAAAGTATAGCGCAAAAAAAACGTTTGCGCAAATGCTTTTAAAGTTTATGAGCATTTTTTCCACAGAAGCGTTTTCATAGTCCAAATAAAGGCGAAGAGCCCCATTCCCATTCTCGCCCCCATTATTTCGCGCGGCGATTTTGTATTCAAAAGGAAAGAAGAGCCAGCCCTTTTGTTTTTCGTGGGTGGAACTGCCGCCGCCCCGCAAGTGGTTGAACAAGGCCAGGGCGCCAGCCTTTTCCTCCGAAAAAGAAGAGGCCGAAAATCCTCCGCCGCCCTCAAATTGCAAGCCGCCAAAAACATCAAAAAAACGCTTCACTTCGCCAAGAATTCGCTCGTAATCCGCGCCCTCGCTTTCCCGGCCAAAAGCTTCATCGCCGGAAGCGCCTGCGTCCGAACCATCTTGGCCTTGCGCATTCTGGCCGCCGTCCTTTTGGCCGCTGTCTTTTTGGCCGTCCTGCCGGGAACCGGCTTCCGAGCCTTCCCTTCCGCCAAGGGCGTCCATAATTTCATCCAAGGCGGCGCTTTCGCTGTCAACGCCTTTTTCTTCCAAAGCCAGCGCGGCTTCGGCGGCTTCGGCTTCGCGGCCCTTGAACTTTTGGGCGGCGCGGCGAATTCTTTGCATAAGGCGGGCGTCAATCTTTGATCCGCTTTGCGTCATGGCCTGCAAAATTTTCGCACTAACGCCGTCAACAGGCAAGCCTAAAGCCGCCAAGAAATCGCTTGTTTCGGGACTCAACGCCTCAAAGGCTTTCGCCATGTTTTCGCCGCCTTGCCCAGCGGCGCTTGGAACTATTTTTAGGGCCACGCTTCCGCCGGCCAAGGAAATTTGCGCCCTAAAGGTTTGGCCTTGGACAAGGTTTTGGGCGGACTTAGCGGCGAACCTTCCGCCGGCAAAAGAAACCAAATAATTTCCGCCGCCCAAATTTCTTAAAACGCGCGCAAAAACAAAATCGCCCTCCCGCAAGTTCTGCTGAACTCCAGAAAGGGCGTTTTGTGATTTTACGCTTAGTATTTGCATGACAATAACAATTAAAATGCGTACTAAATATGCGGGTCCCAGCGACGAAAAAAAAGAGCCGGAGCCTCCCGTCACCAGCTTGCGGCTTTATGCCTTAAGGCAAAGCCGCTTCGCTGACGGGTCCTTCCGTCCTTTTTTTTCTGCGTCCCGCCCCGTTTTGTCCGCATCTTATTTTTATACTACAGCGGGGAGGACCGCCAAATTATTTCTTGGCGGCGGCGGCGGCGGCTTCGGCGGCGTGCTCAGCCTTCTGCTCGGCCTTGATCTCCGCTTCCTTTTGGGCGGCGGCGGCATCAGCGCGGGCGTTGCGGGCGGCAACGGCGGCGGCAACTGCTCCGCCAACAAGCTGCTTAACCTTGGCTTTCTTTCCAATCTTCTCGCGGATGTAGTAAAGCTTGGCGCGGCGAACTTTGCCGGGGCGCACGACTTCTACCTTTACGATGCGGGGCGAGTTGATCGGGAACACACGCTCTACGCCAACGCCAAAAGAAGTCTTTCTGACAGTGAATGTGCGGCGGGCGCCGGCATTCTTCATGCAAAGAACAAGGCCTTCAAAAACCTGAATGCGCTCTGTCTTTCCTTCGATAATCTTGAAGTAAACCTTTACGGTGTCTCCAACATTAAAGGCTTGGGCGCCGGCGCGCTTTTGGCCTTCTTCAATAGTCTTAATTAAGTCCATCATTTTCTCCGTTTGGGATTATGCTTTTTGTAAGCAAAACCCGTAATCTCCTCAATCATCTTTTCTGCTTCTGCAGTAAGACTGCCGTTCCTTCTTGCCTCGGCGATCAAATCGGGCCGATTCATAAAGGTTTTTTCAAGGCGCTTTTGCAGACGCCACTTTCGGATCTTTTCGTGGTTTCCGCTTGTCAAAACAGGCGGGACTTCCATTCCCTTATACACAGGCGGCCTGGTGTATTGCGGGTACTCCAAAAGCGAGTCGGTGTAGCTTTCTTCGTCAAGCGACTCGGAAGAAATGACGCCGTCAATCAAGCGATACACAGTATCGATTACGACCAACGCCGCGACTTCGCCGCTAGACATGACATAGTCTCCGACGCTGATTTCGTCGTCAACATATTCATCGATAATCCGCTGGTCGATGCCTTCGTACCGGCCGCAAACTATCACAAGCTCTTTTTCCCGGCTCAATTCTTGCGCTTTCTTTTGCGTAAAGGGCTTTCCGCTAGGCGTCACATAAATCACGCGGCGGTCCTTTTTGTAAGCCTTAACGCTGTCCAGCGCTTTTCCAAGGGGCTCGGCCAACATAAGCTGTCCGGCTCCTCCGCCATACGGACTGTCATCACAAGTTTTGTGTTTGTCAAAGGCAAAATCCCTGACATTCACCAAATCGTAGGCAATAATTTCCTTTTCAACCGCTTTCGCCATGATTGAGGCTTCAAAAAAAGCGCGCGGAATCTCAGGAAACAAGGTCAGCACAGTAAATTTCATGGACTTACTCCAGAATCCAGAGGTGCATCAGTTGAACCGTCTTTGCTTCAACGTCAACCTTTCCAACGTGCGTAGCGTTGAACGGAATCAAAACCGTCCGCGGCTTTCCGCCAGAAGTTTTTTTGACGCTGTCCTCAAGAAGGCCGCAACTCTCGGAAAGAACAACCTCCAACAGGTCGCCCGCCCCGCCTTCCAATACGTCTGTGATTGAACCTATAACTACAGGCGCAATCTCATTTGCCAATCCGTTCTCGTAGTAAACTAGAGAGCAATTTTTTAGATCCTCAATCAGCCACTCCCCCTCTTTAGGTTGAAGGGCTTTCTCGCGGGGAACGCGAAGCTCGGCGCCGTTTAATTTTCTCGCCGCTTCCGGAGAATCAACTCCCGCCAATTTCATGTAAAAGGCGTTTTGGGAACCTTCGACGCGCTCCACTTTGCAAAGCGTTGTCTGGCCCTTAAGCCTCAAAGCAACTTCCTTTAACTGAGCGATGTGCTCATAACGGCCGGAAGCGCTCTCAACTTTAAATTCGCCCGAAAGTCCGTGAGGGCCTCGAACAAAAGCCACAGTCAAATCCATCGGCGCTATCAGTCCAGAATTTCAAGGCTGTATCGCTTGCCGTCTTTGTTAACCGTCGCGCCCAAAACAGTGCGCAAGGCTTTGGCAATGCGGCCATACTTGCCGATTACTTTTCCGATGTCGCTGTCGGCAACCTTCAACTCCAAAACAGGGCCGCGTTCGCCTTCAGTCTCATTCACAGAAACCGCGTCCGGATTATCGACCAATGATTTAGCGATGTATTCAATCAGGTCTTTTTCCATTTGCGATTCCTACTTTGACTGACCGTTGCGGGCCAGGCCTTTTTTGTTGAAAATTCTAGCCACTGTGTCAGTAGGCTGAGCGCCGACGCTAAGCCAATACTTGGCGCGGTCTTCTTTGAAAGCGATTTGTTTTTCCGCAACTTCGATGGGCTGGTAAGTTCCAATCTCTTCGATAGTCTTGCCGTCGCGGGGCTTTCTCGCGTCCATCACGACAATGCGGTAGCAGGGCCTTTTAGCCGCGCCAAATCTCTTAAGTCTGATTTTGACCACCTTAAACCTCCATGTAGAACTCAAAGCGAACGGGCTCAAGTTCTAATTTAGACAATAGCACACCATACAGTGTGAGCGTTTATTATAATGAATTGAATAAACTTAATCAAGTGTATAACAAATAAAAAAGCGGCTCCCAGTTGCGACGGCGTCCAGCGAAATCGCTCGATTATCTCGTTTCCGTTGGAAACGAGGCCTCTAAAGGTATTGCAGTCGCGCATACGCGCTCCGCACGGCTCGTCGCCCTTGAGGTTAGCCTAGGCAAAATGATTGCCAGCGCTCGAGAGAGCGCAGTTGAATAAATTTCCTATAGCAAAACGGCGGGCTTGCCCGACGTAGTGTTTTCGCCTGCCGCCCCGCGCCTTCGCGCCGCTTTTTCTTCGTTCTACCTTAAATGCTTTTTCATTATATTAACGCAAAAGAACAGGGCGGCGACAAGGCGGGTCCCAGCGACGGGCAAAAAAAAGGCCCGCGAAAGCGGGCGCTTTTTGGGCTTGATAAAAGCTTTATAGGGTGCGGGCCAGGCGCATCCCCAAGTAAAAGTTTGAGAAGTCCGCTGGATCCCAGTTGCGGTTGGTGATTTCGTAATACATCGTGTCGGTTCCGGCGTATCCGCCGCCTCGGTTGGCGCACTTTCCGTTTGTGGCCTTAAGGTCGTTGCACCACTCCCAGACATTTCCGCTCATGTCGTAAATGCCAAGCTCGTTGGGCTTTTTCTTGCCGACCTCGCGGGTTTTGTTTTCGCTGTTAAAGTAGTACCAGGCCACTTCGTTTACGTCGTCGCTGCCGGAATACATGTAGCTGGCCAACTGGCTTCCGCCGCCGGCCGCCAACTCCCATTCCGCCTGGGTGGGAAGCCTGTATCCTGTTTTCGTAAGGTCGCATGTCACCGTGGCGCTTACGATTTTTCCGCTAGCGTCGCGCTTTACGTCGTTGATTGTGTAGCATTGGGCGGCCGCTCCCAAAGTCTGGGCGGTCAATTGGTTGCAAAAGAAAACCGCGTCGTACCAAGTGATGTTTTCCACCGGACGGCGGCCCTGGACTTCGCCTGGGGCTGCGGAACCCTTGAACGAGCTGGGGTTTGAGCCAATGACGCTGTTGTACAAATCCTGGGTAACCTCATATTTGCTGATTGAAAAGCCCTTTATGCTTTGAGAGCCGATAGTTCCCGCGAAATTATTGACTTGAACCGACTGTCCGGATGGAATTACCGTTACAAAATCCTGGGCGACGGATGAGGCGCTGGGAACTGCGAAAGCGAACAAACTTTCGGCTGCAAACAAGGCGCACAAACAAATTGATTTTGCTTTCATTGCCATTCTCCTATAAAAAAGTCCAAGAGACCTATCCCCATATTGTAAATCGCATTGATTATAGCGCCTTTTAAATAAAAAATCAAGTTTTTTTTAATCTCTTTTTTTGTTGAAATTTTAGGGAATGCGCGCTAAAATGTCAGTGCTTTTGGAGGAATTTTTATGGTAAACGAAGCCGGCTACAAGCCTTTGGATATGAAAACTTGGGCAAGAACGCCCTATTATAACTATTACGCCCACGGCTCAAAGGGAATGTGCGCCGTAACGGCGGAATTGGACATCAGCGCCTTGGCGAAAAAGGCGGGATCCGACATCTACATTCCGCTCCTTTACGCAATCACAAAGGTAATCAACAACCACAAGGAATTCCGCGTAGGCTACTGCAAGGAAAACGGCGAATTGATGGTTTGGGACTATGTCTCGCCCATCCACCGCGTCTTCCACCCCGATACAGAGACCTTTACCCGAGTTTGCACGGAATGGAAGGAAGACTACAAGGCCTTTGCCAAAGGCGCCGCGGCGGACATTGAAAAAGGCGAAAAATGCGCCACGCTCAACGCCGACGAATTTCCGGACAGCGTTTTTGAAGTTTCCTACGTCCCCTGGCTGCATTACAGCTCGGTCAACATGAAAATGTCCGAAAGCGGAAAGTATTTGGCGCCTATCGTCACAATCGGAAAGGCGGAGGAAATCGGCGGCGCGACAAAGATTCCCCTTACAATGCAAATCAGCCACGCTGTCGCCGACGGCTTCCACATCGCCCGCTTCTTTGAAGAAACAAGGGCCGAAACGGAAAAGCTTGCCGCCAGCCTCTAATCGCGCCGAAATAACGGCCAGGCCAAAAAGCAACCAAGCCTAAAACAAAAAAGCCGCTCACATAAGTGAGTCGGCTTTTTTGTTGCGCCTTTTCGCCGCTCAAAGCCGGCGTAAAAGCTCTTGCGAACGCTGCGGCAATCGTCAGCGTTCGCTCTATTTGAGGGCGGCGCTAATGCGCTCCAAAACCTTTTTGCGGTCAAGGGGCTTAATGATGTAGTTCTTGGCTCCAAGAAGCAATGATTTCTTAACCAATTCCTCTTTTCCAAGAGCGCTTACCATTACGACGCGCGCGTTTTTGTCAAAAGCCATAATCTGCTCAAGGGCGGTGATTCCGTCCATGCGGGGCATTGTGATGTCCATCGTGACGATGTCAACGTTGGGGCACAATTCCTTGTACTTGTCAACGCCCTCTTTTCCGTCGCCGGCCGTAGCCACAACCTCGTAGCCCTCGCTGGCGAGAATCTGGCCCAACTGCTTTGCGACGAACATTGAATCGTCAACAACCAAGACGCGGAATTTTGTTCCGTCATCCTTTGTTCCTTCAGGGGGACGCTCGTTAATTGCAGGAAAATCGCCTTTTGTTTTCATATTATCTTCTCCCTTTAAACCTTATTCAGCTCGCTCGCGAATAGCGACGTTCAATTCAATTTCACCGCATTCCGAAATGAGAGGAACAATCAAGGCCTCTACATTCTGGGCGGAACCCGGCAAAGCCGCAATTTCCATCTTTTCACCGGCAAACAACGTTGGCGGCGTCAAGTCAAACTTAAATCCAAGTTCGTGGAGTTTTGTGACAGCTTGGGCTGTAATCAAGTTGGCCAGCTCGCTGATTGTAGCCTTGGCCAAATCGTCAAACTCCGTGAGAGTTTCTCCGTTCATCTTAGAAGCGAGGTTAAGGGCTGTCTCGTAAGTCATGTCAAAAAGAACACGGCCTTCAACATCTCCAGCCAAGCCAACAAGCGCGGCGACGCCCATAACCGGCATGGCCACTGATTTGAGAGACAATTCTCCGCGTTTTACTTCAGCTCCTCCGAGAACCTCTTTAAGAACCCTGTATGAAGTTTCTACAAACGGATTGATATACTCAACTCTCATGCATTTCTCCTTATATTGCTATTGTTTGCTATAATACGTCAATGAACCCTGGGTCTTTTCGCCCCAGCTCATGCCAGAACCAACGCTTTCGTTCTCTCCCAAGAACAAGATTCCGTTGCCTTTAAGCTTTTCCTCAAAGTCAGCCAAAACCGTTTTTTGTCCCTCTGGCGGAATCAACGAAAGCACGTCCCTTGCGAAAATAATGTCCGTCATGGGCAACGCGTTTGCGTTGTTGATGTCATGGTACTCGAACATTATAATGTCTTTTATTTCCTGTGTAAAGGTGTATTCGCCAGTGACGCCCTTTTGAAGATAGGGAGAAAGCCAGCCGGCCGCCTCCGAGTCGGAGACAGTGAGCAAGGGCGCGTTGGCTATGTTGAGCAAGTCCGTCTCGTGCGCGTAAATGCGAATCTTTGACTGCGGGTAGCGCTTTTTAAGAACGCAGGCAAGCGAGAAAGACTCTTGGCCTTTTCCGCAGCCGGGATTCCAAACCAAGATTTGCTTGGCCGCGTTGTCCGGCAAAATGTTGAATACCGCGTCAGCGTACTCTTTTGTCCAAAAGGCGCCGCTGTTGCTTGACCAGAAGGGCTTTAGGAACTCGTCCGCGTCATTCGCCGAGGCGAACTGAACGGAGGCTCCGGCGCGGCTATCCTTCCATTCCGAGTAGCGGCTGTCAAACCAAGACTTGTTCAATTCCGTGACATAGAATTTCTTCAAGTCCTTAAGGCCGTCCTTAACGAATTTTTTGTCGTCGTCCTCATCATCCGCGGGAGCCTGCGCCGCCGCCGGCGCCGCTTTTGGTTCGGAAGCCGCGCTCTTTTGCGGAACGTCGCCGGACCTTTCGTCAACGTCGTCGTCAGGATTCGCAGGGCGAGCCTTGGCGGCTTCATCTTGCGCGTCCGCGTCTTTTTGCGGCTCGTAGCTTTGTTGAATCGCGCGCTCCTCTTCTTCGTTGTTGTGGCCAAAAATTCGGCCTATGTCCAACAAGACGTAAAGGCGGTCGCGCGCCTCGACGATTCCGTAGATGAACTTGATGTTGATGTCGCCAAAAAGCGGATGCGGCGGCTGGATTGAAGATTTTTGAATGCCGACGATTCCTTCTATTTGGTCAACGACAACGCCAAAAACATGCTCTTCTATCGAAATGATCAAGAGGTTCTCAATATTGTCCGGCTTTCGCGGAGGAACTTCTATATTGAAGAATTTGCGCAAGTCGATGATCGGAATGATTTCTCCGCGCAAATTGTACACGCCCAAGACAAAAGGCGCCGTGTTGGGAACATAGGTAAAGCGGCTGGCCTTAACTATTTCCTTTACGTGCATAATGTCAATCGCGTAGTCTTTTCCCGCAAGAGTGAAAGCCGCCATTCTAAAGTCGAACAGGGCTACCGACTCGCGCTCTTCCTCATCGTCAAAACCACGCTCGGTGTTGTCTGTCTGGCTGTTAACCGCCACTGCTGTCTCTTCCATAAGCTACGCCCTTTTTTCCTGAAGCTGTTGCGCGTCTTTTTCCTGCCGAACTCCAAGCTCAAGCAGTTGACTTACATCGATAATCAATGAAACTGAACCGTCGCCCAAGATTGAGGCTCCGGCAATTCCCGGCGAATTGGTGAACTGGTCGTGCAAGGCCTTGATTACAACGTCTTCCTCGCCAATCAAGGAATCAACCATTACGCCTATCTTCTTTTCCTGCGTTCCGACGATGACAACAAAGCAGTATTCGCTTGTGTTGGCGCTCTTTATGTGGAAGAGGCGGCTTAAGCGCAATACGCTGATGACCTCGTCGCGGACGTTCATTACTTCGTAATTGTCGATTGTGTTGATCTCTTCCTTGCGAACGCGCTGGCTTTCGATGACCGACGTGATTGGAATCGAGTAGACCTGCGTGCCGACGCGAACCAAAAGCCCCTGAATGATGGCCAAGGTAAGCGGAAGCTTGATCGTGAATGTCGAGCCTTTTCCCGCTCCCGATGTGACCGAAACAGTTCCCTTGAGTTTTTCTATCATCGTGCGGACAACGTCCAAGCCCACGCCGCGGCCGGAAACGTTGGATATTTTGTCCGCAGTCGAAAAGCCCGGCTGGAATATGAGATTGAAAGCCTCTTGGTCAGTCAAAATTTTGTTGGGATGCAAGATGCCGCGGCTGATAGCCTTTTCGCGGACTTTCTCCACGTTGATGCCGGCGCCGTCGTCCGATATTTCTATTACGATTTGGTTGCCTTCGTTGGCGGCCTTTAAGAGCAAAGTGCCCGTTTCGGGCTTGCCGGCGGCCGCGCGGATGTCTGGAGTCTCGATTCCGTGGTCCACGGAATTGCGGACGCAGTGCATTATCGGGTCAAGCAAGTCGTCTACGACGGTCTTGTCCAATTCGGTGTCTTCGCCTTCCATGACCAGCTCAACCTTCTTTTTAAGGTCGCGCTGCAAGTCGCGGACGACGCGGGGGAAGCGGTTGAAAATTTGCGAAATGGGAACCATTCGCGTTTTCATTACGCCTTCCTGCAGTTCTCCTACAATCTGTCCAAGGTTTTGGGTTGAGCCGCGGAACTTTACGTTAAGGTCTTTTAATGTAGACGTGAAGGGGTCGAAGTAATTTGACAAGTCGCCGTATTCCTGGACAATCTTTGCCTTGACGTCTTTCGCGGGAACGCCGCGCTGCATGTCCGAAATGTATTCGGGCAACTGCTCAAAGAGGCGGCGGAATTTTTCCCTAAAGCCGGCCATGCAAGACATCAACTGCGTCTGCATGTCGTTCATTTGCAAGGCGTACTGGTTAAAGGCCGCCTTGATGATGACCGTTTCTGAAACAAGGTTAAGAAGATAGTCGATGCGCTTTGAGTCCACGCGCAAGACGGCGTTTTGCTGAATGTGGGTTCCCGTGGCAGGAGCGGCTTTCGCCGGAGCGGCCTTGGCGGCTTCTGTCTTTGCCGGAGCGGAAGCCGCGGGAGCCTCCGCCTTTTCAGGAGCGGCTGCAGGCGCGGAAGCCTCTTTCGCAGGAGCGGGAGCGGCTGGAGCCGGAGCTGGAGCCGCGGCTTTTGGCGCCGGGGCTGCGGCCGGAGCGCTTGCTTGGCCGGCGCCTGCGGTCGGGCCTTTCACAGGCTGGCAGTCAGTGCTTAAGGTGACGTCGCTAAGGAAGGCGACATCCTCAATGGCGCTCGGCTCTTGGTCGCTCGCCAAATAGTATACAACCTGCGGATAGAATTCATCTTCGTAAAGGGCGTCAAAATCAGGCACGGTCTTAAGAACGGTTCCGCAAGCCTTAAGGGCCGCGAAGACCTGAATGCCGCCGACGGAATTCATCGGATTGTTTTCGTCAAAGCGGACGTCGACGCTGTAAAGCTTTTGCGCGCCCTGAACGCCGTCCCTAAGTTCGTTGTAGTCGTCGGCGCTAAGCGGCGGAAGGCCCGCAGCGTCGGCGGGAGCGGCCGCGGCGGCTTCCACTTTCGGAGCCGACGGAGGGGCCGCTTGGACAGGAGCGGCATCTGCGGGCGCGGCGCCAGGTCCCGTTCCCGCGGGAGGAACAGCCTTTTTCTTTTTCTTGTCGCCTTTTTCCGGAATAAGCTCGCTCAAGCGGCCTTCCAAGGAACTGATGTCCTCTTGGTAAACAGAGCCGCCGGCCCTGGATTCCAGCATGGCCTTTATGACATCTATTGAATTTAACAGCAAGTCCACGACGTCTTCAGTCACGTCAAGGCGGTCGCTTCGCAGCTCGTCAAGAACATCTTCCACCTTGTGCGTGAATTCCGCAAGCTCGGTGAATTCGACAGTGGCCGAACCTCCCTTTAGAGTGTGGGCCGCGCGGAAAATTTCGTCTATGGCTTCGTGATTTGAAGGGTCGCTTTCTATTACAAGAATATTGCTTTCCAACGTTTCAACCTGAGACTGGGCCTCGGTGAAAAAATCTTTAAGCAATTCTTCATTGTTTATGTCTAGATAATCACTCATATCTTACTATTTTATACGATTTTGGCTATAAGTCAAGAATAAAAAGAAATTTTTTTTTCAAAAACTATACGCAAGTTTAGCGCGATTATTCCCCCGAAATGGCAAAAAGCCGATTCTTTCCTGATTGCCAATAGTCCCTAAAGACCCGGCGAACGTCCTGGGCGCTGACATCGCTTGCGGCGGCAGCCAGTTTGTCAAAGCCGTCAATTTGGCCAAAAGTCAAAAGCGCCGTGGCCGCGCGGCTTGCGATTGACGAGCAAGTCATTTGATTCTGCCAGGCGGAATTCATGTATTTTTTTACGTAGCCTTTAAGCTTGCCCTCTATGTCGCTTTGCAAAAAGTCTTCCTCCGCTTCGGGAATGTATGACGCGGCGTTTTTCATGTCGCTGACCCTGTAGAGAAAAACCATGCCGTAAGGGGCCGGCGAAAAGCCCACCGCCGTTGACGGCGTGTAGCAGGCGCCATGCTTTGTCCGCACGATGTTAAAGAGGGACTCGCCGTACATTGAGGCCGCGATGCGGGCGGCTATCAAGTCTGGCGAATTATGAGCCGGGCTTTTAAAGACGATGGCGATGTGGCCGCTGCCATTCGCCAAGGCCGGGCTTTTTAAGGAAACGGCCGGGCCATTTACGTCAAGCTCGGGCACAGGCGGAATGGAAAAATCTTTTTCTTTGGCCGGAATTTTCGCGAGCGTTTTTCCCAAGGCGCGACGCAGCTTGGAAAGGCTTATGTCGCCGGCGGCCACGACAAAGATTCGTTTTGCGTCAAGGATTTCCTGGCGCCGCTTTTTGATGTTTTCCAACGTAATGTTGGAACGGGATTCGGGCAGGACGGAGGCCGATGTTTGCAGCGGATGGCCTTTGTAAAGCTCTTTTCCGATTGTGTACGTCAAAAGGCTTTGCGGGTCATTTTGCAAGCGCTGAAGGCCTTGGTCGACTTCTGTCATCATGTTGTCATACTGAACCTGGTCAAAGGCAGGATTAAGAAAGCAGTCCAAAAAAACTTCAAGCGCTTCATCGATGCAGGAAGAAAGGCAGGAAAGCGTGAAAACGGAGCCTGCGAAAGTTGAGCGCGAACCGATGGAAACGCTTGAATCGTAGGCAAGGCGCCTTATCTTGTCGTATGAATATTTTTCGCTTCCGCGGCTCATAAGGTCAAAAAGCGCGCTGTCTATGCCGGACATCTCGCGGCTGTAGGTCATCACGCCGCCCTTTGCGCAAATGATTACCGAAGCCATTTTTGTGGAATCGACGCTTTTGTAGTAAACGGGAACGCCGTTTTTTAAAGTGAAGGCCAAGCCGTCCTTTGCCGGCGCGCCGCAAGAAAAAAAGCAAAGCGCAAGGGCCAGCGCAAAAAGGGTTCGCAAGGCAAAAAAGCCTCCGCGACAAGATTTTATGCAAGCCCCTAAAGCGCCGCCTTCCCTATCGGTCCGCAAGCCTAAAAAGCCGCGCCAAAAAAACACTTTCATTCCGTATCCTCCTTGCCGCCGTCGGCCCACCAAAAGGCGCCTTCTTTTTTTATTTCGACAAAGCCTTCGCTGTCAAATTCAGGCTTTAGGCTTTTGTAAATTTGCGGATTGACGACCGCAACGACGAAGGCGTTTTTGTCCATGACGTATTTTTTTAGCGCGGCGGCGATCTGGGCGTCACTAGCCTTGTCCATGTTCTTTTCGTAGGAATAATAATAGTCTTTGTCGCAAGCGGTCCACCAGTAGCGAGCCTCCTCCAAGACGCCTTGAAAAAGCTCTGACTTTACAAGGCGCTCGTTGGCGCGCGTCCTCTTGATCATGCCGATGTTTTTTTGCCCGACAATCTCTTTTGACGAAACGTATTGGGGAATCAATTCTTGCGCGACCAACTGGTAAAAGCTTTTGGCTCGCTTGGGAATCGAACGTTCAGGCTCTTGCATCACGGCGTAAAAATTTATCGTGGAAGTCCGCCGCTTGGTTGAATAGCCGCCTCCGACATAATCTTTTGAAACAACGCGCAAGTCTTTTTGCGCGAACACGTCTTTCACAAAAGAGGAGTCGTGGTCGGCGATGTAGTTTGTGAACAAATCCAAGGGATAAGTCGCGGCGCGGTCAAAGTCAGCGTCTGGGCCGCGATAGTAAATCATTACTTGCGCGATTTGCGGCGAGACTTGCTCGTTTGGCATGACAAAAAATTTTGTCTCGCCAAGCGGCTCTTGCGTCTGGACGGCGCATTCGCTGTCAAAATCAAAGGAGCCGCGCTCCCAGCCGCCGAAAATTTCTTGGGCAAGGCGGCGGACTTCCTTTGCGTCAACGTCTCCGCCAATAAAAAGGGCGGCGTTGTTGGGGACATAGTATTTTTCCTTTATGCTTTTTAGCTCGTCAAGCTTGGCGGACTGAACTGTGGCGACCGCGCCGCTAGGATCCAGTTGCCAGGGAGCGTTGGGGAAAAATGTCTTGGTGAAGAAGGAAGACAAAATTGTTCCGGGAGAGTTGAGGTTTGCCTGGATTTCCGAGATGACGACTTTTTTTTCAGCCTCAAATTCGGCCTCGTCCAAAAGCGGCTCGCGAATCGCCGCCGACCAAAATTCCATTCCCTTCTTCAAGTCTTCCGACGGAATCGTGAAAAAATAATTCACGCAATGCTCGCCTGTCGTTCCGTTCCAGTCGTCGACGCCAAGCTCGGAAAGCGTTTTTTGGAAGGCGGCGGAATCCTTGCACATAGAGTTTCCCTTGAACATCATGTGCTCGTAAAGGTGGAAGATTCCCGCGTTGTCGCGCCTTTGGGTCACGCCGCCCGCGCGCACGGCGATTTCTATGTATGCCAGCGGAACCTTGTGGTCTTCGCGGACAAAGACGCTAAGGCCGTTTTCAAGCTGGAAACACTCCGGGTAAAGCGACGCGGATTTTTTGCAAGACGCAAGGAGCGACGCAAAGGCAAGCGCAAAAAGCGCGAAAACGAGCGCGGCGAAGCGTCCACGCTTTTTGGCAATTCCACAATTCATTGTTTTGCCTCCAAGGTAAATTTTCTTTTGTTGTAAACAAACACAACCGCCGCCATGCAAATGATGACCGCGTAGCCAATCCAACTTAGCGCGTCCGGGATTTGGTTGAACATCACAAAGCCCAAAAGCGAAGAAAAAATAATTTGCGAATAGTCAAAAATAGAAATGTCGCGCGCGGGCGCGAAAAAGTAGGCGTATGTTATGCCGAACTGTCCAAGACAGCCCGCGATTCCCGCTCCAAGCAGGCACAAAAACTGCGCCGCGGTGGGCGCGACAAAATTTAAGAACATAAAGGGCAGGCAAAGCGCGCAGGAAAAGCAGGAAAAAAAGGCTATGACCAAGGCGCCCTTGACTTTCATCGTTCCAAGCTTACGCACGCAAGCGTAGGCAAAGCCCGCGCCCATTCCGCCCAAAAAGCCAGCCAAGGCCGGAAGCGAATGAAGCGCCGACGCGCCGGGCTTTATCACAAAAAGCGCGCCGCAAAAGGCTCCGATTGTCGCTACAAGAGGAAGGGGCGCGATTTTTTCTCCAAGCAAAAAGAGGCTGAAGACGACCGCGAAAAAAGGCGACATTTTGTTCAATATCGCGGCGTCGGCGATCGGTATTCTGTCCAAGGCGTAAAAGTTTCCAAAGATTCCGGCGGAACCGCAAAGGCCGCGCAAAATCAAAAATTTTAAGGCGCCTTTTGGAAGCAAGGGGCCGCGCTCTTGGCCCTGGCTTTTGTTCTTGGCCCTTCCCTTGAGCAAGACAAAGAGCGTCACAAAGACCGCGACGATGTTCCTAAAAAAAGCCTTTTCGGTAAACGGAAGGTCTCCCGCCAAATGCGCGAGCGCGGCCATGAGGGCAAAGTTGAAGGCCGAAAAAACAAGGCAGGCCGCGCCCTTGAAGAAAGCGCCGTTAGAGCCGCTCATTTAAAGTCCTTGACTCCGTCCAAGTCCAGCGTGGCAAAAAGGTCTTGGACAGTTTCGCGGCGGCGGATTTCCTTAAATGAACCGTCGCATCGCATGAGGATTTCGCCGGCGCGGAGCTTTCCGTTGTAGTTAAAGCCCATCGCCCTTCCGTGCGCGCCCGCGTCGTGAATGATGACAAGGTCGCCGTCTTCTATTTTTGGAAGCGGGCGCTGGACCGCGAACTTGTCGCAGTTTTCGCAAAGGCTTCCGACAACGTCGTAGACTTCCGTTTTGGGCGCGGCCTCTTTTCCGCTGACCGTGACCTCGTGGTAGGCGCCATACATGCCGGGCCGCATAAGGTCGGCCATGCAAGCGTCAACGCCGATGTATTTTCTGTAAGTGTCTTTTTTGTGAATCGCCTTTGTGACAAGCCAGCCGTAAGGGCCGGTTATCGGGCGGCCGCATTCCCACTTGATTTCCAAGCCGTCAAGGCCCGCGGGAACGATCATGCTGTCGTAGAGAGCGCGGATTTTTTTGGCCACCTCGAACAAGTCCACTTTCTTTTGGCCGGGCTTGTAGGGGATTCCGATTCCGCCGCCCAAGTCAAGGAATTCGATTTTGATTCCAAGCTTTTCCTTAAGTTCCACCGCAAGCTCAAAAAGCATTTTGGCGGTGTCCACAAAGTAGTCGGGATTAAGCTCGTTTGAGGCGACCATCGTGTGGAGGCCAAAGCGCTTGGCGCCAAAGTCGCGCGCCTTTTTGTAGGCCTCAAAAATCTGCTCGCGAGTCAAGCCGTACTTGGCTTCCTCGGGCTTTCCGATAATCGCGTTGCCTTCCTTTAGCGGGCCGGGGTTGTAACGGAAGCAAATCAGTTCCGGGAATTTTCCGCCCAAGGCGTCGCGCAAAAATTCTATGTGGGTGATGTCGTCAAGGTTTATGATGTTTCCCTGCTTGTATGCAAGCTGGAATTCTTCGGTCGGAGTTTCGTTACTAGTGAAAATCACGCGCTCGCCTGTGATTCCGCTCATCTGGCAAAGCATAAGCTCGGGCAAGCTTGAACAGTCGCCGCCGCAGCCGCAGTCGGCCAAAACTTTTAGCATGTAGGGATTGGGCATGGCCTTTACGGCAAAGTGCTCGGTGAATTTTGGAAAAATCGAAAAAGCTTTTGTAAAGTCCGCCATATTGTCGCGGATGGCCTTTTCGTCGTAAAGGTAAAAGGGCGTGGGGAATTTTTTCGCCAGTTCCAAAAGCCGCTCATGGCTCAAAGGAAAGTTGTCGCTCATTTTTAAATGCCTCCATTATAAAAGAGAGTTTATCAAAACGAGCGCGCTTTGTAAATGAGCGCCATTCGGCAATCAGCTCTTGTAAAGATCCCACCACGCCTTTATGACCTTGCCCCAGCTTTCTGAAAAGCCGGTCCAATCGACGTAATGAAAAATCGGATTGTTTTGTTCACTGGCGTTGGTCCACTCGCTTCCCACAATCGAAAGGCCGTAAGCGCAGGCGTCTTCAACAGTTGCGACAGTTTTTTGGGAAATAAAATCTTTGTTTCCGGTAAGATACAATTGAGCGATAGTTGTGTCGCCCCACGAGTATCCGTCCGGGCCGTTCTTTAAAACGCGCCGGCCGCCCCAGGAGTATATTATCAACTTGTCGTCGCCGTTCTTCAATAATTCAAAGAGAGAGAGGGCGCTTTTCTTGGCGGCGTCGGGCAAACCATTGTCGTTGGCGATGTCAACGCAAAGCCAGCCCAAATCGTTAAGCCATGCGAAGGTTCCGCAATAGGCAAGGCCTTTGCAGTTTGCAAGGCTGTCGACGTCTTGGGCTATGTAGTTTGTATAAATTGAATTAAAAAGATTAGCGTCGCTGTCCTTTATTTTCAGCAATTCGTCGGAAAGCTTGTCCACTCCGTCCTTTAGAGCCAAAGCCTTTTGCATGTCAAGGCTCATAAAAGAGGAAGTGTAGACAGAGCAGCCGCTGGACCTGGAGTCTTTGGCCGATTTCGCGTCGGCGGGCTGCTCAATCGGCTCTTTGTAATAGCGATGCATGTAGGCGCTTACGATGACCTTTCCAACGTCAAGCGCGGTCATTCCGCTTTTTATGTTGGTGAAGACTCCGTAGTAGTCCGGCATGCAGCTTACGTTGGCCGAAGCGCAATAGTAGTCGGCGCATCCCTTGTAGTTCCACAAAATCTCGGCCGTAGCCTGCAGGCAAAGGTCGTTCCACAAAATCTTTGGCTTGTCGGCGCCAGTGTAGCCCGCGGCAGAAAGCGCGTCCGTTATGTTTTTGCAAGTCAAAAGCCTGTCTGTGCCGTCGCTCGCGTCGGAGCACAAAGAGGAGGAAATCATGGAGGCGTTAGAATCCGTGTAGGTTTCCTTGTGGGTTCCGGCGCCGTGGTCCTGCAGGCACACGACGACGTTGGGCGCCGAATAGCGGGCCTTTGCCCACTTTAAAAAGTTTGTCAAAGTGGCAGGGTCGGACATAGCGGGCTCTTTAGGAAGCCAGCCGGCTGCCTGAGCGGTCAAGTCCTTTGTGTTGGGGCCGACAGAGAATCCGTCGCCAAGCGTTACATAACCTGCGTCGAATTCGTTTCCGCTTTGGGGAACATAGGCCAAGCTGTAGTCGGCGCCGATTTCGTACAAGGCGCCGTCGGGGTGAATGTATTTTTGATTGCCTTTTTTTTCTTCGCTTATTCCGTCCCAAAGGACAAGCGCGGTCACCGACGGATAGCCGGCTTTGGGGCTTCCGTCCGCGTTGCGCGTTTTGGCAAAGGAGCATTCGATGTCGCGAATGTTTTTGTAGAGGTCGTCGTTTATGTAGCTGTCGTCCGCGTCAAAGTAAAACAAAAAGAGCCAGTCGCTTGTCTTGACTTGCGGCGGAACTGCGGGCGAGCCCGAAGAATTGCTGCAAGAAAAAAGCGCCAAGGCGCAAAGGGCGGCGACGGCCGCGACAATCTTTTTCATAAAGCTCCCAAAAGGCCGGCGGCCTTCAGCTCGCCTTTTTTGACTGCGATTTCCAAATATTTTCTTGCCAAGGCCGCGTCTTTTTTAACGCCGTCGCCTTCAAGGTAACGGCGGCCGGTTTCGTAGGCGGCGGGACCGTAGCCTGCGTCGGCGGATTTTTTATAGAAAGAAAAAGCCTTTTTTGCGTTGGATTTTGTTCCCACGCCAACTTCAAAACAATGGCCCAATTCGTAGGCGGCGGGAGCGCAGCCCAATTTGTCGGCCCTTTGGTAATACTCAAAAGCCTTGTCATAATTCTGAGAGCCGCCCAAGTTTCCGTCCTCGTACATGCAGCCTAAATTCAAAATGGCCAGCGTGTCGTTTTTTTGCGCGGAAAGCTCAAGCCAGTAGGCGGCCTTTTCATAATCCTGCTCGACTCCCCTTCCGTCAAGGTACATGCAGCCCAAATTGTTTGCGGCTTTGTCGTGGCCCTGCTCCGCCGCCTTTTGGTACCAGTAAAGCGCCTGCTTGTAATCTTGGGCAACCTTAAAGCCCTTGTCGTAGCAGCGGCCCAAACTGTACTGGAAGTTCGCGTTGCCGCTTTGAGCCAGGCGCGTCATCTCGTCAACTGCGTCCGCGTCAGACATTTCCGGCGGAAGATCCTTTGTTTCTTGAGCGCCTTCGCCTCCATTGGCGTTGGAAGCGGGCGCCATTTTAGACGGCTCTTTGTTCCGGCTAGAGAAATACTCCTTTATTTCGTCGAATGTGACAGAAAAAGTGTAGCTTTCTCCGCCAGTCGGATTCAAGAATTCCTGAGACGCTTGGGCGCCAAGGGGAAGCGCCAAGGCGCAAAAAGCCGCGGCGGCCAAAAGATTTTTTTTCATAACAACTCCTTCTTTTTAATACAATTTTTTTATAAAGGCCGTTAGGCCGTTTTTTTCGGAACGATTGTAAAAGGACCTAAGCTCGGTAAGCTTGTAGTCCGGACTAACGCCGTCGTCGATGTTCTTAAAGACTCCGTTCTTTTCGGCGCTAAAGCGAAAATGGCTTGAGGTGTTGAAATATGTTCCGATGGCGGAAGACGCAGGATAAACGGCGCAAGCTCCGCCGCCGGTCTTGCTTCCAATCAAAGTCGCCCTGCCGGATTCCTTTAGCATGGAAGCCAAAAGGTTTCCGCAAGAAAAAGTTATGTCGGACACAACGCAAAAAAGGCGGCGGTCGCGGACATTGTCTTCTTTGGTGACTTTGCCGTCAAAGTTGACGTCGGCTAAATAGCTTGTGGCCGACTGGCAGCCGGTCGTTCCGCTTTGTATTTGCAAGTGGCTGAATCCCAAGAGCCAGCAGGCCACAAAGACTTCTTCGTCAACTCCGCCGCCCGTGTTGCATGAAATGTCCACGACGACATTCCGTATTTTTGGATCCCCTTGAACGACTTCGTTGGCCGCATGTATAAGGCCAAAAGTGTCCACTCCGCTTGAAGGGTAGTCGCTGAAAATCGCGTCCCACTCATCGTCCGTCAAAGGATTTTCAAAATAATCCCTTCCATTGCCAAAAAAATCGTCAAAGGTGACGTAAAGCGTGTCGCCGATTTTTTGGATGCCTGGAAGTCCGTCAGGAAAAAACGAGCCGCGCGTTTCCTTCGCGTCCTCAAGGCTCTGGTTGATTCGTCTGAAAGAAGGCGACGTCAATATCTTTTCATTTTCTTTCTGGTCTTTTTCCTTGTCAAACTTTGCGTAAGGGGAATGCGCCTCAAAAGAGCTGTGGAGGTCTCCAAAATACTGGTAGCAAATTTCTTTTATCGCAAGGTCAACTTCGTTTGCGTCCGTTGACGACAGGCGCTCCAAAAGGCCATGCGTCTCAAACCAGTCGGAAAATTTTTCTATGCCGCGCAGTTCCCTAAGGCCGTAGTTCAATTGGAAATTCAAGGCAAGCTCCTTCATGTTAAAGTCCGCGAGAGTCTTGTCGATTTCCGACGGGCCGACGGAATAAAACTTTTTTCCAAATTCCGTAAATTCAAAAGAGTCGTTGAACAAAGAAGACTTGTCATAAACGTAAAAAATCTCGTCGCCGTTGTAAAGGACGGCGCCATATGTGTTCCCTGACAAAAAAACGTCCACAAAAGTTTGCAAGGGCAAGAGCGCGATGTTTTTGTCAATCGCTATGTCTACCGAAAACGACCCATAGTAAACGGTTATAGGCGCGCCACGGTTTTCATAGGTCGCCAGGTCGCAATGGGTGATAATGTCGTCGGTTACGACAATGTCCAAAAGAGAGGCGGCGCCGCCATTCTTTTTAAAAAGGTCGTAATCAGAAAAAATTATTTCCTTTTTTTGGGGTCGATGTGGACTTTCGCGCCGTTGTCCTCCCTGACCACCGTAAGGCCCGCGCCCTCCTTTTTTGCGGAAAATGTCTTATAGAGGAACAACTTGTTGAGCGAAGTGACAAGGTCGACATATGGAATCTTTCCTGTCGCGTCCGAAAAATACAAGTCAAAGCTGTCCACGCTGTCAAGGTCCCCGTAATAAATCGTTGTAGCCTTTAGAGCAAAGTCCTTTACCTTAAGCGCCCGTTGTTGACTGCAAGCGGACAAACAGGCCAAAATAACCGACAAAGCCAAAACCCTTCCGACGCTCGGAATTTTGATTGAAAAACTTTTCATAATCACCGCCTTAATTCTTTAAGTCTACTATGGCAAAAGCGCGACTGTCAAGTTCCCTTGAAAGCCGCCGCGATTTCCGTTAGAATGGAAGAATGATTCACAACATGCAAAAACTTCAGGAGGCCGTAAAAAAGAACGGCCCCCTTTGCGTCGGCCTTGACACAGACCCGTCATACATTCCGCAGAACGTCGCCCAAAAATACAAGAGCCCCGCCCAAGCGGTTTTGGCCTACAACCAGGCGATAATCGAGCGCGTAAAGTCGGAAAACTGCGCCTCTTGCTTTAAAGTCCAGGCGGCCTACTACGAGGCGATGGGCTTGGAAGGAATGGAGGTTTACGCAAAGACCCTGCGCGCGGTCCGCGAATCGGGCTTTGTTTGCATTAGCGACGTAAAGCGCGGAGACATAGCCGCGTCCGCCTCGGCCTACGCAAGGGCGCATTTTGAAGGCGACTTTGAGACAGACATAATGACAGTCAACCCCTACATGGGCTTTGAAACGCTTGAGCCCTTCACTGAATATTGCGAAAAAGCCGGAAAGGGAATCTTTGTCCTTTTGCGCACGTCCAACCCCGGAGCGGCGGACATCGAGCAGCTGGAGCTTAAGGAAGGCGGCTTGGCCTTGGACCGCGTCGGAAAGGAATTAAATAGAATAAAGGACAAAATGTCCGCCGCCTTCGCGGGCCAGACTTGCTCGCCTGTGGGAGCGGTAGTGGGCTGCACGCAGCAGGCTGACGCGGCCTCTATTCGCGCGGCCTACCCGGACATTTTCTTTTTGATTCCAGGCTACGGGGCGCAAGGCGGAGCGGCCGACATTTGCGGAACGCTCTTGCAAAAAGCCGGAGGAACGGTAAACTCAAGCCGAGGCATTCTTTGCGCCTACAAAAAGGACGCGGTTCTTCAAGACAAAATCGCTTCCGAATCGCTTACCCTTGACGACATCGCGTCAAGCGCCCTGCGCGCCTGCCTTGCGGCGAAAAAAGAATTGACGGACTTTGCCGCGGCGAATGGAGACGAAAAATGACAGACTTTTGCCAAGGCGAAGCGCCCGCGCTTTTTCAAACGGCGACGGTATTAGAATGCGCTCCGACAATTGGAGCCGAGCCAATCGGAAGCGTCCACTCGCTGGCTTTAACCGCAGACAAAAAGGCTGTTCCCGCGGCGGGCCAATTCTTCATGCTAAGGTCGGCCAAAAGCCAGCAATTGCTCGCGCGGCCGATAAGCGTTTTTAGCGTTACAATCGTTCCAAACGAAGACAAAATAAAAATCGAATTTTTGATTTTGCTTAAAGGGCAAGGCACAAAAGAGCTTTGCGCCCTAAAGCCCGGCGACCAAGTCGAATTGCTTGGCCCTTGCGGAAACGCCTTTCCGCGTCCCGAGGCTGGCGCGAACATTTGCCTTGCCGGAGCCGGCGTCGGAATCGCTCCAATCGCGGGCTTTGCCTCAAGCCTTCCCGACTCCACCTACGATTTTTTCGCCAGCTTTAAAAGCGGCTCTTACGGCCTGAAAAACGTCCGCGCGAAAAACCTTACGATTACAACCGACGACGGAAGCGAAGGCGTTCACGGAATGATAAGCGCGGTCCTTACCGCCTCCTACTTGCGCGAAAAAAAATATTCGGCGGTCTACGCGTGCGGACCGACTCCCATGCTACGCTACATCCAAGGCATTTGCCGCGAGGCCAACGTTCAATGCTACCTTTCGCTGGAACAAAAAATGGCTTGCGGAATGGGCGTTTGCCTGGGCTGCACGATTCAAACCGTCGACGGCTACAAGCGCTGCTGCAAGGACGGCCCCGTCTTTCCCGGACAAAAAATCATTTTTGAAGAGCCCGCCCGCGCGGAAAAGCGCGAAAGGCTTAAGAGCGCCGACCTTAGCGTTGACATCGGCGGCTTGCGATTAAAGAATCCAGTCATCGCAAGCTCGGGAACTTTTGGCTTTGGAACGGAATACGAATCGGTCTTCAACATCGGCCTGCTTGGCGGAATTTCCTCCAAGGGCTTGACGATAGAGCCGCGTCAGGGAAACACGGGCGTCCGCGTTTGGGAAACGCCCAGCGGCTTGATGAATTCAATCGGCTTGCAAAATCCAGGCATTCCGCATTTCATAAAGGAAGAGCTGGGCCAAATGAAAAAGCTGGGTTGCGCGGTAATCGCGAACCTTTCAGGCTCGACCGCCGAAAGCTATTGCGAAGGCGCCCGTCTTTTGGAAAAGAGCGACGTCGACGCGATCGAGCTTAACATCTCCTGCCCCAACGTCGCGACAGGCGGGGCCGCTATGGGAATGTCCTGCCAAAGCGCGGGCGACATCACGAAAAAAATCCGCGCGCTTGTCACAAAGCCCTTAATCGTAAAGCTTACGCCGCAAGCGCCTGACATTGTCGGAGTCGCGATGGCTTGCAAAAAAGCCGGCGCCGATGCAATCAGCTTGTGCAACTCTTTCCAAGGAGTGGCCATAGACATCGAGCGCGGATGCCCTGTATTTGACAAAATCAAGGCAGGCTTTGGCGGCCCCGCGGTCCGGCCCATCGCTTTAAGGCTTGTTTGGGAAGTCGTCGAGGCCATGAACAAGCTGCCCGAGGAGGAACGGATTCCCGTCATCGGAATCGGCGGCATCGCGACTTGGCGCGACGCGGTTGAGTTCATCATGGCGGGAGCGGCAGCGGTTCAAGTTGGAACGGCAACCTTTTCCAACCCCTTTGCGATGAAAGAAATCGTCGAAGGCTTGGAAGCCTTCATGAAACGAAAAGGCTACAGGACAATAAAGGATTTTTGCGGAATCGCGCAGACTAACCGATAATCGCGGCCTTGATTTCTTCCAAAACGGCCAGAGCGTTGATTCCGGTTTGCAGGGTTGACTTTAAGGGCCGCCTGCCGTCCAAAAAGTCAACCGCGTTTTGGACCATGTTCGCAAAGTAGCCTGTCTTTTTTGGAAGAACGACAGTCTTGTCGCGGCTAAGGGAATAAAAGCCTGTGTAAAGGCTTGACTCAAAGCGCTTGTAGAATTTTGCGTAGCCGTTTCCTATGCAAACGCGGCCTTCAGTGCCCACGACATCCAGCTCAAAGCCAAAAAAGCGGCTTCGGCCAGACATGAACAAAGACACTTCGGGACAGAGTTTTGTCGAATAATGGGCGCAAAGCTCGCGAAAAACTTTTTTGTTTTTTGGATCGCGGTAAACGCCCGTCACAAGGGGCTTCCTTAACGGCAAGCGCTCGTCCGAGCCGCCGCCAAGGCTTTCCAGCAAGAACAAAACAATGTCAACCAAGTGCGTTCCGTCGTGAAGAAGGCTGTAGGCGCCGCTTTCTTCGGCGGCCGGATCGTAAAGCTTCATTCCAGAAAAAAGCTTGGCGCTAATTGACTGCAACGCTCCGATTTTTTTTAGGTAAGCGGCCGCCAGATTGTAGTCGTAAGCAAAGCGCCTTTCGTGGTTCACCAAAATCGGAACGCCAAATTTTTTGGCGGCGGCCTTTATCTTTCCAGCTTCCTTAAGGTTCAGCGCGACGGGCTTTTCCAAAACCAAAAGCTTTGGCGAGCGGCTTATCGCGTCAAGCGCGACGCTCAAGTGCGCGTCTTCGTTAACCGCGACGACCAAAATGTCTGGCGAAAAATTTTTGCAAAGCTCGTCCAACGAAGGATAGGCGCGGACCAAAGGATTTTTTTTATGGAAGGCGGCGAGCGCGCTTGGATTGATGTCAACGCCGGCGACCAACTTTATCCTGCGGTTCTTTTTTAGCGCCATCACATGGCTTGCAGGCTGCTCGCGTTTTTTGTCATAGCCAAGAGTCCAGCCAATGCGGCCTGTTCCAACTACGGCTGCAGTGTACTTTTTCAAACGTTCCTCTCCAAATACTGAACGAAGTCTTCCTGCTTAAGCGGACGCGAGTAGTAATAGCCTTGAACGTACTTGACGTCAACAGAGCGCAAAAATGCGATTTGCTGCTCTGTCTCAACGCCCTCGCAAATGGTTTCCTTTCCAAGCGACTTGGCCATCTCGACGATTTTGGCCACAATCTTGTACTCATCGTCCCTAGCCTTTTTGCCTTCGCTGTCGGACTTCATGAACTTTTGGTCAAGCTTTAAGACGTCCGCCGGAATTTCGGAAATAATGTTGAGCGACGACTCGCCGTTGCCAAAATCGTCGATGGCCACGCGGAAATTCCTTTCGTGCAATTGCTTTGTGACCTCAACCAAACGGTCGTCGCCGTCGCCTACAGACCGCTCGACTATTTCTACCTCTATCAATTGCGGCGGTATGTCGTATCTGTCGAACAACTCGCAGAATTTTTGAACAAAGCGGTCGTCGCCCAAATGGAAGCGGGACATGTTCACGGAAATCGGAACATTCGGCTTTCCTTCCTTTTGGCGCTCGCTAAGGAATTCAAAGACTTGCTGGTAGACATAAAAGTCCAAGCGGTTGATATAGCCGTTCCTTTCAAAAAGCGTGATGAATTCGTCAGGCATGCAAAGGCCCAGTTCCGGCGACTCCCAGCGCACAAGGGCTTCGGCGCCAATCACCTTTCCGCTTGACAAATCAACCTTGGGCTGGTAGACCACGTAAAATTCTTTGTGGGAGAAAGCGATTGGAATGTAGCGCTCTATTTTTTTGTCCCTGATGATTCTCGCTTCCATGCTGGAGTCGTAGACGGAATAATTTTGAAGCAAGTTGTCTTGGATTATGTGCTTGGCGTAGCTTGTCTTTCCAATCAAATTTTGGACGCTGTCCTTTTCGTAGTCCTTTCCGGCGAAAACGATGCCGGTCTTTGTGGGAATGCGCTCGCCCGCGCGGCCCGGAAAATAGTTTCCGTTGAACAAGAAGGAGTTGAATTCATCCAAGGCGCTTTTCTTGTCCCTTATCGGATACATCAAGTACAAATGGTCTATGGCTCCGCGCGCCGCGATTCCGTTTTGCTGCATGGCGATTTGCCCAAGCCTTTTGGCCAGCATTATCAAATGCTCGTTGGCGGCGGCGATTCCGTCCGTCTGCTGAACGATTCTAAAGCCGCGAATGTCGATTCCAAAAAGCATGTAGTTTTTGTCGGGATTCTCTTTGAGGATGCGCTCGCACTCCTCCTCAAAGCGGGGCTCGGTCCACAAGCCCGTAAGCTCGTCAAAGTCATCGTCCTGCTGCAAGGTCAAGCGGTGCGATGATTTTCCGCGAGTTCCCGAAAGAGTTATGAAACTGTAGGCTAAGACAAGAAGCAGCACGAAGACCACGCAAAGCGAAATGATCCTTGAGCGAACAATCAAAAAAGACTTGTATGACGCGGACTCGGTTTCGACAAGGCCGATAATCCAAGGGCTGTTCTTTATCCTTGAAAACGAAATGTATTCCGTTTTCAGCCTCACAGTGTCCAAAACCAAGGAGCCTTCATCCTGGCGGACGACGCTTTCCTTAAAATTAGAAATCGCCTCGACGTCTTTTAACGGAAGGCTTTTTGGGTCTTCGTTGAATTCTTTTATAACGCTGTCAAATTCCGGCTCAATCAAAAAGTTTCCGTCAGCGTCCATGGCAAAGGAGGCGGCGCTTTCGACAAAAGCCATGCGGCTTACAGGATTCTTAACGGCCAGCAAATCGACGGCGAAGAACAAAACGCCGCGCAAATTGCCGTCCTGGGCGAAGACCGAGCGGGCCGCGAAAAAAATGTCTTTCTTAAAGAATTCGTTTTTGGAATCATTTGAAACGACCTGCTTTAGCTTTCCGGAAAGAAGCTCCTTAAAGAAGGGCTCGGCGCCAAAATCCAAAAGCTTTCCGTCTGGGAAAAGAACCTTTCCGCTTTTGTCCGCAAAAAGGGCGCTGATTATGTAAGGGTCGTCAAAAGGCCTTGTCCTTAAAAGGCTCTCGTTGATTCTTTTTGGGTCGCTTTCGTCAAACGCCTTGGAGCGCTCGATTTTTTGCAAGTCGCTTAGGTAGCCCGAAAGCCGCCTTTCCAAAAAGGAAGCGTGGCAGCTGACGGTGTACTCGCTGGCTTCCTTGTAAAAATTTTGTATGTTCAGCGTGAGAGCGTTCATTAAGAAATAGCAAAACAAACTCACAAGGACTATCACCAACAGGGAAAAAACAATAATGGACCTTTTTCGCATCGACAAGCGGCTTAGGGAGACTCCATTTTTTTCAGATCTTCTTTTTAACGCAAACATTATTCTTACACTTGGGTAAAAAAAATAATAGCGCAAAAAAGACAAAACCGCAAGTTTAAAATGGAGGGCTTCGCTCGACTGCAGACTTTTTTTTATGCGGAACGCTAGCAAAACCGCGCCGCTTGCGCTATCATTCCAGCGTGAACGAAATAGAAAGAATTCTAAAAGAACGCATCCTTGACAAAAATTCAGTATTCATATTTAACAGCGACGTCGCCGCGAACTCTTGGTCAGACTTCATTGTCCGCCAAGACGGAAAAGACGGCTGGCCAAAAAGCGTGGAATTGGACAGGTTTTTGGCCTGGGACGTGTTCAAGGGAAAAGCGCTTAAAATAGAGCGGGAAGGAATGGAAGCGATTCCTTCCTTGCTAAGAAAGCTTTTCGCGCGCTCTCTCTTAAAAAGAGTGAAAGACGGAGAGAGAATCTTTGAGCGGCTGATAAATTTTGACTACAGGGAAAACGCGCTTTCGTTCACGGACTGGCTCTCAAGCCTTTTGCCGTCGCTGGGCCGCTGGAGAATTTTGGCGCGAAAAATCATGGACCACAAAAAGGACGGGGCGTTTTTGCCCGAGCGCGACAATCCCGAAAACCGCGACTGCTTGCGCCTTTACAACGAATACTCAAAATTTTTGGAAGAGCGCGGCCTCTTTGAGCCGTCTTGGCAAAAGGCGGTTTTTGACGGCGGCGGCGAAAAAAAATACGTGATATTCTTTCCGGAACTTTTGGACGACTTTGACGAATACAAGGAAGTTTTGGAAGACGCGCGAAAAAAAGGAAGCGTTTATCTAGCGAACATCCCCAAAAGTTCCGCTCCGACAAAGGCAGACTATTGGACCAGCGTCCGCCTTGAGCTTAGAATGGCCGCCCTGAAAATCTTAAGGGAAAACGCGGCCGGCGTGGATTGGAACGACATCGCGCTTTGCGTTCCCGACATAGAAAACTTGCGGCCTTATGTCGAGCGCGAGCTGGCCCTTTACCAAATACCCTTTGTCACCAGAGCGGGAATAAAGCTGGGCGCGGCGGGCGCTGGAAAAATTTTCAGAAAAATCCAGGACTGCGCGGCCCGGCAATTTTCATACCAAAGCGTCAGAGCCCTTGTCCTTGACTCAAATTTTCCGTGGAAAAACCCGGACGAAATGGAAACGCTTGTGCGGCTGGGAAAAGAGTCCAAGTGCCTCGCGCAATTCACAGGCTCTGACGGCCGCCTTGTGGACCCCTGGCTTTTGGACTTAAGCGAAGGCGCTAAAAAAGATTCCGCCGAAGACGAATTTTTGGACGCGAAAAAATTTTACAAGAGCCTAAAGGCCGCCGTCTTGCGGATTACGGACGCAAAGACCTTTTTGGCAATAAAGGATGGCTGGAAAAAATTTGAAGGCGCCTTCATCAAGCCGCAGGAAGAAATTAAAAAGGAAGCAAATGATTTGCTAAGCCGCTGCGTCGCCCTCATGGACCAATTGGCGGCGCTTGAAGAAAAATTCCCGGACGTCACGGCGGAACAAAGCGACAAATACGCTTTTTTTCTGAACGAACTGGAGAACACCGTTTACCAAAAGCAAAGCAAGAGCCGCGGCGTGTCAATCTACGACTACAAGGTCAGCGCCGAGGCCGCGATAAAAAGGCAGTTTGTGATAAACGCAAGCCAAGACAAAATCACCGTTGAAAAAATTTCGCTGCCTTTTTTGTCGCAGCAGGAGCGCGGCGTTTTGCTTGGCCAAGAAAACAACGACCATTCAGAATCTTATGTCCGCTCATACGAGCTTTGCTCCAACTGCGCCTTTAGCGCGTCGCAAAACGCCTTGGACGGATTCGCCATTCCCCATTCGGCGCTAGAGACAAGCGAAGACCCTTCCGGCGCTGACGAAGAATTGGACAAGGCGGATTTCATTAAGATTGAAAAAGACTTTTTGCATGGAAATGGGAACGAGCCAAAACATTTAAGCGGCGCGCAAAAGGAGTCGCTTGAAAGCTACTTGCGGACAAACGAAAGCGCGGGCGGCCTGGACTCGATAAAAGAAAACCAAGAGGAAAAGCCCTTCCTTCTTGCGGCTATAGAAAAAAAGACTATGGCCGGCAGGGCAAGAAACGAAAGCGACGCGGGCGAGACGCATATTACGCCAAGCGACCTTAAGGATTTCTTTCCCTGCCCGCGCAAATGGATTTTCAAAGACCTTTTGCGCGTGAACGAATTCTCGCTGGACACTGACTTGTTTGAAATCTACGACCAGGGAAGCGTGAACCATAAAATTTTGGAAATATACTTCACCGACTTAAAGGAAAGAAACGTTTGCCTTCCGGCATATTCCGAGTTAAGCGGAAAATTGGAAATGGGAGGGGACAAGGAATACGAGGAAAAAAACCTCTCCCCCTTTTTGGAAGAAAAAGCGAAAGAGGCCTTTGAAGAAGCGAAGGCTTACAAAAAAAGCGTCCTAGTCCAAGAGGCCTTGAAAAGCCAGACAAAAAATTTTTCGCAGGCCCTGATAAAATTCCTTCGCGAGTTCTGCAGGGAAGAGAATTTTGGCGGCTGGAAAGTCCAGGAAACTGAATGGGGAACCAAAAACGACGTCAGGCTTCCTCCGATTTTGCAGGGAAGGATGGACCTTGTCCTGCGCTCGCCGCGAAATCAAGTCGCGATTTTGGACTACAAGAACACAAAATCCGCGATTCCCAACGGCGACTTGACATTAAAAAAGGGAGAGACAAACAGCGACGGAAGCCCAAAAGAGCTGGACAACTGCCAAATCGCGGCCTATGTCTTTTTGTGGGAAAACGCGAACCCGGCTGGCGAGGACATGGTTCAAAAGGCCAGCTTTGTGTCAATCAACAAATACGAAGAGACAAAAGTCATCTATGAAAATCCGACCGCGAATTCAAACGCGGTTCCAAGGGAAGATTTTTCCCCCGCCATTGAAAGCTTAAAGCGGCGCCTTGCCTTTATGGGCCAAGCCCTAAAGGAATGCCGCTTTTCGTTAAAGGAAACGCGGCCTTACAAGGACTGCGTCAAATGCGACTACAAGCGCTTGTGCAGGACGACATACTAGGAGTTTTAGAAAATGACTTACCAAGAATTCAGTTCAGTTCTAAAAAGGAAGCCCGACGAGGAGCAAGAAAAAGTCATACGCTCGCTAAAGAACACAATAGTCTCCGCTGGAGCGGGAAGCGGAAAAACGCAGACGCTCGCAAGCCGCTTTGTCTACTTGATTACAGCCGACCTTAAGGACGAGGCCGGAAACAAAATGGAAAACCCAACGGTTGACAAAATCCTCACGCTTACTTTCACGAAAAAGGCGGCGGCGGAAATGTACCAGCGCATTTACAAGACGCTGAAAATTTTCGCGGAACAAAGCCCGGACGCGGACGGAAGGCAAAAGGCGCAAAACGCCATAGACAATTTTTCAAAGTCAAGGATACAAACCCTTGACTCCTACAGCGCCAGCGTTTTAAGGCAAGCCGCGCCCCTTTACGGAATAAGGCCGGACTTTGCCCCTGGAGCGGACGCCTCCCAAACAAAGGACTTGGCTTTTTCTTTTGTGATGGAAAAGCGAAACGATCCGGCCATTCAATGGATTTCGGACCCGGCTAAAATCGAAAACTGCGCCGAATTCTTTTCGAGCGCGGCGAACGAAAACGCTTCGCTCGCGGACTCGGCCAACCCAAGCGGCAAATGCTCGTTTTTTTCGGAAAGCTTGCAAAAGCAAAAACAAGCGGCGCAAGGAATTTGGGACTCCCAAAATCTTTTTTTTGCGATAGAGGATTGCATAGAAAAAATCAGCGCCAGCGTCGCCGCCGCGCAAAAAAAAGGCCGCATGGACTGGCGCGCAAAGCTCTTGGACGCCTTGGCCTTTTGGGAGCAAGACAGCGTGAAGGAAGAGCGGAAAAAGCTTAAGTCCCTGGGCCCGGAAAAAATCGCGAAAGCCGACGGAAAAGCCTTGCTAAAAAAAGCCGTCGAAAAATTCAAGATAAGCAACAAGATAGGCGATCCCGAAACAAACGATTTGGTCAACGGCTTTCTATTTGGACAAGACGGCAAGGGGCCGGGCGCGGCGGAAAAGTTTTTTGGAATCATTGATTTTTTCGGCGACTTGGAGTATTTGGAAGGCCTTCACTCATTGCTGGATGAATTCACGGACAGAGTGAACGACAACAAAAGAAAAAGCGGCGCGCTAACGTTCAAGGACACAAACGAAATGGCCCTTCTGGCGCTAAAAGAGCAAGAGGCGATAAGAAGGCAAGAGCGAGACTCCTTTGAATTCATAATGATAGACGAGTTTCAAGACAACAACGCTGCGAACAGGGAACTGCTTCTTTTGATTTCAAAGGACGACGAAGGAAGGCTGATTGGCGACAGGCTCTTCTTTGTCGGAGACGAAAAGCAATCAATCTATAAATTTCGCGGGGCGGACGTCTCTGTGTTCAACAGCCTTGAGGAATACATTAAGCCGTGCGTGAAGCTTCCAATGCGAAGCAATTACAGGTCTAGCAACATTTTGCTGGACGAGTTCAACCAATTTTTCGGCGGCTTTCTTCCAGGCGACAAAGAAAGGCCAAGCGTCCAAGAGGAAGACGCGAAAATTTTCAAGGAAAAGATTGAAGAGCCTTTTGAGGCTAAATTTGACAAAAACGCGCTGGCGCTTTATCCTTCCGCGAAAAAGCCGGAGAAAAAAAACGGATCAAGAATTCAATTCTGCCTTTACCCAGACGGACAAAACGACGAGGACTTTTATTTAAGCGAAAAAGACGCAAAGGCGCTTTTCATCGCAAAGAAAATACTCGCCTTGCGCGAGAGTTTTGGCGTCGCGTTCAAAGACATCGCGCTTCTTGTAAAAAGCAGGACAAACTACTCCAACATCGCGCGAATTTTCACGCTGAACAAAATTCCTTTTTCATTAGACGAACAGGGAAACATTTTTACAGCCGCCACGGCCAACGACTTTTACAACATTCTGCGCCTTTGCGTGTATCCGTCGGACATAAACGCCTTCGCCTCATTCCTAAACTCCCCTTTCGCGGGAATGACGCTCAACCAAACCGAAAAAATTCTTTCGCTGTTCCCCAAAAAGGCCTTTGACCCAAACATCGACGTTGGAGGGCTTTTGTCCAAGGAGGAAGCGGAGCGCTACCAAAGCGCGCGAGGCTTTTACAAGGACATGGCGGACTACGCGCTTTCAAACCCAATCGTCAATTCCATCGAACGGCTGTGGCAAAAGGAAGGCTACAAATTCTCTCCAAACGCCGACGAAGAGCACTACGACTTGCTTTACGAGTTGGCGAGAAAAGCCGACATGGACGCGCGCGACCTTTCGTGGTTTGTGGACCAGCTTGCCGTGGAGCGAAACGATTCCTGCAATGAGTCTTCCGAAATCAACATAAAAGACTGCGACTATCCTGTTGAAAAGACAGACTCCGTAAACGTCATGACGATACACAAAAGCAAGGGCCTGCAATTTAGATACGTCTTTGTGTGGGGCCTTGCGGAAAAAAGAGGCGGAAACAATCCAGACCGCTCAAAGATTTTCCAAAGCGGCGATTTTGGCGCGGTCGTGGCCAACGGAAGCAAAAAGCAAAACCTATTCGCGCTTTTGGCATCCGCCGACAACGCGAGAAAAGAGGACGCGGAGACGCGGCGCTTGATTTACGTAGCCTTTACCCGCGCGATAGACGGCCTCTTTGTCATTGGAAACGAGCCGCCAAAAAAGCAAAGCGACCGGCCGCTAGTCGGCATAATTCAAGCCTACGCGCGAATGGACTCGATTGAAAGCCCATACGAAACGGAGACAATAGCCTTCGCGCCAAGGGGAAGCGAAAGGCCCTTGCAAACAGACGCCGCCCGTTCGCCTGAAAAAATCAGGGAACTATACCAAAAGGCTGGAACGCTGGCCGCCCCGCAGGCAAAAAACATTTGGACAAGTCCAAGCCAGCTTGAGGAAAGCGGGCAAACGGACGAGGCAAGCGGGCGCGTTCAGGCGGCGAGCATGGCCTATCCGGAAATAAACTCCTTCGTAAATTCCGGCGGCTTGGAGAAAAACGACTACGGAACTCTTTTCCACGCGTTTATGGAAGGCTGGGCGCGCGAGCGCGGCAATTGGACCAGCGAAAAAATCAGCGCCAAGGAGTATTTTGAATGGGAGCCGAAAGCCCAAAAGCTTTCATTGGAAAACCAAGAGACGCTCTTAAGAACCTTCTTCAAAATCTTGGACAAGTTTCTTTCCCTAAAGGAAAACCCAGCCGTCGACGCGCTCAAATCCGGACGCGATTTTAAGGCGGAATATAAATTCAAGACAAAAATCAAGTCATTCATCGTAAGGGGAACCATGGACGCCATCTTCCAAAATTCCGACGGAAGCTGGACTGTATTGGACTACAAGACAGACTTGAGGGAACGCCCGCAAATTTACTACACGCAGCTTGCCTGCTACAAAAAAACGGCCGCAGACCTTTTCACAAGCGGAGACACAAGCAAAATCTCTTGCCAGCTTTTTTTCGCCGAAAGCGGCCGCCTTGTAGACATAAGCCAGGAAGCCCAAAAGAGCCTTGAAAGCCTGTCCGACGAAAAGATTCGCAATTTAATTGAAAAACAAGAAATTCTGTGATATAATGGTAGAATGTTCAATCTTCGCCGCGCCTTAAAAACAGCGCCGCTTTGCGCATTGCTTTTTTTCTCAGCGATACCCCCGCTTTTCGCGGATTCCATAGTCATATTCAGCGATCCGACAATATTGAGGAACAAATTCGTCGACATTTCCCAAAAGTGGGATTATTACGAATCAGAATTGGTGAGCCCCGACGATTTTTATCCGCGCGCGAAAATAGGCGCGGGCGCCCTTGTAAGCTTCCCGCATGAAATGGAAAAGGGAATCACAGTGGCCAGCTACCACGCGCGCCTTACAGGCCTGCAGCCATTCGGAAGATACTCCAGCGATTTTTTGGGCGCCGCGATGACTTCCAGCAGAATTTGGTGCAACGGAAAGATTGTCGCGACGGGCGGTTTTTTAAGCAAAGAAAAGGACACCTGCTTGCCCGGAGAGCTTTACTCTCCGGTTGACTTTCAAGCGGACAAAAACGGCGTCGTGGACATTGTAATCCATATCGCTAATTTTGAAAAATGCAAGGGCGGCATCGCGAAAAAAATCAAGATAACTGAAATAAGCAGGCTGAGAATGCAGCTTAGCGTGAATTATTTCTTAAACATGCTGCTTTTCGCCTTTATCCTGGCCCACATAATTTACAACATATTGTTGGGCACGCTTAACTTCAGGCAGACGTCCCATTTCATCCTCGTGTTCATTTGCCTCTTGTATTGTTGCGTCCTGCTTCTAACCGGCCACACTTTGATTTTGCAGCGCGCGGCGCCCCTACCCTTTTGGCTGCAAAGAAAAATAGCGCTTGCGACATTAGGCTTTCTCACCGCCCTTGACAGCGTATATATATTGAACATGCTGCGGGTTTCATATAAAAAAACATTGACTATCGCCGCAATCGCAGCGGCCATCGCAATTACGGCGCTTGCAATCCCACTGGACTTGTTCGAAAGCGGCAGGTGGATTTTCGCAAGCGCGTCGCTCGCCATATCGTTCATCTGCTTTTCTATGTTGATGAGGTTTGTCCTAAAAAGAAACCTTGACAACAAAAAGGGCTTTAGAACCTCAACCGCCGCCTACAACTTAAGCTCGTTTGTAATGCTGATAATTTTCTTTTGCCGCGTGAACGATTTTTTGGTTTTGCCGCAAACCTCAACGCCAATCCATTCGTTCATCGCGTTCAGGCTTTCAATTCTATTCTTTGGGCTAATGGAATGCGGAATATACGCATTCAACAGGGACTACTCCAATGTCCGCGTCGCGCGCCAAATGGAAAAGCTTTCAATAACCAACAACGCATTGTCAAAAATCGTTCCGCAACAAGTGTTAAAGCTTTTGGGAGCGAACGACATTACAAAAATCATTCCCGGCGAGTGCCGCATAATCGACGCGATTTTGTTCTACGCTGAGATAAAGCACTTTAACCGCTTGGCGGAATCCATAGAAAAAGAAGATTTGTACTCAATACAAGCGGAGTTTCTTAAAATGGCGGCTCCAATCATCATAGATTGCGGCGGCTTTGTGGCAAAATACACAAACGCGGGATGCATCGCCATTTTCCAGCAAAAAAATTCCGACGCGATAATTTGCGCCTCGCGGCTTCAAAAAAAGGTTCGGGACATAAGGCGCGAGCTTAGAAAAACAAAAAGAACCGACATATCCATCGGCATCGCAATCCATTCCGGCAAAGTGGCAATCGGAACCATAGGCTCCAACACCCGCCTTGACACGATGGCCCTTTCGGAAGACGTGAACATAACTTACGCGGTTGGAAAGCACACTTCAAAAACAAACACGCAGATTTTAATAACCGAAGAAGCGATGCCGTATTGCCGCAACTACATCAATTATGTTTACGAAGGCCACTACTTCATTTCCAATGGAAAGCAAATCCTAGTATACAGCGCTCTCCAAATAAAAAAAGGAGACCAATCATTTGAAGACACTCTTGAACCGATTGAGGAAGAAGATGAAAATTAAAGCGCTTGTCGCCGCCGCGGCCCTAACAATATGCAGCCCCTTGTTCGCGAAAAACGTCACCAACGGAATCTTGAGCTTTGAGAATTCCGCGACGCCAAAAAACACCTTGTTTCTGAACGGCGATTGGGAGTTTTACGAAAACCAAACATTCGACACATTGATGGGCGCCCGCCTAAAGGTGAATTTCATCGATGTTCCGTCATCTTGGTCAAGCCAGGAAATCGAGCGCGACGAGCGGCTGCCAAAATTTGGAACCCACACCTACCGCGTTTTAATCACAGGCTTAAAGGCAAACTACGCCTACGGAATTTTTTCAAAAAGGACGCCTCAATACGCGGCGAGAATTTTCGCCAACGGCAACTTCCTTATTGAATACGGAAAATTCGCGCGCCACAAAAAGGACTACAAGCCCACAAGAACAACGCTCTTTTGCCCAATCATTTCGGACAAAGACGGCATAATAGAACTGGTAATCCAGGTCTCAAACTACACAGGCGGCGACTCCGGCATTGTGGCGCCGATTTCATTTGGCGAAGTTGAAGCCATCGAAAGGCTTCAACAAAAACTGATGCTGGCCAACAGCTTTGTCCTTGGCCTTTTAATCTTTTGCCTCTTGTCAAACTACATGCTTTGGTTTTTTGACAAAAGCAAGTTTTCAAACCTCTTGTTCGGAATGCTGATTACATTCATCGCCGTAAGGTTCTCGCTATACAACCTCAACATGATAGGAAGAACTTCCGTTTTTGTTCCCTTTAGCCTATTGTTCAAGCTGGAGAACACAATCATATTCGCCTCATGCGCTTTCAGCGCCCTGTACGCATGCGACAAAACTTTTTTCAACAAACACCCTCATGTTGACTACCCGCTGTCAACAATTGCGCTGACTCTGTACATAACATTCCTATGCCTTCCAATTCACTTTGCGGTCGACTTTCTAAAACCTTGCGTGATTGTGGCGTTAGCGTTCGCCTTTTATTCGCTCATCAGGTTTTTCTTCGCATTGAAAAACCGTGAATATACAGCCGCCGCCTACATGTTCTTCTATATAATCGTCGCTGTCCCCATAGCAACCGACATACTTTTTCCTAAAGTCATGTCAAATTCAGACTTTGACCCGTCCGACATTTTCATTCCAATAGCCGCAATCATAAACATAACGTTCATCGCGGCCATTCTGGAAGTTCAGCAAAAAAAGAACAGGAAGATAAAGGACACCCTTTCGCAATTTTATTTTGGCTACAAAAGGTTCATGCCAAAGAACGCCTTGCATTTCTTTGACAACATAAACCTCGGCGACATAAAAATCGGCCTGCACAAAGAAAGAAAAATGACAATCATGTTTGTCGGAATCGTTGTTATGTCGCCCGACAACACAAAAATAAATTTGCGCGAAGAGTTTGAAACGCTGGCTTTTTATTCATCCACCATCATTGAAAGGATTCATCAATTCGGCGGAACCGTCATCACCATAACAAACCAAGGAATCTGTGCCTTGTTCAAGGACAAGGACGTCAACGCTCTAAGCGCGGCAAGAGTCATCCGAAACGAGCTGCAAACAATAAACAGCCGCAGGGCGGAGGACTACTACCTTTGCGCCACCTTTAACATTTCAATCCACAACGGCGAGCTTTTGATCGGCGTAATCGGCGACAGAAACCGCCTTGACCTGACGACAATTTCGTCTGGGATAGAAGTGATTGACAAGATGTGTTCCCTGGGCTTTGCGATGAACATTCCAATTTTGATTTCACAGCCGACGGTTGAAACCTTTCCGGAAGAAACAAAGCGCGAGCTAAAGCTTTTGGGAAACATTCACTTTAGCGAGTTTACCCGCCCAATCGGCATTTACGGCCTTCCTTCGAGCGAAGAAGAGGAAAACAGCCTGGAAAACATTGACGAAACGCCCTTCATCACCCAGCGCGAGGCCGACAAATACATCAACTTTTAGAGCCGCCATTGCCTTGAAAAAGCCCGCAAAATTCTATATAATTGGTTAATTATGAATAGTAACGCAATTCCTGAACGCAAAGACGTTCCCGCAAGCGACAAGTGGGACTTGACTACATTATTTAAAAGCGACGGCGATTGGGAAAAAGCCCTTGCAAAAATCGAAGGCGACGCAAAAGCCGTGGCGGCATTCCAAGGAAAGCTGGCCTCTGGCCCAGCGGAACTTTTGTCCGCGCTAAAAGCCTACGAAGAGCTTTGGAAAAACATAGAGCTGGTCGCAAACTACGCGGGCCTTTTAAAGACAACGGACGAAGGCGACGAAAAATATTCCGACATGGAAGGCCGCGCCGACATGGCCATCTCAAAAGCCTCCGCGCTGACAAGCTTTTTTGACTCGGAGCTTTCGGCCATCGCGGACGGCGACATCAAGGCCTGGATTGAGCGCGAGGATTTTAAGGACTACAAGATTTATGTCCAAAAACTCCTCCGCCAAAAAGAGCATATCCTGTCTGAAAAGGAAGAGCGCCTCCTCGCGCTCCAGTCGGAAAGCGGCTCGACCGCGGAAAAAACTTTCAGCGTTGCCGAAAACGTCGACATAAACAATTTGTTCGGAACGGTAAGCGTTGGCGGAAAGGACTTGCCGCTGACCCAAACGACTTGGACGCAGTTCATGGAAAACCCCGACCGTTCCGTCCGCGAAAAGGCATACAAGCAGTTCTACAAAAATTTCGAAAGCCACCAAAACATTTTGGCAAGCCTCTACGCTGGCTCGGTAAACCAAGACGTGTTCATAGCCCGCGCGCGCGGCTACAAGTCAAGCCTAGACGCGGCCTTGTTCGGCAACAAAGTTCCCGAAAGCGTATACAGAAACTTAATCGACACGGTTCACAAAAACTTTGGCCCGTTAAGAAAATACTATTCGATTCGCAAGCGCGCGCTCAAGGTTGACCAACTTCGCCACTACGACGTTTACGTTCCGCTTGTTCCCAACGTGGAGACAAAAACCAGCTACGACGAGGCCGTTGAAATTTGCCGAGAGGCGCTCGCCCCGCTTGGAAAGGAATACACCGACACTCTTTGCGGCGGATTGAAGGGCGGCTGGGTTGACCGCTACGAAAACAAGGGAAAGCGGAGCGGAGCCTTCTCCAACGGCGGCTACACGGGCTACCCCTACATTTTGCTGAACTACAAGGACACGATTATTCGCGACGTATTCACGATGGCGCACGAAGGCGGACACTCGATGCACTCTTGGTACAGCGCCAAGAGCAATCCCTTCATGCAGTACAACTACACGATTTTTGAGGCGGAAGTCGCTTCCACCTTTAACGAGGAGCTTGTCTTCCAATATTTGATAAAGAACGCCAAGGACTCCAAAATGCGGACATACCTTTTGGCGATGCGCGCCGCCGACATCATGGCCACCTTGCACCGGCAGACAATGTTCGCCGAGTACGAGCTTAAGGCTCACGAGCTTGTTGAGTCTGGAACGCCTTTGAGCGCGCCTGTCTTGCGAAAGCTTTACCGCGGCCTTTTGGAAGAATACTTTGGCCCCGAAATGGTCTTTGAAGACAATTCCGACATGGAAGGACTTAGGATTCCGCACTTTTATTCGGCCTTTTACGTTTACAAGTACGCCACCGGGATCAGCGCGGCGATGGCTTTGGCCGACCGCGTCACAAAGGGCGGCGAGGCTGAGCGAAACGATTACTTTAACTTCCTAAAGTCGGGCGGCTCGCGCTACCCGATTGAGTCGCTCAAAGTGGCCGGAGTTGACATGGAAAGCCCGGCGCCGGTTCAAGCCGCGCTGGACAAATTTGCCGCAATCATCGACGAGCTTGACAAAACGATAAAATAAGTTAAAGAATTTGCGTGTTGGCGCCGATAATAAAATAAGGAGTATGGCAAATTGAAAAAAGAGAACTTTTATCTTTTCATGCAAAGCGTTCCAAAAGCGGAGCTTCATATTCACATTGAAGCCGTCATAACGCTCGAATCAATCTGCCGTCTCTACGAAAAGCGCTTTGGAAAGAAAATGACAAAAGCCGAGCAAGCGGCCCTTTTTACTTATGAAGATTTGAACGGCTTTATCAAGGCTTTCTTGCAAGTCCAGGACTTGTTCACCGAAGTGAGCGACTTTGACTATGTCTTTGACGACTTTGCCCGCTACCTTAAGGGGAACGGAATCACGCGCTGCGAGGCCTTCTTTGCCCCTTCTGCCTTTGTGAAAAAAGGCTTTGACTACGGCGAGATGATCAAGAACTTCACCAAAAACATCAACAAAATCAAAAAAGAAACTGGAATCGACATAAAGCTTTTGGTTGACGTTTCGCGCACATTTGGACTTGAAAACGCGATGACCAACTACCAGCTTATGAAAAGCCATCCGTCTTCCGCGATTATCGGAATTGGCTTGGGCGGAGCGGAACAAAAGGGCCCCTGCAAGGATTTTGGCCCGGTATTTGAAAAGGCCCGCGCGGACGGCTTCCACGCCGTAGCCCACGCAGGAGAGGACGTTGGCCCGGAATCGGTTTGGGACGCGATTAACGTTTTGAACGCCGAGCGAATCGGACATGGAATCACTTCGATTCAAGACGAAAAGCTTGTGGACTACTTGGCCCAAAAGCAAATTCCGCTTGAAGTATGCCCCACCAGCAACACATTCACAAAGAAAGTAGTGCAAACGATAGAAGAGCACCCAATCCGCGCCTTCTTTGACAAGGGCCTTTTGGTCACGGTCAACACGGACGACCCAGTGTTCTTTAAGGTGACGCTGCTTGACGAGTTCTGGGCGCTCCACAAAAAAGCCGGCTTTACGATGGACCAAATCAAGGTCTTGCTTGAAAACAGCTACAAGGCTTCGTTCCTTTCGGATGCGCAAAAGAAAAAGGCGATTAAAGAGCTTGACGCTGCCTGGGAAGAGAACATCAAAAAGTATGAGTAAACAAAACCGAGCTTGTTCGCAAGCCTAAGAAAGCCGCCGCAAGGCGGCTTTTACTTTAAATACACCATCAAAAGCATAATGTCGCTGTTTCGGATTCCGCTGATGCGGCTGGCCTGTCCCAAGGTAAGGGGGCGCACGCTTTCCAGCTTGCCGCGCGATTCCGCGCTTAAAGAGGGAATCGAGCCGTAGTCAAAGTTTTCGGGGATGTGAAGGTTTTCCAAACGATGCATTTTTTCAACACGGCGGTCTTGCTTTTCTATGTAATACTTGTATTTTACGTCAACCAAGGCGTGCGCCCAAACGTTTTGCGCAAAGCCAGGATTTTGCGCCTCGGGATTTTTTTCCAAAAGCGCGGAAGCCTCCGCCACTTGCTCGTATTTTTTAAGGACAGTCTCGTACTGCGCCTGGCTTTTTAGGCCCGCGTCAAAGGCCTTCTTTGCAAGGCGGCGGTCCGCGTCGTCGTAGCGCAACTTTAACCGGTACTCGGCGCGCGCGGTGAACATGCGGTAAGGCTCTTTTGTGCCAAGCGTGACAAGGTCGTCAATCAAGACTCCGATGTAGGCTTCGTCGCGGCCAAGAATCAAAGGCTTGTATTCCGGTATCGAATGAAAGCGCGCGAATCCCGCAGCCTCTTGAGCAGCTCTTAGCTTTTTGTTTAGGACCGCCGCCGTTTTTTGGCTTGCGCTAGCCATTGCGTCCGCGTCGGCTTGGCTAAAGTCAAAGCGGGGGCAAAAGCAACCTGGCTCCAGCGAAGCGGGCCGACCTCCCATCTCGTCGTCGGCGGGAACAAGCGGGCCACACAATTCCTTGTGGGCGCGGGCATAGTAACCGGCGTTGATTCCGGCCACAAGGCCCTGCCCCGCCGCCTCCTCGTAGCCTGACGTTCCGTTTATTTGGCCCGCGTTAAAAAGGCCCGCGACTCTTTTTGTCTCCAGGCTTGGGAACAATTGCGTGGGCTCAACGTAATCGTATTCGACTGCGTAGCCGGGCCGGCTTACGACGGCCTTTTCAAAGCCGGTCATCGTCCGCAAAAATTGGTCTTGCACGGATTCCGGCAAGGAGGAAGAAAGGCCGTTAAGGTAAATTTCTTCGGTTCCCAAGCCTTCGGGCTCGACGAATATTTGGTGTCGCTCGCGCTCTGCAAAGCGCATTACTTTGTCTTCTATGCTGGGACAGTATCGCGGGCCTACGCCGTGAATCTTTCCGCTGTACAAGGGAGAGCGGCCGATGTTGGCTCGGATTATCTCGTGGGTTTTAGGATTTGTGTAAACGACATGGCAAGGAACCATCGGCCGCTCGATTTTTGGGTCGTCAAAACTGAACGGGATTACCTCGTCGTCGCCGGGCTGCTCTTCCAAAACGCTAAAGTCAACCGAGCTTTTTAGGATGCGCGGAGGAGTTCCGGTCTTAAGGCGGCCGGTGGTAAAGCCAAGGCGGCGGAGGCTTGCGGTAAGCCCGTAAGCGCCCGCCTCGCCCAAGCGGCCGCAGGGAGCGTCGTATTCGCCTATAAAAATGCGGCCTCCCAAAAAAGTTCCTGTAGTAAGGACGACGGCTCGGACCGGGATGACGCGGCCGCGCTCGGTCACAAGGCCGGTCACTTTTTGCCGCATGCCGCCGCGCGCCGATTCCGCCGTTCCGTAATTGATTGGGCGGGCGCGATTTTGGTCTTGCGAGCCGTTTTGGCCGCCGCCGTTCGTTCCGGCGCTGGCGACCGAGCCGGCTGCCTTTTGGTCTTGCGAACTATTTTGGCCGCCGTCATTCGTTTTGGCGCTATCGTTCGCGCCGGTGCTTCCTTCCGTCCGCGAGTCGCCAGGGATGCTTCCGGCAGCCGCGCTTGAATCGGAATTGGGCGGAAGGCTCTGGTCGCTTTCTGTCGCGATTATGTCAACGACAGTGTCCATCAAGGTGGAAAGGTTTGGAGTTGATTCCAAGACTTGCCGCGCAAGCTGGGAGTACAAAATCTTGTCGGCTTGGCTTCTGGGCGCTTGCACGGCGGGGCCGCGGCTTTTGTTCAACAAGCGGAACTGAATCATGGAGCGGTCAATCAGCTTTGCCATTTGGCCGCCCAGCGCGTCAATCTCGCAAACGATGTTTCCTTTGGCGATTCCGCCAATGCTGGGATTGCACGACATTCTTCCAATCGCGTCAACGCTTTGAGTGATTACAAGTGTCTTTAGTCCCATACGCGCGGAGGCAAGGGCAGCCTCAATTCCGGCGTGCCCCGCTCCGACAACGGCGACATCGTAAGAGTCGTAAAAGCCCGGCATTTTTCTTAAGCGTTCCGTTCCGACAAATTACGCTTTCATGTTGACAATGCTCTTGTCGTAGTCAGTCGGTGGAACAAAGCCCATAAGGTTCATGATTGTGGCAGGCCAAGAAGAAATTCCCAAGCCTTCGTTGAGCTTTGTGTTGTCGTATTCGCCCTTGTATTCGGGGTCGTAGATGATTCCAGGCACTGGGTTCAAGCTGTGGCTTGTCTTGGGCTTGGGCTCGCCGTTTGCGTCCTTTGAAACGCTTCCGTCCTTTTTGTGCTCGTACATGTCGTCACTGTTTCCGTGGTCGGCGGTTATGCAAAGAATTCCGCCGGCTTCCTCGATGGCGGCCTTAAGGCGGCCAAGCTGCAAGTCCATTCCTTCCATAGAGCAAACTACGGCGTTGAAGACTCCGGTGTGGCCAACCATGTCGCCGTTGGGATAGTTAAGGCGAATGTGATCGTACTTTCCGCTCTTAATCGCTTCGATGACTTTGTCGGTGATTTCGGCGCACTTCATCCAAGGTCTCTGCTCAAAGGGAACTACGTCAGACGGAACTTCGACGTAAGTTTCAAGGCTCTTGTCAAATTCGCCGGGGCGGTTTCCGTTAAAGAAGTATGTCACGTGTCCGTACTTTTGCGTTTCGCTGATCGCCATAAGATGAACGCCGCTCTTTGTCAGGTACTCTCCCATCGTGCGGTCGATGCTGGGCGGGTTGACCAAGTACTGAGCGGGCTTGTGGTTGTCGCCGTCGTATTCCATCATTCCAGCGTACTCAACGGCGGGAACGCGCTTTCTGTCAAAGTGCGGGAAGTCCTTTTCCTCAAAGGCTGCGGTGATTTCCAAGGCGCGGTCGCCGCGGAAGTTAAAGTAAACGACAGAGTCTCCGTCTTCGATTGTTCCGACGGGCTTTCCGTCTTTTGCGATTACAAACTCATGCATGTCCTGGTCAAGAACGCCGGGAACTTCCTTGCGGTAAGTTTCGATCGCTTCGACCGCGCTGGCAAACTGGCGGCCTTCGCCCAAAACGTGGGCCTTCCAGCCGCGCTCGACCATGCTCCAGTCGGCGTTGTAGCGGTCCATCGTCATGTACATGCGTCCGCCGCCGGAAGCGATTTGGCAGTCCGCTCCAAGGCCGGCCAAAAATTCCTGCAAGGGGCCAAAGTAGTCCAAGGCGCTTGTGGGCGGAACGTCGCGTCCGTCAAGAAGCGCGTGAACGCGGATCTTTTTTACGCCTTCCTTTACGGCTTGGGCGCACATGGCCTTAAGGTGGTCGATGTGCGAGTGGACGTTTCCGTCGGAAACAAGACCGATAAAGTGAAAGGTTGAATTTTTGTCGTTGACGTTCTTTACCAATTTTTTCCAAGTCTCGCCCTGGTACATTGAGCCGGACGCGATTGACTCGCCGACCAATTTGGCGCCTTGCGCGAATACGCGACCGCAGCCCATCGCGTTGTGGCCTACCTCGCTGTTTCCCATGTCGTCGTCAGTCGGAAGGCCTACGGCGGTTCCGTGGGCCTTTAGCTTTGTGTTGGGGCAGTTGGCCTTGAACCAGTCAAGGTACTTCATTTTTGACGCCTTTACCGCGTCGCCCTCTTCGTATTTTCCGTAGCCCACGCCGTCCATGATTACAAGAACCACCGGTCCGCGGCGGCCTTTCCAATTGGGGTTTTTCTGCAAGGGGTGCATTGTGTCTGACATATTATATCTCCTATAGGTCTATTGAGTGAAGTTAGTCTATTGTAACGATTAAACGAAGATTGCGCAAGAACGCGCGTTTTTCTTGCATTGACTTTCTTTTCGCAAGCGAAGCGCTGCGACTTATGCGGCGACAAACATTTTAGGTCTTCATTCAGTTTTCTCGCCGCTTTTTTGCTAGTGGCAGTTTATTCAAGCGGCCGCAGTCGCGCTCTTTTTGCCGGACTTCAATTTTTCAAGCAAAAGGAAAAGAAAGCCAAAAAGGATAAGGCCTATTCCTATTGCCGAAAACAAGAGGCAAAGGCCTTTTAGGCTGTGACCGTTGTCAAGGTTGGTAAAGCCGTAAGGATAATACTGGCTCCAAAGGTCTTGCGGAATGGAGCCGCCAAAGGAAGCGCGCGCGGACACGGCGCGGGGAATGATGACAAAGCACCATGAGATGGGAATGACCATTCCCAAAAACGGAAAAAATATTTTACGCTTTCCAGGAAATAGAATTTCGTCCCCAATCGTAAAAATTGGAAGGACAAAATGCTTGAACGCCGACCCAAATTTCCAATAGGCGGCCGTCCAAATTTTTTCAGGAAGAACGAAGGCGGCGATGAGAAATGTCGCCACCATCATCATTGCGGCGCAAAAATTTAGCAAAGAGTGAAGAACTCCCTGGTCCGAAGCCTTTGCATTTTGAACGCCTTTCGCTTTTTGTAAAATCTCAAAGGCAAGGCTCGCCGTCGCGGCCGCGCAAGAAAGCCAGACAGACCAAGACGTAAAAAAAAGCGCCACGGGCCGGCCATCGCCGCCAAGCGACTTTACATGATCGATGAATGTGAACGCAAACGACACAAGCGCCGCCAAAAACCAAAGGATTCTGAATGACAAGCGGGCATGATTATTTTTCGCGCCGCAATTTTTGTTTTGAGCGTTTTCCATAAGACTATAGTAACGCTTTTTTGAGACAAACGCAATAGGCTTTGCGTATTGACTTTCTTTCCGCAATAAGATTATTCTATTAAAGACAAGCCGCTAAAGCGGAACGGCGCCTGCCTTGCGGTTGGCGTTCTGGAAACTTTTTTTTGGTGGTAAAAAGAGGAGTTAAAATGGTGTCGGATTCTATTGCGCTTTTGCCCTTGATATTGTGTCTTTGTCTTATAATTGTCGCGATCATTGTCGTTGTTTTTTCTTTAAAGGGCGTTTTTAAAAACGCCAAGGAAAGCTTTTCGCGCCTAAAGGAAAGCGCCTCCCATTTTGCGGGGGAAAATTCCAAAACTCAAGGAAGCCACTTTCTAAAGCTTGTTTGGATTGTTTCCGGCGCCCTCGTCATGTTCAGCTTGGGACGCTTCATTTTCTTTCCCGCAGCGCTGCTTGTCGCTTTGGCGGCGCAGGCAGCCGCAGTTTATTTCATTACCAGAAAGGACAAAAAAAACGGAGCGGCAAAACGCAAAGGGTATTTTGTCGGAGCCGCTTTGGGATTGGCGGCCTTTGTTTTGGTCGCGCTTGTTCAGCTTGGAGGAAGCGAAAATCCCGGAAAAATTTTGTTTCACTTCGCGCTGATGGCGGCCCTTGCGGTTTTTATCGCGCTCAAGGAAAACCGGAAAAAAGTTTTGAGAAACGACACGGCGACAAGACAGACGGAAGGAACAATCACAAGGCATGAAATCACAACTCAAAAATTCTTTTTTTTGACTTGCTTTAAAAGCCACAGTTACGAATACGAGTTCAACGCGCTGGGCATGACTTACAAAGGAATGGACGGCGAGACTCACGGCCTTTGGAAAAAGCGGGGCCGCGACTTGGAAAACCCAGTCAAAGTGGTTTACGATTTTACCGCGCCTGAAAATTCCTGGCTTTTGGACATAAAGCATCGGGGGAGCCTTGCGGTCTTTTTGGCGACTCTTTTTTGCTTGGCCGCCATCGCGCTTCATTGTGTCATGACAACCGACATCGCGGCCACGGCAAAAGAAGTTTTTGCGATGCTTTCCGACAAACTGTAGAAGAAGTTCAGCGCGCTTAAAACAATAGAGGAAACAAATGAAAAAAGGAGATTCTATGGCAAAAGCAAAAACCGCATTCGCAGTCTGCCTTATGGCGACCATGGCGCTGGCCTCGCTCGGCGCGAAGGATTTTTACACCGTGGAGGAATTTTCCGCGGCGGAGATTGATTCCGGCGCAAGCGTTAAAATCGTGGATACCCTTGACGAGGAGACGCAGAGAAAACTTGTGGCCGCCTGCAACAAGCTAAAAGGCAAAATCGCGCTTGACTTGTCCGCCTGCGACTTTGGAAAAGACGAAGCCAAGATAAACTTTTTTCACATTGGGAACGTCCGCTCATGCGTTTTGCCCGCGCGGACAAAAACCGTCGTCAACTTTGACTGCGATGACTTGGAAGAAATCAAGCTGCCTTTCGACCTTGAAAAAATCGCCTGCCACGCGTTTTTTGAAAGCGGCTTGAAGTCTGTTGACATTCCTTCTTCCGTCCAATATGTGGGCGCCTGCGCTTTCGGCGACTGCAACGCATTAAAGTTCATAAAAACAGGCGAAAATCCCAACATTCAAAACTGGTCCATGGCTTGGTCTGCATGGAACGGCGCGGCAATAATCCAGAACGGCGCTTGGGAGGAAAAAGAGACAGAGCCTGCGGACAATCCCAACAAGATTGAATTTGACCACAAGGTCTATTATTTAATCGGCGGAAAGCTGAACATGAAAATCCGCCTTGGAACCCCTCCCGAAAAAAGCCAAAAGGCAAAGCTTTATTTTTACGACGCGCGCAACGGCTCTTCCGCCCAAGGCTACATTGCGGCAAAGCTAAAAAAGGGCAAAAGTGAATTTGAGGTAAAAGACTTCCCCGCCTTTCAAATAGGAATCGCGGAGTCAGACTTGTTCCGCGCGATTTACAAAGAGTGCGGCGACTACTGGGTCAAGCTTGTGTGCGAGCTTGAACTGGCGGACGGAACGAAGATTCCATTGGACGGCTCGGCTCGGCTTTACTTTGACGGGATGCCAATATTGTAATGACAAAGCAAATGAAAAAAACGGCCATTATATTTTTTGTCGCGCTTATCTCCTCGGCGCTTCTCTCCTCCGCGCTTGCCGGCTGCTCAAAAAAGCCGCGCTCCATTTTTGACTACAAGGATTGCGTTTTTAGCGGAACTAGCGGACTTTTAAAAACCGTCGAGCCGGAAGACTACGGCTATTCCTTGGTCATGCTTTCAGCTGGAAGTCCCGTCAAGCTTTTGGACTGGAACAAAGAGCGGGAGCGATTCCACGTTCGCGCCCAAAAAGGCTTGGCGCGCGGCTGGTGCGGCGTTGACGAATTGGAATTCAAGCCCAACGTTTTGGACTTTCTTGACGATTTTATTTTGCAAGACAAGGAACTCTTGAAAACCATAATCAAGCAAATCAAATTTGAAAAGCTTTCTGAAATAAACGACAAGCTTTTAATGCTTTGCGACATTGTTGAATTTGAAACAGAAGAAGACGCAAGGGATTTTTGGAACGAAATCTTTTACTATCTTGCAAGAGAAAGGATAAAAACAAACGACTTTGAAAGGCTTAAAGGAAAACCTTGCGTTTACTTAAAATGGGTTGACTTGGATACCATTCCAAATAGCATAGACTCAAACGCTTCGGCGTTGAACAACTTGGACAAAATTCCCTACGTTCCGATGGGTCAAAACGAAGAAACGCCCTTGATCCGCGCGATGAAAAACGGCTGCAAAAATTATTTTGACGCCGCGCTGCGAACAGAATGGGATTTGACTGTCCAAGACAAGTTTGGAAAAAATGTTTTTGACTACGCGCGCGAGCAAGGCTTTTCCGAAATCGAAAGCGCGAAAAATTCCTCCAACAAAAAGGCCGACTACGAAGAAATAGCCAACAACTGGAGTGAATACGCTCCGAATATTTTAATGGAAAAATTGAACGAGCCAAAAGAGCGGCGCTTTCACAACTCGCAGAAGCTGGATTTGCGATTCCGCGACAAGCAAATTGAAGAGGCGCTGGATTTCGCTAAAGAAAAAACAAAGTTCGACATTGACGAACAAAGCCTTAGCGTCGCGCCTTTTGGCTATTCAATCCGCTTTGGCGCAATCGGCCAGCGCTACCATTCCGTTTGCGGCCAACACATAGTCACAAGCCAAAAAGAAAAGATTCCTGTCGCGGCGATGGAACGATTGAAAGTCTTTAAAGGCCTTCCGTTTGAGCATCTTGTGAAAATTGGCGAAAAAACAATTCGCTCCAACTTTCTTCTTGTCCAAAAAGAGGACGGCCGCATTGGCATGATTGACTCCCTTTCTTTGGCGCACATCAGTTCCGGACGAACGGATTGGCATGTAAAAGAATTTGACTGGCATGAAGAGCATGAGGCAGCGCTTAAAGAAATTCAAAAAAAATATCCACACGCGATTTACACGGACATATACCAGGGCGGAATGATTGTCACCGGCTATAAAACGCTTCTTGCCACTTTGTTCACCGCAGGCAAGGGAAAATCATACATTGGAAACCTTTATCTTGTGGAAGAAAATTTTACGGGAGAAGGACAGTCAACAGACCTTGCCGTCCAGCCAGTTTGCTTTGACGACATGATTGAACTTGCAAACATCAATCTTGACAATCGCGGAGGCGACAAAGACAGCATTAACAGCGAGATCAGCCTTGAACTAGAAATTTCGGAAAGCGATAAGCCGATAGCAATCATAAACCGGGAGCTTTGCGTCTTCAAAAACTTTGACTGCTTTATCGTAGCGAACAAAAACGCTTATCTTTTGGACGGCGGCCGCAGTTCCCATTTGTTCACGATAAACGCATGGCCTGGCTACTCTTCCCTTCGCGTATGTTTTTACTTCGCGCCAAAAAGCGGCCTATGCCTTTACGGCGACGAGCAATTTAAAAACCAATACGAGGCCTGGCGCTTTTCCGACAGCGGAGAAATTCTCTCGCACCGAGTTTTTCGCGACAACCTGGAATACGAAGAATATTTAAAAACAATTTATAAAACGGAGGATTCAAAATGAAAAAAGCCGCAAAAAAGTTCGTGCCTATAACTTCTCCGATAAAATAAAAAATCGAGAACTAAAAGGAGCAAAACATGAAAAAGATATTTCTGATTCTTGCGGCGGCGGTCGCACTTGTGCCATTGTTCGGAGAGCCGAACTACACATTTTCGAGCGTGCGGCGGGACGAGGCTTTTCCCTCTGGCTTCATGATTGAAAGGACTTTTGTCATAATCGAGCATAAAGGCAAGAAATGGGAACTGTCTCTGCCTGTCGCCGATTGGGAAGCGAAGAATTTCGGCTTGGGCGACCCCGCGTTTGCCGAAACGGACGAAGGATTTTACATAGCGTTTGACTGGGGCGGCGGTCATTGCCTTTTCTATGAACTGTTCTTCTTCAAGGAAATCGCGGGCGAGCCGTGCCTGTACAAAATCGAAACGAGGCTCACATCTGACCATGAGCCACCGTATGATTACAAAACGGAAACGCGGCAACGCCCGATTCAGCCGCCCGTGAAGATAAGCGAGCTGAACGCGGACAAAATCAACGAACTGCTCGGCGGGGGGAAATGAAAATGAAAAAGATATTTCTGATTCTGACGGCACTGTTCGCGCTTGCCCCCGCGTTCGCGGAATTTGACGATGACATTCTCATTTCCGTCGGGGAGTTCTCTTTGTATTTTGGCTGGGGGCTTACATATACTCCCGAAACACTTGATGAAAACGAAACGATTTTTCCCCTCATGCAGTTTGTAGAATCCCATTATGACGCTCTCGAAAAGACGAAGCGAAGGATTTATGCCGAAATCAGCAACAGAAAGTCGGATGAAAAGCGCCCATACACGCTGTTCGTGTCCGACTCTGACGGCGCGGACGAGGACGAACGCTGCAAAACATATCATCTGAAAACTGAGGCGGAAAGCGTAGGTGTCCTGCTCAGTCTGCTTTCTGAATCCGTTCCGAATGCAAAACGCGTCGAGAAGGAAACGGTCACGCTCTACATCGTCGTGGAAAAACACGATCAGGAAATCACCCCGCCCGACTGGATTGGCGAGTTTTTACGCCATTTGCCCACCTACAAGGACACGAAGGACGGCTACCTGTACGCCATCTATTTTTCCAGCGAAAAAGCGACAGAAAAGGCTCTGCAAAACCCTCGCTCCGTGCTGAAAAAAGCCGTCTGCTCAAAAAAGACCGTAAACCGCCTTTGCATTTCACAGGACACGGAACTTGAAAAACTGCTTGGAAATTTTGAGACAGTAAAATACTAGCACAGGGGAGGCGAATTATGAGAGCAAGAAAATTTCTTTTGATTCTTGCGGCGGCGGTCGCGCTGATAATCGCGCTTGCCTCATGCGCATCTAGTCCGAAGACTCCGCCCGAAAACGCCGCGCCGTCGCCTGTTTTCAAAAGCGAAGGAATCACCTTCGACGGCTCGGAGTGGTATCATGTTCGCTTTGCGGACAAGAAAGGCATAACTCAAGCATTTATGAAAAACAAGCCCGTCATTATCACCGTGAAATTTGACGACGGGCGAGAGGGACGGATTTGGACAAAGTGCGACGAAAACTCAGAGGTTTTTATTCCGAACCTTAGCGATGAATTTAAAGACTGCAAGTTTTCGGTTGAAATCGACAGTGAACGATGGCATGAGCTGTGTGAAATCCAAAAAGCCAAAGATGAAGAACAAAAATCCCGCGTCGCTCTGGGCGAAAAGCGAACGGAAATCCTTTCTCCGAGCCCTGTTCGGTGGACTTTTTCCGACGAGAAAGTGGAAATCACCGTGGAGTTCGGTTGTGGGTATCCAGAGGCTGACGAAATGAAAATCAAGCTTGACTACAAAAAAATCAAATACAAGTTTTATAAGTGGCAAGGAAAATACGCCGCCACCGACAGCCACATCGAGCTTTTCGTGACGGACTACGCCGAAGGCTACAAAGACGGCGTTGGCGGCTACGGAAGCCTTACGGATTACTGCGAGCTTTCCTATTCCTTAGACGGCGACACGCTCACGATACACACTCCGCTTTCCGACATTCTGTATTCTGCGAACAAGCTGGAGAAAGGCTACCGCTTCCCCGTTCCGCTCGCGCTGACAAAGGAGCAAGCTCAATGAAACAGTAGGCGCGGGAAATTGTCAGTTGCCGATTAACGAGGAAACACACGGAGGACACGGAATGAACATTCTAAAAAACAAACAAAATCGCAGTGGCGTGATTTCGCTTACCTTTCTCCTGCTTTCGTTTGTCATAAAGCTGATAAATGCATTCGCATTTGCATTCGGCGGGTATAGCGTTATTTTGGGTTTATCTGAATCGCTAAGCCGCATCCTCGCTTTTGTTTTTGCTGTAATCGGCATAGTAAAGGCTTTGAAGAACAAAAGAGGCTGGATTCTTTGCGTTCCTGGCATTGTTTTCCCTTTGATTTCTTTTTGCTTTTTCCTAGTCGCCCTGAATAAGAGTCAGCCTGCTTATACTGACAAATATGTATATGACCGTGAAAAGAACAAAATGGAGTATTGCCTTGGAGACGGATTTTTTGATTATAGCCGCAATGACATTTATTCCGGGAAAGGTTTTACAGGCGCTGACGGAAATTTCTTTTATGATGTGTATATGACCGGAACTAGTGAAAATGATAAGTTTCCCTATTGCGACTGGATTGCTCTTGAAAATGGCGCGCATATGATAGGGCTTAATTATTTCTGCAAGTTTTATGACATCACACTTGAAGAGGACAAAATAAACCGCCAGACAACAATGCGGGATCTGAACGACCGTCTTATTCTTCCGTGGGGAAAATTTGAAGCATATTATGAAAAATCAGGCGAGACAATCAGCCTAAAATATCCGTTAGTTCACATAAAGACTGGCTGCAATATTAGCAAAGACGGTACGGATACTTTCGTTGACACGGACTTATTGTATTATGCAGGCTTCCTCAGACTTTACGACGAAAAAGCGTGCAAGGATTTTTATGACTATCTTGGCACAAAGTGGCAGATTATCGAAAAAAATGGCGAGAAAATAAACGGTGAATACTATTACAAAGGCAACAAAATCAGCGGCGCCGCGCTTGATTTTTATAACAACGAGCTTTTTGAAGACTCTGTTATAAAAATCGGCATGAGCGTAGACGAGGTGGCAGCGATTCTGGGCCCTTCCTTCAAGACAAACCTTAAAAATCACCTTAATTACTGGTGGTTTGATATGTATTATGATGAAGACAATCAGATTGAGCTAATTCACCTGTGCTATGATTAATTAGTAACTAAAAAGAAGGAGAAAATATGAAAAAGATATTTTTGATTTTTGTGTCGGCGGTCGCGCTGTCGTCGGTTGCCGCTTCCGCGCTTTTTGCGGAAGAGAAATACAGGCATACCGAGCAAATAGGAGCGGAGACTGTAACAACCGATGTCGTTGTAACCGAAGTGTCCCCGCTGGAAATAAAATTCAAAGTAAGGAAAGAACTGGTATCTTCTAAAGTTACCTTATATTTTGAAACAGCCGCAAAGCATGAAAACAATCTGTTTGTTTATAACTGTGTCGATAATTTTGGCAATGATGTACACGGTGATGTTAGACTTCGTTCAGATGGTACGGCGCTGTTGCTTTTATTTACATTTTATCCATCGAAGATAGACGAGAGCATAAGGGTGTTTTATACACAGGGACAGATACTTCTTGAAAGCATGGAGCAACCACAATGAGAGCAAGAAAATTTTTCTTGATTTTGGCGGCGGCGGTCGCGCTGTCGTCGTGCGAGAAAAAGTCCGCGCCACAAAGCGCGCAGAGCGAAACGGCGGAGCAGACCGTACAGGCGGAGCAAATTACTGAGAGCGAACAGACAGCGGAGAACACCGTACCCGACACGACCGCCGACACCGTGAGCGGTAACTACGCCTACAGCGGGAGCGACGACATCGACAGCGTGGCGTGGTACGACGAAAACAGCGGCGGAAGAACGCACGAGGTGATGACCAAAGCCCCCAACGCGCTCGGACTGTACGACATGAGCGGCAATGTCAGCGAATGGTGCTGGGATTGGGATGGCAATTATTACAGCGATGACCTGCAGGAAAATCCTCACGGCGCAGACTCCGGCAAATATCGCATTTGCCGTGGCGGTTCATGGCAGGACATAGTATCACATTGCAACGTTGACGCACGCAGCATAGTCACAACACCAACAAATGCATACAGTTCCCTAGGCTTCCGCGTGGTAAGGAACGCGACGGAAGGCACGCCCGCCCCCGACGGCTTCGTGTTGGCGCATGGCGGCTCGTTCCGCATGGGAAGCGAACTCACTCTGAAACTTATAACTATAGCCATGAACAGCGATGACGAACACGCTTGGGAGTTCGATGGTAGCAACCCCGCGCACACGGTGAGCGTGGACAGCTTCTATATGTGTGCCCACGAGGTAACGCAGGAAGAATACGGTCGTGTTATGGGCAAAAATCCCAGCGGGTTCACGGAAGGCGGCTCGTACCCCGCAGAAAGCATGACATGGTTCGAGGCGACGCTCTATTGCAATATTCTGAGTGTTGAGGAAAATCTCACGCCCTGCTACTGGTGGTATCATGACGGCACACCACTGGAATGGGGAGAAATGGACGGAATACCCGATGGCTTGGAAATCCACTGCGACTGGAGCGCCAACGGCTACCGCCTCCCCACCGAAGCCGAATGGGAGTACGCGGCACGGGGCGGGAACAGCAAAAACGCCTCCCCGCCCGCCCTGTAGCGAGCGCGCGGAATGCGCTACAACGGGGAAACATAAACTAACTTTTTATGTAGAATTCTACAAAAAAAGTTGCTGAATATTGCATTTTACCGCATCTCCTGCTATACTTAAATGACAAAAACTGTAGAATTCTACAAAAAAGGTGATTTTATGATACGGCGCAATAAATACCTGAATCTCTTAATCAATAACCGCGACAACGGCTTTCCCAAGGTGATTACGGGAATCAGGCGGTGCGGAAAATCCTACCTCCTCAAAGAAATATACAAGGCATACCTGCTTGAAAGTTCTGTGGACGAAAACAATATTTTGATTCTTGAGCTTGACGATGACAGGAACATCTTGTTCCGCGATCCGATTGCTCTCGGCGAGCATGTCCGAAAATTCTGCGCAGGAAAAGAAAAATGCTATGTTTTTTTGGACGAGGTTCAGAAAATCTTTCCGATTGTCAATCCCGCGCTGACTGGCGGAAGTCATGTCCTCGCAAAAAAAGACGATGAGCAGGTTATAACCTTTGTCGATGTCATTCTGGGGCTTTCCAGAGAAAAAAACATCGACCTGTATGTGACCGGCTCAAATTCAAAGATGCTTTCAACGGACATCATCACCGAATTCCGCGACAAGGCCGTGAACATCCAGCTTCTGCCCCTTTCCTTTGAGGAGTTTTCCGAATACAAAGGCGGCTCAGAGGCAGACGCCCTGCTTGAATACATGCAGTTCGGCGGGCTTCCCCTTGCTGTCTTGAAAAGTGATGACGAAAAAAAAGACTACCTCCGGAATCTTTTTGAGATGACCTATTTCAAGGACATAATCGAGCGCAACAAGCTGAAAAAAACTTCTTCCCTTGATGAACTGTGCAACCTCATAAGCTCATTGACAGGCCAACTTATGAACGCTGAAAAAATCGCGAACACCTTCAAGACGGTAAAAAAAGAAAACATCAACAAGCTGACGGTGGAAAAATACCTTGGCTTTTTTGTCGATTCCTTTCTGATTAGGGAGGCGAAGCGCTACGACCTGAAGGGCAGAAGCGAAATCGGCGCGCTCAGAAAATATTATTTTATTGACACTGGACTCCGCAACGCGCGGCTTAACTTTGCCTTCCCCGACGAAGGACAGATGCTTGAAAACATCGTGTACAACGAGCTTGTTTACAACGGCTACACGGTGAATGTGGGAACTTTCGACACCGTAGGCAAGGACAAAAACGGAAAGTCAGCGCGCAAGACAAACGAGATCGATTTTTTTGCCAAGCGTGGAACGAATTTGTTCTACATTCAGGTTTGCGCCAGCATGTCAGACGCGGAGACACGGGCGCGGGAAGTCCGTCCCTTTCTGCTGCTGAACGACCAGGTTCGGAAAATCATCGTGACAAACCAGAACATAAAAGAAACGCTTGACGAGAACGGCTTCACAGTCATCGGCGCGCTTGATTTTTTGCTGAGATTTATCAAATAATATATAATGGTGAAGGAATCAAAATGAAAGCCCGACTAGCCAAAATCTGCCCGCTTCTGCCGTTCGCACTCCTTCTCGCGCTCTTGCTCGGTTCGTGCGAGAAAAAGTCTGCGCAACAAAGCGCGCAGGGCGAAACGGCGGAGCAGACCGTACAGGCGGAGCAAATTTCCGCGTTTGCGCAGACGGCTGAGGCGGAGGAACACACGGAAACGGGAATTAAATACCTTCACCTTTATGACACGGAAGACGAAAAAGCTGTTTTCAGAGCCGTCCATAAAGGCATGTCAACGCCTGTCGCCGTAAATACCTTTGAACTGTATGGTGAGGATGTCAGCATAGTTCTCTGTAATATTACTGAAAAAACCATAAAGGAAATGGATTTTTCCTATACGGTCTTTGATGAAAATGACAGGGAACTTTTTTCCATATCAGAAAGCCTTTCGCATGAAATCAGCCCTTATGCCGCCTGTACATTTTCTATCGGAAATCCTGTAAAAGTTTCGGGGTGGACGGAGACAATACGGAATAAAACTATCAGGATTATATTTGCGGACGGAAGCGAAGCCGCGCTTTCAGATGATGACATACTTTCCTCCATGGAAGATTCCCTCCGCTTTTGCCTTTGCAAAGATGAGAATGTGGCGGTCTGGTGGAAATATAATCCGGCGCAGGGCAGATATTTCATGAGGTTTGAGGCGGAAACGCTCTTCGACTACGCCTATTTTTGTTTCAAGACCGATGAGTATGAAGATTCTTACGACGCGACTCTGGACAGCATAGAGGGAGCGTTTTTCTGTGACGATGACATTGCAAAGGACGGAGATGTTTACTCGGAAACCATACAAATGCCCAACTATCTTGAAGCGGTGTTCACAACGACAAAATCGCTTGAAATCGACTATCTTGTAAAAACACCAGATGCCCCCGACCGATGGAATCTGCCAGAGGAAGAAAAAAGAAACCTCGCAAAAAAAATCGTCATCGATGACACCGCCTCACTGGAGCGGATACGCTCATACGCCGCGTTTATGGATATTATGGGATTACGGTAACAGAAAGGGGCGAACAATGAAAAAGATATTTCTGATTCTGTCGGCGGCGGTCGCGCTGTCTTTTTCCGCTTCTGCGCAGGACGCGTACTGGCGCACGAGTGCCGACATCGACTTGAGCGAGCGCGTTACCGAATATGACGGGGAAATTTCACAGCCGAGGGTGTACGAGCAGAAAGGCGGCTACAGGCTGATTCTCCGACCCGTCGCGCGGACGGAGAACGGTATGCGCCTAAGAGCCACGGAGATATACATTGAAAAGGACGGGAAGCTGCGCCTGCTAGACGACCGAGATGAATGCAGCGACTTCCTCGTGAACAAGTACATGAACCGCTACAACGGCGTTGATTTCGACAACTACTTTATCATCACGATTTATGACGGAGCATACAGGCATTCTTTGTATGAAAAAAGTTCGGGGAAACTGATTCTGAGGTACGAAAACAGCGGCGAGCCGATTCACTGGGGGAATCTGCTGATTTACAATGACGGCGAGGGGGAAAACGAGGCGGCGTATCTTTTCGACCTGAAAACGCTCAGAAAATATCCGCTTGCCCCGTATCTTGAAGCGGAACGGAAAAAGATGACGCTGTGGGGGACAATGTGGTGGACGACCGCGTTCAAGATTCTGTCCGCGACTCCCAAGAAAGCGACCGTCGAGTTCGGCGGATTCTACAAGCCCCTGTTCGACGAGAACGGTGAATTTGCAGACAGCGAAGCCTACCGCTTTACCTTTGATGTGGAACTGAAATAGGCAGAGAAAACATAAGCGAAAAATCGGCAAAAAGGAGCGAAAGATGAAAAAGATATTTCTGATTTTTGCGGCGGCACTCGTGCTGGTGTTGCTTGCAAATGCGGACGCATCCTACACAGTCGAAAAGCACAGGGACAAGGTTTGCGATTCGTTCTTTGAATATGAAACGGTCAGTTTCGCCGACAAGAAATACAAGGTGCTTGAAAATGCAATAAACGGCTATGTGGAAAAAATGGCGCAGAAGGACAAGCGTTTTTTGCGGGAAAACGAGGCGGATTTTCCCCATCTGAAAAACTGCAACGCGGTGGAAAGCTGGGGCAGCGTGAACGCCCGCGGCAGATATTTGACCGCGCACATTATCTACTGGTATTATTTTGGTGCGTCGCCTTGGTATCTTACAAAATCCTTTACTTTTGACACCAACCAGAACGCGCTCGTGAACCTTGCCCAAATAACAGGACTTTCGGGCGAGCAGATTTTTGACGAGGTTGTGCGGCAGCTGTACGAAAACAACGAAATGACCGAGTTCGACAAAAGCCGACTTGACGATTGCATGGACGAACGCGAGTGGCATGAGCGGGAGTTGGAAAATCAGGCGTTTGCCTTTACTGACGACGGCAGAATACGGCTGAGTTTCGATAAGTCAGATTTTTTCGGCAAGCCCGATTTTGAGTTTTATCTTGATGTGAAACAGTAATTTTTGGAAGAGGAGATAGCGAATTATGAAAAAGATATTCTTGATTTTAGCGGCGGCGGTCGCGCTTGCCCCCGCGTTCGCGGAATTTGACGATGACATTCTCATTTCCGTCGGGGAGTTCTCTTTGTATTTTGGCTGGGGGCTTACATATACTCCCGAAACACTTGATGAGAACGAAACGATTTTTCCCCTCATGCAGTTTGTGGAATCTAATTATGACGCTCTCGAAAAGACGAAGCGAAGGATTTATGCCGAAATCAGCAACAGAAAGTCGGATGAAAAGCGTCCGTACACGCTGTTCGTGTCCGACTCTGACGGCGCGGACGAGGACGAACGCTGCAAAACATATCATCTGAAAACTGAGGCGGAAAGCGTAAGTGTCCTGCTCAGTCTGCTTTCTGACTCCGTTCCGAATGCAAAACGCGCTGAGAAGGAAACGGTCACGCTTTACATCGTCGTGGAAAAACACAGTCAGGAAATCACCCCGCCCGACTGGATTGGCGAGTTTTTACGCCATTTGCCCACCTACAAGGACACGAAGGACGGCTACCTGTACGCCATCTATTTTTCCAGCGAAAAAGCGACAGAAAAGGCTCTGCAAAACCCTCGCTCCGTGCTGAAAAAAGCCGTCTGCTCAAAAAAGACCGTAAACCGCATTTGCATTTCACAGGACACGGAACTTGAAAAACTGCTTGGAAATTTTGAGACAGTAAAATACTAGCACAGGGGAGGCGAATTATGAAAACAAGAAAATTTCTTTTGATTTTGGCGGCGGCGGTCGCGCTGGCGTCGTGCGCGTCTTGCAATAAGAAGGACGCGCCGCAAAGCGCGCAGGTCGAAGCGGCGGAGCAGTCCGCACAGACGGAGCAAATTTCCGCGTTTGCGCAGACGGCTGAGGCGGAGGAACACACGGAAACGGGAATTAAGTACCTTCACCTCTATGACACGGAAGACGAAAAAGCTGTTTTCAGAGCCGTCCATAAAGGCATGGCAACGCCTGTCGCCGTAAATACCTTTGAACTGTATAGTGAGGATGTCAGCATAGTGCTCTGTAATATTACAGAAAAAACCATAAAGGAAATGGATTTTTCCTATGCGGTCTTTAATGAAAACGACAGGGAACTTTTTTCCATATCAGAAAGCCTTTCGCATGAAATCAGCCCTTATGCCGCCTGTACATTTTCTATCGGAAATCCTGTAGAAGTTTCGGGGTGGACGGAGACAATACGGAATAAAACTATCAGGATTATATTTGCGGACGGAAGCGAAGCCGTGCTTTCAGATGATGACATACTTTCCTCCATGGAAGATTCCCTCCGCTTTTGCCTTTGCAAAGATGAGAATGTGGCGGTCTGGTGGCAATATAATCCGGCGCAGGGCAGATATTTCATGAGGTTTGAGACGGAGGCGGAAACGCTCTTCGACTACGCCTATTTTTGTTTCAAGACCGATGAGTATGAAGATTCTGACGGCGCGACTCTGGACAGCATAGAGGGAGCGTTTTTCTGTGACGATAACATTGCAAAGGACGGAGATGTTTACTCGGAAACCATACAAATGCCCAACTATCTTGAAGCGGTGTTCACAACGACAAAATCGCTTGAAATCGACTATCTTGTAAAAACACCAGATGCCCCCGACCGATGGAATCTGCCAGAGGAAGAAAAAAGAAACCTCGCAAAAAAAGTCGTCATCTATGACACCGCCTCACTGGAGCGGATACGCTCATACGCCGCGTTCATGGGTATTATGGGATTACGGTAACAGAAAGGAAGGACTATGAAAAAGATATTTCTGATTTTTGCGGCGGCGGTTGCGCTGTCGTCGGTTGCGTTTGCGGACGCTTCCTACACAGTAAAAAAGCACAAGGACAAGGTTTGCGGTTCGTTCTTTGAAATGGAAAATACGTTTTTTCGTAACTTAAAAATAATCTGGAATAATGAGACAGGAATTTCTAAAGGTAAAATAATAGAGATTCCATTTCACATATATGTAAGTTCCATGGGAGATGAAGAATTCTATATACGCAGACTTAAAATTGGAAAAACGAAATCGGTTCGACTGAAAATGGGTCATTATAAACTTTCACCAGGTTTTAGTTATGACTCTCCTATGGAGTATTCAATAACTATAGAACCTACAAATAATTGGTTTTGGAGAAAAGACGATTTTATAATAATTACAATCCATAAAATATATTAACCAATGCATAAATCACGCAGTCAAACCGCGTTTTTTTGTACTCTTGACGATTGTTACAAAATATTAGATGATATAATTCGTAATATATTACGAATTATTTAAGGGTGTACATGATAGCAATAAAACCTGTTTCTGATTTACGAAATTACAATGAAGTATTACAGGATGTCGCAGATGAATCTCCTGTTTTTTTCACAAAAAATGGAAGAGACTGCTATGCGGTGATTTCAATAAAGGATTATGAAAAACTTACAGCCACAAAAGCTTTATTTGCTGAACTTAAAAAAGGAGAAGATTCCGCAAAAGAAAAAGGCTGGCTTAGCACAAAAGATGTTCGTTCGATGGTAGGACTCTGATGTTTGAAGTAAAGATTTCCCCACAAGCAGCGGAGGATTTGCTCGAAATAAAAAACTACATAGAAAATGCGAAGGCCTGTTCAGCTGGAAAAAATTGACTCTCTTGTTTTCTCTTTTGACACAGAAGGCGGAACAAAGGATATTTCCCTTAAGAATATAAGGATAAAATTAAATTGAAAAAAACATATTTTGCGTTGGCCAAATTATTGATATTGCCATTGTTTTTCATGGCTTGCGCTTCGACAAAAATTGGCAGCGCCAAGGGCTCTGATTTTCATTTGTCAAAATACAATAATGTTTTAATCTTTGGGAATTTTGATAATTATAAAAAAGACAACACATTGTATAGGGATATGCTTGAGTCTGAGGTTGAAAGGCGGCTTTCATTAAATAAGATAAAAACTTATAAAAGTTTGGAAGTCCCGAATTTCATCGACTTTAAAAGCGGCAATTTTGAATTTTACGATTTCCTAAACAATAACGACGTTGAGTTGTTGCTTGACATTGCAATTCCTTCTTGCTCCGCTTCATTTGACAGAAAGCTGGTAAAGATGAAAACAAAATTTGACATAACCGCATTCGACGCTAAATCTAAAAAAAATCTTTTTGAATGTTCCGCGGTGATTACAGAAAAAGGCGCTGATTTGTCTGACTGCATGAATAACACATTTAAATCTTTATCAAAAAAATTACTAAGAATCTAGGTGGGATGCTTTTTGTCTAACGAATTTATCCTATGGCGGCCTCCTTTTTTTTAGGCTTTGTCTGGGCGTTTTTGGAGAAGAATATCATTGAAAAAATATATCTTTACAATATTAATACTTCTCATTTTTTTTACGAATGCTTTCTGCCAAGTTTCTGACGAAGATGGGATAAATAATATGACAGAAGAAGATGCAACAAAAATAATTATAGAATCTAATGAAAGAATATTAAATATTGCAAGAAGAAATGGTTTCAATGCTATATGTGCATTGGAGTTTCCCATGCAATTTGGAATAAAGTCATATTGGTTGATTGTATGCGAAAGTTTTGATGGAGAGGAAAATGATATTGTTATATTAGAAATAAATACGGATGAAACAATTAATATAATATCAAATGATTGTTATACTGAAACTCAAATAAAAAATAATCTTTTATTTCCATATGAAGATTCTATTTTCGAGAAACAAATTTCAAAATTTCAAGTGATGAAAACATCTGGTTTTATATATGATTTTACTCATGATGGCAACTATAAATTCTTCTCTTTTGCTACAGGTGGCTCAGGAATTCATTTCAGCATGGAAGACTTTACCGTGGAAAAATATCTATTCTTTGAAATACATCCGTTTCCATTAAATTTTTCCCCAATTGAATTTATAAATTATAGAAATCGGCAGGGAATTAAATTTTACACTTATAATAATAAATGGCGATTTTTTTATTATGATCGTGTTCAAAAAAATATATAGAAGATGAAACTGTATCAAGCAAGGAACTTGAAAAAATCCACGGAAGCCCGGACTTCTTTGCAGAAGCCGGAATAGATTACACAAAGCTTGAGCGGCCTCTTTTACCGGCAGATTTGGAAGGTTTTTCTAAAGCTGCATTGAGAATCTGGCGCAATGCAATTTATGCACGTCATGGCCGTATCTTCAAGAGTGAAGATTTGCAGGCTTTATTCAATGAATATGCATGGTACACCCCAGATGAAAATTATTCTGATGACAAACTGACCGATACAGACCGGGCAAATATCAAACTGATTCAGGAATTTGAAGAAAAATAATTCAATACTTTTTTATAATAAATATGCACAATTTTACAAAAAATATGATATACTTGTTAAAAGAGGTATAGCTATGTCAGATTCCGCATATGCAGATTTTACAGAACAGGTACTTTCTCTTTCTTATGAACAGACAATAATTCTCATGGAAAAAATGCTTGAATCATTGAAGAATAAACGCAACGAAGAAAATTACACAGAAATGGAAAATGACATTTCCCGAAGCTCAATGAATGCCATGTGGGAGGAACTGAAAAATGACACATGGTGAAATATGGCTCATAGACTTTGGTGTTCCTGTTGGAAGCCTCCCTTCAAAAATCCGGCCAGCAGTTGTGATGCAGAATGATTTGCTTGGCATAAAAGATTTGAATACAGTTGTCGCCATTCCCTTCACATCAAATTTGATTCCATCAGAGTACGAGCCGAATATTCTCTTTAAAAAAGAAGAAACAGGACTTTCAAAAGATTCTGTGGCTGTAATTCATCTTATTGGAGCCGTGAATAAATTTTCATTTGAAAGAAAAGTTTCAAAATTATCAGAAGAAAACTATCAAAAACTAGTTGATGCAGTTATTAAATTGATTTCAGACAGGAAATATCACATAACAAAGGTTATGTGGACGCCCGCTACTTGAGGCGCTTGTGGAATACAATATGAATTTCCATTATCTGTAGTTTTTCTTTTAGAACTTGGTTTATTAAGATAGGAGATTAATATATGACAAAAAATGAATTCATGGAAATAGTTAATGAAGAGGGATTGAAAAATTATAATCTATATGATGAAAACAATCTTAGATCTGATGAATTAGTTTTGACAAAAAAAAATCAGAATTGGATAGTATATGCAACTAGTGAAAGAGCTTCATGTGTAACAGGTTCAGAAGTCACTTTCGATAATGAATCATCAGCTTTAGAAAACTTAATAGAACGACTACGAGCTGATAAAATTCTTGCTTCATTATAGTTTTTTCCCCCAACACACTTATTTAATTAAAAAAGGGCTTAAAAGAATACCGCCGATAACGTAAGTGTTTATATATGGAATTCAGCGCCTGTATGTGGAATCCAGTATGAATTATGTTTGCCAGTTGATTTATTAAAAATGATTAAATTAATTAAATAGAGGTTTGTATGGATTATAATGAGTTTAAAACAATTCTTAAAAATGAGAATCTAAATAATATATGTTATACGCCCCGCCCGCCCTGTAGCGACCGCGCGAAAATGTGATACAATGGGGGAAACACACGGAGGAACACAATGACCATATTCAAAGTTCATTTCTATGCCTATGTGATAGGGGGCGCGGATTTCCTCCATTCCTTTTTTTCGACGGTTGCCTGCCGACTTGAAGGCGGAGCGTGGGGAAGCCGATACCCGTCCATAATGAACAGCCTGTATCAGGGGGAACTCGCGCCCGAAGCCGTGCCGTCCGCGCTCCGCGAGCTTGCGGAGATTCAGAAAAAGCTGAAAGACTTTCCGCCGAAGGATGTCGTCTGGGATATTGACGACTTATCAAAACAGCCACCGTGGAAAGACAACATATCGGGCGACATAACCGACCTGTCGAACTATTTTGTCACGAGCGACGGCGACGACTTCATCACGCTCTTTTTCCATGCGCTTCAAAAGGCGGAAGAACTCGGAGAGCCGCTGAAAATTGAAACGCTTTGATTGCTTTGAGTAGGATACGCACCACGCCCGCCCTGTAGCGACCGCGCGGAATGTGATACGACGCAGCGAAACTGTTTTAGGAGGACACACAATGAAAAAACTACCAGCCCTGCTGTTACTCGGAATGCTTTTCCAGAATCTCTCGTGCGCGGAAAACACGGTTTCTGTGATAGACAAACTTAGGGAAGATGACTGGGTATGCTCGTTTTTTAATGATGTCCTCAACACGCAAGACCGTGATACCTATTACAAATACGCGCCTTACTATCTGGAAAATCCTGAATATGAAGAAGATTTGACAGGCGAAAGGCATCCGTGGTATGAGGGCATCTGGCATCCCAACTTTATATCGATAAGCAAAGGTTGTGAAAGTTTATGGATAGCATCCCACGATTACGATATAAAGAAAGTCTCTGGAAACAAAGTCTATATTGAAATTTCCAAAGAGAGAATGTTGGATAATCTAGACGCGGATAAGTATGCGGGCTTGAACTGGGAACTCCTCAACAACAAGAAAAAGTTTACGCTTATCTTTGAATTTGACGGCGATTATGTGGACATCTATGTGAACAACAAAAAGAATTTCTTTGCAACATTCTGCAAGTATGATATAACGACTTATAATCAGCTGAAAGACTTAATAAAAACTAATGAATGTGAGGCTTGGAAAATAACATACCCCAAACGCGCGGACGGCTCTATAGACTATGTGAGCGGCACGGAACACACGGAGAACCCACAATGACACACCGACTAGCCAAAATCTGCCCGCTTCTGCCGTTCGCCCTCCTTCTCGCGCTCGCCCCGCTCCCCGCGTTTGCAGAAGAGGTCAAAAAATACAATGACAGAGGAAAACTGATTTATTCCAAAGACAGCGACAGAAATGAAACATGGTATGAATACGATGAAAACGGAAATCAATACTACAAACACAAAGGCGATGAATACTGGACTTGCTCTGAGCCTTTTGAAATGGTCGTTCTCACAGACGACGGACTTCCTTTGTGTTACAGGAAAAGCCCCGTAGACGGCGAAAAATTGGGAGATTTCAAGAACGAAGTCTTGGTGTACGTCACAAAACGCACGGCAGAGAAATACGAAGCGGACGGCATCACGGATTATTGGTATTTAGCGCATTCAGGCTCTGAGCCAGAAAAGCAAGGCTGGGTGTTCGGCGGCTCCATTGAATTTAACGGCGACCGACCGACCCCGCCCGCCCTGTAGCGCCCCCCGCGGGAAATGCGCTACAATAAAAACCACAAGGAGAAAACTCAATGAAAAAAACGCTCGCCGCTCTTTCGCTCGCCCTGGCTATTTTCGCTTCCGCGCTTTTTGCCGAAAGCCCTGTTCCCCGCTCTGGCGAAGTTACTCTTTCCGAAGTTTTGGATTACGCGCTTGGAATTGATGAGTGGACAAAAATCGTCCGGAGCGCGACGGCCTCCCCGCTCACCCCGAACATTTCTGTTGATGTATATATGCGCAATACAAAAAGCGAGGCGTTCATCCAATACAAGAATCTTGCGGACTCTCGGAGCGACGATGACGAGGACTGCCTGATTGCAAAATGCGCCGTGGCTTACTGCTATTATTACGGAATCGGAACGGAAAAAGACGATGACGCGGCCAGAGCCTACCTTGAAAAGGCGGCTCAAAAAGGCTTCGCTCCCGCCCTCAATTTTCTCGGATTCCTTGAAGAGGACGAGGACAAAGCAAAGGCGCTTGAATATTACGATCGCGCGGCGGAAAAAAATTATGTGACGGCGCTCTACAATCTTTCGGCTTATTATCTTTCCATTTGCGATGATGATGAAGTGACTGACGAATACATGAGCGGAGAGGACTGGGAAAACTTTCAGGAAAGCGCCCAAAAATGTCTTTCTTGCCTTGAAAAAATCCGCGCTCTTCATCTTGACGACGAGAACATTCTTTTTAAAATCGCCGTCGCGAGAGAAACGCTCTACGGAAAAGAAGACGCAAAGCCGTATTACATCGAAGCCGCCGAAAAGGGAAACGCGGACGCGATGCGATGCCTCTGCTCCGACATCTTTCCGAAAAACACGGACGAGCGGGCAATGTGGCGGAAAAAATATTGCGAGGCCCTGGCAGAACAAGACGAAAAAGAAATCAGGCTCGCAAAGGAAAAATTGCCCTATCTTTTGCGCCACGCGGAAAACGGCGACATGGATTCAATGCGTGAGCTTTACAGCTATTACAGACCTTACTCCTTGTTCCCGAATTGGATAAAGGCATTTGAATGGAAGAAAAAGGCCGCCGACGCGGGGAACGGCGAATGTTGCCAGCTGATCGCCGGGGATTACGCAGAAGGGAATGTCGTCCAAAAGAACTTGGATGAGGCGATATGCTACTACGAAAAGGCCCTTGAGCGCGGCGCGGAGATTTATTCTTCCACGGAGCATGACATCAAAAAAATCGCCTTCTGCGCGCTCAAAGTGAACGGCTTCATAAACCGCGTCGAAAAATCCCAGTCAACGGAAAGTTATTTTTTTCCTAAATATGATTATTCGCATTTTGAGGATTATGAATCTTTTAGCAAGAAAAACGCCTTTGATTTTGTCAAGCGGCAAGTTGAGCGCAACGCGGGAACGGACTGGGTTCTGGCCCTGGCATACTGCCATTATCTTGGAAGCGGCTGCGAAAAATGGAAAAGGCAAAAAGTCGAGGATTTTTTAAAAGAGAACGGACTTGCAGAAACGATTGCGCTTCTTCCCTTTGACGAAGACGACAAAGACCCGAATTCAGAAAAATACAAAAAGGAGCGGGCAAACTACATAGAAGAAAAAAACGCGGAAATCGCAGAACTTGAAAAGCGGGCGGACAAAAACGACCTCATCGCCACATTCGAGCTTGCCCTTGAATACAATTCAGAGTCCGACACGGAAAGCCGAAAGAAAGCCTATGAATTGTTCAAGAAAACCGTCTATATTTTTGACAATGTGGAATACGAATATGTAAGCGAGGAAAACTCTTGGAAACGCCTCAAAGACACAGGCGAAGCGCTTTACTTCCTAGGAAAATATCTGAATGAAGGACGGCTGGAAGACGCGAATCCCGTAACGGCGGCATTTTATTTTATGCAGGGAATGTTTTACGGAAACGATTCCTGCGCCTATGAGCTTGCGCGTCTTTCCGAGCGGGGCTATTGGGACCGCGAAAGAGAGGAATTTCATCAGGAAGAATACAAACAGGACATAGACTTCGCGCTCCGCTGCTACCAAGTCGCCGCAAAAAAAGGAAACTGGCTTGCAAAGTCGGCGCTGGAAGACTACAACATCAAGGTTGAAGAAAAAAACGAAGAGAATTCTCACCAGTGGGAATCGGACGATGAAGACGACGAGTTTTCCGATTATCCCGACGAGCTTCCGAATAAGTCTTTCATTGTCTCAAGAAGAGGAAGCGAAGTTGCCGCGGTTTCTGAAGAGGAAGTTCTTGACAATGCAAAAATCCTGTCGCAGACCGACAGAAAAGACCCGACTTCTGTCCTCGTTTCGTTCTTCGTCAGTTATTTTTCCAAGGGCGAAGAATGGCATGATTTAATCGCGCATTATAGTTTCCCAGGCTCTTCGTTTGACGAAGGAATAGCCGCGATGAATGAAGCATGGGAAGGCTTCTATGGGAAAGTTGATTCAGTCCGCGTTACAATCAATCCCTCATCTTTCAGGTCCAACGGCGACGGTAGGGCGTTATACACGGTGAATATTGCCGCTTCTTATCAGGGGGAATCAGACGAGGGTGAAGACCAAGTTGCGATGACGCAGGACGAAAACGGCGACTGGCTCGTGGCGGAGCTGCCAATGTAGGGAGGAGGCGAAAGTCAGCGCAAAGCAATTGCAGCGGAAAGCGGAAACGTCTGGCCTGCCCTCTTAAGCGCTTTTCCTTGTTTAATTTTTTTTATATAATTTTCTGACAGGAGAATTGGTTATGGAAGAAGGGGTGAAACTTTCAAACGCGGTGGAGCGGTACGCAAAGCGCGACTAGCGGCTCAAATTGCATGGAAATCTTTATGAAAAAAACAATCGCGCTTTTGACAGCCATGCTTTTAGGCGTTTTCCCTTGCCTTGCCCAACATTGGTGGGAAAGCGAAGAGCCAAAAGAAATCTTCGTCAAATATTCCGAGTATGACAAAAACGGAAACGTCACTTACACGGAAAAAGCCTCGGGCTTTAAGGAGTGGCGTGAGTTCAACTCCTTTGGAAAGCTCCAGCATTACAAAAACACAGCCGGCGACGAAGTGTGGTATGAATACGATTCAAAGGGAAACGCGCTTTCCTACAAGACGCAACTGGGCGACTTGTTTTCCTGCAATTTTAAATACGACTCAAAGGGCAATTTGATTTTAAAGGAATTTTCAAGCGGCAACACAGTGACCTTTGAATACAACGAAAAAAATCTTTTGATTCACGAAAAAGATTCCAACGGAATGGAACGCTGGTACGATTACGATTCCGCAGGAAGAAAAGTCAAAGAAAGGCGGGTGCTTTTAGGCGACGAGGCGACCGCGACTTTTTTCTACGACTCCAACGACAACCTTGTTTTGCAAAAGCAAAAAATCGGAAAAGCGGCGACAGAAGAAAAATTTGAATACAATTCCGCCAACAAAAGGACAAAAAGGCTTCTCAACGGCATTCTAAAAAGCGAGTATTTCTACAACGAAAACAATTATCTTGAGCGGGAAAAAAATTACATCAGCGGCGGGCCGGCCGAAGAATTAAAATACGAATACACATATTATCCCGACGGAAAAATTAAAAGCGCGAAAATTTTTGAAATAAAATAAAGCGCTTGCCCAGGGTCTGGCGCGTCGCTTGCGGAAGGCCCGCCTTTTGCGCTACAATTCCCGCGAGGAAAAAAAATGCTCGCTGTATTCGTTAATTGCGCCGCAATCGTGGCCGGCTCTGTAATCGGACTTTTGTTCGCAAAAAAAATCCCGCAAAAAATCACCGACGCGATTCAACTCGCTTGCGGCCTAGTCTCCTTTGTCATGGGCGTTCAAATGGCCTTTAAATACCAAAACGTCGTTTACCTTGCGCTCGCCTTGATTTTTGGCGGAATCGTCGGAACGGCGCTGGACATTGACGGAAAGATTTTAAAAGCGGGCCGCTTTTTGGAGCGCGTCTTTTTGAAAAAGCCGGAAGCCGCCGCCCCTGCCGTTTCGCGCGCCCCGACCAATTCCTCCGCTTCGACCGATTCCAGTTCGCAAACCAAGCCAAACGCCTCAAGAGATTCCGCCGCCCAAGAAAACGCCGCCGAATTTTCGGCCGGAAAGCCGCAAAAGAATTTCGCCTACGCCTTTCTAAACGCGTCGGTTTTGTTTTGCGTCGGCGCGATGGCGATTGTCGGAAGCTTTAAGGCTGGAATCGAAGGCGACTATTCAATCATATTCCTAAAGAGCGTTTTGGACGGCTTTATCGCCATCGGCTTCGCGGCCGCGATGGGCGTGGGAACGGCCTTTAGCGCGCTCGCGATTTTTGTCTACCAGGGCGCGCTTACCCTGCTCGCGATTTTCATCCACCAATACGTTAGCGACTCCCTTCTTGCCGAAATAACCGGAAGCGGCGGCGCGCTCATCGTCTTGATTGGAATCAACTTGATGGGCCTAAAAAAAATCAAGACGGCCAACTACCTTCCCGCCGTCATCTTCAGCGCGCTCTTTGTCCTTTGCGAGCCGTTTGTCCGCGGCCTTTTTGGCTTGTAAAAAACAATCTGGCAAACTAAAACGCGGGCGGCCGCCGCATTGATTTTTTTCAACTTTTCCATTATAGTGGCGGCATGAAAAAGATAATCGTAGTAGGATCGGGCGGCCGCGAGCACGCCATCGCTTGGAGATTGGCCCAGAGCCCGTCAGTCGAAGAAATTGTTTGCGTTCCCGGAAACGGCGGAACATGCAACGAAAAAAAGTGCTCTAACGTTCCGCTTGACGAAGCGAAAGGCTTGCCCGGAAATCCTTACGTGGAAATAGCGAAAAAACACGCTTGCGACTTTGCCGTAATCGGTCCCGAAGACCCGCTTGCGGTCGGTTTGGCCGATGAATTTTGGAAGGCGGGAATTCCTTGCGTCGGCCCCAAAAAGGCGGCCGCGCAGTTGGAAGCCAGCAAAGACTTGGCCAAAGCCTTTATGAAAAAATACAATGTCGCCGCCCCCGCAAGCGAAACTTTCACCGAAAAAGACGCGGCGCTTGAATACGTAAAAAAGCATGGCGCTCCGATCGTCCTTAAGGCTGACGGCTTGGCCGCCGGCAAAGGCGTTGTCGTAGCGAAGACCCTTGACGAAGCGGTCGCCGCCGTCCACGACATTATGGAAAGCGGCCGCGTCGGCGACGCCGGAAAAAAGCTTGTCGTTGAAGACTACCTTGCCGGAATCGAAATGTCAGTCTTGGCCGCCGTAAGCGTCACTCCCGACGGAGCCAAAGAAGGAAAGGCCGCCATCCGCCCCTTCCTTCCCGCGCGCGACCACAAGAGGCTGGAAGACGGAGCCAAGGGCCCCAACACCGGCGGCATGGGAGCGGTTTGCCCGCTTTCCGACGTGACGCCGCAAATAATGGAGCGGTTTGACAAAGACATTTTGCAGCCGACATTAAAGGGCCTTGTATCGGAGGGCTTTGACTACCGCGGCTTTATTTTCTTTGGCGTGATGATTACAAAAGACGGGCCAAAGCTTTTGGAATACAACGTCCGCTTGGGCGACCCCGAAACGCAGGCCGTCCTTCCGCTTATGGACTTTGACTTTGCCGCCATGTGCCAGGCAATCGTGGACGGCTCTCTAAAAGACTTTGAGATGAAATGGAAAAATCAATTCGCCGTGGCGCCCGTCGCGGTTTCCGGCGGATATCCGGGAAGCTACAAAAAAGGCTTTGAAATTTCAATCGACAAAGAATTGATGGAAAAAAACGGCGCCAAAGTCTTTGTCGCGGGAGCGATTGGAGAGCGCCGCCACGAGCATGAAGACTTTGGCCAGGCAAGCTTGTTCACAAGCGGCGGCCGCGTCCTTGCCGTTTGCGCTCTCGCTCCAACTTTTGACGAGGCTTGGAAAAAAGCCTACGCCGCGATGCAAGGCGTAAAGTTTGACGGAATCTTCTACCGAAAGGACATCGGCCTTCCGGGCGCCGCGGTTTCTGACTAATAGCCGGACTGGTTCAACACAAAAAATCCCGCCAAGCGGCGGGATTTTTTTTCAAGCTATTCGCAATCAGGCAGCGTCCAACGGCCTACAATCTAAAGAGCAAGTCCTCGTAGCAGGGGAAGGGCTTGTAGTCCTCTCCAATCAGGGGCTCAATCTCGTCGGCCACCGCGCGCGTTTCGGCCATCGCCGGAAGCACGCTGTCGGCGTAGGCGCGGGCGCATTCCATAGCGTCGGACGCGCTCTTTGCGGCAAGGTGCTTTTTGCAAAGCTCGTCGGCCTTTGAAGCGAGGCTTGTTGTAAGGCAATCCAACTTTTCCAAGAGCGCGGCCTGACTTGCGGCCTTGGCTCCGGGAACGATTGCCTTAAGGTTTACGGCAGTCTGCGCGACCGCGTTGACGTACTTGTAGGCGGCGGGCAAAATGTCCTTGTTGATCATCTCAAGCATTGTCTCGACTTCGATGTTCAAAACCTTGCAGTACTTTTCCAACTTGATTTCGTAGTGGTCCTTCATTTCCTGCTCGGTGTAAACGCCCATCTCTGTGTAAAGCTCAACGTTCTTTTTGTCAAGGTAGTGGGCCATCGCGTCGGGAGTGGAGCGCAAGTTCAAAAGGCCGCGCTTTTCGGCTTCCTTAAGCCAGCTTGAGTCGTATCCGTTTCCGTTAAAGATGATTCTCCAGTGGGCGGTAATCTCGCGCTTGATAAGCGCGCTCAAGGCGCTCTCAAAGTCGCCGGCCTTTTCAAGCTCGTCGGCAAAGCCCTTAAGCGTGTAGGCGACGATCGCGTCAAGCGCGGTGTTGGGGCCGGCGATTGAAAGGCTTGAGCCGCAAGAGCGGAATTCAAATTTGTTTCCAGTAAAGGCGAAGGGCGACGTTCTGTTGCGGTCGGTTGAATCCTTTGGAATCGGAGGAAGAATGTCGACGCCGATTGTCATCTTGCTCTTTGAGCGGCCCTGCATCGGAGTTCCGTCCTTGATTGACTGGAGGACGTCCAAAAGTTCGTCGCCAACATACATAGAGATGATGGCCGGCGGCGCCTCGTTGGCTCCAAGACGGTGGTCGTTTCCGGCGCTGGCGACGGAGATGCGCAGCAAGTCTTGGTTTTCGTCAACGGCCTTGATCACCGCGGTCAAGAACAAAAGGAACTGCGAGTTCTTTTCGGGGGTGTCGCCCGGCTCCAAAAGGTTTTCGCCTTCGTCGGTCGACATAGACCAGTTGTTGTGCTTTCCGCTTCCGTTAAGGCCGGCGAAGGGCTTTTCGTGCAAAAGGCAGACAAGGCCGTGGCGGCGGGCAACCTTTTTCATGACTTCCATCGTAAGCTGGTTTTGGTCGGTGCTAAGGTTTGTCGTCGTGAAAATCGGAGCCATCTCGTGCTGGGCGGGAGCGACCTCGTTGTGCTCGGTCTTTGAATAAATTCCGTACTTCCAAAGAGTCTCGTTAAGGTCTTCCATATACTTAACGATTTTTGGATTGAGCGCGGCAAAGTACTGGTCGTCCATTTCCTGGCCCTTTGAAGGCTTGGCTCCAAAAAGCGTGCGGCCAGTCATGCGAAGGTCCTTTCTTTGCTTGTAAAGGTCTTCGCTTACAATAAAGTATTCCTGCTCGGGGCCGACAGTCGTGGCCACATGGCTGGCCGTCTTGTTTCCAAAAAGGCGAAGGACGCGCAAGGCCTGCTCGTTCAACGCTTCCATCGAGCGCAAGAGCGGAGTCTTTTTGTCCAAGGCCTCGCCTGTGTACGAGCAGAAGGCCGTCGGAATGCAAAGCGTGTGCTCCTTTACAAACGGATAGGAAGTCGGATCCCAAACCGTATAGCCGCGCGCCTCGTATGTGTCGCGGCTTCCGCCGTTGGGGAACGAGGAGGCGTCAGGCTCGCCCTTTACAAGCTCCTTCCCGCTAAAGGTCATAATCACCGTTCCGTCGTCCTGGGGCGTGATAAAGGAGTCGTGCTTTTCGGCGGTGATGCCGGTAAGGGGCTGGAACCAGTGGGTAAAGTGCGTGGCTCCTTTTTCTATGGCCCATTCTTTCATCGCGTGGGCGACTTGGTTGGCAAGGTCGATGTTGAGCGGCTCTCCGCCGTCAATCGTCTTTTTAAGCGCCTTGAAGGTTTCCTTTGGAAGCCTTTCCTTCATCGTTTTTTGGTTGAACACCATCGAGCCAAAAAGTTCGGGAACGTTAGTTTGGGCCATATTTTCCTCCTTAATTGAAAACGCGGCAAAAACAAAAAAGGCGATGTGAACAACTTTCTTTGCGGAAAGGCAAAAAAAAATTGTTCACATCGCCTTTGATGCTTACGGCGTCTTTATACACTTTTTGAAAAAAAAAGTCAATAGAAAAGCGCGTTTTTTTTTCGCGCGAAAGCTTCACCTTGCGAAAATCGTTCCTTTGTGGTAAAATGGAAAACATGAGAGCGGTTTATATCGCGTGGAATTCAATATCCACAATAGCGCTTGTCGTATTGGCAATACTATCCACAAAAAGAAAGGCCAGACTTTCGCCGCTTGTAACGGCGCTTTGCTCGTTGGCGGCCTTATGCCTCTTGTCTTACACGGCGCAATTTTTCACCGTGAACAAAAGGCTTGCCCTAACACTTTGCGCGCTCTACTACATCTTTGACCTATGCGTTTTGTTCGCGATTTACGTCTTTGTGATTTCAATCGCCGAAATCTCCAAGTCGTTCAAAAGGCCGTCGCTCGCCGCGTGGATTTTCTTCACTTTCGCGGGCCTGAATTTCATAAGCTTCATAGTGAACATTTGGACGGAACACGCCATCAGCCTTACCCCTGTTTTCTTCAAGAACGGTTCCTTCAACTATTGGGCCAGAGTTTTCTTGTGGCCGATTTACTTCAACCTGGCGCTTCAAGTCGTGATGAGCGCCGTAATCATTTTGGCTCTGTTAAAGAGAACATTCAAGCTGCCAAGCTTTTACAGAAGCAACTTCATCACGATTTCATTGTTCTTTTTGCTAGTCATCATAATGAACGCGATTTATTATTTCGGCGCCTTTAGGCTTGAGCTTTCCATATTGCTCTATCTTTTTCTCGCCGTCTACGCCTTTCAAATTTCATTCTGGGGAATCAAGGCGTCGCTCTTGAACACAATGATTTCGCTTGCGTCCGAGAACATCAGCTACGCCGTCGTATGCTTCGCCAGCAAGGGAATGTGCTTTTACCTAAACCGGGAGGCGCGCAACATTTTTGGCTACGGCCCCAACGGACAGGCGGCCGCAGAAGGCTTCCGCGACAAGCTGAACGCCCAGTACCCTGAAAAAATGTTCAACTTCTTGACGCTTACAAAAACGATGCTCGTCAACAACGAGACAAGGACCTTTGACTGCGAATACAGGATTCTCAAGGACAAAAAGGGCCGCCAAATCGTAAGCTACTTAAAATTGGTTGACACAAGCGACGAGCTTAAGCGCTTGGAGGAAGAAAGGTTCAAGTCCGAGCACGACGCTCTCACGGGCCTTTACAACCGCTCCACCTTCTTTAGAAAAGCGTCCGAACTTTTGCGCGTGAACAAAAACACGGACTACTTGCTTGTGGCCACCGACATAATGGACTTCAAGCTTGTGAACAATCTCTTTGGCGAGCAAGTCGGCGACGAAGTGCTAAAGCTTCAAGCGGCCCTGCTCTCTTCCAGCAACTATCCCGACGCGATTTACGGAAGAATGACAGGCGACAAATTCGCCGCGCTCGTCCCCAAAAACGGATTTGACCTTGACACCATAAACCAAAACAACATGACTCTGCAGCAAACCGTTTCAAAATACAACTACAGGCTTCAATGCTATTCAGGAATCTACGCGGTGTCCGACAAATTCGAAAACCCGCGCCATATGTACGACAAGGCCGCCATGACGATAGAGACAATCCGAGGCAACCTGGAAAAGACAATCGCATTCTACGACTCCTCAATCATGGACAAGCAAATCCATGACAAGCGCGTGGCGTCCGAATTTGACGACGCTTTGGCAAACGGAGAATTCGCCATGTACTTGCAGCCGCAAATCAATTCCGCGGACCAAAAGGTTTTGGGCGCCGAAGCATTGGCGCGCTGGCTGTCTTCCGAAAAAGGCGTCATTCCTCCTTCCGAATTCATACCCATCTTGGAAAAGTCTGGAATAATCCACAAGCTTGACCAATTCATGTGGGAACAAGCCGTCAAAAAACTGGCCCAATGGAAAGAGGCTAAAAACGACATGCACATTTCAGTCAACATAAGCGCCAAGGATTTTTATTACTGCGACGTTTACGGCTACTTGACGGGCCTGGTCGAAAAGCACGGAATCAGCCCTCAAAAATTGAACATAGAAATAACGGAAACCGTATTGATGCAAGACATCAACGCGCACAGGCAAATTCTAAAAAAGCTCAACGCCTACGGATTTTCAGTGGAAATGGACGACTTTGGCTCCGGCTTCTCATCGCTGAACACGCTAAAAGCCGTTGACATGAACGCGCTGAAAATCGACATGGGCTTTTTGATGGAAGAAAACTTTTCGCAAAAGGCGAAAGACATAATCACGTCAATCATAAGAATGGCTAAAACATTGGGCATGAGAGTCATCACGGAAGGCGTCGAAACAGAAGAGCAAGCGGCCTTCCTAAAAGAATCAGGCTGCGACATTTTCCAAGGCTTTTATTTTTCAAAGCCAATTTCAATCAACGAGTTTGAAAAGAACTACTGCCAAGGGGGACAGAAATGACGACTCCTGAGTTGTTTTACTACGCCATCGCCTTTACGGTTTGGATCGTCCTCTTCTTCATTCTTAGGAGCGTAAACCGCACCGCATCCCCTTACAAAAAATTGTTTTTGTTTCCAATCCTAGTCGCGATAATCACCGTTCCGATTTATTCAGCTTTCGTTGCGGTAAAAAGCCATTTCTGGGCCATGCTTTTCAACGGCCTTTACTACGCCTGCACCGACTGGCTGGCTTTTTCCATGCTGCTTTTTGTCTTGACCTACACTTGGCGGCTAAAGGAAATCAAGCCCACCATCATCGCGCTCGTTCCGATTCTTTTGGTGGACACAGTTTCGCTTATAGCGAACGCATGGACTGGCCACACTTTTAACCTTGCGAGAATCGCGCTGGACGAAGAGATTTACTATTGGGCTTGCGAATTCACCAGACTGCACTACATACACTTGGCATTTTGCTACGTGATGGTTCTGGCCTCGCTTGTTTCCTTGATGCAAGCGATAATCGGCTCTCCATACGGCTACAAATCAAAGTATGTGTCGGTTTTCGTCGCTTTCATAATAGTCATCATTGCCAACGCGTTCTGCTACTCGATTAATTTTGTCATAGACTTTTCGGTATTCCTTTATCCGCTCTTGGCGATATTCATATTCTACCATTCGTCGTTCACAGCCGCGCGAAAGCTTTTGACAAACTCGCTGACAAACGTCAACGAAAACATAGACGACGCGATTTTGTATTTTGACGTCAACGACGACTGCTTTTACACAAACTCAAAGGCCAAGCTTTTGTTCTGCGGCAGCGACGGAAAATTCTCCCCCGCCAAAGCCAGCGAATTCTTGATTTACGCGCGCGGAAAAACTCAAAACAAGCGCGACGCCAAACCCGTGGAATTCTTTTCGGTAAACGGCCAGGAGCGGCAGTTTGAAATCGAGGCGGAAGACGTTTACTACGGCTACAATTTAATCGGCTCCTACCTAAAGCTCTCCGACAAAACCGACGAAATAAACCGCTACTTGACCCAAAAATTCTTGGCCAACCACGACGAGCTTACGGGCGCCTACAACCGCGAGCATTTCTTTAAGACTTGCGACGCCAAGCTAAAGGAAAACCCAAACACGGAATACATAATGATGTCTTCCAACATCCGCCAATTCAAGCTGGTCAACGAGCTTTTTGGCGAGGAAGTGGGAAACAAAGTTCTTATCAAAATGGTGACCACTGCGAAAACGCTCGCCATCCACGACTGCGTTTTGGGCCGAGTCGGCGACGACCGCTTTGGCCTTTTGGCGCAAAAAGAATTCTTCACTGAAAATTTAATCAAGGCCTTTTTAGACAGCGCGCAAGAAGTTTTGGAAGGCTCAATGTACAAGCTTAACTTGTGCGTAGGAGTTTGCGAAGTTCACGGCGACAACGAAAGCGCCCAGCTTCTTTACGACAAGACCCAGCTTGCGATAAGCAAAATTTGCAACGACTACCAAAAGCACATCGCCTACTACAACTCGGACTTGATGGACGAGCTTTTGCGCGAGCGCCAAATAACGATGGAATTTGAGGACGCGCTGGACAATGGGCAAATCCACATGTACTTGCAGCCCTGCGTCGACGCAAACGGAAGGCTCGCCGGCTGCGAAGCCTTGGCGCGATGGAACCATCCCCAGCGCGGAATTTTGGAGCCCGAATACTTCTTGCCCGCGCTTGAAAGGTCAGGGCTAATACACAAGCTGGACGCTTTTATTTGGGAGCAAGCGGTAAAAACCCTTGAAGCGTGGAACAAGCGCGGGCTGGACAACGCGAGAATCTCGGTGAATGTCTCTACAAAAGACATCTTTTACATCGACATCGCGGATTCATTCAAGCAATTGCTGTTAAAGCATACGTTCAATCCGCAAAACATCAAGCTTGAATTCACCGAAAGCTCTTTGACTAACGGCGTAAGGCAAATGTCGAATCTCTTTGCGAAATTAAAGCAAATCGGCTTTTCCGTTGGAATCGACAACTTTGGACACGGCTACTCTTCGCTAAACTTCCTAAAGGACATTAACGCCGACTTCCTGAAAATCGACATGGCTCTTGTTCAAGACAACGAAAACCGCGAGCGGATAAGGACGATTCTGCAATTCATCGTCGACATTTCAAAAGCCCTTAACATGATTTTGATTGCGGAAGGCGTTGAGACAAACGAGCAGTTAAGGAACCTAAACCAGCTTGGCTGCTCATACTTCCAAGGCTACCTTTTCTCAAAGCCGCTCGCGGTCAGTGACTTTGAGGAAAAATACCTGTAGGCGCGAACAAAATTTTCGCGCCGCAATAGCGGCCAGCCAAGGCATAAAAAAAATCCCGCGCCGAGCGGGATTTTTTTTTCACAGCGCCATGCCGGGCTTACATGCTTGTATAGCCACCGTCAACCGGAAGGATCACGCCGGTGACATAAGACGAGGCGGGGCTTGACAGGAAAATCGCGGCCGTGTCCAACTCGCCTTCGTTTCCGTAGCGGCTAAGCGGAATCATCGTCTTTGCGTTGTTTTGGAAAAAGTCCGAGTCAAGAGTTTCCTTTGTAAGCGGCGAGTAAAAGTAGCCGGGGCAAATCGCGTTTACATTGATTCCGTACTTTCCCCATTCCGCGGCGAGTCCGCGCGTAAGGTTCACCACGCCGCCCTTGGCCGCATGGTAGGGAGAGCAAGGCGCCACCTTGTTTCCGACCATTCCGTACATCGAAGCGATGTTGATGATGCGGCCATACTTGGCGCCGATCATGGCCTTTTTGGCGACGGCGCGCGACATCTTGAAGGTGCCGCCCAAGTCTACGTTAAGCTCGCCGTTAAACTGCTCGTCGGTGATGTCCTCGGCAGGAGCGACGGCGCCAGTTCCGGCGTTGTTAATCAAAATGTCAATGCGGCCAAACTTGGCGACGATTTTGTCAACCGCCTCGTTAACCGCGTTTGTATCGGTGATGTCGCAGCGGACGGCGAGCGTTTCCACGCCGTATTCGTTGTGAATGTCCTTGGCCACAGCGTCAATCAATTCCTGACGGCGGGCAATCGCCACAATGTTCGCGCCCTGGTTTGCCAAAGCCTTTGCCATTTGAACGCCCAATCCCGTAGAGCAGCCTGTAACGACAGCCACTTGTCCCTTCAAGTCAAAATAAGATTTCATCAAAACCCCCTTAAAAAAATATTGCGTTCTCCCGCGCAAGTTGCGGATGCATTATACCACAAAAAAAGAGGTCAGACAAGGGCGGCGCCGAGGCTATGAATTTATGACAGCCGCCTTAAATTCGCGCGCGATTAAGAAAAAATGCTCTAATTGGGAATCGGTCAGAGAATTCACTATGTTTTCGATTTCTTTTTTTTGCCATTTTGTCTTTGAATCAACGCGCGGAGCCTTCTTTCCATTTTCTATGCCAAGGACAAGGTATTCCGCGCTAACATTAAGGGTGCGAGCCATTTTTAGCGCGATATCAGCTGCGGGAATGGAACCTCGATACAAATACATTCCTAAAGTTCCAGAACTTATGCCCACGCGCTCGGCGAATTCTTTTTTTGAAATCCCCTGATAGTTTAATTCATCGATAAGTCTGTCTTTAAATGATGGCTCCTGCATTTTTATACTTTACAGCATATATTTCTTTTACGATTGACAATTTATGTAATTGACACTAGAATAATCGTAATTGAAACAATAACTATAGGTAATTACATGCAAATGAAGGATTTTACAACCTATCTTATCCTTGATTGCAAAACTTGGGAATTTGCAAAAAGAAACATCCCCTATATAAAAAAGAACATTTCGTCAAACATCACCATTATTTCTTCTAAAAAAATTTTGCGCAAAGACTTGCTTGGATGCGCTTTTATCGACGAAAACTCTTTGCTGCCAAAACTTTCATTCAATGAAGTTTCAAGTTACATAAAAAAGCTAGGCGGCGATCCCAAAAACACAGGCTGGTACCTTCAGCAATTTCTAAAACTCGGACTTGCCAAAAACTGCCGCGACGAATACTATCTTGTTTGGGACGCGGACACCATCCCTCTTAATCCGATTGATTTTTTTGACAAAAACGGCAGGCCATACTTTAACTTAAAGCGCGAGTACTTTTATTCATATTTTAGAACGATAAAAAATCTTTTTAACTTAAAGAAAGGCCGGCCGGAATCTTTTATTTCCGAGCATATGATTTTTAATTCCGAAGTCGTTCGCGAAATGCTTCTAAAAATCGAGGAAAACAATAGCATTTTAGGGGAAAACTTTTGGCAGAAAATTCTTAACGCAAGCGAACTTTTAGCGCCAGACTATGTAAAAACCGACCAAAGGTTTTTTAGCGAATTTGAAACATTTGGAACATACTGCGAGCATTTTCATCCAAAGCTTTACGCAACAAGAAAGCTGCGCACGCTGCGCCGCGGAACGGATTTTTTAGGCAAAACCCCAAGCGATGAAATATTGGATTGGGCCGCCAAGGACTTTGACACAATTTCGTTTGAGGAATGGGGGACGCCAATTCCTGAAATGACGGCCTTGACGCAAGACCGGAGCATAAGGGAAAAAAAGTCTTTCGCAGATACGATTCGCTTGTTCTTTAAACTCGAAAAGAAAAAGATTTTTGAAGGCTTTCCTAAAATAAACCATGAAAAGTTCCGCCTTTTTTTAGACACGATTGGCTCAACAGGCTTTGATTTTTTCTTTAACAAAAAATGCATTTACAGCAAGAAAAAAGAATTTAGAATTGCAAGGGTTTTTGACAAAGTCCATTTCCTGCAAGTCTGGAAAGGACGATTCCAACGCTATTGGCGGCTTTTCACATTTAAATTTTAGAATGATAAAAAAAATAAAGCGCTTTATAAAAAAAAGATTATTCACTATAGAACGGATTGACGGAAAGGAAAATTCAATTGAATATATCGCAGGTTTTTTTAGAAAAATTTCAATTACAATAAAGGGCGACAAAAACTTATTGCGATTTGGCGACAATACAATCTTAAAAAGCTGTCGCTTTGACATAAACGGAAGCGGAAACAAAATTATCATCGAAAAATCAAACCAATTATTTAAAGCGGAATTCATAATCAACGGGAACAATTGCGAAATTCATATAGGCGATAAAAACGATTTTTCAGGCGGAAACGACGTGTTTTCGGCCTCCGGGAACAAGACTAAAATCGTAATCGGCAATGAAAATGCCTTTGCATGGGGACACCACAATCTTACAGCAGAAAACGGAACCAGCCTTTATATTGGCGACGGCTGCGTTTTTTCCAACGACATATATGTTCGGACAGGCGACAGCCATTCAATATTCAGCGTTAAAGGCGGTGAAAAACTTAACGTCGAAAAAGACGTCCGAATCGGGAACCACGTTTGGGTCGCCCCCTGCTCAAGAATTCTAAAAGGCTCTTGCGTGCAAGACGGTTCCGTCGTAGGAACAGGCTCAATCGTAACAAAAGAATTCACTAAAAAAAACATTGTCATCGCCGGAAATCCTGCAAAAATCGTAAAAGAAAACATTCGATGGGAACGGTAGAAATGAAAGAAAAAAATCATGTCATAGAATTCTTGCGATTCTTTTTTACAATAGGCGTCGTCGTCGGCCACGCTTATTGCGTTTTTTACCAAGAAAACAATCCATCATACACGATTCAATTTCACACCGCTTGCGTGGATTTCTTTTTTATTGTCTCCGGATTTTTCACGGCAAAACATTTTTACAAAAACGAAGAGAGCTCAAATGAAAAAAAATTCTTAAAATACAATTTGTCAAGAATCAAACGCCTATACCCGCTTCTTGTCATAGGCGCGCTGGAAGGAATTGTTTACGACGGCATAAGACTAAGATTTCAATCTGAAGCGTGGCCGACCTTTTTCTTTTTAGGCGGAATAAACAAGTTTGCGGGCTGGAATGTAATCTGGTACATAAGCGCGTTGTTTTGGGGAACGCTTGTCGCCAGCGCCTTGCTTCGTTGGCGCAAGAAGCTGGCTGTTTCGCTGTATTTTCCGTTAATCGCCTTCTTCTCTTTGTCCATAATGAATTATTGGGGATGTTGCAACCTTTTCAGCGTTCCTTTGATCGGAAATTTCTTTTCCGCCGGACTTGTCAGAGGAATGTGCGGAATCAGTTTTGGAATAGAAGCGCATTGTCTTTCCATATTTATTGATAAAAATTTTGACAAGTTAAAAAAAGGCTTTACCGCCTTTCTTTCAATTGCAATCGAACTTGCGTTCATCATATTGATTGTTTATCTAGCGGTAAAACAAAATTTCAACGACAAAGAGTTCTTGATCTATTTCGCAACCGCCGCCTTGCTAATTGTTTTAAATTTAAATCAGCAACGAATCTTCAATTGCTTAAACCGAAAGATTTGGGATCCTTTTGGAAAGATTTCGGCGATGATTTATGTCACGCATTTCTACTTGGAAAAAGGACTCTATAAAATCTCGTTTATAAGGGCTTTGCCAGACATTGCGGTTTATGTAATTTGCGTGATTTCAGCTTGCATCTTAGGCTTCATGGCTTACGAAACTGAAAAACGGGCGGAAGAGCTTCTTTCCAAAACGATTTTCAACCATTAGAGCGTTCGCTAAAAATTTGCCAAAATCCCCAAAACGCGCTATAATAGATAGCATGGCTAAGAAAACATTTCCCGTCATTACAAAAAGAGTTGTCCTTTTTATCGGCATGGCGGGCTTTGTCCTTTGCTCGATGGTGATTGCCGTGTCCTACTGGGCCTTTAACCGCCAGTTTAGGGAACAATATGACGCCAGCATACGCGAAATTGCGGCCACCGCGCGCGCAAGCCTAAATCCGGACGATTTCGCCAAATACCGGGCCAATCCGGCGCCGGACCAGGCGCACAAGGAAGTCCTAAAACTCTTGCAGCGCCTTGTGGACGAATTTGACCTTAACGTAATCTACGTTTCCGAGGTGGAGCCGCCGGACTACAGGCACATCTTTTATTTTTACGACCCTGTCGGAAAGCGGACAAAATGGTCTCCCTACCCTCTTGGCTACGAGGAAGACTACTACGAAGAAGGCTACAACAAAACGACAAGGCGGGTTTACGAAGAAGGCGCGGAGCTTGTGCGCCACACAATCAAGTCGCGAAGCGGCTCGCACATAACGGCGCAAGTTCCAGTCTACGATTCCAAAGGAAAGATAGTGGCCCTCCTTGGCGCGCAAAAGAACGTTCAGGAATTTGTAGACGCAAGGAAAGCCTTTGTCCGCAACGTCATAATCATGGCCTTGATTTTTGGCGCGATTTTTGTGGCGGCATTCGCGGCATATTTTAACTTCCGCTTTATAAAGCCGATTTTACTGGTCACAAACGAAACCAACCGCTTCGCCTCCACAAACGAAAAACCAAACAAAGGTCTCCTTGATATAAAAAACAAGGACGAGCTTGAGACCTTGGCGATTTCCGTTTACAAAATGGAGAACGTCGTTTGCAACAACATCACAGCGCTCACCCGCATGACGATAGAAACCGCGGAGGCGCTTGCAAGCGCGATTGACGCGAAGGACGCCTACACGCACGGCCACTCAACCCGCGTCGCCGAATACGCGCGTGAAATAGCGCGCCGCCTTGAAAAATCCGAAGCCGCTTGCCGAAACGTTTACCTTGCGGCCCTTTTGCACGACGTGGGAAAGATTGGCATTCCAAACGAAATCATAAACAAGCGGGGAAAGCTTACGCCGGAGGAATACGACAAAATAAAGGAGCACCCTGTAATCGGCGCGCAAATCTTGGCCAACATAACCCAAATTCCGCACATCGCCGACGGCGCCTATTACCACCACGAGCGCTACGACGGCAGAGGCTACCCTTCAGGCTTGGACGGAAAAAAGATTCCGGAAATCGGAAGAATCATAGCGGTCGCCGACGCCTACGACGCGATGACGTCAAACCGCAGCTACCGCAACCAGCTGCCGCAAGACGTTGCCCGCAAAGAAATAGGCCAAGGCATTGGAAGCCAATTTGACCCTGACATCGCGAGAATAATGCTGCAAATGATTGACCAAGACAAAGACTATAAGATGCGCGAACAGGTTGAATCGCTTTAACCAAAACCCAAGCAAAGCCGCGCTATTTGTTGGCAGAAAGCTCAAAGCCGCAAGCGCCGTGGCCTGGATAAACCAAAACGTCGCCGGGAATCGTTTCAAAAATCCCGGACAAGCTTTTTTGCATTTGCTCTTCGCTTCCGCCCGGCAAGTCTGTGCGGCCATACGATTGGTAAAAAACCGTGTCGCCGGAAATCAAAACCTTTTCTGACTCGTTGTAAAAGCATACGGAACCGGGAGTGTGTCCCGGAGTGTGAATCACCCGCCAATGGCTTAACGCGTTGGCCACGCCCTCCACATCCGGCACCTCGTCGCCGGTAAAGGCGCTGATTATGTCTTCAGTCTTAAAGATTGTGTCAAGGCAGTCGCCGTCCTTTAACAGATAGTTGGCGTCGGGAAGGTCCGACAAGTCGCGCAAAAAGTCCTCGCCGCCAAAAGACATCAAATCCAAGCTTTGCTTGTGGACGGCTTCTGAATTTGGCCCAAGGAAATTTTTATCGGCGACATGAATCGCGATTGGAATGTTTGGAAAAGATGAACGCAGGGCCTTTAGGCCGCAAACGTGGTCAAAGTGCCCGTGCGTAAGCAAAACGCCCACAGGAGCGCAATCATGCTCGTCAAGAATTTGGGCGACGGCTTTTTCGTCGCCGGAATAGTCGCAGCCCGCGGGGTCAACCAACAAAACGGCGCGCCCCGCAAGCGGCAAAATGAACGTGTTAACTTCCAAAGGGCCCGTTTGGGCCGAATGTATGTCCATTAGCTGCAAACGCTCCTCAAACAAGCGGAGCGCCGAAGCCCTGGTTTTCAGAGGCCTTTTCGGCGGCGGCGTAAGCGGCCGCGTCCTCGCGCTCCTGCTCGGTAAGCTCTTGGGATGGCTGGGCCTGATCCGCGGCGGCCGAAACGCTTTCGCCGCTTGAGCTTTCAGCGCTTTCCTGAGAGGCGTCGCCGTCCTTTTGGCGCGAGTAGCTTACGGAAAGCTTTCGGCCGCGGTAGTCGTATCCGTTAAGGGCGTTGATAGCCTTGTCGGCGTCTTCGGTAAAGAGCTGGACAAAAGAGTAGTTGGCCAAAACGCGGATGTCGCCGATGCGCTCGCGGTCCAAGCCGGCCGCTCCAATCAAAAGGCCAACCAAGTCGCGCGGGAACACGCGGCGGTTGCGGCCGATTCCGATGAAAATAGTTGTGGCCAAGGCCGGATCTATCTCCACGCGGGGATGGGGCTCGTGGCGGCTTTCCGCGTCAGAACCTTCGGCCTTCGCGTCATGGCGGCTCTCGTCGCGGCGCGAGCGGAAATTGTCTTTTGAAAAATTCTCGTGGTCCCCTCTAGGAACAAAGGGACGGCGGGCGTTGCCTGTGGCAACCTTAAGCAAATAGGCGGCAAGGTATCCGCGCAAGGTGAACGGAACATTCTTCTTAAAAACCTTTTTAAGCTGAATCAAGACGTCAACGTCTTCCTGTGTTTTAACCTGCTGAACGGAAGCCTTCAAAAATTCCGCGATTCGATCGTAATCAATCTCCGATCCTCTTCTGTTATTGTAACGCATTTAAATCTCCTAAAAAATCCGCGATCCAGGTGGAACCTATTTTTTTAAATCCTGAACGGTTCAACATTCCCTGCATCAAGTCCGGAACAAAAGTGTTCGCAATTATAACCCATTGCGCGCCCGCGGCTTGTAAAGAGTCAAGGGCGCGTTCAAAAAGCGCCCTCGCTATGCCTAAGCCGCGGCAATTTTTTTCAACAAACAGGCCTTCAATCAAAACGGCCTTGCTTGAATTTTTTGGGCACGGCGACCAAACAACGCATCCGGCAAAATCTCCGCCAAAGGTTTTGCAAACAAAACCCTTTTGAGCTTGGGCGTTATAGTCAAACTGGCTAAGCCAAAGTTCCCCAAAAGATTGGGCGACGTCAGCCGCAAACTCATGTCCAAGCTCTTGGACGGCTTGATTTAAAAGCTCCAGCGCGTTCTGCCTGTCCCTTTCAAAACTATATTCGCTAAAAGTAAAATCATCCAGGAGCAAGTCTTCAGTCTCATCCGGTTCGGAATCCAGTTTTTCCAAGCCCCATGACTCACGAAGCGAATTGTACCAACTGTTGACATAACTTAAAAGGGCGCGGCCTTTAAAATAATGCCACCTGCGTTCTATCAACGGGTACCGCTTTAAAACGTCTTTAAATCCTCTAAAAACCCCCTTTCCAGAATGCAACGCCGCCTGCAAATCAGTGTAGGCCAAGGGCGAATGCAAATCGTTGACAAAGCTTTCCATAAGGGAAAAGCCGTCCGCGCTGTCCCAGGGCGGCAACTCGTAGTAACGGTCGTCGTCAGGGCAAACGCTTTGGTCATATTCAACGAGCGCGGAATTTTTGGCGTCAACCAGAAAATTCTTGTCCTGGTTCTCCAGAGCTTTTGCAATAGCCTCGCCAAGCGCGTCCGTCAGTTCAAAGACCATATAAAGATTATACTATTTAATCTTCATTCCTGCAAGTTCTTTGCGCGTTGAAATGACTTTGCTGATAAGGCCGTATTCCAAAGCCTCGTCCGCGGTAAGCCAATAGTCGCGCTCGGTGTCCTTTTTAACCTGCTTCTCGTCCTTGCCGGTCTGCTCGGCGATGATTTTGTTGAGAAGGGCACGGGTTTTGGCCATTTCCTCGGCCTGGATCTGAAGGTCGGTGGCCACGCCGCGCATTTCCGAAAGCGGCTGGTGGATCAAGTAGGAGCTGTGGGGCAATCCCACTCGGCGCTCCTTGGGAACGGCAAGCAAAATCAGCGCGGCGGCGCTGGCGATAAGGCCGTTTCCGATCAAGACGACAGGCGCGTTGACAAAGCGGATCATGTCAAAAATCGCGAAGCCCGCGCTAACGTCCCCTCCTGGCGAGTCAATGTAAATGTATATCGGCTTTGTTCCATCCGATTCCAAAAGCAAAAGCTGTTTGTTTACAGTCTGGGCCAATTCCTTGTTGATTTCGCCTGAAAGCAAAATTTGGCGGGTTTTGAGGAACTTTTCAGCCAAAGCGTCGGGCTTTGGGGCTGATTTCTTTTTTTCGTCTTCTTCGTTATAAATCATACTATATTCTATTATAATAAAAAATCGCTCACTTGGCAAGGGCGTTTTTTTGCGCTATATTTAAATGATATGAGCGAACAAAAAAAAGACGACAAAAAAAAGAACAAAAAAGACGAAAACGACCAGTTCGACTTTTTCAAGCTGTCAGGCGACAATGACGAAAAAAAAGACGGTCCCGGCGGAAAGCCGACATTTCCTTTTTGGCTGATTATAGTCACAGCGATCTTGGTCTTGGGCTTCATAAACATTTTTTCTTCCAGCGCCAACGAAAAGATCATTGATTTTTCGGAATTCAGGTCTTTGGTCCAAGACGGCAGCATAAAGGAAGTCGAGCTGAGCGAAAGTTATTTTTACGGCTATCGTTCCGTTCAAAACGAGCAGGCCGAAGCGGACAAGGCTCCCCTTCCCTTCTTCATGAAGAGCGGAAAAAATCCCGACTACAAAACCGTGGGAATTTTGTTCGAGGACTTCATAAAGCTGCTTGACGAAACCGGCGTCCACTACAAATTCATCAAGACGCAAAACAACTACCTTTTGCAAATTTTTCTGAACATCCTTTTGCCCATCGGCCTTTTGATGCTTATGTACTTCTTCATCTTCCGGCGGATGGGCGGAGGCGGAATGGGAAGCCTTTTTGGAGCGGGCGGAGGAAGAGCCAAAGCCGTGGACGAAGGAAAGGTCAAGACAAGGTTTTCCGATGTCGCGGGAGTTGACGAGGCCAAGGAAGAATTGGTTGAAGTCGTGGACTTCTTAAAGTCTCCCAAAAAATACACGGACATCGGCGGAAAAATCCCAAAGGGCGTTTTGCTTGTCGGCCCGCCCGGAACCGGAAAAACCTTGCTTGCCCGCGCGGTCGCGGGAGAGGCCGGCGTTCCCTTCTTTAGAATCTCAGGCTCGGACTTTGTCGAAATGTTCGTAGGCGTTGGAGCCAGCCGCGTCCGCGACTTGTTCAGGACCGCCCGCGAAAAGGCGCCCTGCATCATATTCATCGACGAGCTTGACGCCATCGGAAAAAGCCGCGTCAACAACCTTGGCGGAAACGACGAGCGCGAGCAAACATTGAACCAATTGCTGGTCGAAATGGACGGCTTTGACAACGAAAAGGGCTTGATTGTTTTGGCCGCCACAAACCGCGCCGACATCCTTGACCCAGCGCTCCTTCGCCCAGGCCGCTTTGACCGCCAAGTTCCGGTTGAGCGCCCCGACGTGAAAGGCCGCGAGGAAATACTTAAGATTCACGCCAAAAACGTAAAGCTTGACGACGACGTTGACTTTAGCTCAATCGCGCACGGAACGATCGGCTTTGCCGGCGCGGACTTGGCCAACGTGGTCAACGAGGCGGCGCTTCTGGCCGTCCGAAACGGCCGCAAGAAAGTTTCGATGGCCGACTTTAACGACGCGATAGACAAAGTAAGCATAGGCCTAAAGAAAAAGAACTACCAAAAGAACGAAAAAGAGCGCCGCCTTGTGGCTTGCCACGAAACGGGACACGCGCTTATGGGAGCCTTCACGCCGGACTATCCGCCGGTAAACAAAATCACAATCATTCCGCGCTCGCATGGAGTCGGCGGCTACACCCAGTACCGCGAGCAGGAGGAAGTCAACTTCCAAACCTACCGCGACATGATCAACGAAGTGGACACCCTTCTTGGCGGCCGCGCCGCCGAAGAGGTCATGCTTGGCGAAATCTCGACAGGCGCGTCAAACGACATAGCCCGCGCGACTGACATTGTAAAGAGAATGATAGTCGACTTTGGAATGAGCTCAAAGTTCAAAAACATGACGCTTGGAAAGGGCGTTCTTGGAAACCGCGGCGGCGAGCCTTCCATCGTGCGCGAGTTCAGCGAACAGACGCAAAACTTCATCGACGAGGAAATCGCGCGCGTAATTGACGAGCGCTACAAGCGGGCTCTTAAAACGCTAAAGAGCCACAAGGCCTTGCTTGAGAAAATTTCAAAGCGGCTTTTGGAAGTGGAGACGATGGACGGAAAGGAATTCCAAGAAATCGTTGAAGCGGAAGAATCAAAGGCCGCGCAAGAAAAAAAGCCCAAGAAAGCCGCCAAGGCTTAAAAAAAAGCGCCGCGCAAAGCGGCGTTTTTTTTATTCTTTAGCGCCTTCAGTTTCAGCGCTAAGGCTTATGACGCGGCCAGAGATTTCATAGGCGGTGTTAGACATTATTTCCGCCGGCTGCAAAATCAAGGTGTCCTTGTCCTCCTGAACCGCGGCCTTCTTTCCGCGCTTCTTTTCCTTGGCGCTAGGCTCAACGGTCCTTGTTCCGTAGCGAATCAAGTAAACGTTTCCGATGTAACGGTCGCTTGACTGCGAGTTGAATTGAATCACAAAGGCAGACTGGATTTTTGACACAAAGTAAACGCCGCTCTCGCGGGCGCTTTCGCTTTGGATTGTGTACAAGCCGTTCTTAAAGGCAATCAAGGCGCCGTCGGGGGCGGACCATTCCTTTATTTTCTCCAAGCGGGAACGAAGCTCCTCCAAGTCCGTCGTGTCGATTTCGTTGGAGGGGAACTCGTTGGCGCTTTTCATCTTCTTGTAGTTGCCGTTCCACAAGGCGTCGGCGCCGATCCTCATTCGCACGTCGTCGTAAACGTGGACGCGCATTTCGTCAAGGCCTGTAAGGCTTATGTCAAAGCGGCGGCGCAAGTTTTCGATTGAAGCGTTGACGGTGCTAAGATAAATTCCGTTTCTGTAAAGGTTGGAGTTTTGCCAATTGTAGACTTCCTGCGAGTCGCCTTCCAAAAAGATGACCTCGGAATTTTTGTAGTCCAAGAAAATGTAGCGGATTTCGTTGTCTTCGTTGTCGGTCTTGTACCAAAGGCCGTTCAAGTAATTGGCGAACGTCTCCACCGTTCCGTCCTGGATTTTCGCCAAGGCTTCCGCCGCGATGTTTTTTCCGGCCACAAATATTTGCCTCGCCTGAACGTAGCGCTGCAAGTCGGGGTTCCAGTCGTACTCAGTCTGAACCTGGCTTAAGCTTCCCGCTCCTTCGCGAGTGTCGCTGGAATAAGTCCAAACGGGAAAGCTTCTGCCCGACGACTGCGAAAGCTCGTAGGTTTCGGTTCTGTTGTACTGCTGGATGAAAATCGTTCCGTCGCTCTTAAAGTCGCCGATTTTCGTCAAGCCGCGGCGCGAGCAATAGAACATTTGCAAAACAGAGTTTCCGTCGTCGGTAAAGCCCTGGTAAACCAAAGCGGTCCTGTGGTCGCCGGCGACATCCATTCCGTTGTATGAAAAGGACTTGAACTGCGTGACTTCCGTCTTAAGCTCGCTGATTCTGTCGTACAAGGTCGTTTGGGGATTGTAAAGGCCGACAATCAAATAAAGGAAGGAATTGCCCGCTTTTTTCACGACCAAGATTTCGTCGTCCAAGTTGTCGCCGTCCAAATCGATTCCCATAGAGCTAAGCAAAGTCTCGTCGGGCTTTAGAGGCATAAAGGACACTACGCTTTGGTCTTCCTTTCCAAGAGCGCTGTCGGCGTCATTGTGGCCGCCAGCGCCCTGCTCCAAATTTTGGTCTTGCTTTTCGGACAAAACCTTTTCTGAAACTTCCGAAGTTTTTTTTGTCAACAACACTACAAGCAGCGCCGCGGCAATCAGCGCGAAAAAAGCGGCTAAAAATTTTCTCATCTATCGCTCCAAGTAAGCGCGGATTTTTTGAGCCAACAAGTGGCGGCGCTCTTCAGTGTTCTCGCATTCCTGCTCGATTGAGTTCAAGGGACCCGCGGCGCAAGAGGCCGCCCAAAAGCGGACGTCGTCGGCCTGGCGGTCGTAGGATTCAGCCCTTGACGCGACTGGCGCCAGGAAAGTTTCATTTGAAAGCTCCGCTTGAATTTCAGAACTGGCCAACTGGCCTAAAACCAGCGAAGCCTTTTTGTCGGCCTTAAGCAAGACGGCCGCGATTTGAGGCGCGATAAGCCCGTGGTCCGCGCCCGCGTCGTATTTTGGAAAGAAATCGGAATCGTAATACTTTACCAAATTGTATTCAATAGAGCGCCGCCTGCTCAAGAACATGGCCGCCGCTCCAATCTTTCTTTCCTGCATAAAATACCTTATGTCTCGAAAAGAGGTTCTTGTCCACTTGGAAAAAATCAATTCCCTTTCCTGCAAGGCCTTGATTTCGTCAAGAACGCGGGTAAAGGCTTCGGGCAAATTGTCCTTGTTCAAATTGGAAGCCTCGCGCAAAACAGAGACCGCCTTCTTGTAGTCCTCGGCCCCGTAAAAAAGCTCGGCGAAGGCGCTCACAAAGCCAAAAAGCTCTTCGTCATTCGCGCCCGCGCAAGCAAGGGGAATCTCCACGTTGTTTTTCAGCGCGGCCAAATAGCGCAAAAGCTCGCCGTAATTTCTTGGCCGCTCAAGGCCAAGCTCCTTCTTGCTGATTTGGTAATAGGCGATTTCAAAATGGTCAAGAAGAAGCGGAAGCGCGTAATGCGCCTGGCCGTATGCCGTGGCCTTGCGGATTGAAGTCGGCAGCGCCTCAAGAATGCTTTCGTTTATCGGAACAAAATTTTTGGCGCGGCTGTTCAAGGCGAAAGAGTTTTTCGCTATCAAAATAGAATATTTTTTGTGGACGTTTTTTGGAAGGTCCAAAGCGGCGTCAAGCGTAAAATAACGGACCCGGCCCAATTTCATTCTATCAACATGGCTTTTGACGCTTTCCTGAACCGCTTCGCTGACGCCGTAAAAGGCAACCTTTATCGTCTTGGAACTCAAAACAGCCGCAAGGGTCAACGCAGCGGCGATCAAAAGCGCCGCGCCCGCAGCGGCTATGGCGTAAAGTTTCTTTTTGCTCATTCTTCTATATTATACCATAACGCCGCCCGTTTCAAGGGGCGCGATAATTGACACGAAAAACCCAATTCAATATAATTGAAAGACTATGACCGCTAACGAATTACGCTCTAAGTACATTGAATTTTTCAAGAGCAAAAACCATGTTGAAATTTCAGGCCAGTCCCTGATTCCTGAAAATGACCCGTCGGTTCTTTTTACCACAGCCGGAATGCACCCGCTTGTTCCCTATCTTTTGGGCGAAAAGCATCCGGCCGGAACGCGCTTGACCGACTACCAAAAATGCATCCGCACCGGCGACATTGACGAAGTCGGCGACCCAAGCCACCTTACTTGCTTTGAAATGCTCGGAAACTGGTCTTTGGGCGACTATTTTAAAAAGGAATCAATAGCCTTCTCCTACGAATTTTTGACAAGCCCCAAGTGGCTGGGCCTTGACCCCAAAAAGATTTCGGTCACAGTCTTTGCCGGAGACGAAAACGCCCCGCGCGACGAGGACGCGGCCAATTACTGGAAAGAAAACGGCATGCCCGAAGACAAAATCGCCTACCTCCCGGCAAGCGACAACTGGTGGGCGGCCGGCCCCACAGGACCTTGCGGCCCCGACACAGAGATTTTCTACTGGGTCGGCGAAGGCCTTCCGCCTGTAGGCAGCAACAAGGGCACCGACCCCGAAAACTGGATGGAAATCTGGAACAACGTCTTCATGCAGTTCAACCGCAAGGACGAAAAGACCTTGGAGCCCCTTCCCAAGCAGAACGTCGACACAGGCATGGGCTTGGAGCGGACAAACTGCATTTTGCAGGGAAAGACTTCGGTTTACCTTACGGAAGTCTTCCAGCCCATCATCAATAAAATAGAGGAACTTTCTTCCTACAAATACGGAAGCGACGCCGAAAAGGACAAGAGCGTCCGCATCATCGCCGACCACAGCCGCGCGGCAACCTTCATTTTGGGCGACCAGCGGGGCGTGACTCCCTCAAACCTTGGAGCCGGCTACGTTTTGCGCCGCCTTATCCGCCGCGCCGTCCGCCACGGAATGAAGCTGGGAATCGACAAGTCTTTCTTGCCGCAAATCGCGGACGCTGTCGTGGCCAACTTCAAGAACGCCTACCCCGAGCTAGAGCAAAACAAGGACAAAATTTTCAAGGAGCTTGCCGCCGAGGAAGACCGTTTCCGCCTTACGCTTAAAAACGGCGAGGCCGAATTCCAAAAAATGCTTCCAAACCTTATGAAAAACCCAAAAAAGGAAATTTCAGGCAAGGTCGCCTTCCGTTTGTACGACACTTTTGGCTACCCGCTTGAGCTTACCCAGGAATTGGGAGCCGAGCACGGCTTTACGGTTGACGTGGAAGGCTTTAAGGAAGCGGAGCGAAAGCACCAGGAGGCCTCAAAGAGCCTTGACGCCGGAAAGGCCAAGGGAGGCTTGGCCGAACAGTCTGAAATCACGACAAAGTACCACACGGCCACCCACCTTTTGCAGCAGGCGCTTGTGGACGTGCTCGGCGACCAGGTTGCCCAAAAAGGCAGCAACATAAACAACGAGCGCATGCGCTTTGACTTTACCTTTGAGCGGCCGATGACTCCCGAGGAAATAAAGAAGGTTGAGGACATCGTTAACCAAAAGATTAAGGAAGACCTTCCGGTCACGATGGAAATTCTCCCGCTCGAAAAGGCAAAGGAAGAAGGCGCCCGCGCTCTCTTTACAAATAAATACGGTGAGGACGTAAAGGTTTACACAATCGGCCGCGACCCCAAGACTGACTGGTTCAGCAAGGAAGTTTGCGGCGGCCCCCATGTTCAGCACACGGCCCAAATCGGAGACTTTAAGATTACAAAGGAACAGTCGTCAAGCGCCGGAGTTCGCAGAATCCGCGCTGTAATCAGCGGCGGACTTCCTTTGGAAAATATGTAACCAAAAAGAAACTTAAGTGGTTTAAACCACATAAAAGGAATATTGTATGAAAAAACTTGCTATTGGAACATTCATGCTTTTGGCGGGAGCGCTTGCCGCCACAGCCCAAGCTTCTCTCTTTCAGCAACTCGCCGTAGTAAAAATCACGGACACCGAAGTTGTCACCGTAAAAGAAGTCAAGGACATCGTTGACACGCAGGAAAAAGAGGCGGGAAGAAAGCTGACGCCGCAAGAAAGGGAGCAGACCCTAGAGACGGTCATCAACCAAAAGTTGATAATGCAAGCGGCAAAAAAGGCCAACGTGACGGCCACAGCCTCAGAAATCGACCAGGCTTTCTTGGCCAACATTTCGCAGCAGCTTAACTTGAACCGCGTTTATTCAGAAAAAGAGTTGAACGACCTTGTCATGGCCAACAAAAAAATGACTTTCTCTGAATTCGTGAAAGACCAAACAGGAATGTCCATAGATGAGGTTAAGAACCAAATCATCCGCCCGGACTTGATTTGGAGGCGCTACCTTCTTACGCAAAACCAGCAGGAATTGCAGGGCATCGCGGCCACCGACAAGGAAATCCGCGACTACTACGAGTTGAACAAAACACAGTTCATCCGCCCCGACAGCCTAAAGATGTTCTTGGTGGCCGTTCCCAAGGAAAACGACCCCAAGGGTTCCCGCGTGAAAATCGAGGGCCTTCTTAAGGACGTAAAGAGCGGAAAAAAGTCAATAGAGCAAATGCGCAAGGAAGGCCAGGACCCCAAGGCCGCCGGATATGGAGCCGCCGACTTGTTCTTGATGAAAGTCCAGCAGCATGCGGCCCAGCTTGGCGTCACTTACGACGAGTTGCTCAAAATCTTTGACGGCGACTTGAACAAGCCGTCGGAAATCATGGACGCGGGCCAAGTTTGGCAGTTCTACATCGCGCTTGAAAAATATCCCTTCAAGGCCTTGGAAATCAGCGACGTAGTCCGCCCCGACTCAACGCAAACCGTTTACGAAACAATCAGGTCGCTTGTCACCCAGTCAAAGCAGCTTTCTTTCTTGGAGCAAAAGCGCCAGGAAATAATCAAGTCTCTCAACACGCCCGAAAACGTCACTCGCAAAAAGACGGGAGACGACTTGCTCAAGCTTCTTTCTTGGTAAACTGAATGAACAGACACGATTCGCGCGTTGCCGCAATCCAGGGCCTTTATTCCTGGGACATGAACGAGGACAAGGAAGCCGCCGACGTCACAAGCTTCAATTGGATTGAAAACAAAAAGGACGGCGACGACTTGACCTTTGCCCGCCTTATGCTCAGCGGAACGCTTGAAAACATCGACAAGATAGATTCAGAAATCAAGTCCCGGCTTTCGCCAAGCTGGGACTTTTCCCGCATAAACAAAGTCACGCTGTCAATCCTAAGAGTCAGCGCCTACTCGTTGATTTTCCAAACCGACTTGCAAAGCGCGATTATCATCAACGAAGCGGTTGAAATCGCCAAGTCATTCGGCATAGACGACCAAGCCGCCTTTATAAACGGCATTCTTGACCGCATTTCAAAAGAGCTGCGCCAATGAAGGCAACTTGGCTTGTTTGCGCGGCAGTCGCGCTTTGCGGAGCGTTAGTTTCCTGCTCGTCAAAGGCCACGGCCGTGTCTATGACCGCGGCGCTGGACGAAGCCGACCGCTACATAGAGCAAGGCTACCCCAAAGACGCCATAAAAATTCTTTCTTCCTGCGAAAAAAAAATCCTTAACCCAATGGAGGCGGTCGGCGTTTACAAGCGCTACATGGCCCTTGACCAAAAAAAAGCCGCCGAAAGGATCCTTAAGAAAAGCATAAAGAAAAACCCTGACAATTTGGAGCTTAACGCCGTTTACGCTTGGTTTTTGGACAGAAACGGAAAAAGCGACGAAGCCCTAAAACGGGCGGCGTCTTTGCGCGGAACAAGATACGGCTCTCTTTACGCGGAATTCATTTTGCGAAACGAAGCGCGCGAAGAAATTGAAAGGCCGCAAGACTACTACTTGTCGCCGGAAATGCAGGCCGTATGCATTGACGCCTACAACGGAAGCGCTGACAACGCCTGGCTTAGAAACGCCGCCCTTCGCTCGATGAAAAACGGAGAATACGGCGACGCCGCGCAAATGGTTCCCGAGCAAAAGAAAAGTTCAAGCGACGCTTATTTTTGGGCGCTTGTCCTTTACGACAACAAGAAATTCGGCGAGGCCGCGGAAGCCGCTTTGGAAGCCAAGGAAGCCCTGCAAAAAAACGAGGACCGTTTTGCCGACGGAATCAACGACACAAGAAAAGTCAGCTCAATAGAAATCGCCTCGCTCTTGTCTGACTGCTACGTAAACATGGGCGAAGACAAGGAGGCGGAGCGCATACGAAACGAATTGATAGCGCAAATCACGCTCGGCTCCGAAAACTCTTCCGCGGCGGAAGTCGGCTCGACGGAATCCTTGCTGGGAACAATGTACTTGAACAGCGCCCTTTACGCCCTGCAAAAAAACGACGACCGCGCGGCCTACAACACGCTTACATTCATAACGCAAAAATGGCCCGACAATGTCCAAGCCTTGATAGCCTACGGAAACTTCGCCTACAACAGTTCGCGGAGAACGATGGACGACCCGCTTACAAAATCCCTAAGGGACGCGGGCGTCGTATCCACCGACATGAAGCGCTTTGACGACGCTCCGAGAGTCGCGGTAAGCGACGCGCTCCTTAGAATGAAGGAATCGGTGGCTAGAACCCACAACGACACCCTTTATGTAGCCGCCCTGGAATTGGAGGACAAAATCGACGATTCAAGCGACGACAGGACGCGGCTTGGAAGAATGTACAGGGTGTTGGAGCGAAACGCGACGGGCGCGGACTTGTATCCGCAAGCGATAGCCCAATACGCCGTCCACACGCTCTTGCGCCTTGACCGATACGACGAGGCCAAGGAAATGTTCCTAAAATATTTGGCGGCCCGCTACAAGCTTGGAAAAGAGCGCGACTTTGAGGAAGACTTGGTTCTAAACGCGCAAAGAATGGCTGTTTGGGAAGTTGAATACGCGGCCTATTTCGCCGCAAAGGAAAGGAATACAGACCTTACAAAGCGCCTTTACGAATACGCCGTTTACGAAAGCGGATTTTCGGCCGCTTATGGCGGAAGCGACATAAGCCCGGCGGCCGCCACGGAAAGCGCGGTCAACTTGGCGATGATTTATTCCAGCACGGGAAACAAGGAAAAGGCCTTGGAACTGTATGGAAGGGCGCAAGGCCGCGCGACAGACAACTACCTTAAGTCAAGAATAATGTATCGCTTGGCTTGCATATACGACGCGCAAAAAGAAGACGCGGCCGCCGTAAAGGCGCTGGAATACAGTCTGTATCTAGATCCAACGAACGGCGACGCGCGGCTATTGCTTGGAAAATTCAAGCGATAGGATTTAGCCAAGGCTTGCGTCGTTCAAGCCTTGACTCGTTCCTATTTCGGCGCGAAAAACATTGTCGCTCCGAAATCAAGGCATTTCCTTACTTTTCCAAAACGGCGATGATGTCGCTCATCTTGCAGATAAGGTATTCTTCGCCGTCAATTTTCACCTGAGTTCCAGAATATTTGTCATACATAACTCGATCGCCCTTTTTAACGGTAATCGGATCTTTTTCTGTTCCGGGACCTACAGCTTCAACGACTGCGGTTTGAGTTTTTTCTTGCGCCGCGTCGGGAATGATGATTCCAGAAGCGGTCTTGCTTTCGGCTTTTTCAGCCTTCAATAATACACGGTCAGCTAAAGGTTTAACTTTCATTTTTTATGCTCCTTACATTTAAAGATAAGGAATTTTCAGAAAAAAGTCAAATTTTTTTCTGAAAATTCCTGAGCTTTTGCGCCCATTGCGGCGAAACGCGCCTTGACGCAGGATTATTGCGGCGACAGCTACTGGTACTTTTTGTTCGCCTTCATTACGGGCGTAGTCCGCTTTTCGCCGGCGATTTTTCAAACGAAGAGGTTTTGAAAAAGGCGGCGGTCACAAAGGCCTCGCGCGCCTTATAATCTCCGGCCAGTCAAAGGGCGGAACGCAATTGGAAACCGACTCGCGCGCGGTTCTCGCCGTAATCACAATCAAAAACCTCAATCCCCGCATTTACTGCGTCGCCGAAATCATCGACGCCAAATTTGAAAGCCACTTGAACATGGCCCACTGCGACGAAATCATCATGACAAGCGACGCGGAGCACCAGCGCCCCTTGGACGCTCCATTATGGAAGTCTGTTCTTTCCGCTTGATTTTTATCAAAAACTGTGATATTATAATATAATATGGCTACAAGAAAAAAGACTGAATTTAAGGTCAAACAACAAATCGTTTACCCCAGCCAAGGCGTTGGCGTAATCACAGAAATCTTTGAAAAAGAGTTCAACGAAGAAAAAGCCCTTTACTATAAAATTTATCTTGAAGTTTCCGACATGGTCGTTATGGTTCCGGTGAACCATGCGAAGGACTTGGGAATTCGCGCGATTGTGGAAGCCAAGGAAGCGAAAAAAGCCTTGAACATTTTGAGCGAAGACTTTGAGCCGATTACCTCGGACTGGAAGCTGCGCTACCAAATGAACTTGGACTTGCTCAAAAAAGGAACAATCGCCGACATAGCGAAGATTGTCCGCTGCCTTTACAACCGCAGCAAAATAAAGGAACTGCCCATACAGGAGCGAAAGCTCTACGACAGCGCCAGAACCCTTTTGATTGACGAAATCGCCATCGCGCTTGGAAAAGACACAAAGGACGTCGAGGGAATGGTTCACGCAAAGCTTGAGCCGCCGGGAGCGGCGCCAAAAATCAAGCGCCAGTTCATTCAGGACGACGATGATGATGATGTCTTTAACATGGATGATAATGACGCAAAGGGAAGAGACGACGACGACGATGATGACGACGACGAGGACGAAGAGGAGTCTCTAGAAAGCCGCGCCGAGGAAGAAGATTTTGACGACGAGGACGACGACTACAACTAAAGGCAAAGCGCCGCAAAGCGCGGCGTTCGTCTTGGTGGCGGCGGGCTCTTCGCAAAGAATGGGAGAGCTTGGAAAAAAGGAATGGTTGCCCTTAAACGGCGGCTCAGTTTTGTCTGAGGCCGCCTTAGTTTTTCTAAAAACAAAATTGTTTTCAACCGCGATTGTGGTTCATCCCAAAAGCGGCTTGGCCCAAGCGAAAAAGGCCTTTTACAAAAACCCCCGCATTGCGGAACTTACGCAAGACATAAACGTCATTTTCACGCCGGGCGGAAACACAAGACAGGAATCGGTCTTTAACGCCTTAAAGGCCTTGGACAAAGCCTGCAAAAGGCCGCAAGCCCAAAAGCCGCCGCGCCTTGTTCTTATCCATGACGGAGCGCGGCCCTTTATAAGCCAAAGCCTTGTAAAGAAAACTGTCGCCGCCGCCCTAAAATACGGCGCGGCGGTTCCTGCCCTGCAACCGGTTGAAACGCAAAAAGAAATGGATTCAAGTTCTAGAATCGCGCGTCATTTGACCCGCTCGTCGCTGGCCGCTGTCCAAACGCCGCAAGGCTTTTTGTTCCCGGAAATTCTTGGCTGCCACAAAAAGGCGGCCGCCGCTGTCCGACGCGACAAGTCCAAGGCCTTTACCGACGACACTGAAATTTGGGACAATTACTCGGGCAAAAAAACGCGCGTCATTCCCGGCGAGCCAGGAAACATTAAAATCACCTATCCGAAGGATATGTCGCAAGCCAAAGAGGGGGCCGCCGCCAATTCCAGGCAAGAAAAAATTTTCCGCGTCGGACTTGGAACGGACTTGCACCGCTTGGTAAAAGGCCGCCCGCTTATTCTCGGCGGCGTCGTCATTCCGTGCGCCTTGGGCGAAGACGGACATTCCGACGGCGACGCGCTTTTGCACGCAATTACAGACGCGCTCTTGGGAGCGGCCGCCCTTGGCGACATCGGAAGCTACTTCCCGCCCGAAGACGACAAATGGAAGGACGCAGACTCGGCAAAGCTTTTAAAGGCGGCATGGAAAGACGTCCGCGCCGCCGGCTGGAAATTGCAAAACCTTGACTGCGTCGTAAAGCTGCAAGAGCCAAAATTCTTGCCCCACCGCCAAAAGGTCCGCCAATCAATCGCCGGCATTTTGGGCGTAAGCGCGGATCAAGTCTTTGTAAAAGCAAAGACCGGCGAGCGCGTGGGGCCCGTCGGTCTTTGTCAAGCGGTGGAAACAGAAGCGATCTGCCTTTTATGCAAAGGCTAACCGCGGCTTTCAGTTTCTTAAAAATCCGTATCCAAAATCAATTGAACTTCAGACTCTGACAACTTAAGCTTGTCAGCGATTTCCTCAATGCGCCAGCCTTGCTGCTTAAGCGTCTTTACATTCTCGCGCTTTCGCGGCGTAATAGAAGAAGACTTGGCCGTCTTCTTTGAAGTCTCGGCCTTCGTTATGTCTTCAAGCGTATTGAATTTTGAGTCGATGTCCTTTGAAAGCTTTGACAAACGGTTTTCGCTGTTGACAATTCCCTCGCGGTCGCGAGTGACTTTGTCAATTCTCTTTTCGGTTTCGTCAAGGATTTCCTGCAAGGAATTCAACTTGTCCATAGCGTTGTCGATGCGCTTGGTATTTTCCAAAAGCCTGTCGACATTGTCCTGGGCGTCCTTGATTTCTTCAGGAAGAGACATGACTTGCCTAGTGGCGTTCTCCAGGCGCTTTTCCAAATCCTTAAGGTTTTCAAAGGCTTCGTCAACGTCGCCGGCGACTTGGTCGATTGTCTCGCTCTTTTTGTCGATGCGATCGTACTTAACGTTAAGGCCGGCAAGGTTGTCCTGGAATTGGCGGACTTTCACTTCAAGCGATTGCAAATCGTCATTGGTTTCTTGCAAACTCTTGATTTTTTGATCCATCGTTCCGGCCAAAACCATAAGACGGTTGTACTTTGACTCAAGCTCTTCAATCTGCTTGCCGCCCATCCTAAATTCCTCAAGGCGCTCGCCAGCCTTGTCGTCAAGCGCAATCAGCTTATCATACTGCTTGTTGTAGTTGTCAGCGGTCTTTTGGAAATCCTTAAGCCGCTCAAAGCTTCCGGCGATTTCAGAAATCTTAACGTCAAGCTGCCGTTTCATTTCGTTGGCGGTGTCATAATTCTTCATTTGGCTCATAACGCCGTTAAGCTCTTTTTGCAAGTCGTCAATTCTTGTCTGCAAGTCATTGGAATCGTTTTGCATTTGCAAAATCAATTCTGTCTGCCGTTTGCGGTTTTCGTTGCTTGTCTTTTCAAGCTCGGCGGAAAGCGCCTTAAGCTTCTTTTCGCTGGAGTCGTTTTGGTTTCGCACGCGCTCTTCGGTTGACTCAAGCATGTTCTCGTACATATCCTGCAATTGCGCCAAAATTGACTCTGACTTTTCTTGGTACTCATCAAGAGAAGAGCTGGTCTTTGAGTCAAGGCTTTCGATTTTTTCCTCAATTTCCTGCTGACGGCTTTCAACGCTTTCCTTAAACTCGTCAACGGAATCCAAAATCTCCTGCTGGCGGCCAAGCGTGTCGTTTCTAAATTCCTCAAAGGAATCGTTGACAAAGAGCTGGGCGTCGTTTTGCTTGGCCTTTGACGTCTCCTTAAATTCCTCAAGGCTGTCCTCAAAAATCTTGTTGGAGTCGGCAAGCTGGCGGGCGAATTTTTCCTTCCATGAGCTAAAGTCCGCCAAAGCGGTTTCGATTGTAGCTACGCTAAGCTGCTGCTGGGTCTCGCTGTCCTGCTTGAATTTCTCCAAGTCGGACAAAACCGTCTCTTGCATTTTTGAAACCTTTTCCTCAATTTCCGCCTCAAACTGCTTTGTCTTTTCGTCGATTTCAGCGCCGCTTTCAGAAAGCGTCTCTTGCATTTCGGCCTTATAAGACTTAGAAAACTCCTTGATGTTTTCGCGGATTTCGGAAAGCTGTTCCTTCAAATCGCTTTGGCTTGTTTGAACGGCCATCGCGGTCTTCTTGACTTGATCCTCAAACTTCTTTTCAAAGGCGGCCAAGCGCTCCTTAAGCGAATCGTTGTATCTTTCCTCAACCTCAATGCGCTCGCTCTCGTAGCCGTTTTGAAAGCCAAGGATTTTGTCGTCAAAGCCCTGCTTCCAAGCGTTAAGCTTTTCGTCAATGGCGTCGCCGCGGTTTTTAATGTCAATTTCAAAAGAATTTTCAAAGCTTGTGAGTTTTTCAGAAGTCTTGCTGACGGCCTCTTTGCGCAAGTCGTCCATCGCGCTTTCGATTTCCTGAATCTGAGTTGAAAGCTTGCTGGAGTCTTCCGCAATCTTCGCCTCAAATTCAGACTGTTGTTTTTTCTGGGCGTCAACAAAAGCCTTAAAGTCGTCAAAGACGCGCTTCTCTGTCTCGGACATTGACTTGCGCAAGGTCTTTTCCAAACCGTCAACGTCGCCGCCGCTTGTTTCAAGCTTGGAGAATCTGTAGAGCATGTCCTTCTTGTATTTCTCCAAGTCGCTGTCAAGCTCGGTCATCGCGTTGATTTGCCGCTCGTCGTAGCTGGCAATCGCCTTCTTGACCGCATCGTTAAGCATGGCCGAAACTTCCGCGAACTTGTCGTTGACCTTCTTTTCGTAATCAGCGATTTGATCGCCAGACTGCTTGTTCCATTCCTCAACCGTGGCGCGGCAAACCTTGGCCTCCTCAATGGCGGCGGCGCTAACCGCTTTAAGTTCGGCAATCTGCTCTTTGGCGTCATGGGACGCGGCGACGGTATGCTCCTTAAGGTCGGCAACGGTTTTCTTTATCGTCTCCTGCATTCCGGCGATTTTTTCGGTGATGCCGGCCTTGTAGGTTTCGACCTTTTCATTGACGGAATTTTTGTAGCTTTCGATATGAGCCTTGGCCGCGTCGGTGTACTTTTCGTAAGCGGCTTTTTCCTTTTCCTGAATTTTTTCCGCCAAGTCGGAATACATTCCGTCATATTTTTCCTGAATGTCTTCCATTTGATTTTGCAGGCTCAAGCGGATTCCTTCAAGAGCCTTTCCGTTTCCGGCGCTTTCACGAGAAAGCTCTTCGGCGGTTTTCTTAGTTTCGGACAAGGTTGAATTCACGCTGGCCTTGATTTCCGCGGCGTACTTGCTGACAGAAGCCTTGATGCCGCCAAGGGATTCGTCGGTCAGCTTCTTTACCTCGTTGACGCGGCTTATGGTTTTTGACTGCAGTTCCGAGATGGAGGCGTCGTTGGCGGCCCTGATTTCGCCAAGCGTTTTTTCTGTCTCTTGGCGGGCGCCCTTAATCTTGTCATTAATGTCGGCGTTGAATTCGTTTATTACCTGCTGGCCGCTTGACCGAATCTCGGCCTTATAGTCTTCGACGCGCTTCTTGGCCTGCTCGGAAAGTTTCGCAAACGCCTCGTCCTCAAGCTTCTTCACCTTTTCGGCGGCCGAGGCGTAAATTCCGTTGACGGAAGAATTGATTGACTTTAAGACTTCCTGGTTTTGCTTGACAGCCTCTTTTGTGGTGGAATCAAGCTGTTCGGCGCGGCTCTTAACGTCGGCCACGCGCTCGTCGACTTTTTTTAGCATGTCGGCGCCGACAAGGCGCAATTGCTGGGCGTTGACTTTCTCAAAGTCGCTGACAACGCTTGGAATGCGCTTTGCGATTTTATCTATGCTGTCGGCGTTTTCCTTAATGCGGGCGCGAACGGCGTCAACAACCAAGCCTTCTTGCTTTACGCGCTTAAGGTTTTCTTCCACCGCGGCGGTCATTTCGCTAAGTTCAGTTATAGCCTTGCCGTAATTATTCACTTTCTGCTCGATTTGCTCCGCCGCGCTTTTGTCCTTTTGAACGCTGGCGATGATTCTTTGATAGCCTTCCATCTCTTGGGCAAGGCGCTTGACCGTGGCCACAGCCTGGTCCTTTTTCGTCTCCAGTTCCGCCGCCGCCGAACGCAGGTTTTGAACGCGCAAGTCAATGAATTTCCCCAAATCCTCTTGGCGCTTGTCGGCGTAGCGCTTGACCTTGTCCATTGAATTGTTGTCGCGATCCGCGTACCTAAGGGCGTACGCGATTCCTGTAGAAATCAATACAGCGATAAGAATTAAAACTATTTCCATTTTTCCCCACCCAGAGTGACTTTTATTTTAGCGCAATTTCTTGAAACTGTCGATAATTACTGAACGAAATGTCCGCTTCCCTCAACGGCTTATGGAATAGCCTTCGCCACAAAGGTTCAAGGTAAGCCGTTTTCATTCCAGCGTTTTTCGCTCCCAACACATCATACTTGGCGCTGTTGCCCACGTAAAGAATTTCTTGGGGCTTTACCCCCAACTCCATCGCCAAGACTCCAAACGGATATTTAGACGGCTTTAAGGCGCCTATTTTTTCTGTTGAAAGGATTTTGTCGCAAAAAGGCTTCAAGCCCCACAGCTCGCCCTTTTGTTCAGGCGGAAAGTCCGAAAGCAGGGCCAGCCTGTATCCGGCCTTCTTTAGCTTTTCAAAAGTTTCGTAAACGTCTTCGTAGGTCTTGATGTTCTTAAAATATTTTGCAAGCCCTGTGTAGGCCATGTCGTCAAGAATTTTTTGCGCGGTTTCAGAGTCCACATTAAGGCGCTTTGCCAAAAGCCTGGCCTGGTACTCAAACAAATTCGGAAGCGGCGCGGTCTTTCGAAGCTGCCGGCGAACCAAGCCAAAATGAAGGAACTCCCTGGCATAAGAAAAAAAATGGCCGATGATGCGAACGTTCAGCCTATACGCTGGATAAAGAGTGCCGTCAATGTCAAAGGCGATTACCTTAATTCCTTCTATCATTTTCACTTTCCTTCGCGGGTTCTTGCGGATAAAACTTTGACGAGGCTTTTACCCTGACCAAGTGAACAAAAGAGTCCTGCGATTTTTCAAACGAAGCGCAGAATTGCTGCAATGAATATTCGATGCCGTCATAAAAAACGACGGCCTTGAATTTTCCGTCCGAGTCAAAGTACGGGAAAATCGCCGCCGCGTCGTTAAAGACGCTGTACTCGTTTCCGTTCTTTCCGCGAACTGTTTGCCTAATGGCGGCAAGATAAAAGTATTGGGGATAGCGCGTCGCCAAAACGTAAAGAAGCGGCTTTAGGTATTGAACGCGGTAGCCGGTGTTGGCGATGTAGCCGGCGGCGTTTTGAAAGCCCTTGTCGGTCCATCGGACGGCAAATGGCTCGATTGAAATGTCAACGCCCGAATCCTTGTACAAAATCGTTTTGTTGTTCCTTACGCTCAAAACCGCCGCCGCCAAATTGCGCGTCCAGTCAAGGCTAAAGCTCGCGCTGTATTTCGCCGCCATTACTCCCTTTGAGCCGGTTGGATTCACTTCAAATGTCGGCTGGACAAGCGGCTTTAACTTTAAGTAGCTTCCGGCAAGCGGCTCCACGATTCCGTCGCAAATCCATTTCACAAAGCCCGCCGAAGAAAGCGTAAGCTTTTTCCGCAAGTTTTCGGGAACGTAGCGGGTCTGTCCGTTCTTAATTGAAACAGGCTTTCCCTCTTCGTTGTAGGCCGCGTCGTCCTCGTATGAAATCTTGCCAAGCAAAGGCTTTATGCTTTGAACCATCACAAGAGTGTCGTCGTAAAGGCCCGCCTTTGGCTCTACCGAAGCCCAAGGCAAATTGTTTTTTGTCAGCGCTTGGATTTTCGCGAAGGAAGCGGTGTAAAAGACAGAGAATGGCGTTCCAAGCGGAACTCCGCGCGCGGCGTAATTGTCAAAAATGACCATGTCGGCAAGCGACGACCTGCCCTCTTGGTTGGGCCTAAACTGAACGTAAACGCCCGCGTCCTTGGCAAAGTAATAGCGGACAGAAACCGGCGCGCCGTCTTTTTTTGAGCGGACCAAAAGCCAAGAGCCGGGGCTGTCCAAATTGTAGGAATCCTCGACCGCGCTTCTAACGCCCTTGCTTTCGTAAACGTCGACTTTCATCTGGCTTTTTGGAGCGACGATGATTAAAAAAACGTCCTGCTGCTCTTCCAAGCGGATTTGAAATTGCGTTCCGATTTGGTTGCTTCTGATTTCGGAATTAAGGCCGCGGACAACATCAAGCGGAGACTCAAACCAATCGCGCGAGGCTTGGCTTCTGACTTCCGCCGAGTCTGGAATGTCAAAGGAATTCCATTCGGCAAAAGAGCCGGCCGCGGCAAAAATCAAAACGGCAAGAAAAAGAAAAATGCTTTTTACAAAAACTTTTCGCTCCACCCTAGCGCTCCTTTTTGTTCCTTTAATTGGCGTCCAACACCGGCGGAACGTCGCTCGCGGCGACCGGCTCCGGATCAACAAAGACCGCGCCTTCGGCCAAATGCACTTGCGGCTCCACCTCGCCGTTGGGCGTCCAAATCTTTCCCTTGGGCGTTTCGTCGGGATGCTTTCCGGCCGGCGCGTTTGAAAGCAAGAGCTTCAAACGGTTCAACTGGTTGACCTCGCTGGAGCCGGGATCATAGTCTATCGCGCTGATGTTGGTTCCCGGATAGCGGCGGCGCAATTCTTTTATCATACCCTTTCCGGTGACGTGGTTTGGCAAACACGCGAAGGGCTGGACGCAGGCGATGCTGGGAACGCCCGAATGAATCAGCTCCACCATTTCCGCCGTCAAGAACCAGCCTTCGCCGGTGATGTTTCCAAGCTGAACGATGTCGTCAACGCCCTTCATCAAGTCGTAAATCGACGACGGAGCGTCAAAGCGGCGCGACTTCTTCAAGAAGCGCTTCATGTCGCGGCGGTAAAGTTCCATGAACCAAACAAAGAGCTTTGCGTTTCGCTCCGTCTTTTTGGGGAAGGCCAGCTGCTCGTGGCGGAAAATGCCGGTGCTGAACGAGTAGAAGAAAAAGTCCGCCAAATCCGGCATTACGCACTCGGCGCCTTCCTTTTCTATCGTCTCGACAATGTTGTTGTTGGCCGTCGGATGGAACTTGACCAAGATTTCTCCGACAACGCCGACGCGCGGCTTTTTTACCGGCAAAAGCGGAAGCGCGTCAAAATCCTTTATGATGTTCTTAAGCAATTTGTGGTAGCCGTGGAGCGAAAGGGACTCCAGCTGCTTTTCGGCGCGGGCGTTCCACTTTTCGTAAAGCGCGTTGGCGCTGCCCGGAACTTTTTCGTAGGGCCTGGTGCGGTAAAGGACGCGCATCAAAACGTCGCCTATCATTATAGACATAAGGGCGCGGTGCAAAAGCGGAAGCGTAATCTTAAAGCCAGGATTTTTCTCAAAGCCCTGCGCGCTCAAAGACAACACCGGAATGTTGGACCAGCCCGCGTCGTTAAGCGCGCGGCGAATAAAGCCGATGTAGTTTGTCGCGCGGCAGCCGCCTCCAGTCTGCGTGATGATAAGCGAAGTGTTGTTAAGGTCGTACTTTCCAGACTCAAGCGCGGCGATCATTTGGCCCGCGACCAAAATCGAAGGATAGCAAGCGTCGTTGTTGACAAACTTCAATCCTGTCTCAACCGCCTTGGGGTCAACAGCGTCAAGCACTTCAAATTTATAGCCCGAACAGTTAAAGGCTTTTTGGACAAGCCTAAAGTGAATCGGAGACATTTGCGGCGCGATGATTGTGTGCTTGTAGCGCATCTCCTTTGTAAAGACTTGCCTCTTGTAGGCGGCCGACTTGTATTCAGGGCGCGTGTGGTTTCGCTCGTGGGCTTTTACGGCGGCAATCAAAGAGCGGATGCGGATGCGGACAGCGCCAAGGTTTGAGCCTTCGTCAATCTTTATAAGGGTGTACATGCGGCCCTTGCTCTTAAGTATTTCGTCAACTTGGTCGGCGGTGACGGCGTCCAAGCCGCAGCCAAAACTGGTAAGCTGAACAAGCTCCAAGTTGGGCATTCCGCTGACAAAGGCGGCCGCGCGGTAAAGGCGGTTGTGGTAAACCCACTGGTCGATGATGCGCAAGGGGCGCTCGATCGAGCCAAGGTGCGCGACGGAGTCTTCGGTAAATACCGCCAAACCCAAGCCGTTAATCATTTCAGGGATTCCGTGGTTGATTTCGGGATCCAAGTGGTAGGGGCGGCCTGACAAAACAATTCCGTGAACGCCGAGCGTGATGATGCGCTCCAAGGCTTCCTCGCCCTTTTGCTGGATTTCCTTGCGGAATTTTTCCTGCTCCTTCCAGGCCTCGTCAACCGCTCGCATGACCTTGTCAAAAGTGATTTGAGCAAAGTGCGGATGCAATTCCTCAAAGAGGCGGTAGGCCAAGCGGTTCTTGTCGTAAATCGGCAGGAAGGGGTCCATGTACAAAATGGAAGAATCTTGGCGCAGCGCGTCGATGTTGTTGCGCAAGACTTCGGGATAGCTTGTGACAATCGGGCAATTGTAGTGGTTGCCCGCGCCCGCGTCCTCCTGCTTTTCGTATGGAGCGCAGGGATAGAAAATGAATTTTACGCCAGCCTTTAAAAGGCTTTCGACGTGTCCGTGCGATATTTTTCCGGGATAGCAAACCGATTCCGACGGAATGCTTTCCAAGCCCTTTTCGTAAACGCTTCTTGTGGAACGGGGGCTAAGGCGAACCCTAAAGCCCAGCTTTGTGAAGAAGGTGAACCAGAGCGGATAGTTTTCGTACATGTTGAGGACGCGCGGAATTCCGACTTCTCCCATCGGAGCGTCCTGCAAAGGAAGCGGCGTGTAGTCAAAGACGCGCTTGTATTTCCAAGCGAAGAGGTTTGGAATGTCGCCTGCGTCGGAGCCGTCAAGCCTTGACGCTTCCTTGTTGCTCGCGTCGATGACCGAAACTTTTTCTCCAAGCTCGGCGCCGCGCTCGCAGCGGTTTCCGGTGACAAAGGCGCGCGAAACTTCCTTTCCGTCCTTGTCCTTTGTGGTGAAGGTGTTTATCGTAAGCAAGCAGTTGTTCTGGCACTTTCCGCAGCGGCGGAGGTCAAGGTCAACGTGGAAGTTTTCCAATTCCTCCAAGCTGGCCAAACCGGTTCTAACGTCGTGAACCGTACCCTCCGGCTCGCCCGGCTTTGGCGCCATCAAGTCGCGCCACTGGTCGCAGGCGATCAAGGCGGAACCGTAGGCTCCCATAAGGCCTGCCACGTCCGGGCGGAACACGTTGACGCCCGAAATTTTTTCAAAGGCGCGCAAAACCGCGTCGTTGTTGAAAGTTCCGCCTTGGACGACAACCTTGGTTCCGATGTCGCTCGCGCGGCGCAATTTTATTACTTTAAAGAGGGCGTTCTTGATTACAGAATAAGAAAGGCCGGCCGAAATGTCGGCGACCGTCGCGCCTTCCTTTTGCGCCTGCTTCACGCGGCTGTTCATAAAGACAGTGCAGCGGCTTCCCAGGTCAACGGGCTGCTGGGCGGTCAAAGCCTTTTGGCTAAACTCGCGGACGTCCATTCCCATCGTGCGGGCAAAGTTGTCCAAAAAGCTTCCGCAGCCCGACGAGCAGGCTTCGTTAAGCTGGATGGAAGAAATCGCGCCGTCCTTCATGCGAAGGCACTTCATGTCCTGGCCGCCGATGTCCAAAAGGAATTCAACGCCGGGAACAAAAAAGTCGGCCGCCCTAAAGTGAGTGATTGTCTCAACCTCGCCGGCGTCGACGCCCAAGGCCGCCTGGAACAAAGCCTCGCCGTAACCGGTGGAGACGGCGCGCGCGATGTAAACGTCCTTGGGAAGGCGGGCGTACAAATCCTTTAATGTCTTTACGGCGATGTCAACCGGGTTTCCGGCGTTGGCCGTGTAAAAGTTCCACAAAATGCGGCCGTCGATGTCGGTAAGGACAGCCTTTGTCGTAGTGGAGCCGGAATCCAAGCCAAGGAAGACTGGTCCCTTGGCCGCGTCCAAGTCGCCCCGCAAGGCCTTTTCGCTTGCGTGCCTTTCGCGGAATTCCTTAAGCTCTTCCTCGCTCTTAAAGAGCGGCTCCAAGCGCTGGACTTCGTGAAGCTCGGCGCCGACAAGATTTTTTAACGACTCGCGGAAAGCCGCGATTGTCGGAAAGTTGAATTCCTTTTCGTCGGGGCCGCAAGCGAATTTCCGCTCGGCCGAATAAGCCGCGCCCTGCGCCACGAACAATTGCGAATTTTCAGGAACGATTATTTCGTCGTCCTTTAACTTTAAGGTTTCGATAAAGCGCTGGCGAAGCTGCTCCATAAAGTGCAAGGGTCCGCCCAAAAAGGCGACTTTGCCGCGAATAGGCTTTCCGCAGGCCAGGCCGGAAATTGTCTGCGTGACAACGGCTTGGTAAATCGAGGCCGCGATGTCTTCGCGGCGGGCGCCTTCGTTGATAAGCGGCTGAACGTCTGTCTTTGCGAAAACTCCGCAGCGCGCGGCGATCGGATAAATCGTCGTCGCTCCGGCCGCAAGCTTGTTAAGGCCGCCCGCGTCGGTTTCCAAGAGCGCGGCCATTTGGTCGATGAAGGCTCCGGTTCCGCCGGCGCAAGTTCCGTTCATGCGCTGCTCGACGCCGCCTTTAAAGTAAGTGATTTTCGCGTCCTCGCCGCCAAGCTCGATGACGACATCGGTTTGCGGGATTATCTTTCGGACGGCGGTTGTGGCCGCGATAACCTCTTGGATAAAGGGAACGTTGAGCCACTGGCTTACGGCTAATCCTCCGCTTCCGGTGACCTTGACGCTAAGGGTCTGCTCCGCGCCTTCCGGGCATTGCTTTTCCAAAGAGTCAAGGGCGTTGTTAACTACTGATATGATTGTCGAGCGTATGTCGGCGCGGTGGCGCTCGTACGCGCTGTATAAAAGTTCGTCGTTTTGGCCCAGGGCCGCCACCTTTACGGTGGTGCTTCCCACGTCAATGCCAAAACGGATTGGATCTATGATTTTCTTGAATGTAGCGCTTTCTGCAAATTCCATATCTTTTTATTGTAGCGCATATATAGAAAAAAATCAACTGTAGCAATAAAAAGAAAAAGCTCTCGCGGGGCCTCAGGCGGCTCCGAACGAGGTACTTTTGGGGCCTAGTGATTAGCTTAACGTGTCCTAAGTTCGGCCCGCCCAGACCCCCGCTACGCTTCTTTTTTTCTACCCTCACTTTTTAATTCTAAATGTACTACCTACTGCTAGGGAGGCGGCGAGTTCGGGCTTGTCGAGCGAAATGTAGTAGTTGTCGGCGTAGAAAAGCAGCGCTCCCGTGGCGGCCTTTGTCCTGCCATTGTAAACGTCAACTTTTGTCGTTCCGTCGCGGGTGACGCTTTGAGCCCAAGCGTCGCGGATAAAGACCGCCGGCCCATGCTCGTTGGCAGGGTCAAGGACAAAGCCGGCCGTCTTTTCGTCAACCAATGAGGAATTCAAAATGTTCACGTAGGACTGGCTGGCCGTCTTTTCAAAGTCGCGCTGCTCGCCGGCTTCGGCCGCAAGGCGCTGGGCTTCCTGAACCTGCTCCTTAAGGCCCTCTATTTCTTGGCTGGCGGCGGCCGCCTCGCCGTCCTTGGCCTTGATTTCGTCAAGGGCCGCGCGGGCCAAATTGTTGGCGATTGCGTAAGAAAGCTTTTTCTCGCCCGCGACTACGCTTTTCATCGTGTTGCGATGGGGAATCTCGGCCGACTTTGCAAGCAAAAGCTCCAAGTCGCCGTAATCGGCGAAGGTCTTGTCCAACGCGGCCGAAAACCCCTCGCTAAGGGCCGGCGCGTCCTCGCCCAAAAGCGTTTCCTTGTTAAAGACGCCCAAGGGATTTTGGTTGGCGCTTGTGACAGCGCTTGTGATTTTTGAGTCTTTTATGACGGGGTCGTAGCCCGCGATTTCCTGCTCGTAGCGCTTGGCGATTTCGTTGGTGGCGTTCTTGCGCTCCTCAAAGTCCTTTCTGCGCGTTTCCTCCAAAAGGGCCTGCGCGTCGGCAAGCTGCTTTTCGTAGGAGTCGACCAGTTTTTGCCTTTCCAACTGGCGGGCCTGGCGCTCGCTGTCCATCTTCTTTTCCCATTCCTGGGCGCGGGCCACGTTCTCGCTGTCGTAAGACTTAAGCTGCTCCTCGTACTGCTTGGCTTCCGCCTCGGCGATAGAAAGCCGCTCGTCAATCTCAGAGTGGGCCGCGTCGACTTCGGCGCTGTAAGTCTTTTGGATTTTTTCCCTGCGCTCGGCCAAGGCCGCCTTTGAAAGCCTCATGTTTGAAAGCAGCGCCAAGTCGGCCTGCATCTTTTGCTTGGCGCGGGCAATGCGCGAGTCAAGCGCTCCCTGCAAAGAGGCCTTTTTCTTTGTGGCCTCGTCAAATTTTTCCTGCGTCCGCTCCAACTGGTTAAAGAGGTTCTGCAAATTCAAGTCTTCAAAGGAAGAAAGATTGACGTCTATGCGCTCGGCGCTTTTTCCGATTCCGCGGACCGTAAAGACCGTGACAAGAATCACGAACAAAAAAGTAAGGCCCAGCGTGACCCAAACCGACCAAAGGCGGTTCTTGCGGGTCTTTGCGTATTCAGTCTCAAGGTCATACACCCTGACTTTTTTAGAGCGGCGAAGCGGTTCAAGCTCCTCGCCCAAGAAAAGGGAAAGCTCCTTTATTTTGTCGTCATTGTCCATATTCCTCTCCATTTGTCAGGCGCGTTGCCTCTGGCGCCCATGCGTTCCATAAAAACGTCGGCCACTTCCATCTTGACCGTCTTGAAAAGCTTTCTTGCGTTTTTCCAGTCGCCGGAATAGTAGGCTTGCAAGGCTTCCTCATAAATTTCAAATTGCGGAACAAGGCCGCGCTGAGCCTCGTTCTCGGTGTCAAGCGGGAAGAATATTTTCTTTCCCTTTGTCTTTCCCTTTACTTGGATTGTGTCGATTTCGTAGAACTTGTAGCGGTCGCTCTTGTCCTTAACGTCGTCAACGATGTATTCGGAAACGACAATCGGCAAGTGGTAGATGCGGGTGACGCCTTCCAAGCGCGACGCGGAGTTGACGTTGTCGCCTATTACGGTGTTGGTCATGTGCTCGTCGCTTCCGATGTTTCCGTAGAATACCGTTCCGCCGTCAATGCCGACGCCGATGTCCAAAAGAACGGCCTTGTAGATTCTGTCTTCGGCCGCGGTAAGCTTTCGGGTCTCCTCTATCTTTTTGCGCTGCGCCTTCATTTTTTCGCGAAGCTCGGCCGTGACGTAAGTTATGCGCCAGCCGGCGTCAATCGCCTCAAGCGACTTTAGCTCCGGATTCTTGTATGAGCCGAAAATCGCCAAAATCGCGTCGCCGATGATAGAGCCGACGACGCCGTTCTCTTCGTGGACGTCGTGGATTACGTTGTTGTAGTGAACGTTCAAAAGGTCGATGATTTCGTTTCCCAAAGTCTCGGTTCTGTAGGTAAAGCTCTTTATGTCGCTGAACAAAATCGTAAGCTCGCGCTGCATTCCTTCCAATTTAATCGTGTGGTCGGTGTAGGCTTTTGAAACGACGTCCTTGGACACGAACTTTTGGAAAGTGGTCAAAAGGTTGTTGACCGAAACCGAAAGCGAGTTGAACGAGGCCGCCATGTAAGTGATGTCGTCGTTGGGCGCCTTTTCGATGTCAATCGTGTCCAGCTGCGAGCGCTGCTGCATGTCGTAAAGGCTTTTGGTGATTTGGGCGATGCTTGCGAAGACCGCCCTGAACATGTACACGCCCAGCGCGACAAAGATTACGGTAAGCAAAAGGATGACCGCGCTGATGATGAGCATGATGGCCACCTTGTAGCGGGCGGTGTCGTTGCGGGATTCGGCGCGGACAAGGAAGACGTTCCAGTCTTCGGAATACTTGTAGATTCCGTGGTACTCCTCTCCGCGAAGATTAAAGTTAACCTGGCCTTCTATGATACCGTTGTCGTAGTCGTCGTTCAACTTGGCCAGCGCCTCCTTGTCGGGAAAGCTGAGCAAGTCGGAGCCGTCGGCGGAAGCGCAGAAAAGCGCCACGCCGGTGCGGTCAAAGCCCAGCGCCAAGCTGTGCCGGCCGGAAAACTCTTCTTTCGCCGTGTTTTTCAGCGTCTCTAGGCATTCGTCCTTGTTCTTTTTGTAAGAATAAATTTGGTATTGGCTTGACGCGTTCTTGTAAAGCTCCTTTAGCTGCGTCACAGTCAGCCTGTTGGTCAATTCGGTTACCTGCCTTTGCGAAAGCTGGACCGAAATGAAATTGGTCATGAAATTTGACATCAAAATCAGCGAGATGAAAATCGCCAAAATCTTGACCGAAATAGGAATTATCGGCGTGTCGCCGACATATTGGAAAAACCTTTTTTTTGCCAACTTTTTTCTCCTTATCTATATATTGTAAACCCAAAAAGCCGATTTTGCAAGAATTTTTTTTGAGAAAATGGAGAAAAACGCCCGCATTTTTGCATGCAAGGCCTTAACTTTTTTTCCAGAGCTTCGCCGCGTCCTTGACATTTTGCGGGAATACCAATACATTATTCTACATATCCCTAACTATTGGAGGAAGGTTATGAAAATCACAAAGACATTAGCGATTCTTTGCGTAGTTGGAGCGGGCCTTTTCGCTTTCGCTTCTTGCAAGGACAACTCTGGCGACGGAGACACGTCTGGAAACAAATGGGCCATCACGATGACGGTTGACGCCACAGGAGACAACATCAAGGTTGGCCAAAAAGCCATCACAGACTCAAACGCGGAGTCAGAAGAAGCTGCGATTGTTGAAGACACAGAAGCGGGAAAAACAGAAACTACGAACCACGAGCTTGAGCGCCAGCGCTGCGGAAAACGCTTCTTCAAGGAAATCAGCGGCGGCTTTAACAACACGGAAGGCTTTAGAACCAACATCTTCCTTGACATAAAGAATGGCGTTTGGAACAACACGACTACAAATAGACAAGCCGGAGCCGGAATGCTTTTTGACTTTTACGAGTATGAAAAAGTTGCCGGCACAAAAACTTACGATTTCTTCTTCTTAAGCTTCAAGCCCCAATTCGAAGGAAATGCAGTCAAAAGTGTAATCTGCTACTTTGAGCGCTATTCCGGCGTCAAAAAATACAAGGAAGGCATTTACTCAAGCCACTCGAACGCGTCCGCCCTTGGTTCCAACTACATTCAGACGGCAGTTGGAACTTGGGACAACACGTTGTATACGCCAGAACAAGGAAAAACATGGAAAGCGACGCTTGAAAAAGAATCCGACTACTACTTGGACGCTGACGGAAACGTAATCATAGGCGTAAACGTAAAGCAAAAGGAAAAGGGCGTTTACACAGTTGACATCGGAAAAGTCAGCTACACTGTAGGCGAAACCGCCCAGGACTTCTCCCCCAGCGCCTTCAAAAAGTCATGGAGAACGACTTTCGCCAAAAAAACAACTATGGGCGTTTGCGGCGAGACTGCCGCAAAGACAGGAGACACAGGCTACATAAAGGACTATACCAACTGGACCCATGTTGACAAAAAAACAAAGGATTCAAACCTCAAGGGCGGAGTTTTGGTTTACGGCTTCGCTCCTTATGGAACAAAGCCCGTCGCTTCATTCTACACTTGCAACAACAAGCTTGGCTCCAACACAGTGGACACAGACGACTCTCACAACGACTATGTAGGCGACTGGAATGTTCCGGCCTCAGTTGACGCGGACGACCAAGACGCGCTCTATTGCGACGGCGGCGTAGTCCACGAGTACGTAGAGTACTAAAAACAAACAAAAGGCAATTCGCCGGCCCTGTTCCGGCAGCCTTAAGGCCGCTCCTTTTGGGGCGGCTTTTTTATTGTCCGCAAACCAAGCGCCGCCTCGCCCAACGAAAAAATCAATTGAATAATTCCGCCAAATTCAATATAATATTTCCCCATGAAAGCTATAGAACTAGAAAAAGCCTACAATCCAAAAGATTTTGAAGATAGAATTTACAAGGACTGGGAAAGCAAGGGCTGCTTTAAGCCGGCCTCCGACCAGGCCAGCCCCATTCACGCGGAATGGAAATGCAAATGCGCGGACTGCAAGGACGGCAAAAAAAAGCCGGCCCTTTATTCCGTGGTGATTCCGCCGCCCAACGTAACGGGCGTCTTGCACATGGGCCACGGCCTTAACAACACCTTGCAGGACATCGTCGTGCGCTACCACCGCATGAAGGGCGACAACACCCTTTGGCTTACCGGAACAGACCACGCCGGAATCGCGACGCAGAACGTCGTTGAGCGCCAGCTTAAAAAAGAAGGAAAGACCCGCAACGACCTTGGACGCGAGGCCTTTTTGGAGCGCACTTGGAAAGTAAAGGAAGAGCACCACGACATAATCGTAAAGCAGCAAAGAAAGCTTGGAAACTCAACCGACTGGGAGCGCGAGCGCTTTACCTACGACGAAGGATTGAGCAAGGCCGTGCGCGACGTTTTTGTCACCCTTTACGAGCGCGGCTTGATGTATCGCGGAAAGCGCTTGGTCAACTGGTGCCCCCGCTGCGGAACCGCCTTGGCCGACGACGAAGTTGACCACGAGGACACGCAGGGCGCGATGTACCACATCTACTACGAGTACGCCGACGGAAGCGGAAAAATCGAGGTGGCCACAACCCGCCCCGAAACTTTCTTTGGCGACACCGCAGTGGCCGTGAACCCGACAGACGAGCGCTACACAGCGCTTGTCGGAAAAAAGCTTAAGCTTCCGATTACAGGAAAAGAAATTCCGATTATCGCCGACGAATACGTTGACAAGGAATTTGGAACCGGAATGGTAAAAATCACTCCGGCCCACGACCCCAACGACTGGGAAGTGGGAAAGCGCCACAATTTGGAAGTGGTCAACTTGCTCACGCCGGACGGACGGCTCAACGAAAACGTTCCGCAAAAATACCAGGGCCTTAAGCCCGAAGCGGCGCGCAAATTGGTAATCGAAGACTTGACCGAAGCGGGCTTGTTCAAGGGCGAAGAAAAGATGGTCCACTCGGTGGGCCACTGCTACCGCTGCAAGACAATCGTCGAGCCGTATTTGAGCGACCAGTGGTTTGTAAAAATGAAGCCGATGGCCGACAAGGCGCTCGCCGCTTGGAAAAACGGAGACATTCAGTTCTTCCCGCAAAAGTGGGAAAACACATACGCGCGCTGGATGGAAAACATCCGCGACTGGTGCGTCAGCCGCCAGATTTGGTGGGGCCACCGCATTCCGGCCTGGTACTGCCAAAAGTGCGGCGAAGTCATCGTTAGCCGCGAAGAGCCAAAGGCCTGCCCCAAGTGCGGCGCGGGCGAAAGCGAGCTTAAGCAGGACGAGGACGTTTTAGACACATGGTTTTCTTCTTGGCTTTGGCCATTCAGCACTTTGGGCTGGCCGGAAAAAACAGCCGACCTTGAAACTTTCTATCCTACGACCGCGCTCGTCACCGCCTACGACATCATTTTCTTCTGGGTAAGCCGAATGATTATGGCCGGCCTTGAGTTCACCGGAAAGGCGCCCTTCCATGACATTTACATTCACGGCTTGGTTCGCGACAAGCAGGGCCGCAAGATGTCAAAGTCTTTGGGGAACGGAATGGATCCGCTTGAAATCATCGACATGTACGGAGCCGACGCGCTAAAGTTCACTTTGGGCTTTATGTGCGCGCAAGGCCAGGACATTTTGATTGACAAAGATTCCTTTAAGCTTGGAAGCCGCTTTTGCAACAAGGTTTGGAACGCGAGCCGCTACCTTTTGGGAAACCTAGAGGGCCGCAATTTGATTCCCGTCACCGACGCGGATTTAACCGAGCTTGACAAGTGGATTTACGCTCGCTTGGACAACGCGGCCCGGCTTTCGCGCGCGGCTTTGGAAGGCTACCGCTACAACGACGCGGCCAGCGCTCTTATGGAATACTTCTGGAACGAGTTCTGCGACTGGTACGTGGAGGCGACAAAGCTTAACTTTAAGAACGGCGACGAGCGTGAAAAGGACAGGCAGGCCAGCGTTTTGATGAACATTCTGGAAGAGAACTTGCGCCTGCTCCACCCCTTCCTTCCGTTTGTGACGGAGGAAATTTACTCAAAGCTTCCGCTTGAAGAAATCGCGGCCAACCGCGCAAAGGCGGGCGCGCAAAAGATTTCTTCCAACAGCGAATACAAGGGAATGCTCATCGACGCGCCCTACCCCGAGCCCAACGAAAATAGAAAGAACGCGGCGATCGAAGAGCGCTTTGACGCGCTAAAAGACTTGATCGGAAAGACCCGCGCGCTGCGGACTGAATGCGGCCTTGACCCGGCGGCAAAACTGAACATGGCGATTCTTGTCCAAAAGGGAAGCGCCGCCGAAGTCTGCAAGGAAAAGACCGACATGATAGAGCTGCTCGCCGGCATGAAGAGCGTTGACTTTGTGGAAACAAAGCCCGCGCGCGCGATTGGAACGGTTGGAAGCGGCTTTGAGGCTTTCCTTATCGTTGACGAAAGCGTCAACATCGAGGCGCTAAAGGCCAAGTTCAACAAGGAAATAGAGACGCAGACAAAATACGCGCAAAACTCGGAGCGCAAACTTAGCGGAAACTTTGCCCAGCACGCGCCCGCCGAATTGGTCGAGGAAGAAAAGAAAAAGCTGGCCGAAGCGCAAAGCCGCATCGAAAAGCTTAAGTCTTACTTGCAAAGCCTTTAAGGCGCGAAGGGCAAAAGGAGGCGGCGAATGTCTAAGTATGAAATGCAAGTGAACAGAAGCGGCGCGATGGAGCAAAAGGCCATGCTTACGCTTCGGGACATTTACCTCGCCCCCTACATGCAGCTTGCCACCGCCCTTATCGGAAAGCAGAGGCGCGCGGGCGGAAACATGTTCCGCCACCAGCTGGACACGATGACGATTTTAATCGACTACGGCTACATCGACAGCGTGCTCCTAAAGGCCTCCTGCATTCACGACGTTGTGGAAGACATTCCGGGCTTTGACACCAACAGCATCATCAACGTTGACGAAGAGGGCGAGGACGTTTACCGCCTTGTGCTTGAAGTTACCCGCCGCAAGGACGAGGACAAGCCCGCCTTTTTGCGCCGCATCATAAACGAAGGAAGCCAAAAGGCCAAAATCCTAAAGACCGCCGACCGCATTTCCAACATGATAAGCTTGGGCTACGTGACCGACCCCAAGTTCATCGAGCGCTATTGCGACGAGACGGAATTTTTCATCTTCCCCATCGCGCTTGAAATCGACTACAACATGTATCAGGAACTCATCAGCCTTGTGATGACGCGGCGCAAGTATTTGGAAGATTCCGGGTATATCAAATAGGAACGGTATGTCGCTACGCTCCATTTTGCTGTAGGTATATATTCAACTGCCCGCTCACGCGGGCTGGCAATCAAGGCTTAAAATCATTATCGCGCCGCAATAATAGATGTCCGGGTCAAGCCCGAACATGCCCCCGGAAAGACCTTAACTGCGCGCCCCTTCTGTCATTGTCGGGCTTGACCCGACAATCTTTTTTCAATTTCATCCCTAGCGTCCAGGCGGGCCAGCATCAACAAGTCGCGGTCGCGCGCGAGGTCGGCGATTCCCAATTCCAGGGCGCCAGACTGGGCGGTTCCGTTTATTTGGCCGGGGCCGCGAAGCTTTAGGTCTTCTTCCGCTATGTAAAAGCCGTCGGTACTTTGGCGCAAAATCTTCATGCGCTCGATTCCGTTTTGGCTGATGTTCTTGGAATAAATCAAAAAGCAGTAACTTTGCTCCGAGCCGCGGCCCACGCGTCCGCGCAATTGGTGCAGCTGGGCCAGGCCAAAGCGGTCGGCTTGCTCGATTACCATGCAGGTGGCGTTGGGAACGTCAACGCCGACTTCAACGACAGTCGTCGACGCAAGGATTTGGATTTTGTTTTGGCGAAAGTCGTTCAATATTTTTGACTGCTCATCTTCTGGGATTTGGGAATGAAGGAGAGCGCATTTATAGTTTGGAAAAACGGAGCGCGAAAGCTTTTCAAAGGCGGCGGTCGCGGACTTTAAGCCGGCCGCTTCGGAAGCGTTGTCAAGGCCAAGACTGCTTGTCTCAAAGTCAGAAATGCCTTCAAGGCCAGAACTGCCTGAGCCAATCGCTGGGTAGACAAAATACGCCTGCCGGCCTTTTTGCAATTCCTTGGCGACGGCGGCGTAGGCGTTGGCCTCGTGGCCTTGCGCGACAAGGTATGTCGTAATCGGCTTTCGGCCTGCGGGAAGGCTTTTTATGACGCTAACGTCAAGGTCTCCGTAAACGGTCAGCGCGAGGCTTTGCGGAATCGGAGTCGCGCTCATCATCAAAAGGTGCGGCGCGGCGTTAAAGCCCTCGGATGTCCTTCCCTTTTCGACAATCGCCTGCCTTTGCATCACGCCAAAGCGGTGCTGCTCGTCAACGACGACAAGCTGCAAGTCCTTGTAAACCGTCGTTTTGCTGAACAAGGCGTGCGTTCCGACCAAGATGTTTATCTCGCCCGCCTTGAGCGCCTTTAAAAGAGGAGAGCGCGCGGCGGCGGAAATCGTTCCGCTTAAAAAGGCGGCCTTTACTCCAACCGCTTCCAAAAGGCTTGCGATAGTTTCAGCGTGCTGCTTGGCCAAAATTTCTGTCGGAGCCATTATCGCGCACTGGCCGCCCCAGTCAATCGCGCGAAGGCATGCGAAGAGCGCGACCAAGGTTTTTCCAGAGCCGACATCTCCTTGCAAAAGCCGCTGCATCGTCCAAGGCGCTTTATTAGAGACCGCGGCGCCGCAATTTTGGGCTTTCAAAAGCTTGGCGCGCTCGTCGTAGCCGCGGTCTATGTCGGCGTTGATTTGAGTTATTACGGCCATTTGGTCTTTTGTCAAAGCGAACGGAAGGCGATCCAAAAGCGCGGCTTGGCGGGGCGAAAAATTCTTTTGCGGCGCGGAAGTTGCAGGCGTTGAATCAATTGAAGCCTCGGAGATTTGAGCCGCCGGAAGAGCGCCCTTTCGCTCCAAGGCTCTTTGCAAGACGGCTTTCTGCATGTCGAACAATTCTTGGTAAATCAAAGTCCGCCGCGCGCTTTCCAGCTGGCCAAAATCTTTTGGCTGGTGAACCGCCCGTATGGCGTCGCGCTTTTGCATTAGACCGCGACGCTCGATTACGGCGTCAGACAAATCGTTGTCAATCGCGGCACCGCATTGGCCAAGAGCGGCGGCTACAACCTTGCAGATTTTTTTTTGCGTAAGGCCTGCAGTCAATTTGTAAAGAGGAACTATTCCGCTTCCGGGAATCGCGGCGTTTTCAAAGTCTTCAAGCGCGCCGCTTTCTGAAATGACTTCCGCCTCAAAAGACGAAGACTGCAGGGCGTTGTACTTTACGAAAAAGCTTCCAGTGACGGCGATTACCGCTCCGACCGGAAAGGACTTTTCCATAAAGGGCCGGTTAAAGCAAATGAGCTCCGCGCTAGCCGTGGAATCCTTGATTAAAATTTTTAGCGTCTTCATGCGGCCATAGCCAAACCATTCATGGCCGACAACAACGGCTATGGTGTGGACTTCCCTCGCCGTCTCAAACTGGCTTAGCGAAATTTTCTTTGTCCTGTCCTTGTAGGAACGGGGATAGTAAGAAAGCAAGTCGCCAATCGTCCAAACGTTCAAATTGGAAAACTGCTTTTGCATCGCCGGCCCCACTCCGGGCAAAGAGGAAATTGGCGTTTTTATTTCCGAAAGCCGCATTTGAACCGTTCAGTCTAAAAAGGAATCATCGCGCACAATCTTAGCAAGGCCAGCATGACAATCGGGCCAAGGACAAAGCGCAATAGAAGCGAAAGAACAAGAGACAAAATCAAAGCGTTCTTGAAAGCCACGGGTCGTCCGCCAGAAAAAATTTTTGTCACGGAATACACCAGCGGATTCAAGACAGAGTCTATCTGCTGCCATAACACGGCGTTTCTGTCAGCGCCGGTCAAAAACACAATCAAACGGATTCCAAAAACTATGACAAAAAAGAACAAAATCGCCGCGAATATCTGCCAAACGGTTTGAAGAAGCAGGGCCAAAATCGAGGCCAGCGAAAGGCTCGCTCCGTTTCCCAAAGACTGAAAAAGAATCATCAATGCCGACAAAAGCGCAAAGGCAAAAAGCGGCGACAAGTCAAAGACGCCAAACCTAAGCCAGCGAAACCTAAAGGCATTTAAAAACGGATCGCAAACCGCAGAAAGAAAGCGGCCAAAGCCTGAGTAACTTGCGCCAGGTATCCAAGTTAAAACTATTCTCGCCACGCACAAAAGAGAATAAATTGTCAAAGCGCCCGCAAGGGCCCTAAAAGCATAAAGCATATCCACCTCAATAAGTCCAAACTTCTTTTACGCCGTTTGTCATCTCAAGCTCTTTTAGGAATTCCTTGTCGCAGGGGACCCTTGCCTGGCTGTTGCACTTTACGATGTAAGGCCCTTGCGCGGTGTTTAGATGGAAGTAAAGCAAGCAGTTTCCTTGCTTTGAAAAAACAAAGTCGCGCAGTTCTTGAATTCTTTTTTCGTCGCAAAACTGGTCTTCCAGCTGAATGTGCACTTGCTGTATCGAACGCTCCTGCAAGCTCGCGATGTCCAAGAGCTCGTCAACCAAGAACGATGGGGTTTCGCGGCTGGCGTCAAGAGTTCCCTTAAGCGCGACGACTTTCCCTTCCGAAATCTGGCCGCGAACGGCGCCCCAAGTTTTGGCGAAGAAAGTGACTTCCAAAAAGCCGGTCAAGTCCTGCAATTTTCCAAAGCACATGTCGTCGCCTTTTTTTGTCCTGTAAGGCTTTAGCTCGCTGACCATTCCAATGGCGACATAAGCCTTTCCTGAATTGCGGCGCTTCCATCGATCGCCTTCGGGAACGCTTTCTAAATACGCCTTCGCGGCCGTAGCCTCGCGCTCTAGGTTTGCGCTTGTAAGAGTCGCGCATGATTCAATAGCCTTTCGCCAATCATCCAGCGGGTGGCCCGAAACGTAAATGCCTATGAATTCCTTTTCTTGGTTCAGCTTTTCCATCTTTGGAAGGTCTTCCACTTCCTCGTAGACAAAGTCGCTGAATTCTTTTTCGCCGGCCATCTCAAAAAGCGACGCGCCTTCTTCCTTGCTCTTTTTCATTTGCTCGACATAAGAAACGGCGCGCTCCATGTTTTGCATCAGCGTTGGCCGGTTTTTATCAAGGTTGTCAAAGGCGCCGGTCTTTATCAAGGCTTCAAGAGCGCGCTTGTTGACAGTCTTTAAATCGACGCGCTCCAAGAAATCCAAAAAGTCCTTGTACTGACCGTTGGCGTTTCTTTCATCGACAACGTTTTGCGCGGCGCTTTCGCCAACGCCCTTTATTCCCTTAAGGCCAAAAACGATGTGTCCGTCAACAACGTCAAAGACAATGTCGGAACGGTTCACGTCCGGCGGGTCGACCGGAATTCCCATGCGCCGCGCTTCCTGAATGTAAACCGGCAGCGTGTCGGTGGAAGCGATTTCGTTGGTAAGGTTGGCCGCCATGAACTCGGCGGGCTTGTGGCATTTTAGCCAAGCGGTTCGGTAGGCCAAGACGGAATAGGCCGCCGCGTGCGATTTGTTAAAGCCGTAGCCGGCAAACGGAATCATTATTTCAAAGATTTCGTCGGCGTGCTCCTTTGTGTATCCGTTCTTGACGGCGCCGTCCTCAAACTCCTTTTTCTTGGCCATAAGGACGTCGATTTTTTTCTTACCCATAGCGCGGCGCAGCATGTCCGCTCCGCCAAGGCTAAAGCCCGCGATGATTTGCGCGACTTTCATAACCTGCTCTTGGTAAACCATTACGCCGTAAGTCTCTTTTAGCAAGCCTTCAAGCGAGGGGTCCGGGTATTCGATTGTCTCTGGATGCCACTTTCCTTCCATATATTTTGGAATGTAGTCCATAGGGCCCGGGCGGTAAAGCGCGTTTAGGGCTACAAGGTCTTCCAATTTTTCTGGCTGGAACTGCTTTAGGATTTTTTGCATGCCCGGAGACTCAAACTGGAAAATCGCCACGCTGTCGCCTTTGGAAAGCATTTTAAAAGTTTCCTCGTCGGATTCGGAAACGTCTTCGGTTTTAAATTCCGGCTCGCCCGGCTTTCTGTGCTTGTTGACGATTTGTTCCGCGTAGCGAATCAGCGACAGCGTTTTTAGTCCAAGGTAGTCAAACTTTACAAGGCCGCACGGCTCGATGATGTCCATCGTGTATTGAACGCCCACTTCGCCGGTCTTGGGGTCCTTGAAGACAGGCGCCCAGTCGGGAAGCGGCGTAAGGCCGATTACCATTCCAGATGCGTGAAGGCCCGTGTTGCGCTTTACGCCTTCAAGCTTTAGCGCAAGTTCAAAAAGCTTTGTGTAGCGCGGATCGTCCTTGTATGGGATAAGGCCGCCGCCTTTTGGATGCTTTTCGGTCGGCTCGGAAAGCGCGTCCTTTAGCTTTATTTTTAGGTCGTCGTCGGGGATGCATTTTTTGAGCATGTTCACTTCGCTTAGCGGAATGTTCAAAATGCGGCCGACGTCGGCGATGCAGTTCTTTGGCTTTAACGTTCCAAAGGTAACGATGTGGCCAACGCATTCGTCGCCGTAAAGGTCGCGCGTGTGCTGGATGATTTCCTGCCTAAAGTCGAAGTCCATGTCAACGTCAAAGTCAGGCATTGAAACGCGCTCAGGGTTTAGGAAGCGCTCGAAAATCAAGCCGTAGCGGAAGGGATCCAAGTCGGTGATTTCCATGCAGTAGGCGACAAGGCTTCCCGCGCCGGATCCGCGGCCAGGGCCGATTGGTATGTAATGCTTGGGGCAATTGTGAACGGTGTCCGTAAGCGACTTGGCCCAGTGAATGAATTCCCATACAATCAAAAAGTAACCGGAGAAGCCCATCGTGAAAATCGTGTTCATCTCGTAGTCGGCGCGCTCGCGGATTTCGGGCGTGATTTCCTTGTAGCGCTTTTTAAGGCCCTCTTCCACCAAATATTTAACGTAGTCGTTTTGGTCGCTCTGGTAGTCTTCGCCGTGCGTGCGGAATTCCGCCGGAAGCTCAAAGCGCGGAAGGCATTCCTTTAGTTCCGGCGTTGAGTATTGCTTTATCGTAAGGTTGCACATGTTGGCAATCTTGATTGTGTTGTCGTAGGCTTCTGGGATCTCGGGAAAGAGCAGGCGCATTTCCTGTTCGGTCTTGAAGTACCAGTTGTCCAAGTCCATGTCGCCGCCCATCTTTTGGTGCGGCTCATTGAGCAAATTCTTAAAGCCGATGCAGCGAAGCGCGTCTTGCGCCTCCGCGTCTTCCTTTTCCACGTAGTGAATGTCGTTGGTGACGACCATCGGAATGTCCAAGTCGCGCGCAAGTTTTATCAAGCGCTCGGCGACGATTTTTTGCTCGGGAATTCCGTGGTCCTGCAGCTCAATGTAAAAATGGTCGGGGCCAAAAAGCTCCTTGTACTCGCGCGCGATCTTGTAGGCCTCTTCCGTCCGGCCGGCGAGAAGGTACTGGGGAATCTCGCCCTGAATGCAGGCCGAAAGGCAAATGAGGCCCTCGTGCCGTTCCTTTAGCATCTCAAAGTCGATGCGGGGCTTTCCGTGATACAAGGCGTTTTCGTCGCAAAAGGCGCGGCTTGAAAGCCAGGACATGTTTTCGTAGCCGGTTTGGTTTTCGCACAAGAGAATCAAGTGAAAATAGTGAGCCTTATGGCCGCCAGCCTTGGCAAAAGGAACGTCATTCTTTTCCGTATGGCTTCCGTAGGCGACGTAAAATTCCTCGCCGACAATCGGGTTGATTCCGTTTACATGGCAGAGCTTTTCAAAGTTAAGCGCGCCGAACATGTTTCCGTGGTCGGTAAGCGCGAGCGCGGGCATGTTAAGGCGCTTGGCCTTTGCGACCAGCTTGTCCAAAGTGGCGCAAGAGTCCAAAAGCGAATAGTCTGAGTGAACGTGCAAGTGAACAAAGCCCGCTACGGGCGTTCCTTCTGGCGCGGGGTCAAATTTGTGGTAGTCTGCCATACTTGTTTCCTATCTTAGCGCATTTTGGCCGCTTTTTCTAGCGCCAATTTTACAGGAGCGGACTATAGCAGGCTGTCATATAGAGACAAAAAAGCTTTTTTAGAAATTTCCGCCGTTCCAGCCCCAGTTGCTTGTGCCCCAATACGAGACATAAACGGCGTTGCCGGGAATGCCCAGTTCCTTTTGAAGGATATCGCAGAGCCGCGCGGTCATCTTGTCGCTTGAAGCGGAATCCACGCTTCCAAAGACTTTCACTTCGACATAAGCGCCCTTGTCAAGCTTGCTTCCGGCAAAGTACAAATCCTGCTTGTCCACAAGATTGACCATCAGATAAGATTCAGGCTTTCCAATCACGCTGACGGCCTTTCCAAACTCGGCTTTAAGAACGTCTCTTTTTTCCGCAGGCAGCTCCATGGTCACCTTGGCTTCAATCATTGGCATAATTATTCCTCCTAATGTTTTTCATACTAATTGTAGCGCGAGTTTGAGGATTTGGCAAATCCTTATTCTACGCAATTGCCAGTAATTCGCGCGAGCGGCCATGCAAATCATTCAACTAGCAAAAGCGCGAAAAATGTGATACAATGCCAGCATGGAAATTCTTACTCCTTGGACTGGAGAAATTCTCGCGCTGGGAATGCTTCTTGTCCTGAACGCGCGCGTCTTTTGGACTCGGCGAACAAGGATTGACGCGCTGAGCCTTTTGGGACCCTTTAGCGTTTTGACGGTAATTTTGTCGGCCTTTGCTTGGGGGCTAAGGACGGCCAACATCGCGATTTTGGCCTTAAGCCTAGTTTGCGCGGTCATAAACTACCGCAGCTTGGTTCGGTTTTCGCAGCAGCTTTTCGTCGACTCTTACAGCCTAAAATTTTTCATAACGTCGGTCATTCTTTTAATAGCGACAATTTTTCTTCTCTTTGTTGAAATAAGCGGCCGGCCGGTTCGCCTTCAAACAAGGCGCTACAATGTCGATGTGCAGAGGGAATTCTTTTCCGCTCCAATCGGAGACGAATTTTTGGAATTAAAAAAATCTGAGCGCGTCCAGGACAAAAGAAATTTGACCTTGTACACATTTTACAACAGCGACCCAAGCGTCCAGCAAGACGCGGTTTTGCTTTTTGTTCCTGACGTTTTGGCGGAAGCGCTTTCTTACGAGCCTTACTTTATCCTTTTGGCGCGGCGCGGCTGGACGGTTTTGGCGGCCGACATGTACAAGCGCGAAATGGCAAACTCAAAATTCTTCCGCCGCTTTTCCTTGATTTGGGGCGCATTTTCTTTGGGCGGAAGCGAGGGAATCAAAAAACAGATGGAACGCGAGCCAAGAAGAAAAGCATTTCGCCCTATTTACGAAAGCGCTTACAAAGCCTTGGCGAAAATCGCGGCGGACCGCTATCCCGGCAAAAAAATTTTTGTCGCGTCGGACGCAAGCGCCTTTTTGCCGGAAAGCAAGCTGCAAAAAATTTTTCCAGACTCGCGCTTTTTAAACTTGCAGTCTATTCCCGAATACACAACGCCGGGCTACGGTTTTGCCGCGCAAACAAACCCGATTTTTTCTTGGCTCTTTCTTGGAAAAAAGCGCGACAAGACTTGCTTTGAGCCAAGTTGGTGCGCCACTCAAACGATAAAAGAGCTTGAGCGCTTTTGCTTTAACCGGCGCGGAAGCGGCAATTAAAACAATAGGAGAACCGATATGACCCTTTACGAACTTGACGCGTATTTCAACTCGTTCCTAAAAAAAGAAAACTTCGCCGCGGATCCCAGCAGGAACGGAATCCAAATCCAAAACTCCGCTCCCGGCAAAAAGAAAATAAAGAAAGTGGCCTTTGCCGTTGACGCAAGCCTTGACAGCGCGCAAGAAGCCGCCCGCCAAGGCTGCGACGTTTTGTTCGTTCACCACGGCCTTTACTGGGACAACTGCGAGATTATGACAGACCTCCACTACCAGAGGATCGCGACATTCATCAAAAACGACATGGCCTTAATCGGCTACCACATTCCGCTTGACGCAAACAAAGAAGCCGGAAACAATTACGGAATGGCAAGGCGCTTGGGTCTAAAATCATGCAAGAATTTCTGCGCCTGGCGCGGAATGACGATCGGCGTAAAGGGCCGCCTTCCAAAGGCAATGACCATCGAGCAACTGGCGGGCGCCGCGCTATTGGGAGCCAAGCCCAACCAAATTCTTTCTTTTGGCCCAAAGAAAATTACCACAGTCGGAATCGTGTCCGGCGGCGGAGGGAGCGACCACTGGGCCGCGTGGAAAGAAGGCCTTGACTGTTACATCACCGGCGAAATCGGCCACACCGACTACAACCCGATTAAGGAAGAAGGCCTAAATGTAATCGCGGGCGGCCACTACAACACAGAAACCGTCGGCGTTCATCTTGTGATGAAAAAATTAAAGGAAGAAAAGGGAATCCAAGGAGTGTTCTTGGACTTTCCGACCCAGCTATAAGAGCGCGCCGCCGCAGGCTTTGCAACAGCGCGATTCGCCTAACGGACGCCTATTTTCGCTCCGCCAAATTCACAAGCCAACGCTCTTTCTTTAGCCACCAGCTGGCGATCATTATTTTGGGGAACTCGACGGCCTTTACGATCGCGTACATCGCCACAGGCCCGATTGCCGTAAGCTTTGCCATTAAAATGACTCCTGGAAGCGCTATAAAAAGGTGGCCCACGCCGTCAACCAACATTCCCATCATCGTGTCTCCGCCGGAACGGCTCACGCTAAACTGCGCGTTTATGTAAACCCAGGCTGGCATGTAAAGCGCCGTCACTAAAACCATTTGCTTGCAAATGCCTTGCGCCGCTCCGCTTAAATTCTTAAAGACGTGCGGGACAAGCAAAATCGTCGCCAAGCCCACGCAGGTCATCATCACGCCAAAAACATTGGCGCCGTTTAAAAGCCAGACTTTTTCTTGCCGCGCTTTTTCAAGCTCGCCGCGGCCAAGGCGCTTTCCAAGAATCACTCCGGTGGCCGTTATGATTCCGCTAAAGGCCACAAAGAAAAGGTTCGCGATAGCAAAGCTCGCGCTCATGCCGGAAACGACTTCCGATCCGCCGCGGCCGTTGTATAAGGCGGTCGAAACAGTTTCCACAATCGCCCAAAGCATTTCGCTGCAGGCGGACATCGCGGCCCTCGCGCAAATCTCGCGGTAAAGCTTAAAGTTCACGCGCAGCATGTCCATAAGGCCAATCGCAAAGGGCGGCTTTTTTACTATCATGTAAACGACAAAGCAAAGCGTTTCAAAACCGCGCGCGATGACCGTAGCGATGGCCGCTCCCCTAACTTCAAGGCGAGGCGCGCCCAAATGCCCGTAAATGAAAACCCAGTTAAAGAAAGTGTTGACTATTGTCGCCGCGATTGAGATTACAAGCGGAACTTTAACCTCGCCGATTTCGCGCAAGGACGAAGCGATGACGCTGGCCACGACAATCGGGATTCCTGTAAAGGCGATTATCCAAATGTACTGCTGTCCTTGGTCCAAAATCGCGCCGGCCTGCGAGTTCCCCTTGACCATAAAAGAAAGCGCGAATCTTGGAAGGCCTAGGCAAACGGCCATAAAAACCGCCGCCGCGAAAAGGCCGAACCAAAGCTTAAAGCAAAAGGACTGGCGCATTCCGTCCTTGTCTTCCGCTCCCGAAAACTGCGTCATGAAAATTCCGGCCGCCGCGCAAATCGTTGAAACAAGGACGATGAAAAGAAAAATGATTTGCCCGCTGATGTTGACGCCCGACATCTTTACGTCGCCCAAGCCGGCCACCATAAAATTGTCGATAAGCGAAACGAGGTTTTGCACCAAAAGCTGAGCCATCACAGGCACGGCGATTTTAAGCGCCTTTCCATAAAAGGCCGCGGGGCCAAAGCGGTTGAAAAAACTCTTATTGTTCAAAACAACTTCCTTAAATCATATGCAAGCCCAAAAAGGCGCCGGCCGCATTTTTGGCCTTGCCTCGCCTTTTGGGCGGACTGCTACTGCGCCAATAATTCCTCGGCCAGCGACTCAAGCGCCGCGATGTCGGCGGCCTTCATCGCGATTTTTATTGAGACTTTTGTTTGGGCAAAAGTTATGTCTTGGCTTTGCTCAAACATCGCGGCCATTGCCTTTGCCGCGGCCGGCGCCCAGGAACCGTTTTCGATAAAGGCAAGCTTTCGCTTTTGGTAATTGCGGCTTGTCAAATGCTGGATGAACTCGCGCGCGGCCGGAAAGGCTCCGCCGTTGTAGGTCGGCGAGGCGATGACAAGAGTTCCGTACCTAAAGGCGTTCTCGACGCATTCGTAAATGTCCTCGCGCGCCAAGTCAAAGAGCGCCACTTTTGGGCAGCCCTTGTCCTTAAGTATTTGCGCGAGCTTTTGCGCGGCCTCGCGCGTGTGTCCGTAAACCGAAGCGTAGGCCACGGCAACGCCCGGGCTTTCAACGCCGTAGCTTGACCAAGTGTTGTACTGTTCTATGTAGTGGCCCAAGTCCTTGTCAAGGACAGGTCCGTGCAAGGGGCAGATTTTTTGAATGTCAAAGGCCGCGGCTTTTTTTAGCAAGGCCTGGACCGCTTGGCCGAATTTTCCTACGATTCCAAAATAGTAACGGCGGGCCTCGCAATCCCAGCCTTCGGGGTCGTCGTAGTCGAGCGCGCCGAATTTGCCAAAGGCGTCCGCGCTAAAAAGAATCTTGTCCGCCTCGTCGTAAGTCATCACGACTTCCGGCCAGTGGACGTTCGGCGCGGAGATGAACTTTAGCTTGCGGTCTCCAAGGTCAAGCTCGCTTGAGTCAGAAACGACAATTTGCCTGTCGGAAAAATCTTCCTCAAACATGTTCCTCATCATGGAAAAGGCTATTTTTGAAGAAACGATTTTTGCCTCAGGATATTTTTTGGCAAAGGCCAAAACGCCCGCCGAGTGGTCCATTTCCATGTGCTGAACGACAAGAAAGTCCGGAGCCTTGCCGCCAAGCGCCGACTCGATGTTCCCCAGCCAAGCCTGGACAAAATTCGCGTCCACGCTGTCCATGACGCAAACCTTTTGGCCGACGACGGCGTAGGAATTGTAGGCCATTCCGCCGGGAACCTCAAACTGCCCCTCAAACAAGTCAATCTCGTGGTCGTCCACGCCAATGTATTTTACAGAATCGCAAATAGTCATAATTCCTCCAAACAATAAGGCTGTTCGCCCGCGCTGGTTAGCAAGGGCGAATGTCGCCGCTAGTTTATTTTAGCGCGAAAAAGCCCTTGACACAAGAGCGGATTTTTTGTAATATTATAAAACATTTTGCGCGATTAGCTCAGTTGGTTAGAGTACAAGCATGACACGCTTGGGGTCACTAGTTCGATTCCAGTATCGCGCACAAAAAAAGGAGCCGCAAGGCTCCTTTTTTTTATGGCTTTTTGCAAGGCGTCAAAGGCGAATCACTTTCGCTCGCCAGCCCTGATTTCCACGCGGCAAAGCTGAACGTCGTCTCCAAACTCGCGGCGCAAGGCCTCTTGGGCTTGGTCGTAGTTGTCGCGAACGTAAACCTTTGTCACATGAAAGTCCGAGCCTTCCAAGTGGTACTCAAAGTCTCCGACGTAGACAAATTTTTCCCCCTTGGGAACCGAGGCCTCAAAGCGGAACGGAAGGTAAATCTCAAAGTTGGGGTCGCTGTAAAAGCGCCACTTGATTGGCCAGGCGGAAGAAAGAAGGCCTTTCTTTACTTTTTGCTTTGACAAAAAATACTGGCCGGGCTCGTAAACGCCAAACTTTCCGTTATTGCTCTTTTTAACGCTTCCCCAAAAAAGACGGGCGTATTCTTCATAAGCGTCGCCGTAAACGACATAGGTGTCGCTTTTGGAAAAATCAGTCACGCCCCAAGTCTTTGCGTAAAAGTCAAAGTTTTCGTCGTCCACTTTTACGGTGGCGGAGCCGACCATAATGACTTCGTTAAAGCCAAGCGACTCCTGCTTTTTTTTGCTGTCGCTCTTTTTGGCGCCGTAAACTTCAACGGCGTATGTGGCGGAACAAATCGCAAGGGCCGCAAGGGCAAGCGCAACAATCTTTTTCATATTCGTTCCTTAAAAATTATTTTTTCTCGGCTTCGGCAGGAGCGGCCTCTGCGGGAGTCTCTTCCAAGGGTTCCTCCTTAACCGTGTTCATTTTTTCGATATAAGCGTCAACCCAAGGAGTTCCCTCGTATCGCTTCTTAAACTGCGAGAGGGCTTTTTTGTAAAACTTTTGTATCATCCACTTTTTTCCCCAGCGCCATTGATCTATTTTTTGAAGTTGGTATGCCTCGCCTTTTTGCGCGCTATAGGCGACGCTGTCTCCCCAAATCTGTCCATAGCAATAAACGCCAGGCTCTGTCGGGATGTCCAAAACCAAAACTTGCTGATTGGGCTTAAAGTCCATATCCCAAACATAGCGGACTGTTCCGCCTGAACTGGCGCCTTCCATTTTTGTGAGCATGTAGCGGGAACCGGGCTTAACAGGCTTAAAGAAAACCCATCCTGTGGATTCGTAATAGTATTCGTATTTTTGCTCGTCAGGATCAAACTTGGGGTTGATTTGCTTGAACTCCATAAGTTCGTTTCCCATGTTGTAAAAGAAAATGACAACAGAATTTTCGGGAGTCATGCTTTCGTCATACTTTCCGACAAGGCTCTTGCTAGTCCTGGTCACGCCAGAATTGGCGAAAGAGGAGCCATCCGTCTTTTTTGCGCCGTAAGTTTCGGCGGCAAAAGCGACCGAACCAATCGCAATCGCGGCAAGCGCGACAACAAAACTTTTCTTCATATAATTCTCCTCGCCCAAAAACATGGGCCGCCCAAATTTTGGGGCCGTAAAAAACTTGTTCAATAATATTCTTTTCGCGTTCCCTTGTCAATTCACAAGCGCGGCAAAACGCGCTATAGTATTGGCATGATATCGATTAAAAACACTTCCAAAACGTCGTACACCTTTTGGGAATACTGGACCTTTTGCCTGGACACGCTGGGCTTTACAAAAAAGGCAAAGGCCACGACGGTTTTTCTTTTTGTTTCCGCGACGGCGCTTTTTGTCTTTAAAAGCTTTTTTGTGGACAGATGCGCTTACAGCCAGCTGAACCTTTTTTCCAACATTTATTTTGGAGCGGCGCTGATTTTTGCTTTTCTTTCCGTTCACTATTTTGCATCATGCAAATGCATGTACGATTCCTCAAAGCCCTTCCTGACTCCGTCCACAAAGTTTGAGCTGCATGAGGACCAAGTGATTTGCCAGGACCCCAACGACTATGTCCACTTGAATAAAAAATTCTTTAAAAAAATCATGTTCAAAAAAGACGCGGTTTACATTTACTATTTGGACAAGGCGGTCTTTGTCCTTAAGCGCTGGTTTGACGCTCCGCAAGACTGGCAGGCCGCCGTTGACTTTATAAAGGCCAACTACGCCGACGGGAGGATAAATGAAGTTTACAATTGAGCGGAAATACAAGCGGCAAGACTTTGAAAAGCTTTACGCCGACGTAAAAAATTGCAGGGGCTATTTTGCGGTCATCGACATGGCCGTCGTCACGCTGCTTTATCTTAGCGTCGCGCTTTGCGCCGCCGTCTCGTTCCTTATAAAAAGCGACAGGCTTATTTTTAACGGAGCGTTGGTTTTGATCCTTGCGGCTTGCAAAACCCACTCAATGCTGAACAAAAGCAAGCGCGCCAAAAAATGGGCGGAACGGCAATGGAACATGTTTGTAAAAGATTTTCCCGACACAAGTTTTTCTTTTGAAGGCGACAAGCTTTCTTTGTCAAACGAAATCCAAGACTGGACGGTTTATCCAAAAGACTTTCATTCAGTCTTTTTTGCGAATGACGCCGTTTACATTTACCTTACGCGCGCCACATGCGTTTATGTCTTTGAATCGGATTTTTCCGGCGCGGACGAGTGGCAAAGCTTTTACGATTTTGCAAAAGCCAATTACTGCAAAACCAAGCGCGTCTACCACAAAGGCAAGTCCGTTCCGCTCCACCGCCTTGCCGGCGTTTTAATCGGAGCGGCCTTCTTTGCAGCGGTCGTCCTTAGCGCGTGGGTTAGGTAGAGGGAAGGGTTAAAGCGCCCCCTCCTCCATCATTGCCAGCTCCTTTTGCAGCGTTTCCTGCAGGGCTTCGTCAAAGCCAGTCAGGGCGGAAAAGGGCAAAAAGATTTTGGCGCGCTGGCTTAGGGGCATCCGGTCTTTTAGGGAATCGCGGTTCCAGTCATAATTGATTATGTCGTCGTAATTTTTTTCGGTCATGCCTTGTGCCCTCCGATTTGCTCGTTGCGGTCGCGGGTCGTGGCGCCTTCCTGCAAATTCATTCCTTTTAAAATCGCGTTCTTTCCAAACTTGCCGATGATTTTTAGCCTGGCGCTTTGAAGGCTTTCTTCCTGCCCGGGCTTTATGCCAAGCGCCTCCGCCTCCATGCCGTCAAAAAGGCTTGGCTCGCGCCGGCTTTCTGGAATCGTGTTGTTGGCGCAAACGTTCACGCGGCGGACAAGATATTTGGGATTTGCGATCCGTTCAAAAAGAGAGACAAAGCTTTCCACAATCAGCTTGGAGGAATTGCTGTGCGTTCCAAGAGAAAGGCTCGCGCCGGCCGGCTTTGGAACGGGGCGGCCGTAATAGTCGTAGACCAGTTCGCCGTCAAAATCGTCCTTGACCAAAGTTTGCGCGTCGTAGCCTATGTAAAGCGAGATGGAATTCGCCACAAGTTTTTTCTTGAACAAATCCAGCGCCAAAAGCTCGGCCATTTCGCGGACGATGATTTTTGTCTTTTCGTAATCGTACGGCTCGTGAAGGACTTGTCCGCTTCCAAGGCTTTTGGCTTGCGTCTTGTAGCCCTTGATTTCCCTCATCCCCACAGGCTCGACGCCCCAAGCGTGGTCGATTAAAATCTCCGCGTCAATTCCAAATTCCTTGTACAAAAGCTTGGGGTTCTTTAGCGAAAGGCGAGCCACGTCTCCCATCGTGTACAAAAAATATTTTTCAAGCCTGCGCGCGGTTCCGTTCCCCACTCTCCAAAAATCGGTGAGCGGCCTGTGGCTCCACAATTTTTTTCTGTAGGAAATTTCGTCAAGCTCCGCGATTCTCACTCCGTCCTTGTCGGCGGGAATATGCTTTGCCACAATGTCCATCGCGATTTTTGCCAAGTAAAGGTTGGACGCGATTCCGGCGGTGGCCGTGATTCCTGTCGCGTCCAAAACGTCGTGGATGACTTTTACCGCAAGTTCGCGCGCGCCTGTCTTGTAAAGCGCAAGGTAGCTTGTCGCGTCGATGAAAACTTCGTCAATCGAATAAACGTGAATGTCCTCGGGCGCGAAATATTTTAGGTAGACGTTGTAAATGTCGGTGGAATACTTTATGTAAAGCGCCATTCGCGGAACGGCAGTTATGTACTCCAAATCCTTTCCGGTCTGCCGTTTTACCTCGCGCGCCTTGGCCTCAACCTCAAAAAGCCTGCAACGGCCGCCAAGCCCGTAAGCCTTTAGCGCGGGGCTAACCGCAAGGCAAATCGTCTTGCTTGTGCGGCTTTTGTCGGCCACAACAAGCTTTGTCGTCAGCGGATCCAATCCGCGCTCGCGGCATTCAACCGAGGCGTAAAAAGATTTTAGGTCAATCGCGATATAGGTCTTGGCTTGCATGGGGCGGCCTATAGTCCAAGCGCCTTTTCCAGTTCCGCCTTTAGGGCTTCGTAGCGAAGGCGCTTTTCTTCCTTGGCAAAGTGAACCTCGCGGAACTGCTCCGGGTTCTTTTGGTAGCAAAGCTTTTCGCCGCCAAACTGCTCGCTTGTAAGGTCAAAGACGCGGTCGCCGCTTGCGGTGGGAACTACGTTGTAGCAATGGTAGTTTCCGCCGTCGCGAAGGATGCCGTAGACTTTTCCGCCAAAAATGTCTTGCGCCAAAAAGGCCGTGATTGAGCACTGGCCGAGCGTCTTGTTTTTTGGCGTCCAGTCCTGCCTCATTCTCGGCGCGCAAGTTTGGGCGCTCCAAATTCCAGACAGCAAATCGTAGAGCTGCCGGGGATTTTTTATTTTTGAATAGGCCGGATTCACAGGAGCGCAATCCGCGCCCTGCCAGCCGTAAAAATTGTATTCCATCAGAGACACTTCACCAATTCGCCGATAACGCCCTTCATGCGCTCGTCGCTTAGGCCGTAGTCCATTTGCTTGTAGCTCCAGGCGGCGCGGCCGATACCGCATTCTTTAAACGCGGCGTTTATGTCCTTATACCAGGCCAGCGTTTGCTCCGGGCTGGCGCGGTCAATCACGCCGTACTCGCCGCAGTAAAGGGCCGCGCCGCGTTCTTGGCAAACCTTGATTCCGGCCTGCCACTTTTGGACAAAAAATTCCGGGCCGTATGTTTTTGAATCGTCCTCGACATGGCTTACAAAATCCGGAAAGCCGCAAGAGAGCGCCGCGTCGTTGTGCTTTTTATAGGTCGTCGGATATTCCAGCCTAAAGCCATGCGGCATTCCCGACACCCAAGGCGCGCCTTGGTGCGTGAACATAAGCGGGTCGTAGCAGTGAAAGTTGTAGACGATGTTTTCGTCGGCGGGCGGAAGCAAATCTTTTAGCGCGTCAATCGAATTGTTCCAATAGCCGCCAATCAAAATCTTTATCGTCTTTGAATGTCTTCGGATTGTCTCAATCGCCTTGGCGGAAATTTTGTTCCACGCGTCGCTGTAAGACGGAGATGTGACTTCGTTCAAAAGCTCAAAGGCCATCATGTCTTCGTATTTAACGTAGCGCTTTGAAAACTCTTCCCATAAAGCGTAAAAATGCGCGTGGAGCTTTTCGTCGGCAAAAAAATTGTTCTTTTCTTCGCCCGCGTCAAAGGAATAGCCCAAAGTTTTGTGCAAGTCCAAAATCAAGTTCAGCTTATTCTTTTTTGCCCACAAAATCGCGTTGTCAACGTAGGAAAAACCGCTTTCGATAAAAGTTCCGTCCTCGCGCTGAAAAACCTGCCAGTCAACCGGCACGCGGACATGGTCTGCTCCCCATGCCGCAAGCTTTTCAAAATCGCTTTCAACAATGAAGGTCTTGTAATGCTCGTCCGTGTACTCCGAGCACTGCGAAAGCCATCCGCCAAAATTAACGCCCTTTTCGTAGCCAACAAATTTTTTCATAAAATCCCCAAGACTATTTTGCGTGCATTTTACATTATGGCGGAACTTTAGTCTAGGGCGGCGGCTAAAGCGCGCCAAAGAGATACGCATTGCGCCGACTGCTTTTCTGCGGTATACTGTATCATCATATTTTTTGGAGAAAACTATGGACCATACAAACAGACCGCGCGGAAGGGACAAGAACGCAACCGAAGGCGGAAAAGGAGCCTACAGGCGCGGAGACGGCTTGGGAACAGGCCCGGTCGGATCTTCCGACGGATATTCGTCAAGACAGGACTCAGGCTTTGGCAAAAAGGCCGTCACTCGCGGCGGAAGCGGAAGCCTTATCGTCATCGTCTTGTTCTTGCTTTTTAAATTCTTTTTTGGAGGAGCGTCTCAAGGCGACGCTGGCCAGGAATCAAGCGGAGCGGTTGAGCAAATTTTGGGAACGCTCGCTGGCCAAAGCCAAGGCGCTCAAAGCCCCGCGCAGTTTGGCGGCCAATCATCCGGCGCGTCAAACCATTCCGGCGTAAACGCCTCGGACTCCAGCGCGGACGCAAGCGTCGCTCCCGGAAGCCGCGCCAAGTACACGAAAATCGCGGGGAACGGAAACGACGCCATAACGATGATGGTCTACATGTGCGGAACCGACTTGGAGTCCCAGCACGGAATGGCTTCCTCCGACTTGGCCGAAATGGCGGCGGCAAACTTTGGCGACAAAATCAACATCGTCGTCTACACAGGCGGCTGCAAGCAATGGAAAATTTCTTCCATATCAAATTCGACAAACCAAATCTACCAAGTCGCGCAAGGAAAGCTTAAAACCTTGGTCAAAGACGACGGAGCGAAAAAGATGACCGATCCCGCCACCCTTTCGGCCTTTATAAAATGGTCGGCCAAAAACTTTCCGGCCAACCGAAACATTTTGGTTTTTTGGGACCACGGCGGCGGCTCGGTCAGCGGCTACGGCTATGACGAAAAATTCCCAAGAGCCGGCTCGATGAATTTGGCCAACATCAACAAGGCGCTAAAAGCCGGCGGCGTAAAATTTGACTTTATCGGCTTTGACGCCTGCTTGATGGCCACCGCGGAAACCGCTCTTATGCTAAACGCGCACGCGGACTATATGATCGGCTCGGAAGAAACGGAGCCAGGAATCGGCTGGTATTACACAGACTGGCTTAGCCGCCTTGCCGCCGACACCGCGATGCCCACCGTTCAAATCGGAAAGCTTATCGCCGACGACTTTGTGGACCAATGCGCGACAAAGTGCCGAGGCCAGCAGACAACGCTTTCTGTCATCGACTTGGCGGAATTTGCAAACACGGTTCCCGCTCCTTTGTCGGCCTTTTCAAAATCGCTTTCAAAGCTCATCACAAACAACGACTACAAAACAGTTTCCGACGCGCGCTACTACACGCGCGAATTCGCAAGGAGTTCCCGCATCGACCAAATCGACTTGGTCCACCTTTGCAAAAATGTCGGCAACGCCGAAGGAAAAAATTTGGCAGCCGCGCTTACAAACGCCGTAAAGTACAACAAGACTTCGACAAACATCAGCGACGCTTACGGCGTTTCGATTTACTTCCCCTACCAGCGAGCGTCAAGCGTTGACGAAATCTGCGACACTTACAGCGCGATTGGAATGGACCAAAGCTACGCGGAATGCATCCGCCAATTCGCGAATTTGGAAATCAGCGGCCAAGTCGCGGCGGGCGGACAAAGTTCTCCGATGGACTCGCTCTTTGGACTTCTTGGCGGAACGGACGGCGGCGCCATAAGCCCCGACGCGATCGGAGATTTATTGGGCGCGTTTTTTGGAAGAAGCTCCGCCTCGACAAAAGCCGCGGCGCAATACATTTCCGTAAACTATTTTGACAAGAGCAACCTTTTCTGGAAAAACGCCGCTTCCGGCAAAGTGATTTCAATGAGCGAGGCGCAGTGGAGTTTGGTTCACGCCTTGGACTTGAACATGTTCTACGACGACGGAAACGGCTACATCGATTTGGGCTTGGACAACATTTACGAGTTTACAAAAGACGGAAGCCTTGCCGCTCCGTCGGACAAAACATGGCTTTCAATCAACGGCCAGCCCGTCGCATACTACCACACCGACACAACGGAAATCGACGGCCAATACACAATCACAGGCCGCGTTCCCGCCTTGCTGAACGGAAACCGCGTCAACATCTGGCTTGTCTTTGACAACAAGAATCCCAAGGGAATCATTTCCGGAGCCAGCGCCGACTACAAGGGTGCCACGCTGCAAGCCGCCAAGACCGCGATTTCCCTCAAGGCCGGCGACAAGGTAGACTTTTTGTGCGACTACTACTCTTACGACGGAAAGTATCAGGACAGCTACTTTTTGGGCGAGCCTTGGATCGTAGGAGGCCAAGTTCAAATCAGCAACACAAAGGTTGGAAACGGAAGGGCAAAACTTATGTTCCGCTTTACCGACATTTACAACAAAGAGTATTGGACAGAAGCGGTGGAACTTTAGGAGGTTATTTTTATGGAAGAAACAAGTGAAAAAAGCATTGCCGTTTTGATTGACGCGGACAACACGCCCGGAAAAAAACTAAAGTTGATTTTGCAGGAAATCGCCGTTCACGGCCACATCATAACCAAGCGCGCTTACGGAGACTTTTCTTCGGAGCACTTAAAGAATTGGAAGCGCGACTTAAACGACAACGCGATTATTCCAATCCAGCAGTTCGCCTACACGCAGGGAAAAAATTCCAGCGACTCGGCGATGATAATCGACGCGATGGACTTGCTTTACACAGACAAGTACGACTCAATCGCGCTTGTCACAAGCGACTCAGACTTTACAAAATTGGCGACCCGTCTTCGCGAAAGCCAGATTTACGTTTTTGGCGTGGGCCAAAAAAAGACGCCGCCGTCATTCGTAAACGCTTGCGACGACTTTATCTACATTGAAAACTTGACCGACGACGAGGAGGAGGAAGCCGAAGAAAAGGCCGACGACTCAAAGGCCAAGCACAAGGTGACAAAAGTCCGCAGCGCCTTCTTTAGAAAATCGCCCGGCGACAAAATGACCGACCGCCAGTTTAGGAAAATCTTCAAGCTCTTGACCAACGCCTACGAAAAGTACGCCGCCGAAGACGGCTGGGCCGACGTCAGCGCCGCCGGAAACTTCTTCAAGCGCCAAGACCCGGGCTTTGACACGCTGGACTACGGCTTTAGAAAGCTTTCCGACATCATCCTTTACCTAAAGGACGACTTTGAGCTTCAAAAGCTGCCCTCGGAACGCAACAGCCGCTACGCGCGAATGCAATACCGGCCAAAGTAATTTTTGTTGGCGACGCAAAACAAAAGAGGCTCCGCAAAACGGAGCCTCTTTTGTTAATATTAAATCTGACTAGCGGAAGGCGGAATTAATTCCAAGCGCAATCGACAGGAACCGAGCGCAACTGTCGCGAATGGCATTCCGCGGCAAAGCCTGCAACCTTGTAGCGGTATGTAAATTCAACGAACATCTTTTTGCCGCTGTGCGTTCCAGTCATTTCGCCCTTTAACTTTTTGTACAAGGCTTCCGAATTGGCAACAGTGTACAGGCAATTTCCGTTTGCGTCGGGCTGAACTAAATCTGTTTTTTCAAGGATATCAAGCCATGTTGCGTCCCAAATTTGCCTTACATTATCCCAGCCCACTCCAGCAAAGAAAGCAACACAAACCTTTTTGTTTGTCGCTTCATTCGGAACAACAGAAGGCGGACATTTGCTTGCAACGATGTTTATACCTGAGCTGTCAACAGAAATAGCGCTGCCAGATTGCGCATCATATTGGATTTGCCCGCTTCCGCTTGTTGGGGTCACTTCAACCTGCTCTTCTTGGAGATTGCCAACATGAAGCTTGAATGCGTATTTTATTCCGGCAGTAACATAAGGATAAACGCCAGTCCATTCCTTTGTCTTGTCGTTCCACTCGGGATAAAAGCGTCCGATATCGCTAGGCTGCTGGCTATAAATAAAGCAATCATTCTCATTATTGTATTGCGCGCCCAAGGCTTTGATTGTAAATTTTATTCCGCCGTCAACAGCCTCCGCTTTAAGCCAAGGTTTTGCGGGAAGTTGCGTTGCACCTCCCTGCTGGTTTCCGCCGCCGCTTCCAGGCTGCGTTGTCGGCGTTGTCTGTGTTCCGCCGCCGTTTTCCGTCCCTGTATTAGTACCAGCGCCTGTTCCGCTTCCAGTTCCTGCTCCTGCCGCGGCGGCCGCAGCTCCGCTATCAGAACTATTTGAACAACCTGCGAATGACAACGCAATGGCGGCGGCAAAGGCCAGCGCCAATCCAATCTTTTTCATAATGACACCTCTCTTTTTGTTTTTGTGAAGACGCAAAAACATTTTATTAATAACACAATTATATCATTCTAATATATTTATGTCAAGCAATAATATATTTTAAAACATAATTGTATTATATAAGAATGGATGGCAATTTTTGGGAAAGAGTTCTTGACTTGCTTGATCGGCAGGACATTCCCCGCAAGGAATTTGCGGCTCAAGTTGGAATATCGTATTCCAGCATACACAATGGAGTAGCCTTGGGCAGTGTTCCCAGCGCGGACATCGCCCTAAAAATCGCGTCGCGTCTTGACGTTCCAATCGAATATTTAGTTTTCGGAAACGACGGCGGAAAAAAAGTCTCAGCTGTGGCCGCGTCCAAAAAAGAAGAGCAATTCCTTTACCGCAAAAACAAGGACATAATCAGCGCGATAGAAAAGCTTTCCCCCGACCTCCGCTCATCCCTCCGTGACTTGATTGTAAAGATTGCAAAAAATTAGCCTTGCTTTTTTGCGTTCCCTGTAATATACTTAATACACGGAGGCGGCGTATGACAAAATTGACGGCAAAAATTTCCCCTGATTTGGCGCGATATCTAAAGACAGATAACGACGGTTCGCTTAATTTAATTGAACGCGCGATGTTGCTTTATCCCGCAATCGCCGACCTCACCATTTCCCATGGGCGCGCGGCAGAATTATTGGGAATTCCAAAGTTGGATTTAATTGAACTTTACTCAAAAATGGGCATTCCATACATCACGCAAACTTGGGAAGAAGTTGAACAAGACGCGCGAAACATCGAAATCGCAATGAGAAGAAGCGCGGAAAGGAAAACAAAAAGAGCATGATTGTTGTTTCCGACACCACGCCCCTCATCTCGCTTCTTAAGATTCGCAAGCTTGATTTGCTAAAAGAGCTTTTTGAAACAGTCCAGATTCCTGACGCCGTGTTTAGTGAACTAACAACAAACAAAAGATTCAAGGCAGAAGCAGAAGAAATCCTCGACTGTGATTTTATAAAAACTGTATCTGTAGACAAAGAATCCGTTCAAAAATTAATCGAGGAAACAGGACTTGACATTGGAGAAACGGAAGCAATTGTTCTTTCGGAAAGCGTAAAAGCGGATTTGACGCTTATCGATGAACGAAGCGCCCGCAACATCGCAAAACAAAGAGGAATAGTCATAACCGGCACAGTCGGAATTCTTGCAAGAGCCTTTGGCCAAGGCCTTATCAATGCCAAAGAAATTCAAGATTGCGCTAAAATTCTTCATTCAGAAGGAAGATACATTAGCGAAAGTCTTCTTGACGCTTTGCTCAATCTGGCAAAATAATACTTCCTATTTTTGTCCGTAATACGCGTTGGGCCCGTGCTTTCGCTCGTAGTGTTTTTTTATGATGTAGTCCGGGAGCGGCTGGGCGCCGGGATTTATCGCCAACGTGTTCAGCGCCATTTTGCAAACCTCTTCCAAGACGGCGGCGTTGTAGACGGCCTTTTGCGCGTCGCTTCCCCAGGCAAAGGGGCCGTGGCCGCCGACCAAAACCATTGTCACCTCGTCAGGATTAAGTTTTAGGCCGGCAAAGTGTTCGACAATCGCGTTGCCTGTTTCCTTTTCGTAGTCGCGCTCGACCATTTCTTTGGAAAGGTAGGGCGTGCAGGGAACGGCGGTTTGGATGTGGTCGGCGTGGGTAGTTCCAAAAAGCGGAACGGCTTTTAGCGCCTGCGCCCAAGAGACCGCCGCCGTAGAATGCGTGTGGATGATTCCGCCGATTTTGGCGCCGCCTTCCACCGCGAATTTTTTGTACAAAACAATGTGCGTCGGCGTGTCGCTCGACGGATTGAGGTTGCCTTCGACGCGGTTTCCTTCAAGGTCAAGGACGACCATCGAGTCGGGAGTAAGCTTTTCGTAGGGAACGCCTGACGGCTTGATGGCGAAGACGCCCTTGTCCTTGTCAAAAGCGCTCACGTTTCCCCAAGTGTAAAGCGCCAAGCGCTGCGCCGGTATTTGCATGTTGGCCTCGTAGGCCTCTTCCTTTAACGACTGGTACGCTGACATATTTTAATCCTCCTCATGATGCCGTTCGCGCGACGCTTTTTTGGCTTGCAAGCAATTCGCGGCGCGTTATGGTATTTCAAACAATTCGCCGCCATTATTCCAAATTCTCGACCGCGGCTTTTTCCACCGCGAGGCCTTTTTTGTAGTTGGCGAAGAACTTGTTAAAGCCTTCAACGTCGGCCGCGTCGGGAGCGGTCTTTGTGACTTCCGCGCTGGCAAAGACAACCTTGTTAAGCCAATCGCCAAGGCTCATTCCCTTTTTGTCGGAAGCGTAGGCGGCCAACAGCGCCATGCCCCAAGGCCCGCCCTCGCCCGCCGTTTTCATAGAGCTTACCGCGGTGTGCATCGCGGCCGCCATGATTTTGGCGCCCACGCCGGCAGTCTTGAAGAATCCGCCGTGCCCCGTAAGCGAGTCCAGCGCGACTTTTTCTTTTTCAAACAAAATGTCCATGCCGGCGCGCAAGGCTCCCAGCGCGGTGAACAATTGGGCGCGCATGAAATTTTCCAAAGTGAAGTTTGCGTTTTGCGTCCTTACAAAAAGCGGGCGGCCGCTTGCAAAGCCGGTGATTGACTCGCCCGAAATGTAATTGTAAGGAACCAAGCCGCCGCAATCTTTGTCGCCGTTCAGTGCCAATCCCAGCAAAGTGTCGTAAAGCTGGCCCTTTGAAAAATTGGCGCCCAAGGCCGTGGCCGCGCTTCCGAACAATTTTATCCACTTGTCGTATTCGCCAGTGCAGTTGTTGGCGTGGGCCATTGCGGCGGCGCTTCCGTCCGGGGTCTGGACAATGTCTATTTGGTTTTTGTAGGCTGCCTTTAGGGGCTTTTCCAAAACGACCATGGCGAAGACTGACGTTCCCGCGCTGACGTTTCCAGTTCTGGCCGCCACGCTGTTAGTGGCGACCATTCCCGTTCCCGCGTCGCCTTCTGGCGGAGCGAGCAAGCAGCCGGCCTCAAAGGTTCCCGTAGGATCCAAAAATTTAGCGCCCGCGTCTGTCAAGGTTCCAGCGTTGTCGCCGGCAAGCAAAACGCGCGGCAAAATCGATTCAAGCTTCCACGGAAAATTTTTACTGGCCACAAGATTGTCAAAGGCGGCCAGCATTTTTTTGTCGTAATTTTTTATCGCGGAGTCAATCGGGAACATTCCGGAAGCGTCTCCGATTCCCAAAACTTTTTGGCCGCTAAGCTTAAAGTGAACCCAACCGGCCAGCGTGTTAATGCTCGCGATTTGGGGAACATGCTTTTCTCCATTTAAAATCGCTTGGTACAAGTGCGAGGCGCTCCAACGTTCCGGCACCGGAAAGTTGAACAAGTCCGTCAATTTTTCGCTGGCCGCTCCTGTAATCGTGTTGCGCCAAGTTCGGAATGGAACGAGCAAGTTGTCGTCCTTGTCAAAGGCAAGGTATCCGTGCATCATCGCGCTGATTCCAAGCGCGCGGGCCTTTTTAAGTTCCAGCCCAAACTTGCTTTTAACGTCGGCCTTTAGTTCGGCAAAGGCGGTTTGCAAGCCCTTTTGAACCAAGTCCAGCGAGTAAGTCCAAACGCCGTCGACCAAAGAATTTTCCCAGTCAAAGGCGCCTTGCGCGGCCGGGTTGAAAGAGCCGTCAATCAAAACCGCCTTGATTCTGGTCGAGCCAAATTCAATTCCAATGCATGATGAGTCCAATTCCGCCTGCGTCATTTTTTTTGTCCCCCTTACAATCGGCTGTTCGCGCGAGCTTGCTTGCAAGCGCGAATGTTGCCGCTTATGCGGCTTTCTATAATTTTTAGGCTTAGCGGCAATTTTCTTGCCGCTATTCCTCCATAATGTTTTCCTTAAAGTAAATGTCCAGCGGCATGCTGATGATTTTTTGCGCGTCGCTTTGAAGGACGATTTTTTTGTAAATCTCCTTCATCACCGCCTGGCCCTGGCCTTTTGGGTCTTGCGAAATCAGCGCGTCGATTTTTCCGCTCCGTATCGCCGCCTTGTTGGACGGAACCAAGTCAAAGCCGGTGACGGCAATCTTGTCCTTAAGTCCCAGCGCCGAAATCCGTTCCCCAACAAAATGGCCTTCGCTGTTTACGATGCAAATGCCGCGCAAGTCGGAACATTCCTTTACAAGCGAATCGACGGCTTCGTAAATCTGCTTTTTTTCCGCGCCCCGCGCCACCTTTTGAAGCGCCCTTCCATTGCCCGTTTCCTCAAAATATTTTTCAAAGCCGCGCGCCCGCTCGTTCAAGTTAAAGGACTCCGAGAAAGGCTTTATCGCGGCGAATGTTCCTTCCCCCTTGGAAAAAAGGCGCGTGATTTTGGCGGCCAAAAAGCCGGCGCTCAAAGGATTCTGCGTCGCGGCGCACAAGGGCTCCGAGCCGGGCACCGTCGAGTCCACAAAACAATAAGGAGACGAAAGGCGCGACTCACTCAGCAAAACCAAAATTTCTTCCTGCATGACAGGCGCGATGATAAAGGCCGCGCAGTCCGACTTGGACATTTTCTTGAACTGCTCGTGCAAGGAATTTCTGTCAGGCCTTTTAAATTCGTAAGGGCGGACGCTAAAGCCAAAGGATGCGTAGTCGTTTTTGCAGGCTTCCTGGATACCGTCATAAATTTCCTGCCAGTAGCCGCTCTCTTCGCTGACCGAAGGAATCAAAACGCCGATTTTAAAGTCGCCCTTTTTTTTAAGGAAGCGCGCGATCGGGTCCGGCTTGTAGCCGTTTTCGTCTATGATTTTGAGGATTTTTTGGCGGGTCTCGTCGCTGACGCGGCCGCGGTTGTGCATTACGCGGTCAACGGTTCCGGTGGAAACTCCCGCAATTTTAGCGATTTCACTGACAGTCATTAAAAAAATCCCTTTTTTGCGTGTTCGTTCACGCAACTTTTAACAGAATAACCGATATTTTGCGGAATGTCAAGATTTTTTTTCTTGAACTTATTGACAGATAACTTGCGTTAGCATACACTAACCATAAATTAAACATACAGGAGCTGTTATGAAAAAAGCTGTCACAATTTTGGCTGCATGCGCCGTCCTTTCCGCCGGAGCGTTCGCAGAAGAAGAAAAAGACTGGAAAGTCGAGATTCAGGCCAAGCTAAAGGCCGTAACCGTGGAAGATGTCACTGGCGCTCAAACGACAAAGGCGTTTGACACAGACATGTTTGACGAAGACACTCACATCGGCTTTCTCTACAACGGGGATAAATACGAGGGCGCGATAGAAATCACGCCAAGCTTTATTTGGGAAGACGGCCTTGACGAAAACATAAAAGGCAAGAACATCGTAAAGAGCTTTACAAAATTGTACGCGGGAATCAGGTTCGGCGACCTTGCCAAGTTCCGCGGCGGTATATACAAAGAGCGAACGGACGACTTGCTTGAAGGCTTTAGGGTGAACACTTGGCTTGACGAAAACAAGTTGGGCTTTGTTTCTTCCGGCTTGGAGCTTGACGAGGAATCTGACCTTATGAACGGACAGGCCTTGCTTGACTTGTATTTTGGAAACGCCACGATTCAAGTCGCTCCGGTAGCCTCATCATTTGACGGAGACAAAAAAAATTTTGGCGCCCAGGCCCGCGCGCTTTTGAACTTTGAGCCGGCCTCGATTGTCTTGAACGAGCAGCTTTCCTACAAAAAAGACCCGGCCTCAGGCGTTGACGAAACATTCGTGAACATGGCGAGCGTTTACGCGCGCTTGAATATGATTGAAGGGCTTCCGATTCTCGCGGGCGCCGCATTCAAAAGCGACTCAAAGAATTCCGACAACAACCGCGTCGCGATTGAGCTTCGCTTGGAAAAAGAATTTGAAAAGTTCGCCTTTACGCTTCACAACAACATGACAATCAACAAGGACCACAATGTTCTTTACACAGGCTTGGGAATCAATTTCCCGATCGCCGAAACTGTCAGCTTGGGCGCGGACATTGAAAACTATGTTGACTTTAACTCAGACTCAACGGCTGGAAAGCTAAGAGCCATGCCGTATGTTGAATACGCTCCGCATGAAAACGCGAAAGTAAAAGCGGGACTTGAATTCACTCCGCAATGGTCTTCGGACAGCACGACATTGAAATTCGCTGTCCCCGTGACAATCGCCGTAGCCTTCTAATTCTAAAAAAAAAGAAAAAACTTCCTTGTCCTTGGCGGAACGCTCGCGCTCTGCCAAGGATTTTTTTTTATGCCAAACCGCGCCGCGAATAACGAATGAAGCCCCGCGCTTGAGGCGGGGCTTTTTTCTTCCTACTTTCCTTTGGCGACTTCAAGCATATCAAAGTAAATAGGCTTTGGCTTGAAATTTTTGTCGAACAAGAGCGCGTTTCCGTAGCCGGGCTTCCATGCGGGAATCCAGCTGTTTTTGTCGGACACGCCCCATACGATAAAGCTTTCCACGTTGGGCTCTTCCACGGCAAGCTTCATCAGTGAAGTCCAGACTTGCTTTTGTTTTGGCTCAAGTTCCTCCAAGCGGCTAAGCGGAATGCGAACGTCAACTTCGCTAAAGCAAATCTTTATTCCAAGCTCGGCGTAGCGGCGGATGTTTTTTCTAATCGCGCCCTCGTCGTAAGGAAGGTCGGCGGCCAAGTGCAGCTGCATTCCCACTCCGTAAATCGGAACACCCCGCTCGACAAAATCCTTTACCATATTGTACATTGCGTCGGCCTTCGCGTAGCCGGCGGCCTCGTTGTTGTATTCGTTTAGGAACAAGTGGGCGGCGGGGTCTGCCTCGTGGGCCTTTCGCAACGCGCGCTCAAGGTAGCCGGGGCCGAGAGTTCTAAGCCACACCGTGTCGCGAAGGCTTCCGTCTTCGTTGAACATTTCGTTGACCACGTCATAGTCGCGGATGCGGCCCTTGAACTTTTGCATGATGGTCGTGATATGCTCGTCCATCATCGCCTCGGCATCTTCCTTTGTCTTTAGGGAATTGATAAAGGGAGGGTTCATCTCGTGCCAAAAGAGCGTGTGCCACTTGGCGGCCTTTTTATTCTCCGCGGCGAACTTGACCAAATTCTCAGGGTCGCTCCAGTTCCAGAATGTTTTGTTTGGGCGCAGCTGCGAGCTTTTCATGCAGTTTTCGGCCACTAAAATTTTCGACTCGTATGCAAGAAGCTTTTCCGTGTTTGGGTCCAAAAGGTCGGTCACAGAAACGGCAAAGCCAAAGTCAACTCCCTTCTTTGCAGCCTCATCAGCGATTGTCTTTTTCGCGCAAGACGCGACGCACAAACAAAGCGCGCAAATAGCCGCGGCTTTTGCGGCGGCGAAAATTCTTTTCATGTCATTCCTCCGTCTATTATTCTACCACAGTTCGCGCGATTTTGCCATATTTTTTTTTAGCACGACTAATTCTCAAGCGTTTTTTAATACCAAGGACGAGGGTCGCATTCGGCTTCCGCGCGATTCTCAACGCTATCTTCCAAAAGCGGAAAAAAATCCAGGCCGGTGATTTCTTCCGCTTCGTCAACGCTTTTTGCGTAGCGCCAAAAATCGCCCTCGCAAGCCTTGTTGGGAATCACAAAGGCTATCGCGATTACGTCCGCGCAAGTCTCCAAAGGTTCGGGCGAGTCTTCTTCCAAGCCGTCATCATAAATCGGAACCAGTATGGCCTTGTAAAAAAATTCCGGCACGGCCACCTTGCTTTCGCCGATAAAAGGATACTCGCTTGCGGGCTTGGAAAGAACCGGGCCAGAAACGACATACGCCGCGCCGTAAAGCCTGACCCACTCGCGGACCTGGTCTTCCAAGTCCTTCCAGATTCCTCGGTTAAAGGCGGCGGCTTGGGGGCACATGTTGCTCATATAAAATGTTTCGCTCATCGCCTCGCGGCTAAAAACCATGTCGCCCGCCGGAGTCAAATGCCCCCTGTCGTAGCCGGACTTTTTGTAGTCCGCGAGCGTGGCCGAGCCGCCCGCGATTTGAGGGTCGGGCCTAAAGTCGTTTGTCCGCTTGGCGTTTTTTTGCAGCATCCAGTCGCGCAGGCAATACGCCGACCATTCGGCCTGCTCGTAGGATTTTCGGTAACAAATCGTGTAGTATTGGAAAGCGCGTATTTGGTGGTCGGGGGCGGCGAACGGGACAGCTGCTTGTTGGTCGGCGGACGCGACGGCCTCTTGGTCGGGGGCGGCGGGCTGGCCGTTGTCGGCGGGCTGGTCGTAGGAACTGAGGCCCGCGCCAAGACCGTCGGAAAGTTCGGCGGGCTGGTCGACCGCTTGGTCGTCGGCGCAGTCGAAGGCGGCGGCGTTTCCCGGACAGCGCGGAATTTCAAGCCCAGGCGGAAGCGCGACTTGCGCCCAGGCCGCGACAGCCGAAAAAAGCGCGACAAAAAAGAGAAGCGCTTTTTTATTATTCCTCCGCTTGAATCGCATGCTTAACTAATAGCATATTTTTTGGGCTTTTGGCAAAGGAAAAAAGCCCCGCAAAAAAAACAGCGCAACGCTCAGAGAAAAAAAAAATCCCGCGAATCAATCGCGGGATTTTTTGCCGTTCTATGCGGCGCTATTAACGCAGTTATTAGCGCAGCAAGCTAAGAACGTTCTGGCTCTGCTGGTTGGCCTGGGCGAGCATCGCTGTTCCAGCCTGGCTAAGAACCTGGTCCTTAGTGAACTCAACCATCTCGGCGGCCATGTCTGTGTCGCGGATGCGGCTTTCAGAGGCCTGGAGGTTCTCGGCGCCGATGTCAAGGCCGACAACTGTCTTTTCCAAGCGGTTCTGGTAGGCGCCAAGGTCGGCGCGCTGCTTGTTGACCTTCTTCAAGGCTTCGTCGATTGTTCCAATGGCGCGGTTGGCGTCATCGGGAGCCTGCAAAGAAATCTTTGACTCGTCGCCGATGTTGCGGATTCCAAGAGCCATGGCTGACATCGTTCCGATGTAAACCTGTGTTCTCTGGTCCATGTTGGCGCCGATGTGGAACCACATAGATCCTGTAACAACGTTCTCGCCTGTGGGGCGGGCAAAGCGGCCAGTCAACATGTTCATTCCGTTGAACTGGGCGGCAGAAGCGATGCGGTCAACTTCGTCTACGAGAGAAGAAACCTCAACCTGGATCTGCATGCGGTCTTCGTCAGAGTAGATTCCGTTTGAAGACTGAACGGCCAATTCGCGAATGCGCTGCAAGATGTCTTCTGTCTCCTGCAAGTAGCCTTCAGTTGTCTGGATGAAGCTAATGCCGTTCTCAGCGTTCTGAGAGGCCTGGTTCAAGCCGCGAATCTGGGCGCGCATCTTTTCAGAAACGGCCAAGCCAGAGGCGTCGTCACCGGCGCGATTGATTCTCATACCGGAAGAAAGTTTTTCCATGCTCTTCTGGTTTGCAAGATCAGTAAGGCCCTGTGAACGCTGAGCGAACATCGCGCTCATGTTGTGATTGATAACCATAGTGTATCTCCTATCAGTTTGTTCGAGCAGTTTTAGAAAAACCGGTTTTGCTCGGCCGGTTCTCACCACCCTATACTAAACTTATCGGAATCTGGCAAAATCACTTTAGCGGTTTTTAAAGATTTTTTTGGGAATTTTTGGGCGGGGAAAGCCTCCCCCGCGCTCCAGCCGCCTCAGGCGTCTTTCGCTGCCCCCTCCGCGGGGAGTTCCCCGCGACGCCCCCGGAAAAATATATAATAATAGAAATTTAGTATGAAGTTCAAACAAGGACAATTCCAAGCGGAAAGCACATCTACAACAGTAGAAATTTAGTATGAAGTTCAAACTAACGAAATCCCATTTACACCATCAAATCTACAACAGTAGAAATTTAGTATGAAGTTCAAACTTAGAAAGGCATCTTTCGCGCGGCTCATCTACAACAGTAGAAATTTAGTATGAAGTTCAAACATATGATTATACGCCCACAATTTAAAATCTACAACAGTAGAAATTTAGTATGAAGTTCAAACCGTTTCCGTTTGCCTTCAAAAAAATAATCTACAACAGTAGAAATTTAGTATGAAGTTCAAACTTATATGGCTGTAAATCTTTTCGCCATATCTACAACAGTAGAAATTTAGTATGAAGTTCAAACCAAAAAGGAAATCGAATACAGAGAAGATCTACAACAGTAGAAATTTAGTATGAAGTTCAAACAAAATATTGTGGGGATTTACCGTTTGAATCTACAACAGTAGAAATTTAGTATGAAGTTCAAACACGGCGGCTTACACTTCGCCAAGCGATCTACAACAGTAGAAATTTAGTATGAAGTTCAAACATTCTTAACTGTGTCATCTAACTCCAATCTACAACAGTAGAAATTTAGTATGAAGTTCAAACCCGGAGCGTTTACGCAGCCGGAAATTATCTACAACAGTAGAAATTTAGTATGAAGTTCAAACGAAAGTTCTTTAGCACGACGTAAATAATCTACAACAGTAGAAATTTAGTATGAAGTTCAAACGATACTGAGAACTTTGAAGATGTTATATCTACAACAGTAGAAATTTAGTATGAAGTTCAAACATGGATGATGCCAAGTCTAAACAGGTATCTACAACAGTAGAAATTTAGTATGAAGTTCAAACTTTGTCACTTCCTGCGGAATTGTCAAATCTACAACAGTAGAAATTTAGTATGAAGTTCAAACTTCTCAATGAGCGAGCGAACCTCTGTGATCTACAACAGTAGAAATTTAGTATGAAGTTCAAACTTTGAGCGTGAAAAATATGAGTTTAAATCTACAACAGTAGAAATTTAGTATGAAGTTCAAACCATACCGTAGGGGGCCGCCCAGAACCATCTACAACAGTAGAAATTTAGTATGAAGTTCAAACGGCACAGAACAAAATCAGACTGACGCCATCTACAACAGTAGAAATTTAGTATGAAGTTCAAACAGTGGCGGCCTCTTGCGTCCAGTATGATCTACAACAGTAGAAATTTAGTATGAAGTTCAAACTGCGTTTCCGCAGCTTCCAATAATCGAATCTACAACAGTAGAAATTTAGTATGAAGTTCAAACAGATTGAGCCAAAGCCATCTGTTGATATCTACAACAGTAGAAATTTAGTATGAAGTTCAAACACTCGGAATTCTGAACGACATTATCATCTACAACAGTAGAAATTTAGTATGAAGTTCAAACAGCTGCAAAGCCGGCCAAACTTCCTGATCTACAACAGTAGAAATTTAGTATGAAGTTCAAACCGTATCAATGTCCGCTGGATCATTTACATCTACAACAGTAGAAATTTAGTATGAAGTTCAAACACTTGCAATTTTTCGACAAAGGCGTCATCTACAACAGTAGAAATTTAGTATGAAGTTCAAACCCGATTTTCCCATTTATTTCACCCAATCTACAACAGTAGAAATTTAGTATGAAGTTCAAACGTCAAAGACCGTGCCTTTAGCGATTTATCTACAACAGTAGAAATTTAGTATGAAGTTCAAACCTTGAGGGGGCGTGTGTGACAGAATTGATCTACAACAGTAGAAATTTAGTATGAAGTTCAAACGCGCGCGATAAACAGCATCGGAGAGAATCTACAACAGTAGAAATTTAGTATGAAGTTCAAACCGCGGCAAAGCTTCCGGACCCTGTTCCAATCTACAACAGTAGAAATTTAGTATGAAGTTCAAACAGTTTTGTGTTACTTCCTATAACGCAATCTACAACAGTAGAAATTTAGTATGAAGTTCAAACATAATACAACATCGCATAGTATGGCACTATCTACAACAGTAGAAATTTAGTATGAAGTTCAAACCTCCGCCATAATCTTACCGGTTAAATATCTACAACAGTAGAAATTTAGTATGAAGTTCAAACCCAAAGTATTACAACAATGACCCTGCATCTACAACAGTAGAAATTTAGTATGAAGTTCAAACTCTTTTTTACGACAATGTTGATTCTATATCTACAACAGTAGAAATTTAGTATGAAGTTCAAACATTGAAAAAGCGATAACAGCTTTTAAATCTACAACAGTAGAAATTTAGTATGAAGTTCAAACCCTTTTTCACAGATGATCGCGCAAGGATCTACAACAGTAGAAATTTAGTATGAAGTTCAAACTTCCGCATACTGGAGGCGTGGAAGGTGATCTACAACAGTAGAAATTTAGTATGAAGTTCAAACCGCGTCTTTAAGGAAAACGCGCTCAATATCTACAACAGTAGAAATTTAGTATGAAGTTCAAACTTGCTTCTACTTATCAAAATATTTAATCTACAACAGTAGAAATTTAGTATGAAGTTCAAACAATACAAGCAAAGCCCTGCCAAAATTATCTACAACAGTAGAAATTTAGTATGAAGTTCAAACTATCACCACTCCTAAACGCATCAACAAATCTACAACAGTAGAAATTTAGTATGAAGTTCAAACTTCTAAAAACCACTTTACTTTTTCTAATCTACAACAGTAGAAATTTAGTATGAAGTTCAAACAAAGAGGAAGTCAGATTGGCCATTAATCTACAACAGTAGAAATTTAGTATGAAGTTCAAACTTGTTAAGTTGTTGGGAAAATAAATATCTACAACAGTAGAAATTTAGTATGAAGTTCAAACTAAGTATGGCTGTGAGAAAGAATATGATCTACAACAGTAGAAATTTAGTATGAAGTTCAAACGCTTAACCTTGTCTCGCCTAAATCAAATCTACAACAGTAGAAATTTAGTATGAAGTTCAAACAAGGACATTCAGACTGTCTTGAAGCGATCTACAACAGTAGAAATTTAGTATGAAGTTCAAACGTTGTCGGGTATTCACAAAAAAATGATCTACAACAGTAGAAATTTAGTATGAAGTTCAAACTTTCGCACAACACCGCCACCGATGAGATCTACAACAGTAGAAATTTAGTATGAAGTTCAAACCTCCGTGCACGGGAAAAAACCGCTACGATCTACAACAGTAGAAATTTAGTATGAAGTTCAAACCTTCACGACTATCAGCAAGGCCGCCAAATCTACAACAGTAGAAATTTAGTATGAAGTTCAAACTTAGCCAGGACGGAACGTCCGCAGCCATCTACAACAGTAGAAATTTAGTATGAAGTTCAAACCCTTATCAATGTACAACAGTACTGTCTGTTACTGTTTTCCGCATTTAGCGCGGTCAAAATTGACAAAAAAGCCTCATTTTTCATCAAATTCTCCAGTAAGACCCAAGGTTTGCAACTGTCAGCCAATTACGAAAATTTCTTTTTCTTCATTCTTGGCATATCCATAACACGTCTTCTTACATGTTTCGGATAAATTAAATATAATGATACTATCCTCCTCTGTAAAGGCCTTTACGTATGTATTTTGTATTTCAGCTTCAATGTTTTTTAAAACCGTGTCGCTGTTTGAAATTTCAAAAACAGAATATTGCAATCTAAAACCAAACTTTGAAAGATACTTTGCGAACTTTGTTCTAATCTTGTCATTGCTTATGTCATAACTGATTAAAAGCATTCCGTTATTCCTCCGTATCACACATCTCAAAAAGAGGAAATTCCTCCGCCGCCCTATCTCTCATAAAAGAACGGTAATAGGATTGAAGATAGATAAAGATTTCATTTTTATATTCCATAATCGCTTTCAAAATCAATTCAACATATTTTTTTGAATTCTTCCAAGGCAGGATAAACTGATTTTGGTTTTTCCAAAAATCTCTTTCATTCACCTGTCCCAAGTTCAGCGCCTTAAGAATCGCGGCGTCTATAATTGGTCGAAACGGCTCTTCCAAGTCACAGACAAGAGACTTGCGGTGAAAAAACTGAGTGTGCAAAATTCCCACATAAACATCAAAGCCATACATTTCAAGAAGAGCGTTTACAATATTGAACAGAATTGCATAGCCGATGTCCATCAGCGTGTTTGTCATATCGATTTTTGTCCTAGGCTGGCGGCCCTTCCAGCAATAATCAGAAAACAAAGACTTAAAATAAAGCTTGGCGCTAATTCCTTCAATGCCCATAATCTCCTGACCGCTTAAACCAGGCATTACAACATCTTTCTCAAATTGCTCAAGTTTCTTTATGACTTCTTTTTCTTCTTCAGATTTCTTCCGCTTTTTCTTCAAGACGGCGCATTGATTGTGAATCTTATTAGATATGACGCGGGCAGCTATTTCAGCGCTGGCATACTCATACTGTTTTTTCCTAAGCAGAACATTTCCTTCCGCTTTTGAAGGAAGCATCGCCGTCACCCGTAGATTAGGCGTCATAAAGACGATGGAAAAGCCGAATTTTTTTGAACGGTCGAGCAACCCTGTTGTAAGGCAATAGTCCCCGCAGATAAAAAGGATAAAAAGCCGGTAACAAGTGGACTGATGCTTTATTTTTCCTTCGGCATCAGCAATCAAGAGATTGTCATTCTTAAAACTTATTTTCTCACCTTCGCCAGTAAAAACAAAGGCAATTTGCTTGAACTCAAAATCCCTCGCGCTCATCATAGACTTACTCCGCTAGAACCCTCCGCAATAAGTTTTTGGCGCAAGAGGCCTGTCACAAAAATCATTATAAATGCAGTGGCGGCATTTGTCCGCAGTTTTTGGCTCATAAGAGGAAGGAACAAAACTTTGCATGGCCTTGTTCGTCGACTTGAATTTTTTAAACATCTCCGCGTTTTCCTCCGGAAGCGCGACAGGATACACTTTGTTGTCATCGCTGGAATAAAAACGCATGGATTTTACGGCGTAACCCATTTCACGAAGGCAAAGGCACTGGGCATACAGTTGAAAAACATAGCCGTCATAAATAGTTTCAATATGTTTTTTGCGCTCAGTTAAAAGTCCTTTTTCAGCGTCAAATAAATCGATTTTTCCGCACAGATTATACTCGCTTGAGTAAATATCCATCCCCTGCAGAATATTTTTATGGGTAGAATAACGCCGCTCGTCTATTGCAGAGTGCGCCGCCTTACCATCCAGTTGGGCGCTTCCATGATACATCCGTTCGGAAAGCTCACCGTACAGCTGATGATAGTAAATTGAAAGAGGACAAAAAATAAAATCATTCAGATAGCTGATTTTCAGGTAGAGTTCCATTTTGGCCACCATCCAAATCAAGATAGTTTTCACTAGAAATTACAGAATGCCCCAATTCCTTTTCAGTTTCTTTGCGGGCAATTCCCGCGACATTTCCTCCACGACGCGCCACCTCTTTGTTTTCATCAAATGAATCAGGTTTTTCTTGCTGACTGATTTCAGTTGTAACTCTCTCCCCAAGCATAGTAAAAATCAATTCAAGATCCGTCATATGGTCACGAAGATTCTGATTTTTCTTAGCAAGCCCCTTTACCGCTTTGTATTCACTTGGAGTCAGCCCAAATGTCGCCTTAGAAATTTCTGCGGTAAGAATGGCATAATCCTTTTCTTTTGTAATGCCCCGTTCTTTCCATTCATCAGTAAGATTCTGCCTTATTGCAATTCCACGAAGCCGCTTGTCTATCCAGTCCTTTGGGTAGCCTTTTTTCTCATACAACTCCTTCATCCGCTCCTGGGCAAGTTCTGGGTTCTCAATCTCAAGAATCCGTTCATAACCCACCTGCGCAAGCCACTGTTTAAATGGCTCTGCCTTGGGGGAAGGGATTGACTGAATTATGCGTAGAAGCGCCTTAACATTTGCGGCGTCAGTATTGTAAAACTTACCGTCAGAAGACTGCATTTTGAGTTGTCGACAAATTGTCGACAACTCAATTCCATCCTCGGCGTGAACTCGTTTCTTCATCTTGAACCAATAATCACGCGGATTAATGCTTTCCGTAAGGACAGCAACTACATCCACCACAGAAAAATACCACTGTTCTTCTTTTTCATCCCAAACCGAACGGATTTTGCTGTCTTCAAAAAGTTTAATCTGTTGGAGGGATTTGTCTTCGTCAGTTTTCATAAGCCTTCTCCTGCGCAAACTTGAACCAGTCAGCATTACTTATTGATGTTTTTAGATTCTTAAGTTCATCTTCATCTGCAAGATTTATCTTATTTATCAGCGACAATCCCTTAAGCGCAATATGATATGCGCCGTTTGCATCTGCGCCTACAGGAAGTTTTGCATTCTCTCCTTTTTTGAATTCCTCACGTGAATCAAAGAAAGTACCATCATCTGCCATAACTGGAGAGATAATGTAATCCTCTCCTGTTTTGGAATTTGAATTTCGCATCTGCAAAATCAACTTGAAATTATAAAGAAGACCATCCCAGAAATCTGCAATTTCTTTTGAAGGCTTTGCTCCGTCTTTTAAATCCACGCCAATTTCCATAATTGAATCAATAAGATTATTTCCCGACGCATATTCAAGTCTGGCATTTTCAAACAGAGTCTTTAATTTTTCAGTAGGCAAAACATCTTCATAAGATTTTGTTTTAGAAAAATATACAATTCTCTTGTCTCTTGAATAAACAGACCACTTCGTCTGCTTCATTTCTTCTTTAGCCTTGCCGTCAAAATTCTTATAGTCGAATGTGAACACAAAAGAGCCGGTTGCATCATCAAAATGAATATCATCAAACTTGCTGAAAAACGCACGTTTTTTGTGAACATTCGTCAAATCTTTGAAATTCAACATGCTTACAAAGCCTGTTTTCGGGTCAATCTTAGATGTATAGCCCGCCGGCACATAAAAGAGCATTCCAGACTGTTTATAACGATACAATTCATTAAAACTAACAAACTGTCCCGCAAGCTGATAGCCGTTTAAAACACCGCCCGCTTCTGTTAAACCTCGGTCTTTGAACACAAGATAGTTAAGCTTATCAATAAGCATGTGTTCAAACTTCTGATAAACCTGTTTTTCAACATGGAATCGCCCTCTCTTAAAGCCAAAGTTCAAATCTTCCATAACGACAATGGCATTGTATTCAACCATGAGTTTTGTAAGCTGATGAATTACAGCAGAAAGATACCCTTCCTTGAGTTCCGCAATTTTACCGATTGCCTGCCAACTTTTTCTCGCGGCATCTCGTTCTTTTTCCCTTTGGTCAAGTTTTTCATGATAGTTTACTTTTATGGTCTTTCCGTTTTTCTGCCGTTCAACATCGTTAAAAGTAAACTGCTTTATAATTTCACCTTTCTGATTTATGAGCGAAAGATAAATAAGATGGCGTTCACCACGGTCAAGGCCAATGATGTTTACATCCGGGTTGTTTTTAAGGAATCTGCGGACATTTTCGTTTTGTACAGCCGTACAAACGGCCGGTTTCATAGACGCTGACTTAAAATTGATTGTAAGAGAAACATGAAAAAGAAATTTCGGCTCGGTGTAGTGCCGGTCTTTTATGATTTCATGACTGGCTTGTTTTATCACAACCTTATGACTTTCCTTATAAGCCTTTGCCTCATCAGAAAGACTTTCAAGTTTTCCGTTTGCATTTTTATAAATTTCAAGATATATATTTTCTGGAATTGCTTCACCGTCTTCTGTAGTCCTGTTTACAAGGTAAGACCCCTTAGCATGAACCGTTGGCTTTTTTATCCCTGTAGGACGATAGAAAAGCTCAGCCTCTCCATTAAGTTTCAGACATACATTTTTAAGGTTTTCTTCGCTAAAAAGATTTTTCCAGTAAAGCGTGTGCATATTCGGCATTCCGCTTGCTCCAGGCGCAAAATCCTTGTTGTAAATCTGGAAAAGGTAGAGTTTGCCTTCAGAAACCATTTTGTTGATTTCTGATTCAGGGATGTTGATGAAAGTGAGTTTATAACATGTTGCATTCAAATAATTATAAAATTCGTCCAAATTATCATAATTGCTTGATTCCTTAAAATCATAATCATAAATGGAAGAACTGACATAAGATTGTAAAAAGGTTTTACAAAAGGAAATCCATATATTTAACGCTTCCTTATACCCATCTAAATCTCCTGTCTGCTTATAATATCCAATCTGAAACTTCTTAGGTCTTGTTTCATTGTTTTCTCGCTTTGAAACAAATTTATTTCCATCCCAAACATAATTATTTAAAAACCAAATTTCTTTTGTAATAACTAAATCCGACTTGAACTTACTTTTGTTATTTAGAATTATGGAATCTGTTGCACCAGATTGAAAATGTTTCTTTACTTCTTTTACTTGTGTCGAACATTTTGGAATCTGTTTTGTTGCATCAAACTGTTTATAAATCATCTTTTCATAACAAGCTTCGTTACCACATTCATATTTTTCTGCAAACCTCGGTTTGTCTTTTGGGTTCATAACACCAAGATAATACATTCCATCTTTTCGCAATAAAACAGAAGTATTTGCTTGTTCTTTGTTCAAATCCCAGCCGTCAGCCAAAGTCGGATTGTCAAAATTCAGCTTATACTTTTCCGGGCTTGCGGCTTTTTTGGTGATGTAGTTCCTTGTCTTATTGTACAAAGATATTACTTCGCTCAAGGCAGAATAAACAGAATCGAATATTGCATAAAATGCCGGATCCTCCATGCCGTTCACTTTGAGCGGCTTAATTCGGTGAAGCAATTCCTGAACGTTGTCTAAATAACTTTTGATTTTTGCAATGTCTTCTGAATTATCACGCAGAGAATTGTTTTCTGAAATATTTGCAAATGCCTCATTCATAGCCTTGCGTTTAGTCAGAATGCCTGCACATGATTCTTTTATAGACAGAGCAACAAGTTCATCACCTTGCTTAAAAAGGCCTGTTTCTTTTTCATAATAGAATCTGTTTCGGTGTTCAAAATAATCTGTAATTCTAATGTCAGTTTCCGCAACATTCTCGCTTGAATATTCTAGAACACTGTTTAATTCTGCAAGGCTGAAAACACCTTTTGATTTATTTTCTCCTTCGTCATCAAGAGATTTTTGCCAACGTTTCTTTTGTTCTTTTGTTGTAAAAACTTCATCAGCATAAAGGTTCATGCGAGATTGAAGCCAAGACCAATCGCCAGTAAGAATCCGTGAAATGTTATTGATGTCTTTTCGGTTTACATATATTTCCTGCAAATTCTGATTTTCAATGGAATCAAACAAATCAACGCAAACATCAAGAACCGATTTTTTTTCATCATTAGACTTTGACTCAAGTTTATCTGCGTATTCCATAAGAGCAGATTTTAATTCTTCGTCTGTATCAATAGTTTCAATCTTAAAAGAAAGACTTGAGCGGTCACTTAATATCTGCTTGAAAAGCGGAATCATTTTTATGCGCTTGTTCTCTTTTGCAAAATCGGGATGCTGCTGCCAGTACAAGTTCAAAAACTGGTTTATTCCCCGAAGATTCACCCCGCCTTCTTTTTCAGCGATTCCTCCGATAACCTGATTGTAAAAATCTATTCCCCGCTGATCTTCTTTTCCGCTCTGGCAGAGATATTTATAAAATGACTGAACAGTAAAAATATCAATAAGTTTTTCCCTGCCTAAATATGATGCAAGTTCTTTTTCTACATCGCTTATAACTTGCGGACATTTTTCCTGAATAATTTTAAACAAAGCTATGTTCTGCAAAAACTTTGGAAAATTGTCATTTACGATTCGATAAGGAACTGCTGTTGGAATTGCTTCCGCCGAATAGACATTTTTTCTGTTTTCCTGAAAACCAGTAAAATACGAAGAGAATTTTTTAAAAGTAACCAATACATCTTTTCTGATTCCGTCCAGAGAAGTTTGCGCAAACCAGTCTGTAAAGTCCTTGTCCTTATTAAACAAGTCACTTGGTGTTGATGCGGTTAAAGATTTATAACGCTTATCTTTTGAAAACAAATCTGCAATTCCTTTCCTTAGTTTATCTTGTTCTTTTACGAATGCAGAATCATCAGTTTTGTTTTTATTATATTCATAGATAGATTTCTCAAGTTGCCTCCAATCAAAATTTGCATTTTTAAGAGCATCATCTATAAAAAATTTATGATAATTGTCGATTATTTTTTTTACATCCTGATAATCATCAGCTTTCTTTTTGTCTGATTCAAGAAACTGTCCGTTTTTAATATTTTCCAAAGTCTGGCCAACAGGCTTTAATTCAAATCGCAAAGTTTTAGACAAAGAGTAAAGACCTGTAAAATCACCAATTATTTTTTTCATATTTTTCTCCTCCAAGCTTATTTATTTCTTCCCGAATTATTATACCATACTACCTGTCGCAAGAAATGACACACCCCTGCTTTTTCTTGAAGTCATTTTTAAAATCTCAAGCCTCTGAATATTTTCTTCTGTTTTTCCGATTGGAATCAACCTGTTTCGCAAGGTAATAGAGCGAGAATAACCATTTTTTTTGGCAACAAAAATTTTCAATCGTTTTCATAATTTTCTCCTCAGACTCAATTATAAACAACAAAAGGTATTTTGCCTATAGTATATCACACCCCCTGCGTCACCTAGCGCTACAGGGTAGAAAAAATTTCCGCCGCGCGCTAGAATGGTTCAGCATAGCGAAAGGAGAAAATATGCCGCAAGAAAAAAGAAACGCCCCGCACATACTCGCCTACATAATGGAAATCGACAAGGACATAAGAAACGGCGAATACCCCAACACAAACACAATGAACAAAAAGCACGGCTGGAACATAAGCCGCAGCACCATTGGCCGCTACATCGACATCTTGCGCGACACTTACAACGCTCCGGTGGAATACGACTTCAAGAAGAACGGCTATTATTACACCAACCCGACATATTTTATGCGGCAGGTCACTCTAAAAGAAGGCGAGCTTTTGACATTCTCCACGATTCTTCCTTTGTTGGAACAATACAAAAACACGCCGCTGGAAGAGTCGTTCAGAAGCATAATGAAAAAACTTTCGGAGATGCTGCCCGACAACATCAGCGTTGACTCGGCCTTCATCAACAACGAAGTGCGCTTTATAAGCGAGCCAATCACAAAGCTTGGCGAAGGCGTTTTTGAAGCGGCGCTCAAAGCAACAAAACTCAAACGCACCTTGCGTTTTGAATACAAAGCCTCCGGAAAAACAAAATTCGAACCCCGCGATTTTGACCCCTACCACTTGATTTGCCAGGGCGGAAGCTGGTATCTTTTGGGACATTCCCACCATTCCGACGCAATTCGAATCTACGCGATGGCTCGAATACAAAACGCGCAAGTGACGCAAAATTTTTTTGCCATGCCAAAAGACTTTGACATCAAAAAACACATCGACCCGGAGATGGGCGTATGGCGCACAAGCGCAAAAAAAGTAAAAGTTGAAATTGAATTTTCGCCGGAACTAAAGTCCTACGTCACCGAACGCGAATGGCGCAAAGACCAAGTTATGAAGACCCGCCGCGGCGGCAGCGTCCGCCTTTCGTTCAAAACCAACCAAATGAACAAACTCTGCTCGTGGATTCTTTCATTCGGAGGCGGAGCAAAAGTCATCAACCCTCCAGAGCTCCGCGAACAAGTCAAGGCCGCAGCGAAGAAGATTTTGAAGGCGAACAGCTAGAAAAATTGTAATCCCACCCCCGCAGCCGCTCACTCCTCTTCCCAGGAAACGTCGACCATGCGCTTTTCCAAGTCGGGGATGCGCAAAAAGATTGAGCAGTTGGCGCGGTGGATTGTGACGCCGCGGCTTCGAGAAACGTAGCCTGAGATTGTGTCGGGATACTTTGGGTTGCAGCACTTGGCGAAGGTGACCATATAATTTTTGTCGTTTTCGACGCGCACTTTGCCTGAGTGATGGGCGGCCGCGTCGTAAGGCTTTGTGCCCTTTTTGTGGGCCTGCCGAACTTTGTTGGCGGCGGCTTGCTGGGCGTTGGCTTCGGCCTGTTTTGCGACAGCGGCCTTGTCAACAAAGCTTTGGTCGTTGGCGCTAAGCCAGGCGCGGATTTTTTGGCGGGCCTTTGAAGTCTTGGTCCACTTTAGCCAGCCTTCAACCGGATGGGACTTGGGGTTTGTGAGAATTTCTATTATTTGCGTGTTCTGCAAAGGAGCGCTTAGCGGAATGATTTTTCCGTCGGCCTTGGCGCCTACTATTTTTTCGCCGATGCCGGAGTGAATCTGGTAGGCAAAGTCAATCGCGCTCGCGCCGACAGGAAGCTGAATCACGTCTCCCTTGGGCGTGAACACGACAATTTCGTCCGCCAAAAGTTCGTTCTTAAATTCACTAAAAAAACTTTCATCGTCGACATGTTTTTCCCGCAACTCGCGCAATTGGTTAAAGATTGGAAGCCCCTTTAGATCAACAGAGTCGTGTGTGCTGCCCTTTTTGTAAAGCCAGTGGCTGGCAACGCCGTGCTGCGCAACGTTGTCCATCTCGCGCGTGCGGATTTGGATTTCAAGCGGCTTTCCTTCGCAGAGAACGGTTGTGTGCAAGGACTGGTAGCCGTTGGCCTTGGGCATGGCGACGTAATCCTTAAAGCGGCCGTCAAGCGGCTTCCACAAAGAGTGCGCAAGGCCCACGAGCGTGTAACATTCGGGAACGGTGTCGCACAAAATGCGCAGGGCAAAAAGGTCAAAAAGCTCGCTGGCCTCCTTGTTGCGCTTTCTCATCTTTTGGTAGATTGAATAAAAGTGCTTGGCGCGGCTTTTTACCGAAACCTTTATGCCGGCCTTGGCCGCCGCTTCCTCAATCTTTTGAACGGCGCTTTCCAAGTAATTTTTTCGCTCGTCTTTTTTGGCGGAAACAATCGCCTTGATTTGCTGGAAAACGTCCGGGTTGGAATACTTTAGGCTAAGGTCCTCCAGCTCGTTTTTTTCGCCCTTCATTCCAAGGCGGTCGGCAAGCGGCGCCCAAATGTCTATGACTTCGGCGGCGACGGCGCGCTGGGTCTTTGCGTCGTAGCCCTTTAAGTTCCTTATTCTGTCCAAGCGGTCGGCGAGCTTCACCATTATGACGCGAACGTCGTCCACCATCGCAAAAAGCATTTTGCGGATTGAGTCGGCCTGCTGCAAGGTCTTGCTTGAAATTTGCAAGTTGGTTATGCGCGCCGTTCCTTGGATTATCGTCGCGACAGCCGCGCCCCAGCGTTCCTTTATTTCCTCAACGTCAACTCCAGGCAAGCCCAAAATGTTGTGGAAAAAGCCGCCCACAATCGAGTCTGAGTCCAGCTTGTTCCTTGCCAAAATCGCGGCGACGCGCATCGGATGCAAATAGTAAGGCTTACCGCAAGAGCGCTTTAGGCCCTCAGTCTTTTGAAGAAGATAGTCCCACGCCAAAGAAATTTTCTCGCGGTCCTTTTCAAAGTCAGGAAAGAGCGCGAAGAATTCTTTCAAGAGAAGGCTTGGGTCTGTTATTTCGTTGTTGGAAATAAATTCATCTTCCGTCATCGGAAAATATTTTAATGATAATCTGAATTTCTAGCAATACCACAGCAGGCCGCGCCATCGCGCGCTTTTATAGTCCGCAAAACAATTATTACAAAAAAAAATCTGTCATTCCAACACTAAATCCACGAACTCGCCGGCGCAAGCCTTGGCCAAGTCCTGAGGCGAAAGCGCGAGCTGGGTTCCGCGAACGCCCGCGCTAATGTGGATTTTGTCAAAGGCAAGCGCTGATTGGTCTATGAAAGTCTTGAACTGCTTTTTCATTCCCAAGGGGGAACAGCCGCCGCGAACGTAGCCGGTAAGGGCCAAAAGCTCCTCTTGCTTTACCGGAGCGATTTCCTTGGCGCCGCTTGCCGCGCGGGCTTTTTTAAGGTTTATTTCATGCAAGGCGTTTTGAAGGAAAACGAAAATTTCCTTTGAGTCGCTTCGCATGACGATTGTCTTAAAGACCGTGGCGGGATCCACGCCGATTTTTTGGGCGGTAAGGCCCGCGGCGCCTTTCGCAAGCGCGTGCTCGCCGTCGTCGTCGTAGGCCAAGGCCTCGTATGCGATTCCAAGCTTTTCCAAAATGCGCATGGCGTTGGTCTTTGCCGCGCCGCCTTTTTTTGCCATGATTTTCCTCCCGCCCGCTTCTTGGGCTTTCCATCGATTATGAAGTGGGCCCGCTTTTTAGGCTTGCGAACGATTATAAATTGAGCCCCCTTCTTGGGCTTGCTACAGTTCCGTCCTTCCTCTAAAGGAACGCGCGAAAGTCAACTTGTCGGCGTACTCCAAGTCGCCGCCAACCGGAAGGCCGCTCGCCAGGCGCGTTATCTTTGCCTTTGTTTGCGAGGCCAGCAAGCGCTGCAAGTAAAGCGCGGTGACGTCTCCGTCAACGGTTGGGTTTGTAGCGATTATTATTTCCGAAACCTCGCCTTCCTGGACGCGCTTTATCAAGGCGGCGACGTTAAGCTGGTCGGGCCCGATTCCGTCCACCGGGCTAATCACTCCGCCAAGCACGTGAAAAAGGCCGTTGAACTCGTGAAAGCCTTCTATCGTCATAACGTCCTGCGGCTGCTCCACCACGCAAATGACGCTCCTGTCGCGAAGGTTGTCCTGGCAAATCGGGCACGGGTCCTTTTCCGTCCAGTTTCCGCAAACGGAGCAAGGATGAATTTTTTGCTGAAGCGTCGCCATTTGCGAGGCGAATCGTTCCACGTAAGCGGAGTCGGCCTTTAGCAAAAAGTTGGCTATGCGGCCGGCGGATTTTTTTCCGATTCCCGGAAGGCGCGAAAAGCTTTCCGTAAGTTCGTCAATCGCGTTCATACAAGGCCTTGCAAGCCGCCGAGCATGGGGCCGAATTTATTTTTGATTTCTTCCTGGATTTTCGCCATCGCGTCGTGGTGCGCGGCGACAATCAAGTCTTCTAGCATTTTTATGTCGCGGGGGTCCACGCACACAGGGTCAAGGCGCAAGTTGGTGATTTCAAACTTTCCGTTAAGGGTGACGTTGACGATGTTTCCGCCGGAAGAGCCTGTCGCGCTGATTCCGGCCAAGTCATTCTGAACGTTTCCCAATTGCTTTTTCATCGCGTCGATGTCTTTCAACAATTCAAATGGATTCATATCTTTCCTCCGACGATTTCGCCCTTAAAAACTTTTACCAGCATGTCAACTTCCTTTGGGATCTGGACCGCCTGTTCCGGCTGTTGCTCCAACTCCTGGACTTGAACGTCAAACGCGATGTCCTTGCCCCACAATTGCCTTGCCTTGTTTTTTAAGCCTTGAAGCTTTGCGTCAAGCCTGCTCTTTTGAAAGGCGTCAGGAATGCGCGCGAAAATCTTTTGGCCGTCAAAAGCCCAATCGCTTGTGTTCTTTAAAAGCGACGCAAGGGCCTCGTCTTCCAACGAAAGCGAAGTTATCAAGGCGTCCCTAATTTGGTCAACGTCGTCCGGCATTTGCGTCACTGGCGCAGAGTGGAATTCTTTAGGCGCGCCACCAATGCCAATTTCCGCGCCTTGATTAAAACCCGGCGGATTTCCTCCGGGGGAATTGTCGCTGCCGCTTTCTGTCGGAAGCTTAAAGTGGACTTGCGAAGGCGCAGCCGCCGTGTCTCCATCCGCAGGAGCGCTTGACGGAGCCGCCCCTAAAAGCGAGCGCGCTTGGTCAATGGCGGCCTTGACTTCAGACGGAGAGACGTATTCCTTAAGCCAGCACAAGCGGCTAAAGGCCAAGTCGATTTCGTAACGCGGCGAAAGCGAATAGCGAATGTCGCGATATAATTGAAGGAAAATCGAAAGAGAGCGCTCGATTTGAGTTCCGTTCCACGCGTCCAAAACCGCCTTGCTAAAGCGCGCGGGGTCTTGGCCCAGCAAAGACTCCTTTACGATTCCGTTCTTAATTAATAGAAGCGAGCGCAAGTAGTCGGCGCTGTTTGTTATCAATTGCTCGATTGAAATTCCGGCCTGCAAAAAATCGTTGAGCTTTTCTTGGGCGCCGGCGGGATTTGCTGAAGCGCATTCCTCAAACAAAAGGTTCAGCCGCTCGGTTCCCACAAGGCCCAGCTTGTCGCGGATTTTTTCATAAGTCAAATGGCCTTCGCTAAAGGCGGCCACTTGGTCAAACAAAGTGTAGGAGTCGCGCATAGAGCCAGTGGACTCTTTGGCGATCCAATAAAGCGCCTCGTCGTCGGCCTTAAGGTTTATTTCAGCGGCGGCAAGAGCCAGCTGCTCCTTTACCTTTTCTATCGGAACAAGCCTAAAGTTGAACTGTTGGCAGCGGCTCTTGATTGTTGCCGGAACCTTTTGCAATTCCGTCGTGGCAAAGATGAACACAACGTATTCCGGCGGCTCCTCGATTGTTTTTAGGAGCGCGTTGAAGGCATTGTTGGTCAGCATGTGCACTTCGTCTATGATGTAAATTTTGTAGCGGCTGGAATTTGGCGGAAACTGAACTTCCTCGATGATTTGGCGCACGTCGTTCACGCTGGTGTTTGACGCGCCGTCTATTTCGATTACGTCAAGGCTTGAGCCTTTTGTGATTTCCTTGCAGGCGGAACATTCTCCGCACGGAGTAGGAGTTGGTCCCTTTTCGCAGTTGAGGGCCTTGGCAAAAATGCGCGCGGTGGAAGTTTTTCCGCAACCGCGAGGGCCGGTAAAAAGATACGCGTGGGCAATTTTTCCTGTTTGAATAGAATTCTTTAATGTAGCCGCGACAAATTCCTGGCCAATCAAGTCCTCAAATTTCTGCGGCCTTCGGCGTGTCGCCGTAACCTCATAAGCCATGACAACACCCTAGCGCAAAAAGAAGAAAAATTCAACCGATAAACCAGAGAGCGATTGCAAAACCATAAAGTGCCGGCAATAAAAGCCCCTGTCGCAAGCCAAAAAAGGCCGCAAAAAATCGCGCGCGACTATTGACAAAGTTTCGCGATTTTTGATATAATTCTTTCACATTCGCAGGACAACCTGCAATGCTCCCTTAGCTCAGCTGGTAGAGCAACGGACTGTTAATCCGTGTGTCGCTGGTTCAAGCCCAGCAGGGGGCGAAGGAAGAAGTCTCTTGGCAAACCAAGGGACTTTTTTTTATTTTAAACGCTTAAAGTAAAACTATGGGCTTGAAAGGGAGACCGCGCCAATAAAATGCGAAAAGCATTTTATTGGGAAAGCGCGCAAGGACGCGCGCGACAGCGGTCGGAAGCGGCCCGTCGGGAGCCGAAGGAGTCGGCGACCAGAGGGCAAGCCCAGCAGGGGGCGTAAAAAAATCCTTCTCAGTTTTGAGAAGGTTTTTTTTTATTTTGCGACCAAATGGCAAGACCAGCCGCAGCCAGCGCTAATTGCCAGAGCCGCCGTTAGAGCCGTTCGCCAGTTCCGTAAAAATGTAATAAGTATTGCCGGCGAGATCCGTTCCCCTGTAAACTTCCTTTTCTTTTGCCGCGTCTTTTAATTGAACGTCGTTGCCGGACAAAGGCGTTATGGCCGTGATTTTTCCAGCAGTGACATTTTGCATCCATTCCTTGGGGGCATCCGCCTGACCTGTCGAATCGGTGTGCGTTCCCCTGCCAAACTGGGGAGCAGGCGTAGTAGGCTGAGGCTCAGCAGGCTCAAAAATCACGTTGGACACAGGAATCATGTAGCGCTCTATGCCGTCAAGATTAGAGTCACCAGGCAATTTGAATTTTTGCTCAAAGCAATCCAATCCGCTTATGGAAGTTCGCGTTGTCTCAAATTGCAATTCAAGGTTGCATACCATTCCCTCAAGATCGGGGTCTGTCATCTTATAAGAGCCGCTTTGTTCCGCGCCGCTGGAAGCGTCAATGACATAAACTTTGTTTCCTGCCTTATATGCGTCAATGGCGGCCTTGAGCTTCTTTCCATACTTGGATTCATCGCCAAAAATTTTTATTTGCCATTCATTTATCTTTGACTTGTCAGCGCTGTCTTGGCTTTCGTCATAGGAAGACGGAGCGGCCGTGTCTTTTAGAAGCCATGCGACAGGAGAGCAAGCCCTAGAGTCGTATGTGTTTTTGTTCTCCTTGAATTTAACCACGCTTTCAGAAAGGCGCCCTTCCTTTTGCAAGAGCGCGATGGCTACAGCGCCCAATGAATAGCTTTCGCCGTCGATTGACGTCGCCAAAGCCTCGTTTTCCATCCGTTCAAAAGAATGCCAAGTGGAGAACACTGAATGAATGACGGCTTTTCCAAAAAAGTTAGCGGTTCCTTCGTTTATGTCATTCAGGCTTATGCGCTTGAACTCATCGCCAAATTCAGAATTGTATTTTTCATGCCAGTATTTTGCGCGGCCATAATATTCGGCGCGCTTGGCAGCGTCGCCATAATTGTCAAAAGCCCTTATAAGCATAAGATTCTCAAGAACGCGATATGTTCGCGGCTTAAAATCAATTGGATAAACTTGATCGCGATCCTTGCTTTCAGGATTTCCCCAATCTTTGCCTTGAATGTAAAAATGGAAGGACTCGTGGTAAAAAGTGTCAATATGGTCCAGCGCGATTGCCTGTGGATCGTTGAGGTACTTTTTGTATTTCTCCCGCTCCTTTGGGCTTGGATCGCAGTAACTTACATATGTGACTTTTTTTCCGTCGTATTCGCTCTTTTCATATCCCCTAGACACCATTTCTTCTATCGCCTTTTTTACGACAGGGTTTGTGGCCGCAACCTGGGGAGCGTTTGGAATTTCGCTTTTTGCTTGGGCGTTGACCAAAAACATGCGAATGTCGCTAAGGTCTTCTTTTGTAAACCTTACCATCATAAGGTTGAACTTGTCTTCGCTAAGGACGAGATCGCCGGGCCAAGCCTCCTTCATTTTTGGATGCATAAGCTTTACGCACTCAAAGGCAAATTGCGCCTGGGAGTCAAAATCCTCGCCAGCCAGTTTCGGCAAATTGCCCACCGGCGGATTGAAGGAACCCGCGCTATTAGAACATGAAAAGAACGCCAACGCAATTAGACTTATAAAAACGCAGCCGGCCAATGTAAATTTGTTTCTCTCTTTCATGGCAAGGATTATAACACGGAAACGCGAATTTCGCCAGTTTTATTATTGGGCCGCGCCAGCGTTCCTACTTTTTCCGCAGCGCCCTTTTTAACATGGCAAGTCCCAGCGCCACGGTGGAGGCTCCAACTCCGGCGGCGATTTTGGGGCCGGCTTTTCTTAGCGCGTCGCCGCTGGCTTCCTCAACTTTTTTGATGGAACGGCGGGCAAGGCCTTTTGGCTCGATGTCGCTCTTAAAGCTTTGCAAGATTTGTTCCGTCCACATGGGAACGGTCAAGTTAAAGACGTCGCCCAAAATCGCGAGCGTCCAGCCAAGCATGAACAAGACGGTAAAGATTATCTCAAAGGCAAAGACGCGCTCGCTTGTTCCGCTGTCCTTGCCCGCGGCAAAATCCAAAAGGCCCTTGAACAAAAAGACGGCCATGCAAAGCGAGGCCAAGCGCCAAACGATTTTTAGCGCGACGCTCGCCGCCCTAGGAAAACGGACGCCAAGCAAATTTTCCAAAAAGTAAAAAATCGCAAGCGCGAAGGCCGCCGCCGCAATGATTACGTTCAGCCTAAAAAATTCAGCGTAAACAAAAACGCGGATCAAGGCCCAAAGAAAATACAAGGCGTAAAGGCCCATCCTGGCCCAAACAAAAAAGGCCTGCGCGCCGCCGATTATTTTTTGAACCGTCGCTTCCGTTTGCGGAAGGATGAAGTTTTCGTTGTCGCCGTTCATTTCGAGTCTCCGATTTCCGCGTCCTTCTCTTTTAGCCAAGCCTTGTAGTCGTCGATGTCCTGCGCGGCGAATTTGACGCATAGCGCTATCAAGGCCGCGTCGTCAACAAAGCCCAGCGCTGGAATAAAGTCCGGCAAAAAATCCAAGGGCGTCAAAAGGTAGGCCAACGCTCCCGCCACGACAATGCAGACGCGCAAGGGCAAGTAGGGATATTTTTTTGTGACAAAATCGCGCAGCATCGCAAAAAACAATTTTACGTCGGCCGCGCATTCCTTAAGCGCCGGCGCAAGCGTGATTTTGTCCAGCCGCTTTTCGCTTTGCAAAATCTTTTGCGCGTCGTCCTCTGACCATTCGCTTTTTTTGAGTCGCTCCAATTCTTTTTTTGCGTTTTTCTTTATGCCGAACATCGGGGATTATTTTACAGCAAAAGCCGGGAGGTTTCAATCGTTCAACAAGTCAGCCTTCAATCCCTTGCCCTTCCGTCAAAAAACCGCTATATTTAAAAGCGTAAAGTTTCCGCGCGATGACCGTTCCGCCTCCAACAACGACCTTTATTTTTTTAACGCGCGCGGCTAAAAAACGACATTTTTTGACCTTATATTTTCTTTACCGCAATTCAGGCCGATGTTGGACCAGCGCTGAAAATCAAACGTCTTGTGAGGAAGGTATGGAAAATTCCAAAAACAAACTTGTAGCAAAAGCGCGCGTAATGCGCTATAATCCGATTATTGGAGGCGCAAAGATGACAGTTGTGGTTAATAACGCAAGCGAAATGTTTGTCCAAGCGTTAAAAGCAATGGCCAAAATCGACGGCGCGTCCGTCTATCTTGATGATTACGGGTATTACTCAAAGAAAACCGTAAAATCTGTCTTAAAAGCCGACAAGCAAATGCAAAAAGAGCGCGCCAAAGGAAAATTAAAATTATATGACTCTGTAGACGAATTGTTCGGAGACTTGTATAAAAAGCCATTCCAAATTATATAAAAAATATCCCCTATGCCCGCGACGCCTGAATTGCAAAAATACCTTTCTCTCTTGAATCCTGAACAAAAGCAGGCCGTGGAGCACGAAGGCTCGCCGCTTTTGATTTTGGCGGGAGCGGGAAGCGGAAAGACGCGCGTAATCACGACAAAAATCGCCTGGCTCATTTCAGAAAAAAACGTGGATCCTCGCTCCATCCTTGCCGTAACCTTCACCAAAAAAGCGGCCAACGAAATGCGCGAGCGGGCCCAAGCGATGGAGCCTGGCGCGGAAGAAAGCCAAATACGCACCTTCCATTCCTTTGGAGCGTATTTTTTGCGGCGATACGCGGAGGCCGCTGGCGTTGACAAAAACTTTACGGTTTACGACGACGACGACATGGTCACTCTTATCCAAAAATCAACGCCCGGCCTAAAAAAGTCCGAGGCCGCTTCCTACGCCCACAGCATCGCGCTGGCAAAAGACTATTGCCTTCCGCCCGACAGCCTGCGCCTTGGCGAAGTTTCTAACGACCCGCTTTTTCCAGAAGTCTACGCGGCCTACCAAAAGCGCCTGCGTTCCACCGGCAACGTTGACTTTGGCGACCTCATCATGCTGCCCGTCCAAGTCCTGGCGGAGAACGCCAACATCGCGCGGCAAATGCATTACCGCTACCGAGTGATTATGGTTGACGAATACCAGGACTCCAACGTGGCGCAGTTCCTTTTTTTAAAGGCCTTGAGCGGCGTTGACCAAGACAGCGGAACTTACGTTTGCGTCGTTGGCGACGACGACCAGTCGATTTATAAATTTCGCGGAGCGGAAGTCCAGAACATCCTTAACTTTCAAAAAGAATTTCCGGGAACGCAGCTGATACGCTTGGAGCGGAACTACCGTTCCACAAGCGCGATCCTTAACGCCGCCAACTGCGTCATAAAAAACAACAGCGACCGCCTTGGAAAAACCTTGAGCGCCGAGCGCGGCGACGGAAAAAAGCCCGACTTGATTTTTTTGCCCAACCAAGACGACGAAGCGGCCTTTTGCGCAGAGCTGATAAAAAAGCAAGTCAAAAAAGGCGGCGCCTATTCCGACTGGGCCATTTTATATAGAACAAACGCGCAGTCGCTTGTCTTTGAAAGCGAGTTCCTTCACAAAAGAATTCCATATCAAGTCGTGGGAACTTTGAAATTTTACGAGCGCGAAGAAATAAAAGACTTGCTTGCCTTCCTTGCGCTCTTGGCAAACCCCAAGGACGAAATCGCATTCCGCAGAATCGTCAACAAGCCCGCGCGAGGCCTTGGCCCCACAAGCCAAGACAAAATCATCGACGCGGCAAAAGAAAAAAGCCAAGACTTAATCACAGCCTCAAAAGAGCTCGCGCCAAGCCTTTCCAAAAAAGCGCGGGAGGGACTTGAAAAATTTTCCGCGCTCGTCGATTCGTTTAAGGAAAAACTCGGCGACTCCACGGCCGCGGAAAACGATTCCGGCGAGGCCGGCGATTTTGGCGCTCCAACCGTTCCCGCCGCAAAAGCCGCAAGCGCGAGCCAAAACCTTGGAACGCTCGTCGAAGAGATCATGCAAAAAAGCGGCTTGGAAGAATACCACCAGGCCGACGACGAAATAAGCGGAACCCAGCGCGTGGCCAACATGCAGGAGCTGGCAAACAACGCAAGCCTCTACCCGCTTAACATGGACGGCCTTTTGGAATTTTTGGATTCAATAGAATTGGACAGAACGCTCGCAAGCCAAGAAGACCAAAGCCTTGACCGCGTGACCTTAATCACATTGCACAACACAAAGGGCTTGGAATTTAAGCGCGTCATCATCACAGGCTTGGAACAGGGAATCTTTCCGCGCGCGGACAAGTCAGGGCCTGAGCTGGAAGAAGAGCGCCGCCTTTTTTACGTAGGCATCACGCGCGCCCAGGACGAGCTTTACATAACCAGCTGCGCCGCGCGCCGCATGTACGGCCGCACCGAGTTCATGCAGCCCAGCGTTTTTTTGCAGGAAGCGGGCGCGGACACCTTCCGCCTTTTGGGGAACGTTCCGCCAAGCTTTGAGCGCGCGATTAACGGCGGCGCGGATTTTGGCGATGAAGGCGATTACGGCGACGGCGAATATTCCGACGGCGACTTTTACGACGACACAGCGCAGTATGGCCAGCAGGGCCGCCGCTCCAACGCTTACGGCGCCTCTAGCAATTTTGGCGCGCAAGGGTTCGGAACTTCCGCCGCGCAAAAAATAAACCACCCGCTGGCCAAAAAATACGGGCTGGGCCAAGCGGTCTACCACGACGATTACGGAGAGGGACAAATCGTAAAAGCCGAAATCCGCGAAAACGAATACGTGATTCACGTTCAGTTCCAAAACGGCGGAACGAAAAAGTTTTTGCCGGCCTACCAAGCCGCGCAGCTTATGGTCATCAAGGAGTAAAAATGAAGGGCGACTTATTGTTGATTATCGACATGCAAAACGTTTACGCAAAGGGCGGCGAATGGGAATGCCTTGACACCGAGGGAGCCGCGGCCAACATTTTGCGCGTGGTCGAGTCCGGCGCGGCTGACTCCGCCATCATAACAAAATTCATCGCCGACAAAAAAGCGCGCGGCGTATGGGCGGCCTACAACCAAAAATACAAGGCCATAAACGACGACAAAAACGCCAACGAGCTTTTGCCGCAAATCGCCGCGCTTTCAGGCCGCTTTAAGGTCTACCAAAAATCAAAGTACTCGTCGCTTAGCGTTCCCCAAATCCGCAAGGCGGCGCTAAAGGCCAAGCGCGTCGTGGTCGCGGGCGTAGTTGACGACTGCTGCGTTTTGTCCACTGTTTTTGAATTGATTGACGCGGGCGTTTACACGGTTTATCTTACCGACGCCACTAGCGGCCTTACAAAAGAGAAAGCCGCCGCCACATGCCTCACGCTAGAAGGCCTTTCTCCGCTCCACGTAAAACTGATGACAACGGAAGAATATATTATGGAAGGATGTCCAGATCAAGCCCAAAGATGACAAAGCGGCGGATTTTTTGGCTTTACAGCATTTTACGCGCGCGGTCAGCCATACCGTTCGACAAACTGCGTCAAAATGACCCAGTTTTTGCTTAAAAAAGAGAAGGCGCGTCAAACTACGAGCGGTCAAGGCACGCTGACGCTACGTGCCGTTTTGCTAGTTGGAATTTATTCAACTGCGCTCTTGCGAGCGCGGGCAATCAAGGCCTTGACTCGCTCGTTTTGCGGATTGATTTTTCAATTATCAATCCGCAATGACAAAAAAAACGGGTCAAAATGACCCAACTTTGGAAAAAAAAACAAGCACTGGGTCAGAATAACCCAAAGATATCCAACTTATACTTTTAATTTAATAAAATTTCCTCCAAACGGCAAGAAAAATCGTTAAAATTCGCCAAAATTCGGGCTTTTTGCCAGAGCGGGTTGGATTTTTTGAATTTCCGTTCATTTTTTAAAAAGTTGGCGCAATTCTTGCTCTATAATTGGTATAAAACGCAAGGGGGAAAACATGGCGAGCGACAAAATCCTTTCTATGTATCTTAAGGAAATCAACAAGGTTCCGCTTTTAACAAAGGAAGAAGAGAACGACTTGGCGGCCAAGGCTAAGGCCGGTGACCAGGCTGCCCGCCAAAGAATCGCCAGCGCCAACTTGCGCTTTGTCGTCAACATCGCCAAAAAATACCGCCACAGCGGAATGGACATGACAGACCTTATCAGCGAGGGCAACATCGGCCTTATGACGGCCATCGACAAGTTCGATCCGCAAAAAGGCTACCGCTTCATTTCCTACGCCGTATGGTGGATCCGCCAAAGCATTCTCAAAGCCATTTACGAAAAGAAGGACGCCATTCGCCTGCCTCTAAACAGAGTGAACGAATTGGTCAAGATAAAGAAAGTCAAGAAATCCTTGGGAGCGCGCAAGAGCGAGGAAGAGGAAATCAAGGAAGTCGCCGCCCAGCTTAACATGGAGCGGGACACAGTCCGCGACCTTTTGGCCATCAGCCAGGAAATGCTTTCCTTGGATTCAAGCGTTCAGGGAAGCGAAAGCGAAGAGGCGGTTCTCGGCGATTTCATCGAAGACACCCGCTACCAAGGACCGGAAGACGGTTCGCTTGACAACGCGATGAAGCGCGAAGTGCGCGACGTTCTAGGAAGCCTAAAGCCCAAAGAGGCGGAAGTCCTTAGATTGCGCTATGGCTTGGACGGATCGGAGCCAATGTCACTTAAAGAAGTCGGCGACATTTGCAAGCTTACAAAAGAGCGCATTCGCCAAATTGAAAAGAACGCCATCGAGCGCGCCAAAGTCCCCGCCTCATTGCGAAGCTTGCAGGCCTACATCGCCGCATAGGAACGGTATGTCGCTAGGCTAATTTTGCTATAGGAAACAATTCAACCGCGCTCTCGCGAGCGCTGGCAATCAAGGCACGCTTCGCCACGCCAGGCAAGGCCTTAAAGCGCGGGCAAGATTCGCGGCAAATCGTAGACGGAATCAATCTTGATTGTCCGCCCTGGATGCGGCGGAACATCATGGTTGCAAGCGGCGCTCTCTGGATTCAAGCGGGCGCCGTTTTTGTTTCCGACTAAAATCGCTGTTCCGCCCAAAGCCACGTAGCCGTCGGTGTACTTGTATTGGTCGTCCAAAAAAATCGTGTCGTCAATTGTTCCGCCGCATTTTTCCAAAGCGATTTTGTAGCTTTGCGCGTACGGCTTTCCCAAAAGGCCGCAAGCGCGTATGTCCACGACAGCGCAAAACAGGTCGGCGATTTTCAGCTTTTGCAAAACGCGGTCGGCGTGCTCGCGCGGCGCGTTGGTCAAAACGATTTTGTTTTGCCCAAGCGATTGCAAGAAGGGCCGCAAGTTTGGGTCGGGCATAAGCTCGTCCGCTTCGTTGTCGGGATGTACTTTTGCAAAGTAGCCTTCAACGTCTTTAAGGCCTTCGCTTCTAAGCCATTCAAGGGTCGTGCTAAAATACGGAACTTTTCGCTTCCTAAGCTCGGCCGCGGCTTCTAAATCCGTTCCCAAAAAGTCAACGACGGCGGCCATCATGCGCCTTGAAATCCCAGCGTCCATCGCGCTGGTCGGAGAGTAAAGAGTGTTGTCCAAGTCAAAGATTATGTTCTTTACAGTCATTTGATTTTCACTTTCGCCTTTTTGTCGACAAAAACCCTTTTCTTTATTTTTGCCGGGCGCAGCGCGTATTCATAAAGCGTGTAGCCTTTTTCGTTTACGGCCTTTACAAAATCCATGTAAGGCGTTTTTGGAATCGCCTGCTCGGCCAGGGCGATATGCTTGTTGTATTCGTCCATGTTCTCTTCTTCAAGGAACATTTGCGCCATGAAAATGTTGGCGAAATATTTTTCGTAATTGTTGGAAGCGGTCTCCACCGCCTTAATGTAAATGCGCTTGGCCTTGGGCTTGGCTCCGCTAAGGACTTCCGAAACATTGTAGTAGAACTGGCCGGCGTTAAGGTAAACGACGCAATTGTCGGGATCGGTCTCAAGCAATTTGTCGTAAACTTTTTTTTCCTGCAAGCCCAGCTTTATCATTTGCCCGCGCTTCATGTATTGCATCGTCGAGTTTATCAAGTCAAATGACGAAAGCTTTAGATAAGCGTTTTGCTCGTCAAAGGGATGGCTTTCGTTCCACGCGATGATTTTTTCATACTGCGACCAAATCATCGGCTTAAGGCCGTCCATTTGCGGATCTGTCTCCCACAAGTACTGCCAGCGTTCCAGCGTCAAAAGATTGTCAAAAGTAAGCTTGGCCTCGTCGCTGATTTTGGACTGAACCTCGTCGCTCCAAATTTTTTTGTGATAGTATTCCAAAAAGGCTTGGGACGCCAAATAATCTTTTTCCTGCCTAGACCGGGCGCGCATGTCGTAAATTTCGGAAAGCAGTTTTTTTTCGTAATCGCTAAAGTCGCCGGCAAAAGCCCGCCCCGCAAAGAGGCAAAGAATGGACAAGGCGCAAAGGCGCGGGATTTTTTTTGCAAGAGCGAAAGCGCGGCTTTTATTTTTTTTCATTTTTCTTTCCGTAAAATTTATTCATCTTGGCGATGGCGGCGTCCTTGTCGTCGGCGTATTCAAAAGCGTCAATGCCGGCCTCGTTCAAGCGGCGGACAAATGGCGTGTAAGCGTTGCCGGGCAAAATTTTTTCGGCCTCCCGCAAATTTTTTTCGCAGGAAGCCTCGTCGCCCAAAATAAAGTCGCATTGCGAAAGGTAAACAAAGCCTAAAAATTTTTCGTAGCCGGACGGCCCGATTTTCGCGGCGACGGACAGCAAATCCTTGGCCTTTTTTACGCTTCCTCCGCCAATCGCCGGAGCGAACGCGTACCACAAGCCCGCGTTGATGTACAAAATTCCCTTTTGGCATTTTGCCGCGACCATAGAATCGTAAACTTTTTTTTCTTCCAAGCCCAAAGAAATTTTTTGCTTGTATTTTAAGTTGGGCATGTATGCGTTTATCATTTCGTAGGCCGAAATCGCGTACCATTCGTTCCTGGAAGCAATCGGATGGGCGGCGTTCCAATCCATAACCTTGTTGAATTGGGCGGCGGCAAAATCAACCGTTGACTTTGCCTTGCTGTCGATTTCCCACATAAAGTGGTACTGCTCCAAAGCGAACATTGTTTCATAAGCCAGCTTGGCTTCTTCGCAAACTTTCTCTTTGTCAATGGAAGAAAAGAATTCCTCGCGCTTTTTTAAAAGCCATTCTCCAGCCTCTTGGTCGGATTTTTTCATCCTCGACTCAAGCCTTGCCTGCATCACCTGGCCTACAAGAGACTCTTCGTATTCCGTCCACTTTTCGCAAAAAGCGCCGGCCGCAAAAAAAACAAGCAGCGCTTGCATGGCCGCCGCGGCAACAAACTTCTTCATACTATTATAATAAATTAAAAGGCAAACAGTTTCAACTTATGGCTTCTTTCTATTTTTTGCCCTTGTTTTTTTCGTAGAACTTTTTCACTTTTTCTTCCACGTCGTCCCTGTCGGTGGCGTAGTCAAGCGAATCGCAGCCGGCCTTGTTCAAATAGCGGACAAAACTTGTGTAGGCATTGTTTGGGGAAATCTTGTCCGCCTCGGCCAAATGCGCCTGGCATGAAGAGGCGTCGCCCATCTTGAATTCAATTTGGGAAAGGAAAATACAGCCCAAGAATTTTTCGTAATCGGTCGGGCCGATATGAGGCGCGACGGCAAAATACCTTTTTGCCTTGGCGTCGCTTCCGCCGGCAATCGAAGGAGCGAAGGCGTACCAAAGGCCCGTGTGCAAATACAAAAGGCCCTTTTTGCAGCCAGAGGAGAGCATCGCCTCGTAAACCTTTTTGTTTTCCATTCCCAAGGAAATTCTTTTGGAATACTTGAACCAAGGCATCGAGTTGTTTATGACTTCGCAGGCCGTCAGCGTGTACCATTCGCCGCGCTTTTCAAGCGGATGGCTTTGGTTCCACGCCATGACTTTGTTGAACTGAGACAAAATCAAGTCGCCGGTCGCCTTTGCCTTGTCGTCCAGCTCCCACACGTAATGGTATTTTTCGCAGACAAAAACGTTTTCAACGGCAAGCAGCGCTTCCTCGCCGGCCTCTCCTTTTTTTATTGAAGAAAAAAATTCGGCGCGCTTTTTTTCAAGCCATTCCAACGCCGCCTTTTGGTCCTTTTGCGAACGAGAGTCAAGGCGAATCTGCATGGCGCCCATCACGAGAGAATTTTCGTATTCCGTAAAGTCGGAACAAAAAACGTCCGCGGCTCCAAGCGCTAAAAACACGCCAGCCAAGACCAGCGAAAAAAGCTTCTTCATGGTTTTATCATAAGACAAAAGCGCTGTTTTTTCAAGAGCGTCGCAAGCGCATTATTAAAAAGTATAAAACGCTCTCGGGAGAATCGACCGGCCTTACTTGCGGTTGCGACAACCGCGCGCCAACTGGAAGCAAACTGTAGTTTCGAGCGGCTCTTGACATATTCCCCAAAAAAAGTTTTTAATAGCCCTTATGCAATTTTCAAAAGATTTTATTTGGGGAACGGCGACGGCCGCGGCCCAAGTTGAAGGAGCCGCCTTTGAGGACGGCAAGCAAGCCAGCATTTGGGACCAATTCTCGCGATGGCCCGGAAAGACTTTTTGGGGCGCCAACATCGACACGGCCTGCGACCACTACCACCGCTACAAGGCCGACGTTAAATTGTTGGCCGACCTAAAAATTCCCAACTACCGCTTTAGCGTCTCTTGGCCGCGCGTCATGGGCTACAGCCCCGACAGCCGAGGAAACGCAATCCACGGAACGCCCAACCAAAAGGGCTTGGACTTTTACGACCGCCTTATCGACGAGCTTTTGTCAAAGAACATCACGCCTTGGCTTACCCTTTACCACTGGGACTTGCCCCTTGAGCTTGAGCGAAAGGGCGGCTGGCGGAACCGAGACATCCGTTACTGGGCCGCGGAGTACACGGACCTTGTCGTAAGGAAATTTTCCGACCGAGTGCAAAACTTCTTTACGATTAACGAAATGCCTTGCGTCCTTGGCGGCTATGTTGGCTGGATGGCCCCTGGCTTGCAGCTGCAGCAGGCGGAAGTCTTGAACGTGGCTCACAACATTCTTCTTGCGCACGGAACGATGGCGCAAGCGATTCGCGCGGCCGCTCCCAAGGCAAAGATTTGCCTGGCCCACACAGGCTTTGGCAACTACCCAGCCACGGAAAGCAAGGAAGACATCGAGGCCTTTAAAAAATCGGTCGAGATTTACGAGCGCGAGCCGGGCGAAAAGTACGGCTTCCAAAAAGGGAGCGGCCTTTTCATGGGCCACTGCCTCACCTACTGGTGCGACCCGATTTACTTTGGCCGCTACCCCGCAGGCGCGCAAAAGGCCTTTGGAAAGGACTTCCCAAAAATTCTTCCGGGCGACATGGAAATCATCTCAACCCCGGTTGACTTCCACGGCCAAAACATCTACGAAGGAATTCCAATCCGCGCGCCCAAGACCGCCCAAGAAAAAAAGAACGGCTTTGGCACGGCGGACTTCCCGCACGGATACCCGATGACGCACTCAAAGTGGCCTGTCACTCCAAAGTCGATGAACCACTTTTTCCAATACATTTGGGAACGCTACAAAAAGCCGATTTTCGTCACGGAGAACGGCATAAGCTGCGCCGACAACCTAAGCCCCGACGGAAAATGCCACGACACCCAGCGCATCGACTTTGTCCGCGCCTACCTGGCGGAGCTTGGAAAGGCTATCAAAGCAGGCGCCGACATTCGCGGCTACTTCTACTGGTCGCTTATGGACAACTTTGAATGGGCGCGCGGCTACGGCGAGCGCTTTGGCTTGGTTCACGTTGACTACGAGACCCAAAAGCGCACTCCCAAAGACAGCGCCTACTGGTACAGCGATCTGGTCCAGACTGGAAAGTTAAAGTGATTATTTAAAATAGAGAAAAGAACGCGCGAAGGAGCGGGGCGGCGGGCGAAAACACTACGTCGGGCAAGCCCTCCGTTTTGCCATTTGAAATTTATTCAACTGCGCTCTCGCGAGCGCTGGCAATCATTTGCGCCTCAACAAAAACGCCGCGATTTTTCGCGGCGTTTTTGTTGGCTTACTAGAGATTATCAAAAAATCCCTTGGCTTTCAAAAGCTCGGCGTTGAGGATTCCTCCCATCGCCGCGCCGCGCTTTGTGTTGTGGCTAAGCGCGACAAACTTCACGTCAAAGACATTGCACTTTCGCAAGCGGCCGATGACGCAAGCCATGCCTTTTTCGGTCTCACGGTCGCGCCTGGGCTGCGGGCGGTTTTCCTCGTGGCGGACGACAATCGGACGCTCGGGCGCGCTGGGAAGCTTTAGCTCTTGCGGAACGGAAGCGTAGCTGGTCCAAACGCGCTCGATTTCCTCAAGGCTGGGCTTTTTGTCTTCCGGCAAATCAAATTCCAAGTTAACGATAGCGGTGTGTCCGTCGATTACGGGAACGCGGGTGCAGGTGGAAGAGACCAAGGGTCCGGCGGCGTTTTCAATCTTGTTGCCGCTTACCTTTCCCAAAATCTTAAGGCATTCTTTTTCTGTCTTTTCTTCCTCGCCGCCGATGTAGGGAACGATGTTGTCAATCATGTCAAAGGACGGAACGCCCGGATAACCCGCGCCGCTAACAGCCTGCTCGGTTGTGACAATCATTCTCTTTACAGGATAGCCGGCTTGTATAAGCGCGTGGAGCGGCATCATGTAAGTTTGGAGCGAGCAGTTGGGCTTAACGACGATAAAGCCCTTGTCCCAGCCTCGGTTTTTCTTTTGCTCGGCGATTACGTCAAGGTGCGAGTGGTTGATTTCTGGAACCAGCATCGGAACGTCGCTTGTCCAGCGGTTGGCGCTGGCGTTTGACACGACCGGAATTCCTTGGGCGGCGTAGCGCTCTTCCAAGGCCTTGATTTCGTCCTTGGACATTTCAAGCGCGCTAAAGACAAACTTGCACTTTCCAAGCGCCGCCTTTTCGTCGTTGGCGTCCTGGACAGTCAAGTCCGCAACGTCGCAAGGGATGTCGGCGCCGATAAGCCAACGGTTGGCCACAGCCTCGCGGTAGGGCTTTCCGGCGGAACGGGGGCTGGCCGCAACATAGGTCACGCGGAACCAAGGATGGTTTTCCAAAAGCTTAATGTAGCGCTGGCCGACCATTCCGGTCGCGCCCAAAACGCCAACTTCAATTCTATTATTTTCCATATTTTCCTCCATTATTGCGGCGCGATAATTTTAGTCGCGCCGCAAAAAGAACGAGTCAAGGCTTTAAGCGAAGCGGGCCTTGACCGTTCTTATAGTTTGCAAGCCGCTAAAGCAGCCTTGATTACCTTCTTTGCGTTGGCGTTCACTTCAACGAGCGGCGCGCGAACACCTCCGGCCGGAAGGCCTTTAAGGTTCATCGCGTACTTGATGGAAGTCGGGTTTCCGTCGACAAAGGCGGCCTTGAAAATCGGAAGCAGGCGGAAGTGCGCCTTTCGCGCCTCGTCAAACTTTCCCTTAAGGCCTGCGTCAACCATGGCCTTGACTTCTTTGGGAGCCAAGTTTGATACGACAGAAACGACTCCGTCTCCGCCAAGCGCCAAAAGCGGCAAGGTCAAGCCGTCGTCGCCTGACAAAACGGCAAAGCTGGGATGTTTGGCCTTGACTTTGGCAAGAACGTCGGCCATCTGGTTGATGTTGCCGCTGGCTTCCTTAACGCCGATGATGTTGGGCAAATCGGCGATGCGCGCCAAAGTGTCCGTGGCGATGTTGGTGCCTGTGCGGCCCTGAATGTTGTAAACCAAAATCGGAAGGCCCACTTTGCTGACGGCCGCAAAGTGGCGGTAGATTCCCTCTTGGCTGGGCTTGTTGTAATAGGGAGTCACAACCAAGGCCGCGTCGGCTCCGGCTTCCTTGGCGCGCTGGGTGTAGCGAACCGCGTCGCGGGTGTTGTTGCTTCCCGTTCCTACGATAATCGGAACGTTTTTGCCGCTTGATTTTTTATAGGCCGCGCGCTCTTCCATAATAATGGAAAGCATTTTGTCTTCTTCGTCTTCGTCAAGAGTAGGAGTTTCGCTTGTTGTGCAAAGAGGAACAAGTCCGTCGATTCCGGCTTTGAGTTGGTTTTTGACGTGTTTCCTGAAACCCTCAAAGTCCACGGCGCCGTTCTTTTTCATCGGCGTGATCATCGCTGTGTAAGTTCCCTTCAACTTTATCATAAATAACCTCCTATAGCCGCGGCTGAACGCGCGAGCCTCGCAAGCGCGTTTGTTGCCGCTTATGCGGCGCCTTTTTATTTTAGGCTTGCATACGCGCGCGTCGCCGCTAGCCTCCTATCGGCTTCCAAATAATGGAAAATATTAGCAAAGATTTTAATGAATTTGAAAAAGAAATTCAATAAGATTTTTTTCTTGCCCAAACGCTAAAATCGTTGTATAATGGAAAACATCAAAAAGGAGGCTTATATGGCTAAACAACCAAGAACATGGGGAATCTTCATCGCCCAATTGGCGTTGTCGATTTATTTAATCGTCACGGCGATCTGCCTTATCACAAAGGTAGGCTCGTCCATTTCATCGGCGGAAATCAACGCCGTGGCTGGACTTTTCGGCAAGGCCGCTCCAGTAATCAGCGTCATTATCGGAATCATCCTAGGCGTTTGCGGAATCACGTTCGCATTCAAGGCCTTTGGAATCGACTTCGGCAAATTTGACGACTATGTAAAGTACGTTACAATCGTCCTTTGGATAATCGTGACGGTCATCACTTTGATTTTCTACATCAAGGAATGGACGTCTGTTTTGGTTTTGCACTGGCTTTTGGTTTTGGCAAAGAACGCCTTGATCATCGGTTCAATATTGACAATCAAGAACGGAAAATAATTAAAAGACTTTCGGCCGCTTTGGCGGCCGTTCTGTTGTCCGCCGCCTTGGCGCCCAAGACTTTAAAAAAAGCGTCGAAGGCGGCGACGATTTGGACAAGCCGCTCATGAACGGCGACAGCTACGAATGGTTCTACGACTACGACACCCCAAGCACAAGCCATCTTATCGCCGCGCTAAAGGAACTTTTTGGCTCCTCGTATTAACCGCGCGCGGCTTTTAATTCCACCCACAAGTTTGGAGCCTCTCCACTAGAAAAAAACGGCGAAAATACGCTATAATTGTTCATTCTTTTTTATAAACGGGAAGCTTAAAATGAAAAGAACAGCCGCCGCGCTTTTATCAGTTTTTCTCTGCGGAACATTGGCCGCGCAAAAAGTGACAGTAAACGTCGAAGGACGAGGGGCCGAAAAAGACACTCTCGTTCCCATCACTGTTGAATGGAACGACGCATGGTTCGAGCCATTTGAAAAGCCTGCCTACAACCACAAGCTGGCCAGGGCGGCCGGCGCGTTAAGCTGCTTGGCTTACGACGCCAAGGATAAAACGCGCGACAACGCCCTTGCGCAAGCCTACGCAAAATACGGCGTTCCTTACGAAAACATAGAATGGCATTACGACATCGACTATTCAAACGATGTTTACGGAATAAACCAGGCCGCCTTTTCTTTGGGCTTCAAAAGGCTTTCGAGCGGCCGCGACTTGGTCTTTGTTGTAATAAGAGGAACGCCTGGCAACGAAGAGGAATGGCTTTCAAACATCAACATTCAGGACAGCTCCGTAAAGCTCCTAAAAAAAGATCCGCCTGAATACCATGAAGGCTTTTTAAAAGCAGTCACCAAAGTCAAGCTAAGCTTGCTGGACTACGCCCAAAAGCGCAAGCTTGACTTAAAGAGATCCTCTGTTTTGATTACAGGACACTCGCGCGGCGCTGCTTCGTCAAACCTTTTGAGCGCGATCCTGGTTGACGAGGAAATAGTTTCGCCTGACAGAGTTTTCGCATACACCTACGCCACGCCGAACGTGACGACTCGGCAAGACGCGCATGACGAAAAATACAATTATATTTTCAACATACTGAACGGCGAGGACATGGTTCCCGCGGCGCCAATCTACCAAAAAAAATGGCGCTTCACAAAATTCGGCGTTACAAAGGCGATTGTAAATTCCTGGACCTGCGACAGCCTTGAAGAATACCAAGAAGACTTTGTCCCAAAAATGAACGCGCTTTACACAAAATTGCTTGGCCGAGAATACCACCCGTTCAACACAGGAACGTTCATTCCGACAAAAGTCGGCGACAGCCTTGCGGTGATAAATCCAAGCGTAAGGTCGTTTTACAAAAGCATTTTCCCCCTGCACAAGCGGCTTTCAAAAACAATCGTCAAGCAGTTTCCGTCAGCGGAAGAGCGCAAGCGCGAAGAAGCATGGGGCATGGCAAAAAAAGGACACGACGACTCGCTTACCGGCCTAAGACGCCTTTTTTACACGATAAAGAAAAAAGCCGACACAAGAACGCAAGTCTTGATTGAATACAGCCTCAACGCCTTTGTCGACATGCACGCCATGCAATCCTACTTGTCTTGGCTTGTGGCGCTTGACGAGTTTGACCTTTTTACCGCAAGGCAAAGCACAATCGTCAGAATAAAGGGCGTCTTTAACGGAGCCGTCGTTGACGACAAGGGAAACATTTACGCTCGCATCTACGACGGCGTGCTTAACATTCGCGAAACAAAAGCCCCGCTCGCCGCCTGGCAAATTCCAATAGGAAACTTTGGCCCGATTTCAATCGGCTTTCCTTACTCAGAAAAATTTTCTCTCTTGGTTTACCGCGACTCGCTCGTTCCCACGCCGGTAAGAGTGACGATAGACCGCTACGATTCCGACGGAAGCTATCTTGGAACCATAAGCAAAAAATGCGCGGGCGCCCACCTGGGTAATGTCTACAGCTTTGAAGTCGGAAAGGAAGCCTTGGCAAAAACAGACGGGAGCCCAGCCAGCTACAAAAAACTCAAAGGCCACGATGCCAAAATCGCGATCAAAGACGGCAAGCTAAAAAACACAGACGTCTCGCACATGAGTTTTGAAACCCACATCGACACCGACGGTTACTTGGAAGTAGGCATGACTAGCGGACTGCAAAAGCTTTATATGATGGGCCTTTTTGGCTTTGTCATCAAAGATCCAAAAGCCACACAGTCGTTCAGCTTGGGTCTCGGAACGCAGCACTGCTTTTGCGGACCTGTCATGCTGAACGCCGAAGCCTACGTACGTTTTGCAAGGTACACGGGCTATTCATTTTTCGACGATTACGTTTTTGCCGACAAATGGCTTTTTGCCATGATTCCAGCAACCCGCTTCATGCTTTCGATAAAGCCGGCCAAGCGCATTCAATTCTTCTCGGCCCTTGAATTGAACTACAACATTCGTGAAATGAACGAAGATTATTTTTACGGAGGCTACATGAAATATCGCCACGACCCTTGGGTAATAAGCAATGATTTCAGCATTTTCCCAACCGTGCAATTTGGAATTAAATTATGAGCGGATCAACATTCGGAAAAATTTTCAGGGCCACCACTTTTGGCGAAAGCCACGGAGTCGCGCTTGGCGTTGTGATAGACGGGGTTCCAGCGGGAACAAAAATCGACTTGGCGAAAATCCAAGAGCGCCTTGACCGCCGCCGCCCCGGCGCCAAAGCCGACGGAAAATTCAACGCGGCCGTCACCGCCCGGAGCGAGGCGGACAAGGCCGAAATCCTTAGCGGCGTCTTTGAAGGAAAAGCGCAAGGAACTCCAATCGCGATAGAGATAAGGAACACCTCGCAACATTCAAGCGACTACTCAAATTTAAAGGACACCTTCCGCCCTGGCCACGCGGACTTTACGTACCAAGAAAAATACGGCTTTCGCGACTATCGCGGAGGAGGAAGAGCCAGCGGAAGGGAAACTTGCGCCCGCGTGGCAGCCGGAGCGGTTGCCCTGCAATTTTTGGAGCAAAGCCTTGGCAAAAAATTCAGCGTTACAGCCTACACTTTGCGCGCCGCCGGAATCTCTTGCAAAAAAATCGACCTTAAGGCGATTGAGCGAAACCCGATGCGCGCGGCTGACCTTGACGCCGCCCGCGCCATGCAGGAGCGCGTCGAGGAATTGCGGGCAAAAGGAGACTCCGCTGGCGGCGTCATCGAATGCCAAATAAAGGGAGTTCCCGCCGGTCTTGGCGAGCCTGTCTTTGAAAAGTTGGACGCTAGCCTTGCCGCCGCCATGCTTTCCATCGGCGCGGTAAAGGGCATCGAATTTGGCGCGGGCTTTGCGGCCGCCGACTTGACCGGCTCGCAGAATAACGACGAAATTCACGCGAAAGGCTCAAAGGCGGCGTTTAGGACAAACAATGCCGGCGGCCTTTTGGGCGGCATTTCAAACGGCGACACGATAGTTTTTAGAATCGCGATAAAGCCTGTTCCCAGCGTTTTTGTCGAGCAAGAGACTGTCAAAATGTCAAAGGGAAAATTGGCGCGGACAAAACTGAAAATACAGGGCCGGCACGACGTTTGCTTGTGCCCAAGAATCGTTCCCGTCGTGGAAGCGATGGCCGCCCTTGCAATCGCCGACGCGCTCTTGCAAAACAAAAGCGCCCGGCTTTAGTTCCAACAGGCGTCAGCGCAGCCGGCTGAGCGTTACGATTTCGGCGCCAGTGGCGAAGATTTCGTTAACCATCAAGTCAAACTTTTCATACAAGCGGGGGCCCGACACGTCGCGCTTTCCCGCGTTGATTTCAATTATCCTTGGGTCGTCAAAGTCAATGTATTGGTAACCGGCCGCCGCGCCTTCGGCCTTGATTTTTTCGTCAGCCTTGTTTTCAGGAGCGTGCCAATACAGGTTAAGCTCTTTTCCGGAACACTGGAAGAACAAATCCTCAAGGCGGGCCAAGCCTTTTGAGATGTACTTATTGTCGCTGTATACATACTTGTTGGTCAAGTCGATGTTGTTAAAGAAAATCGCGGCGCACTCGTGGCCGCCGTTCGCGATTTCCCTTGTTTCCTTGGGATAGCGGCGGATGAATTCTCCGTTAAAGAAAAAGTTGCAGCTAAGCCCATAGCTTCGGCACAAGGCCAAAACTATGTCCAAGCCGTCTGGATTTTCGTCAGCGTCAAACACCAGCGCCACTTGCCTGTTCAAATTGTTTTGCATTGCGCTTCGAGCTATCAAAGCCTTTGTCGTTATGTCGCCGGCCAAAGTCCTTATATACAAGGCATTTGAATAAAAGGAATTCTTTGTGCTTCCGCAAAACGCGCGGTAACGGTCGTTTTGCGTTTCTGTCTGTGGAAAGCCGCAAGCCTCTCTTTTCCAAGAGCCGTCCGTTTCGTTAAAGACAAAACGCTCCTTGTCGACTTCGTTGTCAAAAACAATTTCTCCGTCCTTGTTCCAAGCGGCCTTTGCCGCGCTTGACGGAAACAAGGCTTCGGAAGAATAGTCCGTCAAAGAAAGCTTTATGACGTTCCTGACGCCGCCTAAAATCAAGTTTCCGTTGTCGCGCCAAACTATAGAAAGGACGCGCTCGCCCTTGGCCTGGTGGTAAAGCTGGAAATTCTTGATTGAATAAATGTAAGTGTTGTCGCCAGTAGTGATTGCCACATACATCTTGTCAGGACCGATGGAAATTCCGTTATGAGTGTCTTGCACAAAAACCCGGCGCGACATTCTTCCGTTGGCGCCAATCGTGTAGATGGCCGACGCTTGGCGGCCGCTTCCGCGCTTGGCCAGCTTCACGCAAATGGCGGCCTCTCCAGCCTCAGTCCAAAAAACATCGAACTTCAAGGGGCACATGTTGTTCTCTTCAAAAGAACATGAATACAAGGTTTGCGCGAAAGCTCCGCTTTCCTCACCCCTCTTGCATCGGTAGTAAGAAACAAGCTCGTCTCCGCGTATCACTACGATTTCGCTTCCGTTTTTGTTAACCCAAAAGCGGTCTGTGACTCCGTCAAACTTATGCGGAAGGCGGCCCACAATTTTTCCGATTTGAATGAAATCCGCGTAAAGCCCCAGCGTGTAAAGTTCCTTTATGTCAACTTGGAAAATCAAGTCTTTTGAAATGTAAGTGATGAAACCGGCGTCATTCCAGCAAACATTGTGAATCGTTCCGTAGCCAAGGCGCCTGAATTCTTCGTGAATCAAAAGATTCTTAAAAAGCATTTCCGGATTGCAAAAATAAATCGCGCCGTCCTTTTCATAAAGAAAGTTGCTTCCGTCGGGAGACCATTTGACAGGAACGGCGGAATAGCTAAAAGGAGCGCTGTCATTCAATACGATTTTTTTTCCGGAAGAAGTTTCGGTGACAAGCAGCCTGCCTTTAAATACATCGACGCGCTCAAACTCGCAATACCATCTTCCAGTTGAACTTATCTCCGCCGGAAGCGGCGAGGCCGCGTTTTCGGGAATCGAGGGGACGCGCGAAATCCATTTTAGTTTCTTTTGCGAAAAATCGTAAATCGCGCGGCCGTAACGGTTTCTGACCAAGAGCTTGCTGGCTCCGTCAAAAACAGACAGGCGCTCCGGAAAGCAAGTCAAGGCCTCTGGAAAATATTCCGCCTTGCCGTCCTTAACCTTTCCCTTGAATACAGTCGAATATTCTGCCGAACCTGAAATTTTGTGGCTTAGCGTGAACAAAAGCTCATTCTTCTCGTTTAAATTCGGAGAAGAAAAAGTAAGTTCCGCAAATAGCGGAGCGCCAAGAGACAAGACAGCAAGCGCCGTCAAAAACATTTTCAAAGTTCGACAAAAAAAATTCATTTATGCATCTCCGCGCTCAAAGCAAGAGCGTTCAAGTCTGTCACAAGAGCGTCAACTTTTTCTTCCATTTTTTCAAGGCGCTCAAAGTATTTTTCCATTTGTTTTTCTTCAATGCATTCAAAAGCGGAATCAATCGCCTCTTCGCAATCTTCGTCGGTCACGCGGCTTCTTCCGCACCAAGGGCAAAACACATATTCCTTTTCAATCGTCCGGCCGCAACCGCCGCAAACGCAAACCGCTGTCATTTTTGGAAATTCCATTTTCATTCTCCTAATATAGCAGGCACTGCTATTTGATTAGCGTCAAGGGGTCAACGACCCTTCCGTTTTTATAAACTGTCCAATGCAAGTGGGGGCCGGTCGAATATCCTGTGGATCCGACAAGTCCGATTTTTTGCCCTTGCTGAACATATTCGCCAGTGGAACTGATTTTCTTTGACATGTGTCCGTACAAAGTCTGGTAGCCGTTTCCGTGGTCGATGATGATGTAGTTTCCGTAAATGCGGGAGAAGCTGGCTTGCAAAACCTTTCCGCCAAGCGCCGCGTAAATAGGAGTTCCAGTCGGACAGGCCATGTCCAAGCCCGGGTGGTATTGCTTGACTCCGGTAAAGGGGTCCCCTCGCCAGCCGCACTTTGACGTAAGGCGCCAAAGGCTCTTTAAGGGGCTGGCCCAACTTTCGCCCATCGCGCGGCGCAACGTGTCGCGGTCCAGCTTGGCGCCGGGAATGAACAATTCCTGGCCGACAGTCAATGTCATTGTGTCCAAATCGTTGGCGTCAAGGATGTCCTCGACGGCGGCGCCGTACTTTGCGCTGATTCCCTGGATTGTGTTTCCGGCCTTGACCTTGTACTTCAATCCGTCGCAAGATGGAATCACAAGCTTTTGTCCGGAATAAACTTGGCGGACGTTTTCGATTCCGTTCACCGCGATGATTGTCGAAACGTTCTTAAGGCCAAATTTGATTGTGATGCCGCCAACGGTCTCGCCGGCCTTTACCTTGTATGTTTGGTAAGTCACCTTGTCATGGAAAAGCGGAGCGGACGAAGCGCCGGAAACGTTTCCGTCATCGTCGATCGCGTCGCCGGAACTGAGCGCGAATTTAGACATCGCCTCGTTTATGAACTGCATTTCGTCAATCGCCTCGTTTTTGAGCGAAAGCGGATTTGAGCGGCTTTGCATAAAGTCGTAGGCCTTGTTGGCGGCAAGAGGAAGCGCCGCAAGGAATGCAAGCAAAGGAAGGGTCCATAAGTAAGAACCGATTTTTTTAAGCGTCAAAAGAGGATAAAAGGGCTTAAATCGCAGCGTCGGCATCACGATTTTTGGAAGGCCTAGCCCCCGGCTTAGCCCGCCGCGGCGGACAGCGGCCGATCCGCCCACATAACTTATTATTTCCATACGTCTATTATCGGAAAATAGAAGAAAAATTTAATAGAAAAAATTCCAGGGGAAAGAAAAGGCGCAAGGGCGCGGGGCGGCTGGCGGCAACTCTCTGTTTGCGCCGCCGCGTGAGCGGCGAAGTCCAATAGTTACAAGCGCAAACAGCGAGTAGCGACGCTAGCGAGCGGTGCCGACCAGACGCAGCCGCAACCGGGAGCTTTTTTTCCACTCTAGAATTTATTTATTATTTACTGTAAAATATTTTATTATTTTTTATAGGAGAAACTATGACCTACGGATATTTTGACGACGAGCAAAAAGAATATGTCATCACTCGCCCGGACACGCCGGCTTCTTGGAGCAACTACCTCGGCTCCACCGAATACGGAGCGGTAATCACAAACAACGCGGGCGGCTACGGCTTTTACAAGTCGGGCGCGCAAGGCCGCTTCATGCGCCTTAGGTTCAACTCCGTTCCGATGGACGCCCCAGGCCGATACTTTTACCTTCGCGACCAAGAATCCGGCGACTATTGGTCGGCCAGTTGGCAGCCCTGCGGAAAACCGCTTGACCAGTACAAGAGCGAATGCCGCCACGGAACGGCCTACACAAAGATCACGTCTGAATATTCCGGAATAAAGACAGAGGCGCTTTACTACGTTCCGCTTGGACAGAACTTTGAATACTGGCGCCTAAAGCTTACAAACACTTCAGGCAAGGCAAGAAAAATCTCCGCCTTCACATACTGCGAGCCGTCAAACCAGTGGAACACGACGCAAGACCAAGTAAACTTGCAGTACTCCCTTTTCATCTGCAAGGGCGAGCAAAAGGACAATCTTTTGCGCTTTGCCATTCACGACAACTTGTACAAGCAGTTCCCCAACGAGGAGCCAGGCGGATCATGGCAGCACTGCTGGATGGCCTTGGCCCAGGGAAAAGTTTCGGGCTTTGACACAAGCCGCGAAGCCTTTTTGGGAACATACGGAAGCTACAAAGAGCCGGCCGCCGTCATCGCAGGAAAATGCTTTGGCTCCAACGCTTACGGAGACAACTTTTGCGGCTCATTCCAAAGCGACGTTGAATTGGCCGCAGGCGAGACAAAGGAAATCATCGTCTTGTTCGGAATCGGCGACGCGTGGACGCAGGGAAAGAAAACGCTTGACGAATTTGGAAGCGCCGAGCGCGCCGACCAAGAGTTGGACAAGCTTAAAAAGAATTGGCACGCAAAGCTTGGAAGCTTTAAGGCCATGACTCCCGACGAGGACATAAACCACACGGTAAACGTTTGGGGCCTCTACAACTGCCTCATCACATTCGCCTGGAGCCGCGCCGCCAGCTTAGTCTACAACGGAGAGCGCGACGGCTTGGGCTACCGCGACAGCGTCCAAGACATTCTAGGCGTCGCCGCCGCGATTCCGCAAGAGGCCGAAACGCGCCTTGTCCGCATGATCAGCGGCCAATGCCAAAACGGCGGCGCGATTCCTGTAATTTCAAAGGACTTCAACGCAGGGCATGAAAAGGCGCCCAAGCCGGAAGAGTTCCGCAGCGACGACTGCCAGTGGTTCTTCAACTCTATTCCCTGCTATGTTGCCGAAACAGGCGACTTTGACTTTTACAAGAAGGTCGTTCCTTACGCCGACGGCGGCGAGGCGACGGTATTCGAGCACCTAAAGCAGGCGCTTTTGTTCAACCTTGAGCGAATGGGCGCCGACGGACTTCCCTGCGGCCTCTTGGCCGACTGGAACGACTGCCTTAAGCTGGGCTACAAGGGCGAGTCTTTGTTCGTCGCCTTCCAGCTGCGCCTTGGCCTTACGACATACGCCGACATCGCCCGCCGCCTTGGAAAGAATTCCGAAAGCGACTGGGCTCTTAAAGAGCGCGAGACTTTGGACAAGAACATCCAGAAAAAATGCTGGGACGGAAAATGGTTCATCTGGGCCGTGGCCGAAGACGGAACTGTTTACGGAACCCACACTATGGAAGAAGGCCAGGTTTACTTTAACACGCAAGTCTGGGCGGTAATGAGCGGCGCCGCGACGGAAGAACAGGCCCGCGAATGCATGAAGACAGTAAAGGAAAAGCTTGCCACTCCTTACGGCCTTATGCTTTGCGCGCCGCCCTTCGTCAAAGCCCCGCGCCAAATAATGACATCGGTTGTCTACAACGCCGGAATCAAGGAAAACGCCGGAATCTTCAACCACACCCAGGGCTGGGGCGTAATCGCCGAAACCTTGATGGGCAACGGCGACCAGGCCTTTGAATACAGCAAGGCTTCGATTCCGCCGGCCTACAACGACAAGGCCGAAATCCGCCAAAGCGAGCCCTATGTCGTAGGTCAAACAACCTACTCAACCTTCTCGCCCCGCGCCGGAAACACGCGCGTCTCTTGGCTTAGCGGAGCCGCCACTTGGAACTACTACTCGATTACCCAATACATTTTGGGAATCCGTCCGCAATACGACGCGCTTTTGCTGGACCCCTGCGTTCCGGCAAAATGGGACGGCTTTAAGGTGGAACGCCGCTGGCGCGGAATGAACCTTAGCATCGAGGTCAAAAACCCGGAGCATGTTTGCAAGGGAATCGTTTCAATCGAAGTTGACGGAAAGACTTTTGAAAGCGCCACAGTTCCTGTGTCGGAGCTGCGCGACGGAAGCAAAATCGTGGCTGTCATGGGAAAGAACGCCAAAGACCACGACTGGCAGCGCTTGTAAAGCAAAAGGCCTTAAAGGCCAAGACTACCGCCCTCAACGGGCGGAAAGCCCCGCGCCAGGCGCGGGCTTTTTTTTTGCCAAAAAATTTTTACGCCGCGCAACAAATTCCCCCTTAAGTTGTCTAATAAATAGAGGAAAATAAAATGGCAAAAAAGAATCTTTTTAAGACAATTTATTCGCTCCCCGAAATTTTGGCGACAAACTTCCAGAAGTTCGCCAAAAAGCCCGCCATGATTTTGGGCGGCGACAAGAAAATCTCATACAACGACATGCGCTGGGACATTTTTAAGACTTCAAACGTTTTGCGCGTCGGAGGAAAAACGCCCAAGAGCGTGGCGATTTTCATCGACGACTCTCCGCAGGCGATCGAAAGCTTTTACAGCGTTCTTACGATTGGCTCAAAGGCCGCGCTCTTGCGCTACGACATGAGCAAGGAAGAAGTGGCCGCCGCCCTTAAAAACGAAAAGCCCGAAGCGGTCTTTATCCGCGCGGCCAAAATGGACTTGCTTCCGCAAGACCTTAACGCCGTCGTTTACGAAATCGCCAACAACAGCGTGCTTAAAAAACACGACAAGGAAGAAATCCAAAAGCGCGCCCAAGAGGCGGTTGACAATTCGCAGGAAAAAGTTTTGGCCGTCGCCTACTCCAGCGGAAACAAGCGCTCCGAGTTTACAAGAAGCGACTTGGCAAAAATGATAGGCAAAAAGGACAAGGTAAAAAAGAGCTACGGCTCGCTTGTTGAATACGTGTCAAACCTTTTCAACGCCTTTATCAAAGGCCGCGCGGTCCAGGCCAACTTATAGCGGCTGGCCTAACAAGCCTTGCGCGCAAAAAAAATCCCGCTCCAAGCGGGATTTTTTTGTCTTTACAACATCAATCGTTGTTCAAAATCCAAAGGGCTTTTTCCATCAAGCCTTGGCCCGGAATCACGCGCGGGCCAGCCTCAACGGCAGGCTCGTCCACGACCGTCGGCTCTTCAACTGTTGGCTCGGCTTCAACTTCAGGCGCGGCCGTTTCTTGGGCTTGCGAAAAATCAACGGCAGGCTCGTCGGCGACCGTCGGCTCTTCAACTGTTGGCTCGGTCTCAATTGTTGGAGCCGCCGCGACCGCTGGCTCGCCAGCCGCGCCTCCCAAAGAATCCTGTATGTAAATCTTAAAGGGCTTTTCCAATTCAAGCGTGTTGGGGGCGGCCGCGTTTTGGAAAGGCGTTACTGGCGACTGCAATTCGGCGATTTCGCCAAAGTTCTTTATTTCCTTGCTTAGGCCGCCTTCGTCGCTTGCAAGCGCGGCGTAAACGACGTTCCTGTACATGGCGAACTTTCCAAAGCCGAACAAAAACTCGTCGTTGTCCAAGCCAAGGCCGCCAAAAAAGTAAACTCTTTTTAGCTCGTGGGCGCGCGCAAGCTCGACGCAAAATTCCTTTACGGCGGGCGAAACTGTTTTTTGCTCCGTAACTTTCTCAGTAACCACAACCAAAGTCGTAATGTCTTCAAGCTCGTTGGGCTGGTGCTTGTCAAGTTCTTCTTCCGGCCTGTCAGGATAAAGGGAGCGCTCGTCGACAAGCTCAAAGCATTCCGACACGCTTTGCATTCCGTAAACAAAGCGCGGCTCTTGCGGTTCGGCCGACTGCGGCTCGTCGTCAATCTCAGGCTCGCCTTCTCCGTCGTGGGCGTGGGCCTGCGCGTCGGCGACGCGGGCGGCATAAACCGCTTCGTCCACTTCCTGGACGCCTCGGGCCACAGCGTCGTCAAGCTCTTCGGGCTTTATGCGGACGCTTTCCATTTCTTCGTCTTCGGAATCTTCGCCGTCGCCGGAGCCAACGTTTTGGCCAAGAATGTCGGCGAGCAAGTCGTCGGAGCCGCCCGCTTCCAGGGCTTTGCCATCGTCATCCGGGGATTCGCCGGCGCTTTCGGCCGAGGCTTCTTCTTCCGCCGACTCTTCTTCCGGCGCGTCAACGTCGTCAAGAATGCTGTCTTCTATTCCGCCGTCCTCGTCGTCAAAAATGTCTTCTTGGCTTACGATGGCGGCCTCCGCGCTTTCTTTTGCGGCGGCTTCTTTTTGGTATTCTTCGGAACTGGTGTCAATGATTTCCGCGACGACCTCCGTCTTAAGCGCGACAAAAATCGGGTGCTCGACAAGCGGACAGTCGATGAAAACTTTTTCCAAAGCGTCGCAGCCTTGGAAGGCTTCGCTGTGGCTTTGGACTACAGTCTGCGGAATCGTTATTTGTCGCGCGGTCGCGGGAACTTTTATCAAAGAAAGGCTTCCGTCGTCGCGGCGCGCAAAAAGGCAGCCGTCGTCGTCAATGAAAAAGGCCGGATTGTCGTCCGCAAAACGGATGCGAGAAAGGCTTGTACAATTTCTAAAGGCGTCGTCTTCTATTAACTTAAGGCCGGCGGGCAAGACGACCGTCTCCAAATTTTCGCAATAGCCAAAGGCGCCGCTTCTTATGACGGCGACGCTGGGCGGAAGCGTTACGGATTCAAGCGAAACGCATTCCGAAAAAACGTTGCGCGGCAATTCCAGAATTCCGTTCCTAAAAGGAAATTCCACAAGCGACGCGCAGCGCTCGAACATGCTTTCCGAAAGCGCCTTGATTGTGTCGCACATTTCGATTTTTTCAAGCGAAAGGCAGCCGCTGAAAATTCCAGGCTCGACAAGCTCAAGATGTTTTGGCAAGCGGACAAATTGCAGCGCGTCGCAACCGGCAAAGGCTTCGTAGCCGATTTCGGTGACGGTGTCGGGCAGTTCCAAGCGGTTTACGGGAGCGTCGGCCATCGCGCGGCGGTCTATCTTTTCAACCCCTTGCGGAATGGAAAGCTCCGCCGGGCAGTTTTGCTCGTAAACGCTCGAAAGAGTCTTGTTATTGTTTGTCAGAAAAAAAATGTCGCTTGCCTGCATATTTTTCAATTATACAATAGGATTTGAAATTTTTCAACAAAATTAGCCGCGGGCAGGAACTGCGGACGCGATTGGGGCGGCGTCTTTGCAAAAGGTTGTAATGCGGACTGAACCGTTGGGCGTTACCGCCGAAATGCTCCAGCCCTCGCGCATGATGGACAAAATTTTTCTGTCAGCCTGAACGTCGCCGATTTTGTAAATAAAAGTGCGAACAGTATTGTTCATAATTCCCCTTGACATCACGGTTTTTAAAATGCATCGCTTTTATTATCGGCAGAATGTCGCGAACGCTTGAGGGTAAATAGGAAGCGTCCGACTAGGACGCGGCGAAACCGCTCGATTGCCAGCCCGCGCGAGCGGGCTTGTGGATAATTTCCTATACAAAACGGAGCGAAGCGACGTAAACAACAATTAAGGTCTTGCGTCCGCCAACACGAGCGGCTTAGTCCACCTTTACTTTTGCCCATTGCGGCAAAAGGCGCTGGGGATCGCTGGCCAAAAGGGCGCGGCAAAAAAGCTCGCCGGCCTTGTCGTAAACCAAGCTCATCGTTATAACCTCGTCGCCCTTAAAGTCGCTCAAAACATAGTCGGCGATGTTGGCGCCGGCCGGCTTTGAAATGCCAAAGCGCAGGCGCCAAAAATCCGCCGTGCCCAAATTTTCTTTTGTGGAACGGAGGCCGTTGTGGCCGGCAAGTCCGCCCGACCACTTTAAGCTAAAGGTTCCAATCGGAAGCTCAAGCTCGTCGTGCAAGACCAAAATTTCAGACGGCTCGATTTTAAAGAATTGAGCCAAGGCCAAAATCGACTCTCCGGACAGGTTCATAAAAGTTCCGGGCTTTAAAAAGTAAATCTTGTCGGGCGGATTTTTGGGCGTGACAAGATTTGGAAAATGCCGCGCAACCTTTTGCGAAAAATCGTCAAAAGAAAGCGCCGCCCATTCGCCCTTGAATTTTTGCTGCCAGTTCAGTTCCCCATAAAAAGGCAAGGCGCTCGCAAACTGCCACGCCGTGTTGTGCCTGTTGCGCTCGTATTGCGAGCCGATGTTTCCCAAAAATGCCGCGAGTTTAATCATAGTATTAGTGTAGCAAAAAAACGCGGGAATTGCAAATAGGCGAAAAATGCTGCCAAAAACCGCGCTTTAAATTAACTTTTCTTCGTCTCTGCGTGAATATAAAATTCTTCGGACTTCCATAACATTGTCAATGACGACATACCAGACGGTATAATTTCCAACATTTATCCTGCGGTAAGGATGCGGACGCTCTTTTTTGGAATTCCATATTGCGAAAGATTCCGGCACTTCCAAGCGGTCAAGTATGGCCGCTTCTATTTTAGAAAGAGTATTCTCAGCCGCGATGGGATTTTGCAAATTATTCTGAATATAATCCACAATCTCCGCCAAATCTTGTTCCGCCAATGGAAGATAGCGCAAAGTATATTTTTTCATTTAACTTTTTTTATCCTTGAGCGGACAGACGAAAAAACTTTTTTGTGCGAAAGGCGCGCGTCGGTTGAGGCGGCTTGAATGTCAGCTACGTCAAGCTGGCGTTCAGTATCGTCCGAAAGCGTTTCGTACAAATCAAGGCTCATAACAACCATAGAGCCATATCCGTTCTTTGTCAAAAAAACAGGCCGCTTGCTTGTTGTGACAATGCTCTCTATTTCTGAAAACTTATTCCTTAAATCCGACACAGGTCTAATCTGCAACATAAAAACTCCTATGGCATAATTATATCATAATATTATCATAATTTGCAAGAGTTTTTTTTGGCAAAATCGGACAATTAGCGTCCAGCCATAAAACGCTTGCTTTGCTTTAAGACTTGATACAGCTGGCCGAGGGATTTGTTTTGGCCTTTTAGGTGGGCGGGCTTTGGGGAAAGAGCGTCGGAAGAAATGTCTTTGTATAAAAGCGGGTCATCGTCAATCGCTTGGCCCATGTAAATCAGAATTTTGAGCAGTTTGGCTTCGGCGTTGGTAAAGTCTTTTGTAACGCGGTGTTTTCCGATTGAAAAGCTTTTTGCGCATTCGTTGAGCTGCCAAAAGAATTGCGCCAAAACGCGGCACTGGAAGTGAAGGCAATTTTCCTTATTGATGTTACCTGGCTTATTTTCCACTTCTTCAATAAAACGTCTTTTGTATTCCGCCTTTACGCGGCTCATGTCGCGGCCGCAGTCGTTGAAAAAGAACTGAATCACGCCTTGAAACGCGATGGCGTAATCAAGGCTTCTGTAAAAATCCAAAAGCGAAGAATACTCTTGTTCCCATTTGATTTTGTTTGGAATCCATATTGCGACGAGAATGGAGATGATTGTTAGCATTATTTGAATTGTATCTGTCATTTTTGATAAATCACACGGAAATTTTAAATCTCCATCACACAGGTCATATAGTGCTTGAGAAGGTCATCATTGCGTCTATATTCATCCTGCAACAGTCGATTCTTCATACTGCAAATAGCATTTAACTTTGCAAATTTTAGTCCAGAATCATCGTTTATCAAAAGCAAAAATAAAACTATAAGAGTCGCTATGAGTATGACAAAATACAAAAAGCAAAACAAAAAAAAGACAAAAGAACTTTTATCCACAATTTCCTTTATTATGCAAACTAAAGACTTTGATGAATCACCTTTGCATTCACAACAGACTTGCGGACTAGATGTGTTTTTACAGATAGAATTCTCTATATTTTTGCCTGCCACTGAAATATTGCAACATTTACTCACATCAATCATTTTGGCAACAATATAGCAAGTAAACAACAGAGTAAAAATTATAGCTATAAGAAGAACGACCTTCCCTTTCACTGAACCGGAATACTGTAGATTATCCCCAAAAGTTGATTTACTTTTCCCTTTTGCCCCATCAAATTTAACACTATAAATATCCTTCTTGGTTTTCTTAACTGATAAAATCATTTCGTCTTCGTCATTCTTTTTCATTTTTTTTCTCCGTGCAGTTATTTCCTATACAGTCCATAATCATCTGTACAGCGCAACAATGCTTTTGCATTTTCTTTAACATCAGTCTCCATAGGAGACCCAACATCTCCAATGTAAGGTTTTGGATTACCCTCTTCGTCTTTCAGATACCATAGGCTTGTCGTATCCTTGAATTCGGCTGATTTTAGACTTGAACAACCATTAAAAGCACAGGCTTCAATAGCATTTATCTCCGTATCAAATTTTAAGGTTGTCAGACTAGTACAACCTTGGAACGCTTTTTTGCCAATTTTTTTTAATGATACAGGAAAAGTCAAAGAAAAATCGAGCGCCGTACAATTTTCAAAAGCGCTTTCGCCAATTGATTCGATATCATTTGCCTTTGACCAATATATATATGAAAGTTTGGAACATCCTTTACAAAATCCACTTGGAATATATTTAAGACCATAGGGAATGTTAATACGCCAAAGGCTTGCGCAGTTTTCAAAAGCACACCAACCAATTTTTGTAACATTGTCAAAACTCGGCAAAGAATCGTATTTAAGAGCTGTACAACCAGAAAAGGCATAGTTACCAATACTCGTAAGACCACTAGGAATTATTATAGTTTTAAAATTCGCGCAACCAGAAAAAGTTCCATTTGGAATTTCTGTAATGCCATTTGGAAATGTAACAGATTTTAGGTTTGCGCAATCAGAAAAAATATAGTCGCCAAGACTTGTAATGCTATCAGGAATTGTCATAGTTTCAAGACTTGAGCACCCCGAAAAGGCATGTGAAGGAATCTCCGTAATGCCGCTAGGGAATGTTACAGATTTAAGATTTGAACAACCAGAGAAAATATACTCGCCTATACTTTCAATGCTATTAGGAATTACAAAATCTGTGAGACCAGAGGCATTCTCAAAAGCATGGTTTCCGATTGATGTTATGTTGCTTGAAAACTGTATATTCAATGGCGCTTCAGAATTCTTAAACAGGCCGTCGCCAATTTTCGTTACCCCCTCAGAAAAAGATACATTTTTCGTCACATTTCCACTGAACAAACTGGACAAACTGACACCTTTCTCCGCGATTTTTCCTATTTTTATATTGACTGCATTTGGACAATAAAATGAAAATGAACCTTCTATTACTTCCACACTGTCTGGAATATTTATGTTGTCAAGACTTAAGCAATAAGCAAAAGCGCCAAGACCTATTTTTGTTGTGGTTTCAGGAATAACCACTTCCGTAATTTCTTTGCAGTTATAGAAGGCATATCGTGGGATAATCGCATTGCTTGTCAGCACAACCTTTTTCAAAGAAGCTGGAATGTAAAAAGTGGGTTCCTCTTCATACCAGACATGTCCGCCGGTAGGGGAGTATACTTCATATTTTTGCTTCGTCGCCGTTCCGCCATCATATGAATTTTTTCCAAAAATATAGCCAAATAGCCATTCCTCACATGACTTAACTTCATCAGCTGCATACTTGCCAACAAATGGAAGCGTAATTTTCTCAAGAGATGAGCAGCCGCTGAAGGCACCCTCCCCTATAGATTTTACACTGTCAGGAACAGTTACATTCTTTAATCCAACGCATCCCTTAAAAGCGTTAGCGCCAATAGAGAATTCCCCAGAAGGCAAAATAACTTGTTTTAAATTTACGCATTCATAAAATGAACAATAATTATTTAACGATGACGCCTCTTCCAAACCAGAGAGGCCTTGAACCTCTGACAAATCCAAAGTAACAAGAATATCAGGCTTTGACGAATGCAGTTCTTTAAGAGCCGCATTAATTTTGCGAATCACATCCGCTGAAAAAATTCCAGTAGCTTTTACAGTACCGCTTTTTGTCATATTTTTTATTTTCGCAACTATATTATTACTATCACCGGTTGCGGAGACATTATATTTTGCATAAAGATTAATGTCAGAATGACGTTCACCTGCCTTCCAACCTGTTATAGTTTGCATCGCGCATTCCGCATCTTCAAACCACCATTCTATAAATGAAATATCTTCTTCAGAAGGCTCCACAAGACTTACATCATCTTCCACAGTGTAAGTTGACTTAATTAGTTTATGAACAAAATTGTATGTAATTGTATATTTTTTCGCCGTCCACTTTGCGTAAAGCGTTACATTTTCATCGCCATTTCCTATCGCTGTAATTTTGCTTTCTGCCGAACAAGTTGAATCTGTATGCCAACCGCTGAATGTGTAATAATCCCGCGCAACACTTTGCGGCAACGCTATCGCCGCGCTTCTTCGTGTAAACGTTTCCGGCGCGACAGTGCCAGGGGCAAAAGAGCCGCCGTTCAATTCGTAGGTGATTGTGTAAAGCTCGTCAAAACTTTCTATCGTCCGACTGGCGGAAGAGTCAAAGCCGCTTGCGATTTGAACAAGTTCGCTCCAAGAGGCGATTTCCGTATCGACCCCATTGACGCTTGCGTAAAACTTTATCTTAGCCCTGTATGTTCCCGCCGTGATTTGTGAGCCGCTAAAGGTAACCGCGTTGTTTGAAATCGCAAGATTTTTTGGCTCATAACCGCTTACGATTGTCTTGTCCATATTTTCCAGCGAGGCGACTACGCGGGAAACATTTTGAGCGTTTGCCGCTCCGTCAAAAGAAAGCGCAAGGCTAAAGGAACCAGGGCCGCCGCCAATATCGTCAAGCGCAAGGCTGAATAAAAGCGAGTTTTGCCCGCTAACGATTTCTTTTTGCAAAGTTCCGCTAAAAGAACTTCCTCCGCTTGTCGCGCTAAGGTTGAACGTCCATATTCCAACTTCAAGCGGAACGGACGCGCTTTGCATTGCGGCGGCGCTTGCCCAAGAGCCAAGCGTTTTTTGAGATTCTCCTTGTTTTGTTCCTTTTAGAACAAGATTTGAAAAGACCGCGCCTTGAACATCGGGCAAAAGGGTCTTTGACACGGAGGCATCGTCCAAAGTCAGCGTTAAATAAGCGGCATTGTCATCGGTGGTCGCCGCTCCAAAAGGAACCGCGACCGCGCCGTTGTCCTGCATGTTTGAACAAGAAAAAAATCCGATTGCAAAAAGCGCGATTGTTACAGTTGAAATAATCTTTATAATTCCAGTCATATTGCCTCTCCTTAGTTAACCTTGATTTGCGCGGTATATGAGAACCATTTGCCGCCCTTCTTTGCTTCCAGCGTCAGAGTGTACGTTCCCTTTAACAAAGTTGACGTGTCGATTGAGCAAGTCCGCGCGGAGCCTTTTGCCGCGCCGTCAAGCGCCCAACTGTATGAATCGCATTCTTCAGCTGTGAACGTAACAATGTTGCCGCTTTGCGATTTAGTCACGCTTATGTCCGAAAGCGGGTCAACCGAAATATCTATGCCGCGAACTTCGTTCAAAAGCCACACGGCGGTGTAGGTCGCGTCTTCCTCGTAAACAGAAGGCAGCGCGCCGCCGTTTGTATTCCAGCCCATAAAGGTATAGTTTGCTCTTTGCGGATTGGAGAGAGTTGGAACGGAAGCGCCGGTTTTTCCAGTTTTCTCAAGTGTTCCAGTTTGACCATCCAAAGTGCCGCCCGCAAGATCTAGAGTTAGAGTCACGGTTTTGCGCTTGTAGTAGATTTTCATCTCTGTGCTGCCATTTCCATTGATATATTGGCGACTGACAGGTTCTGCCGTAAAACCTGGATAATCTTTTGAAGTCGGCGTAACATAAGACGCTGTTGCCCCCGTTAAATTTTCAGTTTCATAGAGAGTGTAGTTTGAATCGTTAGGATTTTCCTGATAGTGCAACACCTTATACGGCGTGTCATTTCTTGGCACCCATCTTGCCCAATATTTGACATTATTCCTTGTTGCACTTGGCAGCACAGGCAAAGAGCTACCTGTATATCGATTGTTGTCATACCAACCGTCAAAATCATAACCATCTCTATAAATATTTTCAGCTGTCGGCAAAATAATATTTTCAGATTCTATGAAAAGTTCTTGGGCTTTGTAGCCAGTTGTCCATTTGCCAGAATTCAATTCATATGTTATAACATAAACTCGTTTCCATTCTTCTTGTTCCAAAACATAAAGAGCTCCTCCATACTGAGTAGGTTTAGAATCCATATTTACATTTTTCAAATCTTCATATGTAGAATTATAGTAAATTTCTTTTATATTGAGACAACCCCTAAATGCTGCTGAAAGAATTCTTACAAGATTCTTTGAAAGATAAACTGTTTCAAGTTCGGCACAATTTTCAAAAGCACTATAAGGTATTCGTGTAACTTGATCCGGCAGTTTTATAACTTTTAATTTTGTACCAATAAACCCATAGTCCGAACTGTTAAATGAATCAGGGAGCGTTATGCCGGTAAAATTCTCGCATCTATTAAAGAAGCTACCTGTCAACTCAAACAGAGTTGTCGCGGCGCTAAAGTCAAAATAGAAATCTGTTGTAATATTAGCCTTCAGAGCGGCGTTTACAGATCCATTCTGCCAACGATTTATGCTTGTATCAGTGACAAACAAATAAAATTCTTCTCCTTCCAACGTAAGCGCCGCAATGTCATTCGCCACCGTTTGCATTGTAGTCACCCGCACAGTAGCTCCGCTTGGTGTCCACGGCGTGGCATGCGTCCATTTAGCATGAAGAGTTATTGAATTATCATCCCCGGCAACACCATCAACAGGAAGTTCTGTAACTTGATTAGAATATGTTCCTCCGCTATAATCCGCAAACCAGCCCGCAAAAACAAAATTGCTGTCTGTATAAATCGGAGAGGCCAACGCGCCTCCGGTTGATGCAGACACGCTTGTAGCAGTATTCGGATTTGTCACGCCGCTATCAAAAAGCAAATCGTAATTTACCGTGTAAACTTTTTCCGTCCACTTTGCGTACAAGGTCAGTGTGGCTCCAGCCTCGGCACTGTCTTTGTCAATCTGCGTTACGGCAGTTCCGTTGAACTCGCTGTCCAAATACAAGCCCGCAAAATCATAAAAGCGCTTTGTGTAAGCGGGCAAAGAAAGCTTCGCGTCTTCCGTGCTGAATCCCGTAACCGCAAGCGAACCTTCCGCCAGTGTCGTGCAATCAACTCCTTCAATCACAACCGTGTAAAGCGTTCCAGCCCAGTGGCCGTACAAAACAACGTCGCCGCTAAGCCCCGCAAAGCTGGTGACCGCTTGCGTTTGCGCTTGGTCGGAGTACCAGCCCTTGAATTGGAAGCCATCTTTTTGCGGAATAGTCAGCGCGCTTTGGACGGTGAATTTTCCGCTTGTACGCGATTCGCCTGTCATGTCGTCGGAACCGTTCGTTATGACGTATATGACGTTGTATTCTGCTGGAGGCGTTGGCGTTGGGGTTGTGGGAGTTGTTTGCGTTCCGCCGCCGGAATCCGGCTGGCTTTCGCCGCCGCTTGGCGTTGTTGGATTGTCCGTTGGCGTGGTTACTGTAGGAGCGTCGCCTCCTCCGCCAGCAGAGTTAGAGCAAGAAAAAATGCACACCGCAAAGAAAAAAGCCGCAAACAAAAGGAAAAGTTTTTTCATAAAATTCTGTCTCCCGCGTTAAAACTCCGTCATTTTGACGGAAAATATCCATAATTATAGCGCTAAATTCCGCTTTTATCAATAAATTTATAGCAAAACAACGGTTTTTACGGCATTTTGACTGTTTAGAATAATAAAAAAGCGCCGCATAATGGTTCCATGACGCTTGAAGAATTAAATTTAGTTTACACTTCAAACATAAAGGAAAAAAGAAAGGAGCGCGGATTAAAACAGCGCGAGCTTGCGGAAAAAGCCGGCCTTAGCGAAAAGTTTTTGAGCGACATAGAAAGCGGACGCCGTTGGGGAAAATACGACACTCTCTTGGCCTTGTCCAACGCCCTCGAAGTCGAACCCTTCGAACTACTCTTGCCTTTGGGAAAATCCGTCAACTACAACAGCCTTCAAACCCGTTCCCTCATGAAGCAAGTGCGGGCAAATGTCTCTGACCTACTGGACACCCTTGAGCGCTTTTTGGGCGAAAAATAAAAAAGCGGCCACTAGCAAAAGCGCTTTTTTTCCGTTAGAATAACTCCATGAACATTATTTCCACGCCGCATAAGCTTTCGGGCGCCATCACGGTGCCAGGCTCCAAGAGCCACACAATTCGAGCCCTCATTCTTTCCGCGCTGGCGGAAGGCCAGTCAAAGATTTCAAATCCGCTTTCCAGCGCGGACTGCCTTAGCGCGGCAAACGCGATTCCGCTTTTGGGAGCGGGCATGGATTTTGGCGACGGCTCGGTTTGGACTGTGAGCGGCGCGGGAAAGGACATCCACCTTCCGACCGACGTGGTGAACGTTGGAAACTCCGGCTCCCTCCTTTACTTTTTGTCTCCGATTTGCTCCACCTTTGAAGGAACGTCCGTATTTACCGGAGACGCAAGCATCCGAAAAAGGCCCGTCCATCACGTGGCCGACGTGATAAAGCAAATGGGAGCCGACGCTTGGCTCTCCGTTCCCGGAACCACGACCTGCCCGCTAATCGTCCGCGGAAAGGCCGACGGAAAAAACGTCGTCCGCACCGAAGGCTCGATTTCAAGCCAATACATAACCGGAATGATGATGGCCGCGCTGCGCCTGCCGGGCGGCTTGAAAATCGAATTGTCCGACCCAAAGGAAACGCCCTACCTTACGATGACAAAATTGTGGCTTGAAGAATTTGGCGCTAGCGTCCAAATGTCGGACGACTTTAAAAAGATTTCAGTAACGCCGCCCGCCCAGCTTAAGGCCAAGGACTTTGCCATTCCCAGCGATTGGGAAGGAGTGGCCTTTCCGCTAATCGCCGCGCTTTTGACGGACAGCAAAATAACGATTCAAAACGTGGACTTTTCGGGAAGCCAGGGCGACGACAAAATCGTCGGCGTCTTGCGCTCGGTCGGCGCAGACATTGTGGAAGATAAAAAAGCAAAGACGCTCACCGTTACCGGCGGAAAGCCTTTAAGCGCGCGCGGCCTCCCCGGACAAACATTGCGCGTTCCGATTTCGGGCTTTCCTGACGCGATTTGCGCGCTTGCCGTGGCCGCCTGCTTTATCGAAGGAAAGACGGTTATCGAAGACGCCGCCGTTTGCCGACGCAAGGAAACCGACCGCATCTCTACGCTTAAACTGGAATTGGAAAAAACCGGCGCCAAAGTTGAGGAAGGCCCGGACTGGCTTGCGATTTACGGCGGCCAAAAATTGCATGGCGCGCAAATTCAAAGCCACGACGACCACCGAATCGCGATGGCGGCGGCCTGCCTTGGACTTGCGCTTCCTGCCGGCCAATCGATAGAAATTGTCGGAGCGGAATGCGCGAGCGTATCGTTCCCGCGCTTTTACGAATTGATGAACGGCTTGGGCTGCGGCTTTACGGAAGCCTAAGCCTGCTCGCCGCCCCTAAAATTTTCTAGCATTTTGTGAAGGTTTTTCATAAGCGCGTCACCGTCAACCTGATCCAGCTTGGCTTCGCATATCAACTTGTCGGGATTTTCGCGGCACTTTTTTTCTAAGCCTTTCCCTTTTGAAGTCAAAGAGATGATTACGCTGCGCTCGTCGTTGGGGCTTCGCTCGCGGACCACCAAAGATTTTTCCGCCATCTTTTTTAAAAGCGGAGTCAACGTTCCTGAATCCAAGAAAATTTTCTGGCCCAATTCCTTTACGGGAACCTTGTCCTTTTCCCAAAGAGCCATCAAAACGACATACTCTGTGTAAGTCAAGTCCAAGGGATCAAGAATCGGCTTGTAGGCTTTTATGATTTCGCGCGAGCAAGCGTACAAGGCAAAGCAAAGCTGCTTGTCAAGGCGCAAAAGCTCCGGGTCGTTCTTATTTACTTGCATTTTTTTAGCATAGCATAAAACTAAAAATAATGCAAGTAAATTGTGTTCAATTTAATCTTGGCTGCCCAAGAAATTGTCCGCCAGCTTGTTCAAGGCGATGACCAAGTCGTCCTCTTCCAAGAAGCCGGCCAAGGCCTTCATGTCGGTAACAACGATTCGGGCAAGCTCGTCCTGGGAATAGTCTGTGGCCATGTCTTCCTCTTGAACGTAGTCCGACAGCGCGCCGCTCTTTCTTAAGGCGGCCGAAGTCTTTAAGAGGCCGGGCCTTCCTTCCAGCTTGGAAATCAAGTAGTCCAAAGTGACGCGCGTGCGGCTTTGCAAGAATTCCTTCCTTTCGCTTTCGGGAAGGGATTCGCTAAGAGAGCGCAAGGTTTTAAAAAGCTTAATCTCGGCCGAATAGTCGCGGTCGATTCCATCAACCTTAAGGATGTTCTCAATCGCGGGAATCATTTGGGTGGCCTTTTGCACGGCGCTGTCAAAGGTCGGCGGCTCCGGCTCTGGCTCTGCTTCCGGTTCCGGTTCGGGAGCGGCGGCTTCTTCTTCGACAGCAGGCTCCTCTTCGATTACGGGCTCTTCTTCGACCGCTGGTTCCTCTTCGACTGCTGGCTCGGAAGCGGGCGCGTCCACAAAAGACTCTTCATCGTCAGAAAACTTGTCCGCCGCGTCTTCGCCGACATCTTCTTCCGCCTCCTCTTCGCCGGGAACAGTCGTTCCAAGAATATCGTCAAACAAATCGTCAAGGCCGTCGTCTTCCGCGGACTCCTGAGGCTCTTCCGATTCTTGCGGTTCTTCTGGAACTTCTTCCGCCTCTTTTTCGGCCTTGTATTCCTCAAGCGCTTCGGCGGCTTTCTTCGCCGCTTCTTCGGCCATTTGCTCCATGCGCTCGTTCAATTCGTCTTGGCTTTGCTCTATAGCCTGAGCGTTGTCGGCGGCCTTTTGCGCGGCGTACCAAGCCTTTTCGGCGGAGTCGCTGGCCTTTTTTGCGTTGTCTTCGATTTGCGCCATTTTGTTCATCAAGTCGCGGTTTGCGTTTTCCAATTCGCGAAGGCGTTCGTCGGCGCGCGGATCAGGCGCGTAGTTTTGCGGAGGATAGTCGCGCGGCGGTTCGTAGCGCTGGGGCTGAGGCTGCGGTTCATACGGAGGCTCGTATGCGGGCTCAGAATTATAGGCCGGCGCTTCTTCTTCGGCTGGAGAGGCGGCGCCAGAAACGTCTTCGCCAGGAAGCGTCGAGTCAAAGCCAAAGGGCGTCTCCTCTTCCTCAGGCTTATCCTTTAACGTTGACTCGTCGCCAAGGAGATCCATGTCGTTGGCCTTCTCGTCTTCCTCTTCTTCCTTGTCGGTGGAATCGGCTATGTCGCCAAAATCGACTTCAGGCTCGTCTTCCAAAAGCGGAGACTTTCCAAAGTCGTCAAAATCAAAGTCGTCCGTAGTCAATCCGTCTTCTTCTTCCACGCTTTCTTCGACGATATTCTCTTCCTGCCCCATGTCAATCTGAACGCTGTCCGTTTCGTCAAAGCCGGCGTTCAAGTCTTCGTCTTCATTCATGTCAAAGCCCAAGTCAAGAGGCTCCGCTTCCTTTCCGATGGAAGAAGCTATTCTAGCGGAAGCCTGCTTGGCCATTTTGTTTTCGCTTCCCAATTCCAAGGCCCTGTTGTAAGCGGCAAGAGCGTCGTTAACGTTCCCCATAGACTCTTCCAACTGAGCCAAAGCGACATAGGCGTTTGAACTGCTGGGCGCTGTTTGCTTGATGTATTCCTTTATCTTGCTTTCGGCCTTCGACAGGTTTCCTTTTTGCTTGTAGCGCTTGGAAGCGTTCTTAAGGTGAGCCTTGTATGCCGGGTCAAAGCTTTCGATTTTTTTGTAGCAATCGTCGGCGCTTTTTTCGTCGTCGGAACAAATGTAATACTGGCCGGCCAAGTCAAGCGTTTCCAAATCGTCTTGGTCCTTGTCCATCAATGCCTTTAGGTCTTTGTTGGCTGCAGCCATCTTCTTTGCGCTAAGGTTTATTGAAACGGAATCCTTGGTGACCCTGTCGTCGTCGGCGGCAATTGACTTGGCCTTTTGAATCGCGTCAACCGCGTCGGCGTTCTTCCCCTGCGCCTCATACGATTTCGCCAAGCCCAGCAAGGCCTTTACTCTTTTTGGGTCGGACTTAAGCGAAAGCTTGTAGCGCTCCTCCGCCCCCTCGTAAAAATCCTCGGCCATGTATATGTCGCCCATCAAGGACTGAAGCCGCGCGCTGTCGCCATTCACTTTTATCGCCTGCTCGGTAACGCTCTCCGCTTCCTTGATTCTTCCCTTCTTAAAAAGAAGGCGCGCGTACTCAACGTAGGCTTCCTTCCAGCCCGGCTTGTAGCGCAAGGCGGCCTCGTACTCGCGGATCGAACCGTCGATGTTGCCGGAAGACTCGTAAGTGTGCGCCAAGTTAAAGTGCAAAATCGGATGGTTGGGGTCAACCTTAAGACCCATTTGATAGGCTTGAATCGCCGCGTCATATTCTTTTTTCAGCTCATAAATCGAACCCATGTGGTTGTAAGCCAAAACGTCGTTGGGGTTCAGCGTTACGACCGTTTCAAAGCAGTCAATCGCGTCCTTGAAATTTTCCTGGAACTTGTATGTGAAGCCAAGGTTGTAGTAAACCTGGACTTCCTTGGCGCCGGCTTTTAAAGCCTTGTTCAAAACTTCGATGGACTTGTCGTACATCTTTATGCGGCGGTAGATTCCGCCCAAAGTCAAAAGAAAGTCGGGATTCTTTGGCTCAAGCGTCAAAAGCGTTTCGTAAATGTCTTGCGCCTTTTTGTCTTCGCCGCTTTTTATGTAAACGTTTCCCAAGCGCTTTAAAAGCTCCAAGTCGCTGGGCCTATCCTTTAGCAAGGTGGAATAAAGGCGCGCGGCCAAAGCGTAGTCGCGCGACATGACCGCTGAGTCAGCTCTATTTAAAAGCAAAGAATTCTCTGACATTAATTTATCTCCATTTTTATAATCGCTTCTTATATTTTATCTTCCAGGCCGCGCGTCAGCTTCGTTTGAAAGGTTTCCGCTGATTTGCGCCTCGTCGTCAGAATATGTCGAAACGGCAAAATAGTAAATAGCCCCGTTCCTCAATCCAGTCAACCTAAAGGACGTGATGTTGTCAACCTTAATCGGCGACGGCCCTTGGTCAGCGTCCGTTCCCAAATACTCGCCCGGCCTGTTTCCGTAAAAAATATAATAGCCGCCGGCGTTTTCGTCAACAGAATACGACCAAGTCAAATCCACCAAGCCGTCGCCGGGAACCGCCTTAACCCTAAAGGGCGCTGTTGGCGCAGGCACTTGCGTGTAATTGATTTTTATTTCAGTGACCGACGGCGTGGCGCGGCCCGCTCCGTCAGGGAACAAGTCGGCGGCGATTTGGAAGTATCGGCCCTTAACGCCCTTTATTGGCTGGCCGCTCTTTACGCGGATCCACTTAGGCGCCTTGACAGGATCGTTCCAATTGTAAAAATTGTCGCCGGCGCGAACATAATAGCGGACTTCCGTTTGCGACGGAACGCTGTCAACAATCTCAAGGCTGTCCATAACAGAAGCGGGGTTCACCATAATCGGCATGCTCTCAAAGCGGCCGCCGTCAATCTTGTACTTGTCGTAATTCAAATTTTTTGGCTGCGAGGAATCTATGACCCTTGACAAAATTCTAAAGTCGTCAACGCAGCCTGTGTAGGCGGGCGCTATGCTAATCGGAGCGACCTCGCCCAGCACCGGCTGATAAATGGTCTTTCCTTCGCGGCCGCCTTCGGTGATGTACTTTAGGGCTTCGACGCGGGAATCGATTTTGCATTCCAAAAGCCCGCTTTCCTCGTCGTAGGAAATTTCGTGGTGGCTCCATTTGTTGGGAATCAGCGCGGAATAGCTTAAAAGCGTCACCTCTCCGTTGTTGTCGGTGTAGCCGTCAAAGACATTGGTAAAGTTCCACTGCATTCTGTTGTTAAAGAAGCAGGCCTCTATTCTTTGGAAAGAAACATAGTTGTTGACGATTCTTGACGAGTGCCACTCAAAAACTTTTTCTCCGTTTTCGGCAATCGCGGGACAAAGCCAAAACTCTATCGTCCAAGAGCCTGTTCCGCCCTGGCGTCCAAAAAAAGCTTCCGGCCCCGCGCGCAAGACCAGGCCCTTTCCGTTTCCGCGGCTAAGGGCCGAATAGTGGCCCATAACGGCTTTTGGCGAGCGCAAGAGCGAATTGCTTTGCGCGGCAAAATGCCCGCTCTTGTCGTCAAAGCTTTCAAAGTCCAAAAGCAAGTCGGTGTCGCTCGTTATCGCGCGAGCGTTTGTCGAAAGCTCCACCGCCTCGTAGCCAAAGCGGCCCGTTCCAAAAGTCACGCCTTCGGAAGAAGAAAGTTCAGGCCAGCCAGTCTTTCCGCCCAAAACAATGGTCTTGCTCTCGGCGAAAACGTTCCACCCCAAAAACAGCCAAAAGGCTAGACAAAAGCAGAGAAAAATTGTTATCTTTTTATCAGCGTTCATCGCTTGTCCCCAATTATGAATTCAACAAATACGGCAAGAGAAAAATTACACGAAACCGCGTTAAAAGCGCCTCACTCCAGCGGAGTTTACTTGTGGAGAAATCCGCAAGGGACCGTCATTTACGTCGGCAAGGCAAAAAATCTCAAGAACCGCCTTAGCTCATATTTTTCAGGAAGCAAGGACATCAAGACCCGTCTCTTGATTTCCCGCGCCCAATCAATTGAGTATATCACAACAGCGAACGAATACGAAGCGTTCCTGCTGGAAAACAATTTAATAAAAAAATATTCGCCGCGCTACAACATAAGCCTAAAGGACGGAAAATCCTACCCCGTCTTGCGCGTGACAAACGAAAAATTCCCGCGCGTATTCAAAACCCGCCAAATGATGCAAGACGGCTCCCTTTACTTTGGCCCTTTTCCTGACGTCACAGCGCTGGACACGTTCATAGACACTTTGTACAAACTGTATCCTCTGCGCCACTGCAAGCAGTTCAAGGAACGCGACTATCCTTGCCTTTACTACCACATCGGACGCTGCAAGGCGCCCTGCTGCAAAAAAATCGACAAAGACTCCTATAACGCTTATATCGGAGAAATTTCAGAACTGCTTGAGGGAAAAGGAAAGGAAACAGAAGAGAAGCTTGAGCGCGAAATGAAAGCCGCAGCGGCCGAGCTTAACTTTGAAAAAGCCGCCAGAATCCGCGACGGGCTAAAAGCCTTGATGATAATGCAAAACCAAAACGTGGTGGAGGACTTTTCGTCCGAAGACAGGGACTACATCGCCTTTTGGCGCGAAGGAGAGCTGGCCAGCTTTACCGCGCTTAAAATCCGCGACGGAAGGGTTCAGGGCCGCGACAACTTCCGCGTCACAAGCCTTAACGAGGACGACGAACTTTTGCCGGAGTTCATCGCGGCCTATTACGGCGACGACGATGAGCTTCCGCCCGCGATTTACGTTCCGTCGCAAGGCGGCCTTGAAAGCATGGAACGCTGGCTAAAGGAAAAATTTGGCGAAAAGACAAAAATAGTTTTGGTCACAGACGGCATGGAAGGCGCCGCCCGCCACAAGGCCGCGATAGAAATGGCAAGGCAAAACGCGCATGAGGACATCATCCGCCGCATGAGGGAACGGGGCGACATGCCGGCGCTGCAGGAATTAAAGGAAGAGCTTGGCTTAAAAAGCCTTCCCGTTAGAATAGAAGGCTTTGACATCGCTCACATCGGCGGAAAATTCCCCGTCGCGTCGCTAATCAGCTTTTACAACGGAAACCCTGACAAAAAAAATTACCGTTACTTTAGGCTAAAGACCACAAACGGAATCATCGACGACTTTGCCTCTATGCGCGAAGCCGCGACGCGCCGCTACACAAGGCTTTTAAACGAAGGCGCCGACCTTCCCGACTTGATATTGATAGACGGCGGCATCGGCCAAGTCAACGCGGTCGAAGGCGTTTTGCGGGCGCTGGACTTGGACATACCGGTAGCGGGCTTGGCCAAGCGCGACGAAGAAATATACAAGCCCGGCGACTCAACGCCGATAACGCTTCCAAAGCGCAGCGACGCGCTTCGCCTTTTGCAGCGAGTGCGCGACGAAACCCACCGCTTTGCCACCAGCCGAAACCAGCGCCTTAGGACAAAGGAAAACGTTGTGTCGGCCTTCGCGGCGCTGTCTGGAATCGGAGCCAAGCGCGAGCGCATTCTTACGCAAAAGTTTATGACGATAGAAAATCTTGCCGCCGCCCAAGAGGCCGACGTCGCCCAAGCGCTTGGAATAAAGGCGCAAGCCGCCGCGGAAATTTTGATGCAAGCGCGCCGCCTAAGCCAAGAGCGCAATCAAAAAAAGGAAGCGCAAATGCAATCGCTTAAAGAGGCCGGAACGACAAAGGAAATCGCGGCGCATAATGAATGGATCGCGAGCCTGGCCGACTTAGCGCAAGAATAGCTCCAACAGCGCGACCAAAAGCGGAATCGTGACGACGCAGGCGGCGCTAGAGACGGCCACCAAAAGGCTTGCGTAATCCGCGTCCTTTTTGAACACAACGGCGAAACTAGAAACGCTCATGCCGACCGGGCAAGAAGCCGCGATGAAGAGCACGCTCATTATCAATTGAATTTCAGAGACAAAGCTAAAGGCGCGCATGGCAAAAAGCGTCGCGCCAAGCAAAATCAAGGGGCAAACGACAAGGCGCAAAAAGACGTCGCGCGCCAGCGGCAAGACGATTGGCCTTGAAAAAGCCAGGGCCGGCGACGCGGCCGCGTTTTTGTCTTGCCCGGATTTTTCTTTCGCGCCGCCAAAGGAAGCGAACAAAAGGCCAAGCAGTATCATGCTGGCCGCGCCGTTGCAAGCGCCGATCATTTTCAAAGGCTCGATGATTACGTAGGGCGTTTTAAAAGGCAGGCAAAAAACGGCCAGGCCGGCCGCGCAAGCCAAAACGTTTGGGTTCGTCAGAATCTTCAGAGGCCGCATCGTTCCAGTCATAAGCCATTCGCCCCAAATCCAAAGCAAGACGTTAAAGACTAAAATGTAGCCCATAAGGAAAAAAACGCCCTCGCTTCCAAAGACGCCGTTTATAAGCGGAATGCCGATAAAGCCAGAGTTGGTGAAAACGATTCCGATTTTGCTAAGGGAGTCGCGGCTGGATTTTTGGCCTTGCAAGCAATCCTCGACTCGGCCGGATTTTTGGCCTTGCAAAGCAGTTTGGCCTTGCGCGGCTTTTTTTCGCGCGAACAAAAGCGTGGCCAAAATTATCATCGCAAGGTGAAAGGCAAAGCTTACCGCAATCGCAAGCGAGAGCGACTTTAACTTGGCGGCGCTAAAATCCACGTCAAAAGTAGAGACAATCATGCAAGGGTTTATGACATATAAAAGAAGGCGGCTTAAATACTGCGACGCGTCCTTTCCAAAACCGTTCTTGCGCGAAAAGAAAAAGCTTATAATTACTATTATCGCCATCACTAAAAGTTGGCGGGCAACTGTCAAATACATGGCCTAATAGTAACCTTTTGGCGCGGAAAAATCAAGAAATTTCGGGCAAAGCCCGCCCCGCCCCCTTGAAATTTTCCCGTTTTTAACCGATAATCAAGGCAATAATAAAGTTCCATTTGGAGAAACGTATGAAAAAATTTTTGCTTTCCGCGCTCGTCCTTGCGGCGGGTTTTCTTGCTTTTGCCTACGACGACTCGCCTTTTATGAAACCAAACGGAGCGCCCAAAAGCTACACCCAGACAGAATTCACTATAAGCACGAAATTCGGCGACTATTTTAGAACTCCCGCCGTAAAATACAAGCACACCTTCAATGAGGCCGGCCTTGAAATCGAGTCCGCCGAATACTCTGTCGCCGGACAGCTTGCCAGCAAAATCGTCTACGAATACGGCCCCGGCCAGCAAATCGCCTCGCAAAGCTGCTACGACGCCGACGGAAATCTCTTTTGGAAGGTTAGCGCCATTTTTGACAAGAACGGAAAAAAGACAGAAGAAAACGAGTACGACGCCAAAGGCGCCTTGCTGGGAAAAACAATCTACAAGTACGACGGCTCGGACTCCATCGACGAAACCTACTACAATTCCCGCGGCGACTTGATTTGGAAAAACACCTACAAGTACAACAGCGAGCAAAAGCTGATTGAAAACTGCTCGTATTTTTCAAACGGCGCCTTGGACGTAAAGAAAATCTACGTTTACACCAGCGACGGAAAGCTTTCTGAAATCAATTCCTACAACCACTTGAACGAGCAGGTCGCGCGCGAACAGAACATTTACAACGCGGAAGGGCTTCTTGCCGAATACGCGGTTTACGGATCGGACGGAAAGCGCCGCTCAAGGGTCTTCTACAAATACGACGCGAACAAAAACGTCGTAAAGCAAACCACTTACAACATCGCGCAAAAGTTCGGCAACACCGTAAACGAAATGGTCGGCCAGTCGGACTTTGACTACGAATATCCTAATCCGTAAAATACTTTGAAAATTGCGGCTCGGCGCGAACAAATTCCTGGGCCGCGATTTTGTAGTCAATCCAAGTTGAGCTGAACAAAACCTTAAAGCCGGGAATGTAATACAAATCGGTCGGCGAAACTTTGTCGTAGGCCACGTTCCTGGCCTTAAAGAAGTCGTCAACTTTTTTCACGCACGTTTGCAAAACATAAGCCAAATATGTCGAGCAAACAAAATGCTTTTGCTTTTTCGCGGAACTGATGTAGCCCTTCTTTAAATCGCGGCCTCCCAGCTTTGACTTTTCGCGCGGCATTTTCTTTCGCCTAAATCCTTCCACGCCGACAATCAAATTTTTTGTGGCCCAATACTTTACCTTTTGCTCGGCAAAGTCTTTTTCAAGCATTTTTTTCGCGGCTTCGTATTCTTCGGGCGTGACTTTTATCGCAAGCGTTGTCTGCGTGGACCTATAGGGATTGCAAAGCTTCATGTACAAATTTTCTTCGGGCAGCAGGCAGCTTTCCTTTTTCAAGTCCTTTCTTGAATACAGGGTCAAGCCGTAAAAGTCGTCCTCCAGCCCAAAGCCGATTGAAGAATGGCTTGCAAGCTCCGGGTTGGGATCGGCCAAGATTATAAGGTTCTTCAGCATGTTCACGCTTGAAGCCTTGTTGTCGTAGTCTGGATAATACAAGCGCATGAAAATATACTCGCCGTCCAAAGCCTTGTCCCCGGCCTTTTGCGCAGCGGCTTGAGAGTCTTTACGCTCGGCGGGATCCGAAAAATCCGCGTCGTAAATCTTAAAGAAATCGTCGCTGGCGTTTATTTCCAAACCGTCAGCCATAATCTGCGTGCGCTCGTCCACAAATTTGGTGGAACGGCAGGAAGCCAACAAAGCGATAGAAATAACCAGCGCGGCATGAAGCGCGCGCGGCGCGAAATTGGCGCCGCCATTTTTATGCATAAAAGTTTTCATATTCGTTAACATAGCGAAAGAAGGCCTTCGACAATCGCCTCGTGCTCCTTGGGAGCGATGCGAGCGTAAAGGCTTTCAACAGTGTCGCCCGGCATTACCGGGACTTTCTTTTGGACTAAAATTTTTCCGGTGTCGCAGCCTGAATCAACCAAGTGGACAGTGCAGCCGCTTTCCTTTTCGCCGGCGGCAAGAACGGCCTTGTGTACGTTTTCGCCCCACATTCCCACGCCGCCGAATTTTGGAAGGAGAGCCGGATGCAAGTTGATTATGCGGCCAGAATATTCCTGCACAATCGCGCCCGCCAAAACGCTAAGGTAGCCGGCCAAAACGATTATGTCGGCCTTATATTCCTTGCACGCCTCCAGCGTCGCGTCGCTAACGGCGAGCATTTTTTCCTCGCGGCTTAAGGCGGCGGCTTTTTCCTTTCCCAAAACGCTAACCGGACTTTTTACCGCTGTCGGAATCCCGGCCGCTGCGGCGCGCTCCAAGGCGTAGGCGCTTTTTGTGTTAGAGACAACCAAAACAATTTTGTACGGACACGCGGCCGCCGACTTTTCGTAGTCAATCAAGGCCTGTAAATTCGTTCCGCCGCCGGACACCAAGACCGCGACGCGCTTAACTTCCGCCATCTCTTAGTCCTCAAACAAGAGAGCGTCTTTTTGGCTTTGGACGGGACCGGCGGCTTTTGCCACGCGGCCAATCTTGTAAGCCTTCATGTCCGGGATGCCGGGCTTTGAGTATTGGCTTGCGTTCTTGTTGAACATTTCGACAATCTTGTCCGCGTCCTTGTTGGCCACGGCAAGAACAAAGCCTATTCCCATGTTGAAGGTGTTGTAAACTTTCTCAACGTCGGCGCCGCGCTTTATCAGCTCGCCAAAGACCGGCGGAATGTCCCAAGAGCCGCGGTTGATGACGGAAATCAACTGCTTTTGTCCGGCCTCGGCCTTTGGATACATTCGGGGAATGTTTTCGTAAAAGCCGCCGCCTGTAACGTGCACCATTCCGTGGACGCTCTTGCGGAATTTTTTAAGAACCTGCATGACAGGCTTTACGTAAATGCGCGTCGGAGTGAGCAAAACTTCGCCGATTGTTTTTCCTGTTTCCTTTCCGTTCAATATAAAAGGTTCGTTAAAGTCCTTGACCAACTGGCGGACAAGAGAAAAGCCGTTTGAGTGGACGCCGGTAGAAGAAAGGCCGATAAGCGTGTCGCCTTCCTTGATGTTCTTTCCGGTAATCATTTCGTTTTTGTCGCCGACGCCGACTCCAAAGCCCGCAAGGTCGTACTTTCCAACATCGTAAAAGCCCGGCATTTCGGCGGTCTCGCCGCCAAGCAAGGCGCAGCCGGTTTGAAGGCAGCCTTCCGCCACGCCCTTTACAAGTTCGGCGGCGACAGGGGCTTCAAGCTTTCCGCAGGCCACGTAATCCAAGAAGAACAAGGTTTGCACGCCAGAGCACAAAATGTCGTTCACGCTCATGGCCACGCAGTCGATTCCGACAGTGTCGTATTTTTTCATTTGGAAGGCGATGTCAAGCTTTGTGCCCACGCCGTCCGTTCCGCTTACCATGACAGGATTTTTTATTCCCTTGGGAACGGAGAACATTCCGTTAAAGCTTCCCAAGTCGGAAAGCAAGCCGGGAATAGCAGTTTGCTTCGCGTATTTTTTATACTCGCTTACCGCGCGGTATCCTTCCTCAACGTCAACGCCAGACTCTTTGTAATCCATATTGTTCTCCTATTCGCTAATTTTTTTTCCGTTCAACTCGCCGGGAACGCTCATCGGATATTCACCGGTAAAGCAGCCCTTGCAGTAGCCAAAGTTTTCGGGGCTGCACGAGCGCAAGGCCTCCAACATTCCCTCGACCGAAATAAAGGCCAAGGAATCCGCTCCGATTTCCTTGCGGATTTCGTCAACGTCGTGCGCGCTGGAGATAAGTTCGGCGCGGCTTGGCGTGTCGATTCCAAAGTAGCAGGGAAATTTTACCGGCGGGCTGGAAACCCTAAAGTGAACTTCCTTGGCGCCCGCGCGGCGCAAGATTTGAATCAAGCGGCGGCTTGTCGTTCCGCGAACGATTGAGTCGTCAATCACGACAACGCTCTTTCCGTCAAGCTCCGACTTAAGCGCGTTCAACTTTACGTAAACCATGTTCTCGCGCTCTTTTTGCGTCGGCGCGATGAAAGTGCGGCCGATGTACTTATTCTTTACAATCGCGTTTGAATACGGAATGCCAGCCGCGCGCGAGTAGCCGATAGCCGCTCCCAAGCCGCTGTCGGGAACGCCCACAACGATGTCGGCCTTTACAGGGCTTTCCTTGGCGAGCGTCGCGCCCATTCTGTGCCGCGCCTCCTCGACAGAAATTCCGTCCATGACGGTGTCGGGACGCGCGAAGTAGACGTATTCAAAAATGCAGCTTCTCTTGGAAGTTTTTTCTCCAAACTCAAACGACAAAACTCCGTCGTCATTTATGATTACGATTTCGCCCGGAAGAATGTCGCGGACAAAAGTTCCGTTGACCGCGTCAATCGCGCAAGACTCGCTGGACAAAATCCATCCCTTTCCGCCGTCAAGCTTTCCAAGGCAAAGAGGCCGGATGCCGTTTGGGTCGCGCGCTCCGACCAAACCGTTTTCGGTAAGAACGCAAAGCGCGAACGAGCCTTTAATCATTTGGATTGTGTCGGTAAGCGCGCGCTCAAGGCCTTTTTTGTAGCTTTTTGCGATGAGCTTTACAATGACTTCGGTGTCGCTGGAGGAGTTGAAGGTGCTTCCTGTTTCCTCGAGCATTTCGCGGAGCTGCTCGTAGTTTACAAGCTGTCCGTTGTGAGCGACGGCCACGCTTCCAAGCTTCATTTGGCTTACCATCGGCTGCGCGTTCTCCACGCCTTTTCCGCCGGCGGTGGAATAGCGCACGTGGCCTACCGCCGCGTAGCCCGAAAGATTTTTTATGTCGTCTTGGCTAAAAACGTCTCCGACAAGGCCAACGTCTTTTTTTACCTTGATTTCGTTTCCGTCGTAGACAGCGATTCCGGCGGATTCCTGTCCGCGGTGCTGCAAGGAGTAAAGGCCAAAGTAGCAAGTCGCGGCGGGATTAAGGTCTTTGGGAAGCTTTCCGTCCTCGCCCTTGTTTATGTAAACGCCGTAAACGCCGCATTCGTCATGCAGCTTGTCGTCAAAGTTCTCTTCCATCTGAATCATAGCTCAATGTCCTTGGCGGCTTTCGCGTCGTCGGCCAATTTTTTTCTAAAGGCCAAAAGCTTTTCCTTTAGCTCAGGATATTTTATTGAAAGAATTTGAACGGCCAAGTAAGCGGCGTTCTTTGCGTTTCCGATTCCGACTGTCGCCACGGGAATTTGCGGAGGCATTTGAACGATAGAAAGGAGCGCGTCCATTCCGCCCAAACCGTTGGACTTTTCCGACACGCACTCAAGCGGAACTCCGATTACAGGGAGCGTGGTCATTCCGGCCACAACGCCTGGAAGCGCCGCCGCCAAGCCTGCCCCGGCGATAATCACTTCAAAGCCGTCGGCCTCAACTTGGCTCACGACCTGTCGCAAGAGCTCGCCGGCCCTGTGCGCGGAAATAACAAAAGCCTTGTATTCAACGCCAAATTCTTTCAATACGGCGGCGGCTTTTTTCATAGATTCTGTGTCGGATTTTGACCCAAAAAAGATAGCGACTTTCATAAAAGGATATTATCAGATTTGGACTTTAAAATCAAGTACAGCCGCTTTTTTACACGTACTGCTTTACCGAACTGGCCCAAATTTTTACCGCCAGGCTGTTGGGAAGGTGGCGCTGGAGCCAGGCAACGACGCGGACGGCAAAGCGGTAAATCGAAACGGTCTTTCCGCGCCACGCGTCTTTTATGGCCTTTGCGGCGACCTTGTCGGCGGTTACTATCAGCGGAAACTTCACCTTGCGGCCGTTCAAAGTTTCTGGCAAAAGCGCGGTTTTAATCCATCCCGGGCAAACGGCGGTGACTACGATTCCCGACTCGCGGAGTTCTTCGCGAAGCGCGCGGGTGTAGCTGTAAACAAAGGCTTTTGTGGCCGCGTAAAGGTTTATGTATGGCAAGGGGCTAAAGGCTGATTGCGAGGCGACGTTCACTATATGGTCGCCGGCCTTCATGTAGGGAATGCAAATGTTGCAGAGAGAGGCGACGGCGGCGCAATGGCTTGTCACGCTGTCAGAAATTTCTTGGACGGAAAAATCTTTTGACGCGCCAAAGCGGCCCACGCCGGCGTTGTTGATTAGCCAGCGGATTTGAAGCGCGGACTTTTTTTCTTCCGCCTTTAATTTGTCGCTTAGTTTTGAAAAGGATTTTATGTCGGACAAGTCCATTTTAAGCGGAACGATTTTCGCGCCAAAATCGGACTTTAAGCCTTCAAGCTTTTCGGCGTTCCGGCCAATCGCCCAAAGCTCGTCAACATCGCCTATGACTTGGCGGACAAACTCTTTTCCAAGTCCGCCGGCCGCTCCTGTAACAATCGCGACGCTCTTTGCGCTTGCGCTCATTCCAAAATCCCCCCATCACTTTTTTAGATATAAGAATTATTTTATCATTATAGCGCGAGTTTCAGAATTTGTCACGCTTTTTTGCGCATTATTCGATCGCGCGGACTGTCATTCCTCCACCAGCATTTTTTCAAAGGCTTCAATCGGGGCGCCGATTCGCTTGTCCTTGCAGACAATAAGCTGGGAATAAACCTCAAAGTCCTGGCCTTTCCAAGGAAGACGTTTTAGCTTTCCTGCCTTTAGCTCGGCGCGCGCGGCCATATCGGGCATAAAGGCCACGCCAAACTGGTTTATCGCAAACTGCTTTAGCACTTCCTTGCTGGAAGTTTCTAGCGCGACGCGGGGAACAATTCCAACGCGCTTTAGGTCTTCCAAAAGCATATGCCTAAAGTTGCAGTTGTGGCCGGTCAGCAAAAGGGGAACGTTTTTTAAGTCCGCTTCGCTTATCGACTTTTTTTGCGCCAAAGGGTGCTTGGGGCTTGCGAAAAAGGCCAGCCCCTCGCGCTTTTTATGCAAAAGCAAGAGGCCTTCTTCATCGACAAGCGGGTTCAGCGTCCAGGCCAAGTCCAAGGCGCCGTTTTTTAGCGCCGGCGGGAACGTGTCGTGTTCTACAAATGAAATCTGTATGTCAACCTTTGGATATTTTTTGCGGTACTTTAAAAGAATTTTAGGCAAGATGTCGTAGCACAAGGATTCGGAGACGCCAAGCTTTATGATTCCGCAAGGCTCCTTTGACGGCGGAACTTCCAAAAAAATCTCGCGCTTTAGCTGCAGCATTTTTTGCGCGTAGCCGCAAAGCTTTTGGCCTTCCGGCGTAAGGACGATGGATTTTCCAAGCCGCTCGAACAAAAGGCAGCCCAGCTCGTCTTCAAGTCCCTTTATTTGCGCGGTCACAGTTGACTGCGCGTAGCCCAAGATGTTTCCCGCCGTCGTGAAGTTTTTTGTCTCCGCGATTTTTAAAAAGGTTTCAAGCTGAAAGATGTTCATTCCGCCTCCTCGCTCCAAAAGCCTTGCAAGCCCAAAAGGGCCGCTCCTGTTTTAGCGCGTTTTATGGTCTCGCGCTATCATTATAATTTTCGATTGTTATTATCTAAACAATTCATTTTACCAATAGTTAATTTTTCGCTATTATACAGAAAAAGCGACGGAGGTTCAAGCAAAATGAGCGTAATCGCAAACGATTTGACAAAGATTTACAGGCTAAAAGGAAAAGCATTCAAGACAGCCGTGGACAAGGTTTCGTTTGAAATTCCTGACGGCCAAATCACGGCCTTTATCGGCCCCAATGGCGCCGGAAAGTCCACCACGATAAAAATGCTCACGGGAATCCTCACGCCCGACGGCGGCTCCGTTTCCATCAACGGACTTTCCTACCCCAAGGACCGCAAAAAGATAATGCTAAAAATCGGAACGGTCTTTGGCCAAAAAAGCGTTTTGTGCTGGGACATCCCGGTATTGGACACACTTAAGCTCTTTAAGGACATGTACGGCGTTCCCGACGCGGACTACAAGCGCAACATGGAAATGTTCGCCGACATTCTTGGCCTAAACGACTTCATCGCGCAACCGCCCAGGCTTTTGAGCCTTGGCCAAAGAATGAAGGCCGACCTTGCCGCCTCGCTCCTCCACAATCCTGAAATTTTGTTCTTGGACGAACCGACAATCGGAATCGACGTTCTTTCCAAGGAACGAATACGAAACTTTATTTTGCAGGTCAACAAGGAGCGGAAGACAACCGTCATCTTGACAACCCACGACGTTTCGGACATAGAAACGCTCTGCGAAAAAATGTTGGTAATCGACAAGGGCCTTTTGCTTTACGACGGAAACTTGACGGAACTCAAGGCGCTGTACAAGACGACAGATCTTGAGGAAATCATCAAGAAGATTTATTTGAACGGAATCATCAGACAGGGAGACGTGGACAATGCGCAAGTATCTTGATTACATAATAATTGGAATAAAGGAGCGCGTCGCTTACAAAAGCTCGCTATGGGCGGGCCTTTTGTCAAAGGCAGTCTACCTTTACATGCAGTATTGCTTGTGGTCCGCGCTATTTATGTCGCAGGCAAAAGTTCCGCTTGCGATGACAAAGGAAGAAACCTTGCGCTACGTGATTGTCGCCACAATAATTTCCAGCTTTATGGAGTGCGACGCGATTTTGTGGATAAACGAACAAATACACACGGGCGACATTGCCGTTCAGCTTATAAGGCCGATAAATTTTAACGCGCTTGTGTTCGCCAAGCACGTCGGAGCGAGCGTAGTGCGATTTTTGTCTTGCTGCATTCCGCTGGCAATCGCCGCCGCGCTCTTTTTTAGGATGCCGCTTGTTTGCGCGGAACAGCTTCCATTTGCGGCCGCGTCGGTCTTGCTTTCTTACGCGATACAATTTTTGTATTCGCTTGTCATCGGCTTGATGGCCTTTTGGCTTATCGTCACATGGCCGCTCAACATGCTGATGGGCGCCTTTTACAAATTGCTGTCCGGCTCGTGGATTCCCTGCGCGATGTTCCCGGACTTCCTAAAAACGCTGAACGCCTTTCTGCCCTTCCGCGCGATGTACGAAATTCCAGTTACGATAATTACAAGCCCGATGGAAGAACGGACGATTTTAGCGAAGCTGGCCGTCCAAATTTTATGGCTTTTGATTTTGTTCGGCCTTGTGAAAATAACATGGGCGGTCGGAAGAAAAAAGCTTGTCGTTCAAGGAGGATAATGATGCGTTTGTTAAATATGTACAGGCATTTTGTCGCGATATACGTAAAGTCAAAGATGGCCTACCATTGCGCGCTCTTGTTCGAGATGGCGGCCAACATAATTTTAATCGGCGTGTACTTCGCGGGCTTTATGGTAATCTTTAGGAACTTTGACGGAATCGCGGGCTGGAGCCGCGACGAAGTTTTGTTCATGTTCACGACCAGCTGGCTTACCTACAGCCTAAGCTGCTTTTTCTTTTGGAAGCCGATGAGGGAAATGGGAGAGCTTGTCCGCACGGGAAAGTTTGACTTGTATTTGACGCGGCCAATCAATCCGCTTTTGTACTTGGTCTTGCAGCAGTTTGAGTACACCTTTCTTCCGCGACTTGGCTTTGCCGTTTTCTTTTGGCTTAGAAGCATGGGCCGCCTTAACATTATTTGGAGCGCAGGGAACCTTGCCTTTTTTGCGCTGAACATGATCAGCGCCTTTGTGATATTCAGCGCGATAACGATTTTTACGGGAACGATAAGCTTTTGGGCGATAAAGGGCGACGAAATCGTGACGCTTTTGACCGACAACAATTACGGCCTTAAAAACTACACCGACTACCCGCTTGGAATTTATTCCAAGCAAATGCAAACGCTTTTGACCTTTGCCGTTCCATACGCCTTCACGGGCTTTTACCCGGTCGCGCTGCTTTTGGGAAAGGACGTTCCGCTTCCGGTCTTGCGCTTTGCCGCTCCGCTTGTAGCCTTGCTTTTCGGAACGGCGTCTTGCGCCTTTTGGAAATATGGGCTAAAGCATTATGGCAGCGCGGGAGCTTGAGCGATGAACTATTCTATCGAAACGATTTCAGAGACCATTTCAAAGCTGTTAAAATTGTTTATTCCTTGCGCTTGAGGCACTGTGAACGAGAAAACATGTTGAACAAAAAACTGCGTTTTGCCTTTTACTTTGACTGCCGCGGCAAAATTTTCTCCGTATGAATTATCTGTTAATTCCAACACAGGCCCATTTTCGGAATAACTTCCAACCCAAAGCGTTGAGTCGCCTTGCCACTCTTTGGTTCCAGCATAATAAGTTACACAGGATTTAATATTCATCGCGTTTTTTGGAGGAATGCAATTCGACAATTTTACAATGGGCTTGTTTCCCTCATATTTCAATTCAATATTTCTGGAAGGGTCTAGATATCTGTAGTCAATGTCTCCGATGCCGTCTTTCGCGACAATGGATACATATTCTTTCAACTGGACATCTGGATCTCCTCTATGAGTGTTAGCGCCAGCGCCCTGCAAATCAACCCAGAAAACGTAACGTTCGCCGGGTTCGCAAAGAGGATAAAGGCAAGTGAATTCATTTTCGTCCGCATGCGAATTCCATTCTGAGTAGTTCGGGTCGGCGCGTGTCGTCCATTTTTCGTCGCCAACGCCAGGAACGTTTTCAATCCTAGTTATGCCAACCCACTCAAACCGGCCGTTTTGAGCGGGCGCAAAGTATTTTGTTGACGGCCTTGTAATCGTAAATTTCAATCCGTTCTCTACGTTTTCCACTTTGACATGTGAGGTCTGATAGCGGTCTTCGTTAAACAATCTTTTGTTCCAATCGTCGCCGGGAACTTGCCCAGCAATAGAAGCGGAGATTCCATTAGTTTTCGCAAGGCTTTTTGAAACGCTCGGCGGAACGGAAGCGGAAACATTCTGGTCATACAAGACGCCATTTTTCTTTATTCGTAAGTCAAGAATTTTTTCTGAGTTGTCGGAAACAGTTCCGCCAGGATTCACAACAGGCGTTCCGCCAGTGCCAACTCCAGAATTATCGCCAGTATTTCCTCCCGCGGAATTTGAACAGCCCGTAAATCCAAGAAGCATCGCCGCGCAAAGAGCCGTCGCTCCTACAACACCAAAACCAAACTTTTTCATAAAAGCCTCACTTAAATAGTTTCTACTATTATATCCCCCCCATCAAAATTTGTCAAACAATTTTTCGTCCTTGCGCAACTCGCGCGAATGGCGCTAGAATAACCGCATGCCAATACTAGACCAAACAAACGGCGCGGACTTTGCGCTAGCCCAAAAAGCGGCGGCCGCCCATTACATTTTTTACGACCGCGACATTCTTCTTGCAAACGGCGCGCTTCCAGACAAAGATTTTTTTGACGCCTTTGTCGCCCAGCAAAAATCGGCGGGCAACCTTGACCTTTGACAACGGAAAGCCGATGGACCCCAGCCTGCCGCAAGGAATCACAGGCTGGCTTAGAGAAGCGCTCTAATTTTTAATACTTCTTTAGCTTCATTATAAAGGCTTTTTTGGCGTCGCCGTCAAAGCCCAGGTTCTTGTAGAACTGGTGCGCTTCTTTCCTAAAGCTGGCGCTTTCCAAAATCACTTTGTAGCAGCCTCTTTCGCGGGCAAAAGCGATCGCCCTTTCCATGATTTTTTTGCCAAGCCCTTGTCCCCTGTGATCCTTGTCGGTAACGACATTCTCGACAAAGCAAGCCGAGCTTCCAAGCCGCGTAAGATTTGGGATTATAAGACAAAAGCAAGTTGAAACGACTTTTCCGTCCTCAATCACGCCAAAATATTTTATGTTTTTGTTGCCCTCGATTTCGCTTTTCCAGATTGCACGCGCGGCTTTTGCCGTAAAGCCTTCGTTTGAGCCGTCAAGCTGCTCGTACAATTCTACAAGCGACTCCAAATCGCCTTCGTTCAATTCACGAAATTCCATCGCCTATTCCTTCTTAGTTGTTTTCGCGCTTAAAACTTTCCGTTAATTAAATTCCACGCGACGGAGCCGCGAATCATTTCCAAGGGCGGAAGAGCGTCGCGCTTGAACCAGCGCGCTTCGGCGATTTCTTCTTCTTGCAAGACCAAGTCGCCGCTTTGCCAGTCCGCTGTAAAGGCCAGCATCAACTGGTCCGGGAAGGGCCAACTTTGGCTTCCGACCGGCGTGACGTTTTTTATTTCAAGTCCGACTTCTTCCTTAACTTCGCGCTTGACCGCTTCGACCGCGGATTCGCCCAGCTCCATAAAGCCCGCTATGCAGGAATAAAAGTCCCGGGCGGCGCGCTTGTTCTTTACCAAAAGGATTTCGTCGCCGCGGCTTATCAATACGATTACGCATGGCTCGATGCGGGGATAAAGCTTAAAGGAGCACGCGGGGCAGTTTAGCGCGGTCTCTTTTTTGTCGTTCTCAAAGGCCGCGCCGCACTTGGGGCAATGGCGGTATGTGTCGCGCCAAAACAGGATGCCCTTCGCGCGCAAGGCGGCCGGCGCGAGCGCAGAATTTTTGTAGCAAAAGTCGCGCAGCGGAACAAAGTCGCATTGTTGTCCAAGAGGCGCGCCGCCTTCGCCAAAACTCTTTGCAAGGCCAGGACGCGCGGTGATTTTCGCTGCGGCGTAATTTTGCGGAAGCTCTACAATGGCGCGGTCAAGGTTGGCCGCATCTATTTGCGCGGCGACAAAGGCGTCGTAAAAATTTTTGTCGGGAAGCTTCCCGTCAACAAGGAGAATTTCCCTATCGCAAAAGATGTACCGCGCGGACGCAGCGCTTTTGGCGTTCTCAAATTCCGCGCCGTTGGATTGGTCTAGGATTGGCATAGGAACATTATATTAACCAAAGAATGCCCGGTCAAGCCGGACGTTGTAGCGCTTGAAAGCCGCGTTACGCCGCCGCTCATTGCGTTCACTCCCGCTCCATTCCCAACATCTCCAGCAGCTCGGCAAAGCTGTCTTGGCCGTCCCGGCATGTGTCGTAAAGAAAGCCCTTTTCGTTTTTCCATTCCGCTAGGCCGCGATAGTAAAAATTCTTTTTTGAGTCCTCAATGATAAAGGGCGTGACATTGCGCCGCAAGCATTCCTTTAACACGACAAGACGGCCGACGCGGCCGTTTCCGTCTTGAAATGGGTGGATGTACTCAAACTCGGCGTGCAAAGAAATTATGTCTTCCAAGCGCGCGGCCTTTTTTGAATTGTACTTTTTTAGCAAGACCGCCATTTTTTGCGGAACAAGAGCGGGCTTTGTCGTCTCCCTTCCGCCAACAACATTGGCGCGCTTTTTGTAGTCGCCCACGGCGAACCAAGAGAGCGTCGAATCTTTTGTGTCATGCTTTAAAATGTAATGGAGTTTTTTTATGATTTCCTCTGTGAGCGTTTCTTCCGCAATGTCAATCACATAGTCAATCGCCCTAAAGTGATGCACGGTTTCCAAGATGTCGTCCACAGGAACGCCGTCACCGACATCGATTGTGTTTGTCTCAAAGATAAGGCGCGTTTGGTCTTGCGAAAGTTTGCTGCCTTCTATGTGGTTTGAGTTGTATGTCATTCGCACTTGCAGCTCGTGGTAAAGGCCGCCTGAAATTTTCATTTCCTTTTCGTCGCGCAGGCGCTGAAGAATTTTGTTTGAAGAAATTTCCCGGATAATAGAGGCTGCGGGAAGGCCAAGGTAGTCCGCGATTTTTTGCACGCTTCTGGCGCTAAGCTTTTGTCCCTTGGCAATTTTTGCCACGGTTCTTGTGGAAAGCCCTAGCGCCTGCGACAGTTCTGTTTTTCCGACGCCCTTTTCTTTTAGCGCCCTTTCAAGCCCTTCATACGATACCATTTTGCCGGCCCCCAAAATCTTTACTTATTATAGCATAAATCGCTAAAAAAGTAAAGATTTTGGGCTGAATTTGGCAAAAAAGTAAAGAATTTACACCGCTTCAAGCGCCTGCTTAAGGTCGGCCACCAAATCTTCCTTGTCTTCCAGGCCGCAAGAAAGGCGGATTAGGCCGGCCGGGATTCCGGCGGCGGCAAGCTGCTCGTCGGACATTTGCCGGTGGGTGCTGGTCGCCGGATTAAGGCAGCAAGAGCGCGCGTCGGCCACGTGCGTTTCTATCGCGTAAACTTTTAGCGCCTTCATAAACTTTCCGGCGGCTTCGCGTCCGCCCTTAAGCTCAAAGCTGACTACGCCGCAGGCGCCTTCAGCCAGATACTTTGTGAAAAGCGGGTAGTACTTATTTCCTCTAAGTCCAGGGAAATTCACAGCTGAAACTTTGTCGCTTGAAGACAAAAATTCTGCGACGGCTTGGCCGTTTTCCGCGTGGCGCGCCATTCGGACATGCAAGGATTCCAAGCCCAGGTTAAGGATAAAGGCGCTTTGCGGGGATTGGCTGCATCCAAAGTCTCGCATCAATTGCGCCGTCGCCTTTGTGATAAAGGCGCCCGCCTGGCCAAACTTTTTTGCGTAGGCGATTCCGTGATAGGACTCGTCGGGCTCGCAAAGGCCGGGGAACTTGTCGGCATGGGCCAGCCAGTCAAATTTTCCTGAGTCAACGATCGCGCCGCCAACGCAAGAGCCGTGGCCGTCCATGTACTTTGTCGTGGAATGGGTCACGATGTCCGCGCCCCATTCGATCGGGCGGCAGTGGACCGGCGTCGGAAAAGTGTTGTCAACGATAAGCGGAACGCCGCGCGCGTGGGCGACGCGGGCGAACTTTTCTATGTCCAAAACCGTAAGCGCCGGGTTTGCGATTGTCTCTCCAAAAAGCGCCTTTGTGTTTGGCCTAAAGGCGGCGGCGAGTTCCTCCTCGCTGGCGTCGGGCGAAACGAAAGTTGTTTGGATTCCCATCTTGGCCATCGTAACGCTAATCAAGTTGAAGGTTCCGCCATAGATTGAAGACGAAGCCACGATGTGGCCGCCGTTTTCGCAAATGTTAAAGAGCGCGAAAAAGTTCGCCGCCTGTCCGCTTGAAGTAAGCATGCCCGCCGCTCCTCCTTCGAGCGCGGCGATTTTTGCGGCCACCATGTCGCAGGTTGGGTTTTGCAGGCGCGAGTAAAAATAGCCCGACGCTTCCAAGTCAAACAAGGCGCCCATGTCCTCGCTTGTGTCGTATTTAAAAGTCGTTGACTGAACGATTGGAATCTGGCGCGGCTCGCCGTTTTTGGGCGTGTAGCCCGCCTGCACGCATTTTGTGTTAAGCTTCATATTTTTCCTCCAATATTATGCGCGGGCTTTCCCCGGACATTTTTTAAAAGAATCCCGCGCCGAAGCGCGGGCATTTTTTTTTATATCACTGATAACGGAAGGTCAAAAATTTCTATGGGATTGTCGCCGCTGGACTTGTCAAGAATTTTTATCGCAGTCCAATTAGTCTTAATCTTCTTTCCGATTATCGGAATCGTCACTTCAACATAAGGCCCAAAGGTGACCAAAAGCTTTAAGAGGCCCTGCAAGTGGAAGGGCGTGTTGTTGGGCGGCCCCGCGAACTTGTCGCCTATAATAAAGTGCAGCTCTGGCTGGACGTTTCCGGTCACTTCAAGGCCCGCGCTGACATAGCTAAAGCCGACGCCAAACTGCGGCTTTAGAGTTCCCTTTGCGTAGACGCCGACGTCAAAGCCCACTTCCTTTTGGTCAGGAGCTTCGGCGGCGGGCCCAACATAGGCGGCGTGCTCGTTGATTCCATGCGCGTTCGTGGGCCAGGGGTCAAAGTAGCCGCCTACCGGAATTACCTTCCACTTGAATTTTACGCCCCACTTGGCGCCCAAGTCAACTTCGCCGCCGTAAAGGCCGGTAAAGCCCGCCATGAATTTCACGTTAGTCTTAACCTTCGCGGTCCATCCAAAGTCCCAGCTGAATGTCGTCTTGTAAACGCAAGGGACAGGGCCAAGCGAGAAAGTGATTGGCTTGTGCAATTCTTTTGACATTTTTTCCAACTCTTCTTTTGAAAAGAAGGAATGTTCGCCCATGTCAATGTTTTGGAGCGTGGCTTCGGCCTTGATAAAAATCGCGGCGCCAAGGCCCTTTATTCCAAGCTCGCCGGACTTTATGCCAAGGTTCTTTATGACCTTTCCCTTGACGCCCACAGCGAAATTCACGCCCACGACAGAAAGACGGTTTCCGTTCACCTTGGCCAAATCCATTCGGTGGAACTCGCTGAACTTCTTTTCTATCGCGTCGCGCTTGTCGGTGTACTCTTTGTATTTTGACGATTTCGCCTGACTCATCGAAACAAGCGGGTTGTCGGCGAGCGAGGCGGAAAAGAGGTTCGTGGCTTCGTAGTCGGACGGATTGTAGCCCGCGCTTCCCATGTCAAGCGCGATGTCGGGATAAATGTTGAACAAGCTGGGTGGGTCTACATAAGCGTCCGGCGAATGGTCGTAAACGGCGTCCATGATGCTTCTGAACGTTTCGACATACTGGTTGTTTTGGTTCTCAAAGTCTTCGGCGCTATTCGCGGCGTTCATAGAGGGATCTGCGAAAACGCTTTCCCACTTGGCTTGGTTGAACGTAATTCCCGAGCCAGGGCTGTGATAGTGGCTTACGGCATTCTTGATTTCAGTCGCGTATTCGCTATTTCCTTTGCTTTCCAAATCATTGGCTATGATTGTCAAAGATTCCTTGTCGCAAAGAATCCAGTTGAGCATCTTTACGTAAAAAATCGCTCCTCTGTCTTTGTCAACGGAATATTGAAAATTATGGTTGGCCAAGCTCTGCGCCGCGGTTGGCAAGGACTCAAAGAACATTTTTGGCCCGTTAACTTGGTCAGGGAACTGATACAAGTGGTAGGCATAGCGCAAGAATGACTCTGGCGCGCCTTCCACGCCGGCGGAGGTGTTTCCGTCATAGTCCTTTTCTGTCTTTAGGGCGGACATGCCGCTAGTTTTCACGTCCCCCGCGACAGAATACATTGTGTTATTGGCTTGGTCGATGATGTAGTCGCCGTAAGCAAGCATGTCAAGAATGTTCAGCATTGAAGTCGGATAATAGTCGCCCTCAGCGCCCGCGCCGCCGATAAGGAAGACGAAGCTTTTGTCCGAGTTCACTCCGTAAAGCGCCGAAGCGTTTCCGTTCACTTCCGGCACGCAGGAATACATGCAGGCGCTCATGCTGTCTTCGCTGTTCACAAAAGTCAGCCAGCGGGCGCTTTCAAAGCCCTTGCGCGCGATTTGGGGCATCTCGTATTTTACGATTGAAGCGGAGCCTCCAAGCTTGACTGATTCGCCAAGCCTAAGCGTAACGGCCTGGGACGAAACGCCCGAGCCGCTCGTAGGATAATAGTTGTAGGCGAATGTGATTGAAGACGCTCCCACGTTCAAGACAACGATGTATCCAAAGACCTCAGAGCCTTCTTTTTCCGCGATGTAGTCGTCAAAGGTTTCGGACGCGCCGCCGCCAGACCAGGTTCCGCTCTCTCCAATGGAAACTGTCTCGTCCGTCCTTAGCGTGGAGCCAGATCCAATCAAGTTCATTGAAACGCTTTTCTTTTCCAAAACGCTGGTTCTTACAGCGATTTTGACGCCGTAGCCCAACTGCGACAAAGCGGCGCTGTTCGGATTGTAAATCAGCGAGCCGCCGATGTAAGCCCTGTGCGAAAGCGCGTCTCTTGAAAAACAATTCGTTGAACTAGCAGCCGGCGACGGAACGTAATCCCCCGACGACGAGCTGTTTGAGCAAGCGAAAAAGAACGCGGCTAAAAGCAACGCGGAAAAACAGGGAAGTTTTTTAAGAAAATCCTTCATAATATGCCTCCTTCAATAAAAAACTGTTTGCGCGGCAAAACCGCGAAAACTCCAACTCTAATTAATGGAATCTATGTTAGCCTTTCCAGCCATTACATACGGAAGAACGTCTTCGTCGGCGTCAATCTTAACGCGGACAAAGGCGGGCGCCTTTCTGGCCGGGTCAAAGACTTTCTTTGCCCAGTCGCGGTCGGCGTCGGCGTCAAAAGTCTGTATTCCAAAGCCGCGCGCTATTTCAAGCAAGTCGGGGCTCTTTCCAAAAACGCTGGCGCTATAATTGTTCTTAAAAATATATTTCTGTTGCTGCCGTACCATTCCCAAAGTTCCGTTTTCAAAAACGATTACGGTAACGTTCAAGTTTTGCTCGGCCAAAGTGGCAAGCTCCTGCACGTTCATCATAATCGAGCCGTCGCCCGATATGCAGACAACGCGCTTTTGCGGATTGGCCAGCGCGGCGCCAATCGCGGTCGGAAGGCCAAAGCCCATCGTTCCCAAAGAGCCGGACGTCAAGAAAGTCCTGGGCTCCTGGACCGGATAGTATTGCGCGGCCCACATTTGGTGCTGGCCTACGTCTGTCGTTACGATTACGTTTTTGCTGGGAAGAGATGCGATGAAGGCGCGGGGGTTTGTCAAGCCGGTCTTTTTGTTGCGTCCGCATTCAAGCGTAAAAGTTTTCTTTCGCAAGGCCGACGTTTTTTCCAGCCAGGCCTTTCGCGCGGCGGCGGCTTCCTTGTTGAACGAAGCTTTCTTTTCGCAGACAAGCTCTGAAAGCGCGGCAAGCGAGCTTTCCAAGTCGCAGACAAGCGAAATGTCAGCGCTGAATATTTTGTTCACTTCGGCCGCGTCGATGTCGATGTGGACGATTTTTGCCTTGGGGCAAAATTCTTTTGCCAATCCAATCGCGCGGTCGTCAAAGCGGACGCCGAGCGCAAGGACCAAGTCCGCGTCATGCATCGCTTGGTTTGCCGCGACCGAGCCGTGCATTCCGACCATTCCCAAATAAGCGGGGTCTGTCGCGGGAACGGCTCCGATTCCCATAAGGCTGGAAACCGCCGGAATATTGTAAAGGCCAAAAAGCGCCTTAAGGTATTTTGCGACCTCAACGGAATTGCAGCCGCCTCCCAAGTAGGCCACGGGATTTTTGCTTTTGTCCATCGCGGCAAAAATCGCCTTTAAGCGCGCGGGGATTTCTTTTTTGCTTGTGTGAAAGCGCGCTTCTTTTTTTGCGCCAGAAATTTTTGGCCAAGAGGAAAATTCAACTTCCTCAAGCTGAACGTTACGCGGAACGTCAATCAAAACCGGGCCGGGCCGGCCAGTCACTGCGATTTCAAAAGCCTTTGGAATCGCAGTCAAAAGCTCGGCGGCGCTCTTTACCATCATGCTGTGCTTTGTAATCGGGAAAGAAAGTCCAAAAGTGTCGGCCTCCTGGAAGGCGTCCGTTCCAATCATGGAAAGGTTCACTTGCCCCGTAATCGCGATAATCGGAACCGAGTCGCAGCGCGCGTCGGCGATGGCCGTCAAAAGGTTCATCGCTCCAGGACCGCTGGTGGCCATGCAAACGGCGGGCTTTCCCGTAGTGCGGGCAAAGCCCTGCGCGATAAAGCCGGCCGCCTGTTCCTGGCGAACCAAAACGTGCTTGATTCCGCTGCGGGCCAATTCGTCGTAAAGCGGCAAAATCGAGCCGCCTGGAATTCCCGCCACGGTCGTGATTTTATGAGCCTTTAAAAGTTCGCAAATTATCTGTGAGCCAGTCTTCTTCATGGGAGATAATTATATTGAATTTTTTAATTAAATTCAATGGAGAGCGAAAGGGGCAAAAAAACGCGGCCCCTTTGGAACCGCGTCTTGTGGAGTATATCGGACTCGAACCGACCACCTATAGATTGCGAACCTATCGCTCTACCAGATGAGCTAATACCCCAAGTGGAATTGATTATAGCGCATTTTACGCGATTTGTTCAAGTGGGGATTGAAAAATATTGCCTTGAAAAGGCGTTTTCTTTATACTGACTTTTGGAGGCGCTATGGACATTTTAGTTGTTGGCGGAACGAAATTCTTTGGAATTCCTATGGTAGACGCGCTTATAAATTGCGGCCACCAAGTCAGCGTGGCAACGCGCGGAAAGTCGGCCTTTCCCTTTGAAGGAAGGGCAAGGCATATCGTTTTTGACAAGACAGACCCGGCCAGCGTCCGCGCGGCGCTAAAGGACAAGCGCTTTGACATGATAATCGACAAGGTGGCCTACAGCCCCAACGACGTCCGCTCCCTGCTGGAAAACGCCGCATGCGGGAAGTACATCCAAATGTCCTCTTGCGCGGTTTACAAAATAATCCACACAGACACAACAGAAGACGAATTTGACGCGGCTTCATACCCCCTGCGCTGGACCGACCGGCTTGACGACTACGACGAAACAAAAAGGCTCGCCGAACGCGCCGCGCTGGAATTCATGCCGGCCTCTTCCTGCGCCTTTGTCCGCTATCCCATTGTCCTTGGGCCAAACGACTACACAAGGCGCCTGCATTTTTACGTGGAGCATGTAAAAGAGCGAAAGCCGATGTTCATAGACGACTTGGACATGCTAAGCCCCTTTATCCACGAGACGGAGGCCGGGCTTTTCATGGCGCATTTGGCGGAACATTTTGAGCCCGGGCCTTTTAACGGAGCCTCTAACGGAACGGTGAGAATTCGCGACTTGCTCTCTTATATAGAAAAAGCCGTTGGAAAAAAAGCCGTCCTTGACAAGAGCGCAGAGCCAGCGCCCTTTAACGGCCTTCCGCGCGACCGCAGCATAAACACGCAAAAGGCCCAAAGGCTTGGCTGGAATTTTTACGAGCTTGACAATTGGCTCTTTCCATTGATTGACAAAATAGCATCGGACGACGGGGGCCAAAAATGAGAATTGTTTTGGAAGCGGTTGGATACATTGGAACGGCGCTGGTCGTCCTTTCGATGACGATGACTTCAGTCTTGCGCCTTAGAATCGTGAACATCGCCGGAAGCGCGGTCTCCGTCTTTTACGCGGCGGCCGTCGGAGCATACCCCGTCGTGTTTTTGAACGCGATTTTGATTGTCGTGAACGCGGCCAAAATCGTCCAGTTTTTTAGGATGGAAAAAAGCTACCACTTAATAGAATCAAACGGCGGCGCGGGCCTTCCAAATTATTTGGCGCAAAAATACAACGACGACATCCTGAATTACTTTCCAGGCTTCAAGGGCTTGGACAAGGACGACGCGGTTTTTATTTTGATGAACGGAGACAACGCCACGGGAATCACGGCCGGAAAAATCGACGGCGAAAAGACTTTCCGCATTTCAATCGACTACACGACGCCCGCCTACCGCGACAATTCCGCCGGCCTTTTCCTTTACAAGGAAATCGCGCGCCGAGGCGTAAAAAAAGCGGTCTTGGAAACAAGCGCCAAAAACCACGAGGCCTACATGTATAAAATCGGCTTTGTGAAAGTCAGCCGCGGAAAATACGTAAAGGAACTTTGATGATGCTTGACAAAACGAAAAAGGCGGCAAACGCCGCCGCGTCTTTTGCAAAGCGCGAGCCTGTATTGACGGCGGCGCTTTTGTTGGCAGCCGTCGCGGCGGCGCTTGTAAGGCCGGACAAAAGCCTTTATGTCCAAGCGATGGATTTTAGGACGCTGGCCATCCTCTTTTGCTTGATGCTGGTGATAAAGGCCTTTCAAAGCCAAAACTATTTGGACTTTGCCGCCGCCCGCCTTGCGCGCCTTTGCAAAAGCCGCCGCTCCCTTTACTTTTTGCTTACGTTCATCGTTTTTTTCAGCTCGATGCTGGTCACAAACGACGTCGCGCTTTTGACTTTCGTTCCGATATCGATATTGATATTCAAAAACCTTGGCTTTCCTTGCGCAAAGCTAGTCGTCTTGGAAACGCTCGCGGCAAACCTTGGCTCTTGCGCGACGCCGATGGGAAACCCGCAAAACCTCTACTTGTTTTCGCGCTACAATTTTTCGGCAGCGCAATTCTTTTGCCTAACCGCAAGGATAGCCCTTCCGTCGCTTTTCGCGCTGGCGGCGCTGGCGGCTTTCTTTAGCAAAAAGGCGCCAGGCCAAATCGACAAAATCAAACCGGAAGAGTTGCAAAACCAGCGCGTCTTTGTCCAATGGAATTTCAAGACCTTCCTTTACGCGGCCGATTTTCTCGTCTGCCTTTTGACAGTTTTCCGCGTCTTGGACTGGCGGATTATGCTGGCTGTCACGCTTTTCCTTGCGCTTGTTTGCGACATCCGCCTTCTAAAAAAAGTTGACTACAGCCTGCTCTTTACCTTCGCGGGCTTTTTCATCTTCACAAAAACGCTTTCAACCGTTCCGGCCTTTTCTGAATTCTTGCAGGGAGCCTTAAAAAGCCGCCTTTCGACTTACGTCGCGGGAATCGCGGCAAGCCAGGTGATAAGCAACGTTCCCGCAGCGCTATTGCTAAGCGCCTTTGCCCAAGACGGAGCGGCCCTTTTGCTGGCCGTCAACGCCGGCGGCCTTGGAACTTTGATTGCCTCGATGGCAAGCGTGATTTCGTTCAAGCTTTATTCCGCCTCCGACGAGGCAAATTCGGCCGCCGCTCCAAATTACATGGCTTCGTTCACCCTATGGAACCTTGTCCTCCTGCTTGTCTTGGGAACGCTGGCCTACTTGCTATAAATTGCCGCCGCTAGTTGACGGCAACGCGCTTTTCTTCTATAATAAATGGCATGAAATTGTCATTTAGGAAATCGCTTTTTGCCGGCCTTTTCGCAGGCGTTTTTTGCGCGGGCCTGTTCGCCCAGGGGCCGGAGACAATAATCACCGCCAACGAATACTTTAAGAGCGTTTCGGAAGAATACGGAAAAATAAAGGACTACCAAGCCAACGCCAACATCACGATAGACAAAGAGGACATGAAGGCAAAAATCACTTACCTTCAGCCCGACAAAGTCCGCTTTGACTTTTCAAAGCCGGAAGACCAAGTAATCGTCTTTAACGGCGAAACGCTCACGATTTACTTGCCCGGCCACCAAGCGGTCTTGACGCAAAACGCAAACGCCGAGGATTCCGACGCAAAGTCAAACGCGGCCAACCTTGCCACAAGCGAAGGCCTTTCATTGATGCGCCGCTATTACACAGTCAGCTATGAGACAAGCCAAGAAGCCGTTCCCTTGGACGAGGACAAGGCTACGGGCGAAGTTTCGGAAGAAAAAGTAGTGCGCCTTGTTCTATGGCGCCGCACGACAAGCGAAGCCTTCCGCTACATCAAGCTTTCAATCACTCCAAAGACAAAATTGATTCGCCGCATAGAAGCGGTCACGCCAGCGGACGTAACATACAAAATTGATTTTTCGGATTACGAAATCAACCAAGGCTTGACCGCCCAGCGCTTTAGCTACGACATTCCCTCGGCGGCGAACAGTTACGACAATTTCATGTTTTAAAGGAAAGTTTGATGGACAGCTACGGAGCCATTCTGCGACACGCTCGCGAAGAAAAAAAGATATCGATAGAAACGGCCGCGAAAGAAACATCAATAACGCAACATTACTTGGAAGCGTTGGAAAGCGAAAACACGGAAGTCTTCCATGGCGAAGCCTATGTTGTCGGCTTTTTAAGAAACTACGCTGAATACCTGAACGTAGACGCGGCGCGCTTGACAAAGCTTTACCACGCGGCCTTGGTGCAAGAGGCTCCGGTTCCCGAAGGCTTGTTTGAAAAGCCAAAGCCGACATACTTTGTTCCGGCCATCGTGACCAGCTCAATAATCGTTGTGACGACCGTCACGCTTTTGATACTCTACTTCACCGTCTATAGGCCCAAGCAAATCGCAAAGCAAAACGAATACGCGGTTTCCAACAAAGTTCAGCAAAAAACCTACGAGCTTGACTCCAAGCCCCTAAACGAACGCCTCTACGTCGGCGACCAAATCGTTGTTCCCAGCCACGACGGAAACATCATGCTGACAGTCGCCAGCGACACTGACTCGCGCCTTGGCTTGCAGACTCCGGTTGGACTCCAATACTTTGACCTTAGCGAAACGCGCGAGCTTGACATTGACGGCGACAGCGTGGTTGACCTTGTGATCGACGTTTGGGAAGTTTCGTCAAACAAAAATTCCCGCGGAGCGGAAGTTTACATCATGCTTAAGGACGGAAGCGCGGTGACCGAAAACGTTGACGAAACTTCGATTCCTTTGCTCGCGTCGCAGCAGGCCGACCAAACAATCATTCTTGAAGACAACCGCGCCTACCCCTTTACGCTTAACGCAAGCTTTAGAAACCCCTGCGTTTTCCGCTACGAAGTTGACAGAAAGGATTCCGTTGAAAACTACTACACCAACGGCGACGCCGTCACGATGACCGCCAACAACAAGACGCGCGTTTGGATAAGCAACGGAAACACCGTGAAGTTCCAAGTGATCGCAGGCGGCCGCGCCCACGATTTGGAAATAGCAAAGGCGGGCGAAGTCGTTGTTGAAGACATCAAGTGGATTCGCACCGACGAAGGCCGCTATCGTTTGGTAGTTGAAGGCCTTGACTAAATTTTTCTTAGACCAGCGCGGCTGCGCTAAAAACCAAGTTGACGGCGAGCTAATCATCTCCAATTTGCTAAAGGAAGGCTGGGAGCAGGCGGAATCCGCCGACGAGGCCGACTTAATCATAATCAATTCTTGCGGCTTTATCGAGAGCGCCAAAAAAGAATCATTGGACGCGCTTTTGGGAGCGCGGAAAAAATACGCCGACAAAAAAATAATTTTGGCCGGCTGTTTGGCGCAGCGCTACGCGAAAATCTTTAAGGACGAGCTGCCGGAAGCGGACGGCATTTTTGGAAACGGAGACTTAAGCCGCGTCGCCGCCTTTGCAAAAAAAATCGTAAAAGGAAAGCGGGCCGTGGACACTCCGGCGCAAAAGGGCGTTTCTTGCGGAGAGCGGCTTAAGCTTTTGTCCTACAAAAATTCCGCCTATGTAAAAATAACCGAAGGTTGCTCAAACCATTGCAGCTTTTGCGCGATTCCCCTTATCCGCGGTGAACTAAGGAGCCGCCCGGCCGCCGACATCGTAGCCGAAATCAAGGCGCTTTTAAAGCGCGGAGTCTTTGAGATAAACCTTATCGGCCAAGACCTTGCGGCCTACGGAACGGAAGGCGCTGCGGCGGAAATTGTTAGCAAGCCTAAGACTGGGGCCGGCAAAGCGGAGACTGCCGGCAAGACCATAAAGGCCGCCGCCTCTAAAACGCCGTCGTTTTCGCCGCTCGCGGCCCTTCTAGAAAAAATCAGCGCGATAAAAGGCGCCTTTTGGATCCGCTTGCTTTACATCCATCCCGACCACTTTAACCCGGACATTTTGGAAGCCCTAAAAAAAGACGGGCGCCTTTTGCCCTACTTTGACATTCCCTTCCAAAGCGGAGACGACGGCGTAATCCGCGCGATGAACAGAAAAAATTCCGCCGACTGCTACAAGCGCCTTGTAAAAAAAATCCGTTCCGTCTTTCCGCACGTCGCCTTGCGCACGACATTTTTGGCGGGCTTTCCCGGCGAAACGGAAGAGGCCGCGGCCAACACTTTGGACTTTTTGCGCGCGATTGAGCCGGACTGGAGCGGAGCCTTTGCCTACAGCAAGGAAGACGACACGCCCGCGGCCTTGATGAAAAAGCAAGTGACAAAAAAAGCCGCCGCCGCGCGGGTCAAGGCCTTGCAAGACGCGCAAGAAAAGATAACCCAAAAGCGTTTGGCCGGCCGAGTTCTAAAAAACAAAAAGCGCTTGGAATACGACGTTTTGGTTGAGGAAATCGTAGACAATCCCCGCAAGGACTCGCAAGGCCAAGAAGCCGCCGCTTTTGGCGCTGACGACAGTTCCAGCGCGTCTTACGCGATTGGCCGCGCCTGGTTCCAAGCCCCAGAAGTCGACGGAAACATTGTCATCGAATACGACGCGGACGACAAAAAAGCGGCGGCAAAAATAAAGCCCGGCGCTGTGGTTCGCGTCCGAGCGATCGCGGTTAGCGGCGTTGACATCTACGCGGAGTTGACAGAATAACGGATTTTCGTTACCCTATGAATTATGTTGGGTAACGAAAATACCTCCACAAAAGCGCGGCTTTTGGAAATTTTAAGGCAAACAGACAAAAGAGTTTCCGGCGAAGAGCTTTCCTCCGCCTTGGAAATTTCCAGAACTTCCGTTTGGAAAGCCGTCCAAGGCTTGCAAAAGGCCGGCTACCAAATCGACGCGCAAAAAAGCGGCTATTTATTAAAAGAAAACAATTCCGACAGCCTATGCCCCTTTGAGTTTGGAAAAGACGAAGGCCGCTTTGTCCACTTTAAGACAATCGGATCGACTATGGACGAGGCTAGAAAAATCGCTCTAAAGGGCCTTGAAGCGGGCGACCTTAGCGCAAAAGTCGTAACCGCCGACGAGCAAAGCCAAGGAAAGGGCCGCGGAAAACACCTTTGGAAAACGACGGACGGCTCCTTGGCCTTTACGCTTGTGACTTACCCAAAGCTCTTGGCCCACCAAAGCGGCCGCGCCTTGATGGCGGCCCAAATCGCCATGGCAAACGCGCTTGAAAAAACCAGCGGCAAAAGATTTTTCGTCCGCTGGCCCAACGACATATGGAGCGCCAATGGAAAAGTTTCAGGCATACTTGACGAATCGCTAAACGTCGGCGGCCTTTGCTCATACTTAAACCTTGGAATCGGCGCGAACATTAGCAGATGCCCAAAAATCCAAGGCGTGGACAAAGCCTTTGACAAAAAGCGGCCTTCCGCCAGAAAAGAAATTCTTGAAGCCTTCTTAAAGGAATACTCGTTGATGGAAGGCATGGTTTTTTCCGACGCGAACGATTTGCAAAAAATCTGGGACAAAAAAAATTTCGACGCGCAAAAAACAGTCCGCGCCGAAAACGGAGAGAAATTGATTTTTTCTGGAATCAACCCCTATGGCTGGGCCACATTCAATACATTAAGCGGCGCGAAGAAAACTTTCGCGCCGGGGAGCATAAGTTATGAAAAGCGTTAAAGTCCAAAAAAAGCTCACGCTCAGCGCCTTGTTCGCCTCTCTAATTTGCGCGGGCTGCTTTATCCAAATTCCGCTTCCGGGCGGAGTTCCGATTGTAATCCAAGACATGATGGCGATGCTAAGCGGCCTTTTGCTTGGGCCGGTTTTTGGAGGTCTTGCCGTCCTGCTCTTTTTGCTTTTAGGAGCGATTGGCTTTCCAGTTTTTACAGGAAAGGCTGGCCTTCATGTTTTGCTGGCGGGGCCGACAAGCGGCTTTTTGTGGGGCTACTTTTTTGCGGCTGTCATTGGCGGAACGATTCTCGCGCTCTTTGAATTGACGCAAAAACACGCCGCGGATAAAAGCGGCCAAAATGAAGCCAGCCCTGAGCCGCAGGCAAAAAAAAGCCGCTCGATAAACATCGCGCGCATCGCAATAATAACCTTGGCCGCGCTCGTTGCGACAATCACAGCGTTCGCGTGCGGAGTCGCCGGCGGAATCATCGTAATGCATTTTTCGCTAGAAAAAGCCTTGCCGCTTTACGTTCTTCCCTTCATTCCGGGTAACCTTATAAAGCTTGTCCTTATGGTTTTATTGACCAAAAAATTCAGGCCGACGATTTTGGCCTACACAAATTAGGCGGCTTGGCAGATGGATTTAGAAGCGGCGCAAACATCTGATGGCGAGCGAAAAATTTTAGAGGTAAAAAACTTAACCCGCGTTTTTTCCGACGGAACAAAAGCGCTTGACGGCGTTTCTTTTTGCGCAAGCCAAGGCGACTTCATTGTCCTGGCCGGTTCCAACGGCTCAGGAAAAAGCGTCTTGATGTCGCTAATCGCAGGGCTTGACGAGCCCACAAGCGGAAGCGTCTTTATCCAAAAAGGCTTTGAAGCGGGCCTTGTCTTTCAAGACGCCGACGCGCAAATCCTTGGAGAAACGCCGTACGAAGACGTTATGTTCGGCGCGAAGGGCTTGGGCCTTGCCAAAACGCAGGCGGCGGCGCTTTGTCGCGAAGCCTTGGAAAAAGTCGGCCTTTTTGAAAAAAAAGATTTTAACGCGCGGACCTTAAGCGGCGGAGAAAAGCGCCGCCTTGCCGTGGCCGGAATTTTGGCGCTGGGCCGCAAGCTTATAATCTTTGACGAACCCTTCGCAAACCTTGACTGGCCTGGCGTAAAGCAAACGACTTTTATAATGCGAAGCCTAAAAGAGCAAAAGAAGACCGTCATTGTTTTGACCCACGAGATAGAAAAAGTTTTGGCTTTGGCAAACCGCATGATAGTTTTGGACAAGGGAAAGATTCGCTTTGACGGAAGCCCCGCCGACGGCCTTAAATTTCCGCTTGAAGAATGCGGAATAAAAAATCCGCTCAACTCCTACAAAACGTTAGAGGACTTGCAATGGTAGCGGCCTTGTTCTCATACCGGCGCGGCGCGTCTTTTTTGCACAGGACGAACGCCGGCCTTAAAATAATTTTTCTGTTCGCCTTTAGCGTCTTTGTCTTTTGGGGAAAGACGCCCAAAACCGCAAAGGAAATTTTTGGCGGCCAGACAATCGCGCGAACGGCTCTTTGTTTTGCGGCGAGCGCCGCGCTGTTTTTTTTGGCGGGCGCCAATTGGAAAAGCCTCGCGGCCCTGCGCTTTGTCCTAATTCTTGGCCTTATGGTCGCCGCGCTAAAAATCGTCGGATCGCCCGCCGCATCTTGGGCTGACGGCGCTTCTTACGCACTTTTGTACAGCGTTCGCTTTTTGACAAGCGCGCTTGCAGCGCAATGCGTTTTTGAAACGACGACGATGGTTCAAATCCAAGAAGCGCTGCGCCTGCCTCTTTTTGTAACGCTGGCGATAAATTTCATTCCGCAAATTTTCAGCGAATGGGAAAAGATAAAGCTTGCGGCGCGCGCGCGTACAAGCGCAAAGGCAAGGAAAAATCCAATAAGGGCGGCCGCGATTTTTTTTAGCCAACTAGAGGCGCTCTTGCTAGCGATGCTTCAAAAAGCCGAGACGACAAGGCGCGCGGCGGCAAACAGGCGGGGCTTTTAAGCGGAGCGGGAATGGCGGACATGAAAATTTTTTTGCAGGAAACAAAAGAAAATATAATTAGCGGCGGCTATAAAATAACAAAAGGCGACGCCAATAAAATTTACGCTTGGCCCGACTTGGAGGAACTAAAAAGCGCCGCCGGCGAAATCAGGAAAAGGCTTTGCGGAAAGTCAATCGAGCCTTGCGGCTTGATAAACGCGCGGCAGGGAAAGTGTTCCGAAGACTGCAAATACTGCGCCCAGTCGCGTTTTTGGCCCGCGGCTTGCCAAACAAAAAAGATGATGGAAGCCGGCGACGCGCTTAAAATCGCGGACCAAAATTTTAGCGCGGGCGTAAAAAGAATCTGCGTCATCACAAGCGGCCGCGGCCTGGACGGAAAAGACTTTGAAAAGGCGCTGGACATAATCCGCGCGATAAAAGAAAAACACAGCTCTGATTTTAGCGTCTGCGCGTCGCTAGGCATTTTGGACAAAGAGCGCCTGCAAAAACTAAAGGAGGCGGGAGCAAGCCGCGTCGCAAACAACTTGGAGACAAGCGAGCGCTATTTTCCAAAAGTCTGTTCCACCCATACATACCAAGAAAAAATCGATTACATCAAAAGCGTAAAAGAAGCCGGACTTGAATTGTGCTCTGGCGGAATTTTGGGAATGGGCGAAAGCGTCCAAGACAGAATCGACTTTGCGCTCGCCTTTTCGCAAATCCAGCCGGACTCGATTCCCGTGAACATTCTAAGCCCGGTAAAAGGAACGCCGCTTGAAAGCGCGCCGCCGCTTGGCGAGGAAGGCTTTTACAGGACGCTCGCCCTTTTGCGCTTCGCAAACCCTAAAAGCCAGATCCGCCTTGCAGCGGGCCGGAGCGCGCTTTTGGACAAGGGCCGGGAAGCGCTTTTAAGCGGAGCCAACGCTCTTGTAAGCGGCGGCCTTCTTACGCTAAAGGGCGGCGACGAAAGCTCCGACTTGAAAATGATAGAGAGCCTGGGCGGACTTTAGGCGGCCAAGCGGAGCGATTTTTGGCTCCGCTTCCCCATCGCTAAATTCTTGAATATTTCCCTTTTTGGGTTTACAATATATGGCATGAAAAGATTGTTTTCGTTCGTTCTCGCCGGAGCGGTTCTTGCTGGCGCCTCTTTCGCGAAAGACACATTTTTTGACAATTATGTCTACCAATCATGGAATTCCTTTGGCAGCCTAAAGGGAACAACCGCCACAGACATAATTCAAACCAACGACGGCTTTATAAACATTGGAACATACGAAGGCTTGGTTCGCTTTGACGGCATTGAATTCACAACATTGCGCCGCGGAAAAGACAACAACATTTCATTCGCTTCGGCCCGCGCGCTTTTGCAAGACTCGGACGGAAACTTGTGGGTTTGCTCAAACGACGAAGGCCTGCAAATGATTTCGCCAGACGGAAAGAACTTAAGCTTTACGACGCAAAACGGGCTTCCCAACAATTCAGTCCGCGCGATTGTGGAAGACAAAAAGAAAAACATTTGGGTGGGAACTTCCGCCGGCGTCATCTGCCTGACGCACGACAAGCATTTGTTAAACCCTCAATTTGAGCCGGGAACGATTTCAAAGGGAATTCTTTGCACAAACCTTTACTGCGACACGGCGGGCTGCGTTTGGCTTACGACGGAAAACGAAAAGGGCCTCTTCATTTTCATCAACGGACTTTTTCGCTCGGTTCCCTTCATGAACAACTTTGGCGAATACACAGCCACAGCGATTAGCCAAGACAAGAACGGAAACTATTGGATCGGGCTTGGCTCAAAAGGAATCTACAAAATAAAGAACGGACGCGCGACCCGCATTTTGACAGGAACGATTCTAGACTATTCGCCCACAGGAACAATCTATCCAGCGCCAGACGGAAGCGTTTGGTTTGGAACCGATGACGGCTTGGTGGTTTGCAAAGACGATGATTTTTACGAGTGCCCGATTCAAAACATAAAAAACACAAAGATTAACAAAATAATTTGCGACCGCGAAGGATACATTTGGATTGCGACAGACAGGAACGGAATCGGAAAGCTAACGCAAGGCCGATTTAAGATGGCAAAGAATTTCGTCACGACAAACGCAATCGCAGAGTCAAAGGACGGAACGGTTTGGCTCGCGACCGACAAGGGCGTTCTTGCCTACAGGGACGAAAAGCAAATTCACAACCGCCTTACGGAGTTCACAAAAGAGCTGCGCGTCCGCCATGTTGAAATCGCATCCAACGGCGACATCTTGGCCTGTTGCTATTCCAAGCCCGGCCTGATACGCTACAACGTCCGCTCCGGCCAGATAAAGACTTGGTCCACAGACGACGGCCTTGTAGGAAACAAGGTTCGCGTCGCGATAGAAAGCCAGCCCGGAGAAATTTACGTTGGAACGACAAACGGCCTAAGCGTCATTCACCGCGACGGCAGCATCAAAAATTTCAGGCAAACGGACGGACTGACCAACGAGTACGTAATGTGCGTCTACAAGGACAAGAACGACCTCTTTTGGATTGGAACGGACGGCGGCGGCGTTTACTACATGAAAGACGAAACGATTCTTGGCCGACAAAATTCCGACAACGGCCTGCCCGGAAACATTATATTTAAAATCAACCAAGACAAGCAAGGCTCTTATTGGATCAGCACAGGAACAGGACTCGCGCGCTGTCCGTCCTACGACAGTTCGCAAAGAAGGCTTCCGACAGGCTTTCAAATCGTCAACAGCGACAACGGCTTGGAGTCGGATTCCGTTTTCCAAATTTTCTTTGACAAAATGAACCAAGCCTGGATAACCAGCAATTACGGAATCGCTTGCGCTCCCTTTGAGGATTTTGTGGCCGCGGCCGAAGGGAGAAAGGAGAAAATCTCGATTAAATATTACAATAAAAACGAAGGCTTTGATTCCGACGGACCCGCGTCAACCTCGCTAAGCATTTGCGACCATCTTGGACGCATATGGCTTGCGGCTGTCGACGGCTTTGCGATTTACGACCCGCAAAAAGTTCGCGCCAACCCCGTCCTTCCCTTGGTTTGCATAGAAAGCATAAAGGTTGACGCGGTCGAGCACAAGAACCCCTCAAACATCATCGAGCTTAAGCCGGGCACAAAACGCGTCGAAATAAAATACACGGGCCTAAGCTTTGGCGCGCCAGAGAAATTGAAATTCACGCACAGGCTGACAGGCTTTGAAGACGACTTCTCGGAAGCAAGCTCAATACGAACGATTTCATACACAAACCTAAAGCCGGGCCGCCATATTTTTATGGTCAACGCCATAAACAGAGACGGCTTGATTTCGCCAAAAGCAGAAACAATGCTTTTTGTGCAAAAGCCTTACTTTTACCAAACAAAATGGTTTTGGATTTTGGCCACAATCGCTTTCTTTGGAAGCGTGGTGACAATCTTTTACCTAAAGCAAAGGCGAATAAAGTTGGAAAACATTCGCCTTGAAGGAATCGTAAAAAAACGCACCAAGCAGTTGGAAATAGAAAAAGAGAAATCAGACCAGCTTTTGCGCGCTATTTTGCCTGACAAAATAGCGAACGAATTGCGCGACAACATTCACTCAATCGGCGAAAACTTCTCTGACGTGACGATTTTGTTCTCCGACATAGAGAACTTCACAAAGACTTCAAGCGAGCACACCGCCGAAGAAATCGCCTTCGCGCTTAACGACTTGTTCAGCCGTTTTGACGAACGCGCGAAAACGATGGGCGTTGAAAAAATAAAGACAATCGGCGACGCCTACATGGCCGGCTGCGGCTTGCCAACGCCAAACCCGCGGCACGCCGAGACAATGGTCCAATTCGCGCTTGGAATGATGGAAGACTTAAAAAACTACAACGAAAAAGCTATGATAAAATTCAACATAAGGATTGGATTGAATTCAGGCCCTGCCAACGCCGGCGTTATCGGAAAGACAAAATTCATTTACGATGTTTGGGGAAACACCGTAAACGTCGCAAGCCGCATGGAAAGCGCCTCCGTTCCAGGAAAAATCAAAGTTTCAAAAGCGGTTTATGAACGCGTTGCCGGCATGGACTTTGACTTTAAAGGACCTATCGAATGCGACATAAAAGGAAAAGGCGTTATGGAAACCTATGACATCACGCCAGGAGAAGCAAAATGAAAAGCAAAAAGCGTTTTACGGTCGCCGCCGCCCTTATGGCAATCGCCCTTGTTTCGTGCTCAAACAGAAAAAACGAAAACATCGTTAAAGTCGGTATCCTGCATTCATTCACAGGCGCGATGTCCGACAGCGAGCGCGCTGTCGCCAACGCCGAAAAAATAGCGATTAGCGAAATAAACAAAAGGGGCGGCGTCCTTGGAAAGCAAATAAAAATCGTGGAAGAAGACGGAGAAAGCAATCCTGAAAAATTCGGAATAAAGGCAAAAAAACTTTATGTCGTCGACAAAGTCGCCACAATTTTCGGTTGCTGGACAAGCGCCTCGCGAAAAGAAACTGCTTCGGCCATTGAGTCGCCTGACATTTATGGATTGCTTTGGTATCCATTGCAGTATGAAGGAATGGAAGCCAGCCCCAACGTCATGTACATGGGCTCGGCGCCCAACCAACAAGTTGTTCCCAGCGTGGAATATTGCTTTGAGAATTTTGGCGGCCGAATGTATTTGGTTGGCTCCGACTATGTTTTTCCTCACACCGCCAACAAAATCATAAAAGCGCTGCTAAGCCATTTGGGCGGGGTTTGCGTCGGAGAGGAATACAAGCCCCTTGAAGCGGAAGACTTTCAAGAAATAGTCCAAGACATTGTGGCCAAAAAGCCCGACATAGTCATAAACACAATCAACGGCGCGTCAAACAAGGCTTTTTTCACTCAACTTAGAAAGGCCGGCGTAACGCCCAAAGACATACCAGTGATGAGTTTTTCCGTTTCAGAAAGGGAAGCGTTTTACATCGGCCCAGAATATGTAGAAGGCCATCTTGCGACATGGAGCTACTTTCAAACGATCGCCTCGTTCCAAAACAAAACCTTTGTCCAGCGCTACAAGGAATTGTACGGCCAGGAAAGAATCATAGGAGACCCGATGGAAGCCGCCTACACAGCCGTTTACATGTGGGCTCTAGCGTGTGAAAAAGCGGGAAGCTTTGACACCGAAGCGGTGCGCATTGCGGCCAAGGGCTTGACTTTTGACGCGCCCGAAGGAATAGTTAGAATAGACGGAGAAAACCAACACTTGCAAAAGCGAGTTCGCATTGGCCGCATAAATTCAAAAGGCTTGATTGACGAAGTCTGGGAAAGCCCAAGCGTGATTAAGCCGGACCCATACCTTTCCACCTACGGCTGGGCGAAAGGATTGTAGTATTTGCCAAGGCTTCCGGCTCCTTCTAAAATTCTTTGTAATTTTGGTCAAAGCCCTCTTCCAGCCAAAGCGCGACACTTTCGGAGAGGGCTTGAATTTTTTGCGCGCGGTTCTTTCCTGTAATCGAACATTCCCAGACAACGCCGACTCTATAGCCTTGATCCAAAAGGCTTTTGACTTCTTCTTTGTCGCGCTCCCTGTTGCGCTCGATTTTTTGAGTCCAATACTCTGTGTTTGTTTTTGGAATCCTCACTTTGCTACAGGAACGGTGGCCGTGCCAAAAACAGCCGTTCACAAAAATCACGGCGTAATAGCGCGGAAAATAAAGGTCGGGCTTCCCCGTCAGGCGCTTGTCGTTTTTCCTAAAGCGAAAGCCCAGTTTGTGCAAGTAGGAACGAACCAAAAGTTCTGGCTTGGTGTCGCGGCTTTTTATTTGCGACATTACAAAATGCCGCTGTTCTTTTGTGAGCGTGTCCATTTTTAATTTTGACCGTCTGTCCCAAGCGCCGCCGCTATTTGCAACGCGATAAACTGAAGAACGTCAACCACGACGGAGTTGCCGAACTGCTTGTAGGCTTGGTTGGGCCTTTTTGAAATTTTGTAGGAATCAGGATAGCCCATCAAGCGGGCGCACTCGCGCGGATGCAAGCGGCGCGGCTTTCCGTTGACCAAATAGCCGCCAGTTTTAGCGAATACTCCGCCGCCGTAGGCGCTCAAGGTGACGGCAATTCCCTTTGTTGAATAGACGCGCTCGCCCTGCCCGCCCTTGTTCACTATCGCAAGCTTGATGGCCTTTGAGCTGTATTTTTCTTTCTTTTTGGGATTAAAGGCCATCGGGTAGCGCTCGTCGCAAAGCGCGAGGGTTTCGTCGGATTCAGGAAGCAAAAAATCTTCCACATGGCGCGCCAGCGGAATAGGCTTTGGAAACTCAAAATTGATTTCGCATGAAGCGCCGGCCGAAGCGCCTTCCGCTCCGCAAAAACAATCTTTTCTAAAGCAAACCATGTAAACGCGCTCGCGCCTCTGCGGAACGCCGTAATCAAGCGCGCTCAAAACCTTCCAATAAAAAGCGTAGCCCAAATCTTCCATTGTTTTTTGAACGACTTTAAGCGTGCGGCCTCCGTCGTGGCGCGCGAAGTTCCGCACGTTTTCCATAAAAACGACTTTTGGCTTTTTTTCTTTTACGATGCGCGCGACGTCAAAAAAAAGCGTTCCGCGGCTGTCTTCAAAGCCGCGCATTTTTCCGCTAATCGAAAAGGCCTGGCAAGGAAAGCCGGCGCAGCATATGTCGTGATCGGGAATTGTTTTTTCGTCGACTTGGGTGATGTCGCCGTTGGGGCGCTCGCCAAAATTTTCTTGGTAAACATTTTGCGCCTGCTTGTCCCATTCGCTCGAATAAACGCAAGAGGCGCCCAAGGATTCAAGAGCCAACCTAAAGCCGCCGAGTCCAGCAAACAAGTCTATGAATGTCATGCCGGAAAGCGGCGAGCCTTGAACTTCTATCATTCCTAAATTATAACGACGCGCCCTTTTTGGGTCAATCGCAACTCGTACCTTCGGTATCAAGACCTCAATCGTTGTTTCGAGTTGTTTCGCCGCGTCCTTTCGGACGCTTTATGGCATTGAACGACAAGAAAATCGCCAAGACGAATGTCGCCGCCATCGCGGGAAGAGTGCATCCAAAGACAAATTCCAAGCGCATGAAAAGCCTGTAAATTATAAAGCCCAAAAGCCAAAGGGCGGCGCGCTTTGTGTCAATCTGTTTTTTGGAGGAATCGTTTTTAAGGACAAAAAAGTCGGCGAGCAAAATCGCGGTCATCGGAGCGAATACGCTTCCAATCAAATACAAAAAGTCCGTGATGTTGTCCATGTTAAACAAAAGCGCGCCGGCCGTTCCCAAGACAGCGACAATTATCGCGGCGGCTTTTATGTTTATTTTAGAGTGAACGCTTTGGCTTGAAACGCCGGCGGAATACGCGTCAAGGTAAGTCGTTGTCACGGTTGAAAGAACGACAATCACAAGCGCGGCGATTCCCAAACCAGTCTTTAGCATGACGATGTCAATGGAACTTTCGCCAGCCACAAGAGCCGCGCCCATTCCGATTGCGTACATCCAAACGCTGACAAAAAAATAAACGACAGCCGCGGCCAGCGAAACTGCGACAGGCCGCTTTGCGTCCTTTGTGTAGTCGCTGATTACAGGAAGCCAAGAAAGCGGCATCGCGACAGAAAGCTCTATCGCCGCGCCAAACGAAAGCGCCTGGTCCGCCATTCCTTCGCCCGACGCGCCGTTCGCCATCGCGGCGCCAGAATCCGCTCCGCCAAAAATGCCGCCGAAAATCTTTACGCACAACAAAATCGTAAGGCAAAAAAGAGCGATCGCCGCGGCAAAGTTAAGCTTGTCCAGGTTTCGCACGCCGGCCAAAATCCAAACGACAATCAAAACGCCAATCGCAAGCGCGGCGACCTTTGAATAGTCCTTGGCGCCGTTAATGATTGTGTTGGCGCAAAGGGAGCCGTCGTAAATCATAATTCCTGTCCAGCCCAAAAGCTGCGCCGCGTTCAAAAAGCCAAAAAACTTGGCGCCAATTTTTCCAAACGACAATGCGGTAGTCTGCATGGCGGCCATTTTTTTCTTTGCGCCAATCACGCCTGTCATAAACAAAAGCGCGCAGCCAAGAATGTGTCCGATTGCAATAGCCGCCATTCCTTTTGCAAAGCCCAGCGGCGCGAAATAAGTTCCGGTAATAATTTCCGCGATGGAAACCCCGGCTCCAAACCAAATCAATGAACTAGAAAAAACAGTCATATTAACTCCAAATATAGAAAAATAAAAACCTGTCGAGGCGCTCCAGCATTTTAGGCCTGCAAACGATTATCGCGCCGCTAAAAATCCCCCTCAACATTAAACGCGTGGTTCATCGGGCCGGAACCCTTTCCCAAATCCAGCATGGCGGCGAGCGCGCCTGTAAGATAGTTTTTGGCCGACTGGACGGACTCGACTAAACTTTTGCCCTTGGCCAAATTGCTGGCTATCGCGCTCGAAAGAGTGCAGCCAGTTCCGTGCGTGTTGGGGTTGTTGATTCGCTTTCCGTTAATCCATCGGCCCATGCGCTCGCCGCCGCCAATGTTGCCGAAAAGATAGTCGTTGGCGTCATTCAAATTGTGGCCGCCCTTAAGCAAAACCGCCGCGCCAAACTGATTAAAAATGTTTTGGGCAGCGGCTTCCATGTCGGCCGGGCTGTGGATAGGATTACCGCAAAGGACTTCCGCTTCGGGAATGTTTGGCGTTATCACTGTCGCAAGAGGCAGCAAGCGCTCCTTTAAAGTTAAAATCGCGTCGTCGCTAATAAGCTTTGCGCCGCTTGTAGCCACCATCACCGGGTCAACGACGACGTTCCTAAAATTAAATTCTTTGATTGAGTCCGCGATTGCATTAATGAGCGCGGAAGAAGAAACCATTCCAACCTTGACCGCGTCCGGAAAAATGTCCGTGGCGATGGCGGCTATTTGCGCCTTTAAAAAGTCCGGCGAGACTTCCATAATGTCTGTTACGCCGGTCGTGTTCTGGGCGGTCAAGGCTGTGACAGCGCTCATCGCGTAAACGCCGTTGGCTGTCATTGTCTTGATGTCCGCTTGAATGCCGGCGCCTCCGCTGGAATCGCTTCCAGCGATCGTTAAAGCAGTTTTCATTTTTCCTCCTGATTCCGCTTTATGCCAAGTGGTGCCCCCAAGGCATTTATATTTGTCGCCGCAATCGCGGCCTTTTTGGTCTTGCCAAAGCTCTCCGCAAGCGCGGCGAATTTTAGGCTTAATAAAAATTTCCGCTGTAAGTCTAAAAAAGCTCCGCCACTTTTCCCGCCAAAATTTTTGTCGCGGCGCGAATGTCGTCGTTGGCGAAAATCGCGCTGATGACGCTTACGCCCGCGATTCCGCTTCCCTTTAGCTCGTGGACATTGCCCGCGCTTATTCCGCCAATCGCGACGACTGGAATTTTCACCGCCTGACAAATCGCCTTTAGTGTTTCAAACGAAACGCTTTCCGCGTCGGCCTTGCTTCCGGTTGCGAAAACCGCTCCCACGCCAAGGTAATCGGCTCCCTGCCTTTCGGCCAAAAGCGCTTGCTCCACCGTGCAGGCGGAAACGCCGATGATTTTTTCAGGCCCTAAAAGGCGGCGCGCCTCTAGGCAAGCCATGTCCGATTGGCCAACATGAACTCCGTCCGCGCCGACTTCCTTTGCTATCATTACGTTGTCGTTCACAACAAAGGGAACAGCGCGAGCGGCGCAAAGTTTTTTTAGCGCGCGGGCTTCGTTCAAAAATTCTTCTTGCCCCAAATCTTTTTCGCGCAATTGGACAAAAGTCGCGCCGCCGTCAATCGCTTGCTCCACGCATTGGACAAGAGTCCTGCCGTTAAGCCAGTGGCGGTCGGTGACGGCGTAAAGGCGCAGGGCCGCGCGCATCTTAGGCTTACAACCGTTTATGGTCTCGGCCCGAATCATAGGCTTGCAACCGTTTGCGGCGCTGGCCGCCCCCGTTTCGGTCTTGCCAGCAATCTCCGCGCTATCTAATTTCATACTTCGCGCCTTTTTCAAGCTCGTCGCCCGTCATGTTGAACAAAGCGTCGATGATGCGATTTCTGTAAGTGGAATTTCCGTCGCCTTCCTGCATTCGCTCCCAAGCCAGCTCTCCGGCCAAGCCCATAGAACAAACGGCGGCCGCCGCCGCTTCCAAAACATTGTCGGGATTGGCTACTGCAAAGGCCGCCGTCACCGCGCTAAGCTGGCAGCCGGTTCCAGTGATGCGGCTCATTTCGGCGCGGCCGTTTCGTATCACATAGCACTTTCCGTCGTCGGCCACAAGGTCAATCGCGCCGGTAATCGCGACGACGCAATTGTTGCGCGCGGCGAAATCTTTTGCAAAGGCCACAGACTTTTCCAAATTGCCTTCAGTCACGCTGTCGGCTATGTCCGCGTCCACGCCCTTTGTAGTTCCGCTTCCAAGCGCCAAAGTTTTTATCTCGCTGATGTTTCCGCGAACAACGTCAAACTGGAATTTCTTCAAAAGCTTTAAGGCGGTGTTGGTTCTAAGAGCGCTGGCTCCCGCTCCGACAGGGTCAAGCAAAAGCTTGTGGCCCAGCGCGGCGGCGTTCTTTGCGCTCGCGAACATCGCCTTGATTGTCCGCTTGTTCAGCGTTCCGATGTTGACGTTAAGGCCGCCGCAGATTTTTGTAATCTCGCGCGCGTCGCTTGGCTCGTCGGCCATGATGGGGCTAGCGCCAATGGCAAGCAAGGCGTTGGCCACGTCGTTTACCGTTACATAGTTTGTGATGTTGTGGATTAGGGGACAAGTCGCGCGGACGTTGTCCAAACAAGTTTTGAACATAATCTTCTCCTTACGTTGGAATTACCCAAATCAAGTTCAAAGGTCAAGGGAAACACCCTACTCTCAGCCGGATTTGTCCAGCTCCCTTTTAAATTGTCGCCTCATTCTATCACGCGCGATATTTTTGCGCAAGGCCTTGTATTTTGTATAAAGAAAAAGCCCGAGCGTTTTGCCCGGGCCTTCCATTAAATTTTAATTCGCGCCGTCATCTTGGCGCTTTCATTCGCGCTTACCTGTCAAAGCCGTCCATAGTCTGAATCTTTCCGTCAGCCTTAAAGGTCAGCTCGCGGAATTTGACGTTTCGCTTTTGGTTTACGCCGTTAGAGCGCTCGCAGTCGTGGTAGAACAAGTACCACTTGCCGTTATATTCCATAATCGAATGGTGCGTCGTCCAGCCCAAAACCGGAGTCAAAATGCAGCCGCCGTAAGTGTAAGGGCCGTAAACGTTCTTGCTTGTGGCGTAGCACAAAAGGTGGCTAGTTCCAGTTGAGTAAGTGAAGTAATAGGTTCCGTCTTTTTTGAAAAGCCAGGGATCCTCAAAGTAGCGGCGAACGTCGTCTCCGCCCTTAAGCGGCTGGCCCTTTTCGTCAACGATTACCAAGTCGCGCAAGTCTTCGGCCAGCTCTTTCATGTTGTCCTTAAGCAAAGCGATTTTGGGCGTGCAGGCAGGCTCGGCTCCCTGCGGCTCCTTGTTGTCGGCGCTCCACTTGTTGTTTCGGTACTGGTCAAGCTGGCCGCCCCACAAGCCGCCCATCGTAAGGTAGTACTTGTTGTCGGTGTCTTGGAAGCAGCAGGGGTCGATGCTGTATGTTCCCTGAATGTAGTCGTATTCCGGGATGAAAGGTCCTTCGGGCTTGTCGCCGACAGCGACGCCTACGCGGAACATTCCCTTTTTGTCGCGCGCGGGAAAATAAAAGTAATACTTTCCGTCTTTTTCCGCGCAGTCGGGCGCCCACAATTGCTTTGAGGCCCACTTTACGTCCTCCAACTTAAGGACGCAGCCACAGTCGCGCGGCAAGGTTTCCGCGTCCTTCATCTCGTAGACATGGTAGTCTTTCATGTCGTACTGGTCGCCGTTGTCGTTGCTGGCCACGTCAATGTCCTCGTCGTGCGAAGGATAAATGTAAATCTTTCCGTTAAAGGCGTGGGCCGAAGGGTCGGCTGTATAAAGGTCGTTGACCAAGGGCTTTTTTTGAATGCTCATATTATTCTCCTAAGTTGAATCAGCGCCGCTGTCCGCGCGCGTCGGTTGACAAGCGCGGATGTTGCGGCTTATGCGGCAATCCAGCAATTTATGTCTTGCTTTTATTTTACCTTGCCGCTATTTTACTAGCAACGCGCGCTTTTGTCAAAGGCTCGCGCTTGATTTTCGCGCGCAAATCCGCCATACTGTTCCCTATGAAAACACTTTCCATCAAAGAAGAACTTTCTTCAACAAGCTATCCTGGACGCGGAATCATCCTCGGAAAATCCGCCTGCGGAAAATACGCCATAGCCGCCTACTTTATCATGGGCAGGAGCGAAAACAGCCGCAACCGAGTCTTTGTTCAAGACGGAGACGGAATCCGCACGCAAGCCTTTGACCCGTCAAAACTGACAGACCCCAGCCTTATCATTTACGCGCCTGTCCGCGTTTTGGGCGAAAAAACAATCGTCACAAACGGCGACCAGACCGACACCGTTTACGAAGAAATGTCAAAAGGAAAAACTTTTGAGGAATCTTTGCGCGGCCGCGAGTTTGAGCCCGACGCGCCCAACTACACGCCCCGAATCTCTGGCGTGATGCGAATAAAGGACGGCGCCTACAACTTCGCGCTTTCAATCCTAAAAAGCGACAATGGAAATCCCGCAAGCTGCAACCGCTTTACCTACGCGTACACAAACCCGCAAAGCGGAAAAGCGCGCTTCATCCACACATACATGGGCGACGGAAACCCGCTCCCCAGTTTTGAAGGCGAGCCAACCTTGCTTGACGCCCCTTGCGCCGACATCGACGAGTGGACAAAAACAATTTGGGATTCTCTCAACGCCGACAACAAGGTTTCGCTCTGGACCCGCTGGATCGAAATCTCCACCGGCAAATTTGAGTCTCGCATAATTAACAAGAACAAATAAGCGGGTCTTTTTAGGTTTGCCGATTATTGCGGCGCGATAATTTTATTCGCGCCGCAAAAGGAACGAGACAAGGCCTTGATTGCCCGCGCTCGCAAGAGCGCAGTTGAATAAATTTCAACTAGCAAAACGGCACGTAGCGAAGCGTGCCTTGATTGCCCGCGCTCGCGAGAGCGCAGTTGAATCGCTTCCTATAGCAAAATTAGCGTAGCGACATACCGTTCCTACTTTAATTTGTCGCCGCAAAGCCGCTCGGCGATTAGCAATTCGGGATGGTACTCAAAGTGCATGTTGTCCCAAATCGCCCAGCGGCCGCCCCAAATAAAGCCCTCGTCCTCAAAGGCCTTGATGACGGCGGCCGGCGGCATCCAGCGCGACTTTAACGGAATCAGCATCCAGTTTTTGTTGCCCTTTTGCTTTTCGTAGCCCCAATAAACGATTTTCTTGCCCCAGCCTTTTGGCAAAATGTCAACCGCGATTCCGTAGCTGTGAAAAGAGCGCGTGGGGCTGTCGCGGATTTCGCGCCAATTGTAGCCGGAACAGGAGCTTAGCGTTTTTAAAAAATCGCGGACTTCCTTGTCGCTCTTTGCAAGCGCCCAAACCTTGGCCTCTATCTTGTCCAGCTTTTTTCCGATTTGCCTGTGAACGTTAAGCGGCTTGTTCCACAAAGTCATGCTGCGCAAATGCGTCTCTGTCGCGGCTCGGGTCCTGCAATCGTAAATCGCGTCAAAAATAAATTTGGATGACACCGCTCCGTTTCTTCTGTTTTCGGTGGAAGAGTAGTCGCGGATCATCGCCTTTCGCTCTTCCGAAAAATCAGCTGGATCTTCAAGAACGCGCTTGTACCTGTAAATGACGCGCCAGTAATGGTCCCTGTTTTGCAATTGCTCCTTGGGAAGATACAAGCCTTCCGCCCGGTAATAGACTGAACTCTTTTTAAACGCCGTGACTTTTAGCGCCCAGTCCTTGACCTCCTTGTCGTAGTCCAAGTCAAACTGGCACCAAGGATAGGCCTCGCGGAAAATTTCCAATTCCTCTTTTGGAGTCAAGTTTGAAAGGCGCGGCCATTTTTTATCCTCTTCTTGAGCGGAACCGTTCAACAAAAAACAAGACAAAGCCAAGAGAAAGATTGCAATAATTTTTTTCATTTTTTTTCCAAGATTCTATTCCAAATAGCGGCCTATGGTTTTGCGCAAAGCGTCAGGGGCAACCGGCTTTGTCAAAAAGTCAGTCATGCCGCATTCAAAAGTCCGCCTTTTGTCGCATGGCTCTACGCTCGCGGTAATCGCTATGATTGGAGTCGTGGCCGAATCAGGCCTGTCAAGCATTCTTATTTTTTTTGAAGCCTCGTAGCCGTCCATGACTGGCATCGATATGTCCATCAACACGGCGCAAATGCTAAAGGGCTTGCTTTTGCTAAAGCTCAAAAGCGCTTCGGCTCCGTTTTGCGCGACAATGACATTCATTCCGTAACGCTCCAAAATGGCCTTGATTATGGAATTGTTCATGTCGCTGTCGTCAACGAGTAAAATTGTTTTTTCAGAAAACAACGCGAAGGGGTTTCGGCTTTTCAACTATTCTCATCTCCAAAAAAATCCCCTTCCATAACTATTTTAGCGCGCGTTCACGAATTTTTCAACAAAAAAGCAAGCATTTTTTTCGCCGTGTCAAAAAAGGCCGGCTCAATTATTTTGGGGAACTTTTCCTCTATCTCTTTAAGCTGAAGCAGCAAGTCATCCGGCTTGGGCGAGCCGCCGATTAAAATTTCGCAAAAGCCCATCTCGCGCCTTTGCTTGGCCGCGTCGTTGTCGGTTTGGCAAAGGTAGTGGACATAAGGAAGCGCGTAAAGGGCTTCCATTTGTTCCGGCGTCAAGTTGGGGAACTTTATGTTCAGGTAAAGGGGCGGATTTTTTTTCCACAAGCCGTCTTTTTTTATTGCGGAACAAGCGCAAGCGGAGACTTTTTCATCGCCGCGATTTTCCGGCTCGCCTTCCTGGCCAAGATTGCCGCCCGCCGCATCTTCCTGCCCTTTAAGGCCCGCCGCCGCCAGCGCAAAGTCAGTCAAAATGCGCGGCAAAGTCTTTCCCTTAATCAAGGCGATGGCCGCGCTGGATCCGCTAAGGCGCGGATTGATTTCTATAATGTGCCACTTGTCCTTGTGAAAAACCAAGTCCACTTGCGCGATTCCCTCAAAGTCCAAAAGCCGCGCCAGCCGCTCCAACTCGCTCTTTAATTCATCGCACTTAAACTGCGGCATGGTCAGCGGGCCCAGCTTTACCGACTGCTTGGGGCTGCAAATGCCGTATTGGTTTACGCTGTACAAAAGCGGCGGGAATACGTCGATGGCCGCGCAATCTTGGTTAACAATAATGCCGCCGTCCGCGCCGGCGTCTTGGGCTTGCGTCCCGGCTTGGCCGCGCTTCGTCACATGGACTTCCGTTCCAAACTGGGGGCCGTCCAAAAATTCCTCCACCAGGCGGTTGGAATTGAATTTCTTTGACTCCAAATAATTTTTGACGGCGCCGGCCGTGTGGACCACTTCCATTCCGTAGGAACTTAAGCCCACCGTGTCCTTTATTATGACAGGAAAGTCAAGCCGCTCGATTTGCCGAAAAACATATTCGCGGTAAACGTTATGACATACCTCGCTCTTTTTTCGTTCCGCCCAAAAAAGCTCGTAGTCAACGTAAACCGACTTGGCGCAAGAAAAGCCGTTGTCCCTCAAAAAATCGCTCGCGCTTTTTTTGTCAAAGCAAATCGCTTGAGCGGCGGCGCTGTGGCTTACGACCTTAACGCCTTGTCCGCGCAAAATGTCGGCGACCATCGCGTCTTCCAAGCCCAGCCAATCGTAAGGCGTAATCCAAAAGCTTGCCGCCACCGCGACGTCCGGCTTTAGCTCCAAAATCTCTTGGGCAATTTCTTTCGCGCCGCCGCCCTTTAAGGCAACGCGCTCAATTCCGTCGTCCGGCCGCAAAACGCCGTCCTTGTCGTAGTCCAGCAAAAACATCGCCGGCAGCATCGTGGCAATCACAAACTGGTGCTGCGGAAAAGCGGCGGCCACGCGTCCCCACTCCTGGGCCCACGACGGCAGCGTTTTTATGTGAACGATTTTTGGGTCAAAGTGATTTGAGCATGAACTGTAAAAGACTACGCGCATTTTTTCATTCTCTTATTTTAAACGACAGGTTTTACACCCATTCTTTCTTTTTTAGCGGCTTTAAATAGTTCTGCTTTAAATCGCGCGGCGATCCAAAAAAATTAATTTCGGATTTTGAAAACAAACTGCTTCCAATCTTCAATTTCACAAGCTGCATTGTGATGAACGCCATCATTTTGTTGAATATTCGCCGCTGAATGTCTGTTGACTGCTTATGAAAAATCATCGCAATTATGTAATACGGAGAATGAAAACAGTAGTCGCCAAAATCGCCCGACTCGTCAATAAAAACGCTTAGCTCTCTCAAAGCAATTCTCCATAAAAAAAGGCGAGGAACTTCCTCGCCGGTAGATGGACCTGGAACATAGCGTTCAGCCCAATATAGTCTTACGACTATATCTATAATATAATATGGAAACCGTCTTTTGTCAAGCAAAAACGCCGCACTCCCTCGCGCCGCGCCCTTATAGGCTTGCTTACAATCCGGTCGTTAGCCTAGCAATCTAGGCCAACCAGAAACCGCCGCCCATAAGGTCTTTCAATGCCTTTATCGTTCGAAAGCCCAAAACTTCTAGGCCATCTCGCCCCTTTAAGGTCTTGCCCAGCCTTTTGTCAAGCCCTGCGACCTAGGCGCGCAAACAATCCCTGCCGCAAGCCCATAAAACCCGCGATCGATTTCACTACACAAAAACAAAGTCATAACCGCAACCTTGACAAGCCGACAAAACTATGTTACACTTGACCTCGGCATTCGCGACATGGGTGTCAAGCCCCCAAAACTCGACTGGCCTCTAGGCTGGAATAATCGATTTGGAGGCTGCTATGGATGTAGTTGAAATCCTGAGGCTGGCTGCTGCCGCGCTTCAGCTTGTCAATGAAATCGCTCGGCTCCTCTTCCACAGACGGAACTTGGATAAAGAGTAAAAAATAGCCCACCCTGTCTGCAACACAGAGTGGGCAAACGCCTAAGTAATTAGGCACACACTATGTGGGGGCAAGACGCGTGTCGCGAATGCCGCCTTTCTTTATAAACTATAGCGCCAAACTTCGCGCATGTCAAGCCCAACCGCATCCTAGGCTTGCAAACAAGCTCTCGCAATCTTTGCGCCGCCGTTACGGATTGACGCACAAGGCGGGAACAAAGCCATTGTATTCACGGTAGACCATCTCCTGCCCGTGCGGACTGCCATTCTGCCGCTTCGCGTCATTATGGCATGGAAATTATCCACTCGTCCGCTTGTGCGGACTGCCATTACGGCGTCACAGTCCAGTTGGTGGGAATATGGCCGGACCAATCCACGCCTGACGCTCTTGTAAGGGTGCCGGAGGTGTCCTTGGCGGTACCATTAAGCCAGCTAGATAGACTGGCAAAGGCCTCGTCGTCGGAGAGACCCCAAGTAGCAAGACAGGTTACACTAGTAAGCTTTTCGCAGTCTTGGAACATTTGCTGATAACACTGTCTAGCCAAATTTTGCGCGCGAAGGACAGGCCCCGTCACAAGCTCTGTACAATTATCGAACATACAGTAACAGCACATTTCAGACACCGTCGTGGCAGCAATATCCGGAGCGGACTGGAGTTTCGTACAATCTCTAAACATACAACTATAGCAGTGAAGAGGAAGGGTCGTAGCTGGGAGATCTGGCGCGGATGTAATATTTGTACAACCATAGAACATATTTTCATAACAAGCTGCCGAAAGCGTCGTGGCGGGCAATAACAAAGGCTTGCCGGCCTTGTTTTTTATGTGGGTGTTGCCGGTAAAGAAACCCGCAAAAGTAGCTTCGTCTGCCAGCGTCACGCATGTCGCAAAATTATTACTGTCATAAAGGCTCATGATGTTTCCGTAAACATAGCAGTCCGCGTTGCATTCAATACTTCCTTGCCCATATCTAGTTCCATGCTTTTTCTTGTCGGCGTAGAATTCAACCTTTTCGCCCGGCTGAAGGGTTATTTCATAGCCGTCACTAGCAACTTCATCAACCATCATAGGAGAGCCATTAGGATTATACGGTATTACACCTTCCGAGCCATCGCTCTTTTTGTATGTTACAGAACCGTCGTCAAACTTGTTCCAATATGTAATGGTCACGGCGGTATCGCCCGCTTCAATCGTCAAAGGTATTTCTAGAGGATTCGTTGGCGCGCTCTTATAGTCAAAGCCGCACTTGCCGTCAGCGCAAGTTACGCTTCCATCGTCTTCGCGGGTGTCTTTGGCTCCGTCGTGCCAGTCGGTGGTTGTTTGGTTGGGGCGAACGACAGACTTCCACTGCTCCTTTGTTCCAGCAAAGTCAATCTTAAAGCCGTCCGCGCAGCCAACAAAGGCGCCTGCAGCGATGTCGGTCACGCTTTCGGGCAAGGTTATGCTGGCCAAAGAGCCGCAGCCTTTAAAGGCGCTTGCTCCTATGTATTCGATGTTCGCTCCAAGAGTTACGCTGGCAAGGTTTGCGCAGCCTTCAAAGAGCTGGTCCACAATGTCCAGCATCCAGTCGGGCAGCCGCGCCGCCGTCAAGGCCAGGCAGTTCATAAAGTACTTGCCGTCATTGTATAGCGCAAGGTCTGCAAGCGTAGTTCCTCTCGGGCTTGTGGCGCGCGCGTCAAGGCTTATTTTAACGTCGCTTCCATTTTTAGCTCGTATCGCCTTGGCAACTTTTGCAAGGCCTTCATCTGAGCTTGTAATTGTCGTTTCATTGCCGTCGCTGTTGTCCACTCCGGGGCCTACAACGCCTTCCACCTCAACGTCATATGTTCCAGCGGCCCTAAGGCTTTGGATGTAGGCGGCGGCGGCCTCGGCGCTCTTGTTGCATGGCAGGCTGAACGAGGCGGTATGGCTTAGTCCAAGATAGCTCACGATTAGCTTTATGCGATAATTGTCCGGATATGTTTGGGCGGGCACAGCCACCGTAAGCTTTCCGTCGCCGGCTGTCACTGTAAGATTGTCGTCAACAAGTCTAGAGCCGATGTAAAGTTCGGCCTTTAGAATCGCCGCGGCGTCTCCGTCGCGTCCCGTGTATGGCGGATAGTATGTGTAAAGCATGAGGTCGGCCGGGTTAAGGTACATAGGCGTGTCGGAGCCTGTCGGTTCCTTTCTAAAAACTTCCAAACCAACGTCGTAAGAGACAGCCATGCCAGGATACATGGCCTCGGGCGCGGCCGCGGCCTTTGTCATGGTGAAAGTATAGTCAAAGGCGTTGTACATAGAGCCGCCGCCTACGGCAAAAGCCGCTTCCGTAGTTCCAGTTCCAGCTTCGGCGATTCCATATTCGGTGTTGGATATAAAGACTTCGCCAGGCTTCATGCCGCTGTTAGTCGCCGACCAGCCAGACGTAAACATCACGGGGGATCCCGTAGTGGGCTTAGCGCTTTCGTTGAACGGCATGTAAACGCCAATCTGGCTTCCGGCCAAAGAGCCGCTTATGGATATAACGTTTCCACCGCCACTACCATCAGTAAGATGCACATCGATTTCTTTTCCGCTTAGACTCTTGTTTCCATAGATATAGCTTTGGCCTGCGTCAAGCGTGAAATTTAACGGAGGTCCCTGATAGTACACGGCGCCGCCAGTGTCGCCCTGGGTCGTGTTTTCAGTTATTGTACACGCCGCGATCCTTAATGAGCCGCCGCAATAAATGGCCGAGCCGTCGCCTACAGAATAACAATTCTTGATGGAGCAGCCCTCAAAGTCAGCGTATCCTGAACCAGAAACAAACACAGCGCCGCCCATTCCGCCCGGATCATAAAGCGATTTGCAGCGCTCAAACGAACTGGTCCTGGCCTCCAACCATCCATCGTTAACCGTTATCGCTCCGCCAGAAGCGCCTGTATTGCTGCAGTCCTCAAAGGCGCAGCCGCTGCATATAAACTTCGAGCTCGCATGAGCTAAAGTGACCGCCGAGTATGACGCTCTGTAGAACCTGACGTTTTCGGCAAGCGCGGTTCCGCCGCTAACAAGCAAGGCGTCGCTGCTTCAAGCCATGTCAAGGGTCCTTCTTTCGCCGTAGCCTGCGATTCTAAATTTCGGATCGTCTGTGCCGGGATGGTCCCACGAAACATGCTCTGAAACGCTTATGTCCGTCATCAATTGCGCTGTCAATACCGCGCCGCTGGTTCCGTCGTAGTCGCCGACCGATATTCCTTCCTCAAACTTTTGAACGGCTTTTTTGATAGAAGCCAAGGGGCTTGCCTTGCTTCCCGCGTTGTCGTCTGAACCGTAAGAAGCCACAAAGAGATTCGCGCAAACGGCGCGGCAATTCCAAACAATCGGCTCGCTATCAGAATAAAGCGGCTTTTGAACGTAGGCCTTTACAAAGCTTGTTCCGGCGGGAACAGTCACCAGTCCAGTAAGGCCGTTCAACTTTCCGGCGCCAAGCAGCTTGGTCATCGCCTCGTCTTCGTAAACCTCATACAAGATGTACGCGTTTGAAGGGTCGTATGGCTGGGAGTCAATCGTCCTTGTGTTTCCGTCCTTGTCAATGTAGGTGACAGAAGAAGTGAAAGCGTCGGCCTTTATGCGGATGTGGGCGCTGCCGTCGTCCTCTTGCGGCACAGCGTTCTTTCTTGTCACATCAGTGTCAAAGGGATTGGAATAACTGGTGTCAGTCGTAAGGAAGGCGGCTGCGGGCGAAAGCTTAAAGCCGCGCGCGCTTACCTTCATGTTTGAAGAAAGGCCGGCATTGTCATAAACCGTTATGTCGTAAATCTTTTCGTTTTCGTCGGCCGCGTCGCCGGTGGCGTAGTAAGCCGACTGTCCAGAGCTTACAAAGCTCATTCCGGTGTTTTGGTTGGCCACAAGCCCCGCGGGCCTCGCAGAGCTGATGGCCGAGCCGGCCGCGTAACTTATGTTGCCTTCCGCGTCAACTCCAACGTCGTAAGAAACGCCGTTTATCTCGATTTTCTTTAAGTCCCTGTGAATCGACTTAATCAACGGGCTTTTCGGAAAGTCAAAGCAAAGGACCCAGCGCGATGGATTGTCGCTGCTCTGCATGCACACCGCTCCGGACGGAGTCGGCGGAGGGTTGTCGCTCGAAAGCGGCAGCTCGGTGTATGTTCCAAAATCGCTGTGGGACACAGGGTGGTAGAGCGTCACCAAAGGACTGATGTCCGTTCCCATCGGATGGTCAAACAAAAACTTGGCGCTATAGGTGACGGTTATCTTGGAAGAGTCCAAAATGTCCTGCTCAATCTCAACTCCGCTGTAGGAATCAAGGCCTTTAAGCGCAAGCGTCATGTTGCCAGGAGCGTTGAACCTGTATTTTTGCGGGTTTCGCAAGTAGAAGGTGACCACGCAGTCTTGGTCCGACGACACGCAGGCTACTCCGTCCTTGTTCACCGGATTGTCGCTGGGTGAAATTTCGTAGGCGCTGACCGCGGCGGTGCTGGTCATTTCCTTAAAGTAGGCGCCCGCCTTGTTTTGGAAGGAATTGCCGTCAAGCCCAAAGTCGCAAGAAACGAATGCCAAAGACGTCGCAAACGCCAAGGCAAGCGAACCGCAAGCGAAAACCGTTTTTAAGCCTTTAAACATTTTTCCCTCCTTAAACTAGAACTGCCAGCCAACGCCAGCCGTAGGAAGAACCGCGCCAAAGAACATGTCGCCCGGAATAAAATACATCACAAAGTCAGCCCCTGCCTCTATGTACAAGTGCTTGTACACAAAGAACTGGCCAGCGACGCCCGCCATAAAAGACGGGTTGATGCTGCTTTGCGGCTGGCTCTTGATGTTGTGGTCAAATTCAAATTGATAGCCCAAAAGGCCGGTGATTCCAGCGCCGGCGTGGGCTTCAGCGCAAAACCTTTTGTTAAAGAAGTAATGCGAATAGGCAAAATACAAGTGGGCCATTCCCAGGTTGCACTTAAGCTTGTAGCCGTCCATTTGCGCGTTGATGATTGTGTAAGACGCGCTCAAGCCCACGCCCAGGTTTCCCCAGCGGCGCTTGTACGGAAACCATGTGACGCGGCCGCCGGCGCTTAGCGGAAAAACCTTCTTTCCAAAGTATTTCTCAAAAGTGTCGTCCATCAAGACAATCGGACAAACATAGTTGGCCGACAAGTTCAAGTCCATCCATTTTTTAAATCGGACGGTCAAAAGGTTTCCGCTTTCAGGCTCGTTCACAAGGCCCGACGCGTCGCGGACTACAAGCTGGTACTTGCCTACGTCCAAGTCGTCCATGTTGAACCTAAACTGGATTTTGCGGTTGTTGTCGCCATGCTCCAAAATTTCGGCGGGATAAATTTTCCGTCCCTTGTCGGACTGAAGGACATATTCGCTGAACGAAATGTCGTCGGGGCTTTCGGCCGGCATAAAGAGGTTTCGGCCGTCAAAGGTTATGACGCCGTCGTTCTCGTAGTCAAGGTAAATGTTAGAGTTAAGGTTGACGCTTACGCTTGTTCCGTTTACGCGCGGCTTGTAGGCCTTGTAAATCGTAAAGTCTTCCCACTCTGACTGGGCTTTGGCGACGTTGAACAAGTTGTAGCTTATTACGCTGTACCGGTAAAAGCCCGGCTGCAAGGCAGGCTCAATCTTTATTTGCGGAGTATTGTCGGGCGTCACCATGCGGAGAATTTCCGTGTAGCGGTCCCTCTTGTCGCGCTGCTCGACAATGACTTCGTAGCGCAAGGTAAGGCGCTGGGTTTCGTCTTCCCATTCCAAAAGCTGCCAGCTGGCCTCGGCGCCTCCGCTTTCCTGGCCCTCGCCTTCCTCGCCCTCAGCGCCTTCTTGCGCCGCGGACTCAGCGGAACTTTTTTCCTGCGCTTCGGAGAGCGAGGTTTTTATAGTCTGCTTCTTGGCCTTTTTCGCGAAAGAAAGCGGAGCGACAAGAGATAGCAGCATTACGGCCAAAAGAAAGCGCTTAAAGTCCATAGGGATTCTTGGCTCCTTTTTTGCCGCGCGCCTTTTTGGGGTCGCCGATGTCAACATTAAAGCTCTGCGTCTTGACAGGGCTTCGCTGCAGTATCTTGTCCACCTTCTTTCCGTCGCGGTCAATGCTTACGCGGCGCAAGGCTTGGACGGCGCACTGGTAGCTTCCGTTCATGAATTTTTCGCGGACGCTGTCGTCAAGCTCCATAAAGTCAAACTTATAGCTAAGCGACTTTGAAGTGACTTCAGTTCGCGGAAGCATCGGACGGCCTTTTTTGTCGTTGATTTGAATCGAATAGTGCGTGGCGTTCTTCACCGCCGTCCATGCGAATGTAAAGAAGCGCGGGTTTGTCTCGTTCAGCAAGTAGTCTACGTCCATCGTCCTTGGCGTTACGGTCAAGGAAGAAATGGAGTCAAGCGGCGGAACCGGCGTGATCTTAAAGCGGCCTATCGTCTTTTCGTCGCTGTTTGAAATGTCGTAGCCGTCGGCGGTCTCGGCGTAAATTATAAGCTCGTAGTTTCCGGCCTCAAAAGTTTCCGGCAAGTCCAGGTTGAACGAAGCCGGAATTTTCGGGTTTCCGCTTTCATAAGGAACGTTCGGATAGCGCAAGAGCGTCGTTCTGTTTCTTCCGTCAACGCGGTTAATCACCAGCTGCGACTTTACCGGCGGCTCGACTGACGACCAGCTTATGGGCATAAGGTCTGTAACCGCCGCCGCTCCGTCAATCGTGGCGCCGCGGACAGGCTTGTGCAAGTCTACCGGCTTAATCTTTACAAGCAAAAAGTTTCCTTCGGCCAAGCGACCGTTGCGGCGGCTGGCCTTTCCTTCGACGGCGTTGGCGCGGGCCTGCAATTCAAAGCGGTAATAGCTTCTGTCGACAAAGCCCGGCGCGTCGTACATCGGAATCTCGGTTCCGTTTTGGTACAAGTTGTCTTCGTAAACAATGTTTCCGTCGCTCGCGCGGTAAATCGTAAGCTTGTAAAAGTCCGCTCCGTCAACCTCGCTCCACTTAAACTCAAAGGGCGTCTCAGGATGGACAACCGCGCGGCCGATCGGAGCGCCGACTACAGGCGCGGGCAGCTGCGGCAAAACCTCAAAGGACTTGGGCTGAGTGTCCAAAACCATGCCCGCGTCGTTCTTTGAATGGATTCTCCAATAATAGCGGCCGTCGGCAAAAGAAATCGACGAGGCCGAATTTCCGATTACCTTGGCGGAGTAAACCAAAGTGTTAAAGCTGGCGCTTGTCGAAACCTGCAAGACGCTGACAAAGTCCTGCGGCAGGTTTTGCTTCCAAGTGAACTTCATGTCGGCCACAAAAGTGTTTCCCACGCGGTAGCCCTCGGCCGGCTCAATCGAGCGGACAAAAAGCTTTCCGCGCTGGGCGTAGAACATGCGCTCTTCCGAAACCTTTGACTCGTTTCCTTCGTCGTCGATTTGCGCCACAGTCCAATACCACTTTCCTTCGCCGATGCCAACGTCAGCCGGAAGCACCTGCAAGAAGTTTTTGCTGGTCACAGAATTCACGATTGGAGAAGAGGCGCGGCCTTCGCGGTAAATCTTCACGCGGTAAGAGGCGGCCTCGTTTTCGTTTTTCCAAGAAAAATGCGCAGAGCCAACCTCATGCGAAATGTCAACGCTGCCGTTGGCCGACGGCGCCAAAAGCTGGGGCGGCTCCAACTCGCCGCGCCTGACGATGACAAAGCGCTGGACCGGGCTTGGGGCCGCCAAGCCGACTTTGTTTATCGTAAAGAAAGGAGTGACGCGCCAATAATAAGTTCCCGCGGGCAAGGTCGAGATGATGCTGGAAGTCGTGGCGCTTCTTTGGCTTACCACAGGCTGCTTCATGTCCTCGCGCTTTGAAATTTCAAGCAAGTAAGAAGTGGCGTATTGGCTTTCCGTCCAAATCAAGCGGACGGAAGGATTTCTTGTTCTATATGAATATGAGTAGTCGTTTACGGGAGTGACCAATTCCGGCGCCGGAGAGTAAAGCGCCTGCAAGCGGCCGCCCGCGCTTCTTTCGCGGTTGCGGATTTCGGTGGTTCCCTTGTTGACGGACACAAGGCGCCAATACCAGGCGCCGCTTTCCAGGTTCACCGTAAGGCTGTCAAGGCCGTTGGCGTAAATGCGGTGGGCGACGTTTGAAAAATCCCTTTTGTCGGAAATTTCAAGCATCAAGTCCTCTTGGTCTTCCAAGCGGACGGAGCGCCAGTCAAACTTCACCGGCGTTTCCTTTTGGTCATGGAACAAGAATTTTTGGTCGGGACGCGGGCTCTTTACCGTAAGCGGCGAAACCTTGATTCCGTTTTGGCCGACGATTACCGCGTTGTCGGCGTTAAGCGCGGAGCCTTCCACGCTGGCGTTTCCGCTCAAAAGGCGCAAGGCGACCGCTCCGCCCTGTTCGGCGTCTCCGTCAATCTCGGCCGATACCGAGGCGCCCTTTTGTATGTCGACGCTGGTTCCGCCAACGCTAAAGCTCATTCCGTTTTCGGCTCCGCTAGAGTCGATTACCGCGGAACCTTCGGTCAACTCGGCGCCAAAGGATTGGTCTTCGTGAAGGAAAACCTGAGCCATCGTGTTTTGCGAAAGCTCCATTTCGTTTCCGTCCGTAAAGTGAACGGTCGCTTCGCTAAGCTCGCCGGTGTGCAAGGTGTCTCCGTTGTAAACTGGAGAGTTTTGGACAAGGCGGGTCCACAAAGAGCGGTCGATGAATTTTCGCTGCGCCGCCTTGTATTTAAATGTAATCGTGGCAATCGGCGTTTGGTCCAAACGGCTCATCGCCATAAAGTAAGACTTGCAGAAAAGCCAAATGTTGGCGGCGGCGCCAAAAGCGCAAATCAAAACCGTAAGCAGGAACGGGATAAAAAGAGAATTTTTGGAAAGGTGAAAGCGCTCAAAGGCGGCCGCTTCAGCTTGGCTTGACGACAGTCTTGTTTTCTTCTTCATTTAAATTAACCTTTTCAAAATCTGGAGTGGGAATGCCCAAAAGCTCGCGGACTTCTTTCATTGTCCTAGGACCGGTCGGGCCAACGGCCTTGGCGCAGTCTGGGTCAACCTTAAAGTCCGGGTTGCTAGTCTTAAAGAATTTCTCAATGTCAAAGCGCGGCATGTTGACAACGCCGTAAAAGTGCTGCTCGCCTTTTCCCTTGACTTCAATCGTAACGGGAATGCGCTCGACGACGATTTCGTCGGCGGCGAACTCGTTGGGAATCATGCGGTGGTTTTCTTCGCAGCGGATGTAATCTTTCTTGATAAGATTGTAAGTGTCTTCTGTAATCAAAATGTCGGTGCCGCAAGGCTTGTTGGTCGCCTCGGTACGGCTGGCAAAGTTTACGGCGTCGCCGATGGCCGTGTATTCCATCTTCTCGCCGCCGCCCATAACGCCGGCAGTGACGCGGCCGGTGTTGATGCCGCAACCGATTTGAATGTGGGGCTTGTAGCGGGCGCGCGGCTCATTGGCGTGCTCCTTTGTGAACTTTTCGGCGGCCTTGTTGTATTCCATCAAGGCGTATCTCATGGCGATGATGCCGCGGATGCAGTTGATGGCGTCTTCCTTTACGTGGCGCGAGTGCTCTTCCGCAAGGCGCTTTTTGTCGGGGTTTGCGTCGGGGAGCTTTTCAAAGCTAAGGTCGTCCTCGCGCAAGATTCCCCAAACGCCCATGATGGCGTCGCCCTCAAACTTGTCGATGTTTCCGTGGCTCAATGTTACGCAGTTGACCATGCGGCCCATGTAGTCGTTAAGGAAGGTGATGATTTCGGCGGCGGACTCTTCCTTAAACCTCTCCTTGAAGCCGTCGGAGATTTTAGTGAAGCCGCGGATGTCGCTAAAGAAAATCGTGCAGTCCTTAAGGTGCGGCTCAAAGTCGATTGATTTAGTGGCGATCGCCTTTGCGACGCCTTGGTTGGTGAACTTGGCGAAGGTGTTCAGGAATTCCTGCTCGTCGCGGGTGCCGCGGTTAAGAACGCCGATTTCATCCTGGCGGTCAAAGTTAAGGCGCGAAATTATCGGCGTGTTAAAGTTTCCTTCTTGAATCTCATGCGCGGCCAATGACAAGCGGCGCAAGGGGCGCGAAATCACAAAGCGCGCGAAGAACAAAATCAAGATAATCGAAATGCACAAAATCGCGATTGTAAGGTAAACGTTGTTCTTTGTCGTTGTCCTGGCTCCCTCAAGAACGCTGTCAAGGGGAACGATTGTCATAACGACGATGTCGGCCAAGGGAAGCTTTTGGTAGGCGCCGTAGTAAGGGACTTTTTTTGAAGTCTCCTCGTTTATTTCGTCATAAGGAATCTGGCGCGCGCTGTCGTTGTTCTGGTTGTTGCTTCTCATTTCGCGGACGAGCGGATAGTTCTTCATGCTTTCGCCGCGGATAATCCTGTCCGCGTCCGGGTGGACCAAAAGCTCGTCCGAGTCGTTTATCATAAAGCTGGTGTTGAGCGAGCCGGTTCCCAAAATCTCAGCCAAAGTTTCGGCGCTGAACGTAACGCAGCAAGACTGGTCGCGTCCGTTTTCCTTGTAGGGAATCATAAGGCAAAGCGCGCTCCTTCCAAAAAGCGGGCTTGCGTTGCAGGCGATTGTCTCGCCCGAGCAAGAGCGGCGGATTGAGTCTTGGTTGTCCCTAAAGAATTGTTCCTGCACGCTTTCGTCGATTTCGTTTGAAATGAAAAAGCGGCTGTTGACCATTCTTATGTCGCTGGCGTTTGAGCTTTCGGCGCTGTCGGCCGACAAGACGTAAATGGAAGCGATGTCGGGATTGCGCTCAAAGAAGAAGCTTTGAGCCTGGCGCGAAAGCGCGGAGTTCCTTCCTCCTGAAACTACGCTCAAAAGATCCAAAAGCTGAAAGACATTGGAACGGATCGTGTTCAAGCGCTCCTCTATCGAAGACGCGGAGCGAGAGTTGATCGTAAGGTTGTTTTCCTCGGCGGTAAGGCGGACGTCTTTGCTTTGGAAGTAACTGTTAAGGAATGTTACCGTGCCAAGCGAAATGACTACGATAAGTCCAATGATGAGCGCGAGGGTTATTCCAATCGGATGTTTTACGCGAATCGATTTTTCGTTCTGTGTTTTATTGCTATTGTCTTTCATAACTTTTTTTTATAACTCTCTAGCATACCATTATATGTTAATTTAGCGCATATGTCAACCTTTTGCGGCGACAATTCCAAAACCCGTTTCGGGCTTGAAAAAAAGATTGCCGCGCTTTAGAATGGCCCTATGACGAGCGCGGAACTTCAATACAAGCTGGAAGTGGGCATATTAGTGGAATTTTTCCACCAAGACCAAAAATACTTTATACAAAGCGGAAAGGAAAACGGCTCCCCATACATCCAATTTGGAAAGGACCGCGAGGCCGGCCAAAAATACAAGACCTTCGTTCAGTTCATGGACGAGGCGACAATCGGAAACCAATACTTGCGCGAATACATAAAAAGCGTTTAGGCGGCCGTTTTTTATGGAAGAAACAAGGGCCGGCCAAAATTCCGGCGGCGAAAGCCAAGACTTTTTGACAAAACAGCTAATCACCTACATCGGGAACAAGAGGGCCCTATTAAAGGACATTGACGGCCAAGTCCAAGAGATTCGCCGCCGTCTGGGAGGCCGCCGCCTGCTTTGCGCCGACCTGTTTTCCGGCTCTGGAGCGGTGGCCCGGCTTTTAAAGCGTTCCGCAAAAAAAATAATCGCGAATGATTTGGAATCCTATTCCTACACTTTGAACGATTGCTACCTTACAAATGCAAAGGATTTTCCCCAAGAAGAATACAGCCAAGTCCGAACGGCCATCCTTAACGCGGCCAGATGCAAAAAAACGCCTGGAATCATCGCGCAAAACTACGCCCCGCAAGACGACGACGACATCAAGGCCGGCGAGCGGGTCTTTTACACGCGAAAAAACGCGCTTTTGCTGGACACATACCGTTATTTAATAGAAAGAGAATGCCCAAAAGACTTGCAAAAGTTCTTTTTGGCGCCCCTGATTACCGAAGCGAGCGTCCACGTGAACACGAGCGGGGTCTTCAAGGGCTTTTACAAGGACAAAAACACTGGCCTTGGCTGCTTTGGCGGAGCGGGAAAGAACGCGCTAAAGCGGATTTTGGGCAAAGTGGAACTGCCGCAGCCGGTTTTTAGCGTTTTTGACTGCCAAAAGGAGCTTTTTCAGGAAGACGCGGAGGCCTTGGCCGCAAAATTAAAGGGCTTGGACTTGGCCTACCTGGATCCGCCATACAACCAACACCCCTACGGCTCCAACTATTTTATGCTTAACTTAATAATAAAGAACAAAATCGACGCCGAGCTTAGCCCCGTAAGCGGAATCATCCAAAACTGGAACCATTCGCAGTTCAACAAGGCAAAACTCGCGCCGGCCTCATTGGAGAGGATCGTCGCTGCCCTGGACGCAAAATTCGTGATTGTTTCCTACAATTCGGAAGGCTTCATCGGCTTGCAAGAAATGCAGGCAATGCTAAAACGCTACGGAAGCCTTAAAACCGTCGAAATCCCCTACAACGCCTTCCGCGGAAGCCGCAACCTTTCGGGGCGCGACATCCACGTAAGGGAATATTTGTTTGTGTTGGAAAAAGACTAGAAATACCCAAAAAAACGCAGCTCCCGGTTGCGGATGCGGCAGATCGGCGCCGCTCGATATCGTCGCTACACGCATTTTGCGCCTTGTAACTATTTTACTCTGCCGCTAGCGCGGCAGGCGCAAAATGAGTGTCGCCGCCAGCCGCCCCACCCCTCGCGCCGCGTTTTTGCTTGCTAGTTTTATGCAAACAAATATTCAAAGCCTAAAAGGTGGCGCGGGCAAAACTGGTCGCAAGCCCAAGAAGCCCGCGCGTTTTTGGGCTTGCTATGCGTTTGTTTTAGACAGCCACTTTTGGTAGGCCTTGTAGGTCGTTTCCAGCAAGGTGTCCACGTCGGAATGCTGGGCCTTCCAGCCCAAAACGTCGGCGGCGTACTTGGCGCTGGCCACTAGGCTTGCCGGGTCTCCGGGGCGGCGCTCAACGTAGTCGGCCGGGATGGGCTTACCGGTGATGCGGCGGGCGGCCTCAACCATTTCGGTTACGGTGGTGCCCTTCTCGCTTCCAAGGTTTACCGTAAGGCTCTTGTCGTTTTTGGCGATGTACTCCAAGGCCTTTACGTGGGCCGCGGCCAAGTCGGTAACGTGAATGTAGTCTCGGATGCAAGTTCCGTCGCGGGTGTCGTAGTCGTTTCCAAAGATTTTCATTTTCTCGCGCATTCCGCAGGCAACTTCCATAATTATCGGGAGGAGGTTGGCGGGATTTTGCTCAAGGCCGTAAATCTCTCCGTCAACGTCGTAACCGGCGGCGTTAAAATAGCGCAGCGCGGCGAATCGCAAGCCTCGAAGCTTTTCGTACCAGGCCATAAACTCTTCTATTTTTAGTTTTGTAAAGCCGTAATAGTTTTCGGGGTTCTTGGGATGGGCCTCGTCAATCGGCAAATACTGGGGCTCGCCAAAGACCGCTGCGCTTGAGGAGAAGACCATCAATTTGCAGCCATGCTCCACAGCGCTGTTAAGGATGTTGAGCGTTCCGGTGATATTGTTGACCGAATATTTTTCGGGGCTTACCATAGATTCGCCCGCCGCCTTAAAGGCCGCCAAGTGGATAAAGGCGTCAAAGCCCTGCGCGAAGGCTTTGTCCAACTGTTCCTTTATGAGAATGTCTCCATGAATGAATCCGTTTTGCTTAAAAAGATTCTGGCGCAGGCCGCTTGAAAGGTTGTCAAAAACCGTAACCTTGTGTCCCTGCTTGTTCAATTCCTTAACTACGTGGCTTCCGATGTAGCCCGCTCCGCCAATAACCAAAACGTTCATAATTTGCCTCCGGAAGGATAGTATAGCGCAAAAATGGCGTTTTTTTTACACTTTTAGTAAAATTTTTCCGCGCTTTCTTGCAAGCGCAGGTTTGGGATAAGTAATGATTTCCAAGCCCATTCCAAGACTGTCAAGATAATCGATTAAAGTGGAAATTTTCATGTCTTTTCGCTTTTCTATTTTGGAAACAGACGATTGCGTAAAGTTTGACATTTCTGACTGTTTTACATTGCGTTCCTCGCGGAGCCGGGCAAGACGAATGGCCATAATGTCCTGCTCCGCTTTAATGCGGGCGCGCCTTACAGATTCTGCGGACATCTTACTTTCCATCTTTTTTATTGCGTCTTTCATTGGTCAACTCCTTTTCATGCCGTTCAATTATCGTTACAGATTCCGCCACCAAGTCTTTGTAAAACTTGCCTTGGTCTTTTCCTTTTTTGTCTCCGCCAGTAAGCAAAAACGCCTTTCTTTCCGTGTCAAAATAATAGGAAACACGCAAAATATGCTTTTGCGTTTGGTTGCGAAGCTCTTTTAGGTTCTTGTATTTTTTGGAACCATGAAGAACGTCTGCGTATGGACGCGGAAGATTGGGACCAAATTCCCGAAGCAAAAGAACCCGCTCCAAAACGGCTTCCTTGCACTCTTCGTCCAAAGCCACAAACCAAGCGTCATATTCTTTTGACGAATCCACATCCCACATGGTTATATTATATGCACTAAAGTGAATATTTGTCAAGAAAAAAAATCGGCTCTGAGGTTTCAGAGCCGACAAAACTTCATCACTCCGATTCTATTTTTTCTTTAATAATTGCAAGCCTTCCTTTGTTAGAACCACGGAACCTTTTTTGTCAATTATAAACAACTTGCCTTTGGCATCGTTCTCTATAATTTGCGTCGCGAAATTACTGTCGAATTCTGGATACGGAATGTCAAGATTACTAATGTTGCTACGCTTACGATCTTCATACCGTTCCTTACCAGAGTTGTACTTTTCAGCCCAAATTTTTTCAGCGTTCTGAACAAGCTCTTCAACAGTTACATTCTTCTTACCTTTTATTTTGTTACACAAATCATAGAGAATTTCCGCTTTTGCATTTTCAATCAAATACTGAAATGAATCTCGCATCTCTCTCTCAAAAGCAGCCTTTTCCAATTCAAGATTTTCCTTTTCTTGCATTATCAATTCCATTGGCAATTTCATTGGCGCTATCGACTTTTCTGCATTAAAGTTTTGCTTTGTCGAAAGCGTTATGTCAGGCAAAACATTCAAACTTTTTCGAGTAAACAAATCTTCTAAATTAGGATCCCAATTACCATAATTTAAAAAAGCTTCAACCACTGCTATCCGATAATCATTTCCATCAATTTTTTCTAACAAATTTGCAGGAATATTCTTAAAAGTGTATTTATTGGCATCGTTATCAGAAACTCCAACAGCAGGTATCGCGGCGCGAGGCCCAGTCAAAAAACTTTTTCCATTCTCATCTAAAAGGGCTAATTTTATATCAGTAAATCCAAAATTCTTTTCTTCAGAGTGAATATAATTATCTTCACTAAAAAAAATATCATCTTCAACTGCATATGGCGGAAGAGTAACAGAAGCAAGACCATAATAAGTCTCATAGCTAGAATAATACCAAGCCTTTGAAGCTAATCCAGACTCCAGTCTTGCAGCGGAGATAATCCTCTCTTTGTCGTTATTCGACAAGGCATTCCACCGATTTCTTTGACTTGCATCGAAGCTTTCCAAGAGCAATGAAAGCAAATAACTTTTTATTAAATCAACTTTCTTGCCACTTGTATTTGGATATCTCACAACTGCCGCACCATATTTTTGATAAATTTGAGCGGAAGCTCCATCTTTTTCTGTAAACGCAGATACTTTTGGCCAATCTTTCAATTTGCCCCAAGAATCTTCATAAGCCTTTTTCAAGCCTTCGATCAACGTATTATGCACAATTGTTTTGTATTTTTCAGAATACTCAGTACTTACCTCGACGCTATAATCTGCGGTTCTTTTTTCATAATTTACATTTTCCTTTTTTAATTCAGAAAACGCAAAAACATACGGGCTGTTTGTCGTCCAATAAGCTTCGGCGTCTTTTAGCAACGAAATCCAATTGTCATAAAGAGAAAATTCATTATAATTGCCAAAACCTGGCTGTCCAGAAATAATTTGATTCTGAATTCGTTGAAATGCATCGACAGCATCCGATGTGTTTTCAACATCAGCTACAATTGCATCGTAATAATTCCCTAAAGCGGATGCGTATTTTTTCTGTGCCTCACATTGCTTTGCCTTGGCAATAAAAGCTTTTGCCTTGTCATTCTGTGCAAACGCAAAGACACAAAGCCCCATCAAAGTTAATACAAAAATAATTTTTTTCATGTTTCTTACTCCTTTCCATACTTAGTTTTATTCAAACACGAATTTGTTAAAATTAAACCCAGCATTTTCACAAACATCTTTGATTATAAGATTGAACAAGTTTGCCGCGACAATACTATTGTTTTCTTCATTATTTTCTTTTTTTATCCACACCAACTGCGCTTTTTGTTTTTTAGTAAATTTCGCAATCTCCGCTGTCGTCTCCCCCTTTGTTCTAGTGGCCGTAACAAAAATATCACAATCATAGTCTGTCGCATATTTTGCATTGCATTTTATCTCGCCTTTCGCATCGCCTGGCGTACAAACAACAACTTTCAATCCTTTAATTTCAAAATAAGTCCAGCCTTCATTAGAACGACGAGATTCATAATATTCGGACACGATAGACAATAAATCAATCAATTTATTCAACGTTGTTGTTTTGCCTCTATTCGCCGCAGCATATAAAGCAATTATTTTTCGCACAAAACACCTCACATTTTGTTACCATTTGTCACACTCTTATAAAATATGACAACTTCTATTTTAATTCCAATAATACCACTTGTCAAGTAAATTATGACAATTATGGCAGTTGTCATTATCCTAGAGGTATGGGTTTTTGGAAAAAAGTTGACGATGAGTTGGTTTATCTCGGAAAAAGCAGGAAAGAGCTTGCCCTTGAAGCCGGCATCGACGCTTCATACATAAGCAAAGGAATAGACAGAAACGGAATTCCCATCGCCGACACAGCCCTCAGAATCGCTCGCGCCTTGAATGTCACGCTTGAATACCTTTTGGACATGGAAAGCAATGAAAAAGTTCAAAAGGAGCCGGCGACATTTTCCAAAAGCGACTTAAGGATTTTTAAAAAATACAAAGACACTTTATCTCAACTGGAAAACATAAATCAAAAAGAGCGGCGCGCCATACTTCAACTTATAGAAACAATTGCAGCGACAAACACTCCAAACCCCTAAACAATTGCAAAAGAGCGTGAAACGCGCTACAATATTTTCCCTATGAAAAGAAGACTATTTTCGCGCACGGCGATCGCTTTCGCGGCTTGCGCGCTTGCGTTTACGACGATTTTGGCCTCTTGCCACCGTTCCATCGGACACTCTGTTTTGCTTTGGGACATTCCGCAAAACAACTTGCAGGACGGACAAATCGTAAAAGTTTACTTTAAGTCAAACATCAGCCACGTTTACGTAATCGGGCTTCCGGGCTCCAAGGAAAATTTGGAAGTTCCGCTATGGCAGCTGACCCAGCCCGTGTCAAAAAAGAAGGCGCTCAAGGCCGCGCAAAAGTACGCAGAGTACCAGCACAAGTACGCAAAGATAAAAATCGATGGACTCCCCGTCCGCGCCGACCCGGTCAACACTTCAAAGCAAAAGTACCGCCTGCACAAGGACGAGGTGGTGAAAATCCTTTACAAGGGAAAGGGCCAGGACGTAATCATGCACTCGGGCGAAAAGCTTGAGGGCGACTGGCTTTGCGTCTTGACCACAGGCGGAACCCAGGGCTGGTGCTTTTCGCACAACCTTTTGATTTTTGAAACGGGCGAAGGCGGAAAGATTGTCGGCGGCCAAATCGAAGAGGCTCCGGCGGAAGACGAGGACGCGATTTTGAACCAAGTCCTGCAAGCCAAGTGGCGGCCCGAAAGCTACCAGCGCATGCTGGAAGAAAACACGATTGACTTGGAATCGATGAAAAGCTCTTATGGCTTTGACACCGGCGTTGAGAGCGGAAAAGTTTCAATCAACATAAACGGCCGCTACAGAACGGCCAACTATTCGGGCATTACGAAAGTCCGCGACAAAGTTTACGACTTTAACGGAACGCCCTTCCAAATGATCATCCGCGACGCAAACCAAATCGTGGTCAACTACACAGGCAACGACAACAAGCCCGAAGCCTACACCTTTGTCACGATTTCGTCGGACTACGACATCGACGAGCTTATCAAGGCGGAAGGCGAGCGCCGCGCCGAGGAAATGCAAAAACTTTACAAGGTTGACTCCTTCCGTTCCGCGAACTACGGAACGCTGACCTTTACAGGAAACGGAACCTTCAACTGGAACAACTATTCGCTTTTGGTTCCCAACGTGATTTCAGAAAACGCCAAGGGCAAGGGAAAAGTTTCAATCAAGTATTTGGTGGGCAAGGACTTGCAGAGCCGCTTTGACGGAATGTTGACATTCGTTTTTGACAACACAAGCAACGAAGTCAACTTCTTTTACAAAAATTCCACCAACGGCCTTACGCTGGAAGACGCGAGCGACGCTACGATAAAGAACAACGTCGCGCAAAGCCAGTCAAAGAGCCCGATTGTAATTTTCTTCAGCAGGTAGGAACGGAATGCTTGCGCGCCCAAAACGCGCGGCAACCTTTATAAGGAACTAAACATGGCCTTTGTTCAATTTTCAAAAGTGTCGCTTTCTTTTGGCGACAAAAAAATACTCGACAACGTAAGCGTAAACTTAAAGACAGGGACAAAGGCCGCGCTCACGGGAGCCAACGGCGCCGGAAAGTCAACGCTGATAAAAATCATGGCGGGCCTTCAGGAACCTGACGGCGGAGAACGCGTCGCGCAAAAGGACGCGCGAATAGTCTACCTTCCCCAGTCGGGCCTGACACATTCAGGCTCCACGCTCTTGCAGGAAGCCGACCGCGCCTTTGACTACGGATACAAAATCCAGGAAGAAATAGATTCGATTGGCGACGCGCTAAAGGAAAACCCGTCCAACAGCGCCGAGCTTTTGGAGCGCCACGCCGCCCTTCTTGCAAGGCTGGAAGAGTCGGGCTGGTACCGCCGCGACGCGCTTGCCGAAAGCGTTTTGCTTGGCCTTGGATTTTCTAGAGCCGACTTTGCAAAGATGACCGACGAATTTTCCGGCGGCTGGCAGATGAGAATCGCGCTTGCCAAGGCCTTGATGCAAGGGCCGGACATTCTTTTGCTTGACGAGCCGACAAACTACTTGGACATCGAGGCGCGCGACTGGCTTGAATCGTTCCTGCAAAATTTCAAGGGCGGCTTTTTGCTTGTAAGCCACGACCGCTACTTTTTGGACGTCACGATAAACGAAGTCTACGAGCTTTTTAACGGACAGCTAAACCGCTACCCCGGAAACTACAGCCACTATGAAAAAGTCCGCGAAGCCGAGCTAAAGACCTTGATGGCAGAATACCAAAAGCAGCAGGAAGAGATCGCCCACTTGCAGTCCTTCATCGACCGCTTTGGCTACAAGGCCACAAAGGCCGTGCAGGCGCAAAGCCGGCAAAAAATGCTGGACAAAATCGTTCCGATAGAAATCCCAGAGTCGCTTAAAAAAATCCACTTTAAGTTTCCGCCGGCGCCGCATTCAGGCCAGCTGGTCTTTAGGGCAAAGGGCCTTACAAAAAGCTACGACGGCGCGACAAAAGTTTTGGACAACTTGGACTTGCAGATAGAAAACGGCGAGCGCCTTGTAGTCGTGGGCCACAACGGCGCCGGAAAGTCAACGCTCCTTCGCATAATCGCGGGCGTGGACAAAGACTTTAGCGGCGAGTTGATTCCGGGTTCCGGCGTCCAAATCGGCTACTTTAGCCAGGACAACGCGGAGACGATAAAAGGAAGCCAATCCGTCTTGCAAAGCATAGAAGACATTTGCCCGCTGGAATTGGTTCCCAAAGCCCGCGACATGCTGGGAGCCTTTTTGTTCCGCGGCGACGACGTATTTAAAAGCCTTGACGTTTTGAGCGGCGGCGAAAAGTCGCGCGTGGCCCTGCTGCGCCTGCTTTTAAAGCCGATAAACTTTTTGATTTTGGACGAACCGACAAACCACTTGGACATGCAGTCCAAGGACGCGCTTTTGGAGGCGCTTAAGGATTTTGGCGGAACGGTTGTCTTTGTAAGCCACGACCGCGGCTTTATCCAAGATTTGGCCACGCGGGTTTTGGAACTAAAGCCCGGAAGCGCGAGAAACTTTTTGGGCGGCTACGAGTATTACTTGGAGCGCGTCGCTTCCGAAGCTGGCGGAACGGTTTCCGCCCCCAACTCGAACGGCTCGCAAGGCCAAAACGGCGCCAACGGAAAAAGTTCGCAAGCCCAGAACGGGGGCGCCGCGCAAAAATCGGACGCAAGCCAAAAATCTGCGGCCGCGATTAGCTGGGAAGAGCAAAAGAAAGCCGCCAACGAACGCAAGCGCCTAGAGCGTTTGGTTGAAAGCCTTGGCGCGCAAATAGAAGAAAAGGAAGCCGCCAAAAAAGCGCTGGAAGAAAAGATGTCCGACCCCGCCGTATACTCAAACGGCGCCAAGGCCACCGAAGTCCAAAAGCAAATCGCGGCCGCTTCCGCAGAACTGGATGAGCTCACCGCCCAATGGGAAGAGGCGGCGGAAAAGCTAGGATAAAAAGCGACTGCAAGGAGAATGTTTATGACAAACACGATTAGGGAAAGCAACAGCGTCAACGACTTTATCGTAAAAAACAGAATCAGGGTGAACGGCTATCTAAACAACGCCCTTCTTTTTTTCATAATCACCGGCCCTGCGATTGCGCTGGGAATAAAGACGGATTTTTTTCCGGACATAAAGTACTCGACTTGCTTTATCATTTCGGCGGGCGTCGCGGCCTTGGCGATTATTCATAGGATTCTTTTAAAGAAACTCCCCAAGTCGATTGTCACAAGCGTATTCGCGCTTACGGCCTTGGACGCGATCATCGTCTACATGTCCTACAGCCACGTGAGCATTCTTTTGACTTGGTTTTTGGTTCCGCTTTTGAGCCTGCTTTTTGTGGACAAGATGATTTACTTTTATTCCACCGCTCTCAACTACGCGCTGATGTTCGCCACCACATACTTTACCGCTTCCTACCAGGCGGCGCTCAACTCAAAGTACGAAAACAGCCTTGACTTCTTTTTGGACAGAATCGGAGGCTTTACAATCGAGACCTTGATAATGTTCGCGGCCGGCTACACAATCGCAAAGCTTGTCAAAGATTATTTTGGAACGCTTTTCATGCAGTACGAAACAATCAAAAGCCACGAAGAGGACATGGGCGAAAAGCTTGAGCTTTTAAATTCAATGGTCGAAATCTACGACAACGTAAACCTAATCAACTTCATCGACAACACCGAGATGCCCTTGCGCGACCCCGAAAAGAAAAAGCGCGGAATCGACATGACCGCCCAAACCCACACAATCATGAACCAAAAAATAAAAGACAAAGTCATGCCCGACCAGCTGGACGCCTTCTTGACCTTCACCAACATAAAAACCGTTCGCGCGCGTCTTTCTCACAAAAAGCTCATATCGGCCGACTTTATCGACGTGGTCTCCGGCTGGTTCCGCGCGCAATACATTACGGTCGACTCCACCCTTGACGGAATCCCCAACAAAGTAATCTACACTACAAGAAACGTTGACGAAGAAAAGCAGCGCGAGGAGCACTTGATCCGCCTTTCGATGACCGACGAAATGACGCGCCTTTACAACCGCCGCTGCTACGAGGAAGACTTGGAGGAATACAGGCTTAAAGGAGCGCCCGAAGACTTGGTTATTTTTTCAATCGACGTGAACGGCCTAAAAACCGTCAACGACACAAAAGGCCACGCCGCTGGCGACGAGCTTATAAAAGGCGCGGCGGACTGCCTTGCGCTTTCCGTCCGAAACTTCGGCAAAGTTTACAGAACGGGCGGCGATGAATTTATGGCCATCGTTTCCGTAAAAAATCCCGACTCAATCCGCGAGGAAATCAAGAAAAAAGCCTCCGAATGGCACGGCATGCACACAGAAGAAATGACAATGTCAATCGGCTACGCCCAGGCGCAAAGCCACAAGTCCGCCTCAATCGACGACCTTGAGCGCATTGCCGACGCCGACATGTATTCTGAAAAGGAAAAGTTCTACAAGGAGCGCGGCATCGACCGAAGAAGGTAGGAGGCTACCACCCCATCAGCGGCGGCGTGTATGGCGCAAAGTCCCAGCCGTCCAGCGACAGGCTTACGGAAAAAAATGTCGTTTGGATTCGCTCTTGGTTTCCGGGAATTTGCGTAATGGCAAAGCAGGCTCTTTGGCCGCCGCGGGGATGCGAGCAGCTTCCGGGATTTATAAAATAAGTGCAGTCATCCTCTTGGCTTTTGGCAATGTGGGTGTGGCCGTAAAAGACTGCGTCGGCTTGGTTTTCCAGCGCGACTTGGTTCATGCGGCCAAGGCCGTAATAGGCGCCTTCGGAATGGCCGTGCGTGGCCATGACTTTCATTCCGGCGACTTTTAAAAATTGATGCAAGGGAACTTTTATCTCGCCGTCGCCAAAGGGAAAGTCGGGATAGTCGCCGTTTCCGCGAGCAAAAATCGCAACGGGAGGAAAGGCCTTGGCCAGCTTTTTGTTTTTGCCCGCCGCTTCCAGGACGGAACAAAAGTCTCCGATTCCGTCTCCGCAAAAAACAAGGGCGTCGCATCTCTCGCCAAACTTTTCAACGATTGCCCTAAAAACGTCGGCTCTTCCGTGCGAGTCAGAGAGGACCAATAAAGACGCCCGCTCTTTTTTGGCAAGGGCCTTTATCGCGTCGGCGCTTCCAATGCTTCCGTCGGCGTGTTGAGCGATCTCAATCATTTTTCTTCGATTACAAAATGGTTGATTGACTGCAAGCCGCTTTCGGCGTCAACGTAGCGCGACAGCTTGTAGTTTTTTCCGACGATGCGCGAAACATGCGCCATCAAGTCTTCGTCTCCTGGAAGGGGCGCCTGCGTCAAAAGCATGTATTCAATCGCGCTGTCCAAAAGCTTGTCCAAGTCTTTTACCTGCGTTTGAACGACTTCCTCTTTGTTTGTCTCGTCTTCGGCGGAACCGCTTCCTTCCATCGCGCGGTCAACGACAAAATTGGCCGTGGCCTCAATTCCCTGCACATCGTCTTGCGGAAAGAACGCGTAAACAGGATAGGGAATCATATTCTCTTGCGAAGAGTACTCGTCCTCCAATTTAGCGATCGCGTAGTTTGTGTTTTCCGGAGCGCCGACAACAATCAGGCCCGCAAGCTCGCGCTCTCCGATAAGAGACGGAAGGCGGCTTATGCGGCCCGACGGAAAATCGTTTGGAAATACAAGCGGAAAAAGCAAACCGCCTTCTTCCGTTCCGTCGTCAAGCCCGTATTTTTTTGAAAGGCCGTCGACTATTTTTTTTACATAATCTTCCTCGTTGTAGCCGTAGCCAAAGACAACGCAGATTTTCTTTTCGGACGGATGCCATGAAGGCGAAGAAACTGCTGATTTTTTTTCTTCCGAAACTTCCAGCTCAAAAGGGTCAGCAGTGTTTTTATGAACCTCTTGTTTTTTGCAAGAAAAAAGCGCGAGCGAAAAAAGCGCCGAGCAAATCAAAATTGTTTTTTTCATGATAAGGCATTTTATCAAATCCGCGCTCTTTTTTCAACTGACGCGGCTTGCCAAACGCGGCGCCCGCAAAGCGCCTTGCCTTGAACTCCATGCCGATTTGCGCTATTATAAAAGGCATGAACTTTGTCACAGGCCTTTTGCAATTAATAGGCTCGCTTGCCTTTCTTTTATATGGAATGAAATTGATGAGCGACGGCGTCCAAAAAAGCGCCGGCGAACGCTTGCAGCGCGCGCTTTCCGTAATGACTGGAAACCGCTTTAAGGGCCTTTTGACCGGCCTTTTCATAACGATGGTAATTCAGTCGTCAGGCGCCACGACGGTGATGGTGGTCACCTTTGTCAACGCGGGCCTCTTGACTTTGCAGCAATCTGTTGGCGTGATTTTTGGAGCCAACATCGGAACGACAATCACGGCCTGGATTGTTTCAATCTTTGGCTTTAACTTTAAGATCGCGGCCTTCGCGATTCCGATTTTTGGCGCGGGATTTTTTCTCACACTTACAAAACGCAGCCTTAACAAAAACATCGGCCAAGCCCTTATGGGTTTTGGCCTTTTGTTTTTAGGCCTAAGCATGCTAAGCGACTCCCTTTCCTTTAAGCCGGAACAGCTTTCGCGCTTTTCTTGGATTGACGACATTCAGTCTTGGGGAGTTTTTTCGCTTGTAATCGCGATTATAGTCGGAATCATCGTAACGACGATTTTGCACTCGTCAAGCGCCTTTAGCGCGATCGTCATCACGATGGCCTACAACAATTTAATCGCTTGGGAATTTTCGGCGGCGCTGATTTTGGGAAGCGGAATCGGTTCCACGATTGACGCGATTTTGGCCGCCTTTGGAAGCAACGCCGACGCAAAGCGCGCGGCCTTCATACACGTGTTCTTTAACGTGGCCGGAACGATTTTAGTCTTGATATTTTACTCGCCCTTCTTGCGCTTAATCGACGCCATCACACCAAGGGCCGCGAACATCGCGATTAAAATTTCAATCTTGCAAAGCGCCTTTAAAGTGCTTTCAACGATTCTCTTCCTGCCCTTCACAAAGCAAATCATCGCGCTCAGCAAGCGCTTCATTCCCAACGACGCCAAGGGCAAGAACAACATTTACCGCCTTGACTTTATCGAAAGCGCCCTTGTAAAAGAAAACGTCGGCGCATACATCATCCGCGCCGAAAAGGAAATCAAGGACCTTACCGACTTGGCCACCGACATGTTCGACTTGATCCAAATCGGCCTCAAAAAGCGCGACCAGACTTTCATCGACGAGCACTTGGAAGAAATCATGCAGGCCGAAAACTACGCTGACCAAATGCACGAGCAATTGACGCGCTACATCGTTCACATTGAGCGCATGGCCGTAAACGAAAAGCAGTTGGACAACCTTTCATTGATGCTTTCGATTATCGGCGATTTGGAAAGCATGACCGACGAATGCCTCAACATCGCGCTGCTCCTAAAGCGCTCGATAGAAAAGAGCATGAGCTTTGAAACCGAAGACACCGACCGCTTGATTCCCTACGTTGAATTGGTCCGCCAGTTCTTGCAGTTCATCCACATCAACATCAACAAGCACTTGGATTCCGACAAGCTTTCGATGGCGGAAGAGTTGGAAAACCAAATCGACATGTTCAGGAAAAACCTAAAGAAGATCGCCCGCAAGCGCTTGGAAAACGGCGCCGACGTAAAGGCCGAGCTTTTGTACATCGACATCGTCCGCCAAATCGAAAAGATCGGCGACCGCGCCTTTGGAATCGCCGAGGCGTTGGGTCAGACACAGTAGGAACGGTCAAGGCGCGCTTCGCTTAAAGCCTTGACTCGTTCCTTTTGAGGCGCGAACAGGATTTTCGCGCCTCAATAGCTTGTTCAGGCACGCTTCGCTTAAAGGCGGGCGTGGACTACCCTTTTTTGGCCTTCTAGATCCAGCTCAATGCCAACATCGACATAGCCGTTGGAGCTTAAAAATTCGGCGGCCGCGTCGGCGTTGTATTCGCCGGTTTCGCACAAAAAGATTCCGCCGGGATTAAGGCGGCTTTTGGCTTCCAAGGCCAGCCGCCTAAAAACCGCAAGGCCGTCATCGGTTCCGCTAAAGTCGCCGACTTCGTTAATGTCTCCGTCAAGCGCCAATAGCGGCTCGCTTCTTCCGTCTTGCAACAAAGCGCGCGCCTGTCCATGCGGAATGTATGGCGGATTTGAAAGGATTATGTCAAACCTATACGGGACGTTGTCAAATAAATTGCTTTGAACAAATTTCACTTTTTGCGACTCGTCGGGCGACAAAAGCGCGCGAGCGTTTTTTTTGGCGACATCCAGGGCGGCGGCACTTATGTCAGCCATTACAAAGGTTGGAAGGCGCTCTAGGTCTACGCGCTCGCCATCGATTAACGCGCGCAAAACGCTTAGGGCGACGCAACCGCTTCCGGTACACATGTCGCATACGGAAAGATTGGATCCGCCGCCGCCCGAAATTTTGGGCGTCAAAAAATTTTCGTCGATTCGATCGGCCAAAAGCTCAACCGCGCGCGCGACTAGAATTTCTGTGTCGGGCTTTGGAATCAAGACGGATTGGCTTACATAAAAAGCCAGGCCGTAAAATTCCTTACGGCCCGTGATGTAAGCCACCGGAAGGCCTTTTGCGCGCGCGGCCGTCCATTCCGCAAGCCGCGTCTCTTGTTCCGCCGACAGCTCATAGCCGCGGTTTAGCAAAACAAAAGTCTTGTCTTTTTCCAAAAGCGCTTGCAGCAAAACGTCCGCGTCCAATTCAGGGCTTTCGCTTGAGGCCTTAATTTTTTGAACGATATTCTTTTTGGCTTCTTGAAGGGTCACTTAATTTTCCGGAGCGATCGAGCGCAAAAGTTCGACAGGAACAATGTTGAAGAAAATCCAGCGCCTGCCGCTCTTTCCTTCAAAGACGCGGCCGCAGGCTCCCACTTGGCGCAAACTTTCGTCAACGCTTTCAACGCGGAATTTCACCAAAACCAAATCTTTTTCTTGAGCCTGCTCCTTGATTTTTTCAATCGTTTGCTCCAAGTCTTGCTCGCAAACTAACTTAGAGAATTTATTCTCAAACTTGCTTTCAAACTCTTCCTTGTCGTAACCGAACATCTCATACAAAGCCGCGTTGGTGGAATAAAGCTGGTCGTCGGCAAAAGTCGCGTCGATTCTTAATGAACCGCTAGGCAGCTTGTCCAAGTCGCTCGCGGAATAAATCAAGTTTTCCTTCAACGTGTTGGCAAGGTTTGTGTTAAATGTGCTTTCACGCAAGTATTGGATGCGCGCGTCAAAGCCGCTCCAATTGACAACCTTGGCGCGCATAGTGTAGCAAGTCGGTTCCCCTTGCTTGGGGAAAATGTTCTTTTGGACAAAATCGTGAAAAACGCCGTCTTCCCTGATGCAAAAGTCGCAGGGCTGGTCGCGGTCAAACAAAACATTGTAGCATTTTTTTCCAATGCAATTCTTTTTTTCCTTGCCGCAAATCTTGCAAGCGACTTTGTTGACGTAAATCAAATCGTAGCTGTCGGCGTAGCAAACATACACCGCGTCGGAAAACTCGTCCAAAAGCCAGTCCATGTTCCTGTAAAAAACGTAGGACGGCAAAACGCTTTGGCCGGCAAAAACATTGAATTGGTTCTTTCCATAACGCTTGGCCGCCAAAAGCGCCATGTCGGAATTGTTGTACAGAGTTTGGTAATCCATTCCATAGTCAGGCGCGACGGCGACTCCCAAAGAGCAAGTGACCTTAAAGCGCTCCACATTGAATTGCAAAGCCTGGGTCAAATCTGTCAGCATTAAGTTCAATTCGTCTTTGGAATATTTTTTTGGAATGAAAATCGCAAACTCATCTCCGCCCATTCGGCACACGCAAGTTTTTTTGTCAAAGAATTTCACGAGTATGTTGGCGACCTTTTTTATCGTGTCGTCGCCGGTCATATGGCCAAAAGTGTCGTTGATTGTCTTAAAGTCGTCTATGTCAAGGCTGATGAACACCGCGTCGTAGCTTGAGCTTTTCACAAAGAATTCGCCAACAGATTTTTCCAAAATCGTTCGGTTGTCCAAGCCGGTCAAAAAGTCCGAGTGGGCTTGACGCTCAATTTCCAAAAGCTTTTTTGTCAGCGTCTTTTCTTGCTCCAGCTTTTTCACAAAGGAATGGGCGACGACATTCCGCACGCGATGGCGCATGATATTGGCGTTATATGGCTTTTGCAAAAAATCGTCGGCGTTAAGCTCAAAGGCTTTTTGTTCGCTCTCGGAATCGCCCTGCGAAGTAACGATAACGGGCAAAGCCTTTGTTCGGTCGTCGCCGCGGATTTTCTTAAGAACCTCATAGCCGTTCATCAACGGCATTATCAAATCCAAAAGAATTATGCTGATTTTTTCGTAATTGGCCTCGATGTATTTCCATGCCTCCACGCCGTTAGCGGCCTGCGCGACCTCAAATTCCTTTTTAAACATTTCGGCCAAAATCATCCGGCTGGATTCGACATCATCAACAACCAGCATCACGCCGCCATGCTTTCCAGCCTCATCAAAGGCCAAGCCTTCTATGTTGGCCTTTGTAAGGCTTTCAACGCCAACAGTCTTTGGCGCGTCCATATCGTTCAGATTTGACTTTCTTAAGAGCGAAAAGAATTCGTCGCGGTCCAAGGGCTTTGAAAAATAATATCCTTGAACATAAGCGCAGCCCATGTCCTTTAATTGCGCCACCTGGCTTTTTGTCTCGACTCCTTCAGCGACAACCTTTAGGTTAAGCCAATTGGCAAGGCTTATGATGTAGCTCAGTATTCCTCGGCCGTTTGTCCGTTCCATTTCGTTTCGGACAAAACTCATGTCAAGCTTTAAAATGTCAATCGGCATTTCGCTAAGCATGTTGAGCGAAGAATAGCCCGAACCAAAATCGTCCATCTCTATCATGAACCCGCGTTTTCTAAGTTCATAAATAACCTTTACGATTTGCTCAGGGTCTTCCGTGTAGGCGCTTTCCGTTATTTCCAAATGAAGCGACTTTGCCGGAATGCCGTATTTTTTCACCAAGGCCGAAAGCGACTCCACAAGATTCGGATTCAACAAATCGGCGCGAGACACATTCACGCTTACTGGGATAATCTTGTTTCCAGCGGCAATCCAAGAACGCATGTCTATGCATACTTTCTCCCAAACAAACATGTCCATGCGCGTGATAAAGCCGTTCTTCTCAAAAAGCGGAATGAAGTCAGCCGGAGAAAGCAAGCCTAATTCCTTGCTGCGCCAACGAACAAGCGCTTCCGCGCCGGCGATTGTTTCTGTCGCCAAATCGTATTTTGGCTGGTAGTAAACCAAAAACTCGCGGTTCTTCAAGGAAGCTTCCATGCAGCCTGCGATTTTTTGCTCGTTGATCATCTTTTTGCGGATTGAATCGTCGTAGCAGCAGTAATAAACTCCGTAACGGCCCTTGATTTTTTCGGCTGCCATTTGCGCGCGGTCGCACATCACCGAAATTGACGAGCGCATGTTTTTTACTTGGTAGACTCCAAACACAAGCCGCAAATGCAAGTTAAAGCGCTTGACCTCTTCAATAGAATTCAAGCGCTCAATCATTCGCTTAAAAACATCGTCGCTGATAGTCTCGGACCTTTCGCTGACCGCAAAGAAAATGTCTTCTGAAAAATGCCCCGCGATTCCGTTCCGTTTTTTCGCCTCTTCCGAAATCATCTGGCCAAGGCCGCGCAAAATCTTGTTGCCGATGTCAACGCCGCAAATATCGTTGACCAGCTTAAAGCGCTCTATGTCAATGCAAAAGATGTCATAGTTTTTGTCGCCGCGCTCTTCCAGCATCTTTTTGGCTTGCACCAAAAAAAACGCTTTTGAATAAAGGCCCGTCAAATCATCGCGGCTTACCGTCTTCATCGTAAGCGAAGTCTCGCGCATTCGAATCACGTTTTGAAAGCGGCGCAAGATTATCTGTTCGTCATAAGGCTCGTGGATAAAGTCAATCGCGCCGTTTTCCATCGATTCCAATTCAGTCTTGTCGGAATGCCGCTTGGCGCTGACAATAATCGGAATGTGCGACGACCAAGCGTAAGACTGCACGTCGCGCAAAAAATCGACAAAGGCGCATTGCGAAGTGCTTGACGCTGACGACTGCCCCAAATCCGCCGAAACGCATACGGCGCTTATAAGATTGGGATTTGTTTTGATGAATTGCGCCGCTTCGTTAGGCGACGACGTGAACAAAATGAAAAAATTTCGCTCAAGAATTTTCTTTAAATTGGAGAAAGTGTCTTTTTCGTCGTTCAGCAATAAAATTGTAGGTAAAGTCATTACGCTCCAAGTTCGCTAACGTCTGCCTTTAACTGTTCTTCCTTTGCGTATACATTAAGCGCGTCAAGCATGTCGTCCATGTTGCCCATCATAAAGCCGGGCAAGTTGTGCGCGCTGTAATTTATCCTGTGGTCTGTCACGCGGTCTTGCGGAAAGTTGTACGTTCGTATTTTTTCGGAACGAGCGCCGGAACCGACCATGCTTTTTCTTGCGTCGGCGCGCTCGGCGTTTTTCTTGCTTTCTTCCAATTCAAACAAGCGGGCGCGCAAAACTCTCCACGCCTTAGCCTTGTTCTTTATTTGCGATTTTTCGTCCTGCTGGATTACAACGATTCCCGTAGGAATGTGGGTAAGACGCACGGCCGAGTCGGTTGTGTTTACGCACTGGCCGCCAGGACCTCCGGCGCGCATTACGTCAACGCGCACATCGTTTGGATTGATGTCGATGTCGGTCTCTTCCGCTTCCGGCAATACGGCCACGGTGGCGGTGGAAGTTTGCAAGCGGCCCTGGCTTTCTGTTTGCGGAACGCGCTGGACGCGGTGAACGCCAGACTCCCAGCGCAAGGTTCCGTAAACGAATTTTCCGCTGATCGAAGTGACGATTTTGTTAAAGCCGCCGACTTCGGTTTCCTGCGCTTCCATCGTTTCGGTTTTCCAGCCGCGGCGCTCGGCCAAGTGGCAGTACATTTCCCAAAGCTCTCGCGCAAAAAGGCTGGCTTCGTCTCCTCCGGCGGCGGAACGGATTTCCAAAATGATGTTCTTTTCGTCAAGCGGATCCGGCGGAATCAATTTCATCTTGATTCGCTCTTCCATCTTGGGCTGCTCTTCTTCATAGGCCTTTAGCTCTTCGCGGGCCATTTCCTTCATGTCCGCGTCGTCTTCTTCCGTTATGATTTTTTTGTCTTCTTCGATTCCGTTCAGGATTTTTTTGTATTCGTCGTAAAGCGCGCAAAGTTCGCTCAAATAGTTGTTTTCGCGCATTACTTCTTTGTATTTTTTTTGGTCTTTTACAAGGGCAGGGTCTAGAATTTGCTCTTTTACAGTCTCATAGCGCTGGGCGCAATCTTCCAATTTTTTCAGTAGGTCCATAATCGCTAAAGTATAGCGCTTCTTCTAGAATTTTTCAACTGATTTTGATATACTGAATTCACTATGGAAGAAAAGAAATGCGCCTTGGTCGTGATTATCGGCCGCCCCAGCGCCGGAAAATCAACATTTTTGAACGACGCTTGCCAAGAAAACGTCTCGATCGTCTCGCCGATTCCGCAAACAACAAGGAACGCGATCCGCGGAATCGTAAACACTTCGCTGGGCCAATTGGTTTTTGTGGACACGCCTGGCTACCACAAGTCCGAAAAAAAGCTGAACCTTATCCTGCAGCAAACCGCCAAAGACCAGCTTGATGGAGCTGACGCCGTCCTTTACTTGATTGACTCAACCCGGCCCAGCGGCGACGAAGAAGCCTTGATCGCCGACCTTGTCCGTCCTTATGCCGAAAAGACAATCGTCGCGGCCAACAAATGCGACTTGCCAGAAGCCAACCTTTTGGCCTGCAAGGAATTTGTCGCAAAAGCGCTGCCCGAAATTCCAGAAGGCCGCTTTTACTCGATCTCGGCCAAAACCGACGCCGGCGTGGAAGACCTTTTGCGAGCGCTTTACGCCATAGCTCCAGCCCAGCCGAATCTTTACCCGGAAGGCTTTTACACCGACCAAGAAGTTGAGTTCCGCATCGCGGAAGTCATTCGCGGCGAGGCAATCAACCGCTTGGAGCAGGAAATCCCCCACGCAATTTACGTTGAAATCGCCGACGCCGAATTCAAAAACGACGGAAAAAAGCTTTGGGTCCGCGCATTTTTGTGCGTCGAGCGCGAAAGCCAAAAAGGAATCGTAATCGGAAAAGGCGCCTCGATGATTAAGACCATACGCATGGAGTCGCTCAAAAAACTGAGCGAGATTTTTGAATACAAAATCGACTTGGACTTGCAAGTTAAAGTTGACAAAAACTGGCGGCAAAAAGACGACCGCCTCTCGCGCCTTTTAAAGTAGCGCGCGGTTGGCCACCGCAAGCCCAAAAAGCGCCGCGGCGCAAAAATCGCAGCCAAGCCCAAAAAGCCGCGGCCTAATAGGCAAAATCCGGCTCGGAATGAAAGCTCATTTTCTGGCCCGTGGCCGGATGCGCAAAGGACAAGTCGCAGGCGTGCAGACACAACCGCGCCTCCTCCCTTCCGTACAAATTGTCGCCGACAATCGGAGCGCCCAGAGCGAAGGCCGCGGCGACGCGCAATTGGTGCGTGCGGCCGGTAAGAGGCGCGAACAAAACGCTTGTCGCCTTGCGTTCTTTTCCCGCCGCGCCGCGTCTAGTCCAAACCCTTAGGCGCTTCCATTCAGTTACGGCAACTTTTCCGTATAAATCGTCCAAAATTTGCCGCGGCCGGTTTTCAAGGTCAACCCTATGTTTTAGTTCCACGCGCCCTTCTTGTTCTTTTATAACTCCGTCCAAAACAGCGACATAATTTTTTTTGACAAGGCGATTTTCAAATTGCGCGTTCAGGGCGCGGTGGCTTTCTTCGTCAAAGGCAAGGACCATAAGGCCGCTTGTGTCCATGTCCAAGCGGTGGACGCTGGGTTGCTTTATCATTTGCGGAAAGAGTTTTTGCGCCCGCGTCACGACGCAATCCTGCTTGTCCGGTCCGCGTCCAGGAACGGACAAAAGGCCCGACGGCTTTTCGACGACCAAAATGTTTTGGTCGCGGTAAATTATTTTCAGGCCCAAAATCGCAGGCAGTATCAAGGCGCATTTTTCGTCGCAGGGCGGATAAAAAGTTTTTGAAACAAGGCGGCTGTTCGGCTTTCCCCAATAAAATTCCGCCAAGCTTATTGGCCGAAGGCCCAAGCTAAAGGCATGGCTTAAAAGCTTTGGAGCCGAGCAGTCGCCGGTTCCGGTAGGAAAAAGCTTTCCGTTGGAGATGTCGCTAAAGGTCCGCCATTTTTGGTCAAAGCAACAAAAGCTGTAAAGTGAATAAATTTTTTGGAGCGTGTCGTTGCAAAGCGCCAAGCGTTCTTTGTCGCGAGCGGCCTTTTGCTCCGCGCTTTCGCTCTCAGGAACTTCGCTAAGCTCGTGGATTTTTTTGTCGTTGGGAAGGATAGCGGCCTTGTATTTTTCTTCGTCAAAAAGCGGAGGCGCCCAGCCGTCGCGGTTCCACTTTCCCTCGTAGGAGCCGCTAAAGGCGCGAAGGACGACTTCATTTCCGGCCGCGTCTTGGCAAACAAGAGCGCCGAACATTCCCGTCCATTCGCAGCCGTCGCGCTCCAAGCCCTCCATCATTTTTTGGCAAGCTTGGCGCGCTTTCGTTTCGTCAAAGGGAGCGAACACTTCCGTCTTCTTGGGCTACAAAAACAATCGGCCGGTTCTTTGTAAAGAAGCCGTTTTCAACAACGCCGACAATTTCGTTTAGTTTCTTTTCCATCGCTTTTGGGTCAACAGGCTTTTCCCACAAAACGTCAAGAATTTGGTTTCCGTTGTCGGTGATGACAGGGCCAGCCTTTCGGACGCCCTGGCGCAAAACGCACTTTCCGCCAAGCTTTTCAATCGCCTTTTGAACCGGAACGCGGGCGTCGGCGATTATCTCGACCGGCAAGGGGAACTTTGTTCCAAGCGATTTTACGGCCTTTGAAGAATCGCCGATGACTACAAAAGTCTTGGCGTTGTATTCGACGATTTTTTCACGAAGGAGCGCCGCCCCTCCGCCTTTTATCACGGCCTTGTCTGGAGCGATTTCGTCGGCGCCGTCAATGGCCAAGTCCAACTTTCCGCTGATCGCCTTGTCGTTCAAGGAGTAAACCGGGATTCTAAAATCCTCGCAAGCCAGCTGCGTCTGGAAGCTTGTGACAACGGCCTTTATGTCCTTTAACGTTCCATCGGCGATTCGCTCGGCCAAACGGCGGACGGCGGGCATCGCCGTCGAGCCGGTGCCCAAACCGATTTTCATTCCGCTAAAAATTTTTTTCCGCTCGATAAGCGTGTCGATCGCTGTCCGCGCCACAAGTTCCTTTTGCTCATTCTGACTTAGTTTCTTCATAATCGACTCCGGTAAATATTTTGAATTGTTCGAAGGCTTGGTACTTCAGCATCGCCTCGCCGTTGCAAACTTTGCAGCCGGCTTCTTGCGCGCGCTCCATAATCGGCGTGACCTTAGGCGTATAAACGATGTCAAACAAAAGTTCGTTGCCCGTCCAACGGTAAAAGTAAAGGGGATCGTTTTGCGAATTGCTCGGCTCGCTTGAATTCATTCCGGCGGAAGTTGTTTGTATAATCACGTCGGAATATTTTTCAATCAACGGAATCGCGTCGGCCGAAAGCTGCGAATGCTCAAAACCAAACATATCCGCGACCGCCTTGGCGCGCAGGGGCGTTCGGTTAAAAACGCAAGCCTTGCCGCCCAGCATTTTCACCGCGTAGGCAATCGCCCGGCTGGCTCCTCCCGCTCCGATTATAGCGACCCTTTTATGCCTTAAATTCTTAAAGCCCGTAAATTCCAAAAGGGACTTGGAAAATCCTGAACAATCCGTGTTGTAGCCATACCACTTGTCGTTCTTGCGGACAATCGTGTTGGACGCGGAAATCTCGCGCACTCTGTCGTCCACTTCAAAAAGCTCGTTCAGCACAGCTTCCTTGTGCGGCACGGTGACAGACATTCCCTTTACGCCGATTTCGTTGGCGAACTCAATCGTTTGGTGAATGTCCGCCGAAGGAATCGGAATGTAAACCGCGTTCATAAAATGGTTCACATATCCTTGGTTGTGCAAAAAGGGGCTGTCGGTTTTCACGAGCGGCCAACCAGTGATTCCAAAAATATTCGTCTTTTCGTCCAAGTCTTTAAAGTGGTAGACTTGGTTCATCATTATCGGATCGATGTGGCCTATTGTCTTTAACTCGTTGTCGCTAGTGTCCGCGGAAGTGTATGTCAAAAACGAATGGGTCTTGTAAGCCAATATTCTGGAGACAATTCCCATCGGACCCATCGCGCAAAGAATGTGCTCGTACTTGGTAAAGTCGCGGGTTTCGTAAAAAAGATTTTTTACGTCGGCCAAAGACTTTGGCATAAAGGCGATTTTTGGAATTTCGTAGCCTGTCTTTCGCATTGAGTCGCAGCGCTTTATGATGTCGTGAACCGGCTCGTTCATGCTGTGAAAGCTGCGAATGATTTTTGTTCCAAAGGCCAACGCCGCGTCCTGCAGGCTTGGAATATGGAAGTCTTCCTCAAAGTCCACGTATTGAAAATTGCGCTCGGGCTTTTGGTCGTCGGCAAAGGCCATCGCCCTGGCAAAAAGCATCGTTCTTGAACCTTCGCCCGCGACAAATTTTCCGCCGTCAACTCGGCGCCGTATTGTCAAAATGCACGGCATTCTTGCCAATTCAGGAAATTTTCTAATGTGAAGGCTTTCGTCTTCGTCAAGAAAGTCGGCGCGAAGCTCAAGCAAATCCACGTATGGCCTGTAGCGTCGGACCAAGTCCAAGTTTTCTTTTATCGTTTTTCCTGTAAGGGTCAGGCAAATTTTAGGGCTTTGCATTTTTTTATTGAACGGTAAGCCGCTCCTTTTCTTGGTTCAAAACGCTAAGGGCAAGCGTCGTTCCGTGCGGCACAGCGTAGGGAACGGTTATCTCGCCTCCGATATGATTAAACGAAGCCAACGTATACGACGCTCCTTCCGGCGGAAAGGCTTCCAGCTTCACTGGAACGGCAAGCGGATAGCGCGAAACTTTTGCGGAAAAAATTCCGTTTGTCAGCTTTGACGAATCGACTTTTTTGGCGCCGGCGACTTCGTCTTCGGTGCGGCCCTTGATGTCGGCGTCGACGATTGTGTCTCCGCTATAGGCTGTGTTCAATTCCGGAAGGGCGAACTCAAGCGCGATTTTTGAATACTCGTCCACCTGGGAATTTTCCGGCTCGGACTGGCTTACAACCGTTCCGGGAATTTCGTCGCCAGTCGCGATGTGGCTTGTGAACTCAAAAAGCAAGGGAGTCGTTCCCATTCCTTCCAAAATCTCGGCGATTGTTTTACCAACATAATTTTGAACGGAAACGCGGGGAGGCGTAGGGCCGCTAGAAACAATCAACTGCAACTCGACAGGCTGTGTTATCGGAGTTCCTTCCGGCGGATCTTGTTCCAAAATCGTTCCAATAGGCGCGGCGTCAATTTTAAAGACCGGCGTTCCTATCGTAATCTGCGGAGTCTCAACGCCGCCGTAAAGCGCGTCCAGCTTGTTCTTGAGCGTGTCGAGGTTCGTTCCAACGTAATTTCCGATATGGTCAATCATAACGCCGCGGCTTACGACAAGCGTGACGCGGCGGCCGGCCTTTACGATGCTGCCCGCGCGGGGATTTTGCGACAGCACTTGGCCCGCCTGCCCCGGAAGGTCGCTGTAGCGCAGCTGCAACTTTGGATAAAGCTCTTTTTCCTGCATCTCAAGCAAGGCGCGCGTCAAAGTTTTTCCAGTCACATTCGGAACCAAAACCTGCTCGTAGCCCTTGTTGGCAAAAAAGAAAACGGCCAGCGCCGTGACAAGCATCAAGACAAAAGCCGCGATTGTATACGCGGCAAAAGCGGGCGTGCTTTTTTGCAAGTCCGCTTCCATTTCGTTCAATGATATTCCAGCGTCTTTTATTTTATTTTTTATGTCCATATTTCGCTCCGTAAAGGTGGAATAATTTTAGCAGAAAAGGGGAATAAATTCAATGGGAAGAAAAAATGTAAATGAAAGAGCCCTTAGAACTTTCCGTAATATTGCTCTAATGACGCGCGTGAAAAATACTTTTGGATTATCGGCTTTTTATTCCACGCAAAGCGAACCAAGTCGCGGCGTTTTTCCTTTCCTTCAATTGAGGAATCATAGAATGGAGATAGATTTCCGTAAAGCCAAGCGTTTTTTTGAGGATTGAAATTTTCTTTAAACCATTCAAGCCATGCATATTGATACAAATTTTCAACCGTAACTTTTATTCCATTGGAACACTTTCCGTCCAAAAATGTAGCGTTGCGTTTAAGCGCGTTTATATCGCGCAAAGTGTAAAACTGCAAGCCTTCGTAAACACCGCTTTCCTTATCTGGATATTTTTGGATTTTTCCGTCTATAGTTTGAAAGTCAGAAAGACAGAATTTCTCATTAGAATCTAAAATCTTAAAATTGAATTTTTGAATAAAATCAAAATCCATTCCATTGGGATCACGTTCATAACAAGCAGCAACCACAGGAAACTCAGCGCTACCTTTTCTTATATTCTCAAAAAGGGCGCTTGAAAAAACAAACGCATTCTTCAAGCAATAATTTTTTTTAAACTCACCCAAAGAATTAAAATTAGCTTTTTTTATCAAGTAAGCCAACGGATGCAAAACACAAACAACTCTTGCGCTAATTCTATCATACATCTTCAAAAATGAAATCCCTAAATCGCGCGAACGAACAGAATCGTCACAAAGCATCTTGCCTTTCTTGCCTTTTTGGTATGCGCTCGTAACGTCGTTATAAGGAGGATTTCCAACAGCCACAAGACCTTGCCTTTGCCCGCAATATTTTTCACGCGCGATGTTGACCAAAGAATTTTCACAAATAATTTGAACGCTTGAAAAATTTCCCTTTAATTTATTCAAAGCGTCTTGATCGATGTCGGTGGCGATAATTTTGTTTTCCAATTTTGAAAACTCTTTTTCAAAAGCTCCATACCCCGCGCCAAAATCAACAATTACGTCATCGGAAGCGATTTTATCTTTTGTCAAATCAAAAACAGCTTTTGCAAGGCGCTCTGGTGTAAAAAAACTGCCTTGCTTTATGGTTTGCTCTTTTGTTAAGTGAACGCTTTTTGACAATGTCATAATACACCACCTTGAACAATACTAGTATAATTTTTGAAAAAAGTCTATAATAAACGATATGGATAAAATTCAAATCAATAACATTGAACATGGAATTTGTATAACCATCCCATTAAAAAATGACGGAAAATTTAGATTCAAAAAGCGCAAAAACCCGACTGAATTTGGAATTGGCTTTGCAACAAGGAATAAACAATTCTCTCACGACTCTTATCTTGAATGGCAAATAGGTTTTGACGCAGAAAAAAACAGCGTAACAAAAGGAAAGAAAACAACATCTCTTACAAATTACATATTTAAAGGTTCCAACGGAAAGGATAAATATTTATATGAACTTTCCGAAATCGTTTGGAAATTATGCGAAAAAAAACTAATAAATAAACCCAAAATAATGAATTTGATTTCAGAAATTAGCACTTACGGAATGTTCATTCTAGAGAATTTTCAAATAAAAATGGAAAAAGCAGGAACAGAAATAATCGAAGGAAAAAAAAGCATTCACTCAAAAATCACACTGCCAACTTTTACTTTTGACGCTGAAAAAGAAAAAGAAATTTTCACAGAAATTTCAATTGAAAAACAACAGCATGCCACAAGTTTCCAACCAATGCTTTATGTGATAGTCCCTGTTCAAGCCTTTGACAATGCAAACGACATCATTGGAAAAAACTCTACCCAAATGCCACTTGGATATTATACAATCACGACAAAGAAAAGGGCCGAAAACTTTCTAAAAATCTTTTCGTATTTCGGGCTTTGTTCAGAAAAACACCAACACGACGTTTTGGAAATATTAAAGATTATTTGTGACAACGCATTTTAAAAATCACCCCAGCCGCGTTCCCACAAAGTCGCGCGCGCCGTTCATAAAGTCTTTGTAGCCCATCGCCTTTTTTTGCTGGCGCTGCAGCTCGGTCACGCAAAGAACGCCGTCGCCGCACTGGACAAGGATTCCGCGCTTTTTGTCAAAGGCCGTCACGGTTCCGGGAACGGTTGGCTGGCCGGAAGGCGCGGACAAAGCCGAAACGCCTGACTGACTAGAAGGCGCGGCTTCTTGGGCTTGCAAGCCGTTTTGGTTCGCGCCCGCAGTTTGTCCGTCTTGCGAACACTCTTGGCCAAGAGGCGCGGCCTTCAATATCTTTAGCGTTTCGCCGCCCTCGCCGCCGATTCTTGTCCAGGAGCCGGGCTCGCTTGTGTAGGCGCGGACGGCGGCTGCGATATTTTTCGCGCTGTCGTTCCAATTTATAAGGGCGTCTTCCTTGCTGATTGTCTTGGTGTAGCTAGGCTCGCCTTCTTGCGCCTTGCCTTTTTTCAAGATTTCCGCGCCGGGATTTTGAGCGGCCTTGTCCAAAAGGCTTTGCAACAAAGCGGCGGCGATTTGGGCGCTTTTGTCCAAAAGGCTGTCGGTTGTTTCCGTTCCGTCAAGCGCGATAACTTCTTGCGCCAAAATTTCGCCTTCGTCCATGCCCAGCGCCAATGTCTGGACCGTTACGCCGCTTTCCTTGTCGCAATTCAGGATCGCCGCCGGAACCGGAGTGGCGCCCCGGTACTTGGGCAAAAGCGACGGGTGCACGTTGACCCCGCCCGCCTTGAACAAAGACAAAAATTTTGGCCCGAAAATTTTTCCGTAGGCAAAGCATACAAGCGCGTCAAAGCCTTGGGCGGCTATTTGGTCGCGCGCGGCGGCGTCAAGCTTTTGCGGGCAAAAAACCGGAATGCCGCGCTCTTGGGCAAGCAAGCCCACGTCGGTGGGGACAAGCTCTTTATGCCTGCCTTTGGCGCTGGGCGGGTTGGTCAAGACGCCCGCGATTTGCCAGCCGCCGCCTTTTTGGTCTTGCGAGCAGTCTCCGCTGTCGGCCGCATTTTGGTCTTGCGAAGCGTTTTCAAGCAGGAGGCGCAGCGTTGTGGCGGCGGGAGCGGGGCTTCCGGCGTATAGAATTTTAAGCATTGTTTTTCTTGGCTTCCTTGGCCGCTTTTTTTGCGGCAATCTTCGCGGCGATTTTTTTTGCCTTGGCTTCCTTTTCGGCGGCCTTTTGCGCGGCGCGTTCCGCCCTCTTGGCAAACTGCTCCGCAGTCTTTTTGGCAAAGTCAGCGTCGCCGCGGTCGATGAAAATCACGCCCTCAAGGTGGTCGTTTTCGTGCTGGATTATGCGCGCCAAAAGGCCTTCCGCCTCAAGCGTGAATTTTTTTCCGTTTTGGTCTTGCGCCTGCACCGTCACCTTTGAAGGCCGCATGATGTTTTCATACACTTGCGGAACGCTAAGGCAGCCTTCCTCGTAGGGAACGGAGTCGTCGGAAGTGGCGATGATTTGCGGATTGATGAAAACGCGCTTTACGTCGTCGTCCGCCTCGGCCACAAACATGCGGATGTTCTTTCCGATTTGCGGGCAAGCAAGGCCCACGCCGTTGGCGCTTTCCATCGTCTCAAACATTTCTTCGGCAAGAGTGCGAAGCTCGTCGTTGATTTCCTCGTCTTTTATCGGAACTGATTTTTTGCGAAGAACTTCCTCGCCCAACTTGCAAATCTTTAACATATCCTAATCCTTGCCGCGCGCGCGTGGGCGGCCAAACCTTCGGCGTCGCCCAAAATGCCGGCGGCCTTGGCGCTGGCCAAAGGGCCTTCCTTTCCTTCTATCGTTCTAAGCGTGGTGACTGTCTTTATAAAAGCGCGGACGCTTAAGCCGCCTGTGAACCTTGCCGAGCCGCTTGTCGGAAGCGTGTGGTTCAAGCCGGCCGCGTAGTCGCCAAAAACTTCGGCCGAGCCGTGACCGATAAAAAGCGAGCCGTAGTTGTGGACCAGTTTTTTGGCGGCCTCCAATTTTTCGCCCGCGTCCATCGCAAGCTCCAAGTGCTCGGGCGCTTTTTTGTTCGCGATTTCGCAGGCTTCTTCTATGGACGAAGTTACGATTATTTTTCCAAAGGTGTCAACGCTTCGCCTTGCGGTTTCCGCCGTGGGCAAGTCCTTAAGCTGCTCCTCAATTTCCTCTTGAACTGCCTTGGCGATTTCCTCGCTGTCGGTGGCAAGAATGGGCTGTGCGACGACGTCGTGCTCGGCCTGCGCCAACAAGTCCGCGGCAAGCCACTTGGGGTTGGCGCTGTCGTCGGCGATGGCAAAAACTTCGGTGGGGCCTGCAAGCATGTCGATGCCAACCGTTCCGTAAATCAAGCGCTTGGCTTCCGCCACAAACTTGTTTCCAGGGCCAACCACAACGTCAGCCTTGGGAATCGATTCCGTTCCAAAAGCCATAGCGCCGATGGCCTGTGAGCCTCCGCAAGCGTAAACTTTGTCAGCGCCGCAAATGCAGGCGGCGGCCATGATTCCTTCGTCGGCGTAAGGCTTTCCTCCGACAAAAGGCTTTCCGGGCGTTCCAGTTCCCTGCGCCTTGGCGTCGTCCAAGTCGTCCGGGTGCACGCGGGGCGGAGTGCACATAACCACTTGCCCCACGCCCGCCGCCTTTGCCGGAACTACCGTCATGATTACGGTTGACAAAAGCGGAAAGCGGCCGGCCGGAACGTAAACGCCCGCGCGGTCAACCGGAATGCTTTTTTGTCCGGTAAAAAGGCCGGGAGCAAGCTCAATTTCAAATTCGTCAAAAGACTGTCTCTGGCGCTCGGCGAATTTTTTTGCCAAGTCACGCGAATAACAAAGGGACTCGTAAAGGCCGGGATTTTCATGCTTCATTTTTTCGGCGGCGGCCTTAAGCTCGTTTTGCGGAATCTCAAAATGCGCCGGCGCGGAAACGTCAAATTTGGCGCCATAATCGGAAAGCGCCTTGTCGCCCATCTTCTTAACGTCGCGCAAAACGTCTTTTACAACGTCAATGGACTCGCCAAAGTCGCGGCCCTCAAAAAAACTTTCTTCCAACTCGGATGCTTTAACAATCTTTATCATTTTGGATTCCTCGCGGAATTCATTATACTCAAAAGAAAGGTTTTTGCAACTACGCTGAGGCGGGCAATCACAATCGATATTACCACTAGCAAAATCACGCAAACTGTGATATAATCTTCTATTATGAATTTACCTGAAAACAAATGGTTGCGCGGAGCCATTCCCGCGCTGCTCTTGCACTGCTCCATCGGAACAGTTTACTGTTGGTCTGTTTTTAGCCAGGAAGTCGCCGCCTACATCGGCAGCCCCAAAAGCCACGTCGAGTGGGCCTTCTCTTTGGCGATTTTCTTCTTGGGAATGTCGGCCGCCTTCTTGGGCGACTTTGTAGAAAAGGACATTCACAAAAGCTCTTTGATCGCGACGATTTTCTTTACAGTCGGAATGGTGGGAACGGGAGCCAGCATTTTGGCCAAGTCCCTGCCCGGCGTTTTGGTTTGCTACGGCGTGATTATGGGAATCGGTTTGGGAACCGGCTACCTTTCGCCGGTAAAGACATTGATGCTTTGGTTCAAGGACAAAAAAGGCTTGGCGACAGGACTAGCCGTCGCGGGCTTTGGAGCGGCCAAGGCGATCGCCACTCCGATCATGCAGGCGATAGTCGCAAGGTGCGACGACAACCCGGCCTACATGTTCATGATTATGGGCGGCGTTTACTGCGTGATGATGTTCATCGGCCACTTGCTTCTTAAAAAGCCGGCCGGCTGGGTGGAAGCCCACGAAAAGCAAACGATTGGCGAGTTCCTTAAAAAGTTCGGCTCAAACTTCAAGACTTGCTTCTCAAACCGCGAGTTCCTTGGCATTTGGATTATGTTCTACATCAACATCGCTTGCGGCCTGGCTCTCATCTCGCAGGAAAAGCCGATCTTGCAAACAACCGGCCTTGGCTTTATGACAATCAGCGCGATTGGAACGGTAACGGCCATCGCCAACGCCGCCGGGCGCTTGGGCTTTAGCGCGGCCGCCGACGGACTCAAGGACCGCAACACAATCTACAAGTGGATTTTCGCGCTTTCGATTTTGTTCACTGGAATCATCATCGCCACTCGCGGAATCATCAACGGAACGGAGCCTGTCCTTATGGCCTTGTGCATCGCGCTTCTTATCGTAGTCAACGCGGGCTACGGCGGCGGCTTTTCAAACGTTCCCACTTTGCTCAGCGACCACTTTGGAATGAAGAGCATTTCTTCCGTCCACGGAATGTGCCTTAGCGCCTGGGCCATCGCCGGCTTGACCGGAAACCAAATGGCCAGCTGGATCGTCCGCCACACAGGCGAGTTCACAGAAAAAGTTTTGGCCGACGGCCGCGCCGTAAAGGTAAACCCTGTGGGCTACCAAAACGTCCTTTACGTGACCATCGCGCTTTACATCGTCGCGATGATTGTCTGCTGGACGATGGTTGGAAAGCCGAGAAAAACTGAGTAGCCTCAGTTTTTCTCAACGAGATTAAATCCGCTTCGCGAATTTAATCTCGCAAATTGTTGCTTAAACAAAAACGGCCCGCGGCTTTTCAACCGCGGGCCGTAATTTTAGGCTTGCAAACAGTCGCGCGCTACTTGTTCAACACGGCGGCCAATTTTTCGGCCGTAAAGCCCAAATGTTCGGCGACCTTGTTGGCCGGGCCTGACTCGCCAAAGCGGTTGATTGTGAACAAATCGTCCGCGCTTGTGGCGTATCCTTCCCAGCCCTGGCTTACGCCGGCTTCGGCAACGACAACGCGCTTGGCGCCGCCGATAAGCTTGGCCTTCTCTTCCGCCTTCAAGGCGTCAAAGGCTGTCTTGTCCATTACAGAAACTACGCGAACCTTCTTTCCGCTTACCAACTTGGCGGCGTCAAGAGCCATGTTCACTTCGCTTCCTGTGGCCAATACCGTGATGTCGGGCGTCGCCGCTCCTTCCTGAACGATGTAGGCGCCGTTCTTAAGAGACTTCTTCCAGTTCTTGTCAGCCTTTTCGTAAACCTTAAGGTTCTGGCGGGTAAGCGCCAAGCAAACCGGATGGTCTTTTGAAGCCATCGCGATTTCCCAAGCCGCGCAAGTTTCCTCGGCGTCGCCCGGGCGCAAAACGTGAACGTTGGGAATCGCGCGCAAAGAAGCCAAAGTTTCGATCGGCTGGTGGGTCGGTCCGTCCTCGCCAACATAGATTGAATCGTGGGTCAAAACGTAAATCGTGTTCAAGCCCATCAAGGCCTGGATGCGCAAGTTGGGGCGCAAGTAGTCGCTGAAAACAAAGAATGTCGCGCAGAAGGGGCGGAGTCCGCCGTGCAAGTTGATTCCGGCGCAAACAGCGCTCATGCCAAATTCGCGGATTCCGAATTCGATTGTGCGGCCCTTTTGGTTTTCATAGCTGTAAGTTCCGTCGTCATGTTTGATGGCGGTCTTGTTGGGTCCCATCAAGTCGGCGCTTCCGCCAACAAAGTTCAAGTAGCGGTCGGCGATTACGTTGATCATCTTTCCGCTTGAAGCGCGAGTGGCTTCGCTGTCGCCCACCTTGTACTTGGGAGCGGCCGCCTTGCCAGTGGGCTTTCCAGCGTAGAAAGCGTCCCACAATTTTTTAAGCTCTGGATTCTCTTTGGCCCAAGCGGCGAATTCTTTTTTCCAGTCTTCCTCTTTTTTGGCCCAAGCGGCTTTCTTTGACTCAAAGTACTTGACGGCCTCGGGGTCAACGTAGAAGTCCTGGTCAACGGGAATGCCAAGCTTTTTGCGCGCGGCGATGATTCCGTCCTTTCCAAGAGGAGCGCCGTGAACGTCGGCCGTTCCAGCCTTGGGAGCGCCCTTTCCGATAACGCTCTTAAGCATGATGAGCGTAGGCTTGTCCTTGCATTTTTTGGCTTCGGCCACAAGCTCGACGATTTTCTTAACGTCATACATGCTGCCTTTGAGAACCTGCCAACCGTAGGCCTCGTAGCGCTTGGCGATGTTTTCGTCAAACGCGATGTCGGTGTTTCCGTCAATGCTGATTTTGTTCTGGTCGTAGAACACGATGAGCTTTCCAAGCTTCAAATGGCCGGCCAAGCTGCAGGCCTCGCTTGAAACGCCCTCTTCCAAACAGCCCTCGCCTACAAGCGAGTATGTGTAGTGGTCGACGATTTTACGAGCCTTTGTGTTAAAGCGCGCGGCAAGCATGCTTTCGGCGACGGCCATTCCAACAGCCATGGAAACGCCCTGTCCAAGCGGGCCACTGGTGTTTTCAACGCCGTCTGTCTGGCCGTACTCCGGGTGGCCCGGGCACTTTGAGCCGACTTGGCGGAAGTTCTTGATGTCCTTAAGGCTTACCTTGTAGCCAGCCAAGTGAAGGATTGAATACAAGAACATAGATCCGTGTCCGGCCGAAAGAACAAAGCGGTCGCGGTCAACCCACTTTGAGTCGGCAGGATTGTGCTTTAAGATTTCGCCGTAAAGAACGGCGGCCAATTCCGCGGCTCCCAAAGGAAGTCCCGGATGTCCAGAGTTAGCCTTTTGAATGGCGTCCATCGAAAGCGCGCGCACGGACAAAGCCGCGGCTGCGATTCCCTTTTCGTTCATAGAATACCTCTACTCTTTGTTGGCTGCATCGGCGAGTTCTTCCGCCGAAGCTCGATTTCTTAACAATTCCACAAAGGAATCGTCTTTTATTAGACCCGCCAACCGTGAAAGAACCTGCAAGTGGCTTTGTGAATTGCTCGTAAGCAAGACAAACATTGTGTCCACTTTTCTCCCGTCAGGCGCGTTCATATCGATTGGATTCTTTAAATAAATGACCGTTATTTGCTGCTCGTCGCCTCCAGACAAAAGAATGTCGCGGCAATGCGGAAGGGCGATTCCCCTTCCCACAGCGGTGCTCAAAACTCTTTCCCGGGCGCTCAAGCCTTCATACAAAAGGTCAGGAGTCACAGACGCGGGCAAATGAATTTTCGTTTTGATTTGCTCGTAAACTTCAAAGGGCGTGTCTGCGTCAATGTTGTTGACAACGCCTCCCTTAACAATCAAGTCTCCAAGATTAACTTTTTCTTCCATAATTTTTTTCCATTCTTTTTTAAACTACAGTTATGCTCTTTATTTTTTCAGACTCTATGACGCTTCGCAGAGCGCCCTCGATGTCCTCAAAGTTGTACGACATTCCTTCCAACGAAAGACTCAGCGTTCCTTTGTCCTCAATCGCGGCGTCAGGGTTTGAATCAATCGATTCCAAGATTCTATTGATATGCCCAAAAAGCTGCGACAAAATCACAAGCTCGTTTTGCGGAAACTTGTCAAAATTGGCGGAAGAGCTTTCCACGTCATAAACAAGCGAGCACACTTGCTGGTAAAGCCTAAGCGCCTCGCCCCTTATTTCCGCGACAGGATAATCCGCAAAGTAATTGTAATCTCTTGATATTATAGCATGGCGGCCCGCGATGCGCAATAAAACATAGCGCTTTTCATCAGGAGTCAGCGCGAAATTTTCCGGGAACATAGTTTGCAGCAAAACAGCCAAGTCCGTCTGCTTTTTGTACTTAAAGTCGCGCAAAAAATTGTCAAGAATGTATTCGGGTATTTTAAATTTTAGGTTTCGCAAATCGCCCGGATCTTTTTTCATGTCATTCTTGTTCCACTTGCCGACGGCGGGAACGTCCTGGCCCTTGTACCACAAGCGCGTTTCCACGCCAAACAATTCCAAGCCGATTTTTTTCGAGCGGAGCAAATAGTTTTCAACCGAGTCGCAATTAAAGGCGCAAAGCTCATCGATTCTCTCGTAAAAGGCAAAGGCCAACTGCTCCTCAATCGTCGCGCACGGGCCTTCGCGCTCAAAAACCTCAATCAAAGACTTTTCAAGCGCCTCGCCCCAAGCCAATCTCTCTTGCTCCGCGTCGCCAATCTGAACAATTCCGCCGTCCTTGTCGCGCGTTCTCCGCTGCGGGAAAATTTCTATCTCTCCCTTGTCCCAGTCAAGAACTCGGCAAACAATTCTGTCCCCCGCCCTAAGGCCGTCGCCGTCAATAAAGCCGCTTAAGTCACAGCCAGTTATTTTCACCATCGCCGGAAGCTCAAACTCAGTGTCGGCCAAATCGTATTCCGACATGGCGGGATCGGCGGCGATGTATTGAACTTCGTATTCCTCTCCGTAAAGAACGTTCAAGTCAAGCGCGGTTTCCTTTCTAAACTCCCCCACCTTATGCGGAACAAGCTTTCCGTCATAAATGTAAGTCCAGCTGGCGGGATTTTGCATCTCGTCCACAAAAGGCATAAAGCGGCTTCCGGGAACGAACATCTTGTTCTTGAATTCTTCAGCCGTCAAAGTGAACGAAAAGAAGCGCCCCGTAAAGGCCGCGGCGCGCGTGATGAATTTCCCGTCCTCAATCCAAGAGACATAGGGGCTATCGGCAAGATAGTCCTCGCCCTCCCGCTGCGTCAAACTAAAGCCCTTTCGGCTCATTTCGCGGGTAAAGTCTTTGAGAGTAAATGGAGTTTTTCGCGACCTTAAAAAATCGTCAACGGCTAAATCTTCCGAAAACTGCATTGATAGGAATCATAATAGCGCAAAAAAAGATTTATGGCAATGCAACGATTTTAAAGAAATGCGTTGCTTTGCTAATGGAAATATTTACTGTCCGCTTTCGCGGACTACTGGCAATGCAACGATTTTAAAGAAATGCGTCGCTTTGCTTATGGAAATATCAACTGTCCGCTTTCGCGGACTACTGGCAATGCGACAAATTTAAAGAAATGCGTCGCTTTGCAAGGTCACAAATATAAACGCCCGCCAAAAAAGCGGGCGCTTAGCTGCAAACGGATTTCCCCGCCTACACGTTCCTTATGTCTTCCACCGGGCAATTTAGGTCGGCGAAAATCTTTTTCACTTTCGCCATCGGAACGCCGGTCACCTTGAGCGTAAGCGGCCTTTTTTTCTTGTCGCTGGGAGCGGTTGTTACAAGAGAAACGATGTTGCCGCCCGCTTCGGCAATCTTTTGCGAAATCTTTGCCATTTCGCCCGGAGTGTCGTTGGGATACACGACCGCGCGCACGCCCTTTTGCGTCACGCCGAACATTTCTGCGAACATAAAGAACAAGTCGCTTTCGGTTATGATTCCGACAAGCGCGCTGCCCTTTACGACCGGCAAGCAGCCGACTTGCTTTTCAACCATAACGCGGGCGGCTTCTTCCACCACGTCGTCGGGAGAAACGCTGAAGACCTTTGTGGTCATTATTTTCTTTACGTTCAACTTTGAAAGCAAATAGCTTATTTCGTACATGTCAAGCGTCGTGGCCAGACTGGGGCCGGCTTGAAGCAAGTCGTTCTTTGTAATGATTCCCACAAGCTTTCCGCCCTTCACGACCGGCAGCTTTGAGATATTGTTTTTGTTCATCAATTCTTTGGCTTCTGTAACGGTTGTCTCCGGCTCCACCGTAATAACCGATTTTTTCATCACGTCTTTGACTATCATCGCGTTCCTCCAATAAAAAGCGTTGCCTACATTATAGCGCTGTTTTAGTTTTTGCGCAAATTTTAACCGCCCAGGTAGGCTTCCTTAACCGCCGGATCCTTGGCCAATTCCTTGGCGTCGCCGTCCTTGGTAATCGAGCCTGTTTCCAAAACGTAGGCGCGGTTGCTGATGGAAAGCGCCTTAAAGGCGTTTTGCTCAACCAGCAAAATCGTCGTTCCGGCCTTGTTGATTTTTTGAATGATCTCAAAAATCTCGTCGACCAAAATCGGAGCCAAGCCCATGCTGGGCTCGTCAAGCAAAAGCAATTTGGGCTGGGCCATCAAGCCGCGGCCCATCGCAAGCATTTGAAGCTCGCCGCCGCTCAAGGTTCCGCTAATCTGAGTGATTCGCTCTTTAAGGCGGGGGAACAATTCAAAGACCTTTTCCATGTCGGCCTTGATTCCGGCCTTGTCGTTTCTCGTAAAGGCGCCCATTTCCAAGTTGTCGCGGACGCTAAGGTTCAAGAAAATGCGCCTTCCCTCCGGCACTTGAATCAAGCGGCGGCGGACGATTTGGTCAGGAGCCAAGTTTGTGATGTCCTCGCCCTCAAACTCAATCTTTCCGCCGCGCTTTTTGATGATGTTCGACACGGCGTGAAGCGTCGTCGTCTTTCCAGCGCCGTTCGATCCAATCAAAGAAATTATTTCGCCCCGCTCAACGTTAAAGCTAATTTCGCGCAAGGCGTTTATCGCGCCGTAGCTGACTGACAGTTTTTGCACTTTAAGCATTCAAAGCCTCCTGTCCAAGGTAAGCCTTAATTACCTGAGGATTAGTCTTGATTTGGTCCGGCGTTCCTTGCGCGATTATGCGGCCGTAATCCAAAACCATAATGCGCTCGCAGATTCCCATGACCAATCTCATGTCGTGCTCAATCAAAAGAATCGTCAAGTTGAACTTTTCCCTGATAAAGGCGATCATGTTCATAAGGTCTTCTGTTTCCTGGCCGTTCATGCCGGCGGCCGGCTCGTCAAGCAAAAGAATTTTGGGCTCGCTGGCCAACGCGCGCGCGATTTCCAATTTGCGCTGCTCACCGTAGGGAAGGTTCTTGGCAAGCTCTTTTTTCTTTGAGTCAATCTTGAACAAGGAAAGCAAGAGGTCGGCTTTTTCTTCCATTCGCTTTTCGTCGTTTCTAAAGCGGCTCGTCCTTAAAAGCGCGTCAATCGGATTTGACGAGCGCAAATTGTGCAAGGCGACTTTCACGTTGTCCTCGACAGTCAAGTTTCCGAACAAGCGAATGTTTTGGAACGTGCGCGCGATTCCCAGTCGGCAGTGTTCCGCCGGATTGAACTTGTTTATCACGCGGGCCTTTCCGCGCCTGTCCCAGTAATTTATTTGTCCTTCAGTCGGAGTGTAAACGCCGCTCAACATGTTAAAGACCGTCGTCTTTCCCGCGCCGTTTGGGCCAATCAAGCCCACAAGCTCGCCCTCGTAAAGCGCGCAGTCAAAGTCGCTCACCGCCCTAAGGCCTCCAAAGACGATAGAAACGCCGGAAGCCTGCAAAACCATTTTCTTTTCGTCCGCCATCACTTTGCCTCCGCGCCCTTGTTTTTCTTTGTCTTTTTCTGGAGGAACTTTCGCGCCGCGTCAAAGGCTTTCACAAACGACGCCTCTTTTGTTCCAAGCAAGCCTTGCGGCCTGAATATCATCACCAAAATCAAAACGACCGGATAGAAAAGCAAGCGGTAGTTTTGCAAGAAGCGCAGGAATTCCTGCAAGTAAGTCAAAACGTAAGAAGCCAAAACGCTTCCGGTGCTGGAACCCATTCCGCCCAAAACGACGAAAATCAAGTAATCGATGCTCTTTGTAAAGCCGGCCTGGTCGGGCTTGATGAAGCCGATAAGGCAAACGTAAAGCGCGCCGCCAATTCCGGCCACAAAGCTTGCCATCACAAAGCCAATCATCTTGTAGCGGAAAACACCGATGCCGCTTGAGTTGGCGGCGATTTCGTCTTCGCGCACGGCAAGAATCGCGCGGCCGTATGACGAGCGTATGAAGTTTTGAATCAAGGCGATTAAAACTACAAGCGTTCCGGTCACAACCGCAAAAGCGATCGCCGCGTTAAAGACCATAATCGTGTTGAACTGAATTCCGTTGGGGCCGCCGGTCCACTGCTTCAAGTTGACCAAGAAGACGCGGATGATTTCTCCAAAGGCAAGCGTAACGATTGCCAAGTAATCGCCTTCCAAACGCAGCGTCGGAAAGCCGATCAAAAATCCAAAGAAGGCCGTAATCGCGGCGGCCAAAAGAATCGCAAGCGGAAGCGGAAGATGCGCGTTTGTACAAAGCAAAATCGTCGAGTATCCGCCGATGGCCATAAAGCCCGCCTGTCCCAAAGAAAGCTGGCCCGTGATTCCGCAAATGATGTTCACGCTCAAAGCCATTATCGCGTTGATTCCGGCCAAAGAAAAAATCTGCGCCGTGTAAGCGTCAATCGCCCCGGCCGCGATCAAGGCCGCCGGAAGAGCCGTCGCGATGATTCCCACCGCGAACAATATAATTGTGTTTCTAACGTTCTTTGTCATAATCAAACCTTGATAACCCTCTTCTTTCCCAAAAGGCCCGTGGGCTTAACCAACAAAATCAAAATCAGAATTCCAAAGCTTATCGCGTCGGCGTACTGGCTTGGACCGTAGCCCTTTGTCATCGTCTCGGCGATGCCCAAAATAACTCCGCCAATCATCGCTCCGGGAATCGATCCGATTCCGCCAAGAACGGCGGCGACAAAGGCCTTAAGGCCCGGCATGTATCCCATCAATGGATCTACTTGCGGATAGGCGCTGGCATACAAAACGCCGCCCGCTCCGGCCAACACCGAACCGATCGCAAAGGTGATCGCGATTGTCTTGTTTACGTTGATTCCCATCAAGCTTGAAGCCTGCATGTCGTAGCTTACCGAGCGCATCGCCTTTCCTGTCCGCGTGTAGTTCACCAAAACGTGAAGCGCCAACATCAACAAAACGCTCGCTATAATCACCAAGGCCTTTATTCCCGGAACCGACACAGGCCCAATCACAATCGCCGGAACGTTGAGCGCCGGAAACTGCTTGGGATCCGGGCCGGCAAAGGGAAGGACGCGCATCATGTTTTGCAAAATCAATTCAACGGCAATCGCTGTAATCAAGGAGTTAAGGCGCGGCGCGTTTCGCAAGGGCCTGTAAGCCAAGCGCTCGATGGCCACTCCCAAAAAGCCGCAAAAAATCATGGCGACCAAAAGCGCCGCCGCAAATCCGCCGCTTGTCGCTCCTAAAGCCACCAAGACAAAATAGCCCGCGTACGCGCCCATCATCATGATGTCGCCGTGCGCGAAGTTAATCAGCGTGACAATTCCGTAGACCATCGTGTAGCCAAGCGCGATGAGCGCGTAAATGCTTCCAAGCGAAAGTCCGTTGATGAATTGCTGCAAAAACAAAGAACCGCCGTCCACTTTTTTTCTCCTATAAAAAAGGCGCCTGCCCCGACTAGCGGAACAAGCGCCTCATTGCGCTAAAATATATTAAAGCATTTTACGTTTTTATTCAAGCCATTACGGTTGAACCGTTGTCTTGTAAACGGCGGCCAACTTTCCGTCGTCGCCCTTTACAAGCTCAAGCATAACCGCGGCTTTGATCGGATTGCGCTTGGCGTCAAACGAAAGGTTTCCTGTAACGTATTCGCCCTGAATTGAAGCCAAGGCGTTCTTTACGGCTGTCGCGTCGGCGCTTCCAGCCTTAACGATGGCGTCCTTCAAAAGGTAAACTGAATCGTATCCAAGAGCGGCAAACGCGTTGGGGTCCTTGTTGTACTTGGCGCGGAAAGCGGCGACGTACTTTTGGACAGCCGGGCTTGTCGAGTCAACGGCATAGTGGTTAGAATAGAAGCCGTTCAAAACCTCGTCGCCGGCGTTGCTTGTCAATCCGTCCCATCCGTCGGCTCCAACAAAGGCTACGTTGATGCCCTGGGCGCGAGCCTGCTTGGCGATCAAGCTTACCACGTTGTAGTAGTCGGGAAGGTAAAGAACGTCCGGGTTGGCTGTCTTAATCTTTGTCAACTGGGCGTTAAAGTCCTTGTCGTTGGTGGCGTAAGATTCCTTGGCGACGATTTTTCCGCCCAAGGCTACGAATGTCTTCTCAAAGTTCTCTGTCAAGCCAACTGAGTAGTCGTTTCCGATGTCATAAAGGATGGCGGCATTCTTGGCGCCAAGGTTCTCTACGGCGAACTTTCCGCCTACAGTTCCCTGGAAGGGGTCGATGAAGCAAGCGCGGAAAATAAAGTCGCCGGCGTCCGTGATGTCCGGAGCGGTGGCGGCAGGCGCGATCTGAACGATCTTCTGGGCCTGGGCGCGGCTTGTAACGGCCTTTGTGCAGCCGGATGTAAGAGAGCCGATTACAATCTTAACTCCGTCTTTTGTGGTCAACTTCTGGAAGGCGTTAACTGTCTTGTCAGGATTTCCCTCGTCGTCTTCGCTGACCAAAACGACTTTCTTTCCGTTAATTCCGCCGGCCGCGTTGATTTCCTCAATGGCCAAGTCAATGCCGTTTTTGCATTCAACGCCGTAAACGCTTACGTTTCCGCTCAACGGAAAAATTCCGCCGATTGTGATGCTGTCCGATTCCTTTTTGCCGCATGAAGCAAAGGCAAAAAGAGCGGCCGCCGAAATGGCTGCCAATGCAATCTTTTTCATATGATTCTCCTTAAAACTTATGAAAACCGCGAGGACGCTTTGTTCCACAAGTTTTCTCTTTTGCAGACAATTTTGCTGAATTCAAACTTTTTAGTCAATAGGATTTTCTTTAAAAAAACTTAATTTTTTAAGTTTTATGAAAACAACCTTCGACTTAAATCGATATAAAAAAACCGCGCGGTTAACGCGCGGTTTGCAAGCCAAAAGACTTAGGCCTGAGCTTCGGCAGGAGCCTCAGCCGCGGCTTCTTCAGCGGCAGGAGCGGCGTCCGCGGGAGCGGCAGCCGGCTTTTCAAGGCGAGCCTTGTTCTTAAGGTGGGCTTTGCAGAATTTGCAAATCATAACCTTTTTGCCTTCAAGGTCGTACTCGTAAACAACCTTTATGCCTGTAGTCTTGCAAATAGGACAAGTTCCGCGACCATGGTTTGCGGTCTTGCGAAGTCCAGTTCCACGATGAGCTTTAGACATTACTTGCTCTCCTTCGCTTCTTTCTTAGCGGGCTGTTTTTTATCCGCCTTTTTAGCGTCTTTTTTTGCCTTGGCTGCGGCTTTCTTTTCCTCAACCTCTTCAAGCTTGTAGTCAACCAATTCAAGGATAACTACATCAGCGGCGTCGCCTTCGCGGAATCCCAACTTTAGAACGCGAGTGTATCCGCCATTGCGTTCCTTCATGCGGGGAGCGATTTCGGTAAAAAGCTTGTTCAAAACTTTTTCGTCGGCGATATACTTGGCAACTTCGCGGCGATTGTGAACGCTGTCAACTTTGGCGCGAGTGACAAGCTTCTCAGCCTTTCTGCGCGCTTCCTTAGCCTTAGCCTTAGTAGTAGTAATGCGTTCAAATCTAAAAAGAGAAGTAACCATGTTGCGCAACATTGCGCGGCGATGCGCTGACGTGCGGCTCAGCGCGTTAAAACCAGTTCTATGATTCATCTGATTCTTCCTTCTTCTTAGTTAAATTAACAGCATCCTTAAGATAGCTGTAGTCCGTCATCCCCAAAGTCAAGTTCCATTCAAGCAACTTTTCTTTGATTTCTGTAAGACTCTTTTTGCCAAAGTTTCTGGTCTTGGCGATGTCATCTTCAGTTTTCTTGGTCAATTCGCCGATTGTGCGTATGTTGGCGTTCTTCAAGCAGTTTGAAGAACGAACAGACAATTCAAGCTCCTCAACCGGAGTGTTCAACAAGGCGCGGACTCTCTCGTCCTCTTCGCCAATGTCGTCGTCACCAGAAGAATCGCTGTCGTCAAAATTGATGAACACTGAAAAATGCTCTTTGGCGATTTTTGCGGCTTCGCTCAAAGCGTCGGCCGGCTCAATCGATCCGTCAGTCCAAATTTCAAGGCAAAGCTTGTCGTAATCGTTTCTCTGTCCAACACGGCAAGGCTCGATTGAATACTTTACCTTTTTTACAGGGCTGAAAATAGCGTCCATAGGAATCGTTCCAACAACTTCAATGTATCTGTCGTTGGTTTCCGCAGGAACATATCCTCGATTCAAGTCAACCTGGATTTCGATGTCCACTTTGGCGTCGTCCATCATTGTGAACAAGGGCACGTCCTTTGACAAGACTTCCAGCTGGCCCTCTTTTTCAAGGTCATTGCTCGTTACTTTTCTAGGACCCTTGAATTCATAAAGAATAGTGTCCTGTTCCGTGTCGCCGGGAAGGCGAACGCGCGTTTGCTTCAAGCTGTTCAAGATTTCCAAAGTATCCTCTGACACATTGGGAATCGCCTGAAACTCGCTTGAAATAACGTGCGGAACATTGTCAGAATCATAAGAAGTGATTCTGATAGAAGTAACTGCGTATCCCTGAATCGATGACAGCAAAACACGGCGCAGGGTGTTTCCTACGGTCGTGCCGAATCCGGGTTCAAACGGATAAGCGTAAAACTTTCCATAGTTCGCCTGAGAGGTTTCTTGATTCTCAAAACGCACGCCCTTAGGTCTTTGAAAACCTTTAAGCAGATTTTTGCGAGCCATTTGAACTCCTTATTATTTAGAATAATATTCAACCACAAGCTGCTCTTTTACATCGTAGTCGATGTCGCTGCGTGACGGCAGAGTAGCAACCTTTCCTGACAAATTATCCTTGTCGGCTTCAAGCCAAGCGGGGACTTTGCGCTCTTCGATTCTGGCAACCAACTTCTTTATGCTTGAAGAAGACTTGCTTTTCTCTTTGAACGACACGACATCGCCAGCCTTAACCAAGTAAGACGGAATGTCAACTTTTTTACCATTCACAGTAATGTGTCCGTGGTTGACAAGCTGCTTGGCTTCGTTGCGGGTCTTGGCGAAACCAAGGCGGTAAACGACGTTGTCCAAGCGAGACTCAAGCAACTGGAGCATTACTTCGCCAGTAACGCCAGGCTTTCTTACAGCCATTTCATAATAAAGCCTGAATTGGCGCTCAAGAACTCCGTAGATAAAGCGAAGCTTCTGCTTTTCGTCAAGCTGAAGGGCGTATTCAGATCTCTTTCTGCGAGTCTCTTTTTGATTTCTTTTGCTTACCTTGCCGTAGCCCAAAACGAGCGGGTTCAAACCCAACTTTTTGCAGCGTTTAAGGATAGGTGTAGTGCTTTTACCCATTTTTTACTCCTTAAGAATTACATTGAGCGCGTCTTGCGCGGGCGGCATCCGTTGTGCGGAATCGGAGTTACATCAGAAATAGACTTAACTTTAAGCCCCTGATTTCCAATGGCGCGGACAGCGTTTTCGCGGCCCATGCCCGGTCCCTTAACGAACACGTGAACTTCGCGCAAACCGTAGCTTACGGCTTTTTGGACAGCCGTCTCGGCGACAGTTTGGGCGGCAAAAGGAGTTGACTTCTTGGCGCCGCGGAATCCAAGACCGCCGCTTGACGCCCAAGAAAGCGCGTTGCCGTTCAAGTCAGTGACTGTAACGATTGTATTGTTGAAAGACGCCTGAATGTAAACGTTTCCTTCGTATACGCTCTTCTTTTCCTTTCTCTTTTTAACAGTAGCCAATTAGTTTACCTCCGCCTTACGCTTTCTTCTTGTTCGCAACAGTCTTCTTCTTACCCTTGCGAGTTCTTGAATTTGTACGCGTTCGCTGGCCGCGAACCGGAAGTCCCTTGCGATGGCGCTGGCCACGGTAAGATCCAATATCGATAAGGCGCTTGATGTTAAGGCCAATTTCCGAGCGGAGACGGCCTTCAACCTTGTACTCTTTGTCGATAATTTCACGGAGTTTTGTCAACTCGTCCTGAGACAAATCATTCATCAACGTCTCTTCTTTAATCTCCGCTTTTTTGCAGATTGTGCGAGCCGCTGAGCGACCTATGCCGTAAACATAAGTCAAAGCGATTTTAACCTGTTTATTAGGGAGGTCAACTCCCGCAATTCGAGCCATCTGTTACTCCTCAACCTTGTCTCTGCTTGTGCTTCGGGTTTACGCAAATGATTCGGACGATGCCGTTTCTTTTGATAACCTTACACTTATCGCAGATAGGCTTTACACTGGTTCGTACTTTCATAAAAGTCCCCCTGGGAATGCGATATGTATTTCCCGATTATGGCAATTCGCAATGAATTACAATCGGGAAACACGAGTATAGCGCATTTCGCCAATTTAAGTCTAGCCCTTCGCCCAAAAAATTTAACGGATTTTACAAATCCTAGAGGTTTCTTGAGCGAATTCTACCCCTTTTCATAAGACCATCTTGATGGTGCATTCTCAAAAGGGCTTCAATCTGGCTCATTGTATCCAAGTCAACGCCAACCATGATAATCAATGAAGTGCCGCCCATCAGCATCGCTACCGATTGGGGGAACTTAAAGACAAGCTGGATGATTGTGGGCAATATCGCTATCGCCGCAAGGAACAAAGCGCCAGGCAATACCAAACGGTTAAGTATCTTTTGCAAGTACTCTTCCGTCTTGTCAGTCCTTACTCCAGGAATGGAGCCGCCGTTTTCCCGGATTTGCTTTGCTATTTCAGTGGGGTTCAGGGTTACCTGAGTGTAGAAGTATGCAAAGAAAATGATAAGGACAACCAACAACAAATTGTACCAAATTCCCGTCGGATTCAAAATTACAGCCAATTTTTGAACCCATCTCGCAGCGCCGGAGTTGCTCGCAATAGAAGAAACAAGCTGCAAGGGAAGCGTCAAAAACGATGAAGCGAAAATCAAGGGAATTACATTTGACGGATTCACCTTAAAGGGAATGTATGTGTTCTGCGCGCCATACATCTTTCTGCCAACAACGCGCTTGGCGTAGTTGACCGGAATCTTGCGCTCGCCGGACTCTTCGAATACGACGAGGGCAATGATGCCGACAAAAATGATAAGGGCGACAATTACAAAAACAATGTTCAGCTGGCCATTGCGAACTTGTTCGGCAAGCTCGGCTACAGCGCTTGGCATACGGGCAACGATGCCGGCAAAAATCATGATTGAAATGCCGTTGCCAATTCCGCGGGCGGTGATTTGATCGCCCAACCAAACTGTTACCATTGAACCGGTCGTTACGGTCAAAATCGCAAGAAGCTTAAAGGCCACTTCGTTGTTGAGCGAAATGACTCCGATGTTCTTTGCGTAAATTGTAACCGCAAACGACTGAACGACGCAGACAAAAATCGTTCCGACTCTTGTCCACATCTGCATTCTCTGCTGGCCGCCTTCTTCCATTACCGCCCTCTTCATAGAGGGGAAAATGATAAGAAGGAGCTGCATGATGATCTGCGTGGAGATGAAGGGCATTACGCCCAACATGAACACAGAAAAGTTAGAGAACGCGCCGCCAACAAAGAAGTCCATGTAACTGGCAAAAGCGTTGTTGTTCTGCGCGGCAAGGTTGTTAAAGTATTCAAACAAAGCTGCTGCGTCTACGCCTGGAATTGTAAGAACGCATCCAAGCCTGTAGACTGCCAGTACAACTAGAGTGAAGAAAAGGCGGCTGCGGAGTTCTTTAATTTTAAACATGTTCGCAATTGAATTCATCTATTCCGCCTTAGTCTTTCTTTTCTGTCTTTTCAGCCTTTTTAACCTCAACGACAGAGCCGCCGGCCTTTTCAATCTTCTCTTTGGCAGACTTTGAAATCTTGTCAACAGAGACAGTCACTTTCTTTGTGATGTCGCCGGTTCCCAATACTTTAATCAAGACATTCTTAGACTTCTTTGCCTTGACAAGATTCTTGGCAACGAGAGTTTCCTTGCTTACAGTTTCGCCGTCTGAATACTTTGCCTCAATGTCGGCAAGGTTTACAACGTCGTATCCCTGCTTGAAAGGATAGTTTGAAAAACCGCGCTGGGCGATGCGGCGGTAAAGAGGCATCTGTCCGCCTTCAAAGCCTACATACGGCTGGGGCGAACCGCTTCTTGACTGGGCGCCTTTGTTGCCCTTTCCGGCTGTCGTTCCAAGTCCTGATGAAGAGCCGCGTCCGACAATCTTGCGCTTTTTGTTGGCGCCAACGGGCGCTGTCAATACTGGATTGTATTCTGCCATTACTGGATCTCCTCAACTTTTACAAGGTGAGCCACAGAGGCCACCGCTCCGCGTACAGAAGGAGTGTCTTCCTGCACGACAGAGGAACTGATTTTCTTTAATCCCAAACTGCGGACAGTCGCTCGCTTGGCGGGCTTTTGTCCGATAACGCTTTTTACAAGTGTAATCTTAAGTTTTGCCATGATTAACCCCACATCTCGCTCAGAGTCTTGCCTCTGTTCTTGGCGACTGTAGCGGCATCAAGCATGTGCTCGATGGCGTCAAAAGTGGCGCGGACTACGTTTACAGAAGCGCTTGAGCCAAGCGACTTTGAAATGATGTCGGTGACACCGGCCGCGTCCATAATGGCGCGAACAGGGCCGCCGGCGATGATTCCAGTACCAGCTGAAGCCGGGCGCAAAAGAACTTCAGAGCTCTTGAACTTTCCGATGATGTCATGCGGAACAGTTCCTTTCTTGATTGGAAGAGTCACAAGATTTCTCTTGGCGCGGTCAAGGCTCTTTTTGATAGCCTCTGTAACGTCATTGGCTTTGCCAAATCCGTATCCTACGCGGCCCTTCTGGTCGCCTACAACGCTGAGCGCCGCAAAAGACATTCTGCGTCCGCCCTTTACAGTCTTAGAAGTTCTGTTAAGAGTCACGAGCTTTTCAACAAACTCTTTCTCTTTAGGCTCTTTGTCAAATTTATTCTGGCGTTCCATAGTATCTCCTAGAATATGATGCCCGCTTTGCGGGTACCGTCAGCAAGAGCCTTTACAACGCCGTGGTAAAGATAACCGTTGCGGTCAAAAACCACTGTGGTAATGTTCTTTTCCTTAAGGCGCTGGCCAAAAGCTTCGCCAAGTTTCGCGGCGCCTTCAACTGTCGGCTTGACGCTCGCAAAATCTTTTTCCATCGTAGAAATGGCGGCAAGAGTCTTTCCCTCGTCGTCATTGATTACCTGTACATAAAGGTTCTTGTTGCTGCGAGTGACTGTCATGCGGGGGCGCTCAGCCGTTCCGTAAACAGTCTTGCGGATGTGAACCTTTCTGTGAAGGCGCTTTCTATCTTTGTCGTTAAGTTTTCTAATCATGTCGCCCGTCCTTATTTAACGCCAGTCTTACCGACTTTGCGTCTAATAACTTCAGTAGAATAGCGGATTCCCTTTCCTTTGTAAGGCTCAGGAAGGCGCAGCTTGCGGATTTGGGCGCAGAATTCGCCGATTTGCTGCTTGTTGATTCCAGAAACGTCAATCTTTCCAGAAGGATCGGCAGCCACCGTGATTCCTTCGGGAATTACGGCGATAAAATCGTTTGAGTAGCCCAAGTTCATTACAAGTTCCTTGCCCTTGACTTCGGCGCGGAAACCTACTCCGTTAATAACCAAAGACTTTGTAAATCCGTTTGTCACACCCTTTACCATGTCGTTGATAAGGGCGCGGTACAAACCGTGGTCGGCGTTGGCCTGGCGGCTTGCGTTAAGCGTCTTTACAGTAATCTCATTGTTTTCAAAGGCAACTTCAACATTCTTGCTGAACTTCTGCTTAAGCTCGCCATTGGCTCCCTTTACAGAAATCTCGTTGTCCTTAATCGCAACCGTTACGCCGGCGGGAACGGCAACAGGAAGCTTTCCAATCTTAGACATCTTCTTCCTCCTATTACCAAACTTTGCAGACTAATTCGCCGCCGACCATCTTCTCTGACGCCTTCTTTCCAGTTGTAACGCCAGCTGATGTCGAAACGATTACTGAACCGTATCCGTTGCGGACGCGGGGCAGATCTTTATAACCTGAATAAACACGGCGGCCAGGAGTTGAAATCTTTTCAATTCCGTGAATAACCGGTTCATTCTTGTCATCGTACTTGAGGAAGATGCGGATTGTGTTCTTTCCGTCTTCCTGAACTTTCTTGAAGTTCTTGATGTATCCTTCAGTCTTGAGGATTTTCACAATTTCCAACTTCAACTTTGACGCCGGGATATCCACTTTCTCGTGGCGGGCCATCACCGCATTGCGGATTTTTGTAAGCATATCTGCTACTGGATCTGATGCGCTCATATTACTTCTCCTACCACTACCAACTTGACTTTGTTACGCCGGGTAACAAACCTTCACTAGCATACTTGCGGAAGCAAAGACGGCACATCTTGAACTTGCGGAGATATCCTCTGGGGCGTCCGCAGAGCTGGCACCTGTTGTACTGACGAGTCGAGTACTTGGGAGCGCGCTTTGCTTTGATAATCATCGATTTTTTAGCCATGACTTCCTCGTTTACTTTCTAAAGGGCATATTGAACTTGTTGAGCAAAGCGCGGGCTTCGCTGTCAGTTCTTGCGCTTGTTACGATAGTGATATTCATACCCGCAATCTTAGTGATTTTGTCAAAGTCGATTTCGGGGAAAATGATCTGCTCCGTAATTCCAAGAGAGAAATTTCCGTGACCGTCAAAGCCAGTCGCCTTGATGCCGCGGAAGTCCTTAACGCGCGGAAGGGCGACATTGATCAAGCGGTCCAAAAATTCATACATAATTGTTCCGCGCAATGTCACCATAGCGCCGATTTCTGCGCCCTCACGAAGTTTGAAGTTGGCAATCGATTTCTTTGCCTTTGTCTTGACCGCTTTCTGACCTGTGATTTGTGTCAAGTCAGCAACTGCGGCATCAAGAAGTTTCTTATTTCCGAGAGCTTCGCCAACGCCCATGCTCACGACAATCTTTTTGATTGCGGGAATCTGCATGGGTGATGTATATCCCAACTCCTTAAAGAGTTCGGGAGCGATAGTGTCTTTATAGACTTTCTTAAGCCGGGGTACGTAATTAGCCATTATAGCGTTTCTCCACATTTGCGGCAGACGCGAATTTTCTTGTCTCCGTCAAGCTTATAACCAATTTTTACAGGACGGTTGCATTTTTTGCAAACGATGCCTACATTCGAAATATGAATCGGCGCTTCAATCTCAGCGATGCCGCCGGCATCCTGCTGGCTGCGCCTCTTCATAGCCTTCTTTACCAAGTTAACGCCAGAAACGATTACAGCGTCCTTTTTGGTGACGACGCGGACAACCTTTCCTTGCTTGCCCTTGTCCTTTCCTGTAAGGACTTGCACTGTATCGTCTTTGTGAATCTTGAACTTCTTAAGCATTCCTACACTCCTTACAGAACTTCCGGAGCCAACGAAATGATCTTCATGTAATCTTTGTCACGAAGTTCGCGGGCTACAGGTCCAAAAATACGCTTTCCTACGGGGTTCTTGGAATCGTCCACGATTACGCAGGCGTTGTCGTCAAAACGGATGTATGTTCCGTCCGGGCGGCGGTATTCCTTGGCTTGGCGGACGATAACCGCCTTCTTGATAGAACCCTTTTTAATTGTTGACGTAGGAATGGCCTCTTTTATGGCCACAACTACGATGTCGCCGATGCCAGCATAGCGGCGGTGCGTTCCGCCAAGCACCTTGATGCACTGGGCAACCTTGGCGCCGGAGTTGTCGGCTACTGTCATGCATGACTGCATTTGAATCATAACTTCGCCTCCTTACTTTGCTCGTTCAACGATTGATTCCAAGCGCCATCTCTTGTCTTTGCTCAAGGGGCGGCACTCAACGATTTTCACTTTGTCACCAATGTGAGCCTCATTCTTTTCATCATGGGCCTTGCACTTCTTGGTTCTCAAAACATATTTCTTGTAAAGAGGATCCATACGCTTTGTAGAAATTGAAACGACAATGGTCTTGTCCATTTTGTCGCTAGTAACAAGTCCTACATAAGAGCGCTTGGCGCTTTTTACAGCTTTCTGTTCTTCTGCCATGGGTCAACTCCTACTTCTTTGCTTCAGCGGCCTCAGCCTTTTGGGCGGCGGCTTTCTGAGTGATGAACGTATTCAAGCGGGCGATTTCGCGGCGCATGTTGCGTTTTTCCATCGGATTGTCTACATGAGAAACAATCATCTTGAATCTCAATTCCATGTATTTCTGCTTAAGCTCGTCACGGCGCGCAACCAATTCGGCGTAAGACAGTTCTTTATCTGTGTTCTTTTTCTTTGAATCAGCCATCTTATTCCTCCGTTACGCGTGCGTGGGCCTAAAAGCGATCTTTGTCAAAACCGGCAACTTGGCGCTGGCCAAGCGCAAGGCTTGTTCGGCCAACTTAATGTCAACGCCGCCGATTTCAAACAAAATCATTCCGGGCTTAAGGTTGGCGGCCCAAAACTCCGGGGTGCCCTTACCCTTACCCATGCGGACTTCGGCCGGCTTCTTAGAGATCGGCTTGTCCGGGAATACACGAATCCAAATATTGCCTTTGCGGTCAAGCTTGCGGCTTATGGCAACACGGCAGGCTTCGATAACGCGAGCGTTAAGCCATGCGCTTTCCATAGCGACCAAAGCGATTTCGCCAAAGTCAATATGATTGTCGCGGGTGGCAAAACCTTTTGCTTTACCGCGCTGCACCTTGCGGTGCATTACTCTTTTTGGCGCTAGTGGCATCTTTTAACTCCTTGCCTTTGCGACAGTATCTTTTGTCTGCTTTTCAGACTCAGACTTATCAGAAGAACGCTGAGGACGGTCGCGTCTTGGCTTTCTTACCATCTGACCTGCGTCTTCGTTCTGCTCGTGACCATAGTTCATTCCGTTGTAAACCCAAACTTTTACGCCAATCTTGCCGTAAGTTGTAAGGGCTTCGAACGTGCCATAGTCAATGTCAGCGCGAAGAGTGTGAAGAGGAACGCGTCCTTCCTTGTGTTCCTCTGTCCTTTTCATTTCAGCTCCGCCCAAGCGGCCTGCCAAGCGAATCTTGATTCCTTGGGCTCCAGCGCGCATGGCGTTGGAAGCTGACTGCTTGAGAGCCTTGCGGAACGAGCCACGGCCCATAAGCTGGCGTCCGATATTCTGGGCAATCAAAGAAGCGTTCAAATCGCCGCGCTTGATTTCCTTAATCTTGATTTGAACTTTCTTTGTAAGCTGCTTTTGAATGTCAGCGCTGATTTTTTCAATTGTCGCTCCCTTCACGCCAATAATGACGCCAGGGCGGGCAGTGTGAATTACAATTGTAACACGCTGCGGATGGCGCACAATTTCTATTTCGGCAATGTCCGCGCCCTTGCATTCAGGAAGGTCTCCAACCAACTTTCTGATCTTAAAATCTTCCAAAACCAAGTCTGCGTATTCGCGAGGATCCGCATACCAACGGGACTGCCATGTTTTGTTTACGCCCAAGCGCAAACCAATCGGATTAACTTTCTGACCCACTTTTTATTCCCCCGCCTTCTCAGCAACTGTGACGGTAATATGACACATGCGCTTGAGCAACTGATCGGCTCGTCCGCGAGCGCGGCACCAAATTCTCTTGAGCCTTGGGCCTTCGTCTACGCGAATCTCTTTTACATAGAGCATGTCTTCATCCAACTTGTCGTTAGCAACAAGCGCGTTGGCCATCGCAGACTTAAGAGTCTTTCCGATGAGCTTGGCGCCTTTCTGCGGCATGTTCTCAAGAACAGCCACCGCTTTTGAACAAGGCATTCTGGAAATCGCATGCGCCACAGGGCGAACCTTTGTGGGCGAAGCGATAAGGAATTTTGTAGTGGCTACATAGCCTTTTGTTTCTGCCATAATATCCACCTTTATTTAGCCGCGTTAGCCGCGGCAGGAGCCTTAGCGGCTGTTTTATCAGTTCCGCCATGTCCGCGGAATACACGCGTCGGAGCGAACTCGCCAAGCTTGTGGCCGACGAGGTTTTCCGTAATGTATACCGGAATCCATGACTTTCCGTTGTGAACAGAAATGGTGTTTCCAACCATTTCAGGAATAATTGTAGAGCAGCGAGAATATGTTTTAATCATCTTCTTGTCCGCGGCTCCAGACTTATTCATTTCTACAATCTTTTTATAGAGCGATTTTTCAACAAAAGGCCCTTTTTTAACAGATCTTGACACAGTTAACTCCTAGCCTATTTCTTGCGACGTGAAATAATGAATTTGCTCGACGTCTTGCGCTTGTTGCGGGTTTTGTAACCCTTGCAAGGCTGACCCCACGGAGTAACCGGATTGCGTCCTTTGCCGGCGCCTTCACCGCCGCCAAGCGGGTGGTCAACCGGGTTCATCGCCATACCGCGCACAGTCGGGCGAACGCCCATCCAGCGACGGTGTCCGGCTTTTCCAAGCTGAACGTTCATGTGGTCTTCGTTGCCCACAACGCCGATGGTCGCATAGCATCTGGCGTGAACCTTGCGCAATTCGCTTGATGGAAGGCGGATTACAACATAATCGCCTTCTTTGGCGGCAATCTGGGCTGAAGCGCCGGCAGAGCGGGCAAGCTGTCCGCCGCGGCCAAGGTTCAACTCAATGTTGTGAATCGTAAAGCCTACCGGAATCGCGCCAAGCGGCAAAGCGTTTCCAACTGTAGGAGCGGCGTTTTCGCCGGCCATAACCTTCATTCCAACGGTAAGACCTTTAGGCGCGATGATATAGCGCTTGTCTCCGTCGGCGTAATAAATCAAAGCGATGTTGGCGCTGCGGTTGGGATCGTATTCGATTGAATGAACAGTTCCCGGAATTCCGTGCTTGTTTCGCTTGAAATCAATTATGCGGTACTTCTGCTTGTGACCGCCGCCCTGGTGGCGCACCGAGATGCGTCCGCCAGCGCCGCGTCCGCCGCGGGAAGCTTTGCCTGACGTCAATTTCTTTTCGGGTTTGTCGGCTGTCAGGTCGTCCCTGCGGAGGTCAACACGTCCGCGAGTACCAGGTGTAATTGGCTTAAATACTTTAAGAGCCATCTGATTCCCCTTAGTTATCTATTGTCCTATTCGAACAACTTAATTGTTTCGCCATCGGCTACGCGCACAATGGCCTTCTTGTAGCTGGATGTCATGCCCTTGCTTCCGCGAAGGCGCTTTACTTTTCCAGCTACGTTGATTGTCGTGCAAGAAAGAACTTTTACGTTGAAAAGCTTTCTTACGGCTTCCTTAATCTGAATCTTGCTGGCGTCCGGGCGAACGATGAAAACATACTTGTTCTCTTCGCGAAGGGCGTTGGCTTTTTCAGTGATTACCGGCTCAATAAGAATGTCTGTGAATTCCATAATTATTCAGCCTCCTTTTTATCCGCGTAAAAGTCGCTAAGATTCTTGGCGGCGCTTTCAAGCAAGATTACCTTGCGGCCGTAATACAAATCATGCGCTCTGAGACGGTTGTATGAAAGGAAATGCACATTGTAAAGGTTGCGTCCAGCCTGCTTGATCTTGGCGTCGTCATCCTTAAGGATGATTACCGTGCGCTCGTCCTTGGCGAAATTGTCAAGAATCTTGACCAAGTCTTTAGTCTTTCCGCTTTCTACTGTGAAATCCTCAACTACAGTAAGTCTGTCAGACTGAGCCTGCATGCTCAAGATAGACTTCATAGCAAGGCGCTTTTCCTTTTTGGGAAGAGAGTAGCTAAAGTCTCTGGGCTTGGGTCCAAAGATAGTTCCTCCGCCAACCGTAATCGGAGACTTCTTGTCACCGCGGCGGGCGTTGCCTGTTCCCTTCTGTTTATACGGCTTCTTGTTAGATCCGTGCACTTCGGCGCGAGTCTTTGTGCAAGCCGTTCCAACACGCTTGTTTGCTAATTCGTTTGTGATGGCGTAGTAAATGACGTCTTCATTTACCGGAAGGCCGAATACTTTATCGTCGAGTGTAATTGTACGCAGCTCTTTTCCATCGGTTGAATAGACTTTCTTTTCCATAAATCTTTTCCTCCGCCTTATTTCTTAACCGCGGACTTGACGATCAGCGTGCAGTTTTTATTCCCGGGGACAGCCCCGCGAACCATGATAACCTTCAATTCGGGATCGATTTTAACGATCTTAAGGTTTTGAACCGTAACGCGCTCCGTGCCCATGCGTCCAGGCAACTTGATGTTCTTGAAGCTGTGGCCAGGAGTTGTACACTCGCCTGTTCCGCCCGGCTCTCTGTGGAATTTTGAACCGTGAGTGGCGCGTCCTCCGTGGAAGCCCCATCTCTTCATTACGCCCTGGAAGCCCTTTCCTTTGGAAGTGGCTGTAACGTCAAGAAAGCGAGTCTGTTCAAAAAGCTCGACGCCGATTTGGTCGCCAATCTTAACTTCGCCTTCAAAATCACGGAACTCTTTCAATGTTCTTTTGGGAGTAACGTTCTCTGTAAACTGTCCGGCGTACGGCTTCGAGACCTTTGACGGCTTTAAATCGTCAAGGCCAAGAACAACGGCGTCGTATCCGCAGTTTTCCTTTTTCTTCGTGGCAACGACTGTGTTAGGCTCAACGCGGATCACGGTTACTGGTGTCAGGTTGCCGCTTTCGTCGAATACCTGGGTCATGCCCACTTTTTTTGCAATCAGACCTTTCATCTGAAATCTCCTATAGGTCGCCATCCCGGATCCACGGGACCGTGCCTTTTATTTGCAACAAGCGCTTTCGGCTTTAGCCTTCAACGCTTATTGTTTAATTTCTACATCTACACCGGCTGGCAGTTCAAGTTTCATCAAAGAATCCATTACATCAGAAGAAGGATTCAAAATGTCAATAAGGCGTTTGTGCGTGCGCATTTCAAACTGCTCGCGTGACTTCTTGTTTACGTGAGGTGAACGAAGCACGGTAAACTTATTGATTCTTGTAGGAAGCGGAACGGGTCCTGCGACCTTGGCTCCAGCTTTCTGAACTGTTTGCACGATGGCTTTAGCGCTCTGGTCAATCAACTCTACGTCAAAGGCGCGAAGTCTGACACGAATTTTGCCACTAGCCATGATTCCTCCAAAAAAAAGAAACCAAAGCGGAGCCAAAAGGCCCCGCCTTGGAAATTAAACTACTCGATGATCTTTGTAACCTGGCCAGAAGCGATTGTGCGTCCGCCTTCGCGGATAGCAAGCTTAAGTCCTTCGTCCATAGCGATCGGGTGGATCAATTCGCCAGTGATCTTTGTGTTGTCACCAGGATTGACCATCTCAACGCCGGCTCCCAACTCTACAGTTCCAGTAATGTCCGTTGTGCGGAAGTAGAACTGAGGGCGGTATCCAGAGAAGAACGGCTTTGCGCGTCCGCCTTCTTCGGCTGTCAAAACGTAAATCTGAGCCTCGAACTTTGTGTGCGGGTGGATTGAGCCGGGCTTGGCCAAAACCTGTCCGCGAACGACGTCTTTCTTTTCAACGCCGCGGAGAAGGATACCAACGTTGTCGCCCGGGATTCCCTGGTCCAATGTCTTCTGGAACATTTCGATGCCAGTGACAGTTGTGTCCTGTGTGGGGCGGATTCCAACGATTTGTACGGGGTCGTTCATGTTTACTACGCCGCGCTCAATGCGTCCTGTAACTACAGTTCCGCGTCCAGAGATTGTGAAGATGTCCTCAATCGGCATCAAGAAGGGCTTGGCCTCGTCGCGAACGGGGTCGTCGAACCATGTGTCCATGGCCTGAAGCAATTCTTCGATGCACTTTGTGTTCTCGGGGTTCTCAGACTCGTTCAAGGCCTTGAAAGCTGAACCAGTGATAATCGGAGTGTCTTCAGAGAATCCGTACTTTACGAGAGTTTCCTGAACGTCGGCAACGCAGAGCTCGAGCATGTCGGGATCGGCGATGTCAGCCTTGTTCAAGAATACGATGATCTTGGGTACGCCTACCTGGCGGGCGAGCAAAAGGTGCTCCTTTGTCTGGGGCATAACGCCGTCTGTGCCGGCGACTACGAGGATGGCGCCGTCCATCTGAGCGGCTCCAGTAATCATGTTCTTGATGTAGTCGGCGTGGCCCGGGCAGTCGATGTGAGCGTAGTGGCGCTTGTCTGACTGATACTCAAGGTGGCGGGTATTGATTGTAATACCGCGCTCTTTCTCTTCCGGAGCGTTGTCGATTTCATCATACTTGAGGGCGTGGTCACCGTACTTTTTAGCGCAGTACGTTGTGATAGCCGCCGACAATGTAGTCTTACCATGGTCTACGTGACCAATAGTACCAACGTTCATGTGAGGTTTGGTTCTTTCGAACTTCTCCTTTGCCATGTTTTTCTCCTTGCCGGCAAACCCTTTTGCCGACATTTTAAAAATGTTTTATGTGCTGCGCTTTAAACCAGAACCCTCGCGCTTTCGAAGAAAGAGCTTGGATTCGCATACACATCTCTTTTATGCGGTTGTTTGCTGAACGTTAATGACGGTAAAAGAAAAATTTTCTAACATAACGCTCCATAATTTCGGAACATTTATGGCCGACACCACCTGTTCATTGTCAAACGCCGCTGACAACCGGTTTGGCGCTCTGAGCCGCGCTCGGCCTTCTGAAAGAATGGCCGCCGCAGAAATCCCCGCATGGAAGTTCTATCGCCCTGTTGACAACAAGGCGTTCCACCCAAGAACCGCGAAACCTGAAAGCTGCCAAGGCAACTGACTTTACGGTTCCGCCGGAATTGTAAATTCCGCCTGACTCTCAAAGAACCAAAGATAGGTTTAAGAAATATATAGAATTTTGAAAGTTTGGTCAATAGGAAACAAAAGATTTTTTGAAATATTTTTAGGCATAAAAAAACCGCCCCGAAGGGCGGCCTTATGGATTCTACCAACGGTAGTGGGCGAAAGCCTTGTTGGCTTCGGCCATCTTGTGGGTGTCTTCCTTTTTCTTGTAAGCGGAACCAGTGTTGTTGAAGGCGTCCAAAAGCTCGGCGCTGAGAGTGTCGGCCATTCCGTGACCATTGCGGTTGCGGGCTGCGTCGATGATCCATCTCATGGCGAGGGCTTCCTTGCGGGTGTCGCGGATTTCAACCGGAACCTGGTATGTCGCGCCGCCTACACGGCGTGATTTAACTTCAACTTGGGGCTTAACGTTCTCAAGAGCCTTAAGGAACACTTCCAAAGGATCCTTTTCGGTCTTGGCCTTAAGCTTGTCCATCGCTTCGTAAACGATGCGTGTGCAGATGTCCTTTTTTCCGTCCAACATCATGCGAGTAACGAATTTTGAAACAACCTGGCTGTTGTATCTTGAATCCGGCACAATCGGGCGGTTGACAGATTTCTTATGTCTTCCCATCTTATTCCTCCATTATGCCTTAGGCCTTTTGGCGCCGTACTTTGAGCGGCCGCGCTTGCGTCCGTCAACGCCAAGAGTGTCTTTTGTTCCGCGAATAATATGATAGCGAACGCCAGGAAGGTCCTTAACGCGGCCGCCGCGGATCAATACCACTGAGTGCTCCTGCAAGTTGTGTCCGATTCCAGGAATGTAAGCCGTGACTTCGATTCCGTTGCTCAAGCGAACACGGGCTACCTTGCGGAGAGCCGAATTCGGTTTTTTGGGCGTAACCGTCATAACGCGCGTGCAAACGCCGCGTTTCTGCGGGCAAGACTCAAGCGCGGGGGATTTGGTCCTGTTGGCAGCGGTTTTGCGTCCCTTCTTAATCAATTGGTTAATTGTAGGCATCTAAAAATGTCTCCTTTATAAATCGCCGGGCAGCACCCCCGGTTAAATTCATTTATAGCGGTAACGGTTACTTTAACAAAACAGTCCGGTTTTGTCAATAGTTCCGCCACAGTACCGCGAGTTTTCGAAAATCGGCCGACGCGGACTGCGGCGGCTGATTCAAACGCCGTTCCGTTTGCGACGTTTCAAGACGCTTGCGCGTCTTGAAACTCGTCACGCCGCCCAAAAGCCTTGCTTTTGGGCAATCGTATCAATCCTGGTCCTCATTGTCAAAACTGGCGGTGGCGGCTTCCTTTTCGCGCTCGGCCTCAGCTTCGGCAAGCTCTTTTTCAATCCTGCGGCGCTCGATGATTTCGTTCATCTGGATGTCCAAATCCTGGTCGCCGGAATCGTAAACCTTTACGCCCTTGTAATTCCTGATGCCGGTTCCGGCCGGAATCATGTGGCCAATGGCTACGTTTTCCTTTACGCCGCGAAGCGCGTCAACCGAGCCTGAAATGGCGGCGTTGGTAAGAACGCGGGTTGTCTCCTGGAAGGAGGCGGCTGAAATAAAGGAGTCGACGCTGAGCGAAGCCTTTGAAATTCCCTGGAACATCGGGCGTCCGATGGCAGGCTGGCCGCCTTCGGCTATGACGCGGGCGTTCTCTTCGCGGAAGCGGTACTTGTCTACCTGCTGGCCAAAGATAAAGCGGGTGTCTCCAACGGCGACAATCTCAACCTTGCGCAACATTTGGCGCACGATGATTCCAATGTGCTTGTCGTTGATGCTTACGCCCTGAGCGCGGTAAACCTGCTGGATTTCGTCCATCAAGTAGTTCTGCAAAGCGTTTTCGCCCTTAATCGCAAGGATGTCGTGGGGGCTCGGCTGTCCGTCGCAAAGCGGCTCGCCGGCCTCAACCTTGTCTCCGTCGCGAACAAGCATTCGCTTTGAAATCGGAACCAAGTGCTCAAACACATGGCCGTACTTGTCTTCGACCGCGATAACGCGCTTTCCTTTCTTAAGGTCCTTGAATTTGACGGTTCCAGTTATCTGAGCCAAGACGCTGGGGCTGACGGACTTGCGGGCCTCAAACAATTCAGATACGCGGGGAAGACCGCCAGTGATGTCGTTTGACTTCTGGGCCGCTTTGGGCAACTTGGCCAAAACGTCGCCAGCGCTAATCTTCTGTTTGTCCTCAACGCTAAGAATGGCGTCGGCCGGCAAGTAGTAGCTTCCGAACTCGTTTCCGTCTTCGTCAGTGATGTGAATGCGCGGCTGCTTAACGTCAAGGTGCAAATCGCTGATGATGCGCTCGGTGACGCCAGACTGCTCGTCAACGTGAGACTCTACAGTCAAATCGTCAATGTCCTCAAAGTGAACGTAACCGTCGTCTTCGGCGATGATAGGCTCCGCGTAAGCGTCAAGCAAGGTTCCGATGACCGCGTTGGCCTCGACAACCTGGCCGGCCTTAACCTTAAGAATAGAGCCGTTGGCGATTTCCATCTTTTGGTCGGCGCCTGTAAGATACAGAACCTTGTCCTTTATGATGACAATGCCGTTTTCCTTTGCCTTGATTTCAGTTCCGCTAGACGTCGCCAAAACCGTATCCTTAAGAACGCGGTCGCCGTCCTTAACGGCGAGCTTGGCGTCCTTTGAATCGACGCTTTCAATCACGCGCGTAAGAATCATGCTTCCCTTGCGGGTGAACAACTGTCCTTCCTTAGTGTTTACGCTTGTTCCCTCGATGCTCTCGATGATGGCGGGGAACTTAAGCACAATGTTGTTGTCCTGGGTCACCTTGGACGCGGCGCCGCCAGCGTGGAAGGTTCGGAGGGTAAGCTGGGTGCCGGGCTGACCGATTGACTGGGCGGCGACAATGCCAACCGCTTCGCCGATTTCGACAACCTTGTTGCGGGCCAAGTTCTTTCCGTAGCACTTTACGCAGACGCCGTGCTTGGCCTCGCAAGTAAGAACAGTGCGAAGCTTGACTTTCTCCACGCCGGCTTCCTCGATTTTCTTGGCCAAGTTTTCGTCGATGTAAGAGTTTACGTCGCACAACACTTCGCCTGTAATCGGGTGAACCACGCGCTCGATTGTGAAGTGGCCTTCGATTCTGTCAGCCAAATGCTCGATGATTTCGTCGCCGTCCTTGATGGCCGCGTAATCCGTTCCGTTAATCGTGCCGCAGTCCTCTTCGTTGATGACAACATCCTGGGCAACGTCAACCAAGCGGCGGGTCATGTAACCGGCGTCGGCCGTCTTAAGAGCGGTGTCCGACAAACCCTTGCGGGCGCCGTTTGTAGAGATGAAGTATTCGATTACCGAAAGGCCTTCGTAGAAGTTTGAGCGGACAGGCAATTCGATGATGTCGCCGTTAGGCTTGGCCATCAAGCCGCGCATGGCGGCAAGCTGTGAAATCTGCTTCTTTGAACCGCGGGCGCCCGATTTGGCCATCATGTAAATTGTGTTGAAACCGTCCTTGTCTTTTTCAAGCTGTTCGTACATTACGTCAGTGAGCTTTTCGTTTGTGCGCTGCCAAATGTCGGTTACCTTGTTGTAACGCTCGTCTTCAGTGATGCGTCCGTCAGAGTACTGGCGAACGATTTCTTCTACTTCCTTATTGGCCTTGTCAACCAAGTCCTTCTTTTCTTTGGGAACGAGAATGTCGTCCATAGAAAGAGTGGCTCCGTAGAAGGTGGCGTTCTTGTAGCCGACCGCCTTGATCGCGTCAAGCATTTGGATTGTAAGCCAAGAGCCCTTGTCGTGGTAAACTTTCTCAATCATGCTCTTAAGCTTTTTGTCGCCGTACTGTTCGTTGACATAGTTGACTTCGTCGGGCATGGCTTCGTTAAAGGCCAAAGTTCCGGCGGTCGTTTCAATCAAGTCGCCCTTCTTGAATTTTCCTTCGTCGAAAGAATCCTTGGGAGCGGGAACCTTAATCTTAGCCTGCCATTCGATGTTTCCGCACTCGGCGGCCATGCGAACTTCGTCGGCGGAAGAAAAGCGCTTGCCTTCTCCCTTGGCGCCGGGCTTTACGGAGGTCATATAGTAGATTCCCAAAACCATGTCCTGGGAAGGATAGACGATTGTTCCGCCGTTGGCAGGGTCAAGCAAGTTGCGGGCGCTGAGCATTAAAGTCCAGCACTCCATTTGCGCGGCCTGCGTAAGAGGAACGTGAATGGCCATCTGGTCGCCGTCAAAGTCAGCGTTGAAGGCTTTGCAGGCAAGCGGGTGAAGCTTGAGCGCCTTTCCTTCGACCAAAACCGGCTCGAAGGCCTGGATTCCCAAGCGGTGCAAGGTCGGGGCGCGGTTGAGCATTACGGGGTGCTCGCTGACGACTTCGTCCAAAACGGCGAAGACTTCCGGCGCTTCCTGCTCAACATAAAGCTTGGCTTTCTTAAGGTTAAAGGCGACACCCTTGTCCATCAATTTTTTCATGATGAAGGGCTTGAACAATTCAAGCGCCATCTTTGTTGGAAGGCCGCACTGCCAAAGCTTGAGTTCCGGCCCTACAACGATTACAGAGCGTCCTGAATAGTCAACGCGTTTACCCAACAAGTTTTGTCGGAAGCGTCCTTGCTTTCCCTTTATCATGTCGCTGATTGACTTGAGCGGCCTGTTTGAGGCGCCCTTTACAATGCGCTTTCTCTTTGAGTTGTCGAACAAAGAGTCAACGGCTTCCTGCAACATTCGCTTTTCGTTGCGGATGATGATGTCAGGCGCGTTGAGCGCGAGCAATCTCTTAAGGCGGTTGTTGCGGTTGATTACGCGGCGGTACAAGTCGTTGAGGTCGCTTGTGGCGAACCTTCCTCCGTCAAGCTGAACCATGGGCCTAAGCTCCGGCGGCATTACGGGAACGACGTCCAAAATCATCCAAGAAGCCTTGTTGCCGGAAGAGCGGAAGTTCTCGACAATTTCAATGCGCTTAAGAAGGCGCTTGTCGCTCTTGGCTCCCTTCTCGATCATCTTGGCGCGAAGCTCGGCGGCCAAAGCGTCAAGGTCCAAGCTTTCAAGCAACGTCTTGATGGCTTCCGCGCCCATGCCTGCGGTAAATGACTGGCCGTAGCGGTCCTGGGCCTGGCGATATTCGTCTTCGGTCAAGAGCTGCATTTTCTTAAGGTCGGTCTCGCCCGGATCGATTACGATGTACTTTTCGTAGTAAAGAACAGAGCGGAGCGAAGCCACCTGCAAGTCAAGCAACAAGCCCATGCGGCTTGGAACCGATCTGTAATACCAAATATGGCTTACCGGCGCGGCCAACTCGATGTGGCCTGTGCGCTCGCGGCGAACCTTAAAGTGCGTTACTTCAACGCCGCAACGGTCGCAAATCACGCCCTTGTAGCGGATTGACTTGAACTTTCCGCAATAGCATTCCCATTCCTTAGTGGTTCCGAAAATGCGCTCGCAGAAAAGGCCGTCGCGCTCCGGGCGCAAAGTGCGGTAGTTGATTGTCTCCGGCTTTTTTACTTCGCCGTAAGACCAGGCGCGGATTGTGTCCGGGCTGGCCAATTTTATTTTAATACTGTCAAAATCTTCGATATCGCGCATTATTCATTCTCCTTGTCAAAGCCGCTGGAAGCCTTGTCAATCAATTCTTGGTCGCGTTCGGTAAGGGCGATTTGCTTGCCCTTAGCGTCATAAATCGTAAAGTCCAAAGCCAAGCCGCGCAATTCCTGAACCAAAACATTGAATGATTCCGGAACGCCCGCGGGAGTTGAAGGCTCGCCTTTGACGATTGACTCGTAAACCTTTGAGCGGCCGTTCATGTCGTCGGACTTGATTGTCATCATTTCCTGCAAAGTGTTGGCCGCGCCATACGCTTCGAGCGCCCAAACTTCCATTTCTCCAAGGCGCTGGCCGCCGAACTGGGCTTTTCCTCCCAAAGGCTGCTGTGTGACCAAAGAGTAAGGGCCGGTTGAGCGGGCGTGCATCTTGTCGTCTACCAAGTGGTGCAGTTTCATATAGTAGATTACGCCTACAAAAATCGGGTTAACGAAAGGCTCGCCAGTGCGGCCGTCGCGAACGATTTGCTTACAGTCTTTTGAAAGGCCAGCCTCTTCCAATTTCTTGGCGATTTGCTCTTGGCTGGGCGACTGGAATACAGGCGACTCGAAGAACTGGTTCAAGTACTTGCCCGCGATTCCAAGCTCGGATTCCATAATCTGTCCGATGTTCATGCGCGAAGGAACGCCCAAGGGGTTCAAGCAAACGTCAAGCGGAGTTCCGTCCTCCAAGTAGGGCATGTCTTCTTCGGGCAAGATGCGCGAAACGACACCCTTGTTTCCGTGGCGGCCGGCCATTTTGTCGCCTTCGCGAAGCTTGCGCTTGTTGGCGATAATTACCTTTACAATCTGGTCAACGCCGGGATTCAAGTCGTTGCCTTCGCTGCGCTTAAGGCGCTGAATGTCGATTACAACGCCTTCGACTCCGTGCGGAACGCGCAAAGAAGTGTCGCGCACTTCCTTGGCCTTTTCGCCAAAGATTGAATTGAGAAGCTTGAATTCTGGAGTGGTTTCGGCCTCGCTCTTGGGAGTGACCTTGCCGACCAAAATGTCGCCGCTCTTCACCTTGGCGCCGACGCGGATGATTCCTTCCGCGTCAAGATTGTCAAGGTTCTTTTCGGCTGTGTTGGGAACGTCGCGAGTGATCTTTTCGGGACCAAGCTTTGTCTCGCGGATTTCGATTGAAAATTCCTTGATGTGGATGGAAGTGTACATGTCTTCCTTAACGACGCGCTTGCTGATGAGAACGGCGTCCTCGTAGTTGTATCCGTTCCACGGAACGAAGCCTACGAGAATGTTGCGGCCAAGGGCCAACTCGCCGTTGAACGTCGCGGGACCGTCGGCCAAAACCGAGCCTTCCTGGACTTTTTCGCCAACTTCAACAGTCGGGCGCTGGTGGTTGCAAGTGTCGTTGTTAGTGCGCTGGTACTTGAGCAAGAAGTACTCGTCAAGCTCGCCGCGCTTTCCGCCTTCAGGCTTAACCGTAACGCATTCGCTTGTGACTTTGACGACTTCGCCCGCGCGCTTGGCCTTGACCAAAACGCCGGAGTCGTAGGCGCACTTTCTTTCCATGCCGGTTCCAACGTGCGGCGGCTCCGGGAACAAAAGCGGAACGGCCTGGCGCTGCATGTTGCAGCCCATCAAGGCGCGGTTGGCGTCATCGTGCTCCAAGAAAGGAATGAGCGCGGCGGAAACGGAAATAACCTGGCGCGGAGAAACGTCCATGTACTGAACGTCCTTTGGAGAGCGCGTGGTGTAGTCGCCTCGGCGGCGGCAAGAAATCATGTCGGTGGCGAAAGAGCCGTCGCTCTTCATGCCTTCGCTAATCTGACCGATGTAGTACTTGTCTTCGTCCATGGCCGAAAGGTACTCGACCTTGTTGGTCGCCTTGCCCTTCTCTATCTTGCGGTAGGGAGCTTCAAGGAAGCCGTAGTCGTTGACGCGAGTGTAGATGGCCAAAGAAACAATCAAGCCGATGTTGGGTCCTTCAGGAGTCTCAATCGGACACATGCGGCCGTAGTGCGAATAGTGAACGTCGCGGACTTCGAAGCCGGCGCGGTCGCGCGAAAGTCCTCCCGGTCCCAAGGCGCTCAAGCGGCGCTTGTGGGTAAGCTCGGCGAGCGGGTTAATCTGGTCCATGAACTGGGAAAGCTGTGACGAGCCGAAGAACTCCTTGACAGCCGCGATGATCGGCTTTGAGGAAATCAAGTCTTGCGGCTTGATTGTGTCGTTCTCCTTTAGGCTCATGCGCTCTTTGGCGATGTGGTCCATTCTAGAGAAGGCAGTCTTGATTTGGTTTGTCATCAATTCGCCGACTGAGCGAATGCGGCGGTTGCCCAAGTGGTCGATGTCGTCCTTGGACTCCTCGCCGATGTAAACCTTAATCAAGTACTTCATCGTGTTGGTGATGTCGTCCTTTACCAAAACATGGTCTTCCAACGGAGGATTGTAGTCGAATTTTTTGTTGAGCTTGTAGCGGCCCACGCGGCCCAAGTCATAGCGGCGTGAAGAGAAGAACATAGAGTTCAAGTCCTTCTCGGCGTTTTCAACAGTAATCGGCTCGCCGGGCATAAGCACGCTGTAGACATTGCTCAAAGCGTCTTCCTTTGTCGGCTCGTCGACTTCAGTTCCCTCTTTGGCGAACTTGATTTCCTCGCGCTCAAAGCAGTTGATGATGATGTCGCTGTCAAGGGAAAGGTTCTTTTCGTCCTTGTCGTCGGGGTTCTTGCGCGTGTCGAATTTAATGACTTCGATTTCCTTGACGCCATTGGCAATCAAGTCGTCGATGTCATGCGGATGCAAGCGGGTGGCGGCCTTGAAAAGCTTTTTGTTTTCGCCGCTGTCCTTGTCCGTTACATAGATGGCCTTTGAAAGAACCTTGTTCACGAGCGCCTCGCGGACAGAATTGCTGTTCTTTACAGGAACCGTCTCTGTTTTGTAGAAAATCTTAATGATTTCCTCGCGGCTCTCAAAGCCCAAAGCGCGCAAGAAGATTGTTCCCAAGATTTTTTTCTTGCGGTCAATCTTCGCGTAAATCAATTCTTTCTTTTGGTCGATTTCAAATTCAAGCCATGAGCCGCGGTAAGAAATGATGCGGCTTCCCCATACGCCGTTGTCATGGTTGAAGATGACTCCAGGCGAACGGTGAATCTGCGAAACAACAACGCGCTCGGCGCCGTTGATGATAAACGTTCCGCGGTCAGTCATGAGCGGAATGTCGCCCATATATATGTCTTTTTGGAGAATGGCGCCTGTTTCCTTAAAGAAAAGGTCAATGCGCGCCTTTAACGGAACCGCGTAAGTGGCGCCTTTTTGCTTGCACTCCAACTCCGAGTATTTAATTCCGTCAAAGTCCAATTGATAAAATTCATAGTCAAGCCGCATGTCTCCGTTGGGGCTTTCAATTGGGAAAATTGTCGTAAAGGCTTCTTGCAAACCTTGGTTAAGAAGCGGCTTTCCCTCTTCCAAATTTTTTCGCTGAAGGAAATATTCATACGACGCTGTTTGAATATCGATAAGATTAGGGACATCCATTGAAGACTTGATGTCCTTGCCATAGTACTGACGGTTGATTGTCCGGCTTTTTGCGAACATTTAGGTCCCCCGTTGTTTTATAAAAGGTCAGAATTTTTTGCTACAAACAGAAACTCTGTTCAGCACAAAAAAATCCGCCCAAAAAAAGACTTAAAAAAAATTACAAAGAACAAAAAACGAAAACGCTCCCGCAAAGCGCGGGAGTTGAAAACTTGCGGGAATTTGGAAGACGCGTTGCGGCTTCCAAATTCCCGTTAGCAAGAAAGAATCGCGAAGCGATTATTTCTTGCTGGCCTTTCCGCCGGCAGCTGTGATGTCGGCAATCCACTTGTCGGCATCGGCCTTGCTCAAGCCCTCTTTGAGGACCTTCGGGGCGCCTTCAACCAAAGCCTTGGCTTCGCCAAGTCCGAGGTTTGTAAGAGCCTTAACGGCCTTGATAACGCCAATCTTCTTGGCGGCGTCGAATGAATCCAAGCTAACAGCGAATTCTGTCTGCTCGTCATCAGCGGCGGCGGCGGCTCCACCAGCGGCGGGACCGGCGGCTACAGCTACAGCGGCTGTTACGCCGAACTTCTCTTCCATAGCCTTTACGAGTTCTGAGGCTTCCAGAACGCTCATAGACGCGATCGCGTCCAAAATCTGATCATTTGTCAAAGCTGCCATATTGTCTTCTCCATAATGTTTGATATTCGCTGCGGAAACCCGCCGCGGCCAAAAGCCCTTCCAAGAAAGGCCCTTGAGCTTTTATCCGCAGACAGTCGACAGCTGATGAAGCCTGACTGCGGAATTTTTAAGAAACCGCAAAGAGCGGTTCTAAAAATGCGTTAGTTCGCCGCGGGAGCTTCGGCAGCGGGCGCTGCGGGAGCCTCAGCGGCAGGGGCCGGAGTTTCCGCTGCGGGAGCGGCGGCTTCGGCGGCAGGAGCGGGCGCGGCCGCGGGGGCATCGCCTTCCTTGGATTTTTTGTCAACATAAGCCTGCAATGTGGCGGCGAGCTTTTGGGCAGGGCCGTTGATGGCAGACATAAGCATTGCGATAAGCTGCTTTTTGCCGGGAACCTTTGAGTAGGCCTCGATCTTGGCAACGTCGTAAATCTCTTTGTTGACCAAAGCGCCCTTTACCTTAAGAGCGGGGGCTTCTTTAGCGAAGTCGAACAAAACCTTGGCTGTCTCGTTTGAGTCCTCTTTGGCCATGGCGATAGCCGTGGGGCCTGTAAGGTATTCGGCAACGTCCTTAATGTCCATGCCTTCAAACGCGATGCGGGCAAAGTTGTTCTTGATGACCTTAATCGCGGAATTCTTTTCGCGAAGCTTTCCGCGCAAGGCTGTGATTTGCTCTACAGTCAAGCCGCGGTAATCCGCGAAAATGAAGTCGTTGTATTCGCCGAGAGTTTTCTTGGCGGCTTCGATAGCGGCTGTCTTGGCCGGCTGAATTGTCTTTGAACGAACTGCCATTTTTTACTCCTCGTCCTTGTGGTTAATCCAAACGCCAGGGCCCATTGAAGAGCTGATTGAGATTGTGCGGATGTAGTCCGCGGAAGCGTCAGACGGCTTTTTGCGCTCGATCTCGGCGATCAAAGCGTCAACGTTCTGGGCAATCTTTTCAGCGTCCATAGAAACCTTTCCTACGGCGATGTGAACAATGCCTGTTTTGTCGGCGCGGTATTCCGTGCGACCCTTCTTAAGCTCGCCGATGGCGGCTGTGATGTCGTTTGTAACGGTTCCAGTCTTGGGGTTGGGCATCAAGCCTTTGCGGCCCAAAACCATACCCAAGCGGCCGACGTCTTTCATCATGTCGGGAGTGGCGACGGCGATGTCAAAGTCAAGCCAGCCGCCCTTTACCTTGTCGATGTACTCAGTTGAACCGGCGAAAGCGGCTCCGGCGTCCAAGGCTTCCTGAACGCGGTCTTCCTTACAGAATACCAAAACCTTCTTCTCGCCCTTAAACTGGTTGGGGAAGACCAAAGTGTCGCGGACAGTGGCGTTCTTGCCCAACTTAAGGTTTATGTGGGCTTCCACCGTTTCGTCGAACTTGGCGAACTTCATGTCCTGAACCATTTTAACGGCTGTCGGAACGTCGTATTTTTTTGTAAGATCGTATTTGGCCGCGGCCGCGCGGTAATTCTTTCCGTGTTTCATTTAGGCCTCCACCTCAACGCCCATGCTGCGAGCGGTTCCGGCTACGATTTTCTTCGCGGCCTCAAGGTCGTTCGCGTTGATGTCGGGCATCTTTGTCTTTGCGATTTCTTCAAGCTGCGCCTTGGTAAGCTTTCCTACCTTGTCGCGGAGCGGATTCGCAGAACCCTTTTCCAACTTGAGCGCCTTTTTGATAAGGACAGCTGCCGGAGGGGTCTTAAGGATGAATGTGTAAGACTTGTCTTTGTAAACAGTAAGAACGACCGGGATGATAAGTCCCTTTTCCATTTTCTTGGTTCTGTCGTTGAATTCCTGTACAAATTTTGGAGCGCTTACACCATGAGGTCCCAAGGCGGGGCCAATCGGCGGGGCCGGTGTCGCAGCGCCAGCAGGGCACTGAAGCTTGATGACAGCGGTTACTTCTTTTTTTGCCATTTTGTGTATCTCCTAAATTGGTATTAGCGGAACGTAGAAGTCCAACGGACGAGCGTTCCTCCCAAAAATGGTCGATTCAACTAGATAGCTTTTTCCACTTGGGTCATGCTAAGCTCGACCGGAGTGGCGCGGCCAAAGATTTGGACATTGACCGTAAGCTTTTCTTTCTCTTCGTCAATCGCGTCGACAGCTCCGCTAAAGTCCTTGAAAGGCCCTTCAGTGATTTTGACTGTGTCGCCGATGGCGTAAGTCTGCTTGATGCGAACGGGCTTTTCACCCTTTATCTCGCCGGAGCGCATCAAAATATTCTTTGCCTCGTCAACGCTGATGGGACGGGGCCGCTCGTTGGAGGCGGTTCCAACAAAGCCTGAAACGCCTTGGATGTGGCGAATTTTATTGCAAGTTTCTTTCCAGCCCAATTCCGGCAAATCCAGTTCGGCCATAATGTATCCGGGGAGAATCTTGTTCTTGCGGGACTTTTTCTTTCCGTCCTTAATCTCGACAAGCTCCTCTTCGGGAACCTTTATGCTTTTTACAATGTCTGAACTAAGCTCGCCGGCGTCCAACTTTTGCTGGATGACGCGGCTTACTTTGCCTTCATAACCTGTATAGGTTTGAACAATGTACCACTCGACTGCCATGCTGATTTCCTATTTCATCAAGAGGCGGAAAAGCGCCGTAAATCCCAAGTCAAGCGCTCCAAGAACAACCGAAACAATGATGGTCGAAACTACAACCACCCTGACGCTTGACCAAACCTGCTCTTTTGAAGGCCAAACTACAAGCTTGAGTTCGTGGACGCAATCTTTAAAGAAATTAGAAACTTTTGCCATATCATCCTCAATTACTATACAATGTCGCTGCGTCAAGCGCAGCGTCCTCTAAAGGTATTGCAGTCAGGTTCAATCCCCTTTTGGGGCATTGAACCTTCCGCACGGATACAGGGCGGGCAGGACTTGAACCCGCGACAGCCGGTTTTGGAGACCGGTGCTCTACCAACTGAACTACCGCCCTAAGGCCCAAAAAGCCGGCGCTTGGCGCCGTTTTTCCAGGCTTTGGGTTCCGCTCGCTTTCGCCCGCGAAACCCATATATCAAAACTCAAAAACCAAAGGCCTTGAGCTTTAATCGCTATTTTTGCAAAGGCTTATTTTACCTTTGTTTCTTTGTGCAAGGTGTGCTTGCGGTCGAAGGGGCAATACTTGCTAAGCTCAAGCTTGCCCTGAATGTTCTTGCGGTTCTTTGTAGTTGTGTAATTCTTGCGCTTGCACTCCGAGCACTGCAAAGCGATGATTTCTACCGCTCCCTTTTTCTTGCTACCCATATATAACTCCTATACAAAAATCTGTTAAAGCCCCCGTGCGGGATCGAACCGCAGACCTCAGCCTTACCATGGCTGCGCTCTACCGGCTGAGCTACAAGGGCAATTATCGCAATGATAGTTCATTGAGTGTATAGAAATTTCAAAAATGTGTCAAGGGAATTTCTTGGAAATTTTATTATTTTTTATTCTTTCCAAAGAAGAGCAGGCCCGCGGTGGGTTCCGCCCATGAGTAGTCCAACATATACTCGCTTTTGACCAGCTCAAAGCCTTCTCCCTTTGTGGTGACGTAGTCCTTTCCGCTTCCGTCATAATAATGCTTGGGAACCACGGCAAAAAAGGCGCGTTTGAAGAAGCCGAGGCGCTATACAATTCCAGCGCCGCCGAATACAACAAGGCAAAGAACGCGATTTTGGAATACAAAAAGGCTTCTGGCGAATTAATCTCGTTGGACACGACTTCCGCCTTTAGCAAATAATTTTTGTTATTATTGCGCAAAATCGCGATTCTTGTTATTATAGAAGAAAGGCAAACAAAGAAATGAAAGTGAATCTAAAAAAAATCAGCTTCCTTTTTCTCGCTTTGATTCTAGCCCTGAGCGCCGTTCTAATCGTCAGCGCAATAAAGGTTCCGCTCCTATTCCAAAATTTTGCCAAAAACACGATGCAGTCGCAAAAAATCGCCCAGGCCGCGGTGAGCTTGCAGGAAGCCTCGGACTATTTGACCAACGAATCCAGGCTTTTTACCATCACAGGCGACTGGAGCCATCTTGAGAATTATTTTGTCGAAATAGACGAAACAAAAAGGCGCGAAAAAGCCCTTGAAGAAATCAAGGCCGCAGGAGCGATAGAAAAATCCGCCAGCTACCTTGAACAAGCGATGAACGAGTCTAAAAAGCTTGAAGAGCTTGAATACAAGGCGATGAAACTTGTCATCCTTGCAAAGGGCTACGACAAAACCCCTTCATACAAGGTTCCGGCCGCGGTGGAAAACGCCCAGCTTTCCGACCAAGAAAAGGCCCTAGACTTTAACACAAAAATGGCGACCGCTTGGCTCATTTTGTTTTCGGACAAATACTTTTCAATGAAAAACGCCATTTCAAACTACAGGGCCAACGCGGTTGAAGAAATCTTTAACCACGCCAGCGTGCTTAACAGGAACAACGCCGAAAACCTTGAGGCGACCCTTACCAGAACTTTTTTCGAAATAATTTTAATCGTTGTCTTTTCTTTGGCCTTTTTCCTAATCATAATATTCTTTGTTATAAAATCGCTTTACAGCTTTATCGACAACATCAAAAACAAGCAAAAGCTGCAAGCGACTCGAACAACCGAATTGGAGCTGTTAAGGTGGACTTACAACGAAATGTTCGAGATCGCGACGAAAAACGAAAACTATTTGCGCCGACAAGCGGAACACGACGAATTGACCGGCCTTATAAACAGAACAGCGTTCAAGGCGATTCTAAAGGCGCTTAAAGAATCCAACGAAAGCGTGGCTTTTATCATGCTTGACGTTGACAAATTTAAAGAAATAAACGACGAGTACGGCCACACTGTCGGCGACAAAGTACTGAAGACTGTGGCTCAAATTTTGGAATCAAGCTTCCGCTCAACTGATTACGCAGCCCGCCTTGGCGGAGACGAATTTGCCGTAGTGCTTTCAAAGTGCGACGACAACTTGCAAAAAACAAAGCGCGTGATTTCCGCAAAAATAGAAACGCTATTTAAAAAGCTTGAAGAAAAATGCCAGAACGACATTCCGCGCACAACTCTTAGCTGCGGAATCGCAATCAGCAAAAGCGGCTGGAACGAAAGCCTAATCGAAAAGGCAGACGCAGCCCTTTACGAAATCAAGCGCGCCGGCCGCAACGGCTACAAGTTTGCGGAATAAAGGACAACGACAATGGCGCAAAACGCGCGCTAAATCTCCACAATCAAGGCGCCAGTCTTTGCGTCGCGCCGCGGGCGGGAATCGCGTTCACGGCTGGAATTTCTTCCGCGTGAACCTAAATCGCTTTCCTGACTAGGACTGCGGCGGCCGCGTTTTGGGCTTGCGAAAACTTTTTCCCGACTAAAACGTGCGGCGGCCTTGGACTTGCCAATAGTCTCGGCTCCGCTCTTGGGCGTAAAATCATTTTCAACTTCAAGCAAGTCGCCGGAGTAAACCCGCTTGCCGCCTTTTGACAGCGCCAAAACAAGGCCTTGCTCCGAGCAAGCGTAATGGCCAACGCGCGGCTTTTGTCCTTCGCGCTCTGGCGGCAGGCGGATAATGTCGGAAGCCACGCGCAAAAGGCCGCCGCTTTTTGGGCTTGCCTGCGCTTCCCGCGCGGCGCAAGCAGTATCAGTTGCGGCGACTTTTTCCAGACCAGAAAGGCCGCCGCAATTCTTGGGCTTGCAAGCAGTCTCGGCGCTGGCTAGGACAAACGAAATGACCGCGCGCTCTTTGGGAATGCCGGCCTTGGCCGAAAGCGCCAAAAGCTTTTTGGGAGCGTCGTCGGTGTCAAAGGCAAAGTTGCACCACTTGCCGTTGGCGCCGCCTTTTCCGGCGCGCCGGCCGTCCATCGGACAGCTTTGCTGGTGCGGGCACGGAGCCAGCGCGAACAAGCCGCGCCTGATAAAGGCGTCGCGCATAAGCGAAACAAAGCGCGCCGAGTTTGGCGTTCCTGGCTCGGCCAAGAAAACCGCCGGGCCGCTTCTATCGTTTGCAGCGCGCCCTTCGTTTGCCGGGCCGCCGCAATTTTTGGCGTTACGAAAGTTCTCCGCGCCTCTATCGTTCCGCTCCCCTTCAAAATCCAAATACTTAAAAAGAGCCTGCGAATATTTCTTGGCCAAAAAGTCAGGCGGCTCGCCTCCGCGGCTTTGCAAAAGTTCGTTGAACATGTTGGCGCAAGTCACAAAGCGCGCCTTTTCTTTTACCGCGGTTCCAAGAGGGCCTTTGACGCGGACGATTTTCCACGGCTCGCCGCCTGTCGCCGCCGCGACTGACAAAAAGATTTCCTCGCCCAAAGAAAGCGCCAGCTGCGAAATGTCCATCACATACCAAACAAGCTTTTTTTGCCGCAAGTCGGGGCGGGCCAGCCAAAGCGCGCAAGGCAAAGTCAAAGGCCCGCTACCGATGTCAAGGCAAACGCCGCCGCCGCCCAAAAAGCCAAAGTCAAGGTTTGAAAAAAGGCGCGCAAGGCGGACAAGGTTCCACCACATAAAGTAGCGGACGTAAGAAGCCAAAAAAGTTTTTTCGTTCATGTAGCCCAGGCGGCGCGAGCCTCGGTCGTCGGTCATTTGGTGGCTAAGCTCGCGGATAATTTTTGGAAGCGCGACAAGCTGCTTGGAGTTTGCCGGCATCGCGGCTTGCGCGATTTGGTCGAAGTCCCGCAAAACTTTTTGGGCGTCGTCGGGAAGATTCTTAATGTCAAAAAGGCTTTGAACGATTTTTGTCGCCATAAAGGGCGGCCCCCTTAATTTATTGTCTGAATTTTCTTAGAGCGAAAAACGCTTCGGTCAATTCGCGGCGGGCGCTCCTGATTTGGCCAAGCAAGTCGGCGGACTTTTCAAAGGCCTCGGACTCGCTTATGATTTGGCCGCGCGCGCCTTCGATTGTGAATTTTTTTTGGTAAACCAAATGCTTCATTCGCAAAATGATTTCCATGTCCTTTTGGCTGTAGAGGCGGCGGCCGCCCAAATCTTTTTTTGGCGCGATGCCGGGAACAACTTCTTCCCAGTAGCGCAAGACATGCTGCTTTACGCCGGTAATCTCTTCCACTTGGCCAATCGTGTACATCAGCGCTCCCGGTCTTCCCACTTTTGCCGGCTGGCCTTTAGCTCCAGCTGGACGGGAATTTTGTCAAAGCCCAAGTCTTCGCGAATGCGGTTCTTTAAGAAAGTTATGTAAGTAAGCGGAACGGTGTCAGGCCGCGTCGCGAATATCACAAAGCTTACGGGATTGACGCTTGTTTGCGTCATGTAGCGGATTTTAAAATGCATTGTCTTTGAGGCCGGCGGCGGATACTTGATGAGCCAATCCTTTAGCGCGGCGTTGAGCGCGGCGGTCTCTACCTTGCGCGTGACTTGTCCGTAAAGCTCAAGCGCGGTGTCCATAAGCTTTTTCATTCCGTCGCCATTGAGCGCGGACGTTTCTACAATCGGAGCCCAGTTCATTTGGCCAAACATTATGCGGATGTTTTCCTCGGCCTTGCGCGCGGCTGTCCTTCCCTTTTCCTGCGTGTCCCACTTGTTGAGGACAAAAATTATCGGGCGGCCGCGCTCGTAGGCAAGCGCGCAGATTTTTTTGTCTTGCTCGGCCAAGCCTTCCTGCGCGTCAATCATCAAAAAGACAACGTCGCAGTCGTCCAAAGTCTTTATCGCGCGGTTGACCGAATAATACTCAACGTTTTCCTTTACCTTGCTTTTGCGCCTGATTCCCGCCGTGTCAAGCAAAAGACAGTCGCGGCCGTTGTAGCGGAAACTTCCTTCGACAACATCGCGCGTGGTTCCCGCGTAGTCACTTACGATAGAGGCCTCGCTGTGAGTAAGGCGGTTTGAGAGCGTTGACTTTCCGGTGTTGGGCTTTCCCAAAATCGCGATGCGGACAGGCGGCTCTTCTTCCTGGCCTTCCTTGACGTTTGAAAAATCCAGGCGGCCCGCGATTTTTTCGGAAAGCTCTGTGATGTTGTCGCCGTGCTCGGCGCTGATAAAAAGCAGTTCCTTAAAGCCAAACTGCAAGTAGTTCCAGGCGACGCTTTCGCCGCGGCCGCCTTCGGTCTTGTTTACGGCGGCGATCACCTTGTTCCAATAAGGGCGCAGTTGATGGACAAACTCTTCGTCTTCGGGAGTGATTTCGCCGGCCTCAAGCAAAAGCAAAATCAAGTCGGCCTTTTTTATCATTTGAATTGTCTTTTCGACAACCAAGTCGTCCATCACCGCTTCCATCGTGCCGACGTCGCGCGTAAGCTTATAGCCGCCGGTGTCCATAAGGTGAACGGGCTTTCCGGCGATAAAGGCCGTGGCCTCAACCGGGTCGCGGGTAACGCCGGGCGTTGGGTCCACAATCGCGATTCGCCTTTTCATAAAGCGGTTGAAGAGCGTTGACTTTCCGACGTTGGGGCGGCCGGCCAAAACGACTAGCGGCAAATTGACGTATGTTTTTTTTGGGTCGTATTCGGGGCCGGCTTCTTGGGCTTGCAATCCGCCCGCTTCTTGGGCTTGCAAAATATTATCTTCGTTTTCCATCTAAAATCGCTTCCAGTTCTTTTACGGTTATCGTAGAAAGTTTTTCCTTCACCAAAGAAATTTGCGAAGGACCCATGCTAAGGTTTCGGATTCCCATTCCAGCCAGCATCATCGCGCTGTCGATGCGGCTTGCCATCTCGCCGCAAACCGAAACCGGTATGCCAGCCCCGTCCGCCGCCTTGATTGTATTCTGAATCAAGCGCAAAACCGCCAAATGAGACTCGTCGTAGGAATCGGCCACATTTATGTTTTCGCGGTCAACGCCCAAAGTGTATTGCGTCAAGTCGTTTGTTCCGATTGAAAAAAAGTCCGAGACCGTGGCCAGACAGTCGGCGATGATTCCGGCGGCGGCGGTCTCTACCATAATGCCGATCGGAACGTCCTTGACTTTTATTCCTTCGTCCAAAAGCTCGTCGCGGACTTGGCTTGCGATATTGCGGGCCAGCTCAACTTGCTCTTGGCTTGTAATCAGCGGGAACATTATCTTTAAGTTTCCGTAAACGCTGGCGCGGTAAAGCGCGCGAAGCTGCGTCTTAAAAAGCTGCGGAGTTTTTAGGCTCATTCTAATCGCGCGCAAGCCCATCAAAGGATTTTTTTCCGTGTCGGCGGGAGCGTCAACCATCTTTAAAAGCTTGTCGCCGCCAGCGTCAAGCGTTCGGATTGTGACAGGCCGGTCGCCCATGATTTGCAAAACTTCCTTGTAGGCCTCAAACTGCGTTTGCTCGCTTACGGAGCGGACGCCGCCCTCGCCGGAATTCAATTCGTTCATAAAAAGGAATTCCGTTCTAAAAAGGCCGATGCCTTCAGCGCCTTCTTCAAGCGCGATTTTGGCTTCGTCAACCGTTCCGATGTTGGCGTAAAGATGGAAGCGCTCGCCGTCTTTTGTTTGGGCGGGCCTTGAGCGGAAAAGCAAAAGCGCCTTTTTGCGCTCGGCGATTTGCTCGACTTTTTTTTGGTAGTCCAAGACCGTGCCCGCGTCTGGGTCCACGATAAGCTCGGCGGAATCCGCGTCAAGGATTATGCGCTCGCTATTTTGGATTTGCTTTATTTCTTTGGGAAGGGCGAATACCGCCGGAACGCCGTAGCTGCGCGCCAAAATCGCGACGTGGCTGGAAAGGCCTCCCTCCACAAGCGCCAAGCCCGACAAGCGCTTTTTTGAAATGACCATCGCGTCGCTTGCGTTGAGCGACTGCGCGATCAAGACGACGCCTTCGGGCACTTGCTCCATGTCAAAGGGATGGATGTTCAAAAGCTCGTTTAGGACGCGGCCAAAAATGTCGATGATGTCCTGCGCGCGGTCGGCCAAGTAATCGTTTCCGCTGTCGCGCAGGCGCTGGGCGTATTCTTCCATCTTAAAGTCAAGGATGAACTCAACGTTAAAAAGGCGCTCGGCGATGCAGTCGCCGACTTCCTTGTTAAAGACCGGGTCGGCCAGCATCAACGAATAGGTCTCGAAAATTTCCTTGTTGCCCTGGATTTGCTCAAGCTGAATTTTGATTTGCTCGGCCACCGAGTCGCGCGCGTAAACGTAGCGAAGCCATTCTGAATCCACTTGCTCCGCCGTTATCGGAATCTGAGGAATGACGCGCTGAGCTTGGTCGGGAATTACAAACGCGTTGCCCCGCCCAATTCCGGGCGAAACCGACGCTCCAAAAAACAAATCCATTGCGCAATATTATAATGGAAGAAAGCGCGGACTGTCAATGCGCGAAAATCCATACTGCGCGGACTGTCAATGCGCGACAAATCCGTATTGCGCTTTGTATAGGAAACTATCTAATTGTCCGCTCACGCGGACTGTCAATGCGCGAAAACACGAGCGGCCTAGAACACGCGGACAGCGCGGACGGGGAGCTCTGATTCTTTTCTCTGATTGCCGCCGCCGCCGTTTAGGTGAAAGGTTAAGGCATAGTTTTTGGCGACCGTATCATTATCGTCCTGCGACGACGCCCAGTGATTGTACTTTCCCAAAGCAACTACATCGTCCCCTGTTCCAATTTTGTTTATAGAATTGTTCACCGCATCGAACGCGATTTTAAGGGGGCGAAGCTCTGTATAAGCGGGCAAGTACCAACCGCTTGAAGAGCCTCTTACCTTCACGCCGTATGTGTTGCACCAATTAAAGGCGGGATAATTAGTCGCAGGGCTTGCGGAACCTGTCGGGTCGGCAGTTTTGACCACGGCCCAGTTTCCGCTTCCGTCGACCTCGCTCAAAGGCAATTTTACGTTGTAAGTGTTGACTGCATCTACCGACGACCAAGCAACCTTTGTCTGCTTTAGTCCCACGCCAAGATTCTTTGTCCCCAAATCAATTCCACTGACAGGCTCGGTGTAGTAAATAACCGCGACGGCGGCGGCCTTTTGCATGTCGCTAAGCGTAAGGCTCTCGCTGTAAGATGTGGCGCTTCCGTCGCTAAAGACAATGTCGCCAACTGCCAGCGCGGAACCGGGCTCCTTGTTTCCAATATAAGCCGGAGTGGCGCCATTGTTCTGAACAAACCTAAAGCCGCTGCGAGCGCCGGTGCGGTTGATTTTGCTGCCGCCGGAATTGAAAAGCATAAGATTAGCGCTGTCGCTTTTACAAGCCGCATTGCCGCCTTTTTCACGCCTCTTTTTTTCGGTGGCATCAGCCCAATCATGGCACCATTCAGTGTTGTTTCCGCTCATGTCGTAAAGGCCAAGCGCGTTATCATTTTTTTTGCCGACGCAGTGCAGAAGACTGTCACTGTCCTTTATCCACGCCACACCTGTCACAGTGTCGCTTCCGGCGTAAGTATAATTCCATGCGGTGGCGCTTTGGTCTCCGCCTCGCGCGGCAAATTCCCATTCGGCTTCTGTAGGAAGGCGCGCGCCGCTAGCGGTACAGTTTGCCATGTCAGTGTTGCCGTTTGCGTCAGCCTTTATATACGGGCAGTCTTGGCTGCCTTCCGTGTCGACTGTATAAGTCGCGCTGTCAGTGCATGAGCGCAAGGGCGTTGCGTAATCTGCGTCAATGTAATAAACAGGAGTCAAGCCATTGAGCTCGCTGTAGGCGTTGCACCAAACAACCGCGTCGCGCCAGCTTATATTGGTCACAGGCCTTTGCCCGCCCCTGCCTTCTCCGCCATTTACAAGCGCTGTCGTCGGAGGCGCGCTTGTTGTTGGCGTTGCTTCATCGTTAGCCCCAGCATCCAAGCCTTCTTTTCCGCAACTGCCAAAGGTGTATGAATTTGTCGCCCTATGTATGGCCCACTGGTATACGGCGTACCACAAGTCGTAGGTCACTTCGTATTTCGCCATTTTTGTTGAACGGACGGGAATAGGATTAGACGCCGAAGCGGCGCTAAACGCTCCTGAGGTTACATACGTACTATCAGTTGACGACATTTTTGGACGGGTTGTCACAAATCCGCCTGGCACAGTTACTTGAACGGGAGGGTTTAAGTATAACACGCCCTGCCCCGTCGCTACTGAAAGCAGGCATACATCTTTTGTAGAATCACCGAGCGCAAAATACGCGATGTTTGTCGTGTCCGCGCCGCTAGAAATGACTGGAGTTCCGATGACGCAGCCGCCAGCCATGTTGGGCGTCAAAATTATGTTTCCGCTTCCGCTTGCCTTTGAAAGGCTGGAAAGTTTTATGCCGCTGTTGGCGTTGGCCAAGCCTATGTCTTGCGCGGCGCTTGTCGTTCCAAACTTGCAGGCGCCGGTCAAGGTGAACGACTTTCCGCTTGCCGCTCCTTCGTAGTAAACGGCGGCGCCTAAATCGCCGGCGGCGTTTTGTTCAAAGGCCGCCGCGCTTACAGAAAGCGTTCCGCTGTTGTAAATGCCGCCGCCGTTAGCCTCGGCGTAATTGTATTGAACGATTGAGCCGTTTTTTAAAGTGACGGTTCCGCCATTGTTGTAAATGCCGCCGCCCTTTTTTGCCGCGTAGTTTGAGCAAAGCGTTTCGGACGAAGCGGCGGCGGACGCGCTTTCCGCTCCGATTACGCAAGAGTCCAGAGTCGCTTGGGCGCCGGAGCCGTTAACGAACATGGCCCCGCCGCAACCGTCGTAACTGCCCGTGCCGGAGGATTTGCATCCGCTGATTTTCGCTCCCGTAAGGTTGACCGTTCCGTTGCAGGATATTCCGCCGCCTTTAGCGCTGGAGCAGCCGCTAATCGTCAAGCCTTGGCTGGATTCTAGTTCCGCGCCGGCGGACACCAAAAAGCCGCCTTGCGTTCCGTCTGTGACGCTTGAGTCGTCAACCGTGAGTTTTCCGTCGGACACCTCTATGACGCTTAGCTTGTCAAAGTTTAGGTATTGAAACTTTACGGCGGCTCCGCTGGAAGAAATTTTGTATGTTCCGGCAGTGGTTCCGCCGCTGACTTTGTAGGGGCTTGCAGTGTTTGTTCCGATTACGTTGACTTTAGCGCCGCTGTTTATCGTCGCGGTTTTGTTGGCGCTCGTTCCCGCGTCAACGTTTCCTTGCACGTTTATCGTGTATGTCTTTGAGGAATCGAGCGCGGCCAAAGAGTTGGCTATGGCAAAGGCGCGTTGCAGCGTGGCCACCGGCTTAAAGCGCGTTCCGCTGTTGGAATCGCTGGCCGCGCTTCCAGTAAGGCCGCTTCCGCCAAGCCATATTCCGCTTTCCAAAACTGATTTTTGGTCTGCGACCATTTCGGAAGAAATTGTCGCAAAGCCTGATCCGCCGGAAGCGATGTAGTCCGCGTTTCCGTAAGGCATAGAAGAAGCCCAGTTTGCGTAAACATTGGCAATATCTTTTATGGCGTAAAGCGCGTCGCCCGAGCCATTGGTGGCGTTGTAAAAAACGATTTTTACATTGTAAGCGCCCGGCGTCAAACCGCTCACGTCCTTTGTTATTTTTCCGTCACTGACGTTCACTGTATAATTGGTTGGAGAGCCGTCGACAGGCCCGCAATAAACAACGGCGCTTTTAATTCCGCTTGCGTCGTCAATTGGAATCGCAAGGCTTATCGAACCCGTTGCGGCGGAAATTGCCGGGTCCGAAATGTAAGTGACGGAAAAGTCTTTCGCGCTTTCGCCATAAGCGATTGTGTCAACCGCTCCAAGGAGAATCGTTTCCGGCATCGCAGCGTTTTTTCCATATACATAAAGCGTCCATTCGTCGCTTTCGGAACTAAAGGGCAGCGTAACACTGTAAGAGACGGAGCTTCCGCTTTGGGCGACGGTAGCCTCTATGTTGTCCTGGCCCGCGTGTTTTGCGGTGACTGTGTACTTGATTCCGACAGTCGTTCCAATAAGCGAAGACGGCGGAAGAAGAGTCTTTGAGATGCCGTCCGCGCCAGCCGCTGTGTCGCCAGCGTTGGATTCGCCAAAAAATCCTTCGGGGAAAATTCCGCTCGCGCCAATCGTTCCGCCCACAGTTTGAACAGCCCAAACGCCGGTTTGCGTTCCGCCAGAGCCTCCCGCGCCGGCCTGCCCGCCAGACGCGCCGCTAGATTGCGTTCCCGCTCCGTCCTGCAAGTTGGAACAAGACGCCAGCAAAAGCGCGGCGCCCGCCGCCAATGAGAAAAACTTGAATGCCATAACTCTCTTATAAAATGACATAATCCTTGCTATGCGTAAACTCCATCCGAATATTCAAAACTGCGCTCATACATATACTCCGGCGCGCAGTCGATTTGTCCATTGTTCCAAGTAACAATTCCATGCTCAACCGCAGGATTATTAAAAATTGAGTCTTCGCGCAAAGGAGCGAACGCGCTTCCATCAAGGCAGGTCGCGTCAAAAAGCCTTGTCTCGCCATTGTTAAATTCAATAAGCATCATCATATCGTCAAGAGGCTTAACGGAGACAATTTGAATTCTTTCTTGCGGCTCTCCGCCGCAAACAAAACCGTTAGAAACATACATAACCTGCCTCCTTAATTTAATGGCGGAAAAATCACATCTAAAACTACAAAATGTTTTTCCACATTCCGATGATTTTTGTTCGTGTCGGAAACTTGCGTTTGTAAATGTTGCTTTTTAAAGGCATAAAGCCGTTCTTTTGATAAAACTCAACGACCTTTGGATTGCGCTCGATGTCAGCGTCCACCGAAACTACACGGCAAGCCATAAAATCATCGTTTACCCTGTAAGCCTTGTCGCAAGCGACTTCTATGAGACGCGAACCGACATGATTATATTTTGACTCGTAGCCTTTGGCGACTGCAAGCTTTGTGATTTTTAACGCGGGCAAAAACAAAAATGGAATTTTTTCCAAACCTGTTTTCTTTTTTTCCTGCGGCTTCAGAGCGACGGTGTCAGCCGCAAGCGAAATGTAAGCGACAATATTCCGCGTTTCCCTTTCAAGAAGCAGATAGGTTTTTGATATGAAAAGGGATTGATACAAAAGCGCGTCAATGTACAAGAAATCCTTGTACTCTTCAAATTGAGAGTCTACGGAAAAAGTTTCATTCAAATTCTTTTCCGACAACTTTTCAAGGACAAGGAATTTTGAGTCGTCGTCTTTTAGCAAGTCAATCATTGGCGTACAATCTTTTGCAGCGCTCGGCGCGCTCTTCCGCTTTTTTTTGCTGCTCCGGAGTCGCGGGCATAAATATAGTTTTGAGAATCTGTTTCCATGTCGCCAAATCCGCGTAAGACGGTTTAACAGGTTTTGGTTTTGCCATATCGCGCCTCCTTCTAGTTTATTACACTATACATCGATATATACTTTTTGTCAAGCCTAAACCGCCGCGTCCTAGGCTTGCCGCCCATCCAAAGCTACAAACAACAACCCGGGCGGACTATTGCGGGTGTATAATCCCTTATACACCCGCAAAAGCGACGAGTCAAGGCTTTAAGCGCAAGCGCGCCTTGACCGTCGCTACGGCGCGTTGCGGACCACGCGGAAGCCAACAATGCTTTGGCGCCCATACGGACTGGCGCCGCTCCTGTAAGCGACCGAACAGTAGCTAGCGCCAAGGTTCCAGCTACCACCACGGTAGACGCGGCTAGAGCCAGACGCCCCGAGGGGGTCAGTCACATCCGCGCTGGCGTAGTTACCATTCCAATCCCAGCACCACTCATATACGTTTCCGCTCATGTCGTAAAGGTCGTAACTGTTTGTAGCCATTCCCTTCACCTCGTGCGTCTTAAGGTCGGTGGCGGTGCCCGCACACCAAGCGTAGTCGTTGATGTCGTTACTTCCATTGTAGCCAGCAAAAAACACTGGCGCTTGAGGCGGAGCTGTCGCCGTAGCCGTTCCAGTTGGGGTCGTCCTTGTAGTCTCCCAGCGCGGCGTATTCCCATTCCGCCTCGGTTGGCAAGCGGTAGCCGTCGGCATCAGGGTCGTAGCTGGCGGCGTTCCAAGTGGAATTGCTTGACGTGGGAATGCTGGCATAAGCGAGCGTTCCCCAATCCGACACGCCGCTCACAGTGTAACAAGGAGTAAGGCCTTCCGCAGCGCTCTTTTTGTTGCAGTAGGCTATCGCTTGGTACCAGTTGACATAGTAGACAGGGTAGTTGTCTCCCCAGCCCTTGTCCGTGGCGTACATGTCTTCTTGCTTTACGCCCATCACCTCATACCATTCTTTTTGCGTAACCTCGTGCTCGCACATATAAAAGTCTTTGGTCAATGTTACCGTGTACGCCGTGGTGGCAGTTGATGAAGCCTTGCGCGTAAAGCTGCCTGCCGTGATTTTCTTAAAGTCGGCTGGGATTGCAGCCGCCGCCGCCCCTTCCACCGTCTTCTTAATCGTGAACGAGTCGGAGTAAGTCGTTCCCTTGTAGGTGACGCTAACGTTCAGCGTGTAGCTTCCCTTGGGGAAGGTCTTTTTGAACTTGTATGAGCTGCCGTCGGCGGTGTCGATTTTGTCAGTTCCATAGTAGACGGTCACGCCGTTCCATGTAAGGCCGTTTGTGATGGCAGAGCCAGACGCGTCGGTCGCGCTGATTGTGACTGTGGTGTCGGCCGCGCTGCTAGTGATTGTTGTCGGGCTGGCCGCAAGGTTCAAGTCGCCTTCGGGCGTGTGGATTACAATCGTTCCGCCGCCGGTCGTAAGCTCGGCCAAGTAGCCTAAGCTGTTCACAGTCCATTTACCGCCGCTGGAGTCGTCCGCGACAGCGAACTTGCCGTAATTGCCGGCGACAAGGCCAGCCGAAGCTTCTGTCAAAACTATCGTGCCGCTGGAGTAAACAGACGGCGTTATTGTGGCGGCAGGAGCGGCGTGGGTCAAATCTCCTTCAATCGTGATGGAATTCTGCAAGTAAACGTCGTTTCCTGTTCCAAGCGGAATGTAGGCCGCGCCGCTAAGCTTAAAGTCGCCTAGATAAGTCGTCGCGCCGTCCGCAAGATTGTTAACATAAACGCCGCCGCCATGGCCGGTTTCGCTTGGATCGGCTGCGGAAGGATTCACAGTCGCAGTGTTGCCGCTAATCGTTCCGTCGCTCATTGCAAAGTCATTTTGGAATACAAAAACGCCGCCGCCGTTATGCGCCGTGTTGGCGCTGATTGTTCCGCCGGTCATGTTTGTAGTTCCTAGCGTAAGAATTCCGCCGCCGGAACTGCCGCCATCGTTATTTGAAATTTTCGCCGAACCTTGAATGTTCAGCGTTCCATACTGGTTCATAAAGCCGCCGCCGGATCCGCCCGAAGCGACAGTGTTATAGCTTACCTCTCCGCCCTTCATCGTAAATACAGGGATTCCGGCAGCGTCATCCTTCTTCAAATAAACGCCGGCGCCGCCAGCGCCGATGTTGCCCGCGCCAAGGCCGCCAATCGTTCCGCTGTTCATCGTCACAGTTCCGCCAACGCAAGCAAAGCCGCCGCCGTTTGAACTGGCCGTATTGCCGCTGATTGTCACGCCTGTCAGTTCGGCAGCGCCGCTGTACACAAGAACGCCGCCGCCAAAATGCGTTGACTTGTTTTGGCTTACAGTTCCGCCAGTCATGTAAAGCTTTGCCGAGGCGCCATAACTATCGATTCCGCCGCCGCCGTCATTTCCGCTTGTGGAGGCCGCCATATTCTTGCTGATGTTGCCGCTGGCAATATATAAAGTTGAGCTATTGGCGTTAAAGATGCCGCCGCCGGCTTGGGCGTAGTTGTAGTAAACGCCGCCATCCAAAGTTTGTGGATTGCTTGGAGCCGTGGCCGAACTTGTCCAAGTTTTATAGCCAAGAGCCAATTTTCCTAAATTGCAAATGCCGCCGCCGTTATAGTCGGCCTTATTGGAACTGTCTGTTTCAGATGTCGCGGTTCCGCTGGCGCTGGAGTCGCCGATTACAGCGTCGTCGTAAATGCAAACGACTCCGCTGTTGTTTATTCCGCCGCCATTCAGGCCGGCGCTGTTTCCGCTGATTTTTCCGCCGCTCATGATGAACGTTCCGCCAGAGCCAACCGAGACTCCGCCGCCAGAACCAATCGCTGTGTTCGCGGCAATCGTTCCGCTGTTCATTTCGAGCGTTCCAGTCTTTACAAAAATGGCGCCACCGTTATAGCCGGAACTGTTTCCTGTAAAACTAGTGTTAGACAAGGTTAAAGTCCCGCCGTTCAAGTAAATGGCGCCGCCGTTTGCGATTGTGGCGCTGCAACTTGTAAAGGCGCTGTCCTTTATGGTTATGTTGGCGCAAGATTCCGCTAGAATCGCGCCGCCTCCGCTGGTTGAGTCAGAATTCTTTCCGTTTGTGAATCCAATGTTTTCTATTGTTACAGGAACTGTCACTTCGCTAAGCCACAAAATAGGCTCGGAAGACACAGACAAACCGCCGCTAACGACAGAAGTCGCAGCCGAGTCTCCCATTATCTTAAGCGAAGCCGCTTTAAGCGCATCGTCTGCAACGGCGTGTTGCGCGGCTGCTAAAACGCCTTCAACTTTTATCGTGTAGTCGACGCTAGCGTTGTTAAGGCCGTTGATTTTATCTAGCGCCTTTTGGATTGTGGCAAAGGGCAACAACGAGCTTCCGTTTCCGATAAGGTCGCTTCCGCCAAGGCGAACATACAGCGTTGTCGGAGGAGACATTGTCGCTTCGTTAGACGATTTTACAACGCTCATGCCGTCGTCGCTTGCAAAGACATCCGAAGGAGCGCTGATTCCCGACGAGGCAAAGCCGCTGGTGAACGTTGTGTAAAGAGATCCGTAGTTAAAGAGCGTCACGCCGATATCGCTTTCGCCGTCAAGGACGCCGGCAATCCTAATCGGGTTGAAGACCGTCGAAGTTCCAGTGTTTTCGCCAATCCAAAGATTCATCTCTTTGTAAGCCGTGCCGCCCGCGCCGTCGTCAACCTTCATCTTGTTGCCGCAAATTTCAACCTTGCCGGAAACATAAAGGTATCCGCTCTTGACCGAAACCGCCGGACCCCAAACAATGCCTCCGCCTGTGTTGGGAACTTCGACGACGTTGTTCTTTATCGAAACGTTCTTTAGGTAAACCTTGCCCGCGCCGGAGAGTCCATCCGTGGCGATGGCCGAGCAGTCTTTTGTCTTGACGCCCGTTATCGAACAGTCTTCCATATAGAAAGTTCCGCCTTCGGCAAGAATGGCAGCGTAATCCGCGGGGCTGGCCGAAGTACGCGTGATGTTTATATCCGTGAACTTCACTATTTGTCCTGAGGGAACGTAGAAGCCTGTGCCTACTGCGTTGAACGTCAGCGTCACAGGAGATCCTGCTACGCCGCCCGCGCAGCCAATAACTTCAAAATTGCAATCGCCGGTGGCTCCCGCTCCCAAACTGAATGTCATATTGTCAAGAAGGCAAATTATGTTTTTAAATGTTGGGTTGTACTCGCTTCCGCCAACAGGAGCCGTCTTGTTGTCGAACCTGCTCGCCGCGTAGCTTATAGAAGCGAACGGATGTTCAACGCTTCCGTCGTGGGCGCTGTCGTCGCCTGCCTTTGAGCTGTCGGATGAAACATAGAAGGTCTCCGAGCTTTCTCGCAACAGATTTCCGTCTGCGTCGACGCTCCAAACAACCGTCGGAGCGGCCGGATTGCGCGTTACCGCGAACTTAGGGGTTTCCAACGCAAGCGTAGCTGTTGAAGCCGCCGTCAGCCTTACCACTGGCCTGCTGTTATTATACGAACTGGGCGTAATTGTCGCCACAGGCGTTGTCGCCGAAGTTAGAGAGCCGGCAAGTCCAATATTTGCGTCTGTGTCCAAATAAACGTCGTTCTTGCCCGCGCCGGCCGTTCCTGCTGCGCCGGCAGGGATTGTCGCGGCGCCGCTCATGCTAAAGGAGCATCTTTGGGTAACGTAAACCGCGCCGCCCAAACCGTCGGAGCTTGTGTTCTCCAAAATCTTCGCGTTGCCGGACATGGCTAAAGACGCGCAGCTTGAAACGTTTGCGTATTCATACAAATAAACGCCGCCGCCGAAAGCTTTGCAAACATTGTCTTTTACAAGGGCGTTTCCTTCCATCGCAATGGAAGCGCGGTAGGCAAAAAGTCCCGCGCCGCCCTTAGATCCTGTTCCTTCGGGGCCGATTTTGTTTGAAGAGACTTCCGAGGTTCCGCTAAGGGTTAAGGTTCCGCCGCCGGCGATGCAAATGCCGCCGCCAATCCTGTTGTTGGTTTGGTTAAGCTTTATCGCTCCGCCTTCCATCGTAAAGTCGCCGGTTTGAACAGACACGCCGCCGCCGCCGCCAGCTTCGTCGCTTCCGTCGCCGCACAAGTTGTACGCGACGCTTCCCGCGCTCATTTTGAAAACCAAGCCGCTGCCGTCAGAGTAAACGCCGCCGCCGGCGGAGCTTGCGTAGTTGTAACAAACGCTTCCTGTCCACGGCGCGGCTGTTGGCGTCGTTCCGTCTTTGTAGCCCAAGTAAAGCCCGCCCCGATTGTAAATGCCGCCGCCGTTTACAGCCATGTTGGAATGCGAACCGTCCGCGCTTGTGGCGCAGCTAGATGTTTACGCGAGGTCTTGTCCGACAACTGCCGAGCCGGAAATAAAGCAGTTGCCGCTGCTGTTGATATAAACGCCGCCGCCAAGCCCGCTATTTGTAACTGTACTGGAATAAGTCGCGGTGTTTGCGGCGATTTGTCCCGACAAAAAATTTAGCGTGGAGTCAAGGTTAACATACACGCCGCCGCCGCCGTTTGCGGTGTTGGCGGAAATTTCTGATTTTTCTATTGTAAGATTGGATTTATTGCTGGTTGCATCTCCTTGAACGTATATGCCGCCGCCTTTCTGCCCTTCGCTTTGCGTTACAACGCAATTCTTTAGCCAAAGGGTTGACTTGGATATATAGATGCCGCCGCCGGAATTTGCGGCGTAGCATTCGCTTATCTTGCAGTTTTCAAGGCTAGCGTCCGAGCATGAGATAATAGAAAAGGCTCCGCCATTACCCGAAGCGGCGCCATGCGATATTCCCAAATCTTTTACGGTGACTTTCGCGCCTGAACTTGCATATACATAAAAGGCGCGGCCTTTGTTCGCCGAGTCCTTGCTTTTTTTAACGTCTATTATGTCTGTGTCGGGGCCTGTCCAGCCTTTGATCAATATTTTGTTTTCAAACAGAACGCTTGACGATCCAAGTCTTACAAGCGAACTTTGATTTGAAGTGTAGTCCGCGTCGGGGTCGCCTTCAATCTTTCCGTCGATGTAAACCGTGTATTGGCTGGTCGTGTCGCCGCTTGCAGTGATTCGGTTTACGGCTTCTTGGATTGTCTTTAGCGGGAAGGCAAAGGAGCCGTTGTTTGTGTCCTCAGCTTCCGCCGCCGTTGGGAATACCGTCGTGTAAAAGACGCCGCCCGTTCCGCGAACATAAAATTCTTTTTGGTTGAATTGCGTAATGCTAAGGGCCGTCGCCGCCGCGCCGATTCCGTCCTTTGTCCACCAAAGGCTTGTCTGCATCGCGGGATAGACGTTGAGGCTTTCGGTCCTGGCGCCCACTTGCGCCGTTCCCTTCATAAAGGACATGAGGAGCGTGTACGTTCCGGCAGGAAGTCCGCCTGTGACGCTGGCGATTGTTCCGCTTCCGCCTGTAAGCGTGAGCGAAGTTCCGCAAGCCAAATAGGTTGCGGTCACGTCATGGTTTCCGGAATCCAGCAGGGTTAGCTGAACGCTTGTGACGCTTGTGTCGCTAAAGTTTATCGGGAGTAAAAGGCTTCCGTTTGTGGCGCCGCTTTCCAAGTTGGGAGCGAGGGAGACGCTTGCGTCAAAAGCCGTTCCGCCTGCGGCGACCGTAACGCCTTGGCTTCCGCTGGCCACAAGGCTTTTTACGGCGGGCGTTCCGCCGGTGTGGAAAAGATTTACCGTAAGAGTGTAGCTGGCTTCGGCCGCGCTCTTGGCTCCCGCAAAGACAAAGGAACAAGTCGCCGTGACGCTGTCGTAAGTTCCGTCCGCGGTGTATGTGGCTCCGCCGTCGATTGCCAGCGTGGCCTCAAAACTGTAGGCGGTATCCGTCGCGTCCGCGATGTTTGGAAAGGCCGACTTTGAAATGTTTTGCGCGACGTTTTTTGGAACGGGCGCGATTCCCGCAAGCGAAGGCAAGCCCGGAAGCGACACGCTGGCCGTAAGGCAGTTTTCTACCGAAGCGCCCGCCGCGTCGGCGACGCCTTGGCCGCTCGCGCCTTGTCCGCCGTTGGCCCCTCCGCTTGAAGGCGCGTAAGCCGGCGAGGACATGTCTCCGTTCAAGTTTTCGCAAGAAGCGAAGACCGCGCCAAAAAGCGCGACGCCCAGCGTTCCCGCAAAAAGCGCCGCCGCAAAAGAGAATGACCTTAATGTCTTAAAAAAGCCTTTTTTAGCCAAAAAACTCGCCCTTTCTTCCATTATAAAATTATCGGCTATAACCATATAATTGTAGCGCATTTTGGCCAAAAAGTCTAGGAATTTGAGCGGCAGCCGGCGGCGCGTCCTGGCGCGCGGACTGTTGAATTTCTTTCCAATTTTCTATATAATGGCCTTTATGGTCTTTAAACTGATTTTTACTATTATATTTTTGGTCGCGGTGGCGATATTCAGCGGCTTTAACTTGGACAACCGCTGCAACATTTGGCTTTTTGGAAAGGTTTTTACAAACGCCCCTATTTTCATGACAATCTTGGTCGCTTTCGCGGCAGGAATCGTTGTCACCCTTCCAGCCGTCTTCTTTCGCGGCGAAAAAAAGATGACGGCGGAACAGGCCCGCGCCTTGGCGGAACGATTGGAGCAAAACGAAAAAAAACAGTTGGAAAAGCAAATCGCCCGCAGGCAAAAGCTGGAGGAAGCCAAGCAAAAGGCTGACGGACTTCTTGCCAAAAAGCCCCTCTTTTCAAAGAAAAGCAAAAAAGACGACACAGCGGCGGACGCAAGCGCGCAGGAAACAAAATGAAACGCGCCGCTTTTTTTGCCGCCCTTCTCTCTTGCGCCTTGGCGGCCTTTGCCCAAAATTCCGCAAAGGAAATATCGCAAAAGGCCTTGTCATATTCCAGCGCGGGAGAATCAGTTGACTATCTAAAAAAACAAATTCCCCAAGCCAAAAACGCGGCGGACAAGCGCGCCCTCTTGGCATTTTTGGCCAGCTTGCAGGAACAGTTGGGCGCCTACAAGGACGCTTCGGCATCCTACGCGCAAGCGGCCGGCATTTCCGCTCCCAACGCCGAGGGCATGCAAAAAAAGACAAACCCGCAATTGGTTTTGGACGCGGTTAGATGCTCGCTTAGTTCCGGCGACTGTTCCACCGCCGACAGCTACTTGAATTCCGCCGTCCGCAATTCCCAGGACGAGACCATTCAAGCTTACATAAAACTCTACGAGGTTTGGAGCCGCCTTTGCCAAATCGAGTCCAATTCCCAGCTGGACGAAAGCGTCGCGCTTTTAAAGGCTTACTCAGACTTTCCTTCGATGAAGGCGGTCCAGCCAAGCGTCCTCCTGACGCTTTGGTATGTCACCGGCCAGGAAAGCTGGGGCAAAAAACTCCGCGCGGCATTTCCAAAAAGCCCCGAGGCGGCGATTGTGGCCGGCAACGTCCAAATGACGCCCGCGCCATTTTGGTACTTCATGCCCAAAAAAGGAAGCGCGCTTGAAGCCGCCGCCGAAAGCGCCGCCGAGTCGCAAACAATTCCGATGGAAAAATCCGACGACTCAAGCGCCGGCGCGGACGCGGACGACAGTTCCCAAAGCGAGGGCTCGGAAAAAATTAAGAAGCAGCAGCTGGGCCTTTTTAAAAGCCGCGACAACGCGCAAGGCCTTTGCGACCGGCTAAAGGAAAAAGGCTTTAAGCCCTACATCACAGAAGAGACCCGGCCCAGCGGCACGACATACTTTATCGTGGTCGTTGACGAAAACGCCAAGGGCAACATCGGCGAGCAGCTTAGAAGCGCCGGCTTTGAATGTTATCCGATATTCTAACGGAACGCCGCGCAGTTTTTGGCTGTGTTTGTGAAGCAATTATTTTGAAAAAATAAAATATATATTTAGATAGAGGTAACAATTATGGAAAACAAAGATCCGCTCCTCTGCCACTGGGCCGACCAGATGGCCGACAAAATCATCGCCGAAAAAGGCGAGCGCGAATCCTACACTTGCGCTTCAGGCATCACGCCTAGCGGAACCGTTCACCTTGGAAACTTCCGCGAAATCATCACCGTAGACTTGGTTGTCCGCGCGCTTCGAGACCGAGGCAAGAACGTCCGCTTTATTTATTCTTGGGACGACTACGACGTTTTCCGCAAGGTTCCGGCCAACATGCCAGACCCCGAAACGCTCGAAAAATACTTGCGCTTCCCGATCACGATGGTTCCCGACACGACCGGCCGCGACGAAAACTACGCGCGCCACCACGAAGTCGACATCGAGACCCAGCTTCCCCGCGTGGGAATAGCGCCGGAATTTTTGTACCAGGCCAGCCGCTACCGCGCCAACCGCTACGCCGAAGGAATGAAGAAGGCTCTGCAAAACCGCGACCTTATCAAGGAATGCCTTAACGAATACCGCGACGAGCAGCACAAGATGAAGGCGGAGGACGTTTACTGGCCGGTAAGCATTTTCTGCGGAAAGTGCAACAAGGACACGACTACAATCACAGGCTACGACGGAGAATACGGCCTTACATACAAGTGCGAGTGCGGCTGCGAAGAAACAGTCGACATCCGCAAATTCCAAGGCGCCAAGCTTGGCTGGCGAGTTGACTGGCCGATGCGCTGGAACGAAGAAAAGGTAGTCTTTGAGCCGGGCGGAAAAGACCACATCAGCCCGGGCGGAAGCTACGACACAGCCAAGCTTGTTTCCAAAAAAGTTTACGGCTGGGACGCGCCGATCACAATGCGCTACGACTTTGTCAACCTTAAAGGCGTTCCCGGAAAAATGTCCTCTTCAAAGGGAAAAGTAATCGCGCTTCCTGACGCGCTTGACGTTTACCAGGCCGAAGTCCTCCGCTACATCTTTGCCGGAACCCGCCCCAACACAGAATTCGCGATCAGCTTTGACCTTGACGTTCTTAAAGTTTACGAAGACTACGACAAGACAGAGCGCATTGTTTACGGAATCGACAAGGCCAAGAGCGACGACCAGTTCAACAAAGAAAAGCGCATCTACATCCTTAGCCAAATCGACGGAAAGATTCCCGAGACGATGCCGTATCAAATCACTTTCAGAATGCTCACAACCCTTTTGCAAACATACTCCGGCGACATCGACGCTGTGATAAAGTCCCTTGGAGACGTAAAGCCTGACCAAGAAGAACGACTTCGCCGCCGCGCCGCTTGCGCCTGGTTCTGGATCCAGCACTCGGCTCCCGACTGCGCCCCGGACTTTTGCTTCGCCCTCCGCGACGACGGATCAAAGCCCCAACTTTCCGACGAGCTTTTAACCGCCGTCCGCCGAGTGCGCGACGAAGTCGTTCCCAAGCTGGACACCTTTACTCTTGACAAAGAATGCCAGCAGGCGATATACGATGTCGCGACAAGCATGGGGATGGAATCCAAGGCGCTCTTTGGCGCGCTTTACCAAACCCTTATCGCAAAAGACCAAGGCCCGCGCCTTGGCTCCTTCTTGCGCATAATCGGAAAGGAAAAGCTGCAAAAGATTTTGGGCGCGCTTGGTTGACCAAAAAGCGCCGCGCGGCTTTCAAGACCAAAACCGCGCGGGCTTTCAAAAGCCTAAAATCGCGGGCGACGGAGATTCTATGATTGGATTTTACCTAAAGAAAAACTTTTGCGACGGCTGGGACAACATTCTTTTTTTGATTGTCCCCAACATCATCGTGACCCTTTACGCGGCGCTGTCATTCTTCGCGCTGGGCCAAGTGTTCGCGCTGGAAACGCCTTTCGCGCTTAGCTTGACTTGCCTGGCCTTTGTAATCCTTATGGCCTTTGGAATGGTTTTAGTCATGGCTAGCGCCGAAAACGCCGCGGCCATCGCGAATTTTGAGCGGCCCAGTCTAGGCGCCTACTTTAGGCAAATTCCAAAAGTATTCTTTGACGCGATTCGCTACGGCGCTCTTTTGGGCGCGCTTGGCGTAGCGGCCTTTATCGGAATCCCGGTTTATTTTTCGGTTGGCGGAATCTTGGGCTTTGCCTTGTGCGCGACGCTGATATTTTTTGAGGCGCTGTTGGCGCTGGCCTTGCAGTGGTTCATTCCGCTGCGGGCTCTTCTGGGCCGCGGCTTTGTCCAAACGATAAAAAAATGCTTCGTTCTTTTCTTTGACAACACGGGCTTTAGCGTCTTTGTCTTTTTCTTCAACTTGTTTTTGCTGGCCTTGTCCTTTATGATTTTCTTTTTGGTTCCGGGAACCGCCGGCGCCGTGTTGAGCGGAGTCAACGCCCTCCGCCTTCGCCTTTACAAGTACGACTGGCTTGACGCGCACCCGGAAAACAAAACGCCAAAGCTTCGCAAAAAAATTCCCTGGGCCGCTTTGATCAAGGAAGACGAGGACAACCTTGGCCCGCGCGGCTTCAAGTCCTTCTTTATGCCGTGGAAAATCGACAACTAAAAATTGCGCGACGATTCGCGCTAGAAAGACAAACTGCAATCATTCGGACCGTCGCCACAAAAATGCTCACGCATTTTTTGTATAGGTTCCTGCAAAGGAGGGGTAACAAATGAGCAAAGCTTCGATTATCATCGAAAAAAATTTCAAGGTCGCCGACGTTGACGACAGGCTTTTTAGTTCTTTCATCGAGCATCTTGGCCGCGCGGTTTACACGGGAATCTACGAGCCCGGCCACAAGGAAGCCGACGAGCAAGGCTTTAGAAAGGACGTGATAAATCTTGTCCGCGAGCTTAACGTTTCGCTAGTCCGATATCCGGGCGGAAATTTCCTTTCCGGCTACAAGTGGACGGACGGAATCGGGCCGCGCGACCAGCGGCCAAAGCGCTTGGACTTGGCGTGGAAGACAATCGAGTCAAACCAAATCGGCATAGACGAATTTTACGATTGGTCCAAAAAAGCCGGAACCGGAATAATGGGGGCCGTCAACATGGGAACGGGAACGCCCAGGGAAGCCGGCGAGCTTTTGGAATACTGCAACTTTCCGGGCGGAACTGCATGGAGCGACCTTAGAAAAAAAAACGGCCACGCCGAGCCCTACGGAATAAAAACCTGGTGCATCGGAAACGAAATGGACGGCCCCTGGCAGATTTGCCACTTGGACGCGGTAGACTACGGAAAGAAGGCCCGCGAGACGGCAAAGATAATGAAGTGGATTGACGACTCGCTGGAGCTAGTCGCCTGCGGAAGCGCCTCCTCCGCCCTTCCCACCTTCCCCGAATGGGACAGAATCGTCCTTGAGCAAACTTACGAACACATCGACTACCTTTCGCTGCACAGGTACTACGAGAACCTTGGAAACGACGACGACTTCTTGGCTTCGTTTGTGGACATGAATTCTTTTATCCATAGCGTGACGGCCACCGCCGACTACGTAAAGGCGCTAAAGCGCAGCAAAAAAACGATGAACCTTTCGTTTGACGAATGGAACGTTTGGTACCAGCAAAAGCAGCAGCCGCACGGCTGGGAAGAAGTTCCCGCGCTGCTGGAGGACCGCTACTCGCTGCTCGACGCCTTGGTTTTTGGCGGCTTGGGAATCACTTTGCTGAACAATTGCGACCGCGTTAAAATCGCCTGCCTCGCGCAGCTGGTAAACGTAATCGCGCCAATCTTCACGATGAAAGGCGGCAGCGTCATACGGCAAACGATTTTCTGGCCCTTCAAGCACCTTTCGGTCTTTGGCCGCGGAACTGTGTTAAAGCCGGTGGTCAAGGCCGCGACAAAAGAAACCTGCTACGGAGAAACTCCGGTTTTGGCCACGGCCGTAGTTCACTCGGAAGAAAAGCAGGAAGTCACAGTCTTCTGCCTGAACATCGACAAAAACCAAAGCCAGGAATTAAAGCTTGAGCTGCGCGACTTCCCCCAGATGAAAATGATTGAACATATCGTTTTGACAGGGAACGACCTCAACGCCATCAACAGCTTTGAAAAGCCCGACAACGTCGCGCCCCGCTCCCTTCCTGTCGTCAACGGCGAAAACGGAGCCTTTAGCGTGAACATCGAAAAGCTTTCATGGAATGTCTTGAGATTTAAGTATTAAATAAAAAAAGCCGCCCCATAACGGAGCGGCTCGTTTTAAGATAAACTTGCGAGTTTTGCCGGTGTTTGCAAAGCAAAAATGCGAGCCTTTCAGCGAGCAAGGCAAAACTCGACAATGACTAAATGAGCATAGCTCATTTAGTCATTAACATCGTCTTGGAATCCAAGTTTACGCTGCCAACATTCTCGTTTGAATGTTCCTTAAGAACGTTCAAGCTGAGGTTTCCGCCGGCGGCTTCGATGTGGGCCACGACGGCAAAGTAAGAAACGATTTCCGAGCGGACGCTGTCAAGCAACTTGTTGCTTTCCTTTGTGTCGCTGAACCATACGGTAATCTTTTCGTCCTTGGCAAAGTCGGCGACGGCGGCGATGTCGTTCTTGGAAATCTTGTCCAAGTCCAAGCCGTCGATCACCAAAGACTGAACGTTGATTCCGCCAGTCTTCAAGGCGCCGATAGTGTTGATTACTTTGGGCAAAGTGAACGATTCCTGGTTAAAGTTCAAGATCGTGCGGTCGCGCATGATTTCGTCCTTCAACTCGGAAGCGTTGGAAATGTTCTTTTTCTTGGCGATTTCGCTGAATACGCTAGAATACCAAGAAATCACGTTTGACGAATGCTGGTCAAAAGAAACGTGAACCAAGGGCTTTCCTGCCAAAAGCGAATCCATTCCAAACTGAACCAAAACGGAAGTCTTTCCCAGACCCTTCTTGGCTGTAATCAATCCAAGCTCGCCTTCCTTAAGGCCGCCGTTGGAGGCCTCGTCAAAAAAGCGAATCGGGCTTGATTTATACAAATCATTCTTATCCATTGCAAGTCTCCTTATTTTTGAGCGGCCTTGCGCTCTTCCTGGTACTTCTTCTGCAATTCGTCAGATACGGCGTTAGGAACTTTTCCGTACTTGAGGAATTCCATCGTGAACTCAGCCTTGCCCTGTGTTGAAGAGCGAAGGATTGTAGAGAAGCCGAACATTTCAGAAAGAGGAACTTCCGCGTTTACAGTAGAAGTGTTGTTCTCATCGGTTGTGTCGATGATAACGCCGCGGCGCTGGTTGATAAGGCCGAACATATTTCCCTGGAACTCAGTCGGGCCAGAAATTGAAACCTTCATAATCGGTTCCAAAATGCAGGGGCCGGCTTTGGCATAACCCTCGCGGAAGGCGCCGATGGCGGCTGTCTGGAAGGCGATGTCGCTTGAGTCTACCGGGTGGTACTGGCCGTCGTTGATTGTGCAGCGAACGTTGACTACAGGAGCGCCGATCAAAGAGCCCTGCTGCATCGCGCGCTTAAAGCCCTTGTCGCAAGAAGGAATGTATTCGTTGGGAATAGCGCCGCCCTTGATAGAGTCAACAAACTCGTACTCTTTCTCTTCGCAAGGCTCCATAAAGCCGGCCACGCGTCCGTACTGTCCCGAACCGCCGGTCTGCTTTTTGTGTGTGTAGTTGAAGTCGGCTCTCTTTGTGATTGTCTCGCGGTAAGCTACCTGAGGAGCGCCTGTCTCAACCTCGCACTTGTATTCGCGCTTCATGCGCTCTACGTAAACAGCAAGGTGCAACTCGCCCATTCCCTTGATGATGGTCTCGTTTGATTCGGGATCCATGTATGTCTGGAATGTCGGGTCTTCCTTTGTAAAGCGGTTCAAAGCCTTTGACATCTGGGCCGCGGCGTTCTTGTCTTTCGGCTTGATAGACAAAGAGATAACCGGGTTGGGAACGTACATAGAAGCCATTGAAACGTTCAATCCGCCAGAAGTGAATGTGTCGCCAGAAGCGCAGTCAACGCCGAACAAGGCAACGATGTCGCCTGAGCCGGCTTCGTTGATGTCTTCCATCTGGGCGGCGTTCATGCGGACAAGGCGGCCTACCTTAAAGCGCTTGCGGCTGCGAGTGTTGTAAAGCTCGTCGCCCTTTACGATGCGGCCCTGGTAGATGCGGGTGTATGTAAGCTGGCCGTACTGGCCGTCGTCCAATTTGAACGCCAAGGCGACAGTCGGCTTGTTGTCGTCGGAAACCAATTCGATTTCGGCTTCGTTGTTGTCCAAGTCAAGGGCAACGTTCTTTACTTCCGTCGGATCGGGAAGGTAGCGGATAACGCCGTCAAGCAAGGGCTGGATGCCTTTGTTCATGTGGGCTGAACCGCAGAACACGCCTACAAACTGCTCGGCCAAAGTGCCTTTGCGGATGGCGGCGATGATTTCTTCTTCTGTCTCAGTTCCTTCAAGAACGTGCTCCATCAAAGTGTCGTCGAACATAGAAGCGGCCTCGACCAATTCCTGGCGGTACTTCTCGACGTCGTCCTTCATGTGGGCGGGAACTTCGGCGTAGCGAAGCTCGTTTCCGTCATGGCCTTCAAAGTAAATGGCCTTGCGGCTGATGAGGTCTACGACGCCTTCAAGCTTGTCTTCCAAGCCGATGGGCAATTCCATCATGTAAGCGTTGAGTCCCAACTTTTCGCGAATCTGCATGCGGACGCGAAGCGGGTTGGCTCCCTGGCGGTCGCACTTGTTGACGAAGGCGATGCGGGGTACATGATAGCGCTTGAGCTGGCGGTCTACAGTGATTGACTGAGACTGAACGCCGGCGACAGCGCACAAAATCATGATGGCGCCGTCAAGAACGCGCAATGAGCGCTCTACTTCTACCGTAAAGTCTACGTGGCCGGGGGTGTCGATTACGTTGATTGTGTAATCCTTCCACTGAACCTGCGTGGCCGCTGACTGGATTGTGATTCCGCGCTCGCGTTCCAATTCCATTGAATCCATAACAGCGCCGACGCCGTCCTTTCCGCGGACTTCGTGAATCTGGTGAATCTTGTTGCAGTAGAACAAGATGCGTTCCGTTGTTGTGGTTTTTCCAGAGTCAATGTGGGCGCTGATACCGATATTTCTCATTTTAGAAATATCCATAGTATTACCTCTCAAAAAAAATTTCTTAAAAGTATAGTTAGACAATTATAGTGAATTCGGGGCGTTTATTCAAGTCATTGCCGATATTTTTTTACAGGCTGAGCGGAAAGGCCGCCGACACGCTGGCATTCAGGCGGACGCATTTTAGGCGGAACAAAAAGCTGGCGGCGGCGGACGGCGTGAATTTTGCCGTTCCGCTCTTTTGGCTGGCCTCAAAAGCGGCCCACACGGAGGAGACAAACGAGTTGCGCGGATAATAGGCCGCCTTTAGCCGCTCGGTCCATTCCCGCTTTGACCAATCCAATTCCGGCTGGAATGAGGCGCCGCCGCTTATGGCAAGGCGGCCGGCATTTTGGGCGGAAGAACCGCGCGACGAGCCGTCTTTTACGCCCAAAAACGAATGCGAATAGTAAAAAGACGCTGAGATTTTGGCTAAAGGCGGCGCCTTTTCTTGGCCGGGATTTTCCTTTAGGACAAACGGACCTGCGCTTGCGGCCAGCCTTAGCGAATCCCGTTTGGCGCAAACCTTAAAGCCCGCCGCGGCCTTGGCCTCCAAGGAGCGGCGTGAAGACTTTTTTTCCCAGTCCTTTATTTGCTCCTCCAAAAAGCCGCCCAAGCCCAACTGAACCGCAGCGCCGTTTTTTGTCTTAAAAGCGATTTGCGACGTGAGTTTTGCCTGCCAATTTTTTTTGCTTTCCTTGCCGTTGGCCGCCGTCCAGGGCGCCTTTCGCGCGGCAAAAAGATTGTCGCTTGCAAAGAAAGCCGCTGCCAATGAAAAAATTCCAGCCTCAAAAAGCAGCTCCTGCGCGAAAGCCGAGCGGCCCAAACTGGCAGGGCTTTCGGCGACAGAAAAAGTCGTCCTGCTTTTTACAAAGGGAATCTCGACGCAAATGTCGGCGGCCGCGGCGCTGTAAAGCTCGCTCTTCCAAATCGGAACGGAATCAAACCAGTCAAAGGCGGCCTCGCCCCTTTCCTCAAAATAACGGCGGGCAAAAAGAATTCCTCCCGTAAGCTTTAAAAAATTCATGTAAAAAAGGCCGCCCCTGGCGCTTGCCAAAAAGGGCGCCTTGCCGGGGTCGGACTGGTTTTCGCTTATGGCAAATTCCGCCTTTACAGGCATAAAGCGAATCGTGTCCGAACCATAATCTTTTGGCAAGGCTAGGCTCGCCGCGGCGTAAAAGGAATTTTCCTGCGGGCTTGTAGACTTTGTGGGCAAGGACGCAAGCAAGGCGCCCGAATCGGACAGGCTAAAGGCGAAGGGGCTTGCGCTTGCGGCAAAAGGCGCGATTCTTTTTTGCGTGTAAAGCTTTAATGAACCCAGCGAAAATTTTGTCTTTAATGTCTTTTGCCATTTTGAAAAATCCATCGACACGCTGTAGCGCCGCCTGTCAAAAACCCTTTCATAGTCGCCAAAAGCGTTCGCGGGCCACAATTCGCCGCCGCCAATTTTTTTGCTGGAATTAAATAGGCGCAGCTCAAACGCGTCCCAATTGAATTTCAGTCCATGGCTAAAAGCGTAGAAAGAATCCCGCAAAATGCCGCCCTGGCAATTTTTGCTTGCGTAAAACGAGAGCGACCAATAAAGGTTCAAAAGCGGCGGCGGCGAGGCGGGCGCCTCGATTGCAGCCGGAGGCGGCTCCAAAATTTTTGGCGCCGGTTTTTCGTCCGACTGCGGCTTGCAAAAAACGGCGGGCAAAAAAAAGACAAGCGCGGCAAGGACAAGCGCTTTTTGAATCAATCTCTTCATACATATAAGATAGACTTTTTTTTGCAAAGTTTTGCGTTTTTTTAAATCTTTTTTGAAAAAAAGCGAAAAAAAATCGCCGCGATTAAAGCGGCGATTTTTTGAACGGCGCTAACGGCGCGAAATCTTAGGCTTTAAAAGCCTTTAGGCCTAGGCCTTCCACTTGTCGTATTTTTCGCATTCCAAAATGCGGCGCGCGTTTTGCACCCGTTCCGCCGTAGGAGAAGGAACTCCTTCCAAGCGGTATGGAATGCCAAGCTCCTTGTACTTTGCCACGCCAAGCGTGTGGTAAGGAAGAACTTCGACGCGCTCAACGTTATGAAGCGAGCGGATAAAGTCGCGCGTTCTTTCCAAATACTCGTCCTTGTCGCTGACTCCGGGAACCAAAACATGGCGGATCCATATCGGCTTTTTGATTTGGTCAAGGTAGCGGAACATTTTAATTATGTTGTCGTTGCCCTGCCCCGTAAGCTCCTTGTGCTCCTCAGGGTCGATGTGCTTTATGTCCATCAGCAAAAGGTCGGTCACTTGCATGAGCGCCTGGAATTTTTCAAACCATTCGCCTTGGTCGCTAAAGGGGCCGCCCGATGTGTCGATGCAAGTGTGGACATTTTCTTTTTTTGCCAGCGTAAAGAAGTCAAGCAAAAAGTCCAGCTGCATCAGAGGCTCGCCGCCTGACACCGTGATTCCGCCCTTTTTTCCCCAGTAGGAACGATCCTTTACCGCGTCCTGCAAAAGGCCGTCCGGAGACATTTTTTTGCCTTCGTCCATTTTCCATGTGTCGGGGTTGTGGCAGAATTTGCAGCGCAAGGGACAGCCGGCGGTGAACACGATGTAGCGCATTCCCGGTCCGTCCACCGCTCCGAATGATTCTATTGAATGGATGTATCCGTCAGTCACTTTGCGTTCTCCGGCTTGTAGTCGATCGGAACGATTTTAATTTGGAAAAGCTCGTTCCCGTCTACGTCGTTGTAGTTCAAGATGAACCAAACGGTCCTTTCGTAATAATATTCGTTGGAGCCGTCGCTTTTCAACGACTCGATGAAATTTTCCTTGATGATTTGCGGAGCGTCGTCAAGCAATTCTTCGTGGCCTTTAATCGTGTAGTTCAAAACCACCTTATGCCAAGAAGAAGAAGCCGAATCCAAGCTTGTCCATTCGTCTATTTGGGCCGGGCATTGCGCGGCGATAGACTTGGCGCAAGTTTCGGCGGTTTTTATGGACTTCCATTCCTTTAGCGCAAGCGGAAGGAAGGCGGCGACGATTGCGATTCCGGCAAGCCTTAGATAAAAGTTTACGTTAACCGCGCGGCTTTCTTTCGCCGCTTCTTCGGGTTCGGCTTCGGGAGCGGGCAAAGCGGGATTGGCGTCAAAAAACACTTGCGCGGCGCCTTCCAAGACCTGGCAAATTTTTTCCCACGAATACGGCCAAAGAATTTCAACAAAAGTGAACGTCACCGACTGCGTGTCAACTTGCACTCTGGCCTTGTATGGCTTTTGCGCGAATTTTTGCAAGGCCTCGCGCGTTTGGTCCGAAATTTCCGCCGGAGCGCTTACTGTAAGAATCTTGCAATTGCGGCCGTCGCACAAGCGAATGCGGCTGTTCTTTACCGTTCCAAAAACAAACTGGCCGTCGTCCGACAAATTGAACTTGTCTCTAACTTTTTTTATTCCCGGGAAAAGCATTTTTTCTCCTTGTTATTTTTAGTCAAAAAAAGCCGACGACGAAAACCGCCGCCGGCTTTTTTTAATTACAAGCTAGTCGCTTACATCGAAGCATGGCAGGTGCGGGCGATAACGTCGTCCTGCTGTTCCTTTGTAAGGTTGATGAAGCGAACCGCGTAGCCAGAAACGCGAACCGTGAAGTTGGCGTACTCGGGCTTTTCGGGGTGAGCCTGGCAGTCCTTAAGCTTTTCAACGCCAAAGACGTTGACGTTAAGGTGGTGGGCTCCCTTGTCAAAGTAACCGTCCATAACGTTGACCAAGTTGTCGACGCGCTCTTCCTCGCTGTGTCCAAGGGCGTCGGGGTTGATTGTCTGCGTGTTGGAGATTCCGTCAAGTGAGTACTCGTAGGGAACCTTGGCTACAGAGTTCAAGCTCTTGACCAAGCCCTTTGTCTCCGCGCCGTAAGAGGGGTTGGCTCCAGGGCTGAACGGAGCGTGGGCGGGGCGGCCGTTGGGCAAGGCGCCTGTGGCCTTTCCGTAAACCACGTTTGAAGTGATTGTAAGGATGGAAGTTGTCGGCTCGGCGTTGCGGTATGTGTGGTGCTTCTTGATCTTTCCGATGAAAGTCTTAAGGAGCCACTTGGCGATTTCGTCGGCGCGGTCGTCGTCCTGGCCGTAGCGGGGGAAGTCGCCTTCAACCTTAAAGTCGTAGGCCATGTTGGGCGCGAAGATTCTCTTGCCCTTCTTGTCGGTAACGTCGATGTCCCGGCGCAAAACCTTGACTTTGGCGTACTTGATGGCGCTAAGCGAGTCGACTACATGGCTGAAGCCCGCGATTCCCGTAGCGAACGTGCGGCGGACGTTGGTGTCGATAAGCGCCAACTCGGCGGCCTCGTAGTAGTATTTGTCGTGCATGTAGTGGATTGCGTTGAGCGTGTTGACGTACAAGCCGGCGAGCCATTCAAGCATCTGGTCGTACTTCTTCATAACTTCGTCGTAATCCAAGTACTCGCTTGTGATCGGAGCCAATTCCGGTCCAACCTGAACGCCGGGCGTCAAGCCGGCCTCTTCGTCCTTTCCGCCGTTGATGGCGTAGAGCAAGGCCTTGGCCAAGTTGGCGCGGGCTCCGAAGAACTGCATTTCCTTTCCTGTCTGAGTGGCTGAAACGCAGCAGCAGATTGAGTAGTCGTCTCCCCAAATCGGGCGCATGATGTCGTCGTTCTCGTACTGGATTGAAGAAGTGTCGATTGAAATCTTGGCCGCGTACTTGCGGAAGTTTTCCGGCAAGCGCTTTGAGTAAAGAACCGTGATGTTAGGCTCGGGCGACGGTCCCATGTTCTCCAATGTGTGGAGGAAGCGGTAGTCGTTCTTTGTTACCATTGAGCGGCCGTCCTGTCCAAGGCCGGCGACTTCCAAGGTGGCCCAAATCGGGTCGCCGGAGAAAAGCTGGTTGTAAGACTCAATGCGGGCAAAGCGAACCATGCGGAACTTCATTACGATGTGGTCGACAAGCTCCTGGGCCTGCTCTTCCGTGATGACTCCGTTCTTAAGGTCGCGCTCGATGTAGATGTCAAGGAAGGTGGCGATGCGGCCTACTGACATGGCGGCGCCGTTCTGCGTCTTGATGGCGGCAAGGTAGCCGAAGTAGAGCCACTGGAAGGCTTCCTTGGCTGTCTTGGCGGGCTTTGAAATGTCAAAGCCGTAAGAGGCGGCCATTTCCTTCATCTGGCCCAAGCACTTGATCTGCTCGGCGACTTCTTCGCGAAGGCGAATCACGTCGTCGGTCATTGTTCCGTCGCCGATGTTGGCGAAGTCCTTTTGCTTCTCTTTAATAAGGAAGTCAATTCCGTAAAGCGCGATGCGGCGGTAGTCGCCTACGATGCGTCCGCGTCCGTATGTGTCCGGCAAACCAGTCAAGATGTGGGCTGAGCGGGCCTTGCGGATTTCGGGGCTGTATACCTGGAAGACCGCGTCAGAGTGGGTCTTGTGGTATTCTGTGAAAATCTTGTGCAACTCGGCGTTGGGCTTGTATCCGTACATTTCGCAAGACTGCTCGGCCATGCGGATTCCGCCAAAAGGCATGAAAGCGCGCTTGAGCGGCTTGTCTGTCTGAAGTCCTACAACCTGCTCCAAGTCTTTCTTTGAGCCGTCGGCGAAAATGTAGCCGGGCTTGTGGCTTGTGATGCCAGTAACGATGTCAGTGTCAAGGTCAAGAACGCCAGAGCGCTCCTTTCCGTCAAGGCCGACTGACTTTTTGTTGTGCTCGGCCTTTTGCAAGCGCTGAAGCTCGTCAAAAAGTTCCTTAGTGGCCTTTGTAGGACCAGCAAGGAATTTGCTGTCTCCGTCGTACGGAGTGTAGTTAAGCTGAATGAACTCGCGGACGTTTACTTCGTCCTGCCAAAGACGGCCGGCTTTAAAACCGTTCCACTCTTCTCTCATAGAAATGCCTCCATAAAATATTTGAAAGAAACGCCTTGCAAGGTTTGCCTTGAACTCGCCATGCAGTCCTTCTTCAATTCTCTTGATTTTAAGTATAAAGCGCATTGTGAAAAAAAGCAATAGCGTTTTGATAAAAATTGAATAAAATTAAATTGAATTCAATCTATTTTGCTATACAAACGCGCGTTTTTCGCTCTAAAACAATGATTTTTTATTCCGAGCACAGCCGCCTCGTCTTCTGGACGGCAGTTTTGCGTTATGGCTATTTTCCTTGACAAAATAGCCATATGCAAGTAGAATGAAAGCGCTAAGACGCGGCATTCGCGCTTTTGGAGGTGACTGTTATGGAAGCGATACCAATTTTTGAGGCAAAGAACAAGCTGCCCCTTTTTATCCACCAGGCGGAAGAATCCGGCCCGGTCTTCATCTCGCGCCGCAACAAAAACGTGGCCGTCATACTTTCCATCGACGCATTCAACAAGCTGAACGCAGGCGCAAAAAAGCCGCCGATTTGGGAGCGCGCCAAAAAACTTAGGGAACAATACGCGCCGGACTTGACCAACGAAGAAATCGACAAGATTTTCGACGTGCGAGACAATTCGGTTGACACATACAATTCAAATGTTTTTGACGGAGTCTTTGACTAATGGCTGCGGAAGAAATAATAATGGAAGAAGAAGCGCCGCGCTACTTGCTGGACACAAACATAGTTTCGGAACTCATCAAGCCGGACGCAAGCTTTAGCGTCGTTCAAAAAATCTCGGAGCATAATTCCGACTGCGCGATTTGCGCTCCCGCATGGCAGGAACTGCAGTTTGGCGTTGAGCTCTTGCAGGACGGCGCCCAAAAAGCGTTCCTAAAAAAATTTGTTGAAGAGCTTTGCGGCGACTTTAAAATTTTGAATTACAGCAAAAAGGCGGCGGAAGCCCACGCAAAGCTGCGCGCGCAATTGCAAAAAATCGGAAAGCCCACTCAACATTTTGACAGCATGATCGCCGCCGTCGCCCTGGCCAACCGCATGATTTTGGTCACCGGAAACGCCAAGCATTTTGCCGCCATCCAAAAAGCCAGCGGCCTGCAAGTGGAAAACTGGCTGGAGTGAAAAAAAGGCCTTCCCGCTATTTTGCATAAAACGCAACAATAACTTGAAATTATTTCACTAGACGCAACATTCCCCGCGCGCTATAATTGGGGCGAAATGACGCGTGAGGGATTGTAGCGGCGCGGAGCGTTCCGACGCTTGGCGGAGGAATGAAGCGAAAGCGGAACCGCGAAAAGCCCGGCCCGAGCGTAGCAAGGGACACGCAAAAAAAAATCACACACAGGAGACAAAAATGGGTGAAAATTATTTTAACAAAATTCCGTGGCGCGAGGCGCGCTTGCAGTTGGGACATTGCCGCTCTATGGCCAAGGAAGAATTCGCCGACGGAGTGAACGCTCTTAAAGGAAAGAAAATCGTAATCGTCGGATGCGGCGCCCAGGGCTTGAACCAGGGACTTTGCTTGCGCGACTCAGGCTTGGACGTTTCTTACGCCTTGCGCGAGTCGGCCATCACAGAAAAGCGCCAGTCTTGGAAGAACGCGACTGAGAACGGATTTAAAGTCGGAACTTACGACGAGATGATTCCGACAGCGGACTTGGTCGGAAACTTGACTCCCGACAAGCAGCACACTCCCGTAATCACGGAAGTAATGCAGAAGATGAAGAAGGGCTCTGCGCTTTGGTACAGCCACGGATTCAACATGATTGAAGAGGGAATGATCATCCGCCCGGACATCACAGTCGTAATGTGCGCGCCCAAGGGACCGGGAACGGAAGTTTGGCACGAGTTCCAGCGCGGCTTTGGCGTTCCGGACTTGATCGCCGTTCACCCTGCCAACGACCCCGAAGGAAAGGGCTGGGCCTACGCCAAGGCGCTTGCCGTCGGAATGGGCGGAAGCAAGGCCGGCGTTTTGGAAAGCTCATTCATCGCCGAGGTTAAGTCAGACCTTATGGGCGAGCAGACTATTTTGTGCGGAATGTTGCAGGCCGGAACAATCGTTTGCTACGACAAGATGGTGTCGGAAGGAATCGCTCCCGAATACGCCACAAAACTTTTGATGCACGGATGGAACGTTGTAAGCGAGGCCCTTAAGTGGGGCGGAATCACGAACATGATGGACCGCCTTTCAAACCCCGCCAAAATCAAGGCCAACGCGCTTAGCAAGGAAATCAAAAAGCTTTTGGCTCCGCTTTACCAAAAGCACATGGACGACATCATCAGCGGAAAATTCTCCAGCACAATGATGAAGGACTGGGCCAACAAGGACCACGACCTTTTGACTTGGCGCGAAGAGACTGGCGCGCTTCCGTTTGAAAAGAACGAGGAGTCAAAGGAAGAAATCACTGAGCAGGAATACTTTGACAAGGGAATCTTGCTTGTGGCCATGGTAAAGGCCGGCTGCGAATTGGCCTTTGAAACAATGGTTGACGCGGGAATCAAGGAAGAGTCGGCCTACTACGAGTCGCTCCACGAAGTTCCGCTCATCGCCAACCTCATCGACCGCAAGCGCTTGTATGAGATGAACCGCGTCATCAGCGACACCGCCGAATACGGCTGCTACTTGTTCAGCCGCGTCGCCGCTCCGATGATGGCCAAGGACTTTATGCCCAACATCCACACGGACGTTATCGGAAAAGGCCTTGACGTAAAGGACAACAGCGTCAACAACACCGAGCTTGTCAACGTCAACGCCGAAATCCGCAACCACCCGATCGAGGTCGTCGGTAGAAGATTACGCGCATACATGACAGCGATGAAACCTGTGCTTTAATGAGCGCACATTGCGGCGCGATAATTGTGATCGCGACGCAAAACGGACGAGTCAAGGCTTTAAGCGCCAGCGCGCCTTGACCGTCCGTATGACAGCGATGAAGCCGGTATTGTAAGGCTATCGACTAGATTGGTTACTGACTAGGAAGGCCGCCCTGTTGGGCGGCCTTTTTTTATTGGCGAAGATTACCTTAACATTAGTTACACTAAAACACTTTGATGATTTTGTTGGCAAAATCCCTATCGTTTAAAGAAAATTTTAGAATTTCATTAAGGCCTATGAACATAACAAAAACAGTAACTTTTTCAAGTCTTTTATTGAGCTCTATAATATTTTCATTTGTTTCTTTTATCGCATTTAAAGCCTGTCCATATTTGTCACAAATTGCATTCTTAGTTTTTTTATCAGAAGAACTAAAATAATGAACAAAGTAATTTCTATCTGAATCATCCAATTCACAAATCAGTTTTAAAAAGTCTTTTTGTACAGGAAACACAGGGCATTGTCCATACTTAAACTCGATATGTGAAATAATATTTGTTTTCAGATCATATAAAGTAGTATCTATCATTGCAGACTGAAAATTATCCTCAGAAGATTCATTGTTAAACAACACTTTAGGTTCTTCTTCCTCTTTTAACCTATATCTAAACTTAGTTGGAGTTTCTATTGAAAACAACAAATTCTCTTTCTGTAATTTGTTTAAGAAAACATATCTTAGTTCTTGTTCAGAATATCTAATTTCTTTTTCATGTTTTCTAAAATACTTTGGGAATATAATATGAGAAAAATTTCTTTCGTTTTCAAAATTTTCTATACTAGTAGCTCTTTTTTTTATAGTTCGAATTTCCTCAAAAGATTCTATAATTATTTTTTCTATTTTTTCTTCATAATTTTTCATTTCAAGATTCATTGGCTTTTTCAATCTTCCATTACAAAGAAAGGAGTTTATAATGATAAATATCTTTTAGAATATAAATTTTATCGTCATTTTTATATCTAAATTCTTTTACTATTTCATATTTATATTCATTTTCCGTATTAACCAATACATTAAACCTTTCATTACAATAGTCATAATATGAAGAGATTTCAGATTGATTGCTTGGTGACCAAGAATAATTTTTTAAATCATTCGGGCAATTCGTTAGATGTTTATATAAAATAGTTCTAACAACATTCCCATTATTGTCGTAAAAAATATCTTTCGTTCTAAAGTCTTCTTCATCAACAAAAATCAGCGTAAAATCATTTGAATCGTCCTTTATATATTTATAAACTTTTTGTCCATCTTCCATTCTTATAAATGACTTTGTTCCGCTAGAAGAATAATTACTAACACTAGTTTCCCCATTTTGCGCCACTGTAGTAACTGAAGATGAATTAATAATCTGACGTATTTCAGGGTCTGTTATATCCGTGGAAGAAGTTTTGACAATATAATCTATTTTTTTTCCCACAGACTCATAGGAATAGTATACTGTAGCACCATTATATATCCTTTTTTACAGTCTTTGAATCCGAGAAAATTGTAACTTGTCCTTTTTCATCATACCAAGAACACTGAGTTTTATATTCCAATAATCCATCTTCAGTTTTTTTGTAATCTATGTTCTCTGCTATTCGATAACTAGTCAAAACGTTGTTTGTATAGTTATATTCATATTCTCCTATTTCATAAAATCTCTTATTATCATTATTGGCTCCATTTCCGCTATTATTATTTTCTGGGCCATCTCCATTAGCATTCTCGCCACCGGTTCCCGTAGCACCCTCGCTTTGCTCATTAGGGGTTGAAGGATTTGGATTGAATGGACTTGATTTCGTGGAATCACCACCAGATGCATTGCTACAACCAGTAGCCACAAATACAATCAGAGCCACAAAAACCGCGCAAAGCAACCCACTAAAAAAACTTTTCATCTCTCGCTTCCAAAAAAGCATCAAAAACCTCTATTTTTAATATACTTTGCCCATTATAAATATAATAATAATCTCTTATTAGTATACTGTCAATCTTTTTCTATTTTTAAATAGCTACTATTAATACACATATTAAAGTCCATTTCCCCATAAACTTAAAGAATGAAAAGCAAAGAAATTCAAAAAAGATTGGCGGAAAACCTTAGAAAACTGCGCAAAGGCAAAAAAATGACGCAGCTAGACCTAGCCGTAAAATGCGATTTGTCCGAGGCGATGATAAAAAACATTGAGCTTTGCCGTTCCTGGCCTAGCGAAAAAACTTTGGCTCAAATTACAAAAGCGCTTGGCGTTGACGTTTACAGGCTTTTCCTTCCGCTCGCCATTGACTTTGAAAAAGCAAGCGAAATAAAACTTTCAGTTCAAGACGAAGTTGTAAAGTCTTTGCGCAAATTTGTTGACGAAAAATTAAACTCTCTGACTCTATGACAAGCCGCCAAAAAAACTTTTAAATTCCTCCTTGCGTCGCGACAAATTTTTTTATATAATAAAGTCGGAAGCTTTATGGCAACTTTACAGACAAGTTTTTTGGGAATCCAATTTGAAAATCCTTTTTTGCTTGCTTCCGCTCCGCCAACTTCAAAAGTGGAAAGCATAGACAAGGCCTTTGAAGCCGGCTGGGGCGGCGCGGTTTTAAAGACAATCACGCCCGACGATTTAATAATGAACGAAGCCAGTCCTCGCTACCAAGTTCAAAGACACTACGGAAAAATCATCGGCTTTCAAAACATAGAATTGTTGAGCCACAAAAGCCTTAAATATTGGCTGGACGGAATTCGCTTCCTAAAAAAAAAGCATCCCAACAAAGTTGTCATCGCCAGCATTATGGCGCCCCAAGAAAAAGAAAAATGGCAGGCGCTTGTCCAGGCAATAAACGACACTCCCGCCGACGCCTTTGAGCTGAACTTTTCCTGCCCTCACGGAATGCCCGAAAAGAAAATTGGAATGGCCATCGGAGCAAGCCGGGAGTTTTCAAAAACCATAACCGCTTGGGTCAAAGAGGCGGCAAAAAAGCCTGTGTTTGTAAAACTAACGCCAAATGTCACGGACATAAGCCGAATAGCGCTTGCCGTTCAAGAGGCCGGAGCGGACGGGGTGACAGCCATAAACACTGCGCAAGGATTTATGGGAGTGGACTTGGACAGCCTTGAGCCGCGCTTGAACATCGACGGCCTTTCGACTTTTGGCGGCTTGTCAGGGCCAATAATAAAGGCCATTGGCTTTAGATGCGTGGCGCAAATCAGGCAGGCCTCAGCGCTTCCAATTTTGGCCAGCGGCGGAATCAGCGACTGGAGCGACGCGGCGCAATACATAGCGCTGGGAGCGGACGCGGTTCAAGTTTGCACGGAAGTCATGCTCAATGGATACGAAATAATCGGCAAGATGAAAGACGGACTTTTGAATTACTTGAACTCAAAATCCTTTGACAGCATAAACGACATAAAAGGCTCCGCCGTCAAAAAAATCACCAGCCACGAAAAGTTGAACAAAAATTGCCTCGTCGTTCCTTCAATCGACAAAAGCAAGTGCGTCCTTTGCAAAAAATGCGTATCACGTTGCTCGGAATCCGAAAGCGGCGCCTTGTCGGTTCTGGACGGCGCCATAAAGGTTGACAAAGGCCTTTGCTTAGGCTGCTCCCTTTGTTCCCATGTCTGTCCTCAAGGCGCCATCGCCATGACACACCGCCTTGAAAACGCTCGCCTTATGCACTAGCATATTTTCATGCAAAGCTCATTTGAACAAACGATAAAAAATTTCTTGCCTTCTGACGACGGCCGCTTGGACAGTCTTTTAAAGTTTACCGCTCTGACGGAAGAGATGGACTCAATCGCACGCCGCACAAAATTGGCGGACGGCTCGCGCGCGCAAAACGACGCGGAGCACTCTTGGCGAATCGCGCTTATGGCGCTTTTGTTCAAGGAATATTTTTCGGACGAAGTTGACGAACGCAAAGCGGCGCTTCTTTGCCTTGCGCACGACTTGGTTGAAATTTACGCGGGGGACACATTCGCTTACGACGCCGCCGCCAATGTCGGAAAAGAGGAACGGGAAGAAGCCGCCGCGCAAAAACTGTTCGGCCAGTTGCCAGACGACATCGCGCGAAAGCTCCGCGCGCTTTGGAACGAGTTTGAGGAATTTAAAACGCCTGAATCGCGCTACGCGAATTGCATGGACCGCTTGGAGCCTTTTTTGAACAACTCGCTTTCCTTGACTGGCGGAACCTGGGCCGAAGCCGGCGCGACAGTCGCTATGGTGGAAAAGCGCATCGGCCCTTTAAAAGAAAACATGCCGCGCGTTTGGGAATGGGTTCAAAAGAACATCGCAGTCGGCCTTAAAAAAGGCTTTATAAAAGAGTGAGCCCGCGCGCAATGGCCACAAGGCCATAAAGCCGCCCGCAAAAAATATGCCAATAACGCTTTCTGACTTTTACAAAAACAAATTTGGCCGCAAAGTTTACAAGCTTGCCGTCGACGCGGGCTGTACCTGCCCCACCCGCGACGGAACGCTGGACACGCGCGGCTGCATCTTTTGCTCGGCCAACGGAAGCGGCGACTTCATTCCGCCAAAAAATCTTCCTATCGCGGAACAGCTTGAGCGCGCCAAACTGTTGGTGCAAAAAAAAGCGCATGGCCGCCGCGGCCCGCGCGTTCCGGGCGTTGAAAAAGTTTCCGCAGAAGAAAAAAGTTTGCAAAGCCAAAAAGCGCCGCTTCTTGTCCAACCAAAAAATCTTGGAAATTGCCAAAAGTTATCGCAAGACAAAAAGGCGCCGCGCCTCTCCGCCGGGAACGCAGCTCCCGCTCCCGCCTACATCGCCTACTTCCAGAATTTCACCAACACATACGGCGACCCGCTTGTTCTAAAGCAAAAATACTTGGACGCGCTCGCCGCTCCTGACATTGTGGGCGTGGACATAGCGACGCGGCCCGACTGCCTTGGCCCCGAAATTCTAGAAGTAATAAAGGAACTGTCGCAAAAAACTTTTGTCACCGTAGAGCTGGGCTTGCAAACCGCTCGCCAAAAAACGGCGGACTGGATGCGGCGCGGCTACCCCACAAGCGTTTACTTTGACGCGGTCGCGGCGCTAAAAAAAGAATGCCCCGCAGTCCACATCGTGACGCAATTGATTTTGGGCTTGCCCGGCGAAAGCGACGATGACATGCTTGAGTCAGTCCGCCGCGTTGTCGCCGCAGGCTCGGACGGAATAAAGCTTACGGTCTTGTATGTTCTGGCCGGAACCGATTTGGAAAAAGAATGGCGGGCGGGCAATTTTGAATGCCTTGCAAAAGAAAAATATTTTGAACTTTTAAAAAAGATAGTTCCGCTATTGCCGCCTGACATGGTCGCGCACCGCTTGACCGGCGACGGTCCAAAAAAGATTTTGCTCGCCCCCGACTGGACAAAAAACAAGCGGCAAGTCCTCAACGAACTTGCCGCCCTTCATCTAATGTGACGCCCGTGCGTTTTGGTCTTGGAAGCAATTTCCGCGCCGCGCGTCTTGGTCTTGCGACCGTTCCGCGGGAGTGTTTTTGTTTTTACAATTCTTCCTTGTCTTTATTATCCTTTTCGCGAATCTCGACGCGGCGGATTTTACCGCTGATTGTTTTTGGCAGCTCCTCGACAAATTCGATGATGCGCGGATACTTGTAGCTGGCCGTCTGGCTCTTGACGAATTCCTGCAATTCAATTTCCAGCTGCTTGGTCGGCTCAAAGCCCTTGTTCAAGACAATCGTGGCCTTTACAAGCTGTCCGCGCTTGGGGTCAAGAACGCCGGTGACCGCGCATTCCAAAACCGCTTGGTGCTGCTGCAAAACGCTTTCAACCTCAAATGGGCTGATGCGGTAGCCGGAGCTTTTTATGATGTCGTCCGCGCGGCCTACAAACCAAATGTAGCCGTCCTCATCCATGTAGGCCGTGTCGCCGGTGTGGTAAACGCCGTTGTCAAAGGCTTCGGCGGTAAGAACGACATCCTTGTAGTAGCCCGAGAACAAGCCAAGCGGATGCGACTTTTCGACATCGATTACGATTTGGCCTGTTTCGTTCACGCCGCAAGTTTCGCCGTTGGGCTTTGCGATGCGGACGTCGTAGCCGGGAGCGGGCTTTCCCATGGAGCCGGGCTTTGGCTCCATTCCCGGAAAGTTTCCGACGATGACCGTCGCTTCTGTCTGGCCGTAAGCCTCAAACATTTTGATTCCGGTCTGCTCGTAAAAGCGGTTGTAAACTTCGGCGTTCAAAGCCTCTCCGGCGGTGACGCAATATTTTAGCGAAGACAAATCGTACTTGGAAAGGTTTTGCCGGATCAAGTAGCGGTAGACCGTAGGCGGCGCGCAGAAAGTCGTGATTTTGTAATGCGCGATTTTTTGAAGCATGAGGTCAGGTTTAAAGGAATCCATGTCGTAAACAAATACCGCGCTTCCGGCAATCCACTGGCCGTAAAGCTTTCCCCAAACAGCCTTGCCCCAGCCGGTTTCAGCCACGCTCAAATGCAAGCCGTCCTCAACAACGTTCTGCCAAAATTTCGCGGTGACGATGTGGCCCAGCGGATAAAGGAAATTGTGGCCGACCATTTTTGGGTAGCCCGACGTTCCGCTTGTAAAATACAAAAGCATGATGTCGTCGTTTGTCGTTCCTTCGGAACCGCTGATGCGCTCAAAAATCGGAAGGCAAAATTCAAACTCGCGGTGGAAGTTGACCCAGCCAGGCCTGTCGCCGCCGACCGTTACCAAATTTTTTACTGTCGGAGATTTGGGCATCGCGGATTCGATTTCTTTCATCAGCTTGTCGTCGTCAACAGAAACAATCATCTTAATCGAAGCGGCGTTGTTGCGGTATTCCAAATCCTTTTTAAGAAGCATTACAGTCGCGGGAACGGCAATCGCTCCGATTCTGTGCAAGGCCAAAATAAAAAGCCAGAACTCGTAGCGGCGGCGCAAAATCAGCAAAACCGCGTCGCCCTTGCGGATTCCGTGGGCGGTCAAAAAGTTGGCCGTCTTTTTTGACATGTCGGAAATTTCTTTGAAGGTAAAAATCTTTTCTTCGCCGCGGTCGTCGCACCAAACAAGCGCCCTTTTGTCAGGATCGTCATTTGCATAGCGATCTACGACATCGTAGGCAAAGTTGAAATTTGAAGGAATCTTGATTTTGAAATGTTCCTTTAAATCCTCGTATCCGTTGAATTCTCTCGGCTCTTCCAAAAACTCTTTATACAATGAAGACATATTTTCCTCTATAAAATTAGACAAATAAAATTGATTTTAGTTGCATTTTATTTTATACTATATCTTATATGAAGACAACACCCGACTACAGCGTCATTCACTCCGACGACGACATAATCGTATTGAACAAAAAGAGCGGCCTTTGCGTGGCCGCCGACCGCTACGACGAAGAAGCGCCGCGACTGGACCTAATCGCGCAAGAAGAATTTGGAAAGCTCTTTGCGGTCCACAGAATCGACAAGGACACAAGCGGAATCGTCGTCTACGCCAGGAACGAAGCCGCGCACAAAAACCTTTGCGACCAATTCGCCGCAAGGAAAGTCCATAAAATTTACCATTGCCTTGTACGCGGCCGCCCCCTTTGGTCCGACCTTAAAGTGACGCTCCCGTTAATGCCAGACGGAGACGCCCGCCACAGAACGGTTGTCAACAAAACGCGCGGAAAAGATTCAGTCACTGACTTTCACTTTATCGGCTCCTGCGGGCCTTTTTCTTGGATAGAAGCGCGGCCGCTCACTGGGCGCACCCACCAAATCCGCGCGCACTTGAGCGCCAACAATTTGTCGATTGTCGGCGACCCCCTTTACAGCGGAAACCAGCGCGGCGTTTATCTTTCGGAACTAAAAAAGCGCTGGAACGGCGACCCGGAAATGGAGCGGCCTTTGATTGACCGCCTTGCGCTCCACGCTTGGAAGATTTCTTTCACGCATCCGGCAAGCGGCGGGCAAGTTGAATTTGTAGCTCCCTACCCCAAGGATTTGGAAGTGACGCGAAAGCAGCTGGCCAAAATTTTTGGCGTGGATCCGTTGGAATGCGCCGCCTACGAGCAAGGGACAAACCAGTGAAAAAATTCGCCGCTTTTTTTGCCTCAATCATTTTGTCGCAATGCGCGGCCCTCGCCTTGTCATCCCCCAAAAAAAGCGTATGGTCATTTACAGCGGAGCCTCTTTTTGGCGTCCGGCTTGGCCAATGCAAGGAAATCGTTTGGCGCGAAAATTCTAAAACCGGAGAGCGCTACAAGCTTAGCGAACTTGTCTACGACATTCTTCCCGCTTTATATGTTGGAGTCAATCTTGGAGCCAAACACAAGCGCCTTGAAATAAATTTTTTAAGCAAATTTTTCCTTCCATCCAATTGCGGCGGCCTGAAAGATTCGGATTGGCGCAACGACGCGGTTTACTCTAACGGCGACAGTTCGACAAAAACAGATTTCTCAAAGCATGACCTTTGCCTAAAAGCCTTGGACAGCTTGCCTGGATATGAACTTGAATTGCAGGCCGCCTGCAATTTTCAGCCTACAAGCTTTTTAACTTTGGCTCCATGTTTTTCCGCAAACGCGCAATACATGCATTTTTTCGCCAAGAATGGAATTGGCTGGTACGGAAAGGAGGATCCATTCAAAAGGAAAATCGCTCCTTACGATGACGCCAACAATCGCCTTGTCATAGACTTTGACGGAAAAGACGTCTTGGATTACGCCGTTTACAATATTCACCTTTGGGCGGGCCTTAGGGCCGTATTCGCGCCTTGCTCTTGGGCAAGAATTTCCCTTTGCTCGGAACTGGCGCTGTTTTCCGTAATGATAGATTACGACCGCCATATAAGCAACGCAAAACAATTTGTGGACACAGCGCGCTCAGTTTTCAGCGCCTTTAGGCAAACGTTGGCGGTGGAATTTAAAATAAACAAAAGCGTTTCCATCTGCCAAAAAAACCTTTTTTTGATTACCGCCGAAAGCGACGGCAAAATATACGTCAAATCAAGACAGGACGAAGAATACATGAAAGTTTCAAAAGCCAAATCAGGCGCGCAAATGACTTTTGTAGACTTGGAGCTATCCATAAAAATTTCATGGTAGCGCTCTCTAGCAAAACCGCGCGAACTGTGATACAATATATAAACCTTAACAAGGAGTTAACATGAAAAAAATAATAACGATCAGCCGAGAATACGGAAGCGGCGGAAGCGCCATTGGAAAAATGGTCGCGGAACAATTGGGCTGGAAGTATTACGACAAACAGCTAATCGATTTGGCCGCCGACGAAAGCGGACTTTCGCCAAAGTTCATCGAAAAGAGCGAGCAAAGCCTTTCAAGCGGCTGGCTTTACAACATGATGCTTGGCTCAAACTATTCCTCAAACTACGCGACGGCTACAACGCCCAACACGCTGCCCTTGGTTGACCAAATCTACAACGCGCAAAGAACAATAATACTCAAGGTTGCCAAAGAATCGCCGTGCGTAATCGTTGGCCGCTGCGCGGATTACATTCTTCACACTAGCGAGGAATTCGCTGACAGCGACATCCTAAAACTTTTTGTTTACGCAAATCCCGACGACAGAATCAAGCGCGCGATTGAAGCTTACGGCATTCCCGAAAAAGACGCAAAAAAGACAATCGCTCAGGTCAACAAGCGCCGCGCCAACCACTACAACACATTCACCGAATGGACTTGGGGCGCCTACGAGCACTACGACATTTTGTTGAACAGTTCTTACGCGGGCATTGAAGGAACCGCAAAGCTTATCGTCGAAGCGGCCAAAGCCTAAAACTTAATTCTGACCGTTTTTATCCTTCGCTGCGATTGGTCTTCGACCACAAAAAGCGCTTTGCCAATACGGAGCGCCTCGCCGGAGGATGGAAGCGAGTCAAACCTTTCCATTAAAAAGCCTGCCAGCGTGTCAAAGTTTTCGCTGGTCAAATTCAAGTTCAAAATAGAATTCAAGTCAGTCAAGCGCATGTCGCCGGGAAGCAAAAATTCTTTTGACGAAATGATTTTTATCCTTTCTTCCGCCGGAACTTCTTGGTGCTTGTTTCCCGCGTCGCTCATTCTTCCAAAGATTCCGCGCATCACGTCGTCAAGGGTTACTATTCCCGCGGTGCAGCCCTGCTCGTCCAGCGCGACGGCAAAAGAACGGTTTTCTTTTTTTAGAGTTTGAATCAACTCGATTACGGAAAAGGTTTCGGGAATGTAAAGCGGCAAGCTCATATAGTCAACGATGAAAAAAGCGCTGGGCGTTTTGTTGTCAAACAAAACATCCTTGTAATACAAAACCCCTGTCACGTTTTCCTTTGAATCCTTGTAAACGGGCAAATGCGAATAACCTGAATTCTTAAACGCTTCCACCACGGCAGCCTTTGTGTCGCTTTCCTTTATGTAAGTTACTAGCGAGCGGTGCTTCATTATGTTGTGAACGGTCAAGTCGGAGATTTCCAAAATTTTGTCCAGCATGTTTTTTTCGGACTTTTCCAAAGCGCCGTCATCCGCTCCGGCTTGAATCAATGCCTTTAACTCGCCTTCCTGGATAATCGCGTCGTTGCGTTTCCAAATTTTTTCCACGACAAAGGCCGTCGCTTTTGAAATGCGGGAGAAAAACCAAACAATCGGCCAGATGGCGTATTTCAATATTTCAAGTGGAACGGAAGAGCACGCGGCGATTTTATCGGTTCTGTCCTCAAGGCCGGCTACAGTTTTTGGAACAATCTCGCCAAAGACCGTTACAAAAAATGTTATGAGCGCCGTTGCAATCGCGACGCCCTTGTTGCCCGCCAACTCAATCGCAAGAGCGGTGGCAATGGAAGACGCCAAAGTGTTAACGAAATTTATTCCGATAAGGACAACCGTCAAAACGCTGTCCATGTCCGCTCTTAAGCGGGCGACGCGCTTCGCTCCCGGCTTATGCGCGCGGAGCATTTTTCTGACGCGAATGTTTGTCATGGAAAGGAAGGCGGTTTCGCTTCCCGCAAAAAAGGCGATAAGCCAAACCAAAAAAAGCAATAGGCCGGATGTATAAAGAATCTTCGTCCAGTTCATTCGCCGCCTCCGCGAACAAGCCGAACGCTTTTTATCCTTAACCCGTCCATCTCTTGAACAACAAAAATCCAGCCGTCGCTTTTTACGCTGTCGCCGCATTCTGCTATCCGGCCGATTTTTTCCATAATCCAGCCGCCAACGCTTTCGTTCAATTCGGACGCAAGATTAATTCTTAGCGTTTCGTTCATGTCAGAAATGCGCATCGTTCCCTCAATTTCAAAATCATCTTTATCAGCGGGAATGACTGACGAAAAGTTTGCAGCCTTTGAAAACTCAGAAATCGACGCGCCAAACATTTCGGCGGCGATGTCTTCCTTTGTCAAAACTCCTTCAGTGCCGGAATATTCGTCGACGACAATCGCCATCGTCTGCCGGTTTTCGCGCAAGATTTGCTGGGTTGACGACATGTTCTTTGTTTCAAGAATAAAAAGCGGCGGCCTCATCACTTTGCGCAAAGAGAAAGAGCTTTTGTCGCCAGAATAAAAAAGCAAGTCTTTTATGTAAACCGTTCCAACAATGTCGTCTATGTCGCGATTGTAAACAGGAAAGCGCGAAAACAAAGTGCGGCGGCTTAACTCCAAAACCTTGTCGTAGCTGTCGCCGATGTGGACAAATTGTATTTGCTTTCGCGGAATCATTATGTCCTGCGCCTCAAGGTCCTTGAACTTAAAGACGCGGTTCATAAGATTCTTTTCATCGCCTTCTATGATTCCGCTTTCGGCGCTGACATCCAGGAAAGTCTTTATGTCTTCCACCGTAAAGGCTTCCTCTTGGTTCTTCACTTTTATTCCGCGCAAAAACAAAACACAGCGAGACGCGGCTGTCCACAACAAAACAACAGGCCCCATCACAAAGACAACAAACTGCGCAAAACCGCTCAAAGCGTATGCGATTGGATCGGGATGCCTTGTCGAAACAGCCTTTGGCGTTATTTCGCCAAAGACCAAAAGCAAAAGGGTTGTTGCGAATGTTGTGATTGCGATAGCCTTGCTTCCAAAAAGCTTAAGGGCAAAGGCCGTAAGAATGGCGCTTAGAAGCACATTGACCAAATCGTTGGAAACAAGGAGAGTGTTTATCATCCGTTCCTTGTTCTTTAAAAGCCTGGCCACTCTCAACGCCCGCTTGTCCCCGGCGCGGCACCTTACCCTAAGGCGCAGTTTGTTAACCGATAAAAACGCGCTCTCGCTTATCGAAAAAAGCATCGAGAGCGTTATAAGGACGGCCGCCGAAATTATTAAAGCGGGAATCGATATGTCCGAAACAGACGGTGGTTCGTTCATTATTCCGCGCTGTTCTCCGCGGACGCTTGGGCCTCTTCCGCTTTTTTCGCTTCGGTCTCTATTTGGTTGGCCAAAATTTTTTCTTGGCGGTCAAGCAAAAAGCGGCAGCGCTCGGCAAGCTCAGACTGAGGTTCCAATTCAATGGCGGCGTTCAAGTACTCGATGATTTTTTTTGAGTTCTCTACGCTCATGTCGTTTTTTCCCGTGATGTAAGCCGCCGCGAAATAACTGCGCTGCTTTTCCTCAACAGAAAGAAACTTTGACTTTAAAGGCTCCAAATAGCATTCCACGGCCTTTTCGGGTTGGCGGCGCAAATAGCAATCCATCGCCTTTGTCGAGGCGCGGGCAAGCAAATGCTTCCCAAGCAGGCCGCTTTCATTCTTTTTGTCAAGCTTTATGACTTCATCGCTCAAGGCGCGCAACTGGTAGCGGTAATTCGCTTTTGTCTGCTCAAAAAGCTCGTCGATTTTCGCGACGCGGTCAAGCCCTTTGGCGCCGTCAATCTCGGCAAGAAGCTTGTCCATGTCGTCAATGCTTTTTCGGTCAAGCTCGATGATTTTTGACAACTCTTCTGGATTTTCGGCGGGCAAGTAAGTGATGTTTGTAATCACATAGCCCTGCTTTGTCAAAATCATCACGGCCGGAGCGGTTTCCAAACCATAAATGACGGCGGTGTTCATGTCGCGTTCGTTTTTCGCCTCGTCAAAATTTTCGGATTTTTTTGAAAAACGCTCCCTGCTAAAGTCAATCAAGCAAGTCTCAAACTCGTTTCCGAAAATTTCGTTGTACTCGTTTGCGTGGAGAACGCCGTCTAAAATCTTTTCGTTAAAGCCGCCGTCCTCCATCTTTGTGAAAAACAAAAGTATTTTTTTTCCGCTCTTTTTAGCCGCGGCCAAAACGCTGTCAAAGTCGTTGTAAATGCCATAGGCGTCAGGCGCTGACTTTTTTGAGCAGCCGCAAAAAAACGCGGCCGCGGCAAAGGCGGCAAGCGCGACAAGCAACGCGGCGGCTTTGTTGGCCATGCGATTTTTGTCCGCGCGCTTTTCAAAGCAATTTTCTTTCATCATAACATTCCTTACTTAAAGTAGCTTACGCCGGCGGCAAAAAGGTTCTGGCAAGAATTTTCAAAATTGTTTGTCAGAGGATTTCCCGCGACGTTTTTAATCAAGTCGGCGCTGGCTCCGTTCAAGTCGTTGCCGATTGTTCGCTCGCTGTGGCCCATCTTTCCAAGCGCGCGGCCGTCGGGGCTGGTCATTCCCTCAATCGCGTACATGGAGCCGTTGGGATTGTCCGGTTCCACAATCGCGGGGTTTCCTTTTTCGTCAACGTATTGGCTGAAGATTTGTCCCTTGTTGAACAATTCCTTGGCCAGGCGCGGGCTGATGATAACGCGGCCTTCTCCGTGGCTGATTGGGACAAGGTGAATTCTTTGGTCGATGACCGAGGCGTTCTTGGCCCAAGGGCTCATCGCGCTTGTCATTCTTGTCCTGACTATGCGCGAGATGTGGCGGCCGATTTGGTTAAAGGTGAGCGTAGGCATTTCGGCGCTGGGCTCGCGGATTTCTCCGTAAGGAACAAGGCCGGTCTTTATCAAGGCTTGGAAGCCGTTGCAAATTCCAAGAACAAGGCCGTCGCGCTTTTTAAGAAGGTTCATTATTTGCTCGGCGACGCGGCCTTCGCGCAAAACGTTGGCGATGTACTTGCCCGAACCGTCCGGCTCGTCGCCCGCGCTAAAGCCTCCGCTAAGCGCCAAGATTTGCGCCTTCTTAAGCGCCTTGGCCAACTCGTCAAGCGAGTCGCTAAGCGCCTGCGGAGTGTTGTTCCTAAAGACCAAAATTTTTGTGTCGGCTCCGGCCAAATTAAAGGCGCGGGCCATGTCGTACTCGCAGTTTGTGCCGGGGAAAACCGGAATCAAAACGCGCGGATGCTTTTTGCAAATGTTAAAGCTGGGATTTGCGCGGGCGTCGCTCAACGACGAGTGGACGTCCTTGGCAAAGTCAGGAAGCTCTTCCTGCTTTTCCGCGCCGCTTGTTTGCGGGAACACTTCCGACAAAGTGTTTTCCCAAGCCTTTTGCGCGTCCGAAAGCTTTATGGCCGTAGTCGTGGCCTTTGTCTTTCCGACCACGATGATTTTTTCTTCGGCGATTGTCTTTCCCAAAAGGCTCAATGTTCCTTGCGCGAAATTCTCTTCGCCAAAATTTTCTTCCGTCTCAACGACAATCGAGCCGTAAAGGGGAACGAACAAATCCTTGGCTTTCGCGGGGCGAATTATTTCCGCTCCGATTCTGTTTCCCATCGCCATCTTGGTGACGGCCTCGGCGATTCCGCCGGCGCGGACAGGATAGAGAGCGCGGATTTTTCCAGCCTTGTTCAAGGCGAAAAGCGTTTGGCAGTTTTTCTTAAAGGCCTCGTAGTCGGGGGCCAGCAATTCTGAATAAGGAAGCTTTACAAGGTAAATGTTTGAGCCGGCTTTTTTGAACGAGCCGCTTTGCGCGTCCTGGACTTCTCCGTGGCCGACGGCAAAGCTTACGAGCGTGTGCGGAACGTTGAGCTTTTCAAAAGTTCCGCTCATGCTGTCCTTGCCTCCGATGCTGGCGGTTCCCATCGCGTTTTGAGCGGTGATGGAACCAAGCAAGGCGGCGGCCGGGTATCCCCAAGTTTTTGGGTCTACGGCGCGGCCAAAGAATTCCTGGAACGAAAGCCGCGCTTTTAGCGGGTCGGCTCCCAAGCACAAAAGGTTGGCCAAGCTTGAAATGACAGAGACTTGCGCGCCGTGCCAAGGGCTCCATTCGCATACGCGCGGGTCAAAGCCGTATGCCATAAAGCTTACGGTGCTAGTTTCGCGCGGAGACATTACCGGAATCTTTGCCGTCATGCCCGCTTCGGGAGTGGACTGCCAGCGGCCGCCGTAGGGGAACAATACCGAGCTGGATCCGATTGAGCCGTCAAAGCGCTCGCCCAAGCCGCGCTGGGAGCAGCAAGCCAAGTCGGCCATGTTTTGAATCCAAGCCTTTTGCAAGGCGGCGGAAGTCGCGCCAGTTCCCAATTTTTTGGCGGTGGAAGAAAGCGGCTTTAAAAGCGGAGAAGACGCCGGCGCGGCGGGGCTTTCAATCAAAGCCTTGGCCTCGTGGCGCGCTCCGGCCGCGTCCAAAAATTCTCGGGCGATGTTTACGATTACAGAGCCGCGCCAGGTCATCACCAAACGATTTGTGTCGGTTACTGTCGCGACTACAACAGCGTTAAGGTTTTCGGCGGCCGCTGCCTTGATGAATTTCTTCGCGTCCTTGGGGCGGACGACGACGGCCATTCGCTCCTGGCTTTCTGAAATGGCAAGCTCGGTTCCGTTAAGGCCTTCGTACTTTTTGGGAACGGCGTCAAGGTTGATGTCCAGGCCGGGCGCCAACTCTCCGACGGCGACGCTGACTCCGCCCGCTCCAAAGTCGTTGCAGCGGACAATCATAAGGCTTACGTCTTCGTTTCGGAACAAGCGCTGAATCTTTCGCTCCTCGACGGCGTTTCCCTTTTGGACTTCGGCGGCGGCGGTGGTGACGGACTTTTCCGTGTGGACTTTAGAAGAGCCGGTCGCTCCTCCGATTCCGTCTCGGCCAGTTCCGCCTCCAAGCAAGATGACAATGTCGCCGGCCTGCGGCGTTCCGCGAACAACGTTTTTGGCCGGAGCGGCCGCGATAACCGCGCCAAGCTCCATGCGCTTTGCCGCGTATCCGGGATGGTATATTTCGTGGACTTGGCCTGTGGTCAAGCCGATTTGGTTTCCGTAGCTCGAAAAGCCTTGGGCGGATTCGCGGCAAAGCTTTAGTTGCGGGAGTTTTCCCTTTATCGTTTTGTTCAAAGGAACTGTCGGGTCGGCCGCTCCGGTGACGCGCATTGACTGGTAAACCCAAGAGCGTCCCGAAAGCGGGTCGCGAATGGCGCCGCCAATGCAAGTGGCCGCGCCGCCAAAGGGTTCAATCTCGGTCGGGTGATTGTGCGTTTCGTTCTTGAACATCAAGAGCCAGCGCTCGATGGCCTTCTTTGAAGAGGGATCGATTTTCCTTCCCTTTTCGTCGGTCGTGTAGTGGACGTCGATGTAAACCGAGCAGGCGTTGATTTCCTCGCTTTGCTCAAGGTCTTCCAAAAGGCCGCGCTTTTTAAGATGCTTGATTCCGATGACGGCCATGTCCATCAAGGTGACGGGCTTGTCGCTGCGTCCGGCGTAAAGGTCGGCTCGCATGTCGTCGTATTCTTTGAGCGAGGCCTTGATTAGTTTTTCGTAAGGGCCCTTCTCTATCTTTATGTCCTTTAGTTCCGTCAAGAAAGTCGTGTGGCGGCAGTGGTCGCTCCAGTATGTGTCAAGGACGCGGATTTCCGTTTCAGTCGGGTCGCGGCCTTCCTTGGCAAAATAGTCCTGCAAGAATTTTATGTCGGCGTAGTCCATCGCCAAGCCCATCTTTTGCAAGTAGGACTCAAGTTCCGCCTTCTTGAATTTTATGAAGCCGTCAACAACGGGAATGTCGCCGGGCTGTTCTGTTTTCATTTTTAAGGTTGAAGGAAGCTCCTCCGAAGCCAAGCGGGAATCGACGGGGTTCACTAAATAGCTTTGGATTTTCTGGACGTCCTTGGCAGAAATTTTTCCTGTAAGGATTACGATTTTGGCGCAGCGGACGCGGGGCGGCTCCTTGCCTGTCTCGACGGATTTTTCCAAGCTCTTTCGCAAAAGGCTAAGGCACTGCTCGGCGCTGTCGGCCCGCTGGTCGTACTGGCCCGGAAGGTATTCCCAAATGATTTGGGTTTCGCCAGGCTTTAAATTGAGCTGGTTGTAGATTACGCTGTCTGACTGCGGTTCGGAAAAGATTCGCTGAACGGCGGTCTTGGCCACGGCCGGCATGACGTTTTCAATGTCATAGCGGTTTAGATAACGCGCGCTCTTTACAGAGCTTACGCCCAAAAAATTCTTGACGTCACTAAGAATGCGTCGGGCTTCGTTTTCAAAGCCTTTTTGACGCTCAACATAAATACGGAACATTCCTCCATTATAAAGAAAAAGCCCGCGCCATTCAAGACGCGGGCTGTGTATCCGCAATAGTTGAATGACGTAATTTGGCTCACAAGGGCGCTGTTTCCAGTTTTTTCGGCGGCGGCAAAAAGCGAGGCGGCCCCAGCTGCAAAAAGATTGGTTTTAACGCAAAATTTCATATATTGAACTCCTAGTGTAACCAAAAAAATATTTTTAGGTTATAATGTGTAGTATAGACATTTCACAGTGAAAAGCCTATAATAAAAATAGCGCTCCAGTTTGGACGCAATTCATACTTTTTTATTTTTTCAGGAGTTACCGAAAATGAAAATTTCAAAAATCATCGCTTCGGCTCTTTTCTTGGCCGCTTTGTCATCAATGGCTTTTGCCGCCAAAACAAAAACAAAGGCCGCCAGTGTGAAAGTTCCCAACAAAGACATTCTTGACTATCAGGGTTCTGAATGGGGAGACGCGTGTCCAAAATGGGTTCGCACCCTTAACTCAAACAGCACGGAAGCAGTTGGAAAGGAACTCGGAATCGACACAGAAAAGTACTTGATTTACGTCGCCCAGGGACGCGGAAGCGACCTTGACATGGCTGAAATTTGGGTAAAGAACATCCAGGCCAAGCAGGAAGTCGCCGCCTCTATCAGCCAAATCATCGCCTCAAACACAATCGCGGAAATGCGCGCGGCTGACGGAAAAGAGCCCGACGCCAACACAAAGAAGCGCATCTACGAAAACGCCACTCGCATGGCTTCTGTCGTAGACCTTCACAGCCTTGACTTTGTGACCCAGTTCTGGATTTACACAGGAACTCTCCCTGCAGGAAAAAAGAAGGCCAAGAGCGACAAGGACTACACAAAGCTTGAATACACATATTACGTTGTGTATAAGATGGACAAGAATGACTACCAGCGCCAGCTTGACGCCGCCATGAAGTCAGTCGACTCAAGCGGAAATGTAGCCTATATGCCTTACATTCAGAAGGTTGCGGCCGCCATGGTAGGACAGGACCTTTTCGCCGGAAACAACATTTCGATGGAAGAAAGCGGAAACTAAAGGCTAAAGGTTGACATCAAATAAAAGCGTCTTGCTTCATGTCTGACAGACCGGAACAAGGCGCTTTTTTTTATCTTTTTTTTCGAGGAGAAGATTATCATGCCAAAATTTTTTAGGAAGGCCGCGCTCTTTGCCGCGACATTTTTCATGCTCGCGGCGCTCCAAGCCCCGGCTCTTTTCGCCCAAGCCGAGATTACAGACTGGAAGGGAATGGAAGGCGGCGCGGAGATTCCGGAATGGGTTTCGCGCCTAGAGGATTTGGCGGACGAAAGTCAAAGCGGTAAAATCGAATGGTCAAAAAAATCAAGGCGCCTGTTCAAGTCTCTTGGCGCGAAAAAAGACGACGCGCTTTTTTATTCAATCCAAGAAGCGTCCGACCTTGACGCCGCCCAAAGCGCCGCTAGAAGCATGGCCAAAAAAGAGGCCGCCTTGCAAAGCGAAATTTCCAACGCAAAAGGCTTGTCCGTTGTCGCGGACTTTTGGTTAGAAGAAAGCGACGGCGAAGAAATAGCCTTCACCGCCTATGCGGTTTACAAGTTCAATTCAAACTAAAGCGCGCTCATGTCAAGCTTGTCAAAGCCTGTCAAAAGCAGGGCGGCCACATGCTTGATTTTTTCAAGCGAGCCGGGCGTGGTTCCTTCTATATTCAACGGCATCACAGGATCGTGCAAGCTTAGGCGCAAGAGCATCCAGCCTTCCGCTCCGTCGGCTTCAGGGCCGCCCTTAAAGGAAATGCGGACGCCCTCAAAGGACTCCGGCAAATCGCAGCCGGCGTCGCGGGCGCGCTCGGCAAAGGCGTTCAAAACATGCTTTCCGTATTCCTTAAAGTTTTCGTCATTAATCTTAAAGCGAATCTCGGCCTCGTCGCCGGGAGGAGGCAGGCGCTCGATAAGGCTTTGCAATTTCTTTCCCTGCTTTGCGGCGTTTGCCAAAGCGATTACCAATTGAACGGCCAAGAAGGCGCCGTCGTCCAAAAAGTAATTGTCCTTTAACGCGCCGTGGCCGCTTGTTTCCATCGCCAAAGGAGCGTTGACTCCATCCGCGCAAAGCTCCTTTTGCTTGTTGATGACGTTCTTGTAGCCGCGCATGTAGCGCAAGTGCCTCAAGCCCAAAACGCGCTCCAAGAAGAAAGTAAGGCGGTCGCTTGTCACGCTGTCGGTGATGATTGTCGCTCCCCTGTTGCGCGGGGCTAGAATCGCGCTTATCATTGCGATAATAGCGTCGCGGTTTATTTCGCTTCCGTCGTCAAGAACCGCTGACATTCTGTCAACGTCGGTGTCAAAGATAAGGCCCAAGTCCGCGTGATTGCTTATTACGGCTTGGCGAATCGATTCCATCGCCTCTTTGTTTTTCGGGTTTGGAATGTGGTTGGGGAAATTTCCGTCCGGCTCCAAGAACTGGCTTCCGTCAATGTTGGCGCCAAGGGGCTTTAAAACCTTTTCGGCAAAGAAGCCGCCGGCGCCGTTTCCCGCGTCGACGATTATCTTTAGCCCTTCAAGCGGCCGCTGGGAATCGCCAACGCCGTTCATAATCGCCGCGCGCAAGTGGCGGGCGTACAAGTAAATCAAGTCAAAGTTTTTCTCTTCGGAAATGTCCACCGAAACGACGTCCAAATTCTGCGCAATCTTTAAGATTTCGCTTATGTCGTCATGCTCAAGGCCGCCGTCCTTTGTAAAGAATTTTATTCCGTTGCGGTTAAAGGGAAGGTGGCTGGCTGTAATCATCACAGAGCCGTCAAACTGGCTTTGCTCAAACACAATCGACATGAACATCGCCGGCGTCGTTGCCAAGCCGCAGCACTTGACGCCGACTCCGCGGCTTGTCATTCCGGCGGTTACAGCCACCATCAAATTTTGGCCGCTGATTCTGGAATCCATTCCAATGCCGACATTCAATTGGCCGGCGCTCTTTTTTGTTTTTTCGCTAAGCCATTGGGCAAAGGCTTGTCCGATTCTATTTGCGATGGCTGGCGTAAGATTCACTTCTTCGCCTTCCACTCCTTCCAAAGCCACGCCTCTGATGTCGCTTCCGTTCTGCAATTTTAAAATTTCTTCGTTCATGTTCCAGACCGCCTTATATTTTTTTATCTAAATTACATTCCTCAAAATGTCAACCGCAAAGGCCGTTATTCCGCCGATTTGCTTTTCGTCGCTTGGAAGCGCGAACAAGCTTCCCGCGTCGCATTCAGGGTTGCGCCTGATCGTCTCTTTTTTTTGCGCGATGTAAAAATCCAGGCGCGACAAAATTCCGTCCGCAAAAAAATGCGAATGCAGGCGCAGCTCTTCGTCAGACTTTTGCGCGCTTCCTTTTGTTTGCGCGCTTGCGATTTTAAAGAACAAAAAGCTTTGGTCAAAAATCTTTTGCCTTTGCGCCTCGCAAATGTCAAGGAAATTTTTGTCAAAGTATTTTTCGCTTTGGACCAAAGTGTAAATTTGAAATAGCGGCTCGTTCTCATGGCTCTTGATGTAAGAGTCGACGGATTTTTTAAAAAGCTTTTCGGAATTTGTGGAATTGATTTTTGTGAAAATTTCCTGCTCAAACAAATTCACTCGCGCGTAAAAGTCGGAACAATAAGAGCAAAGCGCCGCAAGAATTTCTTCCTTGCCCGCAAAATAATTGTAAAGAGAAGCCTTTTTAATTCCCAAATCTTGCGCGATGTCTGCAAGCGAAGTCTCGCCCATTCCGTTTTTAAATGCGGAAAAAAGCGCTGACTCCACAATGCTCTGCGCGGAAACCGCTTTCTTTGGCATGACTAACGACCGTTAGTTTATTTTACTGATACCAGCGAACGTAGTCAACTTCCATAAGGCATTTTTTGACGTCTTTTGGAATGTCGCCGCCAAGCGTTCCGCCCATGGCGACGTTCATAATAACGTAAAAGTCGCGGTCAAAGGGCCAAAACTTTTGCGGGTAGTCCGCGTCATGCGGATTTTGGTAAGTCAAGAATTCCACGCCGTCGTAAATCCAAACGATTTTTTCTTCGGTCCACAAGACGCCGTAGTTATGCCATTTTTTGTCGGCGGGCTTTACGTCCACTCCGGCGTTGGCAAGCGCGTTCCCGCCGCTTCCGCCAAGGCAGTGGCAAGTTCCGTAGGCTTTTGTTCCCCAAAAGTTCTGCGCGTATTCCATCACGTCGATTTCGCCGCTTCTAGGCCAGGTTCCGTAATTGTCGCGGTTGGGCATAAGCCATAGCGCCGGCCATGAGCCTTTTTGCGTCGGAAGCTTTGCGCGGAATTCTATGTAGCCGTATTTAAAAGTTTTTTTCCACTGGCTTTTGAGGCGGGCGCTGGTCCATTTTCCGTCGTCGCCTTTTAGCGCGACGATTTTTAAAGTTCCGTCAGAAACATAGGAATTTGCGCGGTCTTTGGTGTAGTTTTGCCGCTCGGCGTTTCCCCAACCGTGGGCGCCCGTGTTGTAGTCCCAATATTCGGGATTTGGCTCGTCGCTTGCGCCGTCAAACTCGTCGGCCCAAACCAAGTTCATGTCCTTTACAAATTCCGGCGACACGCTCTTTTCCCGGCCTTGGCACGAAGAAAGCAAAATCGCGGCGACAAAAATCGCGGCCGCGGACAATAAAAAATGTTCTCTTTTCATAGAGAACATTTTAGCGCGGTTTTCGGCTTTTTTCCACAATTTTTTTTGAAGATTTTAGGCCGCTTTACTGAACAAAGTTGTAGGGCGTTTCCTGGTAGACGTAGTAGTTGAGCCAGTTGCGGTAAAAAAGCGATGCGGTTGAACGCCAGGTTGAAAGCGGCTTTTGGCTTGGATCGTCGCCGGGAAAATAGTCCTGGGGAATTTGTATCGGAAGATTCTTGTTTTTGTCGCGCCAGTATTCGTCGGCCAAAGTGTTTGTGTCGTATTCCATGTGGCCGGTCACAAAGACGGCGCGGTTGTTTTGCGTCTTAATTATAGAAGGGCCTTCGTCCGACTGCGCCAAAACCACAAGGCCTTTTTGGGCGGCGATGTCGTCCGCGTGGATTTGCGTGTGGCGCGACTGGGGCATCAAGAAAACATCGTCAAAGCCGCGCAAAAGGGAATCGGCCTGCCCTTCCGGCTGCCAGTTCTTGAAGACGCCGAATTTTTTTTGCGGCAAAGAATATTTGGGCACGCCGAACAAGTGGTAAAGGCCCGCCTGCGCCGCCCAGCAAATATAAAGGGTGGAAAAAATGTTTTCCTTGCTCCAATCCATTATGGCGCAAAGCTCTTTCCAATAGTCAACTTGCTCAAAGGGAATTTGTTCCACCGGGGCGCCGGTTATGATAAGGCCGTCGTAACGGTGCTTGAAAAGTTCCCCCGAAGGAATGTAAAAGCGGTCAAGGTATTCGTCGGAAGCGTTGCGGTAGGCGTGGCTTTCCATTCTGATGAAAGAAACGTCCACTTGCAGCGGAGTGTTTGACAAAAGTCGCAAAAGCTGCGTTTCGGTCGTGGACTTTGTGGGCATAAGGTTTACCACCGCGATTTTTAGCGGGCGGATGTCCTGCGTGGTGGCGCGGCCTTCTGTCATTACGAATATGTTCTCGCTTTCCAGCACTTTTTTTGCCGGCAAGTCGCTTTGGATTTTTATAGGCATGGGAACGAGTGTAGCGCAAAAAAAAAATTTGCGCCATATCAAACGCGCAAAGCGGCCGATAGAACTTTTTTATCGCAGGCTATAGCCGCAACTTATGCCGCGGAAGCCGCTCCCGCCCAAGCCTAGCCGCGCAAACAAAAAAATAGGCGGCCTCCCTTTTTAGGAAGACCGCCAGTGGTTACGCGAAATTCGCGCGGAAATGACAATTACGGCTGGTAGGTATATGGACTGTCGCTGATGCCGTTTGCATAAACCGTGCCACCAATGGTAATTGTGCCGCAAACGCAGGTGTCGCTACTGAATCCCTTTCCAATACTTTGAGCACTGTAACCTTTAACGGCAGTGACTTTTGTTACTGTGTCGGCAATGGTAATAGTTCCGACGGTTGACTTTGTACCACCACAACCAATGCCGGCGCCGCCAGCGCCACTGGCACCAGACGCAGTAACAGTTCCGCCCGTTATGCTTATATTTCCACATTCGCCGTTTATGCCAGCTCCAATACCGGCACCATACGAAGCATTGCAAGTAGCAGTTACTGTTCCGCCTGTTATTGTGATGTTTCCACATGTTTGCGTACCAACAGGGTTTCCGCCACAACCAATGCCGGCGGAATGGCTTGCGCTAGAAGCAGTTATTGTTCCGCCTGCTATAACGATGTTTCCGCAACTCAGGCCCACACCGCCGCCAATTCCAGCTCCTGTCGCGCTCATTCCAGCGCCGCTAGTATTTGGACTGACTGTTAAAGCGCCAGTTCCATTAATGGTCAAAGTTTTTCCGCTTGGAACATGGATTCCAGGATAATTCATATTGAATCCCTTTACCGTGTTCGTCGTACCGGCTTCAAGCGTAATCGTAGCGTCGCCCAAACAATTTAGGCCGGCATAGTTGCCGCTTGTCCATGTACATTCCGCATTTATGCTTGCGTTCTTTAACGTGACGGTTGCGCCGGCGGCAATGCTAATCTTCACATTGTTTGCCAGCGTTCCTGTGATTGTGAAGCCGTTAGCGACTGTTGTGTCCGCAGTCACGGTTGAAAGGTCAAGCGTTGTTCCAGGTGTTGATCCGGCGGTCCAAAGCGCGTAGAGCGTAAGGTTTGCGCTGAGCGTAACGTTGGCTCCGTCCGCGTAATCCGCGGCGGTGGCCGAACTTGCCTTTGCCCAGCCGCCGAACGTGTAACCTTCGCGCGAAAGTCCCAAGGCGGCCGCTGTTTTTAGGGCCGTAGCCGTGTTTGCGGGAACGGTCTGCGTGGTCGTGGTTATCGTTCCGCCGTTGGCGTCAAACGTAACAGTGTAATTGACCGTGGGTCCGCTTCCTCCAGAACTGTTGGAGCAGCCAATGTGCGCCAAAATGGCGATGACGAAGAGGCTAGCTAATACCCCCCCCCCCTACAAAAGTTTAGTAATTTCTTCATACTGTTCTCTCCTTGCATGATTGAATCTTGCGCGCGCTTCAATTTATAAAGCCGCGCAAACAATGCGTTATTTTAACACGGCTTTTTCCAAAACGCAAGGAATTTTTTATTCTACCGCGCGCAAAAAAATTTGCTCCATAGGAACGGTCAAGGCACGCTACGCTACGCGCCGTTTTGCTAGTTGAAATTTATTCAACTGCGCTCTTGCGAGCGCGGGCAATCAAGGCCTTGACTCGTTCCTTTTCGCGTTTGAACACAATTTTCAAACGCGAATAGCATAAAAAAAATATTTGCGCTACTAGAAATTCCGCGCTATAATAAAAAGAGCTCTCTGCTGCGCTTGCCAGGTTCTTAGGGCGGAGCCCTAAGCGGCGCTGGGAAAGAGAGGGGGTTTGGGGGAGAGAAAACCCCGCTTCCGAGTAGAGGGTTTTCTTTCCCCCAAGGAGGAGATTATGTCAGATATTTTAAAGGAATACCGCTACGACGGAAGCGAAAAGCTCAACCTAAAAAAAGTTTGCCACGATTCCGGCGGACGCAAAGACAAAAAGGCGGAGCTTGTAAAAAAGACCGAAAAAAACTTGCAGGAAATCGCCGACTTGCAGGAAAAGCTCTACGCCGAGTCAAAGGAATCCGTATTGATTGTCTTGCAGGCCCTGGACGCGGCAGGAAAGGACAGCACGATAAAGCACGTTCTTGCCAGCGTCAATCCGCAGGGCATAATCGTCCACAGCTTTAAAGGCCCCAACTCCACCGAAGAAAGCCACGACTTTTTGTGGCGCTACCACAAGCGCCTGCCCAGCCGCGGCATCATGTGCATTTTCAACCGTTCCTACTACGAGGAAGTCTTGGTCGTAAACGTCCACGAATTTTGGAAGGGCTACAAAATGCCCAAGCGAACACTGACCAAAGACTACATCAAGAACAAGTACAAGGACATTTGCTCTTGGGAAAACTACCTTTACGGAAACGGCTACCGCATCGTGAAATTTTTCTTGAACCTTTCAAAGGACGAACAAAAACGCCGCTTTTTGGAGCGAATCAACCGCAAGGAAAAGAACTGGAAGTTCAGCCCCAACGACATAAAGGAGCGCGCCTACTGGGACAAGTACCAAGAGGCCTTTGAGGACGCCATCAACGCCACCAGCACAAAGGACTGCCCCTGGTACGTTTTGCCGGCCGACCAAAAATGGTACACGCGCTATCTTGTAAGCGAAGTCTTGGTCCAAACCCTGCGCGACATAAACCCCAGCTTCCCAAAATTGCCCGACGACGACAAAAACCGCTTGGCCGACTGCAAGGCGCTTCTTGAGGCCGAGGGCGGAACAGTTCCCGCAAAAAAGGAAGCGAAAAAAGAAAAGGCTGAAAAAAAGGCCGCCGCGCCAAAAGAGCAAAAGCCCAAGAAAGAAAAGAAAGACAAAAAAGAAAAATTGACCGCAAGCGCGGCAATTAAATAAATGCCTTGGAGGAATAATATGGCAAAATCAGGTTTGAAAGGATTGAATTGGATTGTAAAAATCCTTTTGGTCATCATCGGCGACATCTACGGAATTTTGCGCCGCGTCACAAGCGGAAGCTTGATTCCAATCGTAATCGGAATCATCCAAATCGCGTCGTTGGTTCTTACAAGCTACAACCGCCTTGTTGGAATCGTTGCCTGCGTTTTCTGGATCATCGACTTGGTGACTGTAATCGTCAACAAAGAAGTCACGGTATTGGCCTAAATGACTTTTTGTCACAAAGGGAGGCGCTCCATTTTGACGGCCTCCCTGTTCAAGACAAAAATCGCCGCCGCAATTTGCGCGGCGGCCTTTCTTTTATTTTCAGGCTGCGAGCGGCAAATGCCTTCGCAGTCTGAATTTGTTTTGGGAACGGTATGTTCCATCAACCTTTATGAAGCCGGAAGCGCGGAGCTTTACGGAAAGCTTTTTTCCCGCCTGCGCGAGCTCAACGACATCTTTAACAACTATTCAGACTCTTCAGAAATTTCGCGGGTGAACCGTGAAGCCGCCGCCGTGCCAGTCCAGGTAAGCCAAGACTTTTACATTGTCCTAAAAACGGCGCTGGACTTTGCCCGGCTTACAGGCGGCGCCTTTGACCCGACCGTCGGCCCGCTGGTAAAGCTTTGGGGCTTTGGAAAAAGCCCGCGCGTTCCCAGCCAAGAAGAAATTAAGGCCGCGCAAAAACTTGTCGGCTGGCAATGCGTTGTATTGCAAGAAAGCGCTCAAACGGAGAACGCGCCCAGCCAGCCAGAAGGCTTCACTGGCCAAGAAGCCGCCAACGGCAATGGCTCGCAAGACCAAAACGCGGGCGATGAGCAAGAAACTGTCACTGACCAAAATCCCGCCGCCGGGCCAACCGTCCGCTTTACAAAAAGCGGCGTCCGCCTGGACCTCGGCGCGATCGCAAAAGGCTACGCGGCCGACTGCTTGGTTGACATCCTGCGCGAGCGCGGAGTAAAACGCGCCTCGCTTTCCCTAGGCGGAAACGTTTATGTCTACGGAAAAAAGCCCGGCGGCGCCTTGTGGAGCGTGGCCATCCGCGCCCCTTCAAAGCCGGGCCAAAACGCATTCATGCTAAAGACGCGCGACGCGACGGTCGTGACAAGCGGCGCCTACGAGCGCTTTTTTGAGCAAGACGGAAGAAGATACGGCCACATCCTTGACCCGGCCACAGGCTTTCCAGCCAAAAGCGGCTTGGAAAGCGTGACGATTGTAAGCCATAACAGCATGGTCGCCGACGCGCTAAGCACAAGCCTTTTTGTTTTGGGAATGGAAAAAATCCCCGAGATAAAAAAAAGCGCGCTGGCCGGCGGCTTTGAGTGCGTTTTGGTTGACGAAAGCGGCAAGGCTTACGCAAGCAAAGGCCTCAAAGGAGCGTTGAGCGCGCTTAACGGGCAAACGATAGATTGGTTGCCGCAGTAAAAGAACTGGCCTTCCCGCGATGAGGCGAGAAGGCCAGTTGAAAATACCGTTACCCGTGTCTTACTGTCCCAAAATTTGCAAGCGATTATTTATAGAAGTAACATATTCGTTTGCCATTACTATATTGCCGCGAGCATTTGTGCGCGATTTAATTTGATTTGCAATAGTACAAGCCGAAACATAATCTACGTTTTTATAATCAGGCAGATAAACACGTGAGAAAACATATCTGCGGTTGTCATCGCCAGCTTCAAACTGAAGGACTACGACAACATACATTTCAGGTATTTCTGTAATATAAGAATGGCTGTATAAAGTTTTTTCAACTTCTGAGTCCATATAGGTTTTATATATTCCGTTGTATGGATAAAAAATCTGCGGCTCAATCATAAAATTAAATGTTGAGCCCTTCTCGTATTCTGCAACTTGTCCATAATAATGAATTTCATTTTCCTGTCCGCAAGATCTGTAAGGCAAAGCTTGTCCTTCCTCATAAAATTTAATCGATAAATTGGCGTAGTTTTCTACGGAAGAATCCTTAAACTTTCTAATCGTTCCCGTAGCAGGACGCCCTACCCCTCTGCTGTCACAATAAAAAATTTTATTTACCTCGGGTTTTCCCAAGCCCACAAAATTTCTAAACTCAGTAGCAACAAGAGCGCTTTGATTCACATATATGCCGCAATATGAAAGAACCTTTACATTCCTAGCGTCTGGGAAAACCTCAGGATTTATCGAAACTTCAAAAGATGTCGGGTCATAAAAATATGGCAACCGCATTTCCGCAGCGACCTCTGGACTTGAAGCGATAAAACCATAATCGGTAAAACCATAGTAACTCGGCGCTGAAAAATCGCCAACTGTATAATACCAGCTCAAAAACCCCGCATCATTATCAAATTCTGCCGAATGGCTTTTTGATAAAACTCTGTCGCTTAAGAAATAAATCACAGGAGAATTTGTTATCTGCCATACGCCGCTTCCGATATTTGAATTCTGATTAAGAGCTTCCTTTCTTACTGTTACTTGAGGAATGTTGTTTGCGGCCGACGCAGTTATATAACCGGTTGTTTCGGCAACAGCGTTTAGTTTTAAATCGAAAGTTCCGTTCATCGTGTATTTGTCAGGCTCAGGGGTTTCTGGCTCTGCTCCAGTAAGAAGATCGGACACAAATCCAAAAGCATTGATGACGGAGTGGGCCCATAGTTGATATTTATTCAGGCTTCCAAAAAAAACCTTGCAAAGCGACGATTCAATGCTTGCAAGCGCTGACGAACTTTTGTCGCTGCCCAAAAAAATATCAAGTTTGGAAAGAAGTCCACCAAAACCGCTTGCCTTTGCCATCGCTTCATCTTTCTTTATCGTCGCAGACATATCTCCGTCAATTTTTCCGGTAATCTGAGTTCCAAGACTTACAGATGAATTTGACACTGTCTTGCAGGCAATCTGTATGGACGCGCCGTCAGTTATAAAATGACTTCCAGTATATGAGGAGAGGTCTATGTCAAAAGCATGCCAACCCCTGCGTAGCGTTGTCTGCCCTATTTCTGAATATGGCGTTAACAAAAAATGGAATGTTTTATTAACACCGTTATTCAGTAAATCCTTATTTTGGCTGACTGTCAAATTTGCGGGAATTCCAAAACGTAAAGAATTATATAAAGCACCGCTATTGCCGCTTTCTGTCTCTAAAATAACTTCAAAGGCAAAGTCAGAACCAGAACCAGCAACGTCAACATTGCAATAATAATAAATTCGCAAGATTCCCAAAAATTTGTTATACAAACCAAAATAATTTGCGTCTGGATATCCGTCTTTGTTCATTAAGGAAAATGCCATTTGCCAGCCGTCATTCTTTTTTACGTCATAGCAAATAGAGTCCGACATAAGAGTAAGCGAGGCATTCTTATTCCACGGCGCTGCAATTGAAAAATCAAGAGTGCCGCTATTGTTTATATAAAGAAATTCCATCTTTTCCCAGTCTTCAAGAAAATTCAAAGTTGGATCTTCGCTGGCACTCTGGCCTCCGCCGTTTTCACCGCCATTATCCTCTCCGCCTGTTGCGGGCGTTGTCGTGGCAGGCGCGGTTATGATTATTGACGCTGCCGCGCCGTTTTCGCACGACGTTAGGCCAAGCGCAAAAGAGGCGCACAAGGCTAATGCAAGCAAGCAAGTCGTCACTTCCGCGCCGCACCGCAATTTCTTAGAAAAATCGTTCATATACTTCCTCCGTCTTTACTGATTTTAAATACATAAAGCCCTCTGCAAAGGGCGTGGTTGTCCTTGCCAGAGGGCTGTAGTTCGAGGTTTTAAAGATTATTTTTCTATTGAGTGATTGAGTGATTGAGTGATTGAGTGATTGAGTGATTGAGTGATCGTGCGATACGCACAGATTTTTTGTCAAGCGGTTTTGGTTAGTTTTTGAGAAAATTTCAACTTTTTCCGTCATGCGCCAAACTTTCATAATATAACTATTTTAGCGCATGCAATTGAAATTTTCAAGTTTTTTCTATACTAAAAAGCTGTTCCTCAGGACCACCGCGCTTATGAAGTTTGCCTTAATTCTTCATCAACCATTCCAAAGCGTTTTGTCTTACAATTCCGTCGTAATCGCCTTGAGGGTCATCGTCCAAAGTCAAAAGCAATTTTGGGTAATTGTCCTTTATTGCCTTTAATGGTTTTAATTCACGCTCCAACGTCCGCTCGTCCCGAACACTGGCCGCGACTTGAATGTAAGTGTTTCCGTCTTGTGTTTGAGCGACAAAATCAACTTCTTGCGTGTCAATTTTTCCAACATAAACATCATATCCGCGTCGCAAAAGTTCTAAGTAAACAACATTTTCCAAAACATGGCCAACATCCATACCTTTTTTGCCAAGCATAAAATTCCGCAAGCCGATGTCCGCCACATAATATTTTTGCAAACTCTTAAGATACTCTTTGCCTTTTATGTTGTAACGGCCAGCGCAATACACAATAAAACTTTCTTCAAGAGCGCCAATGTATTTTTCTATTGTTTTAGGATCTGTCTTTCTGCTGTTGGAAGTAAGCGTGTCCGACACTTTTTTTGAAGAAAGCTCCAGCCCTATATTGTCGAACAAAAATTGGGTGACGCTTTTTAAAACTGTCGTGTCTGTAATTTTTTTTCTGTCAATAATGTCCTTGACCAAAATTGTGTTGTATATGCCTTCAAGGTAAGGATTGATTTCTTGCGGCGCTTCCAAAAGTTCCAACACATACGGAAAAGAGCTTGCGCTTACATATTGCTTGTAGGCTTTAGAAAGATTTTCCTCCTGTCGTGTCGCTCCTACAAATTCCTTGAAAGAAAGAGGAAGCATTTTTATTTCCACATAGCGGCCGCTTATTAAAGTCGCTATTTCGCTAGAAAGAAGCGACGAGTTTGAGCCGGTAAGATACAAGTCAACGTTCTTTTTTATGTAAAGGCTGTCCACAATGTCAGGAAAATCTTCAACGCGCTGAATCTCATCGAGAATTATGTAATTCATTTTTGAAATCAGGCGTTTCTTTATGTATTTATGCAAGCTATCTGGATTGCGTAATTCTTTGTTTTCGTAATCTTCAAAATTTATGAAAGTGATTTGCTTTTCATCCACGCCGTCTCTTAAGAGTTTATCGCGAAAAATTTCCAAAAGCGTGGACTTTCCGCAACGGCGAATTCCAGTTACGATTTTTATTATTTTTTTATGCTTTAAATTATTCAGCCGCTCAAGATATTCCTTTCGGAGAACGCGTTCAAACTCAAATTTCGCTTCACTTTCCATAATAGGATTATAATCCCAAAATTAATAAAAATCAAGTAGTTTTTGGAATTCAATCCAAAATCTTTTTTATAAGTAAAAAAACTGGTCTATAAAAAAAACCGGCCCGCGAGGGCCGGTTTCTAGGCTTTCACCGCGTCCCCAAGGCGTTGCCCGGACGCTGCCCTATTAGTTCGCCGCTTTCTTCTTCATGTACAACAAGGTCGCGAACAAGGCGGCTAGTCCGATTATCCAGCTAATGATTCCGCTGGCGACAATTCCCAAGCCTTGCGTAAAGCCCGCCACTATGTAGGTGACGAACGAAACTGCGGCGACCAAAAGCGCGTAGGGCAGCTGCGTTGAAACGTGCTTTACGTGGTCGCAGTTGGCGCCAGCGCTGGCCATAATCGTCGTGTCGCTGATTGGCGAGATGTGGTCTCCGCAAACGGCTCCAGCCATGCAGGCGGAAATGCTGATGATTCTTATCGGGTCGCTCGCAACCGGGAAAGCCGCGATGCAAATCGGAATCAAAATGCCAAATGTTCCCCAAGAAGTTCCGGTGGCAAAGGCAAGGCCGCAAGCGATGGCAAAGATGATCGCGGGCAGCATGTTCTTTAATCCCTGCGCGCTTCCGCCGACAAGGCCGGCGACATATTCTTTGGCGCCAAGCGAGTCGGTCATAGACTTAAGGGTCCAGGCGAGCGTCAAAATCAAAATCGCGGGAACCATCGCCTTAAAGCCGTCGGGCAGGCAAGCCATAATAGACTTGAACGAGATAATCCTTCTGCAAAGGTAGAAGACAACCGTAATCAAAAGCGCGGCAAAGGAACCAAGCACCAAGCCAACAGAAGCGTCGCTTGCGGCAAAGGCTTCGACAAAGTTAAGGTAAGCGGGATTGGCCACCATCTCTCCTTCGGCCTCGCCCGCAACTTGGGCGGCAAAGAAGTTTCCGGTGTAAATCATTCCCAAAACGCAGAAGACAATCAAGGCTGCGATCGGCAAAACCAAGTCGACGACCGAGGCCTTGGGGTTTTCGGACTCCTCGTATTCTTTTTCGGACTTGTCTTCCATTTCTTTTTCGGCCTTGGCCATAGGTCCAAACTCAAAGTTTTTGGCGGCCAAGAAAAGCGTCATCGCGATTGTGAAGAAGGCGTAAAAGTTGAATGGGATGGCCTTGCAGAAAAGCGCGATTCCGTTCTCGCCCTCGCTTACAAAGCCGGAGACCGCGGCGGCCCAAGAGCTTATCGGAGCGATGATGCAAATCGGCGCGGCGGTGGCGTCAATCAAGTAAGCCAGCTTGGCGCGCGAAACTTTGTACTTGTCGGTGACCGGCTTCATCACCGAGCCGACTGTAAGGCAGTTAAAGTAGTCGTCGATGAAAATCAAGATTCCCAAAAAGATTGTGGCGATTTGCGCGCCGGCCTTGCTCTTGATGCGCTTTTTGGCCCATTCGCCAAAAGCCTGCGAGCCGCCAGCCTTGTTCATAAGCGCGACCATCGTTCCCAAGACGACAAGAAAAACCAGAATGCCGACGTTCCAACTGTCGCTAAGCTGAGCGATCATTCCGTCCTTAAAAATGTGGTTGAAAAAGCCGGTAAAGCCCGCGGCCGTTCCCACGGCGTAAAAGGCGCCTCCGATAAGAACGCCGATGAACAAAGAAGAGTAAACTTCCTTTGTGAGCAAAGCCAACAAAATGGCGACGATTGCCGGAACAAGCGACAAAAATCCAAAACTTGCTTCCATCCCGTCCTCCTAGTTGGCTGCCTTTGAAAGGTCGGCTAGCAAAGGCTTGGTCACGCCAGCCTTTTCCAAATGCTCGATAACCGCAATCGCGTAGTGAACCGCGTCCAGCGAGTTCGCCGCGCAATAAGTCTTAAGCTCTTTTAACGCTTTAATCGCATCATTGTTTGTCATACAAACTCCTTTTTTTATATTATGCGCCGAGTTTAAGAATTTGGCAAGAGAAATTTTAAAAGAGAGTTTGAGCGGCCGCGCGATAAGGCCGCAGCATATCCGCTTGTCCGCGGCCTCTTAGCTCCAAACCGCCCACAAAAGCAAGGCCGAGGCGCCGGTCGTTAAAAGGGTAAAGGGAAGGCCAAGCTTAAGCCAAGAGGCGAAATTCATAGGCTTGCCTTCTTTTTTTATGATGCCCATGGCAACGACATTCGCGCTCGCTCCGTATGGAGTCAAGTTTCCGCCAAGGCAAGAGCCGACCAACAGCGCGAACATGTACAATTCCGGAGCGCTGCCGACTGATTTTGCCAGGCTTGCGGCGACAGGAAGCATTACGATTATATACGGAACATTGTCAATAAAGCCAGAAAGAATTATCGACACAAGCAAAATCAAGACAAAGGCGCCCAATTTGCTTCCGCCTGTGACGCGCGACAAAAAAGCCGCGAAATCCAAAAGCAAGCCGGACTCGCTTAGCGCGCCAACAACGACGAAAATTCCCATCAAGAAGAAAATCGTTTCCCAATCCAAGCCTTTGACTAATTTCCAAATCTCGCCCGCGGATTTTTTTTGCGAAACAAAATGCCAGGCCAGTCCTATCAAGCCAAGAGCGAGCACATAGGAACCGCTTGCAAACGCAAATTCAATTTTTAGGAAGGAAACAAGCGCAAGGCCAACAATCATCAAAAGCAAAAGAGCGGTCGGAACAAAAGAAATGACTTTTGTTTCCTCAACCTCAATTTTTTCTTTTGCGTTCCTAAAAATAAAATAGAAGAAAAGACAGCCAACGACAAGGCCAATTTGAATGAAAAAGAAAACTGAAATTTTGGAGCCGTGAACAAAGAAATCATTGAACGTATAGCCCGCGAACGACGCGAAAATCATTGAAGGCGGATCCCCGACAAGAGTCGCCGCTCCTTCCAAATTTGACATGACGGCCAAGCCCATCATAAAATTGGCCGGATTAAGCTTTAGTTTTTTGCAAAGCGCCAAGGCGATTGGCGCCATAACTAAAACCGTGGCCACGTTCTCCACAAAAATAGAAATTATTCCCGTCATCGCCAAAATCAAAATTATAGCGACGCCAGCGCTGGGAGAAATTTTTATGATTGAGTCGGCCGCCCGCGACGGAGCCTTGGAATAAATGAAAAGCGCGGCGATTATCATCGAGCCGATGTAAATCATCAGCACATTCCAATTTATCAATTCAAAAAAGGAATGCGTTATCGCGTATGCGCGGCCGCTTCCTTCAAAAACTCTGGCTGGGAAAACCGTTCCAAGCGCCACAGCGATTAAAGCGGCGGCCAATGACCAAACAACCTTCTTGTCTTGAAATGCGATGACAAGCGCATACATAACAAGCGCCAGCGCCAAAACGATAAATTTCATTTTGCGACATCCAAACCAAAATACGCGGCCGAGATATTGGCCAAAGTTCCGTCCGCCTTCATAGAATCAATGGCCCTGTTCATTTCTTCCAGCAACGACTGCGACTCGACGCTTTTCCTGCATGGAATCGCGATTTGAAAAGCGTCGTCCAAAATCGCGGCAATTTTTACAGGCGCGTTAGGATTGTTCTTAACATAATTATAATAAACCAAAATCGAGTTAATCGTTGAATCAGCCCGATTGCTCAAAAGCAATTCCATCGTTTCGTCAAAAGTGTCCACCACAATACTCATCGCGCCGTATTTTTCGCGATGTTGTCATATGTGCTGTACAAAGAATTCGCCGATGTTTTTCCTGCCAAATCCTCAAAGGAATTGATGCCGTTTTCGTCCTTTCTAACTATCAAGGCGGTTTTTTCCACGGCGTAAGGCGTCGTATAATAAAAGCGGTTCTTTCGCTCAGTGGTAATCGCGACGCCGTTTACGATTATGTCGCACTCGCCGTTTTCAAGGCATGAAAACAAACGCTCCCATTCAAATTCCACAAACTTCGCCCTAACGCCCATGCGCTTGCACATTTCCTTGGCGACGTCAACGTCAAAGCCAACCAACCGGCCATGCTCGTCGTGATAGTTCCATGGCTCCCAGGCGCCTTCCAGCGCCACGACAAGCTCGCCCTTCGCCTTAACTTGGTCAAGCAAAGACTTATGGCTAGCCTTGACGCAAGAAGAAAAAAACATGCACAAAGCGCACAAAAACAAAAACAAACTTTTTTTCATATCTCCCTCTATTATTATATCCACATCGCTTCCTGCAACTTGGCAGCCTCTTCCGGCGACAAATTGTCCGAAGCCGTTTTAAATTTAAGCTCCTGGTTCTTAATGCTTACAACCGTTTCGCTGGCGACAGACTTGGTGACAAAAGTGTTTCCGCCAATCACAGAATTTTTTCCAATAACTGTGTCGCCGCCCAGAATCGAGGCGCCCGAATAAATCGTAACGTTGTCCTCAATCGTAGGATGGCGCTTTACGCCTTTAAGCTGCTGGCCGCCGTTTGTGCTCAAGGCGCCCAAGGTGACGCCTTGGTAAACCTTGACGTGTTCGCCAATAACGGTGGTCTCGCCGATGACGATTCCAGTTCCGTGGTCGATGAAAAAATACTTTCCCAGCGTGGCGCCGGGATGGATGTCGATTCCCGTCTTGCTGTGCGCCCATTCCGTCATGATTCTTGGAATCAAAGGAACGCCCAATACAAAAAGCTCGTGCGCCAAGCGGTTGACCGCGATCGCGAAAAAGCCTGGATAAGACAAAATGATTTCCGTCTTGTCAAAAGCGGCGGGATCTCCGTCGTAGGCCGCCTGCAAGTCGCTTTCCAAAAACTCGCGCACGCGGGGAATCCTGTCAAAAAACTCATGGGTCACAAGCCGAGAGCGCTCGCGCAGCTTTTCCTCCGCCGCGTCCTTGTTGTCGGGAAGCTTTTTTAGCGCCAAGAAAATCTGCTTGTTCAAAACCAGCGTCACTTCGCGGCACAAGACAGAAACATAACTTTCAAGGTCGCTTACTTTATATTCGCGCTCGCGGAAAAATCCAGGAAAAAGAATCTTAAAGAATTTTTCTATCAAGCCTTGTATAAGGCCGACGTCGATTTCCACCTCGTCGTCGGTCTTATTGATGAAAAAACCTTCTTTTTTATAATGCCCAAGTATTCCACGGATGGAACTTGTCTCTAGCATTTCATAACTTTTCGGCATTATCCTAGAATAGCGCTTTTTTAATTATTTTTCTAGTCTATTCACCAAATAGGGAATCGCCTTTTCAAACTTTACGCCGTAAAAGTGCGAATCGTCGCCAAGAGTCTTTTTCATGGACTCAACGACAAAATCCGCGGCGATCGAAGCCGCCTCCAACGCGCTCTTGCCACGCAAAAGCGAGCCTGCAAAGGCCGAAGCGTAAACGTCGCCCGTTCCGTGCATCGCGGCGGGCAAGCGCTCGTGGAAGTAGTACTCAATCTTTTTTCCGTCAGAAACCGCGGCGCCCAATTTTGAAGGCTCGTAGCTTACGCCCGTAATGACGACATTTTTGGCGCCCAGCTTGTGCAAGCCGGCGATCGTCTTTTCGATATAGGCTTGGTCGTAGCCGCTTTCGATGTATTCCTGGCCAAGAAGGAAGCTGGCTTCCGTCAAGTTAGGAAGAACATAGTCCGCCTCGGCGACAAGCTTTGCCATTTCCTTGGGAAAGTCCGCGTCAAAGCCGGCGTAAAGCTTTCCGTTGTCGGCCATGGCCGGGTCAACGATTTTTACGGCGCCTGGACGGGCCGCCTTTTTAAAGATGTCAAGAATGTGCGGAATCTGCGCCTTGGAAACATAGCCTGTGTAAAAGGCGTCAAAGTCGATTTTTTCTTTTATCCACTGGTCAAGGATTTTTGGCATTTCATCGGTAAGGTCGCGGAAAGTCCAGGCGCTAAAGCCTTTTCCTGTATGGTTTGAAAGAACGGAACTTGGCAAAATACCGGCCTCGATTCCGCACGCGCTGATAATCGGAAGGGCGACAGTAAGCGAGCACTGTCCAACGCAAGAAATGTCCTGAATTGTTAAAAGTCTGTGATCCTGAGCCATAAAAAAGCCTCCTTTTTTTTCAAAAGTATAATGAAAAATTATTCCTCTGTATATACCTTTTTTAATACAATTTTGTTATAATCAACGATAAGGTTTTTCTATAAAAAAGATGGAGGCGGCCCTTTGCAAAAATTTCAACTTCTTTACCAAGACCAAAACATCGCGGTCATTTGCAAAAGCTTTGGCCTTTTGAGCGTCCCCTACCCAGGCTGCCGCGCCAAGACCGCGCTTGACATGTTGGAAGAAACGATGAGAAAGCGCGGAACCTTTTCCTCAAAGCATAGGCCATTCGCCGTACACCGTTTGGACAAGGACACAAGCGGAGTGATGATGTTCGCGCTTAACGAACGCGCGCAAAAAACGATTATGGATTTCTGGCAAACGATGGTCACCCAGCGCCTTTACCGCGCCGTCGCCGAAAACCCGCGCGGAGCCGCGCAAAAGCTTCCAGACGAGGGAACGATTGACAGCCCCCTTGCCTACAACGCCTACAACATCGCCTACGTTCCCAAAGGCGCGGCAAGCGGCAAGGACGGCGCGAAGAATGGCGGCAAATTAAAAACGGTTTCGGCGCGAACCAACTACAAGATAATCGCGCGCGGAAAACAATTCACAATGTTCGAGCTTTCGCTTGACACCGGCCGCAAGAACCAAATCCGCGCCCACTTGGCAAGCCTTGGATTTCCGCTTTGCGGCGACAAAAATTACAGGGCCAAGACGAACCCTTTTGGCCGTCTGGCCCTGCACGCGCGCGTTTTGGAATATGTCAATCCGTGGACAAAAGAAAAGCAGCGCTTCGAAGTTCCCGAGCCGCCGGACTGGCTCAAATTTTGTAGCTGTCAATCAAGCCAAGAACGTCCTTGTTAAGCTTCGCGTTGTTCTCTGATTCCACGGAAGACTTTTTCGCCTGCTTTAGAATTTCACCAACTGAATTCTTTATGCTCGCCGTAAGAATTGTGATTTCGCTGGCCGAAGTCCTAAGCTCGTCCATGCGCGAGAAAACCTTCTCGCTTTCCTCTTGCATTTCTTTGCTGGCGGCTTGAATTGAGTCGGAGGAAGAGTCGACGACTGACATTGAGTCAAGCAATTTCTTGGCGCCTTCCTGCTGTTCGTCCACGCTGGCCAAAACCTCAGAAAGCATCGACTGGATTTCTCCGATCCTTGTGTCCAAGCTTTGGAACGAAGAAAGCGAAAGCTTTGACGCGTCAACGATTCCCGTAATCGCCTCTGTAATCGACTTGATCAAATCGCCGATGCTCTTTGACTGCTTGGCCGAACTTTCGGCAAGGTTACGGATTTCGCCGGCGACAACAGCGAATCCTTTTCCCGCCGCTCCGGCATGGGCCGCCTCGATTGAAGCGTTCATGGCCAGCAAGTTTGTTTGGCTGGCGATGCTTCGAATGACGGAATTGGCTTCCTTTAGGCGGCCGGCTTGCGCCTGGATTTCGCCGACCTTGTCCACAACCGTCAGCTGGTCCTTTTGTCCAGTCTTTGAGTCGTTGACCAAAAGCTCGTACTTTTGCGAAATTCTGGAAACGTTTTGGTCAATGCTTTGTATATTGGACGAAATTTCATTCACATGGCCTGAAATGTCGCCTATCGCCTCGGCCTGCATTCCAATGCGCGACGCCAAAAGCCGCATCGACTGGTTGACGTTGGAACTGCTGTCGGCGACCATGTCCATAGTCTCGTTTTGGGCTTTTGCCCGCGCGCTGATTTCTTCGATTCGCTCCGTCGTTCGCTGAACGTCGCCGATCGTAGACTGTGAATGGTCGTCGATTTCCGTTCCATAATAAACAAGCGACGCGACAGACTCCTTGATTTTTCTGAACATGTTGGCAAGGCTTTCCATAAGCAGGTTGCAGTCTTGGGCCAGAACGCCAATCTCGTCGTTGGACTTGACCGGAATTTTCGCTGACAAATCCGCCTTTCCGACAGCGATGCAATTGATTTCGTCGGAAACTTTTTTAATGCGGCCAAACAAAACGCCAAGAGCCATGTTCACAAAAAAGACAACCAAGACAATCAAGGCGACGGAAATGACCGCGATAAAAAGAACCAGCCTCGCGATTGAAGCGCGCAGGCCGCTGGCGTCGTAGTCAGCCGCCACAAAGCCGATTGAGCGGCCGTTTTCCACAATCGGCGCGAACACGGTTATAAGCCAGCCCCAGCCTTCCTGCTTTTCCATTTTGCCGGCTTGAACCGTTCCTGTCGACATCGCGAGCAAGGCGGGCTCGCCGTAATTGTCCTTTGTTTCAAGCGTTCCCAGCGGAGAAAAATTCTCCTCGTCGCTTGGATCGCAGGAACCGTCAACGACATACATGTACTCGTTGTCGTTGACTGGAATCATCGTGTAAAAATATTTGGCGGAAGTCGTTTCCTTCATCGCAAGCAAGCCTTCGTGAAGGTTCCTAAAGCGCAGCGAGTCGGGGTTTTGGTCTTCTATGACCCTGCGAAAGCCTTTTATGTTTTCGTTAATGAATTTGGCTCCGTTCTTAACAAGGGGCTTTCCTTCGGCGACAAAAATGTCGACGCAAATTTTGGAGGCCCGGTAAATCGCCAAGTTCGAAAACAAGGCAATGGCAACCGCGAAAGAAGCGGAAATGAAAATGGTGAATTTCACACGCAAAGAGAGTGTCTTCATGAAAATAAATTATAAAACATAAAATTGACTTTTTCAAGTTTTTTCTTGATAATTAAGGAATGATAAACCCTAACAAACTTTTTCAACTGGCGGGCGGCCAGCAAAGGCGAAAGCTTGCCCTTTGCTTTGGCGCCTTGGAGCGCGACATTTTAGGAATCGCCGAAAAAGGCTCGGAATACAATTTTTCGTCAATGGCCCGCGCGGACTACATAAAGGCCTTGTGCCGCGTCTTTTTGCAAGACCCAAAAATTTCGCCGGAAGCCGCAAAAAAAATAACGGACGCGATAAAGTCGGAGCCGATGGACGAGCGGCTGGCCTGCAATTTGGCCCGCAACGAGCTTCTTGCCATAATCGGAACCTTTCCCGCCGAATGGGACTTGATCATCGCGCCACACCCAAACGCCGGGCCGGAAGGAACGGTGGCAAAGCGCGGCTTTTTTCCAGGCCTTTGCGTTTACGCCGAAGACATCCGCTCGCCCTTTAACCTGGGCTCTATCTTTAGAACCGCCGAAGGCTTGGGCACCGAAAAGCTTTACCTTAGCCCTGGCTGCTGCGACCCGGCCCACCCCCGCTCGCAAAGAAGCGCGATGGGCTGCATCGAAAGCTTGCCTTGGGAACGCGCCTCGCTTGACGAATTGCCGCAAGACAAAAATATTTTTGTCCTTGAAACAGGCGGAACTCCAATCGATGAATTTGAATTTCCAAAAGAAGGAATTTGCATAATCGGCTCGGAGGAACTGGGAGCCAGCCCGCAAGCGCTTGCAAAGGCCTCGTATGGCCGCGTGACGATTCCGATGAAAGGCCTAAAAGCCTCGCTCAACGTCGGCGTAGCCTTTGGCATTCTCATGCAAAAATGGGTGGAAGCGCTGTAAAAACAGCCGCCGTTCCTACTCGTCGCGCTCTTGCTTGTGGAAAGCGTCAAACAATTGCTTTGAGATTTTTTGGAACTGGCTTTCGTTTGTAAGCTTGAATTCCTTAAGCACGTCCACGTCGATTTGATAGAAGGCCACTTCCTCTTTTTGGTAGTGGGTCATCAAATCGGCCAAGTACACCACGTGAACCAATTTTTTCACTTCTTCGGGAGCGGAATCAGGCGCGTGGTGGTAGCGGATCGCGCTAACGATTACGTCAGGGAAATTCCAGTTTTCGGCGACGCGCGCGCCAATCTCCGCGTGGTTTACGCCGGCCACAAGCTTTTCAAAAATTTCCGCAGAAATGTTTTTTTCGACGCTCATCTTGCGGACGCCGTTGATAAAGTCCGGATGGCTGGTCTCAAAAATGATTTTTCCCATGTCGTGAAGCAAGCCGCAAACATAGGCGTCCTCGACGACATTGCGGTTGCCGGAGAAAAAGTTTCGCGCCAAGTTGTAGGAATAAAAAGCGACTTGGTAGGCGTGCGCCCACAAGTCTTCCTTGCCTCCGCCAACCTTGGCGAATGACTGAACCGCGCCGATGGAAAAAAGCAAGTTCTTGATTCCGCGCAAGCCAACAAGCTTTACCGCGTCGTAAATGCTGGAGCAAGGGCTGGCCAAGGCAAAGGCCGCGGAGTTCACCAACTTAAGCAGCTCGGCGCTAAGCGAAACGTCGTTTGAAATTTGCATCGCGATGTCGCTCATCTTTGAGTCAGGGTTGCTCAAAAGGCGGTTTATGGCTGAAATGTTCTCAGGGAATTGCGGAAGCTCCTCAATGACCTTGACAAATTCGTCGGAGATAAAGTCAATCTCGTCCTGGGTCTTTTTGTTCAGCGGAAGAATTATGCGCGTGATCGTCTCGCCGTTCTCGCAGATGACCTGGAAATTTTCCTCGGTAAGGCCGATTTTTTCCAGCATCAAAATCATGATGACAAGGCCAAGTCCCGCGCCTTCGGAATTGTCTATGATTTGCTCCAGCGCCTGCTCGACAGAAGTGTATTGCTGCGCGCGCGAAAGCTTGTCGTGAATGCGCTTGTATTCAAAAATCGTCAAGTCGGAATTGTTGCGCACTTCGATTTTTATCTTGTTGTTGCGGTACTGCAATATCAAGCGGATGTATAGGCCGGCTTTTTTTTGCAGGCTTAAAAAGTAGTTGATGTCGTCAAGGGTGTCGGTCTTGAAAGTCTTCATTCCAAGCTCATAGTCGGCTTGGTTCGTGATGTCCAGCTTTTTAAACTTAAAGTAAACGCGCTTAGTGTTTGCCTTCTTTGCGTTTGTAATCAACTCGCTCAAACAATAGGAAAGGTATTCTATCATTTGAGTTTGATCCAGCTCTTCCAAAAAAACGCGAAGAATGTCGTCCATGTACACTTCCATTTCGTGCGGAAGCGTATATGTTGTAAGAGAAAGCGGAATGCCCGCGTTTATCGCTGTCCTGACTTTGTTTCTGTCTACCTCTACCCTCTTACCCTGGGCCGCTGGCATAGTTCGCTCCGATTATAAAAAGTATTTCATATTTTAACGCTTTTGCGCCAAAAAAGCAAGCGAAACGCGTCGCATTAGTTGAACAAATTCAACAAACTAAAAATGGCAAACGAGCCGCCGGCGGAAAAAATGGGCGCTCCCTTGGACTTGGTTCTTGAAGCGCTAGAGGCTCAAACGACGGTTTCCCCAGTAAACTAGGCTTGCCAACAATCTTTCGCAAGCCACAAAAAGCGGGGCATCCAACCATACAATACAAAAATTAAGCAAATACCACAATCTTGACAAGCCGTCAAAATCGTGCTACACTCAGACTGGCATTCGCGACATGGGTGTCAAGCCCCCAAAACTCGACCGGCCGAAAGGCTGGAATAATCGAATTGGAGGCGCGCTATTGAGTTTGTATGAAATAGCGATGGTGGCTTTGACCGCCATCAAAATTATCTACGACATGCTTAGCGACCTTCTCCGTAGACGGAAAAGTAGCGAGTAAAAAAATAGCCCACCCTGCCGTATTGCGTACACAGGATGGGCTAATTACCCTAAATGTGGGGGCAAGACGCGTGTCGCGAATGCCGCCTTTCTTTTTAAACTATACACCCGCCCTGGCATTTTGTCAAGGCCAAAAACAATAGCGCTCTCGGGAGAATCGCATGGCCTTTCTCGCGGTTGCGCCTTTTAGGGCTTAGCGATTAGCCTAACGCGCAAAGCGAGCGGCCCCATCGTCAGCGAAGAATTATAAATCATCCACTAAAACAATATTCGCTTCTGAAACTTGCTTAAGCTGGGAATCATTTGTAAAAAAAATATCGCAGTTATAATAAACGCTTGTGGAAATATGAAGCGCATCCATACCCTTCAAAGCTGGATATTTTGCTCATCTACTCTTCCCTTAGCTGCCGAACATACTCCAAGGTTGAAGCGCCTTCAGGAACAGACTTTGACGCGCCTTTCATATATGATTTTATCTCAACAAGGGAGCGCCGCTTGCGAACTGGAATAAAATCGTCAAGAAATGTTATGATGACTTTTTGGTTGGGCTTTACAGCTACATTTCCCTGAGTGACATAATTGTTTCCGTCATAATAACCGTTTATCGCTAACATCGAGGCCTCCTTGCCATTATTATAGCGCACTGCGTGTGGTTTTGCTAGTGGTAATGACAGCGCTCTCAAGAGCGCAAGTGAATAACTTCCTTGCCATAATGACACGAAGCGGCAGAATATTCACTGCCCGCTTCGCGCGGACTTTTGCGTTTGGAAAGGCAGGTCGCTCGCTTCCGCATGCCAAGCCGCGCCCGCGTCCTAGGCTTGCCGCCCATCCAAAGCTATAAACAACAACCCGGGCGGACTATTGCGGGTGTATAATCCCTTATACACCCGCAAAAGCGACGAGTCAAGGCTTTAAGCGCAAGCGCGCCTTGACCGTCGCTACGGCGCGTTGCGGACCACGCGCAAGCCATAGCGACCGTTTTGTATATATACAGGTTGAGTGTGCCGGCCAGAAACTGAACAGAATTGAGGCTGACTGGTCCAGCCGCCGCCGCGGTTGACGCGGTAAATGTCAGAAACATAGATGGACGAAGAGCCGGTCGCGGGGCCTTTAGGATCTGTCACGTTGCCGTCGTTGTCATACTGGTTATCGTCATGAAAATCCCAGCACCATTCCCAAACGTTTCCGCTCATGTCATACAGGTTGTAACTGTTCGCCTTCTTTTTCTTCCCCTCATTTGTTTTGGAGCTCGCGTTGTCATTCCACCAAGCGTAGTCGCCGAGGGCATTGGTTCCGTTGTAACCCGCGAAAACAAACGCGCTTGGGTCAGAGCTGTCGCCGTAGCCGTCCCAATTGGGGTTGTCCTTGTAGCTTCCAAGCGCGGCGTATTCCCATTCCGCTTCGGTGGGAAGGCGGTAGCCGTTTTTGCTCCAGTTGCAAGTCGGCTTGTTCCAATCCGAGTTTTCTGTTGTAGGTATGCTGGCAAAATCAAGCGTCTCCCAATCCGTAACGCCGTTCACGCTGTAGCAAGGGTCAAGGTGTTCCGCAATGCTGCGCTTGTTGCAATAAGCGATTGCCTGGTACCAGTTGACACCGTAGACCGGATTGTTGTCGCCCAATCCATAGTCCGAGGGAGGGTTAGTCGGGGGAACGCACGTTTCTTCTTGCGTTACGCCCATTACGTCAGACCATTCTTTTTGGGTGACTTCGTGGTTGCAGATGTAAAAGTCTTTGGTCAATGTTACAGTGTACACTTTGCCGCTCGTTACGGCGGCAGCGTCCGCGGCGCGGATATAGCTTCCGTGAGTGATAAGGACAAGGCCTGCCGGATCCTCTCCAGCCACCGTCCAGCCGGTGGGAATGCCGCTTGCGCTGTCAATTGTCCAGCCTGTCATGCTAGGCGCCTTGGTGAAGGTGCCGGTAGAAGCGACGCCGCTAAGCCAATTACTTGTACAATTACTCGCGCTGATGTCTGTGGCAAGGCAGGTCACGCTGTTAAGGCTTGTACAACCCTGGAACATTGAGCGATAACAAAATATTGCCAGCGTTGTCGCAGGAAGGGCCGGCGCCGTCATAAGGCTTGTACAGCCAAAGAACATTGAGGCATAACAATAATTTGCCAGAGTAGTCGCAGGAAGGGCCGGCGCCGCTGTAAGGCTTGTACAGCCTTCGAACATATTGGTATAACAATAATTTGCCAGAGTAGTCGCAGGAAGGGCCGGCGCCGCTGTAAGGCTTGTACAACCATTGAACATATAGTTATAACAATTATTTGCCAGCGTTGTCGCAGGAAGAACCGGCGCTGCTGTAAGGCTTGTACAGTCTTGGAACATACCGTAATAACAATAATCTTTCATTGTTGTCGCAGGAAGTTCTGGCGCTGTCGTAAGGCTTGTACAGCCACGGAACATTGAGTAATAACAATACCGTGAAAGCGTTGTCGAAGGAAGTTCTGGCGCTGTCGTAAGGCTTGTACAGCCATGGAACATTGAGTGATAACAATACTCTGTCATTGTTGTCGCGGGCAAAAGCAAATCATCCCCTGTCTTGTTTTTAATGTGGGCGTTGTCCTTAAACAACCGGCAGAATGTGTAAGCGTCAGTAAGCGCTGTTTCGCTTTCAAAGCCCGCGCTCTTTACAAGACTCATGATGTTTCCGTAAACATAGCAATCCGCGCTGCAAGCGATATTGCTGCAAGCTGACGTGACTGTACTTGTGGCGTACGCCTCGTTGTCGCCGTAGAACTGGACTTTGTCGCCAATGTTATCAAGCGTTATAGTTCCTGTCGCGGCGCTTGCGATTGTTTGCTCCGTTCCGCCGTTGACCCTTTAGGTGACGGGGCCTGCCGCCTTGTTGTCAAATGTCACCACCGCTCCGGCTTGGGCCGCTTCCAAAGTCAAGGGCGTGTATTTGGCGCCGGCTCCAAAGGGCAAGGTGGTGTCGTAGGTTACGCCGCCAACAACGGCCTTGCAGTAAAGCTCGTATTGGCCTTCGGACAGGTATGTTGCGGCCACTTCTTGCGCGTCGGCGGAATAAACGGGCGTTCCGTATTGCAAAATCTTTATTTGCGCGGATGTCGGCGTTACGTATGTCGGAGTTCCGCTGGAGTTGTCGATTACGTTAAAGCGCGCCTTTTCGCCCGACGCGCTTGGCGTTCCAATCTCAAAGAGAATATTCGCGCCAAGGTTCACTGTCACGCCGCCCGCGATTGACTTGTCAACCAGCTTTCCGCAGGGAGGCGTGGCCGCGCCGTCGTATTCCAGGCTTAGCGCAGTTCCGCTTGTGGCAAAGCAATTGACTTGCGCCTCGGTGATTGAATGCGCTGAGCCCGCGCCGTCGTCGTAGCCCAAGACAACAACGGAGCCTGCGACAAAGGGATTTGTCGCTGCAGGGCCTACGGGGCCCATATTAGGCGCGACAGGAATTTGCGCGGCGCCGGTCGCAAGGGCAAAGTCTTTCGCAACTTGAATCGGATTCATGTTGCTGTCCAAGAAAATGTCGCTGTCAATGTTTATCGATCCGTCAAGAATAAGATGGCCTGCGTAATCGCAATAGATTCCGCTTCCATCCTTTTCAGCCGCGCATCTTGTAACAACCGCATTCTTCAAAATCAATGTTCCGTTGTTGTAAATGCCGCCGCCGTTTGCGCTGTTGTCATCAGCGCGGCAGTCTTGAACGGTAAGATTTATAGCGGTCAACTTGGCGCCGTCGGAGACGCAAATGCCGCCACCGCTTCCGCCATCGGAAACATAGCAATCCTTTACGGTAAGGTTTTCCGCATCGACTTGGGCGTTGTTTCCTAGGTAAAGTCCGCCGCCCGCTATGTTGTTGTTGCAATCGCTGATTGTGACGTCATTGAATTTAACGCCCACCAAGTTAGAGCCGACATCCACGTCGCCCCAAGTTGAGAACTCTATTTTCTCGAACGTCGTCACCGCGCGCACATTAAATACTTTATCTGTCGCGCCCGTAATTTTCTTTTGCGTCGTGTCCGCGCTCTTTATCGTAAGGCCGGGATAGGCGGCGGGAATTGTAAGCGCCGCCGTTTCCGACGTGTCGTTCTTAACGATAATCGTGCTGTTGGCCAAAGAAACTTTTGACAAAGCGTATGCAAGAGTCTTGCAGGGGCTGGTCTTGGTTCCGCTTCCTTCTTCAGTGGCGTTTCCGTCAACGTAAATTGTGGCTGTCTTTAGAACGCCGTAGTTGCCGCTTGCCGCGACCGCCCAGGCCTCGCCTTCCGCGTCGTCTTTTACCGCAAACTTGACCGATTCCGACGTCGCCAAATCGCCGCTTGCAAATGATATGACTTGCGTGCCTAGGCCATATTCTTCAGGCCATATTGTGGCCACAGGAAGTTCCGCAGAAGTCAAGGCGGCTTTGACGCGAATTATGGCCACATTGCCGCTGGAATTTTTTGCAAGGTATATGCAGTTGTCCACAACTTGCGCTCCGCCGCTCATAATAAAGCCTGCGCCCATACCGTCGTCAGTTTGCGCGACATAGGCGCCGATTTCGTTGCCGGAAATTTTTCCGCCGCTCATGTCAAAATTGTTTCCTTCGCCTTCAAGAAGGCGAACGCCGCAATCTGTGTGGCCGCTGATTTGGCCGCCGGTCATAGTCACCCACGCTCCGCCTGAGGGGTTGTCAATATACACGCCGCTTTCGTCATTGTCGCAGATTTTTCCGCCGTTTATTTTTAGAGTACTGTTCTTATGGTAAATTCCGTCGCCTTGGCTTGCGGCGTGGTTTTCGCTGATTTCTCCGCCGTTAATTTGAACCTGATAAGCGCTGCCCAAGTCTGTGTAAAGGCCGCCGCCGTTATCGGCGCTGTTGCCGCTGATTTTTCCGTCTTCTATTGAAAGGCTTGCGCCATTGGCAATATTGATTCCGCCGCCGTTTCCGCTGGCTGTGTTGCCGCTGATTTCGCCGGCTTCCATTTTAAACGTTCCGCCATACGCATAAACGCCGCCGCCCTCGCCCTTGTTTGAGGCATCCAAATTAACGGCGCTGTTGCCGCTGATTTTTCCGCCGGTCATCGTAAAAGTCTTTCCGCTGGCGTTCAAGCATATTCCGCCGCCTTGGCAAGAGGAGGTCGCGCCTTCTTTGTTTGCAACATTGCTCGCAATCTCGCAAGTGTCGTCCATGGTGGAATTTCCGCCGCCAGCGAAAATGCCGCCGCCGCGGCTGGCAAGATTATTCTTTACTACACAGGCTGTTAAGTCCACGTCGGCCCCAATGTAAATGCCGCCGCCATATACAGCCGCGTAGTTGTAGCTTATTGTGTTGCTTCCGTTAAGGGTCAGCTCTCCGGTTCCCGCAATATAGATTCCGCCGCCGCTGCTAGTGGCCTTGTTTGAATGCTTTGTGTCGGCGGCTTGGGCGGCCTCTGAGGCTTCCGCTCCGATAAGGCAGTCCTTAAGCTCCGCTTGACCGGCCGTGTAAATCGCGCCGCCGTAACTAGCCTCGCAGCCGCTTACCGCGCAATTTGTCAAGACCGCTTTGGCGCCGTCTTCTACTAATAAGCCGCCGCCGTTTCCAGAGACAGCCTCTCCGTTTGTAATCGAGCAGTTTGTAAGGTTTGCCTGGCCCGCCGAAATTTCAAAGCCTTTTACACGGTCAAAATTTATGTAAGAAAAACTCAGGTCGCTCGCGCTTGCGGTCAAGCCATAAGTAACGGCGCCGTCAACTTTATATAACGCGCTTTGGTTTGTTCCGATGACCCTGATTTTTTTTGAGCTGGCAATAGCGACGTTTTGCGTCAAGCTTATGTTGTCTTGGACGTAGATTTTCACGCCGTCAGTTGGAACCGATATCAAGGAATCCGCGATGGCAAAGGCGCGTCCAAGCGTTGCGACAGGGTCAAACTGCGTTCCGTTGTTGGCGTCGGACGCGGCCGTTCCCGTTCCAATTCCGACGCCGCCGACATAGACCACCGACTGCTGGTATTTTGTTATGACGCTGTCGCTGACATTGACAGAGCCGCCGCTTATGTAGGGCGCGCTTCCGTCAATTTTGTTTGTCGTGATGTTTGAATAAATTTGAACGGTCTGGTCCAAGCGCATTATCGTCGCGCCATTAGCCGAAAGGAATTCCGCGACAAGGTCGTATTCTCCGGGAACAAGAGTTCCTAGATCAGAGGACGCCGCTGAGTCAAGAGTAAAAGTTCCAGAGGCAGGCGCCGTGACAGTTCCCGCGAGCGGAGAGCCGCCGGATTTTTTTTGCAGCGAATAGCGTATGCTGGCGATTCCAGCCGTTGTGGAATAATTCAGCGTGAGCGAAAGAGAGCCCGGCACGGAAGGGTCTTGCAAGTAGCTTAGCGAGAACGAAAGGTTTGCAAGCGGATTGTCTTCGTCCAAAACAAGGGGCGAGGCTGTTGTCTTGCTTAAGACGACATTTGAGGAAGAGTCCAGCGCGTCGGCGCGGACGGTCCAAGTTCCGTAGTCAAGGTCAATGCTGAACGTAACGCCAGCGCCGCCTGACGACACAGTTCCGTTTATCGGAGAACTTTGCGGAACCTCTGTTCCGTCGGACTTTGTTCCCCAAGCGTAAACCGCGTAGCTGGATGCGGAAGTAATTACGTCGGCCGCTGTTGGAACGACGCTTGCCGAAACGCCGGAATCTTTTTCTATCGTTCCGCAAACGCGGGCCTTTCCAATTTTGGCCTGGACAAGAGTTCCGCCGGACTGGGGCTGCGAAAAAAGAGACGCCGAGGAATAGTCGTCGCCCATGTTGCTGCAAGAAAAAAGCGATACGGACGCAAAAAGAGCCGCCGCAAGCGCCGCCCCGCAAGAGAATGCCCTCACTGTCCTAAAAAAGCCTTTGTTAGCCAAAAACTCGCCCTTTCTTATATATAAATATCGGCTTTTAACGCCCAAACGGCGCGCTTTTCCGACGAAAAAACGCCCGCCTTTTTTTGCGCGTTTGGTTTTAATTATACAACAGAAAGGGCAAAAAGTCTAGGAATTCACGCAAGCGCCCCTTTCCTCCGCATTAATTGCTGACATCTATCTCCACTTCGCCAGAGTATGTGGCGCCGCCGTAAACCGCGCTTATCTTCATTATATATGTTCCGTCAGCAAGCGCTGACAAGTCCATCGCGTTAGTGGCGGAAGTCATTCCGGTGTAGGCGTTAAGGTAGTAAAGCTTTATCGTCCAGGCCGTCACTTCGCTTGTGATGTCGGTCGTCGTTCCGCCCATCGAAGTCGCGCTGGCCGTGACGGTGTAAACGCCGGCCGAGCCCGCGGCGGCAAAGCTTACGCTGTAAATGTCGCCGATGCCGATTGAGCCGCCGCCTGTGGCTAGAACCGCTTCAGTTTTTCCCGTGTTGTAAAGGACTGCGAATCCAGCCGCGTCGCTTTCAAAGTGAAGCGCCGGCGCGTCAGTGATTCCGCTGGCCGCGTAGCCGCTTGTGATTGTGACAGGACTTCCGCCAGAGGGAGGAGTGGCCGTTGTAACGCCGACTCTAGTTCCCTCAAGGCCGTCGGAAGAAAGCTTTATTGTTTGTCCCAGAGCAAGGCAAACGTTTTTGGCAACGCCGCCGTCAGTGTTTCCTGTGATGGTTACATGGTCCTTTATCAACAAGGTTCCGCCTGTAACGCGAACCGCTCCGTTGGCCGCTGCCGTCACGTTGGTAATCTTTACATGGCGCAAGGCAAGCGTTCCGGTGGAAAGGTCAATGACAGAGCCGGAAGCCAAGCCCAGTTCGACGGGCTGTATTATTGTTCCGGTCTCCGGATCGCAGCCGACGATGTTGTAATAGGCGCTTGAATCTCCGACAGTTATGGAGCCGGTCATGTCCGTAAAGTCGCCCATAATGTAAATCGTGTTGGCGCTCTTGTCGGCCGCGCCGTTTGCGTCAAGTATGTTCATGGCGCGGTCAATCGTGGGAACTGGATTGTCGCGCGCTCCCGTTCCGCTGGCTGGAGCGCCGCTCTTTACGTAAACTTTTGTGGCAACGACATTGTAAATAAGGCTAACAATGCCGGAAGACTGATAATATTCTTTTTCCGCAAAGAAAGCAAAGTTGTTTGCGCCCGCGTTTTCGAGCTTTATCTCTACTGGACTGGGATCGGTAGAGAGAGAATGCGTAGATCCCGTCCAAGTCAAATCCGCGTTTTGCGGGCTTGTGACTGTGACCACAGTGTCTTGCGCGAAGTTCGCGGCGCTGCTTGGGTCAGGGTCTGCGACTGGGGCGTCAAGCTGCTTTCCTGATATGTAAAGCGACCTAGAAATGCCGGTGCCCATCCAGCCACTCTTTGAGGCGTAAATGCTGACATAGTAATACTTTGATTGTCCGTCAGTCTCAGGGTACAAGTGGAAGGTTGTGGCGCCCTCGCAGCTTTCGGTGTTGCCGTTTATGTCAGCGATAACATTGTCGTCCGCGTCCCTAACATGAAGGTAAAGGGTCGCGTCAGGAACGTTGGCCGGGGGATTGACGGTAAGCTCTATGTAAGGCTGCTCGAATGTGTTTTCCAGCATGTACGCTGTTTCGGGAATGTTGCAGGTAAGCGGATCCATCATTTGCACTCGCGAATTAACCAAATTCCAGGCTTCCAAGCCCGCTTGGTCGCGAAGAACCAAATGCAATTCAAAAATGTCAAGGCTCAAAATGTTTTTTACGTCAGTGGTGACATAATATGGAGTTCCGCTATAATATGTCGGATCAAAGACCGGCCCGTTGGGGCAAGTCGGCTCCAGCGTTCCTGGCGCCACGGTGTCAATCTTCCATCCCTTGTCTTCAGTTCCTACAGTTATCGCGCCGTTGGAATATTCAAATTTATGGATAGTGTTTGTCCGTTCGTCCCTAATAAAAAACGCGTTGACGTCAATCGGCATATTTTCAGGAAGAATGAAACAAATAATCATCCGCTCGTCGTCGCCTGACAATATTTGGCTAATCGCATTACTTAAGCCTGGCGGCGGCCCGTTGACCCTTATCGCGCGGGTGTCGTAGCTTTGTCCGTAATTGTCGCTTACGCGCGTCAAGAAAATTTTTGGCGAGATGTCTCCGAAGCCGCCATAATCCATATTGCGGGAATCGATGAAAGCGGCCGGATATGTGACCGAAAGCGAAGTGTTTGAATTTACAGAAATTTTTATTCCCTCGGCGTCAGGGTTTTCGACTCCGGCCACGCCAAGAGACGCGGAAATTTCAAAGTCGCCGGGATTGTCTATTTCGTAATTAACGACAAGGTCGCTAGGATTAGAAGTCGGACCCAAATATTGCATTGGAGACACATTTTCCCAACCGTCCATTTGGACAACATAGCCGTTTTTATAATCAAAGGCAACGTTCTTGACCGTTGCGATGTCGCCGTATTTTTTTAGGAATTCATAGGGCTCCGCGTCCATATTGCAAGAGAACAAGCAAATGGAAGCGAACAAAACAAATATAGAAGAGAAAAAGAGGCTTGCAAAACGAATGGACTTGCATTTTGTCAAAATCTTCCTCCTACGCTGACAGAAGGATACGCCATTCCAACCGACATGTCCTTGAACTTGGAGTAAATAAAATCTACATCCCCTTCTACATAAAAATGCTTGGCGAATATATATTGTATAGCCAAACCGCCTCCGAAGGCAAGCGCGGAACCGTTAAAGTTATAGCTGCTTTGGCCGGTGTGCTTGTTTTCAAAACAAGCGTCCATCATAAAGGACATTCCCGCGCCTCCGTGAATGTCAAGGATAATTTTTTCTGGCTTAATGGCCTTTTGATAGGCCAAGCCGCCAAGCGCCGTTATGTAATGTCCGCTGAACTTGTAGTGCGTTGCGTCCGCTTTTAGCATGGAATAATATCCGCTTCCAAACAAGCCAAAATTTCCCATCTTTGCATTCAAGAGCATAAAGGTTAGGCGCCCGGAGCCGCTTATAGGATAGACGGAAGATTTTCTATAATGGCTAAGGGGGCTGTTCAAAGCGTCCAATGTAATTGAATAGCCGACTCCGCCAGAAAAATGGAAATCAAAATAGACGTCCTTGTTTTTTCTAATTTGAATCGTTCTTGAGATTACGCTAAGGCCGCCTGGGTTTTGCGCGTAGATTTCGTACTTTCCTTCGTCTATGTCGTTTATGTCAAACTGAACCTGAGCGCTTTTTCCGTCCTCGCTAAGGCTTATGACTTTTCCGTAGAGGATTTTCGGCGGCTCAACGTCTTTCTTTTCCATCGTGAAAATAGTCTTTTCGTTCAAGTTGCTTCCGTTAAGGGTGAACGTTCCGTCAGCCTTTTTTGAGCTAAGGTAAGTTGTCTCTGTTTGCAAGTTATCGATTTTTGGCTGGAGCGCTTTTAGAACTTCAAAATTTTGCCAGCGCGAGCTCTTTTCCAATTGGTCAAACAAGTTTATTACGCCAACCTGAAAGCGGTATTGGCCGGCTTCGAGCGAAACCTCGATGCGGTTTTCCGTCAAGTCTTTTTCCAAAACCTGAACCCAGCCCGCGTCGGTCAATCGCTCTATTGTAATGCGGTAATTTTTAATGTCGTTGATTTTGTTCCAGCTTAACTTTTGGACAAAGCTGTACTGGTTGTTCTCGTCTTTGGTGATGTAGTAGTTAAGCCCTTCCGCGGGCTCTTCGATCGCCGAAATTTCGTAGCGCGATTCCTTGTGGTCAACGCTCTTGGGCGCTTCTTCAGCCGCGCCTTTGTCCGCCGCTTCTTTTTCAGCGTCGGACAAATCAACCATCGTCTCTTGCCCCCATGCAGGGGCAAAGATCGTCAACGAGAAAAGCGTGAATGCTGCAGCCAAACGGAAGAACTTACTTGCCATAAAGCACTCCCGTATCGTCGATGATGATGTCGCCCGCAACCGGCAAGTCAATCGTAAACGCGCTTGAGCTTATGTCGCCGCGGCGGACAAGCGTTCCGTCAGGCAAAAGCTGGCTGGCCTGGACCGTGTAGGCAAAGCGGCCGCGCTTGAGTTCCGCCATGTCCGGAATCGTAAAGCGGTTTTCCTTAAGCGTTTTGCTGACCAAAACTTCGCCGCGGTCGTTGCGAATTGTGATTGTATAGTTTGTGGCCAACGGAACAGCGCTCCAGGCAAAATCGATTTTCCTTGAAACGCGGATTTGCGCGGGGCCGTAAACCTTGCCCGCGGCCGGGCTTGTGATTCTTGGCGCGGCCAAGTTAAGGATTTTTCCAACCGTAAACGACCGCGGCTTTGCGGCGCTGGAATTTGATCCAAAAGAATTTGTGGCGCGAATCGTCCAATAATAGACGCCGGGCTCCAGGCGCGGAAGCTTAACGCTCTTTTCCGGGTTTGTCACAGAAAGAATCGGATTTGAGTATCCGTTGGGATTCTTGCTAAGAGTGAAAACGCTTTGCTTTAATTCCTGCTCGCACGACCAGCGGACGCTGTCGGGATTAGAAAGCGCCTTTATGCCGTCAACAACCGCGCCGTCAGCCGGATATTCCAAAACCGCGCGGCGCAACTGGACGATTCTAAATTCGCCGTCGGCCATCGGGCTAAAGCGGCGCGACGAGTAAGGCGTTTCTTCGGCCAACGCCTGCACGGACCAGCCGTAGCTTCCGTTTGCGTAGCTGGCCAGGTTCAGTGTCATGGAAGGCGCCTTTACATGCTCAGACACGATAAAGGTGTCCCTGTTCTTTGTGTCGTACAAGCTGAATTGATACAAGTCCGCGCCGGCGACAGGCTTCCAGCTAAAGCGGGTTGAAGACTCGCCGTAAATCGTAAGCGTGTCTTGATCCGCCGGCGACAGCAAAGACGGCGCGACAAGCTGGCTAACGACCTTAAACGCGCGCGGCTCGGTTGAGAATTTGTCGGGCGAATCCGCGGAGCTTATTCTCCAATAATAGTCGCCGCCCGAAAGCTGCGCGCCTTGGAAGAATTTTTCGTTGGCCGTTTGGTTCACGACTAGGTTAGAAAATTTTTTGTCGCGCGCGATTTGGAAGCGGTTGTCGCCCGGAATGTTCGTCTTCCAAGTGAACCTCAGCTCCGCCAAGTTGCTGTCTGTGACGGCAAAATCGTTTGGCGGATACAGCGCGCGCTGCTCAAACAAAATCTGGTCCGTGGTGAATTTACGTATTTCCGACTGGTCGGAAATGTCGCCGTCGGAATCGGTTTGGCTTACGCACCAATACCAAGTTCCCTTTTGCATTCCGCTTTGCGACGGTTGAACCGTAAAGAAATTCGCCTTTGTCCTTTGAACGATTTTCGGCGCCTCGCACTTGGGCTCGTCCGAAATTTTTATTTCATAGCCGACGGCTTCGGGATTGTTCTTCCAAGAAAAATTTATCATGTCCTTTTCGGCGGTGTTCACTGCGTCGCCGGTCGCGGGCAAAATCAATTCCGGCGGAAGAATTTTGCTGCGCTGGTGAATCGTAAAGGCGCGCGCTTCGCTTGGCTCGCCAAGGCCTATTTTGTTCAAGGTGTAAAATGGAGTCACGCGCCAATACCAAGTGCCGCTTCCAAGAGTTGAAACAATGCTTGAAGGGGTCGTGGTTCTTTGCGCCACCACGGGATTTTGCATTTGCGGATTGTCGGCAATCTCCAAGTCAAAAGCCGTGACGACATCGTTGGTTGTCCACGAAAAGCGCACGTCGGGAAGCTTTGACTTGTAGGCAAAATCGGCGCGGCTTTCCGGCGCGATAAGCTGCGGCGGAAGCGCGGCGTAAACCTTGACCTTGCTTTGCGCCGAAAATTTGGGGCCGGCTTTTTCCGGATAGATTCTCCAATAAGAAGGGCCTTCCTCAAAGTCAAGCGAAATTTCGGTTAGGCCCGAAAGGTCAACCGTCCGTTCCACATTCTCAAACTTTTTGTCGCGCGATGTTTGCAAAACAAGATGGTCGCCCTTCTCCAAATTTTGGACGGACCACGCGAAGGCGACAGGAACTCCGCTTCCGCCAAAATCCATTATCTTTGCGTTGGCGCTTGGAGACGAAACAGTTATCAAAGGAACAATCTGCTCGTCGCCTTCCGCGTCCAGCGCGATGCCGTCGCCCTCCTCAATCGCGCGCGCAAGTCCAGACTCGTCGGTAAAGAAAACTTCGCCTTGCGAAACGTTGACTTTCGTTCCGCCCTCTTTGGTAAGCGAGGCGCTTATTGAGGAGCCTGAGTTCACTATCACGCTTGAAGTTCCCGCGCTGACAATGACTCCGTTTTTTGAGCCGCTGGAGTTGACCGAAAAGCTTCCGCCCGAAACGCTTGTCTCAACTTGGCCGTCATGGAAGAAGACCTGGGCCATCGTGTTCTCGCCCAAGTCCATGATGTTTCCGTCTTCAAAATAAATCGTCGCTTCAGAAGCTTCCGCGGTGCGGATTGTGTCTCCGTTGTAAATCGGGGAGTGTTGGCGCAAGCGGTCCCAAATCATTCGCTCCTCAAATTTTCTTTGCGCCGTTTTGTATTTAAACGTGATTGTCGCGATGGGCTTTTCGTTGAGCTTTGTCATTGAAGCGTTCAAGCTTTCAAAAAATTTATCTATGCTCCAAACCGCGCCCGCCGCGCATGAGAGAAGAAATATCAATGTCAGAAAAAATCCAAGAACGCTACTTTTGGATCTTGTACTTCTTTTCTTCTTCATCCAAGTTTACCGTCGCCAAATCGGGAGCGTCGATTCCCAACAAATCCCGAACCTCGGCCATTGTCTTTGGCCCGTCTTTACCCGCGCCCGGAATGTCTTCCGCGTAGGGCATGTTTATCACAGCGTACATGTGGACAGGCTTTTCCTTTCCCTTTACGGTTACGGAAGGCATCTGCTCCACAAGCACATAGTCCTTTATCAATTCGTAAGTGTTTTCAGTCAACAGAATGTCTGTGTGGAGCGGCTTGTTGAGCGACTCCGTGCGCGACGCGAAGTTTACCGTGTCGCCGATTACCGTGTATTCCATTCTTTCGTTGGAACCAATCTGGCCCGCGATGACCGGCCCCGTGTTGATGCCGCAACCGATTCTGATAATCGGCTTTTTGTCTCCGCCGCGGCCTTTGTTGAACTCACGCAAGGAAGCGCGCATCATAAGCGCGGCGCGGACGCAGCGCAGGGCGTCAAGCGCGGGGTCTCCGCTAGTGACGGGCGCTCCCCAAACGGCCATTACCGCGTCGCCGATAAATTTGTCAACGACGCCCTTTGTGTCGTTGACGCAGGCAACCATGCGCGTCATGTATTGGTTCAAGAATTCTACGACTTCAAACGGCTCAAGTTTTTCGCTAATCGCCGTAAAGGAACGTATGTCGCTAAAGAAGACCGTGCAGATTTTTGTTTCGCCGCCCAAAGCCAACTCGCCGCGCGCGGCCTTTTCGGCGATGTCCTTGTTGATAAAGCGGCCAAAAGTGTCCTTCAATCTTTCGCGTTCGGCAAGTCCCGCGCTCATCCGTCCAAAGGATTGGGTAAGAACGCCAATCTCGTCGTGGCCGCGCGGCTTAAGGCGCACGTCGTAGTCGCCCGCCTCGATTTGAACGCTGGCGCCGGTCAGTCTCTTTAACGGGCGGCTCAAAGTCAAAGACCAAAACCAAACAAAAATAATCGACACAAACAAAACCGCAAGCGTAAGGTAAATGTTTCGCTTTGTCGTCGCGCGGACGTTCTCAAAAATCAATTCGGACTGAACGGTTGTCAAAACGCCCAAGTCGCCCAATTCCAATTTTTGGTAGGCTCCAAAATATTCCTTTCCGTCGCCATCCCTGTAAAGAATCTGGCGGTTTTCGTCGTTGTTCTTTCGCATTTGAACAATCAGCGGCGAGTCCGAAAAGTTGGCGTTAAGGCGCATCGTCTCAAAGTCAGGGTGAATCAAAACGTCGCCGCGGTTGTTGATTACAAACGAAGTGCTGGCCGAGCCACCGCTAAAAGACGAAGTCAACGAGTCGGTGGAGCAAATGATTACAACCGCGTCGTCGCGGCCCAAACCGTTCCATGGCAAAAGCAGGGCCATCGTTCCATAGTTAAAGAAAGGAGTCGCGTTCAATACCGTCACTTCCTTTCCAAAAGAATTTTCAATCGCCTCGCGCTCGGTGGAAACAAAGACCTCGATTTGGTCCTCGTCCAATTCGTTTTGCGCGAAGAATTTGTTGTTGACCAAGCGCAAGTCGTAGTCGCCGCGCTTGAAATTTTCCTTCGACAAAAGAACGATGGCCGCCGTGTCGGGATTGCGGTCAAAGTAAAGCGACGACGAAGAGCGGGCGATGTAGTCCGAGCCGTTAGAGTTTGCGATTACGTCCAAAAGCAAAAGGGCGTTGGACCTGATTTGCGCGATTGTGTTTTTGACCACGTTGGCCGACCTTGTGTTGGCGTCAAAGTTTGTGTTCTCCGCCGTGATGCGAACGTCGTCGCTGACAAAGAAGTTGACCAAGTACGTAATCGAGCCAAGAGAAACAATAATCAAGAATGAAACAATCAACACAAGCTTTATGCCGATTGGAAACTTTACGGTTAAATTCTTTTCGGCCTTTTCAGACTTTTTCTCATTTTCCTCTGCCAAAATCTGCCCCTAATTTTAAACTATAATATTATAGCGAATTTTGCGACTTTATTCTATATATTGCCGCCAAGAAAACCATTTGGGCATAGTTTTCCCTATCATTAAATTTTCGGCAGAATTTAGGGGAATCTTTAAAAGTCCAGTTCCTTGTGCTCCAAGCGCCAGTTGATGGCTCGCGTAAGGTAGTCGATGTAGGCGGGGTCCTTGCACATGTTCTTTCCTTCAACGTCGGAAAGCTTGGCAACCGGGCCGTCGTTGCATTCGGTCACTTTCATCACGATGTTGAGCGGCTCCACGTCGGTGTCGTTGGCAAGGTAGGTGCCTATGCCAAAAGCCACGCGGGCCTTGTCCTTAAAATGCGCGTAAATGGCGGACGCGCGCTCAAAGTCCAGGCTGTCGCTGAACATAAGGCTTTTGGTCTTTGGGTCGATGCCAAGCGACTTGTAGTGCTCGATTAGCTTTTGGCCCCAAGCGTAGGGGTCGCCCGAATCGTGGCGGACGCCGCTAAAGAGCGTAGCGTAGGTTTTCCTAAAGTCGCGCAAAAAGACGTCGGTTCCAACGGTGTCGGTAAGCGCGATTCCGTTAAGGACGCCGTATTCTTTTACCCATGATTCAAGCATGAACCAGTTTGAGTAGGCGGGATTATGCTTTCTGTCGCCCTGGCCAACGCATTGGACAAACTCGTGCGCCATAGTGCCGATCGGCTTTACGCCCATTTTTTTTGCGAGCAAAACATTGCTTGTTCCGACAAAGTTTGAGTCCTTAAAGCCGCCGCTTTTTTGCGCGTCCAAAATTTTTTGAATCACGTATTCCTGGGCCTCGGAGCTAAGGCGGCGGCGCATTCCAAATTCCGAAAAGCCTCCGATGTTCCAAGTTCCGTCAACAAGGGCGGCGACTTTTTTGTCGGCGCGCTCCTTGAAGCTTTTGTAAAGCTCGCCATAGTCGTTGGCCATCCTAAAGTAAACTTCGTTTACAATCGCCAGCGTGGGGATTTCGTAAAAGGAAGTGTTGGCCCAAGTGCCAAAGGTTTCTATTTCAAGGCCGCAGCCAGAATCAGTCGCGCGGATTTTAAATTCCTCAAAGCGCGGATGCCACAAGCGCAAGTAGTCGACATAGTCGCGCTTAATCCATTCGATTTTTTTAAGGTAAGAAAGCTCGTCTTCGTTAAACGAAAGCTCGCAGTAGGCTTTTATCTGGCTGCGGATTTCTTCCACCATTTCCGGCGTAAACTTTACGTCCTTGTTGCGGCACTTAAAGTCCCACATCGTCATGTAGCTGGGGAACTGGTGGAATATCGCCTGCCCCATGCTGAACTTGTACATGTCCGTCTCAAGCAAACTTGTAATTATCTGATGCATTGTTCACTCCTAATTAAAAAGTACGGCTGTTAGCGCGAGATTTGTCGCAAGCGGCCGCTCACCAGCCACCGCTGGCTCCGCCGCCGCCAAAGCCGCCGCCGCCTCCGCTGAATCCCCCGCCGCCAAAGCCGCTTGAGCTTCCGCCAAAGCCTGACGACGAGCCGAAGAAACTGTCGTGGCCGCCACCCTTTCCCTGGTGGCTGATGAACCACGAAGCCCAAGGAAGCCAGCTTAAGGCCCGGAACTTTGTGGCCATTCCGCCAGAGAACATGACGAACCAAATTATCCAAAAGACTCCCATTATAAGGGCCGCGGCCCAATCTTCGTCGTCATCTTCAATTGAAACCTCGTTTCCTTCCGCGTCGCGCGCGACGATTCCCGCAATAGCCTTGGCGCCTTGGACGATTCCGCCTGAATAATTGTCTTTTTGAAATTCGGGGGCGATTACGTTTCTGATAATCATGCCGCACTTGGCGTCGGTAAGGTCGCCCTCGGCGCCGTAGCCCGCTTCTATGCGGATTTTCCTTTCTTTGTAGGCCACCAAAAGCAAGACGCCCTTGTTGCCCTCGCTTTCGCCAAGCTGCCACTCACGCGCGACTTTTATCGCGTATTCTTCCAATGACTCGCCTTCAAGCGACGGAATCGTAAGGACCGCGATTTGCGCTGTGGAATTTTGGTCCACCTGCAAAAGGTATTCCTCAAGCGCCTGCCGCCTATCTTGGCTCATGATATTGGCAATGTCCATGACAGGCCCCGTAAGTTCGGGAACATCAAGAGAAAAAAGATTCGCGGCAAAAAAAGCCGCCAAAAAAAAGATGGCAATTTTTTTCATCGTCATAATCAGCGGTCTAAAATCACAACTCCATCGTCAAGCTCGTCGGGATTGTCGTCCTCTCGGGCCGGAAAATATTGCGCCAAAAGGTCGCCGCATTTTTCCACCGCCTCGCAAAAGGCGGCTTCGGCGTTCTTCCTTCCGATTTCCTCAACAAGGCCGTTTACAATCAAGCCCCACAAGTCGGGCCCGATTTTTTTAGCGATGCCTTCGTCGGCCAAAACGCGGGCCTGCTTTTCCAAGAACGAAACGTAAATCAAGATTCCAGTGCGTTCCCGCGTGGCGTAAACCCCTTGCTCGCAAAAAGTCCGCAAGGCCCGCTCGCTTACGGCCTTGGTCCTAAAGGCGCGGGGAATCACAAGCCTGTCAAGCGGCTCAAACAAGTTAAAGAGGCCAAAGAACAATAGAATCAGCGAAAAGCTTGTGAAAGTGTAGATTGCCGGAAGATACCACTCAGGCGAGGCCCAATTGAGCGATTCGTAATAGGCGCGGATGTTTTCGGCAAAAGGAAGCAAAAAAATCGTGGCCAAAAGAGAGACGGCCAGCGCGGCGAAAAGCTCCCAAATCGAATAGTCGCTGCTCTCCGCCGCCAAAGCCAAAACAATCTCGCCCGAACTTTTGCTTTCGGCCTTTTTAATGCTTTGGCTTACGCGGTCCAATGCCTCTTTGGACAAATTGTATTTTTTAACAAGCGTCTTAGAGTTCACTAAAACTCAACCTTGGGAGCGGCTTGCGCTTCCTGACTGGCGGCGAACTGCGGCCTTTTTTCAAAGCCGTTGTTGTTGGCCACTATGCTCTGCGGAAACCTTCTGATAAAGGTGTTGTAAACTTGAACCGCCTTGTTGTAGTCCTGGCGGGCCACGGCGATGCGGTTTTCGGTTCCTTCAAGCTGGTCTTGCAAAGCCAAGAAATTTTCGTTGGCCTTAAGCTCAGGATAGTTTTCGGCAACAGCCAAAAGGCTTCTAACGCCGGCAGTCAAAGCGTTTTGCGTCTTTTGAAAATTTTCCATTTCTTGGGCGTTCTGGGGAACGGCCGCTCCGCCCAAAGACTCAGCGGCGGCGCGCGCTTGCGTCACCTGAACAAAGGTTTCCTTTTCGTGGCTGGCGTAGCCCTTTACGGTGGCCACAAGGTTTGGAATCAAGTCCAAGCGGCGCTGATACTGGTTTTGCACCTGCGCCCACTGCGCCTCGACATTTTCGTCGTAAGTTACGATAGTGTTATAGTTTCCGACAAAAAAACGGTAAACGCCAAAAGCCACGACAACAATCGCGGCGACCACAATCAAAATGTTCTTTGTTTTGCTAGTCATACCTTATAAGATATTGCTTTTTGCGCTTTGCGTCAACTTCCGCGGGCGCAATTGCGGCCATGAGCCTTGGCGCTGTAAAGGGCGGCGTCGGTGACCTTAATCATTGTCTCAAAATTGTAGTCGCTTTCCTCGCGGCTAAAGGCGGCGTAGCCAATGCTTATAGTCACGACGCCGTTGGAGGAGCCGTCTATGTTAAAAAGAATTCTAAGGTCGCGGACGGCCTGCAAAAGCTCCTCCGCGCAATGGGCCAACTCCAAGTAATCCATGGACCAGCAGAGGCCGCAAAACTCCTCGCCGCCGTAGCGGAAAAATTTCATCTTGCGCTTTTCGCCAAAATCCGCGAAACACCTTCCTATAAGGCCCAGGCAAATGTCGCCGGCGCGGTGGCCGTAATGGTCGTTGTACTGCTTAAAGTGGTCTATGTCTATCATGAACATTCCGGTGGGCCGCATTAAAAGGCTTTCGTTTCCGCGCCGCAAATACTCAAACAGCTTTCGCCTGTTGGCCAGCTTGGTCAAAGAGTCGGTGTTTCGCTCTATGGTCAAAACGCGCTCGCTGTCGTAGCCCTTAAGGCGGCTCACGCGGACGCTGCGGCCCATAACCATTCCGGCAAAGTAATAGACCAAAAGGTTGACGACATCCTGGCTAAAAAGGTGCGGCGTCTTTTTGCGGAACGAAACGTAAAGGCTGATCAAAAGGGCGGCGCTGGTGAAAATGGTCACCCTGTAGCTTCTGTCCAAAATCAAGATCGGCATGATGAAGCTGACGCAAACCACCGACACGTATTCCCGCGTAAAGCCGTTGGCATAGCTTACAAAAATGGCGAACGCAAAATACATCGCGAAAAAAAGATAGACAAAGGGAATCGCGCATTTCTTGAAAAATCTCTTGACAACATAGTAAAGCGCGATATAGGCAAGATTTATGAAAAAAAACAAGATATAGACTTTGCGAACCAACTCGTCAAAGTCTAGGCTGAACGAAGCGACGGCCAGGCCCATTAGAATTATTCCCAAAATGGCGCTGACAACCGGAATGACCGCCGAAGAAAAGTCTTCAGCCGCCTTATAGTTATTGTTAAAGAGATCTTTTTCGCCAGTCAAAAAAAAGCGCCTTATAAAAAACATCGCAAAATCCAATGGCTATGATAACCCAAAAAGGCCTTTTTGTAAATATTTTTCCGTTTTTCCTATTGAAACTCACTAAAAAAACGTGAAAAAATCACGATTTTTCCCAAAAAAAGCCATTTTTTTCAAAATTTAGATTGTTTTTACGCCGAAAATGGTATATAATTCGGAAAAATTATAAAAGTTTAAGTTTTATTATGGAAGACACAAAGAGCAATATTTTCAAGCCCAAGAAATTTTCGGCTTCGGTCAAAGATTCGGACTTGAACGACTTTATATTCTTAATTGACCTCAACACCGACACTTGCTCCATAAGCGACGAATGTGTCAAACAGATAAATATTCCATCGTCAAATTTTCCAAACGCGATTAAAACGGCATATGAAATCGTCCATCCCGACGACAAGGCGCTTTTGTCCGAATGCTTTAAAAGGATTGTGAACGACGAAAGCTCGTCAAACGACTTTATCGTTGAATGCCGCTTCCAAACGCCGGACAACAATTTCGTTCCCGTGGCGATAAGGGCAAAGTACATTCCGCCGGCCAAAATCTTGACTGGAACAGTCCGCTTAAAATCAAGCAAGCACGACGACATAACAGGCCTTCCGCTTGAGGCGCAGATGGTTTCAGACTACAACGAGGCGCGGCGAAAGCGCGGAAACGTTTCGGGCTTTATTCTGGCCATCCGCATCGAAGGCTTGGAGCACATAAACGCCAGCCTTGGACTTGAAGTTGGCGACAACATCTTCAACATTGTGGCCAAAACTTGCGTGGACGCGCAAGAGGACTCGACCCGCGCCTATAGAATAAGCGGCAACAAAATAGCGATGCTCAACATCGGCGGAGGAACAGCAACCGACGCGCAGAACCTTTACCAAAACTTAAAGCGCCGCATAAGCGACATCGAATTTGACTTGGACTACTCGGTGGTCTTCACGATTTCGGCGGGAATAGTCGCCTTCATCAACGACATGAGCGACCTTAAGGAATTGATAAAAAAGGCGGACTTCTCCCTTTCAATGGGAAGGAAGAGCGGAAAGAACAACTTGTACTTTTTCAACAATTCCGAATACTCCCGCCACATAAACCAGCTGGACTTGCGCGACAAGCTGCGCGAATCCGTCAAGAACAACTTTAGCGGCTTTGAGATTTACTACCAGCCTGTCATCGACGCGACTGAGTTTGACTCAAAAACAGACGGACGCAAGGTTCATGTAATCGGAGCGGAGGCGCTTTTGCGCTGGGGCCCGCCCAATTCCGAAAAGCTTCCCGCCGACCAAGTCATTCCTGTTTTGGAAGAGACGGGCCTTATGGCTCCCGTAGGCCGCTGGATTTTGATGAAAGCCTTCAACCAATGCCACGTTTGGAACCAGTACGACAAAAACTTCCACATGAGCGTGAACCTTAGCTACGTTCAAATTGAACGCAGCGACATCCTCTTTGACGTGGAGTGCGCGCTGGAAAAAACGAAGGTGAACCCAAGCAACATCACGCTTGAAATAACCGAGTCTGGCTACATAGACCACGACGAGCTGCAACGGCTTTTTGACGAGCTGCACAAGCTGGGCATCAACGTTGACATAGACGATTTTGGAACCGGCTATTCAAACCTCCGCTACTTGCAAAACCTGCACGCCAACACCCTTAAATTGGACTACACTTTTGTGCACAAAGCCGTCAAGGGAAAGGACGGCGACAGCGAGCGGCGCGTCATTGAGCACATAATCAACATGGCCCACGACTTGGGAATGAAAGTTTGCCTTGAGGGAATCGAGTCCGAGAACGACGTGGAAATTCTTTCAAAGCTAAAGCCAGACAAGTTCCAAGGCTTTTTCTTTGGAAAACCGGTTTCGTCATACGCTTTCTTGGACAAGAACAAACCCTACTTTAGGGACAACGCTCCGCAAAAAAGCGACGAACCGGAAGAAATAAGCTAAGCGCGGTGGCGCTCGATTGTGCGCGTGTTGTTGGCCACGATGTAGCAGCCGAACATTACTGTGGCCGCGTCAAAGAGCGCCGAGAAAGAGCCGATTATAACGGCGGCCGGCTTTAAGAGCAAGTAGCCGGTTTCCATTCCGCGGCCAAAGATAGAGCACAAGATTGTAAGCGTTACAAAAGTTCCGCCTACAGGAAGATTTCCCATCACAAAAGAAAGCAAGAAAGCCGTCATCGAAATCGCGAGCATGTCGAAGAATTCGATGTTCAAGGTTGAGTATGACCTCCAAATCACGACAAAGCTGATTATAGAAACCAAGGCAGTTCCGCCGCGGGCGAAAATTGAAAAGAGAGGGAAGGCAAAGCCGTTGACCCGCTGGCGAATTCCGAGAGCCTCTTTTCCAAGGCGGATTTCGACGGGCAGAGCCAAGTTGGTGTCGCCCGATAGGAAGGCCAGCAAGAAAGGAGCGATAGAGGCGCGCAAGACCTTTAGCGGCTTTCCGTTTCGGCAAACTGAAATAACAATCAGCGGATAAATCGCTCCGGCCAAAATCACAAAGTCAACCGCAAGCATGATTATCAACGGCGTAAAGACTCCGCTCTTAAGAACATCGCGGAACTGGATGGCCCAACTGCACATGACGAAAACGATTCCCGCCGAAAAAAGCTCGGTGAAAATTTTTGAGACATTGTAAAAGAGTTCGCTAAGGGCGTCGGCCAAAGAAATTATGGGCTTGATGTTGGAATGCTCCATGCAACAGCCGATTCCGACAATCACGGCAAAGAGAAAGGCGGGAAGCAAAAACGAGCCTTGCGTCAAAGCCTCAAAAGAGGAATACGGAAAAACCATCTGGAAGAATTCTTTTAGGTTAAGCGAAGCGAATTCGGCCGCGCGCTCGGTCGTGATTGGAATGCGGGGAAGGCGCACGATTACGATGGAAATGAATCCAAGCGCCGTAAGCAAGAGCGACGAAAGCGCGATTACGCCAAAAGTCCACAGGGAGGCGCGGACGAGCAAACCGTCCTCGCGCATTCTGAACACAGCCATTATGCCGGAAAAAAACAAAAGCGGCAAAAGCGCGTAGCGCCCGATGCGAACGATGATGTCAGTGATAAAAGAAAGAGCGGCCGCCCCCTGCAAAGAGTCAAGCGGCAAAATCAAGGCGGCGGCCAAACCAAGCGCGGCGCCAATCAAATATTTTAACCAAAGTTTCATGCCGTCTATTGTAGCGCAAAACGCATTTTTATGCTATTGCCAGCAGCCCGCGCGAGCGGGCAGTAGATATTACCACTAGCAATACCACGCGAAGCGTGGTATTGCCAGTAGCCCGCGCGAGCGGGCAGTCAATATTTCCACTAGCAAAACCACGCAAAGCGTGGTATAATGGAGGATATGACCAAGACGATTTTGATTGCCGGCAAAAACCTGCCAGACGGCGCCGATTTTATCGAAGGCGCCCAAGTAAAAATGAGGAACGTGGCGGCCGCCGCTTCAAAAGGAGCCAAGCCCGCCGCCAGCCCAAACACCAGCGCCTTTGAATGGACAAGGACATCGCCAATAAGCGCCCGCTCCCTGGTTTTGGACGCTGAAACAGAATTTGGAAAAATCGATGAAGCCGTCCTGTATTTTGACGAAAGCTACTATGCTGGAAAATTCAATTTGCTGACTCCGCAAGAATGCTCTGAAAGCATCGACGAAATGATTTTGGGCTACCAATACTTGGCCTTGGAAATTTTAAGCCGCTTTGAAAAAAAATACAGCATGGCTTCGGGCTTGGAAGAGGAAAAGGCGGCCGCCCCAAAGCTTGCCTTTTTGATAAAGTCTTGCTCAAGCGAATGCGACGTAAACAAAAACGGCTCTCTTAGAGCGTCAACACCGATGGCCGCCGGCCCCTTTGTCGCCGCCGCGTCGGCAGCCTTTATGGCCTTTGCCGAAAACATCGCCGCGATTTACGGCGGCCGCGAATACGTAACGGTATTGCTTGCCCACGGCGACCAAAACATTGAGGCGGCCAAGCGCGACCGTTCCCTAAGTGAATGGATTTGCTCCTACATGGACGAGGTTGACAAGCTTAAGGCTAAGCTTTCGTTAAAGCAAAGCCTCAACTGGATAAAGGCCGGCGCCAAAGGCCCGGGATTTTCGCTTTTTAGGTAACAAAAAATTTCTGGCCAAAAAAGGCGGCGGAGTTTGCAAATGGATTTTTTTAACAACATTTTCGCGGACCACTTTATGGCGGAATGCTGCTTTAAGATTTTTTTAAGCGCGCTTTTTGGAATCATCTTGGGCGTGGAGCGCTCAAACCGCATGCACGCGATTGGAATCCGAACGATGCTTTTAATCACAACCTCTTGCGCGCTTTTGGGCGTTCTTTCTTACTACGGAGCGGAAAACCCTGCAAAAGCGCTTGGCGACCCGACCCGCATCGCCGCCGGCGTCGTGACCGGCGTAGGCTTTTTGGGCGGCGGCGTCATCATGCACCAGGGCTTTAACATCAAGGGAATAACGACGGCGGCGCTTATTTGGACAGCGGCGGCTTTGGGCCTTTCTGTCGGCTACGGCCTTTACATTCCGGCGGTCGTCGCGCTTGTCCTTGTGATTTTGACCCTGCCGCTTTTCAAAAAGATTGAGCGGACATATTTTCCCGCGTCAAGAATCAAGACAATCCATTTGATTTATTCCAACGACGACGTTGACATGGAAAGCGTCAAAAAAATTCTCGCTTCCTGCGGAATCTTTTTGCGCGACATAAACTATTCAAATTCTTTTGAAGAAGACAAGTTTAAGGTTGAGATTATCGTCAACACGCCAGCCAACGTAGACTTTGCCGCGCTGGGCAAAAAGCTAAAGAAGACCGGCGAGCTGGCTAAGTTTTCGTTTCAGTAGGAATGACAGTCCGCGAGAGCGGGCAATCAAGGCCTTGACTCGTTCCTTTTCGCGCTTGGCCAAACATTGTCAAGCGCGAATAATTCTACGGCCTGCTGGGCGGAGTTCCGCCAGGCTGCTGGCCGCCTTGGCCCGCGCCTGAACTTGCGTTTGTGTAAACCCAAGAGCTTGTCGAAGTCGCGATTCCTGTAAGGGAAGAGGCGCCGCCGCTGACTGTCGGAAGGCTTGTGTACAAGCCGTTGAAATTGGAGCCGCCCGTGGCCGTGACGCCGCTATAAAGCGCGTAGCTTGTTCCCGCCGCAATCTTTGGCGAAGAAACAATCGCGACATAGCTTGACCCTAGCGATGAATACACCGCGCTCGGAATTGTAAAGGCAAAGGCGGCGGCTCCGTTTGAATCCTCAAGCGCGAATGTCGTTCCGGCCGAGCCAAGATAGTTTCCGCCAACTACAACCACGCTTTGGCCGCAAGAGGCGGCGGTGGGCTTTGAATAATTTGTGGTTCCGATTCCGATCAAGGTTCCGCCGGTAATCGCGAAGTTGTTGTTGTCGCAGTCAAAGGCGCACTCCGGCGTTGTGGCGGTGAGCGCGACAATCGTTCCGCCGCTTATAGAAATAGTTCCATTTGAGTCAATCGCGTCGTTGCTTCCAGAACGCGCGTAAACGCTTCCGCCGGAAATTGAAATGGCGCCGCCCGCGTTGACGCAGTCGTCGGTTGTCACAACATTAAGCGTTCCGCCTGAAATCGTCACGCCGGCCTTGCCTTCGATTCCCTCAGGCGAAAGCTTTATTTTTTCCGAGACTGTCTCGCCGTCAGCGTCGGTGAATGTCGAGGCGGTCGAAGCTTCCTCTTTTGGACTTCCGTAAGTGACGACGTTGATTGTTCCGCCGGAAATTTCAACGACAGGATTGACCGAACAAGAGGGAGTGGCCGATGCGTCTTCGCTGGAATCCCACTTTGCGGTTATGGCCTTGCTGACGGTCTTTATGTTAATCGCGCCGCCGAAGACTTTTACATAGCCCAAGCCGTCCTTGTCGCCGGTGTCGTCGCCTTCAACCACGATGCCTCGGCTTTCGTTGTTGGTGTTAGTTCCGCTTCCGTAAACGATTGCGGTTCCGCCGCGCATTTCAAATCCGTTTTTGGATTGGAAGCCGTTCCTGCCGCTGGAATTTATCGTGACGACGCCGCCGTAAAATTTGATTACGCCGCTGGCGAAAATGCCGTGCTTGTAGCCTTCGGTGACAGTAAGCCTTGACGACGAATCGGCGGCGCTTATGCTTAGGTCTCCCTTGGCGTGAAAGCTTCCCTTGGATTCGCTCGCCTCCGCGACATAGCCGGCCACAGAGGAATGTTCGGCGCTGTAAGCCGTTCCGTACTTTCGTCCGTCGGTCAAAGAATTGGAGCCTGAAAGGTTAAGGTAGACAGTTCCCTTTTTGTCAAATTCCACGCAAGGATAATTTGAGCTTGCGATTGACGCGCCGCTCATAAAGATTCCAATCACGCCGCCTTTTTTGTTGGCGAAGAAAAGCTCGCCGTTCAAGCTTCCGCTCAAAATAAATTTTATCGGATTGTCCGTGGCCGAGCTGTCGATTTTTATGTAGCCGGAATTGTTGTAGATTGAAACGTTTGTCGCGGTTATGGAAGGATTGGCGCTGTTGGTAGAGATGGCCGACCAGCTGGAGCCGTCGCTTGAATATTTGGAATTGGTCAAGTCAAGGCAAATGGTGTCCGACCACGACACGGCGGCCAAAGCGTCGTCGCTGGCGTTGTCGCCGTAAGTTACGGATAGTTCCATTTTGCTAAAGTCGCTTGAAGCCGCGCCGCCGGTTCCTCCGCTAGGAAAAGCTCCGCCCCCGCCCTGCGGCCCTGTCGTATAAAAGGAACTGTCGCTGGCATTGCTGCAAGCGCAAAGAAAAAACGCCAAAAGCGCCAAACCGGCAAAAAGATGTCTTAAAGATTTGTTCATAAACTTCCCCCGTATAAAAGTCATAAAATAAACAAAAAAAAATTGAAATTCGTTACTTATTTTTTAAAATTTCTCGAATTTTTCGCATAAAAAGTGTATGATATATGTATGGCAAAAACACCCGAGCAAATTTTAAAAAGCGTTTTTGGCTACGACAAGTTCAGGCCGGGCCAAAAAGAGATTATCCAAAACATTTTGGACGGCCGCGACACGCTTGCCGTGATGCCGACCGGCGGCGGAAAGTCTTTGTGCTACCAAATTCCCGCGCTGATTTTTGACGGCATCACGGTCGTCGTGTCGCCGCTTATTTCGCTCATGCAAGACCAAGTGGGCGCCCTTTTGGAAAACGGCGTGAGCGCTGCCTTTTTAAATTCCACGCTGAACCTTGACGAATACAAAAAAACTGTCCGCGACATAAAAAGCGGCGGCGCGAAGCTGCTCTACCTTTCGCCAGAAGCGCTTGCCACCGAGCGCGTCAAAAGCATTTTGCGCGAGGCCGACGTTCCGGTCAGCTGCGTTACGATTGACGAGGCGCACTGCATTAGCGAATGGGGCCACGACTTTAGGCCGGACTACATGGAAATCGCCGCCTTTAGGAACGAGTTTAAGGACGCGGTGTGCCTTGCGCTTACCGCGACTGCGACCAAGCAAGTGCAGGCGGACATAGTTCGCAACTTAAAGTTGAAGAAACCCGCGGTGCTAGTTTCAAGCTTTAACCGCGCGAACATTTTCTTGAACGTTCAGCCCAGGACGGACGGCCTTGGACAAATCGTGGAATTTTTGCAGGAGCATAAAGAGCAAAGCGGAATCATTTACTGCCTTTCACGCAAGGAAGTGGATTCCATCACGCAGGAACTGCAGGAGCGCGGCTTTAGCGCTATGTCATACCACGCGGGCCTTAGCGACGAGGAGCGGGCCGACCACCAAAACAAATTCATCAAAAGCCAGGTTGACGTGATTGTGGCCACGGTCGCTTTTGGAATGGGAATCAACAAGCCCGACGTGCGCTTTGTCATTCACTACGCGCTTCCAAAATCAATCGAAGAGTATTACCAAGAAATCGGGCGCGCGGGCCGCGACGGGCTTGCGAGCGAGGCGCTCTTGCTTTACAGCGCGGGCGACATTCACCGCATAAGGTTTTTCTTTAAGGACAAAAGCGACGACGAATCATTCAAGGCCGAAAAGCTTTTGCAGGCGATGATAGACTACGCGCAATGCCGAACTTGCCGCCGCAAATTTTTGCTGAACTATTTTGGGGAAGAATATGAGCCGAGCGCGAACAGCTCGCAAGGCCAAAACGCGCGCGGCGAAAAGGCTTTGCAAGGCCAGGACGGGGCGGCTCGCGGCGAAGACTCTATGCAAGGCCAAAACGCCGCTCCCTGCTGCGACATTTGCGAAAGCGGCGGCCTTCCGTTAAAAGACGTGACTGTGTCCGCGCAAAAATTTTTGTCTTGCGTCTACCGCGTGGACCAGCGCTTTGGAGCCGCCCACATCATCGACATTTTGCTTGGTTCCCGCAACGAAAAAATAAAAAAGTTCAACCACAATTTTTTAAGCACTTGGGGAATCGGAACGGAACTTTCCAAGCAGGCTTGGTTTGAGCTTTGCGACGCGATGCAAAACGCGGGCCTCATCGAGCGCGTAGGCGAATGGAACATCGTAAAAGTAACTTCGCTTGGCCGCGAGCTTTTGCAAAACCGCGACAAGATAGAACTTCCCGTCCGCATAGAATTCGGCGCGCAAAAAAAAGCGGAGCTCGCGCTTCCCAAAAAGAAAGCGCTTCTGCGCAAAAAGGCCGAGTTAAAAGACGATGACGCCACGCAAGAACTTTTTGACCGCCTAAAAGCCTGGCGAAAAAAATTCGCGGAAGAGGAAAATGTTCCGCCCTACTTTATATTCAACGACAAAACATTGGTTGAAATCGCAAACCAAAAACCGTCGACGCGCTCAGGCCTCTTGTCAATAAGCGGCATTGGCGAGCTAAAGGCAAAAAAGTTTGGCGATGACATTTTGCGAATCATCGACGGCGTTTAATGGTTAAAGCAAACCTTGAACGAAAGAAAAACAATTAACGAAAGAGCCGCGAAAGCGACTGGGAGTAATAATGCAAAAGATTTTTTATGACACGCGAATGCTGGACCAAGCCGCGCGCGACGCTTTTGGTTTGACAGAAGACATAATGATGGAAAATGCCTCCGCCGCCCTTGAGCGCGCGGGAAGCGACCATTTTTTTAGCCCCGACAACAAATACATAAACCGGCCATGCGTTTTGATTTTGGCGGGCGGCGGCAATAACGGCGCCGACGGATACGCCTTGGCGCGAAGAATCGTCCAGCGCAAAATCGACGTGGCTGTCTGCCAAGTGTACGAGCCAAAAAGCGCGATGTGCGTTTTGCAAGCCGGCCGCGCCAAAAAAGCCGGCGCGATTTTCATTAACCCATACGACTTGGACGAATGGATCGAGCGCGCGTCCTTTGACTTGCGCGTGGTCTACGACTGCGTTTTTGGAAGCGGCTTTCACGGAACGCTTGACGCAATGGCCGCCGCCGTCATCGCAAGCGCCAACAAAATCGACGGCGCCTACAAGATTGCCTGCGACCTTCCGACGGGTTGCGGCGCCAGCGATTGCAAGGCGGCAAGCGATTCCGGCATTGACAAAAATTGTTCGCAAGGCCAAAATGCGGCGGCCTCGACAGATTGCAAACTTGCAAACGATTCTGACATTAACAGCAATCGGTCGCAAGCCAAAGAAGCGGCGGCCTTTCGCGCCGACACAACCGTAACGATGGGCGCTCTAAAGCTGGCCCTTTATTCCGACGCGGCAAAAGACGCTTGCGGAAAAATCGTCGTGGCCGACCTTGGCGTAAGCCGCAGCAATTTTGAAAGCGCAATGCAAGCCAAAGAAGCGGCCGCCGCGCTCCCCTGCGCGCAACTCCTAGAACCAACCGACGCGCGCCTCCCCTTGCGCGGCAAAAAGCAAAACTCGCACAAGGGAACTTACGGCCACACCGCAATCTTTGCCGGAACAAAGCCGGGAGCCGCCGTCATCGCAGGCCACGCCGCGCTAAAATTCGGAAGCGGGCTTGCAAGCCTTGTTCCGGTCGCGGGCAAAATCAATTTTGAAAACGTCGCGGACTTTGAGCTTATGGTTGCGGACACAATTCCTAAAAACGCGACCGCGCTTGTGGCGGGCCCTGGCCTTGGCCGCCCCGACGATTTTGGTCTTGCAAGCAATTGCCCGCAAGACCAGAAAGCGGCGGCCTCAAACAATTCCAGCCTTGCCACTGTTTTTGGCGCGCTAAAAAGTTCCGCCATGCCCGCAGTCCTTGACGCGGACATTTTCTACTGGCCGCAAATAAAAGACTTGCTCGCCGCAAAGAAAAACGTCATCCTAACGCCGCACCCAAAAGAGTTCGCGGCGCTGCTAAAAAATTTAGGCATTGGAGACTACACGGTGGCGCAAGTCGTGGAGCGGCGCTTGGAGCTGGCGAAAGATTTTTGCGCGGCGTTCCCAAGCGCGACGCTTTTGCTCAAAGGCGCCAACGTTTTGATAGCCAGCAAATTGCAGGGCGAAGAGGAGCCGCGCGTTTACATCAACGCGCTCGGCACAAGCGCCTTGGCCAAAGGCGGAAGCGGCGATGTTCTTGCGGGAATGACTGCTGCGCTTTTGGCGCAGGGCTATCTTCCGCTGGAAGCCGCCGTCACCGCCTCCATCGCGCACGCAAGCGCAAGCCATGCCTTTGACGGCAAGGACTACGCGCTCACGCCGTTTGGGGTGATTGGGGAGCTTTGACCCCCACACAAAAAAAAGGCCGTCCCATAGGACGGCCCACGCGCGTAAAACCGCGGCTGGATTAGTTTTCCGTTAACTCAGTCGAACCAGTTGAATCGGTGGAATCCGTAGTGTCTGCGGATTCTTTCGGCATGTTTACAGGAGACAAATACTTTATTTCGTAACTAGTCGAAGTTTCTGTCTTATATCCATTGTCGTCAATAGTTCCTGCTATGTTGGCGTTGCTAGAAAGGGACTGTCCAGTATAGCAGATTATACCTGAATCTTCGTCAAAACATACAGTCTGGTAAACCATGTCGTCTTTGCAGCAAGCAGAATCCTTTGTTCCATCCTCAATGTTAAAAACGACAAGATCGCCGTCATTGATAAGGAAGAAATGTTTTTTGGTCGCGGCAAAAGTATTTTTTCCGTATTTATACGGCTCCACTTTTGAAGGCGTAAAATTCTGCAAGGGAATCTCTGACACAGTGTACTTATCTTTTGCGCCGTCAGAATACTGAACCTTGTACAACTTGCCCCCTTTCTTAGGCGATGAAACTTGACATCTAGAAAACTTTATGTCAACAGGGATGTATTCCGCGACATACGATTTCGTGTCAAAATCATATTTTCTTACCTTCGCAGTCTGCCCGCTTGAATTGAGAGCCGTAAACGTTTTGGTAATGCCTGCGTCAATATAAACATCATTAAAAGAAGTTTTAGCATAGGTAAAAGAGGGAACATAATAATACTTTGCGTCGCCAATTTCTATCAGAAACTCATCAGTATTAAAATCGTATTCCTGCGATTCTTCCGGAACCCAATCGCAAACCTCCAACTCGCAGTTGGTGTTAAGACGTTTGTAAGCTTTTGTTCTAGAAGAGGAGTCTTTGCAAGCCAGGTAAACATAGCCGTTTGCACCCATAAAAAGAGGCGAATACAATTTTGGCTCCATAGCGTCAAGATAATTATCACTATTAGGATAAGAATAATTTCCATAGCTTTGATAATTAGTAGGCCTTGAATTATAACCATCAACTATTTCAAAAGTTCCGTCAGGAACATACCAAACACTTTGCAGCGGATTGTTAGAGCTGTAAGCATGCAAATTGGCGGCGCAGCTGATCTTTTTTTTGCTTCCGCCCAAAGACATATAATACTTTACATTCTTATTGGTTCCTTCTGTGAAGAGGTTTCCAAATCTATCCACGAAAATATTGTCATAAGAACTTTTTACAGCGTTTTTTACAATGCACGTTTCCTGCAATTGGTTTCCAACAAACCTTAGCGCGTAATAATTAAGTTTAGCCGAGTTATGATTTGTATATTGAATGTAAAAGCGGTCGCCATACTCAACAGCCTTACTATATGAATCGGGCTCACTAAGCGGGCCCCACTTATACGCAGCGTCAGTTTGGTCTGCAGAATTGTCAATCTCGTAAATCATGCCGTTGCTTTTGTCCATAACCAGCATGGGCTCATAAATATCGGTAAATTTTTCAGCGGTTTCATATTTTCGCCAAAAAAAGCTTGTAGGCCTAGAGAGCAGTTTGCCATAGTCAGGATGAGTATTTGAGCCAACAGGCCAATACATAAAGAAAACAAAGCGCTTAAAAGCTTTGTAAAACTGCAAGGGCCTTTCATTCATGGCCTTGTCTTGTCCATTCTCTTCCAAAGAAACATCTTCGATAATTCCGTCAGAGTCTTGTCCAACCAAGTGCTCGTCTACGCCTTCCGCCTCGCTTGAGCTTGCACTGGCGGATATTCCCGCGGCGATGTTGCCGCTGCGTCCAGATTTTGAAGCCACGCCAATCGCCTTATACTTAGAATAATTTCTTACAGAAATTCTTTTGCTTGCTCCTCCGCTTCCGCCGCCGTCGGCGCTGTTGGAGCAAGACGCGAACAAGGCCAATGCGGCCGCCGCCATCAATAACACGATTTTTTTCATAAAATCCTCCGTACTTTTTCCTTGCAATATTCAAAGCGCGTATAGCTTGCACTTCAATTGAATACTATAAATTTAATAATAACACGCTAATTAGATACTGTCAATAAAATCCTTCACTTCAATTGAGTATAATAAAAAACATGGGCTCAAATTTTAAGGAAAACTTGCGTTCAGAATTGGATTACCAGGACATCACGATAAAAGAACTTTCCGCCATGACAAACATTCCCTACCGCTCAATTGAAAATTATCTTAGCGCGAGGGAATCCATTCCCCCAGCGGATTACGCGGTTCAAATCGCGCGCGCCCTAAAAACGACCGTCGAAGACCTTGTATTGGGAAAAAGCAAAAACAATATTCAAAAGGAAGAAAACAATATAAAGAAAAGCGCGCGGCTTTTTTCAAAACTGCCCGAGGCCGACCAAACTGTCTTTATTCGGCTTATGGAAGGAATCCTAAAAAAATAATTATGATTATGTTTACAAAATCAAAAAACTATGCTATAATATCGTATGAAATTCAAGGTTCAAAAATTGCCGCAAGCGCAAAAAGAGTTTTCTGCCTTAGAAAAAAGCCAGAAGGACGCTGTTCAATCAGATTATGACTTGATTGAAAACGCAGGGCTTGAATTTGTAAAAAGGCGATTTTTGCGTGACGGACTTTTTGAAATTAAGACGAATGATGTTCGTTCATTGTTCAAGTATGAGGAAAACAAAATAATACTTGTGGCGCTTATCTACCAAAAGAAGACAAAAAAAGCGCCTGAACAACTTATAAAATTGGCGCTAAAACGATTGAAGGGGGCGGAATTATGACCTATGTTTATGTAAAAGACTCAGAAGGCTATGTCGTAAAAAAACAGAAGTCTCAAGTTCAAACAGACGAAACAATCATCACCGCTGCCGAATACAAAAAACTTTCTGGCGAAGAATACTATGAAAAAAATTTCACAAGAGGCGGAAAAAGAGCGGGCGCTGGGCGAAAACAAAAATACGCCGAACCGCTAAAATTCCAAATGCGCGTGTCGAAACTGGAAAAAGAATTCTTATCTTTTGCCCGCGCCCATAATTTTGACTACAAGCGCGCAATGAAATAATCCACAAAAAAAGGCCGCCCCATAAAGGACGGCCCTTGCTCAAACGATGTCCGGAACAAGCCCGAACATGACATTCATCACTTTCCGTTCACCGCCGAATTTAATCCTTCCACCATCGCGTCAACTTGCGCTTGGCTGATTTGGTTAAAGCTTCGCATCGCGCGGATGGGGAGGCTCCTTAGCATGCCCAGCTGCATTTCGTCGCTGATGCTTTCGCGGGCGCTTTTTCCGCGCTTTTCCTGCGGCTGTTCCGACTCGGAAAAAGGGCTTCCCTTAAAGGCTTTTGCGGCGGCGAAGGCTTTGGGATTTTCCATAATCTCTTCAAAGACCGTGTTGGCCGTGGCGTGGAAGGGAAGCTCCTGCGTGGCCTCAACTTCGACCTTGGCACAAAGGCGAACGTCGCGCGAAGAAGCCGCCGCAAGGATTTGATACGTTCCGCCGGGAATGTACCAATCATGCAAAGACTCGTCCCAAACGCTAAAGGCGCGCGCGTCTAGAGTGACAGCGACGGTCTTTGTCTCGCCGGGCTTTAGCTCCACTTTTTCAAAGCCCTTCAATTCCATCTTGGGGCGCGGCTCTCGGTAGGGCGGCTTGCATTCCGTTCCCTGCGGAGCGGCGACGTAAAACTGAACGATTTCCTTTCCGGCTCTCTTGCCTGTGTTCTTTACCTTTACGCTGGCCACGACGCTCTGGCCCGCCTTGATTTTTTTGGCGTCAACTTTTAGCGCCGAATATTCAAAGCTCGTGTAGCTTAATCCGTGTCCAAAGGGGAACAAAACGTCCATCTCTTTTTTGTCGTAGTAGCGGTAGCCGACAAAAATTCCTTCGGCGTAGTTGGCCACAGTTCCGTTTCCGGGATAATTAAGGTAGGAAGGATTGTCCTGCAATTTTATCGGGAACGACTCGGCCAATTTTCCGCTTGGGTTTACGCGGCCAAAGAGCAATTCGATTTGCGCTATGCCCACCGCTTGTCCGCCAAGATAGCTTTCCAAAATCGCCTTGGCGCTGTTTACCCAAGGCATCTCAACCGGCGAGCCGTTATGCAAAACGACGACTACGTTTTTGTTGACCTTGGCGATTTCTTCTATCAAAATGTTTTGGTTGGCCGGAAGATTCATGTGGCTTCGGTCGTAGCCTTCCGACTCGTAGCTGTCGGGAAGGCCGGCGAATATTACGACGGTCTTGGCTTTTTTGGCGGCGGCCTTTGCGGCGGCCAAAAGCTTTGCGTCCTTTGCCTTGCTTTCCTTTATGTCAAAGCCCTGCTCCCACTTAATGTTAAAGCCCGCGTCTTTTGCGGCTTGAAGGGCGCCTGTCACTTTAAAGGCGTTGATGTGGCTGGAGCCGCCGCCTTCGTAGCGCGGCTTTTGGGCAAAAGCGCCGACGAACAATATTTGGCTTGCGTCTTTTTCTTTAAGCGGAAGAATCTTCTTTTCGTTTTTTAGCAGAACCATCGACTCCGCCGCGATTTGGGCCGTGACCAAGTGGTGCGCGTTTTTGTCAAAGTTTCCTTTTTGGCGGCCTTCCATAAATTTATAGACGATGCGAAGGATTCGTTCCACCGCGGTGTCCAAAACTTTTTCGTCCAATTTTCCGTCGCGAACGGCCTGGGCAATTTGCTTGTCGGTGTCTCCGCCCGACGCCGGCATCTCCAAATCCAAGCCGGCCAGCAAGCCCGCGACGCGGTCGTTGACCGCTCCCCAGTCGCTTACGACAAAGCCGTCAAAGCCCCACTCTGTTCTTAAAACGTCGGTGAGCAAAAATTTGTTTTCGCTGGCAAAAGTTCCGTTGACCCTGTTGTAAGAGCACATGATTGTGTCGGGCTTGGCTTTTTTTACGGTCGTCTCAAAGGCCGGAAGGTAAATCTCGCGCAAGGTTCTTTCGTCCATGTTGGAGGTGGAAGACATTCTGCGGTATTCCATAGAGTTTGCGGCAAAGTGCTTTACGCTGGTTCCAATGTTCTTTGACTGAACGCCCTGCGTGTAAGCCGCGCCCAATTCGCCGGCCAAGTAGGGGTCTTCGGAAAGGTACTCAAAGTTTCGGCCGCAAAGGGGGCTCCTCTTTATGTTGAGCGCGGGGCCAAGCAAGACGGCCACGTCCTCGGCCTGGCATTCGTCGCCCAAAACTTCGCCTTCCATGCGCAAAAGGTCGCGGTCAAAGGAGCAGGCCGTCAAGCAGCCGCTTGGAAAGCTTACCGCCTTGATGCTGTCGTTGACTCCAAGGTGGTCGCCGTTTTGGTCTTGCTTTCTAAGTCCCGTGGGGCCGTCGCTTACCATTATGTTTGGAACGCCCAAGCGCTCTACCGCTTTTGTGCGCCAAAAATCCAAGCCAGAGCAAAGCCCGGCCTTTTCTTCCAAAGTCATTTGGGAAATTAATTGCTTTATGTTGGTCTTCATAAATTATAATTTTAGCGCGGAATTTACGGGAACGCAAGGAATTGTTTGCGCCGTTTTTTGCGCCTTATATGTCGATTTTGACATGCGCCTTCCCTAAAAAAAAATACACAAAACAAAAAAAGTATGGTATAATTTTTTTGTTTATGGCTAAAAAAACGCCCAAACGGCAAAAAAAAGACAAACTTCTATTTAGATTCGCCTCTCTTTTTGGAGCTTTCATTTTAGCGACAATGTTATTCAGCTCCATAACGATTTACGCGATTAAAATGAAGGAATACAAGGCGCAAAAAGTTGAGGAAATCCGCGACATCGGAGACTACTTGGAGCGCCTGATTCAAGAGTCGGGAGAAGACTTTGCCGCTTATCAAGATTATTACATGAAGCATTTTGCTGAAGCGGACATCCCCTACGACTTTAGCGAATACGTGACCGCCCAAAGAAAATACGAAGCGCTTTTGGCCGCGCAGCCATCCATAAAGGACGCAAGCGATTTTGACTTTGACTCTTTTTCAGAAGAAGCTAAGATGGCTTATTTTATATACATCCACGAGTACTGGCTTTTGACATTTGAAAACGCGCGCAGGGCCTTTAACCTTCCCTACACCTACTACCTCGTTCCAAAAGAAGACATATACCACATGGTCTACATGATAGACGGCGAGCGCAGCCACAAGGACGCAAACGGAAACAAATCCAAATCTGGAAACTACCTGTACCTTGGAGACGAATACTACGACCCGCCGGAGAAATACAAGATTCAATGGAAAACTTGGTTCAGCGGAGAGCGCCAAAACGACTTTGAGGTTTGGGACAACGAGTGGGGCCACACCTACGCCTACTACACTCCGCTTAAAATCAAAGGAAAAAAACTGGGCCTCATCGGAACGGAGATAGAGGTTGACGCGGTGAACAAGGTGATTCTTTTTACATCGATGAAAATTTCAGTTTGCATCGCGCTTGGCCTTATCGTTTGCGCGGTTTTAATGATGGTTTTCATCAGCAGGCGCTACATAAACAAGATAGAAAATTTGGAATCGCGCATGTGGGAGTTCGCGCGCGAAAAAGATCCGACAATCGCCAAGCGCATTCTATCTGAAGTCAATGGCAACAACGAAATCTCAAGCCTCTCCAGACAATTCGCGGATTTGATTTTGGAACTGGACCAATACATGAGAAGGTTGATTTCGGCAAAAAAGGAGCTTGACGACACAAGGCAGCTAGCCGACGAAATGAACGCGCTCGCGAAAAAAGACGCGCTCACAGGCGTAAGAAACAAAACAGCCTACGACAGCGAAGCGCGGCGCCTTGACAGTCAAATCGCCGAAGGCAAAAAAGATTTTGGAATCGCAATGATTGACTTAAACTTTTTAAAGCGGATTAACGACAACTACGGCCACCAGCAGGGAAACCAGGCGATAAAAAACCTTTGCCGCGTAATTTGCGACGTCTTCAATCATTCCCCCGTTTTCAGAGTCGGCGGAGACGAGTTTGTCGTCATCTTGGAAAACAGCGACCTTCAAAACATACAGAGCCTTGAGGAGGAATTCAATTCAAGGCTTGAAGCGTTTTCAAAAGATAAATCGCTGGAACCTTGGGAAAATGTTTCAGCCGCGCTAGGATACGCGATTTATGAAGCGAACGACAGTTCTGTCGCCGATGTGTTCCGGCGCGCCGACATAAAAATGTACGAGCGAAAAAGCCAAATGAAAGCCTCAAGAAACGACTAGGCCGCTCGACAACACGCGATTTTTTTGCTAGCATTGTTTTATGAAACACTGTCCAGTCCTGCAATTTAATTCCTTGGCCCAAGCGCTTGTGTCGCTTTTTGGAAATTCCGTCGCAATAAAAAGAACCGACCGCGTGACAGGCGGCGACATAAACAAAGCTTACGCCGTCACGCTCAACACCGGCGACACAATCTTTATGAAAGCCAACGAAAAGGAAAAAGCCGCCTCCTTCGTTGCCGAAGCTTCAGGCATTTTTGCCATCGCGCAAACAGGAGCGATACGCGTTCCAAAAATTCTTTGCGTCGGAACGGACGACGGCCAGGAAGTCGGCTACAGTTTTTTGCTGATGGAATTTGTCAAAAGCGCCGAGCCTAAAGCCGACTACTGGGAAAGATTCGCGCAAGAATTGGCCGCGCTTCACCAAGCGGACGCAAGCGCTTTTTGCGAGCGCGACGACGGAAAAAGCGGCCGCTATGGATTTTTTGAGGACAACTTTATTGGAGCCAGGCCGCAAGACAATTCGCCGTCGGAAAGCTGGATAGATTTTTTTAGGGACAAGCGCTTGCTTCCGCAATTCAAGGCGGCGGACTCCTGCCTTACGAGCGCCGACCGCGAAAACGCGACAAAACTTTTGGATCACTTGGACGATTTTTTGATTGAGCCAAAAGCGCCCAGCCTTTTGCACGGCGACCTTTGGAGCGGAAACGCAATGGCAGGCCCAGACGGAAAGGCAATGCTCATCGATCCCGCCGCCTATGTTGGCGCTTGCGAGGCCGACCTTGCCATGACCGAACTTTTTGGGGGCTTTCCGCCAAACTTTTACCAAGCCTACCGCGCGGCAAATCCATTGGAGGACGGCTACGAAAAGCGCCGGGACCTTTACAACCTTTACCAGCTTTTAAATCACTTGAATCTTTTTGGACAAAGCTACCTTAACGCCGTCCGAAGCGTTGTCCAAGAATATGTTGGTTGACGCGGGCAATCAAAGGAAGACCTAAAAAGCGCCTGAGCTAGTTCCGGTCGTTCATGTTGGCGAGGGTTATCGCGCCAAAAATCAAGGCGCAGCCCAAAATCATTATCGGCGTAAGGCGCTCGCCCAAAAACATCGCTCCAAACACTACGCCAAAAACTGATTCCAGCGACAAGAACAAGGACGCGAGCGACGACTCCATGTACTTAAGGCAAACGTTTTGCAAGACAAAGGCCACAAGCGTGCTGAAAATTCCCAAGTACAAGACGCCCAAAAAAACGCGCGGAGATTGCATTTGTTCCAGCGGAAAGGCGCCGTCGTAAAAGGGCGCGAAAATCCAAGAAAAAAGCGCGGCGAAAAAGAATTGGATTATCGTAAGCAAAATCGCGCTTTCGTTTTTGTTGTAGCGGCTTGTAAAGACAATGTGGAGCGCGTAAAAAATTCCGCAAACCAAAGTAAGCGCGTCTCCAATGTTCATCGTAAAAATTCCGTCAGATTTTTTTAGCGCCAGCATCCCGATTCCGCACAAGGCTATGACAGCCGCGACCAGCGCGACAAACTTTGGCCTTTTGCGGAAGACTGGCCAAGCGAAAAATGGAATTAGAATGACGTAAAGCGTGGTCAAAAATGCGTTCTTTCCAGCGGTGGTGTAGGCGCAGCCCACGGTTTGAAAAGCGTAGCCCAAAAACAAAAAGGCGCCGGTCAGCGCTCCGTGAAAAAATTTTGTCCAAGTGAGCGCCCTTAACTTTTTAAAAAAGACAAGCGCGAGCGCCGCCGCCGCGATTGAAAAACGCGCGGCCATCATCCAAATCGGACCGATGTAGTCAAGAGAGTCTTTTACTATTACAAAGGCAAAGCCCCAAATGGCCGCGGTTGTCACCAAGCCAATCGAGGCGAAAAATTTTATCGAGTTCTTGTTCATAGTTTTACCGCGAACAAAAATGCGGCGGCTTTAAGGTCTTGCAAGGCCTTGACGACCAGCCGCGTTAAGGTCATGCAACCAGTCTTGGCCTCTAGTCTTTTCGGGCGCGGACAAGGTAGTCTTTAAAGCCTTTTCGTTCCAAAGCGTCAAGGACAGACTGGACTTTCTCGGTCGGCAAGTCTTTTACGATTACGCGAACGATTCCGCTTTTGGTTGTTTGGTAAGCCAAACGCTTGATTCCGGCGGCCTGCGCGTCGGCTGCAAAGAGGGCCGCGTTTCTTCTGGAAGAAAAGGCGCCAAGCTGGATGTTCCAGCGGTCGTAGTTTGCGACGTCGGCGTTTTTCGCAAAGTCAGACGCGCTGGGAATTTCAGAGGCGCCGGCATTTTGGACTTGCGACGCGCTTGCCGCGCCGTCCGAGCCGCCGATAATTTCAAGGCTGACTTTTGCCGTTCCGCTTTTAATCATTCCGATTTTTACGGCGGCGGCCTTTGACAAATCGATTTCGCGGCCTTTTACAAAGGGGCCGCGGTCGTTGATGCGGACCACGACCGACTTTCCGTTGGAAAGGTTTGTGACTTTGACTTTTGTGTTGAACGGAAGGCTTTTGTGCGCGGCGGTCAAGTCGTACATGTTGAAGACTTCGCCGTTTGAAGTTTTGCGGCCGTGGTATTTGTCGGCGTAATACGACGCCACCGCGCTGCTTTTGTAGACAGAAAGCGCGGCGCTTGCAAAAACGTCGGCCGCCAACAAACTGAGGATTAATGCCAAAAATAAAATCGATTTTCTCATAATTTTATTTTCGGCATAAAAGGCTTAGGACAAAAGCATTTTGTCGCTTAAAGTGTCTTCGCCCTGATGGATGCTAAAGCGCTCAAGCAAGTCCTTGACCTCAAGGTTTTTCTTTTCCTCGCCGCCGACTTCGTAAACGATATGGCCGTCCAACATCATTATCAAACGGTTTCCGTAACGGATCGCGTCGCGCATGTTGTGGGTTACCATAAAGGTCGTAAGCTTGTCGCGCTGGACAAAAAATTCCGTAAGCTCCAAAACCTTTTTGGCGGTCTTGGGGTCAAGCGCGGCGGTGTGCTCGTCAAGCAAAAGAAGCTGGGGTTTTTGCAAAACAGCCATCAAAAGCGTCAAAGCCTGGCGCTGGCCGCCGCTCAAAAGGCCAACCTTTGCGGTCATGCGGTCTTCCAAGCCCAACTCCAATTTTGCCAGCGCCTCCTTGAACAAGCCGCGCTCCTTTTGGGTGATTCCCCAAGCGAGCGTGCGCTGGCGGCCGCGCCTGTAGGCGAGCGCCAAGTTTTCTTCTATCTGCATGTTGGAGCAAGTTCCAAGCATCGGGTCTTGGAAAACGCGGCCCAAGTATTTGGCGCGCTTGTGTTCCTTTATATGGGTAAGGTCGTTTCCGTCAAGCAAAATGGAGCCAGAGTCGCAAGAGTGGACTCCGGCGATAAGGTTAAGGAGCGTGGACTTTCCGGCGCCGTTTCCGCCGATTACGGTGACAAAGTCGCCGTCGTTTAGCGTAAGGCTTACGTCCTTAAGCGCCTTTCGCTCGGTGATTTGTCCGGGATTGAAAGTTTTTGAAACGTGGCGAACTTCAAGCATTCTGATTTCCTCCCATGAGCGCGTCGTCGGTTTTAGAAACGTTCTCCGCGACAAAAGAGTCGTTGGGCGGATTGGCGACAACAATTTTTCGCTTGCTAAATTTCTTTTTCAATACAGGAAGCGAAAGCGCGAAGGCTACGATAATCGCGCTGAAGAGTTTCATGTCCTGCGTCTTCATTCCCATTTGCAAAACAATGGCGATGATCAAGCGGTATATGACGGAACCAATCACGACGCCCAAAAGCTGAATCCAAAACGAAAACTTTTGGCCAAAGAAAACTTCGCCGATGATGATCGAGGCTAGTCCTATTACGATAGTTCCGATTCCCATGCTTACGTCGCCAAAGCGCTGCTGCTGCATGACCAAGCCGCCGCTCAACGCTACAAGGCCGTTGCTTATCATAAGCGCCAAGAGCTTCATGTTGTCGGTGTTGATTCCCTGCGCGCGGCTCATGCGGGCGTTGTTTCCCGTGGCGCGAATCGAGCTTCCGATTTCGGTTCCAAAGAACCAGTAAAGCGCGGCGATAAGCGCGACGGCGAATACAAGGCCGGCGGCAAGGCTTGACCAAGTGGGAGCCATGCCCTTGAACTTTTGCGAAAGGCCAAGCGCGTCGCTGATGTAATTCATTATCGTTTTGTCGGCGCGCGCGAGCGGCTTGTTCGGGCCGCCCAAAACGCGCAAGTTGATAGAATACAAGGCAAGCTGCATCAAGATTCCGGCAAGGATTCCCGGAATGTTCAGCTTTGTGTGCAAAAGCCCCGTAATCGCTCCCGCAACCATTCCCGCAAGAATCGCGAACACAAGCGAGAGCAAGGGATTCATTCCGCCAGCGATTAAGATGGCGCAGGAACAGCCGCCCAAAGCAAAGGAGCCGTCAACGGTCATGTCGGCAAAGTCCAAAATTTTAAATGTAATGTAAACGCCAAGCGCCATGATTCCCCAAAGGATTCCCTGGCTGGCGGCTCCAATCATCGATGCTACAAGTGGCGGCATATTATTCCTCCTGCCACTACGGATTAACAACCAAAAATTTATCCGTAATGGTAATGATTCAAGAACGTTGACAAAAACGCCTTGACAAAACTTACTTTATAAGGTCGGCGGGAATCTCGATTCCCAATTCGTCGGCGACTTCCTTGTTGTAGCTAAAGTCGCACTTTTCCAAATACTGGATCGGCATGTCGTCGGGCTTTTTTCCGTCCTTCAAAATCTCTACGGCCATCTTGGCTGTCTGCAAGCCAAGCTCGTAGTAGTTGATTCCGTAAGTGGCCAAACCGCCGCCTTGAACCATTCCTTCCTCGCCGCAAATCACCGGGATTTTGTTGGGAGTGGTTACAAGCGCTACAGTCGCCATTGAAGAAGCGATCATGTTGTCTGTGGGAGCGTAGATCGCGTCAACTTTTCCGACCAAGCTTTGGACTACTTGCTGAACTTCGTTTGTGTTTGAGACCGTGGCTTCAACAAAGTCAAGGCCTTCTTTTTGGCAAGCGGCCTCGGCAAGGTTGGCCTGGAAGCGGGAGTTCTCTTCGCTTGAGCAAAAGAGAATCGCGACTTTTTTTGCGGAAGGAAGCAAGCGCTTTAGCAAAGAAATCTGCGCGGCGCAAGGAGTCAAGTCGGAAGTGCCGGAAACGTTTGTGCCGGGCTTTTCGTTTGACTCGACAAGCTGGGCCGTTTTAGGGTCCGTCACTGAAGAAACCAAAATCGGAATGTCGCTTGTCATGTTGGCAACGGCTTGCGCGGCAGGAGTCGCGATGGCGAAAATCAAGTCGCTCTGGTCGTTGACCAATTTTTGCGCGATGGTCACGCAGTTGGCCTGCTCGCCCTGCGCGTTCTCGTAGTCAATCTCAATGTTCTGTCCGTCAATGAAACCTGCGTCCTTAAGCCCGTCAACAAAGCCCTGATAGTTTTTGTCAAGGGCGGGGTGCTCAACCAATTGGATTACGCCGATTTTAATTTTTTTGTCTTTCTTTTGGCAAGAAGAGAACAAAGCCAACGCGGCAACCGCGGCCGCAAAAACGATGATTTTTTTCATATAATATTCCTTACTTTTATTAAAAAAGTGAAGTATATTTTAATGAATTTGAGGAAAGAATTCTAGCGCTTTTGTTGGAGTTGAAGGACTTGCTCTACGGAAAGGCCTGTGATTTGCGCGACTTGCTCGATGGTTCCAACTTTTAAATTCAGCATATTGCGCGCGGCTTCAACGGCTTTGGCTTGGGCGCCCTGCTTTTCGCCTATAGCAATGCCTTCTCTCTCTCCAATTTTCATCATGTCTCTGTCATGCAAATTCATGGCTAGATATTCCCTCTTGAATTTTTCGTTTGCGCGCGCTTTGACCACAAAGTCCTCCAACCGCCTTGCAAAAGAATCCTCGCCGGGCTCGTTGGTTTGGATGAATCTCAAGAGCGCTCGGACTTTTGGATCCTCGGCCTTTTCATACGCGCTTGCATTATATATTATTTTTAGGCATTTGTCATCCAAATTCACAAAAGAGTTCTCGGCGCAAATGTTGCGGAACGTGTAGCGATAAAGGCCACGCCCCTGTTTCTTTTCATCGCGAAACGGATCGAACTTGCATATGAACAGAATGTAGCTGTCCTTTAGCTCTGTGTAGTCCTCTCCCTTCATGAGGCTGTCGATGTCCACCATGCTTTGGTAGTAACGAGTTCGCTTGCCAAGCGCGTCCATATCGTAGGTTTGCAGCTCCACGTCAATGATTTTGTCCTCGTCCTTTAGATACACGTCAAGGCGAACTCCCTTTGTCGCGTAGTATGGCGCGATCGTTTTTTCAAGTTTTGGGTACTTTACGCTTTTTACGCGCACGCCCAAAAGCCGCTCCACCAACTCCGCGCTGACTTCCGGGTTTTTCATGACGGCCTGAAACATTCCGTCATCCGCAAAGTTCAATTCTTCAAATGGCTTTCTTGCCATAATTCCTCCTTAAAGCGCGGCCTGATTTTTTTCCGCCGCAACTATAAGGTAGGAATTTTTTTCAAGAATTTAGTCTTTTTTTGAGAAAATCGTAAAAAAGTTTTAGTTATTTTTGCAAGGAAGGCTTGCGCTTTGTATGGGGAAGGGGCGGAAAGCAGCAAAACGGCGGCGCTATCAGCCGGCCAAACTACTTCCTCGCAACTATGACCATTGCCAGCGCTCGCAAGAGCGCAGTTGAATAAATTTCCTATAGCAAAACGGAGCGCAGCGACGTATCGTGCTCATATTCTGATTGTATGGCTCGAAGTTATAGCCGCCGTATTGCCAGTAGTCCGCGCGAGCGGACACGTAAATACTTCCACTAGCAAAACGGCGGCGTCATCAGTCAGCCAAACTACTTCCTAGCGACAATCACCATCGTTGACATATTCTGATTGTATGGCTCGAAGTTATAGCCGCCGTATAATTCCCCGCTCTTAAAGCCGCTGGCCAAAATCAGGCGCTTGAGTTCCACCGCGCTGTAAAGGCGCTGGACAAATTCGTGCTCGATGCGGCCGCCGTCCTTTCCAAGCAAAATCCACTTAGAGCGAAGTCCTTCCCACGCGCCTTCAACGCTAAACTGGGTCAGCACCGTCATACCGGCGCGCTCAAACCATTCGCCTTCGGTCCAGAACTTAATCGCGGTTTCGCGGCTGACGCATTCCAAAATAAAAAAGCCGCCGTCCTTAACGCAGTCGGCGATGCGGCGCAAAATTTGGATGTCCTCTTCTATCGTGTCGCAGTAGCCAAACGAAGTGTAAAGGTTTATCGCCGCGTCAAATTTCTTTTTGCTGGTGAATGTCCTAAGGTCGTCTTTTATCCATTCGATTTTGACGCCCTCGTCGGCGGCGCTTTCCTTTGCCGCGTCAAGTTCAGACTGAATCAAGTCAACGCCGGTGACTTTTAGGCCGCGCAAGGCAAGCTCGATGCTGATTCTTCCCGGACCGCAGCCCGCGTCCAAAACGCTCGCCCCTTTTGAAAGGCCCGCGATTTTGCAAACCGCTTCCGCCACGCCCGGAGCCTCCGCCCACTTTGGCGCGTCAAACATAATCGGCCCGTAATTTTTCCAAAAAGACTCGTTTTCAAACCAAGAGCGTTCCGCCATAAGACCTCCTCCCCGCATAACGCGACAGTTGTTTTATTTTAGCGCGCATTTGGAAAATTTGCCAGCAAAAACTAAAAACTCGCGCCGCCCGAAAAGCTGTACTGGAAGCGTTTTTCGTTTACATTGTAGGACGCGCCCATCGCAAATGCTGGAAAGGCAAGCTTGGCCAAATAAAGCCTGACGCCCGCCTCTGGGCCTGAGCAGACATAAACCGAATTGTTCAGCTCGCGGGCCACGGCCAACTCGTAAAGGCCGTAGACGGAAAGAATTCCAAATTTTGCTTTTATCACCGCGGCCTCAAAGCCCGCCAAAGCGCCAAAAATTTGGTCGGTCATAAAGGCGCTCGGAAGCAGCGTCACGCCGGACTTTCCGCGGCCCACATAGTTTGTCTTTAAAAGATTGTTTGAAACAAATCCGCGAGCGCCGCCTACAAGGCGGACGCGGCCGCAAATCGGCTTTTGAACTTCGCCGGCAAAGGAAAGCGTTTGCGCAAAGTTTTGCTCGGCTACGTCGGAAAACAAAAACTCTCCGCCAACGCTAAGAGAATTCACGCTCAAAAAATATCCGTTCCATGACGACGACGAAATTCCGCATGAAGCGTCAACGCTCCACTGATTTCGCCTTTGGACTTGCGGCGAATCCATAGGATTAAGGAACGAATAGCCCGCGCCAAAACTCGCGCTCATAAAGCTCGTTGGCTTTAGCAAAAGCTTCGCACGCGCTCCCGCATAAACGCTTTCGTAGCCAAAGACCTTGTAGTTTTTTGAATTGGCAAAATCATGCTTGCCTTTTGAAAAATTTGCCGAGACGGAAAAGCCAAGCCCTCCCTTTTTTACTGGCGGCCTTTGGAAAATTCCTACAGCCATTCCGCCGTTTGAAGAATACATGCCTCCAATGGCCGCCATGCAATGCATGCCAAGCGCATTCATGTCCATTACAAAAAGGCCAACGCCGTAACTGTCGCCGGTGTAGTAGCCAATCGGCATCGGCAAAATCGTCCACTTTTCCTTGAACGAAATGTCAACCGCGGCGCTTGTGTCGTCCAGCGGCCGAGCGCTTACCTTTATTTGGTCAAACAAATTTTGCGCCTGCAAAACCGTTTCTATCGCCTTTAAATTTTGCTCGGACGCGGGCTTTTGCAAAAAGTCGTGCAGGATTCCGTCCATGTAGGATCTCTTTGTTCGCTTTAATCCGTCTATTTCAAATTGAACGATTGAAAGCGCCGAAAAATCTTGCGCCGCGCTTTTTGGGCTTTGAAGCGCGCCGTCTTCCTGGCAAAAAAGATTTGCCGACATAAAAAGAGAAAAGATTAAAAATAAAAAAGCGCTTTTTATTTTCATCAATAAAATAGTTTACATTTTTTCACTGCAATTTACAAGTGAACTTTGAGCCAGGCCATTTTGGGTCGCTCGGCTTTCCGTCAAAGTCGCCATCTACAGGACTTTGCGCCGACAAATGGAAATTATGGCGGGCGGCGATTTCACGGGCAATCGCAAGGCCCAAACCGCTTCCGCCCTTGTTCCTAGCCGAAGAATCTTTTTTAAAGCGCTCAAAAACATGCGGCAAATCCTCCGCGCTTATTCCGCTTCCGCCGTCGATTACCGCAATCTCGCCGTCGCCGATTTTCATCACAACCTCGCCGCCCTCAGGCGAAAACTTTACGGCGTTGTCCAAAATCGTCATGAACATTTGGCGAACGCGGCCGCCGTCTCCTTGGATTATTTTTTGTCCGTCAGTCCGCTCAATTTTTATCGAAACTTTTTTTGCTGCGGCCGCTTTTTGAATCGCGCGGGCGGCTTCGCAGGCGGCTTCCTTTACATCAAAAGGCTCGCTTTCGATTTTAAAGTCAACTGTTTGCAAGCGCGAAAGTTCCAGCAAGTCGTTTACCAAGCGCTGCAAGTGAATCGTTTCCTTTAGCATTTGCCCTTGGTATTCGGCAACGTCATTTGGCGAAGAAACCACGCCGTCAACAAGAGCCTCAAGCGAGCCGCGAATGACTGTCACCGGCGTTCGCAATTCGTGCGAAACGTTTGCGATAAAGTCGCGGCGCATCTTTTCCAAGCGAGCGCTTTCTTCGCTGGCGTCCTTAAGCTGGACGGCGAGCGCGTCAAGCGTGGCGGCAAGCTCGCCCAACTCGTTTTTGTCGGCGACGCCTGTTTTTATTGAATAGTTTCCCTTGGCCAATTCTTTCGCCGCGCCGTTCATTTTTTCTATCGGCTTTGTGAAGGAACGGCTCAAAAGCGCCGCGGCCAAAAGGGCAAGCAAAAAAGCGCTGGCAGCGCTGGCGGCTAAAAGGCGTACGCTTTGCAAAATCGCCCCTCGCAAGCCCACAATCGGCGAATGCAAAAGCAAAACCCAAACAATATTGTCGCCGCCGCGCTCGTAAACCGGCGTGGCCGCGGTAAGGGATTTTATTTCCAAAACAGGGTTAAAAACTTCTGTCACGGACGCTTCGCCCGCAAAGGCTTTTTTTAGCACCTCGTTCGCGCCCGGCGGCAATTTTGTTTCTTCCATCGGCCGCGGCGCGTTTTGGTCTTGCAAAGGATTTTTGTCGCGAGCTGGCCTCGGCGGTATTCCGTGCCCCGCCATCGTGACGACGTTCATCTTTTGGTCGATAAGCCACACGTCGGCCAAAGAAATTTCATGCAAGTTGCGGATTGCGAAAACTGGATTTCGCCTATGGTTCCCAGAAGACATTTCATAAATGCGCGAAAGGGTTCTGGACATTACTTGCGCCCGCCGCGTCAAATCGTTTTTAAAGATGGCCGTCGTGTGGCGCGCGATTAAAAAGCAAAACAAGCCTCCTGTCACCGCCGTGGCCAACAAAAGCGCCGTCAAGAAAAACAAAAAAAGTTTTACGGCGATTTTCGCCTTTAAAATCCTAGCTTTCAAATTTGTACCCCGTTCCAAAAACAGTTGTGATTTTCCAACCTTCATGTTCCGCAGCGTCCAACTTGGCGCGCAGGCGCTTGATGTGTTGGTCAACCGCGCGCGCGTCGCCGTCGTAATCCATTCCCCAAATGTTGTTCAAAAGCTGTTCGCGTGAAAAAACGCGGTTTTGGTTTTGCAAAAAAAACGCGAGCGTTTCAAATTCTTTTTTTGTCACTGGAACATTCCGCTCGCCGACAAAGACTGCGCCGCTCTCCAAGTCAAGCGAAAGATTTTTGGCGCGCAATTTTTTTTCGACAACGCCCGCGGGATTGGAGCGGCGCAAAATGCAACGAATCCTTGCCATAACTTCCTGCGGCGAAAAAGGCTTTACAATGTAGTCGTCAGCGCCGATGTCAAGACCTAAAATTTTGTCAAAGTCTTCGCCGCGCGCGGTGACCATTATTATCGGAACATTGGAAGACTTTCTGATTTGCTTGCAAACCTCAAAGCCGTCAACCTTTGGCATCATCACGTCAAGCAAGACCATGTCAAATTTTATTTTTTCAAAATAGTCCAAGGCCTCTTGTCCGTCATGCGCGGCGGTCGGCTCATAGCCTTCCTTTTGAGCGTAGGCGCAAAGCACCTTTACGATTTGTTCAGTGTCGTCGGCGATTAAAATTTTCATGTCATCATTATAACATAAAGAAAAAATTCCGCCATATCTTTTTTTGCGGAACTTTCAAAATGTCACACCTTTGACACAAGTAAATTCGATAATAAAAGTGTAAGGAGCAGGAAATCTTTATTGCGGAACAATTGTTCCAAGGAGTTTAATATGAAAAAGACAGGAATCATAATCGCCGTCATCGCCCTAGTCGCCGCGGCGGGAACTTTTGCCCAGCCAAGCGCCAAGGCAAAAAACGCCGACGCAAAGAACGCGCCGGGCTTTAGAGAGCCGCCAAAATTTGAGCTTCCCGCCGAAGCGGATGTCAAGGCCTATCACGAAGCCCAGGCCCAAAGCCTAAAGATTTTGCTTGACGCGCAGGTAAAGGCAAAAATCATCACGCCAGAATGGGCGGAAGCAAAAATGGCAATCCTTAAAGCCGTTCAAGCCGACTGCAAGGGCTTTTGCATTCTTCGCCGCGGAACCGACATTCCTTTTGGAACGCCCGGCTTTGAAGGGCCACGCAAAGGCCAGTGCGACTGCCACCACGGTGACCGCCACAGCAAAAAGCGCTTTGACCGCCGCAACGACCGCCCTCATTTTGACCATGACGGCTTTTCCGACGCCGCCCCGCAAGGCGAAGACAGCGCGATATTAAACGAGCGCTAAAAACGAATCAAGGCGCGCGTCATCGCGCCGCAATTCAGCGTGGCAAAAAAAAGCCGGTCCTTTCGGGCCGGTTTTTTTACGTCTGGTCAAGGCGCGCTTTCGCTTAAAGCCTTGACTCAGTCGTTTTCGCGCTTGCTAAAAATTATCAAGCGCGAATCGCTTATTTCTTGCCTTTCTTGGCGGCAGGCTTCTTTGCGGGAGCCTTCTTGGCGGCGGGCTTTTTAGCCGCGGGTTTCTTGGCAGCGGCCTTCTTGGCGGCGGGCTTTTTGGCGCCAGCTTTGGCAGCCTTTCCAGCCTTGGCGGCCTTGATTACAGCCTGAGCTCCGGCCAAGCGGGCCAAGGGCACGCGGAACGGAGAGCAAGAAACGTAGTTCAAGCCAAGCTTGTAGCAGAGAGCGATGGAAGCGGGGTCTCCGCCGTGCTCGCCGCAGATTCCAAGGTGCAAGTCAGACTTGACTGAGCGTCCCTTTTCTTCCGCGATTCCCATCAAAGCTCCAGGACCGTCTTCGTCCAATGTGGTGAAGGGGTCTTCGGCCAAGATGTTCTGCTTGAGGTAAGAGTCGATGAACTTAGAGTAGTCGTCGCGGCTGAATCCGAACGTTGTCTGAGACAAGTCGTTTGTTCCGAACGAGAAGAAGTCGGCGTACTCGGCCAACTTGTCCGCTGTAAGGGCGGCGCGGGGGAACTCAACCATAGTTCCAATCTCAAACTTGAGCTTGGTTCCCTTGGCCTTGTTTACCTTGTCGATTACGGCCAAAGCCTGCTCGCGAATCTGCTTGACTTCGTTGGCGCTCACTACGTTCGGAATCATGATCTGAACGTTGTGCTTGACGCCTTCGCGGTCCAAGCGGGCTGTGGCCAAAGCGATGGCCTCAACCTGTGTCTCGTAAATCTCAGGATATGTGATGGCCAAGCGGCATCCGCGGTGGCCAAGCATCGGGTTGTGCTCGTCAAGGGCGGCAACCTTTTCGGCCAACTTGTTGCGGTCAACGTTGAGCTTTTTGGCAAGAGCCTTGAGCTCGGCGTCTGAGTGGGCCTGGATGAACTCGTTGAGCGGCGGGTCAAGCAAGCGGATAGTAACCGGGCGTCCTTCCATTGTCTTGATGATGTCGTAGAAGTCTTTTTCCTGCAACGGAAGAATGGCCTTGAGGTTTTCCTTGCGCTCTTCTGTTGTGTCAGAAATGATCATCTTCTGGAAAGAAGTGAGCTTGGGCTCGTCAAAGAACATGTGCTCTGTGCGGCAAAGTCCGATTCCGGCGGCTCCAAAGCGGAACGCGTCCTTGGCGTTCTGCGGAGTATCTCCGTTGGCGCGAACTTCAAAGCCGGCGACTTTCTTTCCGCTGGCTGTTGTGCGAACTGAACCCTTGCGGATTTCGTCGGCCCAACCCAAGAACTTTTCGAGGTCCTTGCTCAATGTGGCGGGAGCTACAGGAACAACTCCGTCGTAAACCTTTCCTGTTGATCCGTCGATTGTGAGGAAGTCGCCTTCCTTGTAAACGTGGTCGCCGATGACAACCTTTCCGCCATTGAACTTAACCGCGGCGCATCCGCAAACGCAGGCTGTTCCCATTCCGCGGGCAACAACAGCGGCGTGTGAAGTGCGTCCGCCGGTAGAAGTCAAGATGCCCTGGGCGACGGCCATGCCGGCGATGTCGTCCGGAGAAGTTTCCTTGCGAACCAAGAGAACCTTCTTTCCTTCTTTTGTCCAAGCGACGGCGTCGTCGGCTGTGAACACGATCTGTCCGCATCCGGCTCCCGGAGAAGCGTTGAGGCCGGAAGCGATTTCCGTGGCCTTCTTGACGGCGGCGGGATCCAACTGCGGCAAGAGCAACTGGTTCAACTGAGCGGGCTCTACGCGGAGCAAAGCCTCTTCTTTTGTGATGAGCTTTTCGGCAACCATGTCAACAGCCATCTTGACGGCGGCGGCGCCTGTGCGCTTTCCGTTGCGGCACTGGAGCATGTAGAGCTTTCCTTCTTCTACTGTGAACTCCATGTCCTGCATGTCGTGATAGTGCTTTTCCAAGCGGTTGCGGATTGTGCAAAGCTGGTCGTAAATCTTCTTGTTTGTCTTTTCAAGCTGAGCGAGCTTCTGCGGAGTGCGGATTCCGGCAACTACGTCTTCGCCCTGGGCGTTCATAAGGTATTCACCCATGAACTCGTTCACGCCAGTTGAAGGATCGCGGCTGAAGGCAACGCCAGTTCCTGACGTGTCGCCCTTGTTTCCGAATACCATTGACATAACGGTAACGGCTGTTCCCTTAAGGGCGCCTTCTTTGATTCCGTTCAACTCGCGGTACTTGATGGCGCGGGGGTTCATCCAAGAGCCGAATACAGCGCCGATGGCTCCCCACATCTGCTTCTGCGGATCCTGGGGGAAGTCCTCGCCCTTCTCTCTCTTGTAGAGAATCTTGTACTTGCTTACGATTTCCTTAAGCTCGTCTGTAGTGAGCTCTGTGTCCTGCTTGATTCCGCGGTGAGACTTGACTTCGTCAATGATCTTTTCGAACTTGGCGTGCTCAACTCCCATGGCCACGTCGCCGAACATCTGGATAAAGCGGCGGTAGGCGTCCCAAGCGAAGCGGGGGTTGCCAGTCTTGGCGGCAAGTCCTTCGACTGACTTGTCGTTAAGGCCGAGGTTCAAGATTGTGTCCATCATGCCGGGCATAGAGATGGCGGCTCCAGAGCGAACTGAAACAAGGAGCGGGTCCTTTTCGTCGCCGAGCTTTTTGCCCATGACCTTTTCCAACTTGGCGAGGTACTTGGCGACTTCGCCGTTGGGGCCTTCAAGGCCTGCGGGATACTTTCTTCCCAACTTGTAATATTCCTGGCAGACGTCAGTTGTGATAGTAAATCCAGGGGGAACAGGAAGACTCAAAGGGGCTTTTGCCATTTGGGCAAGGTTGGCGCCTTTTCCACCGAGATCGGCGCGCATTGACTCATCGCCGTCAGCGTCGCCGTTTCCGAAAAAGTAAACATACTTGGTTTTTGCCATGGTGTTTAACACTCCGTAAAAAATAGATATATAGAAATAATTTTACTTCAAATATATTTTATTGTCAATGATTTTGGCCCCTTTTGGCAAGCATTTTCAAGGAATTTTGGGCTTTTTGCCCGCCGCATTAAAGGGACCTTATGTAGTCATAAAAGGCTTTTGAAAAATCTTTCGTGATTTTTTCAATCAAGGCGGACTCGGCCTTTCGCTGGGCTTCCTTGTAGTCCGTATGGCTTTCGCGGCCCTTAACCGCGAACGGAACGATTTGAAGGCCCGTCTTTGAGTCGATGATGCAGCTTTCGCAATTGTAGCGGCACCTTACAGTCTTTCCGTCCCTTGTGTCGGACCTTTCAAACGCGAATTTCGCCATCAAGGTGTAGCGGACGGAATCGTCCACCGTTCCCTTAAAGCCCACGGCCGAAATGGCCTTTAAAAAAGCCTCCTTGTATCGGCCATGCTCGTCGTTGAAAGTTTGGACGCAAATCGGAATCTCCTTCGCGATTTCCATCTTTTGGGCGTGGATTTTTTTTGACGGCGGGCAGTATCGCTTTAGCCCTTCTACGCAGGACGAGTCGATGGTCGAAAGCCTTTGCAAATACTTTTCGTTTTCAAGCGCGGCTTCTTCCGCAAAGTCGCAGGAGCCAAAGCCGTCAAAGGAATTCTTGTCGCTTTCGGCGGAATTGAGCGCGGTCTCAATGGCCGAGTAATTTTTCTTAATCAAGTCAGAGTAAATCACCGCGGCCTTTTTTCTGTCCAAAACCGCGACAGCGTGCCAGGTTCCCCTTGAAACGTCCTCCCAAAATTCCTTTATCTCAACGCCAATCAAACAGTCGATGTCAACCTTGCGGCGAACGTCCTGGCTAAAGGCCTGGAAATTTGACGAAGCGACAAGTCCGTCTTCTTTGGCTTGAACCATTCTTCTTGAAGCGGTCGCATCCGAGGAGATTGACTGGCCAAAAACCGAGGCCAATCCTTCCAGCGCGTTCACTTCGCTGGCGGAACGGTCGGCGGCGCTTCCAACTGCCGAGATGTAGGATTCGCTGGGATAGACGGCCGACGGGCGCGCCACCCACTCCGGCATTTTCGTTCCCTTGGGCTTGTTGGACTTTTTAGCCGCGAATGCCAATCCGCCGGCCTGCAAGGCGCAGGCGAAAAGAAGCGCCTTTGCAAAAAAGCTTTTCACTTTTCGCATGACGAAACCCTCACGCTAACCTGTCCGGCGTTAACCTCAACATTTTCAATTGTCTTTGTCTCCACGGCTTTTCCGGCCGCGTCAAGGTATTCAACCGTGACATTGTAAGTTCCAGGCGCGACGGTAAAGCCCGCGCGGCTGGCCTTGTTGGGGAAGCAAAGGCCTTGCCTTATGTCGGCGCGCTCTTTGTTGGCGACGGCGTTGGCCGCCGCGTTTACGGCGTTGTCAAAAACAATTTGCGCAGCCAAGGCTGCCAACGCGTTTTTGCCGGAGGCTTGGTTGAGCGCGATTCCAGCCGCGATTACAGAGGCGGCGACAACAGAGTTCTTGACAACGTTTCTAAAGACTGAACGGTTGTAATCTCCGTAAGCCTTTTGCTCAACGTCGATTTTAACCGCTTCGTCAAAGTCTTCGACAAGAGTCGCGGTCGCCGACTCTCCGTTTGAAAGAATCGCGCGGACAGACTTTATGTTGTGCTTTTGATCGTTGGGATTAAAAATCGGATAGGCGATTTTTGTGTAAAGGGGAATCGTTCTGTTCAACACGGGAATCGGAAGCATTACCGCATGGGCTTCTTTTCCTTCGCTAACGTCGGCTCTCTTTCCAATCATTCCAGAAAGCGCGACAAGCTCCAAGCGGCCCTTGCCGGCGGGAATGTTGGTTATTTGCTTTGCGTCGGGAACCTTGTAAAGGTTGGCGAAATCCTGAGCGTGGTCAAAGTCGCCGTAAGCGGCGTACGCCAGCGTTCCCAAATAATTGAAGAATTTTGAGGTCTCGTACTTCTTGTCGCTTTTTTTAGGCGGCTCCACAAAAGAAAGGTCAACGCCAGAGGTTGACAGCTTTTCCTTTGCGTCCGTGAACTCCTCGCTGGAAAGGGCGGCCTCTGACTCGGCCTCAAACTGCTCGTTCTTCGCCCTAAGCTCTTGGATTTCCTGCATGAAAGTGCCGGTGTAATCGTTCATGATTCCCTTGGCCACATCGTCCTGCTTAAGGCTTAAGGCGCAGGCAAGCCGCATAGACCAAGCCAAGTAGCGCTCGTATTCCGCGCCGGTGTACTTTCTGTTGTTTCCGTTTGACTTGGCGTTCTTGACTTCGTCGCTGGCGTTGAACGCGGAAGTCGCCTGCTGCATTTTTCCGTAAGTTTCAAGGAAGCCTTTTCCAGAGGCAAGGTAGTTTTGGGCGTGGTACATCAACATGTCGGCGTCAAGCAAATCCCTTATCTCGTTCTTCCTGTCGCCCTTTCCAAGCAGCATCGCCGTACACGCGCCATAGTCGCCGGCGGCAAAGGACGCCGCGTACTTTTCATCGTCAAACTTCATTTTTTTGGGGGAAGCGGCCTTGGCTTCTTTCGCCGGCTTTGCTGGCTTCTCCTTTGCTGACTTCTCTTTGGCCGGCTTTTCTTTCTTAGCCTTTTTCTCTTTCTTTTCCTTCTTTGGCTTTTCGGCCTTCTCCGCTTCTTCAACAGCCGGCTTTTCCGCAGCCTTGTCTTTCTTCGTCGCCGCGTTGACCGTAAACAACGAAGCCATCACAATCGCGGCGGCGAATAATTTTGAGACTCTTTTCATTTTGCGATTCCCTTTTTTTTATTTGCTCTTTATAGAGGCAGTCTTCTTAAGATAGTCTTTAGTTTCTTCAGAAGGTTCGAACATGGCCACAGTTCTGTGTGTCGTAAGGTCGGTTAGCTCGATGTTGACGATGTAAGTCCTCTCCTGCTTCTTTCCGTTGTTCTGGACCATAAGTTTTACGGAACCTGTCAGCATGTAGTCGGCGGCGTCCTCTTCGTCCAAAGCCAAGGCCTTGTCTTCGGCAGAGTGGTCCTGCTGCATGATCACTTCGTCGCGCATTTCGTTGCGAACGTCGGCGTTTGCCATGAACTCAAGCTTTCCGCTGTTAAGAACGGCGGTCTTAAGGCTGTTGGCGATTATCTGCGTGTCAAAAAATTCGCCGGTCTGATCCTTTATTTTTCCGATGGAAACGATTGGCGCGCGGCCGTTCTTTTCCTCAAAGCGCTCGACGCGCGGATTCTTGATCACTTGTCCAACGATATCCTTGCAAATCGCGCGGCAGTCCGTTTCGCTAAGATAGGGCGTAAGATCCTTTCCTGCCCCGCGCTTTACGGCCTTGGCGCTGGCAAAAGACATGACTGTCATTGCAAACAAAGCGAACGCGATGATTTTTTTCATACAAACCTTCCTCCAAAAATATAACTATTTTTATCTATAAATTATAATGCCAATTCTTTTATATTGTCAACAAGACATGGCGGCCTAAAGTTACAGCGATTTTGCTTTAATTTGAGGAATGGAAAACACAAAACGGAAACTTGCAAACCAAGCAGCGTCCATAGGACGCGGTAAGACCGCTCGAACAAAAAGTTATGGTCTTGCAAGTAACAATGCGATTGCCCGCGCTCGAAAGAGCGCGAGTAAATAATTTCCTTACGCAAAACGGCGGGCTTGCCCGACGTAGCGGACTACTCTTTAAAAACCGCCTTCAACTCTTTTGCGTAAAGCTCGCTGATTTTGTAGCGCATAAGCTCCTGCTTGGCAGAAAGCTCGCGGCCAACCTCAAAGGGCTTGGACAAAAGCGCGAATCTTGGAATGCGCTCAAAGGCGCGGAATCCGTTCTTGGCGCTGATGATGTCGCGGACGATTGAATCCAGGAATTTATAGGTTTCCTCTTTTTTAAGCAAGTCCTCAAAGTCGGAGAAAGAGACATTGTTTTGCTTGGCCCAGATTTCCAATTCCTCTTGGTTTGGAAGAATCAAGGCACCCAAATTGCGCTGGTCCTGGCCAAGAACGACGGCTGTCTGGATGTAAAGCGACTCCTCCAATTTTATCTCAAGCGGAAGCGGCTCCACGTTCTCTCCGCCGCGCAAAACAATCGTGTCCTTTACGCGGCCCAAAATCTTAAGCTCGCCGCCCATGCCGATAATCGCAAGGTCGCCGGTGTCAAGCCAGCCGTCTGAATCGATGGCCTTTGCGGTAAGCTCGGGGCGCTTGTAGTAGCCCTTCATTACCGTTCCGCCCTTAATCTGAAGCACGCCTTTCTTTCCCTTGCCGACGTCGTTTCCTTCCATGTCGACGATGCGGGCGTTGATGCCGTAAAGCGGCTTTCCGATGCAGCCAAAGACCGGCTTTGTGATGTGGCGCACGCTGACAATCGGAGCGGTTTCGGTAAGGCCGTAGCCTTCGACGATTTCAATGCCGAGCGCCCAAAAGTACTCGTCGACGTTTTTGGGATAGGCTCCGCCGCCCGCGATTCCGGCGCGGAAATTCTTTCCGAGCATCGCGCGGATTTTTTTAAAGACAAGCGCGTCGCCCAAAAGCTTTAGCGGAAGCAAAAGCGTCCACGGAATCAAGAACAAAATCCACCAAAGCGGAGTGATTTCCTGGCGCGGCATGAAATTTTGTCGCAGCATTTTTCTTTGCATCCTTGAATGAAGGATCGCGACGCGGACAAAAAAGTTGTATAGTTTTAGCGTGATTCCGCCAGCGCGGCGCATCTTTCGCTCAATGCCTTCCATGACGGCTTCAAATACGCGCGGAACGCCTGGCAAGATTACGGGGTTTGTCTTAAGCATGTCCTCAAGCAAAATCTTTCCGATCGGCTTTGAGTAAGTCATCGCGCATCCCTGGCTTAGGATTACGTATTCAACCTCGCGCATGTAAACGTGCCAAACCGGAAGGATTGCAAGCGCGTTCTCGCCGGGATAAAGCTTGATGCGGTCGGTCACTTCGACAAGCTGGGTCAAGAAATTTCCGTGGCTTAAGGTTACGCCCTTGGGAACGCCTGTCGTTCCGCTTGTAAAGATAATCGCGGCCGTGTCGTCCCAAGCGCCTTTTGCGATTTCATCTTCAAAGGCGGAGGGGTTTTCCTTGTTGTAGGCGCGGCCCTTTTCCAAAATCTCTTCAAAAGGATGGACAACGATTCCGTCGGCCTTTGCCAAGTCCAAGACTTCCTGGCCGGGCTGCTCGAACATTACAAAATACTTAAGGTCGGGCAAGTCGGCCTTAAGGTCAAGAATTTTTTTGGCCGCGGCGTTTGTCTGGACAATGCAGATGCGGCATTCCGTGAATGACAAAATGTATTTTAGGTCGGAAGGGCTGGCGTCCGTTCCGCGGGGAATGTCAATGGCTCCGATGGCCAAAAGGCCCAAGTCTGCCTGCTGCCATTCCTTGCAGTCTTCGCTGATAAGGCCCAAACGCTCGCCGCGCTGGACATTGTAGGAAAGCAAGCCGCCGGCAAAGTCAATCGCGTTCTGCCACATTTGGCTGTAGGTCAGGCATTCAAATTGGCCCTGGGCGTTCTTTGAATATTGCGCCGGCGCGTCGGGATTCTTTTTCACAACTTCTTGAATCAAGCGCGGCACAGTCTTGTCTTTAACGTCCATCATAATCGGGCCTCTCTTTTTGCAATTTCTTTATTTTGTCAAAATGACAAAGTTTGAGAATTTGTCTAAAACTCAAAAAATTGTAGCGCAACTTGAAAAGAAATTCAAGTTGTTCTATAATAATTTTCATGAGTGGGAAAAATTCAAAAAAAGCCAAGAGGAACGGAGTCTTTGCCGCGGTTTGGCTGCTCCTTATCTTAATTCTTATAATAGTGTTTCTCGTAAAAAAAGACGACTTTGCGGCCAACCTAAAGTCCACCAATTTTTTTGAGCGCGTCGTCGGTTCCACCCCTGAATTCCTTCAAAACTACGAGACAAAGAAAAAGGACAACAAGTCAAACGGCCTTTTGGACGTGGACGTGGCTCCCGTTCCCGGACAAAAAGAGACGCAAGACCCAGGCACATACGACTTGGACGACTTGACCTCCGAGCAAGAGGCCGCCGCCCAGAGTCAAGAAAAGCCCGAACAGGAAAGCGCAAAGCCCGCCGAAAAGCAGGAAGAAAAGACGGCCGTCGAAGAAAAGGCGCCCGAAAAGCCAAAGCCCGCGGCCACGACAAACGCCAAGCTTTTCTTTGTGCAAGTCGACGCGGACGGAAACGTCAACAGAAAAAGCGTCGTCCGCCAAATCCCAAAAAGCGACTCTCCGCTGACAGACACAATCAAGGCGCTTTTGGCCGGCCCCTTGGATTCCGAAAAATCGATGAGCTTGATTCCGCCCGGAACCCGCCTTTTGAGCGCCACGGTGCGCAACGGAATCGCCGCGCTTAACTTTAGCGAGCAGTTTGAATTCAACTCCATCGGAGCGGACGGCTACCGCGGCCAGCTTATGCAAATCGTGTTCACCGCCACCGAATTCGCCACCGTGGAAAGCGTCCAATTCTTAATAGAAGGCCAGCGCAAAGACTACATCGGAAGCGGCGAGGACGTCTGGATGTGGATCGGCAGCCCATACACAAGAAGCAGCTTTAACTAAAAAATAATTCGCCTCCTATTGACACATTTTCAAAAAAAGGCTAAAATGCCTTTACTGTTTGGGGGTGTAGCTCACCTGGCTAGAGCGCTTGCATGGCATGCAAGAGGTAGTCGGTTCAAGTCCGATCATCTCCACTTGGTTGAACGGCGTGAACAACGCCGTTTTTTTTTGGCGTTTTATTAAAAAGTTATCCGAGATGAAAAAATTTTCCGCGATTTTCATTCCCCTAATCTTTATTGCCGCCGTTCCGGCCTTTGCAAAAATTGAAACGCTCCCGCAAACAGAAAAGCCAAAACAATACTTGCAATTTGACATGGCCCAAGCGGCCAATCGGGGAATCGAGCGAAATCAAACTTGGCTTGGAATGGAATACAGCTTTGACTGGCAGCCCTTTGGATTTTTCGCGGCCTTTCAATCGGACGCGCGGACAAACGACTTTACGCTAAGGAGCGACTACCTTCCCTTTGCAGGCTATCACGAAAACGGCGTTTGGCGCTTTGGAGCGGCAACGACATGGCGCGGCCAGCGCTACAAAAAATCCTATTGGCAGCACGACATCTTGGAAGAGCTTGAAATCCGCTGGATCTCAAACTACGGCCTTACATTCACAATAAGGAACGGCTACGCGTTTAGGCTGACGACTTTTGACGCGATAAAAAATTTTCATATAACCGACCACGACTTTGTAGTCTTTGCCGAAGTGGACAAAGTTTGGCCAAACGGCTTGGAGCTTTTCACTTCGCTGGGAAGCTACAACCTTTTTAGGCAGCAGCGCTTTTTTTGCCCCCAGTGGACTTTTGGCGCCGCATACAACATAAAGGGCGCCGTCCGCATTGGATTTCTCTTGGACTTGAGCATGACCGAGCTTTGGGCTTCGGTGGCCTACTTTAACCACATTTTGGCCAGATGGAACGTGAGGTTTTGCTTTTGAAAAACAAATCGTTCGCGCTTGGATTTTTATTTTTCACATGCATGCTGGCGGCATCTCTTTTTTCCGCCTGCAATTGGGGCTTGCCGATTTTTTTATACAACGCGACCGGCGTCGAAGAAAGGGCCAAAAGCCCCAAGGTTCTGTCGGGCCAAGATCTTCCGCAAATAGGGAGCGGAGGCAAATACTCTTTTGTCGTTGTGACCGACTGCCACTTTGGCGAAAAAAAATACGGGCGGCGCGAAGAGGATTTTCTAAAAAAATTCAAAAGCCTTTTGCAAGATCCAGACCCAGCCTTGCGCCCCCGCTTTATAGTGAACCTTGGAGACACCTTGGACGGCGGACACGAAAGCGAAGCGGACGACTACAACAAAAGCGCCGCCCGCTGGATCCAAACAGCGAAAGACGAGCTTGGCGCAAGCGACTACAAGGTCTATTCGATTTTGGGAAACCACGACATTTACAACAACGGCTGGGAAGTTTGGAAAAAGAAAGTCTATCCGCAAACTTCTTTTTACACGTTCACCTTGAACGCGGGCGGCCCCAACAACTTTGACTTTTGGTTCTTGGACACAGGCAACGGAACTTTAGGCGGCCCTCAAATCGAAGAGCTGGAAGACAGGCTGGAAAAAAGCGCGCGGCCAAAAATAATTTTCATGCACTACCCTCTTTACGCCGGAGGAATTTTTTACTTTGCGATTAACGACGTCCAAGAGCGGGCGCGCCTTATCGCAGACTTTGCCGGCGCCAACGTCAAATACATTTTTGAAGGCCACTACCATCCCGACGCGGATTACGACCTTGGCCCGTTCAAGGAAGCGGACGTCGGCGCCTATCTAGCGAAAAAAGTTTTTGGCCTTGTCACCGTCGACGAAACTACTGCGAGCGTTCAGTTTACGAGGATGAGTTACTAGCGGAGCGCCGCGGCTTACGCAAATAACCCTTGAATATTTTTTTCATAACAAGTAAAATAAGCTATGACTTTTGACAAAACAATAAATAGTTATGTAGATAAAAAAATATTGAACGCGATTTCGGAATTTGTTGAAGGGAAAAATTATGTTGCGGCCGCTGACGTTTTGGCCGCGGCTTTTGGAGCGGGCAAATCGCTTTTTGCAAAAGAGGCGGCCGACTTTGAAAGCAAGTTGATTTCAAGCTTCCAAAAAAACCTTTCGCTTTTGGTTCAAAAGACATGGATAGAAAAATCGGACGCGGAGTTAAAGGAAAACGTTCTTTATAAATTGAACGAATACAGCGAGGCCGTCACAAAAGGCCAGTGGAACAAATCCTACGCCTCGCTTTTGCAAATAGTGACAGACGTCGTTTACTTGATGTTCGGAAACCAAGCCAAGAGCGCCGACTTTGAAGAATATTCTTTGCGCATCGATCCTGAGTTTGGAATCTTTTGGCTTTATGTCAAAAGCCTTCCGCAAGAGCAGGATTGGGAACAAAGCAAGGCCCGCGTGGCAATGCTTTTGGGAATGTTCTTCTTGGCCAACTACTAAGGCGCGCCTATGGACCTTGAGCGAATTTGCGGCGGACTAAAAAACGCCGCCTCCATTCTTGCCCTTCAAAACGCAAGCCAAAAAAACGCCGCGCTTAAAAGCGTAATCGATTCGATAAACAAAAACCGCGCGGCAATCTTAAAATCCAACAAAATCGATGTGGACAACGCGCGCAAAAACGGAACCAGCGAGCCGCTAATCGACCGCCTAAGCCTAAACGACGCGCGGCTTGACTCGATTTGCCAAGGCGTTCAAATCGTAATCGACCATGAAGACCCGATCGGAAAAGTCGAAGGCGGCTGGGAAAGCCCCAAGGGCCTTCAGATAAAGCGCGTCAGGGTTCCGCTTGGAGTGGTTTGCATAATTTACGAAAGCCGCCCCAATGTTACGGTTGACGCTTTTTGCCTTGCCTACAAAAGCGGAAACGCGATTTTGCTTCGCGGCTCTTCGGCGGCTTTGGAGTCAAACAAGGCGATTTGCGCCGCGATAAAAGAAGGCCTTTCTTCTTGCCCAGACGGAGTCGCTGCTGCGATAGAGCTTTTGGAAAGCCAAGACCATTCCGACGTTGACAAAATACTGAACGCGCGCGGCTTGATAGACGTGGTTCTTCCCCGAGGCGGAAAAAAGCTCATACAAAGCGTAGTGCAAAACGCCCGCATCCCTGTAATCGAAACCGGAAGCGGCGTCTGCCACCTTTACGTTGACGACCAAGGCGACCTGGACATGGCGCTTGACATAGCGGAAAACGCGAAGATTCAGCGCCCCGGAGTTTGCAACGCGATAGAAGCGATTTTGGTCAACCAAAATGTTTTGGAAAAATTCTTGCCCGCGCTTGAGGAACGATTTGCAGGCCGCGTGACCTTTCACGCCGACCCCGAATGCATCGGCGCGCTAAAAAGTTCCGCCCAAAAAAACGGAAGGCCCGACTGCGTCGTGGCTGCGACGGACCAAGATTACGGAACTGAATTTTTGGATTACGAATGCGTCGTAAAAAGCGTAAAAGACGTTGACGACGCGATAGAATACATAAACGCCCACAACACCAAGCACAGCGAATCGATTGTGACCAACAACAGGTCGCGCGCCCGCGCCTTCCAAAGCAAAGTGGACGCGGCCTGCGTTTACGTCAACGCCTCAACGCGCTTTACCGACGGCTTTGAGTTTGGCTTTGGCGCCGAGCTTGGAATCAGCACGCAAAAGCTTCACATCCGAGGCCCGATGGGTCTTGAGGCTCTCACAACCGTAAAGTACCTCATCGACGGCGACGGCCAAATCAGGGGTTAAGCGAATCAACAACTTGGCCAATCCAGCGCCAGTAGGTCGCGTTCTTGCGGTTATCCGGCTCGCGGCTTGAAAAAGTCACGACAAGATTTTTTGAAGGAAGGACGGCGATGACTTGCTCGCCCCAACCGTGCGCGAAAAATCCGCGCGCCTCGCTCTTTCCAAACCAGCGGACCCACCACTGAAATCCGTAGCGCGCTTGCTTGGGAACTTGGATCTTTATTGATTCTTCCACCCATTCCGCGGGAACTATTCGCTTTCCCTGCCAAACGCCGCCTTGCAAGTACAAAAGGCCAAAGCGGGCCATGTCGCGCGCGGTCATGTGAAAACCGTTCCCGCCGTCGCCAACGCCTTCAGGCCCCGCGTCAAAGCGCGCGCCTTGCATGCCCAGCGGCTCGAACAAAACTTGGCGGCCGTATTGGTCCAAGGATTTTTTTGTGGTCCGCTGGACGATTGCCGCCAACAAGTGCGTGTTCCCGGTTGAATACTCAAAGACTTTTCCAGGCTCATGCAGCATCGGCCTGTCGAACAAAAATTTTATCCAGTCGCCGCTGGCCCTCCACTGGCTCCAAATGGCGCTGTCGGTTGAGACAAGGCCGCTTGTGTTTGTAAGCAAGTGTCGCACGGTGATTTTTTCAAAAAGCGCCTTTGACTCGCCCCGGCAAACGGCCAAATTTTTTGCCTCCGGAAAATACCGCGAGATTGCGTCGTCCAATTTAAAGTAGCCCTGCTGAATCGCGATTCCGACAACCGCGCTTGTCACGCTTTTGGAAACCGACTGCATGCTAAAAACAGAATCCGCGCCATAGCCCGTCTTGTAATACTCGCTTGCGATTGTTCCGTCCTTTACGATGACGCAGCTAGTCACCAGCGTGTCGGGAAGCTCCGCCAAAAAGGCTTGGATTTTTTTCTCGTCCAGCCCAAGGCTTTTTGGAGACGCGGACTTCCATTCAAAATTTTCCGCGGCGAAAATCGCGGAAGAAAAAATCGCCGCCGCAAGGAGCGCGGTTAATGGCTTGAAAAAATATTTCATGGATAAAGATTAGCGCTTTTTTTGCGGGGATTCTAGGGGCCGAACAAAAGGCCGCGCGTTGCATCACGCCCGCAAACAAAAATCATTCGCAAGCCTAGGAAGCGCCGCCCACTAGCAAAAACGCGCAAAAAGCGCTAGTATAGTGTTTTCTTTTTACTATTAAACAAGGAAGGAATATATGGCTTTGAATTTGCGCGGAAGAGACTTTTTGACGCTTAGGGATTTTACGCCGGAAGAAATTGTCGGCCTCTTGGACTTGGCGGCGGACTACAAAAAAAAGAAGAAGCGCGGAAAGCGCGTGGACACTTTTAAGGGCAAGAACATCGCGCTGATTTTTGAAAAGACTTCCACCAGAACGCGCTGCTCCTTTGAAGTGGCGGCGCACGACTTGGGAATCGGAACGACATACTTGGCCGAAGGCTCGCAAATCGGAAAAAAAGAAAGCATCGCCGACACCGCGCGCGTTCTTGGCCGCATGTTCGACGGAATCGAATACCGCGGCTTTGAGCAGTCAATCGTGGAAACGCTCGCAAAGCACGCCGACGTTCCCGTTTGGAACGGCTTGACCAACGAATACCACCCCACGCAAATGCTGGCCGACATGCTGACAATCCGCGAGCATTTTGGAAAGCTAAAGGGCCTAAAGCTGGTTTACTTTGGCGACGCTCGCTACAATGTCGGAAACTCCCTTTGCGTCGTGTGCTCAAAGCTTGGACTTAACCTTACGCTTTGCGCGCCAAAAAAATATTTTCCGTCGACGCAGCTTGTCCAGGACTGCGAGCCGTGGGCAAAAGAAAGCGGCGGCTCCATCACGCTTGAAGAGAACATCGACAAGGCGGCCAACGGAGCGGACATAATTTACACGGACGTTTGGGTCAGCATGGGCGAGCCGGACGAAGTTTGGGCGGAACGAATCGCCGACCTAAAGCCGTATCAAGTCACAAAAGAAGTGATGGCCAAGGCAAAGCCCACGGCGATTTTCATGCACGACCTTCCGTCCTTCCACGACCTTAACACGACGATCGGAAAAGAGATTAGCGAAAAATTCGGCATCAACGAAATGGAAGTGACCGACGAAGTTTTTGAAAGCGCGCAGTCTGTCGTCTTTGACGAGGCGGAAAACAGAATGCACACAATCAAGGCCGTCATCGCCGCGACGATATAAGGCTTTTAACAAGGAACGAACATGAGCGAACAAATAAAGGACGCGATAAAAAAAGCGCGAAAGATAGTCATAAAAATCGGAAGCAACACGCTGGCCAAAAGCGACGGAACGCAAAACACGGACTTCATGCATTCCTTTGCCGCGCAAGTAAAAAATTTGATTGACGCAGGAAAGCAAGTCGCCGTCGTTTCTTCGGGCGCGCAGGTAAGCGGAGTGAGCGCCTTAAAGGAATGGGCGCGAAAAAAAGACGTCCATTACAGGCAGGCCTTGTGCGCGATTGGCCAAGTTGAGCTTATGAGCCAGTGGCGAAAAGCCTTTGCCGAATGCGGAATCCACATCGGCCAGCTTTTGTTCGTAAAAGAAAATTTTGAAAACAAACTTCAAACGCTCAACATCCGCAACACCCTCTTCACTTTGGTTGACGAAGGAGTTGTTCCAATCATAAACGAAAACGACAGCGTCTCGTTTGAAGAAGACTCCATCGGCGACAACGACAACCTTAGCGCGCTGACTTCCATTTTGTGGGGAGCGGACTTGCTGGTTTTGTTCAGCGACATCGACGGAGTTTATTCCGACAATCCCAAGACAAATCCCGACGCAAAGCTTGTTCAAACCGTGCGCGACATCGACGAGCTGCGAAAGGAAATCACAATCGGCGAGACCAACTCTTTTGGAACCGGCGGAATCGAAACAAAATTGCAGGCCGCGCAAAAATGCTTTGCCTACAACATTCCGGTAATCCTTGCAAACGGCGGCCGCGAAAAAATCTTGGACAAGCTTGCCGACGGAAGCGCCGACGGAACGCTCTTTTTGCCGGAGGAATGATTTTATGAAATTGGTGATTCTTGACGGCCACGCGCTGAATCCCGGCGACCTTAGCTACGACGCGCTCAAAGAATTTGGAACGCTCGAATACTACGAGCGCACTCCGGCAAATCTTACGACGGAACGCATGCGCGACGCGGACGTTGTTTTTTTGAACAAAGTCCAAATCACAAAAGAAATTCTTTTGCAATGCCCAAAGCTAAAATACATCGGCGTATTCGCCACCGGCTACAACGTGATTGATACGGCCGCCGCGCGCGAACGCGGAATCACCGTAACAAACATTCCTTCATACAGCACGATGGCCGTGGCGCAAGCGACGTTCGCGCTCTTGCTTGAATTGACAAACGGCGTCCACGCGCACAACGATTCCGTCCAAAATGGCGGCTGGATAAAAAGCCCCGACTTTTGCTATTGGACGCATCCGCTTACGGAACTGCTGGGAAAAACCTTTGGCATCGTCGGCTTTGGAAGCATTGGCCAAGCCGTAGCCAAAATCGCAAACGCGCTTGGAATGAAAATCATCGCCCATTCAAGAACGGCAAAAAAGATTGAAGACTTTGGCAAAGAAAATTTCACGGTGGAATCCGTCAGCCTTGACGAATTGCTGCAAAGAAGCGACATCGTCTCCCTGCACTGCCCTCTTACCGCCGACAACAAGGGAATGATAAACCAAGCGGCGCTCGCAAAAATGAAAGACGGCGCCATTTTGCTAAACACCGCGCGCGGCCCATTGATTGACGAGGCGGCAGTCCGCGCGGCGCTGGAAAGCAAAAAACTTTTTGGCTTTGGCGCCGACGTTTTGTCGCAAGAGCCCATGTCCGCCGACTGCCCCCTTTTGGGCGCCCCCAACTGCGTCATCACTCCCCACGTGGCCTGGGCCGCAAAAGAAACCCGCGAGCGCTTGCTAGGAATCGCCGTGGACAACCTGCGCCGCTTTTTGGCAGGAACGCCGGTTAACGTGGTGAATTAAAGCCCTACTGTGAACGCGGCATAGCGTAATAATCTGTCCTAAGGCGGTCGCTTAAGAATGATGTAAGAAGGAGCTCAAATTCTTGTTGCGACAATCTTTTTCTACAATAGAAGGCTGAGGCGGCGATTATCCTGTGACAAAGCCTTGCAAGTTTATTGCCGCCGCAAGCGCAAACTCTGTTTTTAAGATAAACAGAAAGAATTGCGTCGCCGCTTTCAGAAACATACTCTCCTTTTTCAGGACGCTCAAACATTCCGTCCAATACAATTCTAAAAACCTCATAAACAAAGCTTGCGTCCTTCTTGTCAAAACTAGCGGCAAACTCATCGATTCCGTCTTCCAACGCAAGAATTCCTTCCTCCAAAACTCGACTGTTTTGAGAGAGCATTTTCTTTATTATCGAAAATATGTGTTGTTCGCCTTTTCTTGTTATCACACTAAGTCTCCTTGCGCATTGCGCGCTGCCGTAAACAAAGAGAATTGCTTGCCAAGCTTTTGGCAATATTCTATGACAAACTTTGTTCCTTTTGATTCCACGTCCCAAAAAATCATCACAAAATCAGCTGCCTCTACCATTTGCTTGTTGCGGACAATACCCGCTCCACGACCATATTTTTTCCAGTCAGGCAAAAAGTGTTCTATCGGAACATTGTGAAGATCCGCCCACTTTTCTCCGATAGAGTCAACTCCAGCCGCGCCGCCTGAAAGAACAACCATGTCTTTATGCAAAGCAAAGAGCTCATTCAATTTTGAGAAAACCCATTGTTCATCTACAATCGTCCGCGAACCGCAGACCATAAGTTTATGCGCCATAAACGCCTACAAAACAGAAAGCAAGACTATGACAAGCGCGAAGCCTGCGACGCAAAGCTTCCATTCCAACGGAAGCGCCGATTTGCTCGCCATATTTATCAAAAGACGTGGAAGAACGAAATCCGCCGCAATTATCGCAGCAATAATAACAAGGGCTGATTTGTTTTTCATAAAAACCTCCCGGCATTATGTTTTGTATTCCGTATAATCTATTCCAAACTTCTCGCGTAATTGCATTATAAGCGCGCGGTCTGAGCGGGCGGCTCCGACGTATTTTTCATTGCATTCATCGCAGCATCTGTGTGTTTCGCCGTCTTTCTCATAATAAATTGGCCATGTGCTGTTGCCGTAACCTTTAAAGACGGAACAGCAAAAGCAGCAGGTCCTTCTCATTGCGCTTGGCTTTAATATTTTCAACATGTTGATTTTATAAAAGTTTCTTTGGAGAACAAAACGGCCGTCTCCAAAATTTTCCGGCGCTTTTTTTGAGTCGGAATCGATTTCTTTTTTTATTTTATGGAAAAGACGCTTGGCTTTCCAACGACTCATGTCGTTCATGTCAACAAAGTAAGTTTTTGACGGAATTTCCATCGAGCCAAACCGAACGCTGTAATTAAAAGCTATTGTGTATGTCGCTTTATTTATGTCTTTGGAATTTCGCAGTTTCAATGCGGAAATAAAATCTTTTGAATCTATTACTGCCGCGTTATGAAGAATTATTATGTCCTTGTTCTTTTTGATGAAATTTTTTACGCTTTCGATTTGCTCGTCAGACAAGGAGCATTTTTCGTGCTCTTCCAAAAGACATGGATTGTCGTTTATAGTCATGCAAAACAATTCTTTGCTGTATGGGTCTTGAACACGAACAACATTTTCATAGGCGGGGTTTCCGTCTTGGTCAAGATACGGTTCCCTTTGCCAGCCGTCTGCGCAGCCACAGGAAATTTTGCATGGTAAATTCAGTTCAGGAATGTCTTCTGGGTGTAATGTTGTAGAAAAAAAGCCAAATATTTCTTGAAAATAAAGCTCTTTCATAATTGAATAAAAATGGTCGAACAGTTGTTTTAATTCGGCGGCAAGATGTGATGTCTTATCTGCAAAACATTTCCATTTCATTAGACTGATTTTGATTTGGTTGTAACAGTCCATAATTATAAGACTGTCAAATTCGTCTACGACTGCAAATGAATCAAACAATTCTTTTATGGCTTTTAGTTCTGCCTTGAATTGGTCTTCGGCCATTCCGCGCAAAAAGCCATCGGTTAAAAGGGACAGCGCCACAATGAATGACTTTGCCTTTGATTCAGCGACGGCTTTGTTTTTAATCAGCCTTTGGATGACTTCAACTTGGCCGTCGGCAAGCGTTCGCCATTGTATTGTCCCTATTTTTTCCATCCAAGAGGCCTCCTAGTATTTTTACAGAACATTTTACAACGCGGAAATATCATCTAATGAGATACAAAAATTATTTTTTCTTAAGAAAAAGAGGAGCAAAAATCACAAATATTACGCACGCAACCTTGTCAAAAGTTGTCGCATGGAATTTGTCGTGCAAACCAATTTTGTAGCTTAAAATAGCGGACAGCGCGCACGCCGCGTAAAACACAAGCGGCTTCCAAAAAGCTTTTCCAAACGCAAAAATGAAGACAAGCGCGTGAAAAACAATTTTACAAATTATTACTACAGCAATGATGAATAACGCTATCGCTATGAGTGTTCCCAATTGGCGTTCCTTGTGGGGATTGCATCTATTTCTTCTTAAAGGGATTTTCCTATATAATCTATGATATTATCGCGGCCATATTTGGGACGGTCAAGGTAGAATTCTCCAGTACATAGAAGCCAGATAATTTTATCGAGTTTATATGGCGAACATTTATCATCAATTTTCTCATCGCGAATAAATTTGCTCCAGTCAGCCATGAAATTTACTACTTTCTTCTCACTAATACCTTTTTCATTTGTAAGAGATTTTAGAACTTCTATGATGTGAGTGTCAGGCTTAGCCAACCATTCACAACCGCATTCCTTTAGCCAATCACATACAAGAGCTGGTCCTAATCCATGAATTGCTTTCTGAATTTCATATTTTGTTCTTTCCCACTCGTCTGGCAGATTATAACCACTAGCTACTAATCTTTTTATTTGTTCTGTTCCATTATTTTTCTCGTTTGTTAAGTAGACTAATCCTTGATACAGTCCCTTACAATAATTTTTCCATTTCTTCTTTGGTTCTTGATTGTCTTCTGAAGATGAGGCTCTCATTGTTTCAATGTTTTTGTCTGTTAGTTCCTTAAAAATCTCGTCACCTGATGCATAATGTTTCTTAGCTTCTTTTGCATCGAAGTCATATAAGCATTCTTGTATTTTATTGTGGTTAAACTCACTATCGTTAAACTTAATACTATTTCTCATTTGTCCGCTATTTTGTAATGAGGATGCTAAGATCTCTAAGTAATTTTGCTTTCTAACAATGTCTGGTTTAAAATATTCCTCCAAATCTGACACGCCACTTTTTGAGGCAAATTCTATTAATTCATCTCTTAAATGTATATATAGTTTAATTAATTTGTCTTTTCCTATATTACTAATAATTGTTTCCATTTTGTTCTCTAATAAAAAATTTTACTGCCTCCTTATTTTACATAGCGGGCAGCGCCACTATGATTGAATGCTAACGAACTGCTGGCACACCAGCAGAACTTCCACATGCAGGACAAATATTGCAGCCTTTACTACGATGTCCAAATCTTTGTTCAATACATTTTGGGTTGTCACAAAAAACAATACCGCATGCTTTGCACTTTCTCATATTACTTCCTGATGTGCCACAAATCTGACATTGCATAAGAATTTTCCTCCTTCGTCTTGATAGATTTTTATATTCGTGCAACGCACGACAAGTTACAGTATATTAGGAAAATGGAAAAAATTGCGCACCGTTTATTTTGCTGCTTTTTCATAAGCTCTTAATTCCCATTCTGAAAGAGATATTTTTTCTTCATCCGCAATTGAGCGAGCGATATTTATGCATTCTTTATATTTGTCTGCATCCATTTTTGTCCAAAAAGTATTTTTAATGCCTAGGGCTTGAAGTATAATTCTGTCTAACGGCATATGCGCTGGTTGATGGTTATTTAACATATCCGCACACCAATAATATTTTAAGAGCACATTAATGAGTTTTTGAGCGCGGCCAAATGAAAATTCAATTTTTCCCTTAAATAGATTATTGCCATTAACTTTCTTATAGAATTTTTCAATAATCGCGGTGTGATTCTCAAATGAAACTTGCTCATCTTGATATTGTTTGACGATTTTATATGTTTCGATTTTCAGATATTTTCTAAAATCATTTTTGAATATTTCATCGTCATTCAAAAAAATTTTCACATGCTGAGATGTGTCCCGCCATGCATTGGCAAAAAAGACATTTTCCATAAACTCTTTCTTTAAGTCCATCATTGATAAAACCTCCAATAATGTTTTAAGGTTGAAAATTGGTTAAAACTAACCAACAATGTATTATTATATACATTTCACCCTAATACATAATAGAAAAAGTATAAAAATTTAAGAATACCGTGAATTCATCGAATTAATCCTTGTAAAACACGCAATTATAATGTTATTCTACATCCTATTCTTATGTAAGTAAAGCAATTTTTATGAATCACTTCCTAAATCATGTCAATTTTCTCTTAAAAAATGTCAAAATCAAGTTATATGACTACACAAGAAATTTTTATAAACAATTTAAAAGCGTATAGAAAGCAAGCGGGCTATACTCAGGCTCAGCTTGCAGTGCTGATAGACAAAAGCTTCAATTACATAAACGGAATTGAATGCGGCGCCTCGTTCCCGCCGCCGGATGTAATTGACAAAATCGCAGAAACACTAAAAATAAGACCTTCCCAGCTTTTTGACGAGAACGGCTGCGCCGAAAACATAATAAGTTCAGACAAAGATTCATTTGTGTCAGACCTTTCCAAGAAAATCCTTTCCAAAATGGAACCAAAAATTAAAAAAGACATCACCGAAGCCATTAAAACCATCGGAAAGCCTCTTTAACCATCCATTGCGTGTAAACTATACAACACGAATATCTCATTTAATGATACTTTCGTAAAAAATTATATTTCTATAATTTCGTCCTTTTCAAATGCCACCGCTCGGTCAGTTTTGACTTTTTGCAACAGTTCCTCAGTAGACACACTTGCGTCGATTGGCGCGATTTGAATTTTTTGCACAAAAAATGAAAGCCGCTCGTTTGGATTGATGATGGATTTCCAAGTTCTCAAATTATCTATCCATTTTTCTGCAAGCGCGTTTTCTTTTTCGTAAAACAATTGGTACAAGACGATCGCCTTGCCGGAGTTTTTGTTGCAAGCGTCCACAAGGCGCAGCAAAAATTGATATTGCAAGTCGTCAATTTTTGTCATGTCCGGCTTGCAAAAATCTTGGACGACATCCAGCCAACTGTTAATTACGCTCTGAATTATCGCAGGTCTGCCGACTTTCATTTGCTTTATTGTTGGGTAGTCGTGTTTTTGGTTTGCGCTTGCGGTTTTAAAATCCTTGCATTTTCCTTCGACAGAGATTTTAAAATCCGTTCCTTCGCAAAGAACTTTTGTGTTTGAGTCAAGCTTAAAAATGTTTGTAACGTCCTTTTTTAGCGGTCCGGTAAAATCAAAATGGATTTTGTCAATAGTTCCCACCTTGAGCATTTGTTCAATTTGTTTTATCTTTAACTCGTCCTGCCAATATTGCAAAATAGGAATGTAATCCAGTTTGTTTGAATATTTTGCGGCGTAAAAAAAATCGAAAATTTCATTTGCGGTATTATAGGCTAGAGACTCCAATTCTTTGCTTCTTTTTTTGCCCAGCGTTTCGTAAAGCGTGTTTGCGTCTTTTCCAATAAAGTATTTTGTTTCTCCCATATAACGCCTCCGTTTTATGGGCATTTTACAATACGCCTATCTCATTTAATGATAAACTCGTCTAAAAATTGAATGTATTCAATTACCGGATTAAAAAGTTCTTTATGGATCTTGTCATACTTAACATAAAACTCCAGCATTCTTTTGTCTTTTTCAAACATTTTCAAAGAGGACGAAAAATATTTAGAATTCTTGTCGGACAAGTTTTTGTATACAGCAAAAATTTGACGCTTAAAACCCGCCATTTGTTTTTTTAATAAGCGGCATGTATGTTGGACACTCACATCTCTTTTCCATCCGACCCGCAAGACTCCCGTCTGTATTACGGCTTCGCCTGCTATTTCCGCCATTATTACTTTATGCATGACGTTCAGTTTTAATAATTGGTTCATTGCGCCGCCTCCTTATTTAGATGGAAATAGGATAATGTTAGCGTGCGGAAGTTTCATGTAATGAGAATTGTGTAATAAGCTCTATTTTTCCATGTTGCTTTACAGACAACAAAAAGCCCTGCCTAAGAAAATCTTAAGCAGGGCATGCACCAGCTTATTTCATGTGCTTAAATCTTTGAAAACGAAGTGGTCTCGATTTCGTTTTTTAGTTCGGAGCTTGGCGTGAACAAAATTCTTTTGTTCGTGATGTAAGAAGCGTCAACTTTGTCGGCTTCTTCTGAGCCTTTGGACGAAAATGAAAGCTTCACTCTTCCAAATGTTCCAAGCTGGACTTTAAAACCGTTCTTTAAATACATCGGGAGCTTGCGCACAAGCGATGTGAGAACGGCCTCAACGTCAGTCACGTTAAGGGTGCAGGCGTCGGAAATGTCCTTGGCCAAATCACGGACGATAAGCTCTTCCATGTACTGGGGAGCGGCGTAAAATTTTGATTCTTCGTTATTAAGAGGATTCATCCTCTTCACTATTCTGTACTTCATAATTGATTCTCCATTTTTTAGGGAAACAAATTCCCTTAAGGAAATTTGCCATATTCATAAGCAATCTCCATATTTTTGTTATCCTTTGCGACAAAGGACGCCTTGGATTATCTTCAACGAAGCGCTCCAAGGGCTTGAAAATTTTTGGAAAACCAACTATGATGATTTTTGCTAACGCATCTGTGGTTTTCCACGGCTGTTTAGAGACCTTTTGGCTGACTGCAATCAGTTGAAAGGTCTTTTTTTAACGCTCAATTCGCTTTCCTCCTTGCGGCTTTACCGCGCTAATCTCTGTTCAATATGCTCTCAATCTGCTCCTTGTCCTTGTCGTTAAGTTTGCCCATCGCTTTTGCAAGAGCCACTATTCCGATTACGGCGGTGGCGGTGAGAGCAGTTCCAGCAAGAATCGAGCCCCAGTTTACGGAGCTTTCTTTTTCCTCCGTAGGCTTTGGCTTGTCCTTCCAGGTATCGTTTATAAAGAAAGCTGAAGTTGTTGTTCCAAGAGCCTCGGCTATCCTGTTCAGTGTTTCGATGGACGGGTCACGGTCGCCGGTAAGCCAGCGGCTGACTGTCACTTCGTTGACTTCAAGTTTCTCGGCCAAGTCACGTTGGGTCATATTTTTTTGTTTAAGAGCCAACCCGATTTTGTCGATAACGCCTTTGTCCATATTGGAACCTCCGCATTTCTAAACTTAACCTAATATTACCATACTTTATCTAATATGTCAAGCGAAATATGTAAAATTTTGTAAAAACAAGTTAAAACACACCGAAAATTATAAAAATTACACCGAGTTTTTATAAATTCACGCCGAGAATTTGACCAAAACACGCCGTGTTTTTTGGTCAATCAACTTGCCGAACAAAAATCTTACAAAACGCCGAAAATTGCCAAATCACCGAATGAAAAATAGCCAATCCAAAGGAAGGCTATATAATTACTATACTTTTTGCGTATGGTGTGGTAAAATTATTTTTAAACTATTACTTTAATTTTTTCTTTGGAAACTAGGTTATAATAAAACGCGTGGAGTAAACTATGACAGAACAAATTGCGTTGCAAAAAATAGCCAAAGGCGAAGGGATAACCCAAGAATTCAAGCGCTGCGGCGGCAACATAGAAAAGGACACTCTTGAAAGCGTTTGCGCGTTTTTGAACCGCTTTGGCGGAGACATTTTCTTGGGAGTGAATAACGACGGCTCCATTGAAGGCGTTCCCGAAAAAGCCGCGCCGGATCTTGTCCGCAATCTTAACAACCTTTTGAATGACGAAAAGCTCTTTTCTCCTGTGTGCGTTGTGGCAAGCGACATTTTAAAAGTCAAGAAAAAGACTGTGATTTGCGTCCATGTCGCGCCAAGTTCCACGCTCCACACTTTTAAAGGCAAATTCTATGACAGGACTGGCGACGTTGACATTGTAATCAAAAATGACGCTGTCGCCGCGGCCTATATCAGAAAGAAAAACATATTCACCGAGCGAAAGGTTTTTCCGTATCTTAGAGTTGAACACATGAACCTTGCGACCATAGATTTGGCGCGCAAGCTTGCGGTTGCGCAAAACGAAAACCATCCGTGGAAGGACATGAGCCACGAACAAATTTTGCGGAGCGCGGGCTTGTTCGGACATGACTACGAAAGCGAAAAGGACGGGCTTACTCTTGCCGCCGGCGTTTTGTTTGGCCGGGACGATGTTATCCGCGATTTGTGCCCCAACTATTGGACTGACGCGCTCTGCCGCAAGGTTGACAAAATCCGCTATGACGACCGGGAAATTGTCGAGACCAATTTGATTGACAGCGTGGCCCGTCTTATGGACTTTGCCCGCAAGCACACAAACGATAAATTTTATGTGAATGAAGATGGCTTGCGCGTAAGCCTTCGTTCCAACATTTGCCGTGAGATGATAGTCAATTGCTTGATTCATCGCGAATTTACGGACGCAAGAATTTCGCGCTTCATAGTAGAAAAGGACAAGATGTACACGGAGAACGCCTGCATTCCCCAGTACCCCGGAGAGATTACGCCGGAAAACCTTGACCCGCGCCCTCGAAATCCGCTTGTTGCAAAAATTTTCCGCGAGATTCATTTTTCCGACCAGATTGGAAGCGGAATGCGAAAGCTTTACCATGACGTTCCGCTGTATTCCGGCTTCGCCAAACCGCAGTTTTTGGACGGAAACGTGTTCCGCCTTATAGTCCCTCTAAATGACGATGTCCCTTCCGCAAGCGAAATGGAGCCAGCGATTGTGGAGAAAGATGGCGGAATAAATATGCACTCGAATTGCACTGTAAATGCACCCGAAATTGCACTCAAAACTTTCGCTGCGATAAAAGAAAATCCCCGTGCAACAGCAAAAAAATTGGCGGAATCTTTGGGCGTGTCGCTTAGGACTGTCAAAAATCATATTGCGCTTTTAAAAGAGGCAGGCGTAATAACACGCATTGGCCCCGACAAAGGCGGACATTGGGAAATTGTAAAATAATTATGGAAAAAAAAAGACTTGAAGATATAAACAATATGCGTCCGGCAGAAAGGGAAATGGCTCAAATTAAATGCCTTAAAGAGGCATTTATAGTCAATCGTAAGTTTATGTCTGTAAAGGAAATGTCAGAATATCTTAAAAATAAAGGCTTTGTAAAAGGAAGCAGCGAAAAAACAATTTACAGGCGTATTCTTCCTCAACTTGAAAAATTCGATATAAAAAAGCAAAAACACAACCGCTTCTACGACTCAAAAAGCCCAGGCATAAAATATGAACATAAGCTGAAAAATTATTTGTCAGCAGGAATCATTTCACGCAAGCATATTTTATGGTGCATCAAAACAATCTCTGAACTTATAAAAACAGAGCCATTGAAGACGCAAAAACTTGTTGCCAGTTTTTTGGATTTTCAAAGAGATTTTTTGAAAAAAAACGAAGATGATATTTTTTATTATAAAACATCTGGCTTGAAAAAATAGCTCGACTTTTTACAGCAAAAAAACTTTTCAAAAATTCTCACATTTTGAGAAAAAATTCCAGAAAATCCCTTTACATTTTTCATTTTTTTTGACATTTTAAAAATACGCCGCCGTAACTGCTAAATGCGTCCTGCAGCCGTCCATTTGCTTTTTTTAAGCAAAAATTTATCCAATGAACGGAGGCGGCCTATGAACGCGTTCAAGCAAAGAAACGTAACCCACTCGGAGTTTTTGGAATTCAGGATTCAAGACATTGTTTCCTCGAATGTAAGAAGATTCATTTCACTTTCTGGACTTACAGCAAAAGAACTCACATACAAAACAAATCTTTCTCTTGCCACGATAAACCGTCTCAAAGCGGGAGAGCACATATCCATTCAAGGAATTTGCGCCCTTGCCGAGGCGCTGAACAAAAATCCGGAAGATTTCTTTATGCCGCGGGAATGCTGGGAATAAAAAAGGCGGCAATCTCATTAAATGAGATTGCCGGACGTTAGAATAATATTACCCAATTACAAGGAGGCCTTTTATGAAGAATCAAAACAAAGTTCAAGCCGCTCACATCGCTGCGTTTAAGAAAACGCATCAAAAAATTGTTGACGCTCTGGAATCATACATTACAAATGGTTGGGCGCAAACGCTCGCAAAGCTTTTGGTATATATGGGAGCTAAGCGCGCGAATGAAACGCTCGAAAAAATTCCAGCCGACTTGCGTAAGAAAATTGCCGCTCAGTATCAAAGCTTGAAAACAAAAAAGCGGACGGACACAAACATTATTAACGCAGCGGATTTTGTTCTAAAAAATTCCGGCCTTGATGGAGAAACGCTAGCCAAAGACGCTACAGAAAATCTTAGCCAACTGCAAATCCGCGACATTCTGCTGGCTTGCAAAAAAATGTATAAAAACGACCCTATCTTAACGATTAGTATCGAAAATTTCACGCTCACAATTAAAGACATTTGCGCGATGAGCGACCTTGACACCCAAAGATTTTTGCGCAGGGTTGATGTTCATAAACTTGCAATAGCCATAACAGATGAAACAGACGTCCAGCAAAAAATTTTTAAAAATGTAAGTTCGCGAGCAGCCACCATGATTCAGGAAGACATTGAATTTTGTGGGGCTCTGTTGAACAGTCGGGAAGTTGAAAAGGCGAAAAAAGAAGTTTTGAAAGCCATGAAAAAACTTGCAATTGCCGGCTGCATAACAATCGATGGAAAAATGAACGTCGCGGGGAATATATAACCGCAATTCAAATCAAATAGGAGGCCACTATGATTCCATCAGCAAAATTTAGATATCTTAGAAACAAGCGCGAAGCAAAGATTGGCTCACATTCACAGACAATCACCTATACAGACACAGAAGCTTACGCGCTTTGCCATTACATCCGTATTTTAGCGCAAGACAAATCCAATCACACCATAATGAATGAAGCAAGCGAAGTGATAAAATGCTTTTTGGAATTTACTTTTCAACTAAATAAAAAAGAGCAATTGCGCGCGATTTTACAAAACGAAATCCGAAAGCTGGAAAGACAAAAGCGTCTTACACCTTTGGATAAATCCGATACCGCGAAAGAAACTTTTGACGATTTTGACATACCATATAAATACAAAGAAGACAAGAGTGTAGAACGATATATGAATAGTTTTGATTCTATTCCAGGCGACATAATTGTGGACATTTACCGAGTTCTTTTGGCAAACGAGAAGCAGGTTTTTTCCGCGATTGTGAACACAGCTATTTTTAGAAATACAAAAAGCTTGGCTTTGGTTGAGACTTGTGTTTACACAAAGGCGCAACTTGCCGCAATTTGTGACATCACGAAGACTCAATTTTTGGTTGACCAAAAAATTCTGTCAAAAGAAGAGGCGCGTTATATCCTCATGCGCTGTCGCCTTGAAACAATAAATGATTTGCGCTCGGCATATCGCGCAATAACAAGTTCTTCAAGAGATAAATCGTTAAAAACTGCGCAAATGCTAAACATCTCTGATGGCGAGCTGTCAAAAATCCTTAGGAGCGACAAAAATATAAAAAGTTTTGGATTTATAGACATAGATGGCGATTACAATTCCAATCTTAATGAATGTATAGAAACGGGAAGCATTGAACCATATTTTAGCGAACTTCTAAAACCGCTAGAATGTGGCAAGGCTTACAATTTGAAATCATTTTCTACAAAAACGGAATCCAAAGAAATATGTCTTGATCTTTTGCGTGGCGACAATCCAGTTTCGATTTTGTTCTATGGAAAACCGGGCTCCGGAAAAACTGAGATGGCAAAAACCCTTGGAAAGCTTAGCGGAAAGAAAGTGTATATTTTTAAGAATGAAGCTGAGACCGATGACGATGTAAAAGTTCTGAACAGGTTGAATTGCTTGCTTTCTATGGAACGTCCTGACTCTTTGATAATCATTGACGAAGCGGACTCTCTGCTAAGAGGCGTCGCGTTGGATTCGTTCGGCGCGCATCCATTAAGGCAAAAAGGAGTTGTCAACAAAATGCTCGAAAACAACAAGGGCAAGGCAATTTACATCATCAACCACAAAACGCAAATTGACGAGTCTACGATGCGCCGCTTTACTTTCAGCGTCAAATTTGACGCCATGCCAAAAGCAACGTTAAAGTCAATCGCAATGTCAATAATTGACCCGCTTAAAATCGACAGAAAAACAAAAGAAAAGCTTATCGGCCTCTTTGACGCTTACCGCTTGACAGGTTCCAGCGTTGACAACGTTGTTAAAACGATTCAAAGCATGAAAATAGATGACAAAGATGATTTGCTCATAAAGGCTCAAACAGTGTTGCAAGAAAACTCAATGCTGTTGAGCGGAAATCAAAAAATGCGGCAAAAAACAAAGGCTCAATACGACCCGACAGTTTTGAACGCAAGCATGGATCCGCAAAAAATTGTGCGAATGGTACAGAACGCCGCAAGATTTGCGGAAAAACATAATGCCTCTGAAAACGGCGTGAGGATGTTGTTTTACGGTTTGAGCGGAACCGGAAAAACAGAGCTTGCCCGTTACATTTCCGAAACATTGGGAAGACCGTTGCTTTTAAAGCGGGCGAGCGACGTGCTTGACTGCTATGTTGGCGGAAATGAAGAAAACATCCGCGCGGCATTTGAGGAAGCTGAACAAACAGATTCAATACTATTGTTTGACGAAGCTGACAGCTTTTTCTCCGACAGAAATAAAGCCAAACAATCTTGGGAACGCACTATGGTCAATGAATTTCTCACGCAGATGGAAGAGTTCAGCGGAATCTTGATTTGTACAACCAACCTGAGAAAAATTATGGACTCGGCCATGCAAAGGCGCTTCCACATCCTAGTTGAATTCAAGCCGATGAAATTTGACGGCATAAAGAAAATGGCCGAAAAATATTTTCCTGACTATCAGTTTTCCAATAAACAGCTGGAAGAATTGGAAGAGATGGAGAGCGTCACCCCAGGCGACTTTGGCGCGTTGGCAAGCCGCATCCGTTTCATGGATTTTGAAGACATTGATTCCGCCTACATTCTTGACGAGCTAAAAAAGCTGCAAGAAGAAAAATTGCAACAGCAAGAAGATGAAGGATACGGCGGCAAGCGCAAGATTGGATTTTGCGCGTAAAATGGACAGGAGGTGAATTATGAGCGAATTTCTAAATCAAAACGAAATCAATGGGCTGTTGGACGCGCTAAAAAACATTAAGCCAGACACTTCGTCTGAAGATTCTGGAGAGCGCAAAACGATTAAGATTTACGACTTTAAGCGGCCGGAAAGAATCACAAAACAAATGATTAGGGAACTCTATCCATGCGCGGAAGCAATCGCCAGCGAATTCAAAAAGTTCATAAGCCTTGAATACGACATTGTCGCAAAACTCAATGTCGTCACCATTGACCAATTGACTTGCGAAGAATTTGTCCGAGCGCTTCCTATTCCCGCTCCAGCCTGCTGCTTCACTTGGATGGAAGGAGCCGGACTTTTTGCCATGAATCCCGCAACTTTTTACAATTGTTTTCTTGGCGCCAATCCGCTTAAAAAGCATGAGCCAAAAGGCCTTGAAAAACTTTTGTTTGCGGAACGCCTTTCAAATCCGTTTGTCAATATTCTTCACTCAAATTTTTCAAAAAACGCAAAAGAATCGCTTCCAGAAATTTCAGACAAAACTTTTGAAAACAATCCGCAGTTTTTGTTTAAACATTTGTTCCCAACTCAAATGGGAGTTGACATCGTCTTTTCTGTGGAAGTTGAAGGGAACGAAGGCATGATGAATCTTTTCCTAAACGAAGAGTGCCTTAAATCGCTAAAAGCAACCGCATTCTTTTCCGAAGGCAAGACGCAAAATGTAGTTCCGCTTGCGCTGCCCGCCCCAAACACAATCGTTGAAGTTGGAAGGTTCCGTCTCGAAGATGGAGAGGCTTTGAAAGAAAAATTCGTTTACGAAGCGAACCGTCTTGCGGGCGAGCCGCTTGACGTATTTAAGAACGGAGCATTTGTCGGCAAAGGCGAAGCCGTCATCGTCGAAGACAACAACGCCGTCCGAATTGTGACAAAACCAAACGAAGTCAAGCAAAAATGCGACGGCGGATTCTACAATGTCAAAGTGATTTTTGGCGGGCTCATGACCGAGGACGATGAAAAATTCGAGGAAGGCTGCATTTTAGAGTTGAACGAATTTGTCAACGAGCCGCTCAAAATTGTAAGACACAACCGCGTAATCGGCTGGGGCGAGTTGGTTGTTTTTGACGAAAGCTTTGGCATTAAAGTTGTAAAGGCCGTATAGAATCGCGGTTGTTGCCGAAAAACATCTACAACTCCTGCTCTTCCTCCCTCTTCAACTCCCTAAAGAACAAGAACAAGTACGGAACCGCAGTCACGGTGCTTAAGAGGTCGGCGGAAGCTTGCGCGACTTCTACGCCGGACAAGCCGATTAGGCGCGGAAGCAAAACAATCAACGGAATGAAATACACGCCTTGCCGGTTTAGCGAAAGGAAGCTGGCTTGCAATTTTTTTCCGCAAGCTTGCATCAACATATTCACGCTTATGATAAAGGCGTGCAAGGGAATCGTTATCGCTTGGGCGCGCAAGGCAACCGTTCCAACGGCGATGACTTGTTGGTCGTCGCGGAACCATGCGACGATTTGCGGCGCGAAAATAAACAAAAGGCCGCCGATAAAAAACAAAAGCGCGAAGGCTACAAAAAAAGTAAATCGCCAAGCTCCGCGCACGCGCTTGTAAAGGCAAGCGCCGTAATTGTAGCCGGCAACTGGGGCAAAGCCCTGCCCTATTCCAATCATCAAGCCGCCGCAAAGCATTATGACTTTTGTGGCGATTGTCATAGCGCTGATCGCGGCGTCGCCGTAAAAGCCCGCGCCTGTGTTGAGCAAAATCGTCGCGACGCTGGCCAAGCCTTGCCTAAAGAGCGCTGGGATTCCGGTTGTGATAATGTCGATGTACACATGCAATTTTTTTGAGACGTGCTTTATCGACAAGGCCACTGTTCCCTTTTTACGGATAAAAAATTGTATGAAAATCAAAAAACTTATTGTCTGGCTTGCGACGGTGGCAAGCGCCGCTCCGCTTGTTCCCAAATTGAACGTGTAAATAAAAAGCGGATCCAAAAGCATGTTCAATATTCCGCCGCTTGTCAAAGCGATCGCGCTAAAGGCGGCGTGGCCTTCCGAGCGCAAGACATTGTTCATCACAAAGCATGAGCAAATTACAGGCGAGCCAAGCAAAATCCATTTGGCGTAATCTTCCGCGTAAGGCGTAATTGAGGGCGTGGCTCCCAAAAGCTGAACCAAGCCTTTTAAATGCGACAGCGAAAACGCCGAAAGCAAAACGCCAAAGACAATCGCGGCCGCAAAAGCGCTTGAACCTGAAATGTTTGCGGCCTCAAGATTTTTTTGGCCAAGCCTGCGCGAAATGATGGAGCCGCAACCCATTCCCAACGTAAAGCCAATCGCCTGTATTATCGCCATCAGCGAAAAAACGATTCCGACCGCGGCGCTGGCGCTGGTTCCCAACTGCGACACAAAGTAAGTGTCGGCGGTGTTGTAGACGCCGGTTATCATCATGCTCAGCACAGTGGGAACGGCAAGGCGCGGAATCAAGCGGGAAACAGGTTCCGTTGTCATCAACTTAAATTGAGGGTCTTCTTTTTGTTTCATTTTTTAATGAACGAACCTTCTTAAGCTTATCGACTTTTGCGGGCAAATCTCGTGGCAGCAAAAACAGTGAAGGCATTTTTTCCAATCGGTAAGAACGGCCTTTCCGTCCTTGCCCGACATCTCTACGATATGCGCGGGGCAGATTTGGGCGCAGCGGCCGCACTTTACGCATTTGTTTTGGTGGAAGCACGGGGTCCTTGTAAAGACAAATTTGGCAAGGCTGTCAAGCCAGCCTGGGAGCATCGCGGAAAAGTCAGCGCTTCCGTCTTGGACAATGCGGAATTTTTTACTGCGGCATTCATCGAACGAGGCGCCCAAAATTTTTATTTGCTCAGGCGAGTCAAGCCAAACCTTTCTTTCCAAGGCGTCGCGCAAATTTTCAACCGCTTGCGGCTTGTAGCCCACAAGGCTTGAGCACACCCAGTCCAGCGCCAAGATGTTGTCGCTTGCCGCCATAAAGCCTAGCTCTATCGGGTCGCCGCTTCCAGGACCGCCGGGCCCGTCCATTCCGACTATCGCGTCCATCACGGCGTACTGCGCTTTTGCCGCAAGGTTAAGGTCTGTCAAAAATTCGCCAAACTCTTTTTGGCTTGAAAACCGGTAGTGGCACTGCGCCTTTTCCAAGCCAATCATAAGGCCAAAAAGGTTTTTCATCGCGCCGGTGTATTTCATCAATTGGTGGCTTTTTAACTTGGCGGCGCTTACAAGAATGTCGGCCTGGCTAAAGGCGGCGGCAAAGTCAAAGCTGCGGGCGCGCTTTCCTTCGTGGCATTCAACTTGAACCTTGTCGTGAAAGTCAACCCACTCGCCGCCGTTTTTTTCAACCTGTTCCAAAACACCTGACGCGCGCGCAGCCGACGTCGAATTGGCGACGGCAGGAGATTCGCCGGCCAAAACTTTTTTTGCGCCCAACTCAACAAAAATTTTTACCAAGGCTCCGACAACGACTGGATTTGTGCAAACGCAGTCCTCGGGCTTTCGCGGATACAAAATGTTGGGCTTAATCAAAACGGTCTTTCCGCGCGGATCTGGCGGCGGCGCAAGGCGAGTCAATTCCTTTAGCGCGGCGTAAACTTTTTCGAAGTCGTATTCGCCGCATTTTGCGAGCGCTACATTTGTGGTCATGGGAATAGAATACACCGTGGGAGATTCCCGCGTCAAGCGCGAGAATGACATAGCGGTCGCGCGGCCCGCCGCCCTCCTGGGCCCCTGACAGCCTCACGAGCAGGCCTTGTTCAAAATCGCAAGCAGCTCCTCGTACTTCTTTTTTAGCCGTTCGGAACTTTGGTCAAGCATGTATTCGATTTCGTAATGGAAGATTCTGTCCTTGGAAGAAACCGGCATGTAGTGAACGTCGGTTTGCGTGTAGTAGTGCTCGATGCAGCCGCGGCGCAAAATGTAAACGCGCGAGCATTCAATCGCTGCAAAAATCAAGTTGGCAAGATTTATGATTTGGCCAAGCGACGCGGCCAAGGGGAGCGGAAGCAATTCCTCAAGGCTCTTCCGTTCCAGCGTGACGCCCATCAAGACGACGGTCTTGTAGGTGTCCAAGTTTTCGGGATTTTCGTACTTGGCGTAAAGGTTTTTGACCTTCTCGACAAGCATGTCGATATCCGGATTCACCGAATGGTTGACGCCGGCCAAAAATTCCCCCACGCCGCCAAGGTAGCGCTCCAAGCGGATGATTAATTTTTCAAGCGTGATTTTTTTTGCCAGCTCCTTTTTGGTAAAGAGCGAGGCGTAAAAGCCGTCCTGCTTTTCGCGCTGGGCTTCCAAAAAATCGATTGTCCTTTGGTCGGCGCAAACTTCCTCGCGGAGCTTTCCGCAAAAAAGGGAATCCAAGTCGGTGATGATTCTTCCGTCCGTTCCCAAAAGCGAGCACACTTTAAAGAAAACGCCAAGCTCGTCTTTTCCGCCAACGTCTATCACGCCGGTTCCGGCCGAGCCGATTTTGCTGTCAACGCAAGAAAGCAGTCGGGTGAAAATTTGCTGGTCGGTGTAGCCTTCCACAAAAATCTGCCTGTCAGAAAAAAAGAACTGCTTGTGGTAAGTGTTGAAGCGCGGCAAAAAGCGGCGGAACAATTGTTCGTCGTAGTCGCTCAACGAGTCGATGCTGGTAGGCGCGCGGTTTACATGGCAAGCGACAACGCCAAGCAAGTCCTCCGAAAAGTTAAGGTCGATAAAATAAGGCGAGTGCGTGATTATGAAGAAAACGCGCTTGGGCTCGGCGGCGCTAGCCTTTTTTATTTCGTTCATAAAGAATTGCTGGAACTGCGGGTGCAAGTGCAATTCAGGCTCGTCCAAAATCAAGCAATTTTTTTTGTTGCTGGAATTGCCGTAAAGCGCCACCAAGAGCGTAAGGATTTCCTTTAGGCCGTGGCACTCGCCTTGCTTTAAATTGTATTCAACGCCGCGCGCCTTGTTGACTACAATCGCGACAAGCCTGCCGCCCGGAGCCTCCTCAAAGCGTATGGCCTTTGCGAACATGTTGCTAAGCACGTCTTCGATTTTTTGGCGGACGGCTTGGTTTTCGCGAATCGTTCGCATCGCCGCCGCGTCGTCGTCGGCCTGGCGTTCGGCGCGCAAAAAGTTTATGTCGTAGCCGGCGTCAGCAAACTGCCGCTCAATTTGTTCGGCAAGCAAAGTTTTTCCGCTGCCGTTTGGGCCCACAATCAAATTGACGTTGGCCCAAGAGCTTTTTTCAAACGAAGCCTTTCCCCAGAGAAACGGAATCTTTGCCTTTACATTGACTTCTATCATAAAAATTTACCGCGCCTGCTCCAAAACAAATTTCAAAAATTCGTCCTTGTCTTCCTGCGTCTTTGCCTTGGCCATGTACATTTGGTTTCCCATCGTGGCCGCCATCACTTGCGGCATCCGCTCGTTCATCACAAGGCGCTCGCCGTAGCGCTCGACGATTTCTTGGTTGGAATGGACGTAGCGGCGCTTGTCGCGGCGGGCGGCGTAGACGCAATAGTGGTGGTCGCCGGAATTTTTTAACAAGCGCTTGTCGGAGCAAACCATGTCGGCCCAGATTTGATAAACGTCAGTCGAATGCGCGTAGTTCATCATGTCGGGGGTGTAGCCGCCCGCCGGCCTCATGTTCACCTCAAGGCCTACAAAGTCGCCGACGGCGCCCAAGCCTTTTTTGGCTTGCGTCAGCCTAAAAAATTCCATGTGGACAAAACGGTTTTTTACGCCAAAAGATTTTAGCGCGGCCCGTCCCAGTTTTGCCAACGCTTGGGGAACTTGCGGAATCGTCCAATAGCTTAAGTCCTCTTCCTTTAAAACGATGTCCATAATCGACGGCGGAAAAACGCTCGACGACTCAAAGAGCGGCTCGCCATTGGAATCGCAAATCGCGTCGTAGGAATAAATGTCGCCCGCGACAAATTCTTCCATCACATATTGAACCGGAGGAAGATGGTCAAAGAAATTGTCAAACTCAACTTGCGAACTAAGCTTCCAAGTGTCGTGCGCTCCGACTCCGTTATCGGGCTTTACGATTACGGGGAACTGAACTTCGTCCACAAATTTTTGGGCGGCTTCTTTTGTAGTGATGCGGTGGCAGCGCGCGGTCGGAATCTTTCCTGCGGCGTAAAATTTTTTCATGTCAAATTTATTTTTCCAGCCCGCGATTTGTTCCGCCCTGACTCCGCTTGCGATGTTAAAGTCACTGCGCAGGCGGGCGTCGCTTTCAAGCCAATACTCGTTGTTGGATTCAATCCAATCGATGCGGCCATACTTAAATGCAAAGAAGGCCACGGCGCGATACATCTTGTCGTAGTCTTCCATGTTGTCGACAAAATAATATTCGGTAAGGCAGTCTTTAAGCTGCGGCTCAAGGCAATTGTAGGGAGCGTCGCCGATTCCCAAAACGTTGGCGCCGTTCTTTTTTAGCCGATCGCAAAAATTCCAGTAAGTTCTTGGAAAATGCGGCGAAACAAAAATAAAGTTCATGCGAATATTGTAAATCCGCTAGCCAAACTAGTCAAGGCGTTTTGAAACCGCAATGCCGTCGCCCGCGCTGTAAAATTCCGTCTTAAACTCCGTGTTGTCTTTTAAAAACTGAATGTACTTGCGGATTTTTTTTATCAATTTTTTTGTCGAATAATTGTGCGTAAGGCTTATGTCTTCCACCATTCCGTGGAACGAAAGGTTGTCGCTGATTATCGCTCCGCCTTGCGCCAAATTGTTTTTAAAGCGCTCAAAAAATTTTATGTACTGCGCCTTTGGCCCGTCGATAAAAATCAAGTCAAACTTTTCCTCAAAGCTGAATGTGGCCGCGTCGCCCAAAAAGCAAGTCACGCGGTCCATCAAATTTTCGTCATGAAAATTTTTTATGGCCTGATGGTAGCGGTCGATGTCCGCCTCTATCGTGAACACTTGGACGTCCGGCGACGCGAGCGCGAATTTTGTTGCCGAGTATCCGATTCCCGTTCCGATTTCCAAAACGCGGCGGACCTTGTTTTGCTTGATGTAATTTAAGATAAATTCCATTCCGCTGTCCTGCATTATCGGAACGGCGTTGTCGGCGGCTGTCTGCTTGATTTGAGCGACGATGTCTGTTGTGTTTAAAGTTGCGGAACTTGTGGACATGAGAACATGTTAGCGCAAACTTTTGGCTTATGCCATAGCGCGCCAGGCAAACAAAAAATCTTTCCACGCTCTCTGTTGCTTTCTTACGAATCTTTTGATATAATGCGTCAATTGCAAAGGAGAGAATCTATGAATGACGAAAGCTCTGTTCCAGATTTTTCAAGCCTTACGCCGCTGACAAAAGACAAGTTGAATAAATTTGTGAACTGCGCGGCAAACGGTTTTCTTGGCTACTCACATTCTGACTGGAGCATGGGCGGAAATGCAAGCGAAGAAAAACTGCGCCGGTTTTGGAACGCAATCTTATTGTCGCAGACAAAAAAAACGCATATTCTTGCGGATTCCCCGGACGTTCGCGGAATTTTGATTGCGTCAAAAACGGCGGACTCAGGAACAAAAACGCTATCTTTTTTGATGAACGGCGGACTCAAATTTTTTTCTTGCATTCCACGCCTGCTTAGCTATGAATCATATGCTGGGAAAATTCGTTCAAAGCACGCGGGCAAAGACACTTGGTATATTTTTACCTTGGTAGTTGAAAAGGCGTCTCAGGGAAAACATGTCGCGACCAGTCTCATGAGCCCGCTTCTTTCATATCTTGACCGCGTCGGCGCGGACTGCTACCTTGAAACTCACGACAAAAAGAACGTTCCCATTTATGAGCATTTCGGCTTTGCGCTTGTTGAGACGGGAACCGTTCCCCACAGCGCGCTCACCCACTACGCCATGCTCAGAAAGCCAAAAACCTCAGAGACGAAGGCGCGCTAAGAGCGGCTGTTGCGACATAAATTTTTATCGTCAAAATTCAAGACCCAGCCTCGGCATCTCCCGCTTCCAAATCTGGGCCATAAAGTCGTACCCCGCTTGATTGGGATGAACTCCGTCCAAGCACATAAGGCTTTTGTAATTTGGATGCGTCAAAAACTCGGAGCGGATGTCGACAATTTGAACGCCAAGGGAGCGCGCGATGGCGGCGGCTTTTAGCGAAAAGAGCTCTTGGTTTTGATAAAGGCGCATGGCGGCGGCGCGTTTTAGGTCTTGCAAGCAATCTCCATCCGCCGCCGCTTTTTGGTCGTGCGAAGATTTTTGGTCTCCGCCTTGCAATCCGTACTTCCGCGCGACAAACTTCACAATCGCCGCCTCGTCGTTTCCGATGCAAATGTTATTAAGCCACCATTCTGGGACAAGCGGCGTGGGAATCATGATTACCGGCGTGATTTTATTTTGGCGGGCCACGGAGACGGCTTCTTCCATCAGGCGCGAAAACTCATCCAGCGGGCAGCGCTGCAAGTGTTCCGCGTCGGGGTTGGCGGACACCGCGCTCCAGTCGTAGTCAGAGTCGTTCGTTCCCGACTCGACGATTCCGATTTGGGCGCTGGATCCGTTCCGCAAGCTTCTGTCCTGGGCGCGGCGCGTCTTTGTCATCCACGAGCCAAAAACGCTTTTGTTGGCAAGCTCAATTCCAAGAGCGGCGCAAGCCTGGCTTAGCGAATCGTTTTCCGTAATGTCAAAGCGCTTTGAGTCGCCGCCCGACACGACGCCTTTTAAAATCGAGTCTCCCCATGCGATAATAGAAGTCACCATGCTTTGATTTTAGCGCAAAGCCCCGCTCCGCGCAACAAAAACGGCCAAGGTCGCGCGCCCCATTCGCGCCGCGCAAGCGTATTGCGCAAGAGGCTTTTTTTTCGTATTATATTTTGCATGAAAAACTGTCACGCGCTTTGTACGATATGCGCCGCGCTTTTGTTGGCCGGCTGCGCTTCTACAACAAAACTTTATGACCTTAAGAACGAAAATTTAAGCGCGCCCGCTCAAAACGCCGTGCGCATTTGCAATACGCTCACCTGGATTTACAACACTTCCACCGGCTTTGACGACATGAGCGAAGCGCTTGATGAAATCGGAATCACGCGCCAAGAATTGGAGACAATGCAATTCAAGGGAAACTACGAAAAGCCTTTTGGAAGAAAATTTTCAATGGCAGTTGACAGTTCCGACGACGAAAACAGCGTCTACAATCGCGCGAAAAAGCAGGCGCAAAAAATCGCCCGCCTTATGCTAAAAAAATTGCCGCCCGAAGGCGGCTCAACAGAATAATACAAGCGGTCAAGGCACGCTTGCGCTTAAAGCCTTGACTCGCTTGTTTTGCGGCGCGAATACAATTATCGCGCCGCAATAACGCTGTTCGCGCGGACTTACATCTTTATCTCAGTAACGTAGCTCTGCGTGTCCTTAAAGAGGTCAATCTTGCAAACGCGAGTTTTCCAATATTCGGCTTCGCTCTTGGTTGTGTAAGGTCCGACGCGAACGCGGTAGAAAAGCTTGTCCTTGTTGTCCTTGTATGTAAAGACTTCCGCCGGAATCTTGTTGTCGTCAAGCGCGGCGCGGGCGCTGTCGGCGCTCTTTTTGTTTGTGAACGAAGCGGCCTGAACCCAGTACTTTGAGGAAAGGGCCGGGGCCTTGGGAGCGGGAGCTGAAACCTTCTTTTTGGGAGCGGCGCTTGAGCTTTTTGCGGGAGCGGCGGCAACAGTCTTAGACGCCTCGCTCGCTCCGGGATTTCCAGTATATATTGTAGAGGCAGTTGACTTCGCGCCGGCGTTTGAAAGCGCTTCCTGTCCGGCTCGGCTTGTGGCCGTAACGGCGCTTGAAGAGCTTGCGTTCAACTCAATCGTTGTTTGGGCGGGAGCGGGAGTCGCAGCGGCAACTTGTCCGTCAACAGCGGCGCTGCCAGCGTCTGGCTCGCCGTTTTCCACGCTTTGAAAAGCCAAAGTGTTTGAATCCAAGGCGCTTGTAGAAGCCGGCGTCTCTACCGGACTAATTACAGGCTCTTCAACCTTGGCCGTAACAGGCGTTGTGTCAATCGTAGTTATAGACGCTGTCGCGGGAGCGTTTGAAGATGGCGCGTTCAACAAAAGCGCGGCTCCGATTACCACCAACAAGAATACGCCGCTGGCGGCTACAATCCACAAAGTCTTTTTCTGTTCCATAATTTGACCTCAAATTTTTTCTAGTCTTATACTCATATTTTCGGAATTGAAGAAAAAAACTTTAGAGATAAAAAAAGGCCGCGCCAAAACGGCAGCGGCCTTTATGGTCTTGCAATAACGGTGGCGGGATTTACTCAAAAATCGCCGCTTTGGGAATTTCGACCTTAACGCTCTTTACCTTGCCCTTTCGCTCAAACAAGTCGCGGCTCAAGTCTTCGCTCAAGCTCTCGCCAAAAGCGTTGGAGTCGACCAATACTTTCACTTCGCCGCCAGAAGAAAGCTCGTACTCAAACGGAACCCCAAAGCGGGTGAACGAAAGTTTTCCGTCCGCGCCAAATTCCTTCTTTTGCAAGAGCGCGGGCTTGATGGAAAGCCGGCCTCCATTAATGTCCATTCCCAACTCGCCCCAGCGCGTGATGACCTCTTCCTTGACTTGGCCGGTCATGCCGGGCTGCTTGGCGCCCTGGCCGCTCGGCGTGTGCGAATACGGGTCAACCGGGAATGCCCCGTAAAGTTCCGGCGTCTTGTTGAACGAAAGACCGTCGCGGATTTTGTAGTAGCGCTCGCCCAATTCCTTGGCGGCCGGATCTTTTGCGTTGACGGCGGAAAAGAAATTTTCCTGAACCGCGAGCAAAAGCTTAGAAACCATGTGCCAGTAAATCGAACCGATTCCCTCAAACGCGTAGAAGGTTCCGCTGCGGCCCGTGAACTTTTTGTGGTCAAAAGTTTTTTCGTAAAGCGCGGCAATCTGGTCCTTTTGCTCTTGCGGCAAGTCCGGGTAAAGGCGCGCGGCGGCATCCAGCATTACAGCGGCGTTTCTAAAGTCGGGGTTAAAGTGAACGCTAGCCTTGTCAAGCGGATCGTTGTAAACAAGCGAGCCTTCGTCGGGCGCCGTGTAGCCGCGCTCCAATTCCGCCTTTAACACCGGAATCTTTTGCGCGTCGGCCTTGGCCACAAAATTCTTTTTTACAAAGCGCGGAAGCTCCTTTGACGGATAAAGCATGTAGGAATGCTGTCGCTTTTCGTACATCGCGCTCTTTTCCAATGCCGCGCACAAGTCGGCGGCCTCTTTTGGAGTCAACAAGCCGCTTGAAAGAACGGCCACCTGGCCTTCGAGCATTTCCTCCAAGTAGCCGATTTCCATTCCGTCCGCGCTGACAGAAAGCGTGTTGTAGGAATGGTAAAGGCCGTCGCTTCTTTTGTTGGCCTTGATTGAATGCTCGGCGGCGGCGATAAAGGCGTCAAAGGCTTGCAAGATTTCGGCCTTTGAAATGTCCAGCGTTTCTTCCAAGCGCGCGCCATTTTCGTAAAAGGCAAAGCGCTCGTTTTGGAAAGCCAAGCCGCATTTTTTTACAAAGTCCTTTCTCGCCGCCGCGCCGCTCAAAGCGTTAAGGTCGGCGTTTTTATACAGATCCCAAATTTGGTCAAAGAAAGACTTAAGCGCCATCGGAACGGTCCAGCTTTCGTCGCTGGATTTTTCAAAGATTCCGCGAACAAAGACCATCATGCGGCGAAGATAGCACAAAGTCACGACGCTAAGGCCGTAGCCGGCAAGCGCGTTGTTGGCGTCGTTCCATTCGGGGCGCTGGGTGTTAAGCCAAATTCCGCCGTAAGGAACAAAGTTGGCGAGCTTTGTCAAAACCAGCTGCAAGAGTTTTGCCGCCATCGTCACAAGATAGGGGTTTCCATCTTTTCCGCAAAGCTTTGCGTCGCTTCCGCATCGCTTTGTCTCAGCCAAAATTTTGTCGTTAAGCTCGCGCATAAAGGTGATTGTGTCGCGCGGATTCTTTTCGATGTCGGAATACATTTTGATGTGGTAGGGAACGTTGGCCGCAGTGAAAAGCTTTTTGTTCAAAAGGCCCGGCAGCGTTTTGGGGTCAAGCTTGTCCTGCAATTCCAAGAGCTTTGAAAGATAAATGATTTGGTGGTCGTTCCAATAGCCGATGTTCGCCCAAGGATTGTTGGGCTCGGGGATTTCCCAGTCAAGGCCGTTCCTTGTGATGCGGTAGGGGTTAAAGCCGTCCGCAGTCGTCGCGTTAAGGAACTTGGCTATCATTCCGGTAATGTAAACCGGATAGCTCATCGCAAGCGCTTCCCAATTTTGGAAAATGTCGCGCCAGTTTCCCTCGTAGTTCAAAATCGGCTGGCCAAGCGAGTCCTTAAGGTTGATTGAAAATTTGTTCCACGGACGGCTGGGGTCTCCGTGACGGCGCGAGAACGAAAGCGGAAGGTACTCCAAGTAAAGGCGCTCCAACTGCGGGTCGCGGGTTTGGCGGATTATGCCGCCCAATTCAGAATAGTCGATTGTCTTTGGCAAGCCCAAAGCCTTCGCGTCGGCGCTCTTGGACTTATTCCTTGTCGCGACAAAAGAGACAAAGTCGTCGCAGTTGACCGTGTTGTTTTGGACAAAGACGCCGCCGCGCATAATGTTGAACATAACGTTGGCTTCGTGGTGCATGCAGGCGATTGTGTCCGCGGTGTTTTGCAAGCCGTCGGCGGCTCCGACATATTCCTCCAGCAAGGCGCGGGTGGCGTCAACGTCGGCCAAAATTTCTTTTTCCAAAGCGGCGCGGTCCTTTAGCGCGGCTATCAAGCATTCAGCTTGGCCAACTTCAAGACGCGTGTCAAAAACTTCCAGCCACTTTTCCTCCGCGCCGGCGTCAAGCGAAAGCTCCAGCTGAATGAAGCAAGAGGCGCGCTCGCCCTTAAGGACATCGTCAACCTGCAATTCCGCGCCGCGCCTGAACAAGTCGGGCGTTTTGGGCGAAAGGTAAACCTGGGCCTTTCTTGTAAAGTACGAGACGTTTGCGTAAAGCGCTTCGCTTGGCTCAGCCTTGTCTGTCAAAACCGACGACATTGAAAAAAGCGCCAAGCCCGACGGGTCAAGGTCGGTCTTTTTGTAGGCGTCAATCAAGTTTGAGGTTGTGGCCTGAACGTCCATATTGGCGCAGGCGGGCATTATGTTTTGCGCTCCGTCAAGAACCTGGATTTTGCGGGCGGAAGGCGAAACGTTCTTTACCGAAGAAATTTTCACCAAGCCGTACTTGTCGCCGCTTGTCCACTCGGTTCTCCAAGCCAAGCCCAACTCCTTGTTGATTTCCTCAAAAATCACATGCGAGCCAGAAGCGTTCTTGTAAAGGTTCCGTTCCACCTTAAATTCCGGAGCCTCCGCGAAAGGCTCCCAAACAAAGACGCCCTTGTCGCCCTGGGCCTTTACGGCGCTAAAGCTTCCGGTAGTCGCCTTTAAGTCCAAAATCTTGTCGGCGGTGTAATAGGGAAAAATCGCGCGGTTGGCGTCCTTTCGGCCAGCGCTCAAGGCTCCGTTGGACCAAATGAAATTCCAAGCGTCGCTGGAACTTGTAATCGTCATAAAGAAAGGCGGAATGGAATCGACGTTGGCTATTTTGTACCAAGTCTGCCCCGCAAACTTTTCGATTGAGCCAGCGGACTCTTCCGACTTCATTCCAGCGAATTCTTCAACAAAACGCATATAAACTCCTAAAAGAGCGAATTATCGGGCCATTCCAACAAGGCCCCAATATTTTTAGAATAAGGGCGAATCAATTTTTAGTCAACTAGATGAACAAGGGCAAGGCCTTAAAAACGCGTAAAAAGGCTATAAAGAATTCGTTTTTTGCCATTTTCACTAAATCCGCCGCAAGGCCGTGGCAACGGCGATTTTGGTTGAACATATCGCCGTTTTGCGCTAGAATTATCGCATGCGAGCGAAATCGCGTCAGGATCCAAGGTTTGAAGTTTTGGGCCGCGTCCAGTGCCAGGAGATTTCCGCGCTTCCGGGAAACCTCATCGACATCAGCGCCCACGGCTGCAAAGTCTTTTATTCGGTTCCGGTGACGATACACCTTGAGGACGACTATACTCTCTTGATCCAAGTGGCCGAAAGCTCCACCTCGGACTTCACCTTGATTTGCCATCCAGTTTGGGCCAACGAAGATTCCGGCCAAACGGTTTTGGGCATGACAATCCTCCGTTCCCCAGACTCTGAACGGCTAAAGGCCTTTGTCGAATCCTTGGAAAAAAAGCACGCCAAGGAAGAAGGCGGCCAAAGCCAAATCGTGGACTCACAATGTCAATTTATATAGAAGAAAGCGAAGGAATCGCCTTTTTGGCCTTTGAAGGCTGCGAGCCTTTTTTGGAGGCGGAACTTTCGGAGCGCTTTAACCTAAGCCTAGAGCCGGAACGCTACGGCCGCATCTTTTATTTTAAGGACTACCCCAAAGATTTGCCGGAACCCTGGTTCGCCCAGTGCGTTATGCGAAAGCCCTTTTTTTTGCATTTTGACTCCATAAGCCAGGCGGCGGCGGAACTTAAGAAAATCCAGCGCAACTGGGCTCCGGCGCAGTACCAGCTTTTTAGGCGCGCGGCCCTGGTTCAAGAAAAGCTTCCATACATCAACCTAAAAGACAGGACCTTTCCGGCAAAGGTTCCCCAAACGCCGATGGGCCTTTACTGTTTGACCGAACAAAACCAGATTTTGGCCAGCGCCCAAACCTCAAGCTTTTTGCCAGCCGGAAAGATTTCATTCGTGGAAGACCACATAAACCCGCCCAGCCGCGCCTACCTAAAGGTTCAAGAAAGCCTTACTTTGGCGGGCCTCTTTTTTGGGGCGGAAGTTCCCAGGGCCGGCCAAAAATGCTTTGAAGCCGGCGCCTGTCCAGGCGGCTGGACTTGGGTTTTGGCGGGCTTGGGCGCCAGCGTCCTGGCCGTGGACCGTTCCCCCTTGGACGAGCGCCTTATGAAAAACCCTCTCGTATCCTTCCAAGCCCACGACGCCTTTACGCTGGCCCCGGAAGACATCGGCCCCTGCGACTGGGTCTTTAGCGACGTAATCTGCTACCCCGACCGCCTTTACGAATGGGCCCAAAAGTGGCTTTCTAGCGGCCTTTGCAAAAACATGATTTGCACGATAAAAATGCAAGGCGGAATCGACTGGGCCGCCGCCCAAAAGTTCGCCGACATCCCCTCAAGCCGCGTCGTCCACCTAAACTACAACAAGCACGAGCTTACCTGGATTCATTGCCAATCTTGACACTTTTTGCTTTTTTGTCATAATACCACTTGACAAAGGCCCCCTCATTTTATACGATATAACAGGTTTTTAAAACTTTTGGGATGGGAAAAGGGTCTAATTAGTAGGATTTTCTATTTTTCGCCTTGGCGCAACAACAGGCTGAACAATAACCGCGCCTTTGCGATTCTTAGAAAGAACTAAAAAAAGGATTTACACAACATGAAACTTCTTAAACGCTTTTCCCTTCTTAAAAGGGTCATGGGCGCGGCGGTAGTTGCCGGCTCTTTGTTTTTATCGGCGTCATGCCAGAACCTAGGCAATCCCCCCGCCCCCACAATGGTGGCCACCGCGTCCAAAACCCTTTATCCGCCCACCTTCCCGGAACACACCACTGACAACGAAGGAAATCCCATCGCGGTCACCTACGCCGAGCGCTACTATACCGTAAGCCAAGGCCAAAAAAATAAAATCACCATTTCTTGGAACAAGGTAGAAATCGCCAAATACTATGAAGTTTGGGCGGCTCAAAACCTAAACGACAACTTCGTGAAAGTCGGCGAGCCTACATCGGCTCAATTTGAAGACTCGGTTGGAGCCGGAGTAACCTATTATTACAAAGTGCGCGCCGTCAATTCCAAGGGCGCCTTTTCTGATTTCAGCTCGGTAGTAAAAGGAACAAGCCTTGCAAAACCAGCAATTACAGACATCAAAATCACTGACACAAGCGCCAGCGTCTTTTGGTACATGGGCAATGTTGGAATCGACTCCTATGTAAAAAACTTGGTTTACGAAGTTCGCGCCATCAACGGCAATGAAGAAAAAGTTACAACAATCAAAGCTTGGGATGAAGCCAACCAAAGAATTGTTGAAGAATACACATTCGAAAACTTGAACGGCCATACTGACTACAAATTCCGCATTGACGCATACATAACAAGCGATCAAAACAGCGTCGAAAAAAGCCCGGAAGTCACAAAAGAAACGCTGGCCCTTTACACGCCTGTTTCCCCGGAATTCACCGCAAGCCAAGGCGAATCCACACAGCATGTAAAGCTTTTCATAACGCTTCCCGCGAAAATTCAAGTTCAAACAAGCTTAAACGGCGCGCCGGCCCAAGACGAAGACTACCCGCTTTGCTTTGAAGTCCACCGCAAGCGTTCCAACGAAGACAGATGGACAAAAATAGCCTCTCCGCTTTATTACACCGGTAAAACAGAAAAGCCAAGCGGCGACAAATCTTATGACGCTTACAAAGAAGGCTCTATAGTTGAATATGACGACGAAAGCGCGATACGCGGAGCCAAATACGACTACCGCATAATTTCTTGCGTGGACATAAACTACAGTTTGGTAAAAGGATTTGACTACAAAGCCTATACAGCTAGCAAGGAATCCACGGCCAATACCGCTCAAGGCTGGGCGGCTGCGGTTCCTACCTTCTCTACAAAGAATTACAAGCGCATTCTAAGTGACGACCAAACAAAAGTTGAGAGCGTGTCGCACGGTTTTGACGTTTCTTGGAACGACCTTGGAAAGGCCGCGGACTACAAGTTTGCCATAGAATATGAGCGCAGCTACAACAACGGCGCTTCCACTGAGACAGATTGGCTTTTAAATTCGCGTTTGGCAATCATCATGGATAACCTAGACGAAGTCCGTTCTTTTACAAAAGAATATGACGTAAAGAACAACGCGGCAAATATAGAAGGCGCCTACACTTACACCCTGTATGTTTTCCCTGCGAAGTATGTCGACCCAAGCAAAATCAAAGGCGACTACTTGGTAAAAGTCAAGGCGCAAAACCTAATAAGCGTTTCACAGACAGCCACAGAACCCAACCGCGACTTAAAGGCCGAGGGCGGCTGGACAGACCACACGCTTCTTACATGGACTGTGGAAGACGGCGTTGACTATAGAATCAATTGGACAAAATATGACAAAGACGACAACGAAGTTTCTAGCGGAGTGATTGCGGCAGACCAACTTAAGGACAGCCAAGGCCAATACACCGGCCGATACGAGCACAAGCCTTTGGAAGGCGGCTACAAATACAACTACGCGATTATCGCTAACAATTCAACGCCAGGAAACACCGACGGAAGCATCCCGTCAGCCAAAACGCTTGGAACGCCGGTCATAAACTTTGAAGCCAATTCCTACACGACAATAACCGCTTCTTGGCGGCAAGTTGTCGCCGCCGAAAAATACGAAGTAACGCTTGGAAGCGCCGGAAGCTTTGGAAACGGAGCGACATTCACAGTTGACACAGCCGGAGTCGCGACAAACATACCGGACGGCTTGGCTGTAAATGCAAGTTATGACGATCCGACTAAAACCATCAGCATTACAATTAACAAGCCTTATGGCTACAACGACGCCACGCTTTCCGGCAAGGCGGTTCCGCTAAAAATCACGGCGATGAGCGGCCTTGACGAGCAAAACGCCATAAAGGGCATAAGCCCGGCCGCAAAGGATGTTTGGACGATTGGACCGGCCGCCATAAACCTGCAAGGCTCAGAAAGCTGCGCGACTCTAGAAACCACAAGCATAAAAATATCTTGGAAAAAATTGCAAGGCGCCAAGGGCTACGCCATTTACCGCCGCCGGCCGCAAATGACGATGAACACAAACGCGGACGGAAGTTTGGCAAAAAAAGACGAATCCTATGACATTTACTATGTAAATGAAAGCGGAACTGCCGTAAGCCCTAGCAACGCCAGCATCGAGACTTCTGACGACGGAACGACTTTCACGCTGACTGACATCTACAAAAAAGCCGCGTCCAACGACACGCCAGCCTTGAACCAGCAATACTTGGCCTTGGGCATTCCCTTTACATACACTGTTCTTCCTGTTTTGGAAGAAAGCCTTAACGACATCGCCGAAATTAACCAAATAAGCGACATAAAATATCCAGCCGCAGGCGACGCTTACAAAAACATTGCGAATGTTCAAAAAGACGGCTACACCGTAGGCTATGGCATCGCGCTAGAGGCCACAAAGGCGGAATACTCGGACAAAGTTATTTTAGAGTGGGAAAAGCCGGAAAGCGCTAAAAACAAAAACGCAAAACCCAACATCTATTGGAGAAAAAAAGGCTCAAACGACGGCTGGACAAAAATATCCATGTCGATAGATTCAAATGTCAACAAAGTGAATATAATTCCTAGCGATAAAATTTTAATAGATAGAGTGCAAGCGCTTGAATACGCGGTTACTTACAGCGACTCCATGGACTCTTCCGCCGCCGAAGGAAAAGACGCGGCTTATGTCTCATATCAAGACGGACTAAAAAACCTAAAGATAACCGACAAAGAGACAAAATGCGTCGGCTATATGTTCACAATGCCTCAAATCGAGCCTGTAAAACAAGATACCAACACAGAAGACTTTAAAGAATCGCTGACTTGGTATTTTTACGACAAGGACGGAAACAGAGCCGTCGGAGGAAGCGACATAACTCAATATGAGCTTGGATTGAAAAACCTCAATTGTTCAGGCAAGTGGTGGACAATCTACACTTACGACGCTGCCGGAGGCAACGAAACCGCTGGACACGAAGATTGGTATGACTGCGCTTTTTCAACATCAACAAGCGGAAGGCAAGTCGATGTTGACATAACGCCGATTTTTAAAACTAATGCCGGCAAGTATCACGACGGCCTCTTGAAAGTCCAGCGCGACTACAAGCATTATTACAGAATCAGCGCCAAGCGAACCAACAGCCAAGGCGAGGAAATAACTGCCACCAGCGAGGACTACGCCTACCGCAAAATCACTGAAGACGAACGAAACAAATGCGTAGGCCTTATTTGCGCAGACGCGTTCAACCGAATGGGTATGCCAGCTCTTGAAGGATTGGGCTCACACAAGTGGTCCGACTCACACGATTTATCTGGCGCAATAGGAAAAATATCAATACTCCACAAATCTACAGATGATATATGCCGATGGGGAACTGGAGGCGGAGAGTATCAACATAATTTCATACGAACGCTAGGCGAATTGAATGAAGGGAATGACGCAAATAAATATTTAACCAGTGGATTTATTCTAACAATTTCAGATACAGAGGGTGGTAAACTGGGAGGCGCCTCTGGCTCTAGCAATGTATCCAATTTACGAAGTCTGCCTACCACCTCAATTAGCATAAATCATGAATGCAACCTTCCAAGCTACAAAGGATCTCCTTGGATCGTAAGCGGAGTTCCTGATTCAACATATTTCCCATATGAATTTGGCACCCAACATAAAGAAGGAATTTCTGGAATGACATATAAAGTTACTTGGACTGAATGGTTTCAACAAAAAGAAAAAACAGTTACATTACCAACCTACACAGGCCTTTGGTGGGAGCCCAGACAGGGAGGCAAAGACTAATGAAAAAGACAACTTACATAAAGCGAATGACCATCAAAACTTTTGCGGCGGCCGCATTGTCTGCCGCTTTGCTGACAGGTTGCGCCGACATGTTCCAAGACCGCGTGCCCATGCAATCGTCCACAAACGGAGCCACGCTCAGCAAAATATTTGAGAAAAAGCTGGAGATAGAAAAACTTGAAGCTCCAAGCCAAGTTTTTGTCACTAACGGCGAATACAACAACACGATTATCATCAATTGGGAAAAGGTTACTGGCGCCCGCTCATATAACTTGCAGCGCGCCAAATCCACAGAAAAAAACGCGGACGGCTCATGGAAGATTCCTGACGAAAGCGCTTTTGAAGCGATGCCCCACTCAACCTTTATTGTAGGAACAAGCTTTACAGACACAATCATAGACGATACGCCTTCAAATGTCTTGGACTACAAAAACGAAGCCTACAACTGCGCTTTCTTTTACCGTGTTCTTGCCGAAAACAAAATCGACAAATACGAAGAAAGCGATTGGTTCCCTGACTATTACAAAACCGATGAAAAAGGAAACCCAGTTTCTTCAGAAAAAAAAGACCCGGAAGCAAAAGGAATCCTTTTAGCTCCGCCTTCAAATGTAAAGGCTTCTTGCGGAAAATACACAAACAAAATAGAAATTTCCTGGGACAAGGCGGAAGGCGCGATTTCTACATATAAGATTTTCCGCAGCCTCAACAGCGACGGAAGTTCCGGCACTCAAATCGCCACCGTTTACGGAAACAGATCTGATTCAACGATTGAAATAGAACCTGCAAACCAGGGCACTGAATATTACTTTACCGTTGTTTCAGTAGGTTCCAGCGGAAAGGAAAGCGTTGCAAGCCCAGTTGCTCTTGGCTACGCGTTAAAACCCGGAGCGCCGTCCGAAGTTTCAGGCGTAGAGATAACAAAAGGCCGCGGAGAAACAACATCGGACGGCTTTACAGTCTCATGGCAAGCGGCCTCTGGCGGAACAGGAGAGTTGAAATACAGAGTGTACCGCTATTCTTCCGCTGACTCAACACAAAAGAAACTGGCTGACGGCTTGGCTGTTCTTACTTACCATGACACAAGCGGATTAAAGCCAAACCTCTTTTATTACTATCAAATTCAAGCCTATTGCGTGGATTCAAAGTCTGGCGAAGAACTAAGAGGCGCCATGTCGGAATCCGGCGACGAATCCGACAATCCTGCGGAGGCCTATCTCCTTAGCCCGCCGCAAAGCGTGGCCGTAAAAAAGATTCAAGGCGATATATCGCAAAACACAATTCTCTTTAGCGCCGCAATCGGAAGCCAGGACTGTACTAATAATTCTGCTGCCACAATTAAAAAAGCCGACTGGAAGTCATACACTTATGTCGTGTACGGCGGAGACAGCGCCGCCGGAAGCTTTGCTCAGATAGCGGAATTCCCATCTCCGGCAAAGTCAACGGAAGAAGGCATGTATGAGCAAAAAGTGGCGGCCTACAAGTTCTACAAAGTTTCTGTCAAAAACGGAAGCGAAGAAAGCGACACATCGGCGGCCATCGCGCCGGCTCCTTACGCGGCCAAGAATTTGGTTGTCACAAAGAACGCGTCTATTAGCGGCTACACAAACAACGACGCCAACGCCAACGCCAACGGCGTTCACGCCATAAAGCTTTATTGGAAAGCCCCCGACGGCGGCGCGGACGGCGGCTACAATATTTACCGCTCCACAAAGCCAAAATCCGGCTTTAAGAAAATCAACGAAAGCCCCATTACCGAAACGTCTTACATTTACAAAGACGAGCAGGCCAAGGCTGGAAACTACTACTACTACCGCGTCCTTTCGCTCAACAGCCTAGGCCAGGGCGCCAACTACACCGACACACAAATCGGATACGGCGCCTTGACCACATACCAGTATGTGCGCGAATACATCAAGACCACGCTCAACTCGCAAAAGAAATTGACTTTGATGCACAAAAGCGGCGCCACCGACAAGCTTGGCTCAGAAAGCTCTTACGGCGACATCAGCGGATCGCTTAGTTACAACGCCTCTATCGCGGGCCTTGGCGGCCGCGTAATCATGCATTACGACAACTACGCGGACTACTACATCATGGGCGACAAATCGCTTGGCGTTTACTTCCTGCTTAACGGAAACACAAACACAAGCGCCAGCATGGACACCAACGGCACTATGGACGGAACAGTCACAGTGCAGGGAATGTATCCTGGAAGCGTAGTTTACGACAATATTAAAATTAAGGGCGGCGCCGCTGGCGGCGGAACATACGGTGTTACTAGAAATCTTTCGCTATATAAAGACGACGGATCTATGGACGCAGGAAAAACAGAAAATATTACAGTTCAGGCCGATTGGACCTGGGGAGAAAAATAAAATGAAAAATGCAATCAAGAATCTTAAGTCATTTGCTATGCTTGGAACTTTGCTCGCAGTCTTTTGTTCCGCTCTTTTTGTCTCTTGCTACCAGCCAAGCCCCCTTTACGGAGCCTGGTCCGACAACGCCGGAAACAAGATTTCTTTCGCGGACGACGGTTCCTTTTCGGCGACAATCATAGACACAAACCACGACAAAAAAACTTATTCCGGCTCATTCACCGTCATAGAAAACATCATAAGCTTTTCCAAAGACGACGGAAGCATCAACAGCGAATGGGACATCCGCGGCGGCATGTTGATTTTGACTTGGTTTGACTCCTATGGCGATCCAATTGAACTGAAACTTTACCACAACTAGCGGGAGCGCAAAAAAATGACATTGCACAAAACAAAAATCGCCGCCGCCGCCGTTCTTTGCCTAGGCGCGCTTTCGTTCGCAAAGGCAATGCAAGACCCAAACGTCTTGCACACCGGCACCGGCACGCAAATCGCAAACCCAATTCCCGACGAAGAAACGCCGGGCCACTGGGCGACGATTCAAGAATTGATAGAGCAGCAAGGCCGAAAGTTTGGCCTTTTGCACAACTGGGGAATAACCTGGGCCTCAATCACTAGAATACAAAAGCAGTCCGGCAGAAGCAACTTTGTATGGAACGACAAGTTGATTGGCGCCTACTACGAAATGACCACAAACAACTTTTTGGTCATGGGCAAAAGAATCAGCATTGACCTTTTTGCGCGAAACGGCTTTTATTACCCCTACGCCTACACATTTAACAAAGTAAAGCAAGTCACAGTCCAGCAACTCTTGTACAACTTTGACTTGTTCACCGGCGTAAAGTTTTCCATGAACTTTTGGGATTGGGTCACGCTAAGCGCAAAGCCCGGCGTGCACGTCCTTTACCAGCTGCACGACAAATGGCATTACGTCCACCTTGGAGCGGGGCTTGGCTTGGAAGCCGAGGCGCCAATCTCCAGCCGCTGGTCATTCAACGTTGGCGGAATATGGACATGGGACAACGCCAACATCGGCTCAAACAAAAAGATGCGGCCCTTTGACTACGCGTGGGAATACCAAGCGCAGTTAGGCTTTAGGTATTCCTCAAAGAAGCTTAATCCAAAGTCATTTGTAAAATACGCGCCGCGGCCGCCCAAAGTCAAAAAGGTACGGCCCTTAAAGCCGCGCCCCCAGGAAAAAACAGAAGAACTGCCAAAGCAGCAAGAAGGGCAGGCGCCATCCGTAGAGCGCTAAAAAAAACCGCGTCGCAATCGACGCGGTTTTTTCATGCCCACTCATCGCTCTTGCCTGCAATGCCAGGATCGCGCCAAGCGCCTTACGCGTTTTGCGCGGCCTCTTGCTTTGCCGCAATCAAGTCCGAAATAGTTTGAATCAAAAGAGTAGGATTGATAGGCTTTGAAAGGTGCGTGTTCATGCCCGCGTTCAAGCACTTTTGAATGTCTTCCTGAAAGGCGTTGGCCGTAAGCGCCACGATTGGAATTGTCTTCGCGTCCTCGCGCTCGATTTTGCGCAAGAGGCGCGCGCTTTCGATTCCGCCCATTACAGGCATCATTACGTCCATCAACACAAGGTCAAAGAAGCCTTCCTCGCTTTCGGAGAACCTATCCAGCGCGACCAAACCGTTTTCGGCGATGGTGACTTCCATGCCGTTCTTTTGAAGGACGCGGCGCGAAATTTCTTGGTTGAGCGCGTTGTCTTCCACCAAAAGAATCCTTTTTCCGGTAAGGTCGACAAGCTCCCTTTCTTTCTTTTCCTCAACGGGAGTTTCGTCGCCGATGTTCGCTTCAAGCACTTCAAGGTCTATGTAAATCGTAAACGTGGTTCCTTCGCCAGGCGCCGAGTCGCACTTGATTGTTCCGCCCATAAGCTGAACCAAATTGCTTACGATGGAAAGGCCCAAGCCTGTTCCCTGCTTGTTGATTGAGTTTACGTCCTGCGTAAAAGCCTCAAACATTACCTTTTGGAATTCCTTTGTCATGCCGCTTCCGGTGTCGCTTACAGTCAATTCTATGCTAAGCGTCTTGTCCCTTGCCGCGACGCTCTTGGCAAGGAATTCTATGCGGCCTTGCGGCGGAGTGAACTTCGAGGCATTGGACAAAAGGTTCATTACAATTTGCTGCAAGTGCATTCTGTCAACATTGACATAGTAATGCATGTACTTTTTGGAATCTTGGTTGCAATAAAAATTGATTTGTTTGCTTTCGCACAAGGCCTGCGCCTGGGTGCAAATAAATTCCAACATCTCGCCGATGCTGGTCCTTTCCTTGTGAATCTCAAGCTTTCCGCTTTCAATCTTGGCCATGTCAAGGATGTCGTTAAGCAAGCTTACCATGTACTTTGACGAAGACTTGATTTTGCGCAAGTCTTCCTTAATCGCCTCTGGCTTGTCCACCTCGTCCTCGGCCAGCTCGGCGATTCCGATAACGCCGTTCATAGGAGTGCGCAAGTCGTGGCTCATTCGCGAAAGGAAGTCGCTCTTTGAGGCGTTGGCCTTTTCGGCCTGCTCGATGGCTTTTGAAAGCTTTTCGTTCTGCAGCTTTTCGAACAGCGTGATGTCGGTGATGTCGCGGCAAATGAATACGATGATGTTTTGGTTTCCGTTCAAGAAGTAAGAGTGAACCTGCTTGATGGCGATTCTCAAGTTGTCGGTTATGATTTCAAACGTGCAGTTGGCCGCCTGCTTGTCCTTAAGCTTTACGGTCAAATACTTTAGCGCGAAGAAGTCCGCGACAGAATCCCGGTCCTTGCTGCTTACCACATCGCTCAGCATTTTGTCTATCATGGTGTAATAGTCAACTTCTTCATCGTCAGCGGGAAGCCAAGAAACGTTTCGCGCGTGGTGGATAAAGTGGCAGTTGGCGCTGGACAAGTCAAGCCAGTAAATGTACTCAACTTCCTCGTCCAAAACCGAGTCCTTTGAAATTGACATAATCTTTGTGTTTGTGATGTCGCGCAAGTAAATGTTGGCTTCGATGCAGTTGGTGTGCGGGTTGGAGGTAAGCTCCACGCTTAGCTTGAACCATCGTATGATTCCGTTCTTGAACTCGTAGTAAAAATCCCAATCCTTGGACCTTGTTCCGTTCATGAACATCGTAAGAAGCTCTTTTCTGGTCAAGGCTCCCTTTAGGTTTTCGTTTTGTCCATGCGTCGTTGAAATCGCGATCACGGCGTCCAACTCGTTGTCGGCGGTGGTGTCCGGCATTGAATGGTTCAACTCGGCCACGTTGACCATTCGTTCCATGATGACATTGCTGGTAAGGTTCAGGCGGGTGTACGCCGGATATTCCTTGTTCACAAAGGAACGGTAGGACATCTCGCCCTCATATTCCTCTTCGGCGCGCTTGCGGTTTGTAATGTCCATCGCCGTGGCAATCGCCTTTGTAACCTTGCCGCCTTTTTGCTCGATGGTCTTGTAAACGATGTGCTTCCACCTGGTCGTTGTCAAATGCGTGTGGATGTCTTCCTGCAAGAGCGGCAAGTCAATGGACACAGTCTCCTTGCCGCCTTTAAGCTCGGCAATCATCTCGTTGTATTTTTCAAGATACTCTTCCGGAATTATGCCGCTGTCTATCCAACCTTGCGCTATGTCGCCGGTATAGTTGATGTCGCCGTCATCGTCGTCGTCAAGGAAAATCGCGTCTTCGTCGCGGTCAAAATAACATTCCCAAAACAGCGCGTCGCTCTGGCTGATGATGGCGTTGAGCTTTGACCGCTCCTCGTCCAACTGCGCGTCCATAGACTTAAACTGGTTGATGAACAAAGACGCCAAAATGAAAATGGCGACGACAAGCAAAAAGCAAATGACCAACGCGGCCACAAAACGGTTGCGGCTGTCAACCAACTCCTGCTTATCGTTGATGTAAATTGTCTTTGCGTTGAGCGAGCTTTTTGTGATGTTAAAGCGCTTCATCTGCTCGGTGTCAAAATAATAGCTGGGCTCTATCGGCTGGCTGGAGCCAAAATTATTGGACATGATTCTGTAAACGCCAAGGTTTTTGAAAATCATGCTGCCGGCCTTGCATATTTTTTCTATCGAAACAAAGTAGCCGCCCAAAACACCCTGGCCAAAATTTATGTCGTGGCAGACAAAAACCGGATTTTCGCAGTTTGAGGCAATCGCCTTCAAAGCTTCCTCGGCCTTTACCGGATACTCGTTCATTTCAAACGCCGACGGCATGAACAAAATCGAGCGCTTGTCCAAGCCGGAGGCGAATTGCTTAAGCTCCTCGACAGACATTCCCGCAATGTTCTTAAATTCAGAGTCAATGTCAAATTTATAGTCAACATTCCTCAGAGCCTCGCGCTGTTCGTCGTTGCAGCCCAAGAAAAGAATTTTCTTGCGTCTGGGGAACAAGGAATTTATAAGCTTTATGTTCTCCTCGACATACGGAGTGTCCAAAACGATGTGCGCGTTCATCATCAGCATCGCTTCGTTGACGCGCATTCCCTTTGCCATTCCCAAAACCAAAATAGGAATTCCCTTGAACATGCTGTCCCGCGCTTGCTTGACAAAGTCCAAGGCCAGGCCGTCCGCGGCGACAATCAAGTCAACGGAAATTTCGTTGACAATGCGCTTGTACATCGCGCTAAATTCTTCAATATCTTTTTTTGTAAAATTCGCTCCAAAATTAGAATACTGGTAATAAAACTTTGAGTCGTCGGGAAAGAATTTTGTAAGCTGCTTTATCTGCTCAAGGCCGGCCCTGCTTTCCATATCGGAACTGGACAAAAACAATATGTTCCTAGTGTTTGCCCCAGGATTAATTTCCGGCTTGGCCTGAACAAGGAACAGAGAAAAAACCGATGCTATTGCAAAGAAAAATAGCTTTCTAACGCGGAAACCGTTCATAATAAATCTATTAATTATAACATAGATTCCACGAAAAATCAAATTATTTCAATATTAAGTTAAAAACAGACGAATGGCTGTAAGTCAGCGGGTCGGACTGCATGTAAAATATCGTTCCGTCCTTGGGCGAAACAATCGTGGAAACCACTTCATCCGTATAGGGGTCGTGAATCTCCGCCAACAAGTCTCCGGCGCTCACCTCAAAGCCAACCTTTACTTTTGGGGAAAAGAATCCGGCCGACGGCGCGCGCAAGGCCATCAAGTCGGTGCTGGAATTTATGATTTTTGTCTCGTAGCCGCCGGGAATGTCGCTCGTGATTATTCCGCGCGCCTTTAAGAAAAGCAGTATGGAGCGCATCACAGTGTGCGCCGACGTTTTGTCGATATAGTTTGTCGCGCTGGAATAAAGGCTAAAGCCTTGGACGCCGCTCATCTGCCAATTGTAGTTGAGCGTGGTCTTTTCAAAAGCGCGGGCGCTCCTTACCTGCACAAAGGGCATCTTAAAGTCCTTGGCGCTTTGCTCGCAGTCAAGCTCGGTCTTGAAAATTTTTATGTGCGGCATGAAAGTTCCGCTTATGTAGTAGGACGAAAGCTGGATGCCGTATTGATAGTTTTTTGTGGCCTGCAAGATTTTTCCCGCAAAGCGCTCGGTGCTGGCTCCTTCCACGTCTCCGGGGAACGAACGGTTTATGTCAAAATTGTTTATCGGCCAAAAACGCTTTCGCGCGTTGAACGAATAAGTGTTGGCGCAAGGAATCACCAAAATTTCATGGCCGGCGACAAGCTCGCCCGCGCCTTCGATTTCCTTCAACCGATTCACCAAGCGGGCCGCTATGAACTGCTGCTGGTATTCGTTTCCGCGCATGGGTCCCACGACGCAAACGGATTTTTTTCCGCTTCCAAAAACAAAGCCCCGGACGCGGTAGTTGTCGCGGTAGAGCGCGGGCGAATCGATTACGCTAATTTCCTTCATTCAAAAGCCTCCCCAAAGTCGAGCCGATTTCAACAATTGGATACTCCCGCAAGGTGAACAAAAGGCCCGCGCGCGGCGACTTGATTTGCGCCAAAAGCTTTCCTTCCAGCGGACTGATTATCTCCCCAAGCAAATCGCCCTTTTGAACGCGGCAACCGCATTCAATTTTACGGACAAAAAAACCCGCCGTCTTGGAAACAAGCATTGTCATGTCGCTTTCTTTGTCGGAATAAACAGGCTCGCGCGGCTTTATCGTTTGGCCGGTCCACATTCCCATATTGGCCAAAAGGCAAAAAATGCCGTCGGTCAATTGGTCGGCGAACTCGCTTGTGTAACTCATGCCGATTCCCATGTCAACGACGGCGGCCGGCGTTCCGTTTTGGTTTAGCGTGTAAACCAAAGAATTTTCTTGAACCGAACCATTGTTGTGAACCCAAAGCAAGTCCATGTTCAAAAACCGCGCTTTGTCAATGATTTTGTCCTTGAACACCGGCGGGATTCTAACCTGCGGAAGCTCGCGAATGAAAATTGAGCTTGCGTGAACGTCCAAAGCGAAATCCGCGCCGCTTGCGTCCTCCAAAATTTTTGACGCGATGTATTCAGTCATCGTTCCGTTGGTTTCGCCGGGAAAAGTCCGGTTCATGTCCAAGTCAAAGGCGGGAATGCCGCGCGTGATTGAGTCGATTCCAAGCGGATTAAGCGCTGGATAAATGTCCAAGGTTCCGTGAAAATTTTCAGGGCTCTCGTTTATTCTCTGCTGAACCTTGTAGCAAACAAGCTGGCCTTCCAACTCGTCGCCGTGGATGCCTGTCAACAAACAAAAGCGCTTGCCGCTTCCTTCGCCCTTAATCGTGTTCTTTTTTACCGTAAGCTTTTCGTCAACCGGCAAGTCCACGCTCGCTACAACAGTTACCATTTTAACGCCCTTTCTATTTTTGTAAAGACAAGCGGAGTCAAATAGACCGCCGCAAACGAAAACAAATATCCTTTTATGAATTTAGCAAGCCTCTTGTCAAAGCAACACTTTGCCGCCGGGTAGACGGCAAAAGTTATTGTCAATGCGAAAAACAAGACGACGGCCAGGCGCAAGAGGCGTTTTTTTGCGTTAAGATTGTCGGTTGAAAAATTAATGAAGCGGCGCTCCAAAAACCAAGCGTGGACAAAACCGATGGCAAACGCAAAATCAAACATCGCGTCGTTTTGCATTACTTTTGGGTCGACTAAAATTTGTCCGGCCGCGTCCATGTCAACAGGATACGGCTTTACAAAAACATATGCGACAAGCGCGGCAAACATCGCGCTCGCGGCCACAAGAATAACCTTGTCGGCGCCTTCTTTGTCTTCCGCATGCCTTGCCAAAGCGGAACCGGCGACAACAGCAAAGACCGCCTCGGCCAGCGCGAACAAAATGTCTTGCGGCGTGTGGCAGCCCAAAAAATTCCTTGAAAAGGCCACAATTAAAACATAAAGCGAAAGAAGCGCCGCCAAAACTTTTTTCCACTTGTATTGCCAGATTATTCCTAGCGAACAAGACGCGGCCGCGCTAGTGTGGCCGCTTGGAAAAGAATAGCCTGTCGCCGAGCCCAATGAATTTTTTGCCGGAATGATTCTGGGTTCGCGTATCCAGGGCCTGTAAACGCAGGCGGTGATTTTTACAAAGGCGTTGACGGCGGCGCAAATTGAATAGCAAAACAAGACGCGATAAAATTTCTTTTTATCAACCAAAACGCAAAGCGCGCAAGTCACGGCCACAAAAAAAGCCGCTGAATCCGAAAGCGCCGCCATGATTATTTCTATTGTTGGTTCCGCTTGCATTCTTATGCTTTGAAGCCAAAGCAAGTATTGCATATCCATATAATTATGGTAGCGCATTTTATGCGCGTTTGCAAGACAAAGACGCGCGGACAAAAAAAACCGCCCCGTAAGGGGCGGCTTTCATTGACTTGCGTTTTGCGGCGCGCCAACTTATTTTTTGGCTCCGTTGACCAAGTCCTTAAGGGCCTTTCCAGGCTTGAACTTGGGTGTCTTGGCGGCGGCAATCTTGATTGTCTCGCCAGTCTTAGGATTGTGGCCTGTGCGGGCGGCGCGCTTTGTAACAGCGAACGTTCCGAATCCAACCAAGGCGACATCGTCGCCCTTCTTAAGAGCCTTTGAAACAACGTCTACGAATGATTTTACAAACGCTTCTGTGTCTTTCTTTGAAAGTTTTGTCTCCTCGGCAATGGCGTCAACAAGTTCTGATTTGTTCATTTTTCTTTCCCCCAAAAAATGTTCTTTAAGTTATATAAATATTCTACACGATTTTTTTATTATGCGCAAGTGGGAACTATAGCAAAAGCGCGCGAACTATGATAGAATAAGCGCATGACTAGTTCACAAAGAAAAACATTGTCCAGCGCGGCAAGCAATTTGAATCCTCTTGTAATAGTCGGACAAGGCGGCTTGACCGACGGCGTCGTCCAAAAAATCGCGAAAGTAATCGACGACCACGAATTGATAAAAGTTAAGTTCAACGAATTTAAAGAAGAGAAAAAAGAATTGACCGCGGAACTTTGCGCCAAGACTGGCGCCGAGCTTGTGCGCATTATCGGAAACGTCGCGATCCTTTACAAGGAATCAACAAACCCCGACAAGCGAAAGCATTTGATTTAAGCCAACACATTACCGCTGAACGCGCGAGTATTGCGAGCGCGTTTGTTGCGGCTCACGCGGCGTCCAACAATTTTAGGCTTGCAATTATTTTTACTCGCCGCTAGCCCACTTTTGCGCGCGGACCACGGCCTTTTTCCATCCGGCCAAAGCCTTTTGGCGCGCGGCATCTTCCATCGCCGGAACAAATTCCCTGTCGGCCTTCCAAAACGAAAGAATCTCGTCTTTGTTTTCCCAAAAGCCGACGGCAAGGCCCGCCAAAAAAGCCGCGCCCGTTACTGTCGTTTCCGTGTTCTGAGGGCGAATGACTTTTGCGTTTAAATAATCCGCTTGTATTTGCATGAGAATGTTGGAGGCGCTGGCTCCTCCGTCAACCTTGAGCGCGCTTATCTTTATGCCGGAGTCGTCCTCCATGCACTTTAAGCTGTCCGTAACCTGAAAGGCTATCGCGTCCAGCGCCGCGCGGCAAATGTGCGCCTTGTTGGTTCCACGGGTAAGGCCAACCAATATTCCGCGCGCGTAAGGGTCCCAGTAAGGCGCGCCCAAGCCCGTAAAGGCCGGAACCAGTATCGCGCCGTTTGAGTCGGGAACGGTCGCCGCAAGGCCGTCGCACTCTTTTGAGGCGCTGATTATGTTCAGCTCGTCGCGAAGCCATTTGACAACCGCTCCGCCCATAAAGATGCTTCCTTCAAGCGCGTATTCAACTTTTCCGCCAAGGCCAATCGCGATTGTAGTAAGCAATTTGTTTTTAGAAAGATAAGCCTTGCTTCCCGTGTTCATAAGCAAAAAGCAGCCGGTGCCGTAAGTGTTCTTGGCCTCGCCGGGATTAAAGCAGCCTTGGCCAAAAAGCGCGGACTGCTGGTCGCCGATCGCGCTCGCGATTGGAATTTCAAAGCCGCAAACGCTTTTGTCGGTCGTCGCGTACACTCCGCTTGAATCGACTACGCGCGGCAAAATCTTTTGGGGAATGTTCAATAAATGCAAAAGCTCTTTGTCCCATTCAAGCGTATGAATGTTAAAGAGCATCGTGCGGCTTGCGTTGGTGTAGTCGGTTACATGCGCCTTGCCGCCGCTCAGTTTCCATATAAGCCATGAATCGATTGTTCCGGCCAAGACTTCGCCGGCCTCGCAGCGCGCGCGCAGGCCCGGAAGGTTTTCCAAAAGCCATTTGATTTTTGTGCCGGTAAAGTAGGCGTCGGGGATAAGGCCGGTGGCCGCGCGGATTTTTTCGCCGTAGCCTTGCGTGACAAGGTCGTCGGCGATTTGCGCGGTGCGGCGGCATTGCCAAACGATTGCGGGACAGACAGGCTTTCCGGTCTGCCTATCCCACATGACTAAGGTTTCGCGCTGGTTTGTGATTCCGAGCGCGGCCACCTTTTGGCCTGCGTCCGCTTTGGAGATTCCCGCTTTTTGCAGGGCCGCGTTTATCGTGGCCATCTGCGTGTCGAAAATCTCCTGGGCGTCGTGCTCAACCCAGCCCGGCTTGGGATAGAATTGCGTGAATTCTTTTTGCTCTACCGCGACCATTTTGCAGCGCTTGTCAAAAACGACGGCGCGGCAAGAGGTCGTTCCCTCGTCCAGGGCCAGAATGAATTGTTGCATGGGCGCTCCAATAATACCGCTGTCCGCCCGCGCCAGTTGGCAAGGGCGGATGTTGCGGCTTACGCGGCAATCATACAATTGTGGGCCGGAAACAGCCCACATTGCCGCTAGCCTACTGTGACTTCCAGGCTGACCTCTTTTTGGCCGGCCTGCGCCTTTACGATCGTTCCGTCAACGTCGGCCTTTCCGTTTGTGACAACGATAGAAACAGCGCCGTCGTTCTTCTTGTTGATGACGTTAATCTTATATGTCACTCCCTGGAACTTGCGGACAAGCTGGGCGTTCTTAACGTGCTCCGGCAAGCGGGGCTCGACTTCCAAGCCCTTCCATGTCGGGCGCAAGCCGCAAAGGTACTGCGAAAGCGTAACGAAGTTCCAAGCCGCCGTTCCTGTAAGCCAAGAGTTCTTGGCCTCGCCAAAACGGCGGGCGGTCTTTCCGGCAATCATCTGCGCGTAAACGTAAGGCTCGGTGCGGTGAATCTCGGAGATGTCCTCCAAGTAAGCCGGCGCGATTTTCTTGTAGTGCTCAAAGGCGTCCTGCGGGCGGCCGTTGACGACTTCGCCGATGATGACCCACGGATTGTTGTGGCAGAAGATTCCTCCGTTCTCCTTGTATCCCGGCGGATAAGAAGAAACTTCTCCCAACTCAACATGGTACTCTTTGTAAGGCGGATCCAAAATTACGATGCCGTACTTTGAGTCAAGGTATTTCTTTACGCTGTCCAAAGACTTTTCGGGATAGCCCTTGTCCTTTCCGATTTTGGCCATCGTTCCAAAGCCCTGCGACTCGATGAAGATTTTTCCGTCCTCGCATTCCTTTGAGCCGATTTTCCTTCCGGCGTCGTCAAAGGCGCGGACATACCATTCTCCGTCCCAAGCGGCGTTGCAAATCTGCGCCTCCATCTTGGCGGCGGCGTCTTCGGCGCGCTTGGCTTCCTCTTCCTCGCCCATCAAGCGGCACATCTGAACGTAGTCGGGAGTGACGTAAACGAACATCTCCGCGATCATTACTGATTCCGCGTTCTTTCCTTCCTTGTTGGTGCAAGTCTGGAACGAGTCGTTGGGGTTGGTGGAGAAGCAGTTGAGGTTAAGGCAGTCGTTCCAGTCGGCGCGGCCGATGAGCGGAAGTCCGTGCGGTCCCATATGGTTGGGAATGTAGTTGTAAGAGCGCTTAAGGTGCTCGAACATCGTGGCTTTGTTTGTCTCGCTGTTGTCAAAGGGAACGTCAACTTTAAGGAAGTCAACGTCGCCGGTTTCACGGATGTAGTTGCCCACGCCAAGAATAAGCCAAAGCGGGTCGTCGTTGAAGTTGGAACCGATGTCGGCGTTTCCGCGCTTGGTGAGCGGCTGGAACTGGTGGTAGGCCGAGCCGTCCTCAAACTGAGTGGCGGCGACGTCGTAAAGGCGCTCGCGGATGCGGCTTGCCGGAAGCTGGTGCGCGGCTCCAAGCATGTCCTGAGAAGTGTCGCGGAAGCCAAGGCCGCGTCCGATTCCGCTCTCAAAGTAAGAGGCTGAGCGGGCGAAGTTGTAAGTAACGACGCACTGGTATTGGTTCCAAACGGCCATGCGGTCAAGCTTTTCGTCGCCGCTCTTAAGGGTAAAGTGGCTCAATGTTTCGTCCCAGAAGGCGCGCAAGTCGTCAAAGGCCTTGGCGACTTTTTCGGGCGTGTCAAACTTTTTCTGAAGCTCGTAGGCCTTTTCCTTGTTGATTACTCCGCTGGCGGTGTTGGTGCGCAAGAGGCCGGCTTTGAGCGCGGCTTCCTTGTCGGCGTCGGAAAGGAATTTTTTGGCGTCGTCGTTTTCGATGTAGCCTAAAACAAAAATCGCGGTCTTGGACTCGCCGGCCTTAAGGGTGATTTCAAGCCTGTGGCTTGCAATCGGAGACCAACCGTCGGCGACTGAGTTTCCGCTCTTTCCTTCAACGACAGTCTTTGCCTGGCCCAAGTTGTTGTAAAGGCCTAAGAAAGTCTCGCGGTCTGTGTCAAAGCCGTCAATCTTTTGGTTGCAAGAATAGAATGTAAAGTGGTTGCGGCGCTCGCGGTACTCTGTCTTGTGGTAAATCGCGCTGCCTTCGATTTCAACTTCGCCTGTGCTGAAGTTTCGCTGGAAGTTCTGGCAGTCGTCCGAGGCGTTGTAAAGGCACCATTCGACAAAAGAAACAAGGCTGATTTTCTTTTCTGAAGAAGACTTGTTTGTCAAAGTGATTTGCTCGACTTCGCAGTTTTCGTGAACGGGAACCATGTACAAAACGTCGGCGGCGACTCCGTTCTTTTCCGAGGCGAACTTTGTGTAGCCAAAGCCGTGGCGGCACTCGTACTTGTCAAGCGGAGTCTGCGTGGGCTGCCAGCCGGGGTTCCAAATCGTGTCGCCGTCTTTGATGAAGAAGTAGCGGCCGTTGTTGTCAAGCGGAATGTTGTTGTAGCGGTAGCGGGTCAAGCGGCGCAAGCGCGCGTCGGTGTAAAAGGCGTATCCGCCCGCAGTGTTTGAGATTAGCGAGAAGAATTTTTCGCTTCCCAAGTAGTTGATCCAAGGATAGGGCGTCTGCGGAGTCGTGATGGCGTACTCGCGCTTTTCGTCGTCAAAGAATCCAAATTTCATAGATTGCTCCTGTTTGGTGATTTTTTCAACCAACTTGCTTTGATGGTATAGGAACAGTGTAACCGCGCTTTTGCCTTTTGTCAAGGAAAATCGGCGGTTTGGGGAAATTTTCAACTAACAGAAAGCCAAGCGAACACGCTCCCAGTTGCGGCTGCGGCTGTTCGGCGCCGCTAGATATCGTCGCTTCACACATATTGCGCCTTGTAACTATTTTACTCTGCCGCTATCGCGGCAGGCGCAATATGAGTGCCGCCGACAGCCGCCCCGCGCCTTCGCGCGTGTTCGCTTGGTTGGATTACCTAAAAGGAAGCCCCAAATCGCCACGCGCAACAGCGGCTCTTGCTTTCCCCGACAAAAATCTATATCCTATTCGCATGAACATTTGCCTTTTTGAACAGGAAGAAATATCAAAGCCTCTTAACGCCGACGACCCCAGAGCCCAGCACATAATTAAAGTTTTGCATAAGGGCGTCGGCGACAGTTTTTACGCTGGCGTAATCGGCGGCCAGGCAGGAACGGCGACCATCACTAAGATTGACTCGCAAGCCCAAGACGCGGGCGCGGAAACTGCTTCCACGCCTAAAAAGGGCGACGGCGCGATTCACTTTACATTTACGCCCCAGTCCGACGGAAAGCCGCTTTTTCCGCTGCACATGATTATCGGCTTTCCGCGCCCCATTCAATTAAAGCGCCTGCTTCGCGACATGGCCGCGCTTGGCGTTTCCAGCGTCCGCCTTTGCGGAACCGAGCTGGGCGAAAAATCATACCTTAAGGCAAGCCTTTCCAATCCTGCGGAAGTCTACAAAATGCTTTTGGACGGAACCGTTCAAGCCGCAAGCGCGCACGTTCCAAAGCCTTTCGTTTACCAAACGCTCGCGGAGTGTTTGGACAATATAGACTGCAATCGCTCGCAAGAGAATTGTTCGCAAGGCCAAAACGCCGCGCTTCCCCAATCCGACGAAAGCCCAAAAAGCGCCGCGCCCCTTTTGCTTGCCTTGGACAACGTAAAGCCCGCGCAAAGCTTGGGCTCTTTTTTGCGCGCCAATCCGCCCGCAGGCCGCCCTGTCTTTGCCGCCATCGGAAGCGAGCGCGGCTGGTCGCCCGCCGAACGCGCCCTTTTGGAAGAGCGCGGCTTTGTCCGCCTAGGCATGGGAAACAGAGTGATGCGGACTGAAACAGCTTGTACGGTCAGCGCAAGCCTGATTCTTTCTAGCATGGGCGCGTTAGGATGACCTAAATCATTCAGCGCCCTTTGGCTTGTTTTGGCTTGCGCGCTGAATGTAGGTCCGCTTTGCTGTTGCAATGCGGACAGAAACCGCCGCCACGGTCAGCGCGAGCCTTATTTTGTCAGAAATGGGCGCGCTGGAGTAAGCCCTCCAAAAAAAATTTTTGCAATTCTTTTTAAAAAAATCCCAAATTCCTGAATAAAATTTATATGATATATATAGGGAATTCTCAAAGACGAGAATTCCCTAATTTATTTTAAAGGAGTTCTCCATGTCAAAACAAAAGCTAATGGGCCGCCCATCCCCGACGGCAATTTTGAATCCCCGCTTGGACATCAATTTTAAAGCGATGTTTACGCAGGGAACCAAGGAATCCGACACAGCCCTCAAGTCGTTCATCTCGGCGGCGGTCGGAAGAAAAATCAGAAGCCTAAAACTGGCCCCCAACGAGCCTGCGGCGGACACGCCAAGCCAAATGCGAATGTCATTTGACGTGGCCGTCACCTTTGACGACGGCGAGAAGGCTTCAATAGAAATGCAAGGAAGGGACCGCGAATACGACTACGCCGTCAGGAGCGAAGTCCAAGCGGCTCGGCTCTTGAACAACAACGCAAAAAAGGGATGCGAGTGGCGGGCGGACAAGGTCTACCAAATTTCGGTGCTCAACTTCCACTTCAAAAATGGTGACAAAAGCGAGATGGCGTGGTATACTATGAAAGACGACAAGGGCAACGGGCTTGCGGACAGGCTCAACGTGATTTTCATTGACTTGCTAACAATCAAGAAGCTTGTCGGAACGCCAGTTGAAAGCCTCACGCCCTTGCAAAAATGGGGCTTGTTTTTCTCGTACGCCGACGACGAAAGCAAGACGAAGTATGTAAGACAAATCGCAAAAAGCGAGGAAGGAATTATGGAAGCCGACAGAATAGCGCAAAGAATGAGCGAAGAAGACGCCAATTGGTTCCGCCAGAATTCAATCGACATCGCCCGCCGCGACCGCAACGCGGAACTTAGCGCCTACAGAGAGAAAGGCCTCACTGAAGGCAGACAGGAAAAAGCCGTGGAAGCCGCTCTTGTCGCTATAAAAGAATTTGGCGCCACTCCAGAAGTGGCGGCGGAAAAGATGGGCGCTCCATTAGAACTTGTTCTTGAAGCCCTGGCCGCACAACCCACCCACTCCTAAAAAACAGGGGCGGCCTGTTGGCCGCCCCTTCTTGGTCTTACCTTCAATTGCAATAGCTAGCCAACCACTAGTCGTTATTGCCCAACCTTTGCGCAGTCTCGATGAAGGCGTCGGCGCTGTCGCCCCACATGTAGCCAAGGACGGCGTTTCTGGTGCCGTTGCCGTAGACATCGCCGTAGTTGTCGGTGGTATTCATGCCGGAATCGACATGGCAATCGGATGTTCCTATCGCGCCAGTCTCCAAACCGTTCTTGGTGGAATACGCAAGCTTTCCGCCAGCGTCTTTCCAAACGCCAACATTGATGTTTTGCTTTACCTTATTCGCCTCGTCGCTTACGCGGACGGCTCTTTGAGTTGGAACGTTGGTCACTTCCCAATTGCCGGTGTAGGAGTTATATTCGTCTGCGCCTTGCATTTTATCCGCATTAAGCGTTTTGATGCTGCCTTTGGCGGCGTTCCAGCGCGCGAACTTGGGTCGCGTGCTCTTGGCCGAATAATAGCCGATTTGCGGAATCGGATTGTTATTTTTGTCTAGCGCAACATCTATCGTCAGGTACTCGCCTGTGTTGTCGTATGAGTCAACCTTACAAACTTTTGCGTTAGCAGTGTCACTGCATGATGATAAATAAACATACCAAATGTCCAAATTTTTTTCATCATAGGCCGCGATGTGAACGCCGCCAGCCGCGTCAACCGCTATCTGGCACTTGCAGTTGCCGCCCTTGACTTTGCCGCCAAAGATATCGTCAACGATAGTCCAAGCCGCGGTCAATTTATTATTAGTTGACGCCATCGGATTGCCGGTAGTATAAGCGTAGCTAACCTTGCTTCCGTCGCACCAAACCATTACAGCATGGTCGTTTGTAATATCACCACCCTTGCCATCAATGGCCGCTATACATACATTTCCAATTGTATCATCGCCTGAACCGACTATTTGAACATTAGCAAGCGAATCGCTGTACTTCATTGCGTCCATAGGTTTATAATGCTTTATAAAGCCATTCTTAAACTCCCAATAATATGTGTCGCCAGATCCCGGATGTATAGCTGGTTTACCATCATTACCGCTATTCCAATCATTGGCCCATGTTCCAGCAGTCATAGTTCCACCAGCCATTGAACCAACTCTATAGCGGATTTTTTTCTTGTATTTGTCGTAGTATGCTATGAAAACGCCATGCGGAGTCGTCGCTATGCTAGGTGACTGAATTCTGTCCAAGATAACGGCAGCTGGGTTGTCGTCGCCGTCCCCGGAAAGCGACAGCTTTTCCAGTTTACAAGCGGACAAAACCCTTGTGTCGTGCGGTTTGTTCGTTCCTTTGGTTCCTTCTCCGCCATGCTCGCGCCAGTGGGTCGATTCCAAATAAAAATCGTCGCCTCTGTCGCCATTCGTATCTTGTCCAGCCGCAGTCGCCCAAACATAGCCCGCCGGATCGTATGCCAAAGCAGTGTGTCGTATGTTGGTATAGCCGTAGTTCCAATAAGTCCAAGAGTGGTCGCTGCTTGGCATGCTGAAGGCGTTGGAGGCGTTGGCAAAGGCAAAGCCGATTTTTCCGTCCGTATCCACTGTCTTGTCAAGCGTGCCAGCCGCTGCGCCAGTTTTTTGCTTTTCCACAGTCTTTCCAAAAGGTTGGATTTTCATCTGCGGGTTTTCCACGTTGCCGTACATAGGAGCGGCGGCGTAGGCGTTAAGCTGCCAAACGTCAAAGGCGATGTCGTCGGTCAAATTGTTGTTGTTGGCGTTGTTGGGCTGGCGGTTGTAGTAGTTTTTGTAAACATCGTAGTCGCCGCCTTTTTTAATCAATTCGCCTTCGTCGTCAATATTTGTTCCCGTATAAAAACCGTGGGCGTCATTGTCGTTGCTGTTGTTAATTGTGGCAATTCCGCCGACTGTCAATTCAAAGGCGCCGGACGCTACTTTGGAGCTGTTTATCGTAACAATGTTTTTCGCCGGATCGTAGCTTGCGTCCGATGTGTCGCCATACTTGGCTCCCTTTAGGTTAAAGCCGTAAATTTCAACATCCTCATTTTTCTTGGTGATAGAATCCGTAATGCCAGTTAGCGTAGAATTCTTGTAAACAAAAACCGGATAATGGCCAAGGCTGCTGCGGTCTGTGACGCCGTTTGTGGCGCTAACCGCGCTAAGGCTTGTCTTTACCTTTGTGATATACGGAACAATGTCCATAGTGTAGTTAGCGTCCACAGGTTTTGTGCCGGCGTATTTGTTTACGCCGGGAGTGTCGCTGTCAGCCGCAGCGCCGACAGAGCTAAACTCGTCGGCGTTGTAGTCTGCCGCCACAAAGCCGTCGCTTTCGTCGGCGGCGGCAAAACGCTCTTCCGCGTAGTACTTGCCGGCGGCCGCTTGCTCGTCGGTGGCGTAGACAGTAATGGCTGGGTTCGTTGTGGCGCTAGAATTCTTGTCGTTCTTGTCTACAATTTCAAGAACAAAATCAACTCCGGTCGCGGCAGGCAAATCGTTTGCGCCAAACTTGGCTTTTTCGGTGTCCAGCTCCAGCGTCCATGACACAAAGTGGCCGGTGTTGGTGTAGCGCTCCTTTACATTGCCGCCTTCGTCCGCGTCAAGAGCAAAGTGATAGCCGTCTGTCGCAAGATTTCCCAACGTCGTTTGAGTCCAGCGCGTCGCAAGGTCAGTTTTGGTAAAGTCGCATTCCGCGGCCTTAGTCGCCGTGTTCAACAAGCCTGGAACTGTAATATTGATTTCCTTGATTCCGGCGTTGTCAAAAGCCGTTCCTTTTATGACAATCTTTCCGCTAACTTTGGGCCTTTTGTCGCCAAATGTCGCTTCGTCTTCCAATTCGATGTGGCCCTGCAAATCCGCATGGCTCTTGGCCGCGCTTGAACCGTAAACGCTGTTGTTTGTAAGGCTCTTCCAATAGAAGCGCTTGGTCTTTGCGACGGGCCTTTCATGATCGTTGACGTCGTTGGTCATCCAAAGGTTTATCACAGCCTTTTGGCCGCCGCCTTCGGTTGAGTCAAGCACATTGATTTCATACAAGCCAGTTCCAGCGTCCGCGCCTTTAAGAGAAGTTTCGTCTAGAACAATCGTATTTACTGTTCGCCTTTTGTTCTCCTCAGACGGCGTGTCTGTAGAAAGAGCCTCGGGGTCGGATGGATCCTCTCTTCCGGCGTATTTGCAAGTCCAAGTCAAGGCGCCGTTTCCGCCCAAAATTTCCGGGGTCACGCGGACTGTTCCCTTGGCCGAAATCCAAGGATGCGAGCCGCTTCCCAAATCCAAGGTCTTGTAGGCGTTGGCCCAATCGGAAGGCTTTTCGTTGTCTGTAAATTTGGCGCGGCTTTCGCCTGCGTCGGTGTAAACGCCGTTATAGTTGTGGTCGCTGGCCACAGTGACGTTAGCCAGGCGCGGCGCATTGTTGGACACATAGGCTCCGGTAACGCTTCCTGTGGTCACGTTTCCGGCCTTGTCAAAGACAGAGTAGTAAATTTCCACGCTTCCGTCAGGAATGTTCCTTGAGTTTATTTTGGCGCTCAAGTTGCATGTCGTTCCCTGAATGTTGGCCCATTCCTCCATAAGGTCGCCGTCGTCGTTGGCTATGGTCGTTGGATAACCGTAGCCGTAGCCGTCAACCAAAGAAGTGTGGCCGTTTCCAGTTTCCTTTTTGTTGTTGTCAACCGACTCTCCGTAGGCAAAGTAGGCCGTAGTGAACGACTCCTCCACCTGGCCGTCGAGAGTGATTAGCTTTTTGCCAGCGTCAGTTCCGCTTCCGTCGGCGACGCCTGTGATTCTGTAATAGGCTCCTCCAATCTTGACTAGGCGGCCCGCGTGAATGTGGGCGCTAGCGTCGCCGGAAGAAAGCTTTATTACATTGAGGTTCGCCGCCTCGCGCTCGACTGTCTTTTGCGCCCAGTAAAGTCCGTCTGTCACAGTCATGCCGCTTACGTCCACCCAGTTGTCGGGATTTGCGGCGCCGTCGTCCTTCTTTTTGGAAATCATCGGGTCAAAGACCTTGTTTCCGCGCTTAAAGTAAACTACAAAGCGCTCAAAGCCCGACTGGTTGTGGTTGTCGTAAACGGCTTCCGTCACCTTGGCTTCGACTGAATAATAGCCGTCGGAATTGTGGACGTCTTTAGGAATGTTTGTAGAGGCGACCGCAGGCTGTACGTTGTCGTAATTGATGTTAAAGGCCTGTGTTCCAGAATTTCCCTTCATGTCGGCAAAAATGACATACAGGTACTTGCTTCCAACGCCGCTTGCGGTGGCAAGGGCAATCTTTGCGTGATAGTTTCCGGCGGAGCCTGTCACTTCGCTTGGAATCACCTTGTGGTCAACAGGAGTTATGTCGGCGGCCTTTTGCGCCACGGCGTCATCCTTTGCCTTGGCCGCGCTTTCGTCGCTCTTTCCTATAAAGACTTTGGCGATGTCGTCGCCGTCCTTAAGGTCAAACTCAAGGTTGCTCGCGCCCTTTACATAAACGCCGTTTGTGTAGGCCTTTGAGGCCGCAAGGACAGAGCCGGAGTCGTACTGCTTTATGAACATGTCGCTGATTGTGGGGCTGTCGGCGTCAACAAGCATTTGCCTGTACTGCGGCAAGTTCATCTTGCTTCCATTGTATGCGTAGGCGCAGACAATCAACTGGTTGGTTCCGCTTTCGCCAACCTTGGGGTTAAATTCGCCGCTTCCGTTTATCCTAAGGCTCCAAGCGCCGCCCTTAAAGTCAGCCACAACGCCGTAGTCGGCGGCAGTTTCACCGCTGGGAAGGCCTGCGCTTCCTGGCCAAATTGTTTCCGTTGTCGGATAGTCGCGCATCTTGACAACCTTGTAGCCCATGGCCTTTAGATAGTCCATGTCGTTGGCGCTTGGCTCAAAGGCTGTTACCTTTCCGCCGGAATATGTCGCCGTTCCCCAAGTCGTTCCGCCTGTGTAAGAAGGAACCGTTGTCGAGTCCTTATTGTGCTGGGCGCTGATGATTTGCAGGAATACGGCCTTCACTTCGCCTTCCTCGCAGTCAGAGCCGCCGTAAAGCTTCACTTCGCCGCCCACGCGAGCCTCGTTGGCTTCAGGGTTTCCAAACGTGACGGTGGGCCGTCCTCCCTGCGGGTCAAATTTTATTTGATGCGGCTTTTCGTAAATGTTTCCAACATCGTCAACGGCCTTTATCCAAATGTAAATGGGAACAATCGCGTCAAAGCTTTGGTTCCTGATGTTCTCTTCCGTGGCTTCAACTTCAACGCCCTTGGAATTTTCGGCCTTTACATGCTTGGCTATGATGTAAGACTCAAGCGTAATGTCGTGGCTTTCCTCCAGCGTGGAAACTCCGCCGTCAAGGTAAACGAACCAAGTGTTTCCTACGCCGGCAATGCCTTTATAGTCGCCGTCGGCGGGCTTTTCGCTTTCGCTAAGGCTAAGCGCGTATTTCATTGAATTTGAGCCGTCGACAGTTCCGTAAACCGTTATCAAGCCGTGGATTTGGTTTGAGTCCGGGCTAAGCGGATTGACCGCAGGCGGAGTGTTGTCCACTGTGAAGGCGATGTTTTCCGTCGTGACGTCGCTTTCAAAGGAGCCTTTTATTTCAAGCTTGGCGGCGTAAACGTCGCTTGCAAGCTCGCTCACGTCCACGGCGCTTATTTCGCACGGATAGCGCTTGTTCGCGGTGTCATAGGGGCGAACGGTTCCATCATATTTTTTGCCGTTCAAAGTCAGGCTTACGGAATTGATTCCGTTGTCGTCCTTTGCATAGAAATTCATCTTTACAAATTTCTTTTGGCCGCCGACAACTCCCAGCTTTTCGGGCAATGCCGTCGGAGTGTATGTTCCGCTTGCGGAGTCGCTTGTAGAATATGCCAAGTCGCTGTATTCAGGCCTCTTTGTGTCAACCTGCAAGTAAAGGTACGTGTCGCCTGTTGAGAACGTCGCGTCGGTTCCGGCGATTACAGGAGAAAGGTAAATGTTCTTTTCGCCGGTCTTGGTCGATTCAAAGACCGCGCCCGACTTGTCTATCACCCTAAATCGGACTGCATACTTGTTGTCGGCCGGAACGTCAAACGACCAGGCTCCGCCTGAAATGCTTGAAGTGACCCACGCGGACCAATCGGCGGCGTCTTGAGCCTTGTACGAACACTCAAGCTTTGTGATTCCGTCGTCGTCCTCAATCGCGCCTTCCAACTTTTGCTGGCCGTAAGGAACGTAGTTTGTAGGAGACATTCCGCTAAGGGCGCCGGACGTAAGAATGATTTTTGGCCTGTCGCCGTTGGGGTCGATGGTGTACTTGCTGGCCTTGACGGCTTGGTTGGCGGCCTTGTCGCGCGCCAAAATCTTTATGTAAACGTCTTTGCTCGTTCCTGTGTATTCCGTTCCGTCAACAAAAGTTATTTTGTCGTTGGCGTTGTCAACGACGCTCAAGGCGTAGTTCTTTATGTTCCAACTGTAGGTTCCGTCCAAAAGCGCCGTTCCGCCGCCGTCCACAATTTCGTGGTCAGGGTTCGTGGCGCGGCTTGGGTCAATCGTCTCGCTTGAGTCAAACGACCAGTAGGCTTGGACGCCGCTAAGCGCGGGGTCGTCGACGGCGCCGGTAAATGTTACGCTACCGTTTACTACAGCGTTTACGTCGGGAGACATGACGCTTATCACTGGAGCGTCCGTGTCTATGTGAATCGCGAACTTTCTTTGCTCGGTGACGTTTCCCGCGATGTCTGTGGCGACGGCGTAAAGGTCAACGTCGCCTGTTATGCCAGAAAGCTTTGACTTGTCGATTGTGGCCTTAAAGCCCGTGTAGGCCTTGTTGTCCGCGCTGTCGTAAGGCGCCCAAGTCGTTCCGGGATCAATGTATGAGTCCTTGCCTGTGATTGGATCCTTTGTGTAAAGGACATCGCCGGAAACAACGGCGTTGTTCATCTTTAGGACAAGGCTCTTTATGCCGCTAAGCTTTTCGTCAAGCGTTCCAAAAACCGTCATGTCAAGCAAGCCGTTTGACATAACGGTTCCGGCCGCTTCGTTAAGGTTCACGCCGTCATAAGTGTAGTAGGCGGTGTTGACCAAAGGAGCGGTGGTGTCTATTTGAATTGTGTATGTCTCTGTGGTGGAAGCGTTTCCTGCAAGGTCAACGCCCTTAATGGCGATGGAGTTGCTTCCTTCCTTAAATCCAATCGGGCTTAGAGTGTATGAAACGTCGCCAGCGGCCGAAGAGACAAGGCCGCCAATGGCCTCGCTTCCGTCTACAGGAGTGGCCGGGCTGGGCGGAGTCACAGTATAGTCAACCCTGTCCAAGCCGCTCGTCCATTCCTTGTACTTTCCCTTTATTGTAAGGTTTTCGCTGTTGTGCCAATCGCTGTCGGAACCTTCAGTTCCGATTGTAATCATGCGGTTTTTGCTTGCGTCGCTGTTTGTGTATTGGTAAACGCGCTCCGGGGAAACGGTGTCAATCGTAAAGACAAATTCAGCGGTACCAACGCGCATGGCCTTGTCGGTGGCAACGGCGCCAAACTGCCATTTTCCGTCGCTTGTAGCGTCGTCCTTAAGCGTAATCGTAGCCGTAGTCTTGTCATCGGCGACAACAAGCGTGTATCCGCTTGAGCCGGGAGTCACAGGCTCGTAGGCCTTTGTGGCGGCGTTATATTTCTTTGCCGTTACGTCAAGGCTCTTCAAGCCCGACTCGTCCAAAACGTTTATGACAAATGTGTATTTTCCGCTTTCGGCGTCGCTCTTTGTGTAATACTCTTTTACAACAGGCGCGGTTACACGCGGCGCGGCAAAGTCAAACATAATGTTGTTGACTTTTGTCACAGCGCTTATGTTTCCTGTCTGGTCAACAGCCACAACGTTCAGCGTTCTGTCGCTTGAATTGCTCACAGGAGCTTCTTTGTTCCAGTTGGCGTTGCTTACGCTCTTTGGAGCCTCGCTTATGGCCGTCCAATCGCCTCCAAGGCTCAAAATGTACTTGCCCGCAACGCTGTCGCCCGCCTTGATGCCGGTGTCGGCAAGGTAAAGGCCTGTCGCTCCGTCTCCGGCTTGCTTTGTGTAGTATGTAACGCCTTCGACGGCAGTTCCGGCCGCGGGCGTCCAACTAATGGCGGGAGAAGCGGGTGAGTCCCAGGCGTAGAAAATTTCGCTTGTGCCGGAGCCGCTTATGTCGCCCCAAGTTCCGCGCGAAGTGTATTTGTAAACGGGCGTCGATCCGCTTGTGTCAACCGCAATGTTCTTGTCAGTCTCAAAAATGTAAATCGGAACGCTTTCGCTTGTTCCAGACTCGCGCGCGGGAGCGGTAACCGCCAGCGCCGGAGAAGCCGCGTCCGCCCAAAAAATGTAGGTCGTGGATTCCGACGTCGCGCCTATGTTCTTTGCCTGCACTTGCATGGCCACAGTGTAGTTTTCAAACTTGTTGGCTCCCGTCAAGTCAAAGCCGTTCACAGGAACTTCAACATAGAATTCGCCTGAAGCTTTCTTTTTTATTTGACTGTCGCCGACATATGTGGTCTCGTGGAGCGTCTGCAAAAGGTCGCTGTCTGACAAATAGCCCTTTGTCTTTGCGTATCCCTTGTACAACGAAAGGCTGACTTTGACCCAGTTTCCTTCTTCCTGCATCGTTCCTTCGCCTTCGGGAATCGAGCCGATGCCTGTCTTGTCAGTGATTTGAACGACGGCCTTGTAAGCGTCGCTCTGCGTCTTGTCAATCGCGCGCGCGTTGATAAAGAATCTATCGTCAAAATCAACCTTAGGCGCGTCGCCTGTCGTCGCGACCATAAAGGCGTATGTTCCTGTACTGTAAAATTTGTTTCCAGCCACGTCCACGCCGCCAGCGGTCATAATATAATGGACGCCGGCCGACAGATTGTCCGGCAAGACAATCTTGTATGTGGCCGTTGAAACTTTTGTAGAGTCAGGCAAATCCTTCACTTCGTTTTGCTCGCTGTCATAAACCTTAAAGGCTTTGGCCGCAACCGCATTGTCAGAAGAATAAGAGGCTGTGGACAAATTGCTAAAATCCGAGCCGGGACGCAAATTCAGCGTGTCGGAACATTCCCACAAGTAAACCCGGACCGTGTTGGCGATAATTTCGTTTCCGTCAAGGCCTGCGCTGACCTTTACGGAAATCGTTCCCTTGTTGGCCACCTCAGGGAACACAATATTGTCCCTGTCAATGCCAAAGCCGCCAAACTCGTACATAGGGCTGTTGTTGGCATTGACGCTCATCGCAAGCGGAGAATTCAAAAGCGCCACAGGAGCTTGATCTTCCGGAAGATTTGAGTAATACATGTAGTTTGTTCCGATGGCGCTTTGGTCGTAATCGCCGTATAGAATAGTCTTTGCTGTTGTAACGTCAACTTCGCCAAGGCTGTAGCTTCCGTTCAATATTTTTTTAAACTGCGCGGTCTGCAAGGAGTCGCTTGTCGTGTCAACATTGCAAGCCTTGGCGGTAAGCTGCTTTAGAGAGCTTTGAATGTAGCACTTGTCGCTCATGTTTCCGGCCGCGTCAGTCAAATACGGGAATATGTAAAGGTTGACTGTGTCTCCGACTTGCGCTCCCAAGTCGCTGTACATGGCCTTGTAGTTTAGGTAAAGAGGATAGTCGTCGCTTGCGGCGTCTGGAATCTCCGAATCGGGGAAAAATTTCGCGATTGTCACTTCCGTTCCGCCGGCAGTCTCAAAACCGCTAAAGGTCGTCTTATTCAGGCTGCTTGTAATTTCTGTCGCCAAACCGTCTTGAACCTTGAACACGCGAATGTCCATTTGCTTTACGGTGTGGTCGTCGGCAATCTCGCCCTTTATCGTAACGTCGCGTCCATAGGCGGCGGGGTCCGTTATGCTAAGCGAGTTTGGCTTGGTGACGCAAAAGACCGGCGGCGTGCTGTCTACTTCAAAAACTTTACTGGCCTCTACACTCTTTCGTCCCGCGCCGTCGTAACACACGGCGCCGGCGGAATATGTTCCGTCAGCCAGGCCGCTCATTTCATAGGTCCAAGAATTTCCTGAAATTGTCGCCGAATAAACGCCTACCTGCGATCCGGTTCCTGTATTTGTCACGGTGACAAGCACCTTGTCAATGGATTTATCGTCTTTGCATGTTCCGCTTATGCTAAAGGAACCGCTCAAAACGGCGCCGCTTTCCGGCTCTGTTACAGTTACGGTAGGAACGCTTGTGTCAATGGACTCTCCCAAACCCGTGTCGCATGAGGCAAAGGCAAAAATGAGCGCCAGGGCCCCGCAAAGGCCCGCAAAAAGAGAACGAACGCTAAAAAATTCTGACTTCTTCATCTTTCTCATTATCGTCATTTTTGCCCTCCTTCATTAATAAGCCGCCGTCGGGTCGCCAGTAAGCTGCGCGGTCTCGACGTAGCCCTTTATTCCATCCACATGCTTGTAGCCTAAAATAGCGTTGGAAGTTCCGTTTCCGTAACACATACCCAAATCTTTATCAATATAAGAATTGCCGGCGGTCGGATTCGTTATCACGCCCGCGCTTTTCCAAACACCAACATTCATGTTGTCCTGCGGAACAGAACTTGTCGTCGGAACAAAGCCAACATCCCATGTTTCTGTGTATTTTCCTTCGTCGTCAATGCCATCGCCCCAAACGCCGGCTTTTGAAAGGCGGGCGTATTTTGGAAGTTTGTCGCTGGAAGCGTAATAGCTTATGTATGGCACTGGGTTTCCGCCGGTACTGGCCAAGGCTACGTCAAGGTCAAGGTTTTTTCCTACGCTGCCTGAGTCAACGCGGCAAATCTTTGTCGCAGCGTCCTGCGCGTAGTTTGCAAGATATGCGTACCAAACAGAACCGCTAGCAGAATCTTGCGCCGCTATGTGGACGCCCTTCTTTGCGTCAACTGCCACTTTGCAGTAATATCCGTTGGCTTTGCCACTAAGAATTTGTTTGGTCATATGCCAACCGGCTCCAGCGGTTTGGCCTGTTCCAACTCGCTTTGTGCTGGGCGTAGTATTATAGCCGTACCACATGGCGTTTGCATTTGAGTCATACCAAACCATAACGACCACGTCGTCCGCCATGCTGCCGCTCTTAGGTATTGCCGCGATGCTGACATAGGAGCCGCCTTGAGGATTTCCGCTCTCATTGGCTTCCGCTACAATCTGGCAATTAGCGACAGTCTTATCATATGTATGTGTTGTAACATTGCCAACCTTGTAATCCAAATGGACAAAATTGCCAATGTCAGTTCTAGTTGTATTAAACGTTCCGCCCAAACTTGACCTAAAGCGTATTTCCTTGTTAAAGGCGTCGTAGTAAGCAAGATAAACATTGCTTCCGGCAGTGGCAATGCATGGCGACTGATGCTTGTTAATTTCGCCGATATAAACTTCAGCATTGGGGTCTTCTTCTTCTCCTTTCTTGCCCTTTTGTCCTGTCATTTCCAATTGCGCGCAACCGTCCCCCGATTCAATGCGGTCATCATCAGGTTTTGGCCACAAAGACGAATGGAATGTAAAGAAGTCAGCAACATTTGTATCAGAGTCAGCGTCTGCAATCGTCGCAAAGGAGTTGCCGCTAGCGTCATAAGCCATGGAAAGGGAATTTTCCGTGTCCTTTCCCTTATGCCTCTTTTCGTAAGAAGTCGCCGTTCCCGGTGTTGCAAAGCTGTTGTCACCTGGACCATACCTAAAGGCAAAACCTATCAAACCATTAGCACCGGTTTTGGGGTTAATTTTCATAATTGGAGAATCGACCATTTGACTGCCCAAATACGCAGTCATTGAGTTAATCTGCCAAACGTCAACGTAAACGTCGTCGGTCAAAAGGTTGTTGTTCTTGCCGTTGGGCTGGCGGTTGTAGGCGTTGTCGTAGTCAGTTCCGCTCAACTTTGCGTCGTTGCTGTTTATGTTGTTCAATGACATGACTTCATGTCCTTCCGCGCCCCTTTCCTCGACAAGGTAGCCGCTGGCTGTCCTTGATTGGCCGGCCAAAGATCCGTTACCTTTGACAAAGTTAAAGCCGTTTACTGCAAATTTTTCCGGCGTTCCTGTTTTTGTCGCGTAGTCTGTTTTATTAGTTGTAGAGTCTTTTTGCAGAGCGAGCGACCAGTGGCCCTTGGCCGTTCGCGTGTATTCAACGCCCTTTTCGCTAAGCATAGTTGTAAGCCCGGTAATATACGGCACAACGTCAAGCTGCAAGGTGGCGGGTTTGTTGCCGGCTGTTGCCGCTGTAGAGCCGCTTACGTTCTTTTCTTGCGGAGCGGGAGCGGTGTATTTTGCCGTTCCGTTAAGGCTTGTGTAAGCGCCGCCCGCGTCAATCGCGCTGGTCAAAATCTGGTCGCTTGCGTAAACGTCAACCGTGACGTCAGCCGCGGCCACATTGTTTATGTAGCTTGTGTCCCAGACAAATTCCCAGTCGGCGGTGTGTCCGCTGGCCTTTACCTTGTTGTTCGTCACGGTAAACTTGATTCCGTAACTAGAAAGCGTTGCGTCCGTCGCCACCGGCGTTGTCCATGTTCCGGCAGAGGCATTGTAAGTGGCCGCCATGTAGCCGTATGTCGCGTTGTATCCAAAGTTTGCGTCCGCGTTTTTCGCGGCCTCAAAGTTGGTGGACATCGCGGGTATCTTTAGATAGATGTGGTAAAGCATCTTGTTGTCGCTCACTTTTCCGCGAAGGACAATCTTTCCGCTGGCCTTTGAGTCGCGGTCCATTTCGGCGGCGGGATATGTGGTTTCGTCCTTGGTGTAGGCCGTGGCGCCGGTCGCCTTGAATATGTCGGGCAAGTCGGCGCCAAGGTCTATGTGTCCAAGCGGCGTGGAGCCTTCCCAAGCGACGGAGTTGTTGGGGTTTCCTTCGCCGTCTGTCGCGCCCTTTGCCTTCCAGAAAAGGTCTTCGCGCGTGGCCTTTGGCTCTTCCGCGTCGGCCATGCTTACGGCCATGTAAATTGTGGCGCTGGCAAGGTCGCTTCTAGAGTCAAAGCCCGTCGCTCCGTAAGCGGGAGCGCCTTCGGTCTGGTCGTAGAAGGTAAATTCAACCTTGTGCGGGCTTGCCGCTCCTGTGTCGGGGATTCCGCCAGTTATAAGCGGGTTAGTTATAAGCGTGTCAGTGGTCCAGTCGCCCGCTTGGATCGTTATGTCCGCCATGCGCGCGCTTTCGTTGGCCATAGGATTGGCGATTGTTTGCGCCTCGGTTATAAAGGCCGCGGCGTTGTTTCCCTTTGCCAACTCAGTTCCGTCGGAAGAGGTAAACTTGTAAGCGTAGAAAATGTTTCCGTTTCCGCCAAGGATTTCGGGCTTGATGACCGTCATTCCCTTTGCGGTAAGGTAGGCGTTTGTGGCCGTTCCAAGAATGGCGTCAGTCACGGCCGTTCCATTGTTGGTGTCCTGGTTCCAAGTCAAAGAAGACGCCTTATATGGAACAGACCATTCGCCGCGCGCGCTCTCCGTGGCGCCGTTGTAGCTTCCGTCAATGGCGTTGTTTCCGTTAAGGTCGGTGCCAACGTAAAGGTTTGCGACGCGCGGCCTGTTGTTGGCCACGGTAGCGGCGACAACCGGCGGGTTTGACACAGTCGTTCCCTCGGAATTGACTCCGCCCGCCTGCGCCCAGTTTCCGGCCTTGTCAAAGGCCACATAATGGATATTAACAGCGCCGTCGGCGATGTTCTTTGAGTAAATGTTGGCGCTCCAAGTCCAGTCGGTGTTGTCGTTCACCACGGCCTCAACCATCAAGTCGCCGTCGTCGTTTGACGGACTGTCGTAGCCAAAGCCGTAGTCAGTCACGCGGCGCTCGCCGTAAGAACTTTCTTGAATTGTGTTGTCCACAACGTTGGCCACGGCAAAAAGCGCGGCCGTGACTTCTTTTCTTGGCTGGCCGTTTATGGTCACCTTTGAGCCGTCTATGCTCATGATTCTATAAACGGCGCCGTCAATCTCAGCAAGGCCGCCAACATGGATGTTGGGGTCGGCCGTTATTGTAAGAACGTTAAGGTCGTTCTCGTCGCGGCCTACAGCCTGGAACTTCCAATAAAGGCCGTATCTATTTGTAAGGCCGGAAGTAGAGATTCTGTTTCCAGTCGCGCCCTTCTTTATCATCGGGTCAAATATTTCCTCATTGGCGCCGGTTCCGCGCGTAAAGTAGAAGGCCACGCGTTCAAATCCAGACTGGTCGGTGACGCCCTGCTTGGGCTCGCTCACCTTTGACTGGATTGTGTACCAGCCGTCGGATTGCTGGACCGTCTCGGGGAAGCTGTACTTTTCGTCGGCTTCCACGGCTAAAGTCGGAGCTTTGTTGTCATAGCTTATTTTGTAAGTTTTGGCGGCTTGGTCGCCTCCCTTTCCGGAGGAGTCTTCATAGTAAACGTAAACATATTGGGTTCCGCAACCGCTGGCAGTGTCCAGCGGATACTTCACGTTCAGCTTTTTATAATCCGAAATGGCCGTATCCCTTGTGACCACTCCATAATTGGCGCCTGTTTGCGTCGGGTCTGTGTAATCCTTTTGGACGCCGCCATCAAGCCCTAAATATGTAAATTTAGCGCTCTCCGCCACGGCGGCAGTGTTTCCCTTTCCTATTTTTACAACGCCCATGGCTTGGCCGTCGTTAAGGGTAAATGTCAAGAACCACTTTCCGGTTACATACATGTCTTCCACGTATTCCCTTGACGCCGTCGCAGAGGCTTCAGTTCCGTTCAAGCCAAATTGTTCAAGCATCAAGTCCCTAAGCTGCGGCGTGTCCGAGTCAACTATAAACGCCCTGCTTTCGGTAGAGCTAAAATGAACTCCGTCGTAAGATTGGATGCGAATCGCCGCTAGGTTGGTCGTGGCTTCTTGTCCAGCTTCGGCAGCCTTGGGGTTAAGCTCGCCCTTGGCGTTCAGCTTGATTGACCAAGAGCTTCCGTTTGGAGTGATTGGAATTCCATACTTGTCGGCGTCCGCGTCAGTGTTGGAAGAAGTCCAAGCGGTTTGCGTGGCGGGATATCCATCCATCTTGTAGACAGGATAGCCGGCCGCCTGCAAGTAGGTCCAGTCGTTTGCCTTTAGCGTAAACGCGGTGATTTTCTTGGCATTAGGGTCGTAGCTCAAAGTTCCCCAACCGCCTGCCGGCGGCGTATAGCTTGCGTCCTTGTATTCATGCGAATTTGTAATGATTTGCGCAAAGACGGCTTTTATGGTTGGATTCGTCTTGTCCTTTGACCTGGCGCCGCCGTAAATCTTAATTTCGCCGCCCATAGTGTCGCCGTTGGCGGCAGGATATGAGAACGAAACTTCTGGCTTGTCGCCCTGCGGGTCAAGCAAAACCTTGTAATAAACGGTCTTTACGTTTCCAACGGCGTCCTCGGCCCTTGCCCAAAGGTAGATGACAACGCCGCCCGCCTTTGTAAAGCTTCCGTCAGCGATCGTCTCTTCACTTGCGATTACGTGGTTAATAGTGGCGTTACTTTTGATAAGGAATGTGTTGAGTGTGTCTATGTGGGTCTCTTCTTCAGTCGAAACTCCTCCGTCAAAGTAGACGTACCACATCAACTTGCTTTTTTGCTTTATTTCCGCAAAGGCGCTGTCGGCCGGCTCGGTGGTGGCTGCGGCGCGGCTGTGAGTGTCGTCTTCAAAAGTAAGCGCGTAGTAAAGCTTTGTATCGTTGTCAGCGCCGCTTACAGTTCCATAGGCGTTTACGCTTCCGCTTACAGTCTGGCTTGAGCTTTGAGACGGATTGATTATCGTAAGCTCCGGCGCGTCGTTGTCAACTTCAACGGGAATCGTGTCGGTGTTTTCCAAGCCGGCATTGTCGGTTACTTTAATCGTTCCAGCATAATTGCTGCCAGAAGGAAGGCCGGCCACGCTTATATCCTTTACGGTAATCAGTGAATAGCCTGGCATAGCGGGGTCTGTGGAAGCGGTCACTTCTTTTGCGTAAGTCGTTCCGTTGAAAACAAAAGTTGTCTTGGTTAAGTCAAGGCCGCTTTCGTCCTTGGCGTAGAAGTAAAGGGTAAACTTGTCTTTCTTTCCGCCCAAAAGTCCAAGGGTTTTGCTGGAATTTTCAACAGAGGCGGAAGCGCTGTCTCCTACAAAATAGCTCTTGTTTTCTATTGCAGGCTTCTTTGTGTCAATAGCGATGTAAACCGTACTGTCGCTCTTGGCGTCGCCGCCAAAGAATGTTTCCGTATTGCCGGAGCCGGCCTTGTGGATTTTTGGACGCAACCAAGAATTGTCGCTTCCGTTGCTGGTTATGAAAGTTGTTCCCTTTGCGTCGACAACTTTGAACAAAAGCTCGTGCTTTCCGTCATGGTCGCTTGTGTCGCCAAAGATTTCAAACACGCCGCTTGTAAGTCCAAGCTCGGTCCACTTTAGTCCGTCCGCGCTCGAAGCGTCGGCCTCGCCGTTGTCGTTGTACCAAAGCTTAAGGCCTGTCAAGCCGTCGTCGTCCTCAACCTTTCCGCGCAAAAGCGCCGACCCTTTTTTAAGCACATAGGCGCCTGACGACATGGCGCTCAAGTCGTCGGGCGCGCTAAAGGTGATTTTTGGCCTGTCGCTGTCAGGGTCCACAGTATACTTGTAAACAGAAATTGTCTTGTTGTGAGCCTTGTCTGTGGCGGCGACCTTTATGTAAACAGTCTGCGGCGTTCCTGTATATTCAGTTCCGTCGGCAAAGAGGAATTTTGTCTTGTCGGCGTTCAGTTTGCTAAACTCGTATTGGGCCACGTTCCAGTTGTAAATCGAAGTTCCCGTGTCATCTATCTTGTGGTCTGGATTTGTTCCCCGGCTTTCGTCAATGGAAGCCGTTCCATCGTGAGACCAATAAATTTCCGTCGCTGAAAGCTCTTTTTCGTCGCCTGAGTTTCCGGCAATCTTTACGGTTCCGTTGACGCTTGTCGATTCCGTCGGAACGAGAGTGCCGTCGGGCTTTACTGTAGGAGGCGTGGTGGAAGAAGAACCGGCGGCCGTCGCGTTGTACGATTCAATCATCGTGTCCGGCGTGTTCATGTTTATCGTAGGAGCGACTATGTCCTTGTCTATAGTAAAAATTTGCGTCTTGACGGCTTTTTCGGCCACATTCTTGGCCGTGACATAAACGTCTCCCGCGTCAAGCTTGGCCGCAGCAATCACGGCCTTCCAGCCTGTCACCTTGGACTTGTCAGTTACGGCGCCGCTTCCCAAATCCTCCCATGTGGCGCTAACATAAGAGTCCGCGTCGGTCAAAGCGGCGGCGGTGTATTTGATTGTCGGCGCGGGGTCGGTGGCGGCTCCTCCAGCGGCAGGCGTTATCTGCCAGTCAAGGCCGGCCACGCCGCTCAAGGGGCTTGAGACTGTTCCGTAAACCGTCATGTCCTTTGTTCCATCAGAAACAAGGGTTCCTTCGGCCGCGGCCAAATCGCTTGCGGCGGGGCTTGCAACATAAGTGTACCAAGCCGCGGCAAAGAGCGGCTGGCTTTGGTCGATGTCTATCGTCAATATTTCTTTGGCAGAAACATTTCCGGCCTTGTCGGTCACGCTTATATTGAGGATGTTGCTTGTCAAAGCGCCTGTGTCCGAGCGGACGCTTTGCTCAAAGCTGGTCACGGTAAGGCTAAACGGAACAAGGCTTCCCTTTTCGCCGGCGCGGGTTTTTTCGCCGTTCAATTCTTGCGTGGCTCCAGCCGGGAGCAGAGTGTACAAAATCTTCGCCAGTCCGCTCGTCTCTTCCTTAAAGTTTCCGTTAAAGACAAGGCCGGTGGAAGAATGCCAAGCGCCGTTCCAATCCTTCCACGTTGACTTATCGCCGCTTCCGACAACGATTTTCTTTCCCTTAATGGCGGCCGGCTCTGTGTCCGGGAAAACTTCAAATGAAGGCGCCACTGTGTCAACGATTCTGCCAAGCTCATAGCTTTGGGCGGCTCGGCCGGCCGCGTCACTGGCGCTTACAGTCCATTTCCATTCGCCGTCGCTTGTTCCGCCGGAAGTCAAAGTGATTGTCACCTTAACGGCCCTGGGATTGTCGTTGCCCAACGCGTCCTTGGCTTGCTCTATTACGCAAGTGTAGCCGCTAGTTCCGCTGGCCGTGTCAGAGCCCTTTTTGGTCGCCGCGACAGTCACGCCGGCCGCGTCGATTTTATAAGAATCAGTCGCTGTAAATTCAACAGTCAGCTTTCCGCCTGCCGCGTTGGCGGCGTTGTAATAGCCGTTGCTGGCGGGCTCGCTGTCAAGCGTGATTTTCGGCTTTTCAAAGTCGTATTTAAGGCCGGTTCTTTGGACAACCGCGCTCAAGTTTCCCACAGCGTCAACGCCGACAACGCGGAAAATTTTTCCAGAGCCTTCTACGACATTTATCTTTTGTTCCCAAGATGTTTGGCTTGCGACCTGGCTTACGCCGCCAACTTCCGTCCAAGTTTTTCCGGCCGCCGAAGGAGCCAAAGCCAGCGTGTAATAACCGTCCACGCTCGTTTCGCCGGCGACAAAATTGTCGGTGTCCAAAAGCGCGTAGCAATCTTGGCCCTCAACTTGGCGCTCGTAATAGTTTGTTCCGCGAACGTAAGTTCCGCTGGCGGCCTGCCAAGAAAGGCTGGGCGCCGCGTCGTCGTCAACCGTATACCACAAGCGGTGGGTGGAAGAGCCGTCAAGGTCGCTCCAGTTTCCTGCCGGCGTGATTGACGTTCTTTTTAGGGCGCCTTCGCCAACGCTTTCATAGCTTGCAAAGCTTTCGGTGATCAAAGTCTCTCCGTCTTTTGGAGAGCCAATCGTTATGGCGGGAGCGGCCGCGTCAACCCATACCATGTACGTCGCGGGGCTGGACAACTGTTTAACGCCGTGTTCGTCCAAGTAATATCCCTGCGCCTCAAGGACAATCGAATAGTTTTTTCCGGAACTTGCGCTAAAGCCAAAATCCTTCAAGGGAAGGTCAATGTAATAGAAGTTCGCGCTCGTGTCCTCGTGTATCGGCGCGGCGCTCGTTCCATTATATTCTTTTACCACGCCTGTCGGAGCGGGCGCGTAGTTCTTTATGTAAGACTTGCCCGGAATATGCTTGTCGTAAAGGTAGCCTGTAATCCTTATTCCGTTTGTCTGTATTTTGTCGGACTCGTCCTTTATGTTAAGCTTAAGCTTATAGCCGTCGCCCGCGCTCAAAGCGCTTCCGTTCATGTACAGCAAATCGCTGCAAGAGAACGACGGCGGCGTGATGGCGGACGCGACTTTAAAGCCGTACCAGTTTCCGCCTACCGGGAACAATTCAGACTCGTTTTCGTCCTTTCCGCCCGCCTCAAGAATGTATTTGTTTCCAGCCCTCAATGAAGGAAGCGTGACGTAATAAGACTGGTTTGTTACGGAAGTCGCAATGTTCTGTGTTTCCGTATTTGTCGCGTCCTTTATGAATACAGTCGCGACGGAAGTTGGATCCTTAAACGGATTTGAGCTGTACGCTATGTCGCCTGTTGTTTTTCTTCCTTGGTCGTCGCTCTCGTAAAGGTTCACTTCAAGGCTTGAAGGCAAAATGCCCCAGGCGTCGCGGCCGGCCTTTAGAGTGATTGTGATTGTTCCGCCGGTGTTTACGCCGACCCAACCTTCGGCGCTTGCCGTCGGATTTTCGTAGCCGTTAAAATCGTAGGTAGGGCTGTTGTTTGAGTTTACATTGGCCGTGAACGGGCTTTGCTTTGAGGCGTCGCCGTCGTCGTAATAGCAATAGTAGGGCTTGTCGGCCGGCTGCAAGGCGTAGTCGCCCTTCATGATTGAGACGACTTTTTCCCTTTGCGCGGCGCTAAGCTCGTTCAACGTGTAAGTGCCATTGTAAATTTTCATCAACTGGCCGGTTTGCAGCGAGTCGATGGTCGGCTCCACGCCGCAAGCGGAAGCGATGATTTTCTTTATTTCTGTAGAAACATAGCTTTGCTCGCTTGTGTTTCCGGCAATGTCCGTTAAAATTGGAACGACGTAAATGAAAACATCGCTTCCAAAAGCCGTTCCATCGTAAATCGCCAAGTAGTTTTTGTAAAGCTTGTAGTCGGGGTTCTCGGTTCCGTCGGCGTTTGTGGCGGCGGGTTCCGCGTCAAAATACTTTGCGATGTAAACCGTCGTTCCGCCGGCGGTCTCAAAGTCCGTGAATTCAGTCTTGGCCAGCTTGTCGGTGATTTCGACGGAGCTTGTTCCGCTAGCGTCCGTGCGGAACACGCGGATCTTCATGTTCGCGATGTCGTGGTCGTCGGCAATCTCGCCGCTTATGGTGACGGCGCGGCCGTACTTTCGTGGATCGCTTATGTCCAAAGAAGTGGGGCTTGTCACGCAGAAAATCGGCTCTGTGTTGTCAATGTCAAAGGCCGTGCTCGAAACGCCGCTCTTTCGTCCGTTAACATCGTTTACGACTACATTGGCTTCGTACTTTCCGTCGGGCAAAGGATACTTTCCGCCCAATTCCTTTTTGTTGATTGTCTTTTTCCAATTGTAAGAGCCAGACGCGGTCTTTGCTGAAAAGTCAATGTCGGCGTCAAGGTTGTAGCTGGCGCCAGTCATGGTGTTGCGCAAAGTTATGTTCACAGACTTTACGCCCTTGTCGTCGCCGCAAAGGCCGGTAATGTCAATTGAATCCTTGCAAACAGAAGCCTTGGCTGGGCCTGTCACAGAAAGCGTCGGCGCGTCGTTGTCAACCGCCTCGCCCAAGCCTACTTCGCAAGTAGTCCACAAAAGCGCGGCTGCGGCCACAAAAAGAGAAAGACCGATTTTCTTAAGCAACAACTTCTTCATGCGCGCCCCTCCTTAGAATACGTTGGCCCTTAAGCCAAGCGAATACTGGAAGACAACTCTGGCAATGTCAATGCCGCTAGTGTCCGTCGGGATGAACCACAATTGGAATTCAGTGTAGGCGCTTATCGTCTTAAACGCCTTCCACTTTGCAAAGTGCATTCTTGGGAATTCTATTTGCGCTATTACGGCGCTCAACATCTGGCCGCTGCCAGACGCCGATTCGTTAAAGTACTTAAAGCTGGCTCCTACAGCCAAGTTGGCGCTAAGCCAGTCCCAGTCGTGTCCGAACATCCAGCCAAACGGCAAACTGGCTACGTTGGCGATAATCTTAAATCCAAGAACCGCGCTTCCGCCGTAGCGCATCTGGCTGCCCGGCTTGAATATGTCGCGCTGTTGCTGGGTAAACTGGCCCCAGTTGAACTGCAAGCGAACGTTGTCGTCAAAGAATGTAAGTCCAACGCCAATGTCGAACAATGTGGCGCCCCAGAAGCTTGTGTCAATGTACAAGCCTTGGATGAACTTTGGAACGCCATAACTGTTCTTGTCGCCCTTGCGCAGGGCCAGCTTGACTTCAGACAAGCCAACATCGTCGCTGCTCAAACCGCTGAACATCAAGTTTTGGTTGTAGCGGCCGCCAACGCCAGGCGCGATGATGCGCACAAAAGGCGCGGTCTTGTCGATTTGCACGATGCAGCGGGTGACGGCGATTTCGCCGTTGGCCATCTTGGCCCTTATCAAAAGGAAATGGTATCCTTCCGCCAAATCGTCGTTCTCAATTCTGTACGACCACTTGGCCTTCTTGCTTATCTGCGTGAACGTTCGTCCGTTGTTAAAGCTAATCTCAACGCTCATGACTTTTCTAAGCGCCAAGTCTTCCTTAAGGTCTTTTCCGCCCTTCTTCTTGGAAGCGATCACTTCGGCGTCGCTTGTCGAATAGCCGGCCGATCCCTTAATCGTCGGGCGGTCGTAGGCAAAGTCGCCGTAGTCAAAGTTCTCGATTCTAATCCACGGACCGTAGGCGTTGTAGTCAACCGTCTGCTTTATTGAGTCGATTGTAGAACCGCCTTCAAGCGTGGCGCGGACAAAGTATGTGTGCAAGCCTTCCTCAAACTGGCCTTCGTCAATCGGGAACTTGTAGTAATTCGTTTCGCTCGGAACAGTTTCGGCGATGTTCTTGTTGTCAAAGTAAAGGTTAAGCTTTTCTACCTTTCTCTCCGCTCGGACAGAACCTACAATCGTAAAGGCGCCCTGCTTGCGCTCGCCGTTAAGAGGATAGTAAATGTCAACGTTGGCCGCCGCGATTCTCTTGTCCAAAGTCACGTTGCGGCTGACGCTGGTTTGGTTGCCGGCAGCGTCAATGCCTGTAAGCTTTACGTTATACAAGCCGTTCTCAAGCGGCGTCATGTCAATCGTCTCGGTGATTACGCGGTCAACGCTCATCTTTCTGTTTCTGAAAGACGAAGGAACGGCGCGGCCGTCCAAGCTCGTTATGGTCAGCGTAAGATCTTCCAAGCTGATGTTGTCCAAAGTAAAGCCTGAGAAGAACAAGGGGCCTGAAGTTTTGGAATCGTCAAGCGGCAGCTCCAAGTTGATTTCGGGCTTGGTGTTGTCGGTGTTGATCTGAGAAGAATACAATGAAGTTATGTCGTAGTTGTCCGTCGTTCTGATAAAGACAACATGCGTTCCGTCAGGCAATACGCGGGTGTCGAATGTGTATGACCAGCTTGTCGTTCCTTCGGCCAAGTTGTAGCTGTTGCCGTTGTCCAAAGAAACTTCAACGCTCTTGATTCCGTTGGCGTCGCTGGCTCTTCCGCGCAATGTCACGATTTCCTTTTGGGTCGTGTTGATGTCTGGAGCGGTCATTTCGCAAACAGGCTCGGCAAGCGACACGCGGAACTTTTGCTCCACAGTGCGGCCGCGCACGCCGTTGATGTCCATCGCGTACATATAGATGATGTGCTCGTTGTCCGTCATTTCAGACAAGGGAACGTCAATCTTAAAGCTGTAGCTGGGCTCCGCCGCGGCCGGCCTAAAGGGGCCTTTGTCAATTCTATAAGCGACAGTGCAAGGACCGTCGTCGTCAAGGACGACGCCGGAAATCGTAAAGTCCTTTGTGATTACCTGGTTTTCAAACGGAAGCTGAATTTGAACAACCGGCAAGTCGCTTTCGCGGTCAACCTTAAATTCAAATTCCTCAATCTTAGTTTCGTTTCCGGCCGCGTCGGTAATGATGAACGACATTGTTTGGTCCAAAGCCAAGTCGTCGTCGCCGACAATTGTGTGCGGCATTACCGTAAGCGGAATCGGGCTTCTTCTAACGCCGGCCCGGCCGTCCCTTGACGTAGGAGAGCCGTATTCCGTCTTGGCCAAAGCGCCGTTGTCGCTCGCCAATATCGCGATCGTGTTGATGCCGTTCAAAACCGCTTCCGCTTCGGGAACAACAATCCGCGCTTCGGGCGGCGTGACGTCCTTGCAAACCGCCGTCCTGTAAAAGCTTGTCAAGCCGGAAGTGTTTTTGGCGCGGATGTCAATCGGTATCAAGCCTTCCTCGCGCTCGGCAGTGTTTATGTCAGTGTAAATGTTCACGCTTTGGGCGCCAGTCCTAAACGGAATCGGCGTCCAGTTTTGGCCGTTGTCGGTAGAGCATTCAAGCAAGACAACGCCAGACGGATCAGATACCGTTCCCTGCAAGCGGATGGAATTCCTTACCCAAGCGAAACCTTCGGGATTCTTAATGTCAAACACAGGTCCGTCTTCGCTGACAACCAAGTTGACGGCGGGGCTTGTGTAGCTTTTTCCGTTGGCGTCAACGGCGCGGATTTGAACGCCCCTAAAGTTGCCGCCGTTTTCGCAAGACAAGGTGACTGCGTTGCCTTCGACGCTGGCGCTCATGCCGGCCCAGCCGCCGATGACGCTGGCCGTAATCGGGCCGGGCGCGTTGACATAGGCAGTCAGAGTTTTATGGGGCAAAACATAGGCGTTGAATTCATCGCTATAGTAAGTGTCGCCGTCCGTCGCCCAGAAAATTTTCTTGTTGTCCTCAATGTCGTCCGCGTCATGTTCGCGCGCGATTAAGATTTGTCCGCCAAATTTTTTTACATAGTCCTTTCCAATCGCGCAAGTGATTTCGATGTTAGTGGCGCGCGCGGGCAAGGCGGCCAAATTGATGACTGCGCGCTGGGCCGGTTCGCCCTTGGCGACGCGGCTTAAGCTCATTGGCCGCGCTTCGTAGCTTTCTTTTTCGCCAGGCCGCGCCGCTCCCCAAAGCTTGTAAGTGATGATTGGGGTTTCCATCGATTGAATGTCAAGAATCATTTGGACCGGCGCGCTTTTTGGATCTTTGTCCATTATCAAGCGCATTCCGGGCGTGTATTCCATTCCGCCAATGCTTTCGATTTTAGCGCTAAGGCGCTCGTCCTCGATTGCAGGATCGATTGTAAATGACGGATCCGCCTTTATGTCGGTAAGGTTTGAGACATAAACGCAGGTCGTGTATTCGGCCTCGCGCCCAAGCGTGTCGGCCACATGGAATTTAAGCTCAACGACGCCCCAAGGCAAGGCGCTTATCGGAATTGAGAAAACCTTCTTGGAATCTTTGTCGCTTACCGAAACATGGTTCGGCTCGGCCTTGCTTCCGGCCTTGGCGTAAGAGAACCAAGCCTGCGCGAATCCAGCGCTTGAGCCGGCCTCAATCTCAATGTTTCCGCCCTGCTCCGGGCTGATTTCCTTTCCATAAGAAAGCGGCCCCGCTCCCGCTCCGCCAGAAATTTTTGGAGCGCCAAAGTAAGGCTTTTCGCCGGTAGTCTTAAACTCAACTGTAGTCGCGCTTCCTTCGACGTCGTAAATGTCAATCGCGCTCACAGAAACCTTGTGAACGCCGCCGCCGATGGACTTTGTGTCTATCAAGCTCTTATAGAAAACGCTCTGCGTTTCAAGCAAGGCGATTTCGCTTCCATCCAAAAGAATTCTAACCGCCTTAATGTTGTCGTCGTCTGTCGCGACGCCGCGGACAAAGAAGTCTTCCGGCTTTCCGTAATTGGCGCCCGCTTGCGGCCAGTCGATTCGGACAACAGGCTTGTCGCCGTTTGAATCGATTGTAACGCTTCTAGTCTCGCTGCTTACGTTGCCGGCGGTGTCGACGGCTGTAATCGTAAGCTTTCCGTTCTTGTTCTTTTTTACGTCCGGGAATTCATGGACCCAATAGGGGTTTCCGGCGATGATTTCAAAGTCGCCCTTTTCGCCGTTGTATTCCCAAGTCAGCGACTTAAGGCCTACGATATCGTTGGCCGAACCTGCCGCCGCAAAGGCTCCCTTTACCGGAACCTTTTCCTGCGGGAAGGCTATGTTGATTTTCGGCTTTGTGTTGTCAACAAAAAGCAAGAAAGGATAAAAGCCGATCGAGCCTTGGCTGTCGTGGGCAAAGAACCACATTACGGCCGGACCGTCGGGCATTTTCCTTGTGTCTAAGTTAAAGTCAAACGTTGCGTTGGGAGACTTCTTTTCACGCTTAAGCTTGATTGTCTCAAAGCTGGCGCCTTCGTCTACAGAAAAGTCCATCGCCGTGACGCCGTTTCCGTCTTCGACAGTTCCCTCAAAGTGAATCGTTCCGCTGACCAAAGTTCCCATAGTGAAATTTGTGACTTCCGTCAAAGGCTCCTTGCGGTCAAGGCACCAAACGTTCTTCACTGAATTTCCTTTGACGCCGTTGATGTCGACGCCATAGGCTTCTATGGTGTGGTTTCCTTCTTCCAAATTTGTCGTGTCTACAAAGTATGACCAGAATTCCTTTCCCTTGGCGCGGACGGGCTCGCCGCCGTCAAGAATCAACTCAACGTAATCAACGGCGTCGTCGTCGATACAAGTTCCTACTATATTAAGGTTGCCTGGAACACGGAGATTAGGCTCTGGGTTTGTGATTCCGATAATGGGCAAATCGGATTTGGGGTCAATGAAAATGTTAAATGGGCCGCCAAAAGTCGTGTTTCCGCCCTTGTCGCGGGCGGTAACGATAACGTTGTATTTGCCCTTTTTGTCGTTAATGTCAAACGTTTCCTGCCAACTGTTCATATTTTCAACAGTTCGCTCGGTAACGTCACGGGCAAAAAGGTTCGCCGTGGCGGCAAGGAGTAAGAGAATTGTTCCAATTCGCGCAAAAGTTTTCTTCATAATCTTAGCCCATCAACAAGCATTTTTGTCCGTGGCCCCTTCCCATTCCACAAGACAACACTCTGCCCATTCTCCCTATATATAATTATTAGACTTTTTTGAGATTTTGTCAAACAAATTCGTCAAAAATTTATCTATACATACTTATCCGCTTTAAATATCGGTTAAATTCCATTTTTCATTAAGCCATTTATTATTAAATTGTTATAATTTGTCATAAAACATTGATTTTCAGAAAATTCGGCGCTATAATTTTTTTATGGCAAATTATATTGAACAGTTGCAGGCGATAATCGACGGGTCAAGCAAAATCGTCTTTTTTGGAGGAGCGGGCGTTTCCACCGAAAGCGGAATCCCCGACTTTAGAAGCCAGGACGGCCTTTACAGCCAAAAATGGAAGTATCCGCCCGAAACCATAATCAGCCGCTCTTTTTTTGACTCCAACCCTAAGGAATTCTACCGCTTTTACCGCGAAAAGCTAATCATAAAGGGCGTCCAGCCCAACGCGGCCCACTACAAGCTGGCCGAACTTGAAAAAGCCGGAAAGCTTTTGGCCGTCGTCACCCAAAACATCGACGGCTTGCACCAGGCCGCCGGCAGCAAAAAAATCTACGAATTGCACGGCTCAACGCTGCGAAACTTTTGCATGGACTGCCGCGCTCCCTACGACATAGACTTTATCGCAAATTCGGCCTCTTCGCCGGACAGCCTTCCCCGCTGTACAAAATGCGGGGGCCTTGTAAAGCCCGACGTCGTCCTTTACGAAGAAGGCCTTGACGACAACGTAATAAACGGAGCCGTCCAAGCCATCGCCGCCGCCGACACGCTTATAATCGGCGGAACCTCGCTGGTGGTATACCCGGCGGCCGGCCTAATAAATTACTTTAATGGAAACAAAATCGTTTTGATAAACAAGTCTGAGACCGCCGCCGACAGCAAGGCCGACTTGGTCATCCACGACTCGATTGGAAAGGTTTTTAGCCAAATTAAGGTTTAAAAAAACAAGAGCCAAGCGCTCGCTTGGCTCCAAAATCACGGCGCGGCCGCCTTTCACTCAGCCTTGCTGTATGTAAAGTACTCAAAATCGGCGTAATTCGCGTATTCGGCCATGTCAACGCAGAACATTCCGACAAAGGCGCCCGTAAAGCCCATTCCGCCGTATTCGTCCGTAAGCTTGTTCACGTCCAAAAGCGGCCTAATCGGTCGCCATGCCTTTCCGTCAAGCGAATAAGAGAACACGGCCGTGTCATAGTTGGCGCTTACCTTAAGCCAAAGCGGTCCGTCTTTGGGAACCGCAATCTTTTGCCCTTCCCTGTAGTCGCCCAACATAAAGGACTGGAACTGAATCACGCGGCCCAGCTCTTCGTCGTAGGTCACGCACAAATTGTATTGCGTGGTCTCGCTGTAACGGTAAGTCAAACCGGCCAAATGCTGGAAGTATGTCGGGTTGAACTCCATTTTTGTCTCGGCCTCAAAGACAAAGTCAGTTTGGCGGCGGCACAAAATACCCTGCTCAAAGGTTGAAATCGGCGACTGGCCGCCGACGATTCTTAAAAAGCCCTTTCGAGCGTCAATGCTAAAGCGCTTGCTTTTTTTTGTCATAATCGGAAGGCGCAAGGTCTTAAAGTCGGCCAAAAAGTCCAAGCCGTTAAAAGTGTATTTTGTCACGCGGCAATACTCGTCGGCGCGCTTTCCGACCAAATTGCGGTCTTTTTCGCCGGGCAAGAGCTCGGCTTTTGCGGGAACCTCAACATAGTCCGGAGGAGTGTTTTTAAGGCTTCCGTCCGCTTGCATTACCCACGGCCAGTCGTCCTGCCACTTTATTTCGGCAAAGGAAGTTTCGCGGCCCAGCGGGCAGTTTTTTGTTCCCGGCAAGGGGCGGCCGCAAAGGTAAACCAAATAAGTTTTTCCGTCGGCGCCTTCCGCCCATTGGCCGTGGCCGGCTTTTTGGATTTTTAGTTCAGGATGGCCGTAAGCGCTAATCAAAGGATTTGTCGGATGCAGCTCGTAGGGACCAAAAAGGCTGCGCGAACGGCCTACTGTTATCGCGTGCTCGTAGCTTGTTCCGCCCTCCGCGCTAATTATGTAATACCAGCCGTTCCTCTTGTAAAGGTGGGTGCCTTCAACGCAACCGATGTCGCTTCCGGTAAAAATCTTTTTGGGCTTTCCGATAAGGCGCTTTTTTGTGGCGCTGTATTCCTGCAAAACGATGCCGGTAAACTGGGGCGCGCCGTCGATGTGGTTTGTACAAGCCTTGCGGTAGTCCCATTCCATGTTAAGGTACCAGTGGCGGCCGTCGTCGTCGTGGAACATCGACGGATCAAAGCCCGAAGCGTTCAAGAAAACCGGATCCGACCAAGGGCCTTCGATGCTTTCCGCCGTGGTCAAAAAGTTGGGAGTGTCTTTCCAAGGACCCGCGTTCCAAGAGCGGACATTGGTGTAAATAAGCCAAAATTTTCCTTCAGAATATGACAGGCAGGGCGCCCAAATTCCGCAGGACTCAATGTTTCCTGCCATATTCAAAAGGCGCTCCTCGCTCAATGGAGAAGGAACGCTTGTCCAATGGACCAAATCCTTAGACCTATGCAGCTCAACGCCTGGATACCATTCAAAGGTTGAATTGGCTATAAAATACTCGCCGTTTACATAACAAATGGAAGGGTCGGCGTGAAAGCCGGTCAAGATAGGATTGAATGCTTTGGACACTTTTTTTTCCTCAAAATGGGAATTTTCAACAAAAACCGCGATGTTTGCCTGCCATGGAAAATGGCGGGCAAACTCGCAAGCCAAAAAAAACCGCGCTGCCGCGGTTTTTTTAGCGCTATTACTCTTTTACGCCACCCATTGAAACGCCCGAGATGATGAAGCGTGACATGAAGCAGTAGAAGATGATAATCGGAATCAACGAAACGGCGATACCCATGTAGATGGCGCCGAACTCAGTTCGGTAAATGTCGCCGCGCAAAAGCTGAACGAAAATCGGCAAAGTCTTTTTGCTGTCGGTCTGAAGCAAAATCATAGGAGTAACAAAGTTGTTCCAAGAACCGACAAAGCAGAAAATCGCTTGCGTCGCCAAAGCGGGCGACATAATCGGAAGGACAATCTGGTTGAAAATCTTGTACTCGCCCGCTCCGTCAATGCGGCCGGCGTCAATCAATTCCAACGAAAGAACGGACGCCATGTACTGTCGCATGAACAATACGGTGGCCGAACTGGCGATTGCCGGAATAATCAACGGAATGAAACTGTCAACCAAGTGGATGCTCGACATGAACTGGTAGAAACCGACAAACGAAATCGAAGCCGGAATCATCATAACGAACATGATGAAAGCCCAAATGAAGGCTCTTCCCTTAAAGCGGTATACGTGCAAGGCATAAGCTGTCAAAGAAGAGAAGTAAACGTTCAAGCCTGTGCAGCAAATCGCGATGATGGCCGAGTTAAGGAAGCCCTGCCAAATCTGGAATTTACCAGCCTTAAAGAACAAAATCCAATCGCCGATTTTGGCGAATTTTCCGGCATACTCTTTGGCGTGCTTGGCAAGCTCGTCAATCAAGCGTCCGCCGGCGGCAACCTTAAGGCCGGAACCTGTTGTAATCAAAATGTTCCAGTTGTTGATAAGGCTCTTGCTGGGAAGCAAGGTTACGCCGGCGTTAATTTCCTCAGTCGTGCGGGTTGCGTTGACAAGCATCAACCAAACCGGAATGACCGCAATCAAAATAAACAGAACCATGAAAAAGTAAACTACGCTCTGTTTGGCAGTTTTAGCCGCTTTATAATCCATTTTCTTTCCTCCTACTTTTTGGCCTTGGGCTCAGATCTGTCCTGCATAAAGAAGAATACCAACGCAGAGAAGAACATTGTAATTATAAACACGCCCATGGCGATTGCCGAAGCGTAGCCGTATTTGTTTACGCCCTGGAAGGCTGTGTTATACATGTAAAGAACCATAGTTCTAATCTTGTAGTCAGGGCCGCCGCGCATGTCGGTTAGCAAGAAGGGGATTTCAAAAAGCTGCATGCCGCCGATGATTGAAGTGACAAGCAAGAAGAGCATCATCGGGCGCAAAAGCGGAAGCGTGATGTACCAAGTTTGCTGGCGCTGCGTCGCTCCGTCAACTACGGCTGACTCATACAATGAAGGAGAAATTGAAGTGATGCCGGCCATCAACATAATCAATGTCTGGCCGCACCACATCCACCACTGGATGAAGGAAACGATTCCGCGCGACCATGCGGGGCTGCGGAAGAAGTTGATTCCTTCTTTAATCACTTCGCCTGTGGCTTGGGTGAATTCATGCTGGATGCCAATTTTTGTGAAGAACTGGTTTACAGGTCCAATCGGATATGCAAAAAGGCTTCTGAACAAAATCGCTACAGAAGCCGCAGTAAGCAAGTTTGGAAGGTAGAAAATCGCGCGGAAAGCGTTCTTTCCCTTAAGTCCGGACATTCCCGGGTCAGTAAAGATAACCGCGAAAATAAGGGCGATTCCCAACTGAGGGGCAAAGTTGAAACCCCACATAATGAAAGTGTTGATAACGGATCCCCAGAAGTTTGAGTCCTTTACAAGGGCCACATAGTTGGCTCCACCAACAAAGCTGGCGTCCTTCAAGGTGTCAAACTTGTTAAGGTCTGTAAAAGAAAGCAAAATTGTGTACACAGTGGGCCACAAGTTGAATATCGCGTAAACGACAAGGAAGGGCAGAACAAAGAACACGCCGTATTTTGCAAGACGCGCTTCGGATCCTTTCGCTTTTTTAGTTTTCAATAAAGGCATGTTTTTCTCCTAAAAAACCCATTTTGTGAATCCTTCGCTTAAGGGGAATCACAGAAAAAACATTAAAAATTTTTTTTCTATTTCTAAATATTTAGCAAACAAAAACAGGTGAAAAAAAGGGCGCAGTCCGACAAATCGTGCAGATTAATCTCGCTGCGCCCATTTGTTAGCCTGTCAACCTCGGGCCAGGCCCGAAGCCAGCCGCGGCAAGCGCGGCATGACAGTTATGTAGTTGGATTAGAATCCAAGCTCGTCGGCTACGTGCTTCTTGAAGTCAGCGATAGCGTCGGCCTTAGACTTTTCGCCGTTTACATAAGATCCTACAGCTTCGCCCCAGAATCCTTCAACAGCCTGGTCAGTTCCCTGATTGAGCTTTCCGTCTACGTTGTTGGCCATAGCGGCGAACTCAGCGTAGTGGTTCTGTCCGTTAAGGAAGGGCTCGTTGTATGTGTCTTTGATGGCGTTGATAACGTTGTTGTTAGAAACAACGTCGCCTGTGTCTTTGGCCCACTTTGTCAAGAAGCCGTCGTCTGTGGCAACGTACTTGATGAAGTCTTTGGCCAACTTGGGAACCTTTGTTCCTTTGTAGGCGCCAACCCAAGTGCCACCCCAGCGGTAGGGAGCGGGTCCAGCGATCATACCCCAGTCACCGGCTGTGTTGCCAGCGTTGGGCTTAAGAACGTAGTGGAGTCCCCATGTGGGCAAGAATGTTCCGAATACTTCAACCGGCTTTCCGGCTTCGTCCTTGAGCTCGCCCTTGAATCCAGCGAACCAGCCTTCTGACCACTGTCCCTGGCGTCCTTCAAGTCCTTCGTCCTTGAGAGTCTTGGCCATTTCCATGTAGTCTTCCATGGCGGGGTCAACAACCAACTTTCCGCCCTGGATCCACGGTCCCTTGCGGGCGCCCTGGAACGGCTTGAACAAGTCGCCAGTTGTAGAAAGGATTACGCACTTTCCGCCAGAGGCCTTCTTGAGGTTGCGGGCTGTGGCGAGGAATGTGGGCCAGTCTTTGAATGACTTCTGGACTGTGGCGGGATCGTCAGATCCGAGGTACTTCTTGGCCAATGAGCGGCGATAGAAGTAGGCGCCCGGGCAAGCCTGCCAAGAGAGGCCGTAGACTTTTCCGTCCTTCATGCCGACTTCGGCAGGATACGGAATCATCTTTGACTTTACTTCGTTGTAAACGTCTGTAAGGTCGAGCATGAGCTTGTCGCCCTGTTCAACGTACTTGCGTACGAAAGCGTCTTCCAAAGCGAAAACGTCGGGAGCGCCGTTGCCTGAGGCAAGAACGGGGTCCAATTTGTTGGGGAACTGGTCTGTCGGAGTAAGTGAGTACTCAACTTCAACGTCGGGGCGATCAACTTTGTAGTACTTGTCGATCATTGTCTGAAGTTCGTCTGTGAAAGACCAAACAACCAATTTCTTAGCTTCTTCCTTGCTTCCGCCGGCTTTTCCGCAGCTTGTGACAAGGAGCATTGCAGCGGCGGCTACCGATGCAATAATAACGTGACTTTTCTTCATATTTCCTCCAGGATATATGATTTAATAAAATAACTGGGGCCGACTGTCAAGGCAATCGGTTTCCCTTTTTCTTAATATCATTATCACTCTGTTTTTTCAGTTTGTCAACAAAATTCTTTAAAAAAATTCAAAAAAAACGCTCAAAAATTCATTTTTTCACGCTTTTGCCCGCTTTTATGCCCCTTGCCCGGACTTTTTGCAAAAGTTGGCCGCCTTCGAGCGCTTTTGCCCCGGCGCGCCCAGGATCGCCTTCCTTGACAAAGGAAAAAAAGCGCTTTATACTTTAAAGACTGTTATGGAAGAACTTAAAAAACAAATCAAAGAGCTGATCATCAGCTCCTTGGAGCTGGAAGACACCACGCCGGAAGACATCAAGGACGACGCGCCCTTGTTCGGAGCCGGATTGGGCTTGGATTCGATTGACGCCCTTGAGCTGGGCGTAGCTCTAAAGAAGAAATTCAATGTAAAGCTTTCCGCCGAAAGCGACGACAGCAAAAAGCATTTTGCAAGCGTAAACGCCTTGGCGGAATTCATCAATTCCGAAAGCGGAAAATAAAATTTGGAGGAAACCAAAATGACAAAGGAAGAATTGTTCGGAAAAATTCAGGAAGTTCTTGAAAGCGACTTTGAAATCGACAAAAGCGAAGTGAAGTTGGACTCAAAGCTTTTTGAGGACTTGGACTTGGATTCAATCGACGCGGTCGACTTGCTTTCAAAGCTCAAGCAGTACATGCCCGGAAAGCAGATTGACCCGGAGATGTTCAAGAACGCCAAGACAGTCGAGAACGTAATCGACTTGCTCATCGCGTAACCATGAAAATTTTGCTCGCAATCGCGGGCGTCTTATATCCTGTACTGGTCTTTGTTCTCCTTGTAGTTTACAAAGCTCCAGTCAGGATTATTTCTTTGTGCGCCATCGCGCTGGCCCTTGTCCTATTTTTGTCCGCCACGGGCAACGCTTCCAAGGGCAGGGGCGGAAGTCGAAAGCTTAATCCCAAAAATTTAATTTCTTCTATCTTTTTTTTGCTGGCGGGCTCTCTTTGCTTTGCCACAAACTCGTCGCTGTTTTTAAAGCTTTATCCGCTGGCGGTGTGCGGAACTTTTTTCTTTGTCTTTGCGATGAGCCTGGCCTCGCCGCCCAACATAATCTTTAGGTTCGCGACGCTGCAGGACAAGTCGATTTTAGGCTCGCCGTTTAAGGGCCGCGTGGAAGCCTATTGCAAAAAGGTGACGCTTGTTTGGTGCGGCTTTTTTATTTTGAACAGCCTGGCCGCCGCTTGGACGGCCTTTTACGGAAGCGAGCGGGCTTGGGCGGTTTACAACGGCGGGCTTTCGTATATAATAATGGGACTGATTTTTGCGGTGGAATTTTTTATAAGGAAGAAGGTGAACAAAAAAATGGCAGGCTACTTTCCAATCACAAATTTTAAGGCGGACAGCCGAGCGGACGATTACATTCTTTGCTACGACGACGTTTGGTCCAAGGGCCAATACAAGACTTGGCTGGACTTTTTGACCGACAGCGCGCGGATGCGAAAGGTCATCGCCGCCAAGGACGCCGACGAGTTCATTTTGCACTGCAACGACTACTGGCTTTTTTTGGTCACCTTTGTCGCGCTCTTGCAATGCAAAAAGCAGGTAATGCTTACAGCCAACATCACGCCGGAATTTTTAAAGGAAATGCGTAAGCCTGGCTACGCCTTTTTTACCGACTCGGAAGGCGTCGCCGACTCGGACTTTATTCCCGACTTGCTAAAGAACGCTCCGCAAGTTACGGAGGAAGAAATAAGGACGGCCCCGCAAATTGTAGCGGACGACACGCGCATCCACATGTTCACTTCGGGAAGCACAGGAAAGCCCAAGGACGTGATCCAGCGCATGACCGAGTTTAACGAAGACAACGCGTTTGTATTCAGCAAGTGGGGAGCGGAATTCCAAAAGCGAAAGCTTGTCGCCACCGTAAGCCAGCACCACATCTACGGCTTTTTGTTCACTATCGCGCTCCCCTTTGCCGCCGGAGTTCCGTTCCGCAGGAAGAGAATAGAAATTCCAAACGAGTTTGAAAAGCTTTCCGACGAGCGCTACATTATTATCGCCGTTCCAGCCTTCCTAAAGAGAACGAACGAGGTGGAAGAAAAGCTTCCCTTGAACGACTGCTTTATCTTTACAAGCGGCGGCGTCCTTTTGCCGGAAGTGGCCAAGCGGACAAACGAAGTCTTTGGCTTTTGGCCGGTGGAAGTTTACGGCTCAACCGAAACGAGCGGCATCGCATACAGGCAAAGCAAAAACGGCTTGGAATGGACGCCCTTTGACAACGCGCAAATTTGGAAGAACGAGGACGGCTGCCTTGTGATAAAGTCGCCCTACATAAAAGACCCGGCCGGCTTTGCCACCGCGGACTTGGTTGACATTCACGCGGACGGCCGCTTTATTCTAAAGGGCCGCGCGGATTCAATCGTCAAGATAGAAGAAAAGCGCGTTTCGCTTGCGGAAGTTGAAAACCGCCTTTTGCAGTCCGGCCTTGTCCGCGACGTTTGCGTAGTGGCGATGAACGACAGAAGACAGTACTTGGCCGCCGCGATTCAATTCAACGACGAAGGAAAGAAAAAGTTTGATAGCGCCAAAAAGTTTGACATAAACATGTTCTTCCACGATTACCTTATGGACTTTTTTGAAAACGTCGTGATTCCAAAAAAATGGCGCTTTTTGGACGCGCTCCCCAGCGACTTGCAGGGAAAGCACAAAAAGCTTGAAATCCAGGCGCTGTTTGCGAAAGAAGAATAGAATGAATTCGACTGAAAACGAATGCAAGACCATAACGCGCGCGGCGGGAAGTGATGGCAAGCCTGAAACTGTCGCCGCCGAGACTGGGATTGTAAGCAAACCTAAAACTGCGGGCGCGACAGATAGCGTAGGCAAGGCCAAAAATGCCGCCGACGCGAGCGGGGAACTGTCACTGACCAAGAAGCCGCCACTGAACCCTATCGCAGCGCTTGCCTTGTGCGCGCTCTTGTGGAGCTTTGGCGGCCTTGTCATAAAATTGATAAAGTGGGACGCGCTTGCCATCGCCGGCGTCAGAAGCCTTTTGGGAATGCTAACAGTGACAATCGCCTTTAGGCGGCCGCCAAAACTTTTTGTCCGCCGCGACGAAAATAGTTTGCAAGGCCAAAAGGCGGGCGACGAAAATCGTAGGCAAGACCAAAAAGCGCGGCCCAAAAAAATCGACTGGCGCGCCACGACAAACCTTTTGCTCGGCGGCTTTTTTTACGCGGCCACAATGCTCTTGTTTGTTCCCGCGACAAAAATGACGACCGCCGCCAACGCGATTTTATTGCAATACACAAATCCGATTTACATAATAATTTTTGGGCCGCTCTTGGCCGGCGAAAAAAGCGACTGGATTGACATCGCCGCCGTGGCCGGAATCTTGGCCGGAATGGTCTTGCTTTTGTGGGGCGACCTTGGCGGCGGCCAAATGGCCGGAAACATTTTGGCGCTTTTGTCGGGAGTGACTTACGGCGGAACCACGATTTTTTTGCGGCGGGCAAAGAACACGCGGCCTTCCGATTCGTTGAATTTGTCGTGCCTCTTGTCGTTTTTGTTCGCGATTCCGTTCATCGTAAAAGCGGGCCTTCCGCAAAGCGCCATGTCATACCCCGCCCTCTTGTGCCTGGGCGTTTTTCAAATAGGCTTGCCCGCCGTCCTTCTTTCCATCGGAATAGAAAAAGTTCCCGCGCTAAGCAGCGTAATCATCACGATGATAGAGCCGATGATGAACCCGGTCTGGGTCGCGCTTTTTGCGGGCGAAGTCCCCAGCGCCTCCAGCGTTTTTGGAGGCCTAGTGATTTTGGCCTGCATCGTTGCGCACGTGGCCTTAAAGCGCGCGGCGGCGGTAAGGAAGATGCGAGGGTGAGGCTCGCGACAGAAAGCGTTTGCTTTCTACGCCCTAATGAAATTGGTGAAAACCTTTTTTTCGGCCTCGGGCTGGGGAACGCCGGCGGCCTTTCCGGCTTGAATGCTTTTTAGAATCCAAGCCATGTTGCGGCCGATTGTTTTCATTATCTGGACTCCTTCCTCGTCCTTTAGAACGTCGTTGCCGTTGGAGCCGTGCGTCATGTTCCAGTAGCGGGAAGTGACGACAGGCTGCTGCGCGTAAGTTATGTACTTGTTCAAAACGTCAAGGGTGGCGGTGGTTCCGGCCCTGCGCGCTACAGTCACCGCGGCCGCCGGCTTAAAGCGAAGGTACTTTTCGCCTTCCCAGTAAAGCCTGTCCAAAAAGGCGATCATCTCGCCGGACGGAGAGGCGTAGTAAACCGGCGAGCCCAAAACGATTCCGTCGGCTTCCTGGACTTTTTCCAGCGCCTCGTCAACCAATTCCTTCATCTCGCCCGAAAGCGCTCTGCCGTCAACCCAAAAGATTTCGGCCTCGATTCCGTTTTCGACCAAAGCGTCGGCCACGATTTTTAGCGACGTGTATGTGCTGCCTTTTTCGTTTCTGCTTCCGTTAAAAAGAATTACCTTCATTTTTTCCTCCAAATATAGAGCGGCTTTAGCGCGTCGCCCGCCGCAATTTTTTATTCCTTTCTCAAATACGCCGACGAAACCGGAAAGTCAAAGTAAATGTCGGGATAGGGCTCGTCCTTTAGCGTAAAGTGCCACCATTCGCAATCCAGCGGAACAAAGCCGTTTCGCGTCATCGCGTCTTGCAAGAACATTCTGTTTTGGTATTGCTCGCGCGTGACGTCCTTGCAGTCGGGGTGGGACCTCTCGCTAAAAAGGTCAAAGGGGCTTCCCATGTCCACTTCCTTTCCGGTCTGCATGTCAAGCAAGGTAAGGTCCACGGTACTTCCGCGAGTGTGGCTTGAGCGCGCGGCGATGTAGCCTTTTTTGAACAAGTCCTGTTTTTCGATGTCGGGATAAAAAAATTCCTTCATGCGCAAGTCCATGTCTTCCATTCCCCAAAGCTGAAAATGCTTTACCGCGCAAGCGGGCCTGTAGGCGTCAAAAACTTTTAGCCTGTAGCCCTGCGCGCAAAGCTCGTTGGCCGCCTCCCGCAAAGCCCGCGCCGCCTCCCTGGTCAAAATCGCGCAAGGCTCCTCGTAGCCGTCAATCCTGTCGCCCACAAAATTGTAAGTTGAATAGTAGCGGATCTCCTGCACAATCTGCGGAACAAAATCCGCCAACAACACAAAGCCCGAAGAATCCATCGTCATTTTTTCTGGCATAGTTTTTATTCTGTCTCGCGTTCCTTTTTGTCGGCGTATTTGGCGTAAGTCATAACGCAAGCGATGAACGCGTTAATGAGATACGAAAAAATGCGTATGGTATAAAAGCCGACTGTATGGCTCTTGAAAATAAAATGATGAGCGAAGAAGCCCAGCCAAATCAAAAGCGCCGCGAGCGAAATGATTTTTGACTTTTGTTCGCCAAGATTTGACGGAATAAAAAGCAGCATTACGCTCGCGAACGTAATCTCAAAAGCAAGTACCCAGGCCGCCGCCATCGGCGAACCATTAAAGTCAATGACCATTCCGTAAGTTCCAGTCAGGACATGGAGCGCGTAAAGGCAGAAAAATCCCTTGAAAAAAGCGGCCGCCTTTTTGCTGTAGCCGCTAAAGCAATACACGCTGGCGCTTGCCAACGCCAAAAGATTTATGACCGTTCCGATTTTTGGCATTAGCTTTTTAGACGGCGATTCCGCCAATAGATAAACGTTGCTAACCGCGCACAAAACAATAAAAATCGCCAACACGATTTGAATGATTGTTCTTTTGTTTTTGTTTGTCATAGTTCTCTCCTTTTGAGTGTGTATGGATTTATTATAGCGCGAACTAAGGAAAATGCAAGGTGGAGTGGAAACAGCGCGAAATCTGTTGAATGAAGGCGACTTTCCAGAAAAATTTCGCGTTGTGTCGGACTGCCCTTGGAACAAGTGCTGGATTTGCAAAAGCAATCGCGTTAGCCGGCTAAGCGGAAACGCCCATATACGCCACGCCCCGTCCAATCCTTGAACATTCCGCCTCATTCTGATAGAATGTCTTAATATGGAAAAGTTGAGCATTCTTTTGGCCAAGGGCCGCATTTATGAATCTGTTTACGAATTGCTGGGAGACGTGGGCATTTCAATTTACTTGCCGGACAGAACCTACTTCCCGATAACCAACCAAAAGGATTTGGCCTTTCAGGTTGTAAAGCCGCAAATCGCAAGCGCGCTTTTGGCGGGCGACAAGGCCGACGTGGCTTTTAGCGGAAAAGATTGGGTTTACGAAAACGGCGTTCAGTCCAAGGTGACCGAAATAATGGACTTGGGCTTTGACCCCGTTAGAATCGTGGCCGCCGTTCCCAACACAGTGGATTTTGAAAAGCTTTCAAAGCAGCCCGTGACCATCGCCACCGAATACCAAAACCTGAGCAAAAAGTGGCTTAAGGACAAAAAGATAAACGGAACGATTTTCCGCACTTGGGGAACAAGCGAGGGCTTTGTCCAGGACAACGAGGCTTCGTTGGCGCAAATCCTTATCGACAACACAAGCACAGGCTCGTCGCTCAAAGCCAACAACCTTAAAATCGTTGACACCTTGATGGAGTCTTCCACAAGAATGTACGCCTCAAAAGAAGCGCTCAAGGACCCGCAAAAAAAGCAAAAAATCATGGAGCTTAAAATGCTCTTTGAAGCGGTTCTTAGCGCCCGCGACCGCGTGATGTTGGAAATGAACGTTTCGCAAAAAGACTTCAACAAGTTGGTCAAAGGCCTTCCTTCGATGAAGAGCCCGACAATCTCGCCGCTTTTTGGCAACAACGGATTCGCGGTGAAGATTGCCGTTCAAAAGTCGGAAGTGCCCACGCTGCTTCCAAAGCTTAAGTCTTTGGGCGCGACGGACATTTTGGAATACGAACTTAGGAAGGTGATGCCGTGAACAGAACTGCGACAATAACACGAGAAACCGGCGAGACGCAAATCACTCTTACGCTGAACCTTGACGGAAGCGGAAAGTGCGACATTCAAAATCCAATCGGATTTTTTGACCACATGCTGCGCTCTTTTTGCAAGCACGGTTTGTTTGATTTGAGCGGAACAATCAAGGGCGACCTAAACGTCGACCAGCACCACACAATAGAAGACACCGGAATCGTTTTGGGCCAATGCTTTGCCAAGGCCTTGGGCGACTGCGCGGGCATTTACCGCAGCGGCTCGTTCTTGTTCCCGATGGACGAAAGCCTTTTGCGCGCGGCGGTTGACTTTGGCGGCCGCCCCTTTTTGGTTTGCGAGGCCGCTCTTACAGGCATTCCGCTTGTGAGCATTGGAGCGGACGGAAAGGAAGCCAGCTTCCAGACAGACTGCTTTGAGGATTTTTGGAACGGTTTTGTCCAGAACGCAAAATGCAACTTGCACTTGGACACAATCCGCGGCCGCAGCGACCACCACAAAATCGAAGGCTTGTTCAAAGCCGCCGCCCGCGCGATTCGCGCCGCGGTGGAAATCGACCCCAGGCGCGGCGGACAAATCCCCAGCGCGAAGGGCGTAATAGTTTAGCGGCAAAAAAATTGCTGGCAAGCCAATAAGTGTTTGCTGGCCGCATAAGCGGCAACATCCGCGCTCGCAGCCAAACTCGCGCGGACAGCCGTAATATTTGGAGGCATAAAATGGCGCATTCAATCGTTCCCGAAGCGGAAGAAATTTTGGACAAAGAATATAAGGTTCTCGACAAAGGCTTTGTTCGCCTTGTGGATTATTTGGGAAGCGACCAGAGAATCGTGCAGTCGGCGCGCGTGTCATACGGCAACGGAACAAAAACCGTCTCCCAGGACGCGGGCCTTATCGACTACCTTTTGCGCCACCAGCACACCTCCCCCTTTGAGCAAGTTGTCTTCACCTTTCATGTAAAGATGCCGATTTTTGTCGCGCGCCAATGGGTTCGCCACCGCACTGGACGCATGAACGAAGTGAGCGGCCGCTATTCAATCATGAAGGACGAATTCTACGTTCCCGAGACAAAGGACATCGAGCCGCAAAGCAAGGACAACAAGCAGGGCCGCAGCGACGAACCTTTTGACGAGGCCAAGGCCAAGGAAATACAGGCCGCGCTCCAAAAAGGCCAAAAGGATTCATACGATTCGTATTCAGAGTTGCTGGACACAGGCCTTGCTCGCGAAGTGGCCCGCATCAACTTGCCGCTTTCGCTCTACACGGAATTTTACTGGCAGATGGATTTGAACAATTTGTTCCGCTTCTTAAAGCTGCGCCTGGACGGCCACGCCCAATACGAAATCCGCCAATACGCCCAAGTCATGCTGGAACTAGTCCGCAAAGTTTGTCCGCTGGCCGTAGCCTCTTTTGAAAACGACATGAACCGCGCGGTTTCCTTTACCGGCGAGGAAATGGAAGCCCTCCGCGCCGTCCTCAAAGGCCAGCCCAACCCGCTTGACGGAAAGAAGCTGGAGCGGTTCAACGCCAAGATTGAGAGCGGCGTGCAGTTGTAGGAGCTCGTATTTTTGTTGGCAAGACTTTTATAGTTGGTTCGAGCGGACTTGCCGCGTCTTTCAGACGCTGCCTTGCTACTTTTACTACCAGAACGAATTGAGAAAACAACGCGCGGTTGTGTGACCGCGCGTTGTTTGTTTTATTGTGTGTTTGCTTACGAGGAAAACTTTTATCTGCTCTTTTCCAACACATCCAAAAATTCATTTATGGTGGAAAAAACCTTGTCATAGCTTATAACATGCGAAATGTTTTTTGCAGCATCCAATCGTTTTTCCCACAAAAGATTTTTTTGAGAATCACTTAGAGCGCCTTTTCTATAATTTTTCCAAGGCGAAACTTTTACCAATCGGCGCAAGCATTCATCGCTTGAAAAATCTGTATAAGGAATATTTTCAGAATGCGCCAAAAACCACACTTCAATGCAAGGGCGGCTAAAAACCGCTCTTGCGCCGCATTTATTTATATTTTCAACAACCTCTTGGATATCAGCGTCATACATCAAAAAGCAATCGATATTCTCCGCGCTGCTGATTTTCAATTCCTTCTTATGTCGGTTTATCAATTTTTGATTTATCTGCTGACCAACAATTTTAGAAACAATTTTTATAGGAAGCCTGTATTTTTGCTTCAAATGCTCAACGTAACATTCTTCCGTTTCACCCTCGCACAACACAAGGATGACAGGCTTCATTTTTCGCTCAGGGCGACCGCTTCTTCCTCGCGCCATAATCACTCCCCGAACAGTTTTCTGATTTCATCAACAGAAGCCGTTACATAAGGAACAGCGTCAAAGCGTCCCTGCAAATAACCTTTCTCCGCGTCCATATTTTCGCGAAAATCCTTAAAGTCAAAAAGCGAATAGAATTCCGTTGAACCGTCATCGCGTTTGTTGGTAAAACAAATTTGGTCGCGTCGGAATTTCTTGACATCAATCAAATTCGTGTTATGGCTTGTAAAAAGCAGTTGAGCGCTTTTAGACGCATGAACCATATTGATGATGAACTGCGCCAGTTCCGTATGCAAGCGCAAATCAAATTCATCAACTATAAGCGTTTTTCCTAGCTTGCAGATGTCAAGCAATACAATCAAAAGAGAAAAAATCTGAATAGTTCCAGCGGATTCCTCGGCATATAAATCAAACTTAATCTTTGGATTTCTTTTATGTGTAGTTAGAAATCTTGTTATAACTTCAGTTTGAATTGCGGGAATGCCAAATTGCAAATCAGGCGCGACAGCTGGAACATTTATTTTTTCTTTTCTAACTTCTATATCAACAATGTCGCTGTCAGCCATTCTCAACGCTTCAAGAATCAGAGGTTTATTTTTTTCAAAAAGGCCGACCGCATAATTCGTCCTAATTTGAGGAATTCCTACATAAAATTCCGTCAAAAAGAAATTGTAAATTTTCTTTGCAAGCTCCCTGTCCATTTGGCTCGCGCGGCTGATGAACAATGTGTTCCGCCCTGTGCTCTGAGCGACATCCATTGGCTTTACAAAAGCGCCGTCCGCAAAACTAAAAATCTCTGACTTGGATTTTCCCACTTGTTCATTGCGCGTAAAAATTTTCGCGCGCCGCTTGCCGGGATAATAGTAAAGACTTTCGGAAACAATTTCCTTTCGCGTCAAAGAAAAAGAATATTCATATTCTGTTCCATCGCATTCAAAATTAATGGAAAACTCGCTAGGCTTTTCATCATATCCGTCAAACTTGAACGGCATAAAATTAAACGCCGCACCCTCGTTGTTCATATAAGAATCCAAGACCAGCCTGTTGCAAAACAAGACCGCCTTAAAAATGCTGGATTTTCCAGAGGCGTTTGGCCCAAAAATTCCTATGGTTTTAAGGTATTTTTTCCCGTCAGCAACAAAAACATTGTCAGAAAGCGATTTTGCCCCTTCCGTAGAAATCCGTTCCGCTTCAAAATCCACCGTTACCGTGTCTTTTATGGAGTAAAAGTTGCTAATAGAGAATTTTAACAGCATAAAACACCTCTTTTTGTAGGATTTCTACAAATATAGCACATTCGTGGGTGTAAGTCAAGGATTTTATAGGGGTAAGCATTTCTAAAACTCAAATAGTATTTTTTAATATTTAGCGAATTTTATTCGCTAAATATTAAAAAATCTTCTTGACAATTTGAATAATTTTCACTAAATTATAATTATCAAGGCAAAACGAACTTGCAGGTATATTATTATGTACAACGGATGAAAGTTCTTGAGCTTTCTGAGATTCCTTAGATGGAATTACCTTCTGCGGTGCAGGCGATTCTACTTTCCCTGCGCTTGCGCAGGTGTGCATGGCAAGACATGCACACCAAAGATTTTAGGATGACATGCGTTTAGCTCGTTACCTTCTTGGCAAGCCAGATATAAATTTATCTGGAAGGAGGGAAAAATGCGAAAGCATAAAAAAGCCTTGAGGCTCAAACGTGTCATCGCTTGCTTATGGAAACATAAGAAAACAGTTCTAAAGATTGTTCTGTTTATCATAAAGATAGCTAACATGTTATTTAGAACCGGCGATGACTAGATCCTAAGATTTCTTTTTTAGAAGGATGTTTTTATGGTAAATGAAGTCCTACGTTTACTTCGCGTCTACAATGATATGAAATCTTCTGACTTAGCAGAAAAAATGAATTTATCATCTAGTTATATATCAGAATTAGAATCAGGAAAAAAGAAAGTTTCTATTGATATAATTAATAAATATAGTAATTTCTTTGAAATACCTTCATCATCTATTCTTTTAATGTCAGAAAGTTTAGATAGAAAGCCCCAAGATTTAAAACATAAAATAAGCAGAGCATTATTATTGATGCTTCAAAATTTAGAGAAGAATGCAGCAGACGAAACAATATAATTATAAGCAATCCCCATTATATAAATTATCCTCTAAACAAAAACTTGCAACCCTATTAATTCTTTCAACAAGTGATTTAGACCGTTTAGAAAATTTAACAAAAAACAATGAGGGAATTTATTCAGTATTTACAGTAGGTGACAAAAAAAGAGAAATCCAAAATCCGGTACATCGACTATTAGTTAAAACTCAAAAGAGACTATTTGTACTTTTGAAACGCTTTGAATTACCCGACTATGTTATGTCTGGGAAAAAAGGCATTTCGTATATCTCAAATGCCGAATTACACAAGGATTCAAAATTTGTTTTAACTATGGACATTGAGCATTTTTATGCAACCACAAAAGGAGAATTTGTATTTCAATTTTTTTTACACAAAATGGAAATGGCGTCTGATCTTGCCCATATCCTAACAAATATATCAACCTATCGTGATCCTTCTAATGGTAATCGAAAAATTCCTACAGGAAGTGTTTTAAGTCAATTGCTCGCATTTTGGGCTTATTCAGATATGTTCAACTCTATTTCAAAACTTGCAAGAAAAAACAATTATATTTTTTCTTTGTATGTAGACGACATGACATTTTCTTCCAATACTCCGATCCCTCGCGATTTTCACAAAAGTGTTGAGGAGATATTGAACCGAAAAAAACTAAGATTTAAACGGTCAAAAATACGATATTATAACGAAAGTCAACCCAAAAAGATTACAGGACTTATTATCACTTCGGATAGCAAGATTTGTATTCCAAATAAACGATTAAAAGAAACTAGTGAAGCAATAGGTAAAGCTTTATCTCCATTAGCACCACAATCAGAGAAAGCATCTGCATTAGGAAAAATAAACAGTATACAACAAATAATGCCTCAGATTTTTAAAAAACCTGCAAAACAGATATCAAAATAATAAATTATTTTTCTATAATCTCTTATCCACAAATTCCTCAATTTGCGGAATAAGCTCCGAGCGGAGAATCTTTTTTGTATTTTTTACTGTTGTTGAAGCGTTGCGAAGGAATAGGTCGGCGGGATGTATTTTTAGAGCGGCGGCGATTTTTACAATCATTTCAAAAGAAGGTAATTGACGGCAAATTTCGATACATCCTATCGTTGCAGTTGCGCAATCACAAGCTTCCGCAAGTTTTTCTTGTGAAACACCCTTTTGTTTTCGATAGAACTTTAAATTTTCTACAAAAATCTCTTGAAATTCAATCACATTATCATTTTAAACTATAAAATTATATTATTTTATTGTTTTAAACCGTTAAAAGTGATATATAATATCGGTAATAACAATAATATTGGCAAAATTATTGTCAAAACAAGGAAAAACCGATGTCCACCAACCTATCAAAACAAAAGCGTGAAGATTTGCTCAGCAAAATCGAAGAGATTCGCAACCACATCAAAACCAAACTGTATGATGAAAATGCCGGAAAACTTTTTGGCTATCTGAACGAACTTGCGGCGCAAGTCAATGGTCAAAAATACGGCCTCGTTTTTGAGGAACATCGCGAAAGCATTGACGACACGCTTGAAGAAAATTTGCCTATTCTGACGGAAGAAAAAAAACTGTTTGTGAGCAGCGGCGGCGAGCTGAACTTTTTGCTGGAAGGCGACAACCTTGCAAGCCTTCAACTTTTGGAAAAAACGCACAAAGGCAAAATTGACGTGATTTATATTGATCCGCCATATAATACCTTGAAAAATGAAAAAGATGATTTCACATATGATGATGTAAGAATAGACAAGAACGATACCTTTGCGCATTCTAAATGGCTTTCATTTATGGAAAAACGTTTATGTCTTGCGCATAAATTGCTATCACAAAAAGGATGCATTTTTATTTCAATAGATGACCATGAGTTTTCAAATCTAAAATTGTTGTCGGACAGTATTTTTGGAGAACAAAACTTTTTAGGAGATATCATTTGGAACTCAACAAAATCCGTAACCAATACAGCAATAATTTCTGTATCTCATACTTACAACCTTATATATTTCAAAGATATAAATTATATAATTGAACACAGAACGAAATTTCGTATACCAGAAACTGGAGAAGGCTTTTCCAATCCAGACAATGATCCACGTGGTTTATGGAAAGCAGATCCGTTTCAAGTCGGAGGATGGCGTCCAAACCAACAATACGAAATTGTAAATCCAAATACAGGCGTCGTATATAAACCTAATAAAGATTGCTCTTGGAAAAATGATTACAAAAAATTTAAGGAATTATTAGCTGACAATCGCATTGTTTTTGGAAAAAATGGAAACGGTGGACCTCAGAGAAAACGTTTTATTTGGGAAGCAGAAGAACGCGGGCGAGTAGTGAAAACCATTTGGGATGATGTAGATACAACAACAAATGGTACCCAAGAGTTAAAGAAAATTTTTGATGGTGATGCGCCATTTTCAAATCCTAAGCCTACAAATTTTATACAAAGGATTTTACAACTTTCAACAAACCAATCTTCCACTATTCTCGACTTCTTCGCAGGCTCTGGCACAACTGGTCACGCGGTTCTAAAACTCAATTCCGAAGATGGCGGACATCGCAAATTCATTCTTTGCACAAATAATGAAAACGGCATTTGCCGCGACATCACTTATCAACGATTAAAAACCGTAATCACTGGAAAACGCAAAGATGGTTCAAAATATTCTGACGGACTTCCCGGATCGCTCAAATACTTCAAAGTGGACTTTGTTCCTGTGGCGGAAAAAGAATATTACGAATACGCCGACAAACTTTTGCTTCATGTCCGCGAACTTGTGGAACTTGAAAACGCGGTGGACTTTAAGCGCGATAAAAGCGTCGCAATTGTTTTAACGGAAGAAGAATTGGCGGAGTTCACAAATAAAATTGAGGAAACTGGCCAGACAATGACAAAAATCCTATATCTCGGCCACGATGTTCTTCTTTCAAAAGAGCAAAAATCGCTTTTCAAAAAACGCGACGTAAAAGTAAAAATCATTCCACAATATTATTACCCTGAATTAAATGGATAGGACAAAATTATGAACTTGATGAAATTTCAGTTGAACGCGATGCGAGAACTTTTGATTGCGATGGAAGAAAGCGGCCGCGACATCATCTTAAAAAGTCCGACAGGCAGCGGCAAAACAATTACGCTCGCGCATTTTATGAGCGAATACATAAAAGGCCACGCGCGTACAGTTTTTATATGGCTCACGCCCGGAAAAGGCAACCTTGAAGAACAAAGCAAACGCAAAATGGACTTGTACATTCACAACGCCGCGACAAAACTTTTGAGCGACGTTATGACCACGGGTTTTTGCCAAAACGACTGCTGTTTTATCAACTGGGAAAAACTGACCAAAAAAGGCAACAACGCTCTCAAAGACAGCGAGCGCGTAAACTTTTTGGAATGGATTGAAAAGGCTCACAACGCTGGATTGAATTTTAAAGTAATTATAGACGAAAGCCATCAAAACTTTACCGAAAAATCCGACGCGATAGTTCAGCTTTTTAAGACAGACAAGATAATCCGTTGTTCTGCGACTCCGCTTGCGGACAAAACCGCAAAACTTATTGAGGTAACGGAAGCTGATGTAATTGCGGAAGGCTTGATAAAGAAACTGCTTGTTATAAACCAAGATTTTCCAAGCATTGTTGAATCGGAAAATTCAACCGGATACCTTCTTGAAAAAGCGCTAAAAAAACGCGCCGAACTTGAAGCAGGCTTTTCCGCCCAAGGCTCCAATGTGAATCCATTGATTATAGTCCAACTTCCAAACAGTTCTGACGCGCTTTTGGATTCCGTTATCGAATGGTTTGAAAAGAATGGAATTTCCGTTGAAAACGGAACGCTTGCGGTTTGGCTTTCGGCCCGCCACGACAATCTTGACGACATCGAAAAGAATGACGGAAAGCAAATCGCAGTGATTATAAAGCAAGCCGTTGCGACTGGCTGGGATTGCCCTCGCGCGCATATTCTTGTAAAGCTTCGCGAAGGAATGGACGAAACTTTTGAAATTCAAACAATTGGCCGCATACGCCGAATGCCGGAAGCGCGCCATTACGGAAATGATTTGCTTGACAGTTGCTATTTGTACACCTTTGACAGTAAATTTACTCAAGGCGCTCAAACCGCGCTTGGAAAAAGCGCTTTGCAAGCAAAAACTATTTTCCTAAAAAATGAATACAAAAAGTTTTCGTTAATAAAAGAACAGCGGACGCAAATATCCGACACTCAAGACGACGCGATGGCGTTAAAGGCTATAACCGAATATTTCAAGTCAAAATATGCCTTGGATAAAAAATCCAAAGAAAACAAAACGCGGCTTGAAACCGCCGGATATGTTTTTCACGAGAAAATTGAGCGGACAACTTATTCAGGCCAAGCGTCAACGATTGCGGACGCGACCCCAGAAAATTTGAACGCCGTTAAATTCCGTGAAACGATGAACACCCACACTCACGGGCGAGAGTTCCATAACCGAGTCGGCAGAATTGGCCTTGAAATCGGCTTGGAATACGCAAGCGCCGTCACCATTCTTGGAAAACTTTTTGCAAACGAAGGCAAATTTTTGTATAAAGAAAAACTTTTGGAACTTTCGATAAAAGAATGGTATGCTTTTGTAATAAATAATTTTGACGAATTGCGTCATGCGTTCCGCTTTGCGATGGCCGGCGGCGAACAACAAAACGCTCTGGAGTTGGAAAATATAAGCGAAAAAGAATTTTTCATTCCGCAAAGCGCCTTGTTCACTTTCGATGCCACAAGCAAGGTTCAAACTGAATTCAAAAAGAATGTGTATCAAGGCTATTTAAGTTCGGCTGAATTTCGTTCTGCGCCAGAAAAACTTTTTGAAAAATTCTGCGAAAATTCCAAAGTTGTGGATTGGTGGTATAAAAACGGCGACAAAGGCGATGAATATTTTTCAATTGTTTACGTTGACAATTCCAATCGTCAAAAACTTTTTTATCCCGATTACATTTTGAGTGTTCGCGGCCAGCCGTGGATTGTCGAAACAAAAGGCGGATTTGACCGTTCCGGCGCAAGCGAAGACATCGACATTTTCTCCGCCCAAAAGTGCGCGGTACTGCAAAAATATCTTGCCAAGCGCAAACTGCACGGCGGTTTTGTCCGCCAAGACAAGGCCAGCATGGAACTATTGTTTTGCGCGGACAAATACACCGACGACTTGCATAGCGACGCTTGGAAACTTTTGTCAGAAGTGTTGTAAATTATATTTTTACAGAAATTATGTTAAAGTCCCGCAAGAATTCTTTGCCGCCAAACTGGAGCATTTGCAGAAAACGGCGCGCGATTCCTTGCGGCATGTTTCTGCCGGATTCCCAAGCCTCAACTGTTTTTTGCGAAACGCCCAAAACAAAGGCGAAATTTCTTTGGGTCAGATTCAAATCTTCCCTAATTCGCTTTATCTCTTTGTCGCGATAAGATGGAAGTTCCGCGACAGTGACGCTCATTTTTCTTGCCTTTAACTTGTCGCCTTTTGCGTATTCAAGGCTCTCTTCAAGCCCCTTCATCATGCTTTTAAACGCCTTGTTTTCCGCCATTGCGCGCCTCCTTTTCCACTTGTTTTATCGCAGCGACAAGCTCTTTCCAAACTCGGTCGAATTCTTTAGAAATGATGAATTCTCGTGACGTGGTTTCAGTATATACCCTATTGGATAGGGTGTCAAGAAAATATTTCATTTTATATAACTTCTCCCAAAAAAAACGGGAGCCACGTCCTACGATTCCCTATGCATATAAGATAGAAGTTTTATTTAAAAAATTAGCGCTTTTTTAGAAAATTCGTAAAAAATTTTTACTCGGATTTCGAGCTTGCGCAATACATTTGTTCCACGGCAGAGACGTTCATTCTCCACCAACAGCGCTGGAAGAATATTTTGGATGCGCCATTAACCTCACCCCAACGCGCGCCTAAAGACCAAATAATTCTCCTCGTCGCGCGGAGAGCAGTAAACGGCAAACTCAATCACCTTAAAGGCGCGGCGGTAGTCGGCCAAGACGTTTTTGTAGGCGGCGGCCACGACTTGAGGCTTGTTGCGGAAGGCGCCGCAGCCAAAGGCGCCTAGGATTAGCGCGTCGTTTTGGCCAAAGGCGGCGACGTCCAAAATGCGGCGGGCGCGCTTTTCGTGGAGGGCTTGCAAGTCCGCGTCGCTTATGTTGACGGCCCCAAAGCCGTCGCCGCTATTGTAGCGGTTGCTGGGACGCTCTCGCAGGTTGGGAGCGGCGCATGTTATGACGTTCAATCTTTGCCAGTCGCGCTCGGCCAGCAATTTTGGATAGGCCGTGTCGGACTTAAAGACAACGACGCCGGGCGTGTAAATTATGTCGTCGTTGTGGAGCGGGTTTCCGTCGCGGCGGTGAGGTTCGTAAAACTTTTCCCAGTTGGAATTTTCGTTCAAGTTAAAGTAAAGGGTTGAGCAGCGGCAAAGGCATTCCTCTTGGGCGGACGAGCCGTGGACAACGCCGCCGCCCGGATTGGAAGCAGACGCGAAATTTAGGACGGCGACCGAAAGGCCCATGTCCTTGTATCCGTAGGCCGCTTCAAAAGTCCGCTTTTTGGAAACGACGATTTTCGCGTCTTGGTCGAAGCGCTTTTTGGCGGCGGCGTTTTTTGGGCTTGCGACCGTTCCGGCAACGCTGTCAATCGAGGCGCCTTCCAAAAAAAGTTTTTGCGCCGCGCTGGATTCCTTTATCGCGTTGGCGAGCGCCGCGTTTGTTTTGCAAAGGCGCTCCGTGTCCTTAAAAATTTCGATGTTGCCTTCGCGCATAAATTCTCCAATCGCGCCGCGCGCTTCTTTGGCTTGCCCAGCCCTACTCCGTCGCTTGCTCTATACGCAACATATCCATATCGCGTTTTGTCAAGGAAATTATTCACTGGCGCGCTCACGCACGCTATCAATACGCAACATATCCATATCGCGTTTTGTCAAGGAAATTATTCACTGGCGCGCTCACGCACGCTGTCAATACGCAACATATCCATATCGCGTTTTGTCAAGGAAATTATCCAACTGCGCTCTTACAGAGCGCTGTCAATTGCTTGCGCGAATTGGTCGGCGCAAGAAGTGCCGCGGCCCTTGCAGTCGTTGCCCCGCAAAATGCCGGCGATTTCCTTGGCGTCGCGGCCCTCGACCAAGCGGCCAATCGCCTTTAAGTTTCCGTTGCAGCCGCCCTTGAATTGAACGTTGTGAAGCTTTCCGTCCTCCAAGTCAAAGTCAAGCTGGACCGAGCAAACGCCCTGCGGCTTAAAAGTCACATGTTCCATAAAATTCTCCTCGCGCCTATTTTGGCGCATCAAGCGCGTTCTGTAAATAGCGGCAAGCCTTGACATACCACAAAAAAAAGCGTAATATTTTGTCACCGTGCTCGCGCACGATATGAAAATTTGGCGAAATTTGAAGGTTTGAGGACATAAATGCCGGTGACGATTAAGGACATTGCGAAAGCCGCGGGAGTTTCGCGGGGAACGGTTGACCGCGTTTTGCACAACCGGCCCGGCGTAAACGCGCAAGTGGCGGAACAAATACGCGAGCTGGCGCAAAAGATGGGCTTTGTTCCAAACCGCGCCGGAAAAATCCTGGCCGCGCGCAAGCAGCAAATAAAATTTGGCTGCCTTTTGCCCGACAAGTCCATTCCGTTTTTTGACGACGTAATCAAGGGAATCCAGCGCGCGCAACGCGAGCTTTTGGACTACAACGTAAGCGTGGAAATCGTTCACGCAGCCCGCTACGACACCGAAACGCACGTAAAGGCCCTGCAGTCGATGGCCAAAAAAAATTACTCCGGCCTTTGCGTGACGACTTTGGACACGCCGCAAGTTCAGCTTGAAGTGAACAAAATCGCGCAAAAAGGAATTCCCGTCGTAAGCGTAAACACCGACATCCCCGACAGCGGACGCATTTGCTATGTGGGAACGGACTACCAGCGCTCAGGCCAAGCCGCAGCCGGAATGCTGAACTTGATTCATCCGCAAAAACTAAACGCGCTGATCATCGCAGGCTCCTACAACATCCGCGGCCACAAGGAGCGCATCAAAGGATTTTTGGCCGGCCTTGACGCGCACAAAATCGAATACAACGTTTGCGCCAAAATCGAGTCCTTGGACAGCGACGACGTTTCCTACAAAGAGACCCTGCGCGCGCTAAAAGAAAACCCTTCGATAAATTGCATCTTCATCGCGGCGGCCGGCGTCGGCGGAGTTTGCCGCGCGGTTCAAGATTGCGGAAAGGAAAAAATCCGCGTCTTGGCCTTTGACACCGTTCCGCAAGTAATAAAATACCTCAACAGCGGCCTCATCGACTTTACGATTGACCAGGAGCCTGAGACGCAAGGCTACATGGGAATCCAGCGCCTTTTTTCTTGGCTCATGGAGGAAGGAAAGCGCGAGCCGCAAGACTACATCACAAAGACCGTGATTAAAATCGCGGAAAACATTGACTAAAAATTTTTCCCAAAATTCTTTAAAAGGATGGTAGAATTATAATATGGAATATTTTGTAAAAACCACCGGTTCAGACTTTAACGACGGAACGGAATCATCTCCGTTTAAGACAATTTCAAAAGCCGCCGCCCTGGCGCAAGCTGGCGACACAGTCACGGTTTTTGGCGGAACCTACCGCGAATGGGTCCGCCCGCAAAACGGCGGCCGAAACGACAACGAGCGAATAGTTTACCGCGCGGCCAAAGGCGAGCGTCCAATAATCAAAGGCTCTGAAGAAGTCAGCGGCTGGAAAAACGAAGGCGGCTCCATTTGGAGCGTAACCGTTCCCAACACTATATGGACAAAGGGCGGCGGAAACGGCGTGAACCCATTCGCAAAGCCCGTCTGGGGCGACTGGGTAGTTTGGCCGCTTGAAAAGCCCGTTCACCTTGGAGACGTTTACATAAACGGAAAATCCTTGTACGAAGCGATGTCGCTTGAAGAAGTCCGCTCACCCAAAAAACGGACGGAAGGCTTTAACCCGCCCTGGACAAAACATGCCGAGCCGATTTTGGAACCAGAAAAAACGGTCTACCAATGGTTCGCGCAAGTCGGAAACGAAGAGACAAAAATTTACGCAAACTTCCAAGAGCTAGACCCCAACAAAGAATTGGTCGAAATAAGCGTCCGCCAAAGCTGCTTTTACCCCGACAAAACCGGCTTGGACTACATCACGCTTGACGGTTTTGAAATTTGCCAGGCCGCAAGCCCCTGGGCGCCGCCGACAGCCGACCAGCCCGGAATGATTGGACCGCATTGGGCCAAGGGCTGGATTATCCAAAACTGCGTCGTCCACGACGCAAAGTGCTCGGCAATCAGCTTGGGAAAAGAGGCTTCGACAGGCGACAACGACTGTACCAAATTCCGCGAAAAGCCCGGCTACCAATTCCAAATGGAAGCGGTCTTTAAGGCTCTGCAGGCTGGCTGGAGCAAAGAAAAAATCGGCGGCCACATCGTGCGCGACAACGAGATTTACGACTGCGGCCAAAACGGAATCGTGGGCCACATGGGATGCGCCTTTAGCGTGATTGAGCGGAACCACATTTACAACATCGCTGTAAAGCATGAATACTTTGGCTACGAAATTGGCGGCATTAAATTCCACGCCGCAATCGACACAATAATCCGCAACAACAACATCCACAACTGCACGCTGGGAACTTGGCTTGACTGGGAAACGCAGGGAACGCGAATCTCAAGCAACTTGTACTACGACAACGACCGCGACTTGATGGTTGAAGTTTCGCACGGACCTTACATCGTTGACAACAACATTTTCGCAAGCCCCTACAACTTTGACAACATCTCTCAGGGAGGAGCGTATGTCCACAACTTGTGCTTGGGAACGATGCGCCGCGAGCAAGTCATGGACCGCGCGACGCCATACCATTATCCGCACTCTACCGCGCCGCTGGGAACCGCGCTGATTTTTAGCGGCGACGACCGCGTGACAAAAAACATTTATGTCGGCGGAGCAGAGACATGGACCGAGCAGTCCAAAAGCGGAACGGATTCATACAACCAAAATTTATTCTTGACTTCGATGGGCTCTTGGCTCTTTGACTTTGCGGGCGCTCCAAGAGAGGACAACAAGGAAAAGTACGACGCGGCCTTTAAAGCGATAAAGGCGCTTTTTGAAACGACGGAATTTACAAAAGCGGCCAGCGCGGCGTCGTTCGCAGACTACAAGGCTAGCGTAAAAAAATCTGGCGACGGCGACCACGACGTCTTTATGCGAGTCCAGCAAGCGGTTTACATAAAGGATAACCATTACGCGGGCGGCGCCGCTAGGTTTGCGGAAGAAAAGGCTTTTACTGAATGCGACAAAAACCCCAACGCAAAAATTGTCGTAGAAGGAAAAAAGACTTGGCTGGAATTTACCGCGGACGAAAAGCTCTTGTCATCCGGCGCCGCCCTCGTGTCCACAAAAGACTTTGCCGCCACCCGAATAAGCGCCGCGCGTTTTGACGGCGCCGACGGAAACGACATTGTTTTTGACAAAGACATTTTGGGAGAAAGCCGCGTCCAAGGAAAAGCCATCCCCGGCCCCTTCGCGCAGTTGAAGGCCGGCGCGAACAAGATTCTAGTCTGGGAAGAAAAGTAGCGGCAACACAAACTGAAAGAAGCAAAGAGCGCGGCGCGTTAAGGTCTTGCAAGGCCTTAATGTCCGCCTTCCATTTTGCACGAATAGCTTTTTGCCATTTTGTCAAAGTAGCCGCGGTTGGCTTGATAGTCGTCGGTGTAAACCGCGAGCGAAAAGCAGCCGTAAAGGTTTGAGGCGGCGGCTCTTAAAGTCTTTATGTCCGTAATGAATTTGCGCGTCTTTGGATTGTAAGTCCTTGAACTGATTTTGATTTTTCCGCCGCCAACGTGAACGTCAAGCGAGGACCAATCATTATAAGCGTAGTTTTTGCTTGTGGCGAACAGGCGCAAAATTCGGGCTATGGTTTGCGCATGGCCGGCGGCCTCGCCCTCGGGCAAGGCCAGCGACTGCAGCGACGCAATCGCGCAGTCGCCAAGCGTCCAGACGCTTGTGCCGGCCAAAGACCAGTTTTTGTCGGCCAAGACGCTTTGGGAAAGCGCGGCGCTTTTTCCGATTTCAACGCGGAGGGTCAAGCTTTCTTTTTTTGCGCCCTTGACTTCTTTTGCCGCGCGCTTTGCCGTTCCATTTTCCGCAACCGCGGGCGAAACAAATTCCGCAAAGGACTTGTCAGTTGAACTTTCCAAGCGGCCGATTGTGGCAACCGTAAAAACATCCTTTCCGGCGTAGTCAACGATTTTCTTTAGGTTGAAAATCGGAACGGCCTCGTCGTAAAGCATTCTTACCGGGCCGCCAAAAGCCTCGTAGTCGTCAGAAACAAAAACGCCGGCCTGCATAAAAGGAGCGGCGGCCTTTTCGTAGTCAACCAAAGGCGGCTCTAGCAACTTGGCGCGGCGGCCGCTCAACTCGTAAAGCAAGTCGTGAATGTAGTTCACTATCGCGACGTCATCCTGTTGCGGCGGAATGACAAAGCGCTCGCCTGTCAATTCCATGCGGCCGTTTTTTTGCGCGACAGAAAAAAGCATGTCAATGTTTTTTTCGGCAAGACTTTCTGTCGGCGGAGCGTAGTAGCGCGCTTCGTAAGTCGAGTCGTCGTAGTAAAGAAAGCCGATGTAGCTTTCGCGGTTAAAAGATGAGTCGCGGTAATAAACATATTCTCCGCTTGCGTCGGGCAAGGCGAAAAGATTCGCGGCCGCAAAAAGCGCGGCGGCAAAGAGCGTGATTTTTTTAAGCGGTTTCATAAGGCACATTTTAGCGGATTTTCCTTGCGCGCGCAACATCGCGCCGCGCGTTGCCAACGCGCAAGACAGTCAGTTTTCACCACTCCACGTTCCCAATTAAAAAGACTTCTTTCTTATCCACAAGCTGCAAGGTAAGAATTTCCTTTTTTTGATTGGGCCGGCCAAAGTTTGTGTAAACTTCCGCTTGAACCGTAACAGGCTGCAAAAATTTTTGCTGGTGGTTTGCAAAATAGTTGGCTTCTATCTTTAATTTTCCGCCTGGAAATTTCTTTATGCAGAATTCTTCCGGTCCGTAGCCCTGCGTAAAATCGCGCGAAAGGCGGCCGCCGTTGGCTGTAAGCTTGTTTGAGTAAAAGCATTTTTCGCCGTCTTTGTCGGTAACCCACAAGTCAATGTCGCAGTTGTCTGTGTTCCAAGTCAAGACGACCCTGACGTCCATGTCAAAGTTTTGCTTCAAGTCTTTGTCGATTGCCGAAAGATCCAGCGTTATTTTGTCGCGCTCGCAAGAGGCGATGATAGCGTTCATGTCGTTCAAGACGATTTGCTGAATTTCATCAAACCTTGGATCCCATTTTTTGCAAGCGACGGAATACAAAGAGTCAACCGCTTTTTGCGCCTCCCCCATTTGCCAATACGCCAAGCCCAAATCGCGCAAGAACTGCGGAGTTTCCGGCCTAAGCTGAACCAGGCGCTCAAAGACGGGAACGGCAAGGGAATGCATTTTTCTTTCGACAAGCTTGTTGGCAAGAGCGCGCAAAATGTCGGTGTTTTCCAAATCCATCTCGGCAAGGTTTGAAAGAACGCGCAACGCCCAATCATGCTTTCCCTCTTCAAAAAAGTAATCGGAAACTTCCATGTAAAAAGCCGGAGACGACTCATATTCTTTTTTTAGCTCAAAGTATTTGCCGTACATCAATTCGGCCGGAGTTTTTTTCAATGCCGCAAGGTATTTTGAATTTGGAGACCAAGCTTCCAATTGTATTTTCGATTGACCTCCCGATGAATGCTCGATGTTCGCGGACTTGCTCGCGCGGTTCAAATGCATCGTCACGGGAGCCGCGCCGTCATAAGAATTACTGACCCCTTCAAAGGAATTAACTTCAAGGGTTTCGGACAAAACCGCGGCGTCGTCATACACGCTTTCCGACGCGCTTTGCGAAGCGGCGGGCCTGCGCGATTCCTGCCTGTCCTTTTCTTTTTTCATTTCCTTAAATTCTTGGGGGCTGGTGTTCCACCATTTTCTAAATCCCTCAAAATAGCGGTAAACGGATTCAGGAACTTTTTTGTCTTGCCCGCCGTCAACCGGCTTGAACGCAGCGCCGCCGCGGCCAACAATTCTATCATACTCCGCGCGCAATTCTTTGTCGCTTTCGGGCGGAACGATTCCGTAGCGAACATAATCGCTCGCGCTGTCCAAAACGATTAGCGACGTGTCTTTTGTGACGACTCCGAATTTTTTTGCCAGCGAAATGATTTGGTCCTTGTTCTTGCCGTAATTTTGCGAAAGGCTGTCAATCTTTTTTACGGCCCACTGGCGAGCGGCTTGGGCCGTTTCAATTCCGTCCACAGCCGAAACGTCAAACGAAACGCTTTCTTCGACTTTGTTTCCGTGGCCAAAGCGCAAAGTGACTTTGCCGCTCTTTTTTTTCAACAAGCCGCAAAGCGAAAAGTCGTGGCCAACAATCGTTCCGTCCAAAGGATAGACTTGCTCGATCGCGCCCTCGTCATATTCCGCGCGGATCAAACGATACGGCTCGTGGGTCATATCCCAAAGCATTTCGTCGATTTTTTCGCCGGCCCCACAAAGGTTTATGTACTGGCCGCCCCGCGCGTTGGCGATTGAAGAAAGCCAAGCGTGGTCGGCGGAGGGCGAAGAATTGATTGCGTAAACCCGAGCCAATTTCTTGTCCGCGGGCGCGGCGGAAGCTTCGCTCCAATTCGCCAAGCCGTCGCTAAAGACCAAGACTTCTTCTGTTTCCAACGCGGAAAAATCGTAAGACAAATTTGTCGCTCCGTCGTAGCTGAACGAGCGAATGAATTTTTCAAGCTTGTCAATGTCCGCGTCGCCGTCAATCTTAAACGATCGGCCGTCATGGATTTTTATCGAAAACGGAAAAACCCTTACAGTCGGATTTTCCAGCTCTTTTACGTAAGCCTTTAGCAATTGCAGCTCGCGGTCTATGTCGCGCTTTTGTCCGCTGGAGGAAACGTCCCACAAGACCGCGATCGTTTTTGGAAGCGGCTTTTCTTGCCCAAAAGCGGCGAGCGTCCGGCTGTAATAAAAGTATGTGTCCTTTCCAAGCGTTTGGATGTAAACCGGCCTCTCATATAAAGGCGATTTTTCAACAATCGAATTTGACTCAAAGGAAAATTGAATCGGCTTTGAAATTTCGATGTCCCTTTTTGAAACGCTCGCCGTCCTTCCGCCGCGCATTCGCTCGAACGAAAAAGAATCCATACCGTCTTGGTTGTTGGCCCAAGAATGAGGGCTGGTTTCTTGGTCAAGAACCGTCATCGTAAAGTCAAACTTGTCCAAGCGGCCTTTCGGCAGGGCTGAAAAAACGTAAGTGTAATATTCCGGCGCTTCCATGTTGGCGGCCCAAGCTTGCGACTTTAGCTCGCTTTGATAGGTTATTTGAACGCGGCGGCTTCCGTTGGCTGGGAAAGGATAGACGCGGGTCCTAAAATTGTTGCCGCTTGTTTTTTCTACCAAGCCGGGGTCGATTCCCTGGCGGACAACCGCCTCAAAAACTTGGCGGCCCTTGTCTTTTTCAACGACAACGCCGTCGCGCATTTTTCCGTTAATGTCCAAGGCGTAGCCGACCACGCTTTCGTTTTGGCCTAGCGGAAAGTCCAGCTGGCCTTCAAGGATTTGGTTCCCTTTGTTGACAAAAAGCATGTCCAATTTTGTCGTCGCGATGTTTCCCATTATCTCAACGTTGGCCGAAAGTTCCGAAAGGCGGATGGGATTTTCCTTGCCCTTGCGTTCCCCCAAAGGCTCCATGGAAATGCGGTTTTGGGCAAAAAGGCCTGGGCCAAAAAACGTTCCTGCAAGCGTGAAAAGCGCCAAAAAAAGCGCGTGTTTCTTTATTGTTTTCATACTATATTAAACAATAAATGGAATAAAAGGTTATAATATCTCTAGCAAAAGCGCTCAAAACGCGCTAAAATCAACATTATGAAAAAGAACGCGTTTATTTTTGCGGCAATATTCGCCGCGGCATTATCATTCACTTCATGCCTTACCACAACAACTAACGCGGGAAGCGTCGGAGCGGACAGAAAGCAGATTTTGCTTGTTTCCGAAGAGGAAATCGAGCAAAGCGCCCAACAATCATACGCCGAGGTTCTTCAAGAGGCCCAAAAAGCCGGAAGCTTGAACAAGGACACTGCTACCGTTCAGCGAGTGCAAAAAATCGCAGACAGCCTTATCGAACAAACAGGCGTTTTTAGAAGCGACGCTCCAAGCTGGAACTGGCAGGTGAACGTAATCTCCGACAAAACAGTAAACGCCTGGTGCATGCCCGGCGGAAAAATCGTCGTGTACACGGGAATCATAAACGGCCTGAAATTGACCGACGGCGAGTTGGCCGCCGTAATGGGCCACGAAATTTCCCACGCGCTAAAAGAGCACAGCCGCGAACGGGCCAGCCAATCCACATTGCAAAACATGGGCGTCGTCTTGACGTCGGCCGCGCTGGGCTTGAAAAAAGAGGGAACACAAATGCTCGGAATGGCAGCCCAGTTTACCTTTGGTCTTCCCTTTTCCAGAAAGCACGAAACAGAAGCCGACCGCATGGGAACGGAACTTATGGCCCGCGCGGGCTACGACCCATACGAAGCGGTGAACGTTTGGAAAAAAATGGCGGCGCTTTCGTCAGAGCAGCCGCCGGAGCTTTTGAGCACCCATCCTTCGCACGAAACAAGAATAAACGATTTGCAAAGCATCGCCAAAAAGGTTTATCCCTTGTACGAAGCCGCTAAAAAATAAAAAATCGCAAAGCGCCCCGCGCTTGCATTTGGAGAACTTTATATGAAAAAACTTTTATTGGGGAACGCCGCCCTTGCCCGCGGCTTGTACGAGGCCGGCTGCGCTTTGGCCAGCTCATACCCCGGAACGCCCAGCACCGAGGTTACGGAAGAAGCCGTCAAATTCAACGAGATTTATTGCGAATGGGCGCCCAACGAAAAGGTCGCTTTGGAAACCGCTTTTGGAGCGAGCCTTGCCGGAAAGAGAGCCTTTTGCGCGATGAAGCACGTCGGCCTTAACGTTGCCGCCGACCCCCTCTTTACGATTTCTTACACGGGAGTCAACGCCGGCCTTATAATCAACGTTGCCGACGATCCCGGAATGCATTCCTCGCAAAACGAGCAGGACTCGCGCCATTACGCCAAGGCTTCAAAGATTCCCATGCTGGAACCAAGCGATTCCCAAGAGGCCTTGGACTTTGCCAAAGCCGCCTACGAAATTTCAGAAAAATTCGACACGCCGGTGTTCATAAAAATGTGCACGCGCGTAAGCCATTCCCAAAGCATAGTGGAGCTTGCCGAGCGCGCGGAACCTCCCGCCCGCCCCTACGAAAAGAATCCGCAAAAATACGTGATGGCTCCGGCCAACGCAAAAAAGCGCCATCCCTTTGTGGAGGAACGGACTTTAAAGCTTTCTGAGTTTGCCGAGACCTCGCCGCTTAACAAAGTCGAGATGGGCGGAACAAAGCTCGGAATCATTTGCGACAGCACTTGCTACCAGTACGCCAAGGAAGTTTTTGGCGACGAGGCTTCAATCCTAAAGCTGGGAATGGTCTGGCCCTTCCCGCCAAAATTGATAAAGGACTTTGCTTCAAAAGTAGAGCGCCTTGTTGTTTTGGAAGAGCTGGATCCCTTTATCGAAGACTACGTAAAGTCGCTTGGAATTAAGGTGGAAGGAAAATCTTTGTTCCCGATTGTCGATGAATTTTCGCAAAGCCTTGTGGCCGAAAAGTTTGGAAAAGCCGCGCCCGCCGCCTGCAAAAAAATCGAAGGCCTTCCTGTGCGCCCGCCGGTCATGTGCGCGGGCTGCCCCCACCGCGGCTTGTTCTACACCTTGGCCAGGCAAAAGTGTACTGTGCTTGGCGACATCGGCTGCTACACCTTGGGCGCGATGCCTCCGCTTGGCGCGATTGACGCGGTTGAATGCATGGGCGCTTCGGTAAGCTCAATCCACGGCTTTAACAAGGCCACAGGCGGAGCGCTTGCGAACAAGACGGTCGCCGTAATCGGAGACTCAACATTCATGCATTCCGGCATGACCGGCTTGGCCAACATCGCCTACAACCAAAGCGACTCAACCGTAATCATTTTGGACAACTCAATCACAGGAATGACCGGCCACCAGCAAAACCCGACGACCGGCTACAACATAAAAGGCGACCCGGCCGGCAAAATCAACTTGGAGGCGCTGGTCCGCTCGATGGGTATAGAGCGCGTACGCGTTGTTGACCCCTACAACTTAAAGGAAACCGAAGCCGCCGTAAAGGAAGAGCTTGCCGCAAAGGAACCGAGCGTAATCATAAGCCGCAGGCCCTGCGCGCTTTTAAAATACGTAAAGGCAAAGGCGCCGCTACAAGTCAACAACCAAAAATGCGTTGGCTGCAAAGCCTGCATGAAAATCGGCTGCCCGGCAATCAGCTTTAAGTGCGGAAAGGCTTTTGTTGACCAAACCCAGTGCGTGGGCTGCGGCGTTTGCAAGCAGCTTTGCGCCAAGAACGCCTTTGAAGGCTAGCGCGGACAGCCGTACTGTTAGGAGGAATTGAAATGACGACGAACGTGATGATAGTTGGAGTTGGCGGACAGGGCTCCCTTTTGGCGAGCAAACTGCTTGGCCAAGTTTTGTTGAACAAAGGATACCAAGTTAAGGTTAGCGAAGTTCACGGAATGAGCCAGCGCGGCGGAAGCGTAGTCACTTACGTCCGCTTTGGCGACAAAGTTTATTCCCCGATAATCGACAAGGGCGAGGCCGACTGCATTATTTCTTTTGAAACCTTGGAAGCCGCGCGCTACATGGAAAACCTAAAGGCCGGCGGAACGGTAATTGTAAACGAGCAAGAAATCGACCCGATGCCGGTAATCACAGGAGCGGCCTCCTACCCCGAAAATCTTTTGGACAAAATGCGCGAAGCCGGCGCCAAAGTTGACGCAATCGACGCGCTCAGCCTTGCGCTAAAGGCAGGCTCTGCAAAAAGCGCCAACATCGTTTTGATGGGCCGCTTTTCGACATACTACAAGGACATCGCTGAACAGGATTGGCTTGACGCGCTGGCCCAATGCGTAAAGCCGCAATTCTTGGAAATGAACAAAAAAGCCTTCGCGCTGGGCCGCAACGGTTAGTTATTGGAGGATTAAAAATGTATTGGAACCAAACAAAAGAGTGCATGGACCGCGGGGAGCTTAAGAAGCTTCAGAGCGAGCGCCTTGTGAAAATGGTAAGCTATGTTTACCACAACGTTCCCTACTACCGCGAAAAAATGCAAAAGGCCGGCGTCGAGCCGGGCGACATTCGCGGGCTTGAGGACATAGAAAAGCTTCCCTTTACCACTTACGAAGACTTGAACAAAGCCTACCCCTTTGGCTTGGCGGCCGTTCCCAAGTCGGAACTGGTGCGCGTCCACGCTTCTAGCGGAACGACGGGAAAGCCCAAAATCGCCGTCTACACCAGGCGCGACATCGACACGTGGAGCGAATGCGCCGCGCGCTGCCTTACGATGGCCGGCGTTACAAGGGACGACGTAATCCAAGTTGGCTACGGCTACGGCTTGTTCACCGGAGGCCTTGGAGCGCATTACGGCGCCGAATACGTTGGCGCCTTGGTGTTGCCGATGTCCACTGGCAACACAAAAAAATTGATTGACATGATGATTGACTGCGGCGCCACCGCGATCGCTTGCACGCCCTCTTACCTTTTGCACGTTGCCGAAGACTTGCAAAAAGCCGGCTTGGTTGACAAGATTAAATTAAAGACAGCCATTTGCGGCGCCGAGCCGTGGACCAACGAAATGCGCGCGTCTATAGAAAAGCAGTTGGGAATCAAAGCCTACGACATTTACGGCTTGACCGAAATTTTGGGTCCTGGAGTCGCCGCCGACTGCGACGCGCACGCTGGCCTTCACATTTGGGAAGACCACTTCTTGCCGGAAATCCTTGACCCAGCCACGCTTAAGGCCGTTCCCGAAGGACAAAGCGGCGAGCTTGTAATCACGACGCTAACCAAAGAAGGAATGCCGATGATCCGCTACCGCACAAAGGATTTGACCAGCCTTGAAACTTCAAAATGCTCTTGCGGAAGAACGATGGCGCGCATCCAGCGCTTTAAGGGCCGCACCGACGACATGCTCATCATTCGTGGCGTTAACGTGTTCCCGTCGCAGGTTGAGGCGGCGCTTTTGACGATTGACGGAACGACGCCCCACTACATGATTATCGTTGACCGCGTTGACAATGCCGACACATTTGAAGTGCAGGTTGAAGTTGACGAGCGCTTCTTTAGCGACGAAGTTTCCAAATTGGAAAACCTTTCAAAACAAATCAACGCAAAGCTGCGCGAGGCCTTGGGCCTTAACGCGAAGGTCAGCCTTGTCCAGCCCAACGCGCTGGTTCATTCCGACGGAAAGACCAAACACGTTGAAGACAGGCGCAAGTTGTACCAGTAAACGCCAAGCGGAACGGCCGCAAGCCCTAAAAAGCCGCCGCCGTTTTGGCAAGCGAAAAAACACAGGAGGTAATTATGTTCATTAAACAGCTTTCAATATTTTTGGAAAACAAGGGCGGCTCGCTGGCTAGCGTCCTTAAAATTTTGAGCGGCCAAAAGATCAACATATTTTCGGCCAGCCTTGCCGACACCAACGACTTTGGCGTGCTCCGCGTTTTGGTCAGCGACACCGACAGGGCCTACAACGTTCTTAAGGAAAAAGGAATCACTTCCAAAGCCAGCGACGTTGTCGGCGTTTGCGTTCCCAACGAAACCGGCGGCTTTTCCAAAGTGGTCCAATTGATTCTTGACGCTGGCCTCAACATCAGCTACATCTACGGCCTTTCCGTCCAAAACGACGGCGCCAACATCGTGATGAAAACCGACGACTTGGACAAAACAGTTTCAATCCTAAAAGCCGCCGGCGTCAAGTTGCTGGAGCAGGCGGATTTGTAAAGGAAATTTGTTGCTTTAAATTTAAAATGCCTTTATAATATAGATGTAAAGTTTGCCGCGCAAAGAACATTATCCAACAATTAATAGTTTTTGCATGCGCGGTTGACACATCTTTTTAATATCTTTTTTTTCTTTACCACAATTCAGGCCGAGTGTTGGATAGGCGCTGAAAATATTTTTTCTCATGGGGCGTGTGGTATGGAAAAACAAATTTCAATTTTAGAAGAAAATTCTATCCGTTCAAAGATTCATGTTATTCGCGGTCAGCAGGTGATGCTGGATTTTGATTTAGCGCAGATTTATGGTTATGAAACACGTCGTTTTAATGAACAAGTAAAGAATAATCAAGAACGTTTCGATGAAGATTTTAGATTCCAACTCACAAAGGAAGAATTTGAGGGCCTAGACTTGATGTCGAAATTTTCGACATCAAGTTGGGGTGGAACTAGAAAATTACCTTACGCCTTCACCGAGCAGGGAATCTATATGTTAATGACTGTTCTAAAAGGCGACCTTGCAGTCACCCAGAGTAAAATGCTTATAAGGACCTTTAAAGAAATGAAGCATTTTATTCAGAATAATTCTCATATTTTTGCTGAACTGGATAATATAAAGAATCATCTTTTAGAATCTGACTTACACCACAAAGAAACCGATATAAAGATAAAAGAACTTTTTTCCTTAATGGACAAATACAATGTAAAAGAAACCCAAGGCATTTTCTTCCAGGGGCAGATTTTCGATGCCTACGCAAAATTCGAAAGTTTTCTTGCGGCCGCTAAGAAAGAAATAATCCTTATAGATAACTATGTAGATTTATCGATTCTCCAGCGGCTTGCAAAAAAGAAGAAAGGCGTTAATGTGACAATCTACACCGACCCTAAAACAAAACTGACGGCGCAGGATGTTCAGACTTTCAATGCCCAATACCCGACACTCACTTTGAATTATACTACAAAGACTCACGACAGATTTTTGATTATCGACAAGGCAACGATTTACCACATCGGGGCAAGCCTTAAAGATTTGGGAAAGAAGTGTTTTGGATTTAGCATACTAGATTCAAGCTTTATTCCGTTGGTGTTGAAGAATTTGTAAAAAAATTGCGGCGACAAACCGAATTGTTGTCGTTTTGCAATAGCGCGCTGATGCAACGCACAATCTAAAATCGCTCGGAGGATTTCTTTGTTCGTTTCTTTGCCACAGCGTGAATCATTGTTTCTATAACCGGAATATAATCAGGCGGAACTAATTCCAGATCATCTAAAATCTTTTTGTATTTTTCGTAATTTTGCTTGGTCTTTTTGGGGACATCAATTTTTGTTTTGGCTTGAACTCCTTTTACCAAATATTCAACGCTAGTGTCCAAAGCCTCCGCCAGTTTTACAGCAATTTCCGCGTTAGGAATAACCGCGCGGTTGTCAACATAGGTGTCAATCGTCCGCTTGCTTATCCCTGTCTTTGCGGCAAGCTCTTTTTCCTAACGGAAACGATAATGGCAATGAAAACCAAAATGGCGACGAAAACAACCAAGAAGTGAACAACGGCAACGGAAGCAAAAATCAAGTGCAACGAAACGACGAATTTTCGTGCGACATGAGTGGCGATTTTAATTTACAAGATTATGATTATTACATAAATGATACCAAAATCAATTATACTTTCCACGCAAATAAACTTTTATGGGGTGGAAATATTTCAATTGAATCTAGGGGTATGGCCGTATCATTTTCGTTCGCTAAAAATGCCAACAATTTAATCGTTAAGAAAACGGACGAAACAAAAAGTAATCATCATCTTTTCACAATACGAAATGTTGAAAAAACAAACGACAATCGCATTAAAGTGACACTCACACTTATCAATCAAAACTAAATTAAAACTCCGTCCGATTTTTGGACGGAGTTTTTTTATTTCTTGCTTCTGAACATAGGGCAACCGTATTTCAACAATCTGTCAGAGTCTTTCCTCGCCTCCGCTACTTCTTGTAAAATTCCGGGAAGAAGAAAATAATCATCGTGTACAATTCCAGGCGGCCGGCCAGCATGGCGAACATGTACCAGCCCTTGAGCGCGGCGGGCAAAAAGCCGTAGTTGCATGACGGGCCAAGCAAGCCGTAGGCCGGGCCGACGTTTCCCACCATGCTTAAGGCGCCGGTAAAGGCCGTTCCCAAATCCAAATTCGCGGCGGCTCCAAAAAGGGTCGTGACGACAAGCAAAAGCAAATACAAGGTCATAAAGGCGGCCACGTTAAAGACGATGTCCTTGCGGCCGGCCCGGTTGTTCAATCGGATGCTAAAGACTCCATGCGGGTGCAAGGTCTTTAAAAACTCGTTGTTGGCTTGCTTGGCAAAAACCACCCAGCGGATTATTTTTACGCCGCCGCTTGTCGAGCCCGAGCAGCCGCCCGTAAAGAACAGGAAGAAAATAAAGGCTTGCGCCAAAGGCGGCCAAAAAGTGTAGTCCGCCGTGGCAAAACCTGTGGTTGAAATTATCGTCGCTGTTTGGAACGAAGAAAAGCGGAGCGACTTTAGAAAGCCGCCGTAATGCTGCAAGTTTGCGAACGTGATTCCCAAGACAAAGACAAAAATCATTCCGATGTAAACCTTAAATTCCGTGTTGTCGCGAATCTCCTGGATTTTTCCCGAAAGCAAATAAAAGTAAAGCGTAAAGTTGATTCCGGCCAAGAACATAAAGACCGTGCAAATCGCGTCGATGGCGACGGAGTTGTAAGCGCCGATGCTTGCGTTCCTGTTGCTAAAGCCGCCGGTTCCCACAGTTGAGAACGAGTGCAAGAGCGCGTCGTAAAAACTCATGCCCGCGATTTTTAGAAGGACAAGCTCCAAGCAAGTGAACAAAATGTAAATCGTCCAAAGCGCTTTGGCGGTGTTGGTGATTTTTGGAGTGAACTTTCCTTTTTCGGGACCGGTTGTTTCGGCCTTGATAAGCTGGAAGCCGCCCACGCCCAAAAGCGGAAAAAGCGCCACGGTAAGCGCGACGATTCCCATGCCGCCAAGCCAGTGGGTTTCCGTTCGCCAAAGATTTATGGAATTTGGAAGCGACTCGACATCGCCCAAAATCGTGGCGCCGGTCGTCGTAAAACCAGAAACGCTTTCCCAAAGCGCGTCGATGAAGCGCGGAATCGATCGGCTAAAATAAAATGGAATCGAGCCAAAGACGCTCGCGAAAATCCAAGCAAAGGCGACAACCACAAAGGCGCCGCGCGTTGACAGCGTGATTTTCTTTTTTTTGCCCGCGACAAAAAACACAAGCGCAAGCGCGATGGCAACTGCCATCGGAACCAGGAAAGCCGGCAAGACTGCGTACTCTTTGTAACAAAGCGCGGCGGCCACAGGAAAAACAAAAGTCGCGGCGATTATTCCCAAAATTGAAAATTCAATTCTTAAAAAAGAAAACAAGCTCATTTTGTTTCCGCTCCAAAAAGCTTAAGAAGCTTTTCCGTTTCTTCCGCAAGAGCGATGATAATCAATTGGTCGTTGGCGTCAAGAACTGTGCTTCCGACCGGGATTACGTAATTTTGCGAGCCGGCTTTTTTCTCCAGCATTACAAGGAAGGCGCCGGGGTTTGCGATGTCAAGCAAAGTCTTTCCGACAAGCTTTGAGCTAGGCGACAAAACGCATTCGACGATTTCCAGCTGGCCTTCGGAAACTGTGTGAATGCCAGTGACGCTTTTTCCGCGCAAGTGGCTCATGATAGAGTCAACGACCGTGTCTCTTAGCGGAACGGGAACGTCAACGCCAAGCTTTCTGGCGATTTGCGCGAACGTGGAGCTTTCTACCAAGCTGACGGAGCGGCCAACGCCAAGGGATTCCAAGTAAGCGGCGACAACCATGTTAAGCTCGCGGTTATGCGTCGCGCAAATGACCAAGTCGTATTCGGTAAGGCCTTCCTCGCGCAAAAAACTTTCGTCGGTGATGTCGCCTTTGAACACGCGCGCGTTGGGATAGCGCTCGCTGGCTTCTTTTGTAAAGACATCGTCTTGGTCGACAATCGCAAAGTCTTTTCCGACCTTGACGCGCTTGCCGAAAAATTTTGACAAAAAGGAATTGTCTTGCTTTTTTATCAAACGGTCGGCGATAAGTGTTCCGATTCTTCCGGCTCCGACAAGCGCGATTTTGTCAAGCGATTCGACCGTGGCTCCGCACAAGGCAAGCAAGTCGCCGATGTCTTCCTTGCGCGAAAGAACACCGATGCTGTCGCCAGCGTTCAAAACTGTGGGACCGCTTGGCAAAGAAGTTTTTTCTTCGCTCTCTACGTAGGCGATAAGGAAGGGCTTTGAAGTCAGCTTTCGGACGTTCTTCAACTGCTGGCCGGCAAGCGGAGCTCCTTGCGCGATTGTGATTCTTGAAATTTCGTATTCGGAATTTTCAAAGGTGACGACATCGCTTACGGCGCCGCTTTCAACCGCGTGGACAACCGCTTCGGCAGCCTCGATGTCCGGGTTGACCATGTAGTCGATTCCGTAAAGGGGGCGATGCTTTCCGCTAAAAGTTTCGGCGTGCTTTTTTACGGCAGCCGCTGTGTTCATGTAATAAGAAAAGTTTCGAACGCGAGCGATTTTCAAAATGTCGGGGTAAACCGAATCGACAAGCGAGCAAGTGATCATGTTGACTTCGTCGTTGGCAGACACGCAAACCAAGGCGTCGGCCTTTCCGATTCCGACCTCTTCCAAATTTTCAAGATTGTTTCCGTCCATTTCCTTGACGTCGCAGTCAAGCGAGTTGGAAGCGTGGCGAACGACTTCTTCCGAGTTGTCGATAAGGACGACTTCGTTTCTTTCGTTTATGAGTTTTTTTGCCAGCTGTCGGCCAGTAAATCCGGCGCCTACGATTACGATTTTCATAACTTCTATTATACCGCGTTTCACGCGGTTTTGCTAGTGGAAATATTGACTGTCCGCTCGCACGGACTACTGGCAATACCACGCTTCGCGTGGTTTTGCTAGTGGAAATATTTACATGTCCGCTCGCGCGGACTACTGGCAATACCGCATTTCGCGATTTTTTTCTACAGCATTCTAGTCTGCTTTTTGTATTCGTCAAAGCCGGGCTTTCGCGACTGGCGCTTGTCGGCAAGAGGAACGCTGACGAACAAAAAGAGAGCGGTGTTGGCGGCCGCTCCGGCAAGCAAAGGCAGGCGCATGTCCAGCGCGAAAAAACTTGCAAGGCCCACGCTCCACCACATCAATATTTCGCAAGCGTAGTTTGGATGGCGCGAGCGCTTCCACAAGCCGTCGCGGCAAAAGCCTCCCGTCCCGCGCTTTCTAAAGCGATGCATTTGAATGTCGGCGATTCCTTGGAATGTCGGAGCGGCAAAGGCTAGCGCCAAAAAGACCGCGCAAATCGGTTTAAAAGCCGCTCCCTCCAAAATCACCGTTGCCGCCGGCAAAACGCAAAGGTAAACCACAAGCGTCGGAACAAGATGGATTCCCAAAAAGTTTATCAGCGGATAAAAAACGCCGGTCTTTTCCTTTAGCATGACGTAGCGCCAATCCTGGTATTCAAAGCTTTTAAAGTTATAGCGCCAGTTTGCCGTAAGGCGGATTCCCCAAAACAAAACGACCGCGAACAAAATCCAGGCAAAAGGGCTTCCTCCCCGCCGCGCCAAAGCGACAAGCAAAATGACCGGCGGCTGGACGCTCCAGTAAGGGTCGTAGACGGAAGCGTTCCCAAAAATCACGCTGAACAAAAAGACGATGACGGTGGCAAAAACATCCGCCGCCAAAAGAGAAAGCTGCCAACAAAAATCATGCCGCGCGCAAATCCAATCGTAGCAAAAAATCCCGCCCGCGATGGCCAGAGCGTACACCGCCGCAATCACGGCAAAAGACAATGTTCGGTTTTTAATCATATTTTCATTCTACCGCACTTTGCGCGCTTTTGCTATATGTAATACTGTCAGCGGCGAGACCATTTACATTCCGGCCAAAAATGGAAAAAGGCCTGGTGTGAATCTTCGGGCTACCGAGCAAGAAAAATACGAGGAGTTTATGTCCCGCTACGGAAATTATGCCGAGGGAGCGCCGGTGATTAGGAGATAGGAGCATCGCCTTGCGAAAACGGAAGGTCGGTTAATTTTAAGCTAAAAACAAATCCTTTTTATGCAAAAGAAAATCTTCTATGTTGATATGCGTGATTCCATCATGCGACAAATCGATTTTGTCCAAAGAAAGAACAAATTTTGGCGAGGAATCTTTTATGGGAGAAAACGCTCCAAATTCGCGCTTTAAGGTTTCTTGGCCAGGCATTAAATATGAAACCTGGACAAAACATTTTTTCTTTCCGTCTGTCACGACAAAATCGATTTCGCTCTTATAAGTTTTCCCTGTGTAAACTATATAACCGCGCAGAATCAGTTCATTATAAATTATGTTTTCCAAGAAGAATGTGTCTTCGTAGTTTACAAGGTTTGTGTTTATTGTTCTAAAGCCCGTGTCGATCGCATAGTGTTTTTCGATTGTTTTCAAAACTTCTTTTCCAACAATGTTGAATCTTTTTACGCGCGAAATAAGATACGATTTTTGCAGCTTGTCTATGTAATTGTAAACTGTTTTCTTTTCAAAGGATTTTTTATTCGCTTCATTATTGCTGTTAAAGTAATTTACAACGCTTTGGGCGGAAAATTCCTTGCCTGCGTTCGAAAGAATGTAGGAAGCGACGGAATTGAATTTATTTTTTTCTATTTGCGAGTCTCTTTTGTAAATGTCTTTTTCCACAATTCCGGAATAAACGCTTTCTATGTAGTTTTTTATGTCCTTTTCTTCCGTAAAGTCAAAACGTTGCGGAAGTCCGCCCCACTTGATGTAATTGTAAATAAAATCCGCGGAGACTTCCACTTTGTTTTTTTCAAGAAGTTGAACGGCTTCAAAATATGAGAAGGGCATGATTTTAAATTCCACCGTTCTTCCAACTAGGAGCGTGGCCAGTTCGCCGGAAAGAAGCTTGGAGTTGCTTCCGGTGACAAAAATCGAAGCGTTCAATGTCGCCTTAAAAGAGGCGAGGGCTTTTTCAAATTCTTGCACATGTTGAATTTCGTCAAAAAAAAGATAATATTTTTTTGAGTCAACAACCCGCGTCTTTATCGCGTCGTTCAGTTTTTTTGCTGTGTCGATTTCGGAATACTCTAAGTCTTCAAAATTTATGTAAACTATGTGTTTTTTGTCCGTCGACTTTTTTAGCTCGTCGATAATCTGCTTAAGTATGACAGATTTTCCGGCGCGCCGCACACCGACAAGAACTTTTATGAGGTCAATATCGTAATACTTCCGTATTTGAGAAAGATACAATTCCCGCTTTATGGTTTTCATAAATTATGATTTTACACAAATTCAAAATAATTTCAAGTTAGTGTAAATTGTTTTTTGTTGTATCGCCTTCCGAAAACGGAAGGTCGTTTAGCTTAATCTGCTTTAAAGGTATCTCGACTATCTTCATTTCTTGCCGCTTTTTTTCGGAGCGGTTTTTGAAGAAGCCGTTTTTCCCGTTTTTTTCGCGGACTTTTCCCCCGCCTCAAGAATCTTCTTCGCGCTCGCCGTGAAGTAGCCCTTCGGCTCGACATACATCTTAGCCATTCTTCGCCTCCTTTTTATTTAAGAATGTCCTTTATTTCCGTCATAATCGCGCGGCTGGCCTTGCTCGCCCTTCCCCCGTTGCAGTAAACGTCCGCGCTTGCCTCAGCGATTGTCTCGCTGTAGTTGTACCTCGCATACCCGCTGATTTTGCCCGCCATAAGGTTGACTTTGACTCCGATTCTCTTGGTTGTATCGCCTTCCGAAAACGGAAGGTCGTTTAGCAGCAAAATTGCCGCTCTTTTTCCGAACTGCGTGACGGAAGCAAAAGACGATAATGGCGAGATTGTACACAAAATAGATTTTGATATGCTCAAACAGGAACTTTCCAACGTGCTTGTGGAAGGGCGGG